>Ga0153956_1000001_pt1 | contig 1102766 bp, 1355 predicted proteins | sample TSFL040MetaG_FD_104704 | JGI IMG/M metagenome (GOLD analysis project Ga0153956, IMG submission 104704) | Attine ant fungus gardens microbial communities from Florida, USA - TSFL040 MetaG | ecosystem: Host-associated > Fungi > Mycelium > Unclassified | place: USA: Florida, Wekiwa Springs... | reverse complement strand
CTTTCGTAGAGACCATTCTTTCGTAGAGACCATTCTTTCGTAGAGACCATTCTTTCGTAGAGACCATTCTTTCGTAGAGACCATTCTTTCGTAGAGACCATTCTTTCGTAGAGACCATTCTTTTGAGATGACTTATTGTTCTCATATGGGGAGAGTATTCTGTTCTTTGACGGTAAAAAGGAATATAGGTGCCTGGGTGTTTTAGGGACTTAGGCGTTTCATGAATGGTTGATAAAGGACTTTCCCTTCATAATAGAAGCTTGCAGACAGGCACTCCTGAGTAAATGCTTCCCCCATGGCCATCATTAGACGAAGCCGTAATATGTTACCAGATGAAGCCATAGCAGGTAGATGATGGAGCTTATATAGGGGCCGATGGTTCTGAAAGTAGAATGAGGGTCTTATGAGATGACGAGGCAGAAGCAAAAGGTGAAGAGAGGCGGTCGGCAGGTAGGATCATTTCAGGATATACTACTTTGTAGTTATCCTTCGATGATCAGCTCTACTGCCGGGTACCTTTCATGATCCCTATGGCTATCGAGTTTACCGATTACTGATACATAAGGGTATTCAGTAGGCAAAGAGGTCTCGCCCGAATTTCCATCGCTCGAATCTTACGAACAATCCTCGTGGTCCGACTATTCTCGATCATCTCGGCCTGGGGCAGAAAATGGTTTAGATATGGTATGTCACATGTCAGGGCCACAGCCCGATCAACTCGAAAAGCGGCCGGCTCCACGTCGTCTCATCATTATAACAGATCAAAACGTCGCAGGCCAATCAGGGTTCTTACTTTGAAGTAGGACCGGCAGAGGAACCTGTGGAAGAGTTGTCCTTCCCCTGAGACTGAGACGACTGTGCTGGTGTGGTATCAGAAGTGGCCTCCTGGACGCAGTTGATCGTAACTGTAAGCTGCCATGAACCCGATGCAGTGTCCGAGAGATCAACAGCCGTCGCGGTCCAGGATGTCTTACTGTCGACCGTCGGTGCGGATGATTGAAGGACGATATTTTTCACTACATCCGGCGTGCCGGAAATACTTGCTCCTCCGGAAGAGATGACTTGTCCGCTCGGGCAGGAGGCGACGGTGCTTTTCGGCGTACTGTCATCTGAGCCGCTGGTCTTCACCACTTGTTGAATCTGAAGGCCACTGGTGCCTGCTGGTCCTCTCGCCCCTGCTGCTCCGGCAGGCCCGGCAGGACCCGTCGGACCAGCAGGTCCTCTAGGGCCGGCGTTGATCGTGCCCGGTGCCAAGTTTTCCGTTCCCACAGCATTAGGGGCGATCTTGGGGCCGGTCACAGCGTTGTTCGATATGTCGGAACTGGTGATCTTGTGGCTCGGCACACCTGCGAGCAGAAGAATGAGGACGATCACGGCGATGGCAGCACCGACACCGGCAATAATCCTTGCCACTTTATCTGCACCTTCCGTATTGCTGTCCAAGGGCAGCGGCTGAGGTTCTTCTGAGATCGGCGCAATCGGAGCGATAGGTGGTGGAGGTGGCGGCGGATCGAAAGCAGCAATCGGCGGAGTGTATATTTGTGTAGGCTCTTCCGTCACAGCTGCCTCTGGCTCGCTAGGCTCCTCAGCTGTAGCATCAGCTTTTTCATCAATCGGTTCGGCTTCTATGACAGGCAGTACTGGAGCATCAGGATCATCTGTCGCCACAGGAGTTCCGCTCGGCGGCGGTGCCGTCAACGGTGAAGATTCCAAATCTATCTCATCCTTATTGATGGGGCTCTGCGCCTCATGCGAGCCTGCCGTCTCAGGGCGAGGGTGTTCCGGATCCGGTTCGTCTACAGGAACGTAAGGATTATGGGGTGCTTCATCACTCACATTTGGAGGCTAGTGCTTTGTGGCTGAAAGCACGGATGTTTTAGCAACTCTCGAAAAACTTCTTCTTATGACGAACCTGAGTCAGGATCGACTTTATGTTCCAGTTGAAGATGCAAGCCTTATATCCGAATGGAGAGCCTGCGAAGCATACTGCTGTCGAGATCAGTTGTGAGGAAGGCAACACGATCAGGGAAAAGACGGATTCTGACGGCCGATTGGAACTGAAGATACGAAGCAAGTTCATCTACTCGATCAAGGTGGGCAATCATACGGTCAAAGAAAACTGGGTAACTGAGGATCTGACTGATGCAGACGAACGGTATGAGCTTCCTGCTGCTCAAGGGAGTCCTGTTCAAGGAGACGCTGCCGGCGTTGGCGGAGATGCCGGTTTCCGAGGTAGGCTGTTCTATTCGGATGGCACGGCCGTTGCCGAGGAGCTTCGGGTCGAGGCGGAACTACCTGGCCGTTCGATCCGAGTATCAGAGTACAGTGACCAGAAAGGTAGATTTACTCTACCTATACCCTACGAACCGAACGAGCGCCATCGGCAGCCATTGAACCTGTACGTTCGCGGCCAACGGATCGATCCGGCCCGGATAAACTATTCCGGCGCCCGTTACGCAGTCATTGTGCTTCCCCCTATGCTCGGCAAGCGCGGGGGTGACAGCGGAGGATTGGTGACGGGGCGGGTGGTTGACAGTAACGGTGATCCATACGAAGGCGCAAAGATCACGGCGCAGGTGGTCTCCGGATCGATGCTCGGGATCTTCTCCAGCAAGTTCGCCGAGGCCCGAAGTCGACGCGGCGGCTACTTTGCACTCGAGTTCGATGGCGGCACCGAGATCAAAAATCTTTCGATAGATGGCAATGATCCTCTCAAAGTCACACGCAAGCGCAAGGACGGTCAAGAGGTCGAGATAGACACGGATCGCTATAAGGCCGGCAGTTTCGGATTGACCCTGGTTCGGCGCAAGAAGATCCTTGGTATCTGGTAGGCAAAGAACTCCTGGCAAGTTCCCAGGCGAGGCTATTCTCCTTCCATGGCATCGAAAACCCAGATAGATACCATGGACTGGGACCAGATCGGCGAAGTCTCCGACTACATGCTCATGGTCTTGGGCGAAAGATATGCGAAGCTTACACCTGTCGAGCAGACACAGAAGTTACAGGAGTTTCTACAAAAGCATTACGGGGTGGATGCGCTCCGCCAGAAGCAACGAGATGATCGACATCGGATACTCACCCTTGAAAGAGGGGACAGTCTTTGCGGAGTGATGCTCTTGCATTGGAGCAGCGACAGTGTGTTCTTCGAGCCTGCCTATAAGCCTCAGCGTTCGCAAACCTTGGCGCTGCTGGTTGAGCAGGCAATCCGCATCGCGGGAATATGGGGATACGACACTGTGACCTGTCGTGCTTTTGACACGGAGAAGAAATTGATCAGGGATCTACAGGCAAGAGGTTTCGAGAAGAAAGCCGGCAAGCTCGAAGGCTCTGCTTTCACAGAAACTCCTCGATGCGAATGGGTAAAGAAGTTCGAGCCGGTCAGGGCCAGCTGCACTCTTTAGCTTACTGCACGAGTCAGAAACCGACTGGTTCAGCGGCCTCACGAGCTGGACGACAGGACCATAGGCTAAAGTCTGTAGGCTATTTTGCGCATAGTGGATATACTGCTCCAGTGACCGATCCTGGATCTTCTTATGCCGAAGCGGCAGAGCAACTGCCTCGACTGGCTTTCTTCCGCAAGCTGAAACGGGCACTACATGGCCACTGGCATCGAGCTGATGATCGGCAGCGTCTTCTGCGCTTCGTCCAGCCTGGGCTGGTCGGGCTGATAGACGGAACGATCTCTACGCTGGCTCCGATCTTCGCCACAGCTTACCTGGCCGGATCACATGCAGCCTTGTTGGTCGGGGTGGCAGCCGCCCTCGGAGCCGGTTTGAGTATGAGCGTCTCAGAGGGGCTTTCCGACGATGGCCGCCTTACGGGCCGGGGACTGATTTCTAGTAAGCCGTGAATTCGTTTTTCAAGTATTAGCGGGTGTTTTTGCGCTTGCTGATCAGTTTGCCTGAACCGAAATAGGGCTTAGCGGGAAATCCGCTGGCGAGTATTTTCCCGCGACCAGGGAATGCGGGGATGATGGGCGCTCTATTGAACGGGGTAGTCGCGATCCACGGATTGGGGGCGCGAAAGGGGCAGGACGGGCTAGTCCTGCTGCGGGGATCGGATCAGAGAGGAAACCGAGCCGGGTTCAGGCTGCGGCAGGAGTACCAGGTGGAGCGGCCGATGCTCGTTTCCGTAGTCGAGCGCGTTGCTCTATCGCCAGCGCGTGCATACCGCAGAAAACCATCAGGAAATCTCGCTGCGCTTGCTCACGCCGGCGATACCAAGCCTTGTGCTTGAGCAGACCGAAGCGCGTTACCAGCGTGCCGTGAAAGCCCTCGCCGTGACCGAAGCGTGCGGTTCCGAACTTTCGAGCGCGGGCATCATTGAAAGTCAGCGGGTTGCCGAACGACCAATCCGCTTGATCCTCCCCGCCGGGAAGACAGCGGACGAAGCGGCGGGGATTGGTCGCCGTTTTCCACTTGCCGCTGGTGATCGTGATGCTGCCGCAGGTCTTACACTGCCCCTCCGTACGGACGACTGCCCGTCCGTTCTTGTCTTGCGAAATCCGTTGGATCGTCTTGCCCTCGCCGCAGACGCAATGCAGCTCACGATGGCCGTTCGCGCGCCAGTTTCGGTAGCCCTGGATCTCCCAGACGCTTGCCGTTTCTCTCCGTGCCCGTTCGCGGCTGCGATCCCGGTTGCCATGAGAGATCGGATGGCAAACCTCTACGATCCCTTGCTTGCGAAGCTCGGCGCGTAGCGCCTGTTTCGAGTACGCAGCATCACCCGTCAAGACAGCCAGCTCCGAAGAAAGCAGCGGACGGATTTTCTCCGGCCACTCCTCACGGAACAGCTTCAACGCAACGCTCGGCTCGGTCTGATCCTTAGTCGCCAATGGGACAAACCGAGAGGCCACCGGAAGGCCGGTCGAGGTCGTCACCGCGACCATCGTGAAGCCATGACCATCGCTGCCGGGGTTATCGACCTGTCGAGGCATGAACCCACCACCATTCAAGGTCGGCGGTTTGATCTCGCCGGTTTCCTTATCCACTCGCTCATCGCTCGAATAATGAGATCGGATCGTGGAGCCGTCGATGTTCAGGGTTCTGGCCTCCTCCCTGAAATCAGGATCGGCCAGATGTTCTTCAAGCAAGGTCTGAAACAGCTCCTCGTAAGCGGCGATATGTCGATCAAGGCCCCAGCGCTGCAAGTGCCTCCAAATCGTGACCTCCGAGGGCACACCGTCTAAGGATTTGACCAGTGTGACCCCGCGCCCGTAGCGCTTGCGTGATTGGTCGAAACCGAGAGCTTCCCGCGTTTCTTGTTCCCGATCGCCGGCCAGCAAGTTGCGAGCCTCGCGGTAGGTCGATACTCCGGCCAACTTCTGAAACAAAACTGCTCGCTCTAGCTCCTCGCTCGTATAAGACGGAGCTGGGCCTTTCCGAGAACGCTCATTATCGAGCTGATCGAGCGCCGGGATCATCACCGCTCCCCAAGCTGGACTGTCCAGCACGACACGGACTTTCTCGCCAAGCCCGGTGCCCCGCCACTCCTCACGGCAGTTCGCGTACGGGGTCTGGATCGCTTCTGGCGGAGCAGGCAAAACCGTGCTCCGTGGAGCGCGTGGTTCCCGATCTTTGCCCCTGCCCGCTGCCATACAAGAAACATGTGGTTCCTCGGGATCACCACCGGCTCGACTCTGATACTCATGTTTATTAGTATCTCCGGTCAATGGGAAACCAGCCCTCGCGCTTGCAGGTCACCAATCCCGGCGAAGCTGCTCGTCTGGAGGAGCAGCTTCTTCCTCATAAGGCAGCTCAAGAACTCGCTCATCGTGCTCACGCGCTGTCTGATCCAGGCCGGCTCATCCTGCTGAAGTTGGTTTCGGATGCCGGTAAGTCCTGCGTCGGTGATCTCTGCTTGATCTCCGGCATGGAGCAGGGCAGCACGAGCCGAAACTTGCGCATCCTTTGGCGAGCTGACCTCCTGCACCGCTGGGTCCTCAGCGGATCGGCCATGTATCGCCTGACCCCGCTCGGGGAACAACTGCTCGCGGCTTTGCTGACTGAGCCAGAATGAGCGTGGAAGGGTCACGAGCGCTCCAATCGGGAAGCGATCTCGTCCTGGCTGAAACCGATCTCGGCCAGAACTTCCGGCCATTTGCCCCAGCGCTTGCGGAAAGGCTCGGCCCCAGGAAGCTGAAACGTCCGGTTGCCCTGAGCGCGAGCAATCTCAATCTCCTGCTCGCGCCAACGCTCGTATTCCCGGCATTGCGGCACTCGTTCAAGAGCCTCAGCACAACGCAAGAGACTGTCCCGCAGCGTCGCCTCCGAGTACTGATGCACACGCCCCACCCGCCGGTTCCTGAACATTGCCTCAATCCGACGCGGCGTATGTTTCTCAGTCAAGTCCAATGCCTCACGCGCCATTCGCCAGGAGCCGAAATGCGGGATGAGTTGCGAGAGAGGTTCAAGGTTCAGCTCGATCTCCCCGCGCGTTTCCCGCTTGATCGCTTCCCGATACTCAGTTGCCGTGGGCGCGTGCCCGACCAGCTCACGAACACGCGCCAAGCTTCCAAGCATTCGCTCCGTCTGCGTCTGTTCGCCTGCTTCGCTCGACAGGCGCAGCTCCTGCAAGCGATCCAAGACCTCGCCCTGCTCGACAGGGGAGAGAGCGCGGTAAGCAATCACGATCAGCTCAACGCCCGACAATGGACGCTTCTTTGCAGTCGGCACAGCTCGGGTTTCAGCAAGGTCGATCATTCGAGTTCTACGATAGTCGAAGTTCTAGGATAGTAGAACCCTGACCGGCGGATTGTCAAGACCACGAGCTGCGAAGCTCTCGCCGTGATCTATGCGAGGCTCTGTGAATGCCAAGCAGCGGCAAACAATCGGGCAAACGCAAGGCAGCGGCTAAGGCGAGACCATCGCATGAGGCATTGGGCCTGGCGATACGAGAGCTGCGCTCAGAGGCCAGCATGACGCAAGCTCAGCTCGCTTCTAAAACCGGGCACTCAATCTCTTATGTCAGCGAGCTGGAAAACGGGAAGCGGAACCCGACCTGGACCGTGCTCACGGAGTTCGCTCGCGCGTTGAAAGTCAAGCTCTCAGAGCTGATTGCTCGCGCTGAGAAAAGTTGATCCTGCTTCTTGTCATGCGTCATATTGAGCGAGGTGGTCTTGCCGCATTACAAGAAAACCGGCTGCGAGTTAGAGACAGGAGTACAATCGTTTTGAGCTTGTATAGGGTGTCCTCGACACTGCTATATGAAGCGAGAGCAGTACATAACTAGCATGTAGAAACGGCGACATACTGGGTCGCCGTTTCGCTTTGATCGGGCGCGAGTTCTTTGCCTACCGCGTCTTGAATACGCTAAAATAGTTGTGTCATGCTAGTTATGATGATGCTGCAAACCGTAGCTACGCTCGTGGTTGCGTTTGTAGAAGTTGCAGAGTATCTCCGTAAAAGGAGGTAGTCATGGTGACTTCTCTGGAAGAACTTTGGCTGCGTGTAACTCCAGAGAACCAGCAAACAGTCCCGAGGATCAGCCCGTAATGGGTTGGTCCCAGTTCTCGAGGATTTCGTATTGAAGACAGAGTGCGCCGGCTGCGCGTCTCCGCCTATCCCCTGGGTGGCGGTGCCCTGAAACTCCAAGTACCTGATCGAGGTAGCGGGTCTGGGCCGGCGATGAACTCGATCCCGCCGATGATCTCGTAATGGTCTATTTCCATTGCTCCGCAGATCAAGAGCAGCGTGCTGGTTTGCATGTTCCGCTTGCCTCTCTCGATCAGACCGATAGTCGTTCGCTCCAGTCCGGCCAGATCAGCTACGCGCTGTTGGCTCAGTCCAATCCGCCGTCGAGCGTTCCTGATGCGTCGGCCCAGCTCCATGCTGATCTCATCATTTTGTGGATGCCGTTTGCTCATCAGGGGATTTCTCCCAAGCCGGGAATAATCAACGGCTCGACCACATAACGACCTGACCTACCGTGGCCGGGTGGCTCGTAAGTGATCCCGTCGAACAATCTCTCGGTCGGCAGCGCAAGACCACCAGCTAGTGCGAGCAAGGTTGGCAGCATCGGGGAGCGAGAACCGCTCTCGATCAAGCTGATTTGGGTCCGATGGATTTCCCCACGGAATGCCAACTCTTCCTGACTGAGCCGGCGCTGGGTTCGGTACCACCAGATGCCCTTGCCGAACCTCTCCTGCATTTGTTTTTCATTGGCCCGGTTCATTCCCTGATGCTTTTCACAATCAAACCGCCCTGGATACTGATGATCGGCTCCCACTCGATCCCCTCGGCCAGGGATGAGATCGGAACTTCCAACGCCCCGGCGAGCTTGACCAGAGTTTCGAAGCGCGGCAACCGATCCCCGCCCTCTAACAAACTCACCTGGGTCCGATGGATTGCCGCACGGAAAGCCAACTCTTCCTGACTGATCCCGATCTCAGCCCGACGTCGCCGCAAGTTCGCGCCAAAGCGTTCATGTATCGCGGTCAATCGCATGCCTCCAACGCGGCCACGAGCGCGTCATGCTCATAAGCCAACGCTTCATAGTTCGTGCTGTTCTTGAAGCCCTCTAACCGCTCTTCTAAGAACTGCCTGGCCCCAGGGCCAGGGTCAGTTGTCCTACCCCGGAGCCAGGCGATCATCGGTTCAAGGCAACCGATCAGATAGACCGTCTCCGGGCCGAGCTTCCCATCAGGCCCATGATCAGTCTTGATGTCCTCCAAGAACCCGGTGAAGCGCCCCGCTAGATAATCGCGCTGGTCAGCCTTCACCCTTATCGCCTCCGGTCAGTCATGGACGGAGAGCATTCCAACCGAGCTGAACCTTGACCACGGCTCATCTGCGCTGGCTAGTTCTTGTTCCCGGTACAAGACGGACATTGCTTCGGGCGGCTCGACTTGATCACTTCCCGTTCCCCGGTCACGGGGGAGTGGCGGGAGCACTTGACGGCGAACGGGTCGTAAGTGCCCTTCGGATCACATTCCCAGCCCGCGATGGTTCCGAAGTAGCCCCCAGCAACCAAACCCTTCCAGATGATCTTCCGCGCTTGGGAACAGCTCACGCTCCCATGCACGATCAGCACCCTGGCCCTGTAGAACGGCGGGCCTTCATTCAGCCTGAAAATCTTCTTGACCACGGGCTGGCAATGCGTCACCGGGGCTGCTGCTGCTTGTTGAGGCGCGAGAGCGCCCAGGAGCGAGAGGAATAATCCGCCCGCCAGTAGTCCGGCGAGGATCACTGCTCGCTGTTGCCTGCTCTTTATCGCTTCCAATGTATTCCGCCTTTCTTGGTTTGGAACCGGGCGAGCTTCGACTAAAAGCGAAGTCCCGGCAGACGGAATCAAGTAGCACATCTGCCCTAACATCGTCAAGCGGGCGCGGGCAGGCTCCATCGGATGCCGCCCCAGCGAAAGGTCAAACCACGCTCGCCAGAGCACGCAGCTCTAGGCGAGGCGATCAGACAACTCCGAGAAGCCCAGGGCTTGACGATCGAGGCGTTAGCCGATCGCGCAGGGACCGATCTAACCCAGCTCGGTGGGGTTGAGCGCGGGACCCGAAACTGCACTTACGAATATCTCCTGCGCCTGGCGAACAGTCTGGGGACCAGCGTGGGGGAGATCACTACGCGGGCGGATCAGATCGTTACATCAGAGCAATGAGTGAGCTGGGGTCAAGTTCAGTCTTCTATTCAGTCCGATGCGGCAGGGATGATGAAGTGTTGTTGTCATCATCAGCGTCAGCAGCGGCATTGCCTGCCCATAAGTACAAGTAAGCGCCGAGCGCGGTGATCATCATGCCGATGCCGTACGGGTGCCCGATGATCAGTAAGTATCCGCCAATCACGAGCATCGTCGATAAGAGGATGATCAGTAAGTGAGCCTTCCAAAGGTTCTCGTGATCATCGGCATTGTCTTGGCGTTCGGTGGTGCTATCGTGGATTTCCTGCTCTCCTTGAACCATCGCGGTAAGTATTGGCGCGCGTATCGCGTCAGGTTCGGGTTTTATATTCTCTTGGGTGTTATTACTGCGATCATCGCCTGGATAAGCGTGTCATTCTGGGTCGCATTACTGATCATCGAGGCAACCGGCTTGATCGTCTGCGCCGGGATTTACTTATTTGACAACTGGCGGGGCAAACTGCCAAGACCACTTGTTGATCGACTACGAGGGGCTGCTGCGATGATTATTGTCCTGGGTGTCGCTACTACTATTGCCCCGCTGGTGTTTCGATGATCACCACGCTGGCGGATTGGCTTGCAGCTCAAGGCTGATGATCTTGCCGAAAGGACAAAGGCAGACCTGAATGCCCTCTCAGAGAAAAATCATTGAACTGCGCAACAAAGTGTTGGGTCTTCCGGCGTTGGTCAAGTTCGAGCTATATGAGGATCTGCGGGCTGATCTGATCAGCATGATGACTGCTGAAGATGGGGAGGCACAGCGGATCAGAGAAGGCCAAGAAGCCCTAGAGGCGATGAAGAAAGTCGCCAAAGAGTTAGGTCTGGAAGACGGCGATGCTCTTACTTCCGAAAAGTTCGATAGTGTCAGCCGACGCTTGGAACTCGGCTGGTCGAGCGCGAAGATTATCCGCTTATACGGGAGCTGGCGACTAGCAACTGGTCAGTATCGGGGTGATCGTCACTCGGCACCGAAAATAAGCGGCGGACGTCTTCGTCGGCGGCGGATGCGAAAAATCATCAGTGATGATGAAGTTTTCGACGGTATCCGCTTATGGTTGAAGACGAAGCCAGAGACGAAAACTCTCAAGGCTTACAGCGCATGGGCGACCCAGCACAACGCCGAAATCAGCGAGGGGGAAACGCCGCTGCTCCTACAAGACGGTCTGCGCGGGCACTACCTCCTACGCTGGAACACGATCCTAGAAATCGCGGAAGGCAAACTAAGCCTGGAGCAAGCACAGGAAACGAAACAAGCCGAAAACGTCCTACACAAAAGAGAAGACGACCTGATCGGTGTCATCGGTGTCGCACTCCTCCTAGAAGTCGGCAAGGGCGTTATTCGCAACCGACGAAATAACGACAACAACTTCCCGATCCCCGTCGCCTACATCAACAAGGCCCCAGCCTGGCTGATGAGCGACCTACGCCTATACAAGCGCGGTTTGGTCACGCCGGACAGGGTTGATGGTGAAGCGCAAGCTGATTACATGGACGCTGAGGAGCTTCGCCCACGCCTCAAAATCGGCAATAACAGTTTCCTTGAGTGGCTCAAAGGAAAGCGCTGGGACAAGATCCCAGAGCCAGACGGTTATCTAGGCATCGGCTACCCATATTGGAAACGACCCAAAGCAGAAAAATGGCTAGAACGCCACGCGGAGAAATCATAAGAGCCGGGTTTCCCGCTAAAGGCTCCCGGCAGCACCCGAAATAGCCGAAAAAATCCCGCTAAAGCCCTCGCCACCGAAAACCACCGCTTGGGAACAAGCCTCTTACTTGAAATCAAGCCCGCCGTGGCAGTTCCATCGCTCGTGGCCTGATCACCGGACTGGCGACCGTGATCGGTGGAGTCGGCCATGCTCTTCCTTTCATCATTCAAGATGTCAACTTGGCCTTGCTGATTGCCTACGGTGTCGTGGCGATCGAGCTCATCGGTATCTCCATCATCCGCAAAAAGTTCATGCGCGTTCCGCTCAGCCAATCCTTGGTTCAGGTCACAGCAGCAGGAATGATCGTAGCGATGATGGGTGCCGCCATCGGTCATGCTTGAACTCGGCCCATAAAACTGCTTTCCGTGCAAAGCGTCATGTGTCAGCCAACACTGCGAAAATCTTGTTTCTGAAAGCTTGTCACGACGCAGCTTGCCTTGCAGAAAAAGAGATATTTATCTTGATGTCACGCCGCAAGCAGCAAGGCATTTTCTACTATAATAGAACCCGGGCGCGATCGGCTTCGCCGTCCTTACGCGATGTGTCGGTCCAGCCAGAGGATCGTCTCGCTGATTCGATCTCGCTCCTCGGCATGGAGACCTACGCGCTCATCGTAAGTAGAGAAACGCTGTCGGACCTGGACAAGCGGGTCACCTTGTCGGAGGCATTGCGCGGCCAGGATCATCAGCCGCTTGCCTGGCTGGTCAGCCTCCAGAGCAGAAGCTACGCGAATGTCAAAGTCGATGGCCTGCACGGTTTCTGGATGATAGGGCAAGACCTTCTTGATGTCAAGCCTGATTGCTCTATCTGTTGTCGCCTCTGACCCAGAGCAATCACTGCGCGAGATCAGGGCAGGTAAGGCTCCAGCTTGCCTTCGATCCGCCGTAGTCGCTGCTGGACCTCTTCGAGGTCGTCTGCCAGCTGAGGGTCCTCCGTCTGGATCGCTTCAAGATCTTCAGGTGACAGGTACTCGGTGATCGCGTAGTCCAGCCCCTGCGTCTCTACTCTGTCAGCGAACTCCTGGATTGCTTCAACAGCCATCTTTCATATCCTCTCTCATCTGGTTTGCCTATCATATCATACCGATCGGACGACTTAGGCGACACCGTCGAACTTTCGCAGTTCTTGCCGGCTTCGGTCTTGCCTACCGGCACCACCGGGATTTCAAGATAAGTTCCGGCGGCTGGGGTGTAGCGATCACAGACACCGGTCTGAAGGTTGAAGTTGTCGATCACCGGATACATGATGTCGGAGCGGTGCTTGCGATCATGCTTGTGGCCCAATAGGTGCCCATACTCGTGCACGACGATGCTGCAGAAGTAAAGCCAACCGACGTCCTCGGCGGCAGGATAGACGACCAGGAATGGATGCTTGAAACTGCGACAACCGTTGATCACCGCCTGGCCGTAGGTCTCACGCTTCTTGATCGCGCTGCTGAAGACGGTCACGCTGCCGGGATCGCAAGCATCGGTCCAGTTCCCACCCGGCCGATGGGTCCAGTAGTCCTTGGCTGCACTCTCAGCCAGGGAGACCCAATCACCATGCATCGGACGAGCATCGCGCAGGATGGAAGGCGATACCCCGCGTGCTGCCGGGGTGAATGCCTTGACCGCCGTGAAAGTGGCGATCAGGATCAGTAGCAGGATGCAGATGAACTCGAAAAAGCTTATCTGACGGCGAGGGGTGGTCATGCGCTGAGCGGGCTTTCCTTACCCTGGCCTACAGCCACTTGCGATGGTTGGGCTTCTTGCCGGTGACCATGATCCTGAAACCGATGATTCCGACGACCAGCAGGATGATCGCGGCGAGCAGCTGGCGACCTTCTGGGTTCAGGCTGACAAAATCAGTGATTCCTCGGTAGGCGGCTTGCGGCCACTGCGGCCAGAACATGAACACTGCGAAACCGATGGCTCCCAGCGTCCACAAAGTCTCACCGCGCTTCCAGCAGCCGTACCCGACACCGAAGCAGACGGCCAGCAGGATCATCGTCGTCGGAATGTTGAAAATGGAGTGGATCATCTTGGCTTCTTTCGGTCGAGGTCAGTGGTTGCTGCGGTAAGAAACAAGATAGCAGATACTGTCGCCTGTTGTCAAGTCGCAGGACGATCAGCCTTGAGCATCCGGCCGACGAGAAGGACACAGGCCAGGACGGCAGCGAAAACCGAGGCGGCGATCAGACGGTCGGCACTGAGGAAGACGATCATCCAGACTGCGGGAAGAACCGCCGCCATATGTAGTTTGTGATACCACCTGATCAAGAAGTCGATGAGCGGGCCGTTGTTCGCACCAGGGTCGATGGTCAGGGCCAGGATCCAGATGAAAGCGGCGGCGGCAAAAAGAATGGGAAGCATCAGGTCAAGTCCTTTCAGAAGGGCAGCGGATAGATCTAGATCATAGCATATCGGCCCGCCCTTCGCTAGCCGATATGCAGTTTCCTCAGTTCGGGTTCGCGGCCGTGACCAGGACGAAAGCCTGTCCGGAGCAAAAGCCGCTGAGTTGCGCGCCCATCGAACTGCCGGCTCCGCGATTATCGGAACTAGGGATCAGACGGATGTTCGCGCCTTCCCCGCCCTCCATCGTTGCTGCCGGTGGGTACTCATCACGATCATCACCCGGTTTAGTAGCGACCCCGGCCAGAGAATACTTACGATTCTCATCCGGCGCTTCCCGATCCAGATGCAGAACCTTCGGCTCACCAGCCTTGATCGCGTCGCGAACATGCTTTGCCGTTGCCGGATAGCGGGACGGGTCGATATAGATCGGAACCGAGCGCCGGACGATGGCGCAGTCAGAAGGATCAGCCGCCTCCTTGGCGTGCATCAGCGAATGGCCAGGAAGGTTGACCGGCTTGGCCTGCTTATGCTCCAGGCTCGGAGCGACCATCCCGAGTACACCGTTGAGCTTGCCGGCCTTGTAGGCATCTGAAAGATGAAAGAAAGCGAAGAAGGCGATGCCGACGATGATGTAGCGGAAGAAGCGGTGACGAACGTAGCGGAACATTGGTGGCCTCCTGGGAGTGGGTGCTGGGCAGCTGGAAGCAATATACACAAGCCGTCGATCATTGTCAAGCAAAAAGTTTTTCGGCTTCAGCCACTCTGACCAGTAGCGGGCTCAAGCCTCAACTTATCGCGATCACGGGACCGGTCAGATTCAAGACCACCCTGCCTCAATCGGGCGACCGGGAGTTGGGTTTTGGAAAAGAGCCTCTGAACCAGAGAGCGAGAACCTTCACCGGTCCAGTCTTATCGGCTGCCCTGTAGCTGGATCTATGAGGCCGGACAGCAACGGGTCTTCGGCGCCGATCAGAATCAGGCGATCGGCAAGCTTCTCGGTTTGGCTGACCTGCTCCACATTGCTCATATCGGATTCTCTGACGTGCCGTACTGCTTCATCCCGAGCGCGCCCGCTTTCGACTTGCCTACGGATCAACCGTCGCTCGAGTCTTTCCTTGTCGGCATGCACGTACCAGACTGTGTTCAAGAATCCACGAACCTGATCCCATGGCGATACAGGCAACAGTAGGTAGTTCCCCTCGATAAAAATCAAGCGAGTGTCGGAAGTGATCTCGATGGCATCCTGTACCGGATCATTCAACTTGCGACTATAGGTCGGCCACCCCATCTCCTGATCATGATTTGCCAACTGGCGCAGGGCGCTTACGAAAACATCCGAGTCGAACGTCTCAGGAGCGCCTTTGCGCGAATGCAGGCCCAACTCGGTCAGCTTCGCATTTGTCATATGAAAACCGTCCATAGGAAGCCCAAGAACCTGACCCGCTCCGAGACGCTCAGCGCACGTCCGCACCAGCGCCTCCATGAGCGTCGACTTCCCAGCTCCCGGCGGACCTGTGATACCTATAAGATACCTACTTTGTCGAGAACTGCTCAGACCTTTCAATGCCGTGTCAGCAAGAACTTCGATATCTACCTGAATGTCGTCAAGCGGTTGCATCTCCAAGTCACCGAGCTTGCATTATTCTGATGTGCTGAAGACCGGTTTTGGATACCAATTGTTCAATCGTCCTGATGAAAAATAAGACAAATAAAGAATAAAAGAAAAATCTAACAAAGAAAAGAAATAAGACAAAAGAAAGAGACCGGTTGGCCTCGGTCTCTTTCCCTACGGCTTGTTGGCGAAACTTACATATCGCCGTTATAGATCATCGCCACCCGCAGCAGGTGATCATAATCGCCGCTCATCGACTGCGAGTAGTAGAGGTCGATCATCCACTTCGGGTTGCCGGCATTGCGCAGAGCGCGGGCCATCGTGCCCATGATCGCCGCAGCGTTGCCGTCTATACCGACCAGTTGGATGTCGGCCGGTTCGAGTTCGTCTGGAACCTCGATGCCATCATGGACCTTGTAAGTCTCCATATCAGCGGTATCCGTTTCGCTGAGGTGTTCCTGAGTGAGGATATCGGCCATGCTCATGGTGCTTTCCTTTCGGGAAAAGAGGATCTGTATTTACTGTGAAAGACAATAGCAGATCCTCGGACGGTTTGTCAAATGATCAGTTTCCGAGCAACTGCGCGACGATGCCGATCAAGCACATCAGCGAGACGATCGCGACGAACATGCAGATGCAGAACTTCTCGAAGTAGTCGAATTCGGTCCAGGTTTCCTTGAAGATCATCTCAGCTCTCCTCTGTCCGTGCAGACCTTAGCAGATCAGACGCCATGCCGTCAAGAGCGATGGCGACGGATGGCCAGGACGCTGAACCCGGCGGCCTCGACTGCTGCTTGCGAGGCACGCTCATCCAAGGAACCGGAAACCGTGAGCTCGATCTCCGGTCCGGCTGCCGGCGGGCAGAAATCTACATCACAGAGATCGAGACCATAACGGCTCAAGTGATCCAGAGAACCGATATCTATCGGCTCGATGATCCGGATGTCGAACACTTCCGTCTGTCTGCTTCGATGTAGGATCATTTTTCTATGATAGCAGGCTGTGGCGTTCTGGTCAAGCAGCCGGATCAGGGATCTGCCCAAAGACCCAGTTGCCGGGAGCGGCGGCAAACTCGGGTGCAGGTATCGTCTCCCAGCGCCGACGACTGACCGGCTCAGGCGTCTCGCGGCGTTCGCCGGTCCGACGATCGACAAAACTGACTTTTTCGCTGACGGTCTTACGATACAGGACCTGGCCGTAGAGGAAGCGTGGGTCATGGTCCTCGACGATAACACCTGCCTTGGCAAGCTCTTCGCGCCGCCTGAGCGTACTCACCCCGTGCAGTTCTTTACTGCTGAAATGCTGCTCGGCAAGCATCGAGACAGCATTGCGTCGGCAATCGCGCTGTCTCCAGACCAGATAGTTTGCCGCCTCGACACGATCAGGAAGGGCGAAGACACGCGCATCGAAAAGCGCCGGTGCCCGATCAGGAAAGCTCCTGGCAAAAGCAGCAGTCACCGTGCTCGCCGCGATCGAGCAGACCTTCTGCACCTGTCCACCGAACCAAGCCTGCGTGTTCTCGCCGTCGAAATCTTGAAACAACAGGCTGATCTCATCCGACTGGGTATAGGCGATGAAGCTCCCGCCTACCTCTTCACAGAGTGCTTGGGTCGCTGCCGCCATTGCGTCGATCATCGCCGGCGAATACGGGCGCTCCAGGCCCTTGGTCCAGGTATGGAAAGCACGCCCATCCACGCGGATCGCTGCCAGCGTACGCGCAGGCAATGCCAACTTGGTCTGGGCCTCATATCCCTTCATCCGATCACCCATCGGATCGGGACCGCTTTTACCTGCGCTAGAGGGCGTGGCATCTTTCATGCGTCCCAGCTTATCATGAAAGCCAATCCCGTGTCAAGAGTGGCCAGTGAGCTTTGCTGAAACCGATACTTTATCGACCGCTCAGATTAGTATCTTTCGATGACCGCAGGCTTGCGCCATGTTGATCTTTGCGTCAGCGATCTGGATCGTTCCCTGGAGTTTTATCGAGTGTTCTTGGGATTGCTCGGCTGGCCGATAGAAGCCCCGGCTGAGATCATCGGCGAGCAGGGGGAAGATGTGATCTATCTCGGGCCGCCGAGCGGGCACGGTGACGGGGCGGTCGGGTTGCGTCAGGCCCAGACGATCCGCCCGATCGACCGTTATCAGGTCGGCTTGCATCATCTGGCCTTCAATGCCGAAAGCCGAGAAGCGGTCGATGCGGTCTGGAAATGGATACAGGCTGAAGAGATCGAGAATGAGGGACCTCCACGGCCCTATTACAGCGGTGCTTATTATGCCGTCTTCTTTCGTGACCCTGACCAGATCAAGCTTGAAGTCGTCCATCGTCCCTGACCAAGACGTCCGAAACCGCCGGCCCGCTCTCAGAACAGGTGATTGCCCTTGTGATGCTTGATCTTCGGAGCGTGCTTCTGAACTTCTTGCGTGGCCTTCGCCGCTGCGTGGCCGACAGTCTTGGTCACGGCAGGCTTAGGCTTGACCGGAGCATCCGAATGGTTCCAGAGCGGCTGATAGACGCTGACGAGCAGCAGGTAACAAGCAGCCAGCCCGCAGAGCGCAGCGATGCCATGCTCGCGCCAGTCGCCGGTATGTCCGATGATCGGGACACTAAGGCGGGCGTGGGTCAGCGGCCAGAGCGGCGGCACTCCCTCGGGGGTCAGCACGTCGCCCAGATCATGCAGCAGACAACCAAGGCCGACGGCCATGAACAGCCACTCCTGTTCCGGTGCCAGCGTGATCAAGGTCGCACCGATGATTGCTGACAGGGCAGCACAGATGATCCCATCTGCCTCGGTCAGCGTTCGCAGAACCAGAGAAGAAAAGAAGAAACAGACCCCGAAAGCCAGCCACGGGCCTTGAAAGTGATGCAGCCCCCAGGCCAGGCCCAAGGTCACGGCCAGAGCGAACAGCAGCGAATGGCTCCCGTTGCGATGGCCACCTAGGCACTTGGCGAAGACCTTGGAGATAACATGCGTGACCGGCCCGAGCGAGTGCGAAACCGTCGCGTGAGGGTGATCGAGATCGGGAAGCATCGCCGCCCCGGCCGCGACCACGGTTCCGGTCGCGATCTCGGTCACGCTCAGGCTGTGTCCGGTGGCCTCGACAATCGGTGCGCCGATTGCCAGCCATCCGGCGGCTCCAAGCATCAAATGTGATTTACCCATCATTGTAATCGGTGATTATAGTTGATCGGCGGCGGATTGTCAAGCCGGCCGGATCAGACGCCGACCAGCGCGGCTCGTCCGGCCTCGCTGAGGGAATAGAGATTGTACTTACCACGGTTCAAGTAGCCACCCTGCTCCAGCGTCAGCAGTTCCGGACGGACCTGCTCGCCGGTCAGACCGAGGGCGCTGCCGATGTTCAGTGGGCCGACCGGGCGGCCGTTCTTACCGGCGATGACTTGAAGGATTTCTCGGTGGAAGTTGTCGATGTTCGTGGTCATGATTTCTCCTTGAGTTGGTGGGAGTGCCTGGATCGCTTTTACCAGCGTAGCAGTCTACTTCGGACGTGTCAAGTCGCTCAGTCTTCGGAGCCTGATGCTGCTTCAGCCAGCATGCTTTCCAGACCGGCGAAAAGAACGAACTCACGGCCTTTGTCGCTCAGAGAATAGATGCTGTAGGATCCGTTCCATGAACGTGCCCTGCCTTTGGGACAGAGTAGGTAACCGGCCCGATAGAGATCATGTAGCAAGGCCGACGCCTGCTCACGAGGGATATTCAGCTCGCGCTCGACCGTCTCGGCACAGGTCGTCGCGCTCTTATAGCGGCCGATCAGGCGAAGGATCTGTTTGTCAGTCTCACTCAGACTGATGCTCATCGGGATTATTCCTTTTCACCGAAACCCTGGCCGGCAGCGGTCAGCTTGTAGAGGCGATAGCCGCTGCGCTGCAGGCAGTCAAGGCCGCGCAGGTGATCGAGTTCCCGCCGTGCCATCTCGACGGGAATGTCGAGCGCGTCGGCCACGGTCAGGGCACCGATGCGAGCAGGCTCGTGGTCTGAGAACACTTGCAGGATTTCGTGGTGGAGATTGTCGATGGCTTGGGTGGTCATGGTTGCTCCTTTATGAGGGCGGCGTGGATCGCTTCTGACCAAGATAGCAGGTGACCCAGAAAATATCAAGCCTACGCCCGCTGATGCCCCCACCCTGTTTGCGCGGAGTGAGCAGCAAGATGGTGACAGTGATCACGCTGACCGCATACAAGCCGGCCACGACCACAAGCGGCTCGGCTTCAGACAGGACCAGCACGCAGCCTGGCAGATCATCTAGAGGACTTCAAGAGCAGGTCTGGAATACGGCGATCACCTTTGGAAGCGGCGCTCTTCCAACTCGGTCATGACCAGTACGACAGCCGTCACCGTATTGACGGTATAAAGGCCGGCCAGGAACAGCGGTGAGACTTCCTCGATGGTCAGCGCCAATGCGATGATGGTGGAGACAGACAGGCAGAAATAGGCGATCAGTTTGGCATGAACGGCGTAAGAAGATTTCATGGTTCCTCCTAGGTAGAGACAATCGACGTCAGGCATGATAGCAGACCCGCGCCGGTATGTCGAGCACATCGGTTCAGACAGAGATCGCGGCGGCTCCGGCCTCGCTGAGTGAGTACAGCCTGTAGCCACCGCAGACCAGGTAGCCTGCCTGCGCCAACTGCCACAGTTCCTCGGCGGCAACCTCTTTGGGGATACCGAGCGCGTTCTCGATCGAGAGTGCGCCCATGCGCTCGCGGGTAGCAACGGTCTGAAGGATTTCAAGTTGAAGATTGTCGATTGACTTGGGCATTCGGATTCCTTTGGTTGCTTGCGACTGAGAACAGGCTAGCAGATACTCTGAATGGTGTTGTACCGAGTAGGATTTCAGCGGCGCGGGCCGACCGGCTTGAACAGATGCGGGGCCCCGGTCCTGACATCGTGAGCACTGAGCGGACGTCCGCATTCCCGGCAGACAGGTCCCTCATCTGAGGAGGCTTTCTCGGTGTCATCGGCTACTCGCCTCAAGGTGATTTTGAGAGACTTGCCCTCGATCGTGGTCCAGCTTACATGGGTCACGTTCAGCAGTTCATCAACGGTATCGGTTTTGCGGGCCATGATAAATCTCCTCGATAAAGTGGGGCGCTTCTTTGCTTTCCAAGAATCTATCAGGTATCAAGTCCGCTGTCAAGCACTCAGATGAGCCGCCCTGTCACGGTCGGACAGAACGGGTCACTTTTTTCTTTCGGTGCTGAGCAGCAGGATGATGATCGTGCCATAGAAGCCGAGAGCAAAGATGAGCCAAGGAATAGAGCCAGGAGACGGACTGCCTCCGAGTGAAAATCCGCCGGCTGCTCCGGCGATCATCAGCAGATCGCCGACAAACATAAATATCAGAGCGGCAGCGTAGCAATTCATCAGGATGCTACCTTGGCGTCGAACCCGCTGAGGACAGAGGCAGGAGAGCATATCGTCATCGCTCCTTGTCGGCGCTGCGTTCTACTGCTTTCTGCGCGGCAACGATGCGGCCGTAGTAGCTCTCTTCTTCCAGCAGGCAGGAGATCGCTCCTTGGCCGAGCCGGACGATGATAAAGCCGCTGATCGTGCCAATGCCGAGAGCAAAGACCACATAGGAGATGACCGCCGGAATGTTTTCGCTGAATTGTCTGCTTTCAATGTCGAAGCCGGCGATGATCGGCAGCGGCAGTCCGATGATCGTCAGAACGATCGCGCCGAGCAGAACCTTGCTCAGGGTCGGCCCGTAAAGAGCAACTATCCAGTCTTTGAATTTGGCGAACATCAGAGTTCCTCTCTTATAGGCGGATGCTGTCTGTCTCCAGACTAGCAGAAGCAGGCACCGGCTGCAACTCGATTATGGGCAAAGAAAAGGCCGGACGTGCCGGCCTTGACTTCTGATGTTCGGGGAATGCTCAGGCGATGGCCGCCACCGGCTCGATCCAGACAAGCTCCCGGTCGGCCCAATCGTACATGCCGCTGAGCATGGCATTGAAGTAATCGGTATCGACCGGATCATCGTCCTCACGGGCCCACTGCATCTCCTCGACCATCGTGATCAAGTCTTCCTGATCGTTGCTCTCCTCCATCTTGGCCGAAGCCTCGACGGCTTTCTTGTAGAGCCGGGTCTGCGCGATCTTGTCACCGATGCGGGCGATGGCCTCATTGTTGCTGATCTCGCCTTCAGACGCGGCGTGGATGGCGACGTTGATACCGAAGATCTTGTATTTCCAGTCAGTCATTACTTGCTCCTTGATTTCAGCAGGTGGTCTTGATCAGGTGCTTGTGGCAGCCTAGCAGACCGAAGGAGAACTTGTCAAGAGAACGCACGGCGTGATCATTCGCGCGACTTCATGGGCACTTCTTACCCCTTGCTATCTACGCTCTTTCCGCTTACGAAAAGAGGGGACCGAGCGCATAGCCCGACCCCCTCGACCGTCCCCGTAGGAAGATCAGTATCAGATCAGCGAACCTGGAACTTCTCCCGCTTGTCGGCGCGCTCGGCAACCCAGTTCTCGACAATCGGCTTGACCTGCTCAGGAGACAGCCCAAGCTGTTTTTGCAGGATCGGAGCCTGGATCAGCAGAGCCAGTCTGCCGAAACCGTAGGCGGTCGCCTCGGAGCCGCCACGCTTGCGGACACCGCGCTTGATCAGAAAGTAGGTTGCGGTCTGCGTCACCGCGAAAGAAGCATAGGCGGTCACTAGCTCGGTCATATTTTTGGGTCCGTTGGTGTTCATGGTTCCTTTCGGATATCGGTTCTTGTTTTCAACTTGTCAGATGATAACACATCTACGGTTTGTTCGCAAGCTTCAGCCAGAGTTATCCTTCGAGCCAACAGATGAAGCCGGCGATGCCGATCCCCAGAAGGATCAGAAACCCGGTCAAGAGATAAACGGCCGTTTCGTTGCTCATGGTGTCTCCTTACTGCTCTGGTATTCGCTGCACGAACGGATATAATCTATCAGATCGCAGGAGAGAATGCAAAACCAAAAGAAAGGGCCGGGGGATGCCGGCCCTTTCCAAGCTGTATCTACCGGAGATCAGTAGTCCTCGGGATCGACTTCTTTCCCGTCGATTTCGACCACGCCGCCGCCTTCGAGCATCGCCACCCAGCCGACCTGAGTAGAACCCTCGGTCTGTTCTTTCTGGGCCTTCTGGATGCTGGCCTCGGCCAGATCGGAAGCGATGTCTGCGGCCACGGCCTCGGCGGCCTGAAGATCATCAGCCTCGATCTCGACCCCGAGCAGTGCGTCAAACTCGAACTTGTATTTTGCCATTTGTCATATCTCCCTTCGGAGCTCGTGTTCAGAACTGTTGAACAGATGGTAGCAGAAACCGAGCATGAGGTCAAACATAAGGTCAATGCCTTGGAACTGCTTTCGGCATGAGTCCCTCGGCATCAGGGATGTTCTTACGTCCTCGACCGTTCGCAGAACGCAGAGCGCCGCCGAGTGATTCGGGGTCACTCGGCGGCGCTTTTGCAGACCAGGAGGATAGCTTCAGACCCGGCGAGAATGGTAAAGCATAGAAGCCGTCTTCTGGGCCTCTTTCAGTTCGGCCAGGCTGACACCGCCGGGATCGACTTCGTAGAAGCAGATCAGTTCCTCAAGCGGTTTGAGCTGATCCAGGGTATCAGAGTCTCCGGCCTCGACAGCGCGGATACCGACAACCATCTCGCCCAGGTTGGCGGCGATCTCGGAAGCGCTGTTGAAGTCTTTGGCTTTGTTCAGAGTCATCTTGGTTCCTTTCCAAGAGGGATTTACTTGACCTGATGGATGATAGCAGAGACAAGCAGAGAATGTCAAGACCAGGAAGGAGGAAGACTATCGCATTCACGACGCTCGGACCGATGGCTACCTGGGTATCTACTTTGACGAAGCTCAGGCCGCTTGCGAAGCCGAGCAGATGAACGAAGACCGGGCAAAAATATAGACCGGGGTTTGCTGAGTTGGAAAGCATCTGATAGAAACAGCCCCGGCAGTTATTGTGCTTGTGAGTGGCAGATGCTCGATGAATGCCAGTCCTGAAGCGAATTCTTTTTGTGAATATATGGCAGATAGCTCGCGGTCCTGGTCGGTGCCGGCAGTAAAAGAAGCCAGGACAATATAGTCGCGTGTGGCACTGAACCCTCTGTCCGGTTCAGTGCCACACGCGGCAGTTATTCAGTCGCGATGCTCGTATTCGTAATCGGCCATTCCATCCCAATGGCCGTCCATGTATGCCTCGTCGTCAGGATGGGTAGCCGGACGTTGCATATAGCCATCGCTGTAGCCGCTGCTTCTGGCTTGCGAGGCACTCTCGAAAGTCGTCTCGGAGTTATCATCTGCCATTTGCTCAGCATTCCTTTCGGATTTATCTTCAGAGTGATACTACTGGATACCAGGATCAGAAACCCTCGACCCCGACCATCTCATCACCATTGAACTGCTCCAGGCAATTCTCGCACTCAAGCAGATCATCAGCTACGGTCTCGCCCAGTTCGACGGCTACGATGTCAGAACTGGCGCAGTACGGGCAACTCTCCATGTCGGCTTTCCTTTGACTTGTCGTCCGGCGGTTCCGGACTGTTGGAGGATAATCTAGCAGATGATCCTGATATGTCAAGCCGTCGTGGGCATCCCATCGCCGAAGTCCGGCGCAGCCTCATTTCTCGACATCAAGACAGGCTCGGTAAGGATGCTGAAGGAATGCTAACTACATCAGCTGAACGGCTTTGGCCTCGGCCGCGATCTGAGGATCGGCCATGCAGTCAGGACAGTGGCCATAACGTAGTCGCTCAGATCGGGTCCAGCGTCGGCAATGGCCGCAGGGGCGAGCCAACTGATATAGATCGCCGGCGTCGGCTCTCTCGACAAGATCGGTCGTGTCCAGGTACCTGTCCGGTAGGATCTGCTGTCGATCTGCTTTGGGCATGCTTTCAGTATAGCAGCTCAGCCAGCCAACGCGGCCCGAGCTGAGCCCAGAAGCCGTTGCTCGGCCTTGATCGCGTCCAGCTTGTCTCGGAGCATCTCCTCGATCGTCTCGATTCCATTCTGACCGCTCGCCAAAGAAGCGGCCAGGATCTCGTTGAACAATCCGATGGTCGGGCACCAACGCACCAACAGATCGGTGATGAACTCCTGATCGGCTTCCGGAAAGATCGTCTGCCAGACATTCAGCGCTGCCTCATCCGTGCGGCCGCTGAAGAAAGATTCGAAAGCTGTGGCCGCCTCTGGACCGGTCCAATCATCAGGGTATCGTGCCAACACCTGATGCCGAGAAGGCTTGGCCGTCTCTTCCAGCAAAGGTCCCCGATCAAATTGCGATCGCGACGGGTCCAGTCTCCAATGCTCATTCACTTCAAGCCACCAATGATACTCACCGGCGTACCTGCCGGCGATGACAGCCACCTGGAGGCCACGAAGACGAAGTGCGTAGGCCGACAGGGCACAGATGAAAGTACAATAGCCGGCGCAATCACCCAGATGACGGACGCACGCGGTCTCGATTGCCGACGCAAAGGTTTGTAGAAAAAGCTTTTCTTGCTTTGATGTCATGCGTCAGGATGGTATTTCAGTGATTTCGGATTCCGGCCCGTTTTGCCTCTGGTCCGGCTTTTCATCGGTGAAAGCTTGATTACAGAAACGGAACATGGCCGCGATCGTAGCCCACCAGATGACCGTGATCCCGACCCAGCCTGACAGCAGGCCGAAACTATCCAGATCATAGCCCAACCAGTAGGTGGCGATCAAGGCGGCCCAGCCTAACAGCGCCAATCCGAAGACCAGGAAACGCATCGTCCGCTCGCCGAGCATTTTGGCCTAGCCTACTGCCGTCAGGGCATCATCCAGGAATCGGAGCACCGTCTCATGGTCGTGCTTGTCGTTGAGCGGGACCAGGCCCTTGTATTCATCCAATGCCCTCGAGACCAGAAAGTCGATGGTCGGGCGAGTACAGAGATCATGGATCGCCTGCGAGAGACAAACTTTGTCACCCAGCTTGCAACGCCCTTGGCACCAATCGTCAGGATCGTTGATCCGTTGCCTGACCGAGGCGATCTCCAGCGCGCGTTGATCCATGAACCTATTATAGCGCACTCGGCGACATCACCTGGCCATGGGAAGTCTCCGAGATCAGGAGCAGCGGCGCAGATCAAGGGCAAAAAGAAAGATGCCGGCGCAGAAGACGATAGATACGATCAACGCCACCGCTGCTTCTCCGATGGAATGGCAGAAGGCGGCGACGGTGGTTGCGACAAGCATCAGCAGACACAGCGTCAGGCCGAGCCTGTAGGTCGCTTTGTTGTATGCCAGATTGTCGAGCAGACGGTCGATCATCATGAGCCTCTCTGGTTGCTGTCGAAGTGCATCACGAGAAGCTTAGCTCAGGCCGGCGATGGTGTCAAGCCGACAGGATACGAATCCACCGCCCCTACCCGAAGGGTGAGCGCGGCCGATCAGATGCTGTCCTGCAACGGTTCGGTATGAAGCTGTTCAGCCTCGATCTCGGTGAAATCGCCTTCAGCGTATGACCGTTGGCGCAGTTTCGATCCATTGAGCAGCAACAACAGCGCTGATCCGATCGTGAACAAGATGACGATCCAGCTGGCCTGAAAGATGGAGACGTCAGTGCTCCAACGTCCGAAGAAATAGGCGACCGGCAAGAACAACAGTTGTGATGCGGATGCCAGTACTGATGAGCTGCCGGCACGAAAAGCGGACGGCAGCAGATCATGTACCTGTTTGTTCAGCAGAATGCAGGCGATACCGTATCCGGTGAGCAGGACCGTCTGGGCGAAGACGATCAGCCAGAAGGAATGAGTGCGCAAGATGAGCGCGGCTCCGACCAGACAGATGACCAGGAGCGCCAAAGCCAGGCGCGAGCGAAAGAGCTTTGCGGTCGCCCCGGCGATGCCGCCGCAGAAATGAAGGATGGCGTAAGCCGGCCCGTATAAGGCAGTGGGTACCGCCAGGGCCAGGTACCAGAGCTGCGGCATGTTCACGACCAGGCGTGAGAGCATCAGGAAGATGATCAACGGGAGTGCCGGTTTGAAGATGGCCGGTACGGTTATTGCCTTGAAGGTCTGCCGCGTGTGCTTGATGATGTTCTGCTCAGACTGGTTATGAGTATGGATCAGCGGCTCTCGCAGTCGCCAGGCGAAAAAGAAAGAGGCAAGAACGAACGGCACTGAGAACCAGAAGGTCGCCCGCAGGCCGAACTGTGAGCTCACCAGAGAGCTGGCAAGAGCGCTGGCGACGAAGGCGGCGGAGTCATAGATCTGCAATCGCCCATAATAGTGCTCGAAGCCTTTGCTCGAAGAGCCAGGCGAGTTTGCTCCTGCGCCTTCTTCTTGGATGATGTCATAGACCAGGGTATCATCAAGCCCGGAGGCTCCGGCGCTGAACATGCCCCAGAGAAAGGAGACCACATAAAAAGCGGGCAAGCTGTTACTGACGGCACCGAGAACGGTGCTTGCCAATAGAAACAAACTGGAGACGATCAGCATACCGCGTCTGCTCCAGCGATCGGCGATCACGCCGCTGGGTATCTGCCAGAGCAACAGGCTGACGGACAGGACGATACCGGCCCCGGCTATCTGCGCATCATCGAAACCCAGCCTGTTGCTCATGAACAGTTTCTCGATTGCGTACCAGATGCCGAAGCTCTGGCAGAAAGAGCAGGCATAAAGTGGCACCAGCCTCTTGTTGGTCGCTTTCGTGCTGATGCGGCGAGGATAGATGCCGTCAGGCAGGTCGAAGGCCTTTTCTTTGCCGGCGGCACCCCTGATGGCCAGAAGCCAGCCGAGATTATAAGGCTTTCGTATATAGAAAGAAGCCCGAGATCACCAGACGCGACGAATGCTGGGAAGACGGGCGCGCTCCAGGTGTCTTTCGATAAGCGCGAAGCTGATACTGTACTCACCTTGAGTCCGCGCCGGTGCCCTCAGAGGCCCTTCCTCGTCGGCGAAGCCGGTTATCATCAAGCGAGGGCGTACATCCTTGGCTATCAGTGAGGCGCTCATGGTAGCGAAGAACTCGGTATCGTCCTGATAATGCTTAGTAGGACCCTCGGTCATGTCCGGCCATTCGCGCCGCATCGCCGCCAGATCATTGAAGCAGGTCATCCAGATCGCAGGTATATCCTTGAACTCCTCCGGTATACCGTGCTGATAGACACCGTTCCGATCGAGTTTGGCGATAAGTTGGTACAGATCGAAAGGGTGAGCGGAGATGCTCAGCACGGTCTTGGGAAGCTCGACCTGCATCAGCTTGGCGCAAATTTTCTTGGCTGATAGCTGCCCGCTACCAGAAGCGAATACCGGCGGAGTGATCGGAGGGGTCCGGCCATAAAGGATGTCCGGTGCGGTCATCTGATTCTGTCCCCTGGCCATGATCTCAGCTTAGCATAATCGCCTGCTCTTGTCTCTTTTACCGGCCGGAGGCATAGCTGCCGAGCTTCTGTCTATGATCGTTCGGACAACTGCTCAAGATGCTCCAAGGCGCTCTTGATCTCGCCTCGGTTGCGCTTGCCTACCGTGGTCAGTAACGCCAGCAGAAGCAGGTCCCAAGGCCCGCGCGTCTGGCGACGAAAGCCTTTGACCTTGCCTCGTTTCCAGGTCACGTCCGGCCTGCCCCACTTGGACAACTCGACATCGTAGCTACCGAGCCTGCCCTCGCTGGCCAGCGTGTCGCCGAGATCATTCGAGATGCGCGCAGTGCCCAGATGGCGGGCGCGGCTCTCATCACCGCCAGGGCAAAGCTCTATCGTGACCTTGATCACTGATCATCCCAGCTGAATCCGTCATCCGGGTCAGGGTCTCCCCAGCGTTCTTCGGAAAAACGGATGGCTGCGTCAAGACGATCCCGAATCTCTTTGGCCTGCTCCAAGGTGCAATGAGCAACGGCCCGAGCCTCTTTCAGAGCGCCTTCGTACTCCGGCGGCGGCTGCTTGATCTCCAGCCACAGATGAGGTCCCTCAGCCGCCGAGCTCTCCTTGACCTTGACATCGGCTCCGTAATCGGTCTTCACCGGCTCCCATAAAGCAAAGCCACGTTGATCGAAAGCCTCAGCGTCCGGCTGATCGAGCACCTGCTGGGTCGTATCTGAAGTATCCATGCAGGAAACATAGTCTCTATCCACACCTGAGCTTGTCTGTCTCAATCAAATGCTCCAGGCCCAGATGTCCCGATCACCAACATGAGGAGGAACAGAAAGATGATGACCAGGAAGAAGCCGATGATCCCGAGCAGCACCGCGATGAAAAGCAGGCGGGCAAATAGTTTCCTGGCGTACAACTTGCGGCCGCTATCTGTCATGCCTGGCTCTCTTTCCGCCAGGATCATGGTCATCAGGAGAAGATAGACCAGGTTGAGGCAAAGCGCGACTGCCCAATGTCTGCTCCAACCTATGGCACTGTCAAAGGCAGCCACGCAGTTGAGGATCACCATCGGGGCAAAGACCAAGATCAGGATGCCGGCAGATGGAGGCACTGCGATGTATTCGCAGGCACCCTCGTCCCCGGCGGAAGACGCATATTCTTCGATCTTGCTCTCGCCTGTGAGATACCGAGACATATCGAACTCCTTCGGTTCACGATCCTCAGGCATCTACCAAGTAATGACCAGGCATCACATCAACGGCGTTTTTGCTTGAACTTGATCTCCCAGGATTAGGATGAGACAGACGATATTCACTGCCTGCAAGAAGCGACCGGACCAAGGATGAGACGGAAGCCGCCCGTCCCATCCTCAGCCCGCCCAAAGCTACCGAGTGGCTTCAGTTGGCGCTGCCGAGGCGATCTTCGGTGTAGACGCCGACCACCTCCGCCGCCAGGCTCATCAGTCCTTGATCGGAAAGCATACCCAGGACCAGTGAAAGAGCGTCTTCCTCATACATCCCGGCTTCGATGGCTTCCATCGAACGCATCCCGGCGACGATCTTCAATGCCTGCCGCTGGTCGGCAATACTCAGCGTCGTCAGCGCTCCCGTGAGGATACTACGGTTGGACGGCACTCCGATGACGCCGACCGACTGGTACCAGGAAGACAGCACCTCCAACTCATCGCTGTTCAGGGTTTCGACAGCTTTGCCGTAGTGGAGTTCCAACTCTTCGGCGGGAACCTCAGCCGCCCAGGCTTCAGCGGCTTTGGTCAGCAGCTCGAAGCGACCGGCTTCGCCGACGACGGAAAAGAAGGTGCGGATAGCGTCGGCCGGCTCGATGAAGCAAAGGCCGGCGCTCTGCTCGATATTGGGAATGAACTGATCCATAAAGGTTCCTCTCGGTCAGGGATCATCAGGTTGGCCGTAGCCTATCAGATCAGATCATCAAAGGCAAGCCCAATCTGATCCTGCCGACATGACAGTTTTCTTGGGGCCGCCAAGCAGTGATATTGAAAAGCAGATCCGTCCTTATCCAGAGACGGGATTCTGCTATCATGTCTCCATGTCTATCTTGGAAGAGACATCGCCTGACGATCAGGCCCAGTCGATCCTCTATGGTGTCTGCGGAGCAGAACTTCGCAACAATAGGCAACAGACGGAAGAAGAACGGAAACTCTGGAATCTGTACAGGAGCCGGTTGCGCTGGACCCTCAGGACTAATGATCATCGACGGCAGGGCCTGAAGTTCGACGAGTTCACGCAGATCATAGAGGCCAGACTGCTTGAAAAAGAACGGAAACTTGCACAATGGTCATGGTCGGCAGAAGATCATGATGCCGAAGAACTGAGGAAAGTGCATGGAATGAGCCTGCGTCAGACCGTCCATTATGCGGCGATGGTCTCCCGGGTCATCGAAGAACGGAACTTGGTCCCGCTTCTTGCCTATGGGATGGCATATCAGAACTGCATACGAGACCTGTATCCGCCAGAAACCCTGATCCGGCCGCAGGACGGCTCGATCAAAGGCTGGGGCAAGATCAAGGGCTACTGCAAGATAAAGGTTCCATCCCATGACAACTGGCTGGCGTTCAAGGTAGAACATATCGAAACCGGCCAGATGATCGAGATCCTGTCGGGGAGCCGATACCTGATCCTTGTCAAGCCGCTGAGGCTGCCGCCGATGCCCGTTGTTCTCAGTCAGCAGCAGCACTGAAACTCTGGCCGCGCATCTGCTCGATCATCTGGGTGACCCCGAGCAGGGCGATATTCAGATCGTCGTCGGTCGGATCGGCAGTGGTCAAGAACTGGTAGGCCATCATCGGGGCAAAGAGGAAGCGCGTGCAGCGAGGCAGCCCTTGATTGTGCGGCAGCCGGATCAGCAGCCCGCCGAGGAACAACAGCCCGAAACTGACGTCGAAGACGACAGCGGCCAGCAAGACCGCATACAGCGGACCACCAGGAAGAAGCTGCCGCATCAAGTCGGTCAGAAGGATCATCAGCGGGATCATCACCAGCGCCAGGCATAGATAAAGGCCGGTCGGCATCCCGCCGCAACGCCAGTTGAGCCGAGACTGGTTTCTGAACGCGGCCAGGCTCGGCTCCAATCCTCTTTCCAGACAGTTTATCGCCTTGTGCTCGGCTGCATGATAACGGCGCAGGCTCTGAATGCTGACCGGATCGTCGCAGATGTTGTTGAAGTCGTGACGGACCCATTGGAAGCACCAGATCAAACCAATCAGGGTCAAACTGGGAATGCCAGTCAGCGCGTAGAGTAAGGCAGCAAAAGTGATCGGCAGCATGGTATTGAACAGACTTTGCTTGACCGTGCGCAGCGCCTCCGTCGCCGGCCTGTAAGGCTCTCCGGTCGTCAGCGGATAATCGTTGAAGAACATCGCGGCGGCGTGATAACCGACTTCGCTGACCAAGATCGTTCCGTCGCTGGTTTCGGGACTCTTGAAGATGATCCCGTTGTCGCCGGCCTGACCGCCGACTGCTCTTGCCAGTCGTCTGTCCATCAGAAGTTCCAGTAGGGAGTTTTCTCCAGATTGTTGAACCGCTCGAAGAAGCGATGGCTGGCCGGGTCCCAGGGAAAGACAGCTGAGTTCTTGCTCCGACGCATCACCGCCTGGGCCAGCTTGGTTCCGACCCCGTTGCGTCGGTAAGGCTCATCGACGTAGTATTGCGAAGCAGGCTTGCCTTCTTTCTGGTAGAACAAGGCCCAGCCGACGAGTTTGCCATCCACGCCCCAGATCATCAGCGCCTCGGCACACTCGCTCGGTTCATGGAACAGCCACTTCATCGTGCTCTGCATCCCCGCGTGCTCGCCCAGGGTCAGCCGCCGGCATTCCTCAAGCTCGGTCTCGGTCAGTTGCTTGAGTGGTTTGGCGGCCAGTCTCTTGGTCACCAGCGTCATGCTGCATCTCCTGCTTTGCGGTCTTGCTTACGGGAACAAGATCACTTTAGCAGCCGCCGGGACGGGTGTCAACCTGGCCTTTGCAGCTGGCCTTCGGTTTCGGTCGTCGCGGCTCTTGCCAGCCTGAAAGTTTCGACAAAGTTTCTTGACGAAGCTAAAAATCCCCCCCCCCCTGTGCGGGCCGCACGCTGATCCTATGAGCCAAGGCACCCCACCCGGTTGGTATCCTGATCCTAAGCATCCCGCCCTGCAGCGGTACTGGAACGGATCAGCCTGGACCGAGCAGACGCAACCGACCTACCAGACCGCCCCGCCCGCGCAATCTACTTATGTTGATTACGGAGCAGTGCAACCAAGTCGCAGGGGCGGTGGGTTTCTCAAGGTCTTCCTGGCGATCATCATCGCTGGAGCACTACTCCTCGTCGGCTGCACGGCGCTGGTAGGGCAAGGCATCCAAGATGAGCAGAACAAGCACGCGATCACGATGCAGCAGGCCAAGAGCATAGACATCGGAACTCCGAAAAGCAGCGTGATCGCAGCATTGGGAGCACCAGAAAGCAGCCAGTCGTTCCAGGACAGCTACACAGGCAAGAGCAGCTGTATCTACTACAACGTCAAAGATGGCCAGTTCCTCGATTCCTGGCAGTTCTGCTTTGAGAAAGGCTTGCTTTCGAGCAAGAACAAATACTGATGCTGATCATCTTGGCCCTCTATATCATCTCCCTGGTCTGGGTCGGCGTAGATGCAGGCAAGCACGATTTCAGTGACAATCGGATCGCCACCAGCGCAGCCTGGTGGGTGCTCGGCTGTATCGCCCTATGGATCGTCTTCTTCCCCCTGTATCTTTTCGCCCGCGCCCAGGCACCATTGAAAACAGCCTACTTCGATACTTCATTGCCCCCGCCGCCGGCACATATGCCTCCGCCGGCTGCGCCCAGCTTTCCGCCGGTCTCTGCTCCGCTCCCCGCAGCCGGCAAAACCTGCCCGCAATGCGCCGAGCAGATCAAGTCGGCAGCTGTGGTCTGTCGCTATTGCGGAGCGAGCGTCCCGGCCGGGTGATTCAGAGCGAGCGCCACCTGCGCAGCTTCGGGATCGGCAACGCCACGATCCAGATCAACAGCCCGAGATAGGCGAAGCCGCAGCCGATGATATTGCCGGCCAGGCCGAGAGGGATGATATGCATCAGAAGGAAGCCGACCGCCATCAGGCGGCAGCCGCGCCAGAATGCCTGGCGCAAGCTGTCTGAGGCAAGAAAAGATTTGATCGTATCGAACATCATCTGTCTCCTTACGGGTTCGTGGACTGTCGCCAGTATGACAGAAAGCCGTCGAGGTTGCAAATCTAGCACACCGGGCGACCGTGTTTGTGGCAGCCTGATCACTACGGTATAATCTGGATATGGCTACCGATGATCGAGCTCAGATGCTTGAGGATGCCCTCCTGCCTGTCGCCATCCTATACGGAAAGCTGCCTGCTGCGCCTGGCCTGCCGACAGCTGCAGAACAGATAGATTTTGACCTGGATACTTTGTCGACATCCGCGCGGTCGATGCTCCTCGGTTTCTTCCGCCACCTTGACAAGACTGATGAACTTGATGGATGCTTGAACCTGAAGCAGATGCAGGATAATATCGCCACCGGATGGCTGCGAGCGGAGATCCGCGATCTGATGGAGGAGCTGCGCGGGTATGCGCTGATCTGGTCACCTGCCGGCCCTGGTTCCTGGTCGACGGCGGATGAGTATCACTTGACCGAGTTGGGTATCCAGGTCGCCGAAGAACTGAACAGGTAAAGCAGCCTTGGATTGCGACTACTCACTACTAGGGTGAGTCTTGATGATCAGCGAGCCGTCATCCGTGACCTTGACCGTGGCCGACTTCGTCGGAGAGGTTGTGAAGAGCGCTTTGATGATGCCACAGGCCAGACGGAGGCGAAAGCGAAAGGCACCTCTATGCGCATGGCTATCGGTGTCGTCAGACCGTTTCATGAACCCAGATCATAACACCGATCTCCTGTCGAGAATCAAATTTGATTACAGATGAGGACAGCTCAGGAGATAAGAAAAATATATCACCATTCAAGACAAGATCTAAGCTGGGGTCATGGCACGCGGACAAGGAACAGCAGCCGAAGATGTCCTTTACGGTGAGCTGCTTCGCAATGAACCAGCCTCGGTTGACGCAGACGATCTGGATGATCTGAGTGCGATCTTACCGACCTTGCCAGAGCAGCTACAAGATGATCTGGACAATGCGGCCCTGGCCTGCCTTGAGGCTCAGGCCGATCAGGCCGGGACGGTGACGGTCGAACGGCTGCAGCGACAGGCCGGGAATCTGACCGAGGCCGAAGCCGAGGACGCGCTGCTCCTCCTGGAGGAGAACCGACTTGTGGATCGACTCGATCCTGATGAGCGCGAGCGGCATGTCGGCGGAAGAACCAGTTATCCGAATGCCTACAGAATGAGCGATCTCGGCGCGCAGATCTACAAGATCCGCTGGGACCAGGCCAACGACAGAAGCCGCTGAGGAAATCTGGACAAGATCATCAGATGCCGACCATATGAGACAGATCTGCATCAACATCAGTCAGGTGTATATACTGAGAGCATGGGCCGAGGGACGACCACCGATGACATCCTCTATGGGAACGCTCCTCGTAGACGAAAGATGCCTGATCAAGGTCCGGAGATCGTGCTTGATGAAAAGAATCATCTGGTCGGTATCTGTTCTGAAGACACTACACCCACGTACCTGAAATATCATCGGGCGGCATTACTGCGCGACCTGCCTAACCTGCACAAGATAACTCCGGCCAATGCTTCCCACCTTTTGTCACCATCGGGGTTGGTCGAGGCCGCGCTGGCTTTGGAAGATTTCGATGAACTCGATCTGTTGTCACTGAAGCCGGCCGGGGGCAACACCCAGATCGTCAACAGGGAATACTCTTTTACCGACAAGGGACGACAGGCGGCTGATGCCCTGCAACTATTTGCTATTGATTGAATCTTCTCCGACTATGCACCCTGTCCGACAGCAAGATCAGACCGTCATCGGTGAGTGCCCTTGAACTTCTGCCCATACCAGTATTCATCATATTCCAAGGTCGGATAGCGGGCGAAGAACTTACGGTTGGTCGGGTTCTCGGGGAAGACATAAGTGTGGGCATCACGACGCAGAACCGCCTGCATCAGGCGATGCCCGATCCCGTTCCGACGATGCTTGGTCGGCACATAGAACATCGCGCCATGAGCACGATCCTGTTCGAAGAACAATGACCAACCGATGAGCTTGCCGGCGACACTCCAGATCATCAGAGCCTGCGCGCCCGAAAGGTTCTTTCGCGCATGGCGAAGCTCATTGCACATCCCGCCGCCATAGCCATAAGAGCAGCGTTCACATTCTTTGAGCTCGGTATCGGTGAGATTACGGATCAGCTTGGCGTTCAATCTTTTGGTGATCAGCGTCATGAGAAGTCCTTATGGCCTCGAATGGCAGGTGCTCGGAAAAATCATATAAGAACGACTGCCATATGTCAAGCCCACCGGGACGCGGATCACAGAAGCCGCCTGAAGAATAAGCCCAGGGCCAGAAGCCCAGCTCCTCGCTTGTCTCGGTCAGTGTTGCGCGTACAGCTCGTGATGGGACAAGATGGCTTTGCCGCGTGGCTCAGGGGCGTCGAAAACGACTGTTGTCCCCTCGTGCGACAACTCCCATGTGACGACAGTCGTCAGGTCTATACAGCGTCGGATCGCAGTATCGGAATCACAGCCCAAGCGCTCGGCTATCTCTGCCAGGCGCTGCTCATAAAGCTCTGTCAGCTCGATTTCCATGTAAGCGAGGATCATCAGCGCACAAGAAACGGTGACAGCTTTATGGACGACCCATTTCGCAAAGATCATCGGTGTCTGGAATGCGAGACCGCCAGAGTGCTTGGCGAAGTGTCGCCTTGGGCCATAAGCTCATTCGGTAAGTGGCGAAGCGTGGGACGTTCTGGTAACTCAGGGCGCCCCACGCCGCCAACAGGATTTGCAGTGATCGAGATATTGACATTGCTGCAAACCATCGCACTAGCAGTGCTCTGATCACAATGTACAGCGCATGCATTGAACTGACCGGAATACCGCAGGTGATACTGTGATCCGTGGAGGTCTGGATTCGGCAGTTGTCGCCGACTTCGATCCAGGACATGAAGATTGAATAAGCGACTCACCAGTAAGCGGCCCACTGTCAAATGGCCTGATGGCCCAATGGTGCTTGTGGGAGCCGTGGGAGTGTGTCCACCAGGACAGCAGCCAAGGTCACAGGGTCGGGTTCAGATTGGAGCGATAACCAATGAATAGGTGTCAGCTCCCCGAGCGCGGCCAGAGGAGTAAGCAACCAAGCACCCACTTGTGAATCGTCATTGAAAAACGGGCGTGCTTCTTCGATGGCTCCGTTCAACAGATCGAGCCGATAGCGGAGAACAAGCTGTATCGCCTCATCCGAGTTGAAGAATGGGCGCAATACGCTGAACGGCTCGCCAGACTTTATTCGGGGGTTCACTGCCGTCTTCTTTTGCACGCTGTCCTCAGCTGTATCCATCTTCTTGTCGGCTGTCAGTATCATGGATTTAGGCTCCTGTGCATGGCATCATACTCTCGACGGTAAGCAAGACGAGGCATTTTGGAGCAGCTTTCTTACCTGCCAGAAGATGAACACTCAGGATCTCCTCGGCTGCTTCAGGCGAAAAGGCTCCTTCGCCGGGCCTGCCGACCCGATGATCATCCTGTGGCTTCGAAGACTCAGCTATCATTCACTGCCGAAGCTCTGCGATGGAACATTGTGGAGATGCTTGCGCTCGAAGAAGAGCAGGCGGCGGGCACGCGAAATATAGAGTGGCAAGAGTGGAACTAGAAACGCCTGGAGTTCTTGAAACGCGAATCGCTACAATACGTCGAGGAGCTGAAGGTCGGCATTGAAGCCTGGGATCTCGGTCACCGCGATACGCGCGTCGGGCAGCGCGGAGATGATTGATCCCGGTGATATGAGCGGAAACGACTCTCACGGATCATCGTCCGGATGGTGTGCGCGCCTGCACCCTTTGCCACATGGATCGTATGTTGATCGTCGTGGCCGGGCCGGCCGGGGTCGGTAAGACCGAGATCGGACGACAACTGGCGTCTCGTCTCCCGGCTGCGCTCCTTGACAAGGATGCGCTCACAGGTGAGTTCGTCATGGCATTGCTGAAGGAATATGGTCATGATCCGGACGACCGCGAGAGCAAGCTCTACCAGGAGCTTATACGCCCCCTGGAATACGCCCAGCTGGAACGGGTCGCTTTCGACAATCTCGCCGCCGGCCAGAATGTGCTTATGGTGGCTCCCTACGGTCATGAGCTGTCCGATCCAGGCTGGCGCGAGGACTTGCTCAGTCGGGCCGCAGCTCATGGAGCACGCCTGGAGGTGATCTGGGTGCGTTGTAATCCTTCGATAATGCGTCGCCGCCTCGCGGACCGCGCTGCATCGAGAGATCGCTGGAAGCAATCACACTGGGACCGGTATCTGACCACGATCAAATGGGACCAGCCGCCTGTTTTCGCCCACAGGATGATCGACAACGATCTGGATGAGACAGAACTGGCACCCATTGCCCAGATCGATGAGATCGTGCTGGATCTGCGGCGATGACGGCGCAGATAATACTTCTGAGCGGGCCGCCTGCCGTCGGCAAGGACACGGTGACTGCTGCACTGGCTGCATCCGACCCACGCTTTCGTCTGTTCGAAAAACTGAAGCTGGGAGGCGGCCGCTCCGACGGTTATCGAATGATCGACGTACGCGAGTACCAGAGGATGCTAGACGCGGGCGACGTCCTGCAGAGCAATGAGCGCTACGGTAATCTGTATGCCGTCGACCGCCCACGTCTCCAGGAACTATTGTCGGCGGGAGCGATCCCGGTCATCCACGTCGGTCGGCGGACAAACCCGCCCGCATTGCGTGAGGCTGCCGGCCATAGGCAGGTGCTCAGCGTACTGCTATGGGCCGCTCGTGACGTGTTGCGCACGCGGCTGCGCGAGCGGCAGGCGGACGACATACCAGAGCGGCTGAAAGCCTACGACCAGGAGCTGAAAGAGCTCAAAGCATCCTGTCCCGACGCCGATTTCGACATCATGATTCGCACGGATCAGGTCACTGTCCAGGCGGTGGTGAAACGCATTCAAGCAGCTGTCTCCGGCCGTCCACTCCCGACAGATGCTGGTGCGATCTTCACCGGTATGACAGAACCGTGATCTGGTTCCGACAGGAACATGATTCCAGATACCTCGCTCCTCATCGAGGCACAAGATACCAGGCTCTTAGCAGTTCGACAAGCTGAGATCAGAGCATGACAGCGGCTCCGGATAGGTTCTTGCGTTGAATGGAAATCCGCCTGATCGAAACCGATACTGTCCTAGGCTGAAAAAGATGAGAGGTAGGAAACTGACACCAAGACGAATCGTGGATGCTCTCACCATCCTGACCCTGGTATTGTTGGCGGTCTTCGGTGCCCTCGACCTGCTGCTCGGCCTGGGTGTCGTCGCTCTGGGCGGTGTCGTCGCTCTGATGGTTCCGGGCGGGCCGACAGCCGAGAAATCCAGCCGATGAGTTGTCGAAGGCCGAGCAAGATAAAGAAAGGCGGGATACCAGGGATCAGGCGGAGATCTTGATCATGCCGGCTGCCGGGCACGGCACTGCAGGAAGTAACCCTTTGCCGGGCCGAAGACACCATATCATCAGAGTATGGCCTCGACAAGTAAAGCCTCAGGTTCTGCTGATGCCACCGTCTATCGTAAGATGCTTGAAGGCAAGATCACGCCGAAAGAGTATGCTCAGCAGCTGCGCCTTGCCGTGAGAGCAGCCCGCAACCATCGCTGAAGCACCTGGACAGATCATTCACATTCAGATCTGAAATCAAGGGCCCGACTGTTGATGCAATAGCGTAGTCCGCCTGCCTCGATCGGACCGTCCTCGAAGACATGCCCGAGATGCGCTCCACAGGTCTTACAGATCACTTCAGTGCGAAGTACCGGCAATCCGGCATCCTGGCGCAGCTCCACCTGTTCTTCCTCTGGCTCGGTGAAGCTCGGCCATCCGGTGCCGGAATCGAACTTGGTCTCCGAGCTGAACAACTCGGTGCCGCAACAGACACATCTATAACTACCAGCAGCATGATTATCCCAATAGGCCCCGCTGAAGGGAGCCTCGGTAGCAGCCTGGCGGGTGATGGCGTATTGCTCTGGTGTGAGTTGCTCACGCCACTGCTGATCGGTCTTTCTCTTTTCTGTGCTCGGTGATGTATTCATCCAACCGAGCATATACCTGACAGACAGTGCGCATGGTCTATCACCCGGCGGCCAAAAGATCCGCCTGCGCTTCGACGCCGCCCTATATTCACCGTATGCCGAGCAAGTCGGACAGCAGAGGAGATAGGCAGCTGCAGTTGAACTTCAGCGAGGCCGCCTATCAAGACCTGCATTGCCGCGCACATGTCTATGGTGAGACACCTGGCGAGATCATCAGTCGAGGTCTGGGCCTGATGAAGCTGTTCAACGACACCCGCCATGCCGGCGGTCGTGTGCTGATGCAACGCCCTGACGGTGAGTTGTTCGAAGTCCTCCCGCGCTGATAGGCACCAGATCGGGGTATGCCGGACGACAGCCTCAGGAGGCCAGAACCTGGCCGGTCTTCGGACAGACCGAACAAGTCGCTGCCAGCTTCAGCCTGGAAGCCGGTACAGTCAGCGGAGTGAAAGCGGCTCCGCAGCCCCAGCCCTCGTCCTCGAACAACTCATCAGCTTTCACCTCGACCTGATAGATGTCCCAGTCGGTGGCTCTGGCGCAAGGAAACTCACGGGCATCGTCCAAGGTCGGCCAGAGATACACGCCGGCCTCCTGACCACACATATCAGGATCTTTGGCCAGCAGGCCCGATGCCTCGATCTGCTCACGGTTCTCCCGTGGAGAGGCATGATACATGGTGATATAGGCCGGCATGTTCTTCCGCCGGCTCTCAGGCGACAGCCTGGCGTAGCTGCTCGGCGCGACCAAGCGGGCTGAGGCGGTATCCATCAAGAACCCGTTCCAGGGTGCCGTCTTCGACCAGTGCATCAAGCTCCTGCTGATCACGCTCGTAATCGGCGTGATCGGGAAGGTATTCCTCAGCGCCGGTCAGGCCACCGATGAAATCGCCAAGGACGCGATACTCGGTCACGTCGGCAGCGGTCAGGCGACTGACGACATGCTGATTATCGGTGAAGGCTTTGAGGATATTCTGCGGATCGTGGTTCATGCTGGCTCCTTGGCTGGTCGGTGTAGTCAGGATAAGATAGCAGTTCGACAGATGAAAAGCAAGACGCAGTTCAGACCAGCAACCGGCGGGCCTGTTGGACCTGCTTGAAGCGTTCTTCCGCGACTGGATCGTTCGGGTGCAGGTCAGGATGATATTCCCGGCAACGAGCGCGATACGCCCGCTTGATCTCAGCGGTACCGGCTGCTGCCGATACGCCGAGGACCCGGCGCGGATCGAAGTTTGCGCTGCGGGGTTTCCGCTTCGTACTACCTGCTTTGCTCTTGTTGCCGTTCGTGCGGTCGCCATGCAGGCGACGGGCGCGTTCCCGAGCATGCTTTTCCGCTGTCGCCTGCCTATGGGCTGCTTCTTCTCCGCGCTCACGCAGCCAGCGTTCGCGGGAACGCTGTTCGGCTTCAGCGAACTTCTGCGCCCGTTCTTTGCCGGTGGTCCGGCGGCGCGGCGGCTGCTCCGCGAGCGCTGGCTCTTGCTTGTGTCGGGAAAACAGCTTCATCAGGAGACCGATGATAGCAGGATCGGCCGACTTGTCAATGACCGAGAAGTTGATAAGCCTGTTGGACTTCTTTGAAGCGTTCTTCCGCGACCGGATCGTTTGGATGCAGGTCAGGATGATATTCCCGGCAACGAGCGCGATAGGCTCGCTTGATCTCAGCCTCGTCGGCAGTGACGGCAACTTTCAATACGCGGCAGGCAGCAACCGGTTTCGTCGCTGCCTTAGGTCGCGCGTTGCCATGCGTGTGCTTGAACCCGGTGGTATTGAACCCGGCAGCAGCCATCTGAGCGTAAAGTTCGAGGATTTCCTGATTGCTCATCCCGGCCATATGTTCTCTGATGTAGTTGAGGCGGCTTTCTTCTTGCCGCTTGCGAAGCTGCCATATTTCCTGTATGCGACGGTTGGCCTGATCGTGTAGCCGCTGCGCCCGCAGTCTTTCATAGAGTGCTTGTTCTTGGGCTTGCCGCCGGGCCTTACGTAGTCGGTCCTGCTGATAAGCCTGTTCATGTTCGCGCTGCGCTTGACGCAGACGTTCTCGAGACTGCCGAAGCTGAGATCGTCCGGTACCGATGCCGAGCAGCGCCGTCAGCAGCCATGGGAAGACTGCCAATATGCCGATCACGATCGCCAGGGAGATGAAAACTTCGGCAGTCTGCGGCAGCAGGAACAAGCCGATGATCAAGAACACGCCGGCAACGGCAAACAGCCCTTTGCTCAACCGAGACAAGAATGCTCGTGCATGCCGTTCAGCTTCCATCCTCGGCAGGATAGCAGATGACAGGTTCCAGGTCAAACGAACATATGCTCCGGATCAGGATGACCGTGTCCCTATCGACGAGATGCAAGTGGAATCTTCTTCCAGCTGTCTGACGCCCGGCGGCTCAAAACTTCGCCCGGTAGACAGACCGCGTCAATGATGATGTCCAGCAGATCGCCGAGACGATCCAGCCGCCGATCCAGCCGGCGTTCGGTTCTACTGATCGCCGGGTTCTTACCGGGGGCACGACGTTTCCCTTTGATCAGGATCGAGAACAGATCACTTATCCATAGACCGAAGCTGATCAGAATCAAACGCAGCATCGGCAGCAGACAACAAGAGCATAGGCCTATCGCAAAGCACAAACCGGCGATCACGAAAGCAAACGCGAACAGCGGTAAGATGACCAACCAGACGACACGATAGGCCAGAGAAGTCAGCAGGCAGACGATGGCATTGTCATGGAAGCCTGGACTTTTCATCGCGGCCTCCAGAATGCATCTGGTACAGACAGCTCGTGCTGTGATGAAATCACGCGGTCAGCCAGAAGGCATAACAGATCCCAGGTGGCCGTCTCGATCGCTTCCTCAGCCTGGCCGAGACGATCAAGACACTGATCTATAAAGTCGTCCAGCCTCGTGTTCGCGTGGTCTTTGACCAGGAGAAATCGGCCCAGTAAAACTATCAAGAACGGAAACAGGCAGAACAAAGCTACTATCCATACCAGGAGCAGCAGACAAGCGAAGAACATGGCCAAGATCGTACTGCACACGAGAGCGACCCCATAGCTGCACCTGGAAAGGATAGACACGCCCTGATTGGACCAGCCGGCCGGCGGAGCACCTGAGCGTAGTTGGTAAGTACCCATCGTCTAGAACATAAGGCAAGGGGCGCCGCACCGGTAGTTACTTCAGATGCGCTAGAATAGTAGCATGGATCTGATTCAAGATCATGCCGAGGATCTATCCGGAAAGCCGGTGCCCTCGCAGCAGGAACGCGGCTGGCGTTTCTTTACCTGGGCCGGGGTGGCTGACAAGATCGGAGACACCTATTGCCCTCAGGGCGAGGTGGAGGTCGGGCCGGACGTGCCTGTCGCCAAGCTAGTCTGCCATATAGAGGATCAGCTGGCCTCCAGGCTTACACAGGCCGGCATGGCTCCGATGGAAGATCTGGATGTCTGCTTTCACCAGCAGAAACTCAGCCGCCTCGACAAGCGATTGCTCCAAGATGACGATCAAGAATGGACGGCCGGTTCGGTGACGATCAACGTAGATGATCGGATCCAGCTGGTCCTCTGGATCGACGCTGATCGTCTCAGATCAGAAACCGAGCGGTTCATCCAGACTGTCTGCCACGAGTATTGTCATGCTCTTTTCGTTCGTGCCTGCCTGATGCGCGAAGGCCGGCCGGATTTCTCCGAAGCCTCGATCAAACGAGCCAACGCCGTGTTGCAAGGAGACATCATCGCCGATGAGGCACTGGCCAATGCTTTTGCCATGTTGCACGACCGTCGTATCACTCTCTACTGCCGAGACATGCTGAGCTACGATCAGCTGCTGGAGAGCAATGATGAATACGCTGACGCTTACAGTCTGAGCTGCATCCTCTGTGAGCTGGTCTCCACTCTGAAGACCGATAGTGACAACTTCATCTATCAGGCTGCTCACATTCTCGCCGAGGATGCGGACAAGAAGTTGAGTATCTTCGACAGCCTGCGTCTGGCCATCGAGAACGACACCACTGTCAATCCAGAAGGGCTGGACTTCAAGACGCTCTACACGCGGACAGCAAGGAAATACGATAAAACCTCAGCTCCGACCTGCAGCTGAAAAAGATCAGTTGTCAGATCGGCCCTGATGGTCCTTGATGGTGGCGAGATAAGCCTGGACCCCGGAGTCGTCAAGCTCCTCGATGGAGACCAGTTCTTCGGCCTCCGGGTCCCAGAGCGGCGAGAAGCTCATCAGCTCGCGATCAAAACGAGAGTTCAGCTCATCATGAGGTTGATAGAGGCGGCGCACATCAGCGGTCAATAGCTGCAAGCGTGGACGCCCTCGCAGCTCGGCATTCGGATCTATCAACACCGCGCGGGATCCGTCTTGGCCTTCTTCGATCTCGATCCAATGATGATGCTCCTCCTGTTCGCTTCCAGGAGCGAACAATCCGATCCGTAGCGAATGCCTGATCTGCTGATGCTCGAGCATATCGGCGAGGACGGCAGCTCCACCATCACAAGTCCAGGCATCCTCCGGGCGCAACTGCTCAAAGCGATCCAGTATCCGATCCAAGACCTGGCGCTCATGTCGTGAGCAGGCGATGGCATCTTCTGGTATTCCGCTTCCCCTGCCCATGTTGATCAGTCTAGCTGATACGTGGGCTGCTCGTTCTCATTGCTGCTTACAGGAACTTACAGATTTCCGTAAGAGCTGATAAGAATAGGCTGATTTTCTTTATCAGCTTATTCTGCTTTCTATTGCAAATTCGTGATTTTCAACTATTTTGCTAAATACTCTTATTTAGGTTATTTTTCTATTTTTTCTAATTTGTTTTATTTTGTTTATTTGCATTCGACAAAGAAGAGCCATGATTCTCGATCGGCGGTTTGCATCTGCTAGAGTGAAACTATGCCCAGAGGAAATGGACATATCGCAGAGGCAGGCGAGGCCACGGATATTCTCTACGGTAGCGTCGGCAGCCGAAGAGCAGCACCGGCCGTGCCGTCCATCCAGACGAAGAAACCGTCGCTACACCTCGGCAAGCTCCAGGCACGAACGCTGGAAGCTGTCGCCAATGTGCGCGGAGCAAGCAATGCCAACGCTCTGTTCGACACCTTGTGGGTGCTCTATCACGATGAGGCCAAAGCCAAGCGGATCGTCAAAAGCCTGGAGAAGCGCGGCTTCATATACGGGCCGCCGGCGCCGAAGAACCATCATCCCAGGTATGTCGGTCGCACCTGGTGGCTGACCGCGCTGGGAGAAGAGGCCCTGGATGCGCATCGAGCGAGGCAGTCCGTCTGAGATCGTTCTCAGCGATGCCAGAAACGCCTGCGCGGCCGGACCTGATCCGCGATCGAAGCCAGTCCGGGTAGTTCGGCGAACTGGCTCAAGTCAGTCGGATCGTCCAGCATCTGTACCTGGTGGTGACGAGCAGCTGCCTCGGCACGCTGCCGTAGAGGCTGGTCCTCTCGAACCAGAGACAAGGCCAGCACTTGAGCTTTTTCTGAACGGAAACCTTTGGCGTGCACACGCAGTTGCCCGCTACCGGCTATCGCTCCGATCAGAATGGTCTGGTCTTGTAAGTAATGGCGGAACAGATCATAGCCTGCCTCCAAAGAGCCCCAAGCGTGGCGGTATGCGTCGGAAAGATCATGATAGGCATTGAAGCCACAATGGCACTTGTCCCCCGGAGCCTGATGCTTCTTCGCCGAGCAGACAGCCAGGTTGATACCCGGCTGCCATCCTGGCTGATCCTCTCGAAGCGGTAATAACTCATGGTCGGTAACACGCCAGACGCGAAAGCCAAGTGCTGCATGCGGATATAGGTGCTGGTCCATGCCTGAGGCATCCTAGAGCAGGTCGGACGGATGGCTTCGATTTTGGAAAGTGGCCGAGACTGCTGTCGCAGACACGGATTGACGCTCTGCCGCTGGCCGACCTGATCCTACCTACGGCTCAGAGTTGAGCGCCGCCACGACGAACGACCTTGATGGAGATGATGTCGCCCTCATCGGTCATAACCTTGGCATCTCCGGTGCGGGTGAAACCGATGCACTTACCCTTGAAGAGCATGTCCTTGCCGACCATGCTGTCCATTCTGTTCTTCAGTTCGGCGGCCTTCGCCTTGCGCTTGCTGAACATTTTGTGTTCCTTGCCTTCAGCTTCGAGGGTTTCCTGGTGGCTACATCGGAGACGATAGCACAAGTTCAGGGCGGTTGTCAAGAAAGGCCGCCCATCCTGACCTTAGACGATCAACATCACGATGACACCGGCGGCCGCTCCCAGGGCGAAACCGAACGACAGCGCGCAGAAGCTGCTGAGGAGCAGACGCTCACGGAGGCGTTCCAGTTCGTCCTTATAGGCATCACGCTGTCGCTCTGCCTCGACCACATACCGATCGGCCAGATCACGCACTTGCTCGCTGATCGGAGCATCGCCACGGAGTCCCATACCCGAAAGGTAAGGCAAGAGCGGCGACAGGATCAGCTGATCTCGTAGAGACCTTGCAGCAGTCGCTGCTCCCAGGTGCGCTGTTGTTGCTCTTCGACATAACGCTTCCATTTCTTGGCCTCACGTTTGGCACTATGGTAACGCTTCTGCTGCTTGTGATCTTTGGCATCCTGACATCCCTGACCATAAAGGTAGTACTTCTCTTTACCGGCGGCCCTGGCGACAATCGCCGGTCCGTCCTCACGATGCCGTTTGCCGTACAGGTACCAATGCTCATAACCATCGGAACCGATCATCGCCGGCCCGCCCTGGCGATGCATCTTGCCGTACTGGTAGTAAGATTTCATCCCGTCGCCATACTCGATCGCTGGTCCGTCCTCACGATGGCGTAGGCCGTATCTGTACCAGCTCAGGCTCCCGTCTGGCGCACGAACCGCAGGCTTTTCCTCACCAGAGGAATCCGGATCACGATGCTCATAGCCGCGATGATACCAGGCCCAAGAGCCGTTCGGACCCTCGAACGCGGGGCCAGCTTCTCGATGTAGCTGTCCGTCCTTGATATAGAGCTTGGTCCCTACGGCATCGAAGAGCACATCCTCCAGTAGCGGCTCGCGTTGCTCGATCAGGATGCGGCGCATCTCGCAGAAATTGGTGATCGTGTAGCCGCCGGGATCGGTGACCTCCACCAGGCATAGCTGACCATCCTGATCAAAATACTCGATGGTATTCTCCAAGACATCGAAGGCGTGGATCACACGTCCTTTGTCGACCTGCTCACCAAGTGGAGTAGAACCAGGAGAAGACAGCAGACGCGGGCGGGTATCACCATAGAGGATGTCCAGATTGCTGTCGGTCGTCGTCGCTCCGCGTCCCATATGATCCATTCTAGCATCTCCAAGGCCCGTGTCGGCCTCTTCTCATCGGGTCACTCAGCGCTCACGAGGGACATTGCGAAACAAGTTCCCTTGCTGTCTGATGCTGGTGAAGATGCCTGAAGCAGACACTCGGTCACTCCAGGCTCCGGTCTCGGGATCGCGCCGGCGACCGGCCTTGATCGGCCCGACGCGCCCTCGTCCGTTCTTACCGTTTCTGGCCATGCTCAGATTGTAGCACTCTGTATGCCATAGGCATTGTTCATAACGTTGCAGATTGCAACGTTATGAACAATGCTCCGTCTGGCTAAAGCGGCTCGAAGAGCTTGACCAATACGTCCTCATCGGCAAAAGCCGCCTCGGTGGCAGCGACGATGGTGTCGAAGTCCAGTCCGCCGACCCCACAACCCAGAGCCGGGATGGCGATGGAAGCGATGCCCCACTCGGCACAAAGCTCGGGAAGTTCCTCCAAGGCGTCGGTGATCGCGTCCAGATCGCCGGGGCTGTCCGGAACCTGCATCGTCGCCAGAAGCACGATGTCAGGAAGCTCCGCATCGGGACTGTCCCAGATCAACGGCAGACCCAACTGCATCAGCCCATCGTCGCAGGCATCCTCGTAGAACTTGGCCATCTCCGGATAACGCTTGGCGAACACTCCGGCCAGAGCGCCGCTATAGCCGACGCAGTTGACGGGATTGACCAATGCATCGCATTCACTGGCGAAAATATCTCCATCTTTGATCGTCTCGACTGGCATCTGTCTGGTTCCTTCCTTTCGGGTAAGATTGTTGTCAGGATAGCATAGCTGCTCGGACAGGTCAAGCGGGTTGGCCACCTGACCTCAGCCGAAGCTGCATACGCTGGGGTTACCCTTGTAGCGAAACTGCTTATGGGCGGTCTTGACCATTACCGTGGCCGACCCGAGCCTGCCGGTTTCGGCAGCGCGGGAGTAGGCGGACGGAGACAACTGATAACCGACAGCAAACACGTTGCGGGCTTCGGCTCCGGTCTGCGAGCGCCCGTGGAAGGTGAAGCTGATCTGCCTGGCATCGGCGGCATCAGCGGCAAGGGCCACCTGATTTGCCATCAGCGTAGGTGCCCAACAGAACACACGCAAGCTCTTGTCGCGGCTGCTCCCCAACTGAGGTAGCTGCGGGATCACCGGGGCCGGGACCAATGCCGAGGCTTCTGCCGGAGGATTTTCTACCGCCGGGGTGTCGGCGCGAGCGATAGAGGTCATCAGGGCGAAGGAAGAACAAAGCCCTCCTACGGTCAGACAGATCAACGCGAGTTTGAGTGAAGATCGAGTGTTCATCTACTTTCCTTTCTGGTCTTCACAGACTATCATCACCGGCGGAAAAGTCAAGCACGCAGGCTTATTTTCTGCTGCCGGCTCTACCCATTATCAGAAGTTTGAACATCAGCGGATCACACCCCGTCCGACAGCACCTGATCCAGCAAGGAGACCCATTCCGGATCAAGATCCACGGCCATCACGGCATCGCTGAAGACCGGCATTTCCGATGCCGCCTCATCACCGAAACCATAGGCACAGATGTCTGTGAAATCGCCGTCAGAATAGTCAAGCCGTTCGACATATACGTCGGTCTCGATGATCATATTGACCATCTTATTCAAGATCGCCGACACGTAGGCGGTTCTTCTTCATCCTGGAGAGACCCGCAAAGAGTCCACCCGAACCCGAAGAACTTCAGAAGCAGCTATTGTCCTGAAGTATCGACCGGGCCGTCAAGTGCGGTCCTTTTCCTGAAGACCGGACGCGCTCCGCGATGAGATCGCTCGACCACGATGTCCGGATGAAGAGCCTCGACCAATCTGTCATCGAACTTCTCCATGTCGTCTTCGCGTGCCGGACGTGGAGCCACGGTGATGTTTTCGACAGTGGCCCCGGCCGGGAAAGCGGCAGCATACTCTCGTTTCTCCTGCTCCCTCCAGTCCCTGGAGTTCCGTCTGCATTCGGCCATAAAGTTTCTGGCTTTTCTGGCTTTGCGAAGAGCTTTCATCGTCATCAGATTATAGCACATCAGTGTTCATTACGATTTAACATGTCGAGATTGCCCCGGGCCGATGCTACTCGGGCCTTATACCAGGCCCGACACCGGATCTGCGCCGATTGAGCTTTGGTAAGCTTTCTCTTTCATTTCTTCCTCGGCATAGAAGTCCTCTGCCAACTTGATCAGTCGTTCCGGATCGAGATCAGGGAGAGGCTCTCTGAGGTCGGTGATGAATGCGGGCTCAGCATCGAAAGCCTGTGCCAAGCGCATCAGCTGCCGCTTGTCAAGATGATGTTCCGCGCTCATTGCAATGATCATAGGACAGTGCTCCAGTGCGCCATCTGGATTGCTCGATATCGGGAGGATCAGATTTCCTCGCAGATTGTCTCGATTCGCCCGAAATCAGCTCGAGAAAATAGCCGATAGCGCGCCCGTAGCGGCTTTCTGACGATATTCGGCCTCTTTCCAGGTTCCAGGACACCTATCAGCCCCTATATGGCCGTTTATCGGCAAAAGACCTTTATGGACTGTCCCACCGGGTTGATGCTTTGGTGACCCGCTCAGGTGTCTGGCAAAGATATGGAGGCATTGCTCGAAGACGATGTCGACACTGCTTGAATACGGGCGGGCATCCCTTGTCTCAGTGCAGAACTCGGAGAAACCTGCTAGTATCGGATGAGAAGGTATTCTCTGATCATGGGACGCGGGGCCTCCGACAAGAACCAGACCGGGACACGCCGGAGAGCCGGGGTGACTGCATCGGCGAAGCTCAATACCGCCGACATCTATAGTGCATCAGGCTCGCGTGAGCTGATGCTGCGGATCAAAGAAGCACTCGCCGCTGCCGGACTGCCGAGAACCTCCACGATGACCGGTGGTGAGATCACCGGGCTGACCAGTACATACGGATCGACCGGCTTCAGCGTCCGCCCGGATGAAGATGGCAAGAAACTGAACTTCAATGTGGTGATCAGCGGCGAGGCCGCCGGGGTCAGGTACCGTCATTTCGAGGAGCTCCAGGGCGACGATGTGGTCGAGCTGCATGAGCCTGTTGATCCGGAGATCCTCTATCCCAAGATCACGGCCGTGTTCAAGGAGATCGGCCTGGAGCCGATGGAGATAGCCGAGAGCGGCTACCAGCTGATGTGGGACGATGACATCGAGTACAAGGTGGTCACCAGGCGACCCCGCCGTAACAAGAAGGCCGAGGGCGAGGCCATTCGAGGGCTGGCAGCGAATGCCTCATATCGGGCACCAGCTCGGTTTCGGGCAAGCAAAGATCAACGCGATCGTGAGCGGGCAGCGAACCAGGCTTATCAGCAGCTGCGAGCGGTACCACCGGCATTACTCACCGAGCATCTGAGTAGCACGCAGTTGGCTCACTTTTCTCGCCGTGCCCGCGATAGCTACGATGGTGAGGCCGGTTTCTGGGCCAAGCTGCATCGAGATCGTCTTCGTGTTGAATACCCGATCAACTGAATCTACCCCAGGCTCAACCGGTGGGCGAATCGGCTTCTTCAGGCAAACCCGTCCAACGATGATCAGTACAGTAATAATACGCGCTGCACAATCTGTCGACGCTGAAGCTTCCGTCTCTGTAGGTCAAGAATAAAGAGTAGTCATTGCCTTGGCCGAGGTGATGGGAGTAATAGCTGCTGGTGATCTTCACCACAGACACCGGTGAGGCCTGGCTGCCGACAAGTTGCAACGGGAAGTTCCTGTCGTGTCCGTCTACCGCCAACGGAACCAGGGTATGGCGCAGAGATCGGTTTGTCGTGTTGTCGTAGAGGACGTTCAGGTCATCGGTGAAGGCTTGATACTGGCGGTAGTATTCCTGCTCCCCTACGGATATCAGCTCGACTGTCCGCAGCTTGGCGGCGATCATCTTCCGGGCTACATCACGAGCATGTTGGTCTTCTTTGTTCAACTGGACCACGAACAAGGTGACCAGGCCGGTGACACCAAGAACAGCCATCCCACCGAAAGTGGCACCGAAGGAAAGCTTGCCCAGAAGTTTTCCCCAAGGAAGATAGCGAGTTCGTGGGGACAAGAACACGGCGACACCGCCGATGATGATCAAGATCACACCGAGTACACCGAGGATGTAGCTGGCCATGGGCATGCCAGGAATATAAGGCTTCCGTCGAGACCGAGCGGGATCAGCTCGCTATGTCCAGGCCGAAGGGCGGGCGCACGTGGAGCTAGGAAGTAAAAGCTTATTTCCTAGCTTATTTCCTAGCTTCGAGCGGACCGAGGCGGAAACGAAAGCTCTCGGCATCGTCTTCATCAAAATCTGTATCAGGATCTTCCCATTCTTGCATCGCATGGCGTAGCTCATGCTCGACGGTGATGATGATCTGCTCCTCATATCCGCTATGGGCGTCGATGTCGATCAAGATCACCGGCTCGACGTAGGTGCCAACACAATACATACCGACGCTCTGCCCCATGCCTTCGCGTGCCGGATAGACATGAGCACGTTCGAAGAAAGCATCCTCACCGGATAGGATACGAGCGATATGGCGTTCAGCCTCCTGTAGCAACGGATGAGACAGTTGATCTACGCGGATCTCGTAATCGTCTCTCGGATCGAGATCGTGCGCCTGCATCTCGAAGAGTGGAGCGTATTTCTCGTCCCATTGTTCTTCCCAGAAGGCGGGCGGGGAAGTAACCGTGGATGCATGCCGTGCAACGAGGGAAGCCTCAGAGATGCGACCCTTATCTGTGTTTCCACCTCGTCCCATGAACAAAGAATAACTGCAGACTTCACTGATCACAGACTTTGATCGTCACAAGAGAACGCCCTGAATAATGCCGAACAGTCAGCACGGTCGGTGCCGCCTTCGCTACCTGCCGGCTGCGGGCAGTCCGGACCAGGCATGATCTACACAATAATAATGAGCCGCGCATAGTTTGCTTATCCGGAAGCCGGAACCATGTGCCGACAGGAAGAGGGAATACTCATTGTCCTGGGCAAAGTGATGGGAGAAGTACCCGGTGGTGATCTTGATCGAGGTCGCCGGGGCCGAGCGAGGGCCGATCAGCTGCAGTCGGTAGTTCTTGGCGTGGTCATCAGTGACCAACGGGGCCAACAGGCTACGTAATTCTGGATCAGTCGTGGTGCTGTAAAGGACGCTGATGTCGGCGGTGAAAGCATGATTCTTACGGTAGTACCGGCGCTCTCCGACGGCGATCCCCTCGGTGGTCTTCAACCGGGCCTGTATCGTCGTGCGAGCTGTTTCTTCGGCCTGCCTATCCTCCCGATTCATCTGAGCCACGAACAAGGTGACCAGACCAGTACCGACGAATATGATGATACCCAGAAAGATGACCAGGAAAGCGGTCTTGCTCAGCAGTCTTCCCCAAGGCAGGTAATCGACCTGTGATGAGCAGACCAGGGAGACGATCCCGATCATCATGATGAATATCCCGGCCGTGCCGACGATATAACTGGCTACGTACATACCGTGATCATAAGGCTCCCTTACGATCACCGCCGCCGTCCTGTACCCTCAGCATTTCGTGACGCGGCTGCCCGACTGCATGGACAGGCGGGTTACCTGTTACCGGATCTTCCGTTCAGCTGAACTTCATGGTTGTAGTCCACGAACTCGGCACTCTCCACAGCTGAATGATAGGCAGCCTGACCATCCATGCGTTTGCGTGGAGGATGATAGCTGCTGACTTTGGCATCAGGTGGACAGGTGGCCAGAAAATCACTCAGCTCCTTGACGGTCATCGTGTGCGGAGCGTGTTCCATCCGAGTGATCAACATCGCATCCGACAGATGCATCCATTGAACCAGCACTCGATCACCTTGGCCCAGTCCGGTCCGTCCGGGTATCCCGTCGAACTCGGCATCGGCATGAGTGGTGTAGGTCAGACAACCCATATCGTACTCATGAGGCTTGGGCGGGGCAAATGTGACCTGGTAACGATCTCCCAGCTTGGCCACGGATACGATCTCCCGCTCGATCAGCCCGGTCAAAGCAGATGGATCGATCATAGGATCTGGCTGATTGCCGGCGACGGTCATATCGATACAGTATAGCAGTTTTCGGACCATAGATCAAGGCACGGACAGGCCGGCTTGATCAGTCGCGGTCGATGATCTTACGCAGGCAGCGTGGCAGTCTGGGGCCTGATGTGATCGTCTGCTGGGTCACGGTCACCGAGCGACCATCTTCGAAATCGACCCTGATCTTTCGTGTCCCGTCGGCCTCGGTGATATCGTAGACCCCAGGCAGGACCGGGTCTGGTTCGATGGTGGCCGCCTTGGCGACGTTCAGGTATTCGACATCTCCGTAGAGGACGTTCTCCGCATCCAGATCCGAAGGATGCTCGGATCGGCGGCGGAGCTTACTGAACATGCTCATCTACGGATACTGGCATCAGCCCGTCTCCGCTATCACTTTTTCAAGCAGCGAAAAACTCTCGGCAGCCTCAGGCTGATGAGCAACTCATCAGCTCGGCGCGTGACCTTGAGCCTGCTTTCTTCGGCTCGACGGGCAGCCCGCTTGCGCTCACTAATTTCATCGTAGAGCCAGTTGATCTCGGCAACCGCCAGCTTCTGCTCATCGCGGCTCAGACCAGAACCTCGCTGAGGCCCCTGGTCCCAATCGGCACCGAAGATAAGATTCATCACCGGAGTCTGTGCTGACATGTCCAGATCATAGCGTATCCGCACGGATTGCACAGATCAGATGACCAAGAAGCCTCAGATATTGATCAGCTTTTGCATCGGATCGAGACGGTCGGCAGCATCGAGGACTTCCGGCCACAACTCTTCCAGAGCCAGGACCGGAACCGAGTCCGCTGCGTACCTGCGCTCGATGTCCTCGCGCCTGGCGGTCAAAGAAAGTACCCGGCCATCCTGTCCGGTGCTCAGATCAGCAAGCATCAACGCATCATGGACCATAGACGGCCGCCAAGGCCAGGGTATCTTGATCCCGAGCAGGCGGGCCTCATACCGGGCACCAGTGTGATGAGCAATCAGCTCGGCAGCCCGCTCAGCTCCATGCGCGGCGGCATAGGCCGCGCCGTCGACAGGATGGAAACCGTTCTGATCATGGCCGGGGACACGCCCGATGTCATGAAGCAATCCGGCTACGGCCAGGCAGCTGACGTCATCTGCATCCAGCGCGGCCAGACTGCCCAGGGCTGCCGCCCTCAATGAGACCGTGGCCAGGTGCGGAAACAGTGCCGGCATAGTCTCGGTCGCCTCGACAATCCGTATCCTCCAGCAGGACAGATCGGTATCGGCAGCGGTCATGAGCGAACTGTACCCGGCTCACGCTTGGCGCGACCGGCTTCTTGCGCCGGGACCTCAATGCTGGACGAAGCTGGGAAAATGACTGAAGAACTGGTCGCTGGCCTTGTTCCAGGGGTGCACATGGGCCTGTGGATGCCGGCGGCGTACAGCAGCAGCCAGCCTGCGCCCCAACCCCTGACGGCGATATTTGCCGGGAACGTAGAAATAGGCTCCGTACTGACGATCATCACGGAGAAAGACCAAGGCCCAGGCAACGATGCGATCATCAAGTCCCCGTATCAGCAACGCTTCGCCTGGGGCACCGGCGAGCAGGCTTTGGAGCCTACCGTGCATCTCGCCATCGCGGCCGTAGTTCAGCCGCCGACACTGCTTGATCTCACCTGGCGTCAGTTGATCGGCCCTGCGCGATACCAGCCGCCGGGTCTGGATCTTCTGCTTCGGGACCTGGCTGATATAGGCGATCAGCTTGTCGGCCTCCGTGCTCATCGGTAGCGGAGCCAGAGGCCGGCGATCCAGGCGACGGCAACCCAACGCAGAATCATCGCCGCCGGGATGCTGACAGGGGAAGCGCCAACCGTCTCCATCCAGGCAAAGATCCCTACGATGGCCAGCGGCAGACTCAGGCCGATCAGGACCCGGTCACGGGTGGTGAAGTCGGCGGGGGAAAGATAGTGACTGTCGTGTCTGAATGGAAGCATCGTGGTCTCCTTTGTTCGTATCGGCTTGCTGTCCAGATGATGACAGAAACCGCAAGCGGTGTCAAGTTCGGATCGGCCGGCTCAGGCGTAGGACCAGGTACGAGAATCGATCGGCTCGGTGGCGGCGACGAACCGAGCCGCCGGGATCGGGCGAAAGGTGCGATAATAACCGCCCTCTTCATCATCAGGGTGATGCTCCCAGCCGTCCTCCGGCCGGACCATGATCTTGACCACTCGGCCGATACGATCAGGGGAGTTGCCGATATAGCCGACATAGGCCCAACGGCCGGCAACCGTGCCCTCGGCTGGGTTTCCTTAGCGGGTCTTACTGGTCACATCATAGCATACGGCCGCCCAGAGGCTCTCGGAGATCCTGGGCCACGAGTTTATCATTACCGTTCGTCATCCGGTACCGGCACGCTTATCCCGGCAAACAATGCTTCTATCTGGACATAAGCGTCGCTACCCAGACCACTGCGGAGCTCTTGTTCGCTCAGCTCAGGCAGAGAAGAGGCAGCCCTGGTGCCAACCGAATATCCGCAGGCACCGGTGCAGTCTCCGGTATCTGCATCATCGACAATCTCTATCTCTGGATCGGTCTCTATATGAGGACTCATGACCTAAGATTATCCATAGCCGAGTACGACCTGTGATCTTTTCGCGGCGGCCGATACCGATGCCTGTTTATGTCGCGACCTTGAAAAGCCCTTCATAAGATCCAGGTCATCTGCTGATCTGGATCTCCAGCAGACCTTGCTCTCGCCCCCACTGCATCCAAGCATGAGCTGCCGGGAGCAGCCCCAGTGTCTTCTCGGCCGGATGCTCCCCGGCGATGTCATCGAGCAAGACCAGCAACGTCATACTCGGCTCTACGACCAATAAGGTCAGCGCTTCTCTCAGAACTTCCTCACGCGGACGACGGAGCAGCTCCCGATAGGCCGAAGATTTTTGTGCAGCAGCCGCTGCACCGAATCGGCTGTTCTCCTGCTCCCAACGCCGTAGAAGTTCAGGAGTGTCATCAGCTACGTCCTGAAGCCCGAGTCCCAGCAGCATTCTGGCTGCCTCGATTGGATCCTTCCTGCTGCTGTAGTAATGCTGCGTACGATCAGCGGATGTATCCACCGAATGAATATAAGCGCCCTGGTCTTTACCGAACGATATGCTCAGCTCATGCTCGGGCAAGGACCATTCAGCCTGGACACCGCCGTCTTCCTGTGGATACAATCGCCCGCCCGGCGCTCCGGCCTCCAATAGTGTCCTCAGTGCCAGCCGGGCATTGGCAAGTGCAAAGCGAGTAGGTGCCTTGCCTTGACCGTCCAGCCAACCATCAGCCGTGCTCTCCAACTCGTCCAAGCGCTCTTGCAGCCGTGACAGCTCCTCGGTCTGGGTGGAGAGGCACTCCTGCGCATCTTGGAACAGCTTCAAGACCTTCTGTTGATCAGCTTCCGACTGCGGAGCTTCTGCATCTGCTTCTTTGCCCATCGACTGCATAAGCTGAGAAAAAGCATCCCACCCGGTATAGCCGGAAACCCCGATTTGTGCTTCTGTCATGAATCCAGTATAGGTCAAAGAAGCTTCCGCATCAGCTTTCAAGGCCGCCTTGCCTGCTGATAATCAGGAAAATATCTGGTCTCTCCATAGATCGAAGTCAAGTACATGCGGCTTGACCCTGTCTTCAGAGACCCAGCCATGGCCGCGCACATTATAGCGGCGACCATCTGTATTCAGATCAGACCCGAGAATGCGAACTGGTCCGGAAACACCTTCCAACTCGATCATCGATCCTGTCTTCCAGAACGGGTTGCCGTCGTCGGTATAGCTTCGACAGGCATCGATGCGACGGTCGACATACTCCTGATAGGCGATCTTTCTCTTCTGATAGGCGATCTTTCTCTTGCGCCTATCATCATGTGCTGTGAGCTCTACCTGTAGCTGGGCCGCGCACGCCCGGCGCGCTGCCGGCTCGATCTCGCGGATCTTTCTCGTATGTGCCTCCCTGTCCGTCTTGACGGTCTCATCATCCGCCAGATCAGGTATCGCTGCCTGAGTCATCTCCAGGATGTGTGCCGTCGCCGATAGATCTGCCTCGTCTTTGCTGCCCAGCAGTTTCGAGGCAAGATACGGGAGGCGCTCCTCGCGCGGAAGCAGAGATAGAGTCTCCAGCTCATCATGCAGCCGCGTGTCCTTACGATAATGATCGATGGCGGTCTCCAGGGTGATGACCTGTACGTAGTATGCACCATCCAATCCGGCGAAGGCCCCGACAGAGCGCAGCTTGCTGTTGGTCAGTGCATCAGTGGTTCCTTCCAACAGGATGAAGTCAGCTTCCGCTATAGTTCCCGGCCATTGTTCGAACTGATCACGATCGACCTGATTATCTTGATGCGCGTGGATATTCTCATGAAGAAGCGTGTGATCATACTGTTGCGCCTCCAGATTATCGACCGTATCCAATGTCACCACCACGGACTCGGTATCTATCTGATACATGCCGGAAACTTCCGCTTCTCGATTGGCCGCCGCACCCAGCCAGCCGCCATCTGCAACCAGGACGGTATGACCGCGTGGCGAGCTGCCTCTGCTGGTGGCCAGCTCACGATGCCGCTGATCATGCTCCAACAGCTTGTCATAGGCCCCGCGCAGCTGTGGCTCATCGAGAACCGCAGCGAATCCTTCAGCCAGAGAAGCCATGCCCAGGATCTGATCAAGGTCCAGACTGTCGACAGCGCCCCGGGCCGTCTGCAGATGCTGATGGAGATTCTCGGCAGCAGGAAGATGCCGATGATGGCTCAAGACATGCTGAGCGATTGCCAGCCTGGCATCGAGAAGCTCCTCGGGCACTCCTCCATCTGTCTGCCTCTGTTTCAAGCCGGTATTGGCGGCGACAGTCGCCACCAGCTTCCGATGGACCGGCGAGGAGCCGGCCAGCTGACCGGACAGCCGCTTGGCCTGTTTCGGAGCAAGCAGGCCGGCCTCCTGCATCTGCAGGAAGACATCCGCATCGACAGCTCCACGTCGAGGCGATACATCAACCTGATCGATGACTGCGCTGCCTCTTCCTCTGGCCATGGAACAAGTATATGCATCCGTTCTCACGATACTGCTTTTGATCTTTTCATCCTCGGTAAGGAGCTGTTCCATCATGCTCGCGCCAGCGGCGGGCAAAAGGCAGCCGCCAGTTGTGCGGGGCGATCAAGCCGCCGATCTCGGACGGCCCCCATGACCCTGGAGGATACGGCCTGACCGCCGGCGGGTCCTCCAAGAGCGGCGCCGAGACTTCCCAGAGCCGCTCGATGCCATTGGCGTGAGTGAACAGGGTCCTGTCTCCGGCCATCGCGTCGCGGATCAGTCGCTCGTAGGCCTCCAAGGTATCATCGCTATACTCACTGCCCTCGAGCGAGAACTGCATGCTGACCTTGTCGAGCAGCATCCCCATTCCTGGCCTCTTACCGTAGAAGGAGAGCGAGACGCGCGAGGACTCATCAAGGTCGAAGGTCAGATGGTCGGGACCGTAACGTCCGACCCGCGAGTGCGCCGGGAACATCGACTGCGGCGGCTCGCGGAAGGCGATCGAGATGATCCGCGCGCCCTCGCCCATCCGCTTACCGGTGCGCAGGTAGAAGGGCACCCCGTTCCAGCGCCAGTTGTCGAGTTCGCATTTGAGGGCGATGAAAGTCTCGGTACTTGATTCTTCGACCCCGATCTCCTCAGGATAGCCTTCGTACTGGCCGCGAACGACCTGGGCCGGATCCAAGGGAACCATGCTGCGGAAGACCTTGTTCTTCTCCTCGGTGATCGGCAACGAGGCGAGCGCTGTCGGCGGCTCCATGGCGACGAAGGCGAGGATCTGCATCAGGTGGGTGACGACCATGTCGCGGAATGCGCCTGTTTTCTCATAGAACGCGGCCCGTGTGCCGACCCCGAGCGTCTCCGGCACGTCGATCTGGATGTGGTCGATATGGTCACGATTCCAGATCGGCTCGAACAGACCGTTGGCGAAGCGCAGGGCGAGGATGTTCTGTGCTGCCTCCTTGCCGAGGAAATGGTCGATACGGAAGATCTGCTCCTCGCGCAGCACCGTGTGCAGAGTATCGTTCAGCTCCTGCGCGCTCTTCAAATCGGTCCCGAACGGCTTCTCCATGATCACCCGCGCGTTCTCGGTCAGCTCGGCATCGGCAAGCGTATGGATCACTTCCGTCGCCGCATCCGGCGGCACGCTCAGATAGTGGAGGAGGTGAGTATCCGGGCCGAGCAGCTCGATCTCATGCTCGGCTGCTTCCTTCAGTTTCTCTGGCCCGGCTCCGGCAGGGATGTAGACGATCCGGCGCGAGAACTCGGCCCAATCGGCCTCGGTGAAATCATGGCGTCCGAACTCCTCGCATGCCTCACGGGCGATCTTGCGGAACTCTTCATTGTCGATGTCATCGATACTGGTTCCGAGAACCCGGAACTCCGGCATCAGGTCAGAACGGAACAAGCGCAGCACCCCAGGCAGCAACTTGCGCTTGGCCAGATCACCGGTGGCCCCGAAGATGATGATCAGATAAGGCGGCAATGATTGGACGACGCGAGCATCCAGCTCCTCGGTGATCGGATCGACCTGATCACGATCGGCTATCTGGATATCATTCTGATCAGAAGACATATCTCAAACATACTGTCAAGCAGGGCGGACACCTGCGGTTTGAGCGGATCGTCTTCAGATATCAAAGAGTGCCGATACGGTCCAACGGCCAATAGGTGAGAAAGGCCTTACCGATGATATAAGAGCGGGGGATCGGACCCCAGAAGCGGCTGTCGTCCGAGTTCCCTCGATTATCACCCATGACGAAGTAGTCGCCTTCTGGCACGGTGATCTTGATCGGCAGGTCACACCCGAAACCATGGCCACAAGGAGTTATATACGGCTCATCGGTCTTCTCCACACCATTGACGACCGGATGGCCGTTCTTGATCGAGATCGTATCGCCGCCGACAGCGACTATCCGCTTGACGAAAGTTTCTCCGCTGTCCTCGGCATTGGACTTCGGGCAAGGCTCTCCTACGCTGATCGGCTGCTCTCCATGAACTGTGACCGCGCAGGCTTTTTCCGCCTCAGCGTTCTTCGGCGGATGGAAGACGATGATGTCGCCGATGGCCGGGTCATGAAAATGATAGACGAACCTGTTGACAATGATCCGCTGGCCGATCTGGAGTGTCGGTTCCATCGATCCAGACGGGATCCGGTAGGGCTTGGCGACCCAGGCCTGGACAGCAAAGACCACGATCACGGCGATGACCACCCCGACCAGCAATCCGACGAACCCTTCCCCGGTCTTGCCCATCAGCGAGGTATCATCTGCGTTTTCAGTAGGAGCATCCGCGTTCTCGGTTTCTCCTGCATGATCTTGATGAGGAGCGTTTTCTGGCGGTGTTCCCGTTTTGCCCGGCTGGGCACTACCTTTCCTATCAGTACTATCGTCAGGCATCTTTCTCGATCATACCGTCAGCACGAGCGTCGGGCCTGGGCCGATTGCCGAGAACAGATGCTATGAGTTCTTGCGAGATGCTGCAGTATCGAGCTATCAGCATAGGCACTGTGAAATGTAGTCGGAAGCATCATCGTTCGAGACACTCTCGTGCAAATAAACGTTGCCACTTGAAAAAGCGACGACATAAGATCTCTAGAGCTACCTACCTGGTTCGTTGAATGGACGCGCCGGTTGCGTTTCCCAATCAGTTGGAGACTGATAGGATTCATGGACGGGTCCAGTGTCAAGAATCCGGTAAGTATCATAAGCATCACCTAGAGTCCAGGCTGGCGTATTACAGCTGGGATCTGGCCAGATAGGAGCATAGCCCCCACCTCCATAACCCGTCGGTTCTCCGATTATCTTAGCTTTCTTTACGCAGACCAAGCTGCCGGCTTGCTGACATTTACTTTTGTCTGAAGTGCATGCGGTGACAAGAACGACATATTTGCCGTTTTTCAGACCGTGAGCCTGAGGCAGGGTAGCTTGCCAAGTGGTGATGATCCCGCTACTGTAATCGTCTTCGCTGTCTCCTTCGGGGAAATTACTGTGATATTCTCCCTTCTGAACCGAACTGGATACTCGCGTGGCCAAGGCTGTATGATCAGCAAAACTGATCCAAGCTTTCTTGAAGATATCCTGGTCTTCAGGATGATCATTGTCAGGCATCGGGAAGACGGTATCTGTCAAAAACCTGATCGAGAACGTTTTCTTCTGGTTGCTGACGCTTGACACAGCATTGCGAGGGCTGAGATAGGTATCAAACTGAGGTCCTTGGTTACTGTTCACATGGACTTTATTGAAGATGAAAATAGCAATGATGAGCAATAAAAGAACAAAGAGCGCAGCCAAGATGATTATTGCTCTGCGGGCGATGACAGTCAATCCATGCAAAGACATAAGAACATCCTAGTCAAAAACATGCGGATATAACCGTCTTCGGCTATCAGAAGCAGCGGGCCTTCTCTCTGATCTCCTTTTGCTCTGGTTATAGCTGCCTAGGATATCGTCAGAAGAAGTCGAACGATCTGTAATCCGTAGCCTCTTATCGAGCCTGCCCAGGACGGAAGAGCCAGCTGAGGCAGATAACGGCGATGATGAAAGCCACCAGGTTGTTCAAGGGCAACAATCCGATGAGGGTTCCCCAACAGAGGGCAAGCGCTCCGATCAGGATCAGATTGTCGATACGACGTACGGTGCGGGACATGATCATCCTTTCGCTTTGAGTATGATGAGATGGTATTCATCGTCTGTCGGCGTTCTCCTTCCTGGTCTGCGAATTGCAACAGAGCTTGCGCCGCCATGGTCTCATCAGGGCCGGGACGAGAATATGATGACCCCCTTCCATCGGGTGCGCGAGCATCAGCGCCTCAACGAGGCCTGAAGACGACGGCGGACATCAGCGAACTCGGCTTGGCGCTGTAGGCTCGCCTCTCGCTCCAGAAGAAGCTCTTCAGCCTTGTCAGGATTTGACTTGGCCAGCTCTAACGCGGTGGGAAAGTTCAGAACATCCGACAGGGCAGCAAGGCGGGTCGCCAGACCTCGCATCTCACGTTCACGCATCGGGTTCCTCCTGGTCCCGTTCTGCTCGATGTGAGGATAGCCCTGGACATCTTGTCTGTATCTGTTCCACGAGCAGCTCCAGCCCGAGCATCCGCTCATGAGTATGAGATTTCTTAGAGGTCATCTGGGTCTGAACATACTCTTCGGACTGCGAGCTGCAACATGTTTCTCCTCCCGGAGCTGATGCAGCTTACTTCAATCTAACTCAAACTTGATACATTTCGCAGTAAGGCCAGGAACTCGACCGCCGGTATCCGGAGCTTCTTTATTCAGCAGCGTGAAGCAGATAACGGCTCCGTGCTCGACCGATTGCCACTCCCAGGGCCGCTCGTTTCGAGTACTCGGCCTGACGATGATTGCTTTGAGCATCGGCGACGACGGTCTCATCTTTGAGCAGACGCACCTGTACGAGGCCTTGTCCGGGAAACTCGTGATCCAGATGGTCGATCTCGATGGTGAGCTGGTTCGCCTGCAACCACCAGAGCAGCTCTTTGGTCTCGAACAGTCTCTTGCCTAGAACTACTTCATTATGACGATGACGATCGTTCTGCTCCTTGCGAGCTGTTTCTCGTTTTTGCTGCCGTGTAGGCTCAGCGGCATCCGTGATCTTGGTCATGTCAGAAATGGTAGAGCAGCCACGCATATCGGGCCGGACGCACCTTCTATCCGGAGCCTGCACAGAACCAGTGTTTTTCGCTCAAAAATCTCTAAGCGAAAAACCAGATCCCCCCCCCCCGTTTGCAACGGTCGGATTGTGTCCATGAGAATAAGAGCAAACCACCAGTTGTCAAGATCATCATTCTGGCAGCGCTCAGTCTCTCCAAATGCTGGTGAAGCCGGTTTCACTCTGGTCGAGATGATGCTGGTGATCTTGATCATCGGCATTCTATTGGCGATAGCACTACCGACTTTCCTCAATCAACAAGACAAGGCTCAGGACACAAGTACGAAATCGATGCTGACCAACGTCGCTCATGTTGCCAACGCCGATTACATCCAGAGCTCGATTCAGCGTAAGAACCTGATCAAGAATCCGAGTTTCGAGACCAGCTGCGGTAATGGATGGACTGGACAAAGCGCCACTTTGACAGTTGATGGCACGCAAGCTTCCGCAGGAAGCCATTCATGTAAAGTCACCACCAGCGGCACGGCGACATATGGTGAAGGCATTCAGATGGCCGCAGGCGGCCCCAAGGTCGTACCAGGAAAAGAGTATGCCTTCTCGATCGATGTCAAAGGGCCGGCCGGAGAACAGCTGGAGCTTTATCTGGATTGGCGTAATGCAGGCGGCACCGCTCTCGGACCGGCTTCTACCGCCCTTTTCACCACTGACGGTTCCTGGCAACGGATCGACTTGACCAAAGTGGCGACCGCGACCAGTGGATCCACGGATCTCGTCCCGGCGTCGGCCGATCTGAAAGTCACCGGACGTAACGGCCAGAGCCAGGGGGCGATGACCTTCTGGGTCGATGGGGCCATGCTGGAGCAATCTTACACGGCCGGCGCATACTTTGACGGTAGCAGCAACGGAGGCTCATGGTCTGGGGCAGCGAATGCGTCAGCTTCCAGCATCACGACCACGACCGACGACACTTTTCCACCACAGATCGCCGACATGATCGCAACATCAGAACCAGAGTATACTGTCACCAGCACAGGGCTGTATCCTGCTGACCCGAATACCGTAGACGTTCAATATGTCAACTCGAATGTTGTCGTTCTCCGGGCGACTTCTTCAGATGGGACCCATTATGTATATGAGTTGGATTATGCCGGAAATCAACGGAGGAATTTGCGGCTCACTGGGACAAACACCACGGCCACGACCAATCTGATACTGAATCCTAGCTTCGAGACAGATGCCGGCAAATGGACGAACGGCGGTAGCGGTACCAGCTTTTCGACAGTCTCTACATCAGCGTCATGGGCGGCGGATGGAACAAGATCAGCCCATCTGGTGACCAACGTTCCAGCAGGCGGATACGCCAACTTGACCTGCTGCACAGCGCCCTTGCCCGGAGGCAAGATGTCAGCGCAGATAACGGTGAATATCCATTCGATCACCGGGGGATCCGGCCTCCATATAGGTTTCAACTGGCTGAACGGTAGCGGAAACTATCTTACAGGTGGCTATGGGGCAGCATTACCGGCAGGGACAACCGGTGTTCATACGCTGGAGCTTGAAGGACTGACACCGAATGCCGCAGCCAGTCAATGGTCGTTCACGGTGCAGGTTACCAATCAGAATGGGCAGCCGGCAGGAAGCGCTGATTTTGATCTTGATGCCGTGCAGGTGACAGCATCCTCTTCCGTATTGCCTTATTTCGACGGCAGCTACCCCGATGCCATCTGGAACGGCCCGGTAGGTGGCTCGACCAGCGCCGGGTATGCCTGGGGCCAGTGGTAAGCGGCCTCGGCCGCGCTCCATCATCGCAGATTATGCTATAATAGACGCATGGCATTCATTTCACGACAAGAGGAAGATGAAGCAGTGGCACAGCTTGAGAAAGCATATGCTGTGGCCCATCGGATGCAAGACGCCATGCAGGCGGTATTGGAAGGTATCAATGACGCTGCCGATGCTGGCGAGACGATCCCCTCTCAGGTACGGGACGGGATGGCCAAGGCCAACGAGATCATGCGCAGCCGCTGAAGCACGATCTGGCTTCTGCGATGGGCATCGGTGGTTTGCTCAGCAGACACGGAATGCTTAGATGCATCCGCTGCCGATACAAGAAGATCCCGGATAAGGTTCATATGCATGAACGGGGTCGACTTCGTATCGGGCTGGGATTCTATGTCCGGCTCGGCGTCTTCGAGTTGTTCCAGATTTTCCCGCGTCTTGCGATTGGCGGCAACCCGATACGAAGTGCGTTGATCATATCATAAATCCCAAAGGTATGCCTGCTGAGGGGCCTTCAGGGTCGGCTGTGAAGGCGCTGTGCTGAAGCTTTATCAGGCCCGGCAAAATCAGCTTTGACGATGCAGCCTCTTGATAAGCTCGGATCATCAATCCCGCGTTCGCAAAAGACCTGCCGTTCCCGCTGCTGCCGACCGAGTACTCGGCGCTCTCCTTGTACTCTGGGGCAGGCGGCCTGGATCTCGGTTTCGGCTATGCCGGCTTCGAGACCCTATGGGCCAATGACTTCCTGAAGGAGGCCGCCGATACCTGGACCAAGAACCTGGGGCCGCAGATGCATCATGGTGATGTGCTGAAGGTCCAGTTTCCTGACCTCAAACCGGACGTGGTCATCGGTGGGCCTCCATGCCAATCTTTCTCCTCGGCCGGTAAGATGGATCCGAACGATCCACGCGCAGATCATGTCTTCCATTTCCTGGATGCGGTCAGCAGGTACAAGCCCAAAGTGTTCGTGATGGAGAATGTCAAGAACCTGGCGCAGAACTCACGATTCGACAAGGTTCGCGCCGAGCTCTTCCGCCGGGCCGAGGCGATGGGCTATAAGACCGAGCTGTTCCTGCTCAACGCTTCGCATTATGATACCCCGCAGGCACGAGAGCGGATGTTCCTGATAGGCTCCCTCGGTGATTCGGTCAAGATGCCACAGCCGACCACCCTATCGTCGCCGCCTACGGTCAGAGACACTCTGCAAAAGCTTCCTGCCTGGGGCCGTCCCGGTAACGACAGCAAATGCACCGCCGTGATCACTCCGGCCAAGAACCCGGTGCTGCGGGTCAGCCCGTTCGCCGGGATGCTGTTCAACGGAGCAGGCCGGCCATTGAACTTCGACGCGCCATCATTGACCTTACCTGCTTCGATGGGTGGGAACAAGACCCCGATCATCGACCAGCAAGCCTGGGATAGCGGAGTCACTCCCTGGGTCATCGGTTATCACAAACGCCTGCGTAATGGCGGCGCGCCGGTAAAGAAGATCCCGAACTTTCTGCGCCGCCTGACCGTAGAAGAGGCAGCCGCCCTGCAAAGCTTCCCTCAGGGCTATCAGTTCCAAGGTAGCCAGTCGATGAAGTTCCATCAGATCGGCAACGCGGTCCCGCCTTACCTGGCCTATCACGTGGCCAAAGCTGTCAGAGAAGTTCTCTAGAATTAAGCTAAAATCTTAGATTTTCAACTTGATAAATTATGTAACTCGAGGGTGTGCCGAGAATAGCTATAGCGATAAATAGTACTAATCCGATCATGAGTATGAGAACCAGGAGGAATACGGCTTTCAGAACATGAGAAAAAACGCTTTCCTCATGTTTCCCATTATTCGTATCGGGAAAAGCTCCGCCTTTATCGACCATGACGCAATCATGCTCTATTTGGCATTGCTATTGTTGTTATTTGGTATTGCATGCACCACAGCGAACTCGCGCCATCAGAATGATCGCGCCCATGAATGTCATAGCAGCTGTAGGACAAGAGGTCAACGGTAGGCCTCCATCAAGGCTGCTCCATCAGAACTCAAGCCGTTATCGATCCAATTCGGGCCATGCTCTGAGACCATCGCATCCAATATCGCCGATGCCACGCCGCGCCGCCTATGGTCTTCCTCAACTTCCAGATAACGCAGCCTGACATGGTCCGGTGCATCATAGAGTTCCGCATAACCGACTTCCTGACCGTTCTCCAAAGCGGTGATCTTGAAAGCCACTCCTGCGCCGTCCTCATAGTCATCCACAGGAAAACCTTCAGGCACAAGCTCCTGATGCAACTCCACCTCACCATCCTCGAGTTCCCCCTTGTCTATCATTCCGGTCTTGAAGCACAGAACATCTGCAGGAACTATCGTGATCTGGTGAGAAGCCGCCGCCCGGCCCAGCTCATCAGGATCAGAAGTTACGGCATGAGCTGACCATTGCTCGTCATCCAGATCGGGATCCAGATCATCAAGACTGTCGATCCAGGCAGCTTGGAGATCACAACCTTTCTTGAGTACAGTCAGAAGTTCCTCGGCCACGGCTTCGTCATCGGTGGGCAAGATCAGGTCATGGTAATAAGTACTATGTTCTTGACTTTTTCTCAACTTTGCTGCGTCTATATGATCCGACGTACTCCCCCCGCGAGCCATATGAGAATGGTAGCGTAATTCTTGATCAGTTTCTTTTCTCCCGATCAGACGCTATACTTTTGAATACGTCAGGCCAGGATGCCGTTGAGATACTCTATGGAGAACATCGGCGGGGGAGAGGGATGCCGAAAAGATCCATCCTGGTCTCATGCTTCCGAGACCAGGATGGATCTTATGCCCTCAGCCCAGAAGGGCTTTGCAGGGCATCCGGTATTTGCCCTTCTCCTCGACAGGATTACCGAGGACGCAGCGCACTTCTACTTTGCCGGCTTGGACCACCAGCGAGACTGAACCGTCCTCTTGCGTCTTGCCTATCTTGGCGCAATCGCCGTGACCATCACAGGCCCGAACCGGCTGAGACGGAAAGACGATCGGCCTGACCGAGTTGGCGGCACGCAACGGCTGCGTACGGAAGCATCGAGCATCATTTACATTCGCGTAGTTGATGATGCATTCGGCCCTTTCTTCCGTGGTCGTCCCCTGGATGACCCGGACGCGATCATTGTCCGGAGCGGTGACGGTGGTGCAGGGCAGAGTACTGACACCGGCGTTCCAGTCAGACTGCGCGAAGCAGTTGACCACAACCGTGGGCTGTGCCTGCGCCGAGGCCGTAGCCGGGATCGCCACCAGAGCGACAATGAATGCAACCAGAATAAGAAACTTGAGAGACTTCATTTTATCCTTTCATTAGTTGTAGAACAGACTCAGATCATACAGCATCTGGGGCTGAGACGACTTCAACGATAGTCCAGCGTCTGGGCTGCTAGCACGCTCGTGGCCTCGCATGGGCACTATATAACGGATATCCCAACTATAGTTGGGATACATTTCCGGTTCCGGACGACGGTGTCGGAGACGATAAGACAGTACCGACGAGACCCCAGCCTGCGAACATCGAAGCGCCATTGCCGGCATGTCATCTGATGGGGCAGTGTCCAGCGTCGGACTTTATGCGCAGCTATCCGGTTCGGATGGCTTCTCGAAGATCCTGGCGATGACGGCTTCCACGGATGAGCGCTCGCAGGCACCGCGAAACTGCTCACGGATAAGAGCTATCGGAGAGGCAGAGGCATAGGCCCAACTCGGATCAGCTTTGAGATCGACGTCCAAGATCAGTTGCTCATCAAGAACCGAGATCGTGGTTCCGATCAGCAACCGATTTATGACCGGCTCCCTGCGTAGTCCGCTTGAGAAGACCACAGGTTCTCTGGTCAGGATGCGGACGGTGTAGATCTTGTCCTCGAACGCCCCTGCAACCGGATCGGTGCCATGCGGCCCGAGATCGCCGTACAGGACGGCAGCAACTTCGGAGGCGATGGAAGCAGTCATAGATCCAGGATAGCAGGTCTGCCATCGAATGCAAACACCGGAGCGACTGCACTCAAAGCCGATGAACCTCATCTATCGAGAAAGCCATCGTATGATCTAGCGTATTGGCCACATCCTGCAACTTGATCATCGCATACGTCAGCTGCCGGCGTGCCTCTTCCTCAGAGGCGTTGATGGTGATCTCCATCATGTTCTCGGTCGGGACCTTGATATGGTCGAGATCAGGGACCAGATCATCGCTGTGCAATATCGCGTCCTCGATTGCCGGCGCATCTATCATCGTCGCCACGATCACGCATCGCTCGGCAGTCACGGCAGCGCTACGCGGCTGCACGTCTCCATAAAGAATATCCGTGCTGCTGTCTGTTGCCGTTCCACGTCCCATATGTCTCAGCTTAGCATCTCGATTAGACGGTCATCTTCTTTCCTCATCCACGACCGCCTCACGTCGGATGGCAAACAGCTTGACAAGGGCACTGATACCTGTCATGATCATCGTATCCGCAGGCATCACGAAAGGACTGAAAATGCTTCCTGAGCTTCCTGGACAACGAACCCGCAAGACCACTCTTGGCGAAAAACTTTTCACGCTGGCCATGTTCCTCTGGGCATTCGGGATGGCTGGTCTCATGGTCTATATGGCGATCCATTCCGGTTCCTGACCAGTAGCCGAAGCCGCCCCGACAGGAAGGGCGGCCTGCTTGCAATCCTCAGCTGTATCTGATATTCTGGAACGGATGAGCTATCGTCGCAAAAGACTCAGCTGGCTGAACGAGCTGGCCTGGCGGCGGTTCATGGCCGACAAAATGCGCCGCTTCGGTGAGGAGGCGACGGAATTGAGTTCGGACGAGTTCATCTCCCGTGGCAACGCGCTGATAAAGGAGAAGCGTGACCGCGATTACGTTGATCTTGATCTGAGGATGATGGAGCCGCTACCGAGGCGCTTGCATCTGGAAAAAGAGTTGAACACGATCTTGAGGGATTTCGCGTACGAGCCTAAAGGAGACGGACAGTTCGAGTACGAACTGCACTGGTATCGGATCACCAACATACTCTACGGGATTCTTCAGAGCAGCCTCTACCGCGCCGAAGACGGGCATGACATCCGTGATATCGGTGAAAGCTACAATCTGGATTCCAAAAGCATCTTCGCCGAGCTGGATGCGGCGCTACCGCTCATCGACCAGCACACCGATGAGGAACTGTTTCAACTGGTCCATAAGCTGCAAGGTCGGGCGCACCTGTCTCCAGATGAATGAGGCATAGGCCCGCACCAGACAGCTCAGATGAATGACAGGCTGCGACCGGCTTCACCGATATAGATCGTTTCCTCGTACCGGCCGTATTTGACGGGATCATGAAGGGCCGGATCAGGAAAAAGAATATGATGTCTGTAAAATCTGTGACCCGATATCAGCGCCGAGGCTCGAAGCAGGGCGTCAGGAAGAGTTTCCTTTTCTGCATCGGTAAGTTTTCTGACGCTTTGGTAGCCATTCAGAAAATCATCCAGCCTTTGTCTGTCCAGTATTCCCGAGCTGTCTTGGAGGAGGCCGGCCAAGGCGAAAGCAATATCGAAGACCAGGATATCAAGAGCGGCATTGTCCCAATCCAGAACCGCCAGGCCGGTGTCGGTGACGACCAGATTGTCACTCCAGAAATCTCCATGAGCGAAGCCCCGAGGGAGGTCGCTGTCCTCCATGTAATCTGTCGTGCTGATACTGGTTCGTAACCACTCGCTGTAATCGGCTGTGGTCAATGCGGCGATCTCGTCCAGCTGCGCAGGCTCCAGTCCTCTGAAGGAAACAGGCTCTAATGCCTCGATCGGTCTGAGCTCATGAATCCGGGCCAACATTGATCCTGCTTCTCTCATTTCCTCTGCGGGCAGGATCCTGTCGCAGCGCCCCTGGATGAAAGATTTGAGCATGATCCGATTATCACCTTGAGTCAGAAACGTTTCCCCTTTCCGGGTCGGTATCGGAGTAGGCACCGGTATCCTTTCTGCCGCCGTGTATGTCAGAATGTCGTACAACTGATCCGGGTTCCTGACTTTCCTGTTGAGAAAGCTCAAAGTATAAAGAAGACCTCCTTCGAGCATGATCACATAGCTCGTATTGACATCACCAGAACTGATGTGCTTCCAGCTGTCCGCTCGGATGCCAAAGGCTTTCAATGCCTGTGTGATGTCATCATCCGATACCTGGTGGTGTCTGGCCATCCTCGATCATCAGCACCAGCTCGATCATAAAGCTTGTTTTCCTCTGATCTCGCCGCCGGGAGCCACCACCAATCGCATCGTCTAGTTTCTGAGCGAATGGGCGCTGCATCACCCATCACTAAGTGCCATATATGGATGATTACGGTGGCTTATCGTTCATATATGGCACTTAGTGACCACCTAGCGGGTGGCGATGTTTTATCATGGCCGAGGTGATACGATCTATAGATGAACGCAGGTGTAGCCGAGCAGATACTTTATGGCTATCTCCAGGGTAGGCAATCTGTCGCCATGTCATTGGCCGCGCATCTGATCGATCCTGCTCGTCTCGGTTTCGAGGACGGCTATTACGAAGACGTGCAAGGATATTCTGGAGGCGGACTGGCGGCCGGTGCCTGGGTTGCCAAGACCCACCAGCTACCAGTTGAGTACACTCGGGCCGTCACCTATCGCTCTGATGCCGATCGCGATGCTTTGCTCACGCTCTACGCTACCTGCACCGGCGGCAATCCGGCCTTGTGCATCGACCCCGAGATAGCTCGGTTCGATTACCATCCTGAGGAGATAACACTTTATCATGATGATCAGCCCTTCAGCACCGTGACCGATCGGCCGGCAGCGGTAGTCCAGCTGCTCGGCCCCGGCGGCGACTGGCATCATCTGGTCTGGACTTCATTCGGTAAAGAAGCCCCGGATCATTATCTGGTCTACGCCTTGCCTGGCAACGGAGATTTTCGTGAGCGTTGCTCGGGCATCGTTCGTTTGACCGCGATGTAGTCCCCTTGACAGGCTCGCAGAAAATCTGCTATACTGCTTTTGTTGTGGTTTGTGCATAGATTGACCATCGTGAGAGGGGCGCTCTTATGGGCGCTCCTTTTGCGTTCACACCGACACCCGATGGCGCATCCGCATCGGGTTCTATAGTATCAAGCCCTCCAGGGACGCGATCCAGGCTATGGTATTCAGGCCCAGGCGCGGGTGATACATTATCTTCAATGTATGTTCTACGCTTACAATTTACCGAAGCTGAACAGCGAGGAAAGCATCTCCGGGCTTACCGGCAGCCAGGTTGCCAAGATGAGTGCGGCAGTAGAGGATGCTGCTGAGAAACAACTTGCACGCTGGCTCTACGCATACGGTGCTCGATCAGATGAAGCCGGGCGCTGGGAATGTTTATTGGAGGAATCGATCTCCGACCTCCATGCCCTGGCAGACCGCGCTGGGGAGCTGGAGATCACCTGCCACGCTGAGGAAGCCGCCGCCTATCTGCTTGGTCAGATAGACAGTATCAAGGCGGTCTACTGAGTAAGTCGATGACACCGATGTCGGGCTGATGTCTGACATATCGGTCCTTATGCTCGGTAATGTCTGGAATATGCCGCATTGAAGACGCAACAGCCTACCGTAAACCAAGCTCATTGCATGTTGACAGCCCCGATGGCTTGACCGTACTCGTCAAAGTAGATCAACATGTATATCTCGGGGATCGCCTCCGGTTCTTTCTTCCAGATCATCCGCCATTGGCCTGGGCCAACCAGGTGTTCCACCGCTGCCAGTAAATCCTTGGAGACACGGAACTGATGGTGTCGGCGGGTTTGATACTCAGGATCAGGCTCGACCAGCGCAACCTGCAACATTGCCGGATGATCTTCAATCGGTCCGGTGATCTGGCACTCCTTGCTGTCTTCGAACAACTGTTTCGAGAAACGACTACCCTCATGTTCCAACATGTCCAATAGTTGCTGATGACCCTTCTGGTTGACGGATTTGCCTTCAGGATATTTGGCTTTCTCCAACCAGCTTTCAGGAAGCGTGGCATCTTTCACCATCCAGGACATCACAGATCCTCTCCAGCCGCTCTGGTCGACAAAATAGCACTCCATCCCCAGCCAGGTGGTGTTGATCTTTTCTGGTAATGATGCTCGTGTATAACTCATGTAGCGGAGCACAGGAGGCTCTGCCTTCCGAGGCGCAGTGGTTCCGTAAAGAATGTCTTCAGTTGTTTGGCCGCGTGCCATCAAGGACATTATAGGTTTCCTATCTCACACTATCATGGATTGCCTATACCGATTTATCGCCGGCTTGTCGAAGGCCGAGGGCAAATCATTGATGATCGAGCATACTTCTCACCATTCATCAGGACTGCTGAAAGGCGCTCGTCCGAGAGCCTCATAGACAGTGCCCTGACTGGTCTGCACGATCGCGGAAAATGCCCAACGAAACCAGAGCGTGGACTCACAATCCCACCCGCTGAGGTTTGGTGCGCCCTCTATCGGAGAGCGGGTTGCGCCTTGACCGCGAGAGGTAAGATGGACACCATCATAATCCTTACTGACTGCTTCCCAATCCGGGAAACGTCCGAACAGGTCCAATGTCTTCGTCAGTCGAGCCTCGTGGCCGTTTCGGACAGAAGAAGTGCCCGGATAAGCGTTGACCAGTTTGATCAGATCATCACGATCATCAACCGTGTAGATCCGGGCCTGCGGGCGAGGTATGAGCAGCCACCAGCGCCATTGCTCAGGATCTTGATCGAAGTAATGCTGTTCGCTGTCCATGAAATCGATCCAGCCATCAGTCTCACCGAAAGTCGAAGTCCATAAGCCACCGTTGGCCGGCTTATGCCAGGCCAGTCTCCGCCCGACAACCGGAGTTATACAGCGATCATGGATCGAACGTCTGGCGCGCTCATCAGCCAGGGCACGCATTCCTGATGAATAGCGTGAGAGCCCGGCCGGAGTATCAGTCTCTTCACTGGAATGCTCGATCCACAGTTGCGGTTTCATCGGCTCTGACATCAGAAACAGTATATCAGGTCGTCAGGAGATCTCAGGGCGAGCAGCCGGGATTCAAGATTGGTGATGAGCTTCCAGGACCAGTTTTCGGCAAGGCGGATCGACAGTGTAGTTGCCAAGCAGTTCGTAGCTGACCGAAGTACGCTTGTCGGCTGGATCATCGGCGATGCCGAGCCAATGGCCGTACTCATGGGCAAAAAGAACACAACGAAAATAGATGCCGTAGCCATCCAGCGGAGCGATGTACATCCAACAATCTTCGCCAGGTCCTTCGGTCACCAATGCGCGACCAAGCACCTGTTTCTCGCCGATCGCCGTCGAATAGGAATAGGGGACCATCGAATCGAATTCTACATCGGCAGTGGCGCAATCGGCAGCTTCGCCCCAGTATTCGATCGCCGCGTGTTCATAAGCCCTGCCCCATCCTTCTGACGGAGCCATGACCCTGGTTCCTCGGGTGCCCGCAGCTGCCTGCCCGTTGAAGAAGAGGATGATGCAGCACAACGTGCCAAGAAATACCCAGGCCAGCTTTCGCGGCACCGAGCCGGTTGCGATTTGGGGCAGAACGGGGATCTTGGTCGAGTTCAAAATCAGCTTCCTGACAGTTATCAGGCCGACGATCTGGTCGCCGGCCGTGGCTACTCACTTGGAAAGACTATCAGTTCATGCCGCGTCCGTCAAGCCGGCGGATCATGGGGCCGAGGTCAGACCTCTGATGCGGGTTGCCAAAGTTGCTGCTACTTTCGCAACCCGCAAGATCAGCTTGAACGGACTTGTCTCTATCGCCGCCACCTGCTATGATCTTCAGACCAGTTGATCGATACGAGAGGGCCAAGATGACCGTCACCGAGAAAACTTATCAAGAGACCAAGAAGGAACTGATTCGCGTCTGGGTCGATTTCGTGGACGGCCCACCACTACGCTTTGTCGATGCGTTGGCGGTCGACACCGATACCGATGATCTGATCATCACCAAGCTTGATGGATCGCCGGAAAAGTATCCGCTGAAAACGGTTGATACGTATTCGTCGATGTGGAGCAAAAGCTTCTTTCCGATCTTCGACCAGGATGGCAAGCTGGTAGAGATCGGCGTCGCCGAAACCCATGCCGGGATCGTCTGCAATGCCGATGCTCCCGAGCAGATCAACGCCCAGCCGCGAGTGGCCGACTGAGGGTTCTGTTCATCCAAGACGGTGCATCGTCGCCGGCTCGTCTTGTTGTCTCTACGCTACGAGTCTTGCAAGGGATGAACAGCCGCCGACACTATAAGCTCCGCCACTCAAACGTGCTATAATCAGTACATGGCTTCTGAGTTTGATGATCTGATCGATACGAGCACCGGCAAGAGGTTCAGCTGGAGCGATTATCAGAAGACGGATGCTTACAAACACGCGGTCGAGATCAACGAAGCAGCCGATAGGATGATTGCTCCTCCTGATGCTCCCGAGGAGCTGGCCGCCGCATACGACGCTGCGATGGAGGCGTTGAAGGAAGAAAAAGAAGAGACCAGTGACTTCACCAAGGAGTCCTTCGATTCTTTCGCCGCAGCCTACGCACGATACGCGGTCGAACTACTGGAAAGCGATGCTCCGGTCAACCTCGCCGAATATCCTCCGGCCCTGCGCACGGCGATAAAAGCTGTCCAGGAACTACACGAAGACACTGCATAGGTACGCCGTCTGAACAGCCTGGTGGTCGGTCCTCCTCGTCTCGCCATACCTGAAACAGAAATACTGCTATCACCTGCGACGGAGACGTATCATCATGGCAGATGAACGCCGGCGAAGAAGAACAGAGCGAAATCAAGACTGGCAAACTCATAGAAGAACGGGTGATGCTCTCGGCGGGATTCGGCTACACAGTATTCATGATCTGGGGAATGGTCTCGGTGCTCAGCGGTATAGATCCTGCCTGGCCGAACCTGCTCTACCTCGGGGGCATGATACCTTGCTTTTTCATCGTCGTCCTCCCCTACTGTAGGCGGGCGCAGCAGCAGATACGCGCAGCACGAAGTGCGTCAGATGTCCGGGCCTGATCCTCGAAGAGTATTTTCGACCGAGAGACCGACGCTCTGCTAAGTTCGCTACATGGCCACAAAAGCAGCTCCGGTATATACCTTGATCGACTTGTTTGCCGGTTGCGGCGGCATGACCTTGGGGTTCGAGAAGAGCGGGCGTTTCCGCAGCATCTATGCTGTCGAGATGGATGCTCCGGCTGCCAAGACCTACGCTTCCAACTTTTCTTTCTCGGATCAGGATGATCTCGATGATCATGTCCATGTCGGCCTGATCGAGGACGTGACCAAGTTTCCTAAGGCGGACGTGATCATCGGCGGCCCCTCTTGCCAGGGCTTCTCGGCCCTGAACATGAATGCTGTCGGTTTCGAGCGCCGGGGACTCTGGAAAGAGTATCTTCGAGCATTGAAGCAGGCCGAGCCTCGAGCATTCGTGATGGAGAACGTGCCTGAGTTGCTGAAGTCGGCCGAGTATGCAGAGTTCGAAAAACGGGCACGAAAGCTCGGCTACAAGATAGACGGTCGAGTATTGAATGCCGCCGATTATGGCGTGCCACAACGCCGGCGGCGGGCGATCGTCATCGGGGTCAAAGCAGGCGAGGTCGTCTGGCCACAGCCGACCCATGCTGACCCGGCGCTGCTCGATGACACGGGCCCAGAGAAGAAGACAGTGAAGTTGAAACCGTGGGTCACTTTCAGGGAGGCGGTCTCCGGACTGCCGCTGAAGCCGGACGAGAAACGCTGGCATCGCAAGCGCAATCCGCGCCCGGAAAGTGTCAAGCGCTATAAGGCTGTGCCCAAGGACGGCGGCGACCGGTTCGCCATGCAAAGAAACCTGGACGCGGCCGGACAAGGACATCTGGTTCCGGCCTGCTGGCGCAACAAGCCGACCGGGACCACTGATGTCTTCGGCCGACTTTGGTGGGATCGGCCCTCGCTGACGGTCAGGACCGAGTTCTACAAGCCGGAGAAGGGGCGCTACCTGCATCCGAGCGAGAACCGCCCGATCACCGTCCGCGAGGCCGCGAGGTTGATGAGCTTCCCCGATGATTTCATCTTTCCCGAAGACCAGTCGATGACCAACATCGGCCGCCAGGTCGGCAATGCGGTTCCACCACTCTTGGCCCAACGGATCGCCGAGGCCTTGACCGGGAATCTGGATCAGTAAAGAATACTCATCGGGTCGACCGAGGTCTTGTACCTAGGCTCCGGGCAGGATATACGGAAACCATAAGCATGCCGTGACTGCGTCCGATCGCCGGCATGGCAGAAGATGCGTGCGGCTCCTACTGCTGATAAAGCACTATTCACGAACCGGCCATTCCGTTGCCGATCCAATAGATCATGCCGATCACCAAAGACAATGGGATGACCCCTCCGAATGCCCAGATGAACAATGAACTACGTAAATCATTCAGACGATAGTGATAGCTGATCCAGGTTATCACCCCGGAAGCAAAGAAAGCAACTGCAAGATCTATGAATAGAAACCGTGTCCCCAGGCGCATCCAGTGGGCCTCTTCGATAGCAAGAACCAACTTGAATACTCCCATCGAGACGGCGGCATTCAGGATCAACAGTCCCGACCGATATGTTTTCTGCTTTCGAGGATGATCCTTTTCGATAGCGCCTCCGCTCTCGTTCATCTGTTGATCTTGCTTGCAGCATCAGCAAACACTCCTGTTTCTGTATCTCGTGACTGTCCTGGGAACCGTAAGCGATCTTCGGGATGGAGCACTCTCCATTTTATGCTTCACCGTATAATCAGCTCATGGCCACTCCAGCTGAATACTTCGAGCAGATGAAAGTATCCCAATCCAAGGCTTTGGAGATGCTGGATCATCCGAGGAGCGTAGCGAACCAGGATCATCCGAGGAGCGTAGCTAATCGAGGGGCCAGATTGAACCAAGCTCCGACCATGCCCGATGATTCAGACAGCTGCATCAGCGTGCTCGCCGATGCCTCACCTGGTGTCCCGACGATCGCCGAGCTGAAGGAACTGAACCGATGTATCCATGATGATGCCGGGACCCCGGAGCGCTATAAACTTGACCAACCGGCAGCCTTGGAGACTTATCTGACCCAGGCGGCCGATGCCTATGCCCAGGATGTCGATGCCGTCATCCACGTCGCCGCCTTGTTGGCTTACGGCATCGCCTCTGCCCAGGCATTCTGTGATGGTAATCGGCGGACGGCCTATTTCGCCACCCAGTCATTCCTGAACGAGAACGGCTGTTCTTTCCTGACTTCGCAGACGACCTCTGACCATTCATTGGCCAGGAAGCTGAACCAGGTCGTGAAACCAGGACAGAAAATCCTGCGTGTAGATGATTTCACCGCTCTGTTCTCGAACAGGCTACGGCGTCGCAGGCACCCTGACGCGAGCTGAACAAGGCCCAGTCTGAGACCAGTAGCTGGCGATCAGTAGAGCCTCGGCTTCATCAGGTTATCCTCGCGTGGCCGGTAGCTGCTATCATCTGTAGATGAGAGGCATGGGAGCTGACGCAGAGGACATCCTTTATGGCGAGCTGCAAGATCGGCAGCCGATGATAGGCTCATTTACCGATCATCTGGTCGATCCGCGCCATCTGGGCCTGGAGCAAGGATTTATCGGCCATCATGGTTACTCGGGCGGACGCGGCTGGGCTGCGCATGCCGACATTCTACCTGCTGAGTGGGCAGGGGCGCTGCGGCATGAGTATAGTCATGATCAGGTGGATCTAGTTCTGGCCTTGGCATCAATCCGTTCTGGAGGCAACTCGGCCCGACTGATCGATCCGCACCCGTTCCCGGTTGCCTATGCTAAACCGCTGATCGAGATCGAATGCGACGGCAGCTCCCACTGGGTTGCAACCGATCGGATGGCGGCGCTCGTCCAGCTGAGCTCCGAATCCGGAAACTGGTACCATCTGGAGAAGCCACACGTAGACGATGGCGATGGACCATTGCTGCACTATCTGGTCTATGCTCCACACAGTAGCGATTTCCGAAACGAAGCCGCCGGGATAGTACTACTGTCAGCGACCGCCGAGGAGGCGCTCACCATAGGCTGCTCGCTGTGCGATGGTAGAGGCGATATACCTGATCAGTGTGATGGCAGTGGCTGGGTCAGACGCGGCGGCACTACCCGGCGTTGCTACGGCTGCAATCGGTGCTCACATGTGATGAAGGAGAACGAACGCAGTTGCCCGAAATGCTCCGGCAGCGGCCGGATGCTACCGGCCCCTTGAAGCTTGACGGCAACCGCAGACCGGAGATGAAAGCGCGTCAGTGCTTGCGCTGCTAACATCTGCTCATGGGACGCGGTAGCAATCTGCAAGGAGCCGATGCCATTCTTTATGGCCGGCGTCCGGAACTGCCGGCTCGTCCGCCGGCGGAGTCGATGCCGGCATGGCGGAGCATCGAGACCGACATCTTCAACTCGTGGATGATCGCCAATCCGTTTTATGGCAAGTTGGCCTTTGACGGCAAAAAGAAGCAATACTGGTGCGGCGGCACGCATTGGGCAGTCAGCCTGAATGACAAGGATGATCCGGATGCTGCTTTCAGCAGTGTGGCCGAGCGGACGAGCGATGATCATCTGATCGCGAACAGGCCCAATGCCGGTCTGCATACTTTGCTCCATGCCGGCGATCTGCCTCAGTCGCGGCATGCGCTTCGCTCCTGCGAGATCACCGAAGGCACGATGGTAGATCCGAGGTTGCCGATGGTCGAAATCGTCTCTGTGGTTCCCGGGGCTGACAAGGAGGAGCGCCGCTATCAGACACCGGTATCAGCTTTGCAGGCAATCGAGAACATTCATGGCGGCCCCCTTATCTGGCTTTGCTATCATGGCCCGGATCAAGGCAGGCCGGCACGGAAGTTCGCCGGCAGTCCTGAAGGAAATCATGGGCTGATGGCTTACGATAAGGCCACTGACCTTATCGGCGTGATTTGGACCACTCGGATCATGGATGCGTAAGATCATCTGGTGCAGTAGTCTCGTTCGGATGACTGCCTGGGCGCCATCAGCCGGATCAGTCGGCTGCGGATTGTAGGCGCTCAGGATTGCGGCAGACGAGACAGGTGGTCGCCACATACAGGGTCCCCGTCCAGAGTCGAAGATCACTGCTCGCCAGGTTCTTCTGCACCAGCGGCAGCACCGTCAGCTCGTCCAGATAAAGAAACGTGTCGTTCTTCGGAGACATAGGGCCTGCCTTATACCAGCGCGGCGGCTGTTTGGACAGCTTGCCGCGTCTCTTGACGTCTTCGGTCATCTCTTCTCTCCCCTTACGCAACACGTCCGGCTGATGAAGCCGCGCAGGCATATCGCGCACCCGCCTCAGATAACGGCGCAAGCAGTGATCACTGAGTTCGATGACGATGTTTTCGATGACCGGATTCTCGTAATACTCTTTCTCGGATGGTTTGCGCCGCCGCTCTTCAGAATCCAGGTAGCGACGTAGATGCTCGCCCTTGATGCGCCGCGAATACTTACGCGAGACGACGAAGATCACGGCCAGATCTGCGGCATCAGTCTCATCAGGCACGGCGATGACCGTCCACGCAAGTTTGCGACTGGTGATGAACAAGAAGTGGGCCGTCATAGGGAAAGGCTCCGGATGCTCGCGCGAGACCCAGAACGGTGCATGATCGATCTCGGCGATCGGCTGCTCTGACAACAGATCGATGATACCGGACAAGCTGACATCAGGATCATCGAACTTCGGCGGATTGCGTTTGCCGAAGCCCAAGAAAGCCGGCAGATGCTCGAGACCGAGACGTAGCTTGTGTGGGTTACCATCGATCGTGCAGTCGAGGATGATGTCGGTGTCTGCGACGGCGGTCATCATGACAAGCATATCATGCCGGAGTAGATTCCCGGCAACGCTTTCATCCTGACGGCCTGCTATGATCTTCATATGGCATACTGTTCTTTTGATGGAACCGCAGTGACTTGTCGCTGCTTTTCTAAAAGTTCCGTAGGCAGCAATGACAAAGCTTTCAGTCCTTCAGCAGACAACATCCTCTATGGCGAGCGCCTGCATCTTCCAGATGATCAGCAGCCGACCGGCTCGGCGTCATCGGATACTGTCGCTGGAGATAATCACCAGCAGGTAGAGGTAGAGACCGGCTTGTATGGCTTTGGAGTCGGCCCTGAATGGGCGCAGCCGTCTGGATGCTGATACAAAATCCGGTTTCGACATCCTGTTGAGCTATCATCTGCACATGGCACGCGGCGGTGGCGAAAACGATCCGAGCTTGGGTTCTGCGGACAGCATCCTCTACGGTAAACGGCCGTCCCTGTCAGATGGCCAAGAGGAGTTCTCAGCCCGGTCGATCAAGGATGACAGGAGCGTGCGCCAGTTGATAGAGGACGGGGATTCCGCCCACAACTACTGGTCGAACTGCGATATCTGTCAAGCCGAAATGGGCGTGAACATGTACGGGATGGGTACGTGCCCGGAATGTGGACACCACCGTAATCCGTTGAAAAATAACTGATCTAGGTTTTGATGTCCGGATGCGTTATCATGGAAGCATGCGCGGAAGCAACCTACACGACGGCGATCGCATCCTCTATGGAAGCAGGGATCCATTGCCTCTGCGCCATCTGAGCTTCTCCGAAGATTGGCGCGATCACCCGATCACCATCGACCGTGATCAACTCGGCATCGGAGCCGATAGTGCTTTCAAGGGCTGGTCATCAACGCCGGCCGGAGGTGATTACTGGTGCGGGACCGAAGACTGGGCTGTCGACCTGAACTTCTCCGATGGTGGTGACTTCCCTGCCGAATGGATCAAGCCGGGAGAGGAAAACTTCACTGTCACCAGTTTCGCCGGAATACCGCCGGATCATATCAGGGCATGGGTAGAGGCCGGTCGGCGTCGGTTACGGCTCGGCATCAAATGCGATCTGCGTCTGCACGCTCCTGACATGAGGATCAGTGGCGCAGACCAAAGCCTTGAGGAAGGATCCTTGGCGGACGCGCGCTATGACATACATAACCCGAGGGTCGATGGCAGGATCACAGGGCCATCCAGGTCCGAGAAGGTGCTCTTTCAGGTGCCTGCCGTGTTCTTGCAGGCGGTCGAGAAGATGCATGGGCGTGGTCCATTGAACTGGAGGATCCTCTCAGATCTGGGTGCGCTGATGGGTTATGATCAACATGATCTCCTGCAAGGACTGGTACGGCCACTGCCGGCTCATCCTCCAGAGCAGTCGTAGATCCAGATGCTTGTCGGGCGATTCCGATCTGTATGTCCATAAGCCGCTATAATCCTTGCATGGCCGGCGGAGATGCTTCTGATCGTGATGCCATTCTTTATGGCGAGCGTCTGACCCTGCCTCGGCCGCTCAGACAGCGGTCTTCACTGATTTACGACTGGCGGACCTACCCGTTGATGAAGGACACCCGCAAGCTGGGGCTTGACGCTTATGCTTTCCGTGATTGGGCATATGCCGGCATAGGCAGTTGCTGGTGCGGCGGCGCCGACTGGGCTGTGGATCTCGGCGGATATGCCAAGGACGATTGTCAGGATCTTTTCCCCGGGAATACCATCTTCGACGTCGAAGGCGTGGATGTCTCTTACGAGGATGCGCCGCTCGGGCCATTACGAGCTTCCCTCAACGCAGCTGTACGGTCTCATCGGCAGGCATTGCCTTGTGAGCTTGCCTTGCATTTACCGGATCTCAAAGCAACTCCAGGATCGCCTCTGACCCGCCCTCGGATCGAGGTACATTATCAGATGGAAGAACGCGACTATGTGGAGCAAGCATCTTTGGCGGTGATCCAGACGATCGAGGCTTTGTCACCGGAGAACGTCCGCTTGGACTGGCGCTTCATCCCGCGTGAGGCCAAGCTTGTGGCCTATGACGCGCGCTACGACAAGCCGCAAGGATTGGCGCAGACCAGGGCCTTGCAGTCGGAACCGGCGTAGTTTCCTGACAGAAGCCAAAACTGACCCGATATGAGGTCCTGCCGGCACACTGCTCAGCATGCGTAGAGCGAAGCCCTTCATCTGTCTCGGACTGGCACTGACGGCCTGCCTGGTATTTGCCTCTGCCGCCGAGGCACGGCCGGCTGCCGTGACCAGCGGGATCGCCTATAATTTCAAGACGCAAGACGTGGATTATTATGTCAGCACGCCGATCAACATCAACCGCGTGACCATCCGCCTGGACAATCATGATCCGGCCGGGATCACTCATGGGATGAGCGTCTGGCATCGCTATGATCATCACCTGCTCTGGGTCTATCATAGTCGGCTCCGCTTCCATCAGGACAGATGCTACGGCTATCAGGTGCGGACTTATGGCCGGGGCCGGCCCCATATTTTCAGTGCTGTGTCACGGGCCAAGATGTCCGGACTGAACGTCGCCTGCAAGGCCGGCTGAGGCTCCGGCACAAACGGCTCTTTTGCTATTTCTGCGACGGTATCAGACCCCGGCTTGCCGGCATCTTCGCCATCTGCTAGACTGCATTCAGCGTTTGACAACTCGGCACATTGCCGACAGAACCGAAAGGAAGTTTCATGAGCACCATCACTTCAGGAACCCAGGTCTCCATTCCGAGCCTGGATGAGGCCAAGCAGGCGATCATCAGCGTCCTCAGCGCCGAGCCGGGTTGCGCCCGCACGATGAACGCCGACGCGATCGCTGACGAGTTTTTCTTCGGCCCCGACGCCATCGTCCAGGATGAGGACGCTCCGCCGAACGAAGCCTACGATGCTTTCGACCAGGCGGTCGAGGCGCTGGTTGCCGAGGGGCTTCTGGAGACCCAGGAGGTCTTCGGCCTGGTCGCCTGCCATCTGAGCCAGGAGGGCTGGGATCGCTACGGCGGCTGAACACCTTCGACAACGAGTAGTAAGAGAGGCCCAACTTGGGCCTCTCTTTTTGCCTACGTGCTGATAGCAAGTGCAGGCTGAGGGCACAGGCGTCGCCCCCGGCGGCATTGCTCAGGAGATGGGGGACGATTTCCTGTTCCATGCATCAACCGTATCGGCCGTCCTGAAACTTCCAATGCCCGTTCAGGCAGCCGGTATGCTCCGGAGCATCACACGTGGTCGTGTAATGGCCTGCATCGTACTTCAGACCGTAACTGATGCTCTTGCCACCGGCAGCGGCAGCGAATGAGATGATGAAGCCTCGGCCATCTGCTGCACCCAGCTTCCAGCTGTCTTGGTGCTGCCAGCCTCCGATCCTGGGATCCACCAGCTCCAACGAGCTCAATGTCTGGGCGTAGCTCCCGTTCTGCTGCTGGTAGGTCTGCTGAGCATCGGCGAGCATCCTCAGGTGAGCGCGCTCGGTCTGGGCGAGGCGGTCTGCTGCCTGCGTTTGTAGATGATCGACAATCGGGATGCTGACCAAGGCCAGCAGAAAGACACTCAAGAAACCAAGAACGCCCAGTCAGCAGGCAGCGATGCGTCGACTTCGGCGCTTGATGTCCGCGACGCTCCCGACGAGGACGATCATACCGGCAGCTCCGAAGATGATAGCGATGAAACCTACGGCAACAGCATCCTTGGCCGCTTCTGGAGAGGCCCAGATCGTCAGCAGCATGGCAGTAGTCAATGACAGGGCGATACAGCTGAGCAGCGATCCATAGATCACCGGTCCGGTCACGGAATGCACGCTTTGTTCGGGTACTTGTGCCGCTCCTACTGATTTCTGCATCAGCCGAATATAAGTCGCCGGCTGTAGCTGTCATGCTCTTTTGGCACCATCGTCCAGATAGCTCATGGCTGAAAAGCGCATGGTGTATGAAAGCGACCTCGCTATCAAGACCGGCTGGCCGGATCAGCTTTTGCTGCCGGTTCTTCTACTGGTTGATCGGTGATCAGATCCAGTTGATCTTCGCCGGGACCGAAGCGCAGCCGTGCCCCGGAGATGATCTCCGGCTGCGTCCACTCATGATCAGCAGTGCGATCCCAGAGATGGATACGCAGTCGCGCCTCTTGCAGGCTTGGCACGTTTCCCTCTTTGATGTCTTCATCCCAGTTCTTGATCGTGAAAGCATGATCCAGATATGTGATCTCCCAACGCCGATCAGCTGTCTGCCAGAGGCCACCACGACGTTGTATCAGCTTCGGCAGCCTCAGCTCGGCAATGGTGTGTTTCCGTCGCGCCCGTTCCAACGCCGTCAGAGCCTTCTCTATCGAAGCGAATGGCTTCCGGCGATCAAGGTGTTGCTGATGCAGCCAGATGAATGCTTCTGGATCTGCCCAATCCCAGACGTCGATGATGCTCTCGTCTTGATTGAAGACCAACAGCTGGAACGGGGTATCACCGATATGGTATTTCTCGAAGCTGAGGCTGTCCGGGGTCTTCGCCAGTTGCTCAAAGCTTTCGAGATCAGCATCTATCTCTACCGTGGTCGGGTCAGGCGTATGCTCTGAGCCTTCAAGCAAAGCGTCGTATTCGATCTGATCGAGAAGCAGCTCCTGTTCCAGCTCATAGTTACGAGCCGCGAGCGGATAGAGAGTGTACCTCACTTTCTCCGGCTCGAACTTGCTCAGTTCCAACTGGACAGGCGGATACGGCAGGTAGAGATCTTTCTCATCTGTGAGCATATGCCAAGTTTCCGGCTCGTACCGTGGCCACAGGCTCTTTTGGCGCAAAGGATGTGACAAAGATTAATTTAAGTAACCGACTGAAAACCCGCGTGCGGGAAGCACCAGACACATAGGATGAGCGAATGACATCGGCCGGCAGCCCCCGACATGTCCATAAAAAGAATCATCTGACGCGAATGTCAATCTGCGCTGTCGCTCAGAATCTGAGAGATTCCGAGCTGGGCCATTACAACAACCAGAAAGGTGAACAATATGAAACATAAGATCTCGCCGGCGATGATAGTTGCTTGTATCGCGCTAGTGCTGGCGTTGACAGGAGGCGCTTATGCTGCAACCCAGATAAGCGGCTCGCAGATCAAGAACAACAGCATCAACGCCAACAAGCTGACCCAATCTGCGGTCAACCAGCTCCAGGGCAACCGGGGGCCGCAGGGCGATCGTGGTGCAAGAGGGCCGGCAGGTCCTAAAGGTGCCAAGGGTGCCAAAGGTGATGCCGGGCAGAACGGCGCGACCGGAGCACAAGGAGCCCAAGGCCCACAAGGTGCCCAGGGGCCGCAAGGACCAGCAGGTTCGACCGGACCTCAAGGACCGGCCGGAACCGATGCTCAGGTGAACATGTACGTCAATGGCGTCGGTGGTACTGTTGCCGCCAATGTCGGTAGCGACAGCGATCCTGACTATCAGTTGGAGGGCGATACTCGTACGTCGCTGACCGTCCCCGCCGGGACCTACTGGGTCGATGGTGCTGTCTCGACCATCGCGCCAACCACCGGAACCGCAGGTACGTTGGTATCTCGCATCCGTTGTAACCTGGTCGATGCGACAGATGACTCTCCGATGGACACGTTCTATGTGACCTTCCACGACCCGACCGACGGCTCGACGCCCGGTTATCGTGAAGGGCTGCATCTGGGTGGGTCTCTCGAAGTGACCCAACCGACGGAGATCGACATCCGTTGCTACGGGATCAACGGGACATCGACTACTCCCGGAAGCATCGGCGCAGCTCGCATCAACGCTCTGCAAGTTGGAGCAATCAAAGGCTCACTCTAAAAAGCATCACACGAGTGATCACAACGGCACCTATCTCGGAAGGGGTAGGTGCCGTTTTTGATGCCCACGATGGATACTACCGGTCAGGAAAGATCCTATGATCTGGTCGGAAGGCAGTACAAAAGACCCTATGATCTGGTCAGCTTTTTCGGCTCCGACCAGAGACGCGATCACATTAGGCCTTGGTTTTGGTCAGCTGGAACCCGTTTTTGCCCTTGGTTCTGGTCAACTCCCCCCCCCAGCCGGCAGAAAGCCGGTATGAAATGGATGGCGAAAATCTGACCGATGAGCCTCTCGGCGAGTGATAGTCAGTTGATGCCGGTGCCGTCCACTCCTCAAAAGCATGGTGCTGATGAGCCGTTCCTGATCTTGTCTGGAGCTGAGCTCTCCCTGGAGCAGACCTTGGCTCTGCTGACCGGCCTCTCACTGGCGATGGCGGCCTGGCAATGGCGGCGAGCGAGAACAAGGCACAAGATCTCAGCACGAGGCTGCCACGACACCAGATCCAGGTGGCGGCGATGAAGCTGCACGCGCTGTGTTTGCTGCTCTGCATACTCGCGGGCTGCTTCGAGTTCTATGTCTTTCATGCCCTCCTGACAGGCTGATCGCCAGCCGGTAAACCAGGCGTGCCCATGCCGATCGTGCTGATACTGATGCCATGTATGAGCCCCAAGAAGATGACCCATTCCTTGATCTGGGCTTCTTGAAGCTTTCCCTGGAACAGGTGGTGTTGGTGGCGATGGCAGCCTGTATCGCCATGATCGTCTACGACATATTTTTCAGCTGATTTAGGACGGTGACAATGTGGTGAGAATCACACAGTCAGGACCGATAATCCGGCTGCGCTAGCTACCACTTCTGATAGTGTGGGCGAATAGTTGCTCTTACAACTATCTCTTATATGACCGAACACAATCCACACCATGAACGACGCTGGCTGATCCTCTGTATCCTCGGCCTGGCGCAACTGATGGTCGTCCTCGACGCGACGATAGTCAACATCGCCTTGCCATCAGCTCAGACAGCATTACATTTCTCCGATGCCGACAGGCAATGGGTCGTCACCGCCTATGCTCTAGCCTTCGGTGGATTGTTGCTGCTCGGCGGCCGACTTGGAGACATGTTCGGACGCAAGCGGATCTTCATCTTCGGCCTGGTCGGTTTCGCCGTCGCCTCGGCGATGGGTGGCTTCGCGCCGAGCTTCCCGGTGCTGATCGGGGCCAGAGCCTTGCAAGGCGCTTTCGGCGCCATCCTTGCTCCGGCGGCATTGTCCCTGCTCAATACCACTTTCACCGATCTCGAGGAACGCAACAAAGCTTTCGGGGTCTATGGTGGGATCGCCGTCGCCGGAGCTGCAATCGGGTTGCTGCTCGGTGGTGTCCTTACCGAATACCTGACCTGGCGGTGGTGCCTGTATGTGAACATCTTGATCGCCATCCCGGCAACCTTCGGAGCGGTCTCCTTGCTCCATCATCAGAATCATGGATCAGGTAGGAAACTGGACATCCCCGGAACCCTGACCGCCTGTGGCGGCCTGCTGGCCTTGGTCTATGCCACCTCAGAAGCCGCTGACAAAGGCTGGGGTAATCCGCTGATCCTCGGCCTCCTGGCCGTAGCAGGTGTGCTGTTGGCGGCCTTCATCACCATCGAACGTCGAGCTGAACATCCGTTGTTGCCGTTGAGGATCATCACCGACAGAAGTCGGGCCGGGTCGTTCCTGGCGATGGCGATCTCCGGGGCCGGGATGTTCGGCGTGTTTCTGTTCCTGACCTTCTATCTCCAGGATACGCTGAACTTCAGCCCGGTTGAGACAGGACTGGCCTTCTTGCCGATGACACCGATGATCATGTTGACATCAGGATTGTCAAGTACCAGGTGGCTGCCGCGTTTCGGCCCCAGACCGTTGATCCTCACCGGGATGCTGCTGGGCGCGCTCGGTATGCTCGTCTTCACCCAGGTCGGTGTGGCCAGCACCTACGTCGCTCATGTCCTACCGGGGTTGATCTTGGTCGGCCTCGGGATGGGTCTGATCTTCGCCCCGGCGATGAACACGGCCACGGTAGGGATCACCGGCGATGATGCCGGTGTCGCCTCGGCGATGGTCAATACCAGTCAGCAGGTTGGGGGCTCACTGGGGACGGCGCTGCTGAACACCTTGTCGACCAGCGCCCTGGCCGGCTATCTGGCCGACCATCATTCCCAGTCGCAGCAGATGATGGCACAAGCTGCTGTCCATGGATATGTCACCGCTTTCTGGTATGCCGCCGGGTTCTTCTTGGCCGGAGCGGCGATCACTGCCTTGGTCTTGCGTCCGGGTGTTACCGAGCTTGACCCGGAGGCTGAACCGGTGCTGGTAAACTGAGACTTTGTAAGAGATCTGTTTTCCGATCTCTTACCGCTGGTCCGCTCAGGCAGATCCCGTCACCTGCAATGGGAACAGATGCACCTGCTCCGCGTGTATCACCCGGATCTCCCAGTAGCCCTCCCCACCATTCACGTCCCAGTAAGGTTCCTCAGGGAACAAGCCGGCGATCTTTTCGATGCCTTCATTGAAGCCCTCATCTCCGGGCTGTGATACCTCCAGTACCGGATAGGTGGCTGTCTCGATGCCATCAGCGTCGACGCTCCATTCAGGCAGCAGATGAGCAGTCTCATCCGTGACAAGACCCTGCCTGGATAAACTGCCGTACAAGATCTCGTCAGAGATCGCCGGGGTATTCTCTCCTCGAGCCATGAAAAGATGATAGCAGAGGCAGAAAAACTGCTGCAAGATGCGATACTTGCCGGTAACCACCTGGCCGGGCCTTCCTCTTGACATCCATACCGGCTGCTGCTAGGCTTTCCGTATGGAGATTTCTGACGAGTACGCCCAGATGATCGAGGAGCGCCTTCATGCTCTCCAAAACTCCTTGGAAAGCGAATGGTGGAACCAGGACAATCATTGTGATGATATCCGCCGTGAAGCTGAAGAGGCTTGTTCCTTTCGTCGCGAGTTCTGCGCAAAAGCCCGTCTGCCTTTTGATGAAGATTACAGCCTGCCGCCTGCGGCCAAGTAGCCGGTTCCTGATTTCCTCACCAGGCTCTTTCTGGATAATGACCAGATCAGATCCAGATGTGCGATAATGCTCTCATGAGCCGAGGCACGAACGCATTGAAGCCGGAGGGCATTCTCTACGGATCACTGCAGCGCGGCCCGGTCTCGCAGCTGACCGATACTGTCTCTGAAGTCATGGAGGCATGGCAGCGACTGTCACGAGAACAGAAGACGGCTATAGCTGCCATCTTCGATCTTGAGCAAAGCTCTATACTGGACTCCGTCGGCTATGATGATCAGCGTCAGCGCTGGGACATCAGCATGATCTGCTACCACCTGCTCGAGGGCTGCAACTACGAGGACAAGGAAGATCGCAAGGAGTATCAGGCCAAGATCACCCGTTTGCTGGTCTCTGCCAAACCCAGTGGGCTGATCACCAATAAGCGCTACCCCGGCATCCGCCATGTGCGCTGGAAGCTTACCGAGGCCGGCGAAGAGATAGCTGAGATGTATCATGCCGGCGAACTGGAGCAGAAACCGCCGACTTGAGAACTCGTTCCGGCTCTGCTATCCTGAGCAGAGCAAACCCAGGACAAAGGAGAAATGATGGACGCAGATAAGAACTGGTCGGTGATCCTGGTCAGTCGTGACGGCTCCGGCCAGGTGTCAAGGCATTCGCTTCCCGCTGATGCTGTCTCGCATCGTGACGCTCTGCTGGAGCGTTGGCCCGGTAAGACCTACCTGATCAAGCTCGATGATACTGAGCTTCGAGATGAAATCCTGGGCGGTGATGCTCGCTACCAGACCGTGCAGCTGCTCGATGGCTGGGCCGTACGCGATGTCCTCAGCGGTGCGCTGATGGCTGCCGGTCTTCCTGACCAGGCCGAGGCGGACACGCGGATCGAACGACTGCAGAAGCTGGACGAGCTGGCCCGGAGCTACTGACACGGCGCTCAAGTAAGCCGGTCCGGCCGGTGCGTCAGATCATATCGGACCGGCATCCCTGCCTCATACTCAGGGCATGGATGAAGCGGCAACCATTCTCTATGGTGATCTGGGCCGGCACGGCAGCCAGGCGGAAGTTCCCGACTGGAAAAGATATCCGGTTCAGTTCAACTGCCGAACGCTGAACACGATGACCCGCTGGTTTCAGGGTCATCGTAGTGACAGTGGCGTCTGGACCGGCGGCCAGCATTGGGCTGTGAATCTTGATTACTGCCTCGTTGATGGTCTACCTCAGGAGTGGAGAACCTGGTCGAACAGCAATCAAGAGATCGGAGCCAGCGATGCCCCGACCGGTTCTATTCGCCGCCTGATCCATTTCGGCGAGACCCCGGAAAAGCATCACATTCGCGATTGCTGGATCAGCGGGCCGGATCAGGCAGAGACCGCTAGCGCACGTGGCATGAGCCCACGGGTAAATGTCAGCTGCCAAGAGACAGATGGTGTAGAGCACTTTACCAACTGCGCACTGGCACCATTACGAGCCATAGAGCAGCTGACCGCCGCCGACCCGACCTGGAGGCTTCTCAACAATGCGATAATGCTTGCCTACCATCAGCAGACCTTGATCGGTGTGGTCATCGGCGATCGCGGTTGATGGCGTTTGTGATTTTGTGATAGCTGAGGTCGAAACGACGGCACTGGAGAACAGATCATACGTTATTTACATTTTGTCATGCGTCAGCAGCGGCATCAGCTTCCGTCCACTATGTTTTCTGCGTGAACGGTCAGCCGGACATATCGGGTCAGGTGTCAGCTCCAGGCGAGACCTTGGCCGAGCTGATGGCCGAACACGACATGACCCTCCGCCGGCTATCTGAGCGGATCGATGTCTCCATCTGTTATCTGGAAGATGTCATCAACGGTCAAGAGCGGATCTCCTTGAAGCTGGCCACCGGCTTGCAGACCGTCTTCGGAGTCAGTAGCGAGTTCTGGATCACCCGCGACGAGCTTTACTGGCAAGCACTGCACTCGGAGTTTTCCGATAAGGGCGTGGATATGAAAGTATCGAGTTATTGCCGACCCTGATCGCCGGCCGTGGTTCCCCGAAAAGCATGAACATTCTTGTTCTCCGATGGCCGGGCAGGAAGCTTGCCCAGAACATGGCGATCTGCTAAGATGACAGCATGGAGCCAGGACAAGCAAACCTTCTGTCTGCCTTCGGCGGCGGTGAGCGCATCGAGCGCCAAGGAACCACTGCCGAGCAGCTGGCCCTGGCAATGTCCGATCTAGAGATGATGCTGGTGATCCAAGAGCTTACTCCGGCCCATAAAACGCAGGAACGCCAGGAGAACCGCCGCCTGATCGAGCATTACCTGATCGAAGTACTCGAGCTGGAAGCGGGCACGACTGCCGAAAAGCAGATCGAGGTCATCAACCAAGCAGCCGAAACCGCCTGGCTACAAGCTGATTTTCGCCTGGCCGGCTGACGGTCGTACTGATCCGTAGTCTTTTGTGTCTCGATTGTGGTCTCAGTCGTATTGCATGAAAGGGTCGGACCAGCTGTCATCATTGGCATGCGGTTTGCCGATCCGGACCTCGGCATATTCCATCTGTGTCCAGCCTTTCTCAGCATGCTCCGGCCGCGACCACATGTGAGTATTGGAGTGCGAGCACCAGGGGCGTTCATCCGCTTTGCCGTCGGACGGTAGCTTGCGCACCTCACCACAGTCCGGGCAGACATAATGGGCCACCGGGGCCGACGGGCCGGACGCAGTCATCATCGGTCGTGGTGCTACCAATGCCGATGGTTTCGGCTGCCGCTCACCATAGAGTATGGTCTCGGCCTGGAGGGGGTCATCCGAGGCGCTGCGCGAATCAAGATCATCCGACATACACTGATGATAACGCACTACCAGATCCTGCGGCGGCTGCTTGACTGATCAAACAGTAAGACCGTTTCCTGACTGTTCCAGGAAACCGTTGAAACTGTCCATATCCAGGACCACACCATCGCCGAAACCATACGGATCCAGTTTCCAGAAGGGAACTGCCCCGGGAGCGTCTGGCCCACATTCCAGCCAAGCCTCACGGTATTCATCTCCATCCGGGCTGATCCAAGGATCCTCAGAATCGGGCTTGACCGCCCATGTCATGTATGTCTCCTCGACAGCATAATCCTCATCGATCGTCAGCTCTTCCTGGATCACGCTTTGTGCCTGCTCACGGTCAGGCAAAGTAACTCGCTCCATATACCAAACCTCTTCATTCCAGTCACTGAACACCAGACGCTCCGAATCGTGCAGATCATGACCACCGGCCTGAGCCAGCAGTTTCAGCTGTCGGTCATGGTCGAGCAACGGCTCATCCGTGGGGAGCTGTAACTGCTTTTCAGTATCGTCCTCGATGTGTGCCGGCTTGGCGTCTGCTTCTTCGATCTGTTGCATGCAGATCAATATAACTCAACATGGGAACGGCTCCGCTTGTTTCAGCTTGCTGCGTCCTGTAGCCGGGGCCGAAAGAGCCTCAGGCAGTAGGATGCATATGATGGAAAGGGACGAAGCTCTTGCTGGTCCCAGACTGACCATAGATCATTTTCCAGCCTTTCCAGTCGGGCAGCTCCAGCTGCTTTCGCCTCGGCGGAACCTGACCATAGAGAATATGGTCAGCTGAGTAAAGAAGATCGTCTGTGAAATCTGCCGACATCACTGAGAAACATAAGTTGTAGCCTCGGTTCAAGCCGCTCTCGGCCAAAGTAGTATCTTGCCGTGCCGGGGCACAGATGACCTATGATTCTGGCATGGATCAAACCGATGAAGCCGACAGGCCGGGGTTCTTCTGCCGGATCGGAGCACATCGCTGGAACTACCTGGAAGCGGGCGTGGCCTCCACGGAGAGACAATGCCGTCATTGCGATCATCGCCAACAACGGCCGATCGGAAGCACTGTCTGGGCAACGATAGACGATCCGCTTCCGATGACCGAGACGGAGATCCAGCAGCGATGGGCCGAGCGTGAGCGCCGCTCCAGTGATGCCGCTTTCTTTCTGGTCGATGACGAAGGTGCGACCATAGACAGAGGCGATGCTGCCCATATACGAGCCGAGATTCGTCATTTGTCTGTCGGCGATCAGGAGAAGCTCCAGGTGCTGGCATATGCCGATGGACAACGCAGCGGCGCACCGATCTCGGCCGTTGTCTTCTTGGCCGCCACTCAAGCCTGACCATCATCAGCCTCCCTTTTGTCCTGGCGTTCCGATGTGCTATGATCCATGAATGGCTCACCTAAGCGCCAACCGTGGAGCACTACAAACCAGGTCCATGCAGCTGGCTCGTGATCTTGATCGCGATTTGCGTGATGAACTTTTCACCAGAGGCCCGCGTCTATGGAAGCAGCTGCGTCGCCGGCGTTTCAACCGGGCACTGGCCGCTGTGGATATGAGAACGCTGCTTCGTGATCTGGACACGATCGAGACCGAGCGGGTCCATCTCTGAGCCGCTCAGTCGGAAGACGACTGCTGCTTGACAAGCGACAACAGCATCTGCTACTCTGGATATCACCAATCGCCCTCCCAAAGAAAGGCAAATCATGGGCACGACCACCATCACCATTCCGAATATCGTTCTTTACGGTGTAGCCGCGATCCTGCTGTCTGGCATCTGGTTCTATATCGCTGACCGACTGATCGGCCGCGTCTGGACCAAGCTGGCTCGTCGTGAAGGCAACATCGTCCTGACCTCACGCTACTTCTGGCCTTCGCTGATCTGTGATGGCCCGGTCGCCTGGCTGATGGCCTTGACCGAGATCAAGCGCCTCCGCCGTGAGCGTAAGGAGAGCTGGGCGCGGCGGCACGATCCGGTTACCCGCGCCAAGATCCAGGCGAGCATCCTCAAGAACCGCGAAGGCTGGCTGGCCGATTAGCTTGTTGCCCTGCCTCTTGTTTTCTGCTAAGATACAAACCAGACCAACGACTACTTGAAAGGAAGACGATGACTTTCGCAGCTATCTTGTTCATCAGTGCCGGTGCATTTTTCATCATCAGCTGGTATGCGACTCTCCTGATCAAGGAGATCTGGATTGGTCCGATGGGAATGCTCGTTGCCGTCGCCGCGATCGCCCTCAGTTGCTGGGCCTGGTTTCTCGGCCCGCGAGTGGGGCTGCTGCTGTCGATGATCATCGGCGCAGTGGTCACGGCGGCTATCGTCCTGATTGGTCTGAAGCTGATTGCCGATGATCTTGAGTGGGCTGAGCGCAACCGTCTCTGACCATTTGATTTCTGGATTTCGCCTGACAGCCATAAGCAAGGCCGTCAGGCGAAATCCCTGCACGCACTCGCCCGGGTCCTGATAGCCTATAGCAGATGAACCCGGAGCAGAATACCACAGCAACCGACAGTATCCTTTACGGACAGCTCGGTCGGCATGGCCGTTCGGCCGAAGCAGCCTTTACCGAGGCAGAGGCCCGGTTCAGGAAAAGTTTCTTGACCGCGCGGGAGAGCCTCTTGTTTCCGGTCACGTTGCTCAGAGAAGAAACCCGATCAGGGTCATTGTTCTCTCTATTGGAAGGTACTGCTTTCGCCACAGTAGGATTTCCGCAGGGGCTTGACGAATACTTACGTGAGGTACCGGCATTGATCTTCTCCGTCAGTATGACGTTTGCGGCGATCATGGAAGTCTATCAGGAGGCTGTCCAGGGTCAGGAAGCCATGTATGCAGAGCTGACGATGGCATCGTATATGCGCCGTCTGGACTTTCAACAGGTGGCAACCGATTATCGCTCTGCCGGCCGCCGCCCTGATACTTTCGCAGGCGATCTCAAGATCAGAGATGACAAGGTGGAGCTGTCATCGGTGATCATCGCAGCTGAAGATGATCTCACTTCCTTCGGCATCTACCGTGGCGAGCTGGGTTGGGACCGATAGCCGAGAACCTGCTAAACTGAAAGGATGAAACCCCACCGGCCTCAAGATGATGCTGATCAGATCCTCTTCGGAGAAGCTCGCGGTGGTTCTGGAATGCCGATATCCGCTCTCCAGGCAAGGCTCGCGCTGCTGCCTGACAGGGTAACAGATGAGAGCTCATGGCCTGACCATATCCATAAGCTCTCGGCAGAGGCATCAGACCTGTACGCATTGCTGGAAGGCAAAGCAAACGGTTTTGCCAAGGAGTCATTCCCGGATGGCGTCCCCAAGCAACTGAAAAGGTTCCCGGCGCTATGGGCACAAGTCCAGTTCTTGCGCAGTTGCTTCGCCCCGCCAAGCCAACTACCACAGGCAGATACTGATTGGCCATACAGTGCCGATGATGAACTGGAACATGAAGCGTTCACCTGCATGCGCCTGTTCGCTGGGAAGCAGAAACTGATGATCGCCGGGGACATCCGCGTTGACGGTATCGAGCCATCTCAGATCTGGAGCAGGCGCTGGGCGCAAACTGATGATTTCATCACCATGCAGTTCGTCTTGCTAGACCGCGAGGAGGCACAGGGGCATCCACCGCATTTCAGGGCTGACATCACCAAGTATGGCGTGACCGGCCATTGGTAGGATGCGCGGTCAAACCGAGTTATTGGTCTTGACCAGGTGATCTTCCAGAAGGGCTATAGGACAAGATCAGCCTGAGACCATGACGTGAACGACCGCTCTTGACTTTTTATCGGACACTTGATATATTTCCCTGATAGTCTCTGCCACTCATCCAGGAAGAATAATGAACGTCTTTGCTTCACTGACCAAGAAACAGGTGCCTATTGATCCTCGTTTTGCTCTACTGGATCAGGCCGAAGCTGAGCAAGATCTGTTGTTCAAGCACAACTCTCAGCAAGAACAACAGATAATCAAAGAGGTCGAAGCTCGTGAGCAGGAGATCAGAGCCTGGGAAGCAGAAAGCTGGGCGAGCTTGGCTGCTGAAGAGAATCAGGCCATCACCGGCGAGCATTTCTGCCAGGTTCGAGACAAGGAAAAAGAACTGGTAGATGAGTTTCGCAACGCTGAATATGCTCTTGAGCGTGAGACGAAGGCTCTCTTCAAGACACTGGATGATGCTGAGCTTATTCAAGCGGTAAAAATCGTGAAAGTTGAGCGAGAGCCGGCCGGGGACCTCAATCTCCAAGACCAGCTGCAAGAGCGCCTCCGCCGCCGCGAACTCATGGAATCAGAACGTGAAGCTGAGAAGGCGTGGGAGAATCGAGCCAGGTGTCATCGTTTCTGGGAACAGGGAGGTCAGCGCGAAGAGGCTCACAGCAAACGCCGTGAACATCGTGAGCAAAAGATGCTTGCTGATAAGGCACTCGGCGATGTATATTTTGCCGAATATCGCGCGCAAGTACGGGAACGGCGATGCAAAGCATCAGAGTCTGATCGTTTTCTGCGAAATGTATTTGGCGGAGATCATAACGATCTATTCGATGAAGAATACAACGATGCATATCAGTTCTATGAGCATACGCATGAACCTAAGGTATCCCGATCAGGTATGAATATCGATCCTTATGAGATACTGGGAATCTCGCGTTCGGCCGATGCACACACGGTCAAGAAGGCATATCGCGCCCGTTGCCGCGAATATCATCCTGATCTACATCCTGGCGATGACTGCGCCGAAGACCGTTTCAAAGAGATCCAGCAAGCTTACGAGATGCTGTCTGCTTGAAGATACGAAAATATCCACAAAGCTCGCGTTCGGCCGATGATATCGAGTTCTTGGTCTTGACCAGGTGATCTGCTAGAGTATGGCTATGGGACGAGGTCAGTCTGAGAATATGCAGAGTCCGACTGCTGAGAGCATCCTCTACGGCCGCACCGATGCCCGAGATGCAAGGCGGCAACAGAAAAAGATGCAGCAGTTGAATGAAGAACTGCATCAGCGTTTCAAAGACGCTCAGGCCAAGATGCCACATCCGCGCGTGATCGATGGCTATTGCGTCGAGGAACATATCTTGTATGACATGCTCGATGAAAAAGATTTCGCGCGTCAATGCTTCATCGATGGCCTGGATCCTGGGTTCAAGAATATCCCGGCGTTGAACTTCCAGGTCTTGTTCGGCTGGGGCGCGCTTCAGCATGAGTTCCCGAACATGAGATCCGGAGAGGACTTGATGCATGCCGAGATGTTCATCTCCAGATATGTGCGCAAGCTCGGTTTCCAACTGATCGGTGGCAATGATCCGAATAATGGCGACATCATCGGCTTTGCTGATCTTGCGGTCGAGGAAGATGAGGGCTTCACGATGAACTTCCCGATCATCTCCGGAGATCTTGACCTCGAAGACAAAGGCATCCGTCCGGTAAGTTGGCTCTGATGGCACGAGGCAGCAGACAAGACTTGGCCACCCGATACCCAGGTTCAGGAGGGGATGAGATCCTTTATGGCCGAGTCAGAGCACGCGGTTCTCATGCGACCGGCAACGGCGATGATCTGCTTGCCGCTTTCGGTGACAAGACTTCTTCACTTCAACTGCCCTACGGGATGCTTACGGTCAAACCGTCTTCAGAGGCATTGGCCAGAATGCTCATGGCTGATCCGTCCCGCTCATCCGCCTTTTGGCCGCATGGCCTACCGGAGAAGTTCCATCAGACCCTGGCCTTGAAGGTCCGGATCAGTTTTGATCGCTTCGCTTTGATCGCCGGCAATCCCGGCTTGGAGCCGGACGAGCATCTGGGCTGTGCCGAGCAGATGGCTACTGAGTATCTGGCAAGCAGTGGTTTCCCTTGGATCAGCGCCAAGAACCGCCAAGGTGTCCCAGTCGGACTGAACACTTTGATCGAGAAGGACATGGAGATCATCAGGGTCGATTTCCTGGCGTTACCGGAAGATCAGGACCTTGGCCGATGGGGCATCGACAGAATGGAATGAGCATGAGAGGCCAGGGCGAACAAGTAGAAGGCGCAGCGGAGATACTCTACGGTCAGACTGAGCCGCGCTGCTCGATGATCCACCAGTTCTCGCAATCAGACGGAGATGCTCTGCTGGCAAAGCTGCTTCGCCCTGAAGAGGAGCTGCCGAAAGTGTTCAAAAGCCTCGACGGCGCTTCCACTTCTTTGCACAGCTTCCTTGATGATACTCCTTTCGGCCGGCACTGGTCAGGCGGCATCCCCGACGAGTTCCAGGCGGTCCCGGTATCATGGACGACCGCGACCTATGACATGATCGCGATGAAGGACCGACATCGAAGCATGACCGGGCAGCCGACGAATGCCTATGTTGACGATACCGAGTTCTTCGCCCTGAAGGAGATGGCTTCGCTGTCCGGTTACCGGGGCTTCAGCATCATCGGGGCCACGGAGACGGCTGATGAAGATGGGTTCCTGGCACCTATGGCCGTACCGGTATCGAAGACGAGCGAGCTGTTCATCATGAGATTTGCTATCGTGGACCAAGAGCAGTTTGCCGATGGTAGCCTTGAAGCGCTCGGCATCGGTCGTGCGTGGTAGAGCTAGCTGATCTTGCGCCGTCTGATCCTACCCAATGCAGTCCATAGCGGTGTGTTCTGATATTCATCCGGTTGCAAGCGCCTTCGAAGCAGCTGCCTGATGTTCATCGCGTAGTTGATGTCGATCTTGCTCAATGGCACTACTTCACCTTTACCATTGACCCAATAAGTCCCATCATTCAAGGCGCGGAGAACCGTCGTCTTGTTTATCGGCGGCACAAAGTTCTCCGGCAGGCCGCGCACCTCGCCGACTCCATACAGAATCGCATCGACCGAAGAGCCTGGTTCTGTGGTCTGCAGAGCGTTCATGCCACCCAGATGATACGGTTATCTCAGCATTCAGGCTGAAGCTGTCCGGATGATTTTAGCTTGGCCGGTCTGAGTGCTGCTCAGCTCTCGTTGGCACCTGAACTCGATCAGCTTGCCTGTATCTGCTCAGAATCGGCATTATCATCGCCTCGGCATGAGCTCCACGATAATGGCTTTCCAATGCGGGTTCCAAATCAGATCGGGATAATGATCTGCCCAGAAATAGGCATATATCAACGCTGGACGATGAACTTGAAGCTGACGCCCTTCGGGTCTCTGATCCCGGCGGCACTGATCGCCTCTACCTGGAAGACGTGCTTGCCTGTCTTGGCCTTGAGCACAACTCGTGCCTTATTGGTGAAATGCCACTTGCCGGTGTCGAGACGATAACGATAGCGCTTGCCGCCGGCCAGCTTGAAGACCTCACGATGTGAGCGGGTGTGCTTCGGCGGGTGCTTGCGCAACTTGGTGTGCGGCGGCCTGGCGGCCGGAGGCTGATTGCCACCCGGAGGCGGCGATTGAGGTGGATTACCGCCCGGCCCAGGTTGCGGAGGGCTGCCGCTTTCAGGGAGCTGGGTGCCCCCTCCCGGCGGCTGCTGTTCCGTATGAGCAATGATGTCGAACCGGTATTCGGCCGGAGTCGGATCCGTATTCCCGATTGGGTCGGTGGCGCGTACGAAGAAGACATGCGATCCTACAGACAGTCCGGAATAGGAGATCGTCCCGGTAGCCGAGCAGCTGCTGTAAGCTCCGCCATCCAGTCTGCATTCGAAGCTGGCCCCTGTCTCCGAGGAAGCATAAGTGAAGCTCGGTGATGTATTTTCACTTGTCGCCGGCGGACCCGAGGTGATCGTCGTCTCCGGCGGCGTTCGATCGACCGTCCATTGGTAGCTTGGAGGCAAGGCCTCGACGTTGCCGGCCGTATCGGTCTCGCGCACCGAGAATGTGTGTTGGCCATCTGTGACCCCGGTATAGGTCTGCGGTGATGCGCAGCTCTGCCAGCCGCCGGCATCGAGCTTGCATTCGAAGCTACCCGGCTCGGATCCGGAGAAGGAGAACGATGCCGTCGCAGAGTTGCCTGAAGCCGGCGGCGTGGACGTTATCGTGGTCTCCGGATTCTGGGCATCTGTGATCCAGTTGTAGCTGATCGGAGTTCTGTCGATATTGCCTGCCGGATCGATCGCACGTACTTCAAAAGTATGACCGCCCTCGCTGAGACCGGTAAGCGCTTCTGATCCATCACCACATGGTTGCCAGCCTGAGCTGTCGGTGTTGCACTGGAAAGAGGCTGTGTCGTCATCCGAGCTGTAGGTGAAGGAAGCGGTGTTGCTTTTGACGATACCTGATGGACCGCTGCTGGCGATGGTTTGAGGGGCAGTAGTATCGACGGTAAAATCATATTCGGTAGGATCAGCGACATTGCCCGCCTTGTCGGTGGCGACGACATCGAATACATGGTCTCCCTCGGGCAGGCCATTGGCGTAATAGGCACCTGTATATGGTCCGGTTTCGCAAGAAGAATAAGTGGCCCCATCAAGGCTGCATTCGAAGGTTGCGCGCTCATCGGCCTTGAACTGGAAGGCAGGCTCAGTATTGTTGGTCAGATGGCCGGGAGAAAAAGTGAAGCTGGTCACAGGCGGATTGAAGTCAAGTGCGTTGCCGATGTCCAGGCGACCACCAGAAACGGTCTTGCCTTCCAACGCCGGATCAGGATCGACGGTGCTCATCAGCTTCGCCTTGAGTTCCGATGACCTCATCGAGGGGTAATACGAGGCCAACAAGGCAGCAGCTCCAGAGGTGACGGCAGCAGCCGGTGAAGTCCCTTCTACGAACCCGTAACTGCCGTTATGGATCGTGGTGTATATCTTCTGTCCTGGCGCCCCCAGATCCACGCTGTTGGCCCCGTAGTTACTGAAGCCTGCAAGACTGTCATCAGGATTGGTCCCGGCAACACAAAGCACATTGGCCTCCGGGAGCGCGCAAGGATAGCCATAGGAGGAAGAATGTGTGACGGAGTCGTCATCACGGCCATCGTTCCCGGCGGCGACGATGACCAGTGCCGAACTGAAACTGATCGCGTTCTCCACTTCGGATGAGTAGCCACCCTCCAGCGACATGTTGATGATCCGCGCGCCATGCTTGGAGGCATAGGCGATCGCCGAAGCGATCGCGGAGTTGGTGAGAGAGGACTCGGTGTTGCCGACCTTCAAGACCATGAGCTTCACTTTCGGGGCGATACCGCTTATCCCGATTTCATTGTTATTGGTGGCGGCGATGATCCCGGACATCGCCGTGCCGTGCCCGGATACGGAGACATCCTCAGGGACGTTGTCGAAGTTGGCAAAATCATAACCTTGGTAATCATCAATGTAGCCGTCATTGTCATCATCAATGCCGTTGTCTTCCTTGCCTTCACCACTCTCGCCAGGGTTATGCCAGATGCTTCCGCTCAGGTCAGGATGGTCGAGTTCTATGCCGGTATCGATGACCGCTACCGTTACCGTCGGTACCCCTTCGGTTGCTTCCCAGGCCTGGGTCACCCCGATATCATCACCTGGAGTACCGACGTAGCTACCATAGTTCTGGCCGGTGTTCAGCAGATACCACTGGTTGGAGAAGCCCGGATCATTCGGCAGTGCGGCGGCTGAAGCGACAGAACAGCACGACACCATGATCAAGGAGATCGCAGCTGCGAAGATATAAAAAATGGTTTTGGCACGAATCGTATTCATCATCAGTTGCACGGATTACGAACTAACTACACGGAAAACAATGACCACTGCGCTGATGCTTCACTGAACAATGATAAGCGCTACTGATGATGGCACTGGAAAATACAGGATCACTGTTCAAATAAATACGTATAAGTGGGATTTTCCGATCGCACGTCGGTCCTTACTCGATGACAGGAAAGAAAGCATCCACATCACCTTCAACCGAGGCATCAGGTTCAGCATTGAAGCTTAGCGCGTCAGATTCTCTCACCCAGGTTTCGAGCTCATCATCGGTATCCATCATCAAGGTCAGCGTCGAAGCGTCCGTCTTGTCGGTGGTGAAAGAATGCTTGATCCTTCCCTGCTCCATCCCAGGAAAACCAGGACCACGCAGAAGGACCAGATCACCGCCTCGGCATTGCCACTCTTTTACTACTTCGTCGCCGTCGAAGGCTTGTACATGCAGACTACCTGTCAGGACGAACACGCAGACCAGCTTCTGATAACGGCTGGATTCTTTGACCGGTTCGGTGCTGGTCTCTGCCCGGTAACGATGTAGGATCGCCTGATCATAGGAGTAACCGGTCGCCGCGATGTCGTTCTCTTGGTACAGGTCGCCGCGATCACGGACGACAATCTCGAGTTCCTTGTCCAGGTGCAGGAGATCAGAATGCTTGGCGATCTCCGCTGGCTGAAGTCGTGCGACCTCACCGAAGGCATCAGCACGGTAGACAGCATCAGCTTGCAGCCGGCGTAATCTACCCAGTCCCGGCTCCGACAAGGCTCTGGCCAGATAAGAGATACCGTCAGTGATAGCTTCATCGATCGCCATCTTCAGATATCTACGGCGCGAGATCACCGGTACTGTCGTCTGTTGTCGGAGTGAGCTGCTCATGTCGTCAGTTGAAACCTTGGAAAGTCTCGTTTCGACTGTAGACAGGCCACGCAGAGGCATCCGGCTATTGGCTTGTCCGGGAACGTTCAAGCTCTTCGGCGCGCCAGTCCAACCAGGCCGCAGCCGAGGCCGCGTCAATCTGACTGAAAGAAGTCACGTCATACGGACGGATCTCTTCCAGCATCTTCTTCAGCTCTTTGTGACCACGAGAGTAATGCTCGACGATCTGGTCGACGGCTGTCGGGCCGGCGTAGGTGGAACCTTTCCAGTCACACTCCGTAAGTCGCTTCAGCTGTCCGTTCGACAGAGTGTCCAGGTATTCCGAGATGTCATCTATCTCCACTTCACGACCAGATTCATCATCTAGCCAGACTCTCAACGGCACACATGGAGGACCTTCCTCCGGCCTCTCGGTAGTGGTAGTTTGTCTGTTCAATGGAGCCGATCGGCCATAAAGAATATCTTCTGCTGTCACTCCACTTCCGCGCGCCATACCTTCAGACTAACGACTGGAAATGATAATGTGTTCTTTTCATCACGCGGCAGGTAACGGAGACCGCTGGGATAATGGCATACTTTGATCTAACCTGATCAGGTGAGAGAAGTAGAGGAACTCCTACCGATCCCAACGCAACTGCCTGCGGTCGATGGCTGGAAAGAGCTGCCTATCGAAGAAGGTGGTCAGCCGCTGGTCCCGCTGGGTCCTTTCACAGAAGATCACAGATTATTCACCAGCTCGATCTATTATGGTGAGCACAGCAACTCTCCTTATCTTGATGAACAGAACAAGCTGGCCGGGGCGATGATCACCTTGTTCGTCCGTGAGCGTGTTGCCGAGAGATTGCGCCATGCTCAGCTGCTGTTGCCGGAAAGCTACCATCTGATCATCCTCGATACTTTTCGTTCTTTGCAGGTACAAGATGCCTTGTATCAGCATTATCATGATCACCTGGCGCTGTTGCATCCTGATTGGACAGCTGATCAGTTGAGCAGCGAAACGCAGAAGTACGTCTCTTTGCCCTCTACTGATCCTTCTCGCCCTTCGCCGCATAATACCGGCGGCAGTGTCGATCTCGCCATCTGTCACCTGCCTGAAAAGATAGATACTCGTGTCGCCGAGCTGACAGCGGAAGTAGATCAACTGCGCCTGGAGGCTCCGAAGGACTTCGGCCCGGAGGAGGAAGCCCGGCATCCTGTCCTGCGCCGCCTTTACCTGGCCGAGATGCTGAAGATCAGCTTGGTCCGTCGCCATGCCCAGTTTCTCGATTTCGGAACCAGGTTTGATCATGGTGGGCCGGAGGCGGCGCTCAACTACATGGAGTTGCTGGGTACGGAGCGCTCGCTGACCACAGCAGAGCTGGAAGCTCGGGATCACCGCCGCTTACTCTACAAGGTGATGATCGAGGCCGGCATGCAAGGTTATCTGGATGAATGGTGGCATTACAATGCACCGGAGAACCAGATGGGGGCACGGACGGCAGGGCTGGACACGGCAACCTACGGGGCAGCTTTGCTGAGCACAGAAAACGAAGAACATGAGCAGATGCGCCGACAGCATCATGCCGGCTTGATCAGGATCCAGGAACGCACTCTACTTGAAGACGACCCAGGCCTTGGTCGGGAGCCGCTCTGGCAGGAGCTGATCGCCTTGAATCAGTTGGCACTGGAAGAGAGCGGTGATCCCCGGCTGGCCTATCTACCATCAGCTGCGATCATCGAACCTTCCGGACAAACGCAGAAGGTCTCCTGATAGTGCAAAAATGCCCGATAGTTGTTCTTATAGGCATACTCGGATCATGAAACAGACCTACGTGTTCCCGATCGTCTCCGGCGGCCGACGCTGTCGCTTGTTCCTGGAAGGACCAGCTACGGATAAAGCCGGTCCGAGCTTGATCAAGGTGCAACAAGCAATAGAGGATATGGATGTCGCAAGAGTTCCTTTCACGGCGATCAGACAACAGGCGATCGAACTGCTTCGCGCCGAGGGTTTCGCCCGCATCGCCCACTGATCACGTTCCAGATGGAAGCCGGAGAACCAGCTCCGTTGAAGCTTTAGATTCTGGGCCGTCCAGGATCGGAACTAAGAAGATCCTGGACGGCCGGCTCGATACCCCGCGTGTCTCGGGTAGTATAGCACAAACTGGTCGCCGAAAGGACTTGATCGCTCTTCATCGGGTTGATCAGGGGTCCAGGCGAGATGCTCCGACCAGCAGTGCGTCCAGAAGCAACGCCATGCAGATGGCGGCCACTCCCCAGGTGATCGAGTACAGGACCAAGGCGGCCATGAACAGGATCAGGCACATCCCGGCTGTATGACCGTAGTAGGCGAAGTACGATTCGCGAATGCGTCGCATGATTCCACCTCCTTTTCTTCTTACTCCGATCATACTCCTCTATGAGATGAGCACTCAGCGAACTTGATCGTGAGTTGATTGTGCTCTGATACTGATCTGATGATGAAACTAAGAAGAACGGCTGCTGCTGGTGGATAATCACTACATGGCTCGAGGTGGCAACAACGCGGACGAAGTGCTCTATGGGCAGCATAGTCGATCAGTACAGGCGGTCGGCCGCAGTGATCGACTCGGCGACGGCACTCCTGATGAGGTGATCATCAAGCTGCCGACCATACGCATGTCTCAGGATATCGCCGGTGAAGAGAACCAGCGGATGCTCAGCTGCTCCATACTGAAAGATCTTGTCAGCATCGAGCATGATGAAGATACTGCTGTCGATGTGATCGAGAAGCTTTTGCGAGATGGCCGTTACGTCGTCGACACCGGGATGTCCGACCAGTCGCTGGTCTATTGGGTCGAGGACCGGCGTGGTCTGGAGGCTCAAGTGCAGATCTATTATGAAGACCAAGATTATCTGTTCGGCGATTTCGACAAAGAACTGATCTATCACTGATACCGGGCTCTGGTCTCGCACTCCCAAAGTGTCGCCTGCCCCAGGTAAGTCCTTGCATCAGTAGTTACCGCAATGAGAACGCGGCTGGCCGAGGTACCAGGTTGGCTGCGATCAGGCCCGGAACCTGCTAATCTTGTGTCATGCCTGGCGCGGCCGAGAATATGAGCTCCGATGCTGTCCTGTATGGCCGCCTGGGAACCACCAGGACCGCCGCCGGAGACCTGACCCGGATGCTTGCGTCTGTAGATACCGCCGGCCTGGGTCTGAAACATTGCTTTCAAGGTCTGGAAACCGAACAGGGCACTTTCAGCGGCACTTATTTCTGGGGAGCGCGAATGGACGCACTCCCTGAGCCGTGGATCACAGCAGACGCAAGTCCGATCTCCATGGCCGTCGATGAAGAAGGCTATATCACTCCGGCAATCGAAGATATCCGGCGCATGCTGCAATCTTCTGCCGATCTGGATGCCAATCCCCTGGTCGGTCTGGCCGCTGTCCCGAGTAGCAAAGAGCCCACACTGGAGCATGTGTTCACGCTGCCAGGCGATCAGATGGTCGGGATCGTAGAGACCGTACTGCGCCAGGCAGTGGAGAAGATGGTCTCGGCGACGACCGATGAGGATTTCAGCTGGAGATTTGTCCAGGTCTGGACCGAGATAGTCTCCGAAGATAGCCGAGGGCGGACGACCCGCAAACAGAGGAAGACTGAGCATCTGGTGCTGTCCGATGATACCGGCAAAGCATTCGGTTGGATCGAGATTCAATAGCCCGGAGGCTGTCGAAGGCTCGCGCCCTGGGTCCTGGACACAACGCAATCAGGAGAACCTCACGAGACTCTTTCTCTCTGCTAGCATAACATCATGCCTGGTAGCACAGAAGGATACGTTGCTGATGATGTCTTGTTCGGAGCATTGGCTCCTCGTGGTGTAGACCTCCCGGTTCTCTACCCTGATCTTGAGCAGCTTGATCCCGGCAGACTAGGACTGAAAAACTGGTTCATGGGCTTCAAGGTAGGGGATGTGACCTATAGTGGGACGCCTGAATGGGGCGTGCGCAAGCACATCCTGCCGAAGCAATGGACGCAGCTCGGCGAGCAGATACCTCTACGCTCATCCGGTAGATACAGTGATGTCCGCGCGGAAGCCGCAGCCTTGCTCAAAGCGCTGGAAGAAGGCAAGGCAAAAGTTGCCGATGATGAGATCAGCATCGATCCTCAGGTTCTGGAAGCCGGCGCGGGCGATAAACAACCGGTCCGCGTTCCTTGGGGTCAGGCTCCTCAAGGTGGGACCGCCTGGTTGCGGGCTTATCACTGTGCGGCGATAGAGGCGATGATCAAGGAGACGGAGGAGAGCGGCCCAGGATCTGCGCCTCTGGGCCGCTGGCACATGGTCACGTTCAGGCGCAAGCTGATACTCAAACGGCCGGGCGGCCAGACCCTTCAGACCTCTCGCGGACAGGAAGTGCGAAAGGCGGTCTTACTGTCGGCCGATGGAGCGCCTCTCGGCTGGGCCGGCGCTGAATAGTCCCGGCAACTGCCCGGCTGTCAGATATCCTGCCCGGCACTCCTGCGTGCGGAAAAACCTCGACTCGAGGTTCGCGCGACACGCGCTTCGGTCTCTTTGATCAGTTTGCTGCTGCTCCGCAATACGAGCAGCGTATGGATCACCAGGGTCAGCAATGCCCCGATACCGGCGAAAACAGCGATCATGGCCAGGGAGTGGGTCCCGGTGAAATGGGCCAGAGGAGCTGTGATCATGACCACGATCAAGAAAGCCATCGTTCCCGCCAGGCTGAGCAGCATCAAGGTGTCGCCGCTCAACCGCCCACAGCCGGCCGCGCTCACGGTTCGTTCCCGTCCGTGAATGCGCCTGATCCCGTCCAGGCAAAGCCGACACAGGGCAAGACCGATGAACCAGACGCAGACGGCCAGGACCATCCGGAGAACCGTGACTGCCTGGGCCGGGAGCACGCTCTTTGACAAGGCGAAGAGCAGATAGACGATGATCAGCGCCACTAGCCAGTATTTGTGAAACAGATCGACTATCTTTTCTCGTGAGGACATCTACGGATATCATACAGCAAGATCAAGAGAAAAAGTGATCAGGGTTCCCATTCCGGCGATAATCAGTGCATGGGGCGCGGCGGCCATTCTTCAGATGATATTCTCTTCGGGGAGCATTCCCGTACGTCGGCGATAAACTACGATCATGGTCGTCTCGGTGACGGATTGGATGATGATCAGATCCTTGCGTTGGCGACGATCACGAAAGAGTATCGTTACGACGATGTAGACGGTCAGGTAGAAGTCAGCTTCTCAGAGTTCGCCAAGGCCCACATCCAGGAGTTCGGCATAGCTCTGGATGAAGCTGAATGCCTGTTGGCCGGGGAGGATGTCACCAATGAGGATGAACATGAAGCCATCTACGAGCATTACAGTCTTCCAGAACAGAATCGAGAAGCCTTGCGCGCACAGCTACAGATTCTCTATGAGCGTGAGCCAGAGAACTTTGCCTGAGCGTTCTCCCAGCCTATCCCATTTATCTGTCACTTAGTTAAGATATATCTTGATAAGTCATATCTTAATTAAGTGACGTCGGCGGGCCGTCAGGAGCTGATGAGGATACAAGTTGGAGGCAAATTCTGACTGTTATCTGCATCCTTGGCGGCCCCTGATCTGGAAGCGGCCCCGGGTGATCAGAGGCCTGCTTCCAAGCTCCGAGCCATAGCTCGGAAGGCATCGACATCGATGTCGAAGCCCCTATGGGCCAGAGCATCACCCACCGTGGCCGTTTTGTCAAGAGTGTCGATCAGCTCAGCTGGGGTCATCTGTGCCTCGTCTTCCACGGCCAACTCGGTCAGCTCTGATGCCAGCAGACGCAGCTCCCAATCGGCGTAGCCGGCGATGCTGACCGCGAAATCAGGGACGTCACGCCGCCGGCAATCCTCCTCGGTCTTCTCAGCAGCTTCATAGATGGGCTGCGCGCCTGAGGTGAGGACGGTCTGCTTGTCGTCGGCGCTCAACAGGTCATCGCCTCGGCCAGGAGGAAACAGTATCGGGCCGTGCACGGAAATGACCGCCTGTCTACGCTCGGTATCTCCATAGAGGATTTCGCCGGCTTCGGTAAGCATCAGAGTCCTACTTCTTGAAGGGTCGTGGTCTCTCCGCTCATCCTGGATGCAATGGAGATGATATGGTCTTTGGCTTCGTCGCCCCATTCCTCCCCCAGGCAATCCGCGTAGAAATCAGCATTTTCGTACAGGCTGTCGGCGATGGTTTGAGCTGGCGGCGGGTCATTGCGAGAAACCGAAAAATCCTTCCATTGGCAACCCAGCTCGTGCAGAGCCGTGGCCAGGCTTTCGTGCCCATCTCTTTCAGCCTCATCACCGGCTTCTTCAAGAACAAGAGCTGCGTCGCTCAGGGCGAGACGCTCGCCATCCTCGAGGGTAAGAGGCTCCGGTACTGCCGGTGCGGAGCGCTCGGGCCGGCCGTAGAGAATCTTATCTCCGTCTGCGGTCATCTGTCCAGAATAGCAGCTTCCCCGTATAAGTCAAGCAGATGGCAGCGAGCTGACCAAGGCCGACAGCTCGTGCAGGTCCGTGATCATCGGATCGAAGACATTGCCCTTGTTCGGACTATGGGCGACAGCCTCGGCTCCGATCTCGGTCAGCTCCGCCGCCGCCCGGTCCAGGCAATCGTTGATGATCGAGCTGTGCCCGATCCGTTCGGCTTTGATCAACACCGCCAGCTCTTCGGCGATCATCTGCCTGGGATCACCAGCTTCTTCGGAGAATGCCTGGAGATAGGCAGCGGCATTGTGTAGCAGGTCTCGCTCCGATACTGACAGACTGATGTAATCCGGCGCGGTTCGGACACCCTGCGGATAGACCTTTTCGGCCTGACCATAAAGGATCTCTTCAGCAGCAGGTTGATGACAGTTCAGCCCCATCGAAGGAGCTTACATTTGCTCTTCGCCTGATGACTGACTTATCGCCAACGGATCGGTCAGATGCGGTCATTCAGCCGCGACAACGCCAGCGGGTAGCCTTCAGGCATATCCTCGGCGACATTGAAAGAGTTGGTCACGATCTGCTCTCTCAGGGAACGCATCTTGGCCGTCGCCGTCTTCACGGTCTTCAGCGGCAGTCTGTGCGCAGCGGCAAACGAGCGGCCGTGCATCGCCCGCTGGTACCAACGATCGCGCTCCGGATCATAGACATAGATTCCGATGCCGAGATGCTGTCCATAGCGAGTGCTGCTTACGCCGTTCTGTTTCTTCGGCTTGGACCAGCTGGGCAGCCTCTCGATGACCAGGACATGCAGCTGATCCCGTCCGGTTTCCCAAGGCCTGGCAGCTTCGCCCCAATGCCAGTTCGGCAGCGCAGCCTGGAGATCCCCGACGACTTTGCTGTGATCAGGAACGACCGTGTGCGATTTCAGCTTCGTGACCGCATTATCGACGATGGCCTCAGGAAACCAGGTCTCACCGGGGACAAAGTTGCTTGGATATGGATTGTCGGCGACCCCAAGCAGCCGATCATCTTTCTTGATCAGCTTGACCTGGTTTCTGGCTCCGGTCTGGCCATAGAGGATCTGATCTACGGAGACCAGGAGATCGGTGGAGCTGCCAGGCATGCGCCGATTGTAGCAGATACAGGGCCGGGCGCTCGGACAGTTGAAGGGAACAAAACCAGGAGACAAGTTTGGCCAGGTTTGTGCTAAATTTCCCATATGGCCGATGATGCCGATGAGATACTTTATGGAGCCACTGATCCGCGAACTGCACAGGGCGATGATCCGCGAGACGTCGAGCTGAAGCTCTACCTGCTCCAGGCATTGGGGCACGCCGGAGAGGAGCCCATCTCTGCCTCCGATGTGATCATCAATACGATCATCGAGCTGCGCCGAGAGCGCCCGGACATCGCCGTTGATGCCGATCGAGCCATGCGCCTGCTGACCGAGCTGGTCGGCGCGGGTTATGCCAGCTCTTTCTCGATGGGTGTTCTTCCGAGCGCCCTGTATCAGATCACCGACAAAGGGCAGCGGCTGGTGGCCCGGGCATCTGCACGCGCCGAGCAATCCAGGCCTCAGTGAAGATCTGAGATTTTCCCATTTCGAGCTGGGCATGAGCTATGATCTTGGCATGGCCCATCCGCTTGGACCGAACGATGATCCTCAGCAGATCCTCTATGGGTCCACTGGCGAGCGCCATCTCCATCTCCAGCTCGGCGATCTTGGTCCGGACAAGGAGGAGATGCTGATGCATGCGTATCTGCGCTCCTTGGTGCAGTTGTCTTCGGGACTGCGTGAATACAAGACGGTAAGCTTGCCGGATCTGCTCACCGAGACCTCCGCCGGCAATTTTGATTTCGATCCTACTGACCTGACCCCGATGATAGCGACAACGGTGATCGAGAGACTGGATCAAGACAATCATATCCAGTTCCTCATAGAGAATGACATCAGTGCTCCCTCGGCTCCGGGCTCCGATGCAGTCGCCGACGTCGGCACCGACATGACATCATACATCTGTTATCGGCCTACCGAAGAGGGAGTGAAGGTGTTGAAGATGTGGGATCTGCGCAAACTGTCACGGATGCAGCTTTGAGCTGCCTTACCGGGCAGCGAATCTGCTAAAATGTGACATAATCTGATCATGAACATACAGCAGGCTGACAATGTCCTCTACGGCGACCTTGGTACCATAGCGCCGTCGAGAACCACTGCCGGAGATGAGCGCCGCCTGGTGGAGGGTATGATGCCGATCACCTGCCGCATCTTGTTGAGCATCGCCGCCTGCCGCACCAACAGCTGTCCATATGCTGATCTGGAGCAGATGCGAGCCTGGATGCGAGAGCGGAGTTTGCTCGGAGACAATCCACATTATCCTGATGCCTCGTTCCTGCTTTTCTGTCTGCGTCAGCGCCAGGATGAGCTGTTCGCTCGTCATCCTGAGGAAGAACTATGGTGCTTGACACCTAGAGGTGAGCACCAGCTTGGTCTGGTTCGTAAATATCGCCCGGAGCAAGAATGGGATCATCCCGGCCATACTGAGACGGCGAGAACAGTCGAGCTTCTGTCTGAAGCGGCCGTAGAAGGACGAAGCAGATGACTGATCGAGTCGATGATATTCTGTATGGGGCCACGGATGCTCGGCAGTCTGCGCCGGCCGCTTCTGTTCCGCCACCACAGCTGCTGAGCGACAATGAACTCGAGCAGCTGCGGAGTCGACTAACCACGCGCAACACAACCGAAATCAGGCACGATTCTCTGGAGGCGGTCTTGATCGCTGCCGGAAATGCGAGCGCAGCCGGTGAAGCCGGAGAAAGCAGCGAGTATGCCAATCTAGGTGAGCTGATTCGTGCTCAGGACGACTCTCTTCGTCCGAAAGATGATCTAGCCCTCAATATCTACACCAGCGGTCGATGGATCCTCGAGGAACTGGATCTCTTGGAGACCGGGAAAAGCAAAGACGGTAGCACCGGCTTCAAGATCACTCCCAAGGGCAAGGAGTTTCTGGAACGGGTGACCGAGCCGATGTGGGAGTGGATGGGGATGCAAACCTACGACAGCCACGGCAGAAGGGTCCGTCCGCGCAAGTCGCCGCGTCAGTGAGCGCTGCTCAACTCATCCAGATGACGGATCACCGAATGGTAATCCAGCCAACTGCTTTGACCGGCCTGCTCTTCAAGTCTTGCGATCAGTCGTTCGCGGGCAGTATCGGTGGCAGTCTCCAGACGCTGGTCTATGACAGCCGACAAAGAGTTGATCGCCTTGGCGTCGACGCGGCCCTTGTCTCCGGACAGGAAACAACTACGGCGACTGTCTCCTGGATCAGCCTTCTGCCAGGCCCTGACGTGTTTGATCGCTGCCCGGCTTTCTCTCCAGGCCGGGCCTTGCTGCAACGGGGCCTGCGGGTGATAGAAGAACTCACCATCGCAGAAGCCATAGCGCGTATCCACTCCAGACACAGCTTGGATCTGGAGGCGCAGCCATAATCCGACGCCCATCGCCGTCTCCCAGTCTACGAAAGCGCCCTGGAACTCATCACCGATACTGGTCTGTAGCGGTTCGATCGTCTCGAACAGCTGGTTGCCTCGGTCCAGGATATCTTCCAGCCGGCGTTGTAGATCGCGTCGTGCAGCCACCCCGTGTTGTAGCCAGAAGCGGCGCGATCCGATGATATCACCGTTCATCGTCGTACCGATACAAGCATCCCATTCGCCTATCGCCTCGGCCATACCACAAGTATAGCCCGTCCTCATCAGGCCGCTGTCGGCACTTGGCCAGGCTCCAGATTACTTCTGAAAGGATGCCGTAGTCGAGGCGGTTCCGTTCATCAGCCAGTCAAGGATGACCAGATCACGATATCGGCCGCTGACACAGAGGCTGAAATCCTGCCTGAACCAGCTACGTCGGCCCAGGCTGACATCGCTGACTCGCAGATCAAGTTCATCCGCCCAACGGTAAATCTGGGCGATGACCGTATCACAGCTACGCCGTGAGCCATGAAAGCTGACGTCCAGTATTTCCTGCTGCGGGCTGAGGCCGGCTTGATCCGCCTGCCACAGGCGTCGGATGATGTCTGCCTCGACAGGAAGCAGGTCTGCGGTCATCTGGGTCATCCGCCGCCGGTCCACCCTGGAGAGGTCGGCCAGTCGAGACAGTTCGCTCGGCTTGGCCATATTGTCTGCTCTGCTGATCATCTTGTTCCTCTTTCGTGGTGCTTCTCGTCTTGCGACTACGATAGCGCATCGTCGCCAGAATGTCAACGCCGACGAGATCTATGCCCGTCATCACGCCCGTCGATGGCCGGTTTATCTGATGATAAACAACGAGCCGATGATGCTCGGGATTAGACTCCTGCTCATGGAAAGCGATCGCATCCTCTATGGGCCTGAACGGATCAGCTCAGAGCATCCGCTTCCGACAGCGGCCACGGAAGCAGTGACAGCTTCAACTGATGCCGAGCTGGAGACACTCTATGCTCTGGGAGCGGCATTGGAGAATAAGGGCCGCCCCAGAGAATGGGTCTTTGCTGGCCAGATCCGATCGAGCAACGAGATACGCTCTCCGGAACATACCGAGGAGCTGCTACAACGGCTGGCTGACCGAGGATTGGTCTGGATGCAACATGGCGAAGACATGCCGGACCTCTGGCGATTGACCAGCTTCGGCACTTCTGTCTACAAGGCCAGAAGGCGAAGGCACATATAGAATGCGTGCGATCATAACTTGCTGTACTTTATACCTATGAGTATCTATCCCAGCGCTTGTGAAGGAAGCAGCTATGGATGACAGCGGCAGCGCATTCGGCGCAATGGTCTTTCTGCTCTTCCTGGCGGTATTCCTGCTCTCCATCCTTGGCAGCGGAGGATCGCATCATCATAATCATATCCGCCCGGCTCCGAATGGAGCTTACTTCAAAGGACGGGTCGCGTATACGGAAGATGGCTTCCGGCTTTCCGAAGCCCCTTGATCACTCTGCCGAAGCCTCTTGATCACCAGGACGGATACGGTTGAACAGGCCGACATAACCAAGAATAACGGGACAGAGAGGTAAGGAACGTTCCGACGAGACCGGCTGTATCTACTTGTATAACGGATTCATGGATACTTTGTTATACAAGTAGATACTTCGTCATAAAACTTGCTGAGCATTCCGTATTCTGGAATATGGAAGCCTTATGATCATGCATTATCCGGGGCGATACGCCGCCTGCCGGTATGATCTTGATGATGGCTGCTGAACAAGTAATGACTGCCGATACGGCAATATCCGGGAGCGATCACGCCGGTCCAGGTGTGCTCTGCCTCGATGCTGAACCTGGTGCCTCGGTTGATGCTATCTTATATGGCTTCGATCGTTGCTCTCTGGCTGCTACCAAGGAGATTGATCCCCGATACGAGACGCTCTGGCATGAACTCCCGATCACAGCGTTATTGGTGTTGGCGGCTTTGTATGAGCTGGAAACCGATTATTCGTGCCGATGGGCTTTCGTTCCGCCGACCTTGCACTGGACCAGAGGTGTCATCGCCAGTGTCACCGATATCCAGGCCCCGAAGGTACTAGATGAAAACTTACTTCAGCTCCAGGCAGCCGTCTTGATCAGCATCAGCACATCAGTAGTCGGCGAAGATATGCAGAAGCTCTGCAAGCTGAGTGCCGACGGGTTGGAGATGGCCGTCAACTACGGCGAGGAGCTGGGCAGATTATTGCAAGAGGTCCGGACTTCCTGAACATCCCGAGCTGATGGCCCGGTATGGCATCTTTTGACTTATCTTTTGTATATGTACAGAGCGAAGCGATTGGTTGACAGTGGGAAGCTTGTCTCTGATTTCATCGTGCCGCTGTTCCTACTGGCTGTCGTCGGCTTCATGCTGACCGGCGATCGAGCATTACTCAGCTGGACGGCCATCGGCTTGAGCTTCATCGGCGCGCTTGTCCTATTGCTTGCCTATATCACCGATGCTTTCTGTCGTAAGCAATGAGCACCGGATTCCGATAGAAAGCAAGAGAAGTATCAAGTAACCAAAGCCTGACGGTATGACAGAGAATCTTAGACAGCCGGTTGATCACTACGAGGCACTCGTGCCGGGACAGGAGGAATCTTCCTCCCGAGATAACGCTTCAGAACAGCAGCGCGATGCGGGAAATGCTCCTCGAACATCTGTTTCTTTCCTTGATAGTGCAGGCCATCGTGGCGTAGCGAAGACAAGTACAGAGATACGCTGTCTGCCCAGTCCTCCGAACGGCGCTTCCAAGGATCATCGAAGCCGGCGACGTAGTTGCTGATGCAGGCGGCTTCGGTCAGAACCATACGGGTCACTCCTTGATCGACGGGAAAGCCTCGAATGCCATCCGGGTAAGGCTGAACAGTGCTTGGCGTGTTCGCATCGGCCGCCCGTGCCTGTTCCCACTCTTGCTCCATACCCTCGGGAACTCCGGTCTCATCCCCGGCCAGATGGGCCAGCTCATGCTCCAGACACTCCGGGCTGAGTGAGTACTCTGGCTCAGACAACTGATCCTTGCCCCAGAGAGTGATCACACCATCGGAGGCAGAGGCGTCGCTGTCGGCCTCCTGCTCAGGATCGAAACCCAACTCGGCCATCTGATCAGGCAAGCTGATGGCGGGAACGATCAGATGATGGAGATTGTTCAACAGCAGCGGATGCAGCTCATCCAGTCGTTCTGAGATCAGCCGCAGCAACCGCAACGGTTCTTTATGACGGCAGGCGATCAGGATCTCGACATGGCGGTGATAACCCGATAGGCAATCAAGTGCCGGCGTCTGCGAAAGCAGCGGCTTGTGTAGCTTGACCACGGCTTCGCCATCAGTGTCCAACAGCTCAGGCTCAGCTGAGCGCGCGGTCGCATGAGCAGACAACCCGGGCGCTTGGTCTCCTCTGGCCATGAAAAGATGATAGCACATCAGGCGTGATGATCGAGGCTCGATCTTGGTTTCCTGAGACCTAGTGCAAAAAACCAAGAGTGAGGGGGCAACACTAGCCTAGATTTGAACGAATGTTCCTCCTGATCTACGCCCTATGCGATGTTGCAGCAACTATTCTTCTATTTGGATTTATAGCTACTGTCACCAAGTTCATATTCAAGAGGTCTTGGAAGACGAGCCTGTTGTACGGCGGTTATGCATCAGTCTTTCTAGGACTTATGGCGCTTCTGGGCATGCTTTGGTTTCTGGCTCTTCCGAGAGACAATGATCTTTCTATGGTGTCGGCGATGATGCCGGTATAGGTGTGCTTTGAAACGATGGTTGTTTCTGATAGCAGAAACGGCTCGAGTTCCCGGTGTCGGAGTAACGGAAAGCTGCTGAACTTCACCAGGAGCAACTTCTACGTTCAATGTGATCTGATCTTGTTCAGATAGTTGTCCTTCAACATTGACTATTTCTCCAGGCGCGAGAGGCTCGTTCCGGACAAGCTGAGTTATTCCAGGAGCGCTGTCGGTTAGTTCTGTGCTGTTACCAGCAACAAGCGAAGCTAATCCAGGTTCTCCGAAGTTTCCTCTTCTCATAGTCTTGGCAAGCACTTCGGGATCGCAAATCGCGGCCTGAACAAATGGGCCTTCCCAAGAACTGCAATCGCTGAGCGTGAAAGCGGATGATCGCGCGGTATCTTCAGCAGCTTCACAGTCATCGCCAGATGTTGTGTATCGCTCTGTACAGTTTGCATATGCTTCCCACGGTTCGATCGCGCGTGACTGAAAGAGCGGCCCATGCGGCCCGCCCTCGAGAACTGACCAGTTACCTTCCCATGTTGCCCACGGAGCTTCTTCGAGATTGAGCAAAACGCTAGACGTATCGTTTAGCGCCCAGGGATCTTCTCCGTTGAATTCCTGCTCAGAAGGATACGGTGTCCAGCCACCTTCACTTGATAGATGCTTATTCGCTTCCCCATCTTCATCGTCAGAGGTTTGATTACAGACCGTTTCCCCTTCTTCGTGACACGGACGAGGATAGGTAGCATGGTCTCCCTTAGCCACGTATGCCATGACGCGCTGCCCTTTCACTCCGTCTGGACCGTCCAGGCATGAACGGATTTCTTCATCGTAATCGCAGTAGAGCGTACCCGAGAGATAGTGCCAGGTAACGCCATGCCCGTCCATACCGACCCAGTTGAACCCTGTCGGATCATCGCTTTCCGAGTTGGAAGCGACAGTTAGACCCTCGAAATCACTCTCATGATCGCCTGTGCCCGGTTCGTTTGGCGGATCGCCTGTGCCGTCTAGACCGCCTGGAAGCTCGAACTGGTTATAACGATAATATGCCCAGTAGTCATAGAACTTAGGTCCGAATAGTGCTCCTTCGGGATTATCGTCTTCACGTTGTTGAACCGGATGCCAGTAAAGAGCGCCTTCAGTATCGCTATCACATAAGCCGCCTTCTTCGCAATTTATTCCTGGCGCATGAAAGTCGCCATCATCAGCGCTACTACCATGCACGTTCAATCCCCATTCGTCACTATTGTGTTCAATGAGAGTGCCTTCTCCAGTTACTTCAACACATTCTCCTTCGCCTCCACCTTTGCAGAGTTCGTGATGGGGCTGTTCGCCGCCGAAGTCCTCCTGTAAAAAGTCATTGACGTTCAGCGGACGCCATTTCTCCCCGCTGTCGAAAAGAAGGATCGGACGTAGTTGTTGCTGCGGTTCGCTCGGCAGGATGACCAGTGTGAATTCATTGGAGAGAACCGTCTGCCCGCCTTTAGCAGCTGCAATCTTCAGCTTGTGATACTCACTATTGACTTCATCAGCACTATGCGGGCTTCCTTCGATTGCCCCGGTGGTCGAGTTGAGAGTGAGTTCCCCAGGCATCGAAAATCCTTCCGCGACCGTGTAGTGCCAGCCGCTCGTTTCTCCAGTCTCGAAGGGTTCTCCGCTCTCTTCTCCGTCTGCCGTATTATGATAAGCACTACTGCCGGCACGGGTCCACATCACTTCTGGATATTGCATCGAAAATTCGTAAGAACCCAGATCATAATGTTCTTTTACTTGTTCTTCAGTGAGAGCATGGTTATAAATAGCGATATCACTCATATAACCGCGTAATGATGACCAGTTCCCGTTGGGCCAATTATCGCCCTTATAAGTTGAGATTTGATAGAGGTCGGCTTTATTTAGGTTAGGTTGTGTTCCAGTGTACTCGTAAGCGAGTGTTCCGTCAATGTAATAATCAGCCTTACCAGGTTCGACTGATAAGACAATATGATGCCAAGATGTGCTTGGTGCTGGTGGGTTTAGCTGAACACTCTCATCACCACCATGAGAGAACTGGAAACGGTAAGAAGATACTGTGTAAGGGGATTTAGTGTTCAATCCTGTAGCCCAACCATCCCAACGCGGTTCATGATTATCCGCATTAGTCAGAACAAGACCATATTGAGATTGACCACTACTATCCGGATTCCAATAACCAGTCAATTGATCACTCTTGAACCAATACTCCCAAGCCCAACCATTAGACCAATTCGAGACATCACTCCGGGTCAATGGAGTGATTGCCCCATTATTACCCGTGTTCCCCGCGAACGCGATAGAAGCACTCCCAGTCGGTGAGACCGGTCCAGAAGAAATATCCGAACCCAGATTACTCCCGGTGATCCCATAACCATCACCAGTAAGATCAGGAATGCTCCCTGAAGTACTATTATATTCCGTCCAGTAAGCGAGCGGTTCATCAGCTTCAACTGCTTCCGAGTACGAGCTGGCAAAAGCTGATAAAGGTAATAACAGGCTCGCGCCGAACAAGATCAAAGCCGATAGCAACAAGAGACATGCAAGTATCAGAGGATTGACAAGGACGTTTGGAACCCGCGTTGTTTTGCCCATGAACAATGCATAGAGCAAACTCGAACCGATACCGGAGCCGGCCCAGAAAACTTTGCAGTTTGCCGAAGTTCCGAGACGACAACTTTCTCACGGTAATACCGACGTGATCGGCGCTGAACTGGGAAAGTTGTCGTCAGACGGATCTGTCCCAGGAAGCTGTTCTCCCTACTCAGGCAACCTACCGCTGATCAATGCTTCGCAGACCACCAGCAGATCGGACTTGATCTTCTCACCGCTCTGGGCCAAGGCGACGATCTCCTCGGGCCAGAGCCACTCACCACCACTGATCTCAGCGGGATTGAAGATAGGCTCGGTCTCAGAGTTGATCCGGTAGACCTTTGTATAAGCATAACTGCCATCAGCATCAGGTGTCAGCGTACCGAGAAAGACCACATCCTCGCGGATGACGTCCATACTGAGCTCCTCCATGCCCTCGCGGGCCAGAGCCGCCTCATAGGTCTCACCACTTTTGACATGGCCGCCGATCCCGGCATCGAGATGTTCAGGGCAGATCGCCTTCGCGGGCGAACGACGTGGTGTCCAAAGCTGATCTTCGGAGTTGGAGATCATCCCGTAGACGATCCTGAAGTTGTGTAGATCTTGTTCGTAGATGCTACGTCGATCAAGCTTGCCGATCACCTGATCATCAGCATCGACCAGATCAAGGATCTCATCAGCGTCCATTCCCGGGTGATCGGTTTCGCTCGATGGACCCAGTTCTGCCTGCGTTGATCCGCTCTCTTGATCATCTGCACTTCTTGAGCGACCGCGCTCGTCAGCGATCGCCTGGCTTTGTTCGCGCAGATCATGATTCACCCCGCCGAGCTCATGGGCCGGGATGTTCATACCTGCCTGCATCAACTGTTCCAGACCGTCGGCCGAAACATCCTTCGCATCGTCTTGAACCAGCTCCCGTCGGCGTTGATCAAACCGATGACCGGCCTCCATCACCTGAACGATGCTGCCGACGGGACTGCTGGATGGCCATTCTTCGATCACGGCTGCTCGCTCACGAAAGAAAGAGGTAAAAGGATTGTCGGCGGAGGCTTTGCAGGCTTCCTTCAGCTCTGCCAGCGAAGGCAGGTCATCGTGACCGGCATCCCGGGCCAGTAGTCCCAGCCTTTGTCCGGTCCTGGTGTCGTAGGTCAGCAGCTCCACCGTTGATCCAGGCTTGCTGAAACGATACACATCGTAGCCGGAGCTTTCCTCGACGGACTGATATTCAGAGACAACCACAAGGCCGATGATCTCGGCGATCTCTTCCGAGGTCAGATGACGTGATCCCGCATTGACCGGATCAACAGGGTAAGGACCGGCATCAGGATGGAATGCGCTGATGCTGCCTGGATGCCAGGCTTCAAGGACCTGTCTGACCGTATTGACCTGGGGTTTGCGTACCGTGACCCGGAGCTGTCCGTCTTCAGCTTTTGCTATCTTGATCCTGATCTGACCATAGGTCCAGTCGCCGTTACGTTTGATCCGCTGAAAGACCAGCTCGTCATCGCTCGGGCCGAGGAGCTGCATGACATGGATATGCCGGCGGCCGAGAATCTGCGGACTCCGGTCTGCCCTGATCCAACGTTGGTCGACCTGTCTTACCGCCGAGCTATCGCGTCGAAGCCGATATTCACCGGCGAGCTGGCCCTTTTCCGACAGGCGCTCCCAGAAGGTCAAGGCCAGCGTCTCTCCGGATGCGATCGTCTTCTCGATCGGAATGTCACCGATGTCATCAACCGATATATTCAATGGTGCTTTTCTCATCTGCCAAGGATGATAAGGCCCTGTTCCTGATGAGCGGAGTATTTGGGCAACAACTCGTTGCCCGATCGGCATAACGTATCCAGGGTCCGGGAACGCTGCAACGGCCTGATTGCAAGACCTTCAACGGCCGGATCGCAAAAGTCCGGGTAGTTGAGAGGATAATCCTGATCTGCTATCATCTACTCATGTCTGTGACCAGCATCAGCGAAGAACCCCGAGCCGGATCAGATGAAGAGAACAGATCCGTGCCTGATCATACTGATCTGGTTCTGGAGGTCAATAGACTCTATCGCCAATGCTATCCTGATCTCGAGCCTGAAGCTGTCGATGTAGATCTGAAAGGCCATCTCTGCGGTGTCGGCCCCAGCGGTGATCCGCTGCCGATCAACTTCTTCGATCGTAGCCGTGTCTTCACCCTACAGCGGATCAGTGATGCTGATCTGCTCCGCCTCAAGATGGCGCTTCAGACCAAAACGCTTCCCTTGGAGAAGCCTGCTGATCTCGAGCTGTCAGCATTGTGTCGATGCTGTCACTGTGAGCAGGAGCAGTATCAGTTCGACGGGTTGAAGCTGCTCAGCGAGAACCCATGTCCTTATCCGCATGGCTTCGAGATCGAGTTCGACATCGCCATCCTCTCGGGCAAGATGATGATCAGTGATGATTTCCGGCCTTGGTTCTCCGTCCCTGGCGAAGGCGGGATCAACGTCAACAGTGTTTCCGGGACCGGCGAGATGACCGTCGAAGCAGCAAGTAACGGCTTCGCTCATTTTGCCGTCGGCAACTCATGTCCCAGCCTGTTCAGGGCAGGAGACACTTATTCGGTTGCCTGTCTGGCGCTCGATGATGATGAAAAGCCGATGGATGCCGAGGCTCGACACTACCAGGAGCAGGCCACTCAACTGACGGTCGTAGATACCGAACTATGGTGGGTGACGATCGCAGATGCCGAGGATTTCAGGACGCGCGGTTGTCAGGCTCCTGCCGATGAGATCTGCGTCGAACCGGGAACTTATCGCTTCCGTTATTACTCTACCCGCAAGGATTTTGATCATAGCTATGATCGGACGTTGACCTTTGCCGACTTCAGGCGTGTCGATGATGATCCGCTACCGCCACGCCTGATCGCAACCACGCCGACTACCGCGCGCTGATCCCTGAAAGCTGTCGTTGCGTTCTCGGCGTGAATCAGCTATCATCTGAGTATGTCTTCTTCCTCAGACATTCTCTACGGCCACTTTCCTACGGTATCCCACCCTGGGCCGGCCGAGCTGAATTGGAGGGAAATAAGGCTTGATCCTGAGCTGATCGGACTATATACCTATTTTGAGGAGATGCAAAGTCATCCTGATATGCTCTTCTGCGGAAGCAAAGCCTGGGGCGCAGCGTGTCCACTCCTGCCGGATACATGGACTGAACTGGGGACCCGCTATTATCTCGAGCCGGAAGGGCCATTATCTGATAGGTATCGCCTTCAGCAGCAACTGATCCTTGACACGCTCTCACCGGATCACACTGACTATCTGGACACCGTGCATCTTGAGGTGGTCGAGAGCAGTCAGACCTCGGACGGTGAGCCTGATGCTGCATTGAAGCTTGCGGTCAGCATCGAACGACCCGAGTTGAACAGCCAAAGCCTTGCCTACTCCAAAGGAGAAGTAAAAGCTCAACAGCTGCTGGCAGTAGAGCATCTGGCGCTGCCGCTGATCGAAGGCGAGTGCCGCTGGGCCTTTTTCGACATGCGGGCGTTCAAGGCGGATTTCAGGCCTCAGCATGGATCTGCTCAAGACGTTCTCCTCTATCTGAACCCGGCCGGCAACATGATAGGTTGGGTTCATACCGCGTCATACATGCCACCGAAGGTGATCTGAGTTCTCACGGTCTGGTCTGCTATGCTTCCACCATGCCAGGTTCCTCTTCTACTGATCTGAGTCCGGATGCGGTGCTCTTCGGCCGTCTCGGCGAGAGGCGGACCGATGCCGGCATAGAGGCTCGCCTGGTCGCCGAACTGGATCCGAAGAGACTGGACCTTGCCAATCACTTTCAACAGTTGCAGACCGACCAAGGTGTTTTCAGCGGTACTTATCATTGGGGCGCCCGGGTAGATGCTCTACCGGCGGCGTTGATACCGGAAGCAAGCAAGTCGATCGATACTGCCTATCAAGGCCGTTATCTTGCCCCGCAGCTGAAAGACGCTTTGCGGATGCTTACCATGTCTGATTACCCGGCATGGAAGGATGCCTGCCGTCTGGAAGCGGTCGAAGAAGATAGCATCTTGACCGGTGTCGATCGAGAGCGGGTATTCCTGGCCAACTTTCAGAGCAGCGTCGGGATGATCGACGCTTATCAGCGTCAGGCCGTGGAGAAGCTGGTCTCCGATCAGGCGGGTGGTGCCGAGTGGAAGCATGTGGAGACGGAGACCGAGTACCACGAATATGTCGACGGAGAAAAGAAACGTCTGATCCGCAGGAAACGGTACCTGGTCTTGTTCGATGCTTACGATCAGGTGCTGGGCTGGCTCTGCGTAGAGTAGCTGCTGTCAGGTCTTGGTAGGCGGAGGAGCCAAGGTATTTTGTCTTCCTCCTATCCGGACCGGACGGCGTATAGTTGATATTGTGAGCGCCGACGATCATACTGAGACAGAGACTCAGGTCTACCCGAAAGCAATCCTTGGCTATCGCGTCTGGAGAATCTGGGAGTCCGAAAAGCGTAGGAATGTTCGAGATGACACCATACCGGTATTTCTATGGCCGCTGCATGTCGAGACCGCGATGACCTGGGAGCGTGGGGTAAATACCGCCGAATGCCTTATCGAGGAGCACGCGGCACCGGCAGCAGATTGCAAGTGCGGCTTCAACGCTCATCATGATCTGTTCGGAGCAGTGACAGAGGCCGATGAATGGTGCAAGAACTGGAGGGAAGATGATCATCCGGTGTTGGTCATCGGCCTGATCGCCGGCAAAGGAGCAGTGGAGATGCACCGAGGCGGTTTCCGCTGCGAACAGGCCCAGATCCTCGGGCTGATGCCGGTCGAGGTCAATGAGTGGCGTCGGGCCATCCATCTCGGCAGCTCCTATGATCTGGTCAAGAGCGCCGCCAAGCATTATCAGGTGCCGTTGTATACGAACGTGGACCAGCTCAAACGAGCCTCGCGGGATCTGCTCAGCTCCGGTGAGCTGGTCTCGGCCCCGAAGGAGGCCCTTCCTTCTTTGACGATCACCGCCAAGAGCAGAAGCGCTTCCCAAGACCGGATGCAGCGTTTGGCTGTGAGAACGTTTGCCCTGTTCTCGACGCTGACCATCGTGACCGGCGCTACCGCCATAGGGGAATCGTCGGTCCTGTTCGGAAATATCGCTTTTTTGTTTTTTGCGATAGCCCTCTTCGGTCCGATACTGATGCTTGTCGTAGATGATATACGGCGCTGATCTGTTGACGGCAAGGTTCAATCGGGACCATCGGACCTGTGGATCAACCGGACTTGTTGATCATGATGATGAGAAAGATGAACAGGCAGGCGAAACAGATCATGGTGATCAGACCGATAAGCCCGATCAAGAAGATGAACAGTTTACTCATGTATCTCAAGCGTTGCGCCTCTGAGGCCTCCGTCTGCCGGCTGCTGAAGAGTATGGTCACACAGGCCAGATAGACCAGGTTGACGATGACGTATGGATACCAGAAGTACTGTCGAGAGCCATGCCGAGAGACCCAGAAAGCCAATATATTTATGACCAGATAGAATCCTACGACCGTACTGATCTGTTTCCACGTCGGCATCTTGAGCGACTCAGGATAACGTCTCTGCCTCCCATTCACGGCTCCACCCTACCATCATGACGGCGTTTATGCTACCGTTTCGACGGCCCTTATACTACCGTTTTGACGGCAACCTCGATCACAGCTTATAATCTGAGCATGGCTCATCAGATCCAGCGTCTTCGTCATCTGGAGACATATAAGCAGTTCTTGCTCATAGGTTTCGCCTTCTGGCTCATGTTCGGGATTTTTTGCTTGGTAGGAAGGTTCATCGGGCCATACTCATTGGTCTACGTGGGCTGCTTCTGTCTGGATATCGGAGTGCTCTGTGCTGCTGTCGCGGCCGTCAAAGAGGAAACAGCCTGTTCTATCACTGATAGCAGGGCAACTGAAGATGCGCAACGACTTATCAGCGCCTGGTATCTGCGCAACAGTGGTTGACATAGATGCTCATCACCTTACCCTAGCCGTCAGGCCGCTGCCGGCCACTACCCATTTTCTGCTATCATCAGAATATGTGTGCGCAGACCGGATACGGCGGCGGTTGTGAAAGCATCCTCTATGGGGATGACCGGATCAGGACGACCGCTCCGCTCCCATACCATTGTACTGATCTGGAGTTGGCCGAGCTGGTTCTTGAAGAGCTGCTCAAACGGCCTGATGATCTTTATCTGCGCGGGCATGTTGAACGGGCAGAAGCTGTCTGTAGTGCCTTCTCTGCCGGCGACGGTCTGGATGATCTGCCGGACGAAGGAACCGTGAGCGCGCTCCGTTGGATGGTCTGGGTATTGATGGCCAGTTGGGCCTTCAGCAATGCGATCATCGGCGACACCGATGGTAAGGCCAAGATCGAGTGTAGCGTCTGTGGTACCGATATGAGCGCAGCCGGCACTGGTCATCTGCTGACCAGCACCGATTGCCTCTGCTTCGCCTGTGCTGTCGGTGATGAGAACGCCAAGATATTGGTATCCGCCGATCCGGCGATCTATCGACAGTGGCTCCAGGATCGTTATCACTGACCTGCTTCTTTCCGTTCTGGTAAATGGCGCGCTCCGGACCTGATCAGCTATACTGACAGCATGGGGCGAGGCGGGACATCAGAAGCGGCGTCAAGAGCTGAGATCACCGGAGTCGGTTTGCCGCAGGATGCAACCGATGCCATCCTCTACGGCAGACATCGTCGGCTTGGTCTTGAGCAGCCACTCTCCGATATGGAACTCTGTGATTTCGTCATCAACGAGTTGGAGGGCCGGCCTGGGATCAGTGCCGGTCGCCGTCTGGCGATCGGTAGAGCCAAGGGAACTTACGAGCGCTGCGAGATTGCCGACAGCATGAAAGATCGCGGCTCCATCGGTTGGGATTCGACCGAGGCTTTTCGGGAGTTGGCCTTTACGGTGATGTGCCATTCCCTGCCTGACGGTGGTGTCTGGACCAAGCCTGAGGAAGACTGGCCATTGAGCTGCAGTCGCTGCGAGGATGACCTGGACGGCTCCGCGAACATCCGCTTCATCCAGAATGAGCAAGGTTGCCATTGTATGCCCTGCTTGGTCGGTCCCGAACTGGCCAAGGTGCTGGAAGACCCTGATCCCGAGCGCGCCCGAGAATGGCTGCGCGAGCGCTATCGCGTCCGCAGCGAAGATTGATCCGGCTCTGTCGGTGGCATCAGCGATAGCTCTTCTACTGCTGACACAGCGAGCCTGGAACCCGCTATAATAAAAAGTGATATGACCGTCATCGGCGTGGACATCATTCCCGAGCAGATCCTCTATGGACGCTTGTGTCCTCGGACTCCAGATGAAGCCATTCTTATCCATCCCTGTTTCGATGACACCCGCTTGATGGAATTGGCTATCGCCGAGCTTTCAGCTGTACCTGTCGAGCAGCGCAACCTGCTCAGCATACGTAAGGCCGGTGAGTACCTGCGTAGGATGCAACGCGACAAGGAGAGCGCTTTTCCTGGCGGGAGGTATAAAGCTTCTGGGCGTTGGCTACAGTGGGTGACTTTTCCGATCATGTCGCCAGGACATCACGGTTCCTGGCTCTCCTTTCCCAGCTCTTACTCACGGAGTCTGCAGAACTGCAACAAATGCGGAAAAGAAGACCTGCGTGAAGAGTATTCCATCTGGTTTCGAGAGGGCGGTTTGTGCCTGGACTGTGTCTTCGCGGATGACCCTGACAAGGCTACAATCCTGCGCGATGCCGAGATGACCCGGCGTTGGCTGAGCGAACGCTATTCTGACGGCTGATCTTCTTATCGGGCCGCTATCGGATGGATGCAGACAAGGCGTATCGACCTGACCTGCTCAGCCGATATTGACGGTTATATCAGGTCCGTTGATCTTGATCCAGTCTTGACGCTCGGCCCAGGTTATCGCCTCCCGATAGCTGTAGCCGGGGATCGGGATCTGCTCCAGTCGTTGGTTGAAGCCATCGATCACCGCCTGCTCAAACTCCCGATAACCGTGGAAGGTCTGCTCGTCCAGAGCATAGAAGATCGCCTCGACGGCGTTCCTCGGCTCAGGAAGCGTGGCCCTGATAAACGTGGTCTCGCCTTCAGGCCGGGACAGTAGATCTCCATAAAGGACATCATCGTCTTGCAAGCCCTGGCCTCTCATGAGCTGATCATATCAGATCGGAGCCGGCAGGACAAGATTGGTGCAAGGCACAGATCTTGATGCGAAATCGGCGAGACCGGAGCACGGCCGATGGTATCTTCCTGCCGTGGGCATCAAGGAGATCTATGCTGACGCTGATGTGGCGCTGCAGACGACACTCTATACCTGCGGGCCGATCGCCCTCCTGAACGCGCTTCGACTGAAAGGCGAAACAGATTACACCGAGGAGCAACTTGAGGAACTGTGCCAGGCCAAGCCAGATATAGGCACGGCGGTCTTGCGGATGGTCGAGGTCGCCGAGATGGTTGGTCTGGAAGTCGTTGAGACACAGATGCAGGCAAGCATAGAAGATCTGGAACGGAACCTCGGCGATGGCTGCAATGTGATCGTCTGCTATATGAATGCCTATTCCGGGAACAGTCATTACATGCTGCTGACCGATCATGATGATCAGGCTTTTTATTGCCGGGACAGCGTCTTCGGTCTGTTCCGCTTCAAGAAAGCATACTTGGATGGCTTTTGGTATGGTGACGACAGTAAGCAATGGTACCTGGCAGTGAGGTAAGCTTGTAGGACAACTTACACACTTTGCCGACCACGCCGCTCGCCGGCTAACCGACAAATCCATCCATGAAACTGTGTATGCTATCTTAGATTCATGCCTGGCAGTGGATCAGACAATGTTCTGTACGGAGAGACACCTCCGCGACTGAAGCAACGCAACTTCGTTCCTCTGGAAGGCGTGGTTCCTAATCCTTATCCGGATGGTCTGGTCACTGGAGGAAGCTGGTTCCCGACTGCCATCGTGGACAACGCAGTGCCTGAGCTTCTTCCTCATAGCGAGCTGAATGAGGATGCAGCGGCAGTCGCTCTTGCTGCACTACAGACCCAGATACCGGCAGCATTGTCCAGCGAGGCGGTCAGGCCGGATGATATGCCTCTGCATGCGATCATCATCGAGCCGCTGCCGGCATGGGCTGAACCGAGAAAAGTTCATGAAGAATACTTCGTCAGCTATGGGGAGCATCTCGGTATCGGGATCTACGCTTATGATCTCGAGAATGCGTGCTGGTATCAGCGAGCGATGCATGGCGGCTTCGGCACTGCGGGCGCGCTGCATCCTTTCAAGAAGAGGAAAACTGCTTCCAAGCAGGCCGACAAGTTGAAGCAGGAACTGCTGAGCGGAAGCTACAAGGCGCTGGACTTCCTATACCAGGATTATCCCGTAGAGCTGTATCGGCTCAATGAGCGACTGGGAGCAAAGACACCTGTCTGATGCTGCGTATCACAGGTGGGCGCTATTCGGTGTCATCTTACCCATCATACTCTGGACAGGCCGTGACAGAGCATGAGCTTCCCTGCCGGCGGCATCAACGATCTGAATCGGAAGATGCCAGGCAATACGTGAGCGCGGCCTCGGCGCACTCACATCCGCAGGCCGCGCTCTTGTAGATCAGCTGAGGTCAGTGATCAAGAAGCAGGGAATCGGCGGGCTTCTCGATTTCAGGCCCGAGGTAGGCCCAGGTCAGCTTGGTCTCGATGTCCAGTCGGCGGCTCTGCGATTTCCACTGATCGGTATTCATGATCGCCTTGGCCTCAGCACTGACCCGCCCCTCTTGATCGGCCACACGGGCCGCGCGACGGCCGGCTTTGTGTGCTTCGACCACCATATCGTCGATCAGTTTGCGCTTGTCCGCAGGAAGGGGAACGGCGGCATACTCGGCCTCCATCGCCTCGGTAAGCAGATCGTACTCGCGCATTTCCTCGGCGGTCTTGGTGCGGACTTTGGGCGTGGTTGAAATCTTGGTTTCGCTCATGTCAGAGATGTTATCACATTCACGGCCGAACATCAACAGGTCATTGCTCATACCGAAGAGCATATCACAATCAGCCCCGAAGGTCAACAGGCTGGCCGGAGCAGAATGTGTGTTCCTGGCCGGAACGAGACCAGCTCAAAAAGATTCTATGCGGAAATCATCCGCTGCCATGCCCAGGCGACTGTACTATCCAGGTATGAAGATGTCCGGTGTGCGCACAACCAGAAGCTGATATGGGGCAGACGGGTGCTGCCGTCCCTGTCGCCCAGTAGGAGCTATCTCAGAGTGGTCGCCTTGACCTGGACGTGACAGCTACGGCCCCGACAGCTTGCCAGTCGATTGGTCAGCTTGTTCAGACGCGCAACCAGTTTCGGCATGCTCGGAGCCAGATTGACGGTCTCTTCCGGATCAGTATGCAGGTTATAAAGCTCCTGATAGCTCTGACCCGGGGCCAACTTGGTGCGGATGTACTTCCACGGGCCGGCGACGACCCCATAGTAGTCGGTCACGCTGGCGTTGTTCGAGTGCGGGTTCCAATGCACGGTCTTCTCATCGCCGGTATAGCCTTCAAGCAGGATTGCCCGGTTCTTGAAAGCATCCGGCTTGCTGAACAGTGGGGCCAATGAGCGGCCATCAGGGGCGATGCTCGGATAGACCCCGGCCAGATCGGTGATCGTCGGAGCCAGGTCGATGTTCTCGGCCAGTGAGTTGCTTTCACTGCCAGGCTTGATCCCCGGGCCTCGGATCAGCAGCGGCAGATGCGTACTCGGCTCATAGCCCAGGTACTTGCCGGCGACGATCCGATGCTGGCCGTAGAAGAAGCCGTTGTCGGAGATAAAGATCACATAGGTATTGTCGAGCACGCCTTTGGCTTCCAGCGTCTGGATCACCTGGGAGACACCCCGATCCACTTCCTGTAGTGAGCGCAGCGAGTTGCGGTAGCCTTGGTTGATCCAGTGTTCCTGATGATGGTTCAGCGGGCGCAGGCTGCGGATGAAGTATGGAGTATCCGGCGAGGACAGGTCATAACTCGGCCCGCGTGGGGCATCTACGTTAGGAAAACGACCGGCATCCTGTGCGGCCGGAGTCGGGCCAGGAGCGCCATCAGCGTCGAAATGCGGAGCATTGTAATCAAGCTCCAGGTAGAACGGACCATCGGCACTGTTCAGGTAGTTCAAGGCCTGGGAGGTCTCATAGGTGGTCGCGTACTCCGGGATCACTTCGGAGACACCATTGTTGTTGAAGGTCGCGTTGTAATAGGTATTGGCATCCTCATCGCCGGTGATGCCGTTGAAGAACGTCCAGCCGGGTGCGTATTCGGTCGGGCTGACGCTACCATAGGCATTCATGTACTTACCGACGTGGATCGTCTCGTAGCCGGCGGCCTGCAGCCAGACCGGCAGATTGTTGGTCAGGTCAGAAGAAGCACGGAAAGCATTGTAGGCGTAGCTCGGACGATTGGTCAGCACGCCGTTGTTGTGCGAGTAGGAGCCGGTCAACAGACTGGCGCGGCTCGGAGAACAGATCGAGTTATCGACGTAATAGCGGTTGAAGGTCTCACCAGCATCGCCGATCAGCTTGTCGGTCTGCGGCATCCAGGGCATCTCCGAGAGGACGGAGTCATCGGTCTGGATGACGACGAAGTTCGGCCGCGTGGCGTTGTTGGTGACATCAGCCCAGGCCGAGGCCGTGCCGAGGATCCAGGCGATCCCGGCCAGCGCCAGCAGCGTCATCATCCATCTGATCGATTTACCGAACATGAGCGCCAGTATAGCAGGTTTTCTGAATAGTGCAAACTGAGATGATCGTCTTCATCAGCATCGCAGCATTTGGCAACTTGTCGAACATTGAAAAATGCTTTTGTAAAGTCGCTCGGCCGAACCCCTGCTCGCCTGGCAGCCTTGCCACGGTCGGAGTGGTATCAAAGCGTGTCGTGGCCAGGTATCGTCGTTCAGATGCATTATCATATGAGTATGAGCGTCCATACCGCCGAGCAGGCCCACGCGCTGCTGATGCTGATTCTGGACACCGAGACATGCAATGCCTATAATCTGAAGTCGCCGCCATACGGTAACGATAGGCCAGTTGTGGACATCACGCCGCTGCTTGGAGCCGATGGCCCGAAGATGATAGATAAGTTCCTGACGTGGACGACGACCGGCAAGCACGAGTCAAACTACACGATTGTCGATTGGTAGGCCGGCGGCAGCGGTGCCGTCGATCTGACCGAGACACAGGTAAAGGATCTCCTCGGTATTCTCGAGTACATGATAGATGTCATGTGCGGCGATGGCCCCAGAATATGAGTCGGATGAGAATGGTAACTACGAGGGCAGCTGTCTATGGATCAACTTTCACGATGCCAAGTCAGGCTACGAAGCGTTGAAGACCGGCCACTGAACGCAGGGCAACCACAATTCTTCAGCAATCGACGCGGCCGCAATGAGAACGCGGCGGCCGCCTATTCTGACTGTACTTTGACTACTATCTTACCCGCATGGGCAGAGGGAGCAATAGCGCACATGCGGCTTCATGATATGCTTCGACAGCAGTGATTTGCCACCTGGTTATAAAAAATATAACCAGGTGGCAAGAAACGCTGAAGACTAGTCGCTGAACACGCCGGTCATAGCTTTACCAATCGACGCAGCCACCTGATCGGGATGCTATATTACCCATATGGGAAGAGGAAGCAATAGCGCACAGGCGATCTCGCATGCACGCAACTACGGCTCGCTCAGCAGCCGAACCGGCAGCGTGGCCATCGCCGAACTGAAGGCTGATACCGAGGCCAGGATCGCATCCAAGAAGTCGCCTTCTGTCTTTCGCAACATTGCCGTAGACGCTGATTTCCTCGGCAACTATCTCGATGTGGAACAGCGTGATTTCTTCTACAACTCCCAGGATATTCCCACTGATACCGAGATCGCTCCGGCGGTCAGGATCACGGTCAAGGCGAACAAGTCCGAGCTGACCAATCACGCCACCAGCAAGGCGCACGAACTGGAGACAGCCCTGAATGGCTATATCCGCGACAAGCTCGGCTTGAATGTCTTCGAGGGCTGGAGCTATTCAGATCCGGGTGACAACCCGACCACCAGTCTGCTGGAAATCTCGGAGACGCAACGCAGCCTCACTGCCTCCTTGGTCGCCACCGCTGAAGATATCAGCCCCTGAACTGCTGCTGTCGGAAGCCGATCTTGAAACGGCGGCGCTACCCGGGCATCTGAGCAACGCCGCCGATTCAGTTTTCAGCCGGCGATGTCAGCCAATGAACTCGAGCCGCCGGGATAACGAGCCGCGTAGGCACGCTGCTCCGCCTGCTCGGTCTTGAAATGCCCGGTGCAGAAAAAGCCGAGTGCCGAGTAGGACCAGAAACGGTTGCCCCGCTCCTGACGACGCTTGGTCGGCTTGCGGCTCCCCTTCTTCATCCGCCCGCAGGCGATACGAGCCTGGGCGGAGGTGCCCTTATAGCTGAGAGCGGCCCCGGTGGCGAACATCGACAGCCTTTCGGCTCGAACGGTATGGCCCAGGAAACGCAGTTCGGCCAGGCTCTTGGTAAGATGGATCTTCATGATTGCTCCTTCGTTTCTTGCTAGAATTGTACGACAATCATAGCAAGGCCGATGCCGTTGTCAAGCCAGGTAAAGTCTTTTTCCGGTTTGAGCAACCGGAGGGTCTGACGGCGGCGCTCGACTAACGCAGAAGGTCGGAGAACAACGGTGGCAGGCTGTCCAAGTCCGGGTGCAGAAAACCGAGGGCCTCCCCATCCTGATCAAGATAGGCGAGCTGCCTGAAGTTGGAAGTCATCTCAGGCATATGGACAGAGTAAAGGAACTTCCAGTGGCCATCACCGGTCAAGGTCTCGATTGCTTTCATCAGTTGCGCTTCGCAAGCAAGCACTCGCTGATCAGGCTGATCAACCTCCAGCCATACGCGGCCGGCGGGGACGGCCGGGTCATCATCGCGCCTGATCGCTTTGATCGGATGGGCCTGCTTGGCCAGATCAGGGCAGGCCCGGGCCGTATCAAGCTGTGATCTCCAGACGTAGACTCCGGTCTCTGACATCCGCGCGCTTCCATCACCCCGATGTCGTACCCACTCCGTAGGAAGCGAATCCGTCCGGGCCAGCCAGGTATCGGTTCCACTATAGCCATCCAGGTCTTCGAGATAAGTACCTGCCAGGACCACATCCGGATCCAGCTCGGCCAGAAGATCTGATTGAGTCAGTTTATGCGAGCGTGAGAACTCTCCGAAAAGGATGTCCTCTCGCTCTGTCAGCACGCCAACACCTCTCATCACCTGAGCATAGCCGACATCATGCTCCGTCAGGCAGATTATCATTCACCTCTCGCGGCTGCTCTCGGGTCAGCTGTCGATGAATAGATCATCCTGGCAGCAGCGTACGGCCGTCCAGGTGTGCAGGCGGTCACGGAAGATCACTCCGCGCGGTGCGCTGAGATGCCCGTATTCATCAGCCCACCAGATACCATCCACATCCGTCATCTGTTCGGCATATATCCCGAGCAGATGATCGAAACAGTTGAGGTCGGTCTGGACGCTGATCGCCTGGCGCAGCTTCTCAGTCGCTTTCAGCGTCCTACCTTCGGTCAGTTCAGCTTCGCATTCCTCGGCCTCCCACTCTGCTTCGGCGATGTCCTCGTAGATGCTGGTCACCTCGCCGCCGAGTTCATCATCGACGCGGCTGACCTCGTAGCAGGTGATCTCGACGGCGTAGCCCTCGGCGATGCCCCAGGCGCTGATCTGCTCCCGCCGGCCCTCGGTAAGATCATGGGCCATCAGAAAGCGGCCATCGGCCTTGCTCAGCTTCCACCAGGGCAGGCCGCCAAGTCTGGCGATAGCCTCCCAGGCATCTGGATCAAGGGATATCGAAAAGCCGCTGCCCTCATAGGAGAAGTCACTCTTGTCGGCGGCCCGCATCGTGCCGATATGAAAGACCTCGGCCAGCCGCTCTACCGGCAGCTCCGTCGGCAGGACAACAGCAGACGCGGCCTGGGCGGAGGTCTTCAAGGAAAGGGCGGCGGCCATGTCCCTGATCATAGCAGGACAGCCTGTCGTCTTCAAGCCGGAGCCTGATGCCTCCTCTGAGCGACCGGCAAGCCCGCCTTCGTTTGCATTCTTTATGAATACATTTTAGATGCAAGTTGCATGCATTTAGAATGCACCTCGACAGAGCCGGCAAAGGGCAGATACACCGGAGCTTGTCCCGAGGCGCTACAGCCCGAAGCCGGTACTGCCATATCATCCCAGTATGAGCACACGCGCGATCTATGCCGGTAGCTTCGATCTTCTGACCGTAGGACATCTGTGGATGATCGAGCAGGGAGCAGCGATGTTCGACACATTGGTCATCGGCGTCGGCCATAACCCTGACAAGGGTGCCGGCGGGATGTTCTCGCCGGATGAACGGGTGGAGATGATCGCGCAGACGATCAACGAAGCTGACATCGACAATGTCATCGGGATCGAGGTCTTCAGCGGCTATCTGGGCGATTTCGCCCGTGAGCAGGAGGCCGGTTACATCTTGCGCGGAGTCCGCAACTCACCGGATTTCGAGTACGAGCGGGTGATGCGCAATCTCAACGGTGACATGTATCCGGAGCTGCAGACCGTGTTCATGGTCCCGCCGCGTGAGCTGGCCGAGGTCTCCTCATCGGTGGTCAAGGGACTGATCGGGCCGAAAGGCTGGCAACGAGTGGTCGTGCCGATGGTTCCGCCGGCCGTATTCACCCGCCTGCTGGCGGATAACGGCTGAATCCTTCGTCAGGATCGTAGGTGCTGAAGTTGATCACTCTGGCTGCTGCTTGCTCAATAGACCCGGACCGAGGTCCCGAGTGGTAGATGATGAGCTATCCAGCGCACCGGATGATTGGAGACACGGATGCAACCATGTGATCGAGCTGTGCCGAGCGGATCATACAGTGACGCCCCGGCGCGGCCGTGGATCGCCACCCGACCTGGCCCGCCTTCGAAATGCTTGAGTTTGTTCGAGTGGGCGGTCAGGGTCAAGACCTCGGCACCCTCGAACTCGGTGATCGGGTGTTGAGGAATCTTCTCATAGATGGCGAACAGACCGCTCGGTGTCGGGGTAGAAGGCTTGCCGACGACGACCTTGAAAGTACGCACCCGGCGGCCGGCGCGATATACGCTGAGACGCTTTTTGCTGCGGCTGACATCTACCCGCCATGGATCTACGTGCAGCCGCGCGTAGTTGGCATCGATCCAGCCTCTGGAGCTGTTCGGACGTGTCGGTAGTCTGACCTGGAGCCATTCCGTATTGCCGATCATCTTGTTGTCCAATACCATCAACTGCACCGGGCCTTTGTCCCAGAGCGAGGCAGTACCCAGATGTGACCGCACCCGGCCTCCAGGGGAGCCATGAACAGCTGCCGGGGCCAAGAGCAAAGCAGTCCATGACTTCTTCGCCGTCGGCTGCAGAGAATGAGATCGGCCATCGGCGTGATCAGCTTGGGCCTGTCCGGCCATCGACAGGCCCAGCATGAACACGACCAATGAGGCTATCCCGTATCTCTTAGCCGGTGACCCCACCATTGTCATCCTTCGGGGCGACATGGTCTACATTCACCGTTGCTGTGGCCGTCTTCTTGTGCTCACCGGCAGCCTGAAGGACAGCCTTGTTGGTGATCTTGCCTTGAGCGTCTTCACTGATCTTCGCCTTGATGTGGAGCTTGTAGGTGCCAGGCTTGGCATATTCGATCAGGCGACAGGCGCTGCCATGGATCAGCTTGGCTCCACGATAGGAGATGTAGCTCAAACCGGCGGGGAGCTTGTCGCACACTTTCAGGTTGGCCACCGGAGCCTGTTTCACCTTGGCGATGATCGTGTAGGCGACAGTCCCTCCAGGGGTGACGGTCTTCTTCGAAGCCTTCTTTACCAAGGACAAGACCGCACTCCTGGCAGCAAGAACATGCGAGCTGACCTTGTCAAAGTTGCCGTCAGGATCCGTGTCCTGACCGAAAGCCTTCACCGAAGCGGTGTTGGTCAGCTTGCTCAGGTTATGCGGGATGATCTTGGTATGGACCTGTGCTTTCTGCCCTGGTTCGATGGTTCCGAGCAGGCAAGTGGTCACCTGGGACTTGACCTTGCAGCTACCTTGCGACGGCTTGGCACGGACCACCTTGATCGAGGCATCAGCCGTGTCGGTCAGGATGACGTCGGTGGCCTGGTCAGGACCGAGGTTGGTCACCGTGATCAGATATTCTGCCGGACTGCCGAGGACGATGTGCCTGGTCAGCAGTTGCTTGCTCACCGTCAGGTGGAAATGTCGCTGATTCTCAGGGTCGACGGTGACCACGGCGGTGCTGGTGTTGTTCGAGCTGACCGGATCATCGGTATCAGAGGACACGGTAGCAGTGTTGCTGATCGAGGCTCCGGACGCATCCTCGCCGACCCGAACATCGAGGATGATCTGGACATCGGCACCGGAGACCATGTCACCAAGGCCACAATCCAGGGTACTACCGTTCATCTGGCAGCTACCAGATGAAGTCCGGACCTCGCGGAAACTGGTATCCGCCGGGAGCGGATCGGAAACGTGGACGCTCTTGGCCGTGTTCGGGCCATGATTGGCCACGATAAGAGTATAGACCAGATCGCCGCCGGCGGCCACCGGAGCTGCCGTCTTGGTGATCTGGAGATCGGCGGCCGGACGCACCGTGGTCGATGCCGAGGCAGCGTTGTTCTCCGGCACCGGGTCTCCCTGATCTCCGCTTATGGTGGCTGTATTGACGATCGTCTGGTCAGCCAGGCTCGGGTCTATCTTGACCACCACATGCAGTTCCTTGGAGGAGCCGGCCGGCAGATCGCCGACAGAGCAACGGACCACGCCGGCTGCCGAGCTGCAAGAACTGTCACTAGCTTCGGCCTCGAAAATGGTGCCTTGCGGCAACGGATCACTGATGCTGACACCGGTGGCGTCACTGGGCCCGTTGTCGGTAGCTTGCAGTGTGTAGGTCAGATCTCCATTCACCCCGATGCCGGCCGCTGCCGTCTTGTGCAGTTCCAGATCGGTGGCCGGATGGACATTGATCTCGGAGTGGGCGGTGTTGTCGGCCGGGTTGGGATCATGGGTGCTGGACGATGCGTGCGCCACATTGTCCTCCACGCCGACCTGATCGAAGGTCACGCCGACCTTGATCTGATAGACATCACCATTGTCCATGTCACCGATGGCGCAGCTGATCTCCGGAGCGTTGTAGGTGCAGCCTGCCGGCACCTGGTCCAGGGTCACGCCGGAAGGAAGAGTATCGACCAGCTGAGATGAAGCAGCTGTGTTCGGGCCATTGTTGGTCACGGTCACGGTCCAGACCCCATGCTGTCCGAGCAGGCCGTCCGGGCTGCCGGAGACCTTGGTGGTCAGCAGATCAGCAGCAGGATCGACCACGGTGACCGCCGTCGAACTGCCTCCACCGTTCGGGTCTTCAGTGTCAGAGTCGATCGTCGCGGTGTTGCTGATCGTAGTGTTCGCTGAACCCACCGGCACATGCACCGTGATCTGTACGCTACCGCTGCCGCCATCGGCCACGGTGCCAAGGTCACAGCTGACAGTATCACCGGCCGCATCGAAGGCACAGGGGCTGTCGGCAGATACGAAAGTGGTGCCGGCTGGAAGCGGGTCGGTGATCGACACGTTCGCCGCGTCCGAAGGACCGGAGTTCGAGTAGGCGATGGTGTAGACAAGATCCCCAGGAGCATCCATCGACGCAGCAGCGGTCTTGTCGATCGAAAGGTCTGCCGCAGGGTTGATGTCGGTTTCGGCAGTCGATGAGTTGTCGGAGTGATCACCATCGAACTGATCGCCGCTGACGGTGGCCGTATTGCTCAGGTGAGCTTCTGCCAGGCCCAACGGCACATTGACCGCGATATGGAACTGGTCTTTGCCGGTGACGGCCAACGCCCCCAAGGCGCAACTGACCGTATTCGCGGCGGCACTGCAACGGCTGTCACTGTCGGTGGCATCGAAACTGGTACCGGCCGGGAGCGGATCCGTGACCACGACCCCGGTGGCATTGCTCGGGCCGTTGTTGTCGACCTCCAGGTCGTATACCAGCCGGCTTTGGGCCGGGTAGGTCGCAGGGGCGGTCTTGGTGATCGCCAGATCAGCGTCAGCGTTGATCGGGACGTTGGCCGTCGAGGTATTGTTGCCGGTATCGAGGTCGAGCAGGTCACCCGAGACTTCGGCGGTGTTGCTCAACGTCTGCTCGGCATAGACCGAATCGACATCAAGAGTGATATTCAGATCGGTGGCTGCTTGATTGTTCAAGGCACCGACGGCACACACGATTTCGCCACCCTGGAGCGCGCAGCGGGAATCAGAGGAGGACGCATCGAAGCTGGTGTGGCTCGGCAGCTGATCGACGACGGTCACCCCTGTATCATCGCTCGGGCCGTTGTTGACCACATGCAGGTTGAAGGCCACCTGTTCCGCATCGGCATCGACCGGGCCGGTCTTGGTGATTTGGAGATCGGCCACCGGGGTGCTCTGGATCTGGGCCATCGCCGTGGTCGGCCCCGAACCGGGTCCTTGGGTGGTGTCGGTGGTCACGGTCGCGGTGTTGTTGATCGCCCCGCTGCCGGTGATATTCATCACGATGTGTGCGCTGTGGGTGCTGTTTGGTGCGATGTCCCCGAGGTCGCAGGTGATCATGCCGGCGGCTTCCGTGCAGTCAGTCGAGTTGGCAAAGGTCTCTCCGCTGGGCACGGGATCGGTGACCACGACGTTGCGGGCCACCGAAGGTCCACTGTTGAGCACTTCCAGGGTGTAGCCGTCAGTTTCCGTCTGATTGACGGTGCCGCTGTCCGGGGCCTTGGTCAATGCCAGATCGGTTTCCGGATTCATGGAGGTAGAAGCCGTGGATGAGTTGTTGCTCGGATCAGGGTCGGACGTGTCGGATGTCACCGTCGCCGTGTTGTTTATCACTGCGGTCTGGGCAGGATCGATCGACACCGTGATCTGCTTGCTGACGGAAGCAGTCGTGGGGATATCGCCCAGTGAGCAGGTGACGGTGCTGGTCCCACTGTCGTAGGAGCAGCCACTGTCAGAAGACACATAGCTGACACTGTCCGGAAGTTTGTCGCTGGTGGTGACGTCCCGCGCGGTCGAAGGACCATTGTTGGTCACTTTCAGGGTGTAGTCGATCGTGCCTTCGCCAGGGACAGCTTCAGCCGGGGCCGTCTTTTCGATCAGCAGGTCGGCCGAGGTGACCACTTTCATGCTGCCGCTGTCGAACTTCGGTGTCGGGTCCTCGGTGGCCGTCGCCGTGGCTTTGTTGTTGATCGTGGTGTTCATCGGAACGCCTGCGGGCACGGCCACCGGCATGGTGATGGTGACAGTTGCTCCTGGTGCGATCGAGCTGATTGTCCAGGGTACGGTGGTCTGATTACCATCATCGGTTATCGCGCCCTCGGAGAAAGTCGTCCCGGTCGGCCCCGTGTCGGTGGCGCTGCCTGGAGTATAGACAGCAGTATCATCAAGGACGTCACTGACCTGGACATTGCGAGCAGTGCCGTCCCCGCTGTTCTGGATCTGGATCTTGAAGTTCGAAGAAGTCCCGGCGGTGACGTCAGCACCATCGGGGGTCTTGGTCACGACCAGATTCGGCGTGGTCAGGATCGCGGAAGCACTACCGTCGGCAGTGTAGGCTCCATCGGCGCTGCCGGCATTGCCGTCAGCATCTTCACCGGTGACGACGGCGGCATTGACGTTCGGGTGTCCCGAACCGACCCCAGGGTCAGACTTGGCAGCCAGGCTCGGAGTGGCCGTGTAGGTGATCACGAATGATCCTCCGGCCGAGACATCGGGTAGTCCGCTGCCCCAGGTCAGGGTCGTCCCATCACTGCTTTCTTGCGGATCAGGGATCGACGTGCCGTTCAGCTTGGCACTGCCTGCATCGTATTTCCAGTTGTCAGGAAGGGTATCCACCACTACCGGATTGTCGAAGTCCGCAGTCGTGGCTGCCTGATTGGAGACCACGATCCGCCAGGGGAACGATTGTCCGACTTCAGCATCGGCGACGGAAGGATTGCCGGAGACCCCGGTGGTCTTGACCAGGTGCGGCTGCGGCAGGACCAGTGTGTCGCTCACGGTTGAAGGTGTGGCGGAATAAGACCTGAAAGTAAAGGTCGGATTGGCATCGCGCACTGCTTCCGGCTGGCCGTAATAGGTCGGGATCGTCGCAGTATTGCTGATTTTGGCGCTGTCGTGCAATCCGGTCGAGCTGACAAGATCAGCGGTGTAGGTCAGATCGACACTGGTCCCGGAATCGATCTCTGGAATCTGCCATTGCATCGTCGGATCGGCAGCAGTCCAAGGATCAGTATTGGCGCTGGTGCTGATGCCTGCCGAAGTGGTGACGTCGGTCAGGAATGCCGAAGGTTTGTCACCGAGGGTGACATCATAAGCATTATCCGGGCCGGTGTTGCTGATATGCAAGGTGTAGGTGAAATGCGTTCCCGCCTGGACGGAGCCGTTCGGGGCCGAGGACTTGGTGATCACCAGAGCAGGCTCGATGACGGTCTCGCTGGAGCTTGCATTGCCTGGCTGGCTGTCGAAGACACCGTTCGGAGCCGGAGTGGTCGTGTTCGGGATGCTCGACGGCGTGCCGCTGATCTTGTCCGTCAAATCATCATAGCCTTTGACGGTGTTGACCAGGGTCTGAGAGCTGAGGACTTTGCTGCCGCCATGGTAGGTATCCTCAAGATGTGCATCGAAGGTGATTTCGACAACTCGGGTGGCCGAGAGGTCGGTAAGGTCACCGAACCAGAAGCCGATCGAGGTTGTACCGTCGGCATTGGCCACCGTAGGCAGCGTGACCGGAGTCTGATCAAGATTGCAGCCGGCGAGACAGGTTATGCTCGGGGACCCGTCATAGGCGACACCGTCAGGGAGCTTGTCCAGGGCCATCAGGTCGTAGTACTGGACATTGCCAGGCAAGGTCATGTCGATCGTGTATCTGAACGGCTGGCCGATCGTCGTATTGCTCGGCGTCGCCGACTTGGTGAAGCTGATGTCATTCAGGTTGACCGTGTTCGAGGTCGTGGCGACGAAACCGGTGCTGTTGGTCGAGGCAGAAGTACGGCCGAGGCCGCCTGCCAGGGAGGTCGCCGTATCTTTGGCGTTGTTGATGAAAGTGGTGCCGGAGGTTGCCGGATTGTCGACCAGCACGTTATAATGCAGCGGCACGGAGGCGTTCGGGGCCATCGCATTCAGACCGCCGACAGCGGCCGAGGTCCAGGTGATCGTGCGGGTAGCGGCGTTCCAGGTGCCGCCATCGGGGCTCACGCTCCCGCCATCGACGATCGGGGTGGTTCCATTGACCGGGGTCAGTCCGGCAGGGACGACATCGGTGACCACCACAGAGTGTGCGGTGCTGACATTGGTGGTGTTCGAGTTCTTTGCCGTGACCGTGTAGGCGATATTCTGTCCGGGGACGGCTTTGTTTCCGGTGGTGTTGTTGCTCTTGCTGACCGAGATCAAAGGATTGACGATCGTGGTGCTGATACTTGCCGGACTGGTCGTACCGGATTTTTTGCCGGCGGTCTGATCGACGTAAGAGTAGCTTGCGCTCCCGGAGATCGAGCTGCTTCTGTTCAGGGCAGTGGCATCGGCCACGGTGGCTGACACCGTCTCGGAGACCGAGATCGGACCAGATGCTGCCGTCAGCGTATTCGAGGCAGCCAGTGTGTAGGTGCTCCCGGAGATCACAGGAGAGGTCGGCGTACCGTCGACACTGCCAGAGGCGCTGACGAAGGTCTGATTCGTCCCGAGGGTGAAGACCAAAGAGGTGCTCGGATAGACCGTGGTGCCCTGCGGGATCACCAGTGTGGTCATGTAGGTGACTCCCTCGCCGATCGTCGCCTGAGCGTCGGTGTTTCCGGCCTCGGTGATGCTGGTATGCCTGACCAGGCTCGAAGTGAGCGCAGGCATGACCACATTCGAGGTATCATCGGCAGCAACGGCATTGACCGGGACCCCGAAAGTGGCGGCAGCATCCGGATCGATATCATCGGTCGGAATATAGCGATAGTTGCCACCATCGTTGTCGGTGGAGGTATAGGTACGCACACCGGCTTCGTTGATCACGCTTTGGGAAGGGCTGTAGGTGTTCGGCCAGTTGAAAGTCACCGTAAGCTTTTTGCTGCCGTCGCTGGTGCCGTCATTCGCCGGTACGGTGATCCCGGTCCAGACCACACGTTTGTTGCTGCTGTCGCAGGTCCCGCCGTCAGAAGCGCCGACGAAATCGGAGCAGGTCGAGCCGGCCGGCAGCACGTCCCAGACTTCGGTGTCGTCTGCCTGGCTACCGCCGGCATTGGTCAGATCGATGCGATAGGTGACCGTGTCTCCACCGGTGACCTGCGTCCCATCGACGTTCGGCCCGGAGGTCGCGGTACCGTTGACAGAAGCGACACCCTTGGTCAAGGTGAGGCTGGCATCGGTATATTCGAAATCAGCCTGGGTTCGCAGTGGGAAGCTCTGACCGGCGGTATTGGATGAGTTGAACTTGACCAGATTTTCCTTGAGATCGCCGGTGAAGCTGGTCGGATCAGAATCGATGGTGGTGGCGAACACAGCTTCGAACACTTGTCCTGGCTGGACATAACCACTGTCACCGAGGGTCCAGGTAAGCTGTCCGGCGATGCTGCTGTCGAGATTGGCCACGGTTGCCGTACTCGAAGCGGTCGTGTGGGCGCTACCCGGAACATAAGTGGTGTTCGGCGGCATGAAATCGGTCAGCACAGAGTCCAAGGTGTTCAGAGCATCACGGAAGCTGACGCGTACTTTCCAGCAGACCTTGTCGCCAGGGCCATAACTGGTGGCGGTGGTGCTGATATAGGTGCCGGTATCGCAATCGACGGTGCCTACCTGCGGCTGTCGGACCAGGGAAGCAAGCGTCGGTCCTGGAGCTGACTGGCCTGCTGATGAGGCGTCGGTCTCCGGAGAATGAGCTGCCCCGCAGGTGATGCAGGCTGCCTGCGGCGTGGCGCTGGTGGTGGCGTTGTTGCTCCAGCTGTCACTGGACAGGACAGGCGTGGTCGGAGCATGGTCGGCCTGATAGTGGGTCTGGGTCATGGCCGGGAAAGTGATGTCATAGGTGCTGTCGGCGGCGATCTCACCCAGAGCCGGAACGGTGCTCTGATCCCATTTGATCGTGTAGCTACCGTCAGTGTTATCGGTCACCGAGGTGTATGCATCGCTGGGTTCATTGCCGGTAGGGGCACATTCCCCGGTCGGATCGATCTGGTAATCGGTAGGGCCGATCGGACATTGCCCGTCGGGCAGGGTATCTACGACGCTGACAGCTTCCTCCGACACGTACTCACCGGTCTCGAGGTGCAGATGATAAGTGGTCAGGCTGCCCTGGGCGATCGATCCGGACGAAGCAGACTTCTGAATCGCCAGGTCCTCGATCGTCCGATTCATCGTGTCATGGTCGCTGACATCTTGCGTGCCGTTGTACAGGCCGGCGGCAGCCGCGTAGTTGGGGATGTCGTCCTCATCAGCGGATATAGGCCCGGAGTTGTTGTCGAGGTTGGCAGCCTGTTCCCCGGAGGCAGGTGTAGGCATGGCACCGCTCCAGGTCATCGTGTTTTCATGAAGCGGAGCCGCCGCGACGAACTGCATCGTATAGCTGCCGTCGATGGCCAGGTCGGCGACATCGTTCCAGACCACATGCGTATACACACCACAAGGGATGTCGGCGGTATCGCCAGAGGACCAGGAGGACGGCGGCACACATGCCGGCACATCCGGATCAGCAGCAGTGATATCGACGGTTTCTACTTTGGACGGTGCCTGACAGTTGGTCAGCCCACCCGGGGCATTTCCGGGGTCGATCGACCCTGAACCGGGGTACTCCTGTTTTGATCCGGGGTTGGTCGGTACGTCGGTCGTGTTGTCTTCGCTACCGCATCCGAGGAACTCCATGTTTGCCGGAAGCCAGTCATCGATCTCGATGCCATCAGTAGGATTGACCGAGTTGTTGATAACTTTCAGGGTGTAAGCGCGTTGGTTGTCATGCAATCCCTTCATGATCTCGCCCTCGGCAGATCCCTCGTTCTGCGTGACCTTGATCGCGGAGATCGTCGTGTTCGCGGATGCAGCGTCAGATCCGGTGTAAGAAGACGACACCGGGACCCCGGTGACATTGTCGAACTTGGGGACGTTGCGAGCATCGGTGTTGACGTAGGCTCCGGCATTCTCGGTATAGGTATCGCCGATATTGAAGAAGTCGGTGTCGTGGCTGACTTTGTAACTCAGCGAGCTTGAAGAGTTGGGCGACAGATCTGCCAGGTTCGACCAGATCAAGGTCGTCTCGCCGGCAATCGGCTCGTTGGCCATGATCTGCGGCGCGGCCGCCTGACCGAGGAAAGTTCCTGATCCACTTACGTAGGAAGTATTCGCCGGGAGTACGTCGCGGAAGCTGAGATTATAGCCCCATGGCTGACCGGCAGGATTCGCCGCCGTCAGGGTGACACTTGACTGATTACCATAGAGGACAGTGCCTCCGGTACTCTCGGTCAGAGTGATGTTCGGGGCTGCAGCTGCCAACGCCGGAGCCAAGAGAAAGGTCGCCATGGCGACCACCAGTAGGAGGGATGTTTGGATTGATTTTTTCATTTAGTTGTCGAACCGCTTTATCTAGGAGGCTGCGTTCTGAAGTTGAGGGTCAGAATGACCGGAGACCGGTAGCTTTGCCATCCAGGGTTGAACTGATGATAAAGCTTTATTCGGCCGAGGTAAGTCACAAACCCGATGTTGGACGAATTGTCTAGCCCTCATTACCGATATTTCACGTCGTCTGATACGAGATAATCAGCTCGATGTCGACAACCTACTGACCGTCATCTGTACCTGAGATCAGGGAATGGAAGCAGAACATTCTGCGCCGCGCCGGCCTAGACTGTAGGTGATGGCTCGAGGACAAGGACAAGCAGATGCCGGGATCGGCGTACCGGCTCGTGGGGATGCATCAGCCGACCATATCCTCTATGGGGCCACCGATGAACGCGAGCAGTCTGACAACGCATCGGATGAGTTGCTCGCCCCTCGATTGGACGATGATGCCAAGGTCTTGGTGGCCGACGTCCTTGATCTTGATCTCGATGATCGGATGCAGGACATGGATCGTGATCAGGAGATGGAGGAACTACTGATCTCCGCCTGTGCACGGCTTCGTCAGGGAAAAGATCTGACCGAAGAACAAGCCGGCCCGGTTTCCGACGTGATCGCCATGAACTTGGATGAGCGTGAAGGCGATCAGGAACGAGATCAGGAGGCAGAACAGATTCTTTCCGGTGCCCATTCACGCCTTGTCAGTTGGTGAAGCGGCATCGGGCAACAGCAGGAAGGCACAAGCGCATCACCCGGTGTAGTCATTCATGACACCGTGCTGATACGTGGGCTGGGGAACTGGGTCCGATCGATCAACCACTGGGCGGCAAGAGGCGCAGGTCGGATCACATCGCGATCAGATTGTGCCTTGGCCGGTATCGGACCCCAGGTTTGTCCGATGGCCAGGACATAGACCTGATCGCCCTTGTTCACGTCAGCCAGGTTCAAGGCACCATCACCATTCGTGTCCTTGACCACGAACTGTGCCTGGGCAAAGCTGAAGCGGATGATCGGTGCCCTGAAACGCGGACCACCGGGCTTGACGATCGAGCCTGCGTTCGTAAGCGGATGCGCGAACAGACCGTCCAGCCTGACCTTGTGGCCGCCGATGTAGGTGCCCTGATAGAGCGTGGCCTGCTGCGGCGGGATGATCTTCCCCGGCGGTCTGACAGCCGGCTTGTTGCCCACCGACTTGGCCGAGTTATCAGCCTGCGACTGCAAAGGCAAGAGCAGGAGCGCAAGCCCCACTCCGATCGCCAGGCATAGCATGGGTAAAATCAACTCTCGTGTTCGTGCCATCAACCGAAGTCTATACCTGGTTTGCCACTGCGCGCATGCGTTTTCGCCGGTCGGTGATCATAGATCCTGACGAGTGCGTTTTCCTGAATCAGCGATCTTGCTGTATGTCAGGTTCTACTTGTGGATGATCACGGTCGTGCCGACCGGAACTCGATCCATCAGGTAACGCAGATGGCTTTCATCCAGATGCAGACAACCGTTGCTCTCGTTCGCGCCGATCGTTTCCGGTGCGTCGGTTCCGTGGATGGCGACGATGTTGCCGCCGGTCCAACCAGGAGCCAGATGATGCTGGCGGGCGGTCAGCGCGAGAACACAACAGCCATAGGTCGGGGAGAAAGTATTGGCAAGCTCATCGGTGATACCGAAGCGCCCGGTCGGGGTCGGAGTTTCCGCCGCGCCGACACCGATGATGAACTGATGCAGACGATGGCCTTTCTTGAATACCGTCAGCGTATGGGCGCTGAGATCGGCGCGCAGCAGATAGCGATCCGGATGCGTTGGCGTGTCCGGCGGCAGGTAACCACTACCGTCAGGGATGGCGACTTTCAGCCAACCACGCTTGCGCCCGATCACGGCCAGGTCGGCCGGCGTACCGAATTCCGTGCTAGCGGCGACTTCACCGGTCACCGGCCCTCCCGGCACAGCATGGATCTTCAAGGTCTTCCCGTCTGCGTCTACCGAGGAGTGCAGTTCAGTCGAGACACTCGGTCGAGCCGCGCGAGGCTTCTCCTGATGAGCAGAAGCAATATGGTTCGCTGCCGGCGAACTCAGCAGCGCGAACAGGATCATCAGCTTGGTCAGTATCATGCTGTCGATTCTAGCAGATCATCAGGCTGGTGCCAAGCGCGGGCGGCCTTTGCCCCGGTTCTTTCGGTATCATCATCCCTTGAAATCACAGGAGAAGTTGCTATCATCAGGACATGGCCAGAGGACAAGGACTCCAGGCTGATGACATTCTTTTCGGCATCGGAAGGATCAGCACGAAGCCGGACTTCATCCCAACGCATCCATTACTGGACACGCCGGTCAAGGAGGAGACCCTGCCGGCCCTTTACCGGCAGCAACTGGCAGCCGCAGCTGAAGGCACCGGGGCGATCGTCCTCGGTGAGATCATCGACGAGATGGGCATTCCCTGGCATGACAATGCGCTGACCCTGGATGAGATCAGAGACGCTGAGCCTCGTGTCGGCCAGATCGAGATCGCACTCAGGGAGATGGAAGCCCAAGGATTGCTTTCCTCGGTCGGCTCAGATGATGAACCCGGATATACTGACTACCGCTATTACGAGATCTCTGAGCGGGGCCGCGAGGTCGTCCGTGAGCTCATGGACTGATCCACCAAAAGCTGATCTCTCCAGATCTTCCCGAACGGGAAGATTCGCGATAAAAAGTCGCCCGGAACCCTGAAATCTTCCCGAACGGGAAGATCTGGCTCAGAGTTCTGGATGCCGGACGACGTAGCCTTTGTCCGGGCGTGGTTCTTCAGACCAGCGCGGGCCACTACCGGCACCATGATCCACATAACCGGTATCGAAGCGGAGGCCGGCGACGACGATGAAGGCATGTCCGGGGTTGCTGTAGACACTGACCCAATGTCCCGGGCCGGGATCACCCCAACGCATCAGCTGACTGGAATCCATCGGTGTCGTCAGCAGACCGGCAGCATGAAGGAGATAGCTGACCGATCCGGAACAATCATAACCCCGACTGTTGAAGCTTCTGTGTCCGCCGCCCCAGAGATAAGGCTTATGTCGGATACGGTTGCCGGCGGCGATCATCTGCTTGACAGCTTCAGGAGCGTCTTCCGGGGCGATCGCCAGAGTACCGAGCAGATCAGCCTGCTGCGGTAACGTGGAGACCGGAGGCACCATGCTCGGACCAGGATCGCTGCTGACCCCACCCGTCCCGGAAGCTGCTGCCGTAGCAGCGCCCGACAGGGATAGTGAGAGGGCCGTGACAAGACAGGCCAAGGCTGCCCAGAGCAGGTAAGTGCGGTGGCGCATCTGGAAAACCATAACGCGCGTACGCTGTCATCGCTGGATGAAACCCGTTTTTTGGTAAAGATCAGTACCTAAAAATACCCATATGTGCCTCAGATCACACGGCGCGGCCCGCTGCGTCATGCAAGTCCGCACTGCCATCGTCCGACCGAAAAACCGGCAATCCAGACGATGAAACCTAAACTAGGATCATGGCCAGAGGACAAGGACAAACTTATCCCGGGACGAACATTCCCATGCGGAAGAATGCCGGTCTGCTCAGGCCTCGCTTCGAAGATCCGGATCTCCGCCGATTAGCTGAACTGGCCGGCCAGCGCCTGGTCAGGCATGCTGTCCTCGAGCAGATCCGTAAGTGTCGCGCTTCTTCCGAGGCCGGCAAGCGATTGTTTGCCGACACTCTACTGGCCAACGCTCAGCTGATGCCGGAAGGCGATCCGTTCTGGAGAAAGATGTATTCTCGTGACCAGGTTGATACTTTCCTTGTCCATCTTCAGGAGGCACGCCCTGAAGTCGATACTTACAAGTTGGACGAGGATGATATGGCCTCGATCTACAGACTGGACAAGGTCAGCCGTCGATTGGCACAGCCTGATCTTTCCGCCGATCCGATGAGCTCTCATCTGCGCGAGCGGACAGCCAAGATCACCGATGACGTGATCGCCGGGACAAGCAGCAAACGAGCAGTCCGCGAAGTTGCTACCCTGGCCGAGGGAGTAGTTGCCGCTCTCAGCGATCAGGAAGAGGCCGCCAAGGTTCTCGAAGTAGGAAACAGTCTGGAGGCCCATCGTCGGCTGGCGATGATCCAAGGTCAGGCTTCAGCCAGTCCGACCCTATGCGTGTCGAGTTCCGATTGGATCATCGAAGCCTTGAACATCAGGGATAGGGTGACAGATGCCAAAGGCTGCTACAGCATGTCTGCCCAGACAGCAGTGGTCACTACCGAAGCTGCCGAGATTCTCCGCCGGGTCAGATATTATGAGCCGTTACTGCATGAGGAGATCCATGCTGCTCAGGACAATGAGTTGACCGAGGCCGAGATGAAAGCCCTCAGAGGTAAGGAAGGCCACATCGAGATGGCGATCAACGAAGCGGTGACCCAAGGACTGACCTTGCGCAAGCTGGCTCGTGAGAACATCGACACTTCGGAGAGCATCGCTTATATCGAGCAGATGATCGTGATCGAGGCCCTTTCAGGCATGACCGACGAACAGCAGACAGAAGCCTTTCTTGAAGAGCTGGCCCTGACCCCGCGCCGACATCGGGTTGCCCGGATGGCAGAACATGTCTTTGGTGCTTCCGATGAGGAAAGCAAGGAGAAGTTCATCGAGATCGGCACCAAGCTGCTCGATGATATGAATGCTGTCGGCTACGATGTGAAAGACCCGCCATCTGCTGCCGGCTGGGACAAACGATGTCTGCGACTGAAGAAGGAAAAAGAGAAGCATAAGGAGATACTTCGTCAGCGTCTGGATCAGCAGCTGCAGACGGCCTGACATATCACAGACGGCCTGACATCTGTAGCTGCGCTTTTTGAGGTACCGATCCGGCACCTCAAAACTTATTCCATCAGCAGCACCAGGCGTTGCCGCGTCTTCAGCCCGGCCTTCAAGCTTCCTGCCTCTCAGGCTGCCGGACTACGATCCGGACTGATCAGTACCGACTTTCCGGTAAAATCCTCCTTTTAGATAAGAATTCTATTGCTTTATCCAATTTTTAAGACGAAAGTTCTCATGCTCATTTACCACCTGCAACCGTTGATGTGTGAATCTGGCAAGCTGGCGGCAAATAAGCAGATATAAGCAGGACCACGGTTTCACTCTGGTCGAGCTGCTCGTGGTCATCCTGATCATCGGCATCCTGTTGGCGATTGCCTTGCCTACCTTTCTCAATCAACAGGACAAGGCAAACAACACGAAAGCCCTGGTTGCCTTGAACACGACTTACAAAGTAGCGAGAAGTGTCGCCACCGGACAGGGTGGAGATCTGGTCACCACAGATTATCCGCTGACGAGTATGCAGTCTCAACTGCATACCAGCGAGCCAGAGCTGACCTTTGTCCGCTCATCGGCGACGATAGATACGATCACCCCTGATGCTGCCGGAACATTACCGGCTATCACCGGAGACGATCCGATGATCCCGGATGATGTGTACCTGACCTCGGACGATACGAACAAGACATTCAATGCGGCGGTCCTGTCTCAGTCCGGTGACATCTGCAAACTCGAAGTGGTCAAGTACTCACAAATATCTACTCTAAGTTGCAAGAGCGCTGCTGAATGGACAGCCGAAGGCTCAACAGGTCCTGGTGACGGCGGCGATCCAGGCGATGGCGGTGATCCAGGTGATGGAGGCGGCACCGGCCCGACCCCGCCGGCACCATTGACATCTCAGCAGGTGAATACTGGTCTGGATACTCTATTAGACGGGCCGAACCTTTTCGCCAACCAATCGACCTGGAAAGACCTGACCAGTAATACCGGTGCCAACAGCTGGCTCGGTCAAAGTGCAAGCACCCTCAATCTGACCCAGTATCAGGCGACTACCTCAGCCTGGAATGGCACCGTCAAGGATGGCACTCACGATCCGTTGACCGGCTGGGAGGCCAACCCATCAACGGGCAAGATCCAAGGGATGTACTATAACCAGTCGGTGACTCCTTCGACAGATCAGGCGCTGGCGGTCGAAGGACGGTTGATCAGGTCAAAGGGTGTCCTCAATCAGAACAGCTGGGGTGCCCTTTGGCTCGGAATGCCCAGCCCCGGTGGCGGCGTTCAATCCACGGCCCAACAGGGATATCAGCTTGCTTGGGTCGGGGCTTGTACTGGGAACTGCAATACTTCTTATACTTTCAACTTACAGCTGTCACGCTGGGATAATGGTGTGCAGACTGTCTTGGGAGCTTATAACTGTACCGGAGTATCAGAGATGTGCGTGGATGGAACCATATTTGCTTTGGTTGTCGATCCGGTCGCCCATACCGTATCTGCCTGGATCAACCCGCCGACTGATGCAGACCCGGGTAACAACACTACTGGATCACTGACTCCGGGTGTTCCTACAAGTTGGCAGAATCCTTCCGGTCTGTCAGCTGCCGATAATGTTGGAGGTCCAGAATACGGCAGCGGCTATGCCGGCGTTGAAGGCAGCCAAAAAGGCTTACAGGCCAGCGCCATGGATTTCTTTACCACTGGTGCCTTCGGATCCTGAGCGAGGATCACCGAATACTGACCGGGTCAGAGACGTTATCTTGGAATTTCTGTTCGGGTTCCTCATCTAACAGAGTTTCTAACAGAGTTTCTAAGGCGAAAACCCTCATACTGGTTTCCTACCTGCAACCGTTGATATATGGAGCGACTGCATAGATGGTGCGAGCGAGACAGACAGCGTGGTTTCACCTTGGTCGAGTTACTCGTGGTGATTTTGATCATCGGCATCCTCTTGGCGATCGCGCTCCCGACTTTCCTGAACCAGCAGGATAAAGCGAACAACACCAAGGCTCTTGTCGCCCTGGATACGACTTATAAGGTCGCGCGTAGTGTTGCAACTGGACAGGGTGGAGATATGGTCACTGCTGATCATCCGCTGACTGACATGAAAGCGCAGTTGCATGCCAGCGAACCCGAGCTTGATTTTCTTCTTTCATCAGCGACGATAGACACGATCACGCCTGACGTAGCCGGCACAACCCCAAATCCTCCCAGCCCGGATCCGATGATCACGAACACCGTGTACCTGACTTCAGACGATACAGCGACCACGTTCAATGCAGCTGTCTTATCAGCTTCAGGTGATGTCTGCAAGCTGAAAGTGATCAAGTACTCGCAACTGTCTTACTTAGGTTGTAAGAGTGCTGCCGAATGGGCTGCCGAGGGATCAGGTGGTGATACTGGAGGCGGTGACCCTGGTGACGGTGGCGATAATCCTGGTAATGGCGATACTGGCAATGATGATAGTCAAACAGGAGATGCTCTCGATAATCTGACACCTCCGAACCCGGACCCACTGATTGATGCTTCACAGTGGGCGAAGCTGACGAGTGGCAGTGCATGGAATGGCGCAGCAGCGAACAGCAACGTGCCACCTTTCAACCCTGCTCATACACCTGCACCGACGATCTATTCTGGGGTGGGCAGTTTCAATGCTACGAATGCAGGCTGGGCCGGTGGCGGCGGTGATAACTGGGACAAGACCAGCCGAGGTGCGTACTGGCAACAAGGTGGCGACCTCAGTAGCACAGGTAGCCTTGGGCTTGCCACGAAGGTGCATTTCGTCTGCGCCGCACCCTCAACAGATTCTTATGCTGCGATCTGGGCAGCGATGCCGACACCCGGAGGCAACTCACCATCGAATTCCGAGAACGGGTATCAGCTGGCCTGGATCAGGAACGCAGCATCGGTAGGTTGGCTGGTTGTTCTCTCCAAATGGACAGGCGGTACCCAATCAGTCCTTGGTGAATACAACGACAATCTGAGCTGTGCAGGCTCTCAAGACTATGCATTGGTGGTCAATCCTACAGACGGTACAGTTTCTGCCTGGTTGAAAGCCTCCGGTGGTGGTGCTTGGACCAAGCGCATCGAAGCTGATGATACCAGTTACTCGCATGGGTTCTCTGCGATAGAAGACAGTCGTGAGGGCTTCCTGGCCGGAACGCTGAGTCTCTTCGCGGCCGGCCCATTGAGCTGACTCAGTAAAACGGGTATAGCCTGTCGTGTAAAATCTGCTACAATCTGATCATGAAAAAGGCTTACACGACAGATGCAGGCACGGATGTTTATGAGCCTACCATCGAAGAATATATGGATTGGCTGGAAACCCAAGCCAAAGCATTGACCGGTTTGACCGTCGCCGAGTTCAAAAGCTCATACGCAGCTGGAGAATGCGATGATGCTGATCCTGCCGTAGCCGAGCTCGCCATGCTTCTCAGGACCAGTCAAGACTTTTGACCCTAGGAAATAAGGCGAAAATCTTCATGCTCTTTTCTTGTCTGCAATCGTCAATGCATGGGGCGGTTACAGAGCTGGCGTGATCAGGATAAACAGCACGGTTTCACCTTGGTCGAGCTGCTGGTTGTGATCTTGATCATCGGTATCTTGCTGGCGATAGCTCTACCCACTTTTCTCAATCAACAGAATAAAGCCAATAACACCAAGGCGCTTGTTGCCTTGAACACAACCTATAAGGTCGCTCGAAGCGTAGCCACGGGACAAGGCGGGGATCTGGTTACCGCTGATCATCCACTGACTGACATGAAAGCTTCCCTGGATAAGAGCGAGCCTGAGCTGACTTTCGTGATCGCCGCCAAAGGCATCGACGCGATCACCCCGGATGATTATGATGGTACTCCGACAGCGATGCAGCCAGGCGATGTTTACCTGACCTCGGACGATACCGCGACTACTTTCAACGCTGCGGTCTTGTCCGAATCCGGTGACCTATGCAAACTGGAAGTGACCGATTACTCGCAACTACATTATCTGGGATGTAAAAGCGCTGCTGAATGGGCTGCCGAGGGATCAGGCGATCCTGGCGATGGCGGGACCGGTGATGACGGTGGAACAGGAGACAACGGAGGCTCAGGTGATGATGGATCTGGAGGCAGCAGTCCGACAGCACAACAAATCAGTGACAGTCTGGACGGCCTTCCTGTTTCAAGTAGAAACAACTGGACTTCGATGTCATGGGCGACCCAGACAGGAAGCATCTGGGCATCAACGGGCTGGGCTTGGACACCGGGTATCTTCAAGGCGGGCTATGACAACAAAGATGCCAGTGGCAACACCAGCTCGCTGACATCAGGTCTTTATTGGAATGCCCCATCGGGTGGATCGTTCTCTCAAGGAGCGAAAGGCTTGGCGACGTTGGCATTGAAGCCAGACGAATGCACTGGCGGTAGCTGCCTTGGCCGCTTCGCCGCCTTGTGGGCAGCCATGCCTGATCCGGCAAATACGGAATCTGGCTATCAGCTTTCCTGGACCGCCGGCAATGGCGGGACGACCAGCGGCCCGTATAGCCTGGTCCTGGCAAAATGGACCAATGGGGTGATGACCATTCTTGACAGTAACTCTTCGATATCGATCGCCAGTCAAAGCAAGATCGCACTGGTCGTATACAATGGAGACGTGTCTGCCTGGGTCAATCCCAACACAGGGAGCTCCGCTTATACGAAGGTGCTCGATGCCTCAGATTCAACCTACACCAGTGGGTACGCAGCAATGCAGGGCGGTGGCAACACCATGGGCATCATGAGCCTGGCAGCCGGCTCATTGAACTGAAATATCGACCCGGCAGGAAAAGCACGGAAATACAGATGAAGCGTCCGACAAATGCCAGGCGATGTTGTGAGTTCACGATGATTTTAGTTTTCTCTAAGAAGAAAAAGCTCGTACGCATTACTTACCTGCAATCGTTGTCTTATGAAGGTGATAAGGCGCTTCAGCAGCCGCAGACATGATCAGTTCTCGAACGAGCAACACGGCTTTACCTTGGTCGAGCTGTTGGTCGTTATCTTGATCATCGGTATTCTCTTGGCGATCGCCTTACCTACTTTCTTGAATCAGCAAGATAAAGCCAATAACACGAAGGCCCTGGTTGCCCTGAACACGACTTACAAGGTGGCCAGAAGTGTCGCCACCGGTCAAGGCGGGGATCTGGTCACTGCTGATTATCCTTTGACAAGCATGAAATCAGCATTGGACAAGAGCGAACCCGAACTGACTTTTGTGATCTCTGCCAAGAGTATCGGCACGATCACTCCGGATGATTATGATGGTACTCCGACAGCGATGCAACCGGATTACGTTTATCTGACCTCGGACGATACGGCGACAACATTCAATGCTGCAGTCTTATCCCAATCTGGTGATCTCTGTAAGCTGGAAGTGACCAACTACTCGCAACTGCATTACCTGGGTTGTAAGAGCGCTGCTGAATGGGCTGCCGAGGGATCAGGCGGTGGCACTGGAGATGATGGTGGTAGTGGTGATCCAGGCGATGGTGGAACAGGAGATGATGGTGGTACGCCTTCTTCCCCAACGGATACTCAGGTCAGTACAGGCTTGAATGGGCTGAATCCTTCGATGACAGACAATCCTTTCTTCCATGCTGACCAATGGACTCCTTTGACCACCGGAACCAGTTGGAATGAGGTAGATTTGAATACAGCCACTCCTTATACTCCGGCTATCAGCTATACGGCGGTGACGAGTTACAGCACTGCAGCCAACCAGAAAGGAAACTTTCAAACGAATACGACTACTGGCTGGTATCCAGATGGAGGATCGAGTCCTTCAAAAGCTGAAGGTTCGTATTGGAGTGCTGGGGGAAGCATCAGCGCCGGCGGCAACGCCGGTTTCGCCACCCAAGCAACTTTTGGAGACGGGCAAGGCAATACAAAAGGAACGTACGTCGCACTTTGGGCGGCTATGCCGAGTCCAGGAGGAAGCTCTCCAAGTAATTCTGAGAACGGTTATCAACTATCTTTCGTATCCGGTTTTAGCGGTTATGTCAGTTTCGTGGTAGTCTTGACAAAGTGGGTCAATGGAGTGCCGACCATCCTCGGCGGGTATTCTCCGTCCGGCGCTTATGATCCAGGAAGTACTGGCGGTAAATGGGCTTTGGTGGTTAACCCGGCTTTTGGAACAGTCAAAGCTTATCATTCCACCGGAGGCAGCCTCTCAGGCGGCGGTACTCAATGGGCAACAGTGATCACCGCTGATGATAATACTTACTCCAGCGGATACGCCGGCGTAGAAGGAAGCGGTGGTGGAACTCACGTGCAGCTGACAGGTTTTGCCGCCGGCCCGTTGAGCTGAACCTTATCAGTCACTCCGGAAAGCAGGACACCTTATCCTGAAAGCGCATTTCATTTCAAGTGACGGGCTTGCCGCTGGCCAGGTCCGTTCCCATGACCCTGCCGGTTATCACTCCCAGCCAATCGGAATAGGTCAAGGTACTGTAGTTCCCCGGAGGATTGGCTTCTGTCCAGCGGGCCAGTTCTGATGGCGTGGCGAAGACCGGGGAGACAGGTGACCCCTCGCTGATCGTCTCCCATAGCTGGTAACCGTCACCATCGGGCGGATCATAAGATTCCCATTCATCTGCTCGGGCCTGATCGTCAGGATGGGAGCCACGCCCATGACAGACCGGGCAGATACCCCAGTCTTCGGGCAAACCGGCGGCGGCGATGATTTTCTTCAGCGCCTGCCAGTTGTCAGAAGAATCATGCCCGAACATTCTTGGCTCACGACCGGCCAGGCCACTGGTCAGTTCTTTGATCTCCGGACCGGGGACGACATCAAGACTGTCCTCGAGCCAAGGATGCAGCCGGCCGCGATCACTGTCTTCGGCCAGTAACATCAGCAGGCTGACGACACGTTCGGCAGCTCGTCGAGCGCTGATCTGTCCGTTCTCGCAATCAGTTGCAGGGCAACGTCTTGATGTCGGCCCGACGTATCCTTTCCAAGTCTTGTTCTGCGGCCAGTCGAAATCCATCGGGACCCTACGGGCGCTGATACCCATCATCATGATCGCCTGGCTCATTCTCCGATCATCCTCTCGAAAGCCTGCTGACGCTCCTGGTAGGTCTTGCGTTGTATCTGCAACTCGACATATAGGCCGAACAGAGACAACAGCGACAATAACAGGCAACTACCGATACCTACCCAGGCGTTGAGATCGAGCTGGTGAAGCAGCAGTATGAGCGCCACGGCACCACCGAGCCAGAAGGCGGACACGAAACTGATGACAGCCAGTACGGTCCTTCCCTCTTTGAGCTGGGTCTCACCGGGTAGTTCGAGATGCGTCTGCTTCAAGGCCATGATCTGATTATAGGCTCTTTCCGGGTCCGATCTAGATCAGCATCATCAGTGCGATGACAGCGGCGATGAACAGGAGCGCCCCGCCGGCAGCCAGCAGGCCTATCTTGGCCAGGCCGTCGAAATAGTCTCCGATCGGATCGTTACCCTGTTCCATTTCCTCGCAGATCATCTCACAACCGACATGATAGATCTCCTTGGCCTCGGCGGCAAACTCTCGACAGTTCTGTCTGATCATCTTCTCGTTCCTTTATCTTGGACTGGGCTGAACTCAGCGACTTGCCATGCAGTCCAGTTATTCTAGCAGTTTCGCCGCGAACAAGCAAGTCCGATGCGCGCCTGAAACGGATGCCGGGGCGGGGCTGCATGGCTGAGCTGTGTCGAAGCACTGTAGTACGGACTACTACTTTACAATGCAGTGTCTATCCCGGTTCCGAGCCTGTAGCAGAGCCGTAGTCCCAACCGAGCAGCCTGCCTGGACAAGACAGAACATTTTGCCCTGTTTCGTCCAGGCAGGCTGCTCGGTTGAAGCCGGATCGATTCTCCAGGCGCCCTTGAAAAGACGCGTGCACACTGATCAGTTACATAGTTTGGAACTATGATGAAAAACTCAAGACTTATCTCAGCAACGATCATCATCGGTATCTGTCTGGCTGTATCTTTCTTCGAGCTCGCCCCGGCCAAGGCAGCCGATGCAGTATATCCGCAGAACCAGGAGAGCCAGACGTTCAGTACCTCCGATGGAGGCTGGACAAGTTCTACTTCAGCTTCAAGCCTATGCGTCTCCGGGCTGACCTGCCCGACGATCACCAACTCATATCAGCCGAGCGGGGGTTCGGGCGGTCAGAGCGACGGCTATCTACAGACGTCAGAAGGCGGTCTGGTCTCGGCAGGGATCGCTGCCACATCATCAGGAATATATGAGAGCCCTGTTTTCACCTATGATGGCGTAGATGGGACCCTGGCAGACACGGCTGCGATCAAGCTGGATATTCTTTCCAACCTGGCCGATTTCCTGAATGTCCCAGGGGCCAGCGCCAGTTACAGCATTATGCTTATAGATCATTCTGGCGGCAACAACGTATCGGTGGCCAACAAGACTACCTTGGCTGGCGTTCCCGACAACTGGACTTCGTTCAGTTCATCCGTCAATCCGACCCAGTTGGTCATCGGCCATCAGTACTCGATACAGATCACCTCGGTATTCGATACGTCGGCTGCGTTCCTACCCGCAGGCAGTGTCGGCTACGACAATGTCTCATTGGCGACATCGACCAGCAGCACTGGAACCGGAAACAACGGAAACAGTGGGAACAATGGAAATAGCGGCAACGATAACAACGGTAATGGAAACAAGGGCAACGGTAATAACGGCAACAATGGGAATGGGAATAATGGAACCAATGGCATTCCGGCGGCTGTTCTTCAAGCCGGGGTAGGACCTAATCAAGCGGTCATCTACCATAAGCGTCTGTACGTACGGGTCAAATGTGCTGTCCGTAAGCCGGGTAGTTGCGTGACCCGAGCCTGGGCGCTGACCAAACGCAAACATGGCAAGACATTGTCGAGGCCCTCACGGTTCCGGGTTCCGGCCAAGAAGTCGAAAGTCGTCGCGCTCAAGCTGAAGCCACTCGGTGTCAGAAAACTGGCCAAGGCCAAGAAAGTACTGGTCAGGGAGCGGATCGTGCGGCATCACGGTAAGCAGCATAAACAGACGAAGACAGTCTTCAAGCGGCTGAAGCTGAAGCACGTCAGATAGGTATCATTCTCTGCTGCCAGGCAGTATGGCTTCTTTATCATCTGGAGCCTGGCAGCAGAGAACAACTCAACCCGGGTCATCAGGTGAAGCAGGCGACGGCAGGATAAGCTTCAAGAAGCTTATTTGTTCCGAACATCTACGGCCGAAGAAAGCAGTATCTTTCAGCTATGAACAGTTCTCCGGGCGCCGATGACATCTTGTATGGCAGTCTGCCGGCGATGACAAAGGCGGCATTTCAGCAGGAGCTTGTGGCTCATGTCATCGGCGCTCGTTTCACCGACTCCATCGGCAGCAGCGGAAACACCAGGCGCAAGCTGGTGATCGATCTTCAGGTGTTGGATGGGTCCTATCCGGTCAGACGCCTGCTGGCAGAGATCCCCTTGGCCGCTGAGGAAGACGATGCCGATGAGATGCTGAAGCAGCTGTCTCAGCTCCTTTGGCCGACGATCAAGGCGACAGCTCGCATAGACGTGGCTGCCGTCTATCAGGACCTGTTTTCTCCGAGCGTCGGTCGTCTGAGAGTGATGGCAACACTGGATCAGGCAGCGATGGACGCCTCCGAGGAACTGGTCGGTAAGGTGACTGCTTTCCTGGGCCGGGATCGCACCAGCAGTTGAGGACGATGCAGACTTATACCGTAGGCAGTGATACGGCTTGCTCAAACAGTATCGTTGTTCCTCCTTCAGACATGAGAATGCCCCGATAGCCGGGGCATTCTATAGGGCCGCTTATGACGTGAAGTGGATACAGTACCGGGTCGGATGGACCGCGAAGACAAATCAGTTTTTGCCGGACCCTCTCAAAAGAGCGCCATCCTGTTCCGGACCAACCAGCTTCCGCTGAACATATGTTCCTCCTGGGATCGCAGTCGACTACGACCCGTGGATCTCCATCAGTATAGCACAGCTTCGAGTTCGTTGCAAGGCGGTGAGAAACCACGGATCTCGGCAGCAAAATATGTGCTTAGCTGCTATTCTGCTTAGCCTACCTGCTTAGCTGCTGAACCATCTACCTGCCGAACCACCGGCCTGAGTCGATAAAATACCCCGCCGCAATGACGGGGCATTCATAGTTTCCAGGGCCTTTACCTCAATCAAAAATGGATACGATCCTAGGACTTCCGAGATTCACCGACAAGCATTTCTTGCCCGCCCTGGTAAGAACTCCTGTTTGTCCTGCGATCAACCATTATTGGCTGAGCATTTTTGATGCGCTGCTTTTCTGAAAGCTCCACATATTCATGCTCCTCCGGGGGCGTGCCCCCGATTGAACGTATCATAGCACATCTTGACGCTGTTCGCCGGGTGCCGCCGAGAACTCAGGTTCTCCCGAGGACTGGGGAGCTTGGCTGCTTCTTACGAGGTTTTACGAGAATTCGGTAAGGAGCCGTAAGGCTCCAGATCTCGGCGCACCGGCCTCGCCAAGGAGCCGGTCAAGGCCGCCCTCGAAGAGATGACCATGTAGTGCTCAGTTGCCGGCCACGGGAACAGCGCCTGCCATCTGGTAGCGATTACAAAACCCGTCCGCATCTGCGGACACCAGCAGCTTGCCATCTGCGACAAGATGATCGAGCAGGTCTGGTAGTTGATGATCCTCGAACAAGGTCAGGCGCTCGAAGTCCTTCTCTCCCATCTCACCGGCCGGATCGAGATAGAGATTGAACAGATGATCACTGATCTCCAAGAAATCCACGACCCGGGTTTGCCTGGTCAGGTAATCGAGCAAGTCGGCTTCCAGTGCAGACGGATCAGGAGGAGAATAGCTGCTCATCACTTCAGCTTACCAGCGACTGCGGTAGTTATAGACCGGACTTAGCCTACTTACCGACTGATAAGGACGAGCACTGCGTTCTTTACGGGCTTCTTTCTTGAACGTCGCCGCCATCTTGTCCAGGCGTCTGCATTCTTTGGCGTTGCCATGATACTTTTCGATGATTTCATAACCACCGGGATTGGCCCCATCCCAGGCCTCTTCAGCAGCCTCCTGCGTCGGCAGTCCGGTGCAGACCCAGTTGAAGCGGGAGAAATCGTAATCGACGTCCCACTCGTAATCGTAATCATCCTTCCAGTCTTCCGGGGTGAAATCGTAGAAGGCCCGGTTCCAGGTGCCGTCTTTACTAGGCCAGATGATGTTCTCACGATTGAGGCTCATTTGTCTGCGCTTTCTTGTCTGTCGTTTTCTCGAAGCCAAGTTGAGCTTGGCGGGAATAGGTTCTCGACCAGTCTAGCAGAGATGCCGGACGAGGTCAAGCCAAAGCAGTGATCAGACCTCGGCGGCCGGCTATCATCGGTTTGATGGTGCCTATACTGGATACGGTCGATCTCTTCGCCGGTTGTGGCGGTCTGTCCAAGGGCCTGGAACAGGCCGGGTTCAAGATAGTCGCCGCTTTCGATCATTGGCAACCGGCGATCGAGGTCTATCGAGCCAACTTTGATCACCCGATGATCGACGCGGACATGGCTTCGCTGTCAGGCGATTATTCAGAGATAGCTGCTTATAAACCCACGGTCATCGCCGGTGGGCCGCCCTGTCAGGATTTCTCCTCGGCCGGTCTGCGCGATCATGATGGAGCCAGGGCGAATCTGACCCCGACGTTTGCAGACGTCGTCATCTCCTTACGACCGCAATGGGTGATCATGGAGAATGTCGATCAGGCGCTGAAAAGCCCGACCTATCAGAGCGCCGTCGCCAAGATCAGAGCTGCCGGTTACGGGATCACTCTGATCGTCCTCGATGCTTCCCGCTGCGGGGTGCCACAGAAGCGCAAACGCTTGTTCATGATTGCCGAGCGAGCCGGGGACGATGATGCTCTGCGCCCTTATCTGGAGCAGGCATTCTCGAAAAGGTCGATGACTATTCGCGACTACCTGGGTAGCTCACTCGGTATCGAACACTATTATCGGCATCCACGCAACTACAATCGGCGTGGGATCTACAGCATAGACGAGCCATCGCCTACCGTCCGTGGGGTCAATCGGCCGTTGCCCAAGGGCTATAAAGGGCATCGTGGTGACACCGCGCCGCATACCACCCCGGGATTACGCCCGCTGACGACGATCGAACGCAGCTATATCCAGACCTTTCCCAAAGATTTCAACTGGCTACCATCAGCCTATGTAGATGCCGATGGCCAGGAACATAAGCCGATCAGCAAGACCAACCTTGAGCAGATGATCGGCAATGCCGTCCCGGTCAATCTGGCCGAGTTCGTCGGCAGGGCGATCCTGAATAAGATCGAAGCCGATCAGTCCGGCGCTGCTCAGTAGAGGGTGCGGCCGACCGGCCAGTTTTCTTTCTTGCGCTGCCGCTGGTACTCTTGCAGATCAGCGGCCATCTTGTCCAACTGATCGCACCACTCCGGATCGTCGGCGTAGGCATGAACCAGCTGACAACCGCCAGGATTGGCCCCGTCCCAGGCCGCATGAGCCTCGTCTTCGGTAGCGTGCCCGGTACTGACCCACCAGAAGCTGTTCCAGTCATAGTCCACGTCCCACTCCGGATCGTGGTCCTCACCGGAGCTGGTGTTGTAGAAAGTGAAGAAGCCTCGATTCCAGCTTCCGTCTTTGCTCGGCCAGACGATATTTTCACGATTGAAGCTCATGGTCTCCATCCTAACAGATAGGTTATCCGACGTCAATCTCAGACCCGGTAACCGACCGCTCGGGCCAGGTTGCGAACCGCGCGCTCGGCCGAAACCGGCTTGTAGGCACCGGCTTCGAAGCTTTTCAGGATCGTGTCCGTCTCCAGATCGCGCAGGTGCCAGATCGACGGCTGATTCGCCTGTCCGATCAGAGCCAGCTGCTGATTTTCAAGCACGCAGTCGACGCAGCGATCCTTGAGCGCCTGTTGCGCCTTGGGCAGGCTGCGGAAGGCGTAGCTGAGGCCGGCATATACTCCGTCCGCGTCACCCTCGACCAGATAGCGTTTGCGCTGCCAGGGCATCTTTCCGAAATTCTTGCTCAGTTCCATGGCGCACATATTAGCGCATCCCGGCAAGAAGTCAACCCAAAATTCCGGGTGGTCGGTACTTGACCGCCGCCCGCGCCTCTGCTATCATCAAGACATGAAAATTTTCGTCTGTCATCACCTGCGCCCGGTCGCTCTGACCTCAGCCGGATGGAAACATATCAGCCCTGGCGGCCAGGTAGAGGAAGCCGCCCCTTGCTGCGAAGCCGGTGTCTGCGCTGTCGAGGTCGACACCAGCGGCCAGATGACCTTGGCCAACGCCGTCCGTTGAGATAGCCGAGTGCCGTCCGAACACCGACAACCGAAGGCACCTTCCGCTGCTGCCTTTACCGGAGCGGCCTATTACGAACAGCGGCAGATGTATCATCTGGCCCCGGCAGAACTCCGCGATCAGATCAAGGCAGAAGGGCTGGTTCCTGGCAATCATCATCCCGAAAGCTTCAGCCCCGATGATCACTTCAACGATCATTATCCCCTTCCGACGATCTTCCTGAGCGATCTGCCTGGTTGCTCCGCAGCACTTTCTTTCCGCAGTCTCTCTGATGCCGCCTACGATGTCTGGCTGGCCGACGTCTCCGATCACCCACTGCTTGCTGATCTTCTTTGCCTGTCCGATGCCGGTATCTATGTCGGTGATGACGGGGTGCTCGACTGGGATCGTGGTCACGAATGGGCAGATGACGCACTGCGGCGGTACATTCCAGGTGTCGATCTGTCGGCCCGATCCCTACTGGCCAACAGCTATCTGAACTCGGCGGCGATCTTGCTGACCGAGACCGCTGCCACCTATAAGGTGGTCGCGCCCGCTTCACTGCGGCTGCTCGGCCCTGGAGAATACGATGCTTCTTTTCTCCTCTGTAAGATCGCTGGGCCTTGAGCCCTAAAGGCGATCTCAGGCTCCGGTCTCGGTGATCAGGCTCTCCTCGGGCAGATATGCATCGGGTGCCTCCAGCCTCGGCTGATGCTGTCCGGAACCCAGCTGGATGATGAACAATGCCGCCAGGGTGACGGCGGCGAAGACCAAGCCTGAAGCCAATGGCGAAGCGGCTGCGGCTCCACCGACAGTCGGGCCTCGGTTGATGAACACCGAGAAATCCCAGAAGGCATGCAAGGCCATCGGTACGAACAGTGTCCCGCTGACCCGCCGGGAGACATAGAGCACCGAGCCGAGACAGAAGGTGCCAGCGACCTGGGCCAAGGTCTTTCCCGGCGATTGCCCGCTGAGTAGGTTGACCGAATGCATCACCGCGAAGGCTCCGGTGGAGATCAGCCAGACCCATATCTCGGCGTATCGGCGGCGCAAGGCCGTCAAAAGCAACCCTCTGGTCGTCAGCTCCTCGCCGAAGCCGACCAGGCAGGTGCCGATCACCAGCATGATGATCGTCGCCGGAGGCCAGGCCCCGAGATTCCCACCGACCAGGGTCACGGTAGCGGCTGCCACGAACACGATTATCGCGCCCCAGCCCTTGGTGTCGGATGAGCGGGTCTCAAACAGCACCGGCCGCCAAAGGCGCAGGTAGCTGGTCAGGACGATCATGCAGATCACGGTCGATCCGACCGGAAAGATCAGGCCCCAGAAGACATCGTGTTCCGACGAGGACAAGGCATCATAATGCACTGCGCCGATCTTGGAGAAGATGAACAGGAGCGATAAGTAGGTGACGACAGCGACAAGTCCGATCCAGACCGAGACGCTGGGGCGAGAAGTGTCGGCCGATGCGCCTCCCGGCTCAGATCGCTCGGGTTGCAAGCCACCGGTCAAGATCAGCTCTCATTCTCATCTTGGCGTTGTCGGTTCTGTCTCTCGGCCATATCGGCATAGACCCGCAAGGCATCCGCCATCTCCCGGGCCTGCTCCGGGGTCGGGGTTGCCAGGGCAAGAACTGATTTGGCCCCCACTTCCTCGGAGTAATCGACCGCGAGGACGACGACAAAATCACCATCCGGATCAAATAGATCATGCTCGATATTGACCCGCCAGGTCTCCAGATCATCACCTTCGCCATCATGGCCATCCCAGGCATGGGCTGCCAGGCCAATAGGATGGAGCAACTGATGTACCTTCTGTCGATAATCCCGATAATGGACGTAGGCCCCGAACTCACTCGGCTGCATCCAGTAGCGAACCCGGTTCTTACCGTCATGCTCGTATTCGGTCTCGGTCGGGACGAACCTGGGCGGATCATCCGGAAAGCTGATCAGCTTGTCCTGTAACCGGGTTTTCAATGCCTCGACAGCAGTTTCACGCTGCTCATCGGCTGGCAGCTCCGTTTCCACCGGCTTGTCATCAGCAGATGTATGATCCTCACTCACCTTCAGATCATACGGCAGGAAGTCTCAGCGCATGGCGAGGCTATGAGCGCCGGGAGAAAGGCACTCAATCTTTCCTGAGGATCACCGTCTCGCGGACCGGAAGCTTTACAGTCCGCGTCAGCACCGTCTCCTCGGTGGTCCGAAGTCTGTCGAAGAGATCACTGAATTCGGCATCCTCCAGAACGACACCGTTCCCGTCGAAGATACGAGCCACTTCCTTTTCGACCTGCTTTCGACTGAGGCCGGAATGGACACCTGGGCCATGCACCAGGCTATACCCGCTGTCCTCGCTCAGGGCCGGGTCGCGGGAAACCTTTATCGTCGATCGTACGTTCCAGTCGGTCGAGATGCTGATCTCGGCATGGCCATGCTTGTCAGCCTCGGTGAAGGCAGCTGACAGCGTAGCCTCGTCCAGGTCGATCCCGACGGCTGCGAAGATGTCACGCAGATTTTTCTCGGTGCCTGCACGCTCGGGATAAGAAGCTGCTCCAGGGCCAGATTGTTCAATGCAATAAGACATGGGTTCTCCTTGGTGAGAGACAGTATAGCAGCTCTAATGTGGAAACACAAGTCTGGGCCGGTAGGAATGTTCATCTAGGCTGGGACTGAAATCATCGCCTCACCTGCTAAACTTCCAAGATGGCTGAGAGCCAACAAACACAAGCTCAACATGGAATGACCCTGGACGAAGCCGGGATCTTTCGCCTGACCAGACCCGGCTCAGCAGCCGAGCAGCATATCCATCATCTGGCATCTGCCGTCGATGCCGATATTTTCATCCATACCCGCGACTTCGACGTCTGGAGCTGTTCGGCCTCGCCGGCCAAGCCGCAGTTTGCCCAGCGGGCCAAGCTCCATCTTGCTCCGCTGGAGCTTCCGTTCAGCGAGCTGATCGCTCTGCATGAGCTCGGCCATCTGCATCTTCACCATGCCTCTGCGGCTACACATGGTGCCCCGGAAGAGTTTCGCTGCGAGGGCCAGGCCTGGCTCTGGGCACTTGATCATCTTCGCCTGCCGTTGGACAGCACCGAGCAAGACCTGGTGGCGACGATCATGGCCAGGCGGGCCTGGTGCAGTATCGTCTTCGACGGCCATCCGGCCCTGCCGGCCGCTGATCCGATCTGGAGGCTGATCAGCGCCGGTAAGATCAAGCCGGAGTTGATCGAGGAGTGTGGTCAGGGGTTTCTCGAAGATCTTGACGAGCACGGCCTGGCTGCCGGCGAGCTCGATCCGGCCGCTTTGATCGGATGGCTGGGTGCACACGCTGCCGGCTCAGCAGCTACCGTCGGATGAAGATACTGTTGTCGGCAAGGATTACAAGCGCCGGTATTGTCTGCGGATACTGATCTGCTGCACTCTTCGTAGCCGATCGGCCACGACCGGATGCCGCCGATGCTCGTCCAGGTCGGCCTGATACAGCAGCGGCAGCCCGGAAGAGGTTGCTTCCTGTTCCATCTCGGCCGGCTTCAGCTCATGGGCTTGTTTGAGGCGCGTCGACAGGTCCGCTGCCCGCGCCTGCATATTGACATCACCGAGAGAGCCGCCAGGAGCATCGGCAGGCACAACTCCGGTCAGGCTCTTGATCTTCCGCAACATACAGACAAGATACAGGCCGATCGCCGGCGAGCATGGAAATCTGCTTTCTGCCTGGGCTGCCGTCAGGATACATCGACCTGGCGGGAGGTCAAGACACGGCGGATGCCAACCGATAGATCACGCTCCCCATATGGAAGCTGATCAGAGACGTAGTAGCGATACATCTCCAGCAGCACATCGGTCGGCTGATCGGCAAGAACGGCCTCGCAGGCCAGTGCTTCTTCGATCTCGATCAACTGCTCAAGCTCCAAGCGTTGAGTTTCTACGTTGTGTTCCGATGGCATGGTCATTTCCGGTGAAGATTTCTGCTGTTCTGCAGATGATAGCAGAGACGCCATGGCCACACAAGACCATGATAGGATATGTCCATGCCTGGTCGTGGAGCAGACGGAGATCGTATCCTTTATGGCAACGCCGGTATTCGGCCGGCACAGCCGGAGGCGCTGGCGGGCATCTTACGAGATCATCCGGTCGAGTGTTCTCGCCTGATCGCCGGCGATGCCTGCTATTGGGTAGATTACCATGACTTCATCGGTGCCAATGAATGGGCCGTCTGGTTCGGCCCGTCGCAGTTCGGTGATCTCGGCGGATTACGCACCACTCCTGGCGGCTATCGGGAGCTGGGGCCAGGGCATAATAAAGGTTATGCGCAGATGGTCGAGAACGTCAAGCGGAGGGTAGAGACCGTCGGAGAGGACACTCTGGTCCGAGTCGAGGCTCATACCCATATCGAGCATGATGACCGGAAGTGTTATTTCAGCGGCAGCGGCGTGGTTCGCGAGGCAAGTACGGATCAGATGGCCTTCATCGAACAGAATGCCGCTTGGCCCGGTAGCTGGATGCTCCTTCCCGGCGAGGAAGACTGGGAATCGGACAATGACCTTATCCAGTTCCTGATCTATTGGGACGAGAAGAACAAGAATCTGATCGGTTACACCAGTGGTTGGTTGCTCTGATGTTCCCGTTGAAGCGCGATCTTCGGCAAGCAGCTGCTATGCTGCGCGCATGCCCGAAGGAGTTGAAATGGCGAAGCCGAGGAATGCGAACAGTGACAGCATCCTCTATGGCGATCACGCTCGTTCAGGGGCAGTAAGCGTGTCTCCTCTGTGGCCGGATTGGTTCCCGGATGAGATCGCCTACTCGCAGCTTTTCAAGCATGCTGATTACTACTGGCAGCAGCCAGGTGGTTTTGTCGGCACCAGCGGCTGGGCGGTCCGGGCCGAAAGCCTGGCAGAAGCGCTGTCACATCCGGAAGCGCGTGTTGATGCTGTGACCGATGCAGCACCGAGGCCGGCCGAGATCCTCGGAGCGATACGCAAACTCGACCCGCTCGCGTTGTATACGCAAGAGCTCACCAGGGTTCATGCTGCCCTGATGTTTCAGCCTTCCGATGGATCGCTGCCGGCGTTGGCCGACGCGCATATCTATCGGCATCAGGATGCTCATGGGTTCTATCCGCGCCTGCGGGTCCAGGTTTCCGGGGCTGATCTGGGTATGGCCAATCTCGACCAGGTGGCTTTCATCGAGCAGACGTTGCAAGGCCGAGGAGAGTTCAAGGTGCTGATGACCGAGGAGAAAGCAGCGAATGGCTTTCTACTCAAGCTGGATGATGGAAACCTGCTGGGATACGTCCGCTTCGACTTCATCGAATACTGAAGAAAGCCGGCGATCTGACGGTCTTATACGGGTAACGGTTTTATACGGGTAATCATCAGCGGAGCGCAACACAAGATAAAAGCCTGAGCCACCTATACCCCTTTGACAGTATCTCATAAATGGCCGCGCAAAAGGTGAAAAGAACGCAGGGAGGAAAGCCGACCACAGATCTCGTCTTGTCTGCGTCTATAGCTGGAAACGCTGAGATTTTCCCCCAAGTTTTGGGACTACATGTGCCTAAAGGCTCCACGGTTGCGGATGTTACTTACGGGTCCGGTGTCTTTTGGAGGAACATCAGCGACACCGATTACAAACTCCTAGCTACAGATATTGCTACTGGCGTGGATTGTCGAGATCTGCCCTACGACGATTGCAGTATAGACAGTGTGGTTCTTGACCCGCCTTATATGGAAGGATTATTCCGTAAGAACACCGCTGAGATGGCGGGCTCCGGCACCCATAAAGCGTTCAGGTCATTTTATTCTAATGAGGAAAGTACTCAGTCAGGGCCGAAATGGCATGCTGCGGTTATCGATCTGTATCTAAGTGCGGGAACGGAGGCCCGACGAGTATTACGAGAGGGCGGAACCTTCATCGTCAAATGCCAGGACGAAGTCAGTGCAAACCGTCAGTGTCTTACGCATGTCGAGCTGATCAATGCCTATGAGCAGATGGGTTTCTACACGAGGGACCTCTTCGTCGTGGTCCGGCAGAACGCGCCGGGAGTCAGCCGATTGAAAAAGCAAGTACACGCTCGAAAGAATCATTCGTATTTCCTTGTCTTCAATAAGTTGGCCGAAGGCAAGACGGCAGCTAAGGCAAGATCTAAAGCGATCTAGTTGTTTTGGCGGCGGGCTTTCCTCTTTCAAGCTTCAGAAGCAGATCATCAGTCATCGGTTCTTCTATTGGCCATCGTACTGGCTGACCAGAGCTGACGATCTGCAGTCGGATTACCGTAGCCGGCGATAACAGCGAAAAGCCGGCTCCGGGACCTGCTAACATGGATGGATGACCGGCATCAGTGATCAAGGAGGTGCACAGAATATCGGCCTGAATGCATCAGTGGATCAGATCCTCTATGGATCATTTCCGAAGACCCCAGGAGATCATTCCTATGCCGCGCTGCATGATTGTCTGGAGCCGGTCATGCTGTCGACGCTGTTTCCACATGGCGATCATTATTGCCTGGATCAAGATGGCTGGAGTGGGACCTTGTTCTGGGCTGTGCGCAATCGTTCATTGCCGCAGGAGATCATCGGCGACGAGAGCCTCTTCCCGATGTCGGCACCCGACTCTGCTTTCGCGCGTCAGAACAAGATCCTGGCCAAGGAGATCGAGAATGGAGATGTTCTCCGTCCGACCGAGCTGCATCGTGTCGATGACCAGGTGCAATGCCAGGTGAAGAAAGAACGGCGCGAGCCGAACAGGCTGCTGACGATCAACCACGATGTCGTCGGGTTCCTGGAGCAGCATCTGGATATTCCCTGCTGGTATCAGTACAGTTGCCAGGTCAACGATGTAGTCGAAGACCATTTTCTGGTCCATCTCGGGCGCCATCGGCATGTTCATGCTTACGTCCGCATGAACAGCTCGCGTTGAGCCGCCCAGCTGGCGCTGCTGCCGTAGATTTTTCGTATGGGCGAAGCAAATCGTGATCAGGAAGCGTGCACTGCTGTCGGGATAGATCTATATCTTCAAGGCGGGGAGGACGCACTCCGATTTGCCTGGGCGGCGGTAGAGGTCGCCCCGATGCGGGTGGTCATCGCCGAGGGCTGGGAAAACATCGAGCAGCTCGGTGACTACCGGACGACAAAGATCGACGCCATCGAGATCGAGCATTTCGACAAGCCGATCACCATACGCCCACCACAAGGCATCAGCGTATTCGGTCCGGAGTATCTGGAGGCGATCGAGGTCATCGGCGATCCAGATATGGACCAGATGCTCGATGAGCTACATGCGGAAATAGAGGCAAGAGGCACTTTCATGGCCGAGGATGGCAGTCTATGCTTGCCGACTTCTATGACCGAGCATGAGCAGCTTCAGCATCGGTTCGCAGCAGCTGCCTTGCAGGTTTTCGATCGGTTGATCCCATCAGGAATCGATGATCCTCAGGCGGCGGCCGCGTTGACAGTGTTCGGTGTCGCGACCACGATCGACTACCGGCAACGGGCCTTGCGTCGGCTGCTTTATCTACGGGCGCTCAAAGACCAAGAGGCTTTCGATATGGCGCTGCAGACTGCTTGCCTGCGCCTCAGGACAGGGCCGTCGGAGTTGTTGAAACAGATGCGTGAGCTTGCAGGCTGACGAAGCACCTGAGCCCGCACAGAGAATCCGATCGAGGACAAGGCAAGGACTGTATGATCTGTTGATGGAGAGAGAAGCGACGCCAAAACCGATGATTACCTCGGATCAGGCTGCGGTGCTGCTTGAAGTCGATCAGGAGACATTGTCCAGAGTGCTTGGCCGCTCCTTACGGTCGGTCGAAGAGGAACTGAGCTTATCCGAGCTGCTTACAGCCGCTATCCAACTGCGGAACGTCCCGTTGGAGGAGGTCGCCGGCGGCGTATTGGAGATGCTTTCACCAGGAAGTCCGGAATACGAACAGGCCGAAGCCGGCATCGACAAGTTCTTGCGCGAGCTGCCACTGCGCAAAGCCTCCGATCCGGATCAGTTTCTGGCGGAGATGCGTGAGGTCTTGCCCGCCGATCGCTATCGTCAGGCCGAGCGGATCTACGTCAACGCCTGTCGGCGAGTGTCCGATTGACCCTGTCGGTCAATACAGTAAGACCGGTGCCGACCAGAGTCCGATAGGATCCTGGGCCGACCAGAGTCCGATAGGATCCTGGGCCGTCTAGAGTCTCGGAACGAGATCCTGGGCCGCAACGATCAGCATCGCCAGCAGGATGACCACTGCCACATAGAAAGCCATCCTGTCCTCAGGCAGATACGACTTCGACAGCGCAGGCCGCTTGCGCGGTTCGCCGGTGTCTGGATTCCAGGGCGTCCAGCCCTTGCTCAGGTCACACGCTTCCATCAGCTGGGTCGGATGCAGGCCGTCCGTCCGGAGCCGTCCGGGATGTATCGAATAAGGGCACCAGGTCGAATGAGCGACATGCCTGAAAGTTCGTTCCATGTACCCGCATTGTCTGCATTGCAACAGCACCAACTCCGTCGGATCGGCCTGTGGCGGGATCATCGTCGGGATATCATCAGCAGCGGAAATCAGTGAGTGTTTCTGCTTGATCGCCTCAACCGCCGTCTCGAAAGTCTTTATCGCCGCGTCCAGATCTTCGTGAGCGTGAAGGCGATAAAGAGCTACACCATAGTGATCGGCGACAAGATCCAGATCGTCTGGCACCTGCTTATCTGGGCATTTCGGCGAGAACAAGGCAAGAATCTGCGCGCTCTCACAACGGAAACCATCACTATGTATCTCGATCTTGCCTTTGCCGGCAACCGCTCCCAGCAGCAGGGTGACCGGAGGGATACCGCCTTTCTCTGCCTGCCAGCGCCCCAGCCAGTTCTGGTACTCGCCGATGGCCATGCCCAGCGAATGATAGACGTTGAAACCGCAGCGGCAATCATGCTTCGGGGCCTGATGCGGATGAAGCGCAGACCCGATCGACGTGCAGACAGCGATGTTTTCTCCCGGCCGCCAGGCAGGCGCGGCCCGTGAATGGAGCGGGTGCAGCTCGCCTTCGCTCAACAACCAGGCCCGATAGCCCAACAAGGCCTTCGGGTAGGTCTTATCTTCGGGTTCGGCTCGTTCTGTGCTGCTTGCCATGTGAAAAACATAAGGCATCTGCCCTCCCAGGTCGTGTCCGATCCGATATGCTATAATCAGGCCATGATCAGTCATCACGATGCCAAGCAGATGGTCAAAGGGTCCGATGCCGATGTCTTCCTGAACACCTCGGCAGACGTCGCCGGTGAGTTGCTACGCGGACTGACCTTCCCGGCCAACAACACGGATGAGACTGATTGGGGCCTGGGTTGCTACAGTACTTTCGAGGTCATCGAGGATGCCCGCCCCCTGGACAAGGACGCGCGGGCCGAGATCCTCGCCGCTGCTTTTGGTCCCGAGGACGATCCTGATGACTGGGGTTATCGTCAGGAAGAGATCGACACTTCCACCGGCTATACTTTCGAGGTCGCCGGAGCGACGATCAACGTCGTCTGGTATTGGGATGGTGATGGCACGCTGATCTACCAGATTCTGACCGATGCCGGCGAACGAGTGATCCATAACTCCGACTGCAAGAAGACGATCCGCTGGTGCAACAGCGCCGATGCCTTGTATGAGCGGGAGCTATGGGCCAAGGTGACGCGGTGAATACGAACGGTTTCCTGGCCTTGGCTTTCATCTTCTGCCTCGGTTTCGCCTTCGGCGCGATCCCGAACGGAGGCGCGATGATGGTCTTCGGTATCGTGATCGGTCTGGTCGGCTTTGTCTGTCTGACCGTGATCGGACTACGGGCGCACGAGAAGCCGGAACTATGAACGGTCCTGGTCAGGAAGCTCGGCCCTGGGGCCATCGCCTGCGGATCTCGATCTACGTCACCGATCAGGATCTGGCCCAGGCCGCCGATGATCCGGCGATCAGCGCCACGCAGGCAGCTATAAAGATCTTCGAGGAGAACGGGCTGGCGGTCGACTTCGCCGGTGCTTCCTGGTCTGAGATCCAGGACCAGCCTTCAGACCAAGGTTCCTGCTGACCGGCGTAGTCCCTTCCGGTCCATGCAGGGCGAACATCGCCGTGCCTTGAAGGAGACGATACAATCTCTATATGACCGAAGCAGAGGCGGCAAGGAAACGTCTCAAGGCAGAACGCGATGAGATCGCTCAGGCGGAGCAGTTCCCGCTCCGACGGCAGCTGCTGATCGCGCTTGGCGACAGCCCCGCCTCACCTGCTGATCTGGCCCGGCGGGTAGAAGCAGGCAAAGAGCCGGTCCGGCGCAAACTGTCGGAGCTGATCGCTGAGGGACTGGTCTATTCTTCGTCGGCTACCAATGCTGAGACCCGGACGCAACCTGTCTATGCCCTGACCCTGGCCGGACGTTCTGAGCTGGGGCGGCACCTGTCTCTGGGAAAAGATGATCCATTACCATCGCGTCCTGAACGCCAGGAGATCGAAGAGTTCATCGGCGAGGCGATCGATGGTGCTGCCGACCTCTTCAGACGTGGTGAGATAGCAGACGCTGTTGATCGCCTTGAGGAGATCCGGCGGCAGTGCGTAGAGGCCGATATGCATCAGCTGGCAGCGAAGGCAGAGGGCTGGCTCTACCGGATCAATCCGGGAAAATCTTGAACGTGGGAAAGCCGCTATCATTACGATATGAGCGAGATCACGATAACTCGGGACTTCAATGACTGGAACACGATCTGTGAAGCTTTGCAAGAACGAGCCGATGGTCTCAAGGCCGGTGAGGAAAAGCGGCTGAACAAGTTCGGAGATGATTTCATCGGTTTCGCCTCGGGTGGCAAAGCCGGCGAGTATGCCCGCTGTCTTTCCTTGCTCGAAGCGATCCGCCCGGAGATGCGCCGCCAGGATCATGAACAATACTGCGCCGAGAACGGCATCGACCCGAGCACACTCCCGGAGTGTTCTGTCTGCACTTATCCGCCCGGACCTGATGGTTGCAGCAACGTGGATTGCCCCTTGCCCGAGACCTCCTCGGCCTCTTCTGATGCATGAAAATCTCCTCATCCTGGTCTGAGAGATTGTTGTCACTGTTCTTATTTTCCAAGGCCAGATGATCTTTCAGCTCCGAGGCCTACGCGCGACCTGAGCTGTCGAAAAGCTCTCCGACGCAGCAGCGGCCGGCTATCTTCAGGTGAGTGACCCGATCCGATAAAAAGATCCGCCTGGGACAGTTCTATACCTCACCGGCGGTTGCCGAATATATGGTCAGCTTATCCGATCAACCGAAGGATGCTCCCGTGCTCGAGGCCGGCTATGGTCAGGGTGTCTTCCTGCAAGCATTGGTGGATGCCGGCCATACTGACCTGACCGGTTACGATCTCGATCCGGAGAATCATCGTTTTGTCAGCAAGAAGTTCGGCGACAAGGTAGATGCTCGCTGTGGCAACTACCTGGACAGTCCGGCCGACGAACGCTATGAACTGATCATCGGCAATCCGCCATATGTCCAATGGAACAATGTCGCCCCAGAAGTCCGTGAGTACTTGCGAACCGATCCATTCTGGAAGCAGTACGTCAATGGCGAATGGGATCTGCTTTATGCCTTCATCATCTGGAGCGTCGAGAAGCTCGAAGACCAAGGCGAGCTGATCCTTGTCGTCCCTTACAATTGGTTCAACTCCACCTATGCCGCCTCTTTGCGTAAATACCTGGCTGATCATGGCCACTTCGAGCTATTGGCTCATTTCAGCGAGTACAAGCTGTTCTCTGATTGTGCTCCCAACGCTCTGATCTTCAAGTACCGACGCGGCGCGAAGAAATCACCCTATGTCAAAGTCGCCGAGTTCGAGCCGAGAACCGGAAAGACAGAGGAACTACTCCAGACGTTGAGACGAGAAACGGACAAGCTCGATCCTACCAGATTGTCAGCTCACTCTGCTGATGGCTGGCGCTTTTTCACCAGCCGCCAGATGCCGGCGAAGGGCCTATGGTATCTGGCGACCCCGAAAGAAGAAAGGACAGTATCCAAGCTGGAGAAGGCAACCAAAGGAAAGACCATCGCCGATGCTTTCGAGGTCTCGGTCGGCATCGTCAGCGGTTATGACAAAGCATATCTGCTGGATGCGGAACAGCTGAAGTCGGTCCCGAGCAACGAGCGCAAACTGATGCATTCATTCGCCAAGGCCCGTTCATGTCGTCCCTTCGACTTCGGAGCCACCTCTCCGATGATCTTTCCCGAGGCCGTGTCCGATGAAGCCGAGCTGAAGAAGCGATACCCGTGGATACACAAGCACCTGCTCGGCCATAGTGAGAAACTGGACGCGAGGTACGGCAGTAGAAGCGATCGCTGGTGGGAGTGGGCGACAGTGCGTAATCTGGACGTGTTCAAGAACAACGCCTCCAAGCCGAAGATTTTCGTTCCCTGTATAGATCGCAGCCCGGTCTCCAGGTTCTGCTTGACCACCGATGAGGTCTACGCTGCCGGTGATGTTCTCTGTCTGAGCAATGCCGGAGCCGATGAACAGACACTCTACTACCTGCTCGGATGGCTGAACAGCAGTTGGGTCCAGGACTGGTATCGGGTCAAAGGATCCAGAACTGGCCATCGAACCCGATACACACAAGCATATGTCAGCCAGATTCCTTATCGGGAGATCGACGTCGCAGCCGACGCTGAAATCAAACTGCGAGATCAGATCGCCAGACTGGCCAAGGAACTCACTGTCCAAGCTTCCGGGACAGAACTCGATCAAGGCAAGCTGAACGAAATAGATATCCTGATCGGTCAGCTGCTGCAATAGCTGCTTGACCTACGGCGCAGAATGCGCTATATTACCGGACATGGTGCAGGAAGCACTTACAATCGCTGCCCGTATAGAAAGCCATCCGGAGTATTGCGAACATGCTCTCGACATATTTGCTGCTGTGTGTTCTCATATTGATACTAAACTCCTGGCTGAAGAAATCAAACGGTCAAAATGCGAAAAAGGTGCATCGAGAAGGGGTAAAGCCCCAAAGGTAGAGAACTTTATCAAGAAGCATCTCAAAGCGGCCTGCAAGCAGGGAGTTTATTACAAAGGTCGTCCTATAAAATTTGTTGATCATGTTCGCGGCAGCTGGAAACTTTCTGACGATCATTGGGTAGATTTCGGCATTGAGTGGGCAGGCCACAGAATCCCCTGTAATGCTAAGTTTACCAAAGGCGATAAGAAGAGCCAAAAGGATAACATAGGCGGCATGGCTATCTTCGGCCATCTGTTGGGAGCTCCGCACAAGATGGCCGACCCCTTGCTCAAACCGTTTTTCCTTAAAAAAGAATTGGAACAGCTCGCTAGGAATGCTCTGCCATTGCTCGACGGCGAGTTTCGGGACTACTTCTTAGTTGTATGGAATGAAGCAGAAGGGACACTGCGTTGTGCTCCCGTAACGCAGCTGAGAGATGGGGACCTCGTAGCCAATTCTGAGAATGGTTTCCAAACCAGGAACGCGGATTTTCAGCTGGTCGAAGAATTCAGAAACGCTGATGAAGCGCGCCAGTTCATAGTGGAAAAGGTACTCGATTACCTGGACAAGCTGAACAAGACCTTACCCGATGCTATGCGTGGTTTGATGCAAAAATATCGGCTGTTGCCAGATGCCCACCGGCTACTGCTAGACAAGATAGCCGAAGGACTTGAAGGTATGAGCGATGATCTGACCGCTCTCACGGCAGTAGCAAAGGTTGTGAGTGAACAAGCGACCAACACGAAACAGCAGCAAACAATAGTCAATAGCTAGCTGGCCTATTCTGCTTTTACCTGTTGCCTGATCGTCCTCTGCTCTTTTCTCCAGACCTGGAAGGCCAGGATCAGCCAGAGCAGACAGGAGACGCTGTTGGCTCCGGCCGAATACCAGAGACCAAGGCTGGCGAAAGCCATCACGAACAAGGTCAAGGTCCCGGCGGTCAGGCAGCTGGTACTCAGAGCCGGCTTGGTGATGCCGAAGATCGAGGGCAGCAGCGCCAGGCTGAGGACGATGGCTCCGCTGGAGAACACGATGTCTTGCCAATCGGTCATGTCTAAAATGTAGCATTTATCGGCGATTGCGGGCTTTTCGTTGCTGATTATCGAGTATAAGTTGCTACTGATAAATAAGTAATATGATCTTGAGGCGTGTCAGACAGGGCCTCAAAATGAGCAAGATGAAGGCATGATGCAGCCGCGTCTCGGCCGGCGCTCAGCGCTATTTGAGTAAATGCTCGAGTGAGTTCTTTGCCGTTGATTTCAGAAAAATTCGATCAACCAAGCGAAAATCTGGGGGCAGCCATTTAGTTTCATGCATATTTGCATAGCTTGAAAGGCCGATGAGTAACATCAACGCATGCACTTCTCCCCCTGACATAGCCGACACTGCGACATTGGCTCGGCGTCTCCGCCAAGTGCGTGAGAGTAGGAGACTAAGTCAGGGGGAGCTTGCTGCGTCAGTCGGGATCGACCAATCCGGGATCTCACGTCTTGAACAGGGCAGCATACTTTCTCCGGGATTGCATCAGATCGCCAGTATCGCGCAGGCACTTCAGATCGATTTCGGCGCGTTGATCGCTGCTGATGCAGAAGCATTCGATCAACAGCTGGCCCGGATGACAGCAGACGACAGCTGATCTGATCCACGGTCTTACAGGTGATGCGAGTGCTACAAGGACTCAGGCCTTTCTCGATCTGGTCGAGACCACCCGGCCAGGATCACAATTCGATCAGTTCTTCTACTCTGGCTCTGGTCTTGGGTGACAACTTCATCTGGTCACGGTGCTCCAGATACCAAGGGCGCACATCCAGGCCCCGGTTCCGCGCCAAAGAGGCTCCACGCCAGTCGGCGACCATCTCACGGATGTAGGTCTCAGGAATATCATCAGGCCGCTCTCGACCTTCGGCATCCGTGCGTAACCAGTGCTCCCAATGATGTGGGCTATGCTCACGATGATGCACCCAGGCCCGATGGAACTCGTCCGGATCTTTACGCATATCCATAACTCCGCCGCGCCCATTGGCATGACGACGAGACCAAGGCCCGTACTCGGACGGGCTGAACTTGGACCAGTCATGTATCAACATGCGCCATCTAGCCAGACCCAGCTTGCGGCCTTGGCACCAGACATGGTACTTATGTTTCAGCAGATAGCCGAGATAGCGCAGGTAGATCATACTGGAAACGTAAGGCAGAGTTCGATGTCCGAACCTCTATCTCTCGGAGAAACAAGAATAAGCTTCTTGTGACCATGAGCAGTTGATCACTCAAAAACACACCTTGACACCAGACCACCTCTCCAGGCGATTTCAGAGGACCGCGCTGACACCGAGACTTCCTTTCCGGCGAGGGGGAGCTGCTCAGAGACCGAATCAGGGCGATCTTTCCGGTATCAGCTTTTCTCCATCGGCAAACACTCGAGATTCTGACATCAGAAAGGGGCCGTAGATCCAGCTCAGCGCCGCTCTGAGATATTTTCACACGCCTCGAGGTGTCCCTGAACCTCCGACGTCTACACGGGAGCCTCAGCCGCGAATCTCGCCATCTGCTCAACGATGCTTTTCTGCCATCTCTAGTCCGGCTTCGGTCAGGACCCAATGGGTGTCATCAGGGCCGGAAGTATGTGCCTGCGACAATGGATTGGTGTGCATCTTGCGGACCAGCCCGTCCGCTTCAGCCTGTCGGAGCTGACCTTCGACACCGTTCTCGCCCTGGAGATAGCGCGGCCCGCTGATCGTCGGCCGTACTTTGGCATGGAGAGTGGCAGTGGTGCAACCAGGCACCTGATCCAAGACGTCGATGATATTCTTCATCTGCGGGGACAGCGGCACAGAACCGAGGCTCTGCTCCCCATCACCTTCGTTGCCCGCAGCCTCCGGATGAATCCGGAGACCGGTCGGCAGGAGAGCGCCGTACAGGACAGCATCTCCGTCAAGATCATGAGTCATCTTTCCTCCTGTCGGGAGCTGATCGCCGCTGCCCGTGCCGCTGCTCGCTTCTCTGCTCCACCGTGATACAGGTGCCGCCATGACCACGTTGCCCCGAACAGGGCTCCGGCGACAGCTCCTACGATCGCCCCGATCGTCCCGGCGAACGATCCTACGATGACTGCCGACCCGATGGCCGAAGCAATGGTCGTGTCACCGAGCTGCTCCCAGCGGGGCCGGCGATCCAGTATCTCGTCGATGCGGGAGATCAGGCTCATCAGCGACAATATAACAGATTTGTTCTGGTATCCGCTGATTCTGGCTGTACGCCTTTCAGACACCTTGCTGCTCCCACAGAGCATAGCCCTCGGGAGTGATCGTCCAGGATGAGGTCATGCCGCCGGTGCTATCTTGCTCGATCCAGCCCTTCTCGACCATCCGCTTCAATGAGGCCAATGCGCCGCTGCTGACATCGGCCTTGAGGATACTGGTGTGGATGAAATGTTTATGACCCGGATGCGTCGGGTCATGATACCCGGCCAGGTAGTTGAGCAGTTTCAGCTCACGCGATCCGATGCGCAGGCCTGCTTGCAGTCCGGCGGCCTGCTCCGCCTGCATCGCAGGCAGGCGGCGGCCATAGAGGATCTGCTCTGCCGTGATCTCGCTAGGACTGCTGGTGGCCATAACGACAAAGTTTAGCAGAGTGCGCCTTTCGGTTCAACCGGCGATCATACAAGCATCGCGGGCGCATCTTTCGCGGGCGCCACGTTCTCATTGCGGCCTCGTATCCACTGCCCTGATCCTTTCTTGCAGAATCTGGCCGAAGATCATCAAAGATCGCTGATCCGGGTTATTCCCGGTGCGTGGTCTATCATCACGATTGTGGCGAAGGGAATCGGACAATGAAGGTTGCGCGTCTCTGGTCGTACCTGGAGGACGGTGCTCCGGTCCTCGATCCGACTCTCGGTATTGCCGATGAGAAGTCGCCGAAGGCCGAGATCTTGCGGTTCCTCGAAGGCGGCTCCGTAGTGCTGAGAGCATCGGGATTGACCGAAGACTGGCTCAGCCCTGATCACGCCGCCGTCGTGCCGGTAGGTTTTCGAACCGACGGTTCCTGGCTCTGGTCGGCCGAGCTGGCGTTCTACCTAAGCCGGCACGGAGTGGTCCCCGAGCCCGCCTTCGTCAAGCACATGAGTGAAGCACAATACGTCGCTCGGCCGGCCACCCCAGCCGAGGTGCTGATAGCAGAAGAACTTCTGCGAGGATAAAGTATCATGTCCATACTGAGCACTCCGCAAGTGTTGGGCACCTGGACGCGTTTTAGGAGGCACTACGAACAAAGCATCTGAACGAAACAGTTGGACTCACTTCAGACCTCGAAACCCGTTCGGAGTGATCTGACGCTCATCTGGTCCACCAGCCAAGACCTCCTGTCGTCTCCGGTAGGCCGATGTCCGGGGTCGGAGGTGGTGGCGGTGGCGGGGCCTGCTTCGAGCATTGTTCCGCATCAGCAGAAGCGCTGTTTGTCTGCTCAACGTCGCCCTCGACAGTAGATTGCAGGCGACGGCAGATACTCGATAGCAGACGGAGTGGCGACATCTTCTCAGTCTAGCCAGGATGCTGGTGTCGCCGCTGGTTTATCGACTGTCCGAGTATCTTCAGCTACGACGACACCATCTGACCAGGATGATCCCGGCGATCACCCCGGCTGCCGTTACCGACAAGGCCCGGCGCAACATCCGATAGGCGAGGATCACCTGGTATTGAGCCGGGCCGACGCGTGGAGTAGATGGCTGCGGATTGTCTTGCCTTGATGGCATCGTTGAAAGATACATGAAAGAACGGTGATCAGGACGTCACTTGTCGAGACGCGGTGTCATTCCGCCAGCAGATGCGCTGCCGCACGACCGCGTGGAGTGGGAATCCAGCGAGCGAGCGGGTATGCCATACTGTCATAGCTGCTGACCATCCCCGTCAAGATCAACTTCTTCAGGATAGGACTGACATAATCCTGCCAGATCAGCTCATCACTGGGATCTTCCCAGACGTTCTTCTTTCGTGGCCCGTTGATCAGCTGATCCAACTCCATGAAAGTCATCGGTTGCCTCTGCTCGACAAGCTTCTGTAGGAAACTGCGAGCATCGTCGTCCAGGTTGTCAAGGCGCTGTCGAGCTTCGTCAAGTAGATCCGGGTCGTAGACGATCACGGGAGTCAGGCGGCCATAGAGGACGGCATCAGCTTCCAGGCTGTGAGTATCGGCTGCGGGCATCATCTGAAGTATAGCGTAGACGACATCCCGCAATCTGGTCATCCTGGTTTTCAGGTAGAGCTGTGCCTGACGACAGGCGATGTCATCCTATCCATCGAGCATCATCCTCAAGATCGTGGTTGCGGTATGTTTCCTGAATGGGGACGATCGTCAGAGTGAAAAGCTATCAGGTGGCACCGGTGATCCTGCCTGGTGAAGCCGGTCGGCCGGATCGGCTGAAGTTGCTGGTCCATCTTGATCCCGAGACCAGCATGGACTGGCGGCAGTTGTTCGTGGATCGCTTCAACGATCTCGGCCAGGAGGCCCGCTCCGAGACTTCCGGAAGGGCTTCTGTTGGAGACAGCATCATCGTCCCGACGCTGACCGACAACATCGGATCATTCTTCGTCCAGGGTTCGCGAACTGTCGGTTTTCTGGTCGCTCATCAGGATGAGGCTCTCCGTGATTTTGCCGAGAACTATCTGCTGCCGGCCGTCCAATACGCCAATCAACGAGCCACGCGCAAGGAGATCGAACGTGCCCAGCAGAATGCAGATGCCCTGCTTGCCGAGATGAACGCTGCGGCCGCAGACAGGAACAAGATCATCCAGGCCGTTGCAGACGCTGATGCGATCCTCGGCGAGGTGCTTGGTGTCGATGCGATAGATGCCCTATGAGCAGCCGGAAACCGGTGCAAAAGAATGCAGAGGATGATCTGGTGGCAGCTCGACGCTTATATCGGTCGTGGCAGAACGCAAGGCGTAAAGAGCAGAACATATTCTTCACGATCTTGAGCGTCGCTGCTCTCGTGACTTTCATCGTGACCTTGTTGCTCATCCCGTTGTCCGAGTGGATGGTCTGGGCGGTGGTGCTGATCACCTTGATCGCAGTGCTATCCGTCTGGTTCATGATGAGCAAGAAGCTGGATGGCACAAGCCAAACCTGATGCAGCGCGTTCTAGACCAAGGTTCATCATCGGCAAGGAACCCTCTATGATTACGAGATCGTTGACAAAATAGCGGTTGGCTTGGATAGCCGGGGCAAGGTCACGCTTCTATTCCCAAATATGTGCCTGGATTGTGCTTCTGCCGTATTATGATGACTGCCTTCGATAAACAAGCCGTTGTCCTATGCAGTTGAAACGTTTGCGTCTAAATTTTGTAACATCAGAGAACGAGCTGTAGGGTCACTCTCTGATGCAAGACTTTTCCAAAAATGAGCTTGAACATCCACTATCATCTTGTGATAAGTATTCGTTGCATCAGCCAATACTTTCTTTTGCTCGCGTAGGTCCTTTCCAGAGACTGGTAGCAGCCGTTGTGACATTTTGAGAGCAGCATCCCATTCTGCCCATCCTGGTTCATCTTGTAGTAGGCATTGGCCTAAAAACTGAAGACGGCTGACCCTCGCGAACCATTTGGTGCTGGTGGTCCAACTGGGTTTTGCCAACTGGACAGACTGAAACTTATCTATTGTCTTCCAGTGCTGGGTGTCTTTGCTTGCACAATCGTTCCAGGCCTCCAGGCGATCTATAAATCCTTGCCAGTTATCTCCAGCACGAGGCGTGATCTTGCAGTATCCACATTCTATCTGATAGTGACTCGATGAGTATTTCAAGAGGTCGAGCCAACTCTCATGATTCGTTATTTGCGGGAGCAAGAGATCCAGATCGTATAGATTCTTAGGAATATCTTCTTCACGCTCCGGCGGGATGCCCACGGGAGGAGCACTCAGAGCTACTGATTTGAGCGCAAATTGATAAGGAGGTTTAGGAATCCGGGCATTCATAACGTGACTACTTGTCAAGAAACGCCCTGTGACTCGTTCCGTATCGGGCATTATTGAAGCTGCTCCTTGGTGAAACTCAACCTTCACCTGTATCGTGTCTCCGTCAATAGGCCGGGTGAGCAAAGCCGGCGCGTAGATTTTATATGAGAATAACGGTAGATTATTACTTTTGGCGGGTATCAGCGGATCATAACAGAAAAAGGGGTCTGGAAAATCAGAAAAACGTGCCTTGAACTTTTCCAGCAAATGTACTATCTCATCCTCGGTCGCACTGGTTATATAGTCGTTGTCCCGACTCCCCCGTTGAGCTGAGACATTCATGCGAATGGCTATAGCGTTCCCTCCCATCAAGATAAGGTCCAATGATTGCTCTTCAGCAAGTTTTTGTAATTGCATATGAAATTCGGAGCACCAGGCTGATATCTCCAACGTGAAATCATTTTTGATTCCATGCTCAGCTGCGCTTTCTTGAACAGAAGAAGGATCAGTAACCCAGTCTGTGAAAAAGAGATCTGAATGCTCGGCGATCAATGACTGTACCGGTCTTGTCATGAATCATAACCCGCTTTCAGAGCTTGGAATGCAGGAGCTCTCTGTGCAACCAGTTCTCCTGACGCATATTGAATCCAATCGAGGTACCCCATACGTCTTGCATAGTTTTTTAGCTTTTTCAGATCGGCCCCAGAATCGATGAGATTGTGCAAGATACGGCCGAGCTCCATGAATTCTATTTTGATGTGCCCTCGATGAGTTTCGCGTAGAGTGTCCACCCATGCTTTCTCAGGAGGGGCAAGCATCCCATGACAACCATATTGCGCTGAGTTAGATTGTTTTCTCAACAGTATGACATCCGACGGGTTATCTACCATTGGTATCCTGGTTGCCGCATTCAATCTGACTATTATATGCTGATCAGATGCCAGGGCATCCTCAGCGGCATCAAGATGAAGCGGATCAACGTAGACGATATGCGGATAATGTTTTATGAATTGATGAGTGTAAGGGATGAGGATATCCAGCCCTGTCACATGAGCCTCCAGAGCAAAAGCATCAAGATCATCCAGGATCCCTTTGACAGCATCAGGGATGGAAAGGGATTCTATGGGAGCTTGATAAGAGCCTTTGGAGATTTGAACGATCTCTTCTTGCCTCTCTAGCTGTCCCAAGCGTCGAAGTATCGAATATCTGGACAAGGGAAAGATTTTCTGAAAATGTGCCACAGTGAACACGCCACCATTCTGCATGATTGACAGAAGCTGTCTGGAATCGGGTTCTGATATAGGCCTACCACTTGAAATGGTCATAGATCTATTATGCAACAAAAGAGTAGAATTTTTCCGAATTCTACTCTTTTGTTGCATAATAGATCTATGACTTTCTGATGATTTCAGTTTTAGAGCAAGATAATTGCATGCTAGAAAGAAGCTTGCTTTTAGTTCTCTTCAAGGCTTCGCGTACGATACAGAAGCTTACGCACCTGCTGGCAGCGATCAGCTCATCTCTTCGCTGATGTCGGCATCGGTGAACAACCTGATGGCGGCGACGGCCTTACGCTCAGATCGATCCACGAGAATCACATGGTCGCGATATCTGGTATCACGAAGCCAGTTCAGCCTCTGGGCGCGCAGGTTCCGGCTGAAGCCGCAGACCTTGCCTGCATCCGCCAGCCATTCTTCTCTGAGGATATAAGGCCATCCTGAGGAATCGAGGGCGCAGGGGCGGATCGGAGCGATCCAGGCAGCTCCACGATAAGATCAGCCCCCGAAGCCGGCTTGCTCGGAGTTGAACGCGCGCAGACCATAGCGATTGACCAGGTAGCCGACCAACGCACCGACGATGGTCACGCTGATCCCGGCGATCGCGTCAAGCAGGAAATGATTACCGGTGACCATGACCGCGATGGCGACCAATGGTCCCCAGGACAAGGCCAGGCCTTTCAGGATCTTGTTGTCGATCGCCGAGGCGACGGCGATCCCGATGGCGAAGGCGAAGCCGACATGGAGGCTGGGCATCGCCGCGAACGGATTGTAGAAGATGGTTGAGTGCCCGGTCAGGACGCTGCCCGCGTTGTCGGATACGGTATCGGCCAGTCCGATGGCGTCGAGACGCGGCGGCGCGACCGGGAACAGGGCGAAGATCGGTATCGAGATCATCCAGGTGGCGCAGATCGTATTCCGCAGCCAGTAATAACTACGCCGTTTACCTTTTCGGAACCAGAGCCAGATCAGGCTCAGCGGCAGGATGAACAGCTGCGCAGCCAGGTAGATGCTGCTGAACAGGTCAGGCCAGAAACCGGCCGAGAAAGCTTTCTGCAGGCCTTGTTCGACGGCGAGGCCGCCTGATTGCTCCAGGCCGAAGATCAGTTTGGCGTGCTCTTCGGCGGCGGCATAATCTCCGACGAAGATCCAGCGAGCAGCCAGGTAGAGCAGATAGACCACGAGGAACAGGCTGATCTGTCGCAGGCCACGCCGGTTCCATATCTTCCTGAGCATGTATCCAGATTACACCTTGACGATCCGCGTTCCGGATGTGTTGATCAGATGCCTTGAATCAATCGCCGACGGGCCGGAAAGCCGACAGGGGTTGCAGCCGCCGGAGCTTGCGCCCCTGTATGTAGCTTGCCAGGAGAGAACAGGGTAAGGCCACCCCGGCGATGATGACACAGACGAAGAAGGCCTGGTTGATCAGGACCGCCCCGGCCACGGACAACAGCAACACGATCGACCAGAACAACACGTTCTGCCGGCTGAAGCGGAGGCTCTGTTTCAGGCTCTCCTGAGCGACGAGAAGATACCTGACGATCGGATCCAAGGAACCCGACAATCTGGCCGGTGCGGCACCGCCGTTGGAGGAGAAATACCCTTGCAGAAGAAAACGCGGACAACGGTATTCGACCCCGCCCTCTTTATCGACCAGCAGCTCGCCGCCGTCTTCCAGCAGGGAGTTCAGTCGATAGGCCCAACGCCTCACCCCATCATGGCGGCTGTCATCTCTGATCAGGTCAGACGGACTGCAGACCAGTGCAGGGAAAGATTCGTTGAGGGTGGTACATGCTTCGGTGGCGGTAAAGGCTTGATCGGCAGCTATCGTCCGCTGCTGATAATCCACTACCGCCTGTTCGAGGACATCACTCATAGGAGAATCATAAGGCAAAAAAGAAACGCCATAGGACCTGGTTCATCTTTGCTCGGCGCACTGAAGCGCTCCTTCCGGCACTAGGATGAAGCTACATAATCTGGAATGCTGTCAAGTTTTATTGCAAGAAAACTTGACAGCAGACGATACTATGACGAGACCTCGTCCGGCCAGACCTCCATAAGCCCGGCAACTGAGAACCATCTTTGTCTGTCGTCAAGATCAGTACCTGATCGTCGGACTTGTGAATACCTGACTATCTTAGAGGGTGCTCGGACTGAACAACGGATCGAGACGATCGATGATGTTTTTCGACATCCAGGCCCCGAGCAAGCAGACACCCGCCCAGAGAGCCGGTATGCCTCCGATCAGAGCGGTGATCGTCGCTGACGAACCCGCCAGGAGGCTCAATCCGGTGAAGAAAAGGGCGAACAGCGTGAACGCCCAGCAGAGGACTATGCGATTGCTCAGGCCGTTACCAGCCCTCTTGTAGCTGTTCTCCAGATAGCTGATCACCGGGTCGAACGATCCTTGCAGCTTCATCGGCGACTCTGGCATCGGAGCACGTGTCGGCCCCGGTCCGATCAGAGCGTCAGCCAGGTAATCCGGCGGCTGGTAGAACACCTCCCCTGAACGATGCGCCAGCAGCTCGCCTCCATCCTCGATCACCGAGTTCAGTTTGTAGGCCCAGCTTCTATATCCTCGAGCGTCTACATCCTCGATCAACTCGTCTGCTTCACAGACCACGTTGCTTTTATCTTTCAGCAGGCGACAGGCATCGGCGGCGGTGAATGCAGCATTGGCCGCGTCGATGCTCAGCTGCTTTTCTTTCTTTCGGGTTTTGACAGCATCTTCAAGTAAGCTCATATGACGATCATAAGGTACTGTCTGGTATCTGACTGGCAAACAATCGTCGGGTTCAACCGCCATGCCATGCAGGTCAGAACGAAAGCCTGTCCAGAGCAACAGTCACAGTTCTGCTCAGATGAGCTGAACTTCTTCATTCGTATCCGGGCCGAGATAGCTCACTCCGGGCTCTGGCGGGATCGGCTCACCGTCAGGAGCCGTGCACTGGGCTGAAAAGATCTCACCGCTGGACAGACGAATAACTCGGTTCTCGATGACAATCCATCCGCTGACATCCTCGTTGCTTTTACCGTGCTCATCCAGCTGCATCGTCCGCAGTATCACGCTGCCTTGTCTCAACAATAGTGCTGCCACAGCATACAGTGCATGTTCGCCGGCACCGATCGCCATCATACCATCATTCGTGTCGATGAAATCATCATCTGACAGGCCGACAGTACCGATGAACGGAAACGAACGATCAGCTGTTTGGACGGTTACGTTGTACGTAAGGTGGGCATGGTCTCGAATCATGGGCCGGATCTCCTGGTCAAGAAATGCGTACGCTTTCGCCAATATCTCATCGCTAAGGCTTTCGACAGCATCAACGTATTCCTGCTCATCGGTGATGCCCGCATGATTGCTGATCATATGGTCCGCGATCAGCTGCTGAAGATCCCAGCTTCTGAGAGAATCGACGACATGACCGTCGCATCTGCTGAGAAGCTCAGCCGGGCAATCCTGTGTCCATTGTTCCAATGCTTCCATCTGAAGCTCGAACCGGTCTTCGGCATCTTCATCGGCACTCTCATCCCATTCGTACTCATCCCAACTGATCAGTGGTGCCAGGAAAATCTGGGAAGACACATCGTCAAACGACATCGCAGCCTCACGCGCGTTCTCGACCCGGCCTTGCATGAACTCTATGTAGGCCCCGATGTCATCAAGGTCGGGATGGTGCTCGTATTCAGCGATAAGATCACCGTACAGCATAGGATGGATGATCGGGACGACCGAGACGGTAGTCTCTTCTTCGGTCTCCGGGTCGGGAATAGTACGAGTGCAACTCACCATGAAGCCAAGGTCATCAAAGTCGATCGGATCCATTACCGATAGTATAGGTCAGGCCTTGCTCTCGAACGGAAACCGAGAGGAGCTGTCAGCCGCCAGGCACGTAGGTTAGGACGAAAGCCTGTCCGGAACAAAAGCCGCTGAGTTGCGCGCCCATCGAGCTACCGGCCCCACGATTATCGGCACTCGGGATCAAGCGAATATCAGCGCCTTGACCGCCCTCCATCGTCGCTGCGGGAGGGTACTCATCACGATCATCACCCGGTTTAGTAGCAACCCCGGCCAGGGAATACTTACGATTCTCATCCGGCGCTTCCCGATCCAAGTGCAAAACTTTAGGCTCACCAGCCTTGATCGCATCCTCAGCATGCTTGGCGGTCGCCGGATAACGTGACGGATCGATGTTGATGGCGACGGCATTCTTGACCAGCGTGCAGTCGGAAGGGTCGGCGGCCTCTTTATGCCCGTAGAGCGTGTGACCCGGAAGGTTCTTCTGCGTCTGTGATTGGCCGAGCAGATTGTCGAACTTGCCGTCCTGATAGGCATGGACGACGGCGAAAAGAGCGATGATCAGTAGGGTGAAGATCAGTCGTTGCAGATGGCGTCGGATATTTCTCGGCATGGGTCTTCCTCGTCTTGGGCTTGACAGTTACCCGATGGACTCTAGCAAGTCCCGATCAGGATGTCAACATTGCCGATCGTGGTCGGAACCTGTTTGGCCTGGAAAGCATCAACGCACTGATTGAAGCTTGCTACGGAACTAGGAAGTCAGCTCCGAGATCACCTGTGATCCCAGCTCGGTGATCTTCCAGTCGATCCCGTTGGTCTCGACCAGTTCTCGGTCGCGTAATGAGTACAGAACCGTCTCGACGGCGCTGGCGCTGGCGAAGACTTCTGGTTGTTTCTGATGGATCTCATCTACGGCCAGTTGTAATGACGAGTGCTGGGCGGTGAAGTCATCCGGATCGAGCAGCTTCAAGACTGCGCGCTGGCGATTACCCAGCTTCTTGTAGCGGCTCTTCGTCCGAGCTTCTGTGTCTGTCGGCGTGGCTGCCGGATCGAGGCGACCATAGAGGATGTCCTCGGCGGCAAGACCGGTTACTTCTTTCATACCTGCTCCACGAGCCATGCAAGAAGTATAGTCGGGGCGGGAGGCAAGACCGTGATTATGCCTGCGGCGAAGAAGGAAACTGCTCCAGCTGGTTGATCGCAGATACCAGTTCGGGTTCCTGGCTTTTGAGGCGGGTGATCTGATCCTGAAGCTGTTTTCGACGGCCGGCGTCAGGATGGCCGTCTTCGAGCTCGACCCTGGCATCGGCGATGGATATGATGTTATGGCGTAATGTCCGCAGGCGCCATTCCAAGATCATCCCCGTTGTGTCCGTCGGCTTCATCTTCGGAAGATGATAGCAGTTCTTCGACAGAGATGACTTCTTCATCGCTTGTCCTAGAGTGAATGAGTATCCAACGTCTTCTTACCCAGCTCGGTGATCTGCCATTCCCTATCGTTGCTCGTGACCAGATCGTGCTTCTTCAATGAGTTCAGCACTGTGAGCACTCCTCCGATGTGACTCAAGGCTCGGATCCCTGATCGCTCGACAAGCTGATGGATGTCGATGTCGAGCGCTGAGCCGTACTCACCTGAGTACGAGTTCAACGCCTTCAGCACACGCAGCTGGTTCTGACCAAGATGAGCAGGAGACTGCTCATCGGAGTTGCCGGCGGGCTGCGGCGATCCAGGTAGAAGCCGTCCGTAGAGAACTGCTTCTGGTGACAAAGCATCCTGTTCTTTGATCCCGCTGCCTCTGGCCATACGATCAGCATACATCGTTCCATTGCAGCATCTGCATTTGGTCTTCGCTGCCAAGCTGCTAAACTATGCCTGCGGTCGAAAAGCAGGCAGGCGAGCGCGAATAAGCTAGGATGAAACTATGGGCCGAGGCGCGAGCAACATCACAGAATCCGCTACCGGGGCTGGTAGCAGCCTCCGTCACCGAGGCCGTACTGGTGGTCAAGCTGATAAGGCTTCAGAAGCAGATCGCAAACAGCGTAAGAATACTCGGGAGCGGTTGAAACGTCGTCTTGATCAGGTGGCCAGATATTACCATCAGGAAGCCAAGGGGCGCAACAAGGCTGACGCTGACAACTGGGCGGTCATCCCGTTGATCTCGGATGCTACCCGCCAGATCGGCAGTAGCGTGCAATCACTCCATGTCAGGCAGGGGACTGCCCTGGAGAACATCGCTACGGTCCTGATCGACAAGAAGGAAGGGCATCATCGCCCGCAGGATCTGTTCGGCCCGGGAGCCTCCGCTGACGACAAGCTGGAGCTACCCTCGCGTTACGGAGCAACTTACGCCGACGGATCAAAACAATCGGTCATCTGGTCGCGCCTGCCGAAAAATCGGGTCGTTGATCTGGCCAATGAGATCAAGGAACGTTTCACCTCATTACCACCGGAAGAAAAGACTTTTGCTGCATTGAACGAGATGATAAACAGCGCCGTCGCCGAACTGCGCGCGATCGACCCCTCTGAGTATGAGGCAAAGCCTAAAGGTTACGTGATCGACATCGCCGATGAGATCAGTGACTCTCGAGGACGACGCAGAGAACTTCAACTGATCGAGATGAAGAGCAGCGGCAAGCTCGACAGTAACAATGTCAAGCACGCACTCAGCAACGTCCTCAAGGCCAGACTGGCACTGTTGGATCATCCTTGTCGGATCAAAGTCTATGCTGCCCAGGCTTTCGAGGGTATAAATCCGAATACCTCACTCAGCAAGACTTTCCCAAAGGAGTTGTTCAAGGCTGGGGCTGATTTCTGGGAGCCGTTGCTCGAAGACGGACTGGCCTACGATGATCTGAAGAAAGCCTGGGCCAGTGCCTGCAAGCCTTATCGGTTGAGCACCAACCCTGATCTGCTGACAGAAGCCTTCGCTGACATGAGTGAAGAGCAGCAAGAGCAACTGTTGACGCAACTTCTGCGTCAGCGCAAATCCGCCAAGAAGAAGTAAAATCAGGTCCTGAAACAAGTCGGCCGCCTATGCTGTCTGTGTGACCGGGAGAGAAGAAGCAGAAACGCGTGAGAGTGTATTGCATATACAGCTACGCGATGTATTGAATCAGGGGCTGAAGAACGGGTCCTTCTTCGTCTGGCTCAGTGTTGATCCGTTACTTGGTGATCTGAACCGTGAGCAATGGACCGATCCGGCGGGCCTGGTCGAAGAGATAGAGGCCTGGTTGGCCGAACTGGATCCTCAGCATCTGGAGGAGACCTTTCCCAGTCGTGAGTTTCGTGACCCGACAGCCGCTGTCATCGTCACCGCGATCGCCAAGAAACCGGGGTCACATAGAGAGGCCGGCGATGCCATCGTCGCCAATCCCTGGCCGGTCATCTTCGAGCTTTGAGGCCGGCATCGAAAGCTGGTAGGGATTTACTGGTGATGCGCGAGGATGATGCAGGAAGCACTTACGTCTTCAGTTCTGATCTGTCACATGTGTGCATTTGGCTGAATGATGTAAAATATGGTGAAGCCGACCACCAACGGGATCACATATCCGCAACACAATCCGATCAAGGTCCCAAAGAACTTGCTTTTCAGGTCAAAAGTGATAAGGCCGATCTGGATGACCAATGCCGAAACCAGTAGCGGCAGCACCAGCCAGTGATGCGCGACAAAGGTCTGCCAGGCATCCGGAGGAGGCGGATCATCAGGAATGCTCAGCGCCAGACCGACCAGGAAACAGAAGAACCACACCATACCGGAGACCAAGAAAGTGATTGCGACCAATAACAAGTAGCCCCACCAACGCAAGGTTTTCGCCATACGGTCAGGGCCGATGCGTGTTTCTCCATCGTCCGGCCTCGACAGGCCAGACCATGTGCTTCCATCCCACCGACGGAGCAGCTGCGGATGATCAGGATCTGGATACCAGCCGGGTCTCTTGTCCATCTTCTGATGATTGGGGCTACTCCCAGAGCGAACAGTATTTTTGCGCAGAAGAACTGAGCAGCCTGTCTGCGGCTGACGGATCATTCAGATACTCCCGTGTTCAAGACAGCGGATAGTTTCTGATCGCCAGATGGGTGATGCCTCTGTCGTAGCGCTGCTTGATGTTGGCCGCGTAGGTCTTCTCGTACTCTTCGATGCATATCTCAGAATTTGTCTTGGCAGCGCGCTCATATAAATCTTCGATGAAATCTGTCTTGCCGATGACCATCAACGCCGGGCAGGGTAGCTTGGCGTACCACTCGGCGAGCAGTTCCTGCTGCGTGCGCTCGAAGGCGGCCTGGTCATAGCTCTTGAACACACTGTCATAAGGCGGATCCAGAAAGATGAAGTCATCGGACTTCAAGCCGACGGTCTCGAACAGTTGTTCGAAAGACGATGAATGCTTTTCAGTCCGTTCAAGTAGCTCGACCACGGGATCTGAGAACCAGTAATCAAGCTTGTCGGTCAGGCTCTTCATGTCATAAGACTTGCCGCCATAAGGAACGTTGAACCCGCCGCTACGGTTATAGCGGAACATCGCCCCATAGGCGAACTCACGTAAGTAGAGGAACTTGGCGGCGATGTTCAGATCATCAGCGGGTTGGTATGCATCACGGATCCAGGTATAAAGGCCGGAATGGATCGCTGTCTGCAACTGTCCTAGGATGCCTTCATCAGCCCAGTTACTCTCCTTGGCCTGAAGCTTACGCACGCGCATCATCTTGGCCGTGACCACATTGACGATCGTCGGCCACATCTCTTTGGAAGGCGGCCAGTTGTTTTGTGAGCAGGCAATGAACTCCTTTTCATATTTGCCGGCGCATTTCTGCGCTGCCGTCTTGGCAGCTGCATCATCCAGAGATTGCATCTGGCGCTGCACCGGTAGAGCCTTCGGAGCGAACTCCTCGGCGAACAGCTGCGCCTGTTTACGGGCAGCAGCATAGAGCCGCATCTGCGCTTCCAGTTCCTTCGGCTTCTCGCCGATCATCTGGTAGGCATCGATCAAGACTGCATTGACGTCGTTGATCACTGCCTGCTGCGGCTCCTGATCGAAGAAGACGGCCCCTCCACCGACGAATGGCTCGATGAACCGTTGATAGTCGGGGATGCGCGGGCTGATCTGCGGCAATTCCTGGCCTTTGCCGCCTGGCCACTTGAACAAGGTCTTCACCCTGTCAGTATCCATGACGGCGGCGACCCCGGCCGGGTTTCGTGCATTGCGGTGCATTTCAGTGCAATCAGATTTACCTGAAAATCTGGAGATTTTCAGCAGGTCGGGACAGACACCCGGCGACGGGTGTGGAAGACGGTTCCGTCCTTGCCCCAGACCTCCACGAAGCCGCCACCGGACGCTTCGACCATACGGGTGGCTGTATTGATAGCCGAGGCAAAATCGGCGACATCCAGATGCTCATCGTCATCTGACGGCACCCAACCTGCTATCTCAGGCTGTAGCGTCACACGCCATCCCTGCGCCCAGCGAATGTGATGAACCCGGTAGGTCACCAGTGACGGCACGACTTTACGTGAGGGCGTGGTCCCGTAAAGGATGGTCTCGCTGTCCAGCGGTTGCCGGGGCATCATCAGATCATAGCAGGATGAAGCGTGGCCTGCAAGTTCAGCTTTGGTTCAGGACTGCCAGCGCCTCTTTGCCGGTCTCGGTCAGGGCAAAGGTGAAAGTATAATGGTCAGGATAACGAACCGACTTGATCAGCTCATGGCGTTCCAGGCTGTTCAAGGCCTGGTTGACCTGGCGGGTACCGAAGCCCTTTGCCTCGATGCGATTACGGATCGCCATGCTGCCGATCTCCCCGGCAGGGCAATCAGGCCCACCGATCTCCTCAGCTTCATTGAACAGCATCAGGCAGGCACGCTGGACCCGGCCGAGGTTCAGACCTGCTACCGCACTCGAAGACTTTCGTCGGGGAGCGGCGGCGAGACTGCCGTAGAGAATAGAATCGGCGTTGGTCCCGGCTTCTCCCGAAAGACAATCTGCTTGTGTGCCGGTGCCTCGCGCCATGCGCTCAGTATAGCTGATCATGGCAGAGATCGCAAGCGTCTGGCATCTACGGCTGCCCCACCGGGTATGATCGTGATCATGCTCTTTCCAGATCCCGAGAGCTATCCGGATGCACGATATAGGTGCTTGCCACCTCTCCTACGTTATTGCAGACCTGGATCTGGCCGCCTCCGGCTTCTTGAACCAACTTTTGAGCACAGTTGATCGCGCGCCGGATATTTCCGGTGAATCTGAGGATCTGATCAGTATCGGTTGCATCCCATCCTCGGCCTGTAAGATCGACGTTCTTCTTCAGTACTATGTTGAAGTCGCGCCGATGAGGCCCTTTGATCATGGGGCCGAGCAGCACCCGCGCCACCGTCGGAATACCACCTTCGCAAGCCTGACCGCGAGGGCCAGTGGCTCCATAGAGGATGGTGTCCGTGCTTTCTTGACATCCTCTGGCCATGAACTGATGATAGCAGACAGAACGGCGAAGATGCCTACTCACCGAACAGCCGGCTCGGACAGAGGCTCCTTGATCAAAGGCGGATGACAGATAGTTCCGGCTTTGGGACTCATCTCAGGAAAGGAGAAGATGAAAGAAATGCCGGCATTCTGCTTCAAGAGTAAGCTGGTCACTGATGGCAGCTCCGACCTATCCACACGCTGCATTGGGCTTTCGCGCCTGGATGGTCAGAGATCAGTTGCTGCTCCCGCTCTCTGCAGGTCCGGCCTGGCAGCCTGGAGTGAACCGGGCCTCCTGTCATCCAGGCGGCATGGTGCGCCCATATGAAGCCACCGTCGACGGGCATCAGGCCCCGGGAGCGAAATGCCATTGCGGCTTCAACGCCTATCATCGACTGGATCGGGCCTACGAGACCGCCTGGAACTACATCGAACTCGGTTATGATACGCGAGGCCCGCGAACCTATGTTCGTGAATATACGATCGCGCTCGGGGCCATCGCCGGTAGAGGATCCGTGCAGATCCATCAGCAAGGATTTCGGGCTGCCGAGGCACAGATCCTGGCTTTGTCCTTGGTCCATGAGGATCAGCCGCTGCACGAGCTTGTCGAGGCAGCTGCTTTGCGTTATCGCGTACCGCTGGTCGAGACACCACTCCACCTGTCAAAGCAGATAGGGGCGATCACCGGAGTGCAGACTATCCCGGAGAAGGTGTTGGCTCCGTCCTGGCTGCACCGGATGTTCTTCAAGAACTGACCAGCCGACCTCTTCAGGCCTGATCATCGTCAAGAGCTAGAATCATCATATGAAGGCGATGGAGATTCTCTATGGTGAGCATACGCGTGAGCATACGCGAGTGATCTCGAACACGCATGGCGACGGATCTATGGAGGCAGACTTCTTTCAGGCCCGGGTGAAAGCCTGGCCCGGAACCGAACTGTGTTACGACGAGAGCCAGGATGGTCAGCCCCTGGTGTTCTTTGATCTCGCCATCTGTGAGGGTCCGTATGAAGGGGAGAAGGTCAAGGTATGCCTGCGGATTGAAGGCCTCGGTGAAGAGAAGTACTACGCGGCGGTAGCTGCTTTCGGGGGAGCTGCTGTCCATCCTGTCTCCGAGAGGACACAACGCTTCATCAGTTATGAAAAATGGTTGTCCGACGGTCTCGAGAAGTATTCGGTCATGGTAGATATAGAAGATCATCCGGCGCTCGGACTATGGGTTGACTGCTTCATCAGCAACTCGGCGGAGCCGCTATGATGGACAGCGGCACCGACATCCTCTATGGTTCTTTTGCCAGACAAACTGTCTGCAAGGATCCTGATGAAATACTCGATCCGGATGTCTTCACCGCCAGGGTGACGCTGATCGAGGACGAGCAAGGGGAGGAAGGCCTGCTCGCCGAAGAAAGACGCGGAGCCAGGCTGATGCTCTTGAAGATGGTCATCTGCTCCGGCGAACATCAGGGGGCACCGGTCACGGTAAGGATTCCGGCCGACCCCGGTTCCTTCATATTGCGCAAGTTGGTCAATAGGCTCTTTCCATCGGCTGACGGTACCCCTTTCTCCGGTGAGTTGTCTTCCGAGGATCTGATCGCCGCCTTGTGCAAAGTATCATTTGCGGCCAAGATGGAATATCATCCGGATGGCAACGTCTCGATGCGAAACCTGCTTGTCGACACGGTCGAGCCACTGGAATAGGAACTGCCGGGGGACTTACAACCGTACCGGTTGCAGGCCGAGCGGCCCGATCAGCAGATCGTAGCTGCTCGAAGCCGAGACGAGGCTGGATTCATCGTCGGCGATGACATTCGGATAATCGTTGAATGCCGCCGCCGGCCCGCCTCGTTTCAGCGCTCCGGTGACGATCTGTCTGCCGCGTCCCATCCTGTCGCTGATCTGGGCTTCGACATGATCGCCATCCTGAAGCCCGCACAACCAATCACAGAAGCTGTCGATCTGGCGTATCTCGGCAGCAGTCGGCAGAAGAAGCTCGGACTCCGAGCGGACAAGCTCACGTTTGCCATACTCGATCGTGTAGACATTCTCGCTGACTTCTCCGGTATGTTCCTTGCGATCATTCCAGATCAGCGGAGCTGCTCTTCGGCATCCCCATTCCACAGAGAGTATCTTTCCCAGCGTCAGTCGATCGGAGGTCGCAGAATAATCATGGAATAGGACCTGATCGCCTACTTTGTAGACTGGACGCTCGGGGTTCGACAAAGGAAGTTCTGCCATTGCCTCGATACGATCGATCCAGGTGGTCAGCGGCGTGATCATCCTCTGCGCGATCGCCGGATGATCAACCAGGAACAAGGCGGTGACCTTTCCCTTGTCATCTGTGATCATCGCCGGGACACCCGTTTCGATCGAATGCCGCAGAGTGTCTATCTGTTCTCTGCTCATTTCGGCCACGGCTTGCAGCTTGGGAGGCTGTCCCGTCGAACGCATCGAAGCTATCGCCTTGCTCAACGGCTTGGCCAGCTGGGTGGCGACATCAGGCCCGCCCCTGAAGATGACCGCCTGGACCTGGCCGAGGCCATCTGTGATCGCCGACAACCCATCAGTCGCCGGCCTTTCCAGAGCTTCTTGGATCTGCTCTTTCTCAGGAGCCTGAGTGAGTTTCAGTTTCGGAGTCAGCATGATCAAAGAAAAACAAACGGGGCCACAGATACTCAGTCTGTGGCCCCGAGCTTCATTCGATGTTTCAGGCTGCTCCGACCTCGGCCAGAGCAGTGCGGATCTCCTCGACGCTGACCGAACCGGGGTCGACTTCGTAGTAGCCGAGCAGTTCCTCGAGCGGGCGAACCGTCTCCAGCATCTCCGGACTGTTGCCGTGCTGGGCGGCCAGCTCGCGGGTATTCTTGATCACCTTGCGGGCCTTGGTCACGGCCTTGCTCACAGAGGCAAAGTCGGTCGCGGCATCGCTGTAGCTTTTCAGGGTCATTCTTCTTTCTCTTTCTGGTTTGAATGGTTGAATTTTATCGGAGGTTGTTCAGATGGTCGAAGCCTAGCAGCTTTCGCCGGCGCTGTCAACAACCGACGCTGACCGGCTCGCCCGTCTCGGTGATACCGAAGAACTCCGGATCGCTGCCCTGGGCGACGGCCAACTCGGCCATCTGCTCGTTGCTGATCTTCCGACTGGTGATCTCGCTGTCCATCGAGTAATCCCCGACTTCGGCCTCCATGACGATGGTGCTGATGTCCATGTCATCAGGGATAGGATCCTCTGAGAGAACCGTCAGCGTGATCGTGCTCTTATACATTACGTCTCCTTTTGCCTGTCCGCCATCTGCGGACGATCTGGTTGATTATATCAAGGATAGCAGATCCAGGCGACCATGACAAGTCAGGGACGAGGCCGTTCTCCATCGGCTCGTGATCATCGACCCCAGGATACAGGTTCAGCTGATACTGACCAGTTTGTCGAACAGCAGCTGCGGCTTCTCCCTGTCGGTATCGCCGTTCTCCTCATCCTCGATGAGGTCGATGCCGATCTTGTCCACCAGCCGGCTCCAATCGATGCGTTCATCGTCATCGCAGGCATCGCCGACCGCCCACAGCTGTGAGGCGTAATCTCGAAGGGCAAGGGCCTCATTTTCGTGTTCTGAACCGCCGGCTTCTTCAATGTGTGCGGCCTGGTCCATGACGGCGTCACCGATGGTATTCAAGAAATAGCTCAGATTGGTTTTCATCATTGTTCCTTCGGTCTGATAATCTGGGTGAGAAGACTACGCAGAGTCTAGCAGATCTTGCAGATAAAGCAACCACGCAGATGCGCGTACAATCTCGCGCCGATGCTATAAGACATCAACACGACAGCGAAGGAGGCAAACCCGACCTGGTCAATTCTCTGCTGCGGTCCCGCCGAAGAGGATCTCATCCGGGTCCATGGATGCATGACGTGGGTCAAGGCCGGCCGCATCGTCTTCGACGCTTGTGGACATATCATCCAGAGCGAGGGCCTCGGCTGCTTCTTTTTGTTCTCTTCTTATCTTGAGAAACTTTTTGACAGCATCATTGTCGGCCTGGGCAGAGCGCGCCTGCCGATGGGCGTTATTACAGCTGTTGCAGAACCCACTGCCGGTTGCCTCGGTGCCGATACCGCCGCATCCAGTGCAGGTAGTGTCGGCCGATAGCCTGGAGGCCGGATCGGAATCGGAGAGGATGATGGTCGGATGAGAATAGGCCATCCGCTTGCGCAACGGATCTACAGGAACCCCGTTCTTGCGGTCTTCCTTGATTTTCTTGCGTGCCTGTTTGCGCCAGTCCCAGGCGCGCTCATAGGCTTCACGTTGCCGACGCGGCATCTTGTCCAGTCGCTTTTGATAGCGCTTGTCGAAATACTCTCCGATCTTGCTGATCATCATCTGATTATACCGCAGAAGCCGCCGGCCGGCAAGTAAGGCACCGGGGCTAAAAGATCACTGCGAATGTGCGCGCCGACCAACATCTACAAATGAGTTGGCAAGAGGCGTTCATGGCGATCTTCCGTTGGCCTCCCGGGGAGCAAAGGACAGGATGGAGTAAGAGAGGGCTGTTCTTTTTGTTCGGTCTTTGCCTACTCACTTTTGTCGGTGTCCGCATGCTGCCGCTATTACCCGGCCTGGCGTTAGCTCTGCTGTTGCTGTTGGTGGGCCTGACCTGCCTGAACAAGTTTCCGACGCTGGCCAGACACCGCTGAATGGCTGAGATCCCATTGGACTCGTCTTATGATTCGGCGAGCACATCGGCCGCTTGCTATACTGACGTGATTGACTTCAATTTTCAACTGGATCGACGCTGGCGGCTCCCGGCCTGCAGGACAGCGATGAGCATCGGTTGCAGCTGATCTGCGGGGAGCGGCTTGCCGGCACCGACCACCGTACCGTAGACATCCAAACTATTCCCGGTCCGCGAGCGCCGCCCTTCTGAGTGCCGCCGAGCTGAAACTTTCATCGGTCCCGATCCTTGTCCAGGGGAACCAGTCGGGTCGGAGCCGGTGGATTGACCGGGGTACGCAGCGCGCTCAGAGCACCTTCCTGTAGTCTGCTACGGATCTTGCGCTTCGTATCGTCATGTTTGCTGAAGATCTTCATCGCCGGCATCATGTCGATGATAATACATCAACGCTCCGGCTCCGTACCTTCTCGCCGAGATCGGGTCTTCAGGCATCACGGCGTAGCAGCAGTATCGCCGCTATTGTCAAGGAGATACAGATATATCCGCAGAGGACCAAGCCTCCCCAGATCGGAGATAGCGCGTTGCCGGAGATATGGCTGGAGTACATGCTGGCTGCGGCATCGCCCGGGAAGAACTTCGGGATGATCTCCCCGAGATCTCCAGGCAGTAGGCTCAGCACCGGCGGGCCGACGAAGAACAATCCGAACAAGGTGGCGATGCTGCCGGCGGTACTACGGATGATCGCGGCGACGGCCAGGCTGAAGACACCGATCAACGGCAAGAACAGGATGCTGCCTACGATGACCCTCAGCGCATGAGTATCTTCGATCGAGTAGCTGCCGTGGGCTGAAAGGATCTTCTGGCTGGCGAAGAAGGCGATCAAGACCGAGGGGATCGTCGCCGCCAGGACCAGACCGGAGAAGGCCAGAGCCTTGCCCCAGAGGATCGGTAATCTTTTCGGCACGGCCAGAAAATCGGCTCGGATCATACCTGTCGAGTATTCGGAGCTGATCGCCAACACGCCGAGCACACTGATCGACAGCTGCGCCAGCCCGATCCCGCCCAGGCCGATGTCCAGTGGGTCGTAGCTCATCTGTTGTGCTTGCGACAAGCTGTTCCATTGAGCACTGAAGATCGCGCTGATGGCGATGCCGAAACCGATGATCAAGGTCAGGGAGATGACCATCGTCCATTTGGTCGATCTGACCGAGAGTAGTTTGCCCCACTCCGAGCAGATGACCCGCCATTGGGTCACCTTGGGCTGCGGCCGCGCCGATGCGCCTGCTGTTCTCGTCCGCTGTTTCATCCATCCTCCCTTTCGCCGTCGGCCAGGATCGTCGGCTCGGGCCGGTGATCAGATGCATCGAAAGCAGATGCACCCACCGAGCCGACTTGGCTACCGGTCTGATAATCGACCGCATGACCGGTCTGCTCCATGAACGCTTCCTCAAGGGAAGCCTGTATTTCTGTCAGCTCATGCAAGACCAGTCCCGCAGCGGCGGCGAGCTCGCCGATGGCTTCGATACTCAATCCGGTGACGGACAAGCCGGCATCATCAGAGCCGGTACTCTCCGCTACGCTTCCGCCGGCGGCGATAAGCTTTGCTCGTAGCTCGCTCAACTGCGGAGAGCGAACCCGGACCGAACGGACCCCGGCAGCGTCGATGAAATCGGAGACACTGGTGTCGGCGATCAGCCGGCCTTGGCCGATGACGATCAGGTGATCGGCGGTTATCGCCATCTCGCTCATCACATGTGAGCTGACGAAGACAGTTCGTCCTTCGCCGGCAAGGTATCTGAGCAGGCTGCGAACCCAGTGGATGCCTTCGGCGTCAAGACCGTTGATCGGCTCGTCAAGCATGACCACCTGCGGATCGCCGAGCAGGGCGACAGCGATCCCGAGCCGTTGGCCCATACCGAGGGAGAAGCTGCCGACGGCTTCTGAGGCCACTGCTTCTATGCCGACCAACTGTAGAACTTCGTCCACTCTGGACTTGGCTATGCCCTGGGTCCGCGCCAGGGCGATCAGATGAGCACGGGCGCTGCGCCCCGGATGAACAGCCTTGGCCTCCAGCAAGGCCCCGACTTCAGACAATGGGGCCTCAAGCTCGCGGTAAGGCCTACCGTTGATCAAGGCCTGTCCAACATCAGGGCGATCCAGGCCGAGCAGGAGCCGCATGGTCGTCGATTTACCGGCCCCGTTCGGACCGAGAAAGCCGGTGACGATCCCGGGTCGGACCCCAAAAGACAGGTCATCGACCGCGACCTTCTGTTCATAGGTTTTCTTCAGTCCGATGGCTTCGATCATGAGCGTCTGTCCGATGGTAATCATCTGCTCCTGTTGCCGGCGCGTTTGAGCATGAGAGAAAGGTGATCAAGCTGAAGGACACAGTTCTCAGATGATCCTCTTACAGGAGTATTTTATACTGGCCGGCGCGCTCACAAGCCAATGTGATCAAGCTCAGGATAGCGATCAAAGAATGCCTCGCTGGCAGCATCCCATGATTTGACCCGGGCATGATCATCACGACGCAAGACCGCCGCCATCAAACGCTTTCCCAGGCCTCTCCGTCGATGTTCGGGAGCAACATAGAAGAAGGCCCGCTGTTGAGAACTCTGCGCTTCTGGTACAGCCGAGGCCAGTTTTCGATCATGTAGATCGCAGAGCAATGCCCAGGCGATGATATATCCTGCATCATCTTGGATGAACAATGTGATGCCGTCTCGATTACCGGCGGCGACATCATGCAGGTGATAGCTCATCTCACCATGATCTTGAAAGCTGAGCTGCTCACATTCGGCGAGCTCGCGCCGGCTCAGTTTCGAGATCGGTTTTGCTTGTAATCTTTTCGTCTTCGGTACGCCGCCGGGATCGCAGGTCATACTCTGATGGTAATCCCCGGCCGGAAACTGCACCTGATCGGGCCATGACTGACATTGCACGCACTGCGGCAACACGCCGATCAGTTGCAACCGCACCTTGTCAAGGTCAAGAATACGGTACGATCTGCTATCATCAGTTGATGATTCTTGATCGCGGACCTGAGCAGGAGTACCTCACCGGAGCTGAGAACATCCTCTATGGAGAAGCCGGTTCGCGCCTGCCCAAGAGCGATCAGACTGAACTGGTCCAGCCCAAGGAGTGGTGGCCGGACGTGATCGATTACTCGACTGTAGCCACGCGTGGGAACATCTGTTCTCTGGATCTGGAAGGATACAGTGGGTATCACTCATGGGGCGTTCGCAGTCAGTACTTGCCTGATGAGTTGATGAGCAGGATGCATGTCGACGAGCCGCCTTCGGCATTGCTTTACCAGCTGTCTGCCTTGAAGACGCGGGCAGCTCATGCTGATGAATATCCGCGAGTTACCATGGGTGATAAAATCGGCCTGGATGCCTATTGGCTGGAGATCAAAGGAGTGGTCGATACCTGGTTCAATGCCGAGGCAAGTCTGCTGGCATTCATCGAACAACAGAGCATGATCGAGGGTGAATGGATCTATGCTCCTGGCAGCGGGAAGAGCCTTTTCAGGAAAAGCAGTAGTCAGCAGTTCATCCTCTACGTTGATCCGAAGGCTGATGAGCATCAGCTGCTTGGCTGGATCATGGTCTGATGGGTATGATGATAGTCGGCAGCCGCGCCGCCGATCCCTTATCCTACACATATGGGACGAGGACAGGGAGGCGATCAGCCGAAGAACATGGTGCCACGCTTATATCATGGTACCAACTATTCAGAAGCCGACAAGCGCGGCCTGACCCCGTATGATACAGGTTTGACCGGCGGCGAGAAGCGAGCCGTATACCTGACCGACAGTGCAGACGAGGCCGGAGAGTATGGTGGCTTCGTATATGAGATCGATGCCGAAGGATTGGATCCGCAGATGGTCGAGGACTTTGCCACCGAAGGAGGCACCAGTTTTATCGTCACCAAAAAGATCAGCCCTCGCCGGATCGACAAGCTAGAAGATCGCTGATCAGAGCAGGCGCTTTTCTGGAGCCGCCTTTCGCCATATGCAACATCAGCAGATACAGGGATCTTTGCTATCCTGGTCTCATGGGTCGTGGGCAGACAGATACAGGGGCTGACAATATCCTTTACGGGGTGACTACTGCCCGGGGGGCAAAAGCCGAGGCCAGGGTCCTGCTGCCAAAGGAGTACTGGGTCGATGAGATCGACTACTCGATTTTTCGTAAGTTCGGAACCTCATATTTTCAGGATCATCTCGGTTTCAGTGGCTGGACCTTCTGGGGCGCCCGGAGTCGGACGCTACCGCAAGATCTACGAAAGCAGCTGAGGCAGAATGATACCTCGCCGCAAGTAGATCAGTTCGTGGATAAGCTGATCGATATGGCAAGATCTCCCGAGGATCTCGGTGAGGTGGAGATCAGGAAAGCAGGCTCTCGTGAGTGGGAGCTTTATTTCGAGGGATTGCCGAACTATCGTAAGCGCGCCGACACCAGTTTCATGACCGCGATCGAGCAGATCAGCGCGACAGAAGGAAGCTGGATGTGGAAAGATAGTGAGGGACTACGGCATCTTCTCTATCTCGACTGCAGCGATACCGAGCCGCAACTCCTCGGCTGGCGTCTCTATGCAACTTGAAGCCACACAACATCAGCAGCGAATGAACTACATAACTGTCTGGCACCTGTTCATTCGCTATTCTGAGACAAGAATATCCCCGTCTCGACCGATCCGATGAGTACGACGGTGGCGAACGGCAATAAAAGGAAAAAGAGAGCGCCCTTGAAGCTGCGCCGTTCGGGGGCTATCTCTGTAACCAGATAATGCCCGATGCCTCCGGCAGGAACCAAGCCGAGAAAGCAGATCCAGCCGAGACGCAATATGAAGAACAAGAACAGTGTGGCTGCCACCAAACAGATGGCCAGGCAAGTTTCGGCATATTTTTCATTTTTGTATGATTGGTTCATCTGTTATTCGGTCACAGTCCTGAACGATCGGCATGATGAATACTCATGGCTGTCATAGACTTCACAGGCGGAGAACTGTTCATTCTATTTCTTCAGAAAGAATATATGGAGGACCAGTAAGGAATATCTTCTTGCTCATCAAGACAGAGTAGCTTCTCGCATCGGGTCAAGGAAGTTTGGCCGCACACAACATCAGCGGCCGCCTGGCTCTCTGCTAAACTGAATGCATGGCGCGCGGGCGATCACAGATGGCAGAGGAGATCCTCTATGGTGCTTCTGGGCCGCGCGTGGGGTCGGCCGGCCCGGTCACCAGGCAGAACTATTGGCCGCTGAAACTGGACCTGAGCAGGCTGCTGGTCGATGACCATACTTTCTTCGTCGATCATCAGGGCTACAGCGGTAACTTCTACTGGGGTGTGCGGAGCGTATCTCTTCCGTCTGAGCTGAACGATGCGAAGATCCCGCCGGTCGTTTTCTCTGTCTCCCGCGCCCGCGAGCTCAGCTCTCGGCAGCGGCCTCCAGGAGAGGATGAGACCCGTTGGGTCGATCATTTTCGGACGACGGCATTCGCTGATGACGGGTTGAAGCCGATCGAGTTCGTCTCCGAACTGCATCGAAGCGGCTCAGGTGATTCTTGGTGGTCGGTGATGCCTGCCGGATCGGCAGATGCGGAACTGGATGTCCTTTCGGCCAATACGCATGTGCTGGCTTTCATCGAGCAGCAATCCAAGACCGCCGCTGAGTGGCTATATCATGAGACCTATTTTGACAAGATAGGATTCCGGACGATGCTCTACGTCGATCGAACCCACTCCGAGAGCCAGTTGCTCGGTTGGTACATGATCGACTGAATGCCTTCAGTTACAGAAGGATGAACGGGTTATGCGCAGAGGAGCGGCCCTGCATCGCAGCGGGCCGCGTCGGCTTCAGTAGCTTCAGCAGACGGTGCATCATCCTGCTATGCTGAGGATATGCGAGGTGGGACTTCGATCAGCAGCCCTGACGATATTCTTTATGGAGATCTGGCCCGACCGTCCGGACAACGGCCGGCTCCGCTCTTGGTCGAACCGAAGCAATGGTGGCCGACGGTGATCACTCATGATGAGCTGCCGCTGGCCGATGACCGTAGCTATTGGACTGATTGTCAAGGCTTCGCCGGTGGGACTGATTGGGGCATCCGGAGCGCTGACATTCCTGACCAGCTGATCGCAGATTATCACTTCGAGCCGGTTGATCCTCCTCCGCTCGCCGAAGATCACATAAAATTCTTGAAAGACCAGGCCAAGCGCAAGGATCTTTCAGTGGTCAGGGTAAGCAGTGAGATCGCTCCGGGACTGCTGGAGTTGGAGGCAGAGAAAGCGGCCAAGGATCTCCCATTGGTCACCCGTGCAGGCCGGATGGCGATCTTGGAAAGATCCGTCGGCATCCAGGGCGAGTGGCGTTATCTCACCAGTATCCTGCCGACCCATGGCGATCCTGATCGGTTCTTGCTCTACGTCGATGACGCAGCCGAACCAGCGGCGCTGCTCGGCTATTTGATGATCTGATCCTGCTTCGGGCTTCACCTGGTTTTCGGATCTGGTGGCAGGGTCTTCTATGCGGTCAGCTATCGGAGCAGAACCGGGGCATATGATTGCCGGCTTCTTTGCCGGGGGGCCATAGTCGCCGAAGCCAAGAAAAGTTTTGCTACTCACCGAGACACTGATTTACTGCTATCATTGGAGTATGGCCGATGACGCGATCATCACCGTGGTCGGCGCTCAACGCGAGCGCACCCGGGAGCTGTCCGAAACCCTGGGAGAGAGCGTGGATGTGGTCAAGGTGCTTGCCGGGGCCGGATTGATCACCGTCAAGATAGATGCCGGCGATCTCAAACGATTGTGTGAGCTTGACTGGGTGGCATCAGCCGATACTTATGACCCCGAGGCACCACGTAAGTTCCGCTTCACGATCCGCCCGAAAAAGCCAAGACGCAAACCGGCGAAGGGTAAAGCCGGAAAGAAGAAACCTGCGGCGGCCAAAAAGAAGACTACCAAGAAATAAATAGGCCTCTGTCTCAGCCTGCTCTTGCTTCAACGCTCTTCTGGCAACGCTTTCTGTATCGTCTGGACGGCCGCAGCCGGCGAGGAGACCACTTTGATCAGTCCTGCCAGACCGGGCTGGTGATGCAATGGTCTCTGACTGAATACAGGAGTGCCCACGGCATGCGCATAGCCGATTTCAACCGCCGCACTGATCCCGAGATGGCCGTCAGGATTGTGCAGCCAGATCATGTCCGCCTCATCGATCGTCTTCAGATGGCGTTCTTCGACCTCAGCCGGAGTAGAGTGAAGCTCATGCTCGGCAAAGACGAAGCCTTCCGTCTCCGCGACCCAATGCAGAGCCTTCGGTGACAAGATTATGCAGCCGTGATCCAACAGCTCCTGATGAGCCTGGTGCAGTTGATCCTGACCACGCCGAAAGCTACCGCAGATGGTGACACTGATCGCAGGTGCATCTGTCTCTGCTTTTGACCTGTCATACGTCATGGCTGCATTATCAACGCTTGCCTCTGAAAGACTGGTCTTTTCTTTTATCAGCCCCATGAAACGTTCTCTGCCTGGTTCTCTTCTTTTCGTGGTCCACTCCGGGCAGTGATTATGGAAGACACTATGTTTCCGGTATGACCATCAGAGACAGCATGAGCAGCCAGGCACAGGAGGCATACGCCGATGCGGGCGCTGATGGGATCCTCTATGGTCTTGAACGGATGGCGACAAGATCATCCGATAACAGGAGCCATGCCTATCCTTCGGCGGAGATGAAAGCAGCGATAATAAAAGCTTTTCAGACCGTCGAGGCCGGCGGCGGCAGATATACCGGATATACCGAGATGACGCTACCGCAACTGGATCTGTGTCTGCGGCATGCACCGGCGAAAGAAAAGGAGCCATCGGCTGATGAAGGGACTACTGATTACCAGCTCTTGACCCAGGCATGCAAGGAGCTGAGAAACGACGGTTTCCTCCAGTTGAAGCTGGGACGGCAATCATGGACCTACGCTCTCACCGAAGCCGGACGGCAGAAGGATATGAGATAGGCGATCGCGGGCGCAAGAAAATGTCGATTTTGGATAATGGGGCTACTTGGTTGATGGGTCTACTACTTATCTGTTACTACTAATTTATACTGTCCTCTTGGTATACTCTATCTGTTTTTCCTTATTACTTTGTGGGTGTAACCGCTATACCCCGTCTGACCCTGAAATGAGGTACTGCGAGATGCAGATATTACACCCTCTAATAAAATTAGGGTATAAAATCTGCCCCCTCTCGGCTGTTGCTGCAAGATAAAAGCCCCGGATGGCTTTCTCTACGTTGATAACCTTATGGTGATCATTGGAACTGTTGTGATGAAAAAGAAGTCTTCGACAAGAAAGCCGTACATTCGCAGAGGATCAATCCCTCTGTCAGAAAGCCACCCTGAAATAGCAGCAGAGTTTTATGCAGCTGATAAAAATCATCCTTTGCATCACCCCGGCAATACATCATCAGGATCAAGTGTACTATTCTCCTGGCGTTGTTCTGAGTGTTGCACCCTCTGGTCGTGTAGGGTGTATGAGCGTACCCGAGATCACGGGAGAATATGCCCAGAATGCAGATGGGGACTCTTACCTGAGATGCGTAAAGCAAGTGGACGAAAACTTAGTCAGATCTTGAAAGCCAATCCGGAGATGGTCAAGAGAAGAAACTCGGAAATAAGCCGATTACGATGCCTCAGCAGTCTGGAAAGGTCCCTGCTGGTGAAAGGACCTGAGATTGCCGCACAATGGAGAGGTGTCAAGGATTCTGAGAGACAATACAATCATCCAGGCAATACGTCGGTCAGTAGCGGCTTGATCGTGTTGTGGGAATGCGCTGAGGGACATACATGGTGGAGCCGTGTTGCTGACAGGACCAGGAAAGAGCGTCAGGGATGTCCTACTTGTGCTCTCGTCCGAAAGCGCAGGCCAGGAAAAGTTGCGAGAAAAGAATCCATTGCGGCCTTGACTCCCGGCCTGGTCCCTGAATGGAGAGGAATGGAAGAACATCCCGAAGCTACTCCGGAGAATACAGCACCAAACAGCGCAAAACCCGTACGCTGGGAATGCGAGGACGGCCACACTTGGACTACTCCTCCGAGTCACAGACGTGATGCTGATGGAAACGTGCGCCCGTGCCCGATCTGCCGACGACTAGGTGATGCTATATCACTCATCAAGCTGAACTGGAATACACTGGTTCATATGGATGCAGAGGGTAAATCGCGGCGACTGAGAGAACTCGGGGTGAGACGTGGAGCCGCTCTGAAGCGTACACTGGCTGAGACATGGGTTTCTGGAGAAATAACCGATGAGCAGATGAATGAGTTCATCAGTAAAGGAAAACAGAGTGTTGTCGAAAAAATACTGCAGCAGCATGAGTTCGCAAAATACTCGGAGGATCGCCCGCAGATACCCAGAAAGATCCGAAGAACTGTTTTCGCCCGTGATAGATACTGTTGTAAATGCTGCGGTGACGATCAAGAACTGGAGATAGATCATATCATTCCTTACAGCAGAGGCGGTAGCAATGACATCAGTAACTTACAGACACTCTGCAGATACTGTAATGGTATAAAAAGCGCCCGAGAAATGACAATAGGAGAACTGCGTGATGCGATCTTTATTCAGGAGATGGCTGCTATTCCTACAGATGACTATAATCTGCCCGATGTAGAAGAAGATCAAGATTTTCTGGCGGCTCTGGAACCCGCACCTGTTTGCTCTCCGGATTACTACCTACCCGATGTCGGTGAGGATGAAGAGTTCTTCACCGAAGAGATCAACATGATCACCGACAGCTATCGGCTGCCGGCGGTGGATTATGATGAGCAGTTCCTACTGTGACGCGCAGCTCTAAATCACTCATCTACTTCAAGCACATAGGCGTAATCATGCAGCAACAACCGGGCAAAGTCCTCGGTCACGGCCAGCTCATGCTCCATGAAGCTGTCGAAGTCATCGCCGACATGTGAGCAGAACTCGGCTTCATCAGCGACTTCCAACATCTTGATGTCCGGATAACGAGACCGCCATCGGGCAAGCTTCTCCTCAGCATCTTCGACTCCATGAATGTCCAGATAATCGCCAGACGGGGTCCTGACACAGCCATGTACCCAGACACGCTCTTGATCTACCGGATCGTCTTGGAGATCGCTGACGAGCAGGACCAGGGGCATCCCGGTCTGACGGTGTAAGTCGATCGCCAACAGCGCGCAGGCCCCGTAGCTGTAATAGGCTTCGGCCTCCGAGTTGATCACGCCCGGAGTCAGTTCTCGACAGTTTGGATTGAAGACCTCCAATGTCCCGGTCTCCGGATCCCATATCTCTTCTATCTCTGCCGGCCCCAGCGCCTTCAGCAGCCGCTCTGACGCATGCTCCTTCAACCATCGGCTGCTGTCCGAATATGAGTTCTCAGGTGGTGTGAAGCCGAAATCGCGCAGACGCACGGGCGTGCGGGGTCTCCACCCTGTCTCCGCCTCTGACCGGATACTGCCGGAGGTTGAACTACCGCGTCCCATGAACAAAGAATAGCTGACGGGACAAGCGATGTCGGTTTCTCCTGCTTCTGAAGACTTCAATCATTTATGAAGACAGGAAAACAACTGGATCTTGGTGACGCGGCCAAACATAAGCGCGTGGTCGCACCAATAGCTACTATTGGTAGCACTTTTGGCTACTATTTGATAGCACCTTTGACTACTGTCTCGCAACTATTGCTGCTGTGCGATCAAACTGTGAATATATGCCCACGATCACAGGTGGCAAGCAGGCCACTGCTCACACCTATCGTCGAGCGGCCCCATCACCAGGCATCGTCAACCGTCAGCGCCGTCTGGGTGGATGATCCTGATCACAGCGGATCAGGCCGACGACCTTCCCGACTTTATCCGGTTCCGAGAACTGGACGTAGCCAAGGGCATCATAAGGTTTGGAATACCGCCAGATACCTGGTCCGCAGCAGTGTTCGACCGCTCGCAGGTGTGAGGTCAGCACCAAGGCCGGCTCGGCAGAAGTGGAATAGGTCACCTGTTGCCACCATCCATTCAGCCCATCGTAGATGTCTTTGGCATTCTCTACGTTGCACGTATCCAGTTGCGTCTTTGGGGTGATGCCGAACCATCTGACCTCACACAGGCGCGTGATCGGCTGCTTCAGGCGTACAGACCGTCTGGCGTCCGGCAGCAGATCGGCGGGGAGATCAGTCCTGAGCACCGCCCAGCGCTCGGTTCCTGACCAGGCCAACCAGTGATCCAGATACTCGAAATAGCCATCGACGGTTCCCGTCCTCGATGGCGACAACTCATCATCCATCTTGCCGACCGATCCTTGAAGCCGACCACGCGAACTGGTCTGACCGTAGAGGATGGTATCTGAATCAACGCCTGGCATCTACCCTCCGGATCACTCCTAGCGACGGATCTTGGCACCCTCACGGCGCATCTTGCGCAGAGCCAGGGCCAGAGCTTCCTCATCCCCGACCGGCCGCGAAGCTTCGACCAGGACGGTGGTGTCGAACCCGGCGGCGAGTGCGTCGAGGACGGTTGCCTTGACGCAGTAATCGGTCGCCAGCCCACCGACCTTGACGTGGGTGATCCCGGCCTCTTTGAGGTAGGCTGCCAGGCCGGTCCCCTGGAAGGCCGAGTAAGCATCCTTGTCGGCCTCGGTGGCCTTATCCACGATCACATCGGCGGTGTCCTCGATGAACTTGACCAGTTCCGCGCCCTCGGTTCCGGCCACGCAATGCTCAGGCCAAGGACCACCCTGCGCCTTGAAGCTGACGTGATCTTTCGGGTGGTAGTCGCGGGAGGCGACGATCAGATCAGCGCCCTCGGTTGCAGCAATCAGCGGGGCGACGACGGCATCTCCATCGGTGATCCCGAGAGCGCCGCCGGGGAGGAAATCATTCTGGACATCAACGATAATCAGAGCGGTTTTCATCAGTTCTTCTTTCTTTTGGCTTGATAGGTTGGATGCTGAAGTAAAAGACAGTCTCGATGAAGACAAGATAGCAGCTATACAGGCAACTGTCAAGAGCCGACGATGGGGATACAGACCAGGTTCTCCCGGCAGGACATTCTCGTCAGCTACATCCGCGCCTGTCACCGGATCAGTGGTTGCTTCTGAGGCAGGTGATCCTTCGGAAAAGGACTTGGCGGTGTCCTTCTTTCGCTGCTGCCTCTCGCTCCAAGCGGGCCACTCCGGCTCGAGCCAGCGAGCGCAGGTGCGCATCAAGCACCTTGGTATCGACCCCGGCCGGCGTGCGCTCGGGAATGCTGCCGATAATCTCGACGGTCGGCGGTGGATTGAAGTCGCGCTTGAAGATGCGAAAGAGGGAAGCCATCGTCAGAAGGTTAGCACAGACAGTTGGAAAAAGAAGAAAATAAGCTGCCCCAAGATCAGGCCAGCTTCAAGAATCAGGCAGACCCTGGCGATGATCAAGACTGTTCGCAGAGCGATCCTAGGCGGGCGATGATCTCGTTCAGACCTGAATAACTTCTGTCGATCTGAGCAAAAGCTCCCGAGCTGGTAATATATCCCGCTGCTCGTGCGGCTTCGGTATCCAATCCTTTGGCAAGCTGATCGGCAGCAGCTGAAAATACCAACAGCGCCTCGGAGAACTGCTCCGGGGACAACTTATGGCCTTGCTCGGTATAAACTTGAAGATCGTCGGACAGTTCCAACAGCCGGGGCCGGTGTCGGCCGACGGACCCACACAGATAAAACAAGTGCGCGGTGTCTGCCAGCAATATCCGCTCGGCAACGTCGAACTCTACGACTTCGCTATCTGGAGAGGAGGTGATATGTAGGCGCGGCATATCACCATAGAGGATCTCTCCGATGGAACCGTTCCCGGCCATCATCCCGTCAGGCAGCATCATCGACAGGACGGCTCTTGCGCCAGCGATGATCGGCCCAGAAGGCAGCGGTCAGCACCGCCAGCAGTCCGATGATGCCGTTTACGCCGATCAACTTCAGGATCACGAAACTGATCACCGCGCTGAACACATATGCAGGACTGTAGAGCGAAAGCGACTGTTTCAGGCCGATGCTGATGATGATACCGGCAACGCATGGCCATACCAGCCATCCAGGGCCGGTGATCAAACTGATGAACATGGCGATGACGAAGACCAAGGCCATGATCGTGCGGATATTTTCGATACGAGAAGAACTGTTCTTTGGTTTCATCTGGGCTCCAGAAGTCGCAATGTTGCGCATAGGATAGCAGATCATGACGCTGATCGCAAGCCGGGCTCGTGCCGCTTGGAGTGGATCAAAAAAATCGGGTATGGTGCTCTTGTCATACGTCACCAGTCAAGATCTCATGAAGCAGACGAAATCGGAAAGCTCACATACTTCGACGTCAAAGAACGATCCGGGCGCGCTCATCAGCATCGAGATCTGCTTTCAGTCGTAGCGCCTCAAGCGATTGCTGCCAGATCAGCTCTTGCAGTCGTCGCTCGATCTCTTCCGGGGTATGTGCTTTTTCGTCGAGTGAGGCCACGAACAGGAAAGGGACCGTCTTGCGTACATGAGCATGAGCATGGATCAGTTGCTCATGGTCACTCAACGGTGAGCGCTTGATCTGATCGCTGTCAGCGTGCTTCTTGCACTTACTGCAGGTGATCCCGATCTTCAGCTCAGAGTCAGGATCATACTTGCGGAACAAGGCTTCCCAATAGTCCGCACGCTCGTCCTTGGTCCGGGTCACGCCCCGCCAGTGCTTGCTGACATGACGATCATGGCGATCAGGAATGGAGACACCGCATGGGGTACGTCGCCCATTGGACAAGACCAGATGTCTGGCCCCGGTCGATTTTCCACCATAGACCCGACGCGTATCCGGCTCCGGCTCCATCAAGACCGGATAGGACTTCGACTGGTGATCATCGCTGTTCAGCAGCTCGGTCAGTCTGTCATCGACCCGTTCGGCATGCGCAGGCTTACAGCCACGGTAATACTTCAGATAGCTGTTGACCAGGCGCTCATAGGCCGGAGTGATCTGGGTCGTGCCCAGTTGCCCGACGATACTCGGAGCATAAGCGAGAACCTGCAAAACTTGTGGATGGGATTTCTCCAGGGCCAGGAACGGCGCCCGGTCGATCCAGCGGATCATCCGCGTGATCACCTGGGCCACCTGCTCATGATGCTCGCGGCCCTCGGGGAAAGTTCCGGCCGACAACATATGGAAGAACAAGGCCGGGACACTCTCATAATCCATGCACTCCTCGCGGATCCCTTCGGCGGCGAGATCGGCCTCTTCCATCAAAGTCTCCAAGTTCTGAAGCTTGGTTCTCTCACTGATCTCGCGGGACTGGCCACGGCCATAGAGGATCTGCTCGGCTGTCAATCCCTCGGCTGTCATCCCTGTCCCACGCATAAGGTGATCTTAGCTGATCAAGGTGGGAAACAGATATTTTCGATCAGTTATCAACTGGTGGTCGCACTCACAGACGATCATCTGCGGCTGCTGGATGTAAGAATAGCTGCTATCATCTGTTATGATCATGCGTGGAAATGGAGACAGTGTCGATGAACTTCTTTACGGAAGCGCTCCTGTCCGCTCTGGGCCTTCTCTGAATCAGGTACTGACGACGCTTCATGCCGTCGTCCATAAGGATCGTATCGAGTATCTGGACCTGAGTGGTCGACTTGTCAAACTGGAACTCGATGCAGGTAGTAATCGTCTGTTTGGATCGACCGCAAGCGTGACCGGGCCTGCCGAGGTCTGGGTTGATGATGCAGGCCTACCGCATCGTGATCCGGACGCTGACGGCGCGATAGGTCCGGCAGTGATTTATCCTGATCGAGAAGAATACTTCTTGCATGGACTACGGCATCGTGACGAAGATCAGCCGGCTGTCATAAGCGCTGAATGCAGTGAGTGGTGGTATCAAGGACGGCTGCACCGTGATGACGACAAGCCTGCGATCATCAAGGACGATGGCAGCCGACACTGGTATCAGCACGGCCTGACGGAGCGCGCAGGTGGGCCGACCGCGATCAACGCCGATGGCAGCCAGGAGTGGAGACTGGAAGGAGACCTACATCGGAAAGATGGCCCGGCCTACATCGCTGCTGACGGCACCGAGAAATGGTACAAGCATGGTCTCCTCCATCGTGATCCTGACAGCACCGGCGCTTCACTACCGGCCATCGTCTCGGCTGATCTTTGTGACCTGGAGTATTACAAGGATGGGTATCGGCATCGCGCTGATGGACCGGCGATGATCTACAAGGTGCGCGACGATGAAGGCACCGAGTATCTCCATAAAGAGTGGCATCGCAAGGGGATGCTCCATCGTACTGACGGTCCGGCAATAGAAGATCCCCGGCTTGCCTACGCCTGGTATCTGTTCGACAAGAAATACGATGAGAAAGAATGGCTCAAGGAACTGAAGACCTGGAAGGAGCTTCAGGCGATCCGCGAACAAGAAGATGCTGCCGGCAAGGAAATCCCGTTCTGATCTGCGACTGATCAGAAGGTCTTCAACGGCGTTCGGACTGCATGATCGTCAGCAACAAACCTGTCGAGTAGAGCAGCAGACAAGGCAACAACAACGCTGCCGACAGATGCTGCAACAGATCCGATCCGATCATCGGGCTGATGATCTGCAAGAAGCATTCGGTGATGACGGCGACCAATCCCCAGCGCAACAGCGACAGCGCCAATATCGCCCTCGGCGGCCGTAGCCAGCGTGGAACCGGTTTGGCCAGGCCGAGAACATAAGCTTGCATCTCGCGTTTGTCGTGGAATAACGGCACCCTGTAATAAGCTGCTACTTCTTCACAATGGGGATTGCGTCGGCTTGCCAACAGCGCGATGATCTGTGCCTTCTCGGCGCGGTAGCCATCAGCGTGGCATTGAACATCGCCGGCAGCGGCGATGGCCCCGATCATACCGAATGCCTCACCAAGTCGTCCGCCAAGCTTGCGTCTGGCCGAGCGTAGCTTGTAAAAGGCGTACAGCCCACAATGACACTGCTTGTTCGGAGCATGATGGCGGCCGCGATCACAGCTGGCGATGTTCTCACCTGGCTGCCAGGGTCGCCCTCGACCTCCTATCAAGGGAAACAATCTGACGGGATAATCGGCGGGATCTGCTCCCGACATGATCCCGGCAAGGGCATCTGTCTGTGTCAGCCAGGCGCGATAACCGATCACTGCCTGCGGAAACAGCGGCGACTGCTTCCCCTTATGGCGGCGTAGTGAGAAGCGCATCCAGGAAGCATAAGCCGATGACGCCGGCCAAGTCTGCTTTTACCCGGAGCAAAGACAGGAATGCTGTCAGTCCCTCTCGAGCAAACGCCTCTGTGCAAAGCTCACCGACGGGCGAAGGGATTTCGATACCAGCAATACTCGATGATCCCGTCCTCATGCTTGGTGAAGCCGCGTAGGCCAAGGCCACGGCACAGGAGATGCAAGGGAAGCGTCAGCAGCACCATCAACAGACCGAACAGAGCGCTGAGGATGCCCAGCAGGATACTGAATATGGCAAGCAGGACGACCCAGACCACGATGAAAGGAACCAGCAGTGGATGGACAGGCTTGCCCGTGTCGATCGCTTTCATATGAAAAGCATAGCAGACCGGCGCGATGCGGTCAACTCAGGTCAGCGGTGATGTCGCCGACAGCGCGTCATCATCTGCATCCAGAGGCTGTTTCAGCAGCAGCGAGCTGATGGCGCAACGCCATAATGAAGCCGCCAGTTTCTGTCTTACCCATGCAGGCGTGTGCCGGCAGTTGAGCTCATCTTGATCGGCATTCCATTCCCGGGGTATCTCCTCTCGCGCTCGGGCCAGAGTACGCGATGCAAGTTCGCCGGCATCCAACGGTCTATAAGCGGCAATCAGTCGATTCGGATCGGTCTGGATCATCTGATGGCGACATTGCCCGCACTCGGGTTCATCCAGTAACTCCAGCGGGTTGTCTTTCTTGACCCGAGGCACCGACTGCCATGTTGCCGAAGCATCACCTATCACCGAGACAGAACGGCCACAGACGGTCCTGTCCGGGTCAGTGCTTCGGCAATGGATGCGACCCTGCGTGACCAGTTCGGCATCTTCCGGAGAATAGGCATTAGGACGAGCCAAGGCGACCAGATCAGGAAACTCGGAGAACGGAAGCTGCTTTTGATCGAGCTGCTTCTGAAACGCCTGTTCGAGTTGCGTCCTCCAGCCTTGCCGGCCGGCAAGGCGGATGGCAGCCTTGATCAGGTTGGCCCAGGTATAGGTGATCGCATCGGCAATATACGCCGATGGTCCGGAAGCAGTTGCTGCCGCCGGACCCCAGGCCAACAGCTTGAAGATCATCTCCAGCTCATCCGGCCCGTAGCTGTTACTGGTATTGCACAACCAGCGTCCGCCGAGGACTTCGATCAGCCGAGGCACACGCTCATCAGCGGGCATGCCCGCCTCCAGTAGTGGAAGGAAATCACCAGGAATGTCAGAGACAGTCAAACCGGCATTATGCTTCGATTGCTCTACCTCTTCTACTTCCTTGCTGATCCAATCAAGGCGCACGGACCTGTCAAGCTCGCTCTCGGTTCGTGCCAGGGTATCTCCATAGAGAATATCAGCGCTGTCGTTCTCTACAGTCATCTACTGATTGTACCAGCTCAGGCCGTCTTTCAGGAAAAACTGAGATTTTCACTGAAATCGGCAACTGGATGGCCCGCCGGCCAGATCACGGCGGGTAACTCGGAGCTGGAAGCAGACCAAAAGAACCCATGCCGTAACTCTTTCAGAACGCCTACCTGCTCAGATGATCACGTCGCCTGGTTCAAGCTCGGCGAGGTAATCCAGGTCATGATCACTGAGCGGCTCCTCCAAGAGCAGCGAGCGCACGGCAACTGACCATATTTCCTTTTCGATCATCTTCTGTATGCCCAATGGATGGCTTGGCTCCCTTCGGGCAAACTCGGTCAGCATCTTCCGTGGAACTTCGGTGTCTATCGCACGGGACAGATGAGAGCTTTGCTCGTCAAAAGCCAAGGGCGCAGTACCCACTTCGGCGATGTCTTTGCCGGCGCAGCGACGACAGGTAGGATCGCCGGCCTCACCATCAGAAGCTGACAGTGCGGCTGGATCAGAGCGGGCGATGTCCGAGACCCAGCCGTCCGCTCCTTGATTCCCGGTGAAGCGGATCTCGCAGCCACAAGCAGTCATCTTACCGCTCTTGTCCATGTAATGCGTCGGCCCAAGATGCGTCTTCTCTGATTTGGCGGTCAATCGAGGCAGCACTTTCGGTTTCAGATCACGAGCCTGCATCAACTCCATGATCCGATTGTCCAATGCTTCCCGCTCCGGATTGACATAGGCCATCTTGTAGGCCAGACACTTCTGTAGCAGGCGCTGATAAGTGTCATCAAGCCGGCTCCCGTCGGCCTGCGTCCCGTATGCGATGGCCGGAGCATAGGCCAACAGCTGGTAAGCAGCTTGGACGGTATCAGCGGTCACACTGTCAGAACAGATCCATTCTCCGACGTGCCTGATCATCTGACCTATCCGAGGATCAGGCACGTCAGCGTCGATGGAAGCTGCTTCGATGGCCAGGAAAGGGAAGAAGTCTTCGGGGACACTGCTCAATCCATGCAGGCCTCCATCTTGCGCATGCTTGCGGATCTCGGCATACAGCTCGCTCAAGAGGCGATCTTCCGAGAAAGAACGCGGGCCTACCTGGCCATAGAGGATCTCTTCCGCACCATTGCCTCGTCCCATGATTCAAGGATAACCTTCGCCGGTCCCAGCGCCGGTTTTGTGGTTCGAGTTCCTAGAACCAGTGCTTATTCTTGGTCCGCTTGTCGCCGAAGATGATATGCTTCAGCCCATAAGCGCAGACCGCGCAGAAGACTACCGCTGCCAGCAGCTTCGCCCCTTCCGGGTTCAGGGTGATAAAACTGCGCAGAGCCTGATAGGCCTCCTGCGGCCACGCAGGCCAAAGGAGAAAGAGCGCGAAACCGGCGCATCCCAGTGCCCACAGATGCTCACGTCGCCTCCAGGCACCATAGCCGACACCGAGGCTGATCGCCAGCAAGAGCATCATCGTCGGGAAGTTGAAATCAGAATGAATCATCATAACTCCTATCAGCTTGTGTCGGGTATTGGTCGTAGCCTATCAAAGACCGGGGCAGACGTCAATCAGATCGAGGCGAGGTTGACGACACCCTGGTCTGACGTGGCCTGGATCAGCAGTCGGCTCGGATGCTTTCCGAGCTGTGAACACACGCCGATGATCTCGGCGGCAGACAGCCCACTCAGATTGCCTGCTCCGACAGCGGCCTGGCCTTGCTGCTTCAAATCGGTGAGAGCCTCGCCAAGCCGGCGATCCGTACGATGCAGAACCAACGCTCTGTTCTTGCCGACCTGGATGAGCAGATGCTGCGGTTCGACGTCCAACTCATCACAAGCGTCGATCAGATCCTCGGCACAGAGTTCTCCCAGCTGGATCTGACGATGAATGGTCTGGCCATCGGCCGCAAGTTCTTCGATCTGTTTCGGGATAAGCATGGTCTTCCTTTCAAGAAAAATATCGGCTGAGGACAAGATAGCAAACCTGATGGCCCAGGTCAAGTCGCGTCTGCACGGAGTGGGCCGACAAAGTCAGGAGCCTTGCCGACCCACGCATCTACCGAGCCTGTCGTGAGTTCCGAAGGGCCTATCAGTCCTCGATCACCTGAATCTGGGCACCGCCACAAGGCAGCCCGTTGATGACGAGCTTGTCGCCGTCGATGCCGAGACTGGTGCAGATTTCGACCAGGTCCGAAGTCTTCAGCGGCATCCTTCCGCTCAGAGCAGCCACGCCGGTTTCCTGAATTTGAGTCAAGATACTGTCAGATACCATCTTGTTGCCTCCAAATAGTGGTTGATCCAAACAGCATATCAGCTTGTATCGCCTCGGTCAAATCGAGAGAAGGCGTGTCCAGAGATTGTCTCCGGATTTCCGCCTCCGACCATCGTCGTCGATACGCGAGTAGATGCCCAGCGCCAAGATCATGTTTCGATCCGAGTCGATCTCACGGATGATCTTCGAGGCGGCTCGACCGAGTGGTGTCGTATCGTCGCTGACCCAGTCGTCCGGCGCTTCGATCACCGCTTGATACTTGTCGGTGTCGGAGACATCTGGATCGATCATCAGCCCCAGCAACTGCCTTTTTCTTTCGGCTATTCGCTGGGTTCGCCGGCTGCCAAGCATCGGTACGCGCATTCATACAGCTTATCACAACCATTGTCGGAAGTCTGCCGAAGCGCAAAGCCAGCTCGGTCATCATCCTTTGCTAGGCTGAGTTCATGGGCAGAGGAGGCAATATCTCATCTGATCTGAAGCAACCGATTGGTCATGAACTGTCTGACTACGAGCGATCCAGATACCATTCGATGCGGCTGATGGCCTCAGCCATCTTGAACCGGCTGTCAGCATCTGCCCAGCTGTCGATCGCGCGACTTGTCCGGGAGCAAAAAGAACTGACCGGTGCCGAGCTTGCCCGACCGGTGCACTCGGCCGGGGAGAACAGCCCAGGCAGCGATGCATTGTCCCAGTTGATCCACGAAGGGCTGATCCATGCGTCGGCAAAAAGCCTGGCCAAGGCCGACACCAGGCAAGACCTGTGCTGGAGGCCCTCGCCATTAGGCGAAGCCACTGCGGAGCTGATCTGCGAACGAGGCGGGCAGATCGCGGCTCAAGGATCCTGACCGGCCGGCAAGCTCTCACCATGTCCGTCATCAACGGCTGCCTCTACGCCGTCCGCAAGCTAGTCTTCGCTCATGAATACTTCAGTGCATCCTTCTGATGGACAGGAGCGGACGATCGCACATATCGATCTGGATGCTTTCTTCGTCTCCTGTGAGACTTTCAGAAAACCGGAGCTGGTCGGAAAACCGGTGATCATCGCCGGTTCCGGTCCGCGAGCAGTCGTCGCCACCGCCTCCTATCAGGCCCGTGAGAAAGGGGTCGGGTCGGGAATGCCGGCGGCGACGGCGCGGCGGCTATGCCCTCGAGCGATCTTCTTACCGGTGGATATGGCCTATTATCGTGAGCGCTCTGCCGAGGTGATGGAGCTGATCGAAGAACTACATGTCGAGTGGGAACGGGCCAGCGTCGATGAGGTCTATCTTGACCTGACCAGGGCAAACTTCCCGGTCGACACCGCCAAGCGGTTGATCCGTGAGATCAAAAATCAGCTTGGCCTGGATGCGTCAGTCGGCATCGGCCCGAACAAGCTGGTGGCCAAGATCGCATCAGATCTCGACAAGCCGCGCGGCTTCGTGGTCCTCACCCTGGATCAGGCCCGAAGACGATTGTCCGAGGAACCGGTCAAGCTGATTCCCGGGATAGGACCGAAGACCGATGCCCGTCTGAAAGAACTCGGCCTGCTGACGATAGCCGATCTCGGAGCGGTGCCGCCTGAACAGTTGCAACGTTCTTTCGGGACCCGGCGCGGACAAGAACTGTCGCTGAAAGGCCGGCTCCTGAGCGATGACCCGATCGCACAACGGGTGGCGCGATCACGGTCGGTCGAGACCACTTTCGATCGTGACCTGCTCGGGATCACCTTGATGATCGAAGCGTTACGCGAACAGGCCGACAAGCTGGGAGCACAACTACGGGAGCGTGATCAGAAGGGGCGGACGATAGCGATCAAGCTCAAACACAAGGACTTCACCACAGTGACCAGGGCAAAGACGCTTCCGGAAGCCACCGATGACCCAGCTCTCATCTTCGAGATCGCCGAGGCCCTATTGCGCAGATACGATCCGAAGAAACCGGTCAGATTGCTGGGCGTCAAAGTATCGGGGTTCGTAGCTCATTGATTTTCGGTAAGAGCAGATACCGAGTTCTGTCAGGAGATACTGTCGGAAGCAGCTCGCATCACAAGACGATGTCCAGGAGCCGAATGCGAAAAGCCGGATTCGGCAGACAGGCATTCGGCATGATCGGCGCATGGCGGGCAGATACAAGTTGCAAGCAGTATTGGCGACTTGCTTGCTGATCTTCGTCCTGATCTTCGCTACCGATGCGGGTGCTGATGTCCCCGACCCTGGAGCCAACATCACTCACGGCCCCTTACCTGCGGCTTGTGCTTCCGGATCTTCCGGCGCACGCAGCCTCGAGTGTGAGAACTCGGTGATCGAATATCTGAACCAGGCACATGCGATCCTCGGTCTGCCGGCTTATGCCTTGCCTGCTGATTTCCCTTCCTTGACCGACGGCCAGCAACTGCTGATACTCAGCAATCTTGACCGGGCTGATTATGGTCTGGCACCGATCGGCGGACTGAACAGTGCCTTGGACGCGGCTGCGATGCAAGGGGTGACCGCCGACGCTGATCCGACACTGAGCTCCGGCAGTGGGTTCGATCTTGGGATGTCTTACACCTGGTGGTCGAACTGGGCCGGTGGCCAGGTCAATGCCCTGGAAGCCTACTACGAATGGATGTATGACGATGGGCCTGGTAGCACCAACATCGATTGTACAGATGGCGATACCAGCGGTTGCTGGGGACATCGGAACAACATTCTCGGAGACAACGGACGCAGTGGGATGGTCTCCTCACTGGGCACCGCAACCGGGACAGACCCGTCCGGACAACCTGGATATACCTGGTTGATGGCCAGCACCGCCGCCAGCCCGGCTCCTGATTGGTATTATACCTGGGACGCTGCGGTCGCCGACGGTGCAGGCAGTAATGCCTACCAGACCCGCATCCCGATAAGCCTACAGTTCAAGGGCAAGGGCTTCGTCAGCGATGGTCCGATCCGTTGCGGGCATTCATGCACCCGGCAGACGCTGATCGGCGTCCAGCTGACAGCGATGGCAACCCCGCGTAAAGGATTCAGGTTCGTCCGCTGGAGCGGCGGCTGCCTCGCTCATCCGGTCAAGCACAAGCGCATCAGCTGTACTGTCTCCACGACATCCGATCCCGTATTCCAGGTCACTTTCGTCCGCAAGCCGGTTCAGAAGCGACATCAAAAAGGTCACCCGCATCGCCATCGTCGAGCATGGAACTGATCAGGCGAGATGCTGCCGCCGGGGCAGGCTTTCCTCGACGGACTGCTTGAACTGACCTTCTTTCAACAGCTCGACGTCAGGTTCCTCGCTCTTGGCCGGAGGCAACCATTCGACGCCATCAGCACGTAGCTCGCTCCAGGCGGCGTTGGCCACCGAAGCTGCTCGATTGATGTTGTCGCCTTCATACAAAGTCTCAAGAACCGTATCGCCGAAGCGCCAGCCGCGTGAGCGGACCTGCTGCTGTTGGCGCTTGACCACATATCTGCCATCCTCGTGACTGACGGTGACGTAGATGCAGCCGGCCAGAAAATGCGTTGGCTGACGCTTCATCCGTCCACCTGAAGCATAGATCGTCTTCTCGTCCCAGTCCCAGCCCAGACGGTCGGAGACCTTGCGGGTCTCGACAGAGATCACCGGGATACTGCGTGCCTCGCCTCGAACGCTTACCAATCCTTGCAGATCAGGGAGGGCGCTCTTGTCTGCTCCGCCTCGGGCCATGTCCTCAGGATAGCATCATCGGCAGGAAGATGCAACTTTTGTCATCACCGATGATAACCTGAAGCCCTGCGGTCAGTTGCTGCCGAACAGCGCCGGCACGGCCTCAGGAAAGTGCTTTCTGATGGAGTCCTGGCTTGCTTTCATGCCCTGAGCGTCGGCCAGTTTCAGGATCTCGACAGCAGTCACATGCCAGTCGAATGACAGCCCGTTGACCTCGTCCGTCCAGGGCACGGCCTGGCCCTCGAAATCTGCCAGAGTGTCTCCACCGACGAACCAGGACATCACATCATCTATCATCGCCTGCACCTCGGCTTTACCCACCTCGGCCTTGTTTTTGAGCATCTTGTCCAGATCAAGCTGGAGTTTATCTCCTTTATTCGCGGAGTTGGCCACGGAGGTGAAGAAGTTCTTGGCCTGGCTCTGCTTCAGGAACGGGGTCAGATCATGCATGGCATATTCCGGCTCGCTCAATCGCAGGCAACCACACAACAGATCATATTGCAGCAATCCGATGATCAGGGCCTTGGCCTGCGCCTTGCTTACACTGATGGTTCCAGAAGGAGCCTGAGAGACCCGAAAAGTATTCAGGCTGGTTGCCAGCGTCTTCTCGATGGCGTCCTGGTCGAGGATGGACACTCCCAGATTTTCAGCCTGGGCCTTCTTTGCTCCGGGACGGGTACCGATGATCAGAAAGTCGGTCTCGGGCGTGATCGAGTCGACGGGGATACCGCCGGCATAAAGGATCCGGCCTTGCATCTCCTCGCTGGTCTCCCCCTTGAACTTTCCGGCCACGGCCACGGTTTTGCCGGCCAGAGGGAAGTCTGATACGGGATCGGAGAAAGAACATTCAGCGGATGAACGATGGCTTGATTTCATGTCTCCATTATAGCAATCCGGCATGCTTTTGTCAAGCTTGGGCAGCGCTCTGAACAGCGCTGCGTGGCCGCATCAGCGCACTTTCAGCCTCGGATGAATCAGAGGTTGAGGTGGGAGGAACTTCCCGTCCCTGAACTATCTACCTTGACGCAGGATATGACGTGAATACATCCAGGCGCGCCCGAGCAGGTTCTTGCCGGTGTAATCGGCGGCCTTACGGATACCCCAGATGTTGTCCTTCGGAGAATCCTCCCAGATCGCCCGTTCTCCGGTCGCCAGCAGGCTTTCTTGGATCTGTGGATGCTGCATGCTCTTGGCGACGATCAACTCGGCCATCACGTACCAGCATAGATCTCCGTAGCTGCTGCCCCAGCCTGGTCGCAATCGGATCTCCCTGCCAATCTGCTTGGCTTCGCGTGGTCTGCCCGTGGCGACGATCAGGTCGTGGTCTCCGGCATTGGTCGCCTTCATCGCCTGGAAGCGGGTCTCGCCATCATTATAGGTGATCATCTTGCCGGTGAAAGGATGCGGCAAGATGATCTTATGCCTACTGAAGTTCGGCATGTAGCCATATTCTCCGCGAGTGGAGTAGAACTCGACCGGATCCTCGATAAGGCCATCTTTGCGGATACGTTCGGAGCGATCCATGACAGAATCATAGCGCTTCTTTTTCTCCGCGAATAACTGTCACCACTGATCAGAAGCCGATCCACGGTCTCAGACCCTCGAGCGCACGGCGATCAGAGCGGATGGCCGCTGCCAGAAAAGGCATCCAGCTGCAACTGATCAGGCCAGCGATCACGGTCGTCAGCACATCGCCACTGGCCAGATAGGCGATGATGATCAGCACCACGGATGCCAATGCCAGGTAGGTCGCTGCTTCTTTGTTGCTTCTGAGGTCGGTGTCATAAAAATCATGGCTCTCGTCCAGGTACTCGATGACCTGATCGATGGAGACGACGCAGGCAGGCCCCTGGCCGACGGCACTCGGGGTGATATGGTCCGGATGCTGGTAATGGATCACACCATCATCGGTCACTTCAAGAGTTCCTCCGGATCGACCTTCACGGCGCAACTCATACTCCCAACAGCGTGCCTCGCCCGGATAGATACGCCGACCGCGTGCCAGCTCAGCGGCATCGGCGCTGATCCCGAGCAGGTATCGGCAGGCATCATCAGCGCTGAAACTTTGATCTGCCTGACGTAGCCTGTCTTCATAAGCAGCGAGCATCGTGGCCATATGAACAAAGATACCACATCAGCTCTGTCAGGCTGCTCCGATGAAGCAAGAACATAGCACCGTTTTCAAGCTTCGCGGAAAAGAGCGATCAAGCTTCGGGAGCGGTGGTGTCATCGACCAGGCCGGCTGCCAGAAGTCGATCGTACTCCTGATCCAAAGGCGTGCCCCAGGCCTCGCCCATGCCAGGCTTCAACGTGTGCCGACCGAACTCGGAGCGTTCCATCAAGGTCGGTCCCTGATCCGGGAGAGCCACGATCACGCGCCCGCCCTTGCGGTCATCGGCGTAGATGCACTCGGTGATGCCGCCTTGCCAAAGGATGGACAATCTGTCGCCGGAATCAAAAGCCATGAACTGATGATAAGGCCATTCTGTCTCTCGGCTGGACCGTCCTTGGCCTGAAACATCCATCCGCCAGAGGAAACCGTCTTATCTTTGTATGGATGCTGGTGACGGTGTACATGCGGATGGCGAGGAACTCCCGTGGTGGGGTCAAGAGTGAATGCAGCAGCCATAAGCCAAGCTATGTTCCGCTGACCGACAGCATCGGCGAACCATTGCCGACTGCTTTCTTTGCTCTCAACCTGGAGGTCCCCGATGAGCTGTTCGATCAGGCCGAGCAGGTGCTCGGCGAAATCAGTGTCGATCCCGGTCGAATCGGTGTCCTCGGTGAGCCGATCCCTCTGGAACCATGATTTTTTCAGACCTGGTCGGCGATAAAAGCGATGCTACGCAAGCAGATATGAGACAATCCGAGCATGATCATCAGACAAGGCACAGGCATAGACCAGCTCAGCACCCTGAACGCGCATCAGCTCGAGCTGCTCAGCCGCTACCAGATCACCACTCCTGAGGCTCTGTATGGTCAGTTCATCGCTGACCGGAAATCACTTGCTGACCTGCTCGGGATGACCGCCCTGGACCTGAATGAGATGGAGCGTGAGCTGAACGCCGCCGTCCCCGAGGATATACGCATGGATCTGAAGGAAAAGCCGACGATCTATCTACCATCACCGTTGCCGATCACCTGAGCTGTCAGCAGACCCGAGTGATCTTGTCCGCCGGGATCAGCGCATCGTACTCCCATGCCTGTCCGGGCATTCCCGAGTCCCGATGCCAATCGTCCAAGAAGAAAGGCGGGGCGATGGTGCCATTCGGCTGACGCTCGAAATCAGGAACTTCGACCGCCAGGATCACACCGCCGTATTCTTCGGCTGCGTCGAGATCATTGGTCAAGAAGGTCCCGTTGCGCCTGCTCCCGATCAGACCCTCATTCTGGATCTTCTGCCAGCAGGCATCGCTGGTGCCGTGGTAAAGCGTCTGCATGGTCGCCAGAATAACAGCTTATCGGCGGCTGGTCAAGAGATGTAAGCAGAACAGAAGTTGCGCGTGTAGCGATGACCATCGCTGAAGGCGATCAGAGCATAACGATGACAACGGGTCGGCAAGACGACTGCCGACAGCGGTTCCGGAGGTGCCGGCAGAGGCATCAGGTTCGACAGAGCATGAGGCATGTGACCACGCCAGGCCCAGATGATGCGATTATGGAACATGGCTCCGGTCATCCGCATCTGATAGGTCTTGCCCTTGAACCGCACTGACAATGCATCCACTTTCCGGGAGGCCACGGCGCTGATGACAGTGGCATGATTCGCGTTTTCGTAGGCCGTACTGGAGAAGATCATCTGCTTGGCACCGATCCCGGCCTGCGCTGAAGCTGCAAGTAGGCAAGAAGACAAAGCGATGAGGCATAAGCCGATGATCAAGGAGTGTCGCTTCAACCGGATCATCGGCTTTTATCGAAACAATAAGAACTGTTATTGCCTTTGGTCTTGCTTGATACATCGACTGATCGCGTGCCCTTGGCCGTGGTCACGATCACCCGGTAGTCGTAGCATACATTCTGCTTGAAAGCATAGTTGCTGCTCCAGACCCAGGTTGTGTTGGCTTTACCACGCTTCCAGATCTTCATCTTGTGTACCTGGCCACGGAACTCGACCGAGACGGCTTTGCTGCTGCGGAAGGCCAATACGCCGATGGCCAGCTTATGCGTATGCGGATCAGGCTGGACAGCCGAGCCGATGATCACCGACTTGGACTGGCCGGCAACCCCGCCGGTGTCACGCGCCTGAGAGCCGGATACCAGTAAGAAAAGGCTGAGCAACAGCAGTCCCAGAACCGGTAAGATCATCGTTCTGGGAGAAAGAATGCCGACGCGCGTCTTCATGCTCAGAATGTTGACATGCGCAGGCCCGAGCACAATCGTTTTACGCTTGCGCCAAGATTTCTTGCCGCCACCTTCCTGGGCAGAACCAGGTGCTGATCGCATGGATGCTGAAAGACGCGGTCCACGCCCATCTGCCTGCTGCTGCCACGTACGCTGACGAATGATGATTGCCACGTACGCTGACAATCACTTGATGAGTTCAACGATACTTGGGATCGCTGAACTTCCAGCCGACCAGATGATGATCATCGGCCTCGAAGACACCATACTCGACATGCCAGCCACGACGTGATGATCATCGGCCTCGAAGACACCATACTCGACATGCCAGCCACGACGGACATAGAGGCGGTCGATGTCCATCCAGCCCCAGTCCAGCGCCTGTTCGACCTCGATCCCGAGTGGTTGCAATCTCTCCGTAAGCTCATCTAGGCTGATGATCGCCGAGACGGAGCCGCCGGTATATTTCTCCAGCAGAAGATCATTGAAGGTGTCGATCACCTGGGTCGGGATCTCGGAAAGATCTTGGATCGTGGCCCGCTTCGGAGCCGTCGGAAGCTCGGGCATCGACGCAGGCGGCGGCCCTTCACGATGGATCGACCCGTAGAGGATCTCCTCGGGGAAGGCTTCTGCCGGCGAAGTCGTTCCAGTGCCTCTCATGGATAGATTGTAGCAGAATGATCGCTGCTCTACCAGCCCTGATAGTGAAGCTTGCTGCGCTTGAAAGCACGAACTGATTGCGCTATCATGTCCTGATGGCCGGCTATCTCAGAGAAGTCCGCATTCACGACACTCTCAGCGGAGAGCTTCAGTCTCTGCGTACCGATGCTGAGATCGGTATCTATTTCTGCGGCCCGACCGTCTACTCACGGGTGCATATCGGTAACGCGCGTCCGTTCGTCGTCTTCAGCGTCTTCGTCAGATGGCTACGTGCGCAGGGCTATCCGGTCCGCCTGGTCAGCAACATCACCGACATCAACGACAAGATCTACGCTGCTGCGGCCACGCAGGGAGTAGCTTCAGCAGCATGGGCCAAGCAGATGCGCCGTGCCTATATCGCCGATACGGATGCGCTCGGTCTTGGCCGTCCGGATGCCGAGCCTTGCGCCACCCAGATGGTACCTGAGATCATAGCGATGATCTCACAGCTGATCGAGGCCGGACATGCCTACGTGAGCGATGGTAGCGTCTACTTCAGGGTACATACGCACCAGGGTCACGGTAAGCTGTCCAATCGTCATGATGACCAGATCGACCAGAATGAGGCAGCCGAGGGCAAGGAGGCTCCGGTTGATTTCGCACTCTGGAAAGCAGCCAAGCCTGGCGAGGATACTTCCTGGCCCGCTCCCTGGGGACGAGGACGACCGGCATGGCATATCGAGTGCTCGGTGATGGCGGCGGCAACACTTGGCGATGAGTTCGAGATTCATGGCGGTGGCAATGATCTGATCTTCCCGCATCATGAGAATGAGATCGCCCAGTCGGAGTGCTCAGGGCATGCCTTCGCTCGCTTGTGGATGCACAACGGCATGGTCCAGGCCGGAGCGGGCAAGATGGCCAAGTCGGACGGTAATGTATTCCAACTTCATCAGGCAGTGGATGAATACGGGCCTGAGGCCGTGATTCTCTACCTGCTGTCCGGACACTATCATCAACCTCTTGCTTTCAGTGCTGCGGCTCTGATGGAAGCAGCAGTAAAAGCTGAGCGCATCCGTAACTTCTTCAGGCAGCAAGATCAGGGAACCAGCGCCGACGAGGCCGAGGTACAGCTTGCCGACTTCCATACCGCCCTGGCTGATGATTTCAACACTCCGGCTGCTTTCGCCATATTGTTCGAGCTACTGAACAGGTCCAATCGGGGCCAGATCACCGGGGCGCAGTCGGCGGTAAAGGAGATGCTGGATGTTCTCGGGTTGGCTGCGCTGACCGAGAAGCATCATGCCGAGTACGGCACCGAAGCCGAGGAACTGCTCCAGGATCGTGAGCAGGCCAGGGCTGCCGGGGACTACGCACGGGCTGATCAGCTTCGCGATCAGTTGCAAGCCGCCGGTTGGCAGATCAGGGACAGCGCCGACGGCCCGCAGCTGATCCGCGCGGCCGATGGTAAAGCTTGATCAACATTGCGCTGAAGGGCTTGATCATCTCAGCAGAAAACGCTATCATTCCCATATGGAACTTGCTTCTGATGAGATCCTCTATGGTGAGCATCAGCGCCGAGCGAACATCTCGGCGTTCACTTATAGCTTCTTTCTGGAGGAAGAGGACCAGAACGATCTGAAGCAGGCAGCCGGTATCCTTTACGAACTGACTGATGGTCATTCCGGACATCCGAACTACGATCTCGCTGATCGTCTGTATGAACTGGCAACCTGCGTCACCTTGAAGCATGATCTTACCAATGTCCGGAGGATCCGAGAGGCCGCCGGCTTTGCCGATGAAGAAGCCCAGGTGTCAGAGCTAGCGATCCGCCTGAACGACCTCGCCGACCAGATCGAGACTTTACCATGTCTGCCTTCCCCGTTTCGGTCCGGACCTAGATAGTCAGACCTGCCTCCGAGATCAAAGCCTCGAAGCTAACATGCCGAAAGCAACAGCAGAGATCATGCTGATCCCCAGAAAGATCTCCCCGATCATCTTCAGTGGTTCGGAACCGAGGACGGCTCCACAAGAGATGATGATCACTCCTGAAAACAAAACGAAGACGGTGAACAAGAACGATGCCAACAACACGATACCGATACGGGCCCCGAACGCGCATTGGTAGGCTTTGCACATCCACGACCAGGGATAGCGGCCATCCCCCGACCCATGCTCATCCGGGGTCGGCGGGATCATGTCCTTCGGTGCTGCTGACAGATGATCATTGCTTGACCGCCGGCAAGCTTGGACCAGCTGATATGTACCGGTGTAGACCGGGACCTGATAATAGGCGGCGGTCTCGGCAAGCTCTGTGATCGCGGGAACTTCTCCGATCGTCGTCAGGCCGAGGATCTGTGCTTCCTCGGAACGGAACCCATGATGATGCACTTGAGCCTCTCCTCTGGCAGCGATGGCACCGATGACCAAGACCACAGAATCATCATGGCATTGTTCCCATTCTTGATACCAGGCAGCAGCCTCGGTCAGGGCCCCGCCGATCTGATGATGGGCATTGAAGCCGCACTTGCAGTCTGCTGCCGGTGCCCGATGCCGGTAAAAGACACAATCCGCCGTGTTCGTCCCCGGTTGCCAGGCCGGTGCCCCGCTCACATGCAGTGGATACAATCGCTGCTCTTTCATCCTCCAGACACGGTAGCCGATCAAGGCCGTCGGATAAATGGGAGTGTTTTCGCCGGTAGTCATCCACTCAAACATAGGTGATCAGCTCCGGGCCGGCCGATGCTGCTCTGACGGATGCAAAGAATGGCAGCGTGCCGGCGATGCCCCGAGGGTCCCAGGTCAGGAAGGTGATTTGCGCAGTCGCTCGAGGATCTCGGTCGGATCACCCAGATAATGTTCTGCGGCCAGGTCCTCGATGGCTTCGATGTAGGCGACCAGATGCTCGGCGGCCTCGACACTGATGCCAATGCCCTGATAGTCCTCGCCGGCCGGATCAGCCAGATCGTAGATGGGTGATGCTTGGACACCACACTCGGCAAGCTTGTAGATAAGATCGGTCATGGGTTGATGATAGCAGCTCGGCGATAAGATTACAAATAGCCCGAAGCGCGCAGGAGAAATCCTCGGCGGCACCACAGGCTGATCAGCTATCTTGGATCAGGGCAGAAGACAGTAGGCGAGAATAATTTGTTCCAGATGCTGTCATCCACCGAAGACTCTGTATGAACTACTCAAAGCAACCACTCAAAACCATTCAAGAATATAAGTTTCGCCCGAGCCTGGAAGACGGTCTGCTGGCGATGCGAGGCGCATCGCGGCATCTGATCGACGCCACCATATCCGCGTTTCCGTTCGTCGATCAGGATGAGCTGATCGCGTCCGGGCTGGCCGAAGAGGAGAACTTCCGAGGCGATCGGGTCGGCCTGCGGATCAGCGATCAGTGCTGGCATCTGCTCGATTCTGATCAGCAGGTGGATGAACAAGCAATAACAGAAGCCGAGGATTGAGGCATCAGCTGCCCCAGAAGATCCAGGCACAAGAAGCCTGACCTTACTCAGTGAGGTGAGACCAGGTGTGGCCGGCCCTTCTCAGGGAACGGGATCTCGATGACGTCGAGATCGCGCGGTGCAACCACGTTCTTATGCAGCTTACGTGCCTGTCCGAGCAGCTTACCGACGTGATAGCGGCCGGCGATATGAACCAGGGCCAGCATCTCGGCGTCGGCCTGTCGCCCGATCATCGCCGCCTGGCTTACGGTCGAGTGCTTGCTTTTGCCGGCGCGGGCCTTGTCCTCATCGGAGAAGCTGGCCTCGTGGATCAGCAGATCGGCATCCTTGCCAGCGGCCACGGTTGCCTTGCATGGAGCCGTATCACCGGAGATCACCAGCTTACGCCCTCGCCGGGGCGCGTCCATCACCTGCTCCGGCTGGACGATCCCGTCTTTACCAGGAACGGCTTCACCGCGCTGCAGCATCCCGAACTCCTTGCCGCTACGCACTCCGAGGTCCTTGGCCTTGTCCGGGTGAAACCGTCCGGGGCGCTCATCCTCTGCCAGGACGTAGCCCAAAGAACGAGCATTATGCTCGGTAGCGAAAGCACTGACAGCGTAACCGGAGTACGCGACCTGATCGCCAGGCTGTAGCTGGTGCAGGCTGATCTTGTAAGGGGTCTTGCCGATCAGCGGAGACAGATGCGAGAACAGTTTCTCCAGTCCTACCGGGCCGTAGATCTCCAGCGTCTGATGGCGATCAGCCAGGGCATAGCTGCTCAACAGGCCGGGCAGACCGAGATAATGATCGGCATGATAATGGCTGAGGAAGATCGCGTCGACCATCACCAACCCACCGGCTCGCTGCATCTGCCGCTGAGCGCCTTCGCCGCAGTCGAATAGAAGCCGATCGCCGGCCCGGGAGACCAGGATGGCCGTGGTGCTGCGCTGGGCGGTCGGAGCCGAAGCAGCCGTGCCCAGGAAGGTCACGCTCAGATCACTATGGGTCTCTTGCTTGGATGCGGTCATCGCCAGAGTCTAGCATGAAGCGCTGTCGAGGGCAAGAGCGCCTGTGCCAAAGATGAGAAGCGCTTTTCTAAGTTGAAATAGGCATGTAACGGCAAAGCAGATGGTTCTTTGCCATCAAAGAAACCCTGATCTCCTCAATCATCGAGGCCGCAATAGGTATCAGTCATCTGCCTTTCTCACATCTTCATTAGACGGTAAGCAAAAGCAGATGATGAACAACCAGGAAGACGTATCTTCGGTTGATGGATAAAGTCTGTCTGAAGATGAAGCCCAGCGAGAAAATCGCCGTCGCGGCATCGCTGGCGATGATCACACTTCTCGCTTCTTTACTGGTGCTGATGCTGACAGTGGATCCACAGATTTATGTCACCAATTTCGCTGTTGCGATCCTGTCAATAGTTCTCGGTGCGTTTTCACTGGGTTTTGCCGGCATCGGAGATCCTGAATGGAAGAGCTTCTCTATAGGAAGGCAGCGGTTTCTGAACATACTGACGATAGTATTCTGTGGCCTGATTATCGGCCTTTTAGTCGTTTCCATGCGTGTCGGTGGACATCTGGATACGCAGACACAAGACAATTTGGCCCGCGCCGAGCGTAGTCACATCCGTCGATTGGCGGCAGATCAACAGATTTATCACCGACAGAATGGTGATTACGCCGGCAACCTGGCATCGCTACAGCTGATAGATCCCGCCATCGCCGACTGGGGTCATCAGGACTGGTATCAACTAGGGGCAGCCGACGGGCATGGTTTCTTGATCTCGATCATGGGAGCAGCAGCCAACGATCGGATAAGCTATAGCCTGAAATATATCGGCGGCTCATTATCTACCACCTGCGATGCCCCTGAGCATACTGGTTGCGTGAGTGGCCATTGGAGATTACACGAGCAAGCAAACTGATCCATTGGCCGACAGTACTCTCCTATACCGGATGCCTTATGATCTGGAATATGAACCAGCTGCCGCGTGAAGATACGGATTCGACCAGCCGCCGGGTAAGCAAGACAGACCGAATCATGCATACGCTCGGGGTCAAGCGCCCGGACATGTCAGCAGATCAGTTGGAGGAAGCGCTGACTGATACGGCGATGACGAATCTATTCTCGAACTTGATCATACTGTCTTTGCTGCAGGTCACAATGACAATACTGACACTACTGGTCAGCAGTGACTATACCTGGCATAGGATATGCGAAGGACTGCTGCTCTTGCTTGGCCTGATGGCACTTTACGGAGCGTTGCCGATGATCGAGATGACCTGGCTGACAGTTGAGAAACGATCTGCCATGCAAAGGCCACTCAGGGTGCAATATCATTGCCTGTGCATGATCTTGCTCTGGGGTGTGGCGCTTGCCTGGCAGGCAGCCTCTCATCTTTGAGAACGGTTATCGCTTGGTCTTCACCGTTTCTGAGATCGTATCCGCTTGGCGATCGAGTTTCAAGCCGACGGCGGGTCGTCCTCGGCGGCTGCCGGATCGGGGAGGCCGAAGATGAAACCGGGGCCATTACCCTCGGGATCCTGGCTGATCTCCAGCACATATTCCTCGTCACCATTCTTGACGTACAAGCGCGGCCAGACCCCTCCGTACTCCTGGAAGGTCTCGACTTTGGTGATCTCTCCACCGGTCAGCGGTTGCAGGTATTTTTCAAGCCACTCTTTCATTTATCTTTCCTGTGTTTGTGCTTTTTCTCGAACTGGACCAACTTCTGGAAATTGGTCACGATCAGAGCAGTGATCACCATCAGGGCGATGCCATAGCCTGCCAGCAGTAATACCAGCGATGAAGCGCCGGGGATGACCGCGATCAAGATGACAGCGGCCAAGATCAACCAGGCTATGACCTGGAGGGCGATACCTGGACGGGTGGCCCAGAAACTCTGTCGCTCGGAGTAGGTCTCACTCATCTCCATGCCGGAGATTATAGCACAACGGACCGGAAGCCGCTACTGACGGCGAGCGGAACGATCTCGGCCAGGCAACAGCACCAAGGCAGCTCCGAGGATCAGACCGAGAAACATGCCCGGCAATAATCCGATCAGCAGCGCCATGAGCGTGGCCGCGCCGGCACAGGTGCTGATCAAGGGTGCGGCATCAGCCAACGATGGAGAATACAAGTCCTTACACATGATTGAAAGATACGGCGTGAAGGCCCTGGTCAGGAGCTTTTGTCGAACACTTGCAAACCTTGGGTAGGCAAGAAAGCGCGCGTTATCACCGCTCGCCGACATCTACTGTCGCCGACGTCTGCTGTCACTAAGCGCAGCCAGACTGCACGGGTGATGACCTAGAGTGTTTGCTTCTGCCTGTTGTGCTTTTGCTGGAATTCTTAGAAAAGTTTCGCATGCCGCTGATCGGCCAGGTTATCCGAGGTGTGTCGGATCGTGAGCGGTCAAGATATGCTATCATCGGCAGATGGCTGATGCCGTTCAAGACATCCTCTTCGGTCATCAGGATCGTCATCATGACAAGCCTTGGGGCAGAGACGGAAGCAGGATCCTCTCACGCTATCTGCTGCCTCAGATGCGCGGGATCAGAGTAAGCCCAAGCAGCACCCCTGAGGAGAAACAATGGGTCAAAGATCATTATCATCCACTGCACAAGCTATGGGAGCAAGGCCTTGAAGGAGAGCATCCTCTGAACGATGATGATCGTGATCTGCTGCGGGAGCTGATCCGCTGGTACCGTCGGCCGGGGAGCCATCCGATCAACCATTTCTCCGATCTCGACCCGTATCGTTCCATGGATGATCTGTTGATGGTCCTCGAATACGTATTGGTCTGAGAACTCTAGGCTCGGCAAGTGCACAGGACACTCGTGCGGCTTCGCACGGATCAGGCTGCTGACATTCCGCCGACTGCTTTCAGACCTTGGAGCAACCATGCGCGCAGCTCTGCAAGATCCGGGTTGCGGATGCGTTCTGCATCGGCAGGATCAGGCAGGCCACAATCAAGACAGAGATCATGATGAACTTCCTTGTATTCACCGATACGGACGTAGTGATCGTTCTGCGGTATCGCCTGGCTGCATTGCTCACAGCGATGCCGGTCACTGTATGCCTGATCAAGATGCCGCCCTTCTGGTTGTGTCAGAGAGAACGCCAGTACCTGCATCATCCACAGTAGTCGCGAGGCCGGGCATTCCTCCAGATCGGCGCAGATTTTCGGCATCCACTCTGCCTCCGGCGTTCCCGGCCTAAGCTCTTCTACGAGCGCCAGTGCCCTCAGGATCATGCAGTTGGTGCCAGGATCGCGTTGCCCGGTCTGGCCGTAGAGGATCATCTGTGGGCTGTCGATGATCGGCTGATTCATACCAAGATGATAACAGCTTTTCACCGTGCAACATCGGAGCATCTGCCGGGCAAATACTTTCTGTCTGGTAGTAGAGTTCGATCTCAGAGGGCGATGACCGCGCATCTGGAAGAGATCGCAAACAGGTGCTCTTCCAGATGCTCCCGGGCGGCATCGGCGCTGGAGAAGATCTCGGCGAAGCCGGCACTTCCTGTCCATTGCCGCCGTGGTCCAGGACTGTAATACAGTCGGCGCTTGCGCCCGCTCTTGTCCTCGGGTTCCACCATCGAGATCGCGTAGCCTCTGGCGTAGGGACTGAGCGGCGGTGTATCGCAGACATCCGCCTCGGTCCGGCTCCGACGATAGTAGCCGTAGAGGATGGTCTGCCCGTCGGTGATCTCCATGATTGGATGATCAGTCTGCCCGACAGGCTTTGCCTGTTTCTCGCCTGGTTTGCTTTCCTGGACGACATCTGCTAGACTGCTCAGCAGCAACCTACAAACCTCTTTCTAAGGAGAAGCATGGACAGCAAAGAAATCAGCGCACAGATCATCAACGGCGACTTCGATGATGACCTGGGTGCCCTGGAGCAGGCTATCAGTGCGCGCAAGCAAGGACTGACGGCGCTGTCGGCGGCGATGACGAAAGCCAGCCTCAAAAGCGGTACGACCGTTCAGATCAAGCTCAACGCTCCGCTCAGTCCGAAATACATCCTCGGCATCCCGCTGAAGGTGAAAAAGGTCAACAAGACCACGGCCACCTGTGATGTTATTGACCCTGAGCTTCTGCCGTCCCGGCGTTTCGCTGCCGGCCTGCGGGTCCCGCTGGAGCATATCGAAATCGCCTGATCGGATTTCTGTGTAGCAACATGGAGAGGCCCGGATCTTCCGGGCCTCTCTGCATTATTCAGGTATCTGATATTTGGGGTACGGTCCTTCGCCCGAAGCCCGTCATGAGCTCATCTGGGCCATCTTTATTCAGTCGGCCTGGCTCCGCGTCTTCTGATACAGCTTGCAAACACTTCTTAGTTGGACTTGTCTGGGTCGGCAAAGGACCCGTTCGGCTTGGCCCAATCATCTGGGATGGTGTACGCCTCTCGATGAGGGACACCTCCTGCGCTGCCGAAGCCGCTATAACCGTTATCTGGATTATCCCACTCTGGTGTATGACAGCTACTGGATTGCAGTGCGGTATCGGACAATGCTCTGTGGTATCCCGGGTGACCGATGATTTTCCCATCCAATAGACAAAGCGTGTCCGGTGTGCTTTGACATTTGCCTTGGTCTGTGCAGGCTGTCACGATGAACAAATAGCTTGCATTTTTCAGATTATCAAAGATGGGCAAGATCACTGTCCAATGATTTATCAAGTCACTGACATCACTGCCCGAAGAGTCATCGTTTATGTCCAAGAAACTGGGTCCGACCTCTCCATCCCTGACATCGACGTGTGAGAGTTTTGTTGCTTGCGCGCGAATACCGGCAAACCTTACCACGGCTGTATCGAAAATATCCTGGCTGTCAGGATTCCCGTTGTCACTGACCGGGAAGACAGTGTCTGTAAGGAAGCTCACTCGTTGGGTATGCGCTGAGATCTGGGAAGAGCCGGTCACGCCGATGAAAGAACTGAGGAAAGCGTCGAAATCAGGATTGGGATTGCTGACCGTACATCCTCGGATCATGATGACCATACCGGCCAGGATCGCCAAGATGACCCCAGTGGTCGTAGCTTTCAGAAGCTTCATCATCCTATGCTAATCAAAGGCGTTCATCCAAGACGATTTTGCTGTCGTCATCCGCTACTCCTATGCAGACGGATGACTTTCGATCTTGTCACGCCGACGCTCTGATCTTGTGATGCCTAATGCCTCCGGAGAGAAATGTTCGGGAGGATGCTCCTCGAACTTGCTGATCGCCTCCAGAACTTCACGGGCCAGTAATGCTCCTTCACTATCATCAACCGGTATGGCCTTGATCCGCATCAGTACTTCTTCGCGGGTGTACTCTTCCAGAGTGATATGCACCCGACCTTTGGTCGGCACGGTGACTGTCTGTTCTACTGTCATCTCGACTGCCTCCGGATCGATCCCATGCGGTAGCCTGGCCAGCATATCCACGGCGATCGGTTCGCGGATCGGACGAACCGACATCGTCAGCGCAGTCGTGTTCGGCACCATCACCAGGTCATCGCCATCGGTGCAGGTGATATAGAGCAGACCTCTGGCAGCAACCGTGCCTTCGACATCCATGCCGAAACCGTTGAAACGAACCCGATCACCTATATTGAACGGGCGGGCACTGAGCAGCACGATCCCGGCGATCAGATTGCCGAGTGTCTGTTGGGCAGCCAGGCCGAGGATGATCCCGGTCAATGATGCCCCGACAACCAATGCTCGCGGGGACAGCCCTGCCAGGCTGAGCGCTGTAAGGATGGCAGCAACCAATGCCGTCAACCTGACCAGGAAGCTGACCAACTCGGCTTTGACCGGCTCCAGATACCTGTCCATTATCGGTCGTAATGCTCGACCTGCGTCGAGGGCGACCTCCCAACCCAGGATCAGGAACAAGAAGGCTGTCAGCAGCCGTACCGGCACGTTTGCATGACCCATGATCTCGTGTCGATAATGGTAGAACACGGTGACGGCGATCAGCAAGGGCAGGGTGAACAACAAGTGCTTCCGGGCCTGACGGGCATGATCGCGGACGCGTGACTTCTTCATCGTCGCCGACATCACCGACAGGCCTCTCTGCGGGCTATGTCGTGTTATCCTTGGCACTACATCGATACTGCTTGTCAGACGATACCGGTATTCGTCATTGTGCTGTGATACTGGTCACAGGAGCCGACCGAACCGGGCATCAGCTTGAAGGAGAGGAAGGAAAAAGGCTCTGACTACTTGCTGGGTGCGCCCTCAGCCTGAACGCTCAGTACCTCGGCAAGCAACAAAGTGACTACCACCAAGCCGATTACGGCCCAGAAAGATATGAACAGGCCCAAGGCGACAGCGGCCGCAAGGTAGATGCCGACGCATAGCCATAACGGCGGCAACCCGATCATCGTGTACGCAACCTCGCTCATCAGCTCGTCTTGGATTTTTTCCTTACGTGTCGGAGCCGGCGGACGCGGCTCGTCCGGATCGATCAGTCGGATGCTGTTGAGGGTGATCTCATCCTCGGCACTTCGACCGCCGAATGACCAGGTGGCCTGATGCCGACGATAGACAGCCTGCTCTTCTTTTGTCTGACTGCGGATTTCGCGCCAGCGCGTGCTCATGCTTTTTCGAGGAGCTGTTGCGCGATCAGTCATACCAGGATGATAGGAGCTGCTCGGACAACTACCGGGCATTTGCCTTGCTTTCCGAAAGGCTCCTGCTCGGCCGACGACGTGGATACTTCCACCACATACCCGACATAGGGCATAGGTGCTCCGTCGGAGTTGAGCAATCTTGGCAGAGCTGCTATACTGAAGGCCATGGGCGCCTGGGGCACCGATATTTTCGACAATGATTCTGCTGCCGACATGAAGATGTTCTGGGCGCGCGACCTGGAGAAGGGAATCCCTCCTGAGCAGATCTCAAGCGGGATACGTTGGCCGGAAGGAAGCTATAAGCCACTCATAGAAGAGCCGGTGCTGGTCTATGCGTTGGTCGCCTTGCAGATCGAGGCCGATGCCCTGGAAGATGATCTGGCTGCTGAGGCTGTCCAGATGATCGATGAAGATTACGAACTGGAGATCTGGAACGACCCTGATGAGCGACGCCAGAAGTTGATCGCCTTCCGCGAGCGGCTTCATGAATATCAGGCTCGGCGAGTTGAAGAGCGGCGAGACGCGGGCGCAGCCAAACCTTTGGTCGCGGACGATATTCTTTATTGAAGCCGAGCGTGGCGTGCCAAGACCGCCGGCTCCCTCGAGATCGCACAAGGTCATACTTCGTGCATCCAGTAGCATGACGCGCTCGGGAAAACAGGAAAATCAGGGCATTTCCCTATCGTGTCTTAGATTTCTCACATGGATGATGTTCGCCTGGACCTGGACCGGCTACTGAGCGATTATGCCCCGCAATCGGAGACCTTCGCCGGAGAGATGCTGATCCTGAAGGGATCAGGTATCGAGCTGGAGCTATGTTCGGAGATCACGCTGTGTCGACTTCAGGATCATCTGGAGTGGGAGAACGTCTCTGATGAGCACATCAAGGCCAGAGAAGCCGGGCATGTATTGCTGGTTCATGCCCCTACTGATCTACGCCGACCGCTGAGCAGGTGGATCCAGATGGCTGCTTCACTGATCCTGAAGCGAGAAGGCGAGGCCCTCTTGGTCGAAAAGGATCGCTATGGTCGCCTGGGGAGAAGATATGAGCTGGAAGCTCTGAGCATGTCAGGAGAACAGATGCCAGCCCATCTCCGTGATCTGCCTGGCTCTTCTGAACAGATCCTTTATCTATGATGGCATCAAAAGACCGGCGGACGATCATCATCGTATGATTGTGGTGCCTGCGGACGCCGGGGAACCTCCTGTACATCGACGTCCGGGTCAACTTGCTCATCTTGATCGGTTTCATCTTCCTCGCCGGCCAGCACCGCTCCAAGAGCACCACCGCCGGCGACGAACAGAATCAGACCGAAGACCACGATCAGCCAGTCACCTCGGATCACGCTGATGATCACCATCAACACCGGGATCAACAGAAACAACTGGATATAATCTTTAGGCCCGAATGTCGCTCCACGTAGGCCGAAATCGTTCCCGAAACGTAGGCCGAAACCAAAGACCACGATCAGTAGAGCTATCACTGTCAGCAAACCCATACCTTGGTTTTACCGGCAGTGGCGGCCACCGGCGGTGATTTATCTTCGAGAGCGTTTCCAGCTTCAGCACAGCCGGTGACACCTCCCGGCCCTGAACTGCCTCGAGGCACCCGCCTGCTCTCACCGCGAGCAAAATCTGTCGTGGCGGGCACCGCTGAGCGCATGCTGATGCTGTGACCAAGAATATCGAACCGCCGTCAGAAGCCATGGAGATCCTCTATGGCTCACATTCACGAAACCATGATGGTGCTATCACAGCGCATCAGTTGGTCCCGACGATTTTGACCACCGAGGATCAGAAGCGTATATTCCTACGTGCCGATCTGGCCGATGCTGCTGCTGACGCCAAGCTTATCGCCGGGCAGCTGATGGATCTCGATCCGGCCGGACTGTTCTCCAACGAGCGCGAGAGTCTGAAGGCGGTCCCGGGTGTCGATGATCTCTGGGAGCCGACTCCGGAAGGTCAGACAGCCGGACAGCTGTTCTGGCATCTACTGGTTTTGGATAACGAAGATGAGCGCTTTTCGGAACGGCAGCCGACAATCGGCCCGTTCAAGCAACTGGTCGTCTATCCGGAGCCGTGAGATCAAGAACTTCCTCGGACGGATATTATCGCCCATACACAGATCTCTGGTTTCGCAGACTATTGTCTGCGAATTATAACAAATATAACAACCAAATAATCAGAAAAGGCTGCTTTTATAACAGTAAATGGCATTTTATAGAACTTTTTTGTTATAAAACCATAGCGACTTGCAAGACAGATTGAGTAAGAACTCAGGATATGTCAACAGTTATCGAGATCGTTTGATCAAAGATGGATATATCAAATCTTCTGGCCGAGGAAAAGTAGATTTTGTTGCGCCAGGAGCAAGAGAATGTCTTAGAGATCAAGATGACTTCAGCTGGTCGTAATAGCTATGCAGCTCACACAACGGCTCGGTGTCGAAAGTCAGCTCAAGCGCAGGAAGATGCATGGCCGTCGGATTATGACCGATGGTGATATGCGGCTTGTAGCTGTCGAAGCGGGCCGGTTTCAGACCACGTTTCTCGGCATCGCCGATCAGCTTCTGAGCATCCTGCGACAACTCCGGAGCATCAAAGCGCAGGACGATCGGTTGCAGCTGGTCGTCATCAAAACCGCTGAAGGTATCTACCTCGGCGGCGCGGACATGATAGCTGGTGCCACTGTTATCTCGTGCCCACTGCTGTTGATCGGGATCACCGAAACCTTCTGGTGCCCAGAAAGCAGTGATGTGATACTTGTCAGGGTTCTGCAGCTCGGCTTCTTCATCCCAGGGTAGCGTCTGCACCCATGCATGGATCTGCTCACGAACAGGCTTCGGGATCTCATAGGCCAGACAGAACCAGTCTTTGGGCTTGCCAGGCTTCTGTTGCTCCGGCATCTGGGCCTGTTCGGCTGCCAATCGAGCTTCGACCTGTTCCCTGGAGGCACCGGCAAGACGCATCGCCGCCCGGGTCGAGGATGCGATCTGCTCCTCGGTCAGTCTCACCGTAGAGCGACCATCCGGACCGATATGCTTGCGACGATACTCGGCCAGATTCCTGAGCTGGTCTTGCTTGTCGTCATTGTTGCCGCGAGCCATGCCCCGAGTATAACAGATCATCGGCCGGCGACATAGAACCTCTTACAGGATGGAAGGCCACATTGCTTGTCGCGGCGGCCTGGTTGCGCTATTATGGAAGCATGCCCGGGGCAAGAAACCCAGCCGATGATATTGCCGGCCCGAATGATGCTGGCTCTGGTGCCAATGTCGACAACATTCTTTATGGCAGATTGTCACCGCGTGAGAGAAACCAGATTGAACCTGAGCGCCCTGGCTGGTGGCCGATAGAGGGCATTCGTGCGGAGAACCTATATCACTCGGTTGTGGACGCCTTTCATGGAGTAGAGGGCTGGTCCGGGACCCTGGCCTGGATGGCTCGCGTGGCTCCAGAGATCTCAGGTTCTGAGAACACCGGATTACCCGAGGCCTGGCTGCCGCAACGAGATGATGAGCATCCGGCGACCGGGGCCTACGGCCTACGACGAGACGCGGCCAGGATCATCGCCTTGGTAACTGATCCGTCCAAGTACTGGGCCAGTATGCACCGCTGCCAGATCGCTGATGAAGCTGAATGGGATCAGGTCAGGCTGCGTAGCGAAGTCGATAGTTATATCGTCGATCAGCACCATCTGGCAGCGGTTACCCAGTTGGCCGGACCGGAGCTTGAGTGGCGGGTGGTATCACAGATCAATGACCCTGATGCTGAGTATCGTAATCGGCATTACCTGTTCTGCCGTCGCGCCGGCCTTGAGCAGCCGCTTGGCATCCTCGACATCAATGTGGAGTGATACCGGTCAGGCGCGAGCAAGGATATTATCTTTGCCGTTCATGAATATCAAGCCAAAGACCTCTTTGTCGGCATCTACATAAGCCATGAACCAACCGTGCTCTTCGACCATCCACTCGGCTTCTGCGGGATGCTCCAGTTCTATCTCGGCCAGGGCCTCTACGGCGGCGACGGAGCCCGCCTTGACCGGAATGGTGAAATCATCCTCATGCTCGGAGATGAAGGCGATCTTGGGATCAGCAGGATCATCATCCCAGGGCTGGAGACGACAAGAGCGTAGTTTGTTGACCCATTCCTCACCGGTCCAGGAAGAACGCTCATCAAAAAGCGTCTCCTCCACGGCCAGCTCTACGGCAGCCTCGTCGAAAGTGATCCAATCGGTCGGCAACGAGCCGGCGCGTACCATCCAAGAATCCGTTCCAGACCAACCAGAATAACCTTCGAACCAGCCTTCGGCTACTCCGGTCGTCTCAGGGGTCAGCACCGGATATAGATCTTTCCAGGGCTCACCGACAACCATTGCCTGTCGCGGCCCCGCAGCCCCATAGAGAATACTGTCAACCCCAGGTTCGGTAGACATCTGCTGTCCTCTGGCCATAGGGCAATCATAGGCATCACAAGATCTGCTGATGCGATTTGTCATTGCCGTCGGCGACGACTGCTAGACTGATGTCATGAGAGGGCAAGGCATGAGCAGAGCCGGCCTGGGTGCCGAACCTGACGATATTCTTTTTGGTGATTTTGTCTCGTCGCGGCAGGCTGTTTCCGATGACGTGTTCTTCGGCGATGATGACATACGCAGGCTGATGACCGGCCCGTATGCCGAGGGCCTACGCTCCTGGGGGCATTGCCGAGCCGGGGTCTACCGCTGGTGGTATGCCACGACCGAGCAGATCCCGGAGGAATGGAAACGCAATATCCCGGCACTTGTCGAGACCAGGCGTGAGTTCAAGATGGGCAAGACCTTCCTTACCGAGCTTGATCGGCAACTGGCAATGGAGATCATCTCCCCGAAAGCCGTGGAACTCACGACAGGCCCAGAGCATCTCAGTGCGGTCATCCATGACCATCCTGATCGCGTACCTACCGTGGAGAAGCAGATCATGAACGCCGGTGTGCGAAAGCGGGCGATCGAGTTTCTGGTTGAAGAAGACGGTGAATGGAAATGGCTGGACTTCCTCGGCAAGAAGAAAGTAGAGCATCAAGGTCTGGCGTATATGGGTGAGGATGGAACCTTGCTTGGCTGGATACCTGAGCAGCGGATAAACATGATATGATAGATAGATGAGCAAGAATAGAAAGCCGTCGCGCCCGATCCAGGTCGAGAGTCGTATCGTCAAGGCGGACACCCCGAACTCATTGCTGGCCAGCGGGATGAGCTGGGATAAGACCTTCAGCATGCTCGAAAAAGAACAACAGCAGCTACAGGCCCGGGAGACCATGCAGCGTATCGACGATGCCGGCAAGAGCGATGCCGAACTCGATCAACTGCCGTTGTCTGCACCGTTCGGGATAACGGCACTGATCCGACATGCGGCTTTGCGCACCGGCTTCACCTATGAGGAGCTTGGAGTGATCGCCGGAGCAGATCCTGGTGTATTCACTCAGCTGGCGGCAGGTGCCCGTGATGTCGGTGATCGTTTCGGATCATACTACGGCGGCGCGCTGATCGATTTTGTCAACATCTCGCGGCGTGTAGAAGCCACGCTTCCGCACGCTGATCTGCGCGACTGGTGGGAACAGCGCGCTCCATACAAGCGCTTCTCGCCGCTTGAGCTGATCATCGCAGGCAGGCAATGGGACAAGATCTTCGACAGCTACCGAGAGCCGCTGGTCACAAATCCTCCCAGTCATGTCTTGTGCACCGGCGTCGGCATGATAGAGGTGGACTTTTTCTATCCTTATCAGTAAGTTTCCTGGCGACGAGTCGTCGGACGATCCCAAGATATGCCTCCGCCCGCCCTTACCTGGCAGCGGGCAATAAGAAGCTATCATCCATGCATGACCATTCTGACCGAGGCACAGGAGATCCTTTATGGAGAGCGGAATGTAATGTATCGCCCGGCACGGACCGCTGCTCTCTTCGATGATTTCGACGCCGGTGACATACGCAGATTGATGACCGGCCCGTACATCGAGGGCATGAAAGCCGGCGGTCACAACTGGGTCGGGATCGGCAACTGGTGGTACGCCTCGGCAGACTTCCTACCGACAGATTGGAAACAGAACCTTACGGCGCTTGGCGATCCCGGCCCTGAGTATAGGCACAGCAGGCATTTCCTGACTGGACTGGACAAACTGTTGGCCGACAAGGCGGTGCTCCCACAGACCTTCGCGGTCCGGGCGCGCGAGCTGAGACCCGATCGCCTCAGCCTGATCGTCCCGGATACTTCATCGGAAACTGGTAGCTGCCAAAAAGTACTCTTCGCCGGCACGGTAAGACAACGGGCGATCGAGGCCTTGGCCGGTGCAGGCAGCTGGAAATATCTCGGGTTCATGACAGGACAGGTAGAGCGACACGGATTGGCCTACCTGAGCAATGAGGCACGGGCTGATACCCCGCGCGGTGCCCTGCTGGGCTGGTTGCCTCACGCCCTGTCAAAATAATCGTGCAAGAAACCGGTAAGCAGGTGATCGGCGATAAGGATGCCTTGCCGCTTGTGCCGAAGCGGAAAACCAGCTATCATTCATCTATGATCGTGCCGCTTGACGCTCAGGACATCCTCTACGGTGATTTCGACACCGGCTCGCGGATGCAGGAGATCCTGCTCGGGCGGCCTGGATGGTGGCCGCAGCGGATCGACGCACTGGATGTCATCCAGGCCGCCTATTTTACCGGCTTGTCGGTGCATGGCCGCGAACACGTCGGAGTGACCGGCACGTGGACGGCTGTCGCCGCGACCATTCCCGAGCAATGGACCGACGGGGCGGTCAGGCTGGCCTGGAACATGCGTGTGCTTCTCGATGAGCGGGCTGAACTGAACAATCTGTATCGGATGGTGCCGTTGGATGAGCGCTCGTATCAGACACAGATCGGTACGGTTGATCAAGAAGATGGGGCCGTGCTCACGGTCAGTCGGCCCAAGAACGCATGGAAGCTTGATCTGGATCGAGCTGTCCTGGCCAGGATGGCGGCGGTGATGGAGATCGTAGATCGTATGGACGGTGAATGGCGCTACTTCTCCAGCTATCGTCCTGACCAGGATCATAGGCAAGGGATGCTGCTCTATATCGACGCTTATGGACAGCTGCTGGGACGAGTGATGATCGGCGATCGAACTGATGAAGAGCAGTCGGCATGAAACCGGTGAGCAAGGAAAACGTCGATGTGGATCGCATTCTTTATGGGGAGCATAGGCGCGGTAATAGATCAGAAAAGCCATCGACGGCGGCCGCCCTCTGGCCGGCATCTGCCGAGCTGGACCTGGAACAGCTGCTCCTCCCTGATTATTGTGTCCATTCAGGCCGTCGTCCTGGTGCCCCGAACTGGCTGGGATCGAATCTCAGCTGGATGGCCAGACAGGACACTCCTCCCAAGGAGTGGTTGCCACTGCTTCCTTTCGATGAGGACAATGAGAGCTATGGTGAGCCGATCAACGATGACTGGGCGAGGACGCTGGATGAACTGGAGTTCAGGAGCGCAATGAACGTGCCGATGATCGGCGATCTCCATCCGATGACCTATCCGGTCACCGCTCTCAGCACTCTGAAGGTGCCCGGCCATCCGTTGGAGCTGCTTCAGCTCCAGGTAGATGATGAAGCAGCTGATGCCAAAGCCAATACTTTTCCTCTGAGGACGCGTGTCTCACAGCACCAGGCGCAGGCGGTAGAGGAGCTGGTCGGCCTCGGCGAGTGGCGCTACCTGTTCTGGGAAGACCCTGATGACCCGCATAACCTACTGCTTCTCTTTGATCAGGAACAGCGGGTCAAGGGCGTACTGAGTATGCGCTGATAAATGATCTCTAACTGCTCCCGCATGCACATCCGGACGATCAACAATCGAAAGACGAAGCATAAGCGAAGCTATACTCAGGGTGTGGCCAGAGGAAATGGACAAGCGACAATAGGCACCTCGGCAGCTGACGGTATTCTTTATGGGCATGCGGGATCACGCATGAGATCGGTTTCTGCCGGGTCGAACTTCCGGGCATGGATTCCACAGCAGATCAAAACGGACCAGTTGGTGCTGAACGATCACTTCACCGATACCGCTTCAGGCTGGATCGGGTCCAATCTCAGCTGGATGGCCAAGGCTACGGTCATACCGGAAGAATGGCAGCAATGGGTGGCGGCTGTGCCTCCCGGGGAGCTTGATGTTTCAGCCGGGACGATCCATGCGTCACAGCAGGCTCTGCTGGAAGCACTCAGCACAGAAGATAAAGACAACTGGGACAGATCCCATCCTGTCGAGCCGGTGAAGCTGGATGATAGCACTCCAGATTGGGAGACACTCAACATCAGAGATGACACCAGTATTGCCGGCAAAGATGGAGATCTGGATGAGGATGACCTGATGGCGACATATGCCATCCCACTGTATCAGTTGGCGGCGGTGGAGAAGATGGTCATGGATGAAGAGGCCGGCTGGGAGTGGCGCTGGCTATACTATCCTGGGCCAGAACAAGATTCCCTGGACGAGTGTGACCTGTTGGTCCTTTTTGATCCGTCGCGGACCCCGCAAGGCGCGGTCATGGTCATCTGATGGTCGGTCGTGACGATACCGAGATGATGATCATGCCGGCAGCCGATCGGACCCTAAAATCAAACTATGGCCGCTGATCATGGTATCCCTTCAAGTTCGATGACGAACAGTGATTCCATTCTTTATGGCGATGCCCAGCTGTTGCACCGATCACAGAACTGGCGGCCGGCCGAGGTCGATCCGCTGATGCTCGGACAGTCATTTTTCGAAGGCGCTGAGTACGATCAGGAAACATGGGTCGGGGGAGAGACCTGGGTGGCCAGGACCGAGAGCCTGCCGGAGGAGTATCGACCTGACCGGAGAATCGAGCAGGTGCCGAAGTTGATGCATACTTTGATCAAGCGACTGCTATTGGATCAGGAGGTCGCCGAGCTCGGGGTCGAACCACAGTGGCAGGTGGCCGTAGACCTGCATGCTGATGAGGACGAGGACATCGTCTGGGTTTATCCGCGTGAGCCACTACGATGCATCCTTGACAGCCAGCCGGCAATCGACGAGAGCGGATTACCCGGTGATGCCCATCCGATGGCCTTGATCGAGGAACTGTTTGCCGACAAGGATCTGGACGATGTGCCAGAATGGATCGGGGTCGAGCAGTTGATGCTGAATGGAAGCTATTTCTTTGGTATGCTTTACCTTGCCGGTAATGAACCCTTGGGCTGTGTGACGATCATCGGTGATACCGGAGAGCAGACGCAAGTGATAAAAGAATAATGCAGATCGCAGATGAAATTCTTTATGGAGCCTTGGATCGTTCCTGCACGGGCCGTCTGTCCCCGACCTTGATGGCCAAGCTGCTCTGCTCTCAGGTGGATCCTGATCAGCTGGGAATGGACGGCTTCTTCTCCGATCCGGAAATGGGCTGGAGTGGCGGTCTGGGCTGGATAGCCGATACCACCGACCTCCCTGCCATCTGGATGCAGGACTATCCGCTTCAGGAAAAGAGCTTTCTTCAATACGCGCTGATCATGATCTACAAACAGCAGCGGACACTGGATGATTCGCGACCGCTGGACACTGATCATCGGCAGGCTTGCCACCTGGAGGTGACCGATGATCCCGAACAGATTTCCTTGCAACTCGAGCATCCTCTACAGTTGGGCGCTCTCGCCGGTCAAGATAGTTTCTTGATCAACATCCATCCGTTGAGAGCCATCGTCCAGCTGCTCGGCGAAGGCGAGTTCCAGGTATCAGAGTCCAGTCATATGGGCACCTGGCAACAGCTGATATACCTTGCTGACGTGTCTACCGATGGCAGAACCAGACGTGAGGTCAGAGCAGCAGTAGATCTTGGCATCTGGTGAAATACTATACTTGATCTATCTCGGGTGTGAGGATTCGAGATAGATCATCGGAGCAGAAGGTGTTTTATCTGATAGCAGCTCATCGGCATTCTTTCCGCGCATCGAACGGCGCTTGGATGACAGCCGCAGAGCTTTCAGAACGCAACTTCACATTACGGTATCATCCGATGTTCGGGCCGGCAAGGGTGAACAGAAGTATCAAGAATGCCCATGCGATTATCCAGCCGATCACGAAAAACATACTGGCGACGATGAAAAACTTAGCGATGACACTACGGAATATCGGCCAGAATGTAACCCGATCGGAGAACAATATCAAGATGCCGGAGACGAAGAAACTGACCAATATCAAGTAGCAGATGTTCAATAGTGCGTAAAGCGGCCAATATCTGCCTGGGTCATCTTGACTGAGATAACCAAAGGCGGCATTGGCCAGGAAGAGGATCACGAAGAAACCGGCGACGATGATGCTGGAGGGAGGCAGCGCGTCCAGGCGGTCGAAGCTACGGCGTATGAAACCGCGAGCTGGTATGTCAGGAAGCAATACGACTGGTGGCCGGTCTTTGTCTTCTGGCATCTTACATACTGAAGCATGAGCATACGTTTGCCTCTTCGCTTCACCAAAAACAATCAAGGATAGATGAGGCAGATGATCAAACAGCAAGAAAGCCGGGTAAGAGCAAAGCGCTATATTCAGGAGTATGGATGGCGATACGCTCAGGGATGCACAACAGATTTTGTATGGGCGTTTCCCTACATGTTGTCAGGCGAAAGCCGCTGTATCAAGCCGGGTTCCCGGAGCTTGGGTGGACAAGATCGACCCGCGACAGCTGTTCTTGGGTGAGGTTTTCGAGAATCGACTTGGCGGCTTTTCTGGTGGCTCCGAGAGGTGGTTGGCTGCATCTCCTGACCTTATGAGAGTCTGGCTTTCCTACACTGATGCTGTTGCTGAGATAGCCGCCGCTGATGTGCATGTGCTTACTGTTCAACAAGAGTATCTGGAAACTTTTCAGGCTGACGCTGACGAGGATAGGCATTTTACTCGATTCGATCATCAAGTGATAGACGATGACCTGCTGCGGATCTTGCCCTGTGATTCAGAAGGCATGCCCATACTTCAGCTCCCAAGATCACTGTCCGAGCTTTACGTCAATCGGCATCAACTCCAGGCAATCGAGATTTTGGTCGATACCGTCGGCGAGTGGTCTTTCTACCACCATTCATGTGAACACGCTGATGACTGCAACTACACCGAGCTGGTGTATCGTGAGCTTGAAACAGGGCGCTTACTGGGTTCTGCCTCGGTCGGAGAACGCAAACTGGTCGCATGGAATGATCCCAGGAGATGACTGATGAAGAAACCTGACATGATACCATCCTCTGAACCTGGTCCCTCGGTTGAACCTGGTGCCAACGCCGATGCCATTCTTTATGGGGATTTCTCTCCAGGGTCGAAACAGACGGCATCATGGCCGTCGTCGGATAATCGTTGGGTAGAGAAGGTCAATCTGAAACTGGCCGGACTACCAACTGGAGCTTATGAAAACTTCCATGGATGGAGTGGAGTCGGAACCGAGTGGCTGGCCAAAGTGGAGGCTCTGCCTCAAGCTTGGATCAGCGATGATGCGACCGCGATCGATCTTTACGTCGTCGAGATGCAACAAGAATACCTTGAGCTGATGCTCGATGAATACTCGGCAGGGAGCAGCGGCTTCACCGACTTCAAGTATGGTATCGACATCAAGCGGAGGGTCGCAGGCATCGGCCCTTACCACGCCGGCCCGAATGGGGCATTCAGACGGATACTTACAGGCGAGACCCTCAGCGCCGGCCTTGATCAGTTGGCAGCAGTGGAAACGCTGACCACGACCGATGGCAGCTGGAAGTTCTATCATCATGGGACCGAAGATGACTTTCACTATTACCGGGAGCTGGTCTATGTCTATGATGGGGAAATCATCGGCAGTGTCAACGTAGAAGTGCCAGATGGCAGCTGAGGAGGTCAATCTGTCAAGAACAACTGTTGATAAAAGACCTCCGGGTCCAGGCTCTGCGGCCGATCACTGACCATGCCATCTCCGATCTCCACTATCCGGTAATCGTTTGTCTCGGTGTTCCTGGCCAGGTCTATGGTCACCATCCGCGCATCAAGTTCGGCGACATTGTCGCGGAGGAAATCCAGGTCAAGATCATCAGGAGGTAGTAGCTCTGGTGTATCAGGATGAGCGCTGACCAGACGACACTCTCCATCACGCCACCAACTGCGATACTCATCGCCGAGCGGCTCATAGTGCCGTAGGATCAGTCCGCCCTGGATCTCGATCCGAAGCTCCTTGAACTTGTTGATCACGCGTAGCGCATCCACGGTATCATCGGTATCACGGATATAGCAAGCTTCATCCCACAGATGCTTGAACGACTTGACGTAATCCTTGACGATCGCGGCCCCACCCGGAAGCTCTGCCAAGAGCTCCTCAGGATCATCGGCATCGCCCCAGACACTGAATGGAGTATGCTCGGCGAACAATGGATACCAGTTGGGTAGATAGTGCGCCTGCAGGTAGTCATCGGTATCGGTCAATAGTTGGCTGTGTGCCTGGTTGATCGCCTGCTCCAGGCCTGAGAACTCCTGCTCGTTCAACATCCAGCCACGGTAGAACAACTTGCGATCCTTGAAGCTGCCAAGACGCAGGGTTCCAGGCTGTCGTAAGGATGCATCATCTACCAGAGCCACTTGCATGCCTACCCGCTGCGCGGCTTCATACTCTTCACGAAAGTGTTCATCGACTTCTCTCGGGTTGAACAAACTGGAAGGATACAATACACAGGCATCCCTGAATGCCGGTGCCCGCCGATCACTGGTTTCACCCGGCTTGACCAGGCTCGATCGACTCGAGATGATCTCGTCATGAGCACTGATTTCCGTTTTCATCGTACCAGGCGACATGATAAAAGCGTAGGCGCTGAAAACAGCGCACGACATTTACCTGTCTTCGTGAGTTCAATTTTTATTGCCTGTTTACCTTGTCCCCCACGAAGACGGCGACTTCGGCAATCCTGATCTTGCCGTCGGTGCTGATATACTTTTACCATATGGCCAGAGGCAGATCAGACACGGTAGCTTATCAAGGCAGGCCCAGGAGCAGCCGGGATAGCTCGAAGCTGTCGCGACTGTTCACATCCTCTGATGAGCGCAGCGCACATCATGCGCCATTACCTGATCCAGAGGAGAGGACGCGGGCCTGCATTCACGAGCGGACCGTTCATCGCATCAGCTCCAAAGGCGTGTCGGCGAGGATGGAGCTGTACCGCGACATCGATGATGGGATCAAGAGTGCCTGGACCGTTGACCTGGTCGAGCTGCACACCGACAGCGGGCCTGCAGGATACCTGAAGATCTCCTACGTGCCGAAAGAGCTGGCAGAGACCTACTTTCCGGATGCTTTCGCCTATTCGGTCTGGGAGCTGGGACGACACAACTGGCAGCTACGGGCGCAACTGTTGCAACCACAAGAAGAATGGAGTCGTGAGCAACTGCTCGAAGCTTTCCATTGGACCGATGGTTTCCGCACCGCCGACGATGAACTCGCCTGGCGCGAGAACGCAGCCGACCAAGAGCTGCTGGAAGCTTGGGAGACCCGTCGTCGGGAGCTTGGCGAGGAGGCTTCGGTGGAGTATGAGCGGTTCAAGGACTTCCATGTCGATAAACCGTTGATCGATTATGTTCGTGTCTCGTCCGGACAGTATGATCAACACTATCAAGACGGCAAGCGGGTCCAGGACCATGCCGATATGGCCGATCATCGTCGTCAAGGACTGGCGACGGTGATGTATGAGACTGCGGCCATCTGGATGCGCACGCGCGGGATGAAACTCCACGCTTCCGGGGTCCAGTCAGATGATGCCGTCGGGGTCTGGAAGAAGTTCGAAGAACGCGGGCTGATAGAGGAGGACATTCAGCAGCAGGCGGATCCGAAAGGAGCGAGGGCGGCCTCGGCCAAGCCAAAAGCACGGTGTGTGTTCGCCGCCGACCAGCTCCTGCGGGACGATCCAGATCTGGATTTCCAGCCATTATCTACTCAGCAATAGATTCGCTTCCGTCCTGGGCCAAGATGATCAACTACAGCTCAGCGTAACCAACCGAAGAAGCCGCGCGAGAAGATACTCTTATTCTGCTCATCATCTACATCAGCGATGCTCTCCTGCTGCTTGGATGCGGCCGCGTATTGCGTCTGCCGATGAAGTCTCTTCTCGGCCCGTGAGGCATGATATTGCATCTCCTGGATACGCTGTTGTAGCTGGTCAACGCTCGCAGTGATCTTTTTCATCTGCTCCTTATAGATCGCCAACTGCTTATCCTTGGCTTCTACTTGTCTGCGCAGGCGGTCGATCTCCCGACGCTGCTCGGTCTGCTCATCGCGGCCATGACCGTAGAGGATCGCATCGCCATCGGGGGTGGCATCGGCGCGGTCTGCCAGGATGGAAGCATCGATCTGCTCATCACTCTCGTCTGGAACCAGATCGTGTTCTGTACCGCCGTCCATAAGATGATGATAGTGCTTTACTTCGGTCTGAGAGAGGTACGGCGGACAGGCCTACGAGATTCTTACCCGGGCCTGCCCGCCACTACTTTTACTTACTCTTCAGCTGTGCCTGGAGTTCAAGCAACGTCTGCTGCTGGGCTTCAGTCTCTTCGAGCAGCTTTTCGATCGTCGCCATCGTCGTCCCGGTCGGTTTGGCCGGGACTTCGCTGCTGCCGGCGGGCTGTTCTTCATCACTGCGTTCTTCGCTTTCAGAAGCACTACGTTCTTCTGAAGTGACCTCGCTGAGGCCGTTGCTCGGCAGCTTGCCGGTTTCCAGATATTCTTTCAACTTCTGATCAGCGCCAGGATCGGTATCGTGGTTGAAGATCGCCACGGCCTTGTTGGTCTTGGCATCCACGATCACGGTCTTGGTCACCGTGTTCTCGGAGGAAGGCACGATCGAGACCATGAACTGGAGTTCCCCGTTGACGATGATCGGGCGCGGCTCGATCGCCTTGAACTTGCCTTCGAGTTCTTCACCCCCGGCGAAGGTGATACCAGGGATCGACAGCCCGCGTACGATGTCGAGTGCTTTGACATTCCCGGTATAGGACTGATCTTTGGGCACATGCCAGACTTCGGTTTCTCCGGTGACGGTATCGGTCAGGAACACGGCATCAGTGGCATGAGAGTTCCCATACGGCTTGGCCGTGGATACCCATTTCGGCCCGTCTTCGCCGAAGTCCATCAGGTAGGGCTGATGGTTGCCCTCGGTGTTCTGGATCTCGGTCTGATCATGATGGCTGAAGAAACGGTTCCAGATGCCACCGGCGTACTGGTATGATTCCTGGACCCGCTTGGCCAGCTGTTCCGGGAACAGGTGGCCGGAATCCACGATCACCGGGCGGGCCGCAGCCTGCTCCGGGCTGAGGTCTTCGATGGTGCCATCGGGATGGACCTCATAGACCCCGGCAAGTTCCGGCACCTTGACCCAGAAGCCGGTGTACTTGATGTAAGGGGCCAGCAGCAGTGGCTGTCCTTTCGGGGTCAGCACGAACACGGTTTCAGCGACATCGGTGAAGAAATGTCGCTTGTATGCCTGCCATTTGATGTTGTCACTCCAACGGACATCAGGTGAGATGTCGAAATTCTTGTTGGTCAGTTTCAGTTCCCGCGCCGAGGAACCGGCATTCAGGGTCGCCATCCCCTGCGTGCTCGCCGTGTAATGCCGCCAGGTCCCATTCGGAACCTGACCGAAAGTCCAGTCGAGGTTGCCTTCATTATCGAGGACGATGTGCGCCTGAGCCAACCGGGAGGTCGAAGAGTTGAAGCCGTTGGAGGCCATCACTTCGGCGACTTCCTTGGGAATCAGACGAGCACTACCATTGGCCGGTAGTTGCTTGATGTCGGTGAAATGGTAATGCTCATAGATCGCTCGCCCGGTCAGCGCACCGGCCGTGCAGCAGGCGACGATCAAGGCAAGGAAAGCCCCGAAACAGGCGACGATCAGCGGCACCTGGAACCAGGGCCGACGGGCACGACGACTGCGTCGGCGATAACTGTTGTAGTCATAGCTACTACCGTAGCCGAAACCATCTTCATCAGATCTGGATCGGGAAGCTCCTTCGGAGGGCTTGTCTTTCCCGTCACCGGATGCCAGTTTGCGGATCAGATGCGGAAGCGAACCCAGGCCGAACAGGATCAAGAAGATCAGCAGCGGAGCCTTCCAGATCAGAGGATATTTCCAGAGCATCATCGCCGGCCCATGGATCAGGCCGATCGGGCGAATCGACCAGGCGATCAAGAACAGGCCGATCAGCAGGAGCAGACCGACCCAGGCGATAGGCCGGACGTTGGACAGGACGTTGGACAAGTTGAAACGCTGCGAAAAGTTTTTCATGAATGCGGACTATATCAGATCCAGGCAGGTAGTTCAAGCAGAAGCCGTTGCTGCTGTCTCACCCCGGCCTTTTTCTCGGCAGGGCGCTCCAAATGGAACCACAGCGACAAGTCACCGCTTTCTAGAACTTTGCATGTAAAAACACTGCTGTATGACTGCATGATGCATATAAAATGCATGCAGTATGTATGCAGTCGGGCCAGAAAGCTTATAAGCATCAACGGCAGCGAACCATGCCGCTGATGACACCAGCTCCGGCTTCTTTCAGATAGAGTAGCTGTTGCCGGGGATCGAATATCCAGCTACCAGGACTGCGTATCGTCTCGACTGCGGCCAGATGAGCTGTGGAGACTTCCAGACCCAGCGGCACAAGCAGCAGCTCATCCCCTTGATACTGATGCAAAAGCACTACATCAGGGGCAGCTGGACGATACAGCAGCTCGACGGTCTGAAGGCCTTGCCCGCGCAGCGCTCCCACACGAGCGATGAAATCCACCACGGTAGTATCAAAGAACCGAAGCGGATATTGGGTCAGTTTCAGGTCCGACTGAGCTTGTCTGCGCCCCGGAGCCGGCCGAAACTCAGCGGGCAGCGTATGAGACCTGGCTGTCCAGTTATCGGTTCCGAGCCAGCCGCTTTTATCCTTGAACCACCCAGATGCCGTGCCGGTGTTGTCAGAATCCAATGGCAGCGGAGGGCGCTCATGATAAGGAAGCAGCTTCCGACGTGTTGCTCGGGCAGAGCCATAGAGGATCTCTTCAGGTTGCATCGGATTCAGTTTATCCACGATGCGGTTTATTTTCGAAGATTTGCTCGTACGATATAAATCAAAATGCTCGAAACTAATATGATAGCGGCTACGATGAGCGCATGCATAGTTGGACGCTAAATAATGCCCGACAGTAAAATGAATTTTTGCCAGGAAACTTTATGCTCAACTAACTTGTAGTAAAAGCATCTAGTTACAGCGTTTGCAAGTCAATTTACTTTTCCACTTGTTATTATATAGAGGAAAAAGCCGGCAATCAGGAGAACAATACCGATGGCCACATAACTAGATTGTTTTAGAGATTGCTTTGATGAAGACTTCTCGCCATATTTGGATACCACGTATGTTATAATACCGGCGAGTAATACGGTTGCTGTCAAGATAAGAACAAGCATCTATGCACTCTAGTCTCAAGCCTATGGATGATAATAGATTTGAGGCTTTGCTCGCAAAGCAATTCAATCTGGAAGCGCGATAGCAAGCAGCCAGTATATGTATCCGGCGAGAGCTATTACTCCGACACAAATAAGTATTGTGATAATGTTAGCCGTATCGGATCTATCAGGATCTTTTCTCGCTCTAGAGACGAGAAGATAAATGATCCCAAAAACTATGCTTCCTAATATCAATATAGCGCCCGGATACATTCGTATGGTTATGATATGAGCACTTGATTTAGATAGAATTATTAGCCTATCTGAGAATAGATAATGACGTTATCAAATCAAATGCAGTTTTACCTGCCTGGCACACAATCCTCGGTTCTTATCTCAAGCAGAGTAAAGAGGCAATCGCGGCTATAGAACCCGAACAGGCCAAGACGGGTTCGGCGGGATATAGATCACCGTACCTGAGGAATCGTCGGCACCGTTGCAAATCGCGGTCAGTGTGATCATGTGGTCAGTGTGATCACGATGGTCCATTGCTCAGGATATAAAAGATAAAACCAAATATCACGATGGTCATGATTATTGTGACAATGAGAGTATACTTGCTGGCGTTGCGTCGTGATTGGGTCATTACCCTACTGAATACATATATAACCAAAGGAATGAGAATAATCAGGCTGACGGCTTCTATCAAACGCCAATGTCCTTTGCTTCCATATGAAGCTAATATGTCTACCAAACCAGGACTAGTCACTACCGTAGTGTAGTTCGGAGTACCTGGTTGAAGGAACTATCTAGCATTTGCTATATGAGCGCAAAGCAACGACTCGCCAGCGGAATTACCGTGAGCTATTCTTCCAAGCAGAGAATTGATCGTGCAGACCGGCCGAGGATAAATCCTGGCAGGGAAGAAAACCGGAGCAAGGGCGCAGGCAATGAGTATTCATAAAACGGTAAACCATTGATCGCTGGTATCATTTACCGTAAAAGCTCAAAGCCGTATAGCAAGCAGTTGCGCATCAAGAGACGATCCAAGCTCTCCAGCAGACATGTAGATCATTACCTGCATCAGTACAGTAAAGATAGCAGATCTTATAAATAACTTTGGTATAAACACAATTGTTATTTTCTTTCTAATTATTAGAACCGCTTACTACCAAACCAAATATGACATACAAAATAGCCAGTACGATCAATATGATGAACAGAGTATTCAACAATGATTTTTGTGTAGAAGATTTATATGAATAGCGTTCGAGTAAGTAAGCAATAAGAAAACCAAAAACAATGATCGTTCCAATGACTATCCCCTCCATCTGAATAATATATGCCGTACAGTGGTTCCAGACGAATGTTTGTAGGATACAGAAATAAATTTTGGGCGGACTGACCAGGAAGACGAGATGGAATAGATACTATTTATAGCCCTGAACAGTAAATGAGATAGACCTACCAGTCATCAGTGTGGAGGCGAAGGGCCATTATGCAGAAAGTGATAAAGAACCGCAAGTAGCAAAATGATCAAAATCAATACGCAGGCTAGCGTGTACCGGCGGGCACTGTGCCGTGAACGTGTCCTTGCTCTGCTGAGTACGTAGACTATAGAAGGAAGCAAAATGAACAACCCGGCTGTCCCCATCACATACCAGTGTACATTGCTTCCGTAAGAAGCTTCTATCTCTAAAGAGGCAAAAAGATAACTTGAGACTAAATCCGTGATAGAGGACATCAGTTAGTGCGAAAGGCCTTTATTTATGATATATGCGATAAAACCGAAAACCAAAAAAGCCAAGAATAATGCGGAAGTTAGCGTGTACTTGCTGGCACTACGTCGTGATTGCGTCTTCATCCTGCTGAACACATACACGAGAGAAGGAACGAGGATCACTAGGCTGATAGCTCCTACCAAATACAGGTGCTCATTATTTCCATAAGAAGCTTCTATCTCTAAAGAGGCAAGAGCAAGCATTATCGTCAGTTTAATTCCTAGCATCTGCTCTAAAGAACTATTTAGCGGCTATTTATCCGAGTACCATGACATTTTGTTCAAGCGCTGATGTCAGATTTGATCAAAAGCAAACTAACCGTAGCGAGATAAAAAGTAAGATGAGCTCTCTAGCTGTTCGCCAGGTGATAGATGCGTCCTTCTGAGGCGGTGTCCTCATGCACAAGGATGCCTTCATCGACCAGCTCCTCGATGGCCGCCTGGAGAAGCTCGTACGGCAGGCTCAAGGCCACGACCAACTCGACGTCTGTTCGCGTCCGCTCAGAGGATCCCGCCTGCATCTCTTCGATGATCAGGCCCTTGGCCAAAGACACACCTTGCTCAGCCAGCAGGTTCTGCTCGTATGCAATCGACATGAGCTGATGATAAAGCAAGAGCTGCAAGGGAACTACTCATTTTATGATCCCGCTCGCACTGTGTGGCCTTATCGGTTGTGAGCTTGATAAGGAGGATCCGGTGGGATGCAGATCACCGTGCCAGAGGGCTTACCACAGACGGCACCTGTGATCGCCTGCTCATCAGCACCATTGCAAATCACCGTGACCGTGCCGACGGCGCAGGCCTGTGCGGCTGCTTTCAACTTACTGGCCATGCCACCGGAACCATGAGCTGACGGCGAAGCACCTACTTTGACCTGTTTCAGCTGTTCTGGACTGGTGATCCTGGGAACCAACTCGGCATCCGGATCCTCACGAGGATCAGAAGAAAATACACCGTCGGTGTTGGTCAGCAGCAATAACATATCGGCATTGACCAGGCTGCTGATCTCGGCAGCCAACAGGTCATTGTCACCGAAGGTGATCTCGGCGGTCGATGTCGTGTCGTTCTCGTTGATGACCGGGACCACGCCCCATTCCAGCAACTGGGACAGGGTCGTCGAGGTGTTGTCACGGGCGATGCTCAACTCCAGATCCCTGGAGGTCAGCAGTATCTGCGCTGTGGAGATCCCGCGATCGGCCAGTCTGCGCTCGTATTGTCGGAACAGATCACCTTGGCCCACGGCCGAGCAGGCCTGCAACTTGGCCAGATCCTCAGGCTTGTCACCGATACCGAGCGAATGCCGCCCACGGGCGATCGCGCCCGAAGTGACCATGATCACGCGATTACTGCCCTGTTGCAGCTCGGCGATCTGCTCGCAGACAGTGTCAAGCACAGTACTTCTAATCTCGCCGTCAGCATCACAGACGATATTTGATCCCAGCTTGATCACGATCAAGTCCATCATCGAAGCATAGCGCATGCGCCGACGGCGGCGACCGAGTATTCGCTGTCCATGTTTTTCAACCTTGGCTGAACGCATATAATATATGAAATAGGCCAGCGATATGGAGTAGAACAGCACGTGGCCTTACGGTCATGCGGACAGGCTATCGGATGACTATCAAGGGGTGCCTCAGAAACAGGTGGCTTCAGTCGGCAAACAATGGCTCGACCGTTCGGCCTGCACAGGTCAGCCAATCACCCTTCGTGTGATAACGGATGGTCAGGTCTTCGCCGAATATCTCGTAGCCGGCATCGGTAATCGAGCTACTGTCGATCACTTCTCGGGTCGGCTCCGCATCGTCTGGTAAGGCATGCCAGACGGCAAAAACAGTATCCGTAGGAATATCCAGTTTGTCTATGATCAGCAGACGCTGATCCATGGCGAGATTTTGGACGAAACGGTGACTGGCCCGATATACTCCCTCGACCATCCTCTCCACCGGAAACCAGCCGGCGAGAGCCTGCTCTTGTTCCAGGATCATCTGCATCTGTCGATGATAAGGGGTCTCGGCATAAGCCTCAATATCATGCCCACCGATGACTTGCGCGATAGTTTCGATCACGGCAGTGCGCTCTTGGCGACCATAAAGGATCGCGTCACCAGTATCACAACCATGTGAGCTACCGCGTGCCATATACAGATCCTAGACTGAACCTTTTACTTGCGCAGACATTGGTGCCTTCAGGTCAGCGGACTGATCTTGAAACCTCGGAAGCTGGCCGGGGAGGAAAGAAAGACACCGCCCTCGGTCATCAGTCGCAATGATCCGTCGGCACGGATGACAGCAGCAGTGACCTCGATATGACTGACCTCCTGGTCTTTTTTGTCCGCTCGCCAGAGATGATATGCAGTATCCGGATCTATCGGCGTCACCCGACCTGCCATTTCTTGATAATGCCTGGGCGGGCGAATAAAGCCGCTCTTGTCCTTTGGTGTGACCTTATCGACGACGATCAGCTGATTGCCATTGTAGATCGTTCCGGCCATGACCCTTTCCACCCGACCGTCGACCAGTAGTTCTTCCTCGGCCGACAGTAGATGCAGCATCGCCAGGTAGTATGGCGTGACCGCATAAGCTTTCGGATCAACAGCTCCGATGACCTTCTCGACCACGCGCTCGATGATGCTGCTCCGGGCTTGAGTTCGACCATAGAGAATACCGGCAACCGAGGCACCAGGTTCAACCGAGGCACCAGGTTCAACCGGCTCAGGGCCATCCTTCATCGCGGAACCAAGATCGTCAAGGGAAGCTGGCATGAGACGAGGATAGCAGCAGCTGGTACCGAAAGCAAGTAGAAACAGGCGGGTACTCCCGCCGACACTGATGATTTTGCCGACCTGCTATAATCCGATGATGGGCGAGCAACGACTGATCGATCCGGAGCAGATACTCTATGGCTCTCCGCTGAACATCAATCGAGGTGTGGTCATCGACACTCCTTCTCCCTACTCGCCGATGCTCGGGCAGGTCGATCCACTCGAACTCGATCTGAACCACGGCTATTTTGAGAAGATCGGTTTCGGCATCGGGTACAGCGGGACGCAGCGCTGGTTCGCCCAGGCCTCGAAGATCCCGGAGGAGTGGATTCAGGCTGAGCCGGAACTGCCGGCCGAACCAGGTGGGCGCGGCGATCATGGCCCGGAGGCCTCTTACGATGCGCAGGTCATTCTGCGCGATATCTTCGAGAATCGTTCCCGTCTGGAAAGCCTGGTTCAGGTCATCGATTTCAAGACGGTCAAGAAGCAGGGCTGCAAGACCAGGATCGTGGCCACCCTGGAGGACGGTCGTCAGGAGACTGTCCATTCCAATCCGCACTGGTTGGCAGCGGTAGAAGAGCTGACCGAATATACCGGCTTCTGGTATCTACTCGATCCGCTCGGAGACAAAGAGCCGTGGGAAGATGATCCCGATTGCTGGATCTACGCCAACTCCGCGCGTCAGGCCTGGGGCTGGGTCGAGCGAATCGATCTCGGGGCCAGACGCAGACACCCGCGTAGGAAAAGCCGAAAGTAAGTCGCAGTTGGTGGTTTCAGATCAACGGCTGTAGATCGAAGCCGTTGAACTTTGGCCGTGAGCCGAGATCGCTGATGCTGATGTCACCGACAGCGGTTTCTATCTTCAACTCGATGCCGTCCTCATGAACCGCGTGCCCGTTCTCGCGTCTGACCTCGGTTGCTCCTATGTCGGCATGCCAAAGATGATAGAGGGATACATCCTTGCCAAGACCTAGAGCGGTCACTTTGTCGACCACGATCAGTCTCCGGCCATCGGCGATCGTTCCTTCGGCTATCCTGCGTACGCGCCCACTCAAGGACAATGTCTTCTCATGATCCCAGACATCCAGCATCGCCTGATGATAATTTGTGCCCACGTAGAGTGCCGGATCAGTAGCTCCTGGTATCTTCAGCTGCGGCAGCGCTGTTTTTCTGGAATACCGGCCGTAGAGGATATTCTCCGCTGTATCCGTGTTCAGACCGCGAGGCATACCTTCAGCATAGCGGCGGCCTGCGCTCGGCCCTGGTTTTGCCACCTGGTCACGCTACCTGTTCGATGATGCCGGATGAACAGGAATGCTTCAGTATCCTGGGGTTGGCAGGGAGTTCTAATCCAGCGGTTTCAGCAACTCACCGTCGAGATAGCCCTGGTTCTCACCATCAGCATGAAGGATGTGTATCTGACCGAGTGAGCAGACGAAGGTGAAACCTTTATAGCTTGCATCGGTCGGATAGTGAGAGACGACGGATTGCCGGATCCTTGGATCGCCCTTGGCAGCATATCCGATCTGCAGATCTACCTCTTCGCCGAAGCCGTAATCGGCGATCAGCTTGTTCACGATCAGCAGATGATTGTCATCGACGGTTCCGACGGCCAGGCGAGTGATCTCGATTGCATCGCCGTGCAGCAGGTCTTGATCCTCGAGCTGGTAGAGATCATGCAGAGCGTTCATCCAGGCGAAGCCGATGTTGCCATACTCCTTCAATGGTCGGCGAGCAGCGGCAGGAAAATCCCATAAGCTGATGCTTTCGTCTATAGGGGCCTGCCGGCGTGGGAACGCGCCATAAAGAATGTCTTCGCTCTCATAGGCCGAAAGCACCGAGCGGCCTTGAACGACCAGAGAAGACGGATCACATGCCATCAGCAGATGATAGCAGAAGCCGATGAAGTAGACAAGTCGGCACAGATCCAAGAACTACCTGAAAACTTGGCTTTGCATTGAACTGCCTGAAAGCTTCAGGATGAGCAGCGATCAGATCTGTCCTAGGCCAATCTGGTGATCTGACGGCTTCTGCCGGAACCAGGATAACATGCCGGGTCAGATCAAGGCGGTCAGCTTTTCGCCGTCGACGGTAACCTGGTTGTCCTGATCGATCCGGATGGACGGCCGACGCTTCGGTGCGCCATCAGGACCCGAGAGATGGCGGCACTCGAAAACCATCTCGGCGCCTTCCATCTGCGGATAATCCAGACCAGGATGAAAGGTTTCTCCAAACGGCGCTCCTTTGTCGGCACCCCAGATGCGCCATTCCATCTCCTCACCAGAGCCGTAATCGGCGATCACACGAACGATGTTCCAGAGCCGCCCGGATCCGTCATAGCCGATCCCGATCCGATGCAGATCTTCGACCTCACTTTCATCACGTTCTGCCTGCTCTGTCGTATCCAGGTCTCTCAAAGCATCCTTCCATGGGTAGCCGGTGGTCCCGGACAGAACTATCAGAGATTGGTCATCAAGCTTGGGGAACTCCCAGCGTGGGTCAAGGTCGGTCAGGACCTGTGTGCTATGGAGGCGCGGGGAACCACCATAAAGGATGCCTTCTGCTTCTGTACTCGCTCCGCGTCCCATAGGCTGATATTAGTCGATCCGCTGATGCTCACCCGGATCTTGCTTCGGCTCACTGAGAGTATCTCAATTCGTCCGGGCTCTATTCGTCTTCGGCGTCAAGCTCGGAAGACATGTCATAGTTGCCCTCCAAAGAGGCCAGCAGGCCTTTCAACGGGATGCGAAACTCGCGCCGCTTTCCGGTTGTCGGGAGCTGGATATAAGGGATGGAACCCTTCTCGATCCAGTTGAGGACGGTCGGCGAGGACACATTCAGCAGTTCGGCTGCCTCGGCAGTGGTCAGTAGCTTCTTCATCTCTGAGCCCATGGATATAGGCTAACTTGCTATCTCGTTTATATTCGGCTTTTTGTTTTAATTTGTCTAATTTGCTTATTTTTATAAGTGGAGCAAAGTGGGAGGAACTGGGAAACTATACAAGAACCAGGCCTTGTAGATACTCCTACAAACCTGGGAACTTGTATTTATCCGGGATCTGACGAGTTCTTGCCGACAATCTGCGATGCGCACCTGTGCCCGGATATATCTTGAGAGTATGAGTAGAAGAAGGCATCGAGCGCGTAAGCATCGCGTTCTCGACAAGATACGCGATGAGTTGAAGGAACCGCATCGCGCCGCTCCTCCGAACAAGAAACAGCCGGCCCCGGCCGGGGAAGTATCGGCACGATCACAAGCCGGCATCGCCACACCGAGCCGTTCCCGGCAGCGTTCTTTCGCCCGTAGCAGAGTACAGATGAAGGGCTCCGATGCTGAGCATGTTCGCCGTGCCCCAGACCTCGGCCTGGTCCGACAGTTGATGACCGATACCGTCGGCTGAAAGATAGGCGGAAAGCACGCGCCCTGTCACCAGAGCAAATGTCAGGTATAGCTGACACTTTAGAATGTCAGCTATACCTGACATTCAATCCGAAACGATCTGTTCTTGGATTCTGACCAGAATGATGACGCCAAAACTTGTTATCGTATTTTCAGCGAAACGTCCAGATTACCTACTTTTAGAGGAAAAACCTACCAACTGATCTTATAAATCTGGGTGAAGCGCGATAAAATAGCGGGTGCGGCTGCAGAGATCCCATAGCGTGGCGGCCATGCGCTCAAAAACAGACAACAAAAGATTTGTACGAGTTCCGATGTGGTCGGTGGCACTGATCGCAGCGATATTACTGCTGCTCCCTATCGGAGCTGCCCAGGCAAACGCCATCAATGGAGCCGGGGGTGCGACCGCAGGCGGGGTCGGCCCGATCGCAGGCAACCACTACGGCCCAAAGGCCAGGAAGGTCTTCCGGGCCTGCCGACACTACAAGGTCTCTTTCTGGATCATGTGGGGTATCGCCGGAGCCGAGTCCGGCTGGGGTAGCGGTGGCAGCAACCTGTTCGGATTGCTCGACGGAGCCGGTGGCGTGGACATCGGGTCATGGAAATATGCTTCGCTCCAGGCGACCAAGCTGATGCGCAGCCTACATGACGAAACCGGTAGCTGGGAAGGAGCAATGTTGCATTACTCCGGCTATAACTACGGCCTCAGCCACGTCCGCTACATGTACGCACAACAGAAGCCGACCATCTGATCACGGCGCTGCCGGAGTCAACAAAGTCTCAACTGCTCGCCGATATATCCGCGCGGTAGGCTCCGGTAGCGCCAGAGGTTGGCGGACAAGGTGATCATGAACAGCAGCGCCGGGATACCGGCAAAAGCCAGGCAGTAGATCGCTTCGATCGAAGGATGGCTCTTACTGGTGCCGATGCCGCTGACACCGGCATAGATGGTCAGCCCGAGACCGAGCAGCGCCATCAGTGCCAGTGACAGAAAACCGAGGACGATCATCCAGGCAAAGGTGTTGCTCAGCAACCAGCGCGATTGTCTTGTCGGGGGCGGGATCAGGGCGATCCGGCCGGGTCGGCTGCGAGCATTGACGATCTTGTCCATGATCTTCAAGATCGGCTGCATGGCAGTATCATAGCGTTTCAGCAGTTTGAGGACTTGAGAACGGAGATCCACGTCGATGGCGGATCATCAGCTAGGATTGATCGATGAGCAGACCGATCACTGCCCCAGGCGCGGACACGGATCCTTTCGCCGAACTGATGCCGATGGAGCTGCGAGTGAAGATGCTCTCTGCCGACTGGAGACCAGAAGAGCTGCTGGATACCATCGAGCAGCCGACCAATGCGGTCTTGGTCGAAGAGCTGGACTGGCAGCTGCGCCTGCCGCTCTGGTCGGACACCGATGCACCGTTCAACCTGTCACCTTTACAGGTCGAGCGCAACCCACGCCGCTATCGCTTCGAGTGGGATCAGGTGATGCAGGCCGATCTGAAAGAATCATTGCTTCTTCTCGATGCCGGAACCGAGACACAAGGGCCGCTGATCCTCGCCGGCCTGCATCGTCTGCTCAAAGCCAGGCATCTGGGGTTGGCCTACCTGCCGGCGAGGACGATCTTGCTTGACCAACTCTCAGATTGAGCGCCTACTGCCCGGATAGTGCTCGATCAGCATCAGCAGAGAACACCAGCCCGCCGCCCTGTCGGGTCGGTCGGCCATAAGGGCCGTAGCGTTCGATCGTGCCGTTCATGTAGCCGACGGCGACGGTATTGGACGAGTGTACCCGGAGGCGATCACTCGGCCAGATCTGATGCTCGGCCATCCACAATACCAACTTACGGCCCTCGGCCAGCTTTTCACCATCAGCATCTTCGCCGAGATCATTGTCCAATGATGCCTCGACGACCAACCCACTCTTCAGGATGGGAATCGCCTCGTCGATCGTCTTCGCCCAGGTCCAGCTATCGTCAGGCGGAAGACGCACGTCGTCCAGCCAGAGGCGAATATCGGCTCGACGCTCGACAGCAGCCTGAGTATGATCTGATCCTGTGCCCGGCATGAAAGGATGTTAGCACAATACAGGGACCATGCAATCATCATTGACGCGAGCTCGCCGGACTTCTCTTACGGACCACGTGGGCCTGCGCTCACAATGTTTCTTGTCCTATCTGCTTCAGGTCCAGACCAGAATCTGGTTCAGATGTGAGATCACCGAGGTCGCCCCGGCCTCGCGTAGCAGTTGTGAATACTCAGGATCCTCGGCCGGGTTATAACCGATCCGCCAACGCAGGTCATGGTCTTTACCAAAACGCATGTCAGCGGCTCCATCACCTATCGTCGCCGTCGTCTGTGCGAACTGCTCCGGGGCCAGGCCGCTGGCCTCGATTACCATCCTGTAATGATCCGGTCCCTTCTGGCATTCCTTGCGACTGCCGAGCACGAGCACGAAGTACTCCAGCAGTTCTAGACTCTCCAAGGCGTTCATCGCCGTCTCCGGACGAGAGCCAGTCATCAGGTAGAGATCTATTCCGGCCCCGCCGAGTCGACGGACCGTATCCAGGGCTCCAGGCGTCGGAGTGACAGCATGGTCTTCTTCCTCGACCAGCTTCCAGAAACGTTGGATGATCGGATCGGTGTCGGCATCGTCGATGCCGAGTAACTCCAGCAGCCCCCACAATGACATTCCATGATTGGAGTCGATCGTCTCGCCGGCGCGGATAGGATCGATCCCGGCCTCGGAACAAGCTTCGAGCCAGCTCGGGCGTAGTTGCGTACTCATCACCAAGGTTCGATCAAGATCGAAGATGACTTGCCGGGGCCGGGCCGAGACGCTTATGATCTTGTTCAGATCGCCGCTCATCAATCATCCTTTTCTGTATCGCTCCGGCTCTGCTGATAACGTTGGCGAAGCTGGAAGCGATATAGTCCGTCGAAGAAACCTGAGGTCAGTGCCAGCAGGATGAAGACGAAAGCACCCGTCTCCAGTATGGTACCGATACCGACTTTCAGATAAGCATCAAGAGTATCACTGATACCGGCGACCTCGGCGATCAGCATGGCGATCATGAAGGCGACGTAAAGCCCGAAGAAACGCAAGCCCCAACTCAAACGCCGGGAAGAAGTTTCTGTGTTCCTCCACCAGGGCGGTGCCGATGGCCGTAGAGCAGTCGGGATCGGGGCTGCATATTTGAGCGCGTATTTCTCCATCGCCTTGGCATCGGTGAACACAGGCACATTGTACAATGCTCCGAGAACACGATCTTGATCGTAGTGCCCTTTGCGGGCCAGCAAGGCGATGATCTGTGCCTCATGTGCCCGCCAACCATGATGATGGCATTCAAGCGTGCCACATCCGGCAATGATCCCGACGACCGAATCCGGGAGCGGCCGTTCTTTCTTGGCCCGTTGCAAAGTATAGTAGGCGTGCACACCACAACGACACCCTGGATAAGGTGGATCATGCTCTTCTCTTATATGACAGCGGGCACCCATCAGGCCGGGTTTCCAGACTTCTTCCACATGGGCAGCCATCAAGGCCTTACCGTCTCCTTTGACCCTCCAGGCGCGATAGCCCAGTGCTGCCTGTGGGTAGGTATCGATATCCATCGCATCGATTATAAACTCAGGCGGGCCGGCTTCTGATTTTTCTCGCCGCACTTGCAAACTCGTGCGCTCGATCCCTGGAGAGTAGGATCAACACATGTACACCAGTGGTTATCCACGTACTGATTATCTCGCCGCTCAGAGTCTCGGAACGAGATCCTGGGCCGCCCAGAGCCGTGATCAGACGATGATGATCCAGGCCATCTTGTTGCCGCTGATCGTCATCGCCATCGTCATCCCGCTGACACTCGGGTTCATCTTCGGTGGCCCGGTCTTGGGCGTGTTCCTCGGGGTACTGGCCGGCGGGGTGATGGTGGGCTATGGTGTCCGGCAAGATTCGGAAGCCTTGGAGGTCAGCGAATATGTGCCTGGCAGGACTTTACTGGCCGTCTGTACCACCGAGCTGACACCAGAGGCCGTTGCCGATCTTGATCACTATTGTCCGCTCGAGGGCGAGCAGGTGACAGTGGTCGCGCCGCTGCGGATGTCCAAACTGGATCAATGGGCCGGCGATCTCGGGGCGGCGACCACGGCAGCCGATCGTCGTGCCGGTCAAGCTGCCCAGTTGATCAAGGCCGCCGGAGCCGCTCAGGTCAGCACCGAGATCGGAGACGCTGATCTATGGCTGGCAGTCGCCGATGCTTTGCGTCGCCACCCGAGCAGACATCTATGCCTGTTGCATCGTCCCGGCGAGGAGAGCCAGACGATCGATAAGCTGCTGACCAGATCTCCGGTGGACTTTCGAGATCTCAGCGTGGCCGCCCAGAGTCCGACAGGATCCTGGGCCGCCTGAGGAACCAAGGCCGCCCAGAGTTTCAAGGGAAATCTTTGATTTTCAGGCAAATCTTAGATTTGCACTGAAATCCACTGAAACCGACAGGATCCTGGTCCGCTTGAGGAACCAAGGCCTGCTTCGGCCAGAAGTGCCCGATAAGTGACTTTCGACCATAGCAGCTGCTATCATTTTCTCATGCTGGATGACCGCATCAGCCACAAGTTCTGGATCGAAGGACCACGCTGGAGTGGCATTCCTTCTTTCCTGCGTCGACAGGCATGGGTTTTTCCTGATCTGGAGTTGCAACTGCACGAGGACCGGGGCTGGATAAATACCGTGGTCTATGCCACTGTATCCGGGCCGGAAGATCAACTCGGAGAATACCTGCGGATCGTCGATCAGGCGATCGCTGAATACGGCAACTTCTGATCCTGGTATCTCCAACCATGGTCAGGCCGGCTTCCGGCGCTGCCGAAACCTGCGTCCCGGATGGATACCGGCACTAGAGTGGATGCATGCTGGCAGACATCCTGGATGATGCAAAAGCCCGTAAGGTCCTGATCATCGGTTTCGTGGTCGCACTTGCCCTCACCGGATTGCTGATCTTCGCCGTGATGGCAGGTCTGATCCCGGGCGCTGTCATCGCAGTTGCTGCCGCTCTTGCGCTCATCCTGACCACCTGGCAAGGTGAGCGCCGACGAAAGAGCGCCCATATTTCAGACAACACATCTGAAACCTGAAGCTGGCTTAGAAACCGAGGGCGAACTTGGCATCCTCGGACATCATCTCCGGTGACCAGGTCGGTGACCAGACCAGCTCGGTATCGACTTTCGTGATCCCGTCTACATCACCGACGTAATCGCGGATCTGCGTCTCGATCAACTCACCGACGGGACAGGCAGGAGTGGTCAAGGTGAATATCACCCGGACGGCACCGTTATCTGGATCCAGACGGGTATCGTAGACCAGGCCCAAGGAGACGATGTCCAGGCCGAGCTCAGGATCGACGACGTCGGACAATGCCTCGTAGATCGACTCTTCATTCAATGACATACTGTAAGCATACGCTCTGAGTACATTCCAGGTGGCTTATCATCTTTGATGACGGCCGGCAGCTCAGGGGCCATATGATCCTATCATCTGATCATGCAGACGGCGATGATAACTGTCGACGAGATTGCCGGCGAGACCGGGCTGTCAGCTGCCGAGGTCCGCATGATCATGACCTCTGAGGATCCAGGTGTCCGACGGCTGGTGAATAGCATCTTGACCACGATCGAGAACAAGAGACGCGATCAGTCTCAGGCAGCCATCCGCCCCGGCCGCCGATGAAACAGTTTCAGGTCATCAGGCAGCTTTGCTCAACCGCTGGCGACCTTCGGACAGCTTACCGCGTGGTGCCGGTTTGATCTTCTTGTAAGCTTCCGCCAGCTCAGCTTCACACTGATCCAGCAGATTGACCCCATGCACATGTTCCAGTTCGATCCGTTTTTCCTTGGAGCCATCTGGATAGGTGATATTGTCCTCGGAGAGGATCATCGCACTTTCCGGGCTGGCGAAGTAATGATCAGTACGTTGATTGTCGATGGCGAACAGCTCTTGCAGCGGTTTGTCTATCACCTGCTGAGCAGCATCCAGCGCCGGGTGCGACTGATCGAGGTCGGTCGAGGAGATCGGCGCTTCGATCTCCTGGCGATGGGCCTTGGCCGCCTTGGTTCCTTTCTTGCGCTTGAAAGTTGCTTTCAGCGAACCGTCGGAGAGCTGCCGGATACGAAATGAACAACCGGCATTACGTAGTTGCCCGCCGAGCTTGTCAGGCGAAGTATCGAAATAGACATCACGATGGAAACCTTTGGCATCGCCGAGTGGCTTCATCCCGGCTATCTCGGTCGGCACCTTGAAGCTTTTCGGACGGATGAAGCGCAGTTCTATCTCCTCGTTACCGGCGTTGTTCTCCAGCACCTGACGCAAGAACTCGGAAAAATGCTCAACCGCAGCGTCATGGCCTTCGGCACGCATGTCCGAGATCAGCTCCTCAGCTTCTTCCAATACGACCGGATGCAAAGTTCCACTGTCACGGATGGAGCGCATCAATCTGTCCATCGTCTGCAACCTGTTCAGTCGATGATGCGCATCGCCCGAAGCTTCCTGTGAATGCAGATCTGAGTTACCACCGCGTGCCATCTCACCATCAGTTTAGCTCCGGGACAGATGCAGGTGAGAATTCCTTATCCTGAAAGAACCAAGATCATCGCAAAGAGCACCCGTCGTGCTTATTGTCATGCGTCATCTGCTATCTGAGGTGATCTTTTTCGGATCGGCCATGCAAAAGAACGGATCGCCGGAGGACTTCTTTTCGCTCCACAAAATGCATGCCATCCAGGCGAGCTGGTTTAGAGTGAAAGCGTGATCAAAAGGATAGTCATCGCGCTTGGACTGATCGGCTTACTGGCAGCAGTCGTCGCCGGCTGTGGCAGCGGCGGGTCATCTTCCCATACGACGGCAGCGGTCCCGGTGACACCGGTGGAGCCGCCGACCCAGCAACCGCCGGAAAAAAGACAGGGTAACTCGACCACCAAAAATCCGTCAGCAAAACAAGGTGACACCGCCGGCAGCTGTATCGACGACAGCTGCGCGATAGTCCATAAGAAGCCAAGCTGGAAGGTATCCAATCCTCCGAGCAACAGCTCATCACCTCTTCCTCAGCCGCAGACGATCAGCAAAAGCCTTGATTCCACTTGTCAGATGATCTTGTTCACCTCACCACCACAGATGTCTCCGCCCTCGATAGGTGAGCTCAGCGGGCAGTTCGGCCCGACCACTCCCGGGCAAGGCTATAAGCAGATCAAAAAAGGCTATTACCTGTTACCGATCGCCAAGGTCAAGTCCATCGGTCCGCCGAGAGTTACCACCAATCCGCTCAAGCAGCTGCGCCCAGGTAAGGGACGAGTGGTCTCGATAAGCCAGGTCGGTATCCGCTACCTGACCCATGATGGCAAGAAGTACGCCATCCCACTATCATTGACGACGACACCGAAAAAGACCAAGCCGTGCTCGGCCTCGGCGATCTCGACTGCCCAAGCTGAGATAACCGAGGATCTGATCTATTACATGAAGTCGGCCGGAGTATAGTTCTGGACGAAAAGGCCCGTCTTCGGCCTCGAGAGCACTAAGATCTGTAGATGCGTAGATGGACGCTGATCCTACTTCTTGCCGGCCTGTCTGGGGTCTGCCTGCTCGGGTGCGGTTCCTCGGCCAAGCAGCAGACCACGACACCACAGGCAGTCACTCCTTCTGTCCCCGTTGCTCCTGCCCCTGGTCATGAGGATGGCGGCGGGAGCAAAGGCACAAGTTCAGGGGGTATCCCCACCAAACCCTGCCAGGGCGATGTGTGCACGCAGGTGGATGCGTTACCCGGCTGGTCGAAGACCAAGCCCAAGGCGACGTTGCCACCGATGATCAGCTACGCTCGTCCCCTCGGACCTGGTTGCCGATTGTTCTTCTCGACCGCGATGCCGATCTTGAATCCCCCACCGGCCGACAAACTGGCCCAGAAGCTTACCCCTCTCGGTACGACACCGAAAGAGCAGAAGGATGTGCCTCCATTCCGCCTGCGTTTGCCTGGTATATACATGCAGAAGCTGATCGTCTATAAGAACCCGACGGAGCCGCTGGCACAGAATGGAGCGATCTACGCCAAGATCAAAGGCAAGACCTATCTCGTCTTGAACACGATAGACATCGAGGCCGTGCCTGGCTCTGGCGGCACCTGTGATGCCGAAGACACAGCAAGCGCCCGCAAAGAGCTCGGCGAGGCCCTGCTACAGTACATGCAGAACACCACGCTTTGACCGAGAGAAAAGCTGGGATGCTGACATCGGTTTCCATTATGATGATGAACATGCGTAAGGTCACGGTAATCCTGTCGTTCGGAATACTGATCATCACAGCGCTGCTTCTGGCCGGTTGTGGCGGCGGCAGCAGCAACAGTAGCTCGACAGCGACGACAACACAGCAGCAACCGCCGCAACATGCGCCGAATCACTATAAGGAGACACCGAATGCGCATTATAAGAACTCTTGCGCCGGCGGGGTCTGCCCGAAAGTGACAGCACTCCCTGGATGGAAGCCAGGTCCTAAACCAGCCGGTAATCCGGAGTTCGTCGTCAATCTCACCACCTTCATCCGCACCATCAGCCCACACTGCGCATATACTTTCCAGCTTTCACCACCATTGAAGAATCCGCCGGCTCCATCTGATCTGGCAAAAGCACTCAACTCGGGAACGACCAAAAGCAAGGGCGGCAAGAAGCTTCCTCCGCCACCACAATATAAGCGCGCAGCGGCTTCGGTCTACGTGCAGCCCGTGGTTGCTCAGACGGTTTTGCCGATCACCCCTTTGTATCAGAGCGGCGTTCGCTATGTACATAAGGGCGGCACCACTTATGCCGTCATCGGCATGATAAACGTCGGTACTCCTGTCGGGAAGACCGGTAGTTGCAGCAAGTCGGAGATCTCGACCGCCAAGAAACAGATCACCGACAGTCTGGTCAGCTACCTGCGCCAGGCAAGCATCTGAGACTACAATCTCCGTACCGGAAGATCACCCATGCCTTTTCCCTGTGCTAAGATCGTGTCATGCCTGGAGCAAGCACGGACAATGGTGTCGAGCAGATTCTCTATGGCCATACCGGCCCACGCATCGTATATCAGCCGACGCTGCTGCAAGATGATGCCTACCGAAAACTGAAGCCGTATGCCCAGAACTATCTGCTGGTCTTGGCTCAACTGCGATTCTATTCTGGCAGCGATAACACCAGTTTTCCATCGAACATGCTCGCCGCACACATCGAATACGAGACCGGGAGGATCTTTCGCAGCGCTCAGATCATGCGGGGCCTGCAGAACAAGGATCTGGTTCAAGGCATTCAAGGGCGGGACATGGCCCGTGTACAATGGAGACTGACCCAAGCCGGCGTACAGGCTCAACCTTTGATCGAGTGCGCTTGCGGCTGTCGCCAGCATCTCTATCTGGGGAAATGCATGCAGTGCCGGGAACCATTGTTCGGCTGGAATGATAAGGGACAACGACTGAAAGCTTGAGAACACGGCCGCCCAGAGTCTTTCGGATCCTGGGCAGTCGTGTTCTCATTGCGGCGGCCGTCCACCAGGTGCCTTATCATCTGCTCATGCGGAAAATGTCATTGATGCTTCTGATGCTGCTGTTCGCTGTCGCCGCGATGGCTTCCGGATCTCAGGCTGATGCCGCGCCTTTGCTGAAACCAGCCCAGATCCATAATCTGCGTTTGCTTGTCCGTGAGGGACGCGCCGAGCATCGTCCCCAGCTGCTTGCCATCTCGGCTATCGACACTGCTTATGCTGAGACTTTGCTGACCAACAAGGATATTCGTGATCGAGATGGGCGTCCCCTCTTCTCCGGTGTCTTCGGACTGATCCCCGGAGCCTGGGGCTTGTATCCGGCTCAACAGCGGATGCCGATGATCGCCGCCCGTAGTTATTACGCGCGGGCAGGTGTCTTCCACCGTAGACATCCTGGATACCGTGCCGGCAAGCTCGCACAGCTGGTGATGGCCGAGCCGTGGACGCAGGCGTACATCACTTTCGAATCGTTGGCGCGTACACTCTACCTTCGTTACGGTACGCATCCATAGATCGCGCAAGGAACTTTGAGCGAAAAGCTGATGCTCGATCAGAGGTCTTGCATCCTTGGTCAGATGCTGCCACTCACTGCCGAGCAGATCCTCTATGGACATTTTCCACCCCGGCTCGGCGAGCGGTCTGAACCCTGCCAGGGATCGCACTCGCTGCTTCGAGATATTTATCCGCTGTCCGGTACTGAAGCGTTCTGGCTCTTATCCGGCTTGTCTGAAGCAGCCAAAAAGCAACCCTCGATAGGCCAACCGTCGGAGGCGGCGGAGATCTTGAATGTGTTACGCAAGCGGATGCCGTTGATGTTCGTCGTCTGCAAAAGCCAGGCCGGCAGCAGTTGGACATGCCGCCCGCAACGGGTGATCGAAGCGTCATTCAGCCATTACCATCAACATGACCTCTGGCAGCTGTCGCCTGTTCAGAGCGAGGCAGTGATCAATGGATTGCAGATGCTGATCGTGGCCGGGCAGGATGCACTGTCGAAATCGGCGCTTGAAGAAGCCGAGGCATTGCTCAATCGGCTGACGAGCTGATTGAAATGATGTTATGTCGGCGACTACATCAGCCCGGTCCGTGAGCCGAAACTGTTGGCGCTTACCTACTTTTCGTGGTAAGTGCGACGAATTTCGGCGATCCGCTCCTGCTCACGCTTTCGCGCCTGATCCAGATCCTCCAGGCCCCGGGCCGCCAATCCATTGGACAACAGCTCCTGGCTCTGCTCTGACAGCGAGCGGATGTCCACAGTGCATGCCGGATCGACACCCCATTCTTCCGCCTGGGAGCATCGCTGCTGCGCAACCCAGTCCAACAAGGTGTCGACGAACTCAGCCCCGAGTTCTGCTTTCTTGTCCTCCTGCCAGAGGCTGATGACGAACACGGAGGCATCAGGTTGTCCCTTCAGCTTGGCTATCACCCGCTCAGCGTCGGCGCTGTTCTGGTGCTTCTTGTCTGCCTCGCTCTTACTGACATGGAAGTAATCTCTGGAGAATGCATAACCGCTCTCCTCGGCATGATGGAGACAAAGAGCCTTGGACCAGCCACCGCGCTCCGTCTGATGGCCAGGGCGACCGCAGACCTCACAGATATGTCCAGCCTGGTTCTCAGCGCCCCTGACGACGGCATCAGCCAGAGATCGCCGCCGCTCCAGCTCTGCCTCGACCGCCTGGCCCTCACTGGTCTGCTTCCAGAGCTCCAGATCGTTCTCCCAGGATTGCATCTCCTGCTCCCAACGATCCCATTCGGCATCATCGACATCTTTCGCCGGTGCGGCCGGCCGTGGATGAACCAGTTGATAGGGATGCATGCCTTCAGCCCAGTAGTAGCGGAGCGAGGCAAACTTCTCCTTCACCTGATGTACCTCATAGTCCGGGAACAACTTGGCCAGCTTGCGATGCGTTTCCACGACCAGCGGATACCAACCGCGCCCGACACTCAGCCAACGTCCCCAGCCATCAGGGATCCGAGCCAGGATGTCACGAATGTCTTGTTCATATTCTCCGGCATCATCAGGGACGTGTAAGGAGTTGAGGAACTCTTCACTGTTCAGCAATGAGTTGTCGGCCAGCTGTCGCATCTGCGCTGCTGCCGCGTCGAAGCCTTCGCTGTCTTCGGACTGGGCGGCCTCCACCAGTTCGGTGAGGGTGCCCTTGAAGGCCTGCATCTGAGCTTTTTCCAGCCCGCTGACTTCGCGCAGGTGACCGTCCCTATCGACAGCACCATGACCTGTGGTTTCATTTCCTCCTTGTCCAGGCACGAGAAGATGATAGATCATGGTTCCTCATCGCTGCCTATTTGTCGCCAAGCGACGAGGAAAGAATCTAAGAAGACCTTTAGAAAAATAGATAACGAGCGTGCCTGCTGTCCGGATCAGGCAATGTCTGCTCATGAGCGAGGACAAGACAGAAGACAAGACCGCAGTACCTGAAAATACCGATAAGAACACAGACAAGGATCCCGGCTCTCCGGGTTCTGATGAGGGCAAAGATAAGACCCGGCAGCAGACCACTTTCACGGAGCATCATTCCTCACCGACCGCTTTGCGTAGCAGCAGCTTCTTTGCCTCAGCTCATACCTGGATGGCGATAGCGGCTGTCTTCGCCATCCTGTTCATCGTGAGCTTGGTCACGGGCGGCTTCTCCGGCAGTAGTGACCATGGCCATGGCCACTGGCGACATGAGATGCACGGACAAGCATATTTCGGGATGCAGGCACCAGAAGCACAGACAGGCCCCATGCTTTCGCCTGGAAGACAAGGCGATCAGCCAGGAAGTGCAGGACCGAAGGCCGGTCGCTCAGGCGGGGATGCCGCTCCGACTCCTGGTAGCAGCCGTCCGGTTACTCCTGGAAACTGGAGCGAACCTGACACTCAGAATGCTCCTGAGGGTACACGATCTAAGTAGCTCAGGTTTCTTCGTCAGCGGACATTTTGTCCAGGCATTCAGGTCGGTAAGGGGATAGATCCTATGCTTGAAACATGATCATCAAGAAAGCCACCCTGAAGCGTATATCTGACCGTCCGATGCCCGAGGATCTGGGTGAGCTGCTCGATGAGTTGGCACAGTTCGCTTCCGACGGTTCGGTCAAGATCGTCTATCAATCAGAGAGTGTCGATGATACTGATTTCTATGCCATCGTCAGGACATCACTGGCCGATCTTGCCGGCGATGATGAAAAAGCCGAGATCAAACCAGGAGGCTACGACATCGAACTCGACGGAGATCTGATGGGGCATGTCTGTGAGACAGCAGTGGAGAGCGCCCAGGAGACCTTGCGGCTCTGCTATCAGGTCGGCATGCTCCGGCTCTATGGCGAGCGCGGCGAGCATGAGTATGACATCGATGATCTCTCGCTTGAGATGGATGAGTGGGATTTCCAGACTTCGCGCGAGCGTCTGCAAGAAGAGCTGGCTGAGGTCTGAGCCGCCTGAATCAATAATATAGTTGGGTTTCCAACAGAACATACTGTATGTTTTGTTGGCTTTCCGACAAAACACGCGACTGACCGAGGCACCCGGTTGGCCACACGATCACGATAAATGCACGACCAGGCGCCGATCTGCTAATCTCTGGTTATGCGCGGAACTGGTTTTGAGCAAGAAGACATCCTTTACGGCGATCTCGCCGGCCGTGAGCGTGTCTGGGACCATATCGATCTGGCCACCGACAAGAAGGTCGTGATCAACGTAAATGGCAAGCCGGCGGAAGTATTGGGTTATGTGCTTCGGATGCCAGGCGGTGATATGGACATCAAACAGCGCGAGAATGCCCAACTGCACGTCGATCAGATTCGTGATTGGCTGAGCCGCCGGCAGGATGAAAAACTTTCTGCTGACGAGGATAATCCCGTCAATCATGATCTGACCGGCCGGGAAGTGTCTCTGGATATTGGCGGCGGCCGGCGTGCTCCTTTACTGGGCTATGTGTTGGACCTGGAAGGCCGCCTGGAGATCTGCTCTCGTGATGGTGCTGACGTCGATGTTGATCAGATCCGTGACTGGCTTGGCGACTGACAGGCAGTCATCTGCCCTATGATCAATAGATGACCGAGACCAGCAAAGAGTTCATCGCCGACTATCCGGGCGGAGCCTATCCGGTTCGTTTCGATGCCGAGCGAATCCCGATGCATGATTACCCGCTCGGCGGCCGGCGTTTCTGCATCACCGACAGTAATGTCGCCGACATCTATCTTCATGGTGGGCCGCTATTACCCGATGTCGAGCATACGATCATCTTTGCCGCCGGCGAGCCCAACAAGAAACTATCTGTCGTCGAGCATGTATTGTCTCAGTTGGCAGCGGCCGGGGCAACACGAGAGGATCATATCATCGCGCTCGGCGGCGGGGTCGTGGGTGATCTGGCTGGATTATGTGCGCATCTGTATCAACGCGGCATTCCTGTGATCCAGGTGCCGACGACACTGGTTGCCATGGCCGATGCTGCTTACGGTGGCAAGACAGGTGTCAACCTCACCGAGGCCAAGAACTATGTCGGAGCTTATCATCAGCCATCGGCGGTCCTGGTCTGGCCGGGTTTCCTGGAGACACTGCCGGCTCAGGAGCTGGGAGCAGGCTTCGTCGAGGTGATCAAGACGGGTCTCCTTTCCGGGGGAGATCTTTGGCGACAAGTACAGGATGTCACCGAGCTTACCTCGGAGGGGCTCACCGAGATCATCTACTCTTGCGCCCGCTATAAGTGCCGGCTGGTTGCTGATGACCAATATGATGATGCCGACAGACGGACATTGAACCTCGGTCATACCGTCGGACATGCGATCGAGGCTGTGACCGGCTATGAGCGCTATCTACATGGTCAGGCCGTCGGTCTGGGGATGCTGGCTGCCTTGCGTCTCAGCGGTGCCGATGAACTGCGTGCTCAGGTCAAAGAGCTGCTGGACCGGCATCAGCTGCCGACGATGTTGCCTGCGGATGTAGATGCCGATGACATCCTGATACGGACGCACACGGACAAGAAGATCACCGCCGGCGAGGTCGAGTATGTTCTGTTGCCTACTCCAGGGGATGCCGTCCGCCGGCATGTAGATGATGCCGATGTCCTCAGGGCCATCAAGGAGCTGTACTAGTCGGGGGTGTTCGCTGCCTTCGGCTCCGAACCGAGCCATTCATCCAGTAGCTGCGAACGATGTGGGTAGTAGATGGCGAAATCCATCTGCTCACCGGTCTCGCTGGTCAAGCCATGATTGCGCTCCGATGACAGGTAGAAACTCATACTCTCTGCCCAGTCCTCGCGCAGTTGACGCTCGAAGTCGGGCAGGCCTGATGGATAGTGATTGATCCAAGGATGCTCTCGCTCGAAGCGTCGGCGTATCCCCTGAACGCGGACTACCTGCGTCTGCATCTCCAGCGCAGGTAGTTGCTGTTGGGCGGTCAAGTCATCCTCACGGGCCTGCTGCCAGCGTAAGCGCAGCTCTTGTGGCACGGAATGGTCATCGGTGCTGACATGGGCCAGCTCATGCTCTATTATCTCCAAAGAAAGATTCGGGTCATCAACCGGATACTCCGAAGTTCTCCGTCCCCAAAGACAAAGAATGCCCTGGCCGTTATTGCGACCGCCCTGGGCAGCGACGACAGCTCCTTGATGCGGGATCTCTTCAGGGTCGATCGGCCTGACTTCATTGTAGTCGGCATAGGGGATGACCACGAAATCCAATCGCTCGCGTAATCGAGGATGCGTCTCTGCGATCAGGCCCTCTATCCGGTCAAGTAGTCGAGCACCATCAACATGACCTTCGTCCAGATAATAGTTGATTCCATCGCGGTTCTGCAGCAGCCAGTCACGTTCACCCAATCCTTTGATCAGGCTACGGTGGACATGTCTTGCCTTGGATCTACGTCGGCCTGCTGTCTCCGTGTGAGTATTGCTTCCCCGTCCCATGCTTCTATTGTCCGGCAGTGCCGTCAGAAAAAGACTTTTTCGCAGCAACCGTTCAGCAGTATTCGCAGGAAAGTTTCAGAACCTTTCTTGCTTTTTGCAACTGCCGGAGCGGCTGTTGCTGTACTTACTTTTACTGAACCCAGATGGTCCGATCAGATCGGCGCGGGCGCGGGGTGCTATCCTGCGCCCGCGCCGAAGCGGGATCGCTCCGCTGACCGTATATTTAAGTTATGGCACCAGAACCAAGCCCAGCTCAGCTAGAACAGGCGAAAGTAGTCTATGCTCGGGTCTGCGCGCACGCGCGTCGTGAGCTGAAATCATTGGCCGAGCAGTGCGAGGAGCAAGCTGCCGGGATCACCGGGCCGGCCTGTCCTTTTTGCATGTCACGACATACTTATGCCTACACCGATGGCTGGCCTGGTCAGGAGAAGACCGGCAGCTGGTGGTGTGATGATTGCGGTGAGAGCGGCTCGTTCGACGAGTATGGCCTGCATTGGTTGCCTGAGGGCGATCCGAGCATTTAGACTGCAACCTCTGGCAATGATCGTCCCAGCTTCCAGCCGGAGTAAGATCAGGCGGTATAGTCAGCACAGAGGATGGATGATGGATAGCGGAAGAGAGAAGAAAGCACATGTTTCTGAAGAGGCAGCTTTGAGCAGTCTCGATCAACAGGTGCAACAGTACAATCAGGCCGAGCATGATGCTCAGAACAGTGTCTATAACGAGATCTTCGGGATGCCGAGTGAGGACCGGATCATCGTCGATTGCCATCCTGGGGCAGGCTCCAGAGCCACGGTGGCACTTGATCGAGAGGACTATCAGAAGATCATCGAGCTGGCGTCTGATCTCGGCTGGGACTGAGAAGCAGAGCTCAGAGGGCAGTTGTGTCTGGAACCGGCTTGGACAGAAGCCGGATACTGTCTGGGAAACCACCTCCGTAGCTGAAAATATCCGTGCGCAAGTGCGATCGGCAACCATCAAAGTATGGTGTCCGACTGGCTTGATAAGAGAGAACGAGGCTTCACCCTGGTCGAGCTGCTGGTCGTCATCCTGATCATCGGCATCCTGTTGGCGATTGCCTTACCGGTTTTCTTGAACCAGCAGGACAAGGCCTATGACACCCAGGCCGAACAGTCTCTCAGCACTGCTTATAAGAACGCCAAGGCGGACTCTGCCGGTAATCCGAACGGCCCCGGGCGTTACTATCCGGCAGCCACGGTCGTCTCCAAGCTGAATGTCGAAGAACCAGAACTTGCTCCGGTCCAGCTTGCCTCTGACTTCACAGGTGTCACCGATACCGGCAAACTATATATCATCGCCCAAGGCACGCCAGGAGGCAACGGCAACTTCCAGGCCGGATACAAATCGCAATCTGGGAGACTGTGCAGCCTGACCGTGGTCGGTAACGGTGGTGTCGACCTGAGCTGCTCTTCCTGATAGACCCTCCGTCCGGCCCGGCATTCTGTCCAGGTCAAGCTTGTGATAGCGTCAACAGCCGATCCAGGAATATCTGTTGGCGAGGAAAGAGCTTATCACGAGCAGCGGCGATGGTGAACCATTCAGCTGCATCCATCTCAGGAATCTCCTGGTATTGTCCTGACTTCTTCGGCCATTCGATGGTACAGAAGTTACTGGAGAAACCAGCGGTGTCGAAATCTCCCTCGAAAGCAAAGATGATCACATGCCTACCGGCGGCGTTCCGGGTCTCTCCGAGTGGTTCCAACTGGTCCAAGCAGATCTCCAGGCCGGCCCCGGTCTCCTCGTTGAACTCACGCAAAGCCGCCTGGCGCTCGCTCTCACCTGGCTCATTGACACCCTTCGGTATCGCCCAGCTACCTTGATCTTTGTCCTCCCAATACGGGCCGCCTGGATGAGTCAGTAGCACTTCCAGCTGTTGCTCCGGGTCATCCGAAGCCGCATCTGCGCGCCGCCACAGTAAGATACCAGAGCTTCGTTCGGACATGACAAGAGTATAGCGCATCGCAGATGGATCTGCTTCCGGGAACTACTCATCTCGGCGAGAAAGACCAAAAAGAGCGTAATATGTTCGAGCTGCCAAAGCATGAATGCCGGATGCCGGATATGGCCGTGCTAGGATCAGGACATGGCTAGAGGCAGTGGCGATGAGCATGGCAGTGTCAGTCCGAGACGATCTCATGATGAGCTGCTCTCCTGGGAACAGGTCGGCCAAGGAATCGAGCAGGCCAACCGTGAGGCACTCGGATTGGTAGATGATTATGATCCGGACCCATTGGCCGCCGGCACCCGCGAACTGCTCGATACAGCAGCAGAAGTGGTCTTCCGTGATCTGGACCGAGACCTGTATCAACTGGGTAACGGTACCCGGTTCGAGGATCTGCCGACTTTATCAGCAGCGTTGCCGGCTTGTTTTCGCAGCCGCTATAGCACCAGTCTGATCGAGCAGTTCATGCGTGAGATCGCGCCTGTCGCCGAGAAGCTGAAGAACTTTCCTGACACCTACCTGGAGAACACAGCCCAGGAGCTGGCCGCTCATGCCTTACTCGATACTGCCGAGGCTCAGATCGAGGCCGAGCATCGGATGAAAGCGATCCGCCACGATCATCCGCTACCAGAATGGATGCACGATGCCGGAGTGGTCGAGACTGAGATAGATTTCCTGCGGGAGCAGGCATTCGAGGATCACGATGCGCTGTTGCTTTTCGAGCCTGAGTTCGACAGCGGGCAGCTTGCCCTGGATGACATCGACGGTATCAACCTGGAGCCCCAGGACTGGTTCAAGCGCTTTCGTGATTGAGCTCAGATGGCAAGATCGATATTGAGGGACGGGCGTTCCACTCTTTCGACGATGACACCTTCGGTGTAGACGGCCGATGAAATAAGCGGCTGCTGAGAAGACAGGGCCTGGTCCTGCGAATGAAAACAGTAGACGTCGATCAGCTCGGCAAGAGCCGCATCAAGAAGCTCGTCAGGAAGCTGTAGCCATAAGGCCAATGCTAACTCACGCAGATGCACCGGAACAGGATGAGCCATGGTTGCTTCGGTCTGAGCTTCCGGGTTCAGGGTCGGGAAGCGAAGTCGAGAACTGCGCTTCGCGGTCTCGTCGGTGCCTGCTACCGACCGGCTCACGAGCCGCTCTCCTCGGCACGATCGCTGATCGGGAACAACGGCAACTGGCCGGGAAAATCTTTGATCGGCGCTGGCTCCGGCAATGGCATCGAATCCTTGCCCAAAGGAAACAAGATCAGCTTACGGTCCGTCGGCAGCTTCACCGGCTCGCACGGCACGGTCGTGTCCTTGTCCAGCGGAAACAGGATCTGTTCGGGAGCTTGATCGCTCATATATGAAGTATAGCAGGTCAGCGGGCCTTGGCCGGTACGATCTTGAATGGCCATTCGGGAACGACTGCTTCCAAGGCGAGGCGGTACTCGGCGATCACATGCGGCGCGAGCGGCGGGGTCTCACTACCGGCGATCAGCGCCTGGACCTGGGCGGGATTGGTCATGTCATCGACAGAACACGACCCGGAGACCATGCTTCCGTCGAGCAATCCCTCGCGCAGATGCGGGCACCAATGGGCAGCACTGACCCAGCACTGTCGGTGCATCAGCCCACGGGCGATCAGGTATTCATCGTACTCTTCGGCTATGCAGTAGGCACGCTCTTCGGCGAGTAATGGAAGCGCGCACAGATCGCATTGGTAATGCTCGATCACGCCGACCCATTCTTCTGGTCGCGACTGGATGATATTGACCTTGTCGTCGGATACCAAAGAAGTCGCCGGGATCGGCACCCCACGCAGTTTCGGCCTGGGCATGCCCGGCCGTTTCAGCTTTCTCGGATCGATGCTGTCATCGCTGACAGTTCCGGAGAATACTCCAGGCACATCAGGCAGCCGACCACGAATGGCATCGGCCTCAGCCTGATCAGGTCGGTGGAACTTATCTTGCACCTGGCAAGCCTACCAGCGGGATGCTGTTCTTTCACGCTTTGCACTCAAAGAATCCGGAGGAACTTATGCTATCATCTTAGGATGAGCAGAGTTGCGGCATCGGCAGAGCAGATCCTCTACGGCGATTTTACTGTCGCCCGGAAAGGCACCTGCGCAGGCCGCCGAGCCGGTCTCTCCGGTAGGTACTGTTTCCTCGATCATCTCGACCATGATCATAACCAATGGTCAGGGATCGGGCGCTGGATCAGTTCCGGGCCTTATGACGATGATCTTCATCCACTGGAGCTTTTTGCCGAGGCGGGCATGCTGCATATGCAAAGACAAGAACCTGACTTCTCAGAGCGGTCACTGATCGACAAACTGCATCAGCTCAGCTATGATTCCGAACCAGGGCTTCTGTCTGCATGCAAGGGTGAGATACCGAAAACCGATGCCAGGTACGTCCGAGTGGTCCCTGCGGCCATCTCGACCCGCGAGGGATCCTTCTATATCCTGAAAGACGATCTCGATGTCATCTGCCAACTGCATCACGACAGAACTGGCCAACTGCATGATGACAAGGATGCCAAGTGGTTGTATGCCAAGGACACGGCAGCTGACACCTTGCTCTTGGCGGAAACTCGAAGGGACCTGCCGGGGATGTATCGTTATCTGGCGGCAATCCGTTCAGTAGCCTTGCCTCAGGAGGAGCAAGATGCCTTTCCATCCTGACATAGATGTTGTCGCTCCTGGTGTCGACGCCGACGCCATCCTTTATGGTCAGTTCGCTTCGCGGGTGGCGGTGAGCAAGAAAAGAGGCTACTTCTTCCGCAACCATCTCGGCTATTCGGGCACCGAGACCTGGATCTGCCGACCGGTGCCGCCATTGACCGAGCACATCACCGTCGAGACCGAGCTGGAAGATCGGCTTGCGTCGGAGCCTGATCCGGTCGAGAAAGAATGGATTGCTGCTTTGATCGGCGACCTTACCCCTTTACAGGTAGTGTCGATCAAAGAGATCGAAGATCCTGTCAAGAAACCCGAGGAACGTCGTCTGCTTCAGGTCCAGGCCTCCGGTGCCGAAGGGTTCATAAATCGAGCCGACTATGAGCGAATCGACAAGTATTACCGGGACGGAGGCTTCCAGCGGCGGGGTGACAGTGCATGGCGCTGGTCTCCGGTCTTACCTGATACCGTCGTTTTCATCGATGAGATCAATGCCACCAAGCTGGCTTCGATCAAGCTGATCGACACCGAGGAAGAAGCATGACGGCGCACAGGCCTGCCGACGTGGTTCTCTATGGAGATCATCCACGTCTTCAGGCAGGCGACATCGCTCTTGGCCCGACCTATTGTTTCAGTGGCTACCATGGCTGGCAGGGGACTGACAGATTCATCACCTATGCTGAGTCCCCACTCGATGAGATCGTCTTCAATCCTCTGCTTCCACGCGAGGACACTCCGAGACAGGCTGAGCATGATCTGATCGAGGCCATCGGCCCAAGGCGTGCTCTGCTTGTAGATGATGCCGTCATCGGCGGTGTCCGCGATGATGGCACTCGCGCTTGTATCCTGGAGACGGACGATGGACATGCCATCAGTGTGATGGCGGTATATGGTCCTGAGCTGGAACTGGTAGCCAACCTGTATGATGATCTGAGGACGTTCTGGGCCTGGTCAGAAAACCTTCCCGAACATCTGCTCTTGTTCGAGCGCTTAGATGGCGCTATAATCGCAGCAGTGAAAGCAGCGGAAAGACAGAATAAAGATGCTCGACACCGACAATGATAACGACCGGCTGCGTACCGAGAACCAGCATGCGGAACTTTCAGAAAAGCAGCGACAAGTCACTGCGGTTCAATCAAAAGAACAGCATGCGATAGTCGAAGGTGACACTGTGTCTGAACAGTGCAACTTGTGGCCGAGTCGGCATACCGAACTGTGGATCAGCAAAGCTTATGATGATGGTTCGGAGATGGCGGCAACGATAAATCAGCTACTGGCAGAGACTCCATCGCCGTTGCGCGATGCCGCCGACAAGATGATCATCTTCGCTTCACCTCCGCCATTGCGCAAGGACGGGATGATCAGCGGTGCCGCCTGTCATGAGGACGGGGACGTCTTCTTCTGGCAGGCTCCTGATGGCCGCCCGCTGTTGCGCCGTCGCATCATCCAACATGAGCTGGCTCATGCCGCCGGTGATGACGGCGGTCTGCCTGGAGGGCTGCGTAAGCGCTGGGATCAGGCCCGGGAGATCGACCGCCGGCATGGTAGCGAGATCACCCAGTTCCTCAGCAAGACCGATCGTGGTTCTTTCAGCGTCCACGGCACCAAGGTCAAGTTCTTGCTCGGTAATCAGTGGATCACCGAGTATGTTGACAAGCACGATGACGGTAGGCCTCTGACAGACGATGAGCACGGGCCAGTCGCCGAGGACTGGGCCTGTAGTGTGGAGAGCTATCTGTGGCTACCGAGGCTTAGAGCAGGAGGCCTGGAGTTCGGAGATGAAGTCCTTCGGTTCGAGGATCTCTATCCGGGTCGGGCGATGTTGATCGATGATTATCTGCAGAAGCAAGTCTGAGTTCTGGTGCATGAAATAAGCATACATTCAGCAGTCAAACTGCATGCAGTTGGCTGGATAAAACTTTTGACAAAATGAGCGTGCGCCCGCATGCACCGGTGCTTAGATGCCGGTATGGCGTCATGGAGCAATCGAGCAGAGATAAGTCATACTCTGATAGCCGACAAGTCTGAAGATTATCAAGGTGAGCTGGCCAGATACGGTGATGAGGAATCCGGCGAGGTGCTCGACCTGCTGACCTACACGTTGGGGGATGCGGATGGTGACATCGACACGGCCCTTGAAGGGCTGGCGGAGGATTACAGATTGTTCTCTGTCTTTCAATCGTTCGGAGAACCCGAACAAGAAGAGATCCTACGTGTCGCCCAGCTGATCCATGAAGCTACGGATGACAGCTTTGCCGTTCTTGATCAGGGACCTGATCTTGATCTGAATATCCAGAGTGAAGATGATCTGAAAGGCCTGGAAGCGATCGTAGAAGGGCTTGAAGATCTCGGCTTCAGCGTTGCCCTTACCGATTACGAGCACTGATCGTTCCATCATGGCACCGAGTGAGTATCTTCACACTGTGTGGCTCGATCATGCCCGCCGCCTCCGATGCAGGTGTCATGACCGCCTTCGCCATCCAGTTGATCATTGCCTCCACGCCCTAACAATACATTGCCCTGATTGTCGCCGAACAGCTGATCCGGTCCGGGCGAACCTTCGATCTTCTCGGTGCTGCTACTGATATGACCTGGAGTGCAGTGTGAGACATCCGGGTCGGTCACCGTGCCGCCGATCTGGGCGCGAACGAAGATGCCGGAGTTGCGTACTCGGGAGAACGACGCACTGTCGTTCGGGCCGGGACCACCATTGAAGGAATCGCCGTCACACGGTTGACCGCCGACCATCAGATCAGAGCCCGGGCCTCCATTCATGATCGCGGCCCCGGAAGGCTTGCGTGGATGGAAGATATTGACCCCGTAGAGGACATCATTGCCGCCGCCACCATTGAGGACGTCCGGGACATGATCATCGCCACCGTAGAGGATGTCGTCACCATTGCCTCCGGTGATGGCATCCGATCCAGGTCCGCCATCGACGACCACAGGTGTACTTCCTGTGTAGGAGAAAGTATCATCACCGGCATTCAGCGAGGCCAGGATCTGCCCGACCTGTCCGTTGCAGCTGACAGCATTGACGATAGGTGATTGGACGCAGGCGGTCGATGATGGATCGCCGAGCAGAACCTGTTCAGGCCCGGTCCCCTGGACGGTGTAGCCGGCAGCATCGTTGCTGACGCTGACAGAATCGTCACCGGCATTACCTGTGATGATCAGATCAGTGGCGCCGTCGATGCTCTGATATAGCTCGACGGCGGTCCCTGCCGTACCGGCGGTCGGTCCACAAGAAGTCTCCTGGCTGAAATCACCGCTGCAATCATCGCTTCCGGGGCCGCCGAAAGCCTGGTCATCAGGTCCGACCGCCAACAGATGATCATCACCAGGACCGCCATCGAGACGATTGGAGCTTGTCGATGATCCGATGATCGTGTCATCTCCAGAGCCACCGATCGCATCCTCGAAACCACTGATGCGCTCGTCTTCGGCTCCACTCACCCTTTGCGTCTGCAGGTTGATCGTGACCGCTCCGCCGACCCCTTTGTAAGAGACGATGTCATGTGCTCCGGGGCCGCCTGAGAGGCGATCATTCCCGGTACCGCCGATGACGACGTCATAATCTCCGGGACCGCCGTCAGCATATCCGTCACCCGGGCCTTCATCTACCACGTCGCCATCACCTGCTCCACCATCCAGATGGTCATTGCCGGAGTCTCCTTGTAGATGATCGGTCCCCGGTCCGCCTTCCAGCGTATCGGAGCCGCGATCACCGATCAATGTGTCGTTTCCGGCTCCACCATCCAGATGATCACCGCCGCGTCCACCGTCCAGGGTGTCATCACCGCCTTGACCATAAAGATGGTCCATGCCGCGATCACCATAGATGGCGTCATCGCCCCCGCCTCCGCAGATCGTGTCGTTGCCGCCTTCTCCATGGATGATGTTGTCACTCGGGCCGGCGACGATCACGTCCGGAGCCTTGGTGCCGATGATCGTATGGGCATCGGAGACGATTGTCGCTTTCTTCCTGGCACAGGTCGGGACTGCGTCGGCTGCGCGCGCCGATAGAAGAAAGATGATGACCAGGATCAGTAACGATACCGGCAATGTGGCTCTGTGGAGCGATACTTTGCTCATCACCGCCGACGATACTACGCGGCTGTTTCCAGTATGGCTTTATCGCCATCAGCGGCAGAAACGGATACTTACCGAGACTGTCGAAAACAAGCCACGCCGATGGTCTCTGGTCTATCTTCGGCTGATGCGTAGCAGATGGATATTGACCTCGCTCTTAGCGGTCTTGGCCTTGTCAGTCTTCAGCAATTCGGCGACGGCTGCGACAATACAGACCGACAAGGCCTGTTATCCGGCTGTCGGATCAGTAGGCGCAGACATGAATATCAGCGGGCAGGGCTTCGCTCCCGGAGAGCTGGTCTCGGCCGAGGTCCCAGACAAAGCCGGACTGATGGGCTTCGTAGATGGTACCGTGGCCGCCGACGGGAGCCTGTCCTTGGCTCTCGACAGTATCTATCCACCCGGTATCGATCCGGTTGCCTATCCGGAGACACTCCAGATCAAAGATGTACTGTCGGGAGCGATTCTGGCTTCGACATCGTTCTACCTGACCAACTTGACCGTCACCAGCAAGGTCAGGCATGGCAAGGCAAAACTACAGCTGGCAGGCTTCACTCCCGGCCGGCAGATCTTCGCCCACTATCTGGCGGGACGCAAGAAGATCACCGACAAGTTGGGTAAGGCATCCGGCCCGTGTGGCCTGCTCAAGACAAGCAGCCAGCTTCCATCCATCGGCGACAGCTTCATCGCCCAGTTCGACAGCTCACGCAAATACATCAAGAAGACGGCACCGCAGGTCCGACTGAAGTTCTTCCGCTACTAGCTGCTTCAGACCAGGCCCATCAACTCGGCTTCATCGGTCAGCAGCATGACCATCTGCTGATCGTAACCGAAACGCTCGCTGTTCCTCTGGATCGAGACCTTGAGATCGCCATTGGCCGAGCGGCGGGTGGCCGCACCCCAGTCAGCGATCATCTCGATCAGGTCATAGCGATTCATATCCTCGATCCCATGCTGGTGATGCTCAGGATGATGACGATTGCGCGAGTAGTGCAAACACAGGCAAGGCTGCAGATCGGCGAGCATCTGTTGATACTCAGGGCTGCCATACTCGGCGACCTTGAGCCGACAGATGGTGCGGGCAAAATACTTGGCCTCGCTCCAACGGTACTTGGAGAGGTCATGGCGCAGGCCACGGTAGATCACGATCAGGTACAGCTTCAGACTGCGATCATCGGCGGCGCAGCGATAATGGTTGAGACAGAAGAACAGCATGTTGCGCAGTACCCAGAACTTGTGCAGCGTATTCGAGAACTGCGTGTGAGCATAGCCTCGTAGCAACGAGGTCTTCTCCAGATCGCGCGGCTCGGGCTTCGCCGAGCGGGAAAGCCGTGATCCTCGAAAAGCAGGGCCCTGCTTCTCATCGGTACTGATCGGGGGAGACATGCTCGCCATGCCTTCAGGATAGCAGGTCTGCAAGATCAACAGAGATTTGGCTTGTCGTCCATTTGTCCATTCTCGGGCTGTTCAGTAAAGAAATATGATGTCCTGCCAGGCAGGAGATGCCGGCTGAGGCATTCAGGGATCCTACCGGGCGACTTTATGCGGAAGTGGAGTTTTGTAAGGAAAATAACTTTTCTTACAGTAAGTTTAGTTAATTTCCTTACAAAACCCGAATTCTGGCCTGGCGTCCTCAGATCAGCTGCCGCAACTCCGCTTCGGAATAGGGGCACGGGGCCGGATCTTCCAGCTCCAGGCTCTCGATCAGGACCTGTCTATCTTCGCCGTCGGCATAGCTGACCACACAGAGATGGGCGTTGATCAGGTAGGAGATCACGCCGAGACGACCACGATCTTTACGGACCAGATCACCGGTGTTGAACGGATTATCCGGGTCGTAGAGGTAGCTCAAGACCTGGCTGCGCTTCTTCAGGATGCGCTCGGGTCGTAGCTCACTGATAAGGATATGCTGATTGGAGATCGGGCTGTAACCACCATCATCCCAGGTGATGTCACAGGCATCCGCCAGATGCGTGCCGGAAACGACCCCGATCTGCGGCGGCAGATACGTCAGACCCTGATCACTTTTCCAGATCAGGTCGCCAGGAGTGAATGGATTGTCGGGATGAGGCAGCAATAGCTCGCGCTTGGCTTTCAGGCCAGGAGGCAACAAAGGCATTCCGTCGAGCTCTCCATGCCTCCTCCCTGTCCGGCCGTAAAGAACTCCATCGGCATCCATGACGAAAATATACGGCGAGAACGGGCCCTGCCTGTTCGGCGCTGCTATCATCTGGGCATGCGTGGAGCAGCCGGCACGGAAGCTGAGGCTATTCTTTTCGGCGCAACCCCGGCTCGAGACCGGAGCGATGCCGGCATCGACCTGGACATCCGCTTCGAGCAACTACGCTCTTTGCAGAACATCTATAACTCTGAGGTGTTTGATCCGAACACCTCAGAATGGCCGGTAGACTACACCGAGGATGTCTTCTTTCGCTATGACCTGCACGATCTGTTTCGTCTCGGAGAGGTATATCGGGAGCGCAGCCAGGAGAACAGCATGGCTTGGCATTATCGACTGGCCGGCAGGCAGATAGAGGTCTGGTTCCCTGACTTCCCGCTGGATCAGGTTCGCAGGGATGATCGTGAGACGATCTTGATCGCCGGGCAGGGATGCGATTGGCTCACCGGCTTGCGAAAAGTCCAGGAGCTTCTGGGTCTGGAAAGACATGTGGAAGCCGGTCCAACTGAGTAGTTCTGGACAGCCGGCGGTGCGAGAACATATCTACCCGGATGAATGGACGGTGATGGCTACGCTGAGCTTCGGCGGGAAAACCTCGAGTCGAGGTTCGCAAAATAGCGCCGCCAGCCTCGCTCCCGGAGGTAGTCTTTTCCCATGCAGTCAGACGAAGAACTGGATCTGGAGGACGAGGAAATCTATGCGCCGACGGACGGTAGAGACTTCTGGATCGGTTATCTGCCTTACATGGCCATGATGGCAGTAGGCTTGTTCTTGCATTGGAAAGGCCATGCCATCGGCGGCATCATCTGCGGTGTCGGCATCGTCTATCTAGGCGGCTACTATCTGCGTCATGCGGAAGGCAAAGACAGGATCTGGGTGGCTGTTTATCGCCTGCTTTGCCTGCTGGGCCTGGCTGTCTGCATATGCTTTCTGATCGCCGGTCTGTCCTGAGAGCTGGTGCTGAGGAGTGCCGGCCCTCGCCCAAGCGGGACGAGATCTGACAAAAGGGCGTACTAACCGATCGGCTCAAGGAGCGCACGGGCCAACTGGAGTAGGCGCTGCGGGTCCTCCTCCAGCAAGGATAATGGTGTCCTGGCGCCGATCCGTCCATTGGATGAATACCACCAACCGGCCGCACCCCAAGGATCTTGATCAGCTCCGAGCATCTTATTGACCTGTTTCACCACATCCAGGGGCTTGCCGCGCTTGTTGAACTGGAAAGCAGGGCAGAGCCAGTCGCCATCGTCTTCGATGATGATCAGGTACTGCCGGCGTAGGCCACGGGCGAAATCGGCCAGGGGCAAACGCTCATCGGCGTAGATCAGCTCGGCCAGACGCAGATTGGGGAAAGAGCGGATTCGGTCATGAGCCGACTTGACCAAGGCATCAGCAGGCAAGGTATTGAACAAGGTGGCTGGATCAGTGCTCACAGGCCTATGATAACGCGTGCGCAGTCCGCCTGATGATGTTTGCCGGCGAGCTGTCCATCGGCGAGCGCCGACCTGCCTGCGCTAAAATAGTCCTGACCACCGATATGTGCTATGATCCCTCCATGTCCAGGGGTACCGGAGAAAGCATGGCAGCCGATGCTGATGGCTCGATCAAAACCTCAGCATCGGCTTCTGGGCAGAGACAAGAGATCATCGTCTACTACAACCCGGAGGCTGCTACCGAGGAGATATTGCTTCAGCGGCTTGGAGCAGCAGGCACTTCTTTTGAGGCATACCGAAAGCTACTGCGCGGTCCCGGCTGCATCAGAGGCGAGGTCAGCGGCGAAGACATGAACCAGATCATGCAGCAGATCGACATGCTCAGGAACATCTCCGGTGTGACCCAAGTGATGCTTGCCGGCATGATGCGCCCGCAATGAGATCATTGTCCGCTGAGCTGATAAGTGCTCCCTTCATGCAGCCCGACATAGATCTTGTCCTTGATCCGATTGGCCTCAGCTTTCGGCAGTGAGCGAACCGGATGACGGATGATCAGGCGCAGCAGGATGTTCTCTTGATCAAGAGCGATGCCGATTCGCTGTCGAGCGGCTTCGGGCAACTTTGCGCCGGCGGTCCGACTGATGATCCGAACCTCTTCCAGCCATTCGCTCTCATCGCCGAGAAGCTCGCGTATCCGCTCGGCGATCTCCTCTTCCGCGATGTCAGGTTGCATGGCGATCGAGATGTCACGTCGTGCCGGCGGTTGCGCTGATACCTGATGATATGGTTCCAGGTCCAGCATCTGCGACGCCACACGTGGGTCTTCAGAACGCAACAGACGGATGTCATCGATTCCCTTGCGTAGCATCACCGCTCGCTCCAATCCGATGCCCATCGCCAGTCCGTGGTACTGATCACGACCGGTGGCATCTTCCCGGGCACCGGCCAGAACTTCCGGATGCGCCAGCCCACACTCACCGATCTCCAGCCAGTTTCCTTCGTGAAGGACCTCGATCTCCCGGCCCTCGAGAGTGTAGGGATGCTTGGTCTTGCTGATGCGTATTTCTTTCCCGGGGGCCAACACAGATGCCACTACATGGATCATCTCTTCCAGATCATCGCTCTGCATCTCCTGACGACTGATCCGCCACAGATCCATCTGATGCGGCTCTCCGATGTGCGTCTTGTCGATGACATCGCGTCTCCAGACCGGACCCGGGCAGGCCAACAGCAGATCCTCAACTGTATCCGGGTCCAGATTACGGAGCAAGCCAGGGATCAGCGCTGAGGTATGCGTACGCAGTAGATGCTCCTGATCGACATAACGACTGTAGCGCTCGGCACGGGTAACCGCCTGCTGCGGATAGCGCAGATGATCGTAGTTGTCGGCAACTGAAACGACCCGATGACCGCGATGCAGGCAGCAAGGGATGCCCCATGCGTCTTGCAGTTCAGAGGTCACCTGCTCCACCAGCAGCTGCATACAATGCTTGCCTTCGGTCGGGTCGGTAAGATCGCGCAGGGCCAATGCCTTGCCGAGTGCTTCTTTACTTATGATTTGTTTGTAGTTCATCTTGATCTCCTTTTGATCGGGTAAGGCCCCGGTCTTACGGAGATCTCAGCATCAGCGCAGCAAGCTGAAGCAGCCCCGTGTCGACCGGAGCTTGGTAAAGTCAGCTTTGCTGCTGATATTCATGTGCGGATCATAGCATACACGCCGACTACTGTCAATCTGATTTGGCGCGGCAGTTCAGAGGCCCGCCAGGACCTACGACTTTCAGCGAATTTCAGGGCAAATCTCAGATCTGCCTGAAAATCTAAGATTTCCCTGAAACTGGCCGGCCCAGGATCTACGACTCTGGGCGGCGATGGTAGGAGGTCATGCGTGGGCCACCACTGATCGTCGGTAGCTCCTTGGCCTTCAGCGACAGGCGGATGATCTTGAAACTGGGTAGCCAGAAGCTGACGATCAAGAACGCAGCTATGATCACGGCTGCCGACATGGGACGGATCTGTGACAAGGCCAATATAGGAGTAAGGTCAAAAGCCAGGATGATCAACGTGGACATGATCCCGGAGAAACTCAGTCGCCAATGCCTCGGCGTTGTGGCGGCCTTCATCTTTTGTCCGGCGATCTTGCTCATGGTCTGATTGTAGGGGCCAGCAGGAAAGCAGGCCGGTGTCCTCCGGACTTCAGGTTTCCAACTCCACATTACCATGCAGTTCGCCTTCACGAATGTAGATCAGGTGATCATCGTCAGGTCCGAGGATGTCATCACCAGGGAGATGCAGATAGCGCCACTCACCATGGCGGCCGGCCAATGTCTCCACTGCCGCCAACCGCGATGATACGGCCAGGAATACTTTAGGCTGTTGCTGGGTCCCCACTCCTATCCAGACGTCTTCATCTTCGATGCGCCGCTCCAGATCAACTGCTTGACTGGCTTCAAGCAGATCCATCCCCGGCCGAGTCATCAAAGCCGCAAGCTTCTGCATCCAATGTTCATGGTTTCGTATGAATTCCTTGGAGGCTCCATCGATCAGACGCTTCTCTTGTTCCAGCCACTCATCCGGGAACTGTTCTGCTTTGGCAACCCAGCCGAAAGAACCTACCCATCTGTCGATGGAATATCTGCCATACATACTCAATCTGCCCAGCTCGATCTTTTGAGGCCACCAGGCCGGCAGCCCCGGATCAGGGTTGCGTCCGCCGTCGCGCGGGTCAGTGATCCCATATAGGATCTCATCGGTAGATGAACTTGCTTCGGCCTGCCCGCGCATGCTTCCAGTATAGCGCATCAACAAATCGATGGAAGCGATCAGCCGCTGCGATCATGGTCTCGGTGATCGATGGTCACGCTGCCATAAAGAACCTGACCATGAAAATACAGTAGCTCGACGTATTCTTCGCCGGCCGCCGGGTCATAATAGCGTATGAAGCGCCACTCTCCATCACCGTCGGCAGTCTGCTCTACTGCCGCCAGCCTCTGTACCGGCGTCCGGTAATACTCGGTCTCAGCTTCTTCTCCGTTGTCGAGCAGATGACCTGGGGTCTGAGCATTGAAGCTGACCTGATCCGGATCGCCGCTGTCCTCGAAGGTCACCTCTGAGCTCAGCTCGTAGATCTTTTGTCCCGCGTCCATCTCCAGGTCATCGATACCTCGTAGATAATCCTCGGTGACATTCTGTGCGCTACCGGCAGCAGTTCTGGACCATTCAAGCCCTTCCCATTCTTTCGGAGATGCTCCCCGGGCCACCCAGTAGTTGCCACTGCCGGCCCAGACCGCGACTTCACCAGAGCAACTCCATTCGACCTCGTAGCGACTTTGTGCGTCGAGGATCTTCGGGTCGAGTATCTCCGGCAATAGCGGTTTTCCGGTGATCCTGACTGTCGCTCCTCGACTGCCGATCTCACCATAAAGAATGGTGTCGGCGACATCGCTTCCGCTACCCCGGCTCATGAGATGAGTATATCACCTGATCAAAGATGAACTGCTTTTACTTCGACCCTGACCAGGTGGCCGGCGGTCAGCCCGGCAGCACCTCGAAATGGCAGTTCCCACAGAACCGGGTACCGATAAAATAGACCAGCTCCCACCAGTCAAGCCCTTCGAGACGATCATTCAGCTTCAGCAGCCGCCATTCTCCAAGCGGCTCATCTTGAGCTGGTGCCATTTTGGCGATGATCTCGACTGCCTTTATCTGCTGTGCAGAAGCGATGCAGACAAGATCTTTGCTCAGAGCCGGATCGGCGTCGAGATCAGCATCACTGAACCAAGGCGAAACCAGAAGCTGATCTTCCTCTGCGGCCATGCTCAAAGCTACTTCGCGGCTCTGGCCAAACAGACTTCCTTTAGCGGATCGTATGTCCAGCCAATTCAGAAAGTTCTTGGCGTCAGATGAGTAACTCTTGGCCAGAGAAGCATTCAGCGATGGCAGCTGCCAATGATCGGGGCGGGCACCCAGCGCCATCCAGTAGCGACAGCCGGTCCAGACCTGCTGCTCATACTCGATCTGAAAGTAGGTGTCCAGATGAAGTTGGCTGAAATCAAGTTGCTTCGGCAGCGTCAATCTCTGGTGGGTGTCTCCGCGACGGCGAGTGCGGCCATAGAGAATGGTATCTCCTGGAAGGTCAGGCCCGGCGGCGATGCTCGGCAAAGAACGCTGCATACCGCCATTATAGCTTATCTGGACCCTGGCGCCATCACCAGTCCAGAGTGACGCTACCGCGTAGCTCTTGCTCATGAAAATAAACCAGCTGCTGATAGCCCATCTGCTTGGATTCTGCCTGGGCATCGGGAACGTAGAAAGACAGGTAACGCCACTCGCCGCCACTTCCGGCGACATGCTCGACGGCGCTCCATCTCTGCGCGGACAGGCGATGTTTTTCGCTGCCTTCTATAGAGGACGAGACCGTCATGGTCGCCTCGGGAGCATCTGGCGTATGCTCGATGCTGACCGGACGGCTCATCTCATAAGCCGTCTCTCCCTCGCTCTTCTCCAGTTCTTTGACATGTTCCAGGTAGTCCTGGGCAGATAAGCTGTTGGCGGTCCTGACCTCGGGAACATCCAGGTCAAGATGCGACCATTCTTCGAGGAGCCGTGGCGATCCCTCAGCTGACCCGGCAATCCATAGATTACCGCTGCCGGCCCATGAAATGTCGTCGAGGATGAACTCGAAGCGAGAGGAGGCATCCAAGGCGACCGGGTCCAGATAGATCGGTAGGTGCAACGCATCCGGACGCCAGCCGGAAGACGGGACGCGCACAGCGTCGGACCCATAAAGAATATCCATGGCAGAGATGGTCATGGATCAATCATAGCTGCTGAAGAGAAAGAATACAAGTGGAGATGATACGGAAGCCGAATAGACTCAGCGGCCATGGCAGTTCTTGAACTTCTTGCCGCTGTCGCAGAATGGACAGATCTCATTACGTCCGACCTTACGACCGTGATAAAGGCTCTTGGTCGGGTCGGTCTCATCCGAGGCCCTCCCGGTGGTCGGCGGCTTCTTACCGTTCCCGGAGGTCTGTGTGATGGTGAAACTGGCGCTGGTGGTATTGGTATTCGGCTGCGGTTGCGCAGCCATCTCCGTGATCTCGATATGGGCGATGAACCGGAACCATTCTTCCCAGATCCGATTCAGCATTCGTCCGAACATCTCGAAGCCCTGATTCTTATAGGCGACCAGCGGATCAATCTGAGCCACCCCTTGCAGATGGATCCATTGACGCAGATAATCCATCTCGGTCAGATGCTCGGACCAATGCTGATCGACCATCTGCAACAACACCTGCTGCAGGACATGACCGCCGCCGGAGCGTTCGAGCTCGGATGACATCTGCTCATAGATCTCCCACATCTGATCCGTGGCTTCGTCGATCATCGCCTCGACATTACTGTCATCTACCCGGCCGGCCTCACGAGCGTCTACCATCGCCTGCATCCGGCCGGAATCGAGACCCATTCCCTGGAGGTACTGTTCCCAGACATCCAGATCCTGCAGGGACAGATCTCCCTCACCTGGTGCGTCCGCAGCTGGCTCGATCTGGGTCGGCTGAGCGCCGCCATCGAAGCCGACAGCATCCTGATGCCAGGTCTCACGCAGCTGCTGATGGCGGCGTTCGTGTTCGCTCAAGAAGTATTCTGTAGATCGCGCCTCAAGCAGATCCATCAGCTTGTCTTCGGTCTCATCCGCATCCAGTGCCCGACCATGCAGCAACTGATCGCGCCACTCATAGATCACCTCACGCTGGCGGTTCAGCACCTCATCGTATTCAAGGATGCGCTTGCGGGCCAGGAAGTGTTCATCCTCGACATTCTTCTGTGCCCTCTCGACCGCTTTCGAGATCATCCCCATCTCAAGAGGCTGGGGTTCGCCTCGGTCATCGGCAGGCAGGCGCTGCATCAACCCTTTGAGACGCTCACCGCCGAAGATCCGCATCAGATCGTCTTCGGTCGAGATCATGAATCTGGTCTCGCCCGGGTCGCCCTGGCGGCCGGCGCGGCCACGCAGCTGATTGTCGATGCGGCGACTCTCATGACGGGCGCAACCAAGGATGAACAGGCCGCCCAGATCTCGCACCTCCAGAGCCTCACGCTCGCAGGCCTCGGTCAGCGGGTCGATAGTCTCACGCAGCAGCTGATACCACTCCTCCCAGCGCTCAGGATCAGATTGCTCGGCATCGACCCCTGGATCATGATGTCCGCGCCGGGCCAGATCATGGCGGGCCATCCCGTCTGGATCTCCCCCGAGCTTGATGTCGACGCCACGCCCGGCCATGTTGGTGGCGATGGTCACCGCTCCCAACCTACCAGCCTGGGCGATGATCTCACCCTCACGCTGGGCATGTTCAGGCTTGGCGTTCAATACCTCATGCTTGATGCCTTCTCTTTTCAGGCGATCGGCCAGCATCTCGGAATCCTCGACCGAGGTCGTCCCGACCAGGACCGGCTGTCCCTGTTCATTCCGGGCGATGATCTCCTTGATAACCGCCCGCCACTTGCCGTCGGCGGTGGCGAAGATCAAATCAGGATTGTCTACACGATGGATCTCTTTGTTGGTCGGGATCTCTATCACCGACAGGTCATAGATCTTCTGAAACTCATTGGCCTCGGTCAAAGCGGTGCCGGTCATCCCGGCCAGGCGATCATAGGAGCGGAAATAGTTCTGTAAGGTTATCGTCGCCACCGTGGAATGTTCTTCCTGGATGGTCACTCCTTCCTTGGCCTCGACTGCCTGATGCAGCCCCTCTGACCAGCGCCGGCCCTCGAGGATGCGGCCGGTGAACTCATCGATGATCAGTACTTCACCATCTACGACAGCGTAATCACGGTCTTTCTTATACAGGGCCTCTGCCTTCAGAGCCTGGGTGAAGTGATTGACCATCACCCCGTTCCCGCTCAGATATAGATTATCCAGGCCAAGGAACTGCTCGGCTTTTTCGATCCCGCGCCTGGTCGGGGCCACGGTCTTGCGTTTCTCATCGTACTCGTAGTCATAGCTCTCCTCACGATCCTCGTCTTCGTCCGACAAGGCTTTGGACATGATCGAGGCAGAGCGGAACTCGGCCGGTCGTCCTTCCAATCTACGGACGAGCTTGGCAAAACGACGATAAAGATCGCCGGCTTCGGTTCCTGCCCCGGAGATCAACAACGGGGTCCGGGCCTCATCGATCAAGATGTTATCCACCTCATCTACGATGGCGAAATCACGAGCGCGCTGAACCTGGTCATCAGGGGTGAGCACCAGATTGTCACGAAGATAGTCGAAGCCGAACTCGGAGTTTGTGCCATAGAGGACATCAGCTGCGTATTTCTGTTTGCGAACAGGTGGGTCATCGTCCTCCTGCAGAGCTGCCACCGTGACCCCGAGCATGTCATAGACCGGCTTCATCCACTCGCTGTCGCGTCGTGCCAGGTAATCATTGACCGTGACCAGATGGACGGCGTTACCGCATAGGGCGTTCAGGACGACGGCCAGGGTCGAGGTCAAGGTCTTACCCTCGCCGGTACGCATCTCGGCGATGCTGTCATCGTTCAGTGCCATCCCACCGATCAGCTGGACGTCGAAATGTCGCTGGCCGAGTGCCCTTTTGGCCGCCTCGCGGGTCAGAGCGAAGGCTTCAGGTAACAACGACACAGCATCCTCATCATCGGCCGCTCTCCGGCGGAGCCGATCAGCATACTCTCTCAGCTCATGATCATCATAGGTTTCGATCTCAGGTTCGAGCAGGTTGATCTTCTCGACCGTCTTCTTGTAGCCGCGCATCCGCTTGCCCTCGCCGACTCGCAGAGCCTTGTCCAATAGTTGCTTCACGCTGCCGATGATACCCGGCCGGATCGCGACCACGGTGCCTTTTTGCCGGAAGCGGTATCTGGACAGTCGCCTTTGCTTATCAGGCCCGGTCATGCTAGAATGAAGGGCATGGGATTCAGCCAGGCTGACAACATCCTCTATGGAAGCGAGCGATTGCCCGATACCAAGGCGCAGGCTGCTGCGCGTCCGGAGGCACAACGAATGCAAAGCCAGTCGGCGATCACCTTCACCGACACCGAGTACATGGATCTCAAGCTGAAAGACGTCTCTGAAACCTTGGCGCGCCTTGCCCCCGGCCACGGTTGTGACACTGCTGAGCTGAATAGGCTGATTGCCGATGCTGAAGTGATCATGGATCTGCCGGAGCTGGTCCTCGACCCGGAGAAGCTCGTAGATGATGATCTGTTCGACAAAGAATATGACAGGATGATCGAGCATTGGAACCAGCATAATATAAGCTGGGAGCAACCGTTGCTCGAAGCGTTACCGGACAAGTTGGCAGAAGCGCTTCCCGAAGATGTCTCACCGGAGGATTGCGCTGACTGGCTTGCACATCGTCTGTTCGAGCGCGCCCAGGATCGCCAGGCGCTGGCGGTGTATGTCCTGCCACAGGCCGCTGAGATCCGCAGGGAGCTGGTGGCGCTCGGCGGCCTGGACTGGGTCGCTGCTCATGATCTGATCAACGCAGTCGTCCTGGCGGCCTGCGAGGTCAAGATCCGCCCGTGCCGTCTTTCTGATCCGAATCAGACTGAGGAGCAGCTGGAGCAACAGCAGGCTGCTCGCATCGCAGCGCTGATCGCTCGTGCTCGTGAGCGTAAGTTTCTGAAGGATCTGAGTGAGGCAGAGCAACAGCGCTTGAAGGCGCTGGTCATCGAGCTGTTCAATGGTATCTATCTTTCAGAGAGCCAGTATATCGAAGCATCGATCGAAAACATGCCGGTCGGTCAGGAGGCGGCTGATCCGAAGCTTGCCTTGGAAAAAGATCGTCTGGAAGAAAGAGCTGACCGACAAGGCAAGATCAACGAGATCATCCAGACGGTATTGGCGGAACGGATCAGCAGAGAATGCCCGCAGGTCAGCACGGAGAAACTGAGTAGGATGGTCAATGACCTGCAATCGGCCGCTGATGAGGATATATTTTACGAGTATCTGGAAGAACAACATTCCGATCCGTGTTCGATGATCAGATCCTGAGAGCGGCGGCCGGCGCTGCGGTCATGAACACGATCGTGTCTTCGTTCCCTTCACTGATGGCGCAGGCGATAGTTGACCTTCACGCAACCGACCAGCCGCTGCTCCGTCGAATAGTATAGCAACAAGTGCATGAACGGGCCGTGTGCATCGGAGTAGAGATACCACCAGCGACCGTCCTTGCCGGTTACTGTCTCCACCGCCGCCAGCAGGTTGGTCAGGGCTTGGCGCTCCGGGCGTCCTTGGTACGGTGGCAGCGGAGGAACAGTGGCCGGCAGTCCGATATTCACCAACGCCGGGTCAAACAGCTCATCGAAGACACAAGTCGTACGCATGCCGAGTATGGAGGTCGATTTCTCCAGGAAGCGCAGGGCCTTGATCTGAGTGCGTGTCTTCTCCAGATACTCAAGGTAGTATCGCTCATCTATGGCAGAGCGTCGAGTCAGGTTGTTCCAGTCCCTGGGCAAGGCGTCCCGGCGGACCACCCAGCCACCGGCCCCACTCCAGCCATGCAGATCCTCGAAAGCCAGCTCGATGTCCAGCTGATCGGTGGCGACACCACCTTGCGGCCACCACCAATGATCGTCCGGCAACTCCAGGTCTGTATCGGTGCCTGCGGGCAGACGGCCATAAAGGATGTTGTCGACCGCAAGCTCAGAGCGTGATGTCATGCAGTAAATGTAGCTGATGATGCTCGTTTCCGGTGGATGCTTTTCGGACGGGAGAAAAGATACGGCGACGATAATGCAATCTATACTGGTTACATGGCCAGAGGCAGCGGGATGCTCGTAGATACTCCGGAAGACCTACTCTATGGTGAGATCGGGCCACGGATCCCGGAAATCATCGGTGAATATCAGCTTCAGCTCGAGACCGGGGTCACCGGTTCTTATGACAATGACCACAAGCTCTACAAGATCGTGGTCGCCGCCGGCTCTCGCCATCAACTGAACTACACGGTCAAGAGCCCTGGCACTGACCAGGCACAGACCGATGAGGAGCAGGAAGCTTCAAGATCTCATGAGAGACGGACCGTCAGCGGCCCGGCGACGATACATACCGATCGTTGGGGTAAGCCGCATCGGGACGACGGTCCGGCGCTGGAAGGCCCTGAAGCCGACACATGGTATCAACGTGGTCTCGTACATCGTGAAGGCGCCCCGGCGGTGATCAGACACGATGGCACTTTTGAGGCCTGGTATCAACATGGGGTCTATCATCGGGATGATGGGCCGGCGCTGTCCTGGGCCAGCGGGGAGCGGTCATGGTACCTGCATGGCGTCGAGTTCAACAGTGAAGAGGCAATGTTGGCGGCGCTGGAGAAACTACAGGCGAGCAAAGCATAGTCTCATAGCTTTCGCATCATCCAGGACATAACTTATAAGGAGGTATTTTATGAGGAGGTATTCTCGATTTCGAGAACGAGTCTCCAAGTATCCTAAGCGAAAAATGAGTTGCTGTTTCCGACCTGGCCGATGATCTGACGATGCGTACTGAAGTGATCGGGAACACGATGCCGGTGCTTGAAGTCTGGCTCTCACCCGGTGAGACCGTGCTCTCGGAATCCGGTCGCCTGGCCTGGATCGATCAGAACATCGAGCTGGCCACGGCGATGGGCGGGGTCGCCGGCAGCAACGGCGTCTTCGGAGCATTGAAGCGCGCCGTCGGCGGATCTACCTTGTTCATGACCGAATACTCGACCCAGGCCCCGGACTCGTTCATGTCGTTCGCTGCGACATTGCCCGGCCAGATCATCCAACTTGAGGTTGCTCCCGGGAATGATCTGATGGTTCATCGCGGTGGCTTCCTCTGCGGGCACGGAGCCTTGGAGCTCAGCGTCGGTATCCAGAAGAAGCTCGGGGCAGGTATCTTCGGTGGAGCCGGAGTGGTGATGCAGAAGGTCTCTGGGCAGGGGACGGCCTGGCTGGAGCTGGGTGGCGAGATCCGGGCCTATGAGCTGGCCGCAGGACAATCTTTCCGTGTCCATCCGGGGCATCTTGGCGCGTTCGAGCAATCAGTATCGTTGAACTTCGCCAGCATCAAAGGGATCAAGAACAAGTTCTTCGGCGGCGGTCTGTTCCTTGCCGAGCTTCATGGACCCGGTAAGATATGGCTGCAATCACTGTCGGTTCCGCATCTGGCTGATGCCCTGGCTCCGTACCTGGCGAGCGATGCCGCTGCTGCCGGAGCTGCCGGCGGGTTCGCAGTCAACCTCGGCAACAACAACTGAGCCATCCAGTCAGGCGGTCCTCTTGGCGGAGCAAAAAATCAGATTCGCCTGAAAATCTCAGGTTTTGTCAGAACTGCAGCTCCAGCAGCTCACGATCTTCTTCGGCAGCGATCTCGCGTGCCCGATCAGCAGACACATCCTGGCTATGGTCGCAGGCGGCATGACGGGCACGGTTCTGAGCGGCCAGCTCGTACATCTCCGGAGCGGCCTCGACCAGCTCTTGAGAAAGGATGACCTCTCTGTAGGCGCTTGGCGCGATGATGTCACTGATACCGGAGCCGACCTGTTTGGCTCGCTGCTTGACCGCCTTGGCCGATGGAGTATCTCCCGAATGAAGCCAAGCTTTGAGCTTTCCTGATAATCCGCGCTTGCGCAGATCGCCTCGCGGCCAGACCGGAACACCGATGCCAGGATCATCTGCCTTGTGATCGGTTACCTGGGCCATGAAAGCAGTATAGCAGGTCAGGGTCACGGCGACAAGGCAATCCTCGTTCTGATGGTCTTGCAGAAGCCGGAGGCAGACACCGAAGCCGAACTTGGGGAGCTTCAGCCTTGCCCGCCCGCAGTCGAATAAGTCGTGTAGGCACAAGTCATTCTGTTAGCATTCGGTTTCGATGAAAATCCAAGAAAGAACTGATCGGAGCTGATCATGCAGACTGATTTTACTTTCGTCACCGGTAATGCCGCCAAGGCCAAGCAGCTGGGATTGCACCTGAAGCTGCCGGTCCCGCCTGCGCATCAACGGATCGATGTCCCGGAGATTCAGTCATTGAATCCATATGAGGTCGTCGAGGCCAAGGTCAAGAGCGCCTACCAGATCATCGGAGGCCCGGTCCTGGTAGAGGACGTCTCACTTCGTTTCGAGGCGATGGGCAATCTGCCCGGTTCTTTGATCAAGTGGTTCTTGCAAGAGCTCGATAACGAGGGCCTGTGTCGGATGCTGGATGGCTATCAGACCCGGGCGGCAGCGGCTGAAGTTATCTTCGGCTACTTTGACGGAGGTGAAGTGCGCTATTTCGGAGCCGAGAAGTTCGGTGAGATCGCAACCGAACCGCGCGGTCAGGCCGGCTTCGGCTGGGATCCGATCTTCATTCCCGAAGGTCACACACTGACCTGGGGCGAGATGACAGCTGAACAACAGGCAGAGACATCGATGCGCAAACTTGCCCTGTACAAACTGCAATTGGCTCTTGGCCTGGGCGCGGAAACAGATCAAAAGGCATAATCCCGATCGGAAATAAGACAATAAATAGATCCGCGAGTGATGAGCATGAGATCCTGTCAAGATGATGATCTTGGAGTGTGCGCAGAAGCAAGACCTCGAAAAGATGAATGCCGAAGAATGTCTGGAATGGATGTTCGAGACCTTCGGCTCACGGCACTATCTGGCTTGTTCTTTCCAGGCGACGACTTCTGTACTGGCACACATGGCCAGTAATCTCAATCCCGAGGCCAGGTTCTTCTATATCGACACGGATGTTCTTTTCCCGGAGACCTATCAGACCAAGGCGGAGCTGGAGCACGAGCTGGGGATCAAGTTCGATCGCTATCATCAGCTGTCATTGGAAGAACAAGCCCGAGATCACGGCTCGGAGCTGTGGAAGAGCGATCCTGATCTTTGTTGCACGCTGCGTAAGGTCACTCCGATGCACACGGCCCTGGAAACTGTCGATTGCTGGGCCGGCGGGGTCAGACGATCGGATTCGGCAGATCGCGCTGGCACCCCCAAACTGATGCAGGATCCTCGTTTCGGCATCCTCAAATTGAACCCACTTGCCGATTGGGATGAGAAAGACGTCTGGAACTATATCGCCGAGAATCGACTACCTTACAATCCGCTTCACGATCAGGGCTATCCGTCGATCGGTTGCACTCATTGCACTGCCCCGGTCGCGCCCGGCGCAGACCCGCGCTCAGGACGCTGGGCCGGGCATGCCAAGAGTGAATGCGGGATCAACTAACATCATGACGAGGGGAAAGCTTCAGCTCAATTTGAACATCTGCCCAGGCTGTCTGGCATGTTCTGGCGATCAGTTCTTACACCAGATTGCCAGCGAGGCGCTCTCGTTGCCATTGGCCACACTCAGCGGAGCGACTGCCTGGACACCAGTCGAACATTGATCAAGCGCTTTCGGATCAAGATCATCAAAGTTGAAACCATTATCATCGGTCTTCAAGACGACGATCTTCTGCCCTGAAGGACTTGTGTAGGAACTGGTCGTGTAATGATTTGGAGAGGTTTCGGCTGCTGATCCACCCACACCACCGATGATCAGAAAACCAATGATAAAGCAAAAGATCAGACAGAGTAAGCCGACCACTGCAAGCGCTCCTTTTCTCTCCGAAGGCGTGATCATCATGTAGAAAAGGTTATATGGTACAAACAGGGTTCAGGATGCTCATCGCGCCGAGCCGATCAGGGCGATCCGCGTAGTTACCGAGATGCCACCTGTTGCCAGGCATGGCCGAGGGCTTTTATCCGGCTGCTGCAGTAGGATATTCTAAGGCTGACCGAGTTGCTCCATCTGCTGCTCTGCTGCCTGAGCCAGGTCCTCGGCCTCGCGCTTGCCGGCCTCACGGATGATCGCTGTCAATCGATCCCGGTATTCGGTCGCATCACCATCAGCGCGGTATCTCTCTACCGCCCGGTTGAGTGCACTGCGTAAGAAGCGGATCTCGTCCTCACGGCTGGGAGCCGGAGGAGGCGCAAGACGCGATCCATATGCGCGTAGATTTCTCAATCTGACTTCGCCCTCGACGGTCAGCTCATAGAGGCCGTCTTCCGGCGGGAGCAGGCAACCATCCTCGACCATCTGGTCCAGCTCTGCTTGTACCTGTTCCGTGGAGACCTGAGCGACAATGGCCTTGTTCTCGTTGTAGGCTTCTGCGATCTCTCGGGCACTCAGTTCGTAGACACCAGGCAAGGCCATTCCGGCCAGAGCCTCCAACGCTTCGCGGAGCAAGGGACGGTCGGCTTCAAGCTGCTGTGCCTCCTCGCGTTCCTTGACGATCCGTTCGTTTGCTTCGGCCATGAAAAGATGATAAGGCATCAGCTCGGGTCGCTGCTGAAACCGACCCGCCAGCGCCAGCCCGGCCCGAACTCAAAATGACGATCTTCAGGAGCCAATAGTTCCCAATAAGGCGGATCATCTGGCTTACCGGCGGTGATGTTGCCCAACGGGCCGGGTTCTATCTCTCCGGGACCGACCAGGAGCTGATGCTGATCACTGAAGAACAATGTCAGCCTGGCACTATGCGCCTCGAGGTCAGCCCCGATCAACTCTTTACCGAGTAATGCTTCCGGAGCCAGATCATCATCTGCCGGACTACTTATCTGGTAATCGGCATATTGCGAGGCAAACTTCCATAGCCTGCCTTCGGCGTCCTCGATCTCCAGATGCAATACCCCTGGATAGGCCGGGCGAGAACTGCTCACTTTCCCACGCCACTGGTCCAAGGCCACCATCGCCGATGTTTCCAGTATCAGTCTTTGCGGTGGATCAGTATGGCTCATAATCCTAATCTAGTTTCCGAAGCCACTCATGGGCAGCCTTTTAGCTGGTTTCACCGGCGAAGTACCTCCGGCAGGCATCAGCGGCATCAGCCCCGATCGCGCTGACACCTGTCTCGATTTCGGTCAGCTCATGCCCGCCGGCGTGACTGCGGATCCACAATAGATGATCTTGTAGGCTGCAAGCCAAGACCATCAGCCGCCAGCGCAATGCTTCCGGCAGCTCCGGGAACGGAGGTTCATCGAAATCGCCGGCCGCATCGGCGATCCGTTCTTGCTCGACGGCCAGTAGTTCTTCGACAGCCTGTAGATGCTCGTCGATCTGTATTCGGCTTTCTTCACTGATCTGATTGTTCATACTTATCTAAAACAGCTTTTCGTCGTTTTTGTTCAACTCCGAGGCCGCCTAGGATCTCGTAGAGGCTTTCAGGTAAATCTCAGATTTCCACTGAAACTGGGCCGTGTCGGTCATGGATAGGCGCTATCATCTTCGTATGAGCTATGTGCGTTTCGGAGAAGCTGATGTTTACGTCTACGCCGATGTGGCCGGCTATCTATGCTGCTGTGGTTGCAGCCTGAACAAGGATTGGCAGCATTATTCCACCGATGCCATCATAGCTCATCTACGTGAGCACCAGCAGGCCGGTGATCATGTCCCGGAGTATGTCTTCGAGGATCTGCTCGCCGACAAGGAGGAGAACGATCGGTGGATCGCCGAGACCTTGGTCGGCAAAAACCACGAGCGCGGGCCAAGTAGTCGCTTCAAGCGCGAGGTCTCGGCAGCTTTGGAGCTGTCTGATCTGTCTCCGCAGGAGCGTATGGCCTTGGAAGAGATCAAAGGCAGTTTCGACGACAAGAAAAAGCCGGCTGAAGTAGAACAAGGATAACCCGGCGTGGATCCATGGCAACTCCTGAGTTTGTCGGCAGCATGCTATGATCAATAGGATGACTTGCTCGCAGGATAGCGCCGACAACATCTTATATGGGTTGATACCGGCAGCCGGCTGTAAGCGGCCTTTGACCAGCGAGATCATCGTCGCCGAGGAACAGGCCGGTACAGGAAACCTCATCCCTTTGCTTGAGCTGCTTGAGGCTGGGCAGTTGCCAAAAGACTACGCCCGGCCCGTTTTCACCGACATCGTCGATACGCTCGTGATCGCAATGTCCGACAGCGCAGCAGCAGTAAGCAAGCTCGGGCAGGTGCGGATGCTTCTGACCCGTGCCCGACGACACCTGCGACAGCTTGACGTCAGTATGAAGCCGTTGGCTCGTAGTTTGTCCTTTTTCGAACTGCGTCAGGGAATGTTGGCCTGGTTTCTGCGAGACAAGATAGACAAGTTGATCGATGATGGTTTATTGGATACAGAATCACATGGGATCAATATCTTGGAAGGCCTGATACCGGGTCTGCTGGACTGCGTTCCCGACACTTTCAGCCTGGCCCTGGAACAGCAAGCGCCAGACGATCCGGACACCCTTGACGCGCTGAGCAGAGCGATCACCTGGCCGGCCGTGATTGCTGCGCTTGACAAGGAATACTCGCTGATCGCTCAGGCACATGCGCGGGCATCGGCAGGCGAAAGCGGAGTCGAAGCGCTCCGCCGGCTGTATCAGACCGAGGCCAAGCCCATCTGAAACGAGAACAAGCTGTCTCAGATAGAGGGCGGGCGCTCCGAGATCAAGAAGGATTGGCGGCTTCGTACTCGTTGATGGCGCAAGACAAGGCGATCTGGGTGGCGGCAACACGAGCCTGTCTCAACGTATCGTAAGGGCCGACGCTCTCCTCTTCTTCCTCACCATCAGGGCCTTTTATCAACGCGCATAAGCTGTATGACTGGTAATCGTCCTGCGAGATGGTCACGTTCCCGATCCGTTCGACATCGATATCCACTTCATGGCTTATCAGATACTCCAAGGCAGCATCATAATCGGGAAATGGGCCAAGGACATCGCCCGCAGAATAAGCGTTGACGACACCGTCTTCTTCATCGATCGCCCAGGCATCGAGGACGTTCTCACTCAATACGGTACGTTCCAGGTCTTCAGCCTTAGGCCGCTTCGGAGGAGCCTGTATCTTCCGCTGCTCACGCGCCGGAGTACGGCCATAGAGGATGCCGTCAGTTTGGATTTGCGTCTGACCTCGACCTCGCATGGTTTCAGTTTAGCCGCAGATGCCAAGGATCACCAACTTTACCGGTCTCTGCTAAACTGGGAATATGCGAGGCCAGGCACAGGCAGGAGATATTCTCTATGGTGAGATCGGGCCGCGCGACAGCAAAGATCCGTTCAGCTCGTCGAGGATGGTGATCATCGATGACGGCCTGCATGGGTCCAAGGACGAACACGGTAAAGTGACCATGGTCAGGCTGGAAGGCGGCGTGTTTCCTTTATTGGAGCAAGACCCGATCGACAGGCCCTGCACCATCCATGTCCTCGACGGTGAGCCTCATCGAGAGGACGGCCCGGCCGTGGAGTATGATAATGGCGACCAAGAATGGTATCTGCATGGATTGCTCCATCGAGAAGACGGCCCGGCGATCACGACCGCTGCCGGTGATCAGTATTACTACCAACATGGTCAGCTGCACCGAGATCCAGAGGCAGACGGTAGTATCGAGCCGGCGGTGATCGAGACCTGCAATGGCCTGGAGGAGTGGCGACGACATGGGCTGCTGCATCGGGACGGTGCCCCGGCAGTGATCAGCGATGCGCAGCAGCGCTGGTACCGTAATGGCTGTCTGCACCGGGAGGATGGCCCGGCGATCCAGCCGGTCCCAGGTCGGTCTCTGCGTTCTGAGGAGTATTATCTTGATGATGAACTGTTCGACACCCGTGAGGAATGGGAGCAGAAGAAAGCGTTGCTTCGGCAGACGGTCAAGACGCTGAAGACAGATGCCGCCGGTCTGCCGACCTTGCTTCGGATCGAGGCCGGAGGCCGTTACCAGATGGGTTTCGATTTCAGGATCGAGGCCCCTTGCCTGATACATCTGCGTGACGGGGTTCCACATCGAGACGATGGTCCGGCCGTGGAGTATGACAATGGTAGCGAGCTGTGGATGCGCGCCGGCAAGAACCATCGTGACCCTGATCCTTCCGGCAAGGAGCTACCGGCATTGATCAATATAGATGAAGGTGCCGACAAGGACAACTGGACGATGCGCAGCTACTGGCGCGATGGCCTCCAGCATCGAGAAGACGGGCTGGCGGTAGAGTATTGGGACGGCACTGGTAAATGGATGTATAAGGGGCAACAATGCGCTGACGAGGAAGCATTACGTGAGCGCATCCGCAAAGCCGAGATCGCCGCAGCCAATCCGCGCCCATGGTGGGAGCAAGATGAGTAAAGATCGATCTGTCGCGCCTGGCTGCTAAACTGATGGCATGGGGCGCGGTCAAGAAGACAACCAGGATATTCTCTACGGTGAGTTCCAGCCGCGTAATGCCGACATTCCTGATTTTGAGACCCAGGCCCAGGTGATGGCAGCACGCGAGGCCTATCGATCAGGTGATCATCGCCCTTGGTGCCGATTGCTCGGAGAAGGCAAGATCCCTGACGACTATACGAGCCGTGCCAACACCAACATGCTGGTACCACAGATGACGGCGGCTCTTGATAACCTGGAGGCACCGGATCAGGAGCTGTTCGCCGATGCCTTGAGTTTATTCACCGGTGGCCAGAAATGCTTTTACCGTGAGGAGACGGAGCTGCTGCCACTATCAGAGGCGATCCTCTTATATGAACTGGAGCATGGCGCTGCCTCTGAGTATCTACCGCGCAAGCTGGATGCTCTGTTGGAGCAAACCTCATTGCAAAGGCCTGAGCGGCAGGTGTTGGTGGCCCCGAAGCGCGACGGATATGTTCATCATGTTCGCCACGATGATCCGAACCTGACTCTCTGCGGCAAGTCGATCAACTATACTGATGGCGGCTCCGGCTGGCGCGAGCAACCTGGCGACGTCATCAGCGCCGGCTGTATCAACTGCAAAGAGCAGGCAAGCACGCACCATCTGGTCCGCCTGCGATCGGAGACTGCTGAGGAAACCGCCTATCGGACCAAGCAGATGATCTCAAGATATGTGCCGGCAAAGATCATCGATGAAGCTGCTATCGGCACCCTCAGGCCAGACAATGCCGGCGAGCGGTTGCGACATATCATCTGGATGCAGGCAGCAGCTTTTCTTGATCTGGAGTGCATGGCCACATATGATCATGATCAGCGCGAACGGGCCTATCCGGTCGTGATCGGGTTCGGACTGTCAGATGTAGATGACATTCCATACGAGTGGCGCTTCTGAGGAATAACTGAAGACCAGCCAGGACGGTGTGGTCGCATGGTGAAACTCAGAAAATTCAGTATTGACAGAAAGTATACATGTTGATACAGTGAAAGCTACATGCATAAACTTATCCGTGGTCTTCCTCTGCTCCTGCTCATCGCTATCGTAAGCCTTCTTGGTGTGGCTTCTGTGCCCAGCTCGGCAGCTGAACAATGTTCAGAAACAGGAGAATGCAAAGAAGAAAGAGGAGAAGAAACAGAAACCAAAGAAGAATGTACGTGGATCGAATACTCCGGTGGCCATTGCGTACCTGAGACCTCGCCTGGAGAAGAATGCGCATGGTACGGCTTGCCGGGAGCTTGGACTTGTCATGCAAAAGAAGAAACGCCGGCAGAAGAAGCTCCAGAAGAAGGGGAAGAAGATACTGAATGCGTGCAAGGCTTCGAATGCGAAGGGCCGCCTGTCAAAGAATGCACTCTAGAAGAAGACTTATCAGGTAAATGCGTTCCAGAAGGATACGAACCTGAAGAAGGAGCTGAAGAAGAACTGAAAGAAGAATGCTCCTTTGGGAAAACGCCTGAAGGAGCTTGCGAATCACCTCCATCACTACCAGTTGAAAACAGCTGCGCGTATTCGAGCTGGATCGAAAACCGTTGTGAACTAGAAGAACCAGAAGGCGATACCTGCCGCTGGGATGAGACTGAGTTGTGGCATTGCGAACTTACAGGAGCCTATATTTTAGGCAAAAAACATTGGGAAACCTTCGGAGAAGAACCGCCTGCTGTCGAAAAATGTCCTCCTATATATGCTGCTGGTAAGTATTCACTGCTTGTTCTCGAAGCACATCCTGTTCAATACTTCAGTTTAAGTGAGGGTATGATAAGTTCGCTGACTTGTGATTCGGCTGCCAATAATGAACCAGATGGTTCCGCTGCCAATACTCCGATACCGGCAGCTGTAGCTGGAGGGGACAGTGCTCAGCATTTTGCAAGGAGAGCTTATAGCTCTATAGATGTCCCTTCAACTGAAGGCAATACGATCACCGGACCTTTTACTTTTGAAAGCTGGGTCTCCCCTGATGATTGGCAGACCAGCATCATTGCTGAAAAGCCTGGGGAATACAGGCTCAAGACCGCCAACGGACAGTTCATCGTAGAAATAAACAATAATGACGGTATCAATAAGATAGTCGGAGGTGCTCAGCATGAGATGCTGAAAGGTATCTGGCATCAAGTGGCTATGGTTTATGATGGCACATCTGTTCGGTTATATGTTGATGGTGAACAGGTCTCCTTGGAAACGTATTCTGCCGATCGAACTGAAACAGTTGCAGAAGCAGACATCAATCCGATCAATATAGTGACTTCCGATCTGGCAATCGGAGGGAAATACTATACAGAAGAAGAAGCCTATCAGTTGGAAGTTGCGGCTCTTGAAAATGAACCATGGAAATACACAGCTGAATCTTCGCCGACTAACCTTGAAGGAGGAATGGACGAAGTCGCTATCTATGATCATGCTTTGGCCGGAACTACTATTGAAGCGCATTATAGTTTCGGGCACGTTTTCGAAGAACCGCCTCTGGAAATATCAAAAGGAGGACCAAGAGAAGAACATCATAGAACTTCTGAAGGTGCAGTAGAATATCCGACGGAAGAAGCCCGAACTGAAGACTTCGGAAACTGGACCGGTCCGGAAGCTGCTGAATCTTGTCCTGCTAACGCGTCAACGGGTCCTTACGCGGAAATGATCAGATCGCAGCATCCTCGTGAGTATTTCAGCTTCAATGATAATGTGGAAAAAGAAAGCAACATATATGTTTGTGATTCTTCTGAAAGCGGGGAACCTGATGGTGAACGAGGCGGGAATTGGACCAGCCTCGCTCCTCCGGGTGTCAGCAAAGGCGATAGTTCCCTTCAGATCAAAAGACATTTCGGAGGCTTCGCTTTCGTTCCCTCCACCGAAGGGAATACGATCACAGGGCCTTTGACTTTTGAGGCTTGGGTATATCCGGAAGACTGGCATAACAGCATAATCGCCGAAAAGAAAGGCGAATATGCTCTATGGATGCGTCATGGCCAGCTGCGTATGCAAGTCAATACCAATGAAGGCATCGTTGAAATAGAAACTACTCCTGAATTCTATATGCAGTTGGAGAACTGGCAGCAAGTCGCAGTCGTTTATGATGGCACTACCCTGAGTATTTATATTGATGGAGAACAAGTCCCTCTGGCCGCCTATAGATATGGAGGATCTGAAGAACATCCCGAAAACTATTGGGAAGAAAAATATGAAATCGGAATAACACCGGTGAAAGCATCTCCTCAGCCGGAGTATCTCGATATTGGTGGAATGTATCCTACAGATTATATGTACTCCGGAGAAAATATGCAAGGGAAAATAGACGAAGTAGCCATCTACAAGTACGCGCTTTCAGCAGAACGCATCAAGGAACATTATGAACTCGGTACAGCCCCGGAAGAAGAAAACGGATCTGGCGAAGAAGATGAAGGCGAAATAGAAGAAGGAGAATTCCCTTTTCATTACCCAACTGTTTTCTGGTTGCGCAATGGGAGCGAAACTTACAAGAATGTGAATGGAACGGCGCTTGATGGCGCACCCACGGTTGAAAATGAAAGTCTGTCAGGATGGGCATTCTCAAAAGCTTCTGGAGAATTACCAGAAGGCATGTATCTAAATGAAGAAGGCACTCTTAAAGGGACTCCTTCCAATAAAGATCCGGCGAACACGGAAACTTATCACTTCAATGTCAAAGCCACGAAAGGCGGAGACAGTTTCAAATCCCCTGAGATCACATTGGTTTTGAGGCCTTCAACTCCTCAAGTTCAATTAAGACCTATTCTTCGTTTTGATGACGGTGAGAAGTGGCGGCCGTTGAATGTCAACGATTTCCTCCAAGAGAGCTTTCCTTCACAATATCCGCGTTGGACTACAAACCAGAGATGCCAGTCTCTCGGTAAAGAAAAAGAAGAGCAGCTTGAAGAGCATATAAAATTGGAAATATCTGAGGGGAAATATGAAGAAAAAGATCGTATTGAAAAAGAAGAAACTGAAGGAGGCGAGGGAGAACTAATTTTGGGGACTTGCGAACCCTTTTCTACTGGGAAAAACGCTGTTGAAGAAAATAATGCATGGTTTACGAATCATGAAAGCCAAGAATATGAACTAAATGTTCATGGGGCAGGCGGACATATATTAGGAGGGAATGGTGATCCTGACAGTCATTATACTCCAGACAACTGTCCTGAAAACATTTCTGAAGCCCTGCTCGATTGCGAACAAGAAGGAGCTGCGCTGTATTGGCATCACATTCGTAATGGGGAAGGCCTTCCTGAAAAAGAAGCAGCTGCTGAAAATAAAGAAGCACTTATGCCGAGCGGGATTGTTTATTATGATTATTGGGCTTATTATAGATACAACCAATACGAACTTCCCGCGCCTGCATCAGGGGATGAAGGCGACCATGAGAGTGATTGGGAGGGGATCGTAGTAGCGTCTAACTCAGAAAATGAAGATCCAACGGGTTTCGAATGGGTGGGAATGTCCGCTCATAAGAACACTTGGAGGTACCTGAACGGAACACTTTATTGTGATTATGAAGAAGTAGAAAATTCTTGTCAGGAAGACATGGGAGGTAATGGTGGGCAACGTGTTGAGGCTTTTGTGGCCAAAGGAGACCATGGGGAGTATCCGCGTCCGTGCTCAGCAAACTGTGACCGTACTGACCCTGATCCAGGTGAACAAATTTTAGGTGAACAGAATTTTGGCGGGGAGGAATACTGGTTGGAGAATAATAATTCAGCTTCTTTGGAAAATCTAAATTATTCAAAAAATGAACCATGGGCCAAATGGAAAGGCAACTGGTCAAGAGGTGCTGAAGAAATCTTTGTAGGGAGTCCGCTGCGTCAGCCCCATGGCCAGGAACCATGGAACTTATATACTAAAGAATGTACTGAACGCTATAAACTCCCTTACGATACGAGTGAAGGCTGTGGAGAAGGAAGCGAAGAAAAAGTTGTGGAACAAGAGGCTATGGGTTCTGTAAAAGCTATGAAACAAAATCCTTGTCGGAGCTGGGAAGGACCATTCGTACAAGCCTCAATATGCGATCCCGGCATCATTCAAGAACAGGTAAATAAAGGAGAACTCGATAAGAAGGGAGATGTAAGCATCGTCGATGCTGATACGGGACAGACTACACTTACTGACTCAGCTCCAGGGATCGCTCAGTTGGTCAGTGAGCAGCCCATACCAGCAAATACGCCGATAGTCATACGTGGTCACTTGAGTCCAACCGCCCGTATCCATTTGCTTATCGAAACTAAAAATGGGACTGTGTACGCGACCAGCTTGGTTGGAAAGGAACTCGGTACCAGTATCAGAAGCTTGTCAGTACACAAGCACGGGCATCGGTTCATTGCCAATATAAAGTATCGACGATGCCGAAAACACCATCAGTGTCATAAAAAGTCTCATCGTAGGGTATCGATAAGAGCAAGACATCTAAAACGAGTCCACCTCGCTGATACCAAACATGTTTGGTAATACGAATGCATGCTCAGACAAAGGCGCAGTACCAGATTGAGGACTTTGATGAGTGAATTAAGAAATATCGAAGTAATTTACTGTCAACTTATCGATAATAAGACCTGGCTGGTTCATTAAAAGGGCTGATCGGTCTGGCCCAGCCTTCTGGTATAGGCACTGGCTTTCGGCTAGTCGCGCCGTCATAGCCAATTGCTTTCCCGTAGGTTATTCCATAATCATCATCAGGTGCGTCAAGAAGGGGGTTCATACAGGTGGTTGCTGGAAAGTAATTTTTAGGTGGAGAGCCATAAGGTCTAGGTTTTCCGGTTATCTTACCATTCTTTACACAAACGATAGTCATAGAATTTTCACAGTGTCCAGCCACCGTACAAGCTGTAACAATAAACCGATACTGAGCATTTTTAAGTTTGCCAGTATGAGGCAAAACTGCTGCCCAGAAAACAAAGAGGTCGCTTGAAGGGTCATCATAAGTATCATCGTGTGCATTCAAGAAATGGTCGTAAGTCTGTCCTTTTCTGAGGAGAGTTCCTGTTCTGACTGCCGAGGCTTTTACTCCGGCAAATCTCGCGGTGACGTATCTGAATATATCTTGACTCTTAGGATCATCGTTATCTTGTATCGGAAAAACTGTGTCGGTAACGAAATGTACTGTCTGCGTTCTGCCTGGTTTCCAAGAAGACCCTCTTATCCCGATAAACGTATTGATAAAAGGCTTGAAAACTGGGCTAGAGCTAGTTCCGCACCCGCTCAACGAAATAGCTATGATGCCGCCGACAAGTATCAGCATGGGTAAAAACGAGCGCCTCATTTTTAAAAGTTACAACGAGAGCAGCATGGCTGAAGCATTTTATTGTCGCCATCAAGCATAAGCATAATCACAAAAACGCTACAAAAAGATCAGAGCCAAGAAGGTCAAAGCGTCCGTACGAGCAAGGGCAGACTCCAGCCCCGCAGACATAAACGCAGGATGCAGTTTCAGAGCTTAATCAGATAATCATTTTGAGTATCAATAATGTGTGAGAGGTTCAACAAGAGGCTCAACGGGTTTGGCCCAGTCCGGATTTATGTGGTAGGACATCGGATGGTGATCTCTAGTTTTAATCCCCATGGATCTGCAGACCGTAGAAAAACTTCACAGGCGATTAGCTCGGTAAGCAAAATTCGCAGCAAACAAAGTGTAAGAGAAGATATTTGAGGGACAAACAACCATCGGTAATTCACCTCGTAGTCCGGACGTGCAATCGAGTAGGATGATCCGCTTTCAGCTGAATGTACTCAACGGTTCTCTGAAGAAAAAGAAAGTTGTCCATCAAACGAAGGAGCAGTAGGTGAGAGTATGAGCCTCATTCAAAATACCGGACTGAATAGGGCGTTTGAACAGTACTCAGTGAACCTTCGATACGTAGTTGGAAAAGGATGCAACTGGATTGAAAGCTCACAAGCGCTAGGGATCATAAGCATGCTGAAAACCTGATGGCATGCCCTCTTTACTGCTACTTTGATTGAATGGATCAACATGCCTCAAAATCAGGATGAAGCCCCTCTCTATGTTGGATACACAGCCTAGGTTTGCTGAGCAGCCTCCTGAGCCGGTTGAACGTCTGTCTCTTCTCAATTTGGGAGCATTGATAGCGCTATTTATCGGGACATTCTTAGCAGTATCTTCCCTGGTCGTGATAGTCTGGTTCATCGGAGGAGATCAGATAGTCAGTTCCTCAGAAGGCAGCCATAAGTCAGCTCTGGAGACACTTTTCTGGGTGCTGTTACCTATCCCGCTTATTGCGGCTCTGCTGGCTATCTATTTCAGTCTGCGTAGCTATGCTTTGAAAGAACGGATAAGAGGACTAGCAATAAGCAGTAGTATTGGCATCGCGTTGATAATACTGATTCTGGTAAAATTTGTTGCGCGAGGCTGAACAAGCGAATCTCGTGCTGTTATCATCACTGACTACGGCCGCAGGAATGGGCATCAATTCCATTTTCCGTCATTGAGAGGAAGCGTAGCCTGTCAGCAATAAGACGAATAGGCCGGTCGGCAGGGCGCTGCCCAGCATCCAGCTCCACAGAAATAGCAGCAAGTGATTATGGTTTTTTCTATATAACAAAAGAATCAAAATAAGATTGCCGAGACATCCGAGCAGGGCCGGAAAACCTGCTGCAAAAACCATCGCATCGAGGCCGCTCAGCAGGAAGCAGCTCATTCCTATGATTGAAAAGATGATTGTGCCCAGCAATAAAGCGGAAAACCTCAATCCATCGAGAATGTCTCCACTTATGCTGCTGAGCGGTTTCGCATAAGCTTGATTATTCTCTTTATCATGTTTGGACATAATCGCAGTATCTTCTAGAACTTGCTGCTTCGGATATTCTCTTTGAAGTTATTATCGTAAAACTGTGGTGATCATCAAGAGGTGCAGAGAATCAGGAAGAGTGCGGATGTGGCCCGAGCTTCGCCAGAGCTATGGCTATAACTACAAATAGAATTACTCCGATTGCAAGGGTGATGATCAGTAAAAGGAATGCTTTAGCGATATGAGAAGCGGGGATCTCCTCATCTTTAGCGGTAGGCTTGTTGTCTTTCTTTCTGAACACTCTGAAAGTGTAGCCAGCGAAGCTACAGGACATTATTTTCTTGCTTTCGAAATACAAAGAAAACCTCTACAAGACAAAATACGATAGGAATGAACCTGGCTAGATATAGAGAGACAACGAAATTATTATTTGCTGGAACACGTGTTCAGGAGGAATACGGGTGTGGCCCTAATACCAAAATAGCAAAAAATAATACTATCCCGATCATGAAAATGAGTACAAGCAAGAGGATCGCTTTAGCGATATGAGACGCGAGTGTCTCTTCATCCGCAGAGGCAGGATTGCTGCTTTTCTTGCTCTTGCCGAACACCTTCGAATCATAGCCAGAAAACACTGCGTCAGTACCGCATTCTCGTTTATGCCGCAGCAACAGAAGCGGGCTTGTTCAAACCGCATCGGGAGATGACATAAACCCTAGAATGATCCGGCTCATAAAAACAATAGGCAGGACACTGCCTAGAGCCAGGCCCAGAACCAGGTACTCCGGTGCTTTTCCGGTTTAGACATCATGCGCCCGATCACGTAACTACCGAAGCTGCCGCTGGTGATGGTTATGGTAGCGAAAGGTATGTATTGTCCGGGAGTCCGCAGCGTGCTTCTTATCAGCAAAGCATAACAAGCACGCCCCAGCGACTGAAAATAAGAAAGCGGCTGCCAGAGTGATCATGAAACTCAATGGTTTGCATAACCATCGGAGACCGAACTTGCGTGGATGCCTCGGATCTTCTGCATCAAGGGCTGGAGGCATATGCTGATTATGCTTACCTTGTGGCCCGATTCTGGACTTTTGCTTCTTATGTCCGCACTGATCTGTATTCTGCGCCCGCCAAGCACATTCCGATTCTTTGCCTGGAAGGGGTCTGTCAAGAGTTATCATGCCACCTTGAAATTATGATGAAGAAAAATATCAAGAAAACTATGGGAAGGCAACTGCCCCAGATCCAAGCTCTGATCCATAAGTGTCGAAACTTGGTAGGTGAGACTCTGACCAGACAAGCCGCCAGATAGCTGCCGATAGCGCCGCCCGCAGCCAAAAGAACCGTGAAAGACACATATTGATACACGGTATCGATGGGACCTGTGCAAAGTAGAGCACAGGCATAGTAGCTTGCAGAAAAACCCAGAAATGAAAAGAAAGTTGTGACCAGAAATCTGATTATTCCGATCTTCGGCTCGGGTGCGATCGGAGCTGAAGATGCTTTCAGATCTGGTTCATTCGACATGAATAGATCATGGCCAGAGTTCCATAACGCTGAAACTTTTTACCCGTTTGCATGGGACTGGTCCTTTGGCATGAATACTGAAGGACCGGCAATAGAGAAGAATGCAGGGTGCCGAAGAGTGCCTTCAAACATCAATCATTACCGGCTTGTAGCCGGATAGCGGCAATCAGTGCCTCCTCCAGCTCTGCTTTGGAGAAGTTCGAGTAAGGACTGTCTGCAAGCAGCCTCAGAAGCAAGGTCTTTGCTTGCAGACCTAACTCTTCCGGAGCTTCGGTGACACCACTGGCATCGACCGCATCGTTGAAGGTCTTGCTCCAGTTCGGTAGACGCTGGTCATCAGCAATCCTCAGTTTGGTCGCCAACCAGTTCAGCTCGGCTCCTGGCGCCATCGGACGAAGCTGATGCGTACTCGGGTCAAGTGCAGCATCACGCAGGAGCGGAAACACACCGACCCCGCCGGCAGCTTCAGGGATGAACACCTGGTAGCCAAGATCATACTGGATCGGCGCGGTGTCGATATTCAGCGACAGATGGCGGGTGACTTTCTTGATGATCCGGCCGTCGATGCCGATACTACTTCGTGGCGGAAGGCCGAAAGTCTCATCGTCTGGGATCAGCTGGGTCGTCCGGCCGAAATCACCATAAAGAATGCTGTCAGCTGCGCCACGACCCATGCAGAGATGATAGCATACTTACTTGCTCGATCGTCGAATCGTCTTGACCTGCTAGAGAAGCCCGGAAGGTCTGCAGCGAGAGCATCTGCAGAAAAGAAAGCTTTTAAGCAGAAAAACTGCGTACTGAGCTGATCGTGCTACTCTGAGGGCATGGCTAGAGGAACAGGGATGAGCAGCGCCAATGCCGGAGCAATCGTCAGCCGTCGAGGAGCTGTCGTGGCTTCGACTGTGTCAGAGGTAGATCTCAGTCCAGAGGCTCTATGGGATGCTGATCTCAGCGGCCCGGAGTATGATGATTTTGACACTTTCAGCGTCGGCGAGGACGCTTTCTTCAGCGACAGTCGTAACTTCAGCGGTCAGGTGATCTGAGATGGCGATCACGAGTGCCAAGCCTTATGCCGGTGAGCAATCGCGGCTGGCGGGCAAGATGCGCTCACTGTTGCCTGTGGGTGAAAAGGGCGCGGGCTCTGCGAAGCATCTGTTCATCGATCTCGGTGCGATCCGACTGGAATATCAGATGCGCGCCACCCGTGAGCATCTGGGAGCCAACGCCTGGGTCCCGGTCTCACATTATCTCAGCGAACAAGAGCAGGCTTTGATCGATGGGCAGCTTCCGGAAGCCGATGAGCATTGGATCGCCGACGTGGTCCGGCCCAAGTGCGAGCAGCTGTACAAGAGCTGATCAGACAGAGATAGCTGCCCCAGGCAGTTCGCCAAAACCGGCGATCATAGAACCAGATCGTATCACTATCCTCTGGATGCAAGAAAAAGCTCCCGACCATCTGCCCATTGATTGTGGTGATCCTGGTTTCCGTAGTCGGCTTACCGATGAACAAAGAAGCACTCTTTCCCAGTTGGAGAATGATGCCGTCGATGATAATGTGTTGTTCTACTTATACCTGGTGATCGCTATCGCTCAACCGATTATCGGCGCAGCCGCGATACTCTTCCCAAGACATGGCAATGGTTTGACTGCTGGCGAGATCATCGGTATATGTGCTCTTTTCGCTGTCTTCGCGATGACTCTCGCCGTGGCAGCAAGAAAGAGACGGCAGACAAAACAAGATGCCTTGTCTGTCCGGTTGAAGACTTATCAGACAGAAGCCGTCACGGCCTGGCTCCACCGATAAACCCGAATCCGAGAAATGGAAAGCCGGGGATCTATCGGGTTATTGCTTGCTCGGGACATCGGTAGATCATTGAAGATCAGCCAGAGCGTTTGACCAGTTCGGCGAACTGTTCTGGTGACAAAGCGTCGAGCTTGCCATTCTCGTGTGATCGTGGAGCGACGGTACCATGCTCCTTCTCACGATCGCCCACGACCAACATGTAGGGGTAGCGGCTGCTCTCGGCTTCGGCGATCTTCTTCTGCAAGGTCTCGTTCTTCAGGTTGGTATCGACCCGGATGCCCAGGGCACGCAGTCGGCGCTCGACCTGAAGAGCATAATCGACATGCTTGTCGGAGATCGGCAAGATCGTCGCCTGGATCGGGGCCAGCCAGACCGGAAAGCGGCCCGAATGATGCTCTACGAGGATACCGGCGAAGCGCTCGATCGACCCCAGCAGTGCGCGATGGATCATGACCGGCCGTCGGGGCCTGTCATCAGCATCGGTATAGGTCAGGTCGAAGCGCTCCGGCATCTGGAAATCCAGCTGGATGGTTCCGCACTGCCAACTACGGCCATGCGCATCCACGATATGGAAATCGATCTTCGGCCCGTAGAAGGCACCATCTCCGGGATTGACTTGGTAATCGCGCCCCTGAGCATCCAAGGCTCGCGCCAGCGCGGCCTCGGCTCGCTGCCACTGATCAGCGGTTCCGATCGATTCCTCGGGCCGGGTGCTCAACTCGACGTGTACATCCTCGAAGCCGAACCGGGCATAGATCTCATCGATCGCCTCACAGATGTCGGAGACCTCGGCCTCGATCTGATCCTCGGTGCAATAGACATGAGCATCATCCTGGGTGAAGGATCGCACTCGTAGCAATCCATGCAGGCTGCCCTCGTTCTCGGCTCGGCAGACATGCCCGAACTCGGCAAGCCGTAGCGGCAGCTCACGATAAGAATGACGGGTCGAAGAATAGATCATACAGGCTCCAGGGCAGTTCATCGGCTTCAAGGCCAGCTCGCGATTTCCGTCGTTGGTGAAGTACATGTTCTGTTTGTACTTGTCCCAATGGCCACTCTGATGCCATAGGTCGACATTCAGCAGAGAAGGCGTACGGATCTCCTGATAGCCACGCTTGTCCAGCTGCTGCTGTACCTGCTCGGAGATCAGCCGGAGTAGCGTGGTCCCGTTCGGCAGCCAGAAAGGCATCCCCTGGGCTTCCTCGTGGAGCATGAACAGCCCCAACTGTGGCCCCAGCCGACGGTGATCGCCGGCAGACAGCGACTGATACTCATCAGCGTGAGGTTTATGTTTCTGGTCGTCTTCAGCCATCTTGGTATCTTAGCAGGTTTCAGTGCAGGGCCACCTGAAAGATACGGTCAGAATGAGCAGCCAGATGACAACTGATCCTATTTGTTGGTAGTGGTATCGCTCTCAGAACCTTGCAGGCGATCAAGGCGCGGCAACTCCCAGAAGAGCAAAGGTAGCAAAACTATCGGAGCTACATAGAAAGCCCATAGTGGCGCGACCACGATGAGCAACACCAAGCCGATGATCGCTGCCAAGGAGGCAAAGCGAAGAAACATGAACTGGAGCGCTCGAGTATATTCGGCAGACCGCCTTTGCTGCTCGTACATGGTCCAACCTTAGATCAGGAGCGATCGCGGAGCCGGATTTTCATGGTCTCAGCTGTTTCGCTGCTCGCGTAAGGCCTTTGCCCGCCGCAGTGCTTCTTCGGCTTGACGCTGATTGGTGTCATACTTCCGGCGCGTTTGCTCAGGCTCATACCCCGGCTCATCATAAGCCGCCTCCGGCGTGTCCTTGATCATCTCGGCGGTCTCGATGATCGCTTCCAGCCAACTGTCCTCGACATCATCCGGGAAGCTGAGTAGAGCGCATCCCTCGCTCAACGGATACGGGTGCTGCAAAGGCTTCTTCAGCCGCGACAGCTGGTCAGCGTCCTCCCGCGTCTTGCGATTGAGTTCCGCTTCCTCGGAGGCGCGTTCCCGCAGCTGACGCTCCCGGTAGTCGCTCATCGACTCCTTCGGATCATTATCGAGGTCTGAAAGCAGGCCGGCAACTTTGTCTGCTTTCACCTGTTTGGAGATTGCTGCCGTAACTTTCTCCATCAGCGCATCAACCTCTTTGTCGCTCGCTTCACGCACCTCGGGGCTGAGCATGGATCGGCTCTCTTCACTTTGCCGGCGTTGTTTTTCTTCTTCCCGAAGCAAGAACTGATATTGCTCCTCGGGATCCTCAAGCAACGGCCGATCTATATGATGACGCTCCCAATATCCAGGTTCTTCCTCATAAGGACTGACAAGCTCGCCCTTCTCATTCCAATCGTGCCCGGTTCCGAGCACACACAACAGATAATGAAGGGCGGCATTACGGTCAGAGGCGATCGTCGGCCATTGAGTGATCAGCCGTTTGATCGCGCTGTCAGCATCATCTCCTTCAGGAACGAAGCGCGGGAACGCACTGGTATAGGTGAACCCATCGACGATGACCTGGCCGGTGGTATCAGTCGGAGTGCGTGGGTCAAGATCTCCATAGAGGATACTGTTGGCTGATCGATCCGATGAGCTGTCGCCTCTGGCCATATCCAGATCATAGCAGCTCCCGGCCGGCAAGACAAGGATCATCCGAATGCATCAGAAATGATGCGTTGACGGCATCAGATCCAGATAATGCATCATTTTTGATGCATTACCGCCGGGGGAGAGGATGCCAGAAGAGAGGTACTCCATCGGCCGGCGGGATAAGATAAGAACATGCAGGCGGTCGAGCTGATAGAAGGCAAAACATCGGTCTTGGACCGCAATGATGTGGATACGGATCAGATCATCCCTAAGCAGTTCCTCAAGCGGGTCGAGCGGACCGGCTTCGGGCGCTTCTTGTTCTACGACTGGATCCGCGATGGTGAGATCGAGCTGGAGCCGAACCCGATCCTGATCACCGGAAAGAACTTCGGCTGTGGCTCCTCCCGGGAACATGCTCCCTGGGCCTTACAGGATTTCGGGTTCGAGGCAATCATCGCGCCCTCGTTCGCCGACATCTTCTACTCCAATTGCACGAAGATCGGATTGGTGCCGGTGATCCTCGATGAGGAACATTGCCAATTGGTCGCCGAGGCCGGCGAGGCCAGAATCGATGTAGATGACGAAACCGTCAACTGTGCTGCCGGTGTCTTCCAGTTCTCTGTCGAGCCGGACATCAAGCATCGACTGCTCAACGGACTGGACGACATCGCCATCACATTGCAGAACGCTGCCGCCATAGATATTTTCGAGCAACAAGGCGGTTCTGGATACGGCAGCAACACCTTGGACATATGAGTTCTTGTCGGTTGTATGGGCTGCGCGACTGATGAAAGAGCTGACTATTGGATGAGGACTCAGTCTAAAACTTAGACTGAGCTACGTTTCGTTCAGTCATGAGGAAGATGAAAACACGTTCGTAGATAGGCTCTTTCTTGTTTATTTGGCGTGACGCAAAAACGACAAATACTTTACTGTTACAGTAATCATGAGTAGACAGATCTGTTGATTGAGTAAGAGCTTCAGGTTGGTTACCAGAAGGCATTGAGAAAACTGGCGAAATTTTTGCCGCTGATCGTCAGAAAGAGATCGCTAAGCGAAAGTATCCGGCTTCCCCGGATGGACTGGTTAGATACTTTTATGGGTCCTGGATCGAGACGACGTGCAACTGCCGGGTTGTTTTTATTCTTGCTGGCCGCAGCAGTGTGGTTTCTCCTCGGTGTTTCTTCTGCCTCGGCCACAGCGCCCAACTTGAAATACAATGTCGTCAATACGGCCGGTATTCCTCAAGCCGATGTCAATGTCTATGATGCGAATACCGGCCAGGTCATCGGGCAGACCAATGGAGCCGGTCATCTGACTTTGTCGGACTGTACAGGCACGCTGGTACAGGTCCTGGCCTGTCAGCTCAGCTTGGCTCAACATGCCTACTATTACAGCCGCTCGGAAGAAGGCAGCACAGATCCCTGTGCTATCGCTCCAGAAGGGTGGCCGGGGACCCCATATACCAGCGTCAGTGGTAACGCCGTGGTCATACCGACTGTTCCCGGTACAGCATATCAACCGGCGTTGTCGAATGAGGAACTGGGCTTGGTCGGGGCGATCAATCAGGAAAGAGTGGCGAACGGTCTGACCCCGGTGACGATCAGTAGTGTGTTGACCGCGAGCGCGGATAAGTACTTGAGTGACCTACCTGATCGGCCCTTGGATCCTACAGCGGACAGTACTTATTGTATGGCTTCCGGTCCTGGCATCAGGGCCGTCGATGCCGGTTTCCCGACCACTGATGATATAAATGAGGATGTCTTGCAGAACTCCCCGAACGCTTACACGGCAATGACCAGTCTGGAGAACTTTGACAACGCAGGCCTGCTTGGAGACACTATCACGATGATCGGGATCGCTCAGGAAGGTGATCGTTGGGTGGTCGATACGAGTGATCTTCCGGCCAATGATCCCTACTATAAGCGTGCCGGCGACACTGGCAATCAAGGTGACTATTCCTTGGTGGCAGCAGAGTTCCCGGTCGCCACCGACGACACGGCCACTGATCCGAGCGCAGGCGATGATGGCGATGATACGACAGACGCTCAACCGGCGTCTTCTCCGGCCCATGGCAAAGCTTCACAGTTGAAGTTCGCAGCCATCAGCTCCCCGTATAGAAAACACCTGGTGCAGGTACGCCTGACGCTGGCAAAGAAGGCCAAAGGCACGATCAGAGTGGTTGCGGTGAAGAAGACAAATCGTAAGTCCAAGGTGATCCTGCACTCGAAACGGAACAAGAACAAAGTCCGTGTCTGGGGCAGACTGAGCAAGGGGACATGGATCATCAAAGCTCACTTCCTGCCGACAGCAGGCACTCGTTGGCAGGCGCTGACCATCCGTCATATCATCCACGTCAGATAAGGACAGCCCAAGCCGGCGACCGCGTCTACAAGCCCACGGTTTTCTGGAGAAAGATGAAAAAGGTTCTCTAAGCGAAATATCCGGTTCTGGAAAACGCTCTGTTATCTGTTGTATATGACCAAAAGCAAAAGCCTTCCAGCCATCCTAGCAGTCTCATTGACCCTTCTTGTAGTCTTATTCGTCTTGCCGACGACCGCCGGAGCTGTGATCCCGTACAGCGGGACCGTCGTCAACGCCGCTGGTGTCCCTCAGGCCGGGGTCACCGTTTATGATGCCACCTGGGGAACGGATCTGGGCACGACCGACGGAAACGGAAACTATTCTGTCGGCCTCGATCTGCTTTGCATCGTGCCGGGCGCACCGACCCCGCCTTGGCCGTGGAATCTGGAGCCTGCCTGTGAGGTGCCGGCCATCGGCGATGACATTCATTTCAGTCGTTCAGAGGAGGGCAGCACTGATCCATGCACCAGTGCCCCTGAAGGCTGGCCGGGTGTCTCGATGTATGCTACTACTGCTCCCGGTGATGTGGTCTTTTCCGGGTTTGTCGTCCACGTGCCGTCGATCGCCGGTACTCCGTATCAACCGGCATTGTCGAATGAGGAACTGGGCCTGGTCGGGGCGATCAATCAGGAGCGAGTCGATAATGGTCTGACACCGGTGACGATCAGTAGCGTGTTGACCGCGAGTGCGGATAAGTATTTGAGCGACCTGCCAAATCGACCATTGGACCCGTCTGCAGATGCCACTTATTGTATGGCTTCTGGCCCTGGGCTTCGTGCTGCTGATGCTGGTTTCCCGACCACTGATGACATCAATGAGGATGTCTTACAGAACTCCCCGAATGCTTACACGGCAATGACCAGCATGGAGAACTACGATAATGCCGGTGTCCTCAGCGATACGATCACGATGATCGGGGTCGCTCAAGAGGGTAATACCTGGGTGATCGACACGAGCGATCTCCCGGCGAATGATCCTTATTATAAGCGTGCCGGCGACACTGGCAATCTCGGCAATTACTCCCTCGTATCCTCAGAGTTCCCGGTCGCCACCGATGATGACACTGCTGATGACACGACCACTGTAGATGATGGTGATGATGATACCACTGATCAACCGGTCGTCTCCGCACCGCATGCCAAGGCCTCACAACTGAAGTTCGCCGGGGTGGTCACTACGCCAGGCAAGCATCAGGTGAGCGCACACCTGACCTTGACCAAGAAGGCCAAAGGCAGTGTGCGTGTGGTCGCGGTCAAGAAGTCAAATCACAAGATCAAGGTGATCCTGCACTCGAAACGGAACAAGAACAAGGTCCGCGTCTGGGGACATCTGGGACACGGTGACTGGATCCTGAAAGCACACTTCTTGCCGTCGGCAGGAACTCGCTGGCAGGCACTGACCATCCGCCATATCATCCATGTCAAGTAGATCGGCCTGGATGCCGTCGCCGCTCGGCGATCAGCTCACGCATCTCGTCGACGGCAGCAACATAGGTCGGCCCTGAAGAGATCAGTCCTGATCCAGGCAGCCGGACGATGAACTCACCATCACGAACGGAGACTCGGGCCTCGGCGAGGAAGTCATCAGTTTCTGGCCGGTCGGTTGGTGCGTCATTCATACGGTCAGTTTAGGTTCTGTCCGACAGATACGGGGCCTTTGTCATATATTGTTTTCATCCGCTTGAGAAGCCCGGTATGCTATGATCTTGGCATGAGCGATGATCAGCCAGTCCGGCCAGAAGCTGAGGGACTTCTTTACGGGAACCCGTCTCGAGGTCCGCTGAAAGCCCCTATAGAGCAGATCGATCAGGCGGGCGACGGTCGGATCGAGCACTATTCGGACGGCAGGCTGATCAAGATCGAGATCCCGCCCGGTTATCAGGGATCGGCACCGGCGAATGCAGACGGGGCGAAACTTTGGCTGCGTACCAGTGTCGCCACCACCTTGCACTATGATGGTGACGGTAATCTGCATCGTGAGGACGGCCCGGCGGTCAGCTACTCCAAGCCGATCCGCATCGGCCTGACCCGGATCAAGGGTGTCTATTGGTTGCGGGGGCATCAGCTGGGCAGTCGCAAGCGCGAATGGAAGCGGGCGCTTGACGGCACACACAAGTATTATGGTGATCAACTCGCTCGCACCAACTGACCGATTGGCCGGCGCCGTCAAGCACGGCCAAGACGCTGAAACCGGCCTAGCCTCCGGCTGCCCTTGACAAGCACGCTATACTACGCTATGTGAGAGATAAGGTGACAGATCCGGCTGCTCAGACGGCGGACACCGTCCAGTCCGATGCCCTGAACGAGCATCGTCGTCTGGCTCTGGCCAAGATCGAAACCTTACGCGAGCAGGGAACGAACCCCTACCCACATGATTATCCCGACCGGACGATGATCGACTCCGTTCGCCAGACGCATGATGGCCTTGAGGCTGATCAGGAAACGGATGCTGTCTATCGGGTCGCCGGCCGGATCGTCGCCCGCCGTCAGCATGGGGCGTTGGTCTTCCTTGATCTCGAAGATGACAGCGCTGCCATCCAGCTGCTGGCCGATCAAGATCACCTCGGCGATGCTTTCGAATTTGCCCAAGGTCTCGGGGTCGGTGACATCATCGGGGTCGGCGGAGCGGTACTGCGGACGGCTCGTGGTGAGCTGAGCCTGCGTCCGACAGAGATCACCTTGCTGGCCAAGAGCATCTTGCCGTTCCCGGATCGCAAGTCCGGGATCAAGGATCCTGAGTTGCGCCAGCGTAAGCGTGAGTTGGAGCTGATGAGCATCCCCGAGACCCGGGAGCGCTTTCGTGCTCGTGCTCGTGTCATCAGCGCCATCCGTCAGGTGATGGATGGCGAAGGCTTCATCGAGGTCGAGACCCCGATTCTACAGAACATCTATGGTGGGGCCAGTGCTACTCCCTTTGTCACGCATCATCGTGCGCTCGGGCAGGATTTTTATCTACGGATTGCTCCTGAGCTTTACCTGAAGCGCTGCCTGGTCGGAGGCTTGGAGCGGGTCTACGAGATCGGACGTGACTTCCGTAACGAGGGACTATCGCCGAAGCATAATCCCGAGTTCTCGATGATAGAGTGCTATCAGGCTTACGCTGATTACAATGACAGCTTGGAGTTGTTCAAGAAGCTGATAGCTGCTGCCGCTATAGCTGTCAACGGATCGTCTGAGATCACGCTGCCAAGCGGCACCTATGATACTGCTTCTGATTGGAAGGTGATCACCTACCGTCAGGCGATGATGATCCATACCGGTATCGACATCGAGGACCAGCCTACGCTTGCCCAACTGGAGGCGGCGATGCCCAAGGGTCAGCAGCTGCCGAAGAACTGCTCTGCTGAGGACGCCCTGGACAAGGTCTTCTCCAAGCGGGTCGAGTCCGAGTTGAAGGGGCTGACGATCATCAAGGACTATCCGGCTGTGAGCACGCCGTTGGCCAAGCGCCATCGAGATGATCCTGAACTGGTCGAGAGGTTCGAGGCATTCGCCGACGATGTTGAGCTTGCCAACAGTTTCTCTGAGTTGAATGATCCGGTCGAGCAGCGGCATCGGTTCGAGGAACAGGCAGGTGATCAGGGCTACGATCAGGATTTCATCGCTTCTCTGGAACAGGCGATGCCGCCGGCAGCCGGTATCGGGATCGGCATCGATCGTCTGGTGGCGATGATCACCGGTAGCGAGAACATTCGAGAGATCATCCTGTTCCCGACCTTGAAGAACCGCGATCAGTCCTGAGTGTTATCGGCTACATCTCCTTGGGAGTTCGCTGATGAAATGGCTGGTGATAAGAGCATGAGCGTGTTATCTTCTTTTCGATGGATGTAGAAGCAACTCATATCGCTTTCGCGCAGTTTCTTGAGCTCTGGAAAGCAAATCAGGAGACGACCGTCCATGATTGGACCTGGCAGACCGAATGGCCTTGGCTGTCGGAGTTCGATACCGATGAGATCCAAGAGTTCGAGGTTGATATGTCAGATGCTCTGGAGACTTATTATGCGACCGGCGACAGCAGTCTGCTGGAAGGAACCTTGCATAGCTGGAAATCGACAGCTGCCGTCTGCGCCGATCCGGAACAACTACAGGCTTTACTTGCCGCCGATGATGATTGAGTTTTATTGCTTTCACATGCTGAAAGCAGCCCGGGTTCAAGCTCCAGTGCGTTTCAGTGCGAATCTGAGATTAGCCTGAAAATCTGAGATTTGTCGGAGGTATGACAATTTCCCCATGGATCCGAGTTTGATGATAGTCTGATTACATGGCCAGAGGACAATCAGACAGCACCGCCCAGCCGATGGTGGCTTCTCGCCACAGGGCTCAGGCAGAGGATCTGGCGCAGTCGATGATTGCCGACAATCGGCCGACGATGAGTGCTGCCGCTGATCAGGCAGGGATGAGATTGAAGACCAATCGTGAGCAGTGCGTCTACTCAAGCCTTGACCAGATGCCTGCGGAAGGGCTGAAGCTGATCGGGACCGAGCCGTGGTCAGGTGAGCGCAGCCTGCGTCCGATCAGCTGGATCTCTGTGGATATCCAACCGGATCGAAGCTTACGGGTGATGAAGCATACTCGACGAGGCGAGGAAGAACAAAGCAGTGCAACTTATGTAGGGACCGATACGGCTCAGGCGATGGCGGCCGCTCAATCCTTGGAGAAGCACCTATCCAGAGATCCGCGCACCAAGCTACAGGCGAACACGGTCCCGTTCAACCGGTTGAAAAACACCGTAGACTTCAAGCGTGAGCTGGCCTTGCATCTCAGCCAATACGATCCTGACCTGGCCGACAAACTGGACGCTTATGAAGAAGACCCCGAGATCAAGGCCATCGGTGCAGAATCCTTGCAGGCGACGTCTGCCGGTGACGAAGAACGCAGACAACAGCTGTTCTCCCGTTCCAAGCAGATGCGTGATCAGGTGATCGTGGACCATCTGTATAGTTTAGGTATCTCCTGATCCATTCAGGTAAGGCATAAGAGCTACATTTCAGGTGTGTTCTCCGTAGATGCAGATCCTGATGTCTTGGTCCTGGCAGCGTTCCTCAACCCGCAGCCGATCCCTGACTACATCCGCCTCTGCGTCGATCATCGCCAGGATCATTGTTTCTGCTTTCAGTGGGGACAGAACGGGACGGCGATCCAGGTTCCTGCTCAGATCCTGCGGAAAGTTCTTCGGACGCTCGGGCCAGGCGGCCGTTGGGCTTATAATGCGACACCAGTACAACTGGAACTGTGCCTGTTCTCTGGTGATGGAAATGCTGGGTTTCTGCGAGTACAGATAGCTTCAGCTGGAGTCGAGGTCTGTCGCTACCTGTCGGCCGCCGATACGCGGGAGTTCTTTTCCTGGGTGCTCAGGTGATTGACTTTCGCCATCGTCTTTGCTAGACTTCTGCCATGGACGAGACGCAGGCCAAGGCATACGAGACGGTCAATCAGCAACGCGAGCAGCTATTTGACCAGAAAGTGAAGGATTCTGGCAAGGAGCTGGCTTCTGCTCTGCTCGCCCCGACGGCAGTTGCTGCCGGGGTGGGATTGCTGTTCGGCAGCCTGATCGGGCATCCGCTGCTGGGTATGTTCTGCGTGCCGCTGATCTTCCTGTTCTGCATCGCCGCCTACGGCTTCGGCTACGCGCAGGCTCTGGAAGAGAAAGATACTGTCTCAGATGTTCCGAGCCAGGCCGAACTTGACCGTAAAGCCATCGACAGTGAGTGGAACGTCTGAGATGAAGCCGGCCGTCGATCCACTGCGTGGGATGGGACTGCGTGACCTTGATGATACCGTGGTCATGGTCTTGCATCCACAGCGCTATCATCTGGCGACGATGATCGCAACTGAAGAAGCGTCAGGTGATGCAGTAAAGTCTACCTTCGAGCTTGACCCGGATTATCCGGTTCCTGGTTGTGATGGAGTGACCGAAGTCGTCTGCGCCGGAAAGAAGTTTCTGGTTCCGGATGCTCTGCTGGAGCGTTTCTCCAGGGTCAAGGCCCGAGGCAAGATCTTTTATCAATCGTTTGACCGAGGACTACCTGGTGAGCATTACCGCCTGGCGATCACTGATCCACGCTTTCACAATGACTACGTGCACGCTGTCGAAGCATTGCGCAGTCGTCTGCCGATGGAGTCCGTCGACGCACGATAAGATGTCTTCGATTTGACTTGATCACCAGAAACTGATAAGGTAAGATCATGAGTAAAGAAATTCACATCATCGCCGAGTCCGATTACGACCTGTTCGAGATCGAGGCCGTTTTCGAGGATCGTGACGCAGCGATTGCTGCTCTTGATGAGATGAACCGGCGAGTACCTGGACAGCGTTACGTCTTGAACAGCTATGAGATCAGCGATGCTGATACCAAAATACTCGACTACTATGAAGCGCGGGCATTCTCGGACAACCCGGCCAAGATAGAGTGGCTGGCCAAGGGTAAGAGCAGCTTCTGCTTTTCTGACACCGAGGGTCCGGAGATCAGCATCGACGCTGAAGACTGGTGGAAGCCGTGGGCCAACAGCCCCGGTCGCTGGGCCGTGCGTGTCTCCGGTAGCGACAAAGCCGAGGTCTCCAAGCTTGCTCGCAAACGAGCCAAAGAACTGAAAGACACACCGGCTCCGATCGATGACTGACGGCTGCAATGCCGCATTCGTCAAGTGCGGGAGCTATGATCGAGGTATGCGTTCAGTGTTCAAGATCACAGCTCCGGATGAGCAGGCTTATTTCCAGATGATGGGAATGGTTGCGACTTCACAGGAGATCATCGTCGCCGACCAGTATGATCTTACGATCAAGACGGGACCGCTCCCGGCGGCATTGCGCAAACAACTTGAAGCCCAAGGGGCGACTATCATCGGTCTCGATCAGTAAGGCTTGCGGCTCTGCTGAGAGCGGTCCCGTGCGATCAAGCCGCGACGGGAACCCGCTGCTCAGATTTGTCTGAAGTCACTGCTTGCCGATCGATACCGGCGAGGATCGGTTCTCCGGCCATCGCCCGATAGATGGCCTTGACGGCATCTTCATGTTTCATGCCTTCTATGCTCACCCATTGATCATCTACTTTGGCTTTCAGCGTCCATGTCTTGTTCATACTTCGACCTTACTGAAATGACTTCAGGAAGACAGCGTTTGCGCCCGAGAAAGGGGCGCATGTGATCCTTCTCACTGATACCTCGACACAGATGTTGATAATGGCGAATAAGCCTTGTCGGAAATGGCGGAATCCAGAATGCGTAAAATGCGATTCTGTCTGGCGTAAAATGCGATTTTGCTCGAACCGGATTCGAGCGTTTTCATGCCTTGCGGAAAGCTTTTGAGTTGTGAGCTGTTCTGTATCGCGCGCTGTCTGAACGCCTTGAATAAAGTGAAGCTTCGCCTGTCTGACCTTCACTTGAAGGGAGGTAGCGGTTTGTTGTTCTATTAAGTTTATATTTTTATAATTGAGATTATATATTATAAAATCTCGACGATTTGTCCGCTTTCTCCGGCCAGACAGTCGAGTTGAGAGGAGGGCGGACAAACGGACGAATTTGGCTTTATAGAGCCATTTTTACGCGACCTGGAAACAGGTGACCATAGGTCAAAGGCTTCTGGATTTTGCCTGGATATAAAATACCCTTTCTTTTATCCTTATTTATTATCCTTATTATTTAGTTTTATAATCGACAAATGCTGATCGGCACAAAGCTGGAGCAGAAGCGCGAAATCGATACGCAGCTATAAAAGGATTACGTAAAGGCAGGAGAATTTGCTTGCTGAAGCCGTTTTCCAGCGATAGCCCAGCAAGCCTGCTGCCGCAAAGATTATGCTTTTGCCATGTCGACCCAGTCTCAAAATTATATATGATAAATAATAATATGTATAAAACAAATTATAAATCTGCAAATCAGTTCAAATCGAACTGATAAGTCCGGGAATCAGAGAAGCGCACGGATACAAGATATGTCTCTCCCAGCTGCTGCTGAAGCGCAGTGCAGAGCCATCTGCGGGAGCAGGAAGATCAGGGAAGCCCTTGGGATATGAATACCATCCTGATGACGTGCATCATTTTGAGAAATGATGCTGTAAGAATAATAAAAGTAATGATAAAAATAAAACAAGAAACAAGATATAAATGAAAATTTCAGGACGGTTCCGAGGCCAGAGCAACTCGTATTTTTACCCGTCAGCTTCCTTCTCACTCTGAGCAAATGCCACAAACTGAGCTGAAGAAGTAGGAGCTGCTATTATCCAAACATGTCCAGAGGGAGCAGCTCATCGCAAACAGTCGATACCGCGCCGACACGCCGTAATGATGCCATCGCTGATACCTTGAAGACTGATAAGCCGATCTTCAGGATGCTGACCCTGGATGCCCAGAACAATCCGATCGGTCAGGTGATCAATCTGTATGATCGTGGTGACCTGGACATCGATCCGCCTTACCAACGTGGCCAGGTCTGGGGCCAGGCCCGCAAGATCAATCTGGTGCGCTCACTGGTGATGGGGTTGCCGATCGGTTCGATGTTCATCAACCGGCGCAGTTGGATCGAGCCGGAGGTGATGGTAGATGGTAAGCAACGGATGATGGCTGTCCGGGAGTTCTTCAATGATGGCTTCCAGGTCCCGTCGTCATGGTTCCGCCCGGAGCATGTCGAAGGCAAAGGCGAGATGATCTTCTTTTCAGAGCTCAGTGATCCGGGACAGCTCGGATTGAAGAACTCGAGCATGCTCAACGTCTATCACACGAACTTCGAGGGAGAGACAGCTGAAGAACAGGAGAAAGCTTTGTTCGACCTGATCAACTTCGGCGGGGTTCCCCAAGGCGAGAGCGATCTGACCGAATAAATACGCCGCTGTCAAGCTGTCCGGTCGGCAGGATGCGTCCGCAGGAGGCACTGCTGAAGCTCTCGGCGGTGAACATCGGAGTGAGAAGCTTCCCATATTCCCTGGAGTGATCTCCCAGATCACATAGCTGACTTTCCCAATTCTGCTATGATAAAGCAATGACTTCTGAAAATAAAGCAGACACCAGTCCCCGAACCGCCGACAGAATCAATCGTGATGCCTCGGGCCTTCTCATCATCGACGGCAGCCGAGACATGAACCGCCCATTGGAAGGGATGAAAGCCTATATTCCCAGCGTCAATCCGATGCAGCTCGAGGTTGCCGAAGAGCGTACCGAGATTTTCGTTCCCTGGAACGAGGAACCGTTGGTCGCCGATCCTGGGGATCTGATCATGACCTCCGAAGATGGCGAGCGCCATCCACTGAAGAAAGACCTGTTCGACAAAACCTATACTTACCTTGATGACGGGCGAGCAACCAAGACCGCGCCGACGATGGCCAAGCAGATGGATGAGCTGTTCATCGTAGATACTCTGGAGGGACAGGCTTCCGGGGCCGCCGGCGACTGGCTGGCTCAGGGAGCTGATGGCGAGTGCTGGCCGATTCCTGATGAAGCTTTCAGGAAACGCTATCAAATCTGAAACTTTGTGATGATCACGATCTTACGGATCACTTTGCCTGAGCATCGCCGAAGTTGATCTGACGGCAGAGCTCTTCTGAGCTTTCGGATGCCGAGGCCCGCAATGGCACTCTACTACTACCTTCGGGCAGACAGCGTAGTGGTATCGGTGCTGCCAACTTCGGCAGGGGAGGATGCAGGCCATAGCTGACCTGATAGCGAGCGGCGGCAGCGCGTATTTCGGCATCCTCCCCGTAAAGATGCAGAAGCTGCATCCGCTCAGCGCGGAAACCCGCCTCATGGACTTCTATGGTCCCGCTGCCAGCGACGATGCCATGGACCAGACGATCGGATGCTGTCGGTCGGCTCGGAGCTGTCAGCTGATCCAGGTGATGATAGGCGTATAAGCCGCATTCGCAGTCGGCGACCGGCGGCTGATGCTGCTCATGTTGATGGCAGACAGCCGTCTGCACCGCAGTATCCCAAGCTGGAGCATAGATCAGCCGCCAAGGATGGAGATCGGTGCCTTTCAGGCGGAAGAAGCGATAGCCGAGGGCGGCTCCGATGAAGACATCCATGCCGGTCATATTGCTTATGGTTCTGGAGGCCTGCCGATTTTTATCGTAGACCATGTCCGCTGATGAATATCCCTACCTGCGAGTGCCGGCTCACCTAGCCAGGATAGTAATCGGTGGCATCGAGCTGATACCGGGACAATGATTGCAGCGACTTCTTCATGCCGAGGTCTTCTATGTCGACCAGGAGCGCTTTGCCTTCCAAAGCATAATCCAGGGCCAGTCTCTGGCGGCTGCCTAAAGGCAGCGAGTTGACGAAGGTCAGCTGCCCCTGGTTCTCCCGGGCAATCTTTGCAGCCTTTTCGATCATCTCGTCGAAGGCCGGGTGGGAGGCACCTTGTACGAGCAGACGGGGACAGGCGATCAAGGCCCGATGGCCTCGGCTCCAGAGCGCCCAGAGATTGAAGATGTCATTACAAAGGTAAAGACGACCTTCATCGTGGATGAAGCGTGTTGCCTGCTGCAGATGGTAGAATTCTGATTGTTCGCGGGAGGCAGCATGCTCCCAGAAATAGCCTTTCATCGGCCCCCTCCCCTCGCGTAGCATCCAGCCGATCCCGGCGGCCTCACTGTCGGCCTCACAATGAGGGCAGCTCCTGTAATCTTTTCGCGGGCCTGTGAACACTTCGTCGGGGGCCGCCCATGAGCGGCGTTTAGCCTCTTGTCGATTTTTGAGATAGGCCGTATGAAGCTCGTGTGCCTTGACCACGGTACCACATACTTTGCATGCATCCGATCCGAACAACGGCGCACCGATGCTGCTCTCCAGCCCACCTGTATCGCCGATTTCGCCGTCGAAGAACATCGGCGCGCGGAGACAACGTTGGTTCGGCAATACGCCGATGTGGAAGTGCTCGGCTGTCTCCAGATCGATGCCGTGTACCTGTAGCAGATCACGGGCTGCCTTCGCCTCGGGTCCGGCGCTGATCTGCAACTCTGCGGCTGCCTCTGTATAGGCGACGCTGTCAGCAGGTATTCTCTCGGAAATGGGGTAAGCGGATCCTATGTCTTCAGCGTATTGCCTGAGCTCGGAGACTGTCTCGAAGATCGGCAGCCGGTATTTTTCTTGTAGTGCCTGCAGGCGCTTACGGACATGACGCTTCTTCTTTCCTTCTGCCTGATAGCAGAAGCCGATGATCTGCGCCTCAGCTGCTCGCCAACCGTCAGCATGGGCCTCGACATCACCTCGAGCCACGACAGCGCCCGAGATCAGGGTGCGTTCATCGTCTCCTCCGAGAGCCATCCGCATCGTCGCCGCACTGGTCAGCTTCTCAGGATCATGCCAGGCGTATAGACCACAACTGCAATAGCTGTTGGGGACTGAATGATCGAGCTGATGATCACAATAGGCCTTATTGACACCAGGATGCCAGGGTCTCGCGTTCCTGATTGCCACCGATCGCAGCTCCAAGGTATCCCAGGTCAGATACCAGGAACGATAACCGAGTAATGGGGCTGGATAGATCGGGCGCATAGTTGTTCTTTTGATGGAACTTTTTCTAAAAGTTCCAGATGCTCTCAATCTATCTCTTCCAGTACTGGAACGGCCCGCTTTCATCGCTGGAGTCTCTGCCCGATGACATCTGATGACACCGAGAGGGCCTTCAGCGATGAAAATATCCGCTGATCTCTGGTCATGCTAATATCTTTTCATGGCCAGAGGCGGACAGGATCAAGGCGTTGCCGATGACATTCTCTATGGGGCTACCGATCTCAGAGCGCGCTCGCGGACGACCGAGGAGAAGCTCGTCGGTAAGTTGGAACTGGATCAGTTCAAGTCGTTGGCCGAGCACGGATTGCCGCAGCTCCGATCACTGACTTCTTTTCTCCCGGTCTATCGCGGTACCGATGGCGACCACGAGACCCGAGAGTGCTCTGAGATGTTCATCGGCAGCGATGATCAGATCTATATTCTGCATTTTCGAGACAGCTATCAGCGGCAGAAGATCGGCCGCAAACGACTCGTTGCCGAAGAATGCGCGATCAGCTACCAAGGGCGAAAGATCGCCGAGGCGGTCAAGATCATGAATGCCGAGATGGAAAAAGCGAGCACCAAGGAGCATCGTCTGGTCGGTTTCAACACCAAGATTGCCGGTTTTCAGGCGAACGGCCGCAACCCGGAGATGCCCTATCGGGTCGATGAGATCGTCGAGAGACTGGACGGGATGCTGCCGAAGCCGAAACATGATCCACGCAAGCGGGTAGAACAAGAGTTCGCCTTGATCGTCTGATCCCGGCCTGGCAGCAGACGGACTTCCTCGTGCAGGCCTGTCTGAGCTGATGGATTATGTTTTTCTTGTGAGCAGCGACAAGGATACAGATATTCTCTACGGCTCGTTGCCGCCGCGTAAGCGTCGGCGAGAAATACCGCTTTCGCCGGGGATCACCGGCTACAGCTCACTGGATGATGGCGATGAGGTCGAGCTGGTGGTGATAGATAAAGGATACATCTACGATCCGTCAGATGGACAGGCATTCATGCCGAACATGATCCAGGGGCCTGCTCAGATCTATCTCGACAAAGAAGGACAGGTTCATCGTGACCACGGCCCGGCGGTCGAATACGGCGACGGATCTTCGGAGTATCGCCATCATGGTGAGCTACAGGTGGTCATCTATCCTGATGGTGGTAAAAGCATCTACGCAGATGGTGACCTACGACTGATCGAACGAGCTGATGGCAGGAAAGAGCACTACTTCGAGGGCCAACTCCATCGTGAGCATGGGCCGGCGGTGATCACTCCGGACGGTACGGAAGAATGGCACAGTCATGATCGGCCGCATCGTGAGGACGGTCCGGCGGTATTGTACTCCGACGGCGGAAAAGAATGGTATCAGTATGGACGATTGCATCGCCAGGACGGGCCGGCGATCGTCCGCGCTTATGGTACCAAGGAGTGGCACCATAAGGGGCAACTACATAGAGACGACGGGCCGGCGGTGGAGCATGCCGATGGCAGTCAGGAGTGGTGGCAACATGGACGATTACATCGTGACCCAGAACAGGGGCCGGCTATCATCCGCTGCGACGGACATAAAGAGTGGAGGCAGGAAGGGTGTCTCCATCGTGAGGATGGACCGGCTCTGGAAACGGCAGACGGTCGCCAGGAATGGTACAGCCATGGCCGACCACCTGATGGCTGGAGTATCCGCTGATCAGCTCTTCACGCGCTCCCAGTAGATACCGTTGCGCTGATAACCATCCCGCGAAGCCAACGGATCAGCTTTCCAGGCTTTGTAATTATGCCAGTCGGTCTCGTTGCGGAACAAGTGCCCGTCAAGATAATAGCTACGCCCACCATCGGCATATTCGACAGCCGGTCCATCATCCCGATGTGGCAGACCATCCTGGTAGTACTCGCGGGTCCCGTCAGCATGGATGATCGCCGGCCCGTCCTGGCGATGAAATCGTCCGTGCTGATACCACCAGCGGGTCCCGTCAGCGATCATCGCCGGCCCGGCTCCCGGGTCACGATGCAACCGGCCGTCGGCATCCAACCAGGCCTCGGTCTCGCCGACAGCGGTCCATTCGATATTGGCGAGACGATAGGTGATTCCACCGGGGACGAAGATCTTGACCCGCGTGTCATCCTGGTAGTACTCGACGACACCATCGTCCAACACCTTGATGGTCAGCTTCTCGGCATCTGCCGTCGGCGGCGCGTCGCCGTAAAGAATGCTGTCAGCATCTTTCTCCATCAGCGTGCCTCAACAATCTCTCTGATGATGTGGTCATGGCTGCTCATGAGGAAATGATAGCAGATCACGGCACTCATAAGCCTCAGAAGCTGCTATCATCTTCTTATGGCCGATGGCAAAGAACGACGTCGAGACCTTCGCTATCGTCCGGTCAGTCCGACCTGGCGGGTCGAGCTTGCCTGGCGACGCTGGCTCATCGATCAGGTCCAGACACTGGCCGAAGAAGCTGCGGGTCCGCGTGAGGTCTGGCATGCCGGGGTCTGCATCGCCATCTACCCGCCGATCGATGATCTGACGTTCACGTGCAAGATGGCCGACCTGAAGCTTATCTGGGAGCGCGGTGAGCATTCTCGCAAGTATCGCTTCGACAGTGATCTTCAAGGAGAAGAACTGGAAGACTACTTGCAGCAGCAGCTGACGGCCTTCGGTGAATACGCCCGGTTGGAGCGCGGAGATGATCTTGACGCCCAGTCACAGATCACCGAGTATGAACTGCATTGGTATCGCTGGCTGCTCGGAGATCTGCCCCATGACTGGTGCGGACATGCGCCGGCTTCTGAGTATCTGGAGCACTTCATGAAGCAGCGTCGAGAGGTCGATGCCAAACTCGATGCGGTCAGGGATGCTGATGCCGAGACCATCCGCGCGGCTTTGCGCGATGTCGAGCGCCGCCAAGGAGCCAAGCCGGTATCAGAGTTGCAGTGATCGAAAAGAGCGACCTACTGTTGGTGGAACCAGCCGAGTATCTGTTCGCCGTCAGAATAATAGATCGACCTCCTGTCGCCACGATAGAGCCACCAGCCCTCACCCGGCTGTTCTGACAGCTCTTCGATGGCCAGACGCAGGGTATGCGGGATGAACCCCACCGGAGCATACACGATTATGCTGGGAATGACCTCATCAAGGCTATCATCAGCATCGCGCTGAAAGCTTATCGCTGACAGCTGTGCTTCCAGGGGACCGCTCTCGGCGATCTGCTGCAATCTCGCCCAGGTGCCCTCGATCATCATTGCTCCGGGCATGTCGCCTGAGGCTCCGGGAGACACCTCCGGCCCGAGCTGTGCTTTCAGGCAATCAGGCAAGAACCGGCTTTTCGAGCCCCAGCTGTCGGTCCCGCTGAAGCCATGCAGGTCCTGGAAGTGATAAGGACTACTCAGATCACTCAGGTCGAGATGACGTAATCTCTCGGCCAGGGTCGGCGGTGCCGGTCTGCCGGAGGCAAAGTCACCGTAGAGTATCTGCTCACTCTGCTCACCGGGGACCTTCGGCTTACCTGAAGGATTGCTCCTGTCCATGTATGGATGATAGCAGCTATGCCAGAGCAAGGCATCCTGGCGATCGTACTCAATCTTGGTCGCGCCCCAGCTGCTCGATCACATGGCCGATCCCCAGACGGACGTTCCTGGAAGTGTCAGCCAGAGGCGAGATCGTGAACGTGGGAGCATCAGCATAGGTTTCCGAGGCTATGTCGGCAGCAAAGGCGTGCTCGGCATCAGTATAGGAATGATCTTGCAGTAGCAGGCCGAACGGCTTCCTGGCTTCGCGCAGCATGCGGATCTTTTCTGCTGCTTCTGCCGGAGAGCCGTCGATCCCGTCTGATACCAACAGCACCGCTCCGTGGTCGTCATAGATCAGGTGATCAAGAGCAAAGTCCAGCGTGCGGCTGATGCTGGTGCCTTCCCCGCCGCCTCTGGAGACGAAAGAGTCGTAATAAAGCGGAGGGCTGATGACAGTCTTGACGGCGAAGGTTTCGTTGGCAGAGAAGCCGAAAGCGCTCAGACGCTGATCAGCAAGGCCTTCATGCTCCATAAGCTCACTCAGCTCGGTCAGGACCTGATATTGCTGCTGGGTCACGGAGCTGTCGTAGGCGGCCGAGCCTGAGCGATCGAGTAAGACCAGCAGATGGGTCAGGGGATGCAATCCTTCCAGTGCCTGTTTCAGATCCGGGCAATGCGCATAGATATTGGCGCGGCTACGGAGCAGATCTCCGTACAGGACGTCATCGCTGTCTATGCCTCCGGGCATGATCAGATGATAGCTGATTTTGTAGATGCCTGCATGGAACACCGATCATCAAAACCGTTGCCTGGATGAGGTGCTGCTATCATCCGAGCATGCGCGGTTCCAGTACCGAGACCGATCAGATTCTTTTCGGCCGCCAGGGGGCGGTCACCCGTGATCGATCTCATAAACGTGAGATCGAGGATGATCAGCAGCGGCTGACCGAGCACTATGACCTCGATGGTAAGCTTTATCTGATCGAGCTGCATCGAGGCGGCCATTGGCTGGAATTCGAGCATAACGCGCCGGCTGCCGATGATGAGGACCGCTTCGGGACAGGGAGAGCAGATGGTGCCTTCTACACGGCTCCGGCGTTGATCTACCTGGAGGATGGTAAGCCACACCGACAAGGTGGTCCGGCAGTGATATGCGATAATCGCCAGGAGTGGTGGGATCACGGTGAGCGTCATCGTCAGGATGCTCCGGCGATCATCTTCGACAATGGTGATGAAGAGTGGTTCCTGGGCGGGAGATTGCATCGCGACAGCAAGGACGGCCCGGCGATCACCTATCATGGGCCATACGAGGATGCGCCGATGCCGCAGGAGCAGTTCTGGTTCGAGAACGGACGACGCCATCGGGATGAAGGCCCGGCTCATGTCTTGAGCACCATCAGCAAATCATCGGCGTTGGTCATCGACGGCGAGGTGGCCATCCCCGAGCGCTGGAATGAGCCGGAGACCTACGAGGGCTGGTATCAGCATGGATCGCTGCACCGTGATCATGGCCCGGCGGTCAGTACTTCCTATGGATTGTGCGAATACTATCGACGCGGCCGACATCATCGTCTGGACGGGCCGGCTGTATGCAACGATAAATATCCTGGACGTGAGCAGTATTGGATCGACGGGCAGAAGCTTGACGAAGATCAGTGGAAGCAATCGAGATAAGATTTCGCCTGCGCCCGAGATCCGCATCGGAGAAGACACAGGAAGACATGAACCATATGTATGATCGGCCGATATGTCCCTGGGCGAAGAGCTTATCCCACTGGTATCGGTGATCACGGCCGTAGGTGACGATGGGACCTTCCTGGGTGAAGCCTACGAGACCCTGTCACGACAGCAGCTTGACTGGGAATGGGTGATCCAGTTCGACGGAAGCAGCCGACAACTTCCGGACCACCTGGATAGCGACAAACGCGTGAAGATCGACTGCAATGGTGATCAACTGGGGCAGGCGATCACCCGCAACCTGGCTTTGGCGCGCAGTCGGGCCGATCATGTCCAGATATGGGATGCGTATGCACAGACAGACCCGGCACTATCTGAGCTGCTCAGCCTGCTCCTGGATCACCCGGGCGCCGCTTTCGCGGCGCTTGGAAGAGTAGGGAAAGCGCAACGATCCGAAACGATCGAGTCTGGAGTGCTCGCCGATCATTGGTTGGAGCAAGGCCTCCTGCCCTGCTCCATTCAGGGTATGCTCTGGCGGAAGCAGATCCTGCTTTCTTGCGGGGGCCAGGCCGCATTGGATGAAGGCGGAGATGTCTGCACGGCATTGGTTGCCGCTGAAAGGCATCCGGTATGTCTTCTCGATCGGATCGACGATGAGCATAGCTTCCCTGCAGCTGATGATCTGGAGGCCGGTGCAAGAAGCTACATCTTTCAACGACTGGAAGCTGCCCGGCTGTCGGATGAGGCACCTGGTATTCCTTCAGAACAGAAGAGGGCCAGGAAGCGTACAGCTGTTCAAGGACGCGAAGGACTGATCTCGGTGATAACTCCGGTGCATGATCCTGAGGCCCCTTATCTCGAGGAGACCTACCGCAGGCTCCTCGAACAGGACTTTACCGACTGGGAGTGGATCTTGCAGTTCGACGGAGCCGACTGGCAGCCACCTGCCTGGCTCGATGATCCCAGGGTCCGACCGGCAGCCAACGGCAAGCATCTTGGTGTGGCGAACACCCGTAATCTCGCCTTGGCAAGATCTGAAGGAGCCTTGATCCAGACATTGGATTCTGATGATTTTCTCCTGCCCGGCGCACTACAGGCGATGGCGGACGTCTTGGAAAAAGACCCGACGCTTGTGTATGCACTGGGGCGGGTCCATCATCTGGTCGATGGCCGCTATTCGGATCGAGATGATTCCGGACGCGAGATGCTCACCGGTAAGCCCGCTTTCGGCGTCTTGCAGCCGGGCGTGGTGGCTGATTTTTGGCTGGAGAAGGAAGCCATGCCCTTCAGCCTGAACTGCATATGCTGGCGTCGTGAAGTTCTTTTCGTCATCGGCGGTTGGGCGGCGATGAAGGTCGGCGAGGACGGCTCCCTTTTCATCCATGCTTCCGATCAGCATCCTGGATATTGGCTCGACCGGTATACTCTGGTCTACCGGCAGCATCCTGCCAGCGCCATGCACCAGCCAAGATATTGGGAGCAATACCGCCCCCAGGCACGAAAATTCAACATAGAGCGTCTTCAGGCACTCCGAGCCGACAGAGCCTGAACTTTCGAAGCAGTAAGAACAAGTTCGCTGCCGGCACTCTAGCTCGACAACATATCTGCCTGCACCTGAGCAAGCTCATGGATGACCTCACCCAGGAAGTCCTCCAGTTCATCATCGAGATAGGTCGGTATCAGTCTGGCCTGGGCACCGGCATGAGATCGACTGCATATGCGTTCGCACTTTTGCACGAAGTCGAGATCGCTCCAACTCGGGTCCTGATCGTCGTGAGAGATCAACGCTGCCAAAGGTGCTATCTTCTGTAACTCTTCGGATGCCTCGATCAACTGATTCGGACCATCATAGAGACTGTGACTGAGTAGCAATACCGCCGCCGGGCGATCAGGACCTTCTCTGATCTCGCGTTCGATCTCCTGGAGCACCCTGACTTTGCTGCTTCCTGAGGCCCCGCCCCATTCGCGCATCTTGTCCAGATCATACTGTGCCCATTGCTGCTCATGCTTGATGGTGAATACGGTCGGCACGGCTTCTACACCGCAGAAGCCATCACAATGGATCAACGCGTCATTGTCGAGAGGGACATCACACTCATCACAGAGTGTCTGCAGGACCCGGGCATTGAAACCTTCGCGGCTCAGGTCCGCATCTTTTGAGCAATCCAGAGCCAGATAGAGGCAGGTGTTCGGAGCCAACAGCTCCAATCCCTGGCGGAGATCATAGCTTCTATGTGAGCCTGCTGTAGCGAAGCTCTCTCTGGCCGGGGTCTGACCATACAGGATCGCATCAGTCCGATCTACCGAAAGCATCATGGATGAAACATAAGAGCTTTCTGATCGATTACCGCCGTGCCGACTGCTCCGCGACACGGGTGCCTCACTTCTGTCTGGCGGCGAGATCACTGATCGCTCCGGCCAATGAGACCTGAAACCAATAATCATCGGCAAGGCCGCTGTTCTCGGTCGGAGCTCCATCAAGCAGTGATGACAAGCCTGCATCGGCATATGCTCGCCGAACAGCAGATACGGTGGGGATGGCACCTATTTCATCAGCATCTTTCTTCTGGTACGGATGCAACAGCAGGTGCAGGGGCGCTTGTGCCTGAAGATCTGCGGCCAGATTATGCGTCCGGTAATCGGGTCGGCCTTGCATCCCGTGGCTGACCAACAGCACCACTCCAGGTCGACCATCTTCGGAGAGCCGGTGATCGGCGTATTCGAGGGCGACGGCATGATTCCCGGAAGATGACGTAGAGTGCTGATAGCCGAAGACGGTCCGGTTCGGCAGCTGCTTGTGCTCATCCTGGATCTCGAATATCGCTGCCTGATCAAAGCTCTCGCCGCTGAATCCGGCACAGGATAAACTGACGGCCTCATTCTGGCCACAGGCCATATCAAGCAATCGCAACATCTCGTACTGCTGGGTGTCCGTCTCCGTGGTCAGTCTCTCACCACGGTCGAGCATCAGCAACAGATGCGTCGTTGATCGCAACCGGTCCAGGCTACAGGACAACTGATCGATGATCGGGCCGGCGCAACGGTTCCTCCCACGTCGCCATCGACTGCCGTAGAGAATCGGATCAGCGTCCATACCCAGATCATACAGTATCAGCAGGAGAAGAATGGATCAGAAGACGATCGTCCTGCTGCCGTCGAGCAGTACTCGATCCTCGAGATGTGCGGCGACCGCCTCGGCCAAGACCCGACGTTCTATGTCACGGCCGATACGGACCAGGTCTCCGACCGAATGCTGATGCCCGATACGGGTGACATCCTGGGAGATGATCGGCCCGGCATCCAGCTCCGGTGTCACATAATGAGCGGTTGCCCCGATCAGCTTGACCCCACGATCATAAGCCTGACGATACGGTTCAGCTCCCTTGAAGGCAGGGAGGAAACTGTGATGGATATTGATCATCTGCGGCGCAGCTGCCAGGCAACCAGAAGACAGGATCTGCATGTATCTGGCCAAGATCACCAGCTCGGCCCCATTGCTGTCCAGTATCTCAAGCAGTTGCTCTTCGGCTTCGCCTTTTCTTCCTGGCGTGACGGGAATGTGGTGGAACTCATAGCCGAGACTTTCGACGGTGTCGGCATGGTCGGGATGGTTCGAGACCACGCCGACGATCTCCATGTCGAGCTCATGGTTACGATGCCTCCAGAGCAGATCGACCAGGCAGTGATCTTCGCGTGAGACCATGATCACGGCCTTCTTCCGATGAGAGACCGGCGAGAACCGGGCATGGAAGTCGCCTGCATCTGTCAGGGGAGTGAAGTCCGCCACCAGCCGGTCCAGATCTGCCGGGGCGGTGAAGACCACTCGCATGGAGAACATCGCTGCACTGTCCTCGGCGACCGCCGACAAGGACTGGTGTTGGGCTGCCTCGACGATGTTGAGCCCGTGATCGGCAAGAAACCCGGAGACGACGGCGACGACACCCGGCCGATCTTTACAACTGATCAACAAGCGCACATGATCGGAAGTGGTCATCTTCTTCACTCTAGAGAGCGCAGCCGGCAAGCATCCGGGTTCTTGAAAGAATATGCGATCAAAGGTTGAGACCGGAGCCGATAAACCGAGCTATGATCTTGGTATGCCATTACCAGAGCAGCTGCAAGAACCCAGGGTGATCATCCTCAACGGCCCGCCTGGAGTCGGTAAGAGCACGGTCGGCCGCTCTTTGGCGGCCAGGTCGGACAAAGGCATCTGTATCCATGGGGATCATCTCGGTGACGACGGCCCGGCCGACTGTCACGACGGTGCCAGGCTGGCGAGCGGATTCATCGCCGGCGGCTATCAGTTGGTCGTCTTCGAGCGTTGCTTCACCGATCCACGTGGCCTGAGGCAGTTCCAGGACGCCTACCTCGGGGCGGCACCTCTTTTCTTTTATACGCTGTGGGCCGAGCTGGACAACGCACAACGGCGTGACGAGTTCAGGGACTCCAAGGAGCCATTGAGTCCGGACCTGGCCGAGATCCACACTACCATGGCTGCAGACCTCGAAGGTCTGGCCCCGATAGTCTACGCCGATGTCCGTACCGTTTCCGAGGTGATCGATGACATCCTGCTCCGCTGCAGCCTCGGGCATGGCCGCGTGATCAGCACCTTGTATGATCAACGGGCATACGGTGATATGCTATGATCCGCCGGTGACCGATCAGAAATCAACAGATCTGTCTACTTCTGATCGGTCTTGTCGAGCAGACAGCGGCAATGATATTCTCTATGGAGTAACGATCTCGCGTCCGGGACTTCTCCAGGAAGTAAGCCGGATGGAGACTTTGGATAACGGAGTGATCGAGTATTTCGACGCTGATGATCAGCTCTGCAAAGTCACCATCCCGCCGACCCAGACCTACCAGCTTGAAGCTGACCCGGATCATGCTCTTCAGTACCTGTCTGCTGCCAGCGAGCTTACCGTCTGGATCCACGAGGGTCGGCCACATCGCGATCCGGATGCCGATGGCCAGGTCGGCCCGGCAGTCAGCTGTCAGGACTACCAGATGTGGTTTCGACATGGCCGTCGCCATCGCGATCCTGGAGCCGGCCCGGCGATCATCTACACCGATGGCAGCCGACATACGGAGTACTGGGTCGATGGTGTGAGGCATCGACCTGCCGACGCTGATGGAACCGAGCTGCCGGCAGTGAGCAGAGAGAAGGAGAGCCGTCTGGAATGGTGGCGACACGGGCTTCTCCACCGGGAGGTCGGCCCGGCTGTGATCGATATGGAGGCCGGGCAACGTGAATGGTATCATCATGGACAGCTGCATCGCTGCCCGGACGCTGATGGAACCGAGATGCCGGCAGTGGAGAATGACTCTGGATACCAGGCATTCTTTATCGACGGAGAATACCATCGTGATCGAGGTCCCGCGATCATCACCGAGAACTGGCGTGAAGTTTTCTATCAGCACGGGGTGGTGCATCGCCTGGATGGCCCGGCAGTCATCGATCCGGAGAACAATGCCAAAGAATGGTGGTGCCACGGGCGACGGCATCGGGATCCGGACAAGAACGGGATCACCGGCCCGGCTCTCGAATACGGAGACGGCAGCCTGGAGTGGTATCGGCATGGACAGCTGCATCGTCAGGACGGCCCAGCTCAGGAATACGCCGATGGGCGTGAGGAATACTGGCTAGATGATCAGTGGTATCCCGGAATCGAGGCCTGGGAACAAGCCAAGCTTGTGCAGGCCGGTAAAACCGAGAACATGCTCGGATAAGGTCTTTTGAGAGCTGGTAAGCCTCCCAGGACCTGTTCCGGCTCCGGATGCGCTCAGATCGCCGTCTGGGCCGATATAGGCCCTTGTTTTGCCGGCAGATTTCGCCGTTTTCGGGTTTGAGACCGCCTGCGCCGTCATTTTCGATCTTGAGGCGACAGGTGCTCGACGAAACTCTCGAACTCGGCCGGGTCGAAAGCCGGGGTCAGCTGCCAGCCTGCAGACAATAGTCGGCTGTAGAGGGCACGCTCCTCGGTCTCGTTCGGTTGCTCCGGGCGTTCGAGCAGATCCATCCCCATCGCCAGAACTTGTAGCTGCTCGGTGCTTCGCCGGCCAGGATCGGTGTTGGTCAGCGCATCGACAAGGATCAACGCTATCGAAGCTTTTCGCGAGCCACGAGCTGAGAACCTCAGTTCGTGTGTCTCTGGGTTGCCAGGGCCTGCCAGATCAGCCCGGATGAAGGCACGCAGCAGGCCGATAGTCTCGGCCCAGGCCGGTGCTTCTGGCTCGGTCTCATGGAGCAGGCGCTGCAAGGAAGCAGTACAGGACTGCAACGGCGATGGTGCTCCGAGTTCGGAGAACATGAGCAAAATATACGGCTTATCCATATTACCACTGATGTCCGGCATCTCGCTGCCGGGGCGGTCGGCTGTCAAGAGCGGCAGTATCATCAACAGATGGAGACGAAGCAGACAGATGAGCGGCTCCTGCCGATCTACCGCTATTGGATGTTGGTTGCTCTATGGGAGGCTGGTAAAAGCGCCGATCAGACGACGCAGAATGCAGCCGTGATCTTGGATGCCTCCGAACATCCGCGTGAAATATCTCGGGGCCGGATCGAATATCCGGGTTCCGTTGATCGTTCGGACGCGCGTAGCAAGGCGCCGGAGAAGTATTTCTTCTTGGAGCATGCCGAGCGTAACGCGATCTACAATGCCATACGCACAGAGGCTTCTCTTGAGCTGGCGACAATGGTCACGCCCTGGGCACCATGTGCTGATTGTGCTCGTGCGATCATCCAATCCGGTATCTGCACATTGATCTTGCTGACCGATACCATCGGTACCGGAGGCGCACACTCACGCTGGGAAGAGAGTATCGCTGCCGGTGAGCTGATGCTGGCCGAGGCCGGAGTGGCGATCAGATATGTCGAGCTGAACCATGAACGATTGCCACGACTGCTCCGTAATGGCAAGTATTGGCCTTAGCCTGGCGTTCGGACACAGGTAAGCATCGTAGGGAAAGTATTCTTTGCCAAAATGTAGTTATCGGACGCAGAAACGGGCCGGGACCTTGATGCGGAATGTCTGGATCGTCTTACGGCGTAGATGCGCAGGATCGTATGTCTTGGCGACGATCTTCAACCGCCCACAATGGTCGTCTGTGGTGATGAAGGTATGTTGCAGACTTCCTTTGGCACAGGTGGTGCCTCCGGTCGTCAGGAATGTATAAGCACCATTACCGCGTCGCACCGTCCAGTCGCCATAAGCGTTCTTCTCGGTGCAGCGCGCGCTGACGAAGACAGCATACTCTGATCCGTATCTGGTCGTCTTCTTGATCTTGAAATGAACTTGTTTCAAGGCCGGTCCTGTCGCCTGATGCGTAGCTGCTGTCGCCGTGGCTGTCGTGCAGATGAGAATGGCACTGACGGCGAGAGCACAGATGAGACGTTGAAACATATGCTGACACTAATAAGGATCCAGGCCGGCACGCTTCTTTTGCGGCCGCAATGAGAACACGGCCAACCGAGATACCAGGTTGGCCCAGAAGCGGACCCCAGAGGACAATCAGCGATGATCACCGTAGCTGCTACAATACGGTCATGGCTCCAGGTGGTGACAACTATTCTCCTGAGAGCATTCTCTATGGATATACGGACACACGCGGCCGGACTGCCGCCGGCAACGCGCCACCAGGATTGGATTGTTTCAGCACTGCGGTTGCTGCCGGGTATTTCGAAGGTCCGGATTGGAGCGGATGCACGCGCTGGCTGGCAAAAGTCGGAGAAATGCCTATGCAGATGCTGCCGGAGGGTAATGGCTGGAAGGCGAGCAGTGCGACCGCGATACGAATCCAAGAACTTGTCGACGACATCAACCGACGTAATAGCTTCAGTCAGAACCGCATCGGATCAAGACCAAGATCATTCTGGGAAAACCTGGAGCAGTGTGAGGTAGACAGAAACTATGATCGTGGTAAGGGGAAGGTCTCGATCGCCGCATCCGATCAACCTGATCATCCACATTTATTCACACAGAACGCTTACCTTCAAGCTGTCGAATATCTGGCCGGGGGTGGTGGAGAATGGCGCGTCGGCGACAGAAAGCTTTATTACCTGCTCGGAGAGGGAGCAGATGAGCTGGTTCATGGCTGTATCACCCAGCTGTCGATAACCGGTTGAGATGAGAGGCCATGCTGACATCCAAAATGATACGGATGCCATCCTATATGGCATATCACTGCGTGGCTTCACTGATCCGATCGACCGTCTTGATCCTACTGACCTGTGGATCAGTGGAGCTTATTTTGAGGACTACAAGGGCTGGTCAGGAACAGCCGGATGGATCGCCAACAAACAGAAGCTCCCGGACAGCTGGACCCTGGCCGTCGGCGCAGATGCGGCACAACTCTTGCCGGGGCAGTTGATGACCGAGCGGATCAGGGCGATCGACGAGGGCGAATATGGCATGGAGCATGTCGTCGGATGTGAGATCGACAGAGATCCAGGTCATGACAAGATCGAGGTGACAGCTCTCGACGATCTGGATATACATGGCATGGCTGTTGCCAGATATTCGCGGGAAAGCTTCCTCTTGGCCGTCGAGGCTGTGATCGGAAGCGATGGCATCTGGCGCTACCATCCTGGGGCCATGGCCTTGTGCTATATGGTTCCTGTCCCGACGACACCCGAATGGTGCAAGGGTGTGGTCTTCTGCCGTCATACTTCTTATGATCGCTCACATGATCCTCAGGCACTCAAGCAACACCTGCTGTCTTGAGATCCGCAGCTGAACACGGTATCTGCTATCATGCTCCCATGGAAGATGACCGGCGACAGACCTTGGAGGACCTTTCGCGTGATCTGCGCTGGTATCATTCGCCTTCACTCGGGGATACCTTGGATCTGGACGTCTTCCAGATCATCTGTTGCCTGGAGGAAAGAAAGCAGCCGTCTCCGTCCGCCGAGTCTCGCGTAGCCGACCGCCGTCGGCATGACAAACTGTTGGAGCAACTTCACGAGTGCGAGCGAGCGGAAATCGATGAGCTGCCGGCGCGGGTGATCATCATGCGCGAGATCGAAGAGGATGGATCGATGCGCTTGGTCTTGCCGGAGGAGATCGGCTCTTTTCATCTTATCTCGGAGCAGACGCTGTTGTCGCTGGAGGCAGTAGAGCCTGGATTCGCGAGCTTCATCGACCTGTCTCCGATAGATCTCGGCCTGCGATCTTTCTCATTCGCGGATTCCTGTCGCCGACAGACTGATCCACAGAAGATCCTTTACTGATCGCGGGTGCGCGGCAAAACGGAGCCGGCTCTACGCGCTTGCCGGCAGCTCTGTCAATATGCTTCCCAGACGCTGACCTTGGTTCTTTTGCCGGCCTGTTTCCCGGAAGGAGACCCTTCAGCTGCTTCTGCAATCGCCAGCGCCGCGTGCAGACGATGATAGCCGTCGAGCACCCGATAACCGCCGTTGCGGCGGATGACCACTCCTTGTGGTAGCGCTGCTGCCTCTCCGCTGAGAGATGCTAAGAGCCGCTCGCGGTAGCCGGCGACAGTTTCCTGGTCGAGAGCGGCGGCATGCTGGTCAGCTCCGAAATGCAGATCGGCGATGTCTATGTCACGAGCGCGGAAGCTTTTATCGGCCAGAATCGGCAGAAGATGCCCGTACTCGATGATCAGCGCCTTGCGGACGATGGCAGTGTCACCATGCGGAGGGTCATCGATCATCGCCTTGATCTGATCGAGCTTATAGTCGGAGGTCAGATGAACACTGCTGATGAATACTCCGTCGTAGTCTTGATCGGAGCAGACGGTGAAATCGCCGGCCTCGAGGCCTACGGAGATGATCGCCCGGTCGAGGAGATAGCCGTCATGGCGACGTTGGTACTGATCGCGATGACGACGGAAATCTTCTGATCCGAGCAGTCGGTTCGACAACAAGGCGGGATTGATACTGAGCAACTCCAGATGATCTGGATCCAAAACGATACCTGAGCGCGATAGCGCCTCGGCGGCAGGAACCGGCTCGGACGGGCAGCCTGTGAGCAGGCCGGGTTCCTGTCCGAGCCGGACGACGATCGTACTCAAACTGGTCTTTATCGCCGGCCGACGATCGGGAAGGCATCTACTCGGTGGCCGGATACGCATGAAGATATGCTATCATGGATCAGCGCAGGAGGCATTATCATCTTGTTGCAGGCACAGGAAAAGAAAATGACCAAGCACGAAGACGAGAATACAGGCAAGAGCATCCCCGAAGAGTTGGCTCCGTTGGACAAACAACGGGCCGAGGCCCTGGGAGGGTCGGTGCAGCAGCTGGCCGAGAGCGCAGCTGCCGGTGATGCCGATGGCTTCGATGCTGCCTTCAATCAGCTGACCCAGCTGGCCCAGAACTTCGATCAGGAGGCTTTCCTCAACGCCATCCACATTCCCGCCGGTGCCGGTGAGTATGCGCAGGAGTTTCATGACATGCTGGAGACGATCCCTGACAATGTAGGCCGCTGGATCGAATGCGGCCAAGGGTGGTATCCGCTGATCATCGATGCTCACCGTAAGTTGCTGCAGCTGTTTCCTGATTATCGGGTAGAGCAGATCAAGCAGAAGTATGGTGATCTTTGTTATTACTGGGCCGAGGGAAAAGAACTGTACGAGTACATCGAGCCAAGCCCAGATTACCCACGCGAGGAGGCAAAGAGCGACCCTGATCCGGTTCCTGCCGATGAGGAGATCAGCGATGAGCAGCTCCTCGGGGAATTCGCCGAAGAACTGCTCGACCCGACTCCAGAAGAGGTCAGCCCGGAGTTGGAAGCACGTCGAGAGCAGTGGCGCAAAGACCTTGATGCCTGGTTGGAACGGCGTGATGCCTGGCATGAGACTGATCAGGCCAAGGAGATCCAGGCAGAGCGTGACCGCAGACGAAAGCTGGCCGGCGAGGTGATCCGGGAAGCCGAGTATAAGGCCTCGCGGACCTGCGAGACCTGCGGCGAGCGCGGCCACGTATGTGATGGGTACTGGATCGAGGTGCTATGTCCGGACCACGCCAAGGAGAAAGGTGTCGGCTGGGCCGAGGAGACAGTAGGAGTGCGGGTGGCCGACATGGATGGACAGACGCAGGCAGAAGCCGAAGAGGTGATCTGTAGGATCGAGGCAGCTGACCCGGATCAAGAGCGGCAAGGCGTACAGGTCTCTTTTCATGGGGCGATCTCCGAGTATGGCCGCGAGCAGCCGGAACGGGAGCTTACCGAGGAGTTCTTGGCACCGATCATCGAGTATGTCCTTTCTCGGCGTTGTCGCCAGGCCGAAGAATGGGGAGTTGATCCCAGTAGCGCTCTCTGCTTCTCGCTGATCACTGATGAGGCTTACGAGCTGGCGGCGAAGCTGATGCAGGAACGAGGGCTGCGCGATATGCAGGCCGAGCGTCTCCAGGCCCGGGAAGAATATGAGCAGCTGATGGCAGAGGTGGATCGCAAGTTGGCCCGCAAACGCGAGGCCGAAGCCTCAGATTGAGACAGATGGCCCGACCTCGCGCTGATGCTACTTCTTGCTCGGCAGGATGCGGAATCCTGCCTTGACGATCGGAGAGGTTGCTCCGGTCGTCGGATTGTAGGCCTTGGCATATAGTGTGTAAGCACCCGGTTGATAAGGCTTGCCCGGGAACACCCCGCTGAAGCTGACGCTATGCTTTCCTGGTTGGAGCGTGCGCACGAAGCCGTTGGGCAGATGCCGGAGCGGCCGTCGATGCTGGTCATGTCGGATCCAGAAACGCACCTCGGCGACACCGGTCAGGTTGAAGCGGATCTGTGTGCCCTGAGAGATCTTGGCCAGATGGGTGATCACCTGCTTGTTGATCCTGAAGTTGGTCGGAGCCAGGCGAAAGCGCTGGATCAGCAATGGAGTTGGCGTGGCCGCGCTCGGTACTGATACCGTCGGCGTGCTCGATGTCGGATTGGCCGGCGGCTCAGGCAGCACAGGTTGGTCCGACTTCGGAGTGATCTTGACGGTGTTCGAGGTCGCAGTGCTCGTACCGGCGTAGTTGGCGGCGGTCACCGAACAGGTCCAGGCCCCGGAGGTGTCAGCTTTGATCGTCTCCGTGGTGTCACTGACGACGTTACCATTCACCTTCCAGGCGTAGGTAAAAGAAGCCGGGCTACGATAATCAGAAGAGGCCGCTCCATCGGCCCAGGTCCCGTCGCCGCAGTTGAGCACGCTACCGACCTGATCGCCGGAACCGGTCAGCTGCGGCGCGACTGTATTTTTCGGAGCAGAGATCAGAACCGGGAAAGAATAACCCGTACCGGAGAAGCCCGGGGTGTCCACAGTGCTCAGACCGGTGCCATCGGTCCCGATCTCATAGATCTGAGAGCCGAACTCGGAAAAGATCAGCTTGTCTGTATCCTGGTCGAAAGCCAGGCCGTATAAAAAGCCCGATTGCTGAGTAATGTCGCCGGCACCTGAACCATCCAGATCAGCATAACTGATGACAGGCGGGTTGGTTTCATTCGTCCAGTAGATAACTCCGGCAGCCGGATCTACCGTCAGCGCGTCGATCGCCTGGCTCGTGGCCCCGGCGGTATCCACCGTCCCGCTGTCACTTCCGTCACCGTTCAGCGAAGCATAGCCGATCTGGTTCGTGCTCCGGTCCGACCAATACAGACGATTGTCCTCGGTATCGACGACGGGAGAAACATCGTTACCCGTCGGTGCTGTTCCGGTGTCGAAGCTACCTCCGCCGGAGCCATCCAGGTCGGCATAACCGATGCTGTCGTTCTGCAGACCCCAGAAGATCTTGCCGCCTTCAGGCCAGACGGCCAATCCCATCATGGCTCCGATCGTCGGGGTTCCTGAAACGTCCAGCTCTCCTCCACCTGATCCGTCCAAAGCGGCCCAGTTGATCGTCTGATCACCTTGATTGCCCCAATATACCCGACCGGATGTCGCGTCGACAGCTGTCCCGAAGGGCTGAGCGACAGTCGCTCCGTCCGTGTCCAGGGCAGAACCTCCGGAACCGTCAAGACCGGCGACCCCGATCTGATTGGAGCCGTAGGTAGACCAGACGACATTGTCCTCGGCGTCAGCCGTGGAGACGAAGATGAAGAAAGCGAGTAGAAGCAATACAATCGGAGACAGGCGTTTTATCAGCATGACGACAGGCTAGCTGTCTCGGGCCGGGCGGACGGCAACTTTGGCTTGATCACTCTGGCAGTGGTCATCGACATCATTCAGCTTACCGACCGCGAGCAAACCTTCAGGTATGGTTCTGAGAACTGTCGTCGCCACCATTCAAGCGGGTGATCCGTGCCGAAAGTAGAGTTCAGCGCCGCTGCCAGCTCTGCCTCTTCGTGCTGCGAACATACGCACTCCATCACCTTCCATAGCAGCTCCGGCTGCTGCCAGGGATCGTGTCCGGAGCCGACATATAACAGCTGAAGCAGATTCCGGGTCTGTTCCGCATAACCGATCTGGTTCAGGCTCTCTGCCAGCTCATCGACCTTCCTGCCGGATACGGTCTGAGAGAGGCGATAATGGATGATCTGTTCCAACAATGTGGTCGCAGCTTCCTCAAGCGCATGATGCAATACCAGGTCAGGGAACTCTTCTCCCTCCGGATATGTTTCACTCCAATACAGATGGATGATCTCATGGGTGATCATCCCGGCCAGATGCTCGCTCCAGTAGCCCCTGGGCGGGCGAACCGTCTCCAGGTATTCTGATGACAACAAGACCAGGCCACGCGGTGGGGCAAAATCCTTGGCGGCGGTCCCGACCAGGTTGGCCAGTTGTGAGTATTCTTCCAGCAGCGGATCGGTCCAGATCATGATCGGGAAGTCCAATGTCGTCGGATGGCCGACTTCGGCAGCCATGGACTGGAGCTCTTTCGACATCGCATCGATCAGACACTCTTCGCTGCGCGTGGCCGTGAAAGAATGAAAGTTCTCCGGACGCTGGTTTTGCAACCATAAGAACGGTAGTGCCAGGCGATGCCATTCTTGAGGATAGGGAATGGTCTGCTCGAAATCGGTAAGCTCCCACAATCGTTGCCAGAGAAAAGTCCAGAAGATGCACAGGGCATCATCGTCGCCGTCATCTGCCGCCGCTGTCCGGAGGCAGGCAGCAGTATGTTCTTTTGCAGCGGCGAACAGGCCCTCCTGTGCAATCTCGGCTTCCTCAGCCACCAGCTCGGAGACCTGTTGTAGCAGACGAGCCGTCCGGGTCCCGTCGGACAATCCGAGCCGATGATCGACCAACATCAGGTATGGGTCAAGATCCGGCACCACATGATGATGCCGAGGGCCCAGATGGAGCCGGACTTTTCATACAGGCCGGCCTCAGCTGATCACGAGCACGGTCAGATCGGACTTACCGGCATCGACAGCTCCCTGGATGGCAGCAGCCCCGGCGATGACAGTATAGCTTCTCTTACCGTCGGCTATCACGGCCTGGACCACTGCCTGTGGGCTGTCATCAGGAGTGTAGCTTGTCTTGCTCTTCTTGCATCGGGCGATCTGCGCTGCCTCATAGCTGTAATGCTCCTTGTAGGCCGGAGCATATGCGGAGACATCGGGAGCATCTGCCGGTAAGATCACGTTGTAAGGATCTATGCCGGTTTTTCGGCAACGCTTGATCTTGGTCGGAGCCGCCGGCAACCAGGCCAGTTTGCCTTCAGGGCTGTCATCACGGTTGCGCAGGTAGTCGTTCCAGCGTTCGGTCATCTCCGGGAGAGCTGCACCGATAAGATAGACAGCATCGACCTCTTCACCATAATAGCCGTTGACGATGTCGGCCTCGAAATCGTCGGCGTCGATGCCGCTGTCTTGCAGGATCTGCTCCAAGATAAGACGATCAGTAGCATCGAAGCGGTATTGCGATTGTCCCGGGGTCAGCAGCTCGCCGGGCTGGATCTGGTCACTCTCGTATCGGTTCTCATGCGGCTGTCGGGAGAGATATTTCTTGTACTCCTTCCGGATCTGATGATCGGACGCATTCTTGAACTGTCTGCCTGCCTTGCTACGAAGAAAACGGGTAAGGTCTTCTTTCTGGCTTTCCTGCCGGCTTTCCATCTGATCGATGATCCGCTCGGCCAGGCTGCGTGGCAGGACCTCGGCTATGGTGACATCGGTTATCTGTCGGCAACGACACATCTCGTCCCCACAGGCATCATGGCCGCTGTAATCGTTCTCGGTCTCGTAGTCGACAGCGCCGTAGGAGAAATCTATCTTCGAGACGCTGATCGGCCAATCCGGTTGACCGGCATTCGGCCCGGAAGGCGCCTTGTCCCCACGCGGAGCTGCTCCATAGAGGATGTCCGTGCCTTCAGCAGTCTCCGTGCCTGTTCCGCGTGCCATGAGGCGATGATAGCATGAGCCGGGGTCGATGCCGGCAGTTGGCCTCTTTTAGAGGTGATCGCGCTGCCAGGCTTCACGGCTGCGATCAGAGCCATCATAGGTTGCAGTCAGATAATCGTTCCATAGTTCATCGATCGCCTGACGATGGCACTCCAGGTAGATGCCATCAAGCTCATCACCATAATAGCCGGGAACGATCTCGGCGTGAAAGTGATCATCGTGTAGATCAAAAGAACGCAGTATCGCCGTCAGGACGGCAACGTCAGCGCTATCCAGCTCACGATAGGAGCCGTTGAAGTCATCACGGCGAAGCTGTTGCCGACGAACGATGGTCTCGGCCATATGGCCCGGATCTATCTTGCCCAACTGCACTTCATCGATGTACTGATAATCTTCCGGGTCCTCCCACTGTCGCCAGAGATCATATTCGACGCCGGCGTAGCCGAAATCGATGTCGGTGAAGTCGATCGGACGCGGACGATCCTGCCCGTCGGAAGGTGCGTTTCGATCTCGGCTTCTGCTCATACTGAAGATACTAGCATGATCCGGGCGATACCACAAGGACAGCGATCAACGAGAAGATCAGGCGCGGCATATCCGAGACGGTATCTGCTAAAATATGCCCATGGCTCCAGGCGGAGAAAACACTGGCGACACCATCTTGTATGGAGCAACCGAGCCGCGTGGGCCGCTTATCAAGACGCATTCGGTCGATCTCGGTTATGCGCATCAGAACTATGAGCAGATCCTGTTTGCGCTTGGTCATAAGCGCTGGACCCCGGCGCAAAGACTGGCGGAGAAACTCTACGATCCAGGTTCGGATGAAGAAGCATTCAAGTGGACCGATGCGCAGGTCGGGCCGTTCATCGACAAGCTGATCGATATGGAGTCCGAGGGGCTGGTCAAGAACGATGTCGGCGTTCCCGGGGCGCGGTTGTTCACCGTCAACTGGCAGATCACCGATGCTGGCATGGATCTCAGCTCTGATCTCCTCTACCATTATTACTCCAACGAGGCCACGCGCCGACCGGCATGATCGGTAATTCTTGACAGACTCCGGCGGGAGTGCTACTCTTTTTCACATGGCACGCGGAAGCAGACAGGAAGCGGCTCTGAACCGGACAAGCGCTTTCATCTCCGGCTCACGGTCGGCGCTGAAGCGTAAGGCCGGCGAGGTACTTGAAAATGGTGGGACCGCACTGCGCGAGAAGGGCGCGGCCCTGACCGCCGAGGCCGATAGGACAGCTCCGGCAGCGGCTCCGGCCACGCATTTCCGTGTTTTGTCTGCCCCGTCCTACCCAGCTGACCACACCGATGCCGAGGCTGAGTTCATCTCCAGGCGTTTCCTGCTCGGACATCATCGAGGCGGCTGGCAGATGATCGGAAGGTCGGCCAATGCCCTGACCTTTGACGCGATCACCCAGGCGCGCCTGGCGGAGGGCAGGCATCCCATGCCGATGAGCGAGGCAGAGATGCTGATGGATTCCGGGGTGATTCATTCGAGCGCGCCTTCCGACCAGGTATTCTATCCCTCCTATCGTCGCTCTCCGGCGGCAGAAGCCGCAGAAAGCTACCCGAAGGATCCTGACGATCTGGCTCGTTGTGAGATCACCTATCATCTGGCCCCGGAGCATCTGCGTCAGTACATGTTGCCGCAGCTGAAACAGTGGCGCAAAGCAGTCATCGGAGACGAAGACAAAGAAGTCGGGATGAATCTGGCGCCGGATCAGACGCTGTTGGATGCCTTTTATCCTGTCGCCGCTTGACCGCCTTCTCGTCCTGGCATGTGATATGCTTTCAACGTGGACACGCTTGATCCGCAACGGATCCTGTTCGGAGATTATGTCGGCGATCTCGGCCGGATAGCCGAGCCTACTGATGGCCTGATCCGGGGTTCTTTCTTCGAGGACTACAAGGGCTGGTCCGGAACCAGAGAATGGGCGATCAGGCGATCGCAGCTGCCGAAGCAGATCAAGCCATCACCGACGAAACCCGCCTTGAAAGTACCTATGGTCGCTCTCGATTCGTCGATGGTCCATGGGGCGATCACCCTGTTGGACGAGATAGAACAAGGGCAGACGACGAGGATGACACCTGAGCATGCGTCGATGGCTTTGCAACTGATCTATGGCGCCGAGGAGATCAGTTTCACCAGTGCATCTGGCCTGAACCGGATCAGCTTGCCATTGCTCGAAGCGGTCGAAGGACTGCTGGACATGAACACCACCTGGGTCCATCTCAATGCCGGTGACTGGTTGCTGCTCACGGATGCCGACGCTGATTCCTATGGTTTCCAGGCGATGATCAAGACCCGGCCGGATGATCCATATGATCCCTGGCGTGCTCCGATATTGGTCTGACACCGGACATCCCATAGCCTCATGCAGCCGCGCGGATACTTGTCTGTTGATCGGTGCGCCGGCGTTTTTGACGCTATCGTTCCCGTGTGAGTTCTGATGGATTACAGGCAGTCGATCTGCTGTTCGGGATGCTACAACCAGGAGAAGTATTCGACAACCCGCATGGTCTGACCCCGTTCAATACAGGCACTGCTCATGGCTACTTCGAGAACCAGCGTGGTTGGTCAGGAACCGATCTTTGGGCAGCCGCGAGTCGCGCTCTACCGGCTTATATGAAACCACCGGCAGGCAAGACGGCCTCTCAGAACAACCCCAGACTGCTTTCGTTGATCAATAAGACCCGTGACAAGTTTTCCGAGAACCTCGGGGCTAAGTTTTCTGCCGGACCGTTGACGAAACCACTGATCGAGACAGAAGGATCAGCAGCCGAGATCTTCACCGATGCAGGTCTCGAGGTCACCCGGGCCTCGTTTCTTCATGCGATAGAGCAGCTGATCAAAGAAGGCATGGGGACAGAGGGGGAATGGCTCTATTCTGCCGATGACCATGCCCTGCTATATAGACTGACCGCCGGAGCAGGAGGAGCCAAGGCCGGCATCTACGGACTGATCAAGGTCTGTTGAAGCCCGAAGCCTTCGGATCGTGACCGGTTCAGGAAAGCGGTTCCTTCTCCTGAAGAGCTTCTATCAGTAATCTGGCGATCTGGAAGGTCTCGGTTTTCACTGCGCCCTGGATCGGGAACCGGCCCTCGCCGGCGATGTAGAGCAGCATCCCCGGGTATATATCGGCATCGTTCAGACTTGACCGTGCGGATCGGGTGGAAATCTGATATTTCCCAGGAAAGCCTCCGACCTTGGGAAACTCGGAACTCGGCAGGATCCTGGGCCGTAGCCAACGCCACTCACCGGCGGTCGCTGCCAGTTCTTCGACCGCACGCAATTGGACGCTCGGAGCTGAAAACAAGGCCGGCCTGGCTCCTATATCCTCGACACTGCGAAAGTTCGTCAGTCCCGGACCGGGATCATCGCCCTCGGCTCCCGGCTCACAGATGTAGAGGCGTTCCGGAGAGCTGTATTGGCGCTCTATCCGGTCCAGCAGCGGGTCATAGTCGGCGGTCTCGGCCCAATACTGACCCCGGATCCAGGCCTCCGGCAAGAAGGAGGCCTTGACCGCCCAGTTCTCGGAACCGCTCCATCTACTCTCTATTCCGGCGAAGTAGCCATGCTCCTCGATCCCCAGTCCCGTGACCTCTTTCGCTGACCAGACGCGGTCCAGGCGTGGATCGGCGATCGGACCAGGATGCCTGTCCCCGAGCCGACCGTAAAGCACGGCCTCGGCCTGATCGCTGCTTTCCTTACCTGTGCTCATCGCCATAGTCTAGCAAACTCTGTCCGACCATCAGATCAACTACCAGATCAGCCATCAGATGATGGACAGAAAGCGGGTCAGGCCTGCACGCGAACAAGACAATCCTCGGTTGTCGGAGCCCAGCCTGGTATCATCTATGTGTGGCCAGAGGACAAGGAGATCATACTGCTGGCGAGGTCACGGCCGTACTATATGGGCGGACCCCAGGCCGGGACAAGACATCGCCTGCTCATCGGCGTTACGCCGAGGACGGGTTGATCTTCGTCCCCGACCGACAGTTACCGCCGGCGACGGTCAAGGAACTGGCGCATTCTTTCGATCATCTGTTCGCCATCGGCATGCACCGGCGTTATGGCTGGAAGATCCGTGCTTTCGGTCATCCGGCCGACGAATACACATTGGGCATGGTCTGGAGGGAAGAAGAGAACATCGATCGGCCCCGGCATTTCTATTGCCTCAATTATCAGAATCAGCCGGTCGATGCCTATGGCGTGTACGAGGACGAGGACGCCTTACACAGATGCTGGCAGCAAGATCATGATGAGATCGATGAGCTGATCAGTACCGACGTCACGACAGAAGAGATTGTCGACGAAACCCGCATGTTCAGCTATGGGCCGGTCACCGATGAGCAACTGGCCAGAGTAGACGATTTTCTCGAGCGATTGAAGCTGGAAGAACTGCATGACTGAGCCGGTGCCGGCTCACGATAGGGGATAGAGGATCTCTTCGGCGGTCTCTGGTTTGCCGCGAGGGCTGATGGTCTCGCCGGCCCCATAGACCAGCAGCGGCACTCGATGCCATTCACTGCATTCAGGATGAGAGTTGTCCTGACCACGATGGATCTGAGTTTCCTTCTCCGGATCGATACTGTAGCCGACGGCGATCTTCAACAGTGGCTCCGGCAGCTGCATCAGCACCTCGGCGGCGGTCGGCTTGACCAGGCCCTGATAGGCAAAAGTGTGGTTGGTGGTCAACGAGCCGAGCACCGACAACGGCCGGTCGACAGGTTCGAGACGGGTCCCGTCACAGAAGTTGAAGGCGGTCCCGAACGGATCGTAATCGATGACCCAGGATAGTCGGCCCTCGGCATCGATCTGCATCGGTTTGATGCGGGTGTCGAGCTTACGCAGCCTGGTGGCAAGATCCAATGCTAAGGAAATATCCGTGAGATGCGGTGGAGCATCCATGGTGCTCTCATACTCAACATAGTTATCAGCCGGCTTGCAGGAATAGGTCACGATCATACTCTAGCACATGGATGATGCAGGCAAAGGGAACCAGGCGCATCCGGTTCCTATCATCATCAGATGGCAGACGAGACAGCGGAGACGGATGGTGATGGCTTGGGTCAGTTGTTCTTGAGCGAGAACACGGCCATCGGCTGGTACATACCGGAGCTGATCGAGCAGTTGATCTTGCATCCTGGCTTCGTCGTGTTCTGGGACAGGTATCGCCGGCAAAAGATGTGCTATCATCCACCTAGATGAACAGAAAGTGGAATACGAAGGTGCATTTCGAGTGCCTGGAGTGTCTGGAAGCGTCCCCGAAGGAAGAACTCGACGAGGCCTCGGTGAAGAGCCTGATGCAGGCACTTATAGGAGGCTACGCGGAGGTCGCCGAGACGATGGCCATGCATCCGCGTCATCATAGCCCGGATGAGATCCTGTTCGGAGCGCTCGGGTAGGATGAACGAAAAGCAGAAACCTGTCGATCTGTTCGCTGTCTATGGAGACCCTGGCTCCGGCAAGACTGTGGCTTTCCAGGAACGGTTGCTGGAGGACTTCAGTGAGTTCCTGGTCAGATCGGAAGCCAAGATAGTACCTCAGGAGGAAAGGCCGACAGGCATCCATCCTCAGCACGGTAGCTCGGATCAGATCCTGTTCGGCTGACCAAGAAAAGCGGCGACTGCGTCCGACCAGCTTGTCCTTGTCCTGATCTCATCCTTTATGCGATCGTCAGTGCCTGCCGGTCATAGAGGGTGATGTGGGCCGCTTGCCGGCTTGGTTCTCCTGATGCTCAGATTTCAGCACTTCTGAAAACCTTGTCTTGAACGTTTCAGTCAGCTTCCAATGTCCGCGCACACAACCCGTATGTGCCGGAGCAGAACAGCTTGTACTGAATAGGCCATCCTTATCAACCAGGACATAGTGAAACCATACCGGATTCATCAGCCCTTGCATCTTCAATCCGATGGCGATGATGAAGCTATGTGCATCCAGAGCACCTACCTCGATCTGGTCGAAGCCCATCTGTTTCAACCGAGGATCGTACAATGACAATGAGGTCGGATTGGAAGCATATTCATGATCTCTGATGAAGATGTGCGCCTGATCGAGCGCTCCATGCAAGATGCCGGCGCGAATGCCGACGGCAGCGGCATTCTGTTGTCTGCGCTCCACATGTAGTGCTTGAATGCTGAAACCCACCATACTCAAGATCCAGAGTACTGTTGTCGTAAGCGTCATCAACAACATAAGCGGATGCCTGTACTCGCTCATGATGAGCATCAGCAAGAACAGCATGGTCACGCAACCGAATACTATGCCTGCGCCGGATCCACCTGCGCATAGGAACAGACTGAATGATCCCATGATGAACAATACGATCCTGAGCTGCCATCTCAGCCCTGCCGACGTCATCCCCGGCTCCGGTGATGTCATCCTGCCACCTGCCGATGGCCCGTCGCCATACGCATCCTGAGAGCTACAGAACCCAGCTTCGATGCTTTCCTCCAGGAAGCAAGAGCACATGAAGCGGTGAGTATGGAGAAGATTCCTGCCAAGTAGAAGCCGATATTGGCATGAGTGTCCGCGCCGGCAGCGAGCACGTTTTCATGGCCCAGTATCGAAACTGTCGCCAGCGAGACCAGCGCCATCAGGGCTGTCACCAGAGCGGCCCAAGCGTAGCCCTTAGCTGCTCTGATCGCTTGCAGTCGACCGGTCTCGAAGCAGACATACACGTCAGCCAATCGGTTCATCGTTCGCGGAAAGCTGAACTTGTCCAGGAACCCAGTCGGCCGACGTTGAAAGACAATGGTAGCGTCCGGATGGATACGCAGCTCACCGATGATTTCTGTATCTTGCAGAACAGCTACCTTGAAATACTCAGCTTCAGTCTCCTTACTGTGGACGAGCTGATACTGCCCGATGTTCAGACCAAGTTGTTTTCGGGCTATCTCTTGGGCCTCGGCGATGGTGAACGCTCCTTCATCGATGTGATGACACCGATAGGCCTCATAGGACAGTTGTTCTAAATCGATCGGTCTTGAATGCTCATCGGTGCCAGGCGGTCTGGTTTTCATCTGCCGATGGTATGTTTTTCCGAAAACTGAATTCTGGCATTTTGGCTTATCTAGGAGCGATAGGGCATAACTGCCCTGAAAAGTTCTACGATAGTAGAAAGTTCATGCTTTGCAGACTCTACAAGTTCGTCGATAGTAGAACTTTCTGGGCTTTTATCACACGCGTCTCGCGTCGACGCGCACGCTGTTTTCTCGCCGGCGGATTATCTTGACCGGCAAGAAGAACTACGGTCAAGACGATGATCAGCAATGGAAAATCAAGAAAGCAGGACGGCAGCGATCGCTGCCGCGCCTATGAGAAAGGCGAAGACCGCGCGGACGTCACGGGTCGTATCTCGATCGCGGAACAAGAGCTGGAAAACGGCGAAGATCACCAGCACCGATCCGGTATTGACCACGATCGCCCCGATGGCGTCGGTGAAGCTCTGATGACGTTGGGCCTCATAGCCGATGGTGATCACCACTGCCGCCGCCAGTATCGCCGCCAGCCAACTGATCACTTGTGCCCGGAAGGTCTTGTTGTCCTCGCGGATCTGCTCACTGATCGATTTGTTCAGCTTCTCGGTCTTGTAGATCTGACCGATCCGCTCACTCATCTGGACTTCCAGGTACAAGGTACGGTAGCTGTTCTCACGGGCCTCGGCATCAGCGTCTTGCGGGTTGATCTGCTCGACGGCCTTGTTGATCACATCCTTGGCCTCATCATAGCGTTCCTGATGCAGTAGCAGGCGGGTCAGGGTTGCCTGATACCAGCTGTACTCCGGGTTGAGATAGATCGCCTGATAGACGGCCTCTTCGGCATCGGCCAGCAGCTGCTCATCGGCCAGCTTACGATCGGCCAAGGAGGTGACGATCCCGGCAAAGGTATGTAGAGCCTTCGGCGAGTTCGGAGTCGTCTGGATCGCCTGGCGGGCATACTCCAATCCCGTCTGCAGCTCCACCTGGACGGTGCTGCGACGGTAGGCCTGGGCCTTCAGGCCGACGAACTTCGGGTGCTGCTCGAAACGATCCTGCTCGGCGAAGACAAGATTCTGATACTCGGTGTATTTCTTGTCGCGCCATAAGGCGGTCAGCTCGGTGAACAAGGCATTGAAGGCGATAACCGGGTCTTCATCGGCGATCAGGACGCGCAGCTCACCGCGCTCGCAGTCGGGATCGCGCAGCAGATGATCCGGGGCGAAATCATACTCGGTGCTCAGAGGATCCGGAAAGTCGGCCAGTTTCTCCTGCAAGGAGATCTCGGGGATGGCCTCGCCGATGCTTTCCGCGATCGCAAGCTGGGCCTCTTCATCCAGGACCACGACCTCCTCGACGATGGCTGGTGGGAGTGCGGGCTGCTGAGCTGGTTCAGCCGCTTTTCTGGACTTGCGTCTTCTCCAGGAGAATGCCATAAGGATGACGATACTTATCGCTGCCCGCCGAGACCGGTATTTCTGCTTGCCGGAAAATCTGCCGCCGACCGTACTATCGCGCTTCGGTTTACCGGAGAGCAGCAAATCCGTATGGTCTGGCTCGCGCTGCTAAACTATGATCATGACCAGAGGCCGAGGACAATCTGAAGCTGATGCTGTCCTCTACGGGTGTTTGCGACTGCCTGATCATCGACCGGTGGTGAAAATGATCTCCAGAGAGCAGGTCCTGGCCTTACTTCATCAAGTGATATTCATCGACAATCCTCGAAATTTTTCCGAAGAGTTCAAGCTTTTCAGTGAGGCATATCTGAGTGAGTTACATACTGCCGCCGGTCTTCCGGACTATACCGGGACGTTGATGGACGCTGTCGACACCGATCCGAAACTGATCGAGCTGACGGCCGCTCTCGCCGATCTGGAAGAAGAAGGTTTGATCGAATGCGTCGAGATCGTTGAACGTGACGCGCCGAACGGATCGTCGATCTCTCATACAGCTTCACTACCGGGGCTGCGAAATGATCGATCCGTCAGCTTGAATACGATGAAGCGTGCCCTACCGTTGCCTGTCCTGCCTCTCGCGATGATCAGCGTAGAACTTGTTTTTGATGCTGCCTGTCCTGTATCGGATAGATCCTGACAATATCGACCCGGTAGAGTAGTATCAACTTATGGGCCGTGGGGTGAATACAGAAGCAGAAGGCATTCTCTATGGAGCCATCGTTCCGCGTTGGATCCCGCCGGAGGCTGATTTTCAGGTCGAACTGGCAGTCGACGTCATCGGTCATTTCCAAGGCCGAACCGGTAAGCTGGTCAGACTGGATGTCGGCTCTGCCGAGGCCGACATCTTTGTCGGTGATGAGTACTTTGATGGTGCCGCCACCGTCTACGTGGAGGACGTCCGGCAGGTTCGTGACGGTCTCGATGCATTAGAGCATGGGGTATATGGCGATGATCTCCGGCTCCATCGGGAGGACGGCCCTGCCGTCATTTATGATCGAGGTGACGAAGAATGGTGGTTGCATGGTCGACTGCATCGGCCTCCGGATGCCTCTGGTGAGCACTTACCGGCGATCACCCGGGTCGATGGAAGCAGATCATGGTTCGTGGACGGTGTCCCGCATCGGGAGGATGGCCCGGCCGAGATCTTCCGCGAAGAAGACGGCAGCAGGCTGAAAAAGTGGTCCCAATATGGTGTCCTGCATCGGGAGGATGGCCCGGCGGTCGAACACGAAGGAATGATGACGGTCAACGATGAATACTGGCTCCGTGGCGAAGAGTATTTCAGCCGGCCCGACTGGAAACGAGCAGTAAAGACCGGCACCTGAGCCGCCCCGGACGAGCAAAGATCTGGGCAACTGATTCTGTCAGGACTATTCTTCGGGCATGGGACGCGGTAGTGCAAACCAGGCCGAGAGTATCCTCTACGGGGCAACCGGCCCTCGCTGTGCAGTTGATGATCTGAAGGATTACCAGCTTGATCTCGGGGTCGGTGTGGTCGGGCATTTCGATGGCGACAGCGGAAATCTGACCCGATTGGAGCTTGATGCGGACGCCAAGGACGTCAGCATCGGGGCCGAGGGCATCGACGGCCCGGCAGTGGTTTTCATAAAAGACAAGCGTCAAGTGCGTGATGACAAGAACGCTCTGACTTTTTCTGATGATCTGGAACTCCATCGTGAGGACGGACCGGCTGTGATCTATGATGATGGCGGCCAGGAATGGTGGAGACATGGACAACTGCATCGAGATGGAGAGCCGGCAGTGACCAGATCCGACGGGAACATGCTCTGGTATGTCGAAGGTGAGCTTCACCGGGAGGGCGGCCCGGCCGAGATCTTCAATGACGTCGACGGTGTCGTGATCAGTAGGTGGATGCAGTATGGTCTGACGCATCGTGATGACGGTCCGGCAGTCGAATATGAAGGCGTGGATGCGAAGGGTGAATACTGGCTCTATGGCGAGCGATACCTTCAGAAAGAGGACTGGGAACGGGCTCTCGAAGACGGGCCTTGATCTGTCGGGACAACCTGATCGCCGATGATGCTGTACAGGCGTGAGCCATAAGAAGTGGCATCGGCAAGCTTCTGGACGATGTCTTGATCGGCAGAGGCCAACAAGGCCAGCTTCGTCGCCTTCTGATTGCTGCGATGCGAGGCCTGCATCACCTGATTGAGCTCGACCGGGGACAAGGCATCCAGGTTCTTGAATACCAGCAGCAGCCCTTGGGCACCATCACCGGTAGCATCCACAGCCGCCTGGTTCAAGGTATCGGAGCAGTCGAAGATGCCGATGACGGCATCATCAGACCCGAGCTTCTCCAGGCCGGTGCTCACGGAATCTATAAGATCAGAAGAGCTGAAATCGGCATCGAGCACCTTCCAACCTCTGGAACCGGCAGCAGCGGCCAGCTGATCCAGCTTGTTGTCGGCTTCGTCGCCGCAATAGACGATACTGGTTCCTACATTACCGTGTTCCCAGCGGCCGAGCAGCAGGTCGAACTCCTGGTCCAACTTGTCCTCGGTAGCTGCGAAATCCGTTCGCGCTTCTCCAGCGGGCATCATCTTGTCGGAGCCTCCCGGGGTCATGGGCAAAGAATACCAGATACCGACATCGTCCGGGAAACTTTCCGGCCGCCGGCAATCTGGGTCGGCTGTAGAGTTCCTCATTCATGACTACCGCCAGAAACCAATGGCGCTGTTTTGTCGGGATAATCCGACAATCAACATTTTCAGGCACTTGTCTGATTATCCCGACAATCAAGATCGGCACCGGTCTTCTGCATCGGCAATGTCTCGATCGCTCCTATGCTTACAGCATGGTCGATGCCGAGCAGATACTCTATGGCGCTACCCCAGAGCGGCGACCGAGCACGCAGGCCCGCTTCGTCTGGTCGGCTTTGCCTGAAACTTCTATCTTGATCAAGAAACTCGACAAAGACCGCGTTGAACGGAGCCGTATCTCTCTGCTGATCGACATCCTACTGGATGATCTGGGCCGGATCATCGGAACTGGTTTCGACCGAGAAAATGTCAATATCCAGTTTCTTGATCGGGTTCGTTATGATTCTTCACCTTGCGTCTTCTTCGAGTTTCTCTATCAAGGCCGGGATCCGATGATCTTCGGTTTTCCAGCATCACCATTGGAGCAGGTCCGCTCACCACAACCGGTGACACCGACAGCCCTTCAGACAGACCAGCCGAGCTGCCTGGCCGTCGATGCTTCAGACGCGATCACCCCGATTGACTGGCTCTGGGCGCTGGAGCTCTTGGCCGACACCTGGGGACTGAGCAGGCCGCCCCGTTCATGATGTGATGGGCATCCCTTCCAACGGATGGAGCTCCGAAAATGGCTCTGTGAGCGTAAAACCTCGCATCGAGGTTCGCTGATCTGATGAGGTCATATCTTGTACGACAGAGCCGGACGACATTCCGCCGGGGCCTGTGCTAGACTGCTTGGCAGCGGTCGGCTACGGCAGAAAACGGATCAGAGAGAAAGTCCGAATCTGCCTTGACAATCGCCGGCGATCTGCTAAGATATAGAAACCAACCAAATCCCACGGAACGCCGGCAAGGGTTCCGAACCAACTACCAAACCAGACCAAAAGGAGATATTTCAAGTGATTCCCGAGAGAAGTGGCGTTACCGTTCAGGGCACCGTCGAAGGCCATGACATTCAGATGGCAATCGACGAGTCCTCCCTCACCCATATCATGGGTATCCTCATCGACCTTTACGCCGACCCCGAACTGGCCCTGATCCGCGAGTACAGCACCAATGCGCTCGACGCTCACATTCAGGCCGGGGTCAGCAAACCGATCGAGGTCATCACTCCGACCAAGCTGCGTCCGACGCTGATGATCCGTGATTTCGGCATCGGTCTGGACACCGAAGACATCGAAAAGATCTACTCGCGTTACGGCGCAAGCACCAAGCGCGACAGTAACGATGCTGTCGGTATGCTCGGCCTCGGTTGTAAGGCCGCGCTGGCCTACGTCGATCAGTTCACGCTGACCGGCATCAAGGATGGGGTCCGTACGGTCGTCGTCGTTTCTCGGGACGAAGACGGCAAGGGCACGATGACCGTGCTTGAGACGACGGCCACCGACAAGGGCAACGGGGTCGAGGTTTCGATCCCGGTCAATCCGCATAACGAAATCGCGGAGAAAGCCAAAGAGTTCTTCAGCTATTGGCAGCCGGGTACGGTCATGCTCGACGGCAAGGAGCCGGAGCGGATCAACGGCTACCGCCTGAATGATCGGATGGTCGTCGTCAATAAAGCCGAAGAAAATGCCTACGGCTACCGTCGTCACTACGGCTATGACAATGACAATAATGCCAAGATCGTGATGGGTAATGTCGCTTACGGGGCGCAGCTTGATATTCGCCTGCCCTACGGCAACGTGCTGGTCGTCACCGTCCCCATCGGCAGCGTCCAGTTTGCTCCTTCGCGTGAGGCGCTACAGGACACGCCCCGGACCCAGCGGGTGCTGGATGAGATCGCGGCTGAGTTCAAGCGCGAAGCCGAGCAGGCTGTCCAGCGTGACGCGGCAAAGGCCAAGACTCCGCAGGAAGCGGTCAAGCTGGCGATCAAGGCCGGTAAGGCTCTCGGCATCGACCTGGGGCAGACCGAGCAGGCACATAACAAGATGGCTAAATACCCGACCAGCGGTGCCCGGTTCAGCGCCATCAGCTACAAGGGTAAGAAGATCCCCAATGGGTACATCTTCCCCGAAGACAAAGGTGCCTGGTCGTCCGAACTGATCGATCCGCGCCCGAACCAGCGTTGTTACCACAATCAGAATCAGAGCATGGGCATCGAGGGCATCATCGACAGCTTCTGGGTCACGAACTTCCAGAACAAACGGGTGTCGGCGGTGATGATGCGCAAACTGTGGGCCTACTGCAAGGCGCACGGTATCAACACCGAAGATCAGCGTTGGGCCTACTGGACCTACCTGAGCAAGCCGCCACTGTCACCGTGGAGCGACAAGGTGACCAGTGTCGACTGGGAGGTCGTCAAGGCCTGGAAAGACCCGAGCGCGCCGAAAACCTCGCGTAAGGGTGCCCGCAGCGGTTCTTACCTCTGCTGCGCTCCCGGCAAGCAGAACAACGAAACCATCGTTGCCGACGCGATTGACGACACCAAGCCGATTGTCTTCACCGAGAACCACGACGGGTTCGGTCACGGTGTCAAAAACAACATCGAAAGCGTCCTCGGAGAGTTCACTTTCGTCCAGCTGAACGTCAATCGGATCAACAAGTTCAAGAAAATGTTTCCGAAGGCGGAATCGACCCAGGAGGCGCTGAACAAGGCGGCTCGCGTATGGTGGGACGATCTGAGCGAGGATCAGCGCCTGGCGCTCTCCTACCACGGTCAGGAATGCTACGGCCTCTACTACCGTCACTTGCGCAAGAACGCTTGCTGGCATCTGGACGCGAAAGAGGTCAATGACCCTGATCTGGCGACCGCCGCTCGGGTGGCTACGCTGCTCGATACCGAACTCGGCGCGGCCTGGAACATCTGGCGTAACTACCTCAGTGTGGAACTGGACAAGATCGAGGCGCTGAAAGGTCGCTACCCGCTGCTGTTCGCCGCCGAAATCGACGCTGAGGACGAGAACATGCTCTCCCACCTGGCGATCTACGCCAATACCGTCTTCGACCAGCTTCCTGAGCCGGTCGAGCAGGAGACCGGTGAGCAGAAATAAAACAGATTTTCTGCCGGTATCTGTCGGCAGATGTGCTATAATAAGACAAGAGGCTTTCCACAGAGAAAGCCCGGAGTAAACCCAAAGCAAGACCCAAAAAGAAAACCAACCAAGACAAACCCAGAAAGAGAGAACAACTACCAATGAAATCCACCGCATTCCCCACCGAAGGTAACGAGCCGAAAAAGCTCCAGTACCTACTGACCAGCCGCGAAGGCGCGGGCGAGAGCCTGACGATCTTCCGTCCGGGTGAAACCCCGGTCCAGGTCGGTGAAGACCACCCGAAATATCAGACCCTCAAGGATGGTGTCGTCCATGACACGCTGACGCTGGAAGAAGCGGTGGCGATGGTCGATATGAGCATCGAGGTCGCCGAGAAGTTCGAGCAGGTTTCGGATCGTGTCGCTGTCCGCGACGGCCACCTGTTCTTCGACGGTGATCCGGTCCATAACGTGATGGCCGATCATATCCTCCGCTGTCTGGAGGCCGGTCTGGAGGACTACAAACCGCTGGTCAAGTTCATGGAGAAACTGGCCCAGAACCCGACCGATCATTCCCGCGATCAGGCTTACGAGTGGCTGACCGGGCGCGATTTCACCATCACTGCCGATGGAGACTTCCTGGCCTACAAGGGTGTCAGGAAAGATGCCAACGGCGAATATGTCTCGATCCACTCGGGTCCGGGCATCGTCAACGGCAAAGCGGTCAATGGGCACGTCCCGAACCCGCTCGGTGGTGTGATCGAGATCGGCCGTTCCCAGGTCAACTTCGATCCGAGCCAGGGCTGCTCGACCGGCCTGCACGTCGGTAGCTACGATTACGCGCATTCCTTCGCCAACGGCGCTCTGCTGCTGGTCAAGGTCAATCCGCGTGATGTCGTCAGCGTCCCGACCGACTGCAACGCGGAAAAGATGCGCGTCTGCCGCTACGAAGTGATCAAACAGATCGACGCGCCGGAGACTGAGCCGGTCGCTTTCGACCCGGAATACTACGCCGGTGAGAACGACTGGGACGAGGACGTTTGCTACTGCGAAGACTGCGGCGAAGAGTGCGAGTACGGTGAGGAACTGTGCGAGGCTTGCGCCGAGGCTGAGGCCGAGGTAGAGGCTCTGGAGGAAGATCGTGACTGGAACCGTCCGATCACTCCGGGCCAGCCCCTCTCCGTCAGCATTCCTGAGCAGCCGCGTCCTGGCTCGGCTCCCGTGTTCGGCGATACCGCTCCGTTCGATTCACCGGAGACGAAAGGCAAACGCTACGTCGTGAAACCGGGTCGGCCGAACGGTGGCTATTCCATCTATGACACTCATACGGATAGCAACAGCGGTGTCTATTTCGAAGAGGCTCAGGCTGAAAAAGATGCCGATGAAATGAACATCGGCTGGGAGCGTGTTCAGCCGGGGGCTTCGGCAACTGGCCTGAGCCGTGAGGCCGCCCGTGATGATCTTGGACAGGAGCGGCCCTCCGATGGAGCCTCGACCTTCAAGGCTGAGGTTCGGGAACTCGGGCAGGAGCCGCCTTCGGCCCCCGAGGACCGCAAAGACGGCGGAAACTCCTCACTGCGGGATCAGTGGGGCCATCCGGATTACCGTTTCGACCGCTGAAGTAATGCGCCCGGTATGAGATACCGGGCGCGGATCGAGACAAATGGATGGGTTGGTAGTTGGTAGTACGAATGGGCCAGGAAACTCCTGGCCCATTCGTCTGTTCTGAGACGATCCTCACAGCCGCTCAAGCTCATATGTCTCCTGGTATCAGAGAACGGCAGCGAGGCATCCTGGCGGGCCTCAGCAGCGAAGCTACTCAAACAGAGTTTATAGGGATCATCCTGGGCCTGTCCGGTTCCAAGTAGCTGCGTTGAGCCTCTGCAACTCTCAGACCAGCGCGGCCGTCGTAGATAAGTGCGAAAACGCACAAACAAAGCCAAAGCGGCTTTGCCTTGATCAGCCTTCCATCTTCAGATTGCTCGGCCGGTAGATGCCCAGTGAAAGAGTGCCTAGGCCGACACAGGTGTCTGCTGCTTACCGTGGAGCCAGTATTCCTCGTAGGGCTCCTGCGTGAGGAAAGTGGGTTTCTGGACGACAGCCGGCCCGTCTTCACGATGCCGCTGTCCATGTTCGTACCACTCTTCGCTGTGCCAACCACCATGTGTGTCGCTGATCGCCGGACCGTCGATGCGATGAAACTCCCCCGCCTGCCTCCACCATTCCTGGCGGGTCCCGTCAGCGCGTTCGACCAACATCTGCGGGCCACCTACTCGTGTCGGAATACCGTGCTCGAACCATGCCTGACGCACGGTTCCGTTATCATGACGGATTATCTCGGCGGGTCCATCGGTACGATGTAAGTAGCCGTCCTTGTCGGTCCAGCTCTCTGCTGTCCCGTCCGGGCCGCGATGGACTTCACGTGTCGGTGTTGCTGCAGCCTCTTCGGTACCACGGGCACCGCGCATCTCGCCGGCTGCCTCGGTGTATTCTCCGCTGCCTCGACCCATATGAGTAGTCTCTCATGCTCTGGTATCACCTACCTTGATTTCGCATTCACCCGTCACGAAGGTAGATGCAAAAAGAGTTCCAATCATTGGTCGGCTTCTCGACCACGTGCGTCACGACAAAACCGGTGCGCTCGTGGAATCTTACCGAAGCTTCATTGTAAGGAGTGCGGATGATCATACTGGCCATGCTTCCGCTGAGATGCCGGAACATATCTTCATAGAGTAGATAGCCTACCTGCTTACGCCGATATTCGGGCCTGACCGCGATAAGCCGTATGTAATGATCAGGTAGTTCAGAACCGGCGAACAGACGCGTCCATTCTTGTTGATCGGCTTCGAGATCTTCTGTACGAACAGCCAAGGTGAAGCCGACGTACTCGCCTGCATGTTCGACCGCTCCAAAATAAGTTGTTTTCTTTGCCCAGTGACGGAAGTACTCTTCATCATGAGCGTGCGTCAAGAAGCCGGTGTCAAGATCAGTCTGCTCCTCTACGAGACATGATCGCTCGACTGAACATATTTCACCGACTCTGTTGACATCTACGGGGACGACACGCATGGCTGTTGGTCAGCGTAGGCCAAGTACGGCTGCCAAGTCCTTTCTCATCTGACCCTTCCATGGGTGGAGCAGCGGCGTGTAAGTTGCATGAAAAATCAAGGGACTGCTCAGGAGACACGGACCGAATAGAGGAAGTGGTTGCCTGCTTTCTGGACGACGATGACCTTACCATCGTGCTTACCGAAAGTGACAGGACAGCGGAAGTGATTGCCGGTCTTCAGCTTGATCAACTCCGGGCACTTCAGTGAACTCACGGATGTCTTGTAATGCTGTTTGATGTAATGCTTGATGCTGGTCTTGAGGTCTTTGACCACGACCAGATCGGCACTGGGGGATACTGTGCCCTGATCATCGGTCTGGGTGACCACCACCGGGGCCTTGGTCCCGTCGGAAGCATGGGCGGTGCAGGTGAAACTGGAGCCTTTCTTGATCGCTACTTTGTCAGGGCAGCTCACCGAGGTCACGTCAGCTCCGACCTGCTTACGCAACAACGTCTGGATCTCCTTCTGGACCTGGCTGGTGTCCATGCTGTCACTGCTACCGCAACCGCTTATCAGCAGCATGGCCATGAGCAGCCCAAGAACCGGGACCAGCCTTCCGATGGATTTCATCCATAGCCGCATGTGCTGAAAATAGCAGTTGGCCGGCGGCCCCGACCATGTTCTCGCCTAGCCACGCTCCTGAAGGCGTCGGTTATGAATGATGAAGGACGACAAATCGACGCTGCCAGCTGCGATCATCATGGCCAGAAAGCTTCAGCCGGACCCGGGTGTCTTGATCCGGCAGCATCTGTGGACGAAGTCTTTGCAGTCGGCTGCTCTTCTGCTGGTTCCGGCCTGACTTCCACTATGTCTATTTTTGGAGCCGAGGCACCTTCTTCTGTCAGCGAAGGCCACAGGACATCTACTGGAGCAGCATCCTGAACCGCACGATAGACTTTGCCCCTTCTTGGTGCAGAAGGCTGCGCTTGTTGATCCTGATTGCTCCCGCGTGCCATAGTTCTACTATACACATCTGAGATCCTCACGCGAGAAGTTCCTCAAAGGGATATACCGGCCTCCAGAAATCTGCTCCAGCGATAGAAGCGAATAGGCGCTCCAGTTGCCGCTGTCGGTGATCTTTTGCTTATAGCCGTTTGAGAATGGGCACCTATACTCCACGCTTGCCTGTTTCGGCAGCTCGTTGAAGACCGGTAAAACAATCCGTCGTAGCTCGCCAGCCTCTTCGGCAGTCAGCTGTTTCGAGCGCTCCACCTCAATCTCGATGCTGTCTTGTCGGCCAGATGATGACACTGTCGTATTGCCCCAGCAGCGGCGGGACCGCCGGGCCGGCATATGGATTGATCTCATCGGCGGCGATGCTGGTCACCCGGGCCTTGGCAAGATCGTGATATTTCTCTTGCTTCGTCTTGCTTATTCTCTTGTCGTCCGCGCACTCGGCCATGCTCTTATTCCTCGATCACTATGGGCGGTTGAGGTGTCTGCAGCGCCTGAAGGCTCTGTTCCCATTTCTCACTCAAGAGGGCCTGCTGATAAAGGTTGTTATAAGTGACAGCAAGAAGTGTGTAGCCGGGTTGGTCTTCGTTGATCTCCGCCAGTTCCTGGTTGATGATGCCCTTGGCCTCGGCATAACGATGCTGGTGGATCAAGATGCGGGCCAGGGTTGCCGAATACCATGTGTAGGTCGGGTTGATGTTCATCGCCCGGTCGATGGCTTTCTCTGCCCGCTCCAACAGCTCCGGCTCTGCCTGGTCGTGATCGGCCAAGGAAGTGACGATGGCTGCAAAAGTATGCAGTGCCTTCGGGCTGTCAGGGTTGGCTTTCAATGCCTGGTCGGCGTAGGTCAGGCCGGTCTCCAGCTCTTCCGGTCGATTGGACCTACGGTAGGCCTGAGCCATCAAGGCCGGGTAGCGTGGATCGGAGCCGAACCTGTCCTGGTATTCCATCACCAGCTGGCGAAAGCTCTGATACTTACGCTGAGCCCATAACAAGGTCAATAAGGTGAACAAGGCATTGAAGGCCAGGCACGGATCGGCTTCATCGGCCAGGCGGCGAAGCTTCTCCTGGTCCGGTCGGCGCTTACGATCGCGCAAGAAGACATCCGGGGCGAAATCATAGGTAGGATCATCCGCCGGTGGGAACTTGTCAAGCTGCGATTTCAACGAATGGAAGAACATCTATTTTGTAGCATAGGGAGCGTCCTCGCCCATCAGCCCAGATTCATCTTTCATCTCCGTTTTCAGACCTTGATGATTTAGCACCCGCGATCATGTTGCACCCAGGAGAGATCCTGGGTGAAGAAACTCAGAAACACGGGCGAACGATATGCTACGATCAGATAGTTGCACCCAGGATCTCTCCTGGATGAGGATTGAAACGGTATGAGTTCAGTATGAGTTATCACCACTGGCCGGGTAATGCCGCGTGCGCGCCATGTATCCAGGAACGGTTGGAAGATGAGAGGAGCAGGCAGATCGTGGCCTCAGGCCAAGGAAGAAGGTTTTACCTTGGTCGAGCTGTTGGTCGTGATCTTGATCATCGGTATCCTATTGGCGATAGCCCTTCCGACTTTCCTCAATCAACAGGACAAGGTGCATGATAGCTCGGTCAAGCAGACACTGGTGAATACTGCCCATGATGCCAAGGCCGACATGACCTATGCTCAAGCAGTGCCTGCGGATATTCGTTCGCAGCTACAGGTCTCAGAACCACAATACACCTACCAGGATGGAGACGCTTGTCAACAAGGTAAGGTCAGTGTCAATCGTGTCGATGAGGACACGGCCATCTATCGGATGCTCTCGGAATCAGGAACCTGTTTCGCCTACAAACAACATTATGATGGGATCGACCAACGTTGGAAGACCTCGAACCCGGCCAACTATGACAGCACCGATTTCGAGGGCACAGGCGGCGGAACCGGAGGTGGAGGTACTGGTGATGGTGGAACCGGCTCCAGTCAGACCTTGACCAATCTGATGCCTGATCCCAGCGCGGAAGGGGCCGGAATCATGACAGCAGACCTAGGCCAGTACAATGGATGGCAGCCTTTGCTGAGCTTTCCCGGCAGTGCCTTCAACCAGGTGACAGCTTCCGGACCTGGGGTCTCAGGCAGCCATGCTTTCCAGATCGTCGGATCATCATCGTCTCAGCATGCCACCTCGATCATCTCTCCGTTCATGCCGGCAAGCGCCGGTCAGACCTACACGGCCTCTTTCTCGCTCTTGCAGATGTCGGCGGACGCAGACGTCAAGTACAATATCTTCTTCATGTCCGACACTTCGTCCAATCTCAATGGAGTACTGAACCCTTCCGAGCCGATGCAGACTTCTTCTCCATCTGATGTCGGCAGTAGAGTCTCTTTCTCCAGCACGGCTCCTGCCGGCACCAACTATGCTGCGGTGCAGATACAGATTACCGGATCATCCAATGGCGATACCACCGAGTTCGACGAAGTCCAGTTTGAAGAAGGCAGCACAGTGACCACTTATTTTGACGGGAGTATCCCACCGGCCCAATGGACAGGCACTGCTGACAGGTCAGCAAGCACGCTGACCACAGGCGACAGCGATGGTACCGGGACGGACCCTACTGCCTGGACCGGTTGGTGATCTCAGCCGACTTCGCCGGCGACATCATCGCCAATGCCCCATACAGGTTGTTGGCGCTGCCGAAATGCGGTGTTCTGATCTCCAGCTGCTGGTAGCTACCGAGCAGATTATTCGCCGCTGTTTCGATGCCTGCCACCAACTGCGGTTGCTTTTCGGTGATGCCACCGCCGAGGATCAACAACGGTGTCCGGTAGATACGGATCAGATTATAGATACCGATGCCCATCCAGCCGATGACTTCTTCCCAGATCTCAGCTGAAGCTTCAGCCGCCGGCCTCCCGGTCCGCGCCTCGATCCCTTTACCACCGACGAAAGCTTCGAAACAGCCGGAGCGACCACAGGCGCAGATGACAGATCCAGTATCCACGGAGATGATATGATGACCTGGCTCGGCTCCGACAAGCCGGTATCCCTCTGATCCTATGGTCACCACTGCCCCACCGATGCCGGTTCCCCAGGTCAGATACCAGAAGTCCGTATCATGGCCTGCAAACTCGGCTTCGGCCAACGCGCCTGCATCAGCGTCATTCTCGAGCACGACACGACAGTCCAATGCGCTCTCCAGGTCAGCTTGCAGATCATGACCACACCAATCTCCCAGATGCGCACTACTCTGCAAACCACTCATATCATCACTGAGATGGCCGGGGATGCCGATACCGATACCGGCTATCACCTGACCGCCGGCAAGCTGCCGAAAAGATCGGATCAAAGTGTCAAGATCGCGCTCATAATCATTACATATCTTGAACTCGGTCGTCTGTTGCAGCGCCTGCGGATCAAGCTCGCTGAACAGACCCAGCCTGGCTGAGGTCCCGCCGATGTCTGCGCCGAGCCAACTCACCGCTCCAGGATAGTCTCTCCAGTAGGACTGCTGTGCTCTTTGCTCATCGGCACGAGAGCTGCTATGATGTCATAATGGGTCAAAGCAGAAAATCGCATCCCAGATCTGATGCTCAAGCTGAACCTGGTTTTCAAGGCAAATCTCAGATTTGCGCTGAAACGCTACGCTCCAATGTCGAACCTGGTGCCAATGCCGATGAGATCCTGTTTGGCCGGCAAGAGCGGATGACGACCGGGCCGACCTCGGTCCATCCGGACGGCTCTCCGATGTGGATCTGGGAAGGCAAAGCTTATTTCAGTCAGGAAGCTTGGAGCAAAGCCAGACAAGGATTGATTCCCTGAGCATTGAGGCATGGGGATACCACGTGTGCAAAGCCCTAAGCGTTCACGGCAGCAGCGACAGCAGCGCCGAGGGAGGTCAGATACCAACTGCGCGGTGCATTCCTATCAGGTAATGGCCCGGTGCGTTGGATCAGATCGCGCTCTTCGAGGTCATCGAGATGGGCCGAGACCAGCAACTGACGATGGACCTGGATCTTATCGTCAGCGCAACCGCTGATCTGATGGAAGTTCAAGGTCTGATCTTCTGCCGAGGCAAACTCGCACAAGATCTCGACCGCCTCCGGGTGTAGCTTCTCCGCTAGCCGTTTATATAACAGCTGATGGTCGGCGGTCGGTAGCCGGCCGTAGAGGATGTCATCCGAACTGATCTCCTGATGGCTCATAAGAAGATGATAGGAGTTGCCCGGGCAACGCAGGGGTCGCCGGCGAGGTAGTGCCGAAACTGCTAAGATATATGGATGACGGCAGCCACATATCCCGCCTCGGGGCCGACCATATCAGCTGAGGGCATCCTCTATGGGGCCACTCCGGTACGCGGCCTCGGGGAGATCGCAGCTTATACCGATGAGGGAACCGCCCTCTATCGCTACGTCGGCGAGGAGGACTTCATCAGCGAATACCGTGAGCGCGGCGGCGAGCTGAGGAAAGTCACCGTCCTCGGCGGCCATAAGCTGTTCATCGCCGACTTCAAGATCAATGGTGTTGCCCCGGAGGACACGATCAGCTTGTATCTGCGAGATGGCAAGCTACATCGAGACAAGGACCTGCCGGCGGTCGAAATCTCCGCTTCCGGCTGCGGCTGGTGGTTCAAGGAAGGAAAGAAGCACCGGGATCTGGATGCGTCAGGGGCTTCCCTACCGGCTGTGATCAGCGATGAAAGCTGGGAATACTGGTATCAGGGTATGCTGCATCGTCACGATGGAGTGGCAAAAGTGTCTCCCTGGGGCGACAAAGTATGGGCCTGGCGCGGAAAACAGTATCAGCGTCATGATCTTTGGTTGGCGGCCAAACGGTCAGATCCCCTTCCCGACACTATATTTGGTACATGAGAACCGACACCGATAAGACAGGCATCGGAGTGATCACTGATGCCCTGCACTCGCAAGGTCTGGCGGCCTCGGCTCCGGCCTGGCTGGAGTGGTATCATGATGCCCTGGTCGTGTACGCGAAAGCAGGCCCGGATCGTTCCCCAGAAGATGATGTCAAAGTGGCGACCGTAGAGACCACAGAGCTGGCTGATGAGATCGTCAGCGCCCATAATCAGCTACTGATCCATGTGCAGTCGCCGAGGTTCGGCAGATCAGCTGCTGTCTGAACGGAGGCACAGGTATTTTGCTTCCTCGTACCCGTCCGGTCTGATGTCAACGTCCTACGGTGCTCTCCAGTGAAAATCAAAGTTGATAAAATAGGTAGGATTGTATTGCTCGTCCTTGGCGCTGATGAGGATCCGCATGCGGGTCATCTGCCGCAGTAGTTCCGAGCAACTGCCGAGCATGCTCAGATCGGCGCCCTGCATGATCTCCAACAGTCCGGCCCCAGGATGATCGCTCAGAAAGTTCATGATCGCATACTGCTCTTGGGTGAGGCGGACACGATCATCATCCACTGCCCTCTCCGCCTCGGGCACACGCGGCTGAAGACCATAGAGTATCTGCTGCGATTCATCAAGAAGATTGTCACTCCTGCCGGCCATGAAGAAACTATATGGGCATGGAGATAAATAGGCTGTTGCGTCGGGCGCGATCTATCGTCAGCGGGTGGGTACCGATAGGAACAGAAGAACACTGAAACGATTGGAGTACGGTCCTGGCGGTTTTCTCTTCGGCCGTTATCGTCGCGAAGACAGGAGCTTGATCGGTGCCGGAAAGACCTGCCGAACCCGACGATCACTGCTACCGGCCGTCGGCTATCAGGAGATCACTCGCCTGTCTTTGCCAAGCGACGTCCCCGCCGATCAGCTGCCACTGGCTTATCTTCCCTCGGAGCTGCTCGATCAGGTGGATGGTTATCAGTTGCTGTCCGACAAGATGATCCTCTACCGGCGCGGCACAGGGCGCTGACCCGAGTTTCAGGAAAATCTGAGATTTTCACTGAAATGCGCTGCGGCTGGTACCTCGGGTGCCCCGTGCGTCAGCGCAGTTCCAGCTGATCAGCACAAGCAACAGCAACTCTGCTTCCCCACGCAGTCAGCTGCCAGCGGTTCGCATCTGCAAGATCTGCCTCGACATTGGAACCGGGGTCAACATTGGCACCAGGTTCAATAAGTTCTTGCCGGCGGAGATCGGCCATCGCATTGTTCACTATCGCCAAGTCGTGGGTCGTCACATGAGTACTGGCCAGCAGACCACTCTCACGTAGTTCCTCGGCGATCCAGACCGTTTCATCAGGGAATGGACCACCAAGAGAAAAACAATGCAGGATCATCTGTTGCGGCACCGTCAGCTCAGCAGCCAGTTCTCCGGCTGCCAGGCTCTCGACCGATGCCCTCGCCGGATCTGGCTCTCCATAAAGAATAGAATCAACCGAGGCACCAGGTTCGACGCTGCTCGTCGCAGTGAGATCATGATCCCGGATGGCCATCCGAAGATTCTAGCAGATTCTGCTCAGAAGTCGTGTTCTCGATTGTCGTTTCTTTGCCGCAGCTTATCATCCAACTCATGGCCAAGGTCTGTCAAGCGCCAATCGGTGTCGATCAGCTCTTTGTCCAGAAGTTGATCGACAACATCGAGCATCGTGTGGACAGCATTCGCCGGAGCCCGGGCATCTCTTCCGTAGACAGCTCCGACCAGTTCTCCGGGAGAAGATGGGCGAGGACCGGAGGTGGCCAGGGCATGCAAGATGATCTGTTGCCATACGGTCAGGCCGTCCAGATCGAGATGCGCCGGCTGCTGCGCTTCAGGTCCGGCTACCAGGTGACCATAGAGGATCGCTTCAGGAACCGTGTCGGGTCTGTCTCCACTAGGGTTTTGCTCAGGCATCTTTTCCTTTGAGCGCGGCCAGTATCTGCCGACCGGTAGGGCTGATCTGCCAGGTGTCGACGCTGCCGACCCCGACGGACCGGCTTCCGTCGATGACCAGATCAAGTGCCACCAGCTTGAAAAGCAGATCTGAGCTGAGGCGCAATGAGGCCGTCTTCTTCCAGAGATAAGGATGGAACTCATGCGTGGCCAGCTCGCCATGCTTATCCAGCACTTGTAAGGCCAGCTGCTGATTCGGGTTCAGCAGCTCTCTGAGCTCTGCGGCCTCGGCGGTCAATAACCTGGAGACAGGATCTGCTGCAGAAGCTTTGAGTCGGGCAGGCGATCCGTACAAGATCTCTGTGGCCTGTTCGTCGCTACCGCGCATACTCTAAGTTTATGGTCATTTGCCCGGATGGGCTATACTTCCTGATGAAGATCATGGTTCCCGGCAATGGCGAAAACATCTTATATGGATCGACCCCGGCACGTGGGGCCGAGATAGAACCTTATACCAAGATCGCGGACGACGGGACCGTGGAATACTATGATCATCGCAATCAGCTGGTGCAGCTGTCGATCCCGGAAGGAGCTGAACGGATGATAGATGGAGCCGAGCTGAAAGGACCTGTTGTGGCGCATCTGTCTCAGGGTCAGCTGCATCGTGAGGATGGCCCGGCAGTGGTGAATGAGAACGGCCAGTACTGGATCCGACATGGCAAGCAGCACCGTGAGGACGGCCCGGCGATCATCAACGACGATGGTGAGGCATGGCTTCAAGAAGGAGAACTGCACCGGGATGCCGACCTGGACGGAACCACTGGCCCGGCATTGACGATCAACGGAGCCAAGTGGTGGTATCGACATGGGCGGCCACATCGTGAGGATGGGCCGGCGGTGATAAGCACCAACGGCTTCCATCAGGAGTTCTGGCTCGGAGGCAAGAAATACTTCGACCAGGATGCCTATCTGGATGCTGTCGACGATCTGAAATCGGAAAGCACCTGAGCGAGACCAACATGCTAAACTTTCAGTATGGCGCGTGGCGACAGAGGAACGACTCCACAGGCTGAAGACATCCTGTTCGGTCTGCATCAGCGTAGTCCTGACTTTCGTGTCAGCGTCGCTGATGATGGCTGTCAGGAGTATTACGACATCGAGGACCGCCTATGCAGGGTGGGCATCCCCGAGGATACGGAGAGATCCTTCCCCAGCCCCCGGCTTCCGGTTCGTGTCTCCGGGCCGGCACTGGTGCATGTGAGAGACGGGCGTATCCATCGTTATCACGGCCCGGCGATCGAAGCCGAGGAAGGCAGGCGCTATTGGTATCAAGATGGCAGGCTACATCGAGAGGATGGCCCGGCTGCGATAGATCCACCTCAGTCGATGGAAGTATGGTGGTACGAAGGCAAGCGCCACCGTGAGGATGGTCCGGCAGTGATCACGACCGGTGCGAACGGTGAGATAGAACTTCAAGAGTACTGGCAGGATGATTTTCGTCATCGTGAGGGCGGACCGGCGGTGATCAGTATCCTCGGCGAGGAATACTACATTCGCGGCACTCATTTCGGGGCCGATGAATACCCGGACGCGCTGAAAGATTTCCTGACTCTGAGGTATTGCCGATCAGGTGCCCGACCAGCGGTCGGACAAGGATGATGAAACTCTTCAGCCCGATACAGATGGAAGCATACTGATAAGATGCCAGGCAGTGGATTGGATACCAGTGACATCCTCTACGGACAGGTTCTGGAACGCGCCGACGAGGAGAATATCAGGCCGGTGATAGACGATTCGCGGATGGCCGCTTTCTCTGATCAAGAGTTGGTCGGATCATTGTTCACCGATCGGGACGGAGCGTTCGAGAACATGGTCGGTTATAGCGGCAACGAGCATTGGTGCGTACGCTCGTTGCTGCCGCGTCGCTGGGTGCCGGCTGATTGGGCACAGCGGATCCAGGCCGACAACGGTACAATCGTCACGCTGGCTTCGGGAGACCTGGATACATTGCCGCTCCGACCGGCTCATGTCCGAACAGATCTCGAGGAGCTGCGCCCTTATCAGCTGACCGACACGGCGCTATGGACCGCCCATACATGCATGATCGTGGCAATAGAAGAGTTGTCCCCTGAGGAAGGCAGCTGGATGATCCCGACCGGCCTCGGCCGGGAGCGCCTGCTCTATATCGGCCCTGCCGGTGAGTTGCTCGGCGCGATCAGGGTGATCCCGAACCGAAACTACGCCTGAGCAGCGCAATCATCTGTGATACAATCAAGATATGGCGACCGGTTGTCAGACAGCCGATGATGTTCTCTATGGTCGGTTCGGACCCAGGGGCGATGAGCGGAGAGGAGGCCCGCGTCCTGGTGTCCCCGTGCGCTCGCGCCTGGCCAGCTTGGACGAGACCGAGATCTGTGCTGCCCTGGAGACCGGTCAGGTCTATAACGAGATCCAGGCAAGCGATCTTGAAAGCTATTTCAGCGGCACCGACAAATGGATCGTGCGTTCGTTGTTACCAGATGAGTGGCTGCCATCAGGCCAGGATGCTGGTGACGGTGCTGTCGCCGAAACTCTCAAATTGATCCAGGCAGCCGAGGACGCTCTGGAAAGCAATGACAAGTGGATCATCCGAGGCATTCACCTGTATTTGCCGCCGGCATCTCTCTACTATCCCCATGCGTGGAGCTATACCGGCAGCTGGTCATTCAAGACCGGGCCTCTGATCGCCATCCACGAGCTGAACGACGAAGTTGGCGAGTGGGTGATGGACACGGCAGCGAAACTGTTGCTCCTGGTCGGCGATGACGAGCAGCTGTTGGGCGCGGTCCGATCCTGATTTCTCTTTATCGGCTCGGCATGATATAATCTGGTGATGGCGCGAGCAACTTTGGACAAAGCTGATGCCGAGCCAGGCACCTCGGCCACCGATATTCTCTATGGTGGGCATGTCGCCGAGCAGCGCAACCAGGCGTTGGCCGACAGAGAGCAGCGCCTCCGGCTGCGGAACAACTATTCCCGCCGACTGAAGCGGGCTGAACAGATCAGGGAGAAGCGCCGCTCAGGGCTACAGCTGAACGTTTTCGCGTCGATGCTCGAAGGCAGCAAAGAGGGGAAACAGGCGCTGCGAGAATATGGGTTGAAAGCATCACAGCTTCAACGCTGGTTCGATGAGCGGCGTCATTGGTATGCGCAGTTTCCCAAGCATTCTCCTGTATCTTTGGCCTTCCTACGCTGCCTGGAAGAGATGTATCCGCCAGACAGCAAAATCATCTTCACCCAGGAGAGCTTCAAGTATTCCGGAGAGACCGCCACGTTGAAAGGATTCAAGCTCAGTTGCGTTGATTATGATCAGGTGTCGCTCCGTCTGGAGTGGGATTATTACACCAGCTATGATGAGGTCACCGTAGATAACTTCTATCTGATCGAGGTTCCTGAAGATCAGCTTTATCCGCTGCCGGATCCGCCCCAGGGCTTGAATCTGAATCAGGATAACGACGAAAGCCTATAGAGGTTCGTAGCCCGTCGAAACCCAGCGTGGCCCGGAGAACTTGCCGGCGCAGATGGTCTGAGCGGAGTGTTTCCTCATCCGAGCAGTCGTCGGGCAGCGTCGACACCTTCAGCGGTCAGGCCCCAAAGGTGGTCCTCGTATCCTTTATAATCACCACGGGGCAGACGCTCGACCCAATCATGAGTGGCAAGTCGGCATAGGGCATGGGTCACATCCAGATGCTTTTGATCACCGGTACGAACCGAATCTCCGTAGAGGATCTGGGCGATGCCGAAAGCTGCCAAGCTGACATTGGTCTGATGGCTCGTATTCAGCACTTTGAGCACAGACCGTTCGGCACGATCCAGGTAGTGCAGTTCTTCGGACAGCTGGTCAGCAAACCGTGACCTCGCGTCTGGCTGTTCCTTGCGAGGCTGCCGGCCATAGAGAATATCGGCACCGCCGGTCTGAATGCTCGAACCAGACATATCAAAAGCATAGCATATGAGGCTCCGCCAGCTGATGCACACCGAGGAGATAAGCGCCTGGCGCATCGCGCCGCGCGTTATCATCTGTTCATGGCCGAAACCTACGATTTTGGGAGTGAACGCGTCATCGTGCTGAACAAGGCAAAAGATCATGCCGGAGTTTATCACAATGAGATGCACGGGAACTACGGCACGGCGATGATCTTCGACGGTAACCGTTCTGATTGCCTGGCCTGGGTGAAGCTGTGGCACCAATGGCCCCGTGACGAGGCTGAAGAACAGCGCTTCAAGGAGCTGAGTAAAACTTCAGATGCCTGTCCGGTCTATCATCATCATCATGATGATGAGGACTGGAGCGATGAAGACGAGGGATTATATTCGGCGTTGATCTTTTGATACCGGCCGCGATCAGTCCTGATCGGCAACCAGGATCTGCAAAGCATCAAGCAGCTGCAGCTGACAGGTCCAAAGCCGGTCGATGATCACGCTCATCTCCGTCATCGTCTGGAAACTGGAAGGAACGGCATCAAGCGCAGCTTGCGCTTTGCGGGCATGAACAGCCGACACTTCGTCCTGATTATCTTGGCGTAGCACCGCCAGCACATGGAGCAATGCCGTATCCGCGTCGAACAGATGCAGGATCATATTGCCCATCCGCTGCCTGGCGCCGGCTGTCCGGGGGATATTTTCGATGGATCCCAATGCGGTCAAGGCCCCTTGGGCGATGCGGCTGCGTGCTTCCGGAGGATAGCCCTCGCCCAGTCCGATCATCACCTGCGAGATATGCACGCAGGAGTTGATCAAGATACTGAAAGCCGGCACAGCGGTGGAGATGTCGAAAGTAGGCATTACCGACAACATTCCTCGGGCATTGCCGAGCAGATAAAGACAGCGTTCCTTATTGCTCAACGCTGCCAGATACTCCTGGCGTTCGGCCTGCATCGCCTGAACATCGAAAGAGTCTACCAGGCCGGGGTTCTCGGCATCTATCTCGGAAAAGACCTCGTTGATCTGATCCTCGATCTGTTCTTTGCTCATATAACTATTATACGGCGCAAACAGAACATCAACATGACAGTGATTTTCTGTCGTGATGATCCTGGTGTTTCCGGCCTGTCTTTCATCCCACGATTATACTTTTAGGATGGATACCTTCCCCGGCACCGTTCTCGGCTATCGTGTCTGGAACACCAAGCGTGTCAGCCGCAAGCAAGGCGATGAGTTCTTTCTTTGCCCGGCTGTCATCGGTAACGTCATCTGGCGTAGAGCTTCAATGGCGTCATTCTTGCATTGGAACAAGGGAGTCAATAAGGCGACTTGTATGGTCATCAGATCACATCGCCCGCCTGAGCCGCATTGCGTCTGTGGCCTCTACGCTTTTCACAAGCTCTGGAAGGCCGTATGGAAAATGCGCGGTCGCAGAGAACAGATCATCGGCGCTGTCGCCGGCAGCGGTGACGTACAGGTTCATGCAACCGGTTTTCGTGCCGAAGAGGCACAGATCATCGCATTATTGCGCAACAAGCGCAATCCGCATTGTCGGCAACTGGCCGAAGCCTACGGCGTGCCGTTGTTCGACAATGCCAGACAACTACGTAGATTTGCCCTACAGAAAAGTCGGCCCGCTCCTGAAGATGCCAGACCGGCGCTTCGCTGGTATGAGAATACGGACATCCTGTGGATGCTTTTGACCGTCTGCGTCATGGTATCCTGTTCCTGTATCCTGCTCCAGCCACTGGCTCTGATCATCGGATCGACACTTCTTGCCGAGATCTCTATATTGCTCACCTTATCATCTTTGCCTGCTGTCTGTGCTGTGCTGGCGCTGATGATACGTCTAAATCCCTAGGTCTTCTTTCGCACGCTGTTTTGCGTCTGCGTTGTGCCAGCGCTGATATACGGACAGGATGAGAACGAAGACTACGAGGACTCTGTGGACATTTTCACGAGCTTCTGGATCTGCGGATCACGGGCGGTCGGCCCCAATAGTAGTAATGGCGGCGCACATTGACCGGCGATACCGATCAGGGCAGCAGAACGTAGGTCTTCTATCATCGCTTCCAACTGCGTCGTGACAAGCTCGGAGACGCGGGTTTCGACCTCATAGATCGGCAGGCGTTGATCCTTGGCATCAGAGATCTCCTGCACCAGGCGACAGGCTGGCTCTCCCCAGCTTGACAGCACCATCAACGCGCTGGCAGTAGTCTTCTCGATGTTGGTTGCCGATACCAGGATGGCATGCGCTCCGGAGATCAACCGGTAGGCCTCCGGCTTGTTGGCTGCCAGGAACTCAGCTTCGTCTCCGTGTACATATTTGTCCAGCAGCGAAGCCGCCTCGACCACTTCGGCATGCGTGCCGATCCGCAACAGACGCACGGCCTCTCCGACGATGATCCCACCAAGCTGGTCAGCGTGTGCGGAAACGGGACCAGGAGGCTGATCGGTCATCAACGGATCATCCAGGGCCGCCACCAGGGTGGCCATGTCATCACAGGCAGACAGGTTGAGCAGATCAGGCAGTCTGCGCTCAGATGCGGACACGGATTCGGACATATGCAGATGATAGCAGAACCAGGCAGCTCAGGCAAGCACCAACTCGCGCCCGGCCTCGGTCAGGCGCCAGCACCAGCGTTTACAGGCTATCCTGCGCTCGGCCAGTTGTTTATCCCGTAATGAGTGCAGCAGGCTCATCGTCGCCTGCTGGGCCTCGGCGTCCGGACGCGAGGTCTTCAATCCGTGCAGCAGACAGGTGGCTCGAAGCGGATGCAGGACGATCTCCTGATCCAGAAGGTTGATCAAAGTCTGCTCCCCTGCGGTCAGTCCTTGGTCGACAGGCTTCGGCATAGAGACCTTCTCCGCCATCGGCAGGGAACCATAGAGGATCGCTTCAGCTTCCAGACTGGTCGGATACATATAGCGGATTTTCGACCGGGCAGGGGCCGATGTCCTGCTTTTGGCTCTTCACCTGGAGCCGTCTCGGCACCGTATCCGGCCTATGATCTGAACATGGACGTGCCCACATTTCCTGGTGCTCTGCTCGGCTATCGGAGCTGGTATGTCGGCCTGGTTGACGATGGTTCCGGACCGTCCCCTTGCCTTCAACCGATCGCCTGTCGAGATCGGCATGGCCGTCTGCGTTGGAAACCTGGCTTGCAGATGGCCGAGTGCCTGAGACGCGATCATGTCGCACCGCAGCAGAACTGTACGTGTGGTCTCTATGCGGTCTACGATCTGAAAAAGATACCTTGGATCTGGGCCAACAGGAGCTACATCACCGGCGCTGTCGTAGCCGCCGGAGAGATCCATTATCATCGTCGGGGATTTCGGTCTGAGCAGATGCAGATCATCGCTCTGTTGAATGACAAGCGCATCCCATTCTGCGAGCAGCTGGCCGCCGATTATGGTGTGCCGCTGTTCGATGATAAGGATGAACTGGAACAGTTCGCCGAGAAGAAAGGCATACCGTTCGCGACCACGGGCATGGAGCTGCCGAAAAGAACGCTACTGCCGGCGAAAGCAACTGTGGGCGTGTTCATCGTGTCGCTGGTCTTCGCCATCCTCTGGCTGCTGCTCACGAGTTGGGTCTTGTCGAACCTGGTGTAAAACGCCGTCGCAGGTCATGTAGGCCTCCGCCAACTTCAGGCACCGGCAGCGTAGTTTGTAGCATTCTCAGGTGATGCCTGTCGATGATAGGGTCCCAGATAAGGCTGTCGGCACTGATGTAAGCGTGATCGTCTACGACGATGGGCGGCGGATGTGGGCCGATCTGCGTGCTGAATGGGAGCAGACCCAGGCTGATCTGATCCTGCCCGGCGGCTTCTCCCGGCAACGATTTCTACGGGCCGGAGCCGGGCACACCGTATGGACCGACAGGGTGATCACCTTGCGTGATCTATGGCTGAACATCGCCGGTTATCTGGCAACCTTGGAAGAAGTCAAACTGCCCAAGGTGTTGAAGCAGCCAGAGGATAATCGGTTGCTGGCCGAAATCATCGCCGAGATACCGGTGTTGAAACCTCTGATCCGTTATTCATCAGGGTTCGAGATCATAGACAAGCAGCTGAGCTGGATCGAGAAGCAGGCCGATCTTGATTATCTTCCGCAGACGGAGCTGGAGAAGGGACTGCAAGAACTGCGGCAGAGACTGGAGGCTGCCGGGGTCAGCTTGCAGGATGGCCGTCGTTCATTGCTGGCCCGTAATGCCAAGCTGGTCGAGCTGCGTCGCCCGGTCTTGTTCGCGCCGCTTCCGGAGGTCAATCGGCAGGCTGGTGGATTGTTGAAAGGGTTGGCCCGGCAGAATCAGGTGCGATTGTATCTGCTCAGTGCTCCGGCAGTCGTGGATACCTATCTTCATCAGTTCGGCCTGGACAGCGGGGCCACGGTGACGAAGCGGTTCGATGAAAATGGCCGGATGAGCGTGCTGTTCGACAGGGGTTCTTCGGAGGCCAAAGCTGGGCGAGGAGAGCAATCGCTCGGGAAGCCGGATCCTGGCGAGATCAGTTGGCTGGTGGCCGATGACCAGATGGCGGCAGCCGTGGAGATGGTTCATCGCTGGATCGAGGCAGGAGCTGATCCGGAGAAGACGGCGATCATAGCCCCCAATGTCGAGAACTGCTCCAATGCCGTGGCCAGAGCGGCAGCGATGATGAATGTGCCGGTTCTGGTCCGGGAGATGATCTCGACCAATGAGAGCCTGCTGGGGTCGCTGTTGTTGATGCTGTCTCGCTCGGATCTGTCCAGTGAGATCCTGATCGTGGATGGAGATGCCAGGGCGTTGGGCCTCGGTGAGGAACAACTGGAAGCACTACGTCATGCTCGTGCCGAGGACAGCCTGGCCGAGCTGAAGGCGTTGTTCGGCCTCGGTCGGCAGATATTGGAGCACCTACCTGAGAACGTTGCCGAGCTGGAACCGGAATGGTCTTGGCTCGACAGTCTGGAGAAGGCGATCGCCCATATCGAAGAGATCGGGACGATCCCGTTGAACCTACCCGACCTGATCAGGAGCATCGGCTCGACCAGGAAAGAACGGGGCCGGCCGCGCGGGGTCGCCTTGGTCTCTTATGCCGAGGCTCCGGCGCTGGAGATCGACAATGCCTGCATCATCGACCTGGACGCCATGCCTCCGAAGCCCCCTTCTCCGTTCGTTTCCGAAGCACTGTTGGAGGTCTGCCCGCAGATGGAGCATCCCGACACACGCCCGCAGCTGGTCGCGGCGACCGCCGCTGCGCAGAGATTATGCCTCGTCCGCCCTCGCCATTCAGGGCGTGGCCCGGTTCAGCCTGATCCGTTCTGGACGGAGACACTACGAGCATGGGGAGGCGAAGAAACGGAGCTTTCCGATGATCAGCTGCAGACCCCGAGGCATGCGCTCCGCTCACGCGCAAGGAGAAAAGAAACCTCGCATGACCGCCTACAGGCAGCATTGCGGCAGATCGATCGTGAGCGGCTCGGGACCGACATCGGGACCCAGACTCGGAGATCATACTCGGTCACCGAACTGGAAAGCTATATCCGCTGTCCTTACGGCTGGTTCATCGCCAAGGTATTGCAACCCCTGCAGCGACCGACTTCGCAGGCGATACGCGGCACCCAGTCTCATGGCCTACTGGATGCGATCTTCAGAGAAAATGTCCAGGCTGATGAGATCGATGAGCTGGTTGCCCAGCTGGCCATCTTGAGTGAACGCGAGCAGAAGACGATGACCCGGCAACTACAACGGATCCAGGCCGCTTTTGGCGGCAGCCCGGAATGGCCTTTCCCTGAGCATCATTGTGAGGTCAGTCTGAACAGTGAGGTCAGCACCGATGATGGTGACCTGATAAGCCTACGCGGGACCGCCGATCGTATCGACCTGCGTGCTGCTCATGATCATGAGCAGGCCCCACAGATGTTGGTCATCGACTACAAATCGAACAATCCTCCATCATTCACCAGCAAAGGCATCCTACAGCCTTACCTGTATCCGATGATGGCAGCACAAAAGTATGCCGCCGAGCCACGCGGGTTCATCTACGTATCGGTACGCTATGCTCGCTACAGCGCCTGTCTGACCAACCCGATCAACGGCCTTCCGGCCTCCGGCGAGACCAGATGTGACTGGCAGAGCCGGTCACGACGCGCCTCCCGTGAGGCGTTGGAGGCGATCGAGAACATCGAGAACGGCCGTTGGTCTGAGATCGGCAAGAGCTGTCCGCCCTACTGCCCTCATCGGCTGCTTTCCGAGACAGGGTTGCGCAACTGAGAACAATCAGTCCTCGGACGGCAGCAGTTGCTTCCGAGATACTGAGAACGAGTAATAAGATTGCAGCCAGTAAGTGAAAAAAGGATCGCTGATCATCCTTCGATTTTGCGCATCGGTGTGTATAAGGCCCTTGCTCTCCAATACGCTGAAAGCCAATATGGTGTTGTTGTGTTGGACCAAGCCATATTCTTCTAATAGTTCTTTGGTGAACTTAGGAGGTTCTCCATTATGGATAGCCAGCAAGACCAGCATCCCCAATGCGTATCGTTCACCCGGTTTTTCAGGAGATAACATATCGAGCATACTCTCGAACTTGGCAGCGTCCGAGTTGAGAATCTCCGTCAAGGTTGTATCCAGAATACGAATGGATGCCTCTTCTTTTTCAGAGAGCATCTCCCATACTTTGCCTGCCAGTTGCTGTGTCCGCTTCGGATGGCATTTCGTGAGATCCAGCAGATGCTCGATCGTCGAAGCTGAGATCAACCTGTTCGTAGCTTGAAACTTTGTCTGGATGAAATCGAAAAACTCGCTTCGCGTTATACGCGGGAGCTCTACCTTTTCTACGCGCCCGAAAGTTGGGCTGTTCGTGTCTTCGAGCATCAACTCAAGAGCATGACGGATGCTCCCAGAAAACACAACTTTGACTGAAGAATTCGTCCCCATAAGTGCAGAATCGATTATGAGAACAGGATCTCCACTGCATTTGGCAAGACGTTGAAATTCATCTAATATGATGACCAGTTGCAATTTCGATTGGCGGATTCTTTTCAACAAGGAGTTCAAAACTTCTTCTTCTGGAGCAGGATGAGCAAGGCTGGTTTGTCTGTAACCGAATACTTTCAAATTGATGTTGAACTCACGTTCTACAGCTTCTACGCTCTGTCTGCCCAAACGTGCCAACTCGGGATCTGCAGCGTCTTCCAGAGCTTCTCGAATACAGGAGATCAAGGCTGACATGCTGATAGCTCTTTTCAGATTGATCACCAATGTCTTATAAGGGCCGTCTTCCGTGTCGTAAGCAAGCGCTCTGGACAAAGTAGACATGAAACTGGTCTTACCGATTTCTCGTGATCCTAATATCGCAAAATGCTGGTCACTTTTCAAAGCAGCAGCCATTCGCGATGCCAGAGCAGTGTGCTCGACCATCTGTTCAGGACTTTCTAATGGGCGCGTCCACGTAAAAGGATTTGGCATACTTCCAGTGTAAAACGCACACCGCTCAGTTAAGTTTTTTTCGCTGGCCAGTTAAGTTTTTTTCGCTGGCTGATTGCTATTCAGCTTGTTTTACAGTATTTTATGACTTCAGTAACGGTCCTGAAATCAACGATTACGCTCTGACCAGCGCTGTTTGAGTTTGCCTTGCAGCTCCCGTCCTCGGGCCACGCCTTGCTCCGATAGTTTGCGGCCCTGTTCCAGCCCCTTTTCTGACATCTCCCGGCCTCGCTCTATTCCCTGTTGGGAGATCTTCCGGCCCTTGTCCATACTCTGCCTGGACAACTCTTTTCCCTGCTTGACACTTGTATCGCCGAGCTCACGCGAGCGAGTGACTCCTGCAGCACCTGCCTGCCTGACTTTAGGCTCGCGCGAGATCCGAATCAGCAACCAGACACCTCCCCAACAGCTGAGCAAGAAGCCGAGGCCGGCTCCGGCACCGAGAAGCACCGAGACGATCAATATCCAGCTGCTGATCCCTTGGGTATCTTTACCGATACTGTGGTCGATGTGTAACCAGGTCAGCGCCTGATCCGCGCCCGCGCTCCATATCGAGCTGTCAGAGCTGCTTGCGATCGAATAGATGACTGCCAGGGCGAAGGCACAGATGATCAGCAGAGTCCCACCACAGATCAGCACTCCTAGAGGCTTCCTGTAGGTGGGACTCATCAGCTTATGCCTTCAGCACGTTATCTCGGTAATCACCGAGGAACTTCTTGAGGATATTTCCTTTGGCCCCTCTGACCGGCAGCTCGTCAAGTAGCTGACTGAAAGCCTGATCATCGGAGGCGACATCGTTGAACGCTCCGACCAGATCCGGGTCCTGTTGGAGGTCAGAGATCAGCTCCGGAGTATCTGCGGCCTTGAAACCATGCAGGCGGCCCAAGACCTTGGTGAAGCTGTCACTGATGTCACCGGATCCTGTCGAGCGGAAATCCAGACCGGCGTTCCCGACATTGATCTCGGCCCGACCGTTGTCCAGATCACCGGCATTGCTCTCGGTCGCCTTATACTGCGGGGTGATCGAGGCCAGATCCGGCGTCTCCCAGTCTTCGCTGGGCTTGGCACCTGGAGCAGGTTTGACCAGCTCCGCAGGCTGACCATCATCGTCATCATCGCCATGGTGCTTGTTCGGCTTCGGACCGATCATCCCCTTGGCCAGACGCATCACCTCATCAGCGGCAGCGCCGGCAGTGGCGATACCACCGGTGACGGTCTTGGTCAAGCCTTCCGGACCATCGAGGACGACCAGGTTGTCGATGCTCGACAGCGGTTCGGCGACCGCACGGGCGATCTCCGGCATCTGATCGACGATCTGCTGCTGGATGACCAGAGAACCGTTTTGAGCCAACGCCTCAGACTTGGCCTTGGTTGCCTCGGCCTCAGCCTGTCCTTGGGCTTTGATCGCCTCAGCCTTCGCTTTACCGATCTTCTCGGCAGCAGCAGCCTCAGCCTCAGCATCAGCGATCTGCATAGCCTTCTTACCCTGAGCCTCCTGCTCGACGCGGAACAGGTCGGCCTTGGCCCGCTCACGAACCTCGGCGTCGAAGCGCTTGGCAGCCATGCCGACTTCCATCTCGGCGACCTTGGTCTCCTGCTCGACAACCTTGGCCTTGGCCTCGGCCTGGGCCAGCGGTCCGGCCTGAGAAGCAGTCTCGATCGCCTTGTCCTGATCGGCCTTGGCCTGAGCAGCGATGACCTCGGTGTCACGACGCATCTGGGCGATCTCACGATCCGCCTGCTGCTTGGCTTCCTCTTTGGCCTGACGGGCCTGATCGGCGGCGACCGAAGCATCCCGTGCCACCTGCTCGGCCTGTGGTCGGCCGAGGTTGTCGATGTAGTTATTAGGATCACTGATCTCCTGGATGGTCAGGGAGTCGATCTGCAGGCCGATCTTGGCCATGTCCTCATAAGTCGCCTCCCGGGCCTTGTCGATCAACGACTGCCGGTTGGTGATCAGCTCCTCGATGCTCATGCTTCCGACCAAGGCCCGCACCTGACCAGTGACCAGGTTCTCGATGTAGCTGTTCATCTCCTTCTCATCGATGTCGAGGAAACGACGCGCAGCCCGAGCCATCGCATCATAGTTGTCCCCGACCTTGTACAGCAGCACCCCGCGTACGGAAAGAGCGATCTTGTCCTTATCGTTGGCCTCGGCGGCGAACTGGGTCGAGCGGCTTTTCAGAGACAACTTGGAGGTCCGAGAAGTCAGCGGATTCACCCAGGTTGCCGAAGTGGCGATCCGGAAATCAAGGCCTTCCAGACGGTCCTCCTGGATCTGCTCGACCACACTGGCATCGCTGTTGGCGATCTTGTCCTGTGCGACCACTCCCGACGTATGGGAGCCTTTGGCCTTGCCGACGATGATCAAAGCCTCATTCGGGGCCGGAATCTTCCAGGCACGACGATAGAGGAAATACACGAACAAGAAGACTACGAACAAGATAAAGATGATGAATGGGGCAAGAATGAGCTTTTCCACGGGTTTCCTTTCGTTGAGTTGGGATGAGCAGCAGCGAAGATAACCTAGCCGAACAATCTGGACATATCTTTTCCCTAACCAAAGCAGTTCTGGGCGGCTTACCGGTCATAGCCGGAGCCGAACCAGCTGTTGATGATCAGGTGATAGAGAACCTATAATCATCTGCATGGAGAAGCTGAGTGCAGATTCCATCCTCTATGGAGGACCGGCTGACGATACCGAGAGTCATCTGCGTTGGCAGCTGGAGCTGTTGATCAAAGATTATGACTCGGCCGATGTGAGCAGGAATTCGCCGCCACAGCTTTTCTGGAGCCTGCTCGACGAAGATCTGTTACCGCATGATAAGCACTCGCGGGACTTCATCAAGGAGATGCTGAGAGCTTTCATCTGGGAGATCTGGAACGCTCATTCAGATCGGGTGAAGCCGGAGCTGCACCAGCACTGGTTATCGGCGCTGGCATACGGCCCCGGTATCGTACCGGCGCGTGACAGATACAAGGAGTTGTACAAGGATATGTTCATCTGTATCTGTCGCGCTGCCTGTATCAGATGACGCTGCCAGGATTACAGGCTCTGTTTGAGAAGTTGGAGCAAAAGTCGATCCTGAAGTTCAGGCATGTGCCTGAGCTGGTGGTGATCTCTGATGTATCGGACGCATCCTTGCATTACGCATCCAAGGACCTCGGGAAGACGTTGTGTGGCATCTCCGTCGATCGAGAGTACCCAGGCAGCTTCTTCGACAGCCTTGATACCGACACCAGCGGCGCTGCCAGGTTCCAGGGGACAGAGCCGCTGACACTGGCAGCAACCTGCGAGCTTTGCCGCAAGCTGGACAGGCGTAAAGCCGAGGCAGACAAAAAGAAGGTCAAGTTGGATGCTCGGCGCCAGATCAGTGTCATTTCCGATCCTGTGGCCCATGCAGTGACCAAGGCAGCCCTGACCAGGCTCGGCGATAAACGCCGATGTCCGGAGATTGTCTCAGCCGAGATCGAGGCTCTGATCTGGGAGAAATCCCTTGATCATCTGCTCCTCGAAGAACCTTTGTCCTCGGCGACCAAAAATGATCTGCGCCGGCTTCGACGAAAGCATTCACTGTTCGCCGATATCCAGGACGAGCAGTGAGTGTCTTCGTCCTCAGTAGAGGGTCCGAACCCGGATCGTCTCCGGCAGCGCCCGGAGCTGCTCTTCGATCTGCCGGGTGACATCGGCGGCAGGAGCAGCATCAGCGGCGTTGATGTCGATGACAACGTAGCCGACGGTCTCGTTCGTGCCCAGGTACTGCCCGGAGATGTTCACGTCATGCGCACTCAAGACATTGTTCAGCTTGGCCAGCACCCCGGGCTCGTTGACATGAATATGGATGAAGCGGTGCGTATGCGCCTGCTCCGGTAATGACAGCTGCGGAAGATTGACACTCAGCGAGGTGCTGCCACTGTTCACGAAGCTGATCAGCTTGTCGGCGACGAACCCACCGATGTCGGCCTGGGCCTCCATCGTGCTACCACCGACATGCGGGGTCAAGATCACGTTCGGTAGGCCGCGCAGTGGGCTCTCGAATGATTGCCCTTTCGATTTCGGCTCGGTAGGAAAGACATCCACAGCCGCTCCGAGTAGCTTACCATTGCCGATCGCTGCCGCCAGCGCATCCGGGTCGATGACGAACCCGCGACTGAGATTGAGGAAGAGCGCCTGATCGCGCATCTGCTCGAACTGCTCGGCCCCGAACAGGCCTTGGTTCTCCGGGCGACCATCGACATGCAGGCTGACGATGTCCACACTTGAGAGCAGCTCTTCCAGACTTGCGCACTTATGCGCATTGCCAAGAGGCAAGCGCTCCTCAAGATCATGATAATAGACCTGCATCCCCAGGCTTTCGGCCAAGACCGACAGCTGCGAGCCGATATTGCCATAACCGACGATTCCGAGCCTACGACCCCGGATCTCGTGGCTACCGGTAGCGCTCTTGTTCCAATCACCCTGGTGCATCTGCATGTTCTTGTCACCGAGGCCACGATACAAGGAGATGATCTCGCCGATGGCCATCTCGACGACGCTGCGGGTATTGCTGAACGGTGCGTTGAAGGCGGCCACCCCATGCCCGGCTGCGGCGGTCAGATCTATCTGATTGGTGCCGATGCAGAAAGCACCGACAGCCAGCAGCTTTGGAGCAGCGTCGAGGACATCGGCAGTGACCAATGTTCCGGAACGGATCCCGAGCAGATGGACATCGGCGATCTTTTCCTTCAACTCGTCCGGGGCCAGAGACGCAGCCACCGTCTCCAGCTGATAGCCTTCGGCCCGGATCGCCGCTTCGGCATCAGCATGGATGTTCTCCAACAACAGGACCTTGATCTGGTCCTTGGGGAAACGCAGCGGCGGGTTATCTATGATAGGCACACGAACAGCATAGATGACCGCGCGCCGGCCACACCTGGTTCTTGCCTCGGCGCATGGCAGTCGGCGCTCAACGACAGGCATAGGCATCATGCTTGCCATATGTTTGATGGTGATGTCAGAGGACACCCAGAAAGCTCCGGCCGGTGAGCAGCCGACGGCCCCAGGCTGGTACCCGGATGAGCCGAGTGCCCAGAGCTGGGCAAGCTCGGACAGAAATGACCTTTACCGATTGCGTTGGTGGGACGGCAGTCAATGGGGTGAGAAGAAATACTCTCAAGAACCGATGGTTCCGGCACCGCCGTCTCGATTCGACCGATGGTTCCGGCACCGCCGTCTCGATTCGACCGATGGTTCCTCGGCTTGATGGTTTTCTTGTTCATCATCAACTTGGTGACGATGTATTGGTTCTCGGTGATCATCTGGGGTGTGCTATTACTACAGTTCTCGCTCCGATTCGGTGTCAATCGCTACCGGCGGCGCCACGGCATCAAGGTGACACTGGTAGGTGCCCAGCGATCGGACATCAAGACCTTGTCCGTCAGCTGGGTGCTGTTCTGTTTATTCGGGGCATTGTTCTTGTTGTTGCCGAACTCACCCATGTCGACGCTCGGAGCGGCGGTCATTCTGGGGTTGGGGCTGTTCGGGGTCGCCGTTGCCATCTACGCTTGGCACAACTTGCGTGATCCTCAGGCTCTGTATAAACGATGGAACAAAGCATTGAACAAGAGCAAGGGCAAGAAATCTGATCAGGAGGCCGGTGCATGAACGACCAGGACAAAAAGTTCGTCGACGAATGGATGGAGAACAAGCGCCGGAACGTAAATCGGTTCAGACCCGGCGAGGTGTATCTGGAGGTCACCCAAGACATTTTCTCCCATCGGGTTCGCAACCTGGCAGAAGGAGATTTCAGAGGTTCTTTCCCTGATGGCACGCCTCTCCCGAGTGATGAGAAGCTGAAGATACTGAAGCAAGATCTGGAGGATAATCAAGGCAGATGGATCTTGATCAGAGATTACTCGATCATCAAGGTAACTGACAGCTTGGAGAAGATGAAAGCTGAACTGGATCCGCAGCCAGATGACCTTTGCTTTCCGATTGCCTATCCGCCGGTGCGAGACAAAGAGCGAGAAAAACTCCGATCCGGGCGGATCCTGTTCGACGATTGATCATCATGGTGAAAACCGGATGCGATAGGCATTCAACGATCGCTTTTGCCAGGTCCCTGGATGCTGTCGAGGCGCATGGCACTCAATCTGGCTGAAGCCAATGGTTGAGATACTTCTGTCTCAGCTTCCTTCGGCTCGCCCGTACCGATCACATGACCAGGATATTGTTCGGCGACAGAGACCAGGGTTGCACTGACCTCCTCGTCGGGTGCGGCAGCGAAACCACCGACAGCAAACAGATCTTCACGGCGCCAGTAGATGTCATCAGGGTCCGGTTCGTGCTTCTTGACATGGTCGAGCATCTTTGCGCCCGCTCCGGCCGGTAAACCTCCTGGTGCCAGGTCGGCGGCGAACAAGAGATAGCTCAAACCGTCTTTTCTCAGTAGCTCGAGGTCTTGTTCAATGCTTCCGGCCTTCAACTTGTGTCCTGGGGTCAGCAGGCGGATATACTCCCCTGCGCTCCGGGCCAGGGCAAAGTTGGCCGTGATCGCCTTGCCCATATGGCGGCCGTTCATGGCGATCTTTATCCTGGGGTCGGCGCGGAATACTTCAGGCGCTTCCCACTCCTCACCATCGACCTGGAGCAGCCATTCCCATTTCACGTCCTGATTGCATAAGCCTGCGTAACTTTTCAACAGCTCCTGTACTTCTGTCATGTCTACGGCGGTCAGTATCGAGACCATCCCGGCCTTGCCCGTGACATCGCGTTCGCGGTCGATGATCTGTTGCTCGGTCCCGGCAAAGCGCTCCGGGTCGGCCTGGAACGGTAGGCTCGGATCACGGAGCTTTCTCAACGCCTGTAATCTCTGCACGACGAAGATGTGTGATCTCGGCCTGGACACCGAGAAGTACTGCGGATGATGCATCAGGCTATGCTCATGCGCCCGATAGACCAAGGTCCATCTGTCTTTGATGAAGAAACTGGGATGATGCTCGGCGACGGCCAAGGCGGCGCAGCTGTCCTCGCCGGTGTCCAGCGCGACCTGTCCGCCGTAGGCCAATAGGAACTTCTTACGCCATAAGGTGCCCTGGGTGGCGTAAGGCATCCGTTCGTAATGCAACCAGTAATCGGTCAGCTCCCCAGGTTTGAGGACACCACCATCGGGCTTGGGGATACGGGCCCGACCATGATCATCTTGTGCGGCATCGCGCTCGCGCATCTTGTCTCCATCCAGGTGGTCGGTCCTGGCGACACAGAATGCCAGGCTCTCATCGGCGAGTAATGGTTCCAGCAGTGCTTCCATGGATCCCGAATGTAGCTGGTCATCAGCATCAAGGATCTGGACGAACTCGCCGCCGGCCCGGGTCAGCGCCAGATTGCGGGTGGCAGCAACCCCCAGCTTGGCTCCGTTACTACGGACGTGCACGCGCGGGTCATCCTTCAGGTAATCAGGCGGATCCCAGGCCTCCCCGTCGAACTGGAGGATCCATTCCCAGTTTGCATCTTGGTTGCGCAGGCTGAGATAAGCTTCATGCAGGTACGGGGCCTCGGGCACGTGTGTCGGCGTTATCACCGAGATCAAAGGCGCGGAGCGAGCCTGGTTCCTCGGCTGGTCCCGGAGGGGTCGAGGCGTGTTTGATCGAGCAGAGATCGAAGGCGTGCTTGGTGAAGCGGGTGCAGGCATGCGCAACAGCTTGTCATCCGCATCGACACCGAGGCTGCTTTGGTCATCGCCGGCGAAGCAGGGGAGAAACGAGCAGTGATCTTGCCTGATGGTAAGATCTTGTTGATGGGACGCGGAACCGGCATCGGAGAACAGGCAGGGGCGATGCCACGAGGCGTTTTACGAGTGTCGATGCCGGCTGTGCCGACGGTAGATGATCTGGCGGCGAAGCTCACCGATGACCAAAAGTTCATGCTGACGGATTTCGCCGGGCATCTGAATACCAAGATGACGGTTGCCTGGTCGGAGTTCTCGCATCATCCTTCCGGGTCGCCTGACCTGTTGGCCGTCAGTGATATTCCCGGAGCTGAGCCTTTCGCCATCACTGCTTCAGGTGGCATCGCCTCGGTAGACCGTCCGCTGCCGGAAGTCAGCATCGTCTTGGATGCTGACCAGCTGAAGGAACTGAAAGATGCACCGGATCGCCGGCGGCCGCCGGCGATCCGGGCACGATCATCCGTGACCGAGAGAGATATGCAGGCGACACGCTATTATCGCTATCATGGCGGCCCGCCTTCGCGTGATGACGGGGCTGCTGTCGTCTTCTATGATGGAGACAAAGCCGATGAGTACTGGCTGGATGGGCGGAGGATGTCGGGGATGGATGCAATACTGACCGAGCTACAGGCCCGTGAAGCTGCCGGCATCAGTCACCCGACCTGGGAGGAAAGCGGTGAACAACCTACCTATCAGACGGTCTTCTACGATCAAGACGACGTTGAGGCATTGCGGATCACCGTCAGCGCCAAATCCGACTATGAGGCCGAGAAGAAGGCGCGGGAGATCTATCATCATCAACTCGGTGAGACCAAGCCACGAGCGGTCAGATCACAGACCACACGTCAAGAAGATGCGACCGGAGACGATCCGCAGGTGGTGTCATCAGTTCAGACGGCCGATGTTGCCGGTACCAGGATCAACAACAGCGTCTCCGGAACTGTTGGCGGGAACATCATTCAAGTGGCCGGCGACATCGATGAGCTCGTCCTCTGATCGCTTACATCCGTGTGCGGAGCACAAACCAGCTCCCGATGCTTTCACCACACATTATCATCAACTCATGGACATCAGACCCTTATATTCACTGCGATTGGCGGCAGCGGGCCTGGAGCTGAGGCTGCCCGATGATCAGGAGCTGTTGCAACTGGCACGCACTGCCGAGAAAGGAGTGCATCCGCCGGATGAGATGCCATTCCGTGTTCCCTGGACCGATCCCTCTCCTACCTTCATCGAGGACTTCATCACTCATCATCAAGAACTGAGGGACTCGTGGTCTCCGGACAAGTGGCGGCTGCGATTGGCCGTGTTCGTCGACGGCGAACCGATCGGTGTCCAGGACATCCGGGCAGATGATTTTCATGACCGTCGCAGCGTGAGCTCCGGTTCCTGGTTGAGCCTGCAGATGCAAGGCAAAGGTTACGGGACGATAGCCAGGGCGGCGATCCTCAGTCTTGCTTTCCTCGGCCTTGACGCTGCCGAGGCCCGCACCGAGGCGATGGCCTACAATCGTTCTTCACAACGAGTGACCGAGAAGATCGGCTATCAGCTGATCGGCGAAAACCATCCACTGGTACGCGGACGACCACAGAAGGAGCTGCAATACAAGTTGTCGCGGGAAGCATTTCTTGCCAACCTACAGGCCGGTAGGATCCCCACGGTCGAGATATACGGGGCCGAAGGCTGCCGAAAGCTCACCGGAGCCGACTGAGTATGCAGATGTCGTTTCGGGCCGAGCAGGCAAAAACAGGCATGTTCGTCGGCAACGGCTATGATCTTCATATGGCCAGAGGAAGCAGTGATCGTGCCGTCGACGCGCGGGGTATTGCCCCGCATCGCAAGACACGATACGGACTGATCGTGGCCGAAGATCTCGCGCGACACCTGCACGGCAGCTTGTCCCGAGACAGATACACTTCACTGTACGTGATCGATTTCGGTGATGGCAAGGAGATGATGTTCGACGTCGATGATCGAGATGGTTATCTGCTGTTCAATGAGCTCGAAGCTTATCCTCTCGGCGAGGGCATCGGATCCCGTTTCCTTGACGGTCTGCGTAGTTTTGCCGATCAACGTGGGCAGGATCTGCGCTTCTGTGATGTTCTTGCCCCGGATTTCTTTGATCGATTTGATTGGCTGGAAGAGGTTCCGACAGGTGTGGAGCATGAGCAGCGCGAGATCATCGACTACTGGTATCGGCGAGGCTGAGCCGAAGTCAGATCGGAAAAGATACTGGCATGGCTTTGATCTGCTACAATGGCAGTATGGCTCGCGGATCAGGCACTGATGACATTTTCAATCGTGGGGCAGGACCCAGAGCGAATGTCTTTGGACTAGACCGTGTTCAACGCCAGGACGGCACCCGTGACCAGATGGCAAGTCTTATCTTTCCTGCCGAGCAGGCCGGTCTTTATGATGCGGCCGACTGGCTGAATGAGAATGGTCCCAGGAAGGCCGGCGTGCCTTCGTCCGCGCCAGGCGCGGAGGCACATCGAGGAACTCTGCCTGAGCAGCTGAAGGAACTCGACAAGATCGCGGTAGAACAGGGCTGTTATGATGTTTCTGACCTGATTCGCTATCACCTGGCTCATCGACCATTGTAAGAACCAGATCAGACGCTCTTTGATGACGATCGTCGTCGGGACGGTTTTTGGTACCTGAAACAGCATGATGCCGTCGTCGATGTGTTATATTGTGTCCGTGGCCAAGTCAGATGAAGCCAAGCAAGAGCAGCCGGACAAGATGTCCTCACGGATCATGCATCCCCGATCAAGGGCAGCTTGGATCTATGGCCGTGTCCATCCGCGTGGTCGCCGTGCTGCCGGAGTGGTCTATCTTGGTCGCCGGCGCAAGCAAGCTGATGATTGAGTACTTGCGACGATCGCAGACCGTCTTATTTTCTTGAGCGGCGGTCCGATGGAAATGATCGTCTTGGATCGTATCTCTGATTATTCTTCGGTCATGCAGCCATTGGAGTATTTTGAGCTGAAGAGCAAGCTGATCGAGGCCGGTTACCATGCCGAGATCTACTGGGCGGAAACGGTCCAGGCACCGGAGACGGCAGAAGATCTGTTCCGGCAATATGGCTGGGTGGTGGTCAACAGCGGGATGAAAAACCAGGTTGCCGAAAAGATCTGGGCCAAGATACAGGCGGCGATCGCTGCCGGCAAGCCTGTGAGCAGTGTGTTCAAGCATCCGGGCAAAGCCGCTGCGATCCAGTCGGGTTGGGATGATCGGAATCGACGCCTGAAAGAGTTTCAGGCCGTCAAGGACGAAGATCAAGAACAAGTACTGGACTGGTTACGCGGACTGCCCTGGATCGGCCAGATCACCTGCTGGCATCTGGCCAAGAACCTCGGGATAGATTGTGCCAAGCCCGATCGCTGGTTGGAACGGGTGGCGGCAGCCTCTGATGAAAGCGTAGCCGGGCTCTGCTCCCGATTGGCCGATCAGAGCGGGGATCGGGTGGCGACTGTCGATCTGGTCATCTGGCGCGCCTGCAATCTCGGACTATGGCCCGCAGCACCGGCTGCTGATGCGATTGGAGAAGACGGTCGGGTGGCAGAGGCGGCCGTATAGTGGTTGCATGGCACGAGGAGGAAATACTCAGACGACCACGACAGCCCCTTCCAGAAGCGGGAACGGATCAGAGGTGAAGATGCTTCTGTCCAACAAGGACGTGATGAACCTTTATTCGCTGGTTGCTGATGAAGAGGTTCGCGAAGCAGGTCTGTTCGACCTGGCTTGCGAGACTTTCGAGAAGATCAAAGGACAGCTCGAAGGAGACATCTACGGAGATGATGACTGCCTGGAGACGATGGTCTCCATAGATCAGGAAGACATCGACAAGGTCGTCCATGCGGTCGAGGCAGCCGATCCTCCCGGTCTTGGCTGGATGCTGAACGATGGACAGGCGCTGCAGAAGATCATCGACATCACCGGTCAAAAGTATGAGTTCGATCTTGACGGAGAAGATCATTTTCAGCTGAGGCGCTACCTGCTGCCGGTACTTTCAGAGAAGATGAAAAAGCAATACCTTGCAGAACCGGTCGAGAAAGCGATGGGAGATATAGCTGTGCAGGCAGGCGTGGCCGATATCCATATCACCGACTTCTCTGAGATCAGGGACGCGGTAGATACCTATGTCGACGGTGGCGGGCGCTTCCGACTGGCCCCGTCCCGACGTTGGGCGCTGGTGAAGGCTCTCAAACTCGGAGGCCCAGAACAGGCTGAAAAGATTGCCGACAGACTCGATCAAGCCGAGCCGATAAGCTAGACCTCGAGAGGACGGGCACGGTCTCCCACTCCAGCTTCTTTCTCTTTTGATGTAAGACCAAGGCCCGTGGGATCGGATCAGACCGATGATCAGTAGGGGAGGACAAAGTTGGTCGTCGCCGTGGAGCCGGAGGCGGCAGCCAGGATCCGATAAGACCCAGAAGCATACTTCCTCAGCTTCGGAAACAGTTTGGTCAGGCGGATCAGATGCTTTCCTGCTTCCATCTCGGGCAGTGCCCTCTTCACGGTGATGCGCTTGCCGGTAGTATGCAGGGAGAGAACCTGGAAGGTCACCGGGCCACTCGTGATGAGACGGAAGCGGAGCCGGGCCTGATCAGGATGAGCCAGAATATGCGGCCGGCACTGAAGGCCTGTGATCACCGAACGCCCTGTCTGCTCGTCAGGGATGATCGGAGTTGTCATCGGATCAGCATCGGCAGATCGATCCCGAGAACCAGAAGACGGTGTGTCTGCTCCGGGGATCGGCGTGGGCGTACTCGGTGTATGCAACCCGGATGTCGTCCCTCTGACCGTGATCTGACTGACCTCATCATCGGCGTTGGTCAGCAGATAATAGGTGGCAGCGGCATGGCCTGGCTGGTCAGGGATGAAGCTGATCATCAGATGGCAGCTGTCGTCTGGAGCCAGGGTGGAACCGGTACAGGTGTCGGAGCTGATCGGAAATTGGGCCAGGGAATGCTCCGGGGCCAGCAGTCTGCGAATCACCAGCGGCTGATCACCGGTGTTGGTCACGGTCATCTTCTCTACCGAGGACTCGTGGCCGATGGCGACGACACCGAAATCATGTTTGCCCGGATCGACGACAGCTATAGGGCCTTTCAGTACCGTTGCCGTCAATGGCACTCTGAGCGGTGTATCGATTCCGGTGTTGTCTATCTGGAGCTCAGCGTGATATACACCAGGACCTGGAGGCGAGAAGGTAACCGCCATCGAGCATTTCGACAGAGGATCCAATGTCTGTCCGCTACAGTGATCAGCGGCGATGCTAAATGCATCGTCACCGATGATGTCGGTACTCAGCACCTGAGCCGTGAAGGCAGCAGATCGATTCTGCACATATACCTGTTGGGTCTGTTTTCTGTCGCCATTCCGTCTGGTCTCGAAGACAGGCACAATAGGATACAATGATCCGGTGGCTCCGGTTCCGGAAAAGAATACGTCGCGGCTGACCTGATGGCGCTCACGGGTCCGATATTCGTACTCTTCGGCGTTGATGGTCAGCTTGCCGACCGATGTGAGCAGTTCGGTCGGCGCGAAGCGGACGGTCAGATAACATTGTTCTCCGGTCGATAATGACCCGCCCTTACAACCATCAACAAGAGTGTAGACCGAGCCGCCATGTAGTGAGACGCTGAGGTCATTCATCACGTTAGGTCCTCGATTGAGGACGGTGATCCTTGTTTCGACCGGGGCGCTGTTGATGGTCACGAAGCCGAAATGATGCTCGCCTGGGGTGGCAGCGAGGTAGGAGCTGTCATTTGCTTCTGTATCGGCCGAGGCAACTGTCGGCAGAACCAGGCACAGAACGGCGAGCAAGAACAGGATTGTCGATCTGATACCGGGCATGAAAACTTCTTTGAGTATAGGGCAGTCGGCAGGTGCCGCCGGGCAAATATCGCCTCGCGGGCTGGAGGCCTCAGCCTTTCTCGGCGGCTTCGGCATGGGCCAGCAAGAACTTGTCCGATCCCATCCAGCGTTTGTGCTCCAGGCTGAAGACTTCTGCCTGCGAGGCGATCACCAGAGGATTATGCACGGCAGCCAAGATCTGATTGCCGCCGGCGGCCAGGCGCTGTAGCTGCTTGGCCAGCAACAGCGCGTTCTTCGGTGACAAGGCCATGTCCGGCTCATCGAGGAGGACCAAAGTCGGCTCCTTGATCTCGTTTTCCAGTCCTTTGAGGATCAGCGTACCGACTTCGCCGTGAGACATGAAATGTGAGTTGAGCTGAAAGGCGATCCCGGCTCCGCTTTCACTCAGATGTCCCTGGGTGCGGACGTTGTCCTTCTCGAAATCGTAGTTCAGGATCGGGACGTTGCCGCCGATCTCCAGTTTGATCGTCTTCCGGGCCTCTTCATTCTTGAACTTGACCTGGGAGCAATAACTGCACAGCAGCTCGATGATCGTCGACTTGCCACTACCCTGTTCGCCGACCATCAGGTTGACACCCGGTCGGAAGGCAAGCTTACGGCTGCGATTGAAGACTCGGTATTTCTTGCGAAAGCTGATCGACTCCAGGAAAAGACCCGGCTCTGCCGAGCTTCCTTTTGCCGGTTTCCTCTTCTTGCTCTTATCAGTGGCTTTGGATTTGCTCACCTGCCCCATACAGACAGAATAGCATAATCGCAGGATCGGAGCAGATGCCAGTGTGACCGGAGACATACGCCATGCCGTGATCACCAGATCGGACAGAGCCTATTCAGCAGCATCCCCGCCGGGTTTGCCCCGCTGCTCACGCCAACGTTTGTTGGCGACAGGATCGGTAGGCCCTTCATGATCTTCAGGCAGTCCTTTGGCTTTCAATCGTTCGGCACGCTTCTGTCGGCGTTTTCTGTCTGCCTCGGCTCTTTCGTCAGCGCGTTCGCGTTCTTCATAGCAACGTCGGGCCTGAAGCTTCTTCTGGCGTAGATACTCCTCCTTGATCAAAGGGATACGCTCTGCGATGATCTCCTGCATCAGCCGCTCGGCCTCGGCACGGTCGGTGGAGATCACGACCGCGCCTTTGCTCAGACGCCGCTCCCGCAGTATCGTTCCCGACAGCTGCTGATCAGAGACGAGATGCTCATACTCGGTGTTCTCGTCGATGATCACCGTCGGATCAGCCTCCCCTTTCTCAGACTTGGCCGGCCAGCGGAAGCAGTACAAGACGATCTTCTCGGGCCTGGTCCCGACCTTGAAACTGGCTCGGAGTTGAACCTCCCAGCCTTCCTCTCCGCTCCGGCGTGGATGATCATGGCCATTCAGCTCGATAGCCATCGCCTCGGCATCGGATCTATCCTCGAAGACAGCGAACTCGGTGACACTTTCGAACGGGATGACCTCCGACAAAGCATAAAGATAGCGATAGTTTCCGTTCCTGTCCGGATGATCTGCGCTGAAGGTCTTCGGTCCCTGCAAATACTCTTGCAGATCGCGGGCCTCGCTCAAGCTGAGCGGAGACGTGGGCAGCCGCTTCGTTCTGCGTGGGTCTGCCTGGCCGTAGAGGATGTTCTCGGCCGTATGGTCTTGCCGGCTCATCGACAGAGTATAGCAGATCTGCCCTCCGGGGCAGACCTGAGCATCCGGTCAGTCGGACGGCTCCAGGATCAGCCGGCGGCCGTCTTGGCTTTCCCTGGGGCTGCTTTCGTCTTCAACGCGGCGCGAGGGGTGCCGGCAAACAAGACCAGGCGACCCTCGGCATGCGGAGCCTCGGTCTGGCAGGCTTTTGCATCCACCAGCTCACGAGTGATCGGAAAACAGTCGCTGCTGGTGCAGGAGATGGCCAGATCATCCGGAAAATCGGCGAGCAGCTCACGCAGGTCGGCAACGGTAAGGGTTTTCTTTTGTTTTGCCATGGCGACAGGATAGCATAAAGGCGCATGCGAATCAAGGCCTGGAGGCTTTACTTGGGAGAACTATGGCCGTAGCCCCGAAAGACACCTCCGAACAGCTGATCATGGACAGTGATCAGCTGGCCACGGAGCTGGGCCTGTCGCCGGAGCAATCCCAGATCCTCGGGCTGAAGACGGACACCGTGATAGCCGCCGGCGCCGGCGCCGGAAAGACGACAGCTCTGGTCGGAGCAGTACTCAACGACCTACTGGTGGAGAAGGTGGCACCACAGCGTCTCTGCGTCTGCACATTCACTCGGGCAGCTGCCGCCGAGCTACTGGTGCGCCTGCAGGTCGGGCTTGACCAGTTGCTCGGGGCTGATGCTGACAGCATCGATCTGCAACAGTGCTGGATCGGGACCATCGACAGTATCAGCTCACGGTTCCTGCAAGGCGTCAGCACCGGACCGGTACAGATCTTCGACCCGCATCAGCTCCGACGCTTACGCGCCCAGGCACTGAAGAAGACCCTGGACGAGCTCGATGATGCCGACCTCTACATCCTGGATCATATCCTTGATCCAGACAATGGTGAGCTGGAACAACTGTTGCTGAAAAGCTATGATACCGTACTCAGTTCTCCGAGCGGCCTCCAGCTGCACATACCGCCGACGCAGCCGTTCGACCTTCAGGCCTGTGAGGATGCATTCGCCGCGCTCCTGGCCGAACCGAAACTGAGTGACAAGGCCGGCGAGGCTGTCGCCGATGATCTGGCGCGTATCCAGGCGGGCGAGATAGAAGGACTGGCAACCAACTCCTATGGGATACGGGCAGCGGCGTTGGTCCCCGCCCGTGATGCGGCCATCGCTAGCAGGGAAGCATACCGGGAGGCGATCAGCGATGAGAAGACGAAAGCGGCCCGGGTGGCTTTCATCGCCGCCTATGAGGCTTTCATGGGAAACTACCAGCAACAACTCGATGATGCCGAGGCGATGGATTTCAGCGCGTTGAACGCGGCAGCCTTACAGCTGTCGCATCAGCAGGGTAACATCTTCGAGCGTACCTACGTCGATGAGGCCCAGGACACCAGTCCACTGCAACAGGAACTGCTACGGGCGCTCAGCTCCGGCCCGGCCATCCATATCGGTGATGCCAATCAGTCGATCTATGGCTTTCGCGGCGCAGATGTGGACAACTTCCGCCGAGGTGTCGCCGGGGCAGAACGGATCGAGCTCGCCGATAACTACCGCTCCCGTTCCGATGTCCTCGAAGTGATCAACACCTTATGCGCCCAGCTGCCGGACCTGAAACAGGATCTGGTCTGGATGCGTTCAGGACGCGAAGATACAGCCGAGGATACCGGGTTGGTGTCGGCGGAGATGCTGCTGACCCTGAACAAGAGCCGTCCGATGAAAGCAGCAGGAGAAGCTGAGCTGGCGGTTCCACATATTCTGGCCTCGGCGGCGGCCAGGGGCCTGAGTTATAATGACGTCTGCGTACTCGTGCGCAGCAATGATGAGGTCGGGATCTACGCCCAGGAGTTTCGGCGGCACGGAGTGGCTGCATTGGCGATCCAGGGGCGTGGGTTGTTGATCCAGGAGGAATGCCGGGATGTGATCGCCTATCTGCGACTGCTGGCCGATGAGCGTGATGAAGAGGCATTACTACGGGTGCTGTCCAGTCCGTTCTGTGGCCTCGGTGATCATAGGCTACACGAGATCTGTGGTAGCCGGGCCACCGATGTCCAGGCGTTGAAGGCGCGAAACGCACATGTTGACAACACGGATGAGGACTGGCCGCATCTGAGTGAGATCATCGCCGTCGAAGAGCCAGGGTTCTGGGAACGCTTTCAGGAAGTCCGCAAGCAGCGTATCGGAGCCAGGGCCACGGACCTGCTTCGGCATGGGATCGAAGCACACGGTTATGATCTGGCCTTGCAGCTGCTCGATGAGACCGGTTATCGCTGGCGCAATGTGGAGAAGCTGTTGTGGTTCATCGCCGATCTCGAAGCCGAAGAAGGTCCGGGGCTGCATACCTTGACCGAGCGACTGGAGATAGAGGCCGAGGCCGATGAGGAGAAACCGGATGAGAGATTACCCGCCGAGATCGATGCTGTCCGGGTGATGACCGTGCATCAGGCCAAGGGCCTCCAGTTCAAGCTGGTTGCCGTGGCCCGATTGTCGAAACAGATCAGGGCCAAGCCCGGCAAGGTCTGGATCGCAGGTGATCAGAGGGATGCAGATGCTTCTCTTTCCGCCGGCGCCCTGGGCATGTCCTTACCCGGTGTCAAGGACAATGTCGCCGCGCGGCTGATCGATGCACAGAAGACGGCTGATCAGGCTGAGGCTTCACGGCTGCTCTATGTAGCTCTGACCCGGGCCGAGGATCACCTGATCATGATCGGCTCGGCAGCGCAGACCACTGAGCAGCAGATGAAGCTGGAGCCGCCGTTCTCGCTGCTCGCCGACCATCTTCAGGCGGACGAGACCCCCGATGATGGAGAGCCTCATCTCCAAGATCTGGGCCAGACGAAGATAAGCATCCAGATCTTACAGCCGGAGGAAGATCGGCGACAAGCAGAGAAACAGGAGCAGATCCGGCAAGAGCAGGTCGATACAGATGCCATTGCTGATGACCCGATCCTGGCTCCGGCGAGATTGCCGTCAGTGGCCCCGGAGCCATTGTCCTATACCAAGATTGCCGCCTGGCGCCGCTGTAGTCTTCGTCGTCAGCTGGAGCATGATCTGCGCCTCAGCGCCCCGATAGAGGGAGACCCACTCAATGACGAGACGACCTGGGATGGTGAGGATGCAGAAGCAGAGGAACTGCCTCGTCTGGCCGAGAAGCTGATCCTTTCCAGAAGCGCCGGGAACCATAAACTTCTCGGGATTCGTCTGCATCGGCTGTTGGCCGATATAGACTGGCATCAGCAAGCCTCTGTAGATGCAGCGATAGCAGAGGCCGAAGAGTGGCAGGAAAAATCCGCGTCCCCCGCAGATCTGTTGCGGACAGCTGCCGCCTTGGCGGTTGAACATCAGATCCCTACCGCCGAGAAGATCTATGCCGAGCGCCGCTTCAGCGTCCTGCTGGGCGATCAGCTACTGACCGGAGCCATCGACCTGATCGCTTATCATCCACGGCATGCCTTGATCATCGACTGGAAGACCGGTTCTGACAGTGAGCAGATCTTCGGCGAAGACTACGATCTCCAGCGCCGCCTCTATGCCGCTGCGGTCTTGTCTGAACCAGATGCTCCGGATCAGGTGATCTCACTGACTCTGCATCTCCCTGACGGTGGCTGTGAGCAACAGCAATGGAGCAAGGAGCAACTGCCACAACTACTGGATGAACTACGCCTACAGGTCGATGAGATCTTGACGGCAGCACCGTTTCCGGCGGCGGAGACAGAACAACCTTTCTGTGAAGGCTGCCCTGGTCTGAGCAAGATCTGTCCGGTCAGTAGGACAAGACAAGCAGCCTGAGCCGGGGCCGGTCGGTGGCTGGTTCGATTGCGCTCAGGATGCATTCTGGATCACGTAGTCGTCCTCGAAGCGCCTTCGAGATCTCGTTGATCCGAAAATAGCGGGCCTCGGTGGTCTCTTTACCGTCTACCTGGATCTCGCTGGCACAGACGACAGCCTCAAAGGCGTGCAAGCTATTTCTCTGCCGATCGTGATGCCTGACGATCAGCTCACGCCTTATTCTGACATCTAACCCGGGTTCTTCTTTTGTCTCCCGTATGGCGGCCCTGTTCCAATGTCTCACCGGCATCGACGTGGCCACCTGGAAGGTTCCATCTGCCTCGGGCTTTTCCAGATCCTTCCAACACGAGCAGTTATTCCCCTTCTTTGCGGATATCTACGGGCAACCGGTATTTTTGTTCAGGCATTTTCTTGGGCCGGCTCCGGTATCATGTCTTGAATATGCTATCTTTCAAGACATGATACAAGCGTGCCGTTCTCCTAAAGCCCCTGTAAGCGTTCTAGCATCAGTAGTTATTCTTTTCTTATTGGTATCAGCCGCATTCATACCACGACCAGCTACTGCCAGTCCTTATTCTGAATCAGTGCAGTCTGATGGGCCTCTGACATATTGGCAAGAAGTCAGAGAACTAAAAACAGGTGGTCAAGAAATACCGGATGTCAGCGGGAACGAATACAATATCACAGCCGGCATCGGAGAAGATCTTAGCACAGGAGAAACCTCTCCTACGGGTGATCCCTCGTTAGCTTTTGCCGGGAACACGAGTGATAATGGTGTGATCACTCCATTGGACAAGGAAGACCTGACCAACTACTCCAAAGGCTGGTCATGGGATTACTGGGTGAAGCTCGATCAGCTGGAAGGCGGGTGGAATCTGGATTATTCCGGCACTCAGGCTCAGATACCGTTGATGCTGGGTAATGATAATCATCTTAGTCCTACTTATAATTCTTGGGCGCAGAACTGGCGTAATCACGATGCGGGAAGCGGGGAAGAACCTCCGAATGGTATCTATCAAGACTGGCATGCACACGGGGCGGACGATCATACGAACTTGAGTATCACTCCTGATACTGGATGGCATTACTTCGCCTTGAGCGTAGAACCTGGTCACGCTCGGTTTTATCTTGACGGAGAACTCGTTGAGGATTATACTGGCATCCAACCGTCGATCGATAACGCAGCTTATTTCACCCTATCGACTTATAAAGGTGATACCTGGCCCAATGGAAACTGGGGATCATTACGCGGTAATATGAGTGACATCGCCATCTATAATCATGTTCTTACCGAAAAACAGATAAAAGAACATTATGAACTTGGTGGTGGTGAAACCACCGGAGGAAGCGCTCTGGAATACCCGACTACATTTTGGATGCGCAACTGGAGCAATGCTTATGAGACCCAAGAAGGAGGAATCCTGAGTGGAGAACCCATTACGGCCCCTGCAGGAGAATGGACTTATTCAGAAGCAGACAATAGTGCATGGCCGACGAATCTGAATGTCAGCGCAAAAACAGGACAGATTGTCGGGTCTCCTGAAAATGCTGATCCCGGGATTACCGAAGAATACACGGTTGAAGTAGAAGCCGATAAGCCCGGTCATGCTCCGGTGCTATCCGGGCCTATCCAGCTGGTTGTCAGACCATCGACCACTCAGCAACAACTACGACCTATTCTTCGTTTCGATAGTGGGGAGAAATGGAGGCCATTGAATGTGGACCAGTTTCTCACCGAGGACTATGGTACCTGGACACCGTCGGAACCTGCTAATCAACATTGTGAAGTAATGAGTCCTACGGAAGAAGAAATGTATGAAGGCAATGAAGAAGCTTTTGAAGAAAAATGTACTGATTTCGCTGTTGAAAGCGAAGGCACAGCAGAAAATGAAACGTTATTGCCTGATATAGAATGGTTCAGCTCTCATGATAGTAATGCTTATGAACTGAATGTGCATGGATCAGAGAACGACCCAGATGATCATTATCAACCTGGCTGTGCGGGAGAAGCTTTGCTTGATTGTTCGGGTTCAGAACAAGCTTTGTATTGGCATAAGATCTACAAAGGAGAAAGCCCGGAAGAAGTAAAAGTGGATGAAGAAAGGGAAGAACCAGTTAGAGCAACAGGTAATGCTTATTACGATTATTGGGATTATTATAGATACAATCAGTATGAAGCGCCGGATCCGATACCAGGCGACGCTGGTGATCATGAGAGTGACTGGGAAGGAGTCGTTGTGGCATCCGATGCCCCGGGAAGCAGTCCGACTGGATTTGATTGGGTAGGGATGTCTGCTCATAGCAATACCTGGAGGTATCTCAACGGAACGCTATATTGTGGAACTGCTGATGGCGGTGAAACACCGTGTAAAGATAGCGCGGATGGATCAGGACAACGTGTTGAGGATTTCGTCGCCAAGGGTTCGCATGGCAATTATCCACGCCCTTGTGAAGAACATTGCGATAGAAGTACAAATGAAGGAGCTTATTATATTCCTGGAGTGACTACAGAACAAAATTATGGTGGTCAGATTCCATGGAGTATAAATGATAATTCATCAACGCTGCAGGATCTGAACTCTTGGGAAAACAAACCCTGGGCAGAATGGGCAGGGAATTGGACACGCAGCACAGGAGAGACTGTCAGATCTCCTCTGAAGCAGAAACGAGCCGAGGAACCTTGGAATTTGTATTATGAAGAATGTAGCGAACGTTATAATGAACCCTTCGAGACAGGTGAATACTGCGAGAGCGAAGAAGAAAATGAAGAAGAAAACACTCCTGTGCTGATGAAAGCATCTTCTGAGCAGAACCCTTGCCATACTTGGGAAGGGCCTTTTGTCCAAGCTTCTATCTGCGATCCAACCACTATTCAGGAAAAAGTGTATAAAGGGGAACTCGGCAAACATGGAGATGTAAACATAAGAGAGGCTCATACAGGTTCTGCGGCGCTAACAGATTCGGCGCCGGGAATTACGCAGATGGTTGGTGAGAGGCCTATCCGTGAAGGGAGCACCGTTTCTATTGAAGGCAGCCTGGTTCCTGCTGACCAGATACATCTAGTCACTGAAACCAATTCAGGGGAAGTCTATTCTGTGACTTTGTCTGGTAAAGAAGTCGGCAGAAATGCGGAAAGCCTGAATATCCAAAAACAAGGACGGCTCTTTACTGCAATCATTGTCAGGCATCATAAGAAACGGAAGCATAAGATCAAGCATCGCTTGATGCATAAACTGGGCAAACATCATAGGCGTAGGCATCTTTCTCACAAAGATATATTCCGACAGCATAATCCTAACCAGACGACCGTCGATAACGAAGAAAAACACAATAGGAACTGATTTCTTAAAGCTCTTTATAGAGGTTGCTAACCCTTTGATTATCTGAGGAACCGAACTGAGCGACTAGAGATTCTCCTTTAGATTTGGTAAGGGTCTGTCCTCAATAGGTCTTGTGTTCCGGAAAGTCCGAACAACGAATAGTTGGGCCGATGACCGCCTTAGCTTCCATTGGCTGAAACCCATAAGACTATGAATAGCCAAAACGCGAAATAAGCTATGACCAATACTGCGATGATCATGCCTATAATCATCGCGATTTTCTTCCTAAGTGAAGTCTGGGACCATTTATATGCGATAGGCTTCGACTGTCGGCAGGAAGGCGCGGATTTTTGATCATTATCAGGCGCTTCAGTAGGATCAAAAACATTATCCGGCATGATGGAAAATACTAATAGAAGTATAATGTTCTAAAGAGTTTCGTGCATCTGCGATCTCGGAGAGATCACATGCTGAAGAGCGCCCGTTCAGCCCTTGTCTGAGGTCTGGTCGAATGGCGCGATAGGATCGGACCAATTCGATGGGAAACGGTAAGGAGATCGGCTTGTCCGTCTTCTCAGATCGTAGTCTGCATCATAAGTATCCCATTCGGGATCATCACAGGTCGAGGTCTGACCCGCTTGTCGAGGCCGACCGATGATCTGATCGCCCTGGACGCAGACAGTGGTGGTGCCACTCTGGCATTGACCGTCTGCTCTACAGGCGGTCACTATGAACAAGTATCTTGCTCTTGCCAGATGCGCCATGACAGGAAGTTTCACTTCCCAGTAGCCCAATATGACACTGGAGACATCAGGCTTTTGTCTGCCATCGACGATGACAGGTCCGGTATCGTAGGTGCGATTATCCAAGGCGACGGTGGTCAGCAGAGTAGCAGGGGTCCGCGAGCCGGCAAAACTTACGACAGCATGCTTATAGACATTCTGGCCGGCCGGGTCATCATCAGCGCGGATCGGGAAAACCGTACCTGTGGTAAAGCGAACTGTCTGCGATCCGTCAGCATGTCCGTGCGCGCCTGTGAGACCGATCTGATAGCCGAGAAAAGGCTGAAAATTGGCTCCAGGGTCCGCTCCATAATAGCTTATGAAACCACCGATGACCACTGAGAGAAGGCAGACGGCGGCAATAGAAAGATATGCATAGGCTGACTTCACGACTGGATACTATGCCCGGCTTTGAGCAATATCGAAGGTTTGCGCCAGCACATGTTGGGTAATCAGGATGCGAGCTGCACGGACGAGATGCATGATCGCCCCCACAGTCTTGCAAAAGCGCCGGCATCCGCCTGGAAAGGTTCATGATCGGCACCCGTATCCTATCCATCTGGCTCGACCGTAAAACAAGGATGATCCTTATATATGCACGATGAGGATAGAAAGTAGCACTGCCGAACATGTCAATATGAGGCCGATAAGAACGGCGACTTGGTAAATGGTTCCACGTCTATACTGCTCCTGGTAATCCGCTGCTATCTTGGCTCCCTCAGGATCAGTAATGGGTGTCTGCAGAGGTGTTTCCTCAGCAGATTTACTGGTATAGTATATATAGGCTCTGGCTCCGGCAACAGACAGAATGATGATGCCTGACATCACCGCGAGAGAAAGCCACAGGAAATGACCAGCTGAGGCATCAGCGACAGGGAAGACAGACATCTCTGCTCAGATTATAGATGCCATCATCCGCGCAGAGATGTTTTCGGACAGACTCTCTGGGTCTGCCTGAGCCATAGCCGAAGCAGGATTCGGTTTCCAGGGTAGCTTGAAGGTTTGCGGCAAACTGTTTGCAGTCGGGCCAACGACCGCTTTAGCTTCCATGGGCTGAAATCCATAAGACCATGAAGAGCCAAAATGCGAAATAAGTTAGCATCAGAGACAGAGATGTCTGAATGCTTTACTTGACCATGAACAGAAAATCTCAGGCAGCAACACAAAATCCGGTCGACAGAGCAGTCTTTTTCTCAGAATAGAAGGTGATGAATGATGCTAAGTTGCCGATAGCAGGTTGGTACCCAGATCCGGAGGACAGCAGCAGACGCCGCTGGTGGGATGGCAGGCAATGGACTGCCGAAGTCCAGGCTGAACCTGAACCGGTTCCGCCGGTAGCCCCGACCAGGCCGATAGAATCTGCCGAGCCGGAGTTCCCACCACTCCCTGAGCAGCAGGGCGAAGCCGAGGCTGATGAAGAAGATGAAGCAGCCCCGGCCGGCCGGCCCGATGAACTGTCCTCACCATTCGGAGTTACCTCTCTCGAAGCAGAAGAAGCGACGGAAGCGGATGAAGAAGAACCGGCAGAGGGCGGTGGCCGCTTCTCACGGCTGCGTCTGGGCCTGGGCCTCATCATCGCCATCGTGATCATCGTCGGAGTCGTCATCCTGACCGGCGGCGGATCGAAGCCTCCCGACGGGGTCTTGATCACCAAGCAACAGTTCGGGACAGCCTGGCCGTTTTCCGTTCCGCAGGGTTATGTGGATTGCAAAGGCGGCGGGAAGAACTTCGGTCCGGTCACCTTCACCGCCCCTGACGGCACTGTCTATGGTGTCAACGGCATCGCCTTGTCCGATGGCTACCCGGCGGTCAGGCCGATCTGGTTGGAATCGACCGATCCCAAATCGGATGATCCACGGGTTCCGATCGGGCCGATCATCGACAAAGGCCTGACCTTATGTCAGTAAGACGGGAACAAGTATAGGCCGATGCCGGCCTGTCATACAGTTCCTACCCGGAAAGATCTGTCCGGACGAGATGGCAACGTGCGAATGGAAAAGTAAAAATGTCAAAAGACGAACAAGAAAGAGATAGTTTCTGAATATGGCCCAGACCCCACCCCCAGCCGGTTGGTATCTTGATCCCTACCAGAAACAGAAGGCGATGCGCTATTGGGATGGGGCAAGATGGACGGGAAAGGCCAGATCGCTGCCTGAACAGAGGACTACCGCGCCCGATCCGGCCAGGCGTCAAGAGGCCGTATCAGCTTCGGCCCCCGGCACCGTACAGCCTTCTGCTGATCCTGTTCAGATACCTACCCCGGGGAAACAAAAACGCATTTCCAGCTGGGTCGCGCCCGGCCGTGCCTGTAAGATCGGCGGCTATCTGATTCCCGACGGGATGATCTACGTCGGGCGCTCATTGCCATTGGCCCGTGAGACATCTATCCGGTCGGATGCCGGTCTGATCCATCCGAAGCTGAAGGTCAGCCCACCACAACATTTCGTGCCGCCGTTGGGTTATTATCCGGACTATACAGATCTGAAGCCGCCACAACGAGGGCGCTACCTGGAGTGGCTGTCGACCGGACGCAAAGATTACAGCGTCGACATGGGCTATTTGTTCTTGTTCTTTTATGGACTTGAATATCGCCTGTTGGCCGAAGCCGGGGAAGACCGTGTCTCCCGGGATGAGATCCGGCTCCTGCTGAACGAGGTCGCCCGTCTGCAGAGCAGCTATCAGCGCCACCTCAGCCTCTCCGGTTATGCCGACAGGTTGATGGCCTACAACTGGATCCGCTGGCTGCGTCATGAGCAACTACCGGGTATCTTCGATCTCGATCGACCTGAGTATGGCGAGATATTGAGACTGATGATCGCTTCAGTAGCCCAGGACAGAAGCCCTGTCGATGCCAAATTGGCACTGACCTGGCTGAAGGCCCATCCGCAATACAAGCCCAGCACCGTCGCCAAGCGCTATGGCGAAGTCATCGATGATCTGTTCACCTCCCGCTACCAGGAGCAGTTTGCCGGCGATCCACTGATGATCCGTCCGAGCAAGCATCCGCTGATCGTCCGCTATGATCCGGCATCGCCGGCATTGCGTAGCTACGAATATCAGGTTCCCGGACTTGGCGATGCTTTCACTTATTCATCGAGCTTGGATCAGATCAAGGAGATCTATGACGGAGCTGTCGAAGACATGGAACCATTGAGCCGCTTCGAGGCCCGCAAGGCCAAGAAACGGACGGATCGGGCCTACTTCCTGTCGTTGATGCCGGTCGAGATCATTCGCGCGGATCGATCGGCTCGTGCCTTGGATCAGCAGCTGGCCGAGAGCCTCGGGGTCCGAGCTGAGGCTGGGACCACGCCGCATGCGGAGACCCAGGATCACAGGTTCATCCGTCTCGATGAGTTGTTGAAGGCACTGGAATCTGAAGACGCCACGGACAACAAGGAGACCAACGCGGCCGTGACCAAGATCTTGGCTGCGCTGGGTTATGGTCTGGCTCCGGATCAGGAACTACATGGAGCCAAAGATGAGGAGCTGGTCTTGTTCCGCTTGCCGGCCGCGATCGATGCCGATCAAGAGTTTCAGCTGGCGGTCTTGATCGTCCGTCTCGGTGCGATGATCATCCGTGCTGACGAGACGATGGCCGAGAAGGAGCTGGCGGTATTGCACAACATGATCAAATCGAACCCGGAGTTGGACGAAGCTCAGAAGGCTTCCCTACAGGCGCTGACCGAGTGGTCTGCCCGTGGGGCCAAGAAACTGACCCTGTCAAAGAAGAAGTTCGAGCATCTTGACGACAATCAACGACAGCTGATCAGTGAGCTGTTGATCTCTCTGGCACGGGTCGATGGGACGATCAATCCCAAGGAGACGATCCTGCTGGAGCGGATTTATACCGCGCTGGGATTGGACAAGAGCAAGGTCACCACCGACCTGCATCGGGCCTTGGCCACCGAGGATCCGGTCTTGGTCGCCAAAGGGCAGGCTGAGCGCAGCTTCACCATCCCGAAGCCGGAAACTGCTGATGTCGAGGCGGACACGGCCGCTGCCGGCCTGGATGAGAAACCGGTCCTGACCCTTGACATGGAGCTGATCAAACTACGCGAACAGGAGACAGCCGAGGTCAAGGACATCCTCAGCGAGGTATTCGCCGATGAACCGGATCAGGCAGAGCCGACAACTGATGCCGATACAAGCGACCTGGAAACTACCGCGATCTCCGGATCGGACCCGTTCGGGGCCGAAAATAGCCCGGAATCGAGAGCTGAGAGCGCCATAGAAGGGGCTCCGGACGCAGACTCGGTCTCCGGGACCCCGACAGCCCTGGAGGCGCTTGAGCCGGAATATCGAGGGCTTCTGGACCGGCTCCTGGAACAGGACGAGTGGGAGATCAGCCAGGCTGAAGAACTATGTGCCGCTGCCGGGGTGATGCTAGATGGGGCCTTGGAGATCATCAACGAATGGTCGATCGAGAATGCCGATGAGCCGTTGATCGAGAGCGCCGACAAGATCTATGTGGATCTTGATCTGGGAAGCGAACTGCAAAATGGCTGAGGCAGCGCAGACATCTGGTGATGCTCAGCTGATTCATCTGAAGCAGATCTTGGCCTGCGTATATCAAGAGGCTGTCGAATCCTTCGACACTGCCGGTGAAGAAGCTTTCGCCGTCTGGCAAGCTTCAGCCCCTGACGGCCAGACAGAAGAAGATGATAGGGAGGCCTTCACCTCTGAGGCCGCCTTCGCAGCTGTGGCCAGATTGACACTGACAGACCAGGTCGACATGGAGCCGCAGCGGCTGGCCGCCGGCTTCCCGCATCTTTATTCTTCTCCTTTGTTCAGCTGGTATCAACCGAGTGCGGACATTCGCCAAAAGGTGATGACTGCCTTGGCTGAACTTGATGATCCAGAAGTGATGTCGCTCCTCGGCTGGCTGTATCAATCCACCATCCCCGAAGAGATCCGCAGCCGCTTCGGCCAGTTCTATACCGATCAGAAGATCGTCGATCTGATGCTTGATCGTGCCGGATATAAGGGGCAGAAGATGATCGGCAAGCGGCTGATCGATCCCGCCTGTGGGGCCGGCGCATTTCTCATCGAGGCCACGCGTAGATTAGTGCAAGCAGCGGCCGGGCGAGCTCCTGAAGAGATCTACTCACTGGCGCAACAAGCGATCCATGGGCTGGACAGGAACCCATTGAGCATCTTATTGACCGAGGCCGCACTGGCGCTGTTGCTCAAAGACACATTGACGGCCTTGCCTCCGGAAACAGAACTGATCCCACTGAACCTGTTCATCACCGACAGCCTGGATCAGGCTACCGATCCCGAGGCTGGTGACGAGTTACTCCAAGATGTCAAGAACCACTCAGGTTCCTACGCCGACGGCTTTGATTTCGTGATCGCCAATCCGCCCTATACCAAACTACCGTCGAGAATGCTGTCAGCTGAGCAGAAGGAACGATTCGCGCCGGTGCTCTATGGTCATCCGAACTTGTACAGCCTGTTCTTACAGCTCGGAACCGAGCTCCTGGCCACGAAAGGACGGCTGGTATTCATCAACCCCAAGTCTTATGCCAGCGGATTATATTTCAAGAACCTGCGTAACTACCTGCGACAGAATCTGGAGATCAAGAGCTTCGACCTGTTCATCGATCGGGTCGGTGTTTTCGAGGATGTCCAGCAGGAGATCGTCATCCTGACTGCCGATAAAGCATGCGAACGCTCTGACAAGGTACGAAAGATAGAACTGGTCGAGCTGAAGCAGGCCGGTGAGAAGCCGGTACACAAGATCACCGTTCCCGTAGATCAAGTGCTGCTCGGCCCTGAGCATGACCATGCTTTCTTGATCACCGCCGATCCGGTTGCTCATAAGGTATTCGCCAAGACATTGAAGGCTCCGACCCTTGCCGAGGCAGGCTATAAGGCGACGACCGGCACGATCGTCTGGAACCGCCTCAAAGACCATGTCCGCGATAAAGATGGCGAGGATACATTGCCACTTATCTGGAGTAATGCCATTCGTCCGTTCGAGTTTCAAGGCCTTGGCAACCGCCAGGGCAAAGCGTCATATCTTCGATGCGATACCAAGACAGGAGCGCTTGCCGTCGTCGGGCCTGCATTACTGGTCAAGCGCCTGACGTCCAAGGAGGAACGGCGACGGATCGTCGCTTGCGCCGTCCCCGACATCTTGGCCGCATCCGCTGCCGGCTACTTCGTCGAGAATCATGTCAATCTGATTCGTAAGGTCGAGACCACGAATACAGAGACAGATAGCGCAGATGAGTCTGAGACCGTCTCCCTGGAAGTATTGTCGACGTTGCTGAACTCGAAGCTGTACGATTACCTGTTCCGCTCACTGAACGGTAACACTCAGGTGTCAGCAACCGAGTTGATGATGCTACCGCTGGCGACAGACAAGTCAGCTCATGCCAAGATCACCGCTCTGGTCAGGCAATTGAACAAGGATCCGAAAGATCAGAGACTTCTTGATCACCTTGATCAGGAAGTATATGCACTCTATCAGCTGAACGCCAAAGAGCGCAAAGCTGTCGAGGCTCAGTACGAAGTGAGCGCTGATAAGTCTTATTGCTTAGTCGCATAGTCGCTCAATGCTCAGGATGATCCGAGCAAGCCCAGATACCGACCATAAGTACACTCTATCTGAACAAAAAGCTGGCTCGTGCAAAATACTGCGTACTCAAAATAATCATGGATATAGTTCTTACATGGCTGATGCTATGGACATGTTCTTTGGCGGAGGAGAAGAAGAACGTGATGAAGACTTCCGGGCGGAAGCAGCTGCGTATGAAAGAGCTGGGTCGTGTTCTACATGTGGTGAACAGCCTCAGACAGTGTGGCTGGATTCCGCTGGGTATTACAAGGCTCGATGTTCGAATCGGCATATTTGGGAAGTCAATTAGAAGAAGGGTTTCTGTAGCGTAGCTCTCAATCCGATAAAGAAGGTGTAAAACAACATTACCGGCGTGCAGTATCTACATAGCCGAGCAGATTGAACTCTTTGTCCAGGTAGTAGAGTTGCCTGTCCCGAATGCCACCCATCGAGAACCAGCGATGGCCAGGATGAAAAAGCTCGATACTGTCGATCAGAGACTTGTCGATCTCGCGTCCGTTCCAGATCCATATATAGTGATCTTTCTGAGAAGTGCGGTCAAGTTCACACAGCTGAGTGTTCATTCCCGTGGTCAGGTCCCAGTTCGACAAGTAGTCGAACAGTTGTTCGATCTCACTGCCAGGGCCAGTTTCTTTGTCTGAGTTATGCCGACAATCTTTGGTCCATTGCTCGGGCAGCCATGAACTTTGTACAGCCCAGCCTTCGCTTCCGCTGAACCCGCCCCAGCGTGGATGCTCCAGATCGGCATAATAATCCAACTGCTTGAAGATTTGGTTCAGCCTGGCAGTGCAATAAGTGACGGCCTCGATATTGTCGGAGACGAACTGCCGGCGGGGCTGGTCGATCGGGTCGTGATTGCCGTCACGGCTGAAATCACCGTAGAGAATATCTGCATCATCCTGTCCGGGCATGGATCTGATCATATCAGCTCATCTCCGGAGATACAAGCTTGGCGCAAAATGGAGCTGAGCCAAAAGCTTGTCGAAGGTAGAAGGAAATATCTTTGCTCTGATCAGCGAACATGACAGATAAGACCATACTGGCCGATCATGCGAAATGAGAACAATAATTCTTTAGTCAGTGATGACAAGGAAATGGACTTATGAGCTTACGCCATCAGGTTACCTACGGGCTTGGCATTCTGATGATCGATTTCTGCAATGGTTTTGAGAATCTTCAGAAAAATGCTACAACAGGCCAAAAAGTCCCTCAGAAAAGTGCAACTGATCAGGATATAACAGATGAGAGAACAAACGTACGACAAGTTGCTGAAGTGGAGAAGTGACTGATTCCTCCAGCAGCGGACAACGGCAGTCGCAGACAGATAAGTATCTTTCTGGTGGTATGAGCCGTATCTCGTATCAAGGTAAGATCGTGCGGCCCGAAGATGATTCTCAAGCTCCGGCCCGCTGCCCGGCTATGGTAGGCAGATGTCTCCGACCGCGAGGATACGCAAGGCATTGAAGCTGTGGTCTCCGCTGTTGCACACGCAGAATGGGAGGCTGCTATTGACCACTTTTGCCGGATCTTCGATCAACATCGGAATCATCGGCTTCGCCTTGCCCTGGCTGACCTTACAGCTCGGCGGCAGTGTCAGCCTGGTAGCCTTCATCGGGGCAATAGAGGGAGCCGTCGAGATCTTGCTGATGCTACCGGCAGGTATCTGGGCCGATCGTCGCTCACGGCAGCATCTACTGTTGCTTGCGGCAACGATCCAGGTGCTGATCGCCCTGGGGTTACTGGCGCTGGTGCTGACCGGAACCTTGTCGATCCTGGCCTTGGCCTTGGCTTCGACGACCCTGGCGGCGGCTGGTTGTGTCGAGATCGCCGCCGGGTATGGGGCATTGAGATTGATCGTCAAAGATCACGAGCTGGTCGCAGCTCAGGCCTCGTTGAGAGTATTGAGCCAGATCGGCTATTTCGGTGCTCCGGCTCTGGGCGGATTATTGTTCATGCTGATCGGCAAAGACGGACTCATGATCGTCCTCTCTGCCTCGGCGCTGCTCGGATTGTTCGCGGTCTCGCGGATGCAAGATACTTTCTCGGTCACGGGCCAAGAAGATATTTCATTGCGTCAGCAGATCAACGACAGTATCAAGGTCGTACTGGCCAAAGGACGGATGCGGGTACTGCTGATTTTCGGCGGTGCGGCCAATGTGACCATCGCCCTGAGCATGAGTGTCTTTCTCGTCTTTCTGAAGAGCAAAGGACTGTCATCAGGACAGGCGGCGCTGGTCTTGGCTGGTGGGATCATCGGCTCATTCGCGGCCTCGCCGTTGACGCACCTGCTCAACCGTAGGTTCGAGTTGGTCCGGGCAGCGATGCTCTTCGGCATCGGCGAGGCCATCTGTATCGCCCTGGTGACGCAGCTCTATCATCCTTTTGCGCTGTTCGCCTGCTATGCCTTGTTGATGCTGTGCAATACGACGATGATCTCGATCCTTGGTGGTGAACGCGCCCGGCTGGCCCCGATCCAGGCCCAGGCGATAACAGCGACTGCCGGGCTGGCGGCGATGCTCAGCTGCTGGATGCTCGGAGCCTTGCTCTGCGGGCTGCTGACCAGTTTGCTCAGCCTGGACACCGTCTGGATGATCTCGGCGGCGGGACTGTTGCTGACCATCATCGGGATGTTGCTTTGGGCACAAATCGGAGACGATCAGCCAGCTTCACGATCAGCTCGGTAGAACAGATGATGCGGGCGGCCGCAATGAGAACGCGGCTAACCGACGAGGTACCAGGATCCAAAGGTTTCAGTGGATTTCAGTGCAAATCTCAGATTTCCCTTGAAACTCTGGTCGGCCGTAGGGGCAGGCACCCGTTATCTCAACGAGCACCATCGATCAGGAGCTGCAAGCCGTCTAGTCCTGGTAGCTCGGCGTCAGCAGGCCAGGAAGCGGGAACGCCAATCTTGTCGGTGATCACCTCCAGCTGATCACGCAGGGCCAATGATCCACCACCGGCGAAGAGGATCTCTGCCGACCCCGGACAGCTGTCTATTATCGCCTGTAACCAGCGTTCCAATCCCGTCAGCATCAGATCGATGTGTGGATGCTGCAAGCCGGTCAGCTGGTGATAATGCAGTCCCCTGATCTCCGGGGCCAGCCATTCTTGCATCCGATGCCAGCTGGCAAAGTAGTTATAGCTTGCACGCTTCCCATCGATCTCGATGATCGTGTCGGAGAGGCCATCGGTGAACCGTCCCCGTCCGGATGGATCCATCAGCATCTTCTGATCACGGAAGACGACACTACCGAGGGCGGTGCTGATCTGGCAGACGGCCTGATAGTCGGCCTTCGTCTCGGAGACCGATGCTATGATGCCGTGGGCGACAGCAGTGGTGTCATTGACTATCAACGCCGGAGGGAGTATTCCTCGATAGCTGAAATGACCTCTGATCTCGGCGACATCGATCTGTGGATGGACCAATGGAGTGACGGAGACACTACTGCGTGGTGGTCCGTCAGGTGTCGCCGGTCCAGGCATTCCTAATGCCCAATGAGTGGCTTCGTGCTTGCCGATGAAATCATCGATCATCTTTGTCAGCTGATCCCAATCCGAAGGAGTGGGTGCTACTTTCAGTTCCCATCCGCGATCTTCGTCGACGGCCCCAAGCTTGATCCTGGTACCACCGATGTCTACACAGGCCGATCTACCAGGGTGCAGGTAGCTACGATCGAGGGTGCCTGCCTGGTCGATGTCGAAGAAACGGGGCTGCATCAGCTGATGATGACAATGGTGGCCGCCGGCAGCGGAAGTTTCTACTCAGCGTCCGGCTGCGTCCACAGCCGGCCCTTGCAACTTCTGCTGCCAGCGGTCAGGAAGCGTCCATCTGGAATCAGTGCAACCCGTATGCCCGGGTGCATCGCAGCTTGTATTGAAAGAGTCGTTCTGATAGCGTAGTGAATAGGTCATCGTAAAAGGAGAGTCTCCCGGCCCAGTCGGCTGGAAGAAACCTCCTAGGTGAGTATCGGCTCTGATACTGAAGCCCATACCATCAAGACTGCCTAGATGCAAATCGGTGTTGGCATCTCCTGCTGCCGTGGCCAGGCCAGGGTCGATGAACGCCAGCGAGGCCATGTTGTCTGCATACTGTCCTGCCTGTTCCAGATAATCCTCCTGATCCAGACTCGCTCGCAAAACCAGGTTTCGCGCTTGAGCAGCTTGAGTATCTTGCTCTCCTGAAGCTCGGGAATAATTATGAGCCATTCCAGAGACGATCACTCCGAGCAGGCAACAGAACATCACGACAGCAAGAAGCCGCTGCCAGGCCGGCGTGATATATTGTCTGCTGCCGTCGACGATATGCAGATGGTCATCAAAACCTATGCCGATACAGATGGCGATTGATATGGCTGCCGTCGGCAATACCAGCAGGACGGCGACGAACATAGGCAGTGATGTCACGAAGAAACCGATGTAGAGCGCTGCGCAACTGATAAGCACACAACCAATGGCGGTAAGCAGGCTTATGGTTCGACTGGCTCTATGAGGGATTTCTTTGCTGCGGTCAGATCGTCGATTTCGAGTGGGTTCGTTCACGCTGGACATCGCAAGATGATTATAAGTCACAGATGAATATCTCGAAGATATGAAAATACGATCAAGAAGTACTGCCGAAGGGCATTTCGGCCAGATGCCGAATTAGGCGAAGATGTCCAGGTCGGTGGTGATAAAGAGATATGCTGACAGATGATAAGTTCGGTTTCTTGTGTAGAGTGCTCAAAAGCTTGGATGCGAATTGAAACTTGCATGAACGGGAGCAGAACTTGTGATCTATCATGGCCAACAAGATAAAACCCAGAGAACGAGATGCCATCCTCCAATCCCTGCGAGCCGGCGTGACCCCACGGACCGGTCTCCAGCATATCCAGGTCGGACGCGTCGGCGAGGTCGATGCCTTGCTCGGCGATCTGGAGACGATTTCTGATGGCGGAGCCACCTTCCGTCTGGTGATCGGCGATTTCGGTTCAGGCAAGAGTTTCTTCCTCCAGCTGATCCGCCAGATCGCCCTGGAGAAGGGGCTGGTCACCGTCCATGCCGATCTCTCCCCGGATCGTCGTCTCCAGGCGAGCGGCGGCCAAGCCAAGAGCCTTTATAACGAGCTGATGCGCAACATGTCCACGCGGACCAAGCCTGATGGCGCGGCTCTGCAGTCGGTCGTCGAGAAGTTCGTGATCAACGCCCGCAAGACTGCCGATGCCGATGGCGCTGCGGTAGAGGGCGTGATCCATGCCAAGTTGAGCCAACTCGAGGAGCTGGTCGGTGGGTATGACTTCGCTCGGGTGATCTCACTCTATTATCAAGCCGGCGAGGCTGATGACCAGGAGCTTCAAGGTCATGCTGTCCGTTGGCTGCGCGGTGAGTACTCGACCAAGACCGATGCCAGGAACGCGCTCGGAGTCAGGACGATCGTCGACGATGCCAATGTCTATGATTATCTCAAGCTCTGGAGCCTGTTCGTCCAGGCGGCCGGATATTCCGGGTTGCTGGTCGGGATCGACGAGCTGGTCAATCTGTATAAGCTGAACAGCAAGCAGGCCCGGGTCAGCAACTACGAGCAGATCCTGCGCATCCTCAACGACTCCTTGCAAGGGTCGGCGAGCTCGATCGGTTTTCTGATGGGTGGGACCCCGGAGTTCCTGCTCGACCCACGCAAGGGCCTCTATAGTTATGAGGCATTGCGCTCGCGGCTGGCCGAGAACAGCTTCGCCCGTCAGGCCGGGGTCGTAGATTACAGCTCGCCGACCTTGTATCTTCAGAACCTCAATCCTGAGGAGCTGTATATCCTGTTGAAGAACATCCGGGAGGTCTTCGCCGCCGGCCAGGCCAAGAAACGGGATACTCCGAAGAATGAAGCCGGTGCGGCTACCGTCGATAAACCGGATCAGGCCGCCGATGCGGCTGAGACCGTGACTGATGGCCAGGCAGCCGCAGCTTCCGGACCTCTGCTTCCGGACGAGGCATTGGAGGCTTTTCTGGTCCATTGCCAGCAGAAGATCGGTGAGAGCTATTTTCGCACGCCGAGGAACACGATCAAGGCTTTCGTCGATTTGATGTCTGTCTTGGAGCAGAACCCGCAGCTCGACTGGAAAGAGCTCTTGGACACGGTCGAGATCACCGCCGAGGTCAACACTGACATGCCGGAAGTCGAAACCGAGCAGACAACTCAGGCGGATCCCGGCAGTACAGGCAGTGCGGTATCAGCTGATGAAGCGACACGCCCAGAGGCAGTTGCTGAGGAGCTGGCACCGAGCGAAGATGCCTTGGCGACGTTCAAACTCTGAACGGCGACGCTAAAATCAGACTGATGATGGCGGTGCTGATAACATGGATTTATGGCCCGAGGCGCGGCGACACCAGCAGATGATATTCTCTTCGGTTCATCAGGTCCGAGAAATGTTTTCTCCTCTGCACAGGCGCGAGCTGCCGATCAGCTGCAATATGAGTTACTGCTGACTTACTCTTCATTGACCCGAACCGAGCAGCGTATCCTCAAGGCAGCATTGTTGCTTTCGATCAAGAACAGGGATGGCTGTATGACCATCAAACAGCTCCAGGGCAAGGTGAATACATCAACAACTCAGCTGTTGATAAACCAGACGATGATCGAGACCGGATTGGGGCATCTGGTAGAAGTAGGTTGGCTGCAAGCTGTCGACGAGAATACCTGGAGCCTTACCGATGGAGGAGCCTTGGCCCGCGATACGGAGCAACAAGGTATCGAAGCGTTGTAAGCCTCAAGGTGATCTGCCACTGGTTGCTTCCAGGCGGCGCTGGTGCTATACTTGGTTTTTGATGGAGGCATCTACCGACACCACTACCGATGCCATCCTCTATGGGACGGCCGGGCCGCGAGGCGGTACTCTCGAGCATCTGTCCGACGTAGATGCTCGGACGGTCAGGGAACTGCTGTCGGATTTTTATACGCTGACCGGATCATCGCAACGAGTATTGAAAGGAATGCTGCTGGCGACAGAACTGATACAGGGAAACGATGAGCTGTCGGAGATAGAAGTAAGTACTCCTTATCTCCAGCTGAATATAGCTGACTGGACTATCGGTCCTGAATTGGATGACGCTACGATCCAAAGCCGGTTGCAGATGCTGGCCGCCTCGGGTTGGCTGGAGGAAATACCGAGCGTTTCTGACGGAAGCAGGACTACTTTCGTCGGCTGGCGATTGACCAAAGCCGGCGCAGAGGTCTGCTCACATGAGCAGGTGATTACCGGACTTGACAGATTTCTGAAACCACGCCGCCGCTAGGGGATGGCTTGGATCAAACCACTCCCTCGACAGTCTTGACCGTTCCTGGCTTTAACTAAGAAAACAGTTTGACATGAAAATCGGCTCACCGATCATCTACGGGCTGTTCATTCGTCTTCTTATTTTTATAGAGGGCTTTTTGTCGTTTGACGTAAGTTATCTCTCTCTGGATGAACAACCATCCGATCCACCCGACGCTGAACCAATAGAGAAAGCCCCACCAGGGCAAGACAAAGCCATAATTTATTTCCCAATCATAGTCTGGAGCATCTGTGGTCTTGGAGTTATCACTCCATCCTCTGAGACATAGATCTCCAGCGGAGTTCGTCCACCATTGGACGAGCCCGGGTCCGTTTCCGTTACCGGTACTGACCAGATATTGAGAATGCAATCCCAACGGTAAGAAACTCCAGATTTGCAGCTTCAAAGCATCAGTCGGATAGCTGGTTTCACCATTGATGTATGAATATCCGGTCGAGTAGGTGCTCAACTTTGCTATCGGAATGACACCTGGTTGGATCAACTGAGTTTTCTTTGGTGATAGAGAAATGGTGCAATCATCATGGTTGCTCTTGACGACATCGGCCTTGAAACTGAATGGGAAAGCGATGGCGAAGCCGATGATGATACTGACGGCAAGCAGTATCCAGGAATAGGCGGAACGCATGTCGTTTTTCCTCACGTTCCTTATACACCTCCAAAGAATGATGATCCCGGCGAAGAACAGGAAGAAAGTGAGCCGGTCGATACTGTCGACAGATAGTCCTCCTTTGGCATCAACGAAAGCAGGCAATATCTGCATAGAGTGACTTTGACAAGAATACTCGGTAAAACCTTGCTTTTGAACTATAGGTGAGCTGACACCGGCATGATTCTGTTTTCAATAGCCAGTTAGGAGCCGCCGTTCAATAGCCAGTTAGGAGCCGCCGCTGCGGATGACCTGGGAACCATATATGAATCGTGGCCGCTTTAGCGTCCGGACGATAAGGTGATACCTGAGCATGAGCCGGCAGCAGGAAGAAGAATATCTGGTCGAACCAGTCGGCGAGGACGAAGCAGCGGCTCTGCATCAACTGATTCGCGTTGCCGGGCATAGGGCCTACGCGGTATTGTCTGAAGCTGTGTTTGAGGAGTGGTTGCAGTCGATGTATTCTGTCGAGCGCATCAGCGAGAGAATTCAAGACCCGAATATACTGATCTATCGGATCGGCGACAAGACGGCTCCTTGGGCGACTGCCTCCCTGACCTTCGAGGAGGATGTGGCCGTCTTCGGCGGGCTGTACTGTCGGCATGAGCGACAAGGGCTTGGTTCTGCCTTGTTGAAACATCGGCTGGCGGTCGCTCGTGCATCGTCAGCACAGCTGGCCAGAGCGATACCATTGTCTGAGAATCATGCATCGATCAGCTTGCTGCAGAAACATGGTTTCACCTTGGCCCGTGAAGAAAATGCCGGCGAGCGCTATGGAGCCGATGACCCTTGGGCACATCTGATGGTCTCTGATATGGAGCTGATACTCTGATGCACTGCTTCGCATCCGTATAATGGCAAGACAAAACGGTATCGGATTTGTCGAAGATGCCGGTGCCTCACCGTGAGGCCGATAAGATCAGCGGATGGAGCTGGGAGTGCTGAACACCAGGAGCCTACGCCCCGGCGATGTGGAACGGATCCAGGAGCTTTACGCCCAGACGCATTGGCTTGGCAACGAGGAAGCTTTGGCAAAGCTTCCGGGTCGATTGATGTATGCTCTTGAACGCGAAGACACGCACTTGCTGACCGCCCGTTCTGATCAGGGATTGATAATCAGCATGCTTGCCTGTAGCTTCTTCTATCGGGTCGGGATCACCAAGGTCGAGATCGAAGATGTCGTCACCGACAGTGAGTACCGTCGCCAGGGCTATATGAGTGCGTTGATCGATTTCACCCTTGAATGGCTGCGGGAGCAGGAGATCGGCGAGATCTACCTGTTGTCCAGTGACAAGGCGATGATCGCTCATTCTCTCTACCAGAGCAAAGGCTTCTCCAGGTACGACACGAACTGTTTCGTCCTGGAAACATGAGCTGCGGTTCTTTACTCCAGGAGCACCAGGAGCAGATTATTTTGGGAAAAAGTACCTATCCTAAACGCTTCCGGCCTATGGTCTTCTGCATGTCCGATAAAATGCGTGTTCTCATAGGAGTATTCTGTTGTGCCATCAGTCTCGTCGTCTTCGTCTCTTCATCCTCGGCCGATACATTGGTCTGGTCTAATCGCGGTACCGGCAGTATTGACTACACGACGCTTGATGGTAGCGATTCCGGTGTCGTGAATACCGGGGCGACAGCAGGCAGTATTCCATCCGGGACAAGCTTTGATTCTGCCACGCAGACTTTTTATTGGGCTGATGGCGAGACCAACACGATCAACTACGCCAAGGCCGATGGATCGTCTGCCGGGCAGCTGAATACAAGTGGTGCCACGGTCAATGCGCCTGCAGGTCTGATCGTAGATCCTGAAGACGGACGCGTGTATTGGGCCAATGAATTCGGCTCGGCACCTATCTCTTATGCCAATCTTGATGGTTCAGGTGGTGCTGATCTTTCAGTCTCGGGCGCGCCTGACGACCAACCTATCGGACTGAGCATCAACCCGCTCACCCAGCAGGTGTACTGGGCCAATGCAACCAATATCGCTTATGCCGCTCTCGATGGTTCAGGCGGTGGAACGTTGATAACCGCAGGAGGATCTCCTACAGGCGTGACCGTTGATCCGACAGGCGATAAAGTGTACTGGGGAACGGGAAGCTCCATCGATTACGCCGCTGCTGATGGAAGCGGTAGTATCAGCAGCCTGACCACGAATGATCGTGTGACAGGAGCTGCTCTGGATACTGCAGAACAAGCTTTATATGGCGCAGGGTCTACCACGAACTTGTTCATGAAGGTGATGACCGATGGATCTGGCTTTACCACGATACCATCATCTGCTGGCCTGAGTATTCCAGAGTTTCCGATCTTGATCAAAGTCCCCGAGAATACGGAAGCTCCACAACTGAGTGGCGGCACCACCGTCGGCTCTGACCTACACTGCTCTACCGGGTCTTGGGCCTCGGATGTGTTGGGAACCTATACCTATCAGCAGCCCGCTTCTTTCACTTATACCTGGAAGCTGAATGGCCAGACCGTGAGTAGCAACACTACTACCTTCACCACTGACACTCCCGGGGTCTGGAATCAATATGATGGAGTCCTCAGCGGCGACGACAGCAACCAGCAAGCCACTTCATCGGGCGCATGGAGTTGTGTGGTCAAGGCTGATAACTATGCCGGCAGCACCACTGTCAGCAGCAACACGGTCAAAGTCACTGCTCCGGTTACCCCGATAAATCCGACGTCCCCGTCTGCTCCAGTGGAGACTTCCACTCCGGCCTCGGTCTCGAAGCAGCCAGCACCGTTGGTGATCAGCAACCTTTACGTCACTCCGGACAACTTCAGGGTCGGAAACAAGCCGACAAGGTTGCAACCGGTCCTGAAAGGCGCACCCACTGGAACCAAGATCCGGTTCACGCTCTCCGCTCCGGCCAAGGTGAAGTTCTGGATCAAGCATCTGCCACAGCGTCGTCCATTGAAAAGCTATCCGACCGGCTTCACGCGGAATGGCACCACCGGCGATCAGTCAGTCAGCTTCACCGGCGTCTTCCCTGGCGGTAAGGTCTACCAGCCTGGCAGCTACGTCCTCTATGCCCAGGCCACTGATCCGGCGACCGATGAGGTCGGCAATACCACCGAGACCGGCTTCAAGATCTGGGCAGGTAGCAACAAGCATCGTCAGCAACATAAAGGAAAAGGTCCGAAGGTAGGAATCGGGCCGGGGCATAAAGCCCGCTGAGGATCGGTTGGCCTGAGCCTCCTCGGCGGGCGCAGAACAATAACAACCGGTACATCGTGGGCCGGCAAGGCGATAATCGCTAAGCGAAAAACCAAATCCCCCCCCCCCGTTTGCAACGGTTCAAGGGAACCTGAACGGAGGATCATAAGCTATGCAGAGACACGATGAAAATCAGGAACCTGTTTTCGGGCGATGGTGGACGTGTTCTCTGCGCAAGAGACCGAATGGGTTCACCTTGATCGAGCTGATGCTGGTCATCCTGATCCTGGGTATCTTGTTGGCTGTCGCCTTACCGACTTTCCTCAACCAGCAAGGTAAAGCCCAGGCTACAGCGGTGGAGACGCAGCTGACCAACGCCGCCCACTCGGCCACCTATACCTTCACCAGTTATGGAAAAGGAGTCTTCCCTACAGACACGATAGCTCAGCTGGCGCACAGCGAGCCTGAGCTGAATATCACTTGTGGTGACACCTACATCAAAGGACAGGTCAGCGCTTATTTCAAGAACGCAACCAGCTGTACTCCCTCCGGAGCCACTGTCCTCGATCTTCGCGGCGTTTCCGATGACGGCACCTATTATGTCGAGCAGCTGAACTACACCGACACTAAACGCTCGATACTGCGTCTGAAAGGAGACGCCGAGAGCACGACCAACTACGTCGCCGACCCGGGCTTCGAAGGTTTCTCCAACGCGACAAACCCACAAGCCTATGGTTGCTCTTATCAAGATGCCTACCCGACCGGGAACCAGGTACTCGGGCATAGTATCGTCTCCTCTCAGGCGCTTGATGGAGATCATAGCCTTCAACTGACGATCCTTGATGCTGACAGCATGGTCAGCAGTGGCAACACCAATGCTTTCTCGACCGTTCACTGTGATAACACCAATATCGCCGACCCAGGAGACCTCACCGGAGGTGCTTATATCAAAGCGCCTACAGGAGTGAAGCTGATCGCCTATATGGCTCGGATGGTCAATGGTGTCCCTCCATGGAACGCAAACTTTCCACCCGGCGGCGTAGCCGGCACGAAGCAATGCACCGGTGTGTTCGTCGCCACTGGTGATTGGCAGCCGGTGTCATGCACGCTTCAGGCGTATGACACCACCCTGGGCACTCCCAATGGTGTTGATCTTAGGGTCGGCTTCTATGCCAATGCCGCCGCCAACCTGAGCAATGGAGACGTCGCCTATGTCGACGACATGATGGTCAATAGTGGGGCGACGATGCAGCCTTATTTTGACGGATCATTCCCGGATGCCCAATGGAATGGTGCTGCGAACGACTCGATCAGTAACGGCTATGCCTGGAGCAGTTGGTAAAGGCAGGGATAACTTCAGGATGCCAAAAGTTCGTTGTACTGTGGATACGGTCTAAACTGAGTGCATGGCCAGAGGCGCGGCAGGAACGATGGAGACGATGGACATTCTTTACGGGGATGCTCATCCGCGTGGTCAGGCTACCCCGGCCGCCTTCGTTCCGGACGACCTGCTCGACGCAGGATGGTTCGAGGGCTACGAGAACTTCTCAGGAACCAATCGCTGGGTGGCCAGAACCAAGACGATGGACAAGTTGGGCATCTCCTCGGGCGCGGTCAGAGAGCATCAACTTGACCCGACGAAGACGCTGACGGGTATGGATTTCAGTTGTTTCCGCCTGCCCTCTCAGCTGTCGGTCTCATCAGATGAAATGATCAGACAGTCAAAGCCTTGCCAGGTCGTACTGGATGCTGATGCCGGTAGCGTTCAGGCGATCAGCGTGGATGGCATCGAACATCTTCCGTCGATCCCGGTGACCGAGTTGATGGTCGTGCGGCAGCTGGTCGGTTCCGATGGCGACTGGTATTACAACTCCGATGAGGCCTTGTTCTTGCTGACAGAAGCAGATCCGCCACAAGAAGAACAAGAGCGAGGATCACGACAAAAAGTGATCCTTGGCGCGATCAGAGAATGTGCCTCTCGAGAGCGTCTTGATCTTAGACAGGAGACTACCGGCGAAGCTTACCAGGCCGGGAGTGAGGCGCTGATCAGCAATCCTGGAGATCGTCTGCATGGGAAGACAGCTGTGATCACCGAGATCGATACCGAGATGACAGGCCTCCTGGCGGTGCATAAAGTCAAAGTCCAGACCAGTATGTTCACCCATAGCAACGTAGCATTACCGATGACGCAGATGATCCCCAAGCAATATGGTTTCAAGCCAGGACAACGGGTGATGACACCGGATGGTCCGGCATACTTCTTGAGCATGGACATCGGAACTGATGCTGACGATCATCTGCTCAGTTGCCGAGTGGTCCTGGAGAGCCAGCTGACACGAACGGGCATCGAAGAAGCGCAAGCAGGTTCGGAAGGATACATCGGGGATAGTGTCCGTCTGTATCGTCATGGTGAGCTGTTCACGACCGGATGACGTGGGACACGAGGCAGTATCTTCAGTCAGTTCTCTCGATCCAGAGCAGCAAGTTGTTCATCGGCGACATAAGCAGCTGCGCACGGTAGAAGATACTGCCTCGGTATATTCACAGTTTGCTCTTTATAAGCATGGAGGGCATATGATCGAAGTATGCGAGGGATGGGAACCGATGGTTCAGATAATATCCTGTACGGAGAAACGAAGCCGAGAAAAGCTGCGCCGGTTGATCGATCCGCGCTGAACCGCGATGAGATCGAGATCTTATCCACGGACACTTTTCTGAAATGGAAGCTGAGTAAGATCGGTGGTCAGTGGTTCGCCAAGAGCGAAGACGGCTTTGAGGTCGGGTCTTTTGCTGATCGTCAAGGGTGCATCCAACATCTGGTGAACAAGGAAGTTGATGTAGACATCGAGCGCATCGGCGATGTCATAATCGAGCATCCCGCTCCTGAAGTCTTTTATATCAAACGCAGAGATGAGCAAGAAGATCTTCAAGGCCCTTTCCGTGATCTTGAAGATGCCAGGCAGCACGCCTGGGATCTTGCTCACGAGTAGTTCGACAGGAGGATCCTCTAGTCGCTGATAAGGTTTGGCATCTTATTTGGCATTTGGCTCTCGGCGCTTTATCGGTTACTAAAACCGTGTCCAAATACAACGTCCGATGAAAGCTGCTATATGTCCACCTCAATGCTCAATCCATTGTCTGGGGGTACGGCTTATTGTCAGGCTTTGCATCAGAACAACCTGTGAAATGTAATATGCATCTCTTGCCATTGTCGAGTCAGATGCCGCTGATGGCACTTCAGCTCAGGGAGCATAGTCGAAGAACTGCTGCTTCATCCATAGCGCCAGAAAAGGATCATAAAATACCAGGTCCGCGTTTTCTTTGCGAATGATGTCTTTTGCTTTCAGCTTGGTTATCTTCTGAGCCAGGGTGCTTCCCGGGATAGTGATAGTCTCATTCAAAGGGGTTTCGGCATAAGGGCTGCCTTCGGTGACCAGTATCTTTTTCAGAGTTTTCTGCTCTGAAGTATTGAAACTTCTCCATTCTGTTTCCAACTCAGGATCCAGTAGCTCCAGGGCGTATTCGATGGCTTTTACCACTCTGGTTTCAGCGTCTGCAGCAGAAGGCATCTGTTTTAATGCGAGAAGCTCCCAGAGATAATAGGAGATCAGTATCGCTCGATGCGGATGACCCATGGCAAACTCGCTGATAAGTTCAGGCTCATTCGTGAGTTCTATTCTGGTCTCTCGGAATTGTTCGCGGATGTAGTCACTCATTTCAACATTATCAACAGGCTTTAGATAGAGAGGCAAAGCCTGACCGTAGAAAGCGCGGGTTTTATCCGTGAACAGTTTTTCCAGAAGCGTCTTATGCGAGCCAGCGAAAACGTAGTTGACATTATCATCATGCTTCTCGAAACGGCTACGAATGACTCTATCCATTCCCTTGATATCGAATATGTCCTGGAACTCATCCAGGGCTACTACACATTTCTTCTTGGCCGCTTTTTGGACAAGTTGCGGACCGTTGAGCAGGAGGCTCTCTTCAGTTTGCAAGGAATAAGCTTCCCTGTTTTCTGAGCGTCCTCCCTTGAACACCAAGTGAGTGTTCACGCCGCTTTCTCTTGATTTACCACGACTTACCTTGTCCAGATCCTTGAACACTCGCTTATAGATCTTTTCAGGCACATACTCAACGTACCCTTCTTTGAATCTGGCAAGCACCTCTTCTTTGGTGTTCACTCCGAATAAGTTGATGTATATGAAGAGGGTGTCTTTTTCTTTCTTCAGCTGCTCCTCCAGCTTGAACAGCAGACTTGTCTTGCCATATCGTCTCGGCGCTGATAGACGAGTAGGATTCAACCCTCTGCTCTGGCGGAAGAGTTGAGCAAGATCAGTCTCTCTGCCGAAGAACCTGCCCGGGTTTGCCGGACTTGAATGCTGGAAAGGATTGTCGTTCGTGAGAACCATGAGGCTAAGAATACGAGAAGCAGCTCTAAAATCCCCATGTTTTATGTAGTAAAAAATCCCCATGTTTTATGTAGTAAAAAATCCCCATGTTTTATGAAGATAAAGTTGATACCGCAGCGACACTTTCTTGTAAGCTGGCAGCGGATGAGTTCTTCACAAGCATTCGAGCAGCTGCACCCGATCGTCCAGCGTTGGATCTATCAGCAGGGTTGGGACAAGCTACGCTCAGCTCAGGAGCAGGCCATAGAGCCGATCATGAGCGGCGAAGACGTGATCATCGCCGCTCCGACTGCTTCGGGCAAGACCGAGGCTGCCTTTCTTCCGGCGTTGTCCAAAGTGGCTTTTGACAGCGAACCTGGTTCCTCAGTTGACGGCACAACAGGCAGCTCCGAGAGCATCTCTATCCTTTACGTAGCTCCTCTTAAAGCGTTGATCAACGATCAAGAGCGCCGGCTGGAGGCTCTCTGTGAGGATCTAGAACTACAGCTGACCCCCTGGCATGGTGACGCAAGTCAAGGAGCAAAACAACGATTACGAAAGCATCCGTCGGGGGTGCTGATGATCACTCCAGAGAGCCTGGAGGCGTTGCTGATTCGGCAGATGAGCTGGGCCAAGAAGGCCTTCGCCAATCTGCAATATGTGATCATCGACGAGTTCCATGCTTTCATCGGAACCGAGCGAGGCATGCAGCTGCAATCATTGCTGACGCGGCTGGAGTTCCTTATAGGCAAGACTGTACCGAGGATTGCCTTGTCGGCGACCTTCAGTGATACCAAGACCGTCGGCGATCTCCTGCGTCCGAATGCAAGCAGTAGCAACAGTAACAACGCTCCGGGTACCGGGAAGCGTGATCCGGGCGAAGAGTCATCCTCCGGAGGGCAATCTGAAGAAGCCGGGCTGAAGCCATTCGCCGAGCAAGCCGAAACGCAAACTGGAGAACAAGTTGCCATGGAGAAGCGGTCATCTGCGAAACAGCCGATCGTCATCCAGGACACCAGTGGCAGCTATGTCGACTTGAAACTACAACTACGCGGTTATCTTGATCCGGCTGATGAGAACCGCCCACCGGCCCAGCATCTGATCGATCAGGACCTATACCAGCTACTACGGGGTGAGAACAATCTGATCTTTGCCAACTCGCGCAAGCTGACCGAGCATATCGCAGCCGAGCTTGCCGACATGGCCCGTGAGGAGGGTGTGCCGAATGAGTTCTTTGCTCATCACGGCAGCCTTAGCAAGGAACATCGCCATCATCTGGAGCAACGATTGAAGGAAGGCAAATGGCCAAGTACTGTCTGCGCGACCAGCACCCTCGAGCTGGGTATCGACATCGGGACGGTGGCTTCGGTTGCTCAGATCGGAGTACCGACCTCGGTCTCCAGTCTGCGCCAGCGCCTGGGGCGCAGCGGTCGTCGTGATCAACCAGCGATCTTGCGCTTGTTCGAGGCCGAGTCTGAACCGACAGCCAAGACCCCGGCTCCTGATCTGCTCTGCTGGCGGACGGTCCAGACCATAGCTGCCGTCAATCTGTTACTGAAGAAGTGGTATGAGCCGCCGAATACGCACTCCTATCATTTTTCTACCTTGGTTCAGCAGGTGCTGGCGACGACAGCTCAATACGGTGGGGTCCATGCCCGGCAGCTCTATCAACTGCTTTGTCGGCGCGGCCCGTTCATAAATGTAACTCCGGAGATGTTCGGTCTACTGCTACGTGGCCTCGGAGCCAAGGACATGCTGACGCAGATGAGCGACGGCCAGCTGACCCTCGGTGCCAAAGGCGAGAGCCTGGTCGGGCATTATAGCTTCTACTCTGCCTTCCAGACTCCGGAGGAATATCGCCTGGTCTCTGGGGGCAAGACCATCGGCCAGCTGCCGATCGACCATCCGGTTGCCGTAGAGCAGAACATCATCTTCCAAGGACGGCGCTGGAAGATCGAAGGCATCGAGGAAGAAGCCAAGGTGATCTTGCTCAAACCGGCCGGCGGAGGCGCGCCGCCTGATTTTGGCGGGGTTCAGGGGTTGGTTGCTCATGAAGTGCGTCAGGAGATGAAACGGGTATATCTTGATCCGACCCCGCCGATCTATCTTGATCAGGCGGCATTGGAGAATCTGCAACGCGGCCAGAAGACATTCCAGCGCTTCAGCCTGGATAAGCGAGATTGGTTCAAGGATGGGGAGCTGCTCTATCTGGCCCCGTGGCTCAGTGATCGCGGTCTGGCGACTATGACGGTGTTGCTGCGATCGGCCGGGATCAAGGCCGACTGTTTTCTTTCTCCGTTCATCGAGGTCAAGGACAAATCCTGGGCACAGGTAGAGGCTACTTTCAAGCGGATCGAAGAACGGGGCATTCCGAAGTCAGAACAACTGGCGCAGCTGGTCGAGGACACGATGGTAGAGAAGCACGACGGGTTGCTACTAGATGAGTTGCGCAGGTTGGGCTATGGTCAGAATAGTTTTGATGTGGATGAGGTAAAGCAATGGTTTGGCTCAGGAGATGAAATATCTTAAAGATTTCCTAAAAGTTTTGTGCCATGAAATGTGCCATGAGAGAACGCCAGGACATTAGAGAACATCAAAAGGACACTCCGACCGGCATAAAATCAAAGTGTGACCCCTTCACCATAGAAAGAAGGGGTCACACTTTTAAGAGCAAGTGGGAGGGCTAACCATGTCTTATGGTTGATCTTGTGAGCCGAGCAAAAAGCATGAACAATCGCACATCAACTAGTAAGAGCAATTTAAAAACTTTGCATTCTCAAACTTCTAAAATAGGAGAAAAGAATCTTCCTTTTTATAAGTGGTGTTTTCAGACAACTGGATTAATTATAGGCACAGGGCTAGGGATGTACTTAGCGACAGTTTTGAATCATTTCTTTCCAATGTGAATGTTAAGGGCCTTAGCGTAAATGCAGGTTTAAATTAGTAACACGTTCTTGCGCGGGCTGCACCATTTTGAAGCCGCCTGTAGAGGCCGTATCAAAAATCAAGTGCACTTATTATGATCTCAGCTTATTCTCTTTAAGAGATAAAGCGCATAATTACATGCTATAGCTATTTTGTTTATAACATAGGAAAAGCAATACTATATTCTGATTAAATGAGTTTAGATGAAGATACAATAATAGTGCTAAGAGAATTTTTGGGAGAAAAAAGTACTGGCTCTTTTGTGCTCAACAGAATAGATAATCCTGAAAATAGGGTTATACAAAGGTATGAAGATTCTAAGGTGGAAGAGATTCTTATTAGGGCTGTAGACCAAGGTTTGTTAGATTATGCTCAAGCTGGTCCACGAACGTCTGACTTGGCCTGGAGTCAAATCAGACCATCTTTACGAGGATTGATCATGATTGAAGAATGGCCTGGTCAAATTAAGCATTATGCAGACGGAGCTTTTAACGATGAAACACTCTGGGGCACTTATGGTATAAAATACCTTCAAGAGCTCAAAGAGATTGAAAATAACAATCCATTGAACAGCCGCTGGATCGCTGGGTATACATTATCAGATAATTTCGATAAAAGACTTAAAGCCAGAATAATAAGTCAGTATTTTGTACAGGATAATTTGATAGTGGGGGATATTGGCGATTTAGATTCTTTGGCGCATTTTTATCTGACAGAGAAAGCATTTCATATATTAGCTTTAGATTGAGTACTGTGTATAGTTGCTGAAGTGCTTAACATTCAACCGGTGTTATAGTCTTAAATTGATGATCAAGTGATTTAAACCACTTACCGACCTCTAGATCGGCTGCTCGATTGTTCTACGGAGACTATACGGCCCGTGTCGAACTCTATTCCAGTATTATCAGTTCCCAGCGCCAAGCAGCTGCGTAAAAGCATCAACAATATCTGTGACAGCTACAGCCATCCTTTCGACGTGGTCACAGAGCTGGTCCAGAACGCCGTTGATGCTATCGTCTCGTATCAACAAACTTTCCCTGAAGGCAAGCAGCATGAGATCCAGGTGACCATAGACGTCCATAACCGGCGCGTAGAAGTCCGAGATACTGGCATCGGCATCGAGAAGCAAGATCTGGAGTTGCTTCTGGGCCCTCACGGGACCTTGAAGGATAATCATGCGGAGCTGATCGGAAACAAGGGTGTCGGCCTCACTTATACGATTTTCGTCTGCAATCAGTGGCAGCTGGACACGAGGACGGTCAATGGGTCAGTGAAAGGCGAGATCGAGGGAGGTCGGGCCTGGAAAGTAGCAGCGCCGGGGTATTCTGATGAGCCTCTGTTCGAGCTACTGGAAGAAACAGACCGAGGCAATAAAGCGGAAGAGACCGGAACCACGATCAGTGTAACCGGTATCGAGCAGTACCCGGATCTGGAGAGCGATCTTTTCAGCCAGTCAAAAGAGGCTTTGAAGTTCTTGCTCCGGACCAGGACGGCAATCGGCTGCACGAAAGAGGAACCCGAGAATATCCGCGTTTTTTGTCTACATCGACGGTAATCAGAAAGTATATAAAGAAGAGGTGCCGTTCTCTTATCTGTATCCGCATGAGCTACTTGATGAGAAAAAAGACTACTACCATTTTGACCAGATCGACAAGATAATCCCAGCTCATTACAATGATCGGAAGAAAACTGAGAAGCTGATGGGCCGCAGCTTCATAGGCAAAGAAGTGATGACCGGCAAAGGCAAAAACAAGGATCGGACCTTACGAATGTACTGGTTCTTCGCCCCCAGCCGAAAAATATGGGCTGAGTTGAATGAGCTATACGGGATAGAAGGCCAGGGCGATGATGCTGAAGCGAGCTTTTCGGGAGGGCTGCATATAGCTACCCGTGGAATGCCGACAGGGATAACGATCGACATGCCCAAGAGTACCGGATACCGGGAGAACATATTCATCCTGATCGAGGATGATAGTCTGAACTTCGATCTTGGCCGGAAGAGTATTACAGTCGCCTCATCCACTCAAAAGATGTTCAGAGAGGAGGCAACGAAAAAGCTGTCTACGATGTCCAATAACTGGATACAGTATCTCGGGGCTGACAGCGACGTTTCTCGACCTTTATATAAGCCCAGTCGTGCGCAGGATTTTGCTTCGTTTGAGCAGCTGAGTGACCTGCCTACCGACATCATCTCCTACGCCAAAGACCCCGATAAGCAGGAGGCTGCTGTCGTGGCTATATTTCATGAGTGGGTCGGAGCAGGGCCGCTCAGCTGCTACCATACTCTCCGCACTGGTTATAAGCAGCGATACGATGCTTGGGTCCGGTATGAAGTTCCCGAAGAGATAGCTGAGCGGATTCAATCTGGTGTGGCCGACAATATCGTTCTGGAGTTCAAATACAATGCGCATGATTTCCTGGAAGACATAAATGCCGGGACCAAGACCTGGGCTGATGTCGACTTACTGGTCTGCTGGGACATCACCCCTGCTGAGATAAAGAAGTTCGCGGTCAAGGTCGAGACCATAGAACCTGATGAGCAACGCTACGTCGGAGCCACGAAACGTCTGGTGAATCCAGGCAGTGGCATGCTTGGAACGACAGAAGAAAAGCATGTGCTGGTACTGAAAGAATACATCGACCATTTCAGGAATGATGCAATGCGAAGCTCAGGCCAGTCTGAAGTGCGCCTCGATGGTTAGACTTCAGATAGTCTGGACAAAAGCACTCGGTGGAGGAGAGCCGCCTCCGATGCATCAACCGAAGAAACCCAGTTCATGCAATCTGATCTCAGTCGGCATGACCAGCTCGGTCCCTTGATGAGACATCTCCAGAACTTCGATCACTCCGTCTTCGGATTTCTCATAAGCCAACCAATAGGCGGTATGTCTGCCACGGGCATCATCTACCCACATGGATAAGAAGACACCATCGGACGACGGATGATCAGAGAAATGCAGTACTTGTTCCTTCTGTTTGTCCAGGGTGAGTATGTGTTCGATGATCTCGTCAGTCATCCGAGAAGATTTGAAGTTCCAATGTAATAGGCGGGCAGCAGCTGCATGGTTGATCAGTATGTCCTCACCCGGATAGGCTTCATCGTCGCGCTTGAAATACTTCAGCTGTTCCAAACATTCAGGCAAGTCTGTCGAAGGCTGATCACTCCTGCCGGTTAAAGCATCTTGAATGCGATCATACAGGGCTTGTACGCCTCTCTGGTCATACGCAATGGTCCGCAGCAATTCATCATTCACAGCGTTGCCTGTTTTTATGCTCGGAAGAGCATGACGCCCTCGCGGAGTAAGCGTAGCTGATGAGCCGATAGCATCGCTTCCTCCTCTCATCACCCTATTATCAAAGGTATAAGAGCCTCTTACCGAGATTTAGCGGTGGAACCTTCTACAGTTGCGATCACCTGAATACTTGATCTATTTACAGCAAACTCGAGCTCTATATAAATAACAGGATGCTGCTCCACCATAAAAATAAAAGACACTCAGCTATTATGGAATGATTTGAGCCAGGTATCAATCCTCAAGATGAACAGCCCAGCTGTTTGGCGTCGTTTGCATAGGTCCGATATTTGGGGATGTAGCGCATATCCTCATTCAGCGTACCAGGGCAGCGAATAGCGGGTTCATTTCGTTTTCTTCCCAGGAGCCGCAGACTGCATTTGCTTGCCGGAACCGGAGGCTTTAGAATGCTGTGATGTTGGAGTATCTAAGAAGGATCCGATAAAGATAACTGTCAGGAAAATCATGATAAGACGTGTTAAAAAATGCGATGACTTCCATCTGACAGCTAGATACATTATCATCAAAAAGGAGAAAACCAGAAGGGCTATCTCCTGCAATATAATTATAGTTAAAATTACTGCGAAGACTATGATGAGAATCCTCTTCCAAAGCAAAATATCGTCCCATGCATCAAGTCGTTGTTCGATAAGATCAACGAGAGACGACTCGTTTTCTAGATATAAGGGTGGAGCTTTGCTCGGAAGGGCATCAGATACGGTTGTGTCTATAATGTCAAATTGTGAATCCATGTCAGGGCCTTTTAGCTGTGGCCCAGAAGGAGGGGGAGCCGTTGATAAATCCTGTTCGCTAAAGGAAACTTCACGACTTAATGGAAGATTTTGCTCCGATAGATCAGGAACAGCATCCGGTAGAGGAAAACCTTCCTGCCCTGGCATCGTTTGAGGCTTTTCTCGTATAGCAGAAGTCCAGCTATTCCCGTTCCAGTATCTATCTTTGGAGTTATCGATGGGGTCTGAATACCAACCTTCAACTATAATGTTTTCTTGACTGTTCATTTTTTAATGGATTTCCAATTGAGACAGAGAACTTTCTTGATGGTAGAGGCCTTGAAGATGATGGCTATGAAGTTCATTCAAGCAGAGGCGCGTAGTGGATGATCTGTTTCTTTTAAAATAAGAGAAATAACGGGTAGGCGACTGTTCCAAACGGAATACTTCTTATAATGAAGACCAATCCTGCCCCTGGGTGGTATGAAGATCCGTATGATAATACGCTCATGCGGTATTGGGATGGAGCGCGATGGACCACGTATACTCATCCCAATCAGTCTCTCTCGGAAAGCATAGAAGAGCAGCCGGACGATAAGATGCGAAAAGAGTTCGGGCATAATGATGAGGCCATTGATAATACAGAGAGTTTCAGCGATAAACTATATAAATTCAGGAAAGGCTTATCAGCTAAGAAGCAGCTCCGCCATTATGAGCAAGCTTTAGAAGAAGCAGAAAAAGCATTACGGGCTGGAACTGATGAGCTGGCGGCAGCTGAACAACAATTGAAAGGAGTAAAACATGAACTTAGAGGACTACAAAAACAGACGGGGATATTAGGTGACGTATCCGAGGCCCGTAGACAGCTGAACGCTCTGCGGACTGAACTTTATGATACTACGGAAAGTTTGGATTTGCAAGAAGTGGGTTTCTATGAAAATACTTTTAATTTTATCGATTCTCAACAATATAAAAATGAACTTCAGAGAATAAGAGAAGCTCAAAAAGCAATGCTTAAAAGCAAAACGGCAGTTATATGCAACGTCGCCTGGGAAGTGAATGGAAGCTCCAGAGAAGGGAAACGCATGGTCACAGCCTTTTCGAATATCGTCCTTCGAGCATTCAACGGTGAATGTGATTCGTGCGTGGCTAAAGTTACTTATCAGAATATCAATAAATATGAAAAAAGAATAAACAGCTCCTTTGATAGATTGAATAAGTGGTCTTCAATAACTAGTACTACGATCACTGATGAATATCGACTTTTAAAGGTAGCAGAACTTAAGACTGCTTATGAATATCGTCTGAAGAAGCAAGAAGAGAAAGAAGAGCAGCAGCGCATAAGAGAGCAAATGCGAGAAGAAGAGAAAGCCCGACAAGAAATAATAATGGCAGAGAAAGCGGCCGAAGCGCGAGAAAGAGAATACCGAAAGGATATAGCTGCAGCGCGTCATAATCTTAAGCTCCTTAGATCAATGGAAGAAATCAGGAAGCAGAAGCAGCTGATAGAAAGCCTTGAAGTCAAACTTAGCCAAGCTGGGCAAGACAAGCAGCGAGCTATAAGCCAAGCTCAGCTTACTCGTGCTGGCCATGTTTACATCATTTCTAATGTGGGTGCTTTCGGAGAGCACGTATACAAAATTGGTATGACGCGCCGTCTGACTCCGGAAGATCGTGTCAAAGAGCTTGGTGATGCTTCCGTACCTTTTCCTTTCGATATTCATGCTATGATTTATTCAGAAGACGCACCGACACTGGAAAACATGTTGCATCGGCATTTTGAAAATAATAAGATGAACCTGGTCAACACTAGGAGAGAATTTTTTAGAGTTCGAATTGAAGACATAGAAGAAGCGCTAGAAAAATTTAAGCTGGTTCATCCTGAACTGAAAGCCAGATTCCAGCTCATCAAGACAGCTCAAGCGGAACAGTATTTTAGATCTGTTGCTATGCGTGAGCAAGCAGGCATCGTTCTCAAATCCTAAGAATTTTGCTAGAACTACCTGTGAAACGTATTTGGTAAAACAACCTATCTTGATATTAGAGCCTGTTGCAAATACGGGCTATAATCATGGTGATGCCGCCACCAGATCGTAAGAGCTCCGACAGTATCCTCTATGGAGCTGATCCAGAGTCTCGTTCAGCCGCTCCGGCAGAGCATGAGCGGACGCTCTCTGATGGAACCATCGAGTACTACGATGCCGAAGGTCATCTGTACCAGATCTGGCTGCTGGCCGGTAATCAGCATCCGCTGCTGCCGGAGACGATGAGTATCCTCTATCGCCAGGTCGATGCGACGATAAGCTTAGAGAACGGTAAGGTGCATGGTAGCCATGATGATCCGGCGGTGATCACCGTCGACGGCTGGAAAGAATGGTGGTGTCACGGAGTGCAACATCGTGACCACGGGCCGGCGCTGCTGGCCGCTGATGGCGAATATACCTATTATCATCACGGGCTGATCCACAGAGAGGACGGCCCGGCCATGGGTAGCCCCGATGGCGGCGAAGAATACCGCAAAGAAGGACTCCGGCATCGGGATGATGGGCCTGCGTTGATCTTCGCCGATGGCACACAGGAATGGTGGCGCCAAGGCCGGAGGCATCGGGATGATGGCCCGGCTGTCATAGACAGCGATGGGACCGAAGAGTGGTACCAGGACGGGAGCCTGCATAGAGATGGCGGCCCGGCTGTCATCGACAGCGATGGGACCGAGGAATGGTGGCTGCATGGCTGCCGGCGCAAAAGGAAACGGCATCATCTGCGTAAGCTCGCCACGCTCCGACAGATGCGCCGATCAGCCTGAGACGCATTGTCACAGTCGCCGGCAGGGAGGCTGCACAGACCAGCCCAAGGTGGCAAAGCCTGATGTCTGGATCATCATCTCCGGGAGGTTGCCTGACCCTGCATCGATTCCATGTGCAGGGTCAGGCAACAGATCTTATCTTGCTATTTGCAGGTCAGGAACGCGCGGGTCTTGAAACTGTCCTGCCCTGTCGAGTTCTGATAGAAAGCACGAACCACGGTTCGATGGCCGCCGACATCGGCCAGCTTGATCTTGTAGGTCCAGCGATCAGCGCTCTTCTTGATCGGAGACAGCTTACCGGCACCGCTGGTGACCACCGCCTTGCTGACGGCATGGTTTTTGTAGCCTAGGGTGAAGTTGAAACTTGCCCCCTTTGCCCGGCAGCGTCCGCCGCTCGGAGCGTAGCCCTTTTCGTTGATCTTGACCGCCAGCGAGACAGAGACGGCGGTATTGTCGGCGTTCTTGGCCACGGTTTGCAGGCGCAGGCTCTTGCCACCCAGGTTTTTATCATGCTTGAAAGCATTGCCGTGATTGTCGGTTGCTTTGCAACCGCGCCCGGAGCCGGAGCACACGAGCCAGGTATTCTGGTAGCTGATCGGTTGTGATCCATGCCAGGAGCCTGGTTCGGCAAATACACTCCATCCGTTCGGGGCGGGTATGATCTTTACCTGCCGTGTGTTGATCAGTTTCGCTCCAGGTGGGGCGGCTTCAGCAGGCGGAGGCGTAGGTGCAGAAGCTGACGGTTTTTCAGGTGTCACAGGTTGCACCGGAGCCGTGATGTGGATGGTCGCCGGTTCTGAGATCTGAGTATCGTCACCGACAAAGTTATGAGCTGTGACGACCACACGCAACTGCTTGCCATCCCATTCTGGATTATCCACTGTGTAGGTGGACATGGTGGCCCCGGGAATATCGCTGCAGTTTTCGCCTGAGCTGTCACACAGTTGCCACTGGTAGCTGTAGCTCACCGTTCCGCTGCCGGAGGTCGGTCCAGGAGTGGCGGTGAAACTCGATCCGCCGGAAGACTGGACCGACGGAGGAGAGCCGACAGGGGCTGCGCCGGTCACTGTTATCTGAGTGCTGACGGTCTGATTGTCCAGCTTGGCGGACACATTCACCGTGGTCAGATTCTGAGGAAGGCTCACACTGGTGGCCGCAGCGCCGTCATTGCTGACCGGATCGCCCGGGTTGACACCTGCCGAGTGGTCGGCACTGAAATGGATCGGAATATCCGGGAGTGTCGCCACGCCGTGGTAATCGGTTCCGTCGGAATCGTACCAGGTGTCTGCCGAAGCTGCTACTTCTGAGCCACCCTCACCATCGGCCGGGGCTGTGATCCTGAGGACAAGATGCGGCTCTGTCACGAGGGAGCCGCCATCAGCGACAGTAGTATCACAGCCTGTATTGTTCGGCCCGGCATTACATCCCCACCAGTTCTCACTGAGATCATAGTTGTCGGTGGATCCGGTAAGCACTTCCGCACCGGTGTCATTGCTGACGATCCGGTTGCCGTGGATGATAGGACCATAGCCTACCGGCGCATTACCATCGTCTGCGATCTGCAATCCTGTATCGTTGTCGTCGATATTGTTGGAGCTGATCAGCGGAGCCGCCGGAGGAGACTGGCCTGCGTAGCCTTCGGTGTAGACACCTGAAGGGTTGTCGGTGACGGTATTGCCGGCGAAGACCGGGTCACCGGCGCCAAGATAAGCGCCGATCATTTTTGCTTTGGTGATCGTGTTGTCGGTATAGCGCATGGCCGAGTTGGAAGGAACGCCGAGATAGCTATAAAGGTTGATGTCGTTCCCGGAAAGCACATTGTCAGAATAGTTCCCGCCGGCACCAGGAGCGTACAGGAACAGCCCGACCTCCTGGGTACTGTCGCAGATGCTCGAAGCACTACAGGTGTTGTCCTTGATCGTATTGCCATGGAAGTCAGCGATCGCTCCGCTCGAGACCTGCACGCCGTTCTGGGCCAGCTGGGTCTGGGTCGGATCGCCGATGATCGTGGAGTTGGTCACGGTCACGTTCGAGTTATAGGAGAAGATCATGCCCGTCTTCTGATAACCTTCGACGAGCACATTGTTCAGGGTTCCTTCGGCAGAGTTGAGATAGCGCAGCGCATTGTCATGCTGGCAGTTGCCTAAGGGATTCTCACGGATGTTCAGGACATCTACATTGTCCAGGTTCAGGGTTCCTCCGTTGACCAGGAAGCCGTTGTCGAGCAGCGCGTGATCGCCTGCGTTGCCGGTGGTCCCGCAGTGATTACCGTCTGGGTCCGGCCCAGAGATGGTCAGGTCCGAGAAGTCAGCTTCGATCCCGGAAGGAACCGCCACGATCGCATAGTTGAAGCCTTGATCAGCCGGCGTGTAGACCATCCCCGGCGGAGGCGAGATGACAACCTGATCCGTCCCGGCTCCTACGACGCTGATGTTCTTGTCGAGGCTGATATGGTCTTCATAGTTACCTGCGCCGACCTGGACGGTATCTCCGGCATCGGCCTTACTGATGGCATAGCTCGGCAAGGCGCATGCGGATGCCTGCGTCGAGCAATCACCGCTGTCGGTGCCCGAGGGGCTGACGTACCGTGTGGCGGCTTCGGCAGCAGTCGGCAAGATGAAAAAAGAAGAGACGAGTAGGAGGAGCGTGGTTGTTTTTCTGAGAGCGGAATTGGTTAGCATCTTCAGAACATAATTTGTCGACAGCGCTTCCGATTGAGGAATCTAAACTAAAAAATCGTTCAATGGTCACACAAGGATACGTATGCTTCATAAAGCCATCAGGCATCTGCATCGTGGGGTCGTCAAGGCCGCTTTCATCAAAGATGCGGTTGATTTCGTGTTCACCAGCATCATCTGTGGATGAAAGCACTAGTAGGCCCGGATTATGAGCGCTGGTCGCGCCATCTCGAGGCTGCCGATCACGAACACCGGGTCGAGATGATGAAGGATTTTCTCGAGCGCTCAGACCATGATGCCGGCATCTCCGATCTGTCGAGACTACAGATACGGGAGCCTCGCGTAGCTGAGCTCTATCGACAAGTGGTCGATACTATCGAGGCCAAGCATGGGCCGCAGATCGCTGCCAGGTATATCTGGGTTCGAGATCATCCTGGGGCCAACAGCTATACTTACCTTTCAGAGGATCGTGGTAAGACGGCAGCCGCTCTACAGATCGGTAGTGAAGAGGAGGAACTGGTCATCGCCATGTCCTGCGCTCACGAGCTTGCACATGTCATCGATGATGCTTCTGGTTTCAGCTTTTCCAGGACAGATACACCGTGGCTGCGCGCTGCCAGCACCTCCGATGCCCTGGCTGAGATCCAGGCCTCGAAAACACTCCAGGAGCGGAAGCTTGATTGGTGGGGCGATGGTAGTCTCCTGGTCAGTTGGAGCGATTATCTCAGCCAACCTCGAGAGATCTTCGCCCGTTACTACGAGCAATACTTGATCGAGGGCAGCGATAAAGAAGCCGATTTCCATGCTGCTGATGTCGCTTACAAAGAGCGTAATGGCTTCCACTGGCATTGGCATCCACACGAATTCATTGCTCTCCGACCCGCTTTCGAGGAACTACTGAACGAGTTAGGCTGAGGCCCGGCCCGGAACTGATATGCCCGGACCAGGCCTCTCCACCTGGCTGTCAACTCTGATACTGATCGGTGCTCGGATGGATTGTCGTCTTTTTCGAACCCGAGCCTACACTGATGCTGAATACCCCTCCCGTGCCGCGCAGTGCGCCTGGTACAAGGTGCAGACGGATCTGGCCGGTCTGAGCCGACAGGTTCGAGATTACGATCGAGCGCGCATTGATCTCCACCTTGACCCCGTTATAGCGGCCACTGTGATCAAGCGGGAACGACTGTGTCGGGACGACCGCACTCTGGAAGGTGATCATTCCCCGCTGCTTCATCCGGGTGGCGATGCGCATTCCCTTCGGTAGCGATACTGTCACCCGGTTCAGCTGATGCAAGGACGACACTGTCAGGTCGGTCGCCTTGAACGGGCCTCCATTGATCGTTGCTGCCAGCGCAGCCGATGCCAGCTTCAGCTGAACCGTGCTGTCATGCCCGTCGGCGAAGACGTTCAGAACATGCACACCGTTGGCAAACCGACTCAGGGCACGCGGGCTGATGCTGACGACCTTGCCCTTGCCTAGAACGATGCCATCGACGCTGACGACCATCCGTGCCTGGGCGTGCAATACCAGCGGAGCCTGAGCGCTGACAGGATGTCCGGCGCTGATCTGGACGGCTTTTCCACCTGCTTTCAGCTTGCCGTTGATCTTGACCGATCGGGTCAGGTGCTTATCGACAAGGCTTCCAGGGAGGCCGGAGAGATCCAGCTGCCGGACCGTGACCGGTGCCGAGGCGAGTTTCTGGGTGCCGACAGAGTTACCTGCTGTCAGCGCACAGCTGATCTTCTGACCGACCAGGTGACGTCCGAGGACGAGATCTGCCGAGACCGCACCCTTGATTGGATCACCATTCACCAGCCACTGATAGCTGAAACGGGTGTCGTCAGGGAAGCCCAGCGGAGAACAGTTCAGGCTCTTGGTCACCTGCGGGGTCCCGGTGATGCTGACGGAACCTCCAGGAGCGGCGACCCCATTGCCCTTGAGCACGACCTTCGTCGTCTGCAATCCCGATGGTACGTAGACACTGAAGCTGCTCGGGCCGGACTGGGTCGGCTTGTAGGCGACCTGGAAGCCACAGCTGTCACCGGGGGACAATGTCTTGAGATCACAGTCATCGTTGCTGATCGGGAAAGCATCAGGATCTCCACCGATCCCTTCGAGGATCGGGATCGCCACCGGATAGTCACCATTGTTGGAGACAGTGAAGGACTGCTTCGGCGAACTGCCGTTGATGGCGACATCGCCGAAATCATATCGAGGTGGGGAGACGATGACATTCGGCCCTGACAGAGCAGTAGCTTCCAGCGGGATGACTGCCGGGGTCACGGTGCCGTCATTGTCCAGTTCCAGTTGAGCATGATATTCGCCAGGTGCATCAGCTTTGAAGTAGATGGTCAGGTAACAGGCGCTGGTCGGGTAGAGCGTGAACGTGCAACCATTGTATTCCAGCGAGAAATCAGCGGCATCAGCACCGGTGATCCGGGCTTCGCCCGGGATGACGACAAAGGGGCTGTTGTTGGTGAACTGCACCTGTTGCGGTTGGATGCCATAGTTCCAAGGGTAGGGTTCAAAGGGGACGGCACTACCGGTCAACGTGCCGGTGGCTCCGATTCCGGTCAGCGGGACGATCGTGCTGTTGGCTCCATAGGGGAGATTTACCAGCGCATTCTCTTGGTCACCGACACTGGACGGGGTGAAATCGACGTAAAGATAGCAGGTGCCTCCGATCCCTAGTGTGACATTGCTACAACCGTCGGAGACCACAGAGAAATCGGCAGCATCGCTCCCGCTGATCGTCGCCACTCCGAGGGTGAGGTCTGCTCCGCTGTTATTGGCGAACACGATCGGGGTCGCATTCTGCTGAGGAACAGTATGGATGTCGCTGTTGCCGAAATCGACCGAGGCCGGAGAGGCTTCAAGCGGCGCCGGGGCAGCTCCGGCAGTAGAGCCGAAGAGCAGGAGACAGGCCAGGATGGACAGGAAAGGGATGAGGAAAGCTTTCTTCAGGTTCATGCAATCTAATCTAAGGTGTTGCCGATGAAGCCGATGGTGGTGAATAAAAATCCATAAAGCGCCAGAAAGCAAAGAGCCGATTGGGTATCATGCCATTAGATTGTCCGGAGGCAACTAGTTATTAGCGTCTGCCGATACGACTGCCAGCAAACCGCAAACAATGATAGCAACTGTGAGGCAGATACCTGCCATCAAAGCAAAAGCTTTTATCCGGGAGACTTGGTAATAATGGCGTGTAATCGGGTATACCGATAAAATAGCGATAGACGGAATGGCAATCAACAAGATATGCCAGAACATTTACACACACTAGGGAAGGCATGGCCTAGCGTATAGCTTTCGCAATATGGCTAAAGGCCGGATGGATACGAGATGCTGCGCCAGTTGCCGTTATGAAAGGACCCAAGAAAGTATTGAAGTCAGGCCCAGAGCCGGCTCCGCCTCAGGCTAGGCAAACGCTGATGATAAGTAATACTCCTAGAAAAGAACTGAATACGGTGATTTTGCTGATGAAAGCTTTCATTTGCCAAAGCTTATGTTGCAGTCCAAATACTGCACGGTCCTCTCGGATAAGATAAATAAGAGTGATCACTCGAGCTGAACAACAGCTTGATTCGAAGAATAGCTGTCTGTTTCTCATATGGGTTGGTGTGTCGATCCGGCCGGCCGAAGGCAAAATCTCAGTTATCCAGATATTTTATGTCATCATGACTATAAATCGGCAACAACCCGCAGCATATCAACATGGCAGCAGAAAGAACTGAAACAAAAGCGACGATCGGGGTGCTTGGAGGGGCCGGGGTACTTGCCTGCGCTCATGCTCATCAACAACTGGTACGGCGCTGTTGGGAGCTGGGCGCTCGTGATGATCAGGATTGGCCGCCGTTGTTGCTTGATAATCGACCAATGGCCCATCTTCATGCTCAAGGCTATGACCACGAGGACCGGTCGGCATTACGTATGGAACTGAGCGCCCGTGTCAGCGCGCTGACGGCACAAGGGGCAGCTGTGATCTTGCCGGTCTGCAACACCATCACTTCGTTGTTACCGATGACTGAAGCAGAGATCATCAGCTTACCGGGAACGGCCTTGCAGAGCGCACACGATGCCGGAGCCGAACGGGTCGGGGTGCTATCCAGTCGGCGGGCGGTTGCCGAGCAGATATTCGCCGATCACCGGTTGGAGGTGATCACCTATCCCGAGTTGCAAGGCCAGGTTGATCAGTTGATCGAAGCACTGATCGGCGGCTACGACCTGGAAGGCTCGCGCCGGCAGCTGACGAAGATCATCGATGAGCTTCCTGAGCAATACGTGATCATCGGTTGCACCGAGTTGAGCATGGTCTGTGATATAGAGACCGATAAACAACTGATCGATGCGCTGACCGAAGGAATAAATGCGGCCATCCGATGGGAGGCGGCGTAGATGCGTGTTTATAATCCGAAGACTGAGATGTTATTACGTGCTGAGCTGCAAGACCAGTTGAAAGCCTATCGGCGCGAGCGAGGCTTCGATCCTGCGACCTGCGTGAGCGCGAAAGTAGAGCTGCTCAATGATTATCTGCGTGCTTCCGGTCTGGCTTCGTGTGTCATCGGGGTCAGCGGTGGGATCGATTCCGCAGTCACCTTGGCCCTGATCGCCGCTGCCGCCGAGGTCGGTAGCTCGCCGATTACCAAGATCATCCCCGTCTGTCTGCCGGTTCATTCTCCTGGAGCGACCCATCAGGATCAGGCCACGGTCCGTGCCCGCCGCTTGGCCGAGACACTGGGACTGGAGGCCGATGTCATCGATCTGACCGAGGCCCATGCTGCTCTACGCCAGGCTTGCGTGAGCGCGACCGGTCTGAACAGTAGCGAATGGGCCGACGGGCAGTTGGTTTCATACGCTCGCACGCCGGCATTGTATTTCCTGACCAGTTTGCTGACCGAAGCTGAGGAACCCGGTCTGGTCTGCGGGACGATCAACCGCGATGAAGGAGCCTATCTTGGCTATGTCGGCAAGGCCGGTGATGGTATGGTCGACATCCAACTGATCGCCGATCTGCATAAGTCTGAGGTATATGCTCTGGCCGAGTATCTGCGCCTGCCTGATGAGGTCATCGCTGCTGTCCCCAGCGGTGATATGTATGACGGCCGTGAAGATACAGAGGTTTTCGGAGCGCCATACGATTTCGTCGAGCTTTACCTGCACTGGCTATGCCTCGGCAATGAGGAACGTGAGCAGCTGCGTGCCCGCTGGCAGCCACAGACGAAGGCGCAGTTCGACCAGATGGCCGCCAATCTGGAGCATCTGCACGATCATAACAAGCATAAATATTCCGTCGGATCACCTGCGGTACACCTAAACTTCTACCAGAGTGGAGTGCCGGGAGGATGGTCTGATGCCTGAGAACAAACCGATAGTCAATCCTTTTCGACTGGACCCACAGTTGCTGGACGAGCTGTCGGCCTCGCCTTTGCCTGATCTGGAGGTCACCGCACTGCCTGGGGTGGATGCCGATGCGATGTATGTCGATAATGTGTTCACCCCTGGAGAGCTGGCTGCTATCCAGACGGACATCGAGGCTCAGGAGTGGATCCCGGTAGGTATCAACGGCATCCTGTCCGACTATCGACCAGGACAACCGATCGGATCTTATCGGGCCAGTTGTCTGACCCCGGAGCTGGCCGATGTGATCTGGCAAAGGATACAGGGCCTGTTCCTGGCTCGACGGGGGATGGGGACGCAGACCAAGACCGACTGGCAGCCGCATCCGATCTGGGAACCGGTCGGGATCAACCCGTTGATGCGGTTCATCAACTATCGTCGATCCGGAGTGCTGATCCCACATTATGATGCGCCCTATGATGATCCAGAAGCTGGGCAGAGGACCTTGGTCACGGTGGTCGTCTACCTGCGCTCAGATCCAGGCCTGGAGGGTGGACATACCCGGTTCATCGCTGATCCTCAAGACAAGTTGCCTTTCGCCGAGCGCGATTTCAGCGATCTGGATCAACCAGCGGCCCCGGACGAAGTGATCGCGGCGGTTGATCCGGTGCCGGGCCGGGTGCTGATCTTCGATCACAGGATCCTCCATGACAGCTCGGCCTTGACCGGCGAAGGCCAAAAGACGATCTTGCGGACCGATGTCCTTTATCGGCCGATCGGGTGATATGGTCGATCCTTATCGACAGCTACTTGACATGGAGCCGGGCCTCGGTCTGGATGCTGCGTACCTGTGGCTGCGCGAACAGGAAGATACTGCCGGCCCCGACACCTCGCGGCTGCGTCAGGCCTGGCGGGTGCTCCGGGATCCTTGGTATCGCAGCGTATATGAACGGTTCGGCACCTCAGCATTGGAGCCGGCAGGCTTCTTCGATGATGAATCCGAACCCGCGCGGCCTCACATGTCCGCTGCCCCGTCTGGCACCGTTGATGCGGATACTGACCAGAAGCCAGATCAGTATCAACTGCTCCAGGTATCGGATCCGATGTTGCTGACGACACCCTTCGACAAGCTACTGAACAACATCACCCAGATGCAAGCTGGCGGAAGACCACGAGGCGAGGCTCGCGGAAAACCTGCGGTGCTGCTGACCACGGGTGGTTTCGCTCCGCTACATAACGGGCATCTGCGGATGATGCAGGCTGCCAGGGCGGCTGTCGAAGCCGGAGGCCAGACAGTCATCGGCGGCTATATCTCACCTGGGCATGACCAATATGTCAGATCCAAGGATAGCGCCGTCGCCGGGATCGATGAGCGACTGCTGTTCTGCCAACAAATCTGTCGCCAGAGTCGATGGCTGTATGCCGATCCCTGGGAGGGACGCTATACCGATCGGGCGGTGAACTTCACCGATGTCATCGCCCATCTGCAAGCCTATCTTGCTCGGCATCTGCCGCTGGATGTGGATGTCTGGTATGTCTTCGGGGCCGACAATGCCGGCTTCGCCAGGGCGTTCATCGAGCATGGTCAATGTGTCTGCGTCAGTCGCAGACAGATGAGCATCGATCCGAGGCTTCAGGAAGACATGGCAGCGGTGGCCGACAGGGTTCTCTTCACCGCTTATGATGGAGAGGAGCTCTGGGCCAGCTCGGCCAAGATCAGATCTGGGAATGATACCCATCTCCCGCAACGCGACCTGGCTGATGAGGCTCTGGATGAGCATCAGCCCCGGACTTACGCGCTCCGAGATGATCTGGCCTGGGCCTGTGCTGATTGGGGACTGGACAAAGGCATACTCCGAGACTTTACGACTTCCTTGAGTGAGTACGTCAATGCCTCACTAGGGGATAAAATATCCGAGGTGACCTTGTTTCACCCTGAGACACAAGAAGAGATCATCGCCGATCTGCGGACAGCGATGATCAATTGTGATCCGGTGACACGTCCCGGACATCATCTCCAGGTCTGCCGCCAGTTCGAGATCGCCGACGGTCAGATACATGCCGACAGGCTACGGGAGCGCCCTGGATCTCCGAGCCTGGATGATCAACTGCGGCAGCTGCCTGGCGGTCAATACCTGCTTGTCGATGACGACATCGCCAGTGGCTACACGATGCAGACATTGCGTAGGCTGATGCCGGCGCGGGTGGAGATAATCGGGCAGCTGTCGTTGTTGCAAAAGACGATCGCGGAACCGGTGTTCGACGTCTGCGATTGCAAGGACTTCCTCCTCGGTGCAGCCGGCGGTGGCCTGGTCGTCAGCCTGCCTGACGGCAGTGATGCCAGGATACCCTACATGTTGCCATATACCTCGTTGGCGACCAGAGCCAAGCTACCGGTTTCTGGTGAGCTGGCGCACAGTCTTTCTCTCTGGCAGCTGAACCTCGATTTTCACCAGCAGAGCAGCCTCGGTGTCGCCGACGCGGCCCCGGAATGCCGCGCCCTGCTGTCTTACCTGGGCTTCACCGCCGACCAATCACTGGCCGATGTCTGCCGTTGGCATCTACAGATGCTGGAACAGATCAAGCTGACCGACGACGATGCCTGATCATCACTCAACGGCCGACTGCAAGACAAACCGATCAAGGACAGGTTTTGCGCACGGCCCGCTCCAGCCGATGGTAACGCCGATGCTGCGCCCCGAACCGTTGCGCTCCCCAGCGCGACTTGCTGTTCAGCTGATAACGCTTGGATTGGGCCATCCCGCCGAAGAAGCCCTCCAATAGGGACGGCTTGATCACATCGAGGATCGGAGCATACTCGCCGAGCAGTTTCGGAACCCCTACTCGATTTCCCAGCACCCCGAGGATCTTCTTCTGCGTCTCCAGATCGTTCGGCTCGTCTTCAAGATGTTTCACGATGGCATCCTTATCGCGGAGCAGGCCTTTCTTGTCGTAGGTGAAGCTGCTTGCGCCACCGCCTTTCAGCGGCACCGTCGCGTCCGTGGCCAGAGGCTTGCCCGTCTTGGCAGCCTGAAGCATCAGCTGGAGCTTCTTGGTGTCATAGCTGCCGCCCGGAGGAAGCGCCTGGGTCACTGCCCGGATGCTGCCCATCTTCTCATAGAGCAGCCCGATCTTCATCAACCGGCGCGGACTGACGTAGTTGTCTTTGCCTCGGCGCTCGCGGTTGTGATCATTCCACCAGGCCGATAGTGCCTGGGCGATCTTGGTGTCGATGAACTGGCTCATGTATTGGACGCTGACCTTCGGCTTGAGTTCGTGGTAGGCGTCGAAACGGTCGATCAGCGCCGGGTCGATGTCCTCGACCAGATACTGGCCATCATCAGCCGGGTTGATCGCCGCCCAGCAGGTCTTCAGGTTCGGCAGGGCTTCGCCGTTGATCGTGCCGAACTGGATGATCTCGAAGACCGCGTTCTGGGTCGCCTGCGGTGCCCGGTTCAGCTCATCGAAGAAGACGATTTCAGCTTCGGCCAGCGCCGTCGGCCGCACCATCTTCAGTATATCGCCGCCATCATCGTCTTTGACCGGGACCGGGACCCCGATAAGATCGGTATAGGGATCCAAGGTGGCGCAGTTGAAGATCTTGCACTTCATCCCGACCTCATCGGCGATCTGGATCACGCTCTCGGTCTTGCCGGTGCCGTGCAATCCGATCAGCAGCAGGCGGAAGCCGTTGCGCATGTATTCTGACCCCATCGGGATCAGCGATCCGGCCTTGGATGATTTGCTTGAACGTTTCTTGGCTTTGTTGCTCGTGGTCTTGGTCATCGGTGAGATACATGGTAGCAGACGCGCCGAGATCATGCAAGCCGGGTCACTTGATGAACTCTTGCAGACGGAAACTACGACCGTCCTGAGAGTTGCGCCCGCCGGCGCAGATCAACCAGACCCAGTTATCCTGCAACTGTCGCTGCGTCGGACGGTCGATATTGTTGAAGTTGGCATGGCCGTCGGTGATCACGATCACCGCTTTCGGATAGTCCTTCAATGGTTTGCTGCTGCCGTCTGGAACCTGTCCGATCACCCGTTCCGTTATGAACTTGTGGATCGGCGAGAACGAGGTCCCGCCGCTGCTGAAGCTCGGATTGTCGAGGTCAAGTGGGCGATAGGAAGTGGTGAAGGTGCAGGCGAACATATTGACTTTGTCGATCGGGATGCTCTTGGCCAAGGTGATGAAACGGTTGGCGGTCTGATGTCCGATCGACCCGGAAGTATCCAGGGCCATCACGATCGTCGGCTTCTCCAGGCCTTTCTTATGATCTTTCTCTGGCTGATGGACAGCCGGCAGGATCGTATCCGGGAAACCGGCCAGGCGGCGCGGACGACGTGCCCAGCTCATCCGTGGCGGTGGCCCCGGAGAAGGATCGGCGAACATGTCCGGATCGATCTGTTTCAGCAGATCCTCCCAGGCCAGCGAGATCCCCTTCTGCCGTCGCCACTGTTGCAGCGCACCGTCGCCACTACCGGCTGCGGTTCCGCCGCTCGCGCTCTGCGGCGTGTCTTCACGAATGTCATCCAGCTGTTGCGGCAGCGTATCCTTGGCAGCCTGGTAGGCGGTATCAGCAGCTTCCTTGGCAAACGGTTTGTCGGCATCCTCGGCATGAATCCAGTCGTGAGAATCCATCTGTCGATACCCGCCTTCACTATCTCCGCTTTCATCACCTGAACCTTTTTCTCCTCCGGTTCCTGAAGGGGAGGTCCCTGCTTCGAGCAGTGCCCGCTCGTAGACCTCGGTCACGGTCAAGCCGCTGCAATCCTCGCCGATAAGTGCTTCTCCGGTGACGACGCCATCTGGCAGCCGCAGACCCTGATCAGCCAGGTAATCGTTGATCACGGCATCAGCTGCCAGGTTGAACAGCTCTTTCGATGCGAACTTCTCGGCCAGGCTGAGATGGTTCAGCAGGATGTGCATCGTCTCATGGGCAGCGACGAAGCCGATCTCTGCATCGTCAAGCTCAAGGGCAAAATCAGGATTGAAGACGAAGCTGAAGTCGTTGGCGCTCTGGCCCGGTTCATAGGTCACGGCAGCCGTCTCCAATGCCGGGGTCCATACCGGGGCGCCGATGTTCAGCACATGGGTCAAGAAGAACGGATATTCCTCATTCAGGTATTCCAGCCCGGCACGAAACTTCTCCTCCGGGGCCATCGCCGGGCGTTCGTTATCGGACTGCCGCTGATTCTTATCGGCCATGATGAAGATTGTAGCAGGTTGTCCATCAGCAATGGGAACTAAGAATATCCTTAGAATGGCGTAAAGAAAGGCCGACAGCGTGGCTTGCTGTCTACAATGAGCGCATGGAACATCTGCTGATCGTCGATGATGAGCCGAAGATGCGGGAGTCGGTTGCTCGCAGTCTCCGCCTTGAGCGGTATCAGGTCAGTGAGGCCAAGGACGGCCGCGAGGCGATCGACAAACTGCAACAGATCGGATTCGACCTGTTGATCATGGATCTGGCGATGCCACGACTGGATGGTTTGGAGGCGATCAAGATCATCCGTCAGGCAGGCGAGCAAGTGCCGATCCTGGTCCTTACCGCCAAGGCCGGCGTGGATGAGCGGGTGGAAGGACTTGAAGCTGGTGCCGATGACTATCTGATCAAGCCATTCGCCCTGAAAGAGCTGCTGGCCCGGGTGAAGGCATTGCTGCGCCGGGCACAGTCAGATGACGCTGATCTGCTGCGCTTCTCAGACCTGACCTTGGACACCGGCACCCGTGAGGCCATCCGTGCCGGCCGTTATATCGAGCTGTCCCGGACCGAGTTCAATCTTTTGGAGCTGTTGATGCGTCATCCGCGTCAGGTGTTGACACGCTCGAAAATCATGGAGGATGTCTGGGGCTATGACTTCGGCAGCAGCTCCAACTCGTTGGATGTCTATATCAGCTATCTACGGCGCAAGACCGAGGCCGGCGGAGAAGCGCGTCTGATCCAGACTGCACATGGTGTCGGCTATCTGCTCAAGGAGGAGTGAGATGCGCCCTCGCAGCTTACAACAACATCTTACCCTTATCGTCGCCGTCGCCGTCGCCTGTACTGCTTTTCTGGCCTGCCTGGTGGCCTATCTGGTGGTTGCAGACCAGCTACGCAGCCAGGTCGACCAGGCTTTGAGCAGCGAGGCGGTCGAATACGCCCCCAGAGGACGTACGGCGATGCCGGAGACAGGAGACAGCGGCCGATCAGATATGAGTGGTGACTATGGCCAAACAGATGATCACCATGGCTACCATCATTATCCTCACCCTCCGAATGTGCTGCCGATCCCGTCGGTCGGCAGACAGAACGGGCTGGTGTTCTTACGGGTTGCCGCTGATGGCTCGGTGATCAGTGGCAACGGCGCATTGTTGTCGACATCGGTAAGCCATCTTGCCGAAAAAGGTGGTGATGCTTTCTATGCTGATGTCCATCTGGATGCCCGGCATCTGAGACTATATGCCTATCCTGTGTCCGGTGGCGGGGCCGTGGTCCTGGCCCGTTCTCTCGATGGTGTCGATCAGGTTCTTGACAGTCTCCGCGAGGTACTGCTGGCCCTCTTCCTGGCGGCGACGATCGCGGCGACACTGATCACCCGCTGGCTGGTACGGCGGCGGCTACGGGCGATAGAAGCGCTGACGCAGACAGCCCAGATGATCAGCGAGACCTTGGACACCAGTCGACGCATCGACAGTACCGGCGATGACGAGGTCGGACAGCTGGCTACGGCTTTCAACAAGATGCTGGATCAGCTCGAGCAGGCATCGACAGCTCAACGCCGCCTGATCAGCGATACCAGTCATGAGCTGCGCACTCCGGTCGCCAGCCTGAGGAATGACATCGAGACCATCTTGGCCCATCCGGAGTTGCCACAGATAGAACAACATGAGATCCTGGCCGGAGCCAGAAAGCAGACCGAGGAACTGACCGAGCTGATCGCTTCGGTCATCGATCTCGGACGTATCGGAGAAGGAGCAGCACAGATGAAAGACCTGTCGATCCAGGCGACAATAGAAGATGCCATAGGCAACTTGCAAGCAAGCGGTTGTGATCGGGAGATCACGTTGAACGGTAAGGAAGGGACCGTCCATGCCGATCGTCTGCAACTACTACGGGCGCTGACCAATCTGTTGGAGAATGCCGTCAAGTACAGTCCGGAAGGCACTCCGGTCAGTATCGAGTATTCCGAAGCCGGAGTGACGGTTTGCAATCAAGGCAAGAAGCTGACCCCGGATGAGGCAGAACGAGCCTTCGATCGCTTCTGGCGCGGTCCGGAGACCCGTGAGCAACCCGGATCAGGCTTGGGGCTGGCCATCGTCGCCGAGATAGCGGCAGCCCACGGATGGGTCGTCAGCATAGATCAATCGGAGAAGATCTGCTTCAACATCGACTTCCAAGGGATTGAATTCCCAGATCAGCATTTCCAGGTTTTCTAATGGTTTTCTTAGCCATAGTTGAGATCTACTTAATATCGGTTGTCTAAGCTGCTGTCGATGAGTGAGAAGTCAGCAGAGCGATCCGCCAGGCGAGGGCAGCCTCAGCAAGGTCGAATGTGCAAGGCTTTTGCCTTGTTGGGGCTGCTGTTTATCTGTCTGGCAATCAGCGCTTGCGGTGGGGGAACCAAGACGGTCACGGTGACAAATGCCACCGGACAACAACCGGACGGACATTTTGCCGGCCCGGGAAGCAGCCTGACCAGCAAACAGCGCACCTGTCTGAAGAATCATGGGCTGAACTTGCCTCAGCCGGGCCAAGGAGGTCATTTCGCTCCGGGAACCCAGGAGCCGGACAGTCCCGGCAGACCGGGATCGGATACGACGAAGAAAACAGCGGCGACCTCACAACCAGGCAAGGATGGGCAGGATGCAGCGCCGACATCAGGACCAGGTGGACACCAGCAGATGCCGACATCACATCACTTCGATTTCACCAAGGTGAAGAAAGCATTTACGGCCTGCAAGATCAGCTTCCCAGATATGCAAGGACATCATGGTTGGCAGCACCATGATCAGGCATCGCCGGGCCGGCCCAACTCAGGAGCCGCAGCCAAGTAGCAGCTTGACGTATCTTCTGAAGCTGCTACCATCAAGAGATGACCCGTGTCGATACTGAGGCTATCCTCTATGGAACCGTACCCAGCCGCGACCTGGCGGTCTGGCCCGAGGATGCCTGGCGCCAGCAGGTGTTGGACGGTGGTGAGATCTATTTCTTTGATGAGTGTGACCGGCTACGCAAGGTCTTCTATCCGAAGACATCGGCCTATACGGCTCATGATCTCGGGCATAAGTATCCGAGCGACATCAGCGTATACATGGATATTGAAGGAGAGCGGAAGGCTCACCGGGAGGATGCTCCGGCGGTGATCGGAGCTGACGGCCGCCGAGAGTATTGGCTGCATGGCCGCAAGCATCGTGTAGACGGCCCGGCAGTGATCGACGGAGCCGGGAACCATGAGTATTGGCTGCAAGGCAAACGACACAGAGAGGATGGGCCGGCTAACGTAAGCAACGATGGATACACGATCGAGTATTGGTGGCATGGTCTCCGGCATCGAGAGCCAGACGCTTCCGGGTGCCATCAGCCGGCGCTGATCTCAGGAAGCGGATATGAAGAGTATTACCGGCTTGGAGTGCGTCATCGGGAGGATGGGCCGGCAGTGATAAAACGGCGTATCGACTGCCGCATAGAACAGATCTATTACCTACATGGTAAATCTTACGGATCGGACAAGAAAGCTTGGAAGAAGGAGCGGAGACAGTGGAAGAAGAGCCGTAAGGGAATACATCAGGAGCTGAGCGAGATGTTGGCCACGCGGTAAAGACCAGTTATCTCAGCTTGTCTTTGCAACTTTTACAAGCGTAGTGTAGCCGGAGCAACGGCTTTTGCTCTCACGCGTGAAATAATATCGCGTTACGCAAAAACACCTTTTACTTTATCTTTTGTGGAGAGTATTGAGGTTGTAGGATCAAAGTATTTAGTAGGAAGTAGAAATCGGTGCAAAAAATCGGCGCGAGCGCGTCATCCTCCTGCGCAGAGCAGGTTGCGTGAGCACGGTGACATTATCATCGAGACATGGACACCAACGCTTCGGCACTTGAACGTTTCCTGGAGGACCTGAGCATGCGTTTCAGCGACTCCGAGCAGGAGACCACGGTCTCTCCCAACCCCAGAGATATGCTGACCGATGCCGAACGTGAGCAACATGAACAGGCGATGCTGAGGATCCATGAATATCATCGGCAGCCGATCGTCTGAGCTTCCCAGCACTGTTATCTCCGAGTTCTAGGGCCTATCAAACCTCTGGCGCTTACTGATGCATCAAGACGATCACCAAGGCCACGACCGCGATCAAGATTCCGATCCAGAGATTGTGAATCAACAATGTCGTCGCCACGGCGATCATCAAGATGCAGATGAGCGCGATCACCAGGCCGATTTTGTCACCCAGATCTTTCTCCTCAGAGGTCGACCAGGTATCCCAATCGATGTCGATGACAGCAACATTGCCATCCAACTGCTGGACTGTGCCTTCGGCCTGACGGCTATGGCTCAGATCGTAGAGCATCACTCTTTGCTGGACACTCAGCACCTTTTGCGCTTGGCTGCGGCGGACTGTGATCGTCTTTCCCTCCGGCAAGGCATCAAAGTCTACGTCGATCTTGGTCAGCTTGGATCGAAACATATCCTGCCAAGTCTGGACATCATCCTCCGGATATACCGGGTTTTGTCCATGGCCATGCCATCAGTTTGTGGCAGTATCTGCCCTGGCCATGCACAGTTTCCAGAATAACAATGGAACCGCAGTGACTTGTCGCTGCTTTTCTAAAAGTTCCGCATGCACAACATCAGCAGTTCTCATGCATATAGTATGCAAAGTGCATGCATTTGCTTCCGACAGCATGAACCTGCCGCAGGTGTTGTCACTCTTCAGGATCAGGCAGTAACTGGAGCATCGCCGATTCCGGATCCGCACCAGCTTGACCGGGAAACAAGCCTGCATCATCAGGCCAACAGATCTGATAGGCAGCGACATCATCGGCTGCCAGGAACAAGTTGGCAGCTACAGCTTCCGGGCATTCCCGGACCATGAACTCGAAGATGTCTCCGCCGAGATCCAGGCTCAATAGTTGCTGATCTTCCAACGGCTCACCGGCAACGATCTGCTCGGCCAGTCGTTCCAGGATCAGCTGCGCCGAGGGAAAGGCCACGTTGACCATCACCAGCTCCGGATGATCGGCGTCATCCAGGCCGACAGTATAGGAGAAACCTGGTACAGGCACCGGACCAGGATCTGCCATGACATGCTGGACGGCGAAGCCACGTTCGGCGGCCTCATCAGCCATCAGTTGCTGGTATTCCTCTCGACGTGCCTCCAGGATCTCCGGATCAGTCCGGACGCGATCGAGCTTGGCCGCAGCCCCGTTCAACACTCTGAGCTTGGTCTGATCGGTCTCTTCGGGGTCCGAGGTGCTGACCTGTAGCATCCTGGTGATCAGACTGGCTTCATCGAAACCGATCACCTCTGGATCGAAGTGCAGCTTGCTTGCGGCAGCGCGGATTTCCTTAGCTGTCTCCAGAGCAGCTTCGAGCTGCTCCTCATCAGCTTCAGGGTCTTCAGAGCACTCTTCCAGCAGATCAGCAAGCTCACTGATCTCTGTAAGGACCATCTCGATCTCATCAGCATCAAGTGGGTTCTCCAACATGGTATTTGACAGTTCGAAGGCGATATGGAGATGATAGTTCGTGCCTTCTGTCCGCGCTGGTAGTACGGCGGAAATTCGCTGTTGAGGCCGACCTGCCATGAACGGGTTGCTGATAAAATAGAGGCTTGTGCCATGCTGCGTGTCAGCTCCGGCAGGCAATCACTGGCAGCCGATGACAGAGAAGCTCTTTGCCTTCTGGAGAACAGCAACTCAGAACAAGGACGATAAGTATCATCCTGTGATGGCGACCACGGAAAGCAAAGAGATCCTCTATGGCCAGCATCAACGCAGATCGCGCCAGAAAGAGTTCATGGACAAGGCATATCATCTGGAGTACTGGTTGGAGGAGGAACGCAGTCGAGAACTATGGACACTCCTGGATGCGAGTACAGAGGAGCTGCCGCAGACTACGGTAGAGGATGGCTTCAAGATCGTCTCCTGGGAGCTGGAAGAGAATCGCGAGCGAGGTGTCTGGCTACGATTTGACCTCCATCTTGGTGATGATCAACCTGAGCAGACGCTATTGAGCAAGGCCGATCAGGCCTTGTCTGACTGGGCGATCCGGGTTCAGGAGAGCATCGCCGGTGATGCGTAGGAATCTCACCAGTTGCAGAGCAAGAGGAGAAGCTGCGTCCAGTTGGCCAACACGTAAGCAGCGTCTTGGAGATACTGGACGGCCAGACCATTGTCGACAGCGTATTCCTCGAAATCGTCAGCGAGCAGCTTATCTCTGACCACGTATATCGGAGCGGCTTTTTGAAGTTCTCTTTCGGCGTACACTTGTGCCGCCTGGAGCAGTTCCTGGACCTCCTTGGCGGCTTGCGGGCTGACATCGATCAGCTGCCGGAGCATTTCGGTGGCTGTCTGCATCGGGCCGGGTTCGCGTAGAGCGGCGCTCTCGACCTGGCTCCGATGCCACAGCTTCTCGGCCAATGCCTGGTTACTGAGGCCATCTATGTAAGCATCATGGTCGGACGTGTAGAGCCGCGCTGCCAATCGTTGATAAGAGTTGACAAGATCCCAGAGGCTCATTTCGGCCTGGGGGACCTCGCCCCCATTTACCGGCTGCTCCAGCCAGGTGCGTAGCTCATCTATCGCCGCCTCGGTCTCAGGTAGTTCGGCGACACTGCCTCGCACTCCAAAGAAGGTGATTTCAGGGTCAACCTCACGGATCGCGGCATGCGCCTTGGCAGCCCAATCCTGCTCCAGCGAGAGCAATGCTCTCTTCAAGGTCTCAGGGCGTAAGTCTTCGACGACGACACCTTCCAGACGGTTGCTCGGAGTAGCGGACATATGTAGATGATAGGAGCTTATAAGGCCCAAGAGCCTGGCAAAGGAGGGGCGAATAGATCACAACAAGGCATTCAGCTGCCGGACTTGCGTGGAGGCGAGACCTGCTGATGCGCATGGTGCAGATGCAAGACGAACCAGCATGAGCTGATGATCGGGAGACAGAGGATCGTCGCCAGGCCGAAGACCAGCGTCAGCGTGGTATGGTGTCCATCGGCCAACAACGAACCGATACCGGCACAGAGGAAAAGCAAGGCCATGATCATTGCAAGGTTGGCGGCCAGCTCCAAAGCTTTGCAACCACGCAGCTGATGATCTCCGGTCATGTGCTTCCAGGCCAGCTCTTTCTTACCACAATCACCCATGGATAGGTTATAGCCGATCGAGAACGATGCCGACCAGATTGCGCTTATAGGCCTGGTTGTCTCGACATATCTTGGCGCTGTAGGCAGGCGGTCGAAATCAGAACCAGGTCAATGAGAGCTGCATTCCTCGGCATAAGCTTGTAGTTGTTCCAGCTCGGCCGGCTCGAAATCTTCCAGGTATTCCAACGGATCGATGAAGACGGTCGTCCTTGGCTGATCTGGTTGCTGTCGATAGTTGAGCATCAGCTTGGCATCACCTTGGCTCGGGGTCAGGAACCGGAGCTGATCACGGGCTGAGGACAGAGAGTATTCACTCTCGGCGAGCAGCTTCAACAACGGGAGCGGGTGCTTCCAGCACCATTGGGTCAGCTCCGAATGATGCGAACGGGCCCAGGTGAAGAGGTCGAAATCGGCGGAGGCATATTCTCCTTGAAGCCGACTCTGATCACGACGCTTACGACGATGGGTTCCATACAGGATCTCACTGGCATCCATCACCTGATCTTAGCCCCTGCCGATCTTGGTCTCCGGCTTTGTCGCCCAAGCTGAGGAGATAGAGGATTGCATGGTTATCGGCAAAATCTTTTTCCGTCCGGACGGAGTGCTAGTCTTTTGATATGGCCAGAGGACAAGCTCAGACAATGACCGAAAGCGCTGCTCCGGTAGCGCGAAGCACATCGAGAAGCACCGCCATCGACAAGGTGCATTATCTCCCGAAGACCAACGTGCTGTTCCTGAAGTTTCAGAAAGGCGGGACCTACTGGTATGAGGGAGTGGAGCCAGAGGTGCATCAGCAGCTTCTGGATGCTCCGAGCCAAGGTGGCTTCTTCCAACAGCATATCCAGGGTAAGTACAAGTTCAATCGCGCCCGGGATGGCCTGCTCGATGAGGAGCAAGGGCCGCTGAAGGTTCAGGCCGGCGATCTGAAGCCGGGCGATCATCTTATCGCCAGCAAGCGGACGGTCTCCTCTGTCCAGCGTGACGGAGTACGACTGCCGAGTGGCAAGGTCCGGGTGACCTTCACCAATGGCCGGGTCGGCGAGTTCAACAAGCGGACCATGATTGGGATCTCCCGCGAAGGCTGATCCTGCCCGCCGATTTTACCTGTATCTGGTAGAACAAAGATCTGTCCGAAATCAGCTCGATCAGCATCTGGATAAAAGGAACAGAATCTTTTTTCATCTGACATGAATGGCGGATTTTTGCTATAATAGGAACAGGAAAACCTCGACAGGGTTCGCGAAAATCGACAAGAAAGACAGGAGCATATGGCGAGAGGCGACGGACAAGAACAGGCAGTGATCTACGAGAATCCGAACCGAAGTGCGCGGCTGGATTCCAGTGCCCTGGAGGGTGCTCATTATCTGCCGAACACCAATGTCCTTTTTCTGCGCTTTCAGAACGGAAGCACTTATCAGTACGATGGTGTCGCGGCCGAAGTCTATGAACAGCTGATGGACAGTACAAGCAAGGGGCGCTTCTTTCTCGGTCAGATCCAGGGCAGGTACGCCTATCAGCGTGCCGAGGAGAGCGACTTCTACACTGCCGGCATCGCCGAGGAGCTGGAGGCCAGCTTCGCCGAGCAGCTACAGGTTCCTGCCGGTGAGCTCGTGGTCGGCGATCTGCTGTCTGAGAAACAGGTCAGTCGATTGCAACGAGTTGAAAGCGCTGACGATGCCAGGATCCATATTTTGTTCAGCGATGACAGTACGGCTGAACTCGATTCCAGAAGCCTGGTCTGGATCAGCCGCAAATTACGTTGAAATGAACATCACCGGCTACTCAGGAGAGTAGAGCGGTAAAAACATGCCATAGGAAGATAGCCGGTCCGAGCAGGAACAGAAAGCCGATCATCGTAAAAGCCACGGCGAGATGTCGTTCCATGGACGCCACGGGATCGGAATGCTCCGACACGGCCGGAATCACGCTCGAAGGCACAGCTTTCACCAGGCCTTGCTCTTCCCAGCTTGTGGCCTGGGCCTGGAGCTGAAGATAATCAGAGCAGTAGATCGTCGAGTACCTCTCTGCGGTCTCTTGCACTTCGGCAATGTACTGCCAGAGAGCTCCAAACTGAGGCCAGCTGTCTCGTATGGTCTCCACGCAGGGGGCGATAGCCAGGATCTGAGCCTTCTCGAAGCGGGTGCCGAGATGATGGACGCGAGCTGCTCCGGCTCCGGCGACGATCCCGATCACGATCCGGCACTCGGAACCCTCCGGATAGTTGATGGCGTCTTTCAGTGAATGCCAGACATTGAATCCACAATGGCATCTACTGCCCGGTGCATGGTGGGACGCGTAGACACAGTGGGACTTGTTCTCGCCCGGGTGCCAGGGATGGTCTCGATCCTGCATCAGAGGATAGAGCTGATGATCATACAGCTCCCAGACACGGTAACCGATGGAAGCATGCGGATAGATCACTGCTTCGTCGGCGGTCGCGCTGCGGCTCATGTCCTGAATGATAAGGCCCCGCATTATGCCGCACTGCCGCAGAGCGATGCCAATGGACGCGAGGACATATGACCGCGCTATATAATCGGTCATATGGTCGTTCCCGATTCATATGGCGATGCCATCCTCTACGGACAGGTCGGCGCTCGTGATGCTCCGATACAGGAAGAGGAAGCCTTCGAAAGAGCTGATGGAACGATCGAATATCTTGATGGCCTGGGCAACATATATAAGATATACGTGCCCATGGAGGCGACCTACAGCGTGGAGACACCTTTCCCGGATCAGTATCCGGACAGACGTGGGCATGTCGATGTCTTCGCCTGTACCGTCTACGTAGATGCTGATAATCGCTTTCACCGTGAGGACGGTCCGGCGTTGATAGAAGATGATGGGGACAAGGAGTGGTGGAACCATGGTCTGCGCACTCGGGCCGATGGTCCGGCGATAGAGCGCTCGGACGGTAGCTACGAGTATTGGCTGGATGGAAAACGTCATCGTGATCGAGACCAGGACAGTAAGCCCGGTTCGTCCCAGGATCCTGCCGGCCCGGCGGTACTGGGGTCTGATGGCAGCAAAGAGTGGTGGTATCGTGGCGAGCTACATCGTGATCGCCTCCCGGCGGTGATACTGCCTGAAGGTACCAGGGAATGGTGGCAGATGGATGTACGCCATCGGGATGATGGCCCGGCGGTGATATTGTCGGTCGGAGGAGAACGCTGGTACTGGCGAGGAGAACTATGTACTCACAGAGAGTGGAAGCGCCTGCGTCGTCAGGCTCGTCGTCGTGGCCGGCGCTGGATGTTTCGCTGACATGACCAACCCCAGATCAGCGATCATGGGAGCCTCGCCGAAGGCATGATATAATATAAGGGGTCTCATTTGAGACCCCTTATCTATCCGGTTGATATGATCACCGGTCTGCTTGATGCTACCTGGCTTACTCTCCCGGATCTTCCGGTGTCTCTGCTGCCTTGCTCTCAGTGGTCAGACCGCTCGCGTCGTCAGGAGCCTTGATGTCGTCGATACTTTTGATCTCGACCGTCTTTACACTGTCGACATCAGGCTTCGGGATCGTGACCTCGAGGACACCATTGTCGAATTCGGCTCGAACGTCATCCGCACTCACTCCTTGCGGCAGCCGCAGGCTGCGCGAGAACTTGCCGAAGGAACGCTCCAGATGATGGTAGCCGTCACGGCTGCTCTCGTGCTCCTGGTGACGCTCGCCGGAGACGGTGAGGATGTTTTCCTCGACGGTGATATTGACATCATCCCGGCTCAGACCTGGTAGGTCTGCTTTCAGTATCAGGCTGCTGTCTGTCTCGACCAGATCGGTGGCCGGTGACCACCCTCCCAGAAATGAACTGCGACGTCCATTGCGGGAGAACACCGTGTCGAACAGTCGATCAAGATCACCGGCGAGGGGATCCAGGCCACGTAGCGGTGAAGCAAACGGGACTATTGCTCTGTTGGGCATATCTATCTTCTCCTTTTCAGAATAGTGTTTGTTTCTTGTCAGTGTTCGCTGACAAGAAAAACATAATACCTGATCGTGTGTTTGACCGGAAATCTAAGTGACATCGACTCAGATAAATATCCACGGGAGTCTGTACTGAAAATGCTCCAGGATCAGTATCCGTTCTGAAGCGGCTGGTCAGAACTTGCGATGATAGATGCGTGGGGCGGCTGCCTCGACCAACAACAGTGTGAGCACTGCTGCCCATGCCAACCGTGACATCATCCCATTGCTGAGAACCGCCATCAAGATCAACAGCATCTGTAAGAACATCGCCGAGATCGTCACCAGGGCGGCGATCGATTTCGAACGATCAGGGGCATCAGGCACCTCCGCGACCGGCACCGCCGTCAACAGATGACGCTCTTTCAGACCGGATGCCAGGTCCTGAAGCTCACTCACGCCTTCGCAGTAGGCGACCTGATAATGAGCGCAAAGATCGGCCAGCTGATGCCTTGAGACCCTCAGTCTACGATGAAGACGCAGCGTACGTAGATTCAGCGGAGCCAAGCCGAGCACTTGTGCCTGTCGGCAGCGGAAGCCGAGATGATGAATACGAACCATCCCGCATCCGGCAACCGCACCGATGACCAATCGGCAATAGGGATCTTTTCGACGGTAATAATGGATCCAGACCAGGGCCTCACTGATGGCATCGGTGATGTCGTGATAAGCGTTGAAACCGCACTTACAGTCTCCCTCCGGTGGCTCATGTTTGTGATAGAGGCACTGGGCGTGATTCACCCCGGCAGTCCATGGCGACACCAGCCCGCCCTGCATATGCAACGGGTAGAGGTTGCCGTCGACGACCCGCCAGATGCGATAGCCCAAGATCGCCTGCGGATATGTAGGGACCACGTCCGACATCTGAGAAATATAGCCCAGCAGATCAAGATGATGGCCGGCATTGGCTTTACTGTCCGGCAAGATCAGGTGGCGGCCGCCGCAATGAGAACGCGGCCGCGACGATCGGCTGATGATCATCGGATGCATGGCATCTTCTGCCCGATCAATCTCGGCCGGATCAACAGATTCCCGATCGGGATGATGGCCGGCGGTGTGGTATGGTCAGCATATGCGGCCACAAGCTGAAGACATACTCTATGGCTCCCTGGGCAGCCGTAATGAGGACGCGGCCTCCGGCCATGCCGAAGGATCTCCGCTCTCCTTGCGGGAGAGCCTGGAACATCTTGGTCTGCGCACCCACCTTCATCTGGTGCTGGATTGTTCGGCAGGGGCTGACGTTCGCCCGCGAGGCAGCCTCAACGCCAGGATGATTGAAATCCTCTCTGATCACTGTGGTGCTTCAGCAACTGACGACAAGGTGTGCTTCAGCTGTCATGGCTTCTCCGGGAAGACGACGATACCGCTGAAGCACGAGCATGAGACGAAACCGCGAGATCTTGGCCTGATGAGCACGCTGAACAACACGCTGAACAACCTTCGGGGGAATGATCCCACCTGGGGCCTGAAGGCAGCCGAAAAACTGCTCATCCGATCAATCACAGACGATCAGACGGCGGGTGCGGTGTTGCTGCTCAGTCATGGTCCTGGAGCAATCGCCACTGTAGACACTCGTGCTGCCAGAGAGCTCCAAGATAAATATCCATTGAAGGTGCTGGTTCCTCGCCCCGGGCAGTAGCATCTCCTGGAAGCCTCAGAACGAGCCTGGTCGGCAAGCTATGCCGGAGCAGAAGTCGAGATGTTCTCGCCCATACTCTCAGATGCAGACATAGAAGGGATCCTGTCTCAGAGTATCTATCGATTGGGGCTGCTCTAGAGCGTCACCTGATCCTGCGTTATCTATCAGGTATTACTCACGTCGGCATCAGATCACGGGAATGTTCTGTTCCGTCATGCAGCTCATCGCACCTGACGGCCATATGCGATCACTTGCAGATGAAGTTGCAGCTTGGCAAAGCTATCTCTGCTCACGGAGAGAAATGAGAGTAGAGAAAACGCGAACATCCGAACCCATCATGTACTCCGATCAGTATCGAGCCATCCGGGCATAAAGAGCGATCGCCCCTACAAATGCGAAAAACAACCCGATCTGCATCAGCGTCCGGCCGGCCGAGAATAAAGCCGGGGATGCTGATACGGCTCCCACTCCATAGAGCGCCGCACTCAGGAGGAACATGAGAGCGACAGCTACGAAGTACTTCTTGAAGGATGCGGGATTCTGTCTGTTCCGGTTGAAGTCATCGAGCAACGTGGTCAGTTCAGGCAGAAGTTTTTCAGGAGCGGTTATCAACGTGTACCGCTCCTTCAGGTCGGCGATCGCCGTGCGCAGCTGACTGCGTTGGTCATAGAGCGGAACTTGATAATGATCAGCCGCTGCTGACACTGCCTTGTAAGAACTGCCGATACAGACCGTACGCTCAGGATTGGGCATCTCTATCGGCAACAAGGCCAGGATCTGGGCTGATTGGCAGCGAAAACCGCTTCGGTGTAGCTCTACCTGGCCCTTGCCGGCAATCGCCCCGATGACCAGGATCTGGACCTTGTCTGATCGTTTATTGTGATGGCGCCAGTGCTCAGCCTCTTCGATCGCTCCCCTGAGCTGATGATGGGCATTGAAGCCGCACTTGCAATCCGGTGCCGGGGCCTGATGCTCATGTTTGTTACAAGTTGCATCGTTGCTGCCAGGCTCCCAGGCAGAGGCCTTGGCATGCAACGGGTACAGTTGTCCATCTTTCAGTTGCCAGACCCGATAACCGATCAATGCGTGAGGATAGATAAGGACCTCGTCTTCTTGGGTGTCGACGGCAATGCCCTCAGGCTTGTTCTTGGATAGTGGTCCCATTGGATGGAAATATACAGCCTTCCTTTGACGACGAATGCTGATCCCGCGACAGCGCTGATGTATGCTCTGGATATGCGTGGAAACGGAATGCTCACAGCTGATGCCGATCAGATTCTTTATGGGGCCGTACCACGCGGCGGTATCAGCTCTGAGGTCCGCTTTCGTTTTGATCGGCTGGCAGATGCGATCAAAGAGGCAGAAGGCTTGCTGTGGATCGACCAACTCGAGGTTCCCGATGAGCATTTCGCCTTGACAGAAGATTATATAGCTCTTGTCGAGGATGGCGGCATTCCTGATGATCAGCGGGCTGAACAGGTGATCAGCAAGATCTACGGACAACTGACCGGTGATAATCTGGTCGATTATATCGATCTGCCCGAGCATCAACGATACGGGGTCGTAGACCAGGCGATGCGATTGGCGGCAACAGACTACCTGCACCGCCCGCAGCGGGTAGGGGAGCTGCTGGAAGTCTACGTTTATGGGCAACTCCGCTCCCGTGAAGAAGGCATCGGAAAGGACTACTCTGATCGACTGTTCGAGCTCGGGCAGCAGCTACGACCCCGACGATTACCGAGCCTGATCGTGCCCAGTGATCAATGGATGGCAGGCACGGCTGCCAAACATTATCAACATGATGTTTGGAGGGCATCTCTCTGTGGCAGATCGGCGACATTCCAAGACCGGAACTGGACACATCTATCAACGGTGATCAAAGGAGAGCTGCAGACGCAGGCCACTTGTAAGCAGTGCCTGTCTATGGCCCAGAAGCGGGGTGATGAGGTAGCATATCGTGATATGGAGGCTGATGAGCACTATGATTATCTACTCCAGCAGTTGGAGCCGGCGAAGATGATCTCGATCATAAGAGAGCATGAAGATCAGTCTCCAGGCCAGTTGCGGGAGGCTATCGATCAGGCAGTCTGGGAGCAGATGGTCGATGGCATGATCTGGGATACTGATCTGAGCTCAGCTCAGAAAGACAAACTGAAGCAGCTTCGCCCTGGCGATCGGGTTCCGAAGCTTTGATGCTCTGCTGCATGCGGGTACTACCAGGACGCATGATGCCGCTGCTGCCCGCGAGGCCGGGCGGGCACAGCCTCGCGGGCAGCAGCTCATGATCAAAAGCTGAAGCATAAACAAATAGGATATTCTGGGGATTGGTGGGAAGAAACGAATTTGTTAGCAGGCCCAGCAATTTATTGTGCGCGTTTGTGTGTAATCTAGAGTAGCAGCGTGCACCCTCGGCATCGTTCCCGATATTTACTGGTGATGATGATCATCGTGGGGAGCTGGTCGATCAGCAATAGTGTTTTCACTCCGTCAGCTGATGCTCTGTCTCCGGGTGAGTTGAATACTACTTTTGGTACTGGTGGAGTGGCTTATTATCCACCAAATTCGAATGAAAGAGGCAATGGTACAACAACAGTAGCGATTGCTGGTGATGGTGATATTTATGTTGCTGGTTGGACGGAGGGCGGGTACTATTGCAGCTATCAAACTTTAACTAAATTTGACAAGGACGGTAATTTGATAACAAGTTTCGGAGATCAAGGGACAGTGATAGTGAATGAGATTTGTTTAGGTGGAGGAGTCGGGGCATCCATTAGTAGTATCGCAGTGGATAAAGTAACAGGCGAAGTGTATGTTGTACTTCCGAATAGGTATAGAGGAAGCCTAAATATCACTGCTATTGATCCGGATGGCACGATAAGTAGTTCTTTCACAGGAGGCTCAGCTAATGTCGAGATCTCCTCTTGGACCACCTTGCAGATAGGTATCTTCTACGGGATTATACCAGGAGATGATCAAGTGGTCGTCAGCGGTACAGGTAGTTATTACTCAGGCGGAAGTCCGGTTGATAACGGAATATTCTCAGCCCGTTTCAACGCTACTACTGGATCACTCGATACTGGTTATGGGAATCATTCAGGAGTGAATATTCTGAGCTCCGCTGATGGTGCATGCGATGGCAATAATGGCAGTCGAGTACTAACTGATGGAAGCATCATCTATCTAGGTACCGGGTGCGCTGATAGCGCTTACGCTTTGGTAAAAGCTGACCCTGAAGGTGATCTTGATCAAGGTTACGGGACGGATGGCTCTGTGAGCTTACCGACAACAACAGTAGCCTATTGGAACACTGTTGCTATTGCCTCAGATGGTGAGGCTTATCCAGCAGGATGGATAGATGATGATATTCCTAATGGGGTAAATATAGATCAACATTTCGCAGTGGAACATTTCGACGCTCAAGGGCAGCTTGACGGCAATTACGGGGCTGACGGCTTGGCAACATTTACTATTACTGCAAATAATCCTCCGGAACCCTTCGACGGAACAGGGAATGGATTTGCTCAAATAAAGCTGATGCCTGATGGTGGTCTGGTTATCGTCGGAAGTGTAGAGCTGAATTCATATCAACAAGCCCCATCATATCGCGATCTGACTGTGCTCAGAGCAGATGGGCAGCTGAACGCTGATTTTGGCAACGATGGGCAAATCTATGATGATAGCGTCACCCTAAGCGCTTTTGGCGGTGGGACTGCAGTGGCGGTAGCCCCAGAGAACAAAATGATCATCGGCATTTGTCAAGTGGACTGTCTCGGAATAGTGGAATATCAGAACGTTCCTCAACCCAATCAGCCTGGTGATAGTGCTCAGTTCGGTAATGGTGATGGTAGTGGTGATGTTCACACGGGTGATCCAGTGGACCCGGCAACAGGGAACGTGTATATGAGCCACACGGATTTTACCGTGAGCGCGCCGGGATTGCCGATCAGTTGGACCCGTTCTTACAATTCTCAGGATGATCAGGATGGGCCTTTAGGCATCGGCTGGACTGACCCATTTAATGTTTCATTATCAGAGGACGGGACTACTGGTAATATCACGATCCGGGAAGCTGATGGGCATACGAGCTTGATCACTTATGATTCTGACTCGGATACTTACACGCCCCCGTACGGGGATTTTGACAGTCTGGTCAAGAATGGGGATGGGTCTTATGATCTGACGCGAAGGAACGGGGTTGATTGGAAGTTCAATACTAATGGCCAATTATTGAGTATCACTGATCGGGTTGGGAACACGACCAGCCTGACCTATACGGATGGCTTACTGACCAAGATCACGGATAGTGCGGGTCGGGAATACGATCTGACTTATGGTACCGGGGCTGATACGGGGCATATTATTCAGGTCAGTTTTCCGGGATCGACTATCTTGTTCCCGCGTGTGATCACTTATGCGTACACGGATGATCACTTGACTTCTTATACTGATCCTGCTGGCAATCAGACGGATTACTCTTATGATACTGACGGGCGACTGGAGACAGTCATCACTCCAGGGACTACTAATGATCCGGGTAGTACGACGACTTATTCTTATGATGATTTTGGCCGGGCCACGAGTGTCAACACGGATAATGGACCCATCTCGGACGACTTTCAGGATACGACTTATACATATGATCCCAGTCAGCTGACAACCTATATCACTGATGCCGCTGGCAAGACCAGTAGCTTCGATTTCGATGATCATGGTAATGTCCTCCAGATCACCAATCCTGATGGTGATACGGAGAACTTCACTTATAACCCTGATACTGGTCGGGAGATGAGCATGACTGATTGGCATGCTCCGGGGACTGGGGGCCGGGTTACCAGTTATCAGTATGATGCGGAGGGCGATCGAACGGGAATGATCTTGCCTAAGGTTTCGCCTGGTGATCCAGCGCATCCGGAGTCTGATTTCACTTACAACTCCTATGGGCAATTGCTGACAGCAACTGATCCCAAAGGCGAAGAGACCAGCTATACCTACGATGGCAGCGGACGACTGACCGAGATCGACAGGCCAGATGGCGGTGTGACCACTTACACTTATGATCCGCTGAACAATCCTTATGGCCTCCCGGCCTCGATGATAGATGCCCGTGGTAAGGAGACTGATTATACTTATGACGCTTACGGCAACCTGGCCTCGAGCGAAGCCGTCGATGAAGCGGATCAGCCGACCTGGAACTTCGAGTATGACTACGCGAGCCGGCAGACCAGTATCCAGGAACCACTTGGAACAGCGTATACGACCACGATCTCATATACTCCTGATGATCAGGTTGATCACATTACTGAGCCATCCTCGGATGGGACCGCTCCGGCATCTACGATCAGTTATGCTTATGACCCGCGTGGTAATCTACTCAGCAGCACCGATGAGAATGATGATACGACCACTTATACTTACTCGCCGAACAATGAGTTGTTATCAACCACTGATCCGACCGGGGTCGTCACCACTTATGATTATGACGATCTAGGAAATAATATCTCCAAGACCGATGGAGCAGGTGATGAGACCGATTACGCTTACGATCCTGAGCAGCACCTGTCCTCGATAACCCAAGGAGCGGGAACAAGTTCTCAGACCGTGACTGCTTATGATTATAATCCTGATGGCACCTTGGCCTCGGAGACAGTCGATCCTGGCACTGGCTCACACTTGAACCAGGTCACGGATTATGCTTATGATGGTCTAGGAAGATTGAAGCAGACTACGAAGTATGATGGTGCCACTCCGGTGATCAGTAGCTATGCTTATGATCTGGAGGGCAATCTTACTACCGCGACTGATCCGAATGGGAATACGACTACTTACGCGTATAATGATCTTGGCTTATTATCTTCCAAAGCGAACCCGGTTCAGGCTGCGAATAGTACTCCTTGGTCTTACTCGTATGATCATGATGGTAACCTGACCCAGGTAACGGATCCGAACGGAAGCGTGACTGATAATACTTATGATGCTCTGGACCAACTGACCGACACGACCTATGCTCCGGCTACGGGGATTGCTCCCACGCCCTCGATCAGTAGGTCTTATGATGCGAACGGGAACATGGTCTCATTGACTGATGGGACCGGAACCACCAGCTTCTCCTATGATCATCGTGATCGAATGATCGAAGCTGATCTCCCAGAATATGGTGGTCTCGGCAGCGCCTCCATCGCCTATGATTATTATCCGAATAACCAGGTGGCTGATACCTATTATCCAGGCGGGCTATCAGCTGGCGATACTTATGATGCCGCCGGCAGAATCAGCACCGTTACTGATCAAAATGCGAACACGACTAGTTTTGCCTATGCGACCGGTAGCGGTGGCAATGGCAGTCTCAGCTCGATCACTTACCCAGGTCAAGGCGGAACCACTGATTACACTTATACCCCGCTTGGACAGGCGGCGACGATAGACAACAGCAGCTCGGTACTGTCGGCACTGGATTCCGATCTGAGCCTGAGTTATGATCCAGCCGGCAATCTGACCTCATTGAGCGATACCGGCGACGGTGCTATTGCTGATTTCACTTATGATTCTCTGAACCGGCTTGTTGATGAAGACTGGTCCGGAATCGGCACTGGCAGCCTGGATCGCGAGTACGGTTATGATCCGGCCGGCAATAGAACCAGCCTTATCAGCGATGATGGTACAGGACCGATAGAGACGGATAATACCTATAATGCTGATGAGAGCCTGGCAGTATCAACCACTGGCAGCATCGAGACTGATTATTCTTATGATGCTGATGGTAATCGGACATCGAAAACCACTGATCCGACCGGAACTGATCAGCTGACCAGTTATGCTTATGATGCTGCTAATCAGCTGATCGAGGCTGATTTACCAGGGACGGCGAATGATCAGACGTATGCTTATAATGGTTATGGCAATCTTGCGGCGATGATAACGGATCAGACGGGCGCTGATACAAGCGCTGATTACACTTACGATCCACTGAATGACAATGCAAGTTCAGGCCCGATCCTGGAGACGGATGACGCTGGATCCAGCGGTAACAGCGCTTTCAATCTACGAGCCCCAGGCGGCCGCTTGTTGACCCGTGCTTATCAGTCAAGTGGCCTCCTGAGTGGATTGACGACTGCAGCCCCTGATGCTTATCATCTGGATCAGTCAGGATCGCCATCGGGGCTTGTAGACACGAGCACCGGTGATGCCGTCAGCACTGCGGCCTATGGAGCTTTCGGTAACGTGATCAACAGCACCGGAGCAGCTCCTGGCAGTCCTGAACAGCCTTACGCCTATCTGGATCGCCCACAACTGGGGACGACCGGTTTGGATCAGTTCAATGCTCGAGCGTATGATCCGAATCAGGGGAGCTTTACCAGTCCAGATCCACTACTTGGACAGATCGAGCAACAGGCCTTGGGTGGCTACGCTTATGCCCTGGATAACCCGTATCAGTATCAGGATATTACCGGGTTATTTAGTGTTCCTGATCCAGTGTCGGGTATTGAGGATAGTATCAGTAGTGCTTATGATACGAGCACGGGTGCTGTTAGTGATGGGTTCAGCACGGCAGCGAATACTCTGGAGAATACGACCACGAGCGTTGCGAATTACACGGCTAATGCAGCTTCAGGAGCTTGGAGTAATCTAGAAACAAGCGCTAGCTGGTTAGGGAACGGTGGTTATTACTTGCTGCAGGAGGCATACAAGAATGCAATCAAACCAGTTGCTGACTGGGTACAAAACCATCCAGCATTAGCGTTATCTATCGTTGCCACGGCAGCCTGTCTTTCTACAGCTCAGGCAGAGCTATGTTTGCTAGGATCAAGGGCCGTGTTTGGAGCGACTACAGCTGAGAATGCATATGATGTAGCCACAGGCAAAGCAAACATTGGAGAAGCTGGTCAAGGAGAATTATTGGCTGCTTTTGGATACGGAGTATTCGGCGAAGGAGCTACTGGCTTACTAACAGAAACAGGCTCTGAAACCGGATTACAGGCTACTATAGCTAACCAACCACAAGCAGCTAAAGAGCTTATATTGGGTACTTCTGCTTTAGCATCTAGTCTGCTAGATTACGCTAATAGCCAAGCAACAGTGCAATGAAAAAACAATCAGATACTAAATTGTATAGAGATAGCTACACGGTGCGAATGGCGGCATACGGGGAATGGATGATATGTCTCATTTGTGCGGCTATTGTTTTTCCCGCAACGTGGCTTTTTATCGTAGGATGTTTTATTTTTGTTCCTGATGCGATATTTGCTGGACGCTTCCTTATAAGAGGGGGAGTATCTTTCAATGATCACGACAAGAGCGTGAAGATAATAAATTTTTATAGGACTTATCAATATCATGTTGATAGTGTCGTTAGGTTTGAACTCAAATCATTCAAAAGTTTTCTAGCCTTCACAGGCAATGGATGTTATATTGTTTTTTCAGACGGTAAAGAACGAAAGATACGAGCAATCATGCAACCTTTGCAAACAAGGTATCCTGATAGATACGCACGAGATCAACAGCTTTTACAAGATCTGAACGAGAAGCTTTCTGCGATGAAAACAGGAGACGCAGAAACCGATACACTTTCGGAAAACATCACTGCTACTTAGATTCATATCAGAACCAATACAGAAAGCAAGACTACGTTTCAATCTCAGGCGATGAACAGAATAAAGGAGAACTTAGAGCTGAGGTCCGGGTTATTCTCGTTTCTTGACCCGGTTCCAGAAGGCAAAGAAGCCCTTCTGCTGCCTGACTGTTTTCTTGCCGTCAGCTCGCCATGGCCGTAGGAGCGGTTTCCGTGGGCTGCTTTTACCTACCCTCGCCGGAGCGGACAGCATACAGCCGACCAGGATCACCACCGCCACCAGGGTCATTATCCTGGCCACCTGGACCGAAGGAAAAGCCTCCAGGGCAGCCTCACCGAAGGCAAGGATGATCGCTGACATCAGCATAGTGTATCTGTAGCCGCCGGCTTGATTGGGAAAGAACTGCGGCAATGGTGGTGCATCGGGCAGCAACTCCTTGGGCACTGCCGCCAGTTGCGGTAATCCTTGGCAATGATCACGCAGGCCTTCGATGGTCGAGAAGACTGGTACCTGATGGTAGGCTGCTGCCAAGTGCAGTTCATCGGTGATCTTGCCTACCTTGGGGCCGGCGAAAAGCAGCCCGATCCTGATCGGAACCAATCCGAGGACCTGAGCCTGTTCGCAACGGAAGCCGCCAGCGTGTAGCTCCAGATGACCGCGTCCGGCGATGGCACCCAAGACCAAAGTACGATCACGATAGCGCCAGTTGTACTTGTTCTGCTGGTAGGCCCAGACGCGGATCTCGTCGAGCGCTCCTTTCAGCTGATGATGAGCGTTGAAACCACATTTACAGTTTGGAGCCGGGGCCTGATGAGCTGATGGTGTCGTCCGTATCCCTGGATAGGGAAAGACCGAACCCGGGAGGCAGACTGCCGTGTTCACGCCAGGCTGCCAGGCTCCACCACCATGGGCAAACAAGGGGTGAAGATGACCGTTGATCAGCTTCCAGATGCGATAGCCGAGAGCGGCCTGAGGGAATACAGGCTCGGTCTCTTGATCGGCAGTAGTTGGCATGACAGAAGTATATTCAGACACCGTCGATAAGTATGCCTTTTACCTGTGAGAAGAATGTCTGAGGCATCTACGCGCAGATGCCGGCCTCAGGTCTTCATCAACAGCGGCTGCCGACGAAGAGGTGCGCAGAGAGCTGAAACTACTGCTCCGAAGGAGTGTCTTTCGGCTTATTACGACCCTCGTAGTCGATCGGGGCGCAGGTCTGATCCAGGGGAACCTCCGGATCAGCAGTACCGTCTTCGCGAGTGCGATCGTTGACGCGGTCGAGAATCGCCTGGGCGCGTTCATTGCGTGATCGGCGGCTTCTGCTTTTCAGTAATCCCATGGTTGTATTCTAGCATAAGGCATGCCATGGAAGCGGACAGACTGGGTGCTTCAACAGGAAGTACTTACGACTGAAAGTTCTGGCCGGTAGAGGACATCGAGCTAAGATCTTCCTATGACCGACAATGTCATCGACAGCGAGCTGCTGTTTCCTCATGCGATCCTGGGTTATCGTGCCTGGTGGCGTGATGGAACCCGCCTGTATTCAATCACTGATGCCCGCGATGGAGCCTGGATCCCGGGAGTGAGCACGGCAATCTGTAAAAGCGTGCCTGATCCGAAAGCATTACAACTCAGCGAGCATCAGCCACCAGTGGCAAACTGCGGCTGTGGTTTTTACGCTTATCATGATCTTGCTCAGGTCTTACGTCGGCGTGGTAAAGACAAGGACGCAATGGTCATCGGCGCAGTGGCCGGTTCAGGCAAGGTCTTCATTCATCGTCAGGGCTTCCGCTGTCGCCAGATACAGATCCTGGGACTGCTGGCTGATGCAGACGCTGACGGGATCGTTGCCGTCCTCGGGAAGCATTATCAGGTTCCGACTTTTGACACCACTGACCAGTTGAAGGAGCATGTCGGCCGCCTGGGAGTATTCGCTGCCTCGGATGACCTGCTTTACAGCCAGGGACGGTTGAAACGTCTGCGTGAGAAGATGAAGGTCAGACGGTCTCGTTCTTGGTGGTTCTGAGAGAAGGCGGCAGCGGATGACCACTGTATGATTATATTGATCTGTGATGAACACTTATCTGAGTGACAGAGAACTGACCGATGCTGAGACACGGAGTTTGGAAGCTTCCTTGGCTGTATGGCGTGAGCAAATTATCGCCGAGCACGGACTTGACCATTACCAGAAGCTGATGCAGCGTTCTGATTCCGATTTGAGCGATGAAGATCTGCGAGATCTCGACCGCCAGGATGAGGATGCGGAGATGATCGCGGCCCTCTATCGCAAGAGATACGGACAGGAGATGCCTGACTTCGAGCACCTGGATCTTGAGCAGTGGCTGGTGGCTTATGACAGGTTGCGTACTGAGTTGCTTGCCTGGAGTCATGAACAGCCCGAAGGTGAGGATGAAAACTTCCAGGACAGATCGTAGCCGCCGGCACCGATGATGAAGCAACGGATGGTATACGGCTCAGTTTATACCGGCAGATTTCAGTGCGGTGACCAAAGCCGGGGCATCGAGTGATGACAAGCTCAGCAGGTGCGTCTGTCCGGTCTTGTCATCGGTAAGGAAGAAGGTCGGGGTCGAGCTGACACCGAGCCTACGCTCGGCAGCCTGGTTTGAGCGTAACTGCTTGGCATGTGCGGATCGATTCTGTTGCAGATCCTGTTGCCAGCTGGTGACATCCAACCCAGGGATCGCAGCCGCCAGCCCCCGTAAGAACGCCGGCGTGACGTAGCCGCTATTCTCTTCTCCCTGCTGATGGTAGAAAGTATTGACATAGGGCCAGAAGAACTGTTGATCTCCGGCAGCGTAGGCTGCTTCGGCTGCAGGCTTGGAGTCCGGTCCGAGGAAATCCAGCAGATAGAAGTTGACCTTCAGCTTACCCTGGCGAACATATTTGTTGATCAGTGTCGGCATCGCCTGCGTGTCGAACTCGGCACAGAAAGGACACTGGAGATCACCAAAGATGCTCAAAGTGTGAGCTGCGTCAGCATCACCGATCATGTTTCCCTGTACGGGAATGCCCTTGAACAAGGCAGCTGCCTGGCGGCCAGACTGATCAACAGGAGTGCTAGGGCCATTGTCTGAGCTGTTCCCGGCAATCAGGACGGCAACCAGAACGATGATAGCGACCACGATCACGCTGAGGACGGCCAATCGTATCTGTCTGCCCCTGCTCATGAACTCAGGTATACAGCATCCAGGCGACAGGAGGCCATCTTTTCAGCTTCCCAGGGCAAATAGATAAGAGTTGCAATCTTATCATCTTCTGGACATAATCTTAGCATTGAGACGTCGATGCAGCAATGTTAAGATTATGTAGCCTCAATGATAAGTTTCTTGAACCAGGTTGCGAAGCAGAAACCGACAGCTGCTACACTTATAGGATGCGTGGACAGGACAAAGAGGCAGAGAAGATCCTCTACGGGCAGTTAGGACGCCTACATCCGGTCGCGATTGCGACCACGGCCTCATCCGCATTGGCGACAGCAGCGATGGAGCTGATGGAAGAAGTCTCGGCAGGGGAGATAGCGTTCATCAGGAATACGGCTTTGCAGTGCAATGAAGCCGAGGGGCTGGTGGCAGTATTATGCACTCCTTATTGTCTGCACATGCCCGATGCTGATCCTGAGACCGAACTCCGTACTCAGTTCTATATCGCCATCGACTGGGATCCAAGCGAGCATGATCCGCATTTCATCCTTTATCGTAGATGTTTCAACCGGCCGGGTGCCAACCAGACTACCGGCGATGACAGCGCTGATAATGTCCTTGTCCAGCGTGACAGAGACATCCAGAAGATCTTGGATGGGTTGAACACGTTGTTGAAGGAGCTTCAGCAACCGTCTCTCGGTGAGGTCCGCTCGGCTCCCCTGGCCGGAGCCAAAGCCAGGCAACTGCCACAGCCTTATATGATCACCGAGGCCGATCTGCTGCTGGCGATCGAGAAGTTTCGCCAGATAGGGCGCTAATCGCCAATGCCGAGGATCATAGAACTCTAATCTCCCGTGCTGAACAGGTGCACGCGGGACTTTTGGAAAAAGTTCCATCAAAAGAACAGCATTCCCTAAACTGGTAACAGTGAATATGGACGCCTCCGAGAGTGACGAGCCTCCGAGTACGACCTTGCTGGAAGAGGTATTGGTCGATTTTGGCCCTGATCGGTCGATAGAGCTGACCTTGACCGGTGACCAATATCTGCTCGAGGCCATATGGCGGGCGGCAGATGCCACCGTGGCTGCTTCACCCGTGTCCGACAATGAGTACGCCTCCGGTGTAGATGCGCAGGCATTACTCCTCGGCGAACGATTAGGTCGTTCGATGCTGGAAGACGAGGGAGTGGTTTTGGACTTTCCCAGACCTGACAGGCTGTTGGCGGCAGGAAAGCAGCAGACAGACAGCCATAAGCTGATCCAGCTATTGACATCGCTTCAGGCAGTCGGGATCGTCATCAGCGCCAGGATATGACCCGGCATATCTGAGCAGGCATGTTGCTTCTGATACACTTACCCAGAAGTCCTGCTCAATGGAGTAGTTCTGCGTTGCAGGCTGAACAAGCTGCCGACCAGGTTCAATGCTTGCACCCAATCACAGGATCTACCGGCAAGCTGCATGCGGATGGGACCTGGCCTCCTGACGGCATCGAGTGATTCCAACGGTAGTAGCAGCTCCGGCGCGATACGTTCAGAAGTTGCGCTCAATCGGTAATGCTCCCAGGGGTCATTGCGGACAGCGGTCAGTCCACTGCGTCGAGGGCGCAGGGAGATTTGCCTTGGTTCGATCTCAAAGCAATGAAAAAGATCATCGAGAAAATTACAGGCAAGGTCTAGGGTCTTCGTGCCAGGCTGCTCTGGACATCCCGAGATCATGTGATAAGAGCGTCGCTCTGCCGTCAGAATCGAGGTCTGACGAAGCTGCTGCCAGGTGATAAGGCCTTGATAGGTGGGTAGCAGCGCAGTTTTCTTGCGCGGCACCGTGATGCCGTAGAGGATGGTTGTCTCGGGCGTCATCTCCATGATGAAAATCTAGAGTATCTGCGACAGATAAGAATGATTTTTGAGCATTTACCGCCTGGGCCATGATAAGCTATATTGGTGTTATGGTAGACGACAATGGATATTCGGTTCTGTATGGGCAGACCCCAGAGCGCGATCTGGAACCGCGCGTCCGTCATGATGCCGATCAAGGGGTGACCCTGTTCTATACCATCGACTGGAGGCTCTACAAGTTCGTGGTCAAAGGAGATTCCGAGTGGCCAGGATCAGAAGAGACAGCTCAGGTACCACTTGAGGTCTATCTCCCGGCTGATACAGACTTTACATTTTGTATCGATCTGGAGGGTCGGTTGGACAATCCTGACGGACCGGCGGCGGTGAGCGATGATGACCGCTGCCGGGAGTACTGGAAGCACGGGGTGCTGCATCGTGAGGACGGTCCAGCAGTCAGCTCCCCGGAGGGATGGCAAGAGTGGTATCTTGATGGGGAGTACCATCGTGAGGACGGTCCGGCTTTTGTCTGGCCGAAGACAGAGGAACGCTGGTATCTGCATGGACGGCTGCATCGCGGCCCGGATGCCTCGGGTGAGATCGGCCCGGCCTGGATCAGGGCCGATGGAACCAAAGAGTGGTATCAGGATGGAGAGCAACATCGTGATCCCGGGCCCGATGGAGAGGAACTGCCGGCAGTCGTCCGTCCGTCAGGCAGCTGCGAGTATTACCGGCATGGACGTCGTCATCGTGAGGACGGCCCGGCCGTGATCACCGACAACGGCGGCGAGCAGTACTGGCTGGATGATGAGAACTATTCTGAGGAAGAATGGCACCGGCAGGTCTCCGAATGGAAAGAGGAGCAGCACGATGCAACCACGTAGCCTGACACTACCGGAGCAGATCCTGTACAGTCCGGCGATGTCCGATCGCTCGGAGGACAAGGGGGTACATGTAGCCGCTTTGGGTGTCTATGAGTATCACCGCCATGGTCAGCTGATCCGGGTCGAGCTTGAACCCGGAGCTTCATATCCTTCGGTCGCCAACTGCCATCAGGTTCCTTGCCATCGGACGATCCATTTCAAGGATGGCGTCGTGCATAGAGATCATGATCTACCGGCGATCGAGGATGAGGACGGCGACTGTCAATGGTACCAGCACGGCTATTGGCATCGTGATGGCGACCGACCTGCTTGCGTGCGTTCTGACGGCTTCCTGCAATGGCGTAAGTATGGACTGCTACATCGAGACCATGATCAACCGGCATCCGTGACCGATGATCGTCAGGCATGGTGGTGGCGAGGCTATCCACATCGTCTGGCCGGCCCGGCGACCATAGACTGCGCCGGCCAGACCTGGTTACAGTGGAAACAACTGCATCGTGAGGACGGTCCGGCAATCGAATACACCGGCAAGATCGAGTATTATCTGCGGGATCATCTGTTCCAGAGTGAGGCCGACTGGCGGAAGGCACTCCCGGAGAAACGCTTCAGACGCGGCAGCTGATGCGTATCGGTCGCTGGTAGGCTGAAAAAGGACCAACTGTCATCCCTATATCTTGACTATTTTCGGCATTCCTTCTAAAAATGCAGGTTATGTAGTGATATTCCTTCTAAAAAACAGTAGTTTGCATTTGATATGTGTGCTTTGCGGAAGCTCTATTGGGATGCGCAAGCAGTTGCTGATCCGCCGATCTGCTGATAAACGTTGCTCAGCAAAGCACCAAATCCTGCCGATCCTGACTTGACGTCTTATATTTACCAAGATGGCAAGAGGAAACAACACTGATGATACGACGACGGTAGCGAGCCGGAGCAACACTCAGGTCAATGCCAATGACTTCGTGGTCAAGGCTCGGCGGATCGAGGTCGAGCCGCACGAGAATGCTGATGCCCTGGAGATGGCGCGCGTAGATGATTACTTCGCCGTGGTCAAGAAGGGCGAGTTCCAGAGTGGAGACCTGGTCATTTATATTCCCGAGGCTTCGATCGTTCCAGAGCCGATCATCAAGGAGATGGGCCTGGAGGGCCGATTGGCCGGAGGCAGCTTCGGCGATGATGGCAAGAAACGCAAGGACAGGGTGAAGGCGATCCGGTTGCGCGGACGGTTGTCACAAGGCCTCGTTTTTGCTCCGCAGGACATTGATCTTGAAGAGGGCAAGGACTACGCCGAGCAGCTGGGGATCTATAAATGGAAGCCGCCGATCCCGGCGAGCATGGCCGGCGATGTCGAGGCCTGCCCGAAGATCCTCTCCTATACTGACATCGCCAACATCAAGCGCTATCCGAATGTGCTCAAAGATGGCGAGGAAGTCACACTGACCGAGAAGCTACACGGCACCTGTACGGTCACGGCACTGATCGACGGCCGGCTGGCGGTGTCGTCCAAGGGTAATGCTGCGTCAGGACGCTCGATCAAGTCTGATCTTACCGATGACGGCCGTGAGAAGAATATCTATTGGCGCATGAGCCAGCAATATCAACTGCAGGAGGCATTGGAGACGATTGCCGCCAGACATGGGTCGCCAGGGGAGCCGGTGCACATCTACGGAGAGACCTTAGGCGTCCAGGACCTGATGTATGGCCTGAACAAGGGTGATCTCGAGTATCGTGCTTTCGACATCCGTGTCGGACAGAACTTCCTTGATTATGACGATTTCAAAGCTGCTTGCGATGAACTCGGTATTCCTACAGTTCCTTTGCTTTACCGTGGGCCTTGGTCGCGTGAGGTCGCGGAGCAGACAGCCACAGGTAAGGAGACCTTCACCGGTAAAGAAACCCATGTCCGTGAGGGCGTGGTCGCCAAGCCGACGACCGAGCGCTCTGATCCTGAGGTCGGACGAGTGATCTTCAAGGTCATCTCGCCGGATTATCTGACCCGCCGTGGCGATGCTACCGAGTTCGAGTAGTATCGCAAATGCACAGTTGCTAAGATAATGATCATCTGTCAGCTTGATGAAAGCTGTACGGTGGATGCTTTCTGAGGAGTAAGTTGATGGGCATGTCTTTATTGAAGAAAAGGAGAAAGCCGAACAGGTACCAGCAAGGCAGCGTCAACACGCTGGACGGGCTGTTTTCCGTACGAGAGACGAGCTACGGTAGCTACCTTCATGATGATGGGCAGGAGTATTTCTGGCGCAGCTATCGTTATGGGGATGATCGACGATTGACCTTCATCCTGGCAGATGATGGGTCGATTCTGGATGTCTGGCATCAGGATTTCGGCGGACGCGGCACCAAGATCGGGCAGATGCCGAAACCGATCGGATTGGCCGAGGCGCTAAGATTGAGCGAAGAAGCCCGCCGGGCAGCGTCCGAACCCGGCTCTGACCGGGTCGCATGAGCCTCGAATGAAGCGTCGGCGTAGGCCTGAACATGACCTGACTGAGTACAGGGCTGATCATAAATGATCAGCGTGAAAATCTTTTTATTTCTTTTTCGCCAGTGCGGCCAACGCATCTGGGTCATTACGCAGCATCCGCCGAGCAAGGAACCTATGCACCGGGGTCCGGGTCAATCCGCTTACGAGCTCCTGCTGGAGCTGCTCCTGCTCTTCGGCCGGCAGGCGTTGTAAATCGGCATCACTCAGGCGGCTTATCTGTGCTGCCGCTGCTTTCCCGTCTCCTCGTCCCATGCAAGGATTATCACCTACGGCAGGGCTCCTATGGCAGATTTCCGATAGTGATACCGGGGAAGCTCTCGATAGCCTCCAGCAGGCGTCAGTGATTGCGTCGTCGATGCTCGGTCAGCTGCTCACGCTCGATCAGGCGATTATTGCGTCTGATCTCGGCTTCGCTCTGGCGGCGAAGCTCTTCAGAGCTGGACGCTATGATCCCAGGCACGGCGATGGGATGCCCTGTGTCATCTACGGCGACCATCGTCAGATAAGCAGTCGAAGCATGACGTACTTCTCGCGTAAGTGGGTTCTCGGCTTCGACCTTGACTCCGACCTCCATCGAGGTGTTCCATGCGGCATTGACCTGAGCGCGACAACTGACCAGCTCACCGATATGGATCGGGCTGACGAAGATCATCCGATCCATGGCTGCGGTGACCACACGCAGCCCGGAATGGCGGACAGCGGCGATGCCGGCAACTTCATCACAGAGGCGCATGATCACTCCGCCATGAACAAAGCCGGCGTTGTTGGCATCGAGGGCACTCATCCACTGGACCAGGATCGATGCTGAATCCGAGGCCGGAACAGAGAGCCTGTCCTTTGCGTCTTGCATGCATCTACGCTAGCACTTCGCGGCTGTTCCGAACGGGTCTTTCATGCCGGACAGCTCAACGGCTGCTGACGCGACTGATATTGGTCGCGTTCCATGCCAACCATTCTTCAGCTGCATCAGTCTCGATCTCAGCTCCGAAGCCGATCTCTTGCGCCTCGGCATATTTGATTATCTGGCGAAGGCCAGGCAAGGCAGCTTCGTAGTGATAGACGACATCATCGACCGGATAATCGCAGTTCCAGTTGCATTCTTTCAGCGCTTCCAGCTGTTGATCACTGGCCTGGAGCAGATAATCCGATATGTCCTCGAGATGCACTCTCTTATGGCCATCGTCGCTCCATACCTCCATCGGTACCGTCGGCATCGGGATATCCAGCACAGAACGATGATCAGATGGAGAGAACTCTCCATACAAGATGTCGTCGACCTGACTGTTGGCTCCACGGGCCATGGTATGAGGATACCTCTTTTGAGAGATGGCGCCGCTTTTGCGGTATCATCAAAGCATGAGCTGGAACCCGGAAGAGTGGGAACGATCAGTTTCAGGACTGTCGGCTGATGATGTCTTGTATGGTCGACTGCGGTCTGGTTCATCCGAGTATTCCGGTCTTGAAGGGCGCGTCTGCCTACCGGATCTTTCTCTTCCCGATCCTGATACGGCCAGGCCCGAAAGCGCGATAGAGTTCTACATGATCATCGCCACCACCCGCTTGTTGCTTCATCATGATGCCGAAGCCAAGATACCGGTAGCACACGTGATAGGCTCCTATAAGCAGGGGCTGCCGAGTGTCTTTCTTGATCCAGACCCGCAGAGCTATGACATAGCTACCAGCGATTTCGATCAGATCAGGGATGCATTCGATAGCTATAAGCAGCGCTGCCCTGATCTTCCTGGATTGCGTCTGGGATCTTATCAATGGGATACGGTCTTCTACGCCATGGATGTCCATTCTCATCATGGAGCTGATCCACTCGGGCATTCATCGGCGATCCTCGGTGAGATGTACCAACGACTATGCGGCTGCGAGTTGGAACAGCGGCAGAAGCATCTGCATTGTGGATCTTGCGGCGGCACTTTCGAGCGCTCCGAGCTGCCTGGGATCTACAATGGCCATTGGGCCTGCGGCGAGTGCCTGTGGATGTCATCTCCCTGAGCAGAACAACCTCGGCAGATGGCCGGTACCGGTACTAACCTGAATATATGTCCGCACAGACATATCCGACAGCAGCACTCGGTTATCGGATCTGGTATCTGATCGACGGTTACTTGCGCCCGCTATATCAAAGTGACAAGACGATCTGGACGGCCGGGGAGAATAGGGCCTATTGTAATGTAGATACCCATAAGGCTCCGGCCTCTGGATGCATGTGTGGCTTCAACGCCTATCATGATCTTGGGTCGGCGCTTGCTGATGCCAAAGCCTTCATGAGCACTCCGACAGCCAAGCTGCTGCGTAGCGGATCATTGGTCGTCGGGATGATCGCCGGTCGTGGCGATGTGGAAATCCACAAGGATGGCTTTCGTTGTGAGAAAGCACAGATCTTGGCCTTGGCGCCGATCAGTTTCGGCCCCTATCCCCTTTACTCTGGCAGGGAACTGTTGGCCAACATGGATCCTTTATATCGCTCTATCCCGATCTATGATCGCGCGCATCAGCTGGAGAACAGTAATCATGATATGGCGATCACGATATCGAAAGGACTCCGTCCTGTACACAACTGGGGACGCCATAACTACGGCTTGTTGCTGAGACTGGCCCCATTACTGATGTTCTCCGTCTGCCTCGGTGCCTGGTGCCTGTTTCAGGGCTGGTCATCAGTCTGCTGGGGTGGAGTGTTCGGATGCATCTGGGGGATGTTCTACTCGTTGCGAGCAGATCTGCAACGTGATACTGCCTTTCCCTCCGACTGGAAACAACTGTTCTGAGATGATGAGATTGGAAGGGTCAGGGATCAACCCGAAGCTGTGCCGACAGGGAAATCGGCGCCGTCGAGACCGGAACAGGTGATGGTGGTCGCGCCGAGGGTTGGTCAGCAGTCATCACCAGTGCAGTGTTTGGTCGCAGCATGACATGGTCTACGCTGTGGAGACCGGAACCGGAGTAGCGGGCACCCAGGCGAAGGCTTCCCGGAGAGCTACCTGCATCAACTATTGCTATCCCTCTGCTGAACTGTCTCCAACACAGCCCCCGATGGCATTGCATCTTCCGGAGCGGGTGCCCGATCTGATAATCATATTCGGGGATCCAGATCTCTTGAGAATAATCAGCGGTGTAGGCATAAGCCGAAGCTGAGTTCCCGGCCATCAACAAGGAGGCATAACCGTAGATTGCCGCTCCGATATCGGTGGCAGGCCCGTGAGTGAAGGCGAGAAAAATCTTTCCACGTGCCGATGCGTAAGCTGCCTCGGCAACTTGTGCTTTCCATTGCTGAAGATCACGGTATCCTGTGTCGGCCGTATCTCCCCACTTGACGAACATCTCATCGAGCGCCCCGTCGAGATAGGAAAGCCAGCTGTCCTGAAGGCGAGGATATTCCACCCAGGTGGCAAAGTTGGCGATCGCCAGCTTATCGTCCGCCCGGATGCGCGGGCCGATGAAGGCAAGTGCCTTGCCCATCGCTGCTGAATAAGCCGCATCATCAGGATATTTGGCCACGGCCGCTGCCGGATAAGCATATTTCATCGTCGGATCGGCATCATCGATGAAGACCCCGTCCCATGGCCCTGAGTGCAGCAGAGCGTTGACGTTTGCGGCCCAGGCCCGCTGATAAGAGCGCAGGCCGATATCCATCGCCCATAGCCATGGAAAAGATTGCGAGGCGAAGCGATGACCTTTCCTGTTGCGTAGAAACCAGGCATCAGGAGCTGACGTGCATGGTACTCCGCTTGATGCTGGTTGCTTCAGGCCAGGATCAGTGCAGAAGGCCAGGTTCTGATAAACCAGAACTTTCAGATTCGGATTGGCTGCCTTCAGCACCCGTAATCTGTCCGTCTGCCACGCTTGCAAGATGACATACTTCTCCCGCTCGGCTGTCTGCGTCAGATCTGGGAAAGCAGCATCGCCGGCGATGGCCGGGAAAACGTGGCCCGGCTCATCGTTGATCGCGGTCATTCCGGCAGCTGGTGGCACTCCGACCAGCAGAGACACGACCGCGATCAAGATGAACAGGGAGCAACGCACAGCTACAAGATAACGTCGTACTGGTACAGGGTGGTAGCTTTGAGCGCCGGCCTCTTGGCGACGGTAGTACTCAGTCCTGTTCGAGCGGGGCCAGCGTCAGTCCGACCCCACGCAGCTGTTCCCAGTAGAGCTCAGCCGGCTCTTTCATTCCGGTCCATACGATCGCCTGCCCGCTGCGATGGATCGAGTTGGCGAACTGCATGCCTTTACCATAATCGCAGCCAGGGATGAACTTGGCCAGGGCGGAAGCTACACCTTCGAAGGTATTATGATTGTCATTGAGGACGATCACCTTCCAGTTGCCGTCAAGGTTACTGCCGCTGCCGTCAGTCGGCAGCTTGATCGTGTCTGGGGCTCTCTCGATAGTCGTGGTCATGTTGTAAAGATAGGGTATCTGCTTCGAGCGACTTCTGGATCATAGCAGATCGTGATCAGAAAAACAAGCCCGAAAACTACTCGATGCAGGGTTCCGTGGCAAGTTCTTCAGTCTGCTCGTCGGCTTGCCACCATAGCTCATCTTCAAGCAACTCAGATGCGGCGTCGATCATCGGCTGTAGATCTGCCGAGGATGTATCAGGCTCAAAAGCATTTATCCGGTCTACCAGATCTTCAGGGAGATCCGGGATCCGCTCGCGAAGCCAGTCAAGCCGCTGATCATTATCCACCTGGTTCAGTTCAAGCAATGCCTGCTTTGGATCCATATCCAGCTTTGCTGTCAGGGCCAATGTCATGGCCACGTAGCTTGCGTATCCTGTTGTCTTCTCAGGCAGTCGGCCACTATAGAGCAATACCGTCAAAGCCTCTGTCGTCCCCTCCAGCAGGGCCAACTCGGCTCGCCGTCGTGAAGCCGACAACTCGGAAGGCTTTGGGAACTGTTGCGTAGAATGAATCATCTCATGGCCGAGCATCATCCTCTTGTCTGACCGGGAGTTGATGGTGATCATGCGGAGAGCGACCGTATAGGAAGCTGGTCCTCCAGAGGCCGTGCTGAAGAAACGTTTCCAGCGATCCGGATGTTCCAATCCTTCATCAGTGAGATCCAGGACCAACGCATCGGGAACCCTTCCGGTAAGCTCTGCGACCTTGTTCCTGGCATCTACCACGGCCGGATCATCCTGCCGTGGGCGGTCTGCGGATCGGCCCAGCAGAGTCAGGCCTTCCAGCTTCAACAACAGGCGCTGTCCGGCACGTAGATGCTGCTGCGTCGCCGACCGATCGTCCGATGCATAGCTGAGATCGTTGATGATCGTAGCCAATTGCGACAATCCCATATCCAGGGTCTGGCGATAGTCTGGGTCTGTGATCTGTTCGGCTTGTCCATTCATGGATGAATGGCGGTGCCGTAGAAGGTTTGCCGCTTCCTGGCGAAGGTAGCGTAAGGTTGCCTCGTCATAGGTGAGATCAGCGAAGATGGGATGATCGTTCAAGAGACGATCGAGCGCTCGAGCCGACGCTGCCTGCCGCCAGAACGGATCCAACCTGTCCAACTTCTTGTCGCCGAACTCTTTGGCCGAACGGACGAGACTCTTCCACAGTTCGATGTCTTCTTTCGGAGAAAAGTCGGTGTCGATGTCCAAGAATGCAACCTGATGACAACGAGCCAGAGCGGCCGCTTCTTCGGCAGGCAGCATCGGTGCCTCGGCTCGTCGAGAGGCCGACTGATAGTGTTCGGCAACCACTGTACTCCCTCGTCCCCTGGCCATAAGACAAGTATCCCTTGCCAGACGGCACCGGGTATGTTTTTCCGATTGTCCGGCACCAGATGACACCCAATCAACAGCATCGCAGACAACCAGAGCAATGGGCCGTCGAGAGGGCGAGGAACTGCTATAATCTTTGTATGTCAGGGTTCTCTACCTCCGAAAGCGATGCTGGATAAGATGCGCTATCCGTGTAAATGCGGTCGTAAAGGGGACGTCTTGGAGCAGGCCAAGCGGCGGGTGATCCTGTGGTGCCCGGTACATGGGATACAGACCCGGCTTTACGTGCCCACGCAGAAAGGGAACCGAAGATGATCTTGGCTGACCAGACCGCCTCGGCTTCGGGAGCAGACATCATCCTGGTCCTGACATTATTGGCTGCGGTGGCACTGGTCTTCGCTGCCGTGTTGCTTTTCCTTGACCTGCGGCAGCGTTACCGACGAGCGAGGATCATCGCTGATCTGAAGCAGAACCAGCAACCGCAGCTTGGTGATCTTATCGAGCTGCCGGTATCCGCGCTCGCTGACCCTGAAGCCGTTGCACGCTTACGCGCAGGCCGTCGCCGTCGCGCTTCCTGAACTCCGAGAGCCCCGGTCGTAGTCGCCGGCTGAGCGCGATGCAATCCAGGAGATGATACTGAAGATTGAGGAATCCTGGTCATGCCAAGCGGCCTGCACTAGACTGCCTTGATGAAGAAGCTGATAACTTATGCTTCGGCTCCACAGCAGGAAGTCCTGGAACTGGTCAAGCCACATTATCAGGCCTGGGCCGATGCCAATGACTATCAACTTCACGCTCTCACCGAATGCGATGTCGGAGAACGCAAGCCGCATTGGGCCAAGGTGATGTTACTGTGTGAGCATCTTGCCGGCAGCGAGGCCTGCCTGTGGATCGACTGCGATTTCGTGATCAGGACGTTTGACGATGTGATGCCTGACCTACAAGATGATGATTTTCAAGGGCTGGTGATGGAGCAGACCCCGCATCATGGTATCGGCCCGAATACCGGATTGTGGTTACTGCGCAACAGCCGAGAGGCCAAGGATTTCCTCGACCTGGTCTGGAAGACCGGGCCACTGCCAGATGCCAGGCTGAATGATCAGGCCACGATAGCCCACCTGCTCGGGTTCAGTTATCTGCCGGATTATACGCGACCGTTGAACTTCAGTCCCTGGCTGGCAGGAACCTCTTGGTTGCCGCCACGATGGAACATGCTGGAGATCTTTCATCCAGAGGCTACCCTCATCGCCAAGGGATTGCACTATGGCGGTAGCAAGACAGACAAGAAACTATGGCTGATCCGTCGCCAGCTGGTCCAGGACAAACTTGCCGGTTGGCAACAGGCCAGGCAAGCACTGAAAGGAGAAGCCGGTGTTCCCTGAGCTTACAGTGGTCATACCGGTATGGGGTGCTTATTGGGTTTATCTGGATCAGCTACTGCCGGCTCTCCATCATCAGGGCATCCATCCAGAGCAGATCATCATCGTCGCCAACGGTGAAGCCTTCCCGGCCGAGTTGATCGACCGAGGCTACATCTGCATCCGTACCAGCGAGCAGGTGGATATCGGTAGCGCCAGAAACGCCGGCCTGGAACTGGTCAGTACCCGCTATGTGCTTTTCTGCGATGCTGATGATCTGCCGGTCTCCGGAGCCATATCGGACATGTTGGCTGCCTTGGAGCAGCATCCGAAAGCGGTTCTGGCGACCGGCTTCAACATGCGTGCCGATGGCGAACCCTATCCTTGGCCTGATCCGAGTATGCCCTTGCTGGTGCATAAACGCCGGCGCTTGATGCTGCGGCAATGGGGCTGGAACCAGATGTTCGCTGCCGGCGGGACCGTCTTCCGCACTCGGGTGCTGGCGGCAGCAGGTGGCTTTCCCTCGATGGAGCTGGCCGAGGACGGCGCGCTGATAGCATTGCTCAGCGCCATCGGTGAAATCGTCTTTCTGGATCGTCCGACGCGGATATATCAGATACACCCGGAGGGGCTATGTCAGCAAGGGCATTCCCGGACGCGATGGCGCCAGGCTTACCGGCAGCAACGGATATGGCTGCGCCGACATGATCAACTTCCTTGGTGGTTACGCAAGCTGACCTACGTTTATGCTCCTATGCATCGGATCAACTCTCGCCATCTGGAAAGGAAAGCTCGCTATGATTATGGACAGCTTCCAGGTCACTGATCGACTGGCTCGTGAGATCGGCAAAACTCCGGAGGGCCGGGTCTGGCTGCGCGAGTTACCGGACCTGGTCGATGAGGCCGCTCGGCATTTCGGCCTGGAATCGATCAAGGTGATTCAGCCGGGAGGACATACAGCTTTCGTCGCCGAAGGATTACGTGATGGCGAGCTCGTGGTCTTGAAGATCCCAGGGCTTGACAACTCCGGAGAGAAAGCACTTCTGCGAGCCGGATCACGGCTGCTTCCCAGACTTATCGATGAGCATGAAGGTGCCTGCCTGCTGGAACACATCCAGGGAAAGGCGTTCCAGCAGCTGGATGATGTCAGTATCAGGATGTCAGCTGCCGAGATCATCGACGGTCTGGATCAGCTACCTGAGATCGATGCTCCGAGGATCGAGACGCAGGTCGATCCGCTGCTTGATGGTTATCCGGAACAGTTGCAGATCATCGTCGCCTTGACGGATAATCCTGCCGGTAACGAAGAGGTGATGTTACACGGAGACCTACACGAGGAGAACCTGTTCATGACCGACGATGGGGTGAAGGCTCTCGATCCGAAGCCGATGCGTGGTCATAGAGAATATGATCTGGAGCCGCTGTTCCGTCGCTACGCAGATCGAGGGGATTCTGCCGCAGCCTCACAACTGCTGGCCATGCTGAAGCTACAAGGCATCGATCCACAGCGCCTGCGCGCTTGCTGCCTGCGCTTCGGCGTACATTATCATCAGCTCTCCACGACACAGGAGCGCCGACGACTATGGGAACGCCGGATAGCTTTCTGGTTGAACGGTGTCGACTGAGAAGCTGATGCGTTCAAGTTCAGGCCCAGTCGGCCTGGAAATGATAAGAAAGATCAAGACTTATATTGCTGCCGGCTCGGTCTGCTTCTTGGTCGGCGATGAAAACCAGTCGATCGAGTTCAGTACCCATTCAGCCGGCAATGCCCGCCAGATAGAGCTACGAACCCAGACATCTTCGAAGCGTCGGACGAATACAAGGAGGGCCGCTCTCTCGGTATCTTCATCACAGGCATCCAGGAAATCGGTCGGCCGTGAATGCCTATTCTGGTATGGATCGCCGAAAGCGGCGATCAACCGCATCAACGCGATACTGAACGGGCCCTTCCGTGCAGCTTGATCACGAGCTGACTCGATATATCTCAACAGGCCGATCGCCGGCGCATCATCGGCAAAAGAACCCTTGCGGATCTCGTCAGCAAGGTCATCGCGCAGTCGCCATAGATTGCTGGTGCGTGAGAAGAAGAAAGTATCCCAGGTGATGCAGATGGCAGCGCCGACCATCAGCATCGGCAATACCGCAGCCAAGAGAAATGCTATCGGCGCGGGCAGACTTATCTCCATCTGACAAGCATAACACACGCATCTATCCGGGGATTGCTTGTCTGAAAGGCTCAAGATATCTCTGTATCTTTTAGTGGTGACAGCAGCAGGTCGCAATCATAGTAAGAGACGTACCTGCCTATCCAGGCACAGCGCTTGTCGAGCACATCTGGAAGCCGGCGGCGACCTGTCCTTACGGTTCTCTGAATATCTGAAACCGTAATCAGATGCTCAGCTGATGCTCGTCGAGCCATCGGCGGCGTGAGTTCTCAGTATCCTCATCGGTACTGAGCAGATAATCGTTCCACAAGTCATCGATCTTGGCTTCCATCCCACTGCCTTCCAGGTAGATGCCCTCCAGATAATCTCCATCATAATCAGGTGCGGTCTCGGCAGTGAAGTTGCCATTGCCCCAGAGGCCCATACTGTCGATGATCGCCGCCAGAACGCGCTGATCATCTTCATCCAGTTCCCGGTCGAGCATGTTCAATCCAGCACTGTAGGCGTTCTCTTTCTCATGAGCGATGATCTGAGCAGCCATCTCCATCGAGTTCGGGTTTCCGATGTCTACGTCGATGATCGCGTGGTTGCCATTATCATCCCAGCCTCGGTCGATCACGTAATCGACACCGGCATCGGCGAAGTTGATCTCGGTAAAATCCAACGGCCAGGGCTTCTGCTCCCGAGGGCTGATACCTGCATTTTGTGCCTGTCCGCTGCCACGCGCCATATGGCGATGGTATCACCACCAGTCCGGGAAGTCTAATTTCGTCGTATTCCGGTATTCCCTCCTGCCGATCAGCCGCTGTCGATTTGGTGTACTATCCACGTCGATTCAGGACCTTTGCGGAACGTGGTCGGGCTGTCTGGAAGCTTGTCGGCCTATGCTGGGTGATACGGTAGGAGGATCGACACTCAGGAGACTGCGTCCGGTTTCAACCGGACGATGATACGGAGCAGACATTCTTTGAGTTCCGGCTCCAGTCTGGCTCCGTGTAAGACCTCGGTGTCACTTTCCAGCTCATCTACGCTCAGTAGTCCATATCGGGCATGCTCGGCAGAGAGGACGATCTTGCCGGGATCCACATCCAGCGGCAAGGCGTAGTAGATGATGCCCTTCGGACTGTAATCACCGGCTCCTGGCCAGACCGAGAAATCAACCACTGTGGGCGATCCTATCTCGAAGATATCGTCAGACAACTCGTCTCCCACCTCGGCCCTGGTCTCACGGCGCAGACAGGTCATCGGATCGGTCTCACTTGTCTGCATCCTGCCGCCAGGAAGGTCCCAGAAGAGGTCCCCGGTATGGCTCCAGCGCTGAAGGCAGAGGACATTGGTTTCAGACACGATGATCAGCTTCAACGATATCTCGAACAGCTGATCAGTCATGCTCAGATGATAAGGCCAAAAGCGGTAATCGGCCCAGCAAGCTCTATGATGATCCTATGTCACGCGGAGCAGGGACAGATACGATGTCCGGAGCCGTCATCCGGAGCAGATACGTCGATGTAGATGACACGGGGCCTTTGCAGACTTATGCTTCTGAGCGTGAGCAGTACATGGAAGGAGAATGCGCTGATTATGCGGCAGCATTGAAACTACTGCGCCCTCAGCTGAAGTTCGGAGTGCAGCTGATCGATGGGCAGCCTTACCATCTGTTCGTCCATGATCATCTCCGGGCCTATGACTATGATGGTGAGCATCAGCTACCGTACCTGCTCGACCATCCTCAGGCGAGGACGAAGACAGGGCTGGAAGAGGATGCCTATTTCGGGGCGATCGATTTCTCGGTAGAAGAAGCTCTTGAAGTTATCCACAGGCGTGTCACCGACGGTGAGATCAGCCTGCCTCCGGCCTGATGAGGCTGAGGTCGGTGCTTTCTTTGCCAAGACCATCTTGAATGGCCGAGCCACTCTATGTTCGATCTATGGGTGCTGCTGCGACCAATGCTCCGGGCGATGGAAAGCCGTTGGAGCTTCCGATACTGAGACGTCCGGAACAACGTCCAGGATATGCTTACCGTTGCCTATCATGGCTACGGAAGCTGACGGTGAGATAAGCCCGGCATCGGACTTGAACCGATAACCCCTGCTTTACAAGAGCAGTGCTCTACCATTTGAGCTAGCCGGGCAAGTGAAAAGAAAGATAGCAGGCCCGCACCCATTTGTCAAGGAAGCTCGCCGGCCTGGCTCGATCCGTATCATCGGCTCACCACGATGTTACTGGGGAACAGGGATTCGAACCCCGACCAAGTGGACCAAAACCACCCGTGCTGCCTTTACACCATTCCCCAATATCTTCTGAAGACACGGTAGCAGAAAGGAGCAGGCGTGTCAAGCGTATCTCGGCCGAGCAACCGGAATCGGAGAAGCTTTTCGGCCTTGCCAGAAGTGCTATCATCTGCACATGGACAGTTCTATCGTCAGGCGTTTTTCATGAGAGGCACAGGAAGTTCCTCCGTAGCCGGCTGTCCGGTCCGCTCATCGGGGACTGCCGCAGAGGAGCTACGCCGTCCTGATCAGCTACAGGAGCAGGCGACGACAGGATTGCCGAGGCCGTTGGTCAGTTATGAGAAGCGATCTCCGTACTCCTACAAAGAGTTCGACCGTGATCGTCTGGTCGTTCCTTGGCTCAACTGGAGCGAGATCAGAGGGAAGCAGATCTGGACCGGATTTGATCCTGAGGCATTGGAGACATTGCATCAGCATGATTACCTGCTTTGCGGTATCTGCGGGGAGAAGCTGGGCAAGAACAAGATCTATGGTCAGCTGTATGGCCAGACCAATATCACTTCTGGATCGGGGATGCATCCAGCTTGTGCGCTGTTGGCCTGGAAATACTGTCCTGACCTGAACCGGCATCAGGGCTTCAGCCTGTATTCCGGAGAAGGCCATGGTCTGAAGCTCGGAGAGGGCGCAGCCACCCTGCATGAAGGAACCTATGACCTATCGGAGGTTTTCCTTGAGGATGCGGCCGAGGACATCAGCATCGACCAGATCCGTGCTTTGGCCAAAGCAGAACCATCGTCAGGTTCGGGGCGTTGCCCGGTTTCGCATCAGACGAGACAGTAGTCGCCGGCTCAGGGATTGTAAGGCTGGTAGGTTTGCGGCATCGGCGGCGGAGCATCTGCGTACGTGCCGGGTGAATGCAATGCCGGATCCGGAGGCGGGTTTCCTGGGCCGCCCTGTTGATGATCATCTACAGTATAATCCGGCCCGTCATCCGGTGGCGACTGAAGGAGGAGATAACCGCTGATCAGGATCACCGCGATCGTGATCAGCAGCAACAGAAGCGCGAATCCGCTACTGCCGGCGTCGATGACGACACTGCTGAAGACGACAACGCTGATCAGTACAGCCAGAGATGCACCGACCGATGGAGACAAGTACAAGACCAGGCTCGTCGCCAACAACAGGATACAGGCAAAGGCGATGTGGCCGGCCGGTGAGGATGGGGGCTTGGTCAGGCTATAGGCGTAGATCAGCAGCAATGCTCCGGCAGCGCCGGCACTACGATCACCTCGATGATAGACCGTCGCCAGCACACGGCCGGCACCGAGGGCTATCAAGGCCACGATAAGAACGAGCAGAGCATGCTTATGAGACTGCGGATCGGTGAAGAAATCGGTGAACATCAGGGGCGCTGCCAGGCCGATATACAGGAAACCGGGCAGTGCCCAGCGCTCGCTGCGACTGACGGTCATCAACGCCAGTGAGAACAGGCCACTCAATCCGAAGGCCGCCATCATAGATCCACGGTCGACGATGCTCCCGCCATCCATATAGAAACTGAACGGATCATCGATCGATGGGCTGTTGCTTGCGAAGGCCATATAGAAGCCTATCGGCATCAGCAATGCGACCAATGTCAGAGTGATCCCGGCTGCCGCTCGCTGTCCGAAATACATGCGCGAGCACCAATAGATGGCCAGGTTGGCGGCGGCAAGCAGAAGGATCAGCCAGCCTGCGCTGCCGATGCTCAGATGATGTTTAGAATAGATGGCGATGGCGGCAGCGGTCAGGAAGACCGGTCCCAGCGTCCAGGCAGCAGCGGCGAAGCTGTTCTTGTCCAACGGCACGGAAGGAGTATGGCGGGGCGGCATGGACTGAATCCAACCATGGGGTGCGGTTGCGCATCGGGTTTTACCTCAAAAATACTTCGTTTCTTTGAGATCGGCGACGTCCCCACACGGGAATGCGCCCACTCAGCGAGAACCGTCCAGACAACGGTTATGCAATGCGACCACGTATTCGGCCAGTTCCACGGTCTCCATCATCCCAAGATAAGGATCCTGCTTGGAGAACTGATCACCGAGCTGGGCATATACCGTTCGTCCCAGGGAACTCCCGACCCGCCAGCGAAGTTGATAGAGCTCTTCTGGTATCTCTTTCAGGAAAGCAGGCGCATCCATAGCTCAAAGATAACGATGGCCACGACCGATGGTGAGATTTTATCAAGAAGGCGCTCAGTATCGGAGAGGAGAAACAGGGGCTGCGCTGGTGGGAGAACTATGAACTTTTTCTTGAAAATCTGAGATTTTCATGGAAAATGTCTCCCACCATGCTCAGTAGCCAACTGAGCAACGCGCCTCGCTGCGCCCGAGACCAATCGGGCAAGCTTTTGAGTGGCTGTTCTGCGATCTTATCTCAGCTCTGTGTATTTGCTGATGTTTCGATAATAGCAGAAGCAGAACAGTTTGTCAAGCCATGCCGGCTTTCTCAGGATTCTGAAGACAATCTGAGCCGGCAGGCACGGGTTCTGATCCCGTGCGACGATGATAGCCGATGGTGGATCAACGCAGCCATTCGTCGCCGGACAATGCTGTCAATGCCGACGCCAGCTGCCAGTTGTGCTTGCGGCGTTCTTGCTCCTGCCTGCGCCATTCATTGTCGCCGCGTTTCCAGCTACGCGGGTCTGACAATCTGGCCAATGCCGCCTGGATCAGGGCTGCTCGGATCACATATCCTTTTGACAGACGATCCTGTAGGAAGTCCTCAGCGCTGCTGCTGCCACGGGCAGAGTTGCAGCTTTTGCAACACGGCAACATGTTGCCGAGCCAGTTGGAGCCACCAGCGACTCGACAACGGATATGATCGACGGTGGCATTGTCCTTAGTCAGCGATAGAGAGCACCAGCAGCACTCGCGGCCATAAGTGTAGAGGACACGCCACTTGCGGGTGTTGTTAGAGCGTGCAGCCATATGCTCGAAGATAGCAGACCGATCAGATACTGTCAAGATGACCGTCTGTCAGAATCTGACAACTCTTGTCAGACTTTGTCAGATACCGGGGCCGGTATCACCCGCTTGGGAGAGATAGCGCGGACGAGATTCGAACTCGCACCATCCAGATTGAAAGTCTGGGGTCCTGACCAGTTAGACTACCGCGCCGTAAAGATATGTCTGTCGCCGTGGCCGCCAACCCACAAGCCACGGCGACAGATTTTCCGTACCTCAGTGGTCTCTTTTATGATAATGTCGTGTTTATAAAAGAGACGGATTCTCTGCTCGTTGTGGAAAACGGTTGTCGCCATCGCGCCCGTGGTCGATCCAAACTGGGAGTGCCTGTTCATCCGAGCCGATCATCCAGCTCGAAACGCATCGGTGAGTGGATCGGAATATAGCTCTCATCCACTATCGTCGTGTTGACTATCCGGCTGCTGGCGTAATGCCAGGTTCCGTGAGCCTCATGGATATGACCGCAGATCACCAGCTCCGGGCTTATCTCGGCGACCCGCTTACGGAGGCTCTTGGAGCCGGCGTACTCACCGTAGATCGTCTTGTCGCCGAAGCCGAACGGCGGGCCATGAACCAGCAGAATATCGGTATCCGATGGAATGGCGGAAAACTTCTCGGCCAGCTTCGATTCCGGGGCATTGAAGGCCCAGTTGCCGAAGGTCGGCTGCCAAGGAGTGCCATAGATCTTATAGCCGCCGACCTCCAGGCTCTGGTCTTGAAGATAGTGCCAGGGCAGATCGTCCGGGGCAGCCACTCCAGGTGGCCGCAACGGCTCGAAGATAGGCGCATAGCCGGTGATGTCGTCGAAGATGAAATCATGGTTGCCGGCGACGGCGACCACATTATCGCTCGGAGTACGCAGCAGCCATTCGCGGAAAGTCGTGTCCAGCCATTCGCGTTGGTAGCTGATCGTGTGATCCCTGTCCGGGCAGATGTCTCCGGCGATCAGGAGCAGGTCATGAGGCTCCTCGATCACCGGCAGGAAACCATGTTGGTCGGACAAGGTATATACGATCATCCGGCCAGAGTAATCAAGATGCAGTCGGGTCGACCTTGTTTGAGCTTCAGTATCTGATGAGACCCAGATGAAGCGCCAGGTTGGAAATCTTTGCCGACGATCGGTCTTATAAGGTCATGGATGAAAAACTTGAACCTGGAGATATTCTGGAGATCGAAGATCGGAATGGTCGAAGAAAGATGCGGGCGGTGCTGTTGGCCGAGGGAGATCTCGGGTTACAGGTGGCACCACTGGTCCCTGAAGATGATCCGACGGTAGCCGAGCAGCTGGTCCCGGAGACAGGAGAGACGATCCAGATCTGGAATCATCTGTTGATCTCCCGGCTCCAGGCCTCCCGCCAAGGCCGTCTCGATCGCAGACAGACACAGATGATGCTACGGACCTATAAGTCTTTATACTCTATGACCGCCGCGACTGCAACAGAAGAACCACCGGAAAAGATGAGCGACGCCAAGGCAGACAGACAGCAGGCCTGGGCGGAGACGGTCAGATCATTCTGGCATCCGGATCATGTTTCCGATGCTTGATCAGCTCATCCACGGTTCAACAGGTCATGCCCGCTCTCGGTCGGTCCATAGCGCCTATACATGCCTCGGAATCCCTTGGTGTCGACGACCTCGGCATAGCCGAGCTGGCACAGATCCTGAATCGTCTTATGGGCATCAGGGAGCCGCAGATAAGCATTCCCGGCCTGATTGTAATGGTCCAGCGCATCATCACATGAGAGACCATTCTGTCCGGCAAAATCAGCCAAGATGCTCAACATCTGATGCTGCTGATCATTCAAGGCCTCGGGACCGGCCGTCCTGACCGGTGTCTGACCGTAGAGAATGTCATCATGAGACTGGCCACGCATGGTCAAAGCATAACAGACGGCAATATGTCTCAAGCGTACTGTTGATATTCCTCGTCATCGATACGCTCATCGACGAGCTCCTGATACCGATCATGCACATCGACCTGGAACTGGCCATGGGTCGGGCACTCGCTGATCAGGAAATAGGGAGCGTCTGCGCCCTGGGCCTTGAAAAAGCCGTCGCCGTGCGGACACTCGATACCGCCCTCGACATCATCGAGCTCTTCGCTGATCTCGGCCATGATCTCATTCATCGGCCAGGCCTTGGCGATGCTCATACTGCTTCTACGCGTGGATACTGTCGCCGTGCCTTGGTCTGATCCCAGTCCTCGTCCCATGCTTTCAGTGTATGCCTTTGACGGAGTAATATAGATTTTTCGCTTTAGTATCCTTGAGCCAGGCGAACCGGAAAAGTGCTCGACTGCGAGAAACATACGCATCTGCTGCGATGAGCTTACTATTCCAACGATGCCCAGGAAATCTCTCATATTGCTTCCTGTCGTCTGCCTGCTCGGGATCTTTCTGTCCGGTTGCGGTCAGCTCGACCTGGACACCGGACAGGTGGCGGCGACGATCAAGACCGATATCATCAACAAGATCGGAGCTGGGGTCACGGCCGTGAAATGCCCGCATCGGGTTGCCGCAGTGTCAGGCAGAAGCTTCAACTGCACCGTCCAAGGTCTTGATGGTAGCAAGATCGCCGTCAATGTAAGACAATCAGGCGCTGCCGGTCGCATCGTCTACACCGTTCCCAAGCTGATCAACATCGGGAAACTGGAGCAGCAGCTGGCCTCACTGAGTGATGGCCTGAGAAGTTTCTCTTGTCCGGCATTGGTTCAGGACAGGGCAGGGATCAGTTTCACCTGTTCGGCAAAGAAGGGAAACTCTCAGAAGAAACTGGTCAGGGCGAAGATCAGGCTTGACAAAGATGACCATCTGGCGATCAGCTGGGGACAGGATAAGTAGATGGATCGACGAGCTGATCATGTGAAAGCATCCCGAGAGGCGCTTGCGGCGATCGCCCAGAAAGAGGCTGCTTGGCATGAAGGAACTGGCGCGCCGACCGCTCCTCAGGCGATCCGGGTCGCCGAGACATTACTCGATGCCTGGACATCTGTCTTTGCCGCCCGGCTTCCGATCCGGCCTACGCTTGCCGGTGGCTTTTTGTCCGAGATCCAGATCGGTGCCGGACGCTGGGCGTTGGAGATAGAGGCTGACGGCAAGATGATCCTGACCATCGTCGCCCCGGACGCCGAGACCATCGATCGACCGATCACCGGCGTCCGGGAGGCTTTGCACAGTTGGCTGGATTTTCTGCTTGCCGTTGAGGCCTGATGTCGGGCAGATCTGCGGTGTGCTAAACTGACCATATGCCCGGATACCAGGCAAACGGAGATGAAATCCTGTATGGCCACGTAGGGGAGCGGTCTTTGCTCACCGATGAGTTTGTGGTTGCTGCCGGAGACGGGGTGACCGAGTATTATGATCAGTATGGCTCGCTTTGTCGCGTCGATCTTGAGGCCGGGGCCTATTATTCGTTCGAGGCAGCTGACATTCATTTTTGCGCCGAGGGCAAGGGCATGATCAAAGTCTGCGATGGGGTCCCACATGATGAGAACGGCCCGGCCTACAAGGATCAGGCAACAAGCCAATGGTATAGACATGGACTGCTGCATCGCCTGGACGGCCCGGCGATCATCTGTCCTTCGTATCAGGCCTGGTACAAAGATGATCGCCAGCATCGTGATCCTGGACCTGATGGTGATGTCGGCCCGGCTTTCATCTCCGATGATGAGCAGATCTGGTATTGGAACGGACTGAGGCATCGCTTGCCGGATGCTGATGGCAATATCGGCCCGGCTCGGATAGAGGATGGAAACAGATACTGGTATGCCCAGGATCGCCTGCATCGCCAAGATGGCCCGGCGGTCGAATACTCCAGTGGAGCTGTCGAGTACTGGTGGTGTGGCGGCTACCATCGTGAAGACGGGCCGGCGTTGATCGATACCGACGGTAGTGAGCGCTATGCGCTGGACGGTAATATCTTCGAGGACAAGAAGACCTGGGAACATGCTCTACGGGTCAGACGAGAAATCTCGGAACGAGGTTCGCCAAAAACCTGAACGAGAGGCCGGCGGACCGGCCGGGAGGCTGAGGACGGGATAGATTGTCGGTATGGAAGAGCCTCTTTACGCTCATGCCCTGTTGGGCTTTCGCCATTGGGTCGCAGGTCCTGATATGCAGCTCTATCCGCTGGTCAAGGGCCATCTTGATCGCCGCCACGCTTGGACACCGGGAGTGAATACGGCGATCTGCATCGACAAGGGAGCGGAGATCAATGCTGAGCACTCCGGCCTGGCCCCGGTAGGAGACTGCAGTTGCGGGATCCATGCTTACTATCAGGATCCGAGGATGCGCTTCGAGGATGCGCTCCTGGGGACGATCGCCGCCCGAGGACAGATACGGCTACATAGAGAAGGCTTCCGTTGCCGGCAGGCCCAGCTTCTCGGCCTGTTGGAGAACCCGGTCATCGATGCCGAGGCTTATGCTGAGCACTATCAGGTTCCGGTATTCTCCGAGATCGCCGAGCTGGAAGCCTACAGCCTTCGCTGGACGCGACCATTGCCGACCACCTTGATCGCCGAATTGGAAGAACTCAAGGTCTCAGATATTCGTTGAAAGCCCGCCGCTCCTCGTCGTCAGCTGACGGAACTGTTAGAATATGCCGATGCGTATGAAACTCTTGTTCTTCTGCCTACTCGCGGCAGCTCTGATCATGCCGGCTTCGGCAGAGGCGTGGCCGACGCATGCTGTCGTCCGACAGGAGAACTATTGGACGGCGGCGAGACTGGCAGCGGCCAAGCCGCTGGTGATGCCCGATCCAGATCAGAAGACCGCTGTCGTGACCGAAAGCGCATCTCCGCTGTCATCGTCCGTGCGCGGGATCGCCGTCGAAGATGACACGGCCTATCCTGCGCGGGCGATGGGCGTGTTGTTCGGTGCCCTGCCTGGCCCGGATGGCGTTCTGGATTACAGTTTCAGATGCTCGGCGACTTCTTTGACCTCTTCGCTCGGGAATCTGTTGCTGACGGCAGGACACTGTGTCGATAATCCGACGACCGGAAGCACCGCTGCCGATCTTGTCTTCATCCCCGGATATCGTGATGGTCAAGAGCCTTACGGACAATGGCCGGTGACCAGTTTCATCACCACCTCACAATGGGCGCAGAGCTACCAGAGCGAACCGGACTTCGCCAACGATCTGGCGATCCTGACCGTCGAAGATCAGACCTCGGAGACCGGGGTGCATTCACTGGCCGAAGTGGTCGGCGCGCTTTCTCCGGCCTTCAACACACCCCGAGAACAGACTTATCAACAGTATGGTTACCCGTCTACTTATCCTTATGACGGCAGCTCTCTGTATGAGCTTGATGCCGCCTATATCGGCAACGATGCGTACGGGGTCCCCGAACCGATCGGGGTCAGCAGCGATTTCACTCCGGGAAGCAGCGGTGGTGCCTGGCTGAGCCAGGGTGCTATCGTCGGGATCAACAGCTACTATTACCCGGAAGACCCGCGTCGGACCGAACAGATGTACAGTCCATATTTCGGCAACAATGCTCAGAACCTGTACGCTGCCGCAGGCGGCGATGTGCCGACACTGCCTGCCGACAAACCTACCGGCCAACTCGCTCCCACTCCGGTGCCCCCTTCTCAGACCCCGGAAAGCCCCCGGATCAGTCCTGCACCAGGCGGACGAGAAGGCAGTCATAGACAGTTCCTGAAGGTGGTCAAGATAGATACCAAGACCGATGGAACTGCATTGGTAAGCGTTCGCGTTCCTGGCGAAGGCCGGCTGAAACTACAGGGCTGGCATATGTATACGCAGTCGAAGCGCTTCTCGGCGACGACGTCTGTGGTGACCTTGAAGGTCAAACTGAAGCCAGGTCATAAGGATAGTCGATTACTGAACCGGCAGCATCATCGCTGGGTGGTGATCGCGCTCAGTTACCGTAAAAACAAACACGATCGCCTGTTCCTCAGTCGTTGGATCAAGTTGGAAAAGTATCACGGCAGCTGAACATCGGCATAGAGCGGCAGCATGAGACCTTGGTGGCTCCAGTCGCTCTCCCAGAAGATACTGGAGTTTCCCAGCGCCCAATCAGTGGCCGCATCGGCCTGACTGAAGATATCTATTCTTATGTCTTTCGGGACGATCAGCATGAAGGACGGCAAACCGGTCCGAGACCAGGCGATCGTCCAGTCGGTGGCCAGATAGAACCTGTCCGGGGAAGCAGCGAAAGTCGTTTGGGGCGATGGATATAGTGGGTTCGCGGTGCTGCTCTGCCGGCCGTGCCGGTCCCATTGCTCCAGCCAGTGACGGTAGCGATCAGCGGGTGCCGGGACGACACTGGGCAGGAAGATCTCGTGTTCCCAGCGGTCCATCAGTTCTCTTTGTTCATTCCAGACATCTCGTCCGGTCCGGTTTTCGTAAGCTTTCAGCTTTTTGTATTCGGCATCTATCTCATCCATCAACTTACGCAGCTGATCACGACGAATCTCGATGCCGATGCTTGCGGCATCGGGATGGTTCCGGCTGAAATCGCCGTAGAGAACATCTGTGTCAGCCGTCGAGGTAGCACTTACAGACATGAAAGAAGTGTAGCAGCATCTGCGATCATTCTGATCGCGTCAGATGAGCATCGGTGGCAGAGGGACCAAGCAACTATCGTTATCTGAAGAAAGGAAATAAGCTAAATGTGCTGTATGGAATAGAACCATTTGTTATATTCCATGCGATATGCCCAGAGGAAGAACACGGCAGTTGTTGGAGCTGGCTCAGGACCAGGGTGGGTTCATCACCGCTGAAGACGCACGCAAACTCGGGATCCCGGCGATGAATCTGGTCATGATGGAGCGACGGGAAAGCTTGAAGCGTGTATCTCATGGGGTGTATCGGGTGCCGTCTATCCCGACTACCGAGCTGGACATCTACTATCAAGCAGCGCTCTGGCCTCAGTATAAAGGGATCATCTCGCATCAGTCAGCCCTGGATCTGTATCAACTGTCTGATGTCAATCCAACCAAGGTGCATATCACTGTTCCTGGGCATTACAGAACGCATCGAGAGATTCCGGCATGGTTGGAGATACACAAGAGAGATCTTGATGTAGGGCAGAAGACATACCGCGAGGCGTTGCCGGTCACCACTGTCTACCAGACCTTTCTGGACTTGATAGAGGATGGCTTCCGCTCGGACCTGCTTTTCCAGGCGATAGAAAACGCTCAGGCAGAGGGGAAGCTGCTGAAAGATGAAGCGGACGACCTTCTTCTGCTCAGTGAAACGAAGAGAAGTAGTGAAGCTTATGGACAGAGGAAAGAACATGGCTTTTCCCAAGAATAAGAAACCGGCCAGTAAGCGGGTCCTGGAGGACTGGGTCCTTGAATACGGGCAGCAGAACGGATCGAACCCGGGACGCGTAGCCCGGACGATAGCGTTCACGGCACTCGGCCAGGTTCTACAGTACTCAGCTGCAGGCACCTCCGAACAGTTCATCGTCAAAGGTGGTGTTGCCATAGAGCTGAGGATGAAAGGCCGACCAAGAACCACACAAGATATTGATGCGATCTTTTTGGGCGACTTCGATGAGTGGTTGCTGCGCCTTGATCTTTTGCTCCGGCAGCAGGTCGAAGGATTCAGTTTCGAGCGGAAAGGCGGACCCAGGCCATTGGGACCCACCGGTGCCTACCGGGTCATGATCCAGGTTTTTTACAATAGTAAGATTTTCAGGACGGTGCCTTTGGAAGTCTCCGGTGTTGAAGCCGAAGATTTTCTCTTGCCGGAGGCGTTGGAGGCTTTTGATCTAAGGCAGTTCGGCTTCGAGCAGATGCGTCCGATCTATGTTGTAAGCCTGGCTCATGCGACCGCCCAAAAACTGCATGCTTGTACGGAGCGATCACCTGACAGAGACAATGATCGGGTGAGAGACATTCCTGATCTACTCTTCATCAGAGATGAGCTGGCTGCTGAGGAACTGAGCCAGACGAAGAAAGCATGCCATGAAGTGTTCAGATCTCGCGGAAAACAAAAATGGCCGCCGAAGCTGGACATTCCAGATAACTGGAGGGACATCTATCCGTTGTTGGCGGAGGAAAATGATCTGCCGATAGATGATCTGAACCAGGCTGTCCAGGAAGTGAACGAGTTCATAAAAGCGATCGATCAGTCAGCTTGAGTGATAAGACCAATAAAGGATGTCACGGCAGTTGAACGTCGGCATAGAGCGGCAGCACGAGACCTTGATGGCTCCAGTCTCGTTCCCAGAGGATGCTGGAATGGCCCAGTATCCAATCAGGCCGCTGATCGGTGCCGGCGTGAATATCGATCTCTATCTCCTCCGGTACGATCAGATTGTAAGCAGCTGAACCATGCCTCGGCCAGGCGATCGTCCAATCGATGGCGACGTAGTACTTGTCAAAAGTCTCATCGAAAGTAGTCTCCTGCGTTGATGTAACCAGTGGATGTTCGGCGCTGCTCTGCCGGCCATGTTGATCCCATTGTTCCAACCAATGGCGATAGCGACCAGCGGACGCCGGGACGACATTGGGCAGGAAGATCTCATACTCCCAACGATCCGACAGCTCTTTGCGCTCATCCCAGGTGTCGCCTCCGGTCTGTTGCTCGTATTTCTCGAGTTCTTTATACTCGGCATCGATCTCTTTCGTCAACTCACGCATCTTGTCACGATGGATCTCCAGCTCGATGTCTGGCGCTTCGATCGTCGGGGAAGTACGGCGAAAGTCGCCGTAGAGAACATCTTCAGTAGTCGAGATGGCGGATCCTCTGGACATGTCACCATCATACATCATCTGGATATCTACGCAAACTTCTACGAAGTGATAAGCTCGGACGCCTCAGAGCCGGCAGGCAGGATCAACTCACAATGGTGGCATAGTAACCACCGTATGCTTCAAGAGATGGGCGATGAGCAGCTGACAACAGATGCGATCCTCTATGGCAAGACACCATCCCGGGCGGCTCTGCCCTGTCGGAGTGCGGATGGACCAGAGGACCAGGAAAGTCATGAGGTGTCCTTTACCAAGAACCGCCATGGGCTGACGGCGGCGACCTTGTTCAGATGGAATGCCGCGAACATGGATATCCAGTGTTGAGGATCGGAAAGCATTCTCAGCTGCTTCTGCCTTCGACAAGCCGACATCCTCAGCCGTTATCGTCGGCCGTTCGCTCACAGGTCATAGGCGACCAACCGGCCGTCTTTGGTATAGCCGACCTGGCCACCATCAACCCAATTGGTCCATTCAGGAAGCTCATCCATCGGACCATGATAAGGATTGACATGCTCCATCTTCAGTACCGGAAGATCATCGATCTGCACGATCTCACATTCGGCCAGTGGTATCCCCGGGTCCGTGTGCCGGGCCTCGTAGCTGTTGTCGATCACTCCGTCGGGATTGCGCGGTACCTTGTAGACCACATCATCGGCAAGATCGATGAACACTGCCCGGCTGCGCCCGCAGAGCGCCGGCCCGTACTGATCGGTGAGCCTTGTCCGTAAGCGCTCGAAAGCAAGCAGGATCTCGTCTTCCAGAACCCGGATCTCTGCCTCGCGCTCGGCCATGCTTTTGTCCTGCTCATGTCGTACCATCGGCCGGACCGGCATCGTTCCCGTATCTCCTGCACTTCCTCCACGCATGCCTTCAGCATACCGTCTGACAGCCGGGGTGCTGCATTTCACCGTCGAGTGCCACGCTTGGTGGCCTTCTCCGGGGACGACAGGCTTTTACGGGCCAACTCGCTGATCTTCTCAGCCTCATCGGACAGACGACGAAAGCGTCGTTCCAGTTGTTCCACATTCACCTTGCCTTCGAGGACAAGACGGACGACGCGACCGACCTCGGCGGCATCATATTGCACCGGGAAACTACCATCCAGCCTGATCCCGGCCGCGTCCTCGAAAGCACGGATCTTGTCGCGCAGCTCGGCGTTCCGTTCCTGATCTTGCTGGTGGCGTTGATCAGAATACTTGCGGACCCGCTCCTCGGCAGCAGCGACAGCCTCGGTCAGCTCTGCCGGAGTGGCATCGTGTTCCACTGCTGCTGCCCGCAATATCCCGGAAAGAAAATCCCGCGTGTAGGGCTGGGGATCGAGCTCCGGGGCCTTGACCTTGCTGACCAACTTGGTGCCGCGCCTGACCAGTAGCCCCCAGGTCGCCGGGAGCTCACCCTCTTCGACCACGTCCGGCTCGGTCACCAGCCACCAATAATCGCAATGTTTGATGAACCCGTCAGCTTTGCTCGGATCATGCAGCTCCTTCAACCAATCGGATCTGGAGGCCTTGACCTCATAGCCATGCAAGACCAGGCCTCGGCTCGGGTACAGGCTCATCGCCAAGGCATCGGCGAAGCGTTGCTGATGGCCGTAACCGGTCGCCAACGGGACTTCGTTGAAATAGGCCCAGCCTGCACCATTACTCCCTTTGGAGCCGAGATGACGGCGGCGCAGGAGTCGATGCAGACGAGCTGTCTTTTCGCGGTCACTCTGGACATTCCCGGTCGAGTTTTTCTTGGCCACCTGTCCAGACTAGGCAGCGAGTGAGAGCCGGTCTTGGTTCTCGCTTAGGTGGCCGGCCCGGATCAGATCCTATATACCTGATCCAATGGGTACTGGCTGATATGCTCGGGATCATCCTCGGGCGAAAGACAATATAGTCGATGACCCTGCCCGTCATGCCCACTTGATCGACAGCCTCTGAAGATGCCATGATCGTCTTCCGTCCATAGCTCTTCACCGGGTATCACCTGGCCGAGCATCTGCAGACGATCAGCATCGAACTGCTCACTGTCTTCCGGGGAACGCTCGAACAGCACCTCATACAGTCTTCGCCGAGGAGCCAGCAGAGCGGCGATGTGCACGATCAGGCCCTTCCGCAGATGGCGAGGATGCGATGGATCAAAGACGCGGACGACGTCCTTGCAGCGGAGAAAGCGGTCATCAGCTGATTTCCAGATCGGCACCGGCCCTGCCAACGGAGTGGAGACTGCGTCGACCATGGGGTTGAGATGCCGAGGCAGCAAGGTTCCGTAGAGGATGGCGGCACTGCTCAAAGTCTGATCGTTCATCTTCGGACTATCGGATCAGCTCGCCGGCATTTCTCAGATTTCTCAAAGAACAGCTCGCCTGCGGCTTTCTGTCCGGCCGATTCGCGGAACCAGCGAGTATTTCTTTGGGTACGCCATCGGTACCGCCATAGATGATTCTGGCCGGATGTACTATGTGAGGAGCCTCACAGACAGGCTCTTCTCCGCTTGCTGTTCATGGCTGCTGGACACATATCCGATCAAGCCCGTACAAGTAAAACGCAGGTTCAAGTACACGACTGAGCTTATCTTTCGACTACGACAGTCAAAAAGCCCTTCTTTGGCGGGAGCGATCCATCCATGGAGTGCCGACCATATTCCTACTGATGACCATCAATGCCGACATTCCGCAACCTGGGCAACTGCCCCCGCGTCCGCTGACGGAATCTCTTTCCGGTCGTCCGGCGATCTTGCTGATCGAGAGCGATCCCAAAGTAGGCGAACGGGTGCGGAGCGCATTGCGCAAGCTCGGAGATGTGCTCTGGGTCGGCTCTGCCGAGGAGGCGATGGAAGTGATGTCGAAGCGCGTCTGGAGGCTGATCGTGACCGAGATCTTCCTGCCCCGGCTCAGCGGCCTGGAGTTCCTGGAGCGGACCAAGGATCGCTATTCTCAAGCCGGCGTGATCGTCATCAGCAATGACAACAGTTTTCAGATGGTCCGCGAAGCCATGCGTCTCGGGGCTGATGATTATTTCGACAAGCCGATAAATCTTGAAGAGCTGACGAGCAAAGCCGGTGAGCTGCTGGCCAAGAACGAAAATCCTTTTCCGAAACATGAACGGGTCCTTGCCATCGGGGCGCACCCGGATGATGTCGAGATCGGCTGCGGTGGAGCATTGCTCCGGCATCATGCTTACGGTGATCATATCCACGTACTGACCTTGAGCAATGGCTCACGCGGTGGTGATGTCGGCACCAGGATCAAGGAGTCCCGAGCGGCAGCGGAGCTACTCGGGGCAGAGCTGCATCTGGCAGATCTCGACGACACCAACCTGACCGATGGACCGGAGACCATCGAGGCGATCAAGAATGTGATCCGTATTGTCGAGCCGACAGTGGTCTACACCCACTCCGAGCATGATGTGCATCAAGATCATCGTGGTGTCAATCGAGCGACGATAACGGCTGCCCGAGAGGTTCCCCGCTTGTTCTGCTATCAGGCTCCGTCTGCTTCGGGGGCCTTCAACCCGGCCAAGTTCATATCCATCGATGCTTATATCGAGGAGAAGCTGAAGTCGATAGCGGTCTTCGAATCCCAGGCCAGTACCCGCTGGTATCTTGATGAGGACCTGTTGCGATCGACGGCGAGGTATTGGAGCCGGTTCAGTCGTCCGCATCGTTATGCCGAGCCGTTCGAGATCATCCGCAGCAGCGATCGTGTCGCAGACGTCCAACGGGATGGAGTAAGCTGAATGCGGCCGAAAGTGCTCATAACCGGTGTCGGAGGTGCTGCCGGGATCGCCCTGATCAAGGCATTAGATGACACCGCCGAGCTGTTCGTCGCCGATATGGACGAGTATGCTGCCGGCTTATATCTGGTCCCGGAAGACCATGCCTTCCTCATCCCGCGTGCCGATGATCCGGATTTCGTGACCGTGATCGAACAACTGTCGACGGAGAACCAGATCCAGGTGTTGTTTCCGACCGTCGATGTCGAGACAGAACGCTTGGTCCCGATCCGGAGTGGCTTCTCCGCCAAGATCATCGCCGCCGATGCCGATGCGATCGAGACCTGTCTTGACAAGCATCGCCTGATCGAGACCATCCACCCCCTCGGCCACGCTCCGGCGAGCATCTTGCTTTCCGAATATAGATGTCGAGACCGCGATGAGACAGCTATATCAGGCTTCCCGCTGCTGGTGAAGCCGCGCCGAGGCCGTGGGTCGGACGGGATCGAGATCGTGCCCGATCAGGATGCATTGGAACGGCTGATCCTCTCCTACCAGAGTACTGCCGGAGCCTCTGACCTGGATGACTATCTGTTGCAGGAGTATCTGCCTGGAGCCGAGTACTCAATCGACGTGCTTGCCGACCAGGATGGCCGAGTGCTAGCCGTCGTCCCGCGCGAGCGACTCAAGGTCGATTCCGGGATCGCGGTCGCCGCGCGCACGATCGAGGATCCTGAGCTGATGGCACTGGGAAAACAGATCTTCGAGGCCGTCGGATTGAACGGTATCGCCAACGTCCAGCTCAGACGCGATCACCAGGGAGTACCGAAGTTGCTGGAGATCAATCCACGCTTCCCGGGAACGGTGGCGATCACCATCGCCTCGGGTGTGAACATTCCTCAGTTGTTGTTGGACGAGGCGCTGGGGATCCCGATCCCCGAGGAGATCCACTGGCAGCCGACCACGATGGTCCGCTATCTCGCCGATCATCAGCTACCCGAAGGACGCGGGTTCTTATCTTCGACAGGCAGGGGGAGAGATGATTCGTCGCGATGAGGACAATCATGTGCATTCTACCTTCTCCGACGGCAAGGGAACCTTGGCCGAGAATATCAGCGCCGCCGAAGCCAAAGGGTTGAGACATCTGACCTGCGTGGATCATGTCCGCGCCGATACTGACTGGTTGCCCGACTACTTCCAGGCCGTGGCCGATGCCAGAAAAGATACCCATCTGCAGCTGGAAGCCGGGATCGAGGCCAAACTGATGGACACCGACGGGATACTGGATCTGCCGGCAGAGGCCGATGAAGCAGATAGGATCATGATCGCCGATCATCAGCTGCCCTCGCCGGATGGGCCTCTACATCCTGATCTGATCCGCTCAGGATTGAAAGACGGGAGCCTGGACGCGCAGACGGTGACCTCGTGGCTGATACTGGCGACACAGAATGCCGTGATCCGCTATCCACGCACCACTGTCGTCCATTTCGCCAGTATCTTGCCCAAGATCGGTCTTGGACATCAGGACCTGGATCGGGAACAGTTATATGAACTGGCAGAAGTCCTCGTCGAGCATGATGCTGCGATCGAGATCTCGGAGCGTTGGCGCTGCCCGGGTGTCTCGGTACTGAGGATCTTCAGAGATGCCGGAGCGACGATCGTGCTCGGTAGCGATGCTCATTCTCCGGACAAGATAGGTTGTTTTCCCCATGCTTTAGCGGTGGCTGATGAGTTGGAGGGGCGCTGATGGACTGGGGGCACATCATCCTGATCGTCATCGTCCTGCTGGTCCTGGCCGGTATCCTCGAGCCGATGATGGGTTTCTACCAATACACCCTGGCCATCTTTCATTGGTTCTCCCGGCTGCCGGATCCGGCAGGACGGATACATCGCCCTCGGGTGGCGGTGATCGTGCCTGCATGGAATGAAGCCAATGTGATCGAGAACACCTTGAACCATCTACTGGAGTTGCACTATCCTGCCGAGGCGATCAGGATCTATGTCATCGATGACGCTTCGACTGATGAGACTGCCGCCATCGTCCGGCATATGGCTGATGAACATCCACAGATCCATCACATCCATCGCGCAACCGGCGGTGAGGGCAAGTCGCATACGATCAACGCCGGACTGAGACAGATCAAAGATGATCCTTGGCATCAGATGGTGCTGATCATCGATGCCGATGTCCTGTTCACCAAGGATTCTTTGCTGATGATGATCGCGCACATGTCCGATCCTGACGTCGGAGCGGTCAGCGGCTATATCAAGGAGGGCACGACCGACCCCAACTACCTGAACAAGTTCATCGGCTTCGAGTACATAACAGCCCAGGCTGCCGGGCGGCGGGCGCAGAACGTGATCGGGGCGCAGGCATGCGTTGCCGGCGGAGCGCAGCTGTTGCGTCGCGAGGCCCTGGAAGAGATCGGCGGCGAGATAGACACCAGTACCCTGGCCGAGGATACGGTGACCACTTTCGAGATCCAGACCCGAGGCTGGAAGGTGATCTTCGAGCCGAGCGCGGTGATCTGGGCCGAGGAGCCTGCAGGCCTGACCGGGCTATGGAAGCAACGGTTGCGTTGGGCACGAGGGAACGTTGCCGTCACCTGGCGCTTCCGCAGGAGTTTCTTCAAGTGGGACAAGATCCGCTCACGCGGTTTCGGTGGGTTGCAGTTCTCGTTGATCTGGTTTTCGATCATCTTGATGCCGGTGATGATAATACTGTCATCAGCTGCCCTGGTTGCTCTGTGGATCATCGACCGCAGGCTGTCCGAGCAGACTTTTCTCGGATTGTGGTTCTTCGTCGGGTTCGTCTATTTCTATGTGACCATCACCAGCCTATGTCTGGATAAGGAAGTCGCTCGAAGAACATGGCTCCAAGGGTTCTGCTTTCCTGGGTTGGTCAGTGTAGCCTTGATCCTCTACGGTGTCTTCGGGACGATCTTCGCCGCTTTCATCGGTGGTGCGCTATCGACGATCGGCCTCGGCTCGGATTCCGGAGCCGCCCAGTACCTGTTGCTCGGTGCCGACATCTGGTTGACAGCGGCGATGATCCTGGCCCCGTTGCTCCGACATCTGGAAAACGTGCCCGTCCTCGCCTGGGCTGCCAAGCCACTCCTGTACATCATCGGCTATGGCCCCTTTCTTTGCGCCGTCACCTTGCGCTCCTATTGGGAAGGATTGTTCAACAAGGATCTGGTCTGGGACAAGACCGAGAAGTCGGGCAATATCGCCGAGCTTGACCTCGGCTGACATATCGTAGAGCAAAACCAGCCTGCCGCTTGGCGCTCAGCTTAGTCTTCTATGGTGACCATCCAAGGCATCGGTGACAACAGAGAAGACTGGGATACCTGGTTCATGCGCATCGCTCGTTCAGTGGCCACCCGTAGTACCTGTCCTCGGCGCTATGTCGGCACGATCCTGGTCCAGGATCGCTCGATCAAGGGAACTGGTTATAATGGCGCGCCGTCAGGTGTCGGTTCCTGCCTGGATCGCGGTTGTCTGATGCGCGATGGCCATTGCGTGCGTACCGTACACGCCGAAGCCAATCTGATGCTGCAGACCGATGCCGCCGATCGTCAGGACGCGACCGTGTACGCCACCGACATGCCTTGCTGGAACTGTATGAACCTGTTGGTCAACTCCGGGGTCCGGCGTATCTACTATGAACGCGACTATCCGCGTCATCGTCGCCGCAATGAACAGCTGTGCGCCGAGAAGGGAGTGGCCTTACAACAGCTGGTGCTGCCGGATCCGCTGCCTGAGATCGATGACATCTCCGCCGAGCTGCCCGTCGAGGACTTCAACGAGCTGAGATGATGGTTTCACTGAAAATCTGAGATTTTCGTGAAAGTGAATGTGTAGCCGCACGTTCACGGAAACATTTTCAGTGAAAGCAGAACCGGCTTCAATCGTTCAGTATCCTGTACATGAAGACCAGCACAAGGGCATAGATCCATCCGAGGCAAGCGCCCATACTGACCATCCGGAACGGTACGGCCGGAAGCAGGAGATGGAGCACCACTGTCAGACATAGTATGCACAGAATGCTTACACTCAAGAATTTGAGGAAGAGCAGCGACAGTTTCAGCTTGGGAAGAGAAGGCTCAGGTGGAACCACCGTCTGCCAACGGGCGAGATCTTCGGCGTCGGTCGTCTGCCGAGGTGTCGTGTCTGCGCCGGCAGCAGAGCAGGCCGCCGATAGGGCATCTTCGTCCCAGCCGATGATCAACGGTATGAATGTGGAAGGCTGAGCCTGATCGCTGTCGTCTTGGGTAGGCATATGGTGGATGATAGATTACTTGAGGCAATGAAAATGGCGATTTTCGGCGAGCATCTTGACCAGGTCATCTCGATCTCCGTCGGTACGCGCGAAGCCGAGGAACTGCTTCTGCTCCGGCAGGACATAAGCCAGATCGTAGTTGGTTGCCGTATAGAGCTCTGGGCTGAATATCCACTCTCCGGAATAAGGGGATAAAGCCTCCACAGCAGCGGGAACACCCGTATAGAGGAACCGCTCAGAGGCCTCGGGCAGATCATCCAGGACCAGTTTGAGGATGATCTGCCCATCATGCTTACCTTGAGCGTTATAAGTGACTCTGAAAGCCGCCTGATGATATGGTCGGGTCAAGGAAGAAAGTCCTGTCGCTGCCAGAGCAGCAGCGCTTTTCCAGCCGCCCAGGTTGACACGGTCTGACTTATGGTTTTGCCAGACGACAGGAAAGCGACCCCGGGTCAACCAGCCGTACGCTCCGCACCATTGATTGCCGTCTTCCCCGGCCTCACCGTACTCACTCAGATAGCAGGTGGTGTAGCTGCCGAGAACGGTGCTGACGTGACCGTCCTCGGTCTGCAACGTGTGGGTGTCCGGAGGAATGGCCTGCCCCAGCGTCAAGGGTTGCTCGGCTGCCTGGCGGCGCGCAGGTGTGATACCGTAGAGGATCTTTTCCGCGTCTGTCGTCCCGACCATCCTAGGATGATAGCATAATCTGTTCCATATCCTGCGTCGGCACTCTCAGCTTTTTCCCAACTCGTGCGACTGTTCGGGCGCGACAGTATCGGGCTTCGGTTGGAAGCGGTACTCCAAGGAATCGACCAATGCCTGCCAGGAGGCCTCGATGATGTTCTCCGAGACCCCGATGCTCGTCCATTCGTTCTCGCCGTCGGAAGCCTCCAATAAGACCCGGGTCACGGCCTCGGTCCCGTGGGCCTCGTCGATGATCCGGACTTTGTAATTGGTCAGCTCTATCGCCGCCAGCTCAGGATGATGGTCTGAGATCACCGCGCGCAGGGCATTGTCCAGGGCATTGACCGGACCGTTGCCCTCGGCAGTCTGGAGCTTTCGCCGGCCATCGATCAGCACCTTGATCGTCGCCTCGGTCTTGACGGCCTCACCCGGGCGATGATCGGTGATCACCCGGAAGCTTTCCAGTTGAAACAGGGGTTGATAAGCACCGCTCTGACGACGCAGGAAAAGCTCGAAACTGGCCTCTGCGGCCTCGTACTGGTAGCCCTGATGCTCCAGAGCCTTGAGGTCTTCCAAGGCTCTCTCAGCGCCGCTCAGGCCCAGATTCAGCCCCTTTTGAGCCGCTTGATCGACGATCACGGCCCGTCCGGACAGTTCTGAAGGTAGAATCTGCCTATGACTTCCGATCAGCTCCGGGTCGAGGTGCTCGAAAGTCCGTGGATCAGAGGCCAGACCGGCGATATGCAAGCCGCCTTTATGGGCGAAGGCTTCACGTCCGACATACGGTTGGCTTGCCGGTGCTGTCAGGTTGCATAGCTCGGCGATCGCGTGGGCCACCGATGACAGTGAGTGTAGCTGCTCGGCGCTGACCACCGGGCAGCTCATCTTCAGCTGGAGCGCAGGGATGATCGAGGTCAGGTTGGCATTGCCGCAACGCTCTCCATAGCCGTTGATCGTCCCCTGGACCAATGTCGCCCCGGCATCGATCCCGACCAGGGCATTGGCGACGGCGCATTCGGCATCATTGTGGGTATGGACCCCGATCTCGGCCAATCGGGCACGGCGGTAGCGATCATTGCTCGGAGCGGAGAAAGCCGCGCCGACGGCCGCGACCGCCTCGGCGATCTCGACTGGCAGGCTGGAACCATTGGTGTCACAGAGGGTGACGTTCTCGGCCCCGGCGTATGCCGCCACCCGGACACATTCGAGGGCATAGTCCGGATGTTCGCGGTAGGCGTCGAAGAAATGCTCGGCATCGTAGAAGACCCGCTTACCTGCCTGACGGCACCAGCTGATCGATTCCGAGATCATCGTCAGGTTCTCTTCCGGAGACACTCGCGTCACCTTGTCCAGATGCAGGCGCCAGGTCTTACCGACCAAGGTGACGACAGGCGCTGTGACACTCAGCAATGCTTTCAGGCCGGGATCATCTTCCACTGCCACACCCTTACGACGGGTCATCCCGAAAGCGACCAGTTCGGCCTGCGCAGGTGGGTTCTCTTCCAGGAGACGGAACATCTCGATGTCCTTGGGATTGGAACCGGGGAAGCCGGCTTCGATATAATCGATCCCGAGGCTGTCGAGCAGATGCGCCACCTGGAGTTTCTCATGCGCGCTCAGGGACATGCCCGGACCTTGCATCCCGTCGCGAAGCGTGGTGTCATATAGTTTGATCTGTCCCATCGACGTGATCTTACAATGCAAGGAGGGAAGAACAGCAGGAATGAGCTTGGAGCATTTGTCGAGAAGGCCGCAGACCTGGTCCGATCGGCTTGGAAGATCAAAGATGATCCGGAAGGTATCTTTCAGCTGCTAGTATTTTTTCATGGCGCGCGGAACAGGAACCGAGACCGAGAGCATCCTCTACGGACAGACCGGTCCACGGTCGCAAGCGACTTCGCCTGATCCGCTACAAGAGCATCTGAGAGTAAGGGCCGGGACCCTGGAACTGGGCCTCAATACCGACTTCGTGATCAAGGCTCTTCATCTGGCGACGAAAGATTGCGGCTTCGGGCAACATTGGGCCTCTCAACGGATGATCATGTTGCGAGACAAGAGCAATCTACCTCGTCCGGCATTCGAGGATGTTCTCGACGAGCTTGTCGATGACGAGCTGATCACCTCACCTTCTGTCAGGACCATGCACAGCAACAGCCGTCGTTGGGAACTCACCGATCTTGGCCGGGCCTACGCTGAAAAGCATTTTGAGCATTGATGCCTTATAGCTGCTAGCATCTTTTCATGGCACGCGGATCAGGCACCGAGATCGAAGGGATACTTTATGGAGCCACCGATCCTCGATCCTTGCATATAACCCCATTCACCGAGGATGCTCGCAGGGCACTGGCTGATGATGATCTCGACGAAATCGATCAAAGTATCCTGCTGAATGTGCAGAAGCTCGGGGCACCTGTCGGCGACGAGGACTGGACAAGCTACGAGGAGCTATCTCGTGAACACGAGACTGATATATCCCGATATACGATGCTCGACACTCTCGAACACCTGGTGGATCAGGACTTTTTGACGGTCGAATCCGGCGGCGCCGGGGAAACGAATCTGCGCTGGAGACTGACCCCACTGGGCAAGGCCGCCTGTGGCCTGATCGCCGCCGACCTTACCTGATGGCTGCTCAGGTGAGATCGGCGTATGAGGATCAGCTGCTTTTCTGCAGCGACAAGGCCCAACGCGAGTGCCGGTAGAACGCTTCTTCTCCACGCAGCAGGTCATAACCGGCAGTGATCAGGGCGACACCGCCGAGGATGAGCAACCACAGGCATCTGTCGCTGTCTGCGGCATCGACAGCTGAGAGGACGGCGGCGAGAAGAAAGCAGAAAATCGCAGAGACAAGGAAGGTCCAGCCATCACGTCGAACAAGCTGATACAGCGTCACCTTGACCCCGTGGCGGCCCAGGATCCTGTCGGTTTCAGTGGAAATCTGAGATTTCCCTGAAACTCCGGGCGGCGATAGTAGCTCGGCCATGCTATCCACGAGCCATACTGGAGACCGATGATCAGGTAGCAGCCGGCCAGAACGTAGTTTCTTGTCAGTAGCCCTTGGCCGATGGCCAGTAACAAGAACAGTGTCGCGAACCCGCCGATCAGTGGCCAGGAGATCTCCGGCTCCGATGGGTCACGGCTGTAGTCACAATCCTGGGTCCATTTCTCACCGTCCCACCAGCGCAGCTTGTAGGCACTGGTCCGCAGAGTGGTCAGATTTCTCGGCGATGCCAGCGGATCCGGATACCAACCGGCAGGAACATTTGTGTCATCCACAGTCATCGTCTTCACTTTGCCACGGGATGGTATCCGGCGGGGTGATCTCGGCAAAAATATCAGCTGATGATGCTCGATGAGCGATGATCTTTTCATGGAGCACAAACTGTTACTCCTCGATGCCGGTGGTGTGCTGACCAGTCCTGACACCTCGGCTCGGGTGGCGACCGAGATTGCCGCCAAGAGCGGCATCAGCGTACAGGAAAGCATGTCCGTCTTCCTTGAACTGCGTGAGCCGGTCTGGGACGGAAGAGAAACTGAAGACCAGCTCTGGGAGCAGTGGTGGAGACAGGTAGGACTGTCCGGGCAAGACCTGGATGCATGGAAGCTGTTCGCCCGGAAGCAGGTCCGTGATCTTCCGGGCATGGTATCCATCCTCGCCGAGTTGAGCCCATCGGCCCAGGTCTGGCTGCTGTCGAATCATTGTGTCTGGCTGCGCGATCATCTTCGGACCTCGCCGATGACACCTTATCTTCAGCGGACATTCATCTCATCCGAGATCGGTGCCTGTAAGCCGCATCCTGAAGCTTATCGACATGTTCTGGGGCATTGGCCTCATGCTCCGGACAGGATCTTGTTCATCGATGACAAGCTCGCCAACCTGGAAGCGGCATCGTCTCTGGGGCTGCGCACCTGTCTCAGTGACGGCACACCGGACAGCTGGCTTGCCGAAGCCAAGAGTTTTCTGATCCAGGATCACCAGGAGTAAGCTTCTCAGGTGACCAAACTTGAGCTGAAACCGCCTCCGCTCCCCAAGGAGATATTGATCGGCGGCGTTCCCGGAAGCTATAAGACCTCTCTGGCCTCGCGCCTCTGCGCTGACTTACGGATGCCAGGAGCCGGAACCGATGAGCTGCGGGCGGTCGCGCGTAGTTATGATACTGATCCGTTCTTGTCCGGTAAGACCCATGACCGCTGGCAGCTGCTCGGTGACGTCGAAGCTTTCCTTCTCGAGGGCTTTCTTCGTCAGGCCGAGGCGATGCAACCCGCAGTCAGAGCGGTCCGCGATTACCATCGTCGACGTGATGAAAACTGCTTGATCGAAGGCGTGCATATCGTCCCCGGGCTCAGCGATCCTTCTGATGGAGTGATGCTGATCATGGCCCTGAGTTCGGCAGAGACCCAGCTGCGACGGATGATCTCCAAACGCCGACAGGCTCCGGGCATGGAGCCGTGGACGCAGAGCAAGGCCGATCAATCGATGCGGATCCAGGAGCTGCTGCTGGAGAACGCCGCCCGGGCCACCGGCGTCGTGGTATTGGATGCTGACGGTGATCTGGATGATTGTCTGCGTCAGGCGAAAGAAGTCATCGGAGCGGAGCTATTATGAACACTCCGACCCCACGACAGAAACAGGAGCTCTATGATCGTTATGCTCGACAATATCAGCAGCGGACACAAGGCTACGAAAAGTTTCTGGCTGCCGACTATCGGGCCTTCCAGGATGCACTGTCCGGGCCGAAGATCCTGGACCTCGGTTGCGGCCCCGGTCGGGATGCGCTGGCCTTGAAGGAAAGAGGCCTGGACCCGCTTTGCCTTGATCTCTCGGTAGAGATGCTGAGGATCTGCGCGGAGAAAGGCCTGGAGACCATCCGGCAGAATATCGAGATGCTGGCGCTGCCGGAAGCCGGCTTCGACGGAGTCTGGTCCTATACTTCGCTGACCACGATCCCCAAGGACAAGGTCTGGAAGGTATTGAACCAGGATCTGCCGCAGGCACTGAAAGCGGACGGGATCTTGTTCCTTGGCCTGATCGAGGGCCAGGGCGAGAACTGGAAACCGGCTGACCAGAAATACGATCTGCCGCGTTATATATCACGCTGGAGCAGGAAAGAGGTTCTGGCCGGACTGGCACCTACATGGGAGTTGTTGAGATATTCGGAAGTAAGTTCATCTGTCAGCGGTCGCAATACCTATCTGCATTTCCTGCTGCGTAATCATCGATGATCTTGATTCCATGTGCCGGCGAGCGGACGAGGATCTGCTGGTCATTGATCTGATCTCCTCTGATCCGGACATGATCGCCGGCGGCCACGCAACAATGCAGCCCCCAGTAATGGGTCAGTACCTCGAACTCTCCGTCAAGCGCGTCCACGTTGAACCTGCGCGGTATGAACCCGGTCTGAGTGTCGTCGGTGACATCGCCCTCGATTTCTACAGGAGATGAATCACTGCTTGCCGGCGGTTCAGGCGGGATCTCATCATCGCGGTAGACGAACCTCAATGTCATCAACAGCTGCGGGCGTAGCTGGATACTGCACCACTTGCGCTGTAGGCCGATTCGGAAATCATTGGCTTCGGGGTCGAAGTCATGGCCGAACTTGCGAGCATGATAGGCGATATGTGCCTCGGAGATCGGGGCCGCACCCAGAACCTGACGCAGACGCACGATCCGTTCACGGACCAGTCGAGTCTGTTCCAGTCCGTACACGCAGAAATCGACGTCCTTGGTCCGGACCCCATCCTCGCGTTTGTCCAGGCCGACCAGTTGTGAGCCGAGGATCCCGATGTCTTCGGCAGACAGGCCGATACCGAGCAATGATTGATAGACCGACAGCCAGAGACCTGGCGGCTCGGTGAGAGCGAAATCATCGACAGCATCCGCAGGCGAGAAAGCTTCGACGATCTGATCACGCGGCAGCAGCGGTAGCGGCCATAACTCATCGATCTTCAACTCCGGGCGTTGATGTAGCAACGCGGTGAAATCAATATCACTGACCTGTTTGTGATACCGGCCCCAGTGCGGGTGGACACGCTCACCGCATTCATCCGGCCAATAGACCGGGTAGGCACGCACTCCTTGCTGTGGATGGTGGTCGCCTTTGACCAGCCAGATCAGACCATGGTCGTCACGGAGATAGGTCAGATCGCGGAAATCCTCCATATGGCGATGATGCCGAGTTTTTGACATGGATGCAGGATTTGCTCTTGACCGGTAGATGATCAGGAACTCCATCGAGACATTCACAGGATTACGGTTTTCTGCACAAGTTCGCATCATCAGGCAAGCGGATGCGCTATCATGGTCTCATGCATCCACGCAGGAAGACCGCACTACTGGTCCAGCTGATCGGGGCCTGGCTCCCGGTCTCATATGGCTTCAAGAAGGAAGTTCCTTTGTCTGGATTGCAATGTCGATACCGGTAGGATCGGAGAGCACTACATGCTCACCGACGAAGTCTGGTTGCTTGTCGCTCCCAAGACCGGCATGCTTTGCATCGGCTGTTTCGAGCATCGGCTCGGCCGTACTCTGAAGGCGGACGACTTCAATAACTCCTATCTGAATCGCCTGCAGACAGCTCCGCAGTCGATGCGCTTGCGCTCTAGGCTGACCCGACTTGCGGATGATATGGAAAGCTGATATGATATTGCCATGGGCCAGGTATTGAGTTTCCGCCGACCAGAAGATGATCCCAGATCCTCCTTTCGAGATGAAGGCGTGGTCATCCCGTTGCGGCCGGAGGCAGTAGAGAAAGACGAGCCTGTTACCGACGCCGACAGGGAGCGACTGCAATATCTGCATCATCGGATCATCAAGCTGTTGGAGCACCATCGCCGGCTGACCGTGTTCGAGCATCAAAGCAAGAAACGTCACGGATGCTGGATGGGAGTATTGCTGAAAGATTACAGGCAGTACGAGGCAGATGGTGATCGGCTGAGGCTCCGGGATCGCTCTGGCGGCTTTTTCACCTTGACCGGCTTCGACCGCAGGCAAGGGCAGGAAATCGAAGAGATACTGAAACATACTCCACCGGGGCTGCAGCCCTCGCGAAGCGTCTGACCTTTGGAATCATCTTACTTATTGACCTGACCAGGCTTGGTGATCTGCATGGTTTTCACATGCGGTGGCTTAGGCGGGGTTATATTATGCGCCACCGATGTCTTGGCATTCTTGGCGATGCATTTCTGCGCCTTGATATTGATGTTCAACATCTGATCCGGTTTCAGCGTCCCCGCGCTCCACTGGGCACCGAGGCCGAGCCGATCAGCTGCCTGAGCCAGGCAACGATCCATTCCTTGCTGCTGCTCGCGTAACGCCTTCGATTGCTGCTGCGCCGGGGTCAGCTGCACCTGTGGCGCACCGACCGGAGAAACCGGCTTGTTCTTGGGTGCCGGCGCCGGAGTGGAGCCGTGGCCACTACGATTGGAGTCGAAATGACCATGACCGCCGGCATCATTTCCGTTTGTATTCCCATTGCTCTTGCCTGTACTTCCGTTGCTCTTTCCTCCTGATGAGCCGGTATTCGAGGTCTTATTCTTCTGCCGGCCTGGCTTCACAGGGCTGTTCACCGGGAACTTGGGATTGGCCGCGCCGCCGGACTGCGGGGCCTGATTCGGAGAGCCACCCTGGCTGATCTTGCTCCCGCCAGACTGTGGTGCCTGTGTCGAGCTGTCCGAGCTACCGCCACAGGCACTGAGGAGCAGGGCGATCGTGAATACAGCTGATGATAATATGAGCAGGCGACCGATATGTCTCATCACTCAGAACCTATCACCTGATGGCACGAGCAGGCACTTTTTCACCGATCTACTGTGGCCGATCAACAGGACAAAAGACAGCGATCATATCCGGCGGATGGTTAGCTTGCAGGCATGAATGCTTTGCCGGTTGAAGGATGGTATGCGGACAGCGAAGATCCTGGGCTGATTCGTTGGTGGGATGGAACCCAATGGACCAGCAACACCCGTCCGGCTCCGACTGCCGAACCTGCTTCGGATCCGCAACCCGGCCCTCTACCGGTGATCCCTGATCTCGCCCCACCCAGTTTCGGGCCGCCCGATCCGGACCCGGTCGTGGAGGCTGCAGCCCCAGCACCTATGGCACCGGCTGCCCCCGAAGCATCGCGGACCCGCCGTGGCGGCCATCCTACGCCTGAAGATTATCGTCGACGGGTGGAGGAACTCGGGCAGGAACAAGCTTCCGAGCATCCGGGAACGACACCGGCTCTGGTTACCGAACCGGCATCGCCGAACCCGCCTGACAGTCCTGATGAAGGAGCAGTGATCGTATCCGCTCGCACCCAGGATCCTGAGAACGATCTACTTTCATCGATGGGATATGTCTTCGCGGTATTGGCCCCTCCGGTCGGGATCGCCGTGTCGATCGCGCTGTTCATCAAAGGCGATGAGCGCGCTCGTTACGTCCTCGGCGTGGCCATCTTGTTCTGTATCATCGGTGTGCTGTTCTTTCTTTGAGCCATTTTCCGGCCTCACCCAGAGCCTGGTCCGAGGATCGGAAACGGATCGCCGTCCCGCCCTGTCTGCGGAAATGCTCACAGTTAGCATGATCATCATCGATCAACAATGCCTGCGACCAGGTTGAGTTCTTCGCCGCCAAGGTCGGACCGAAAAACTCGGCCGTGGAAGATTTGAGCGCTCCCAGTCGACAAGAGCAGAGGACATCGTCGAACAAGGCGATCTCCGGGCGACTATGGATACTGTCGGCAAAGCAATCCATATTGTCGGTGGCGATGAAAAAGTCAGCTTGAGCAGTCAGCACGTCAAGACCATGCAGCAGCTCCTGGTCGATGCGCATCGTCCGGCAATCTCTCAACAAAGAAGCGAGCATCTCTGTCTGGATCTCTGTCGGGAAAGCCTCTCTGATCACCTCGGCCGATCTTACCTGTCCCAGCATCCAGCGATCGATAAGCTGCTGATCGGCAAACAAGGCATCGATGCAAGGCCAGGCTCCGGAATCTGGAGGCAGGCTGTGCCAGAAACGATCTGCTGACAGTACTCCATGCCAATCGACGAAAATGCAGTTCATCGACGACAGCATCGCATGAGTGCCGAAAATACCGGGATTGTTGCCTCCGGGGCTAAGCCAGATCGCCATTGTCGTGCCGGAAAGAGTGCTTGTATCGGATGGTGCCCGCACGAGCGTTCACAAGTGACAACTGGAACCAGTCCTGGCCGTTCCTGGCCGTCAGTGCCTTCGCTTACCTGATCATCCTATTGACTCCCGACAAAGATCCATCATTGCTGATCTACGCTGCCGCTTTACTGCTGCTATTGATCACGACTGCCGTCTGGGTGCCCTGGAGACGGTTCAATCGTCGCTGGGAGCTGACCGTACCACTGGCCTATGTCGGTTTCGTGATATTACTGTCCTATGCTTCGGGAGAGCATTTTCTGGCCGCGCCAGGCCCGGCCGTGTTGTTCACCTTGCCGTTGATGTGGACGGCGATGTGGGGTGATCGTTTTGACATGGCAGTGGTCTTGGCCGCGATCGTAGCGGCATCGCTGGCCTTCGTGATCTCGATGACCGGGCCGTCGAGCCTGGCCGAGGCCGGCCTCGGTGCCTTGGAACCGGTGGTGATCACCTTGGTCGGGTTCATCGTCCAGGATCTGGTCGGTCAGGTGCGACAGGCGGCGCTGCGTGATCCCCTGACCGGCTTGGCAAACCGTAATCTGCTGGATGATGTCTTGCGTCGTCAGCTGGCCAGAAGCAGGCGTGAGGGCAGCCCGTTGTCGGTGCTGATGCTCGACCTGGACCATTTCAAGGCTTACAATGACGCACATGGTCATCAACGAGGCGATGAATATCTGCGGACGGTGACCAGCTCATGGCACCAAGAACTGCGGGAAAGCGATCTGTTGGCCCGCTGGGGCGGAGAAGAGTTTCTTTGTGTCCTGCCTGATTGTGACGTCCATACCGCCTGCAAGATCGGTGAGCGGTTACGGTTGGTGATGCCGTCGGGACAGAGTGTCTCCGGTGGGATAGCAGAACTGGGCAATGGAGAAACTGCCGAGGCTTTGATCCATCGGGCGGATAAAGCGTTGTATCAGGCCAAGGAGGAAGGGCGGGATCGGATCAGCATCGGTTGAACAAGCCAAATGATCCAGAACCGTCGGTAAGCATGTGATCCTTGCCAGATGGATGACAATCAGCCGAAGGACCCGCATCTGCCCCTGGCCGGATCATCGATACATAGGGCCGGCGATACAGAGTTTTTCGAAGCGCAGGCAGAAGCAACCCCAGAGCCTGGGCGACGGGCGCGTAAAGCTGCTTTTTATAAACACCGACCGGTCTGGAGCACGGAAGGAGACTTCAGCTGCGAGCATGGTCAGGTATTCCTCTATGACCGCTATCGTCGCCAAGGCAGGTATGCGTTCGAGGCATCTTCGGCTCGTGCCGAGATCGAAGGCATCGGTTTCGAACGGCGGATGATCTGCTTGAGGTTGCCGCTCATCGCTTCCGATGCCGGCGGTCGGCTTCGGATAAGCTTTTATGATCAACCTCCTGTGATCAGAGAAACGGATTGGGAAGGGATCTTTCTTTTCGGGCTTCGAATCCCATCGAAGCAGCTGGTGGTGGCGGCCGGGCAGAACAGGATCTTCAGTTTGCATGAACGGGGTCGGTTCGCTGCTCGCTGGCAATATGAAGGCTGCTATCATCAGCTGCAGCTATGGCGTAGGCGCCATCTGCGCGATCTACGTCCAGGCAGCTACCATCCGCGCCAGATCAGATGAAGGCGGGCTCAATCCCATAGTCCGGAAAAATGTCTCTGGAACAACTCCATCGCCTCGATAAACTCCGGAGTCTGTTCATAGCCGAAGTACATGCCGCCATCACTGTCGATTGCATATTTGGCAAAGCCGCTCTCGATCTTCTCCAAGATCTCGTCCCATTCATCGGCCTCCTTGTTGCCAGGGGTGCTGCCGCCACGCGCTCTCAGCTTGGCCACACCTCCGGAGATCACTTTGGCCAGGTAGGTGTCGAAAGCAAAGACATCCCGCGTACAGAAGCCGTTCAGGCCGCGCTCGCGGATGTCATCGTCCTTGTCATCATCGTTTATCGGCATCAGTGAGATGATAGCGCATCATGGGAAACAGCACTGCCGGCGGCATCGTCCATCACTCAGCGCCCAGAGTAGTCATCGCGGATATTTTTCGGAGCCGCAACCAGCTGATCGAGGGTGATCCAGAAATAGCCCTCATATTCTTGATCGTAGTTGTAGAACCAGTCAAAGTACAGGGTCTCGGTATTCGGATCATAACGATCGAACTGCACCTCGCAACGATGCGAAGCACGCTGACATTGTTTATCGCGCTTGGCCTCGGGCAAGGCCCGCCAGGCCTTCTCGGCGTAGAGCTCGAGATCTTCGGAAAGTTCTTCTGCTTTTTCTGTCAGCTCCTCGACAGTCTGCCTGACCTGGGCGACGGCCTTACAGTTGTCTATGATCTCAGGCTTACGAGCCTGAAGCCGCTCATGCCGGCGAGCCTTGGCCGCTTCCTTGTCGACACGACGGCGCTCTCTTTCCTGTTTGGCAGGATCCTTCGATCCATTCGGTCCATAGAGGATGCCGTCCGGGGTGACAGCGTCGGCGCTCTCCACTTTGCCATTCATAGCGATAGCATAGCAGGATCGATACCGATTGTAAAGCTCACGAAGAAGACAGTCTCTTGTGCCTGCGTGCAGCCTCGCGATGATGGTTGTTCTGGAGCTTGTCATGATGCAGGGACCCCGGACGTTGATCTTCTTTCAACTCACGGATATACTTCAGGTAACGCCGGCTCTTACGCAAGGCTCCTATCGCCGCCTCCAGCTTCTCATCCAGCAGATCGAGAATGCGATCATCGCTTCGTCCGATCTCGATCAACAGATCCTCAAGATCGTACTCGCTCATCGAGATGAACCAACCGCGCTCCGAGACATAGAACTTGGGTTCGCTGCCGTGATGCGCACGCTGTACGGTGGCACAGGCAGCTGCGCGGCCGACGCTGATGTCGCGGCCTTCGCCCGGCGCGCGGCTCATCGCCTCACGCACTCGTGTCACGAACTCATCCGGGTGCGCTTCGATCTCGGCCAGATGGTCGGTCAAGATCGACAGCTCTACCATGGTTCCCATATCGGGATTATAACAGCTGATCAGCTGACACGGATGTTGCGATGCACAGACTGCTTTTTCCAGGGCGTGCCCGAGGTCGGCACGAAGTGCGCCTGGATCAACCATTTGCCCTGATGCAGTCTGCCCCAGACCTTGACCTGGTTGCCGAGGCGGCGCGCATGCAATGGCGTTCTATGCTTAGGATGCTTGGCATAGCTGGCAACGATCCGGTTCTTCGGATTGTTTTTATCGACGGCAACGATCCGCAATGTACCACGAGCATGTTTGCTCAAGGTGAAGATGATCAGCAGGCCCTGCTTCTGAGCCACCACTTTCTGGAAGCCCAGGCTGGCATTCTTGGATGACGCGGAGCTGCCTGGCTGATCAGTATCATCACCATTATCATCGGTGACAGTATCATCAGTAGTGTCGTCGGTGGCAACCGGGAACTCCGAGGACACGAGGGAGTAATCACCAAGATTACCAGTATCACCGGCCCGTTTATAGTAAGGATCATTCGCCGGAAGATCACTCGTATCGATCACCCAACGATCACCCTCCTGAGCGACACCGATCAGGGTGATGCTACCATCCAACGCGCCGGAGTTACTGAAGTTCTCCAGACTGGTCATCGCCGTGTAAGCGTTCGGAGAGTTCTGGACAACGTCCTCATTTATATCATCAGTGGTCGGGAAACCAGCGTCAGCAGCACGAAGCCCAGGACCCGATGCCATACAATAAGTACTGTCCGCTGTAGGATCCAAGGGACGCGCAGGCAGGTCACTCAAATACTTGTCCGCACTCGCGGTCAACACGCTGCTGATCGCCACCGGGGTCAGGCCATTATTGACTCTCTCCTGATTGATCGCCCCGACCAATCCCAGCTCCTCGTTAGAGAGAGCCGGTTGATATGGAGTACCGGCGATGGTCGGAAGAACGGCATAAGAGGTGTATTGGTTCTCGGCCAGGAACGGAAGACCAGAGACCCACTGAAGATAAGAGTTGGCTTTTTCAGGACCGCTGGTGCAAGGATCATCATCATTCAGATCATCTGAGCGGATGGCATTGAAGAAATCATAGAGACTTGGCTCTCCACAGCTCGGAGGCGGAGTGTCATAGTATTGCGGATAAGCCCAGTCCGGATAGCAGTTCTCCTGAATTGACAGGTTGGCGATCCCGCCACCATTCGTGGTTGCCAACACAGCATCAGTTGCTCGATCGTAGATATTCACACCGGCCAAGGGAGTGCCCGCTGTGTTGGTGATGGTGACCGTCACCGGGGTCGGCGGCACATCCGCTGATGCAGAACCGATAGAGAATGACAGAAGAAAGGCTGCGAGACAAAGAATGGGAAGGAATGCTCTGGTGATTTTCATGTTATCAGCATCGGGTCTTATCGACAGTCGGCCGATTTTTCTCTTAGCGGACTGTTTTTCTCAACCCTTGACCGTCAGCAGCGGTTCCAGAGCGGCCACTCTACGAGCCGCCCCGGCGATCTCGGTGGCATCGATGACGGTCTCGATGTCCTTGTAGGCACTTGGAGCCTCCTCACGGATTCGCTTCTCTTGTTCATCTGCTATATCATGTCGTCCTAGTGAGCACATCCTGCGTAGATCCGTCGGCGTGACGACTTGTAATCCTTGTAGCTCAGGATCTGTTTTCCGGGCGGCCCGACCACGCGACAACGCCCGTCCTGCCCCATGTGCTGTCGACTCCAAGGCTGCTCGTGAGCCGGTCCCGATCATCACATAGCCGGCGCTGCCCATGCTACCGGGAATCAAGACAGGATGCCCTGAAGGAAATGTCTCCTGGTCGTACTTGCTCTCGGGGCCGAGGCTCGGTGTCGCTCCCTTGCGGTGTCGCCAGACATCGGCGGTGGACTCGATGAAGTTGTGCGGGGCATCATAGACCAGCTGCGTGGTCAATGGTCTATGAAGGACATCGGTCAAAGCCTTCAACATCATCAGCCCGAGACTGAGGCGATTGGCAAAAGCAAAGTTGGCGGCATTGTGCATCGCCTGTAGGTAGATGCCGGCATCAGGACGGCCGACCTCCAGGGGCTGATGTGGATCGCCGAGCTGATCATGAGCAGCGGCTCCGATCGACAGCGAACCACTGTGGACGAAGATGACCAGGTCATCCTCATGCAGACCCCAGGCGTGTGCCGTCGCTCCCTCGAAGATCCTGTCGACCCGATCCAGCTCGGCGAAGTGATTGCCACCGCCGAGGCTGCCAAGCTGGCTGTCCGGCATCTTCATCCGGTCAGAGCCGGTCATGTAGCGTCGATAGCCGGCAAATACGCCTTCAGTGGCAAAACGACCATACCCATGGACCCGTGGTAGCTCTGCCATTGCCTGATCGGGATCGTAGAGCTGCCATAGCCCTTGCCCGGCATTGTCGGCGATCGTCTGGAGCAGGCCGTGTAGGCCATCGCGGAAGATACTCTCACGCTGGCGTGAAGATGTATATAGCTCACGCGCCCCCTCGAAGAATATCTGTCGCAGTCGCGTTTCCAGCCGGGCGCGGTGCCGGCTGATCTCCGCTGCCGATACGCCTTCGACGACAAGTAGCCGCATCCCGCAACCGATGTCACGGCCGATCATCGATGGCACCACCTTGTCGGTGATGTCGGCGATGACCCCGACCGGGATCCCGGTCCCGACATGAAGATCCGGAGTCATCACCATCTCCTTTACCGCTTTCTCCAACCCCGGACGACGGAGCAGATCCAGAGCCTGGTCTATCGCCTTGGTCTCGATCTTGACCTGCCCTGAAGCCATCAGGCGCGCCGGCACCTGCTCGGGATTGTCGATGATCTGGTAGCCGGACAGCTCTCCTGTGGTCTCCATCACCTGAAGATAGAGCAGATGACTGAAAATCAGTGGCAAATCATGCTCCTGCCCTGGGAAAGGCCTATCTTTGACAGATGGCGAGAGGCTCAAGTACGACCGCAGGAACCATAAGCGAGCAGATACTATATGGACAGACCGAGCCAAGAACGAAGTCACGTCTGGCCCAGCTGTCGGAAACATTGGAGCTCGACCCGACCCTGGCCTGGATCACCGATCCCGCCCGTCGTGAGCAGCTGCTGCGCAGTATGGTCGAGGCCGCCGGCCTGCTCGGATCTTTCCTGGATACGGAGATCGATCCTCGCAAGTTGGATTATTCAGGAGCCGAGGTAAGCTGGAAGTACCGCCACAGCGATTTCATCCGCCTACGAATCTGTCCGGACGCACCGATACCGATCCAATACGAGGGCTTCGAGCGCAACTATCCTTTGGCTGATGCCGGCGAGATACCAGAATATCTACCTGAGCGTGAGGTCAAAGCTTTCTTGGATGCGATCCGCTATGAGGACGAATGGGGACTGGTCGGCGATCTTGACCATCCGGTGGCGCTCCAGGCCGAAGCCGAAGGCAGTCTGAAACTGAACACGGATCCTGACAGTAACAGCACCTATTGGGAGCTGGCCTAAAAACTGCAGGTCAGGAAACGGCTGCTAGGATAAGACCATGGCCAGGGGATCATCAGTGACCGAGAAAGGATTGTTCTCTTTCACCCGACACAATGCGCTTGACAATGCCGCGATCGTGCCGCCGGTCGTCAACATGGTGACCGAGGTCTTTGGTCAACAGATAGGCCGCCCACGCGTTAACCATTTTACTGTCTGGTCCAAAGAACAAGACCCTGAAGAATGGGAGCGGCAGTCACCGGGAGTATTCGCCTTCTTCCGCCACAATGGAGGGACCTCGGTGCCGAAGATCTTTTTCTCTCCATACTATACCGAGCTGTTGGCCAAGATGGCAACCGGCAAGAGCACGCCTGAGGAAAACTTTGCCGCCATCCATATCCTGGTCCATGAGCTGCTTCATTCACTGTCAGGGATCAACCGGCCCGACTGGAGAGACAATGATGACCTGCGGGAGAAAGTCTGTACTCCGGGCGAGCGTGAGTATCAGCTGGAGGAGGGGCTGGTCGAGGCCCTGGCTCGCCTGAACACCATCCGGATCGCCGAGACCTGTGGCTATCAGATCACCCCGGCCTATCTGACCACCAGTGGAAGCATCCATAAGCCGATCTATTCCAAGCTGGGCCCATACCCGTTGCAGAGCCGGATGATGACTTCATTGGGGCTGCTGATGATGGGACACCTGGACACGGCCGCGCTCAAAGACGGCAAGTACGATCAGATCTATGACCTGAAAGGGGAGGCCGGCGATGATGCTCGCGCGGCCTTGACCAACTGGCTGATGATGGCACCGGGATCACAGCGCCGGCAAGCGATCGGCGGCCAACTGGGGATGATCACCAAATGCGGTCCGGCGGAAATGAAGACCTTGATGGACAAGCTCCAGGCAACCGTGACCGACCCTGACTATAACTGGACGATCAAGGTGAAAGAACGCAGGCTGAGCAAGAAGCGGGAGTATCTGAAGCCGGTCAAGTCGTATGATGCCTACCTGGCCGAAACCTTGGATCCGCTGACATATACCGACTAATATCCTGGCATGACCTTCTCACCGATCCAACTGGTGGCTTCGGCCACCGCCGGCGACGCTCCTCGGATCTACGCTGAGCTGTTGGAGATCATGGCCGATCCAGAGCTGCCTGATGAGTTGCGCGGGGAAATCCAGGGCTGTCTGGATACGCTGCAGAAGCGCTTTCCACAAGATGACGGTTGATCAGGCCGGGACAGCTTCAAGCTGCGGCAGCATCTCGATGATGATCGCACGCCCTTCGGGAGTCAGTCTCCACTCTGAATAGGCGGCATAGCGGACACGAACCGGCTGGGCCAGGCCTCGATCCCGGAGATCCCGTAGGCTCTCGACAATCTTCGCCCGGCTGAGTAAGCCTGGGTATCTGTCGACGTTGTTGATGTCATAAGGATCCCAGCTTGGATGCTCCTCGGAAGCTGCTTCCTCGGAGTTTTCCAGTGTGTGCAGGTTCTTCATCAAATGCAGTTGCAGCTGATCTAGTTGATCTGCTTGGTATAACATGAGCCTACTCTAGTCCTTGAACAGCTTCTCGCAGATGCCTTTTGCTTTCGATGGCAAGGAAAAAAATGCTATGATCTCAGGATGAAGGCTTTCGAGTGTCATGGTGATCGCATTGTCAAGCTCCCTGCCGATGAAATACTCTATGGTGATACCAGCTTACGTTGTTCTGCGGCCTCACGACCGACTGTGAGCAGACTACAGTTGCAACTGCTGGCGGCGCTTGTGATCGAGTGCGAGCTGACCGGCTCCGAGCAGGCACAAGAGTCGGCAGTATGGGAAAGATATACGGAACTTTGGCCAGGAAATTCTTTCGTTGCCGACAGTATCTCCGTCGATGCTCATGTGGTGGCGATCAACTTGAATCTGATGGTCGGCAGATACCTATGTCGATATAAGCAATATCAGCACCCACTGACGATCACTCTTTACAGCCTGAATGACCGGGGCAAGGAAATGGCCAATCCGGAGATACCATCTGAAATCTGAGCTTCTACCGGAAAACAACTACACAGCAGCTGGGCGGGGGTCTTCGATGGCGACTGATCCCCAGGGTCGCCCGGCGGAATCAAAATAGACCAGGCGCGGGCGTTTCTTCGGATCAGGCAAAAACGCCAATCGCCACTGACAGGCATCATCAGACGACAGCATCGTCAGCTTCTCGACGGCCAGCAGATGCGCCCCGGGCACCCGGCCTGAGGTTCCGTCACAGGTCCTATATTCAACCGATGGATTGTCACGCTGGTACTGATCCTCGGGAAGAACCAGATGCAGCTCATGGCTCTGTCGGTACCAGATCTCGGCAGCAGCGGATACCCCGACGGTCTGCACTTCGCCGACCTGGGCACCGGGATTCATCTGTTGCAGCCGGCGTACCCAATGGGCGCTGAGCGAATCAGGCCGTCCGCGCCTGTACATCTTGTCATCAGCGTCGGCGACTTTCCAGAAGGGAAGCTGCTGATGCGCCCAGATGACAGCGGAGAACGCATTCCAGTCACGCGTCCCGGCCCAACCATGAAGTTTTCCGAACAATCCTCTGTCACGGATGCCACAGTTGGCCTCATCCGGCCGACAGCGATCGCGCCAGGCATCCAGTCCGGTTCGCCCTGCAGCCAGCCGACCATAGAGGACGGAATCCGAACTGAGATCTTTTCCGGGCGCGACCATCAATGAGATGATAGCATATCGAGTTATCTCTCTTTTGATGAAACTGCTGAACTGAGGCGAGGTATGATCAAACTGGTCTGTACATCGCTCAACATACTCATACCCACTTATCCCAGATAACGGATAAGTGGGTATAAGTAGATATAAGCTTGCCTTGTGCTGAGGACATAGATGCCTTCGGAAATAGCTGAACAGGCTCCTCAGCCACGACCTGCATCATGAGCCGGTTCTTTGATCTGGATCCGCTGCGGATGATCTGAGCTGTTCTCTTTACCGACGTGTCCGGTCTTGGTCTGGACGCAATGGACATCATCCCAGCCGTGTGATTGAAAGAACTGCCATTGGAAGAAGATCGTGGCGCAGATGATCAGGAAGACGAGGAAGCCGTTCAGACCGATACTGTGCAGGCCATAGAGGATACCGAACTGCACGAGCAACAGGATGATCAGGGTGGTCAACGGGCTACCGCTAGTGCTGCAATCGCTGAGTGGATGCACGTAGATATGGACCAGCTCTATGATCGCCTCGACGATGATCAGGAAGGCTGCGAACTTCCAGGCATGGCCGGAAACTCGTGTCGAGGCTGAGTGTCCATGCTCTTCGTGATGCGAGCGGCTGCTCTGCTTGCGCCAGAAAAAGCCCATCTTGCCAGGCGCGTCCACGGTCGTGCTGGTCCCGCGTGTGCCCCAGCTCTTGGAGACCGGACCGGCATGGGCATTCACCGAGACACCGCGCTTGGATACTGTCCACTTCAGGAAATGACCGAGCAGCGGGAATGATTTGCGGAAGCGAAAGCGCATATGTGAGCCGCCGGAGGACATTGAACTGATCTTGGACCAGAGTATCGGCTCACGCCGACTTCTCCGATAACCTCAGAGATGCAGGTCGTTCTGCAGGCCGGTGATCACCAGGAAGCCGATCAACAGGATACCCACCAATGAGTAGCGGTACATCGTCAGCACCGATAATGGCCGACCTCGAATCTTCTCGGCCAAGGCCCAGACGACATGGCCACCATCAAGCGGTAGGAACGGCAATAAGTTGAGCAGCCCCAACGACAATGAGACCAGACCGAAGATCAACAGGACAGCCGAGAGAGATCTGTGCTTGACCGTGTCATCGGTGAAACGGGTGATGCCGACGATCCCGCTGACCTGTTTGCGAGTCTTGCTCTGGTAGAATGTCCCCAGCATCTTGCCGGTGGCGGCGGTATAGTACCAGCCGGTCGAGAAGGTCTCTCCCAGGGCGCGACCGGCCCCGGCGGGTGTCTGATCCAGCTTGAAATAGACCCCGATATGCGGTTGCTTGTACTTGGCCGAGTAGCGCGGCCAGACCTGGATCACCGATGGCCTGCCGTCTTTGCTGACGGTCAAGGTGACCGGAGTCGCCGACCGACAACCATCCATCTGGGCACCGGCGCACTTATGCTTGGCGATCTGGTTCGTCAAGACCTCCGTGTCGGCATCGATCCCGTCTACTTTGAGGATGGTCTCGTTCGCGGTCAGTCCGGCCGCTGCCGCCGGAGAACCGGCGACGACATGGTCGACACTGATCTTGGCCGGGCCACCGCCCAGCAGCTCGGCGATGAAGATCAAGATCAGCGCGAGCACTATATTGACCGCCGGGCCGGCCAGGATCACGGTCACCCGTTTCCAGACCGGCTGATTGGAGTAGGCGCGGGGTTGGTCCTCTTCTGGGAGCTCTTTGCTGTCGTCTGGTGTCATCCCGGCGATCGAACAGAAGCCGCCCAGGGGAATCAGTCCGATACCGTACTCGGTCTCACCTCGGGTACGGCTGAATAAGGTCGGTGGAAAAAAGACGAAGAAGCGGGTGACCAGGATGTTGAACTTCTTGGCGGCGACAAAATGGCCAAGCTCATGCAACAAGATCATCGCCATCAGCCCGAGGATCACTATCAGCCAACTCATGCCGACAGCTTACTCACCTGTGGCCATCCGGACCTGTGTCTTGGCTTGGCGGCCGCAATGAGAACGCGGCTGACCAATGCACCAGGTTGTGATGGCAGATCGTGAGCATATGCGCTATGATCCAGACATGAGGATCCGAGATTTTCTGAAGGGAACGCCTCGCAGACGCCAAGAGACTACGGATGCCAGGAAAATCGGCTCGGTGTTTCCTTCATCAGAGGGACATATGAGCTTTCGTGGCTACGAAGGCCACGAAGGGCAAGAACTGCGGCAAAAGGTAGAAGCCCGCCGCCAGAAGCTGGAAGGCAAAGCAGAAACGAACCCAGGCCCTTCGACGACCGGTTCAGGGCGATCAGATCCTGAAGATCCTGATCAGATTCTTTATTGAAGCCGGCGGCACATGTCCGAGACATGGCCTATCGTCCGGCGTAGGCATCAGGGGCTGTCGGCCTCCCACCCATCTTGAGCAGACGGCGACGTACGTCCTCGGGAACGCCCAGCTTGTCGCACTGACGATGGAAAGCTTCCAGCTGCCTTCTGCGGCGATACGAACGCAGGCGCTCAGAGCGATCGCTGCCATTCTGTGCCACGACAGGCGGATCAAGGACCTCGGCATCCGCCACCGTCGGGCCTTTGGTGCTGCCGGTCTTCTTGGCATTGTCTTCGGAGATCTCGACAGTCATGCCCTCCAGGCGGATATCGCCATAAAGTATCTCTTCGGCGTCGGTCGGCACCTACCGAGTATAGCCATCCGATAAGTCGGCGACCTTTTTATACACTATGTTCCGTGCATGGCCGCCCTGATGATGCGAGGATTGCAATGAATGCAGCTCCGATCATCCCAGCCTCTGACATTCTTTATGGTGATTTCTCCTCGGATGGGCAGGCTCCGAAACTGGGCGAAGCCATGGAGTTGGAGAAAAGCTTCAACCATCTGCAACGGCCGACATTGCTTGCCCTCTGGCAGATACAGACCGGGCGACGTAAGCCACAGACCGCCAAGCAGGGAAACTATGAAGGCTGGTCGGCGCAGCAGATCTCCGAGGTGAGCGCATTGCCTACCGGTGCCAAGAACGCGGCCATGATCCTCCGTGGTCTTCGCAACCGAGGCCTGGTCTGTTCGGCGAAAAGCCCTAAAGAGATGCGCCATTGGCTGGAAGCTGATACGGTCAGGCTCCTCGATCTGATCTTCGAATGATGTTCTCCGTCACCATCGGGTCAGCTGTAGTTGCACATGGCACCTTGCTCTGCTACCATACTGACATGCCAGGAACGGTCACTGATCCCGAGCAGATACTGTATGGCCGGACGCTACCCAGGCTGCATGCTTCTGAGCATCTGGTCGAGGAGATGGCTGTCATCGATGCCGCCGGCCTGCGCCGCTATCTGCACCAGCATCCGGCGTTGCAGAAACTTGCCTTCGATCTCGATGATCTTTATCTTGATGATCTGCTTGAGAGCAATGCTCCCACAGACGAGATGCTGAAGCGGATCGGCAATCCGGTACTTGACCCTGAGTATTTCAGCCCGGCCACGAGGACGAAGATCATAGTGGATGTCATCGCCTCTGCCGGTGAAGAAGAGTACGGGGTGGTGCTGACGGTCTTATACCGACATCTTTGTCAATGGGTCCTTGAAGGCGATCAGGATCATAAACAGTTGGTCGTCCGTTATATCAGCAGCGTGCACAACTATGCGGCTCTGGGCGATCTGGCCCGCCGGGTGCATGCACTGACTCATGACCGATGATCCTGGCAAGGTGTGTTCTGTCTGGTAGTGTTGTGAGAGCATGGCACGCGGCGGCTCACACGATATCAACTCAGATGGTATTCTCTATGGTCAGACCGGACCACGTGATGCTTGTGTCTCCGGCTGCGCGGAGACACCGGAATACGCGATCTGCCAGAAATGCCAATCTGATGCCGGTACGGTAGAGCTTCATTCTTGCCCTTATGATGCCGACGTCAATGATGATCCCAGCCCCAAGTGCAACTGTTGTGAGGTCTGCCAAGGCGAGTGCTGTGATGAGATCTGAGAGCGGCATGGCTCCGGCGAAGGCCGAGCTGAATGGTGAGCCTATCTGGGAACGACGAAGAGCTCATATACCCAGAAAATAAGTAGCCTGTAACAACGGTAGGCCATCCTCTTGGGAGACATCCTTGATCTCACAGATGCCGTTGCGCGGCAGTAAGATCTCTTCTTCACCTGCATACGGCAGGACATCGACCAGCTCATGGACAGCCAGCATCGGCGTATGTTCAGGGACGAGTAGCTCCAGGACCGCTCCCTGATCGGCGAAGCTCCGGCTGCGCTCTTTGTCTATGGATGTCGACAGGTAACCTGGATCTATGCTGCCGCCTTTACTCAGGGCCAAAAGAAACTGACGATCGGCAACTCCGCGATATACCTTGCAGGGCTGCTCCAGACCAGGAGCTGCCTGAAAAGCCCGATCCAAAAGGCGGACGTATTCTTCGGCCAACCTGGCATCTGCTCCTGTGACAACGCCCGCATGACGTAGATGATCATTTACCATATCGTGGATCTCGTCGCCGGCATAATGGCCCAGAGCATCCAGTTGGTCTTCGCTCAGGTAGAGATCCCGATGATCATCCTCCAGTGCCATCCGCAGGCTCCTGCCCTCCAAGACGCTGCCGCGCGGAGCGACCGGTGCCATCGTCGATCGGGGTATGACTGCATGGGCTGGCGGCCTCGAGCGTCTGTGCCCGCCCGTCTGGTTTCCCGCGAGTCCTTCAGAGCCTCTGGCCATGCTCCAAAGATAGCATCACCGGCGGTCAGGATCGACGTTATCCACTGAGTGGATGCTCCAGGGAAGCCCTGCGCCGATGCATAGGATCATTGCTCAGTGGCGGATCACGAGAGTCGAACCAGGTGCCGGCGTACTAAAAGCCCTTGTCCGGAACTGTAATATACCCCTGGCAGGACTCGAACCTGCACGGTCTTGCGACCCATTGATTTTAAGTCAATTTCCTCTACCAATTTGGACACAGGGGCTTGTCCGAAGAGTATAGCACACCCTGCCCGTATGACGTGGGCAGTTCGGAGTATCCTGGATACTGGCGACTATCCGCCGATCAGGCGAAACAGACAAACATCAAAGCCGGATGAGACCTATGACTTCATCGGCTTCATCGACGCAGACCAGCAATGGTGCTCTGTTGGAGTTGCGATCACCTTGGACCCGATGCCAACTATACTCGTCAGGTCGGCAAGCTTGGATGATCGCTGCCATCTTATCCACCGGGGCCGGGAATGTCTGATCGTCTTCTCTGACCAGCACACGATCCATACCACGCCAGCTGATCAGAACCGGCTCGATCTCTCCTGGGTGGCATCTCGGCGCGGCCTGGAGCTGGTCATGTAGTTGCTGTTGATGCTCGTTGCTCAGTATGGGGAAACTGGTATCGTTCGATCCAGTCTCCAGAGCGATGGCGTAGGCGATCAGACCGTACGATAAGGAGTTCTGCGGGGTCGCCGGCACGTCTTCGGTCCATTTTCCAGACAGTCCGCTGCTTTTGACGATCCAGGTGTTGGTCCCACTATATCCACAGCTGTTCTCAAAATAGCCGAACAGATCCAGCTCCAGATTGGAAGCATTCACTGTTCTATCACGGATCGGATCTTCTTTGTCCAGAATAGCCTGACCGGACCTGAAATCACCGTAGAGGATCGCCTCCGAGTTCGCACCTTGCCCTCGCATGCCTCTAAGATACCAGCTTCATCAACAGTCGTGGGAACTTATACAAGATCAGTAACGGATGATTCCGAGTACTTCCATCCCCGTGCAGCAGACGGTATAGGAGACAGCCTCGAAGCCTTTCCCGTCGACGATCCGATGCCAGCTGCAATCGTCGCATCCGCATTGCTTCTCTATCGCCGCCATCTGGTCAAGCGGGACAAAGAATGGGCTGCCATCGCCATCTCGCATCATCAGCAAGTTTTTACCCACGTCCTCGAAGCGGCAGCCTTCGGCGATTGCCGGAGCCGTATCCAGCAACATATGCCGAAGAACTCCTGCTCTGTCTTCCGGCCAATCCATGAACTCCAAGCGGGCATCATCGCCTTCTCCCATGGCCAGTGCCGTGGCGACCAGCTCATTGACCTCTTTCTGCGTCGGACGGTAGTCGCTGCCGGTCTTCCAAGGCATCGGCAGGTCGGGGCTTTTGACCGCCCAGTCTCGACCGCCGCTGTAACCGTTGATGTTCTGGAAGTGCCCGTGATCGTGCAAATCCAGATGCGCGACCACGATCTTATGGTCGCGGATGATCTCTGGATACGCATCGAGTAGCTTACCCGGGCCTATCATCGGCCGCTCGCCATAGAGGATCTGATCCGCGTCATCGGTCCTGTCCATGAGAAGATGATAGCACCTATCTATCCTGTACCGAGACCGAGCAGGCCTGCCCGAGAAAGAAGAGTAGGCATTGACCAGACGGGCCAAAACTGATAACATGTCAGTTGATATGGCCGATCATGATCAGATACTTTATGGTGCCACTCCCGAACGCGAGACCGATCCGGTCGAACTGTTGGAACGAGACATCGATGATCTGGAGGATCTGGCTCCGTGGCGCCAGTATCTGCATGATGCGTCTTGTGGTGTAGGTGTAGCTCGTTTTTTGATGGCGTTGCATTATCTTGACGAGGATCAAAGGCAGAAGATGCAACGGGCTGAACACCAGCCATCTGACATAGACACTCTTGAAGTGGAAGGGCAGGCTTTCGATCAGCTCAGAGAAGCTTTTTCGACGAATACCGGCGAGCTGTTGATCAACCCACCTGTGGTCGCCGGCGCGGCTGCCTGGCGACTGACCCGTTTTAGGATGGCCAAATATGCGGCGATGGCCTTGGCCGGAGAGCAACACCTGAACGAGAAACAATTCCAGGATCTGGCCCATGGTTGGTTGGAGGTTTTTGGGCCGGACAGCCTGGATGAATACAGGTCTGGGGGCGTCGATGGCTGATCTCGCCGATCAGATCCTCTACGGCGGCACTCCGAGTAGAGGAGACGATGGTTTCCTGGACAAAGAGGTCACGGCAGCAGTGGAGGCTCTCGGGGATCTCGATGCCTGGAGCGAACATGTCTATAAACGACCTTATGGTTTCGAGGTCGGTAAGATGCTGGCTAAGATAAGGGATCTCAGTGCCGATCAACTGGATGCATGGGCGCGAGTCGATACTGGCGCTGATGCTGCTGCCTGGGAGCAGGCGACGCTTGCGATCTGGGAGGCGAGCAAGCTGAACCCGGCCCGGACGGCAGCGATAGAGGCTGTCCAGCATCTGGTGCCTGAGCAGGTCGACGGAAGAAGGACGCGCTTGGTATCGGTTTTCCGAATCCAGGAGGCGATACTGGCCGTGATCTCCCGCGAGCAGATCAGTGAAGAGCAGTTCGATCTGCTTTATCGCGGCTGGCGCAGCATCTTCGACGTCAGCGGGAGCTAAGAGATGTCTGCTAGCCCTGTTTTTGGAGCTGCGATGCAGCACCAGTTGCGACGCGCCGGCACTCACAAATGTTGCATCTCATGCAGTAGGTGATATCATTCGTACATGGGCAGAGGAGGCGGTGACGGCATCTTATATGGCTCGGAGCCGCGCTCACAATCTGAAGCCGCGATGAGGACGGTTCTGGAAAGCTATGATCTTCAGGAGTGGAATCATTACCGTCAAGATGAACACTGGCTCCCGATCGCGCTGTTGCTTCGCCGACTGCAAGAGATGGATGCGGAAGCTCTTTACAGTTTGGCCGAAGGCCGTGATGAGAGGACGGCAAGAGAAGCTGAGGAACTTCATGAAGCTAGCGAGAGAGCAGCATCGATCGTGCTCAAGGATTCGCAGCTGGCCGAGCTTTACGAGGCGGCGTCGAACTCGATAGCATTGCCACAGCTGAATCCTGGTCTTACAGGTAGAGATCGGCCGGCAGAGGATAGCATTCAGCAGGAGATGATGGATGTCATCGTCGCCGAACTGGCCCGTGCTCATGGCCTTGAACTTTTCGACCATGAGCTGATCTGTAAGCTGTGGAATGCTTTCGATCTTGATATCCCAGGGGATTGAACGCTGAGGACCGGCAAACGTTGTGCGGCCTGTGGAACCAGGTCTGCCGCCTTTAGTCGCGTTGTTCAGTCGCCGGCCAGCTTGGCCTGCTGGGCGGCGAGCAGCTCCCGGAAGGGTTGCTCCCAATCGACTTCCTCGTTCGGCTCGGTATCGGCGAAGTCTTGGATCCTCGGCGCGATCTTGGCGTACTCGCCACCAAGCTGTTCCAGTTCCTTCACCGCCTCGCTCAGCTTCGGATAGGTAGCTCCGTATAGATGTCCGCTGCGATTGCGCGAGACATAGCCCAGACGCTCGGCCTGGGTCAGGCAATAGAGGACAGCACCGTCAAGCCCGAGCACTTCGGCGGCGGCTTCCACCCGTCTCTTGGAGTTGACCGCCTTACCGGCGGCGATCGCCCGTGCCGAGCCGATGTGGATACCACTGTCGGCAGCCAGGGCCTTGGCTGATTTGATGCCGGCAGTTTTCATCTGTCCCTTGACCAGCCGAGCAGTCTGCAAAGGCAGGTTGTTCTTGTCTGCCTCAGCAGACTGCTCGGCGATACTGGCGACGTCAGGGATCGCACCCAGTTTATGAAGTCGTAGTGCTGCTGAAGCTGCCATCGCCTGCAGCCGTCCCTCGAAGCCACGGGTCCGGTCCTGGTAGTCCCATCCGCATTCTTTATGCCGCAGCCGATGCGCAGCCTCATGCAGGAGCGTGGAGACGGTCTGCTCGAAGTCGGCAAGGGTGCTTTTCCTGATGCCGATCTTGCCGTTGCGCGGTTGGTAGAAACCGAGGCTGTCGTCATGACCGTCGTCGAGAGCATGGCTCAGGTAGACCCCATGCTCGCCGACCGCGTCCGCTCCCCAGAGACCACGGACGATCCGGACAGCTTCGCTGAGATTGTCTCGCTCGGTATCATCCAGCTTGTCCAGCTTGATCCATCTGGTCTTCGGAATCTTGCGGGACGCGGGCTGCTTGACGAGTTCCAAGCACGAGGGCACTTCCAAGGCCTGCATCAGTCGATGGAAATAGGTCGATCCGATCCGGTCAGGAGCCTGAAGGATGGTATAGCCTTCATCATTCAGGCTCAATGAGGCCTCACTGTCTTCGTAGCCTCCGATCGAATAGCAGAACTCGCCCTTGCCCAGCAGCTTATCCTTCAGGCGGCGCAAGGTCTTGATCTGGCGCGGAGAGAAGCTGCACTCGGCCTCGGACTGGCTTAACTTATTGTCCAGGGCCAATCGCGTCCAGCGTTCCAGAAACTGCTCATCTTCGGTCGCGCTGCGGACCTGGGCGCAGATCCGCTCCAGCTGATATCCAGAGATCTCGGTCCTGTCTCGGTTCTGCAGGTGCTTGGCTGCCTCCAGTGCCAGGTCATAGGAGAAGGCCAACTCCTTGTTCTCCTGGACCAACACACCTCCGATATAGACTTTACCGGCCTGGTCGGGCACGATCCGGCCGGGATCCTGCGGCGGCTGATAATCAGGAGCGAAATAGAGGAAACGCTCACGGACGGCATCAGCCACGCGCTGATCGCACTCGATGGTGATCTTGGTGCCGACGGCACGATCACAAGGATAGAAGTCGTACTGCAGCATCTTCAGCCCTTCTGACTTTTTGCCAGGCACGATGTCTCCGAGGATCGCGCCCGTGGTCAGTCTCGGCTCGAAAGCATATCCGACAGTCTCGAAGCGGACGCGTTTGATCTTCCGCGAGCGGGCCAGGACCAAGGCGGCGATCTTCTTGCCCTCGCCGAACTGCCCGATCTCCTTGCGGCCCTTGGTCGACAGGCCGAGGACCAGTCCGGACTCGGGAATACCGGGGCCGGCATCTTCGATCGTCAGCTGTCCGTCAGAGTACTCGAAGCTGAAATCGGGGTCGACGTCGATGGCGTTGGCTACCAGCTCCGAGATCGCTCGCTCTATCGTCCACTTACGGACGTAGTCCGGTGAGATCGGATAGGTCAGCTGCTTGATCGGCTTTTCTTTCATAAGTCTTCGGAGGCGGGATAAGGTCCGGTCCAGACAAGATAGCAGATCACTCATGCTGATGCAAGCAGACCAAGATCGAAAAGCAGTAAGACAAGCTGGGCGCTGCTAATATCCATATATGAGAGGCAAGGGAAGCGAAGAGATCTTGTACGGAGAAGTTGGTAAGCGAGGAGAGGCCGGCAGCGTCCCCAGACAAGAAGTAGCCGAACCAGAAGAGGCACTGCTCGATACTTATAAGAGCATGTTCTCGGATCATGAAGAGGCCGGAGCAGCCGGCGATTGGGAGCTTCAGAGCCAGGCCGAGCGTGACATCACCGCACAGCTGCTGGACGATCTGGAGAGCGGTAGGATCAAGGATATCGACCAGGCTCAGATGCTGGCGCAGCGGATAACCAAGGTCATCTACATCTGAGCCGGTAAGCTGCGCAAGCAGATCTCGCTTGCTCTTGGCGACGATGACTGCTACCATCTGTATATGGGTGACAACGCGGAGCAGATTCTTTATGGTATCGCCCCCGACGTCGCCGGCCATTCCGAGCTGCGCCGGCGGCAGGCAGAAGCGGCTGACTGGGCCTTGATCGGAGAGTGGGTTGATTATCTAGACACCGCCGACGGGATCGAGATGGCCGAGATGATCACGATCGCGCAACAACTGGATGCCAAGCAGGTGATCGCCCTGGCCCAGCTGGATACCGAGAAAAGCCTGACCGATACCGGGCGGCAGGCCTTCAATCAGCTGGGTCTGGTGATGACGCGGCTCCCGGCTGACGAGGACCTACGCATATCGACGGCGCTGGCAGCCATGCCTGATGCAGCCAGGCTACGGGAGATGATCGAGGAGGGTGATGCCGAAGTATTGAGTAAGGCCCTGCTCGACAATGAGATACCGATGCGGGATTATCCTTGTATGCTCACCCGTGCGGCATCGGTGCTTGGCGACATGGCCGTGGTCATGCTGATGCGCAAGAGCCTGGATGTCGATGTCTGGAACTACTATCGTCAAACCTGGCTGGAGGTCACCGGTCACGAGCCTCCATTCGAGCATGATCAGAAATGAATCCAGCCGAACCAGGCTTGATCTGCTAGGATATGCTCAATGAGCCGAGGCCAAGGAAAAGATACCATAGAGGCCCGGAGCATCGCCTCCATGCATCGGAGAGCATCCGGGATCATCGTCCACGCCTATGCGGGGGACCGCTTCTTCTCCGAGCCGCCGGCACCGCTTCGACTCGGTGGCTTCGTCAAAGCAGCCGCCATCGTGGGCCGGCAGGCGCATGCCGTGAATGTTCGCATAGAATATCCCGGTAATGTCTGGGTCTACGCCGATGAGCATGGAGTTCATGTAGATCAACTACCGGATGACATGCCTTTCATGGAGCATCCAGAGTACAACGCTCCGCCCAGGCGACGACTGGTCGATAACACTCCGATCGCGGTTGCGGCTCCAGGAGCCGTGCCGAAACGTGATGTACTCGATGCGGTCTACGATCTGGTTGCTGCTACCCACCCACGCCGGGTGAGGATCAAGTTGCAGGACAAGACCGAGGCCTGCGTGAACTATTATGACATCAGCATCCGCAAGCGCGTGCCGCGCCGACTGATCGGTAGCAAGTGGGAGATCATCGCCCGCCGTCGTCGCCCGGATCGTGACTGATGATCCTGGGCCAACCTGGTACCTCGGTTGAACCTGGTACCTCGGTTGAACCTGGTACCTCGGTTGAACCTGGTACCTCGGTTAGTCGCGTTCTCATTGCGGCCTCGGTTCCCAGGTGAAAACAGCGTATCCGCTCTCGGTCTCGAGAGTACAATCTTGGATATGATCAAGGTGCCCCACAGGATCTCATTGTCGCTTTTGCTGTTTGTCGCCTCGCTGCTGGTCGTGTCATCTGCGGCGGCGCTGACGGTGACCGGGACCAGGCATGCTGATCTGTTGCGCGGTAGCGTGCACGCTGATCGAATCTCCGGCGGACGCGGGGCCGATCAGCTGTTCGGTGGTAGAGGCAATGACACACTGATTGGTGGTGACGGAGTGGATATGCTCTATGGCGGATACGGTGCCGATCACCTGGATGCCGTCGACGGGCTGCGCGATCACGTCATAGATGGCGGTCCTGGCTTCGATGTCTGCCGTGAAGACACGATGTTCGAGTTGAACCAGACCTTTGGCTGCGAGATCATCCTCGGGCCAAAGCACTATAAACAGCATCCGCATCGTCTTCAACTACTGGCGACCAGCTCGTTGAGATGCTCCCGGACGGTAAACTGTTGGTTCTCGTTGTCAGGCAATGGTGCGCAGCCGGTGGCGACAGCCTCTGGTATCGCGCCATCGGAGCCAGGTATCACGGTCAGATCCGGCGGAGTGAGCATGGGTGAGGTTTTTACCTGGCAAGGCCGAGGCGGTCACTGGTGGGCAAAGGGTTATTACAGTTGCGGCCATGGGACTCAAAACCTGATCGTGACCGTTGACCTGAAGACGATCCACGTCCCGATAGAATGCCCGACGCGCCCGATCGCCTACTGATCCATGTCGGATCGCTCGATGACCCCATCGGCCTCGTAATCCAGTACCTGCATCCGGTTGTCGGTGAACGCTGCCCAGGCATCGCGAAACTCACTCGGCCCGAACCAGGTGACGATCGATTCTCTCTGACAGGAGCTTTCATTCCAGCCCCAGTCAGGATCAGGGTCGACGTTGTGTGAGGCAAACACGGCGAACGGAGCCAGCGCTTCTCTCAATCGGATCTCGGTGTCATCCTGCGACCTGGAGGGAACAACTGCCTCCGAGACCGGTAGTTCGCGCAGCAGGCGTGTGGCCACACCGATCACCTGGAGCAGCTCTTCACGAGTATGCTCCCAGCCGGGATCACGCTTCTCATCGTTCCAGGCCTGATGCGTCTCTTTCAACTCATCTTCAAGCGCGGCCAGGCCCAGGCGGACCTGATCCCGGCTGGTGCCATAACCGGATGGGTGCTTCTGATCCTGGCTGCTGACCTCTTCGGCGATCTCGGCCAGCAGCTGATCAAGAGTGGGCTTTACATCAGACATACTCTTATGATAGCGCAAACAGAAGTTGCGCGTGGTGACGGCATCACGCCAGTATCGCACGCCCGAGGGCAAGATGCGCCTGCATAGAAACGCTTCCTGAAAAACCTCTGCCGGCAGCGCAAATGTGTTATCATCCATGCGTGGATAACTGAACTACTTCTTTCGACGAAATGGCAGCCCCCGGGTCCGACCCGGAGGTCTGCTGTTTCAGAAAAACGAAAGGAGAAAGAAGATGAGTTCAGTCGTATCGCAGCAAGTCGCAGATGAAGAGGTAGCCTATACCGAGTTCGTGTTCAGGGTCTACCCCGATGGCCGTCGGAGGAGGTTCACACAGGTGTATATCAACGACACCGATGGTGAGGCGAAGCCATTGCTCAGCGCCCCTCGTGGTGCCGTTGCCGAAACCGCACTGGCCGCAGTGGTAGAAGTGCAGCAGGAGATGCGCCGGCGCAGATGAGTTGATGATCGTGGCTGGTACGACATGTACCGGCCACGATCGCAGTTACCAGGCCGAAAGCAGGATCGGCCGCATCTTTGCGCCTTCCCATTCGGCATAAGAAGCCGCCGTAGCACCACAGACCGGGCAGCCGGCTTCTTCAGTGTCGACGTACTCGGTCTGACAACGCTCGCAATGAAGGAGCAATCCTGCTTCCGGCTCATCTTCATAGCCATGGTCATCCTCTGGTTGATAATGTTGCATCCTGTCCCCTTTCTTTACCTGTCGCGTATGGACCTACGGATCTGCACCGAAACCGAGGTCTCGGTTGACCATCATGCCAAGCCCGTATTCGCGCATTCCGCTTTCCGGTGCTATCATCCAAGGAGATATGGACCTTTTGCCAGGACCAGATATGCAGTCGGCAGATGACATTCTTTATGGATATGTAGATCCACGCGTCGAGGACCCACAAGTTCCGCACCTGGCGCAGGTGCAGCCTTTGTGCGGCTACAAGCCTCTGATTCCGAGGATGACCGGTAAACGTATCAATCTGTTGGAGCGTTTGATGCAAAGCCATTACTCCGATGCTGAGCCTGGAGGAGCCTACATCGAGACAAAGGTGGTAGAAGACGGTAAGTATCTGCGTTTGCAGTCGGAACTGATCCTGAAAGTTCCCGGTGGCATGGAGAAGAAGCTGATGCGGGCCACAGAACGATTGGCCGGGGCTGCTGCCTCTGATTCTGTTCTCGAGCAACTACACACGGCACAGATGAAAGAGATAAAGCAAGCTTTGATCACCGTGGTCGAAGAAGAGGACATGTTCAGCGATCAGACAGCCGAAAGAGAACTCAGACGATATGTCAGCGGCATCCACTGGTGACGGCTGATTCTGGAGATCCCCTGAAGATGTAAATCCATGTGACCGAGAAGACCGTGGGATAAGCTGGTCTCATGGCGCGTGGAGCAAGCACTTCCGTTGATGGGATCCTCTATGGAGAAGAGACGCTAAGTCCCCGCGTTCCCACCCTGCCGGCGGAGTTCTCCCTTGCCAGTCGGACCTACTTTGTCCGACAGCTGGCCGAGGCAGAACAGTTGAAACAGGAACTCGACGAGCTGTCGATGCAACTCGCCGGAAGCGTTGACGCTGCCGGGAGCCTGGCTCAGGCCAAGGTGGCGGTCGCTGATATCTGCGATGATCGCACCTTCCGTGTCCTGATGTCGGAGTGCTATCAGGATATGGTGGACAAGCGTGACTATTATCATCGTAGTCTGGACACTTTCACCGATGAAGATCGAGCAGGGCAGCGGGATCTGCGCCTGGAAAAGATCAAGGAGCGGGACAAGATGATCGCAGCAATCGATGCCGCCGGTGAAGACGCTTACCGACAGCAACAAGAGCAACGTCTGGAACAGGAACTGGCGACAGCTGATCGTCTGGTTGATGATGTCCGCAGAGCGGCCGCGCTCTTATTGCGGTAGCCGCCTCTATCTGAGGCAGGCAGCCGTACATAAGCAGTTTCAGGAATACGGACATAACGGCGTATCTGCTGAGCGGCCCGGGTGTATTCTCATGGTGATACCTGATCAGGTACGACTCTTGAATGGTCGGAACGGTTTCCGACAGAAAGGAGAACCCATATGGACGTTGTATTGGTCATCGGTCGAGTTTTATTTGCGATCTTGTTCGCACGCTCAGGTTATCAGCATCTGAAAGATCAGGGGATGATGGTCGGCTATGCGCGCGCAAAAGGTGTCCCGATGCCGGAGACAGCGATCCCGCTGACCGGGGTGATACTTATCTTGGGAGCGGTATCGTTGGCCCTGGGGATCTATGCTGATATCGGCGCTTTGTTGTTGCTGATTTTCTTGGTGCCGACGGCATTGATCATGCATGATTACTGGGCACAAGAGGATCCAGAAGCCAAGGCCGCTGATTCGATCCATTTTTACAAGGACACAGCTCTGGCCGGAGCCGCAGTGATCATCTTTTACCTGTACAATCAGGGACAGGATATCCCGGCTTCGATCACCCATGCGCTACTGGGTAAGTTCTGAAATGGTTCTGGGGCGTGCGATGACACAGCCTCAGAACCAGGCCCGGAACCGAAGGACTCTGTCAGCCGGTGTCGGCGATCCCGATCTTTACCGGCACCGGCTGTCAAAGATCTGCTATAATCTTCAGGTATGGATCGAATGCACCCGTTGATTCGCCGTGGGGTCAAGTTCTTCCCCGAGCAACGCTACCAAGAAGTTGCCGGCAAGCGAACCCGTGTCAGCCTGGATGGCACTCTTGATCGAGTATGGCTGCCGGTCACCGATGCCGAATGGGCCGACGTGATGATCCGCGAGCGCCCGGATTATCTGGGCGGCTGCTGCGTGGCCTTGGACGAGGTTCAGGAGCATGTCTTGACGATGATGCGCGACGATGGGATGATCAAGAATGCCGATCTGTTGGAGATCGGGATCGCATTGAGGGATCATGGCGGCTTTGACACAGCTGCCAAGCTCACCACCCCGGAGTATGATGGTTTCATCGCCGAATGGGACCAGTTCGGGATCATCGACCGGCTTGGTATCGTGTTCAATGCCGTCGAGCCATTGTTGAAGCAGCGTCGGCATCAGCTGCCGCAGGAGCGCGACGGGGATATGATCCATACGCTATCCACCGCCATAGTAAAATTGTCTTGGGAAGACATCTTCAACTTGCCGACAGCAAGTGAAGAAGACGATGCCCATGCTCGGCGGTTGGAGACCAAAGCCAAGATCCTGCCGCTTCTGCGTGATCTGTTCGAGCAGTTGGAGGGTGATGATGAGGTCATAGACGGCTATGCTCTGGTGGCACCCGGAACCGATACCGTTCTCTCCAACATGAAAGGGGCGTGCATCTACGCTTCTAAGGAGAGCGCCGAAGAGGTGGCCGAGATCTGGGAACGCTCTGATCAGCCCGAGGCGGCCTACGATCTGCGTGAGGCCAAAGTAAGTGTGGCCGATGGTGTCATCCTCGGTGATAAGATCGAGTTCTCTGTCTGAACGCTGCCCCACCCGGTATTCTCAGGTTCTGGGAAGAAGCCGGCCGGCACGGTAAAGTGCGCCGAGTTTCACATCGGCGGCAGTGCTTTTGGACTACCTTGGCAAGAGTTGAAAATAGCCCAGTCGTAGTTGTAGGTTGTAGGAAAAATTGCAAGAAACCCGCTTGCAAATAAGCGGAAACGTATTCACTCTGCATGACTTCCAAGAGTCCATTCATCGGATGTCCTGAAACGTATCTGCACGGTCATGATGCAAGCGAAAGTTTTCACCGGATCCTTTTGCGGTCATATAATCCGAACATGGGTCGAGGAAGCTCAACTGCAAGCGGAGATTACGGATTGTCTGCGGTCACTGCCAGAAGCACCCCCGCCAAGACGATAGCGCTGGTCGCCGATATGAGATTGGATGAGACTATCGACATGAATACGTGTATGGAAATGGGAGAGGCTTTACGAGAGGGTGTACTTTCAAGTACGCGTGCTGTTCTGGGTTCCGGAAACAAATTGATCGTGGTAGGAGATTGTCCTATGACTCGTGGAATGGTAGAGATGATCCGCGATGAATATCCTGATGCCCCAGATCCTGAGTTCGTCTCCGAGTTCGACAACTTCAAGGGAAGCGTAAATGGAGCAATCGTTGCCGGCGAGATAGATCCAGCTGAATTGAAAATAGTGACTGACGCTGCTCCGAAAGTAGGGTGCCTGGTAGAGACCATGCCTCCTGACTTACGTAGCAATCCGGAGGTGAAAACGACAACACTGGATTCCCCCGAGGGTATGCTCACTTATCCTTTTGTGGCACAATTGGCCGTCGAAGAATGGTAGACATCCATTTTGGGCCATCAGCTTTCAGCTGACGCAATTATAGTTCTATCTATCGCTCCGACCGTCTGTTCCTACTCTGCATGATCCTATCTACTGAGGTCGACCAACACTTTTGGACTGCCTTGACAAGAGCTGATAATGGCCCAGTCATAGTTGCCGGTGCAGGAAGCTGTAAGAAATCCGCTTAAAATATAAGCGGATTTCAGAATCGGATGCTGAAAGCCCCATGAACAATCACGGTGTCCTCCGGGATGTTGGCCCATACTTTGTTCATGCGCGGGCAAGGTGTAGGCTCTGAAGATATTCTTTACGGTGACTTCCAGCGGACGGTGTCCATGGATGCACAAGATCGTTGGGCTTACCTCGGTGATCTCGGTGCCTGGGACAAGTTCTCTTCTTTTGGCTTCGGACTGCCTATAGCCGAAGCGGTGGCTTCTGGCCGTGATCTGGACCAGGAACAGATAAGCTTCTTGGCAGCGGAAGCCGGTCAGCTCGATGAGACGCGCTGGCGGCAGATCTGGGACAAGATCGACAAGCATAATCGGAAGCAACATGGATTGGCCAGAGACGCGATCCATGATACATTCTCCGATCTCAGAGGTCGCTTGGTGCGAAAATACGATAGGCAGGAGATAGATACGGTCACCAGTGCCATAGTATCTGTCGAAGATGCTGCTTACGCCATCCTGGCGACAGAAGCCATCGACAAGGACGACAGGGAGTATTTCATGCGTCCGTGGTCGCGGATGCTAAACAACCTATAATCTGAGTATGATCCTTGGAGAGCGCGAGGCGCGGAGGGCCACGAACAGGCTGAACTCGGAAACCCCTTCATTACCGATGCTGATGCCTTTGGAGCAGCTGTCAGCAGATTGTTATGCTCGCATCGAGCAATACCTACAGCTTCAGGTGATCACCAAGATCCCGGCCGAGATGGTGTCACGCAAGGAGCTGTCAAGGACCTTGTTGGCCAATGTGGTCGATATTCAGCAGGCGGCGCTGGAAGAGAAGCCTCCGAGCAAGGTGCCGGAGTTGGTGCAACAGGCAAGTGGTTTCGCCATCGGCGGATTGTTGGCTTTCCTCAGTAGCCATGTGCTGGGACTGTTCGATCAGAAGTTGTTCACGGTTCAGGAGCCACGCCTGTTGATCTTGCCGCAGAACGTGGATAATGTCGCCAAGAGACTGAACGTGCCGGTGGATCGTTTCCTGCGCTGGGTTGTCCTTCATGAGACGATGCATGCCGTGCAATACGCCACGGCTCCGCATCTGCGCATGCAACTGCGTACCCAGGTTCGCCGATTGTTCCACGTTCCTCGGAAACAACGCGCGCAACATATGAAAGAGCTGGTGGCGATGATGAGCTTCGTCGAGGGACAGGCCGAGCACATCATGGATGCCGCAGCGACCATATCTACAGCTTCCCAGGGCATGCTGTTGGAGCACGAGGAGATCAGTCAGATGCGTGCCGCGATCGATACCGCCCGCGAGAGCCAACACTGGCTGATCAAGTTACTGAATCCGACCGGCGGCAAGATGCGCCAGTATCAGCAAGGCAAACAGTTCTGCGATCAGATCGTAGCCGAGGCCGGTTCAGCCGCCTTGGCCTTGCCCCTACACGATCAGGTCTTCATCCCATCGGCCGAGGAGATCGGTGATCCTCAGATCTGGCTCCGCCGTGCGAGGCCTGTCCTTGGCATTTGACGCCTGCTGCAATAGTTGCTATCATGCCTGTATGCCTTCTCAGCTGAAAACAGAGACTCACCCTGGAAACACCCGCAGTCTTTTCGACAGGATCTCGCCGACCAAAAGACGTGAGGCCAAGCAGGAAGCGCGGGCGCGGAAGCTGACTGAGCTGTATCCGACTGTCGGCAACTGTCCGGTCAATGAGCGCCAACAGAGCAGCGATGGCCTACCAGGCCCATCCGTCGGCCGTTGCGAGCATGCCTTGTTCGGCGGCATCTGTCCGCGTCATGGTGATCTGCGCCCATTCTTGATCCATAGGGATCCTGAAGCCTCCGGCTACAAGGGTGAGATCTATGAGTTGATCGAGGAAGATTGGCTGCCGGATCGTGCCGACAGAGATTTCGGCCCGGATGATCTGTTCACCTTGCCGCGTGTCCGTTGATGCTGGACAAGGACACTCTGAACAAGCTGTTGCCGACCGTAAGCCAAACTTGAGCTTTTCCGCGAACCCCGGCTCGAGGTTTTCCGCGTAAGCCTCGTCCCGTGGTGCCAAGCCGGGTCTGGGCGAATCGCAGACCCGCATGGTTCAACGTCAGGCTTATGGCCTGTGCCTTCCCGGACGGTATCCGATAATGTTGCGTCCTGGTCAGATACCTGCCGTGCCTGGAGGCAGCCAAGCTGATATTACCGCTGCAATCCATGGAGCCATGGCAATACAGCCGTACCTTTATCTTTCCCTTGTACTCTCGAAGCTGCTTCGAGATGAGCTTCAAGCTTGAAGTCATTGAAGAAGGCTGTTTTACGACCGGTGCTGGGGAAGCGGTTCCGGCGGCTCCAGGTTGGACGGTAACCGGCGGGGTGACTGCTTGTTGTTCAGTGATGACAGCAGTAGGCAAGGAACTGTCGGTGATACTGCCTCCACTTCCATAGGCTGTCTCCATATATATCAGGGTAGAGCCGACGTCGCCGGTACCTGGAGTGTAGGTACTACCGTCAGCTCCGATGATGCTCTGGCATGCCTCTCCGGTGGGGTCACAGCGCTCCCAGGCATCGGTGTAATAGAAGGGACCGGCTCCTGAGTAGCTACCATGGCCGGCCGATAAAGTGCTGCCGACGACAGGAGATCCGTTGATCGTCGGCTTCGCCACCACTCCCGGTGCGTTCGAGGGATCCACGGTCAGTGCGGATATTCCGAGAGGGCTACCCAGTCCGGTCGGCCCATCGAAGCCTATGCCGGCCCGACACTGATTGCCGGCGCAGGACGGATCATTGCTTCCACTGATGACATCGTAGAAGGCTGTTGTGTCAGCCTGATGCGAATAAAGAGTGGCTGCCGGAAAAGCGACCCCGCCGGAGCCACCTGCGAGACCGTACTCGGCGGCGATGATCGGTGCCCCGGCACTGGTTCCTCCATACATGATCCATCCCGTTGGATCAGTCCCATCAGGGGTACTGTCGTAGATCGACACGCCGGTTGCCGGATTGCCGATAACGGCAACATCATTGTCGGATCGCTTTCCGCAGCCGAGACCAGAATATCCATCAGCTTGAGACTGCCAGGCAGGCACTGAGAAGACCGTGCTGCATCCTCCGCCGCTGTCAGACCAGACGCTGCTGTGCCAGACACCGGTATTCTGCGTCAACGACGTCCCACCTACGGAGAGAACGTATGGCGAGGATGCTGGATACTCTGGCAGGCCGCCTCCCGAAGACGCCTGCTTGTCGAGATAACCGTTGTCTCCGGCAGAAGCCGTGATCACGATTCCAGGGTGATCATAATGCGTGTCGTGAAGCAGGCTGCTGCTCTCAGCAGAGCCATAGGAGTTCGATATCTCGGTCGCACCTGAAGAAGCTGCCTCATTCACCGCTGCGCCGAGATCGGCCAGAGTGTTAGAGGCGGCCTCTACCAACAAGATCTTGCAACTTTGACAGATAGCATGGACCATCTGTACATCCAGGCTGATCTCACCGGCCCAGGATCCATTGACCGTGGGCATGGTGCTACCACCATTTTGATTTATCTTGGTGAAACAACCGTTGGCGGTAGTACAGGCAGGCAGTCCATAGCGGTTGCTGTAGACCGCCAGGTCAGCTTCGGCAGTCGGGTCATCATAAGCATCTATGATGGCCACGGTCTGACTTGAGGCGCTGCTGGTGTCGGTAGGCAGCTGATAGGCGCTGTGAAGATCGGCCGGGGCGAGAGCACCTGAGACCGGTGTCGAGCTATAGGAAGCCGGTGTCGCTTGCAGGTGAAACTGAGCAGCTGCCGGGCCTGCAACATCGTTCGTCGACGGGATCGCCCTGATCCCGAGACAGGCGGCATAACCCGGGTCCGGGGTCTGATCGCATGAATACTGGTAGCTCCAGTTACCGTCCGCAACGGCGGCGACAGGCTGAGCGATCAGGACGATCAGGAAAGCTATGAACATGGCCAGACAAGATCGCCGCATAGATCTTATCATAAGGCGTGCGCGTTCAGAAATCGGAGATCAGGAAGAAGATATCCGGTCCAGGGAAGTCCTCGAAATCGAGCGGCAGATGAAAAATGTGTTATCATCCTGATATGGAAATCGGAAATGAAAATCTTTCAGAGCTGACCCGTATCTATGGCACAGGTGTCTTGGTTGAACATGCGCGAATGCATGAGGCTGATTTCTTGGATGAGGTCATTGCCGATCGTACCAAGGAAAACCCGGAGTTCCCGGCGATGGTAGCCGCTGCCATAGATGAGGGTGAACGTATATGATATAATCTGGTTGATGACCGGATGCGCAGCCCAGGCCGAGGAGATATTATACGGTCGTACTGTACCTCGTCATCAGGACCATCTTCTGTATTCACCGTCGGGCTACTGGATCGCCGACGATGATCAGCTGAACCTGCCTGTGACCTCAGACCTGTTGGACTGGCTGCGTGCTCCCGGCCAGGATCAGGAGGCGGCTGCCGGACAGCTTGAGATTCTTCGCTCTGAAACAGACGGCCCATTGGTCTTGTCGGCGCAGCTGGACGTCATCGATGATGGTGTAGAAGCGACGATGGCCGACGGCAGCAGGCAGCTTCTGATCACGGCCAACAGCACGATCTGGCTGATGCATGAACAGTTCGGCCCCGAAGGAAGCATCCCGACCCTGTGCCGGCATCTGCCGGGGCTGCGGGACCAGGCCCCAGAGGATATATTCGCCGTGCATGGTGTTGTAGGGTACGGCAGCGACCCGAACGCCGACTGACAGTCAATGGGAGCCGGGCAATACCTGCTCGGTTATCGTCGTCGGAGGCAGTTTGGCCCTACCGAGCACTATCGGGTGCCACTGCTCTTGATCCGGCCGCTTGATCAGTGCCGAGACCATACCGGTCTCGATCCCGCGTAGGTCGATGTTCCAGATGCCGTTGCGACAATATGGCCCCTTGGCCCTCGGTGTGTGTCCGACGATCTGGCGTAGTCTCCCCTGCATCTCCGACATCTTCTGATAACCGCGCATCAGCTCCGAGTACGTGCACCAGAAGATACTACCGGTGAAGTTCCTGCCGCCCCGCTTATGGTCGATCCAGTCCATCAGTGGCTCTGGATCACGACGGCCACTGAGACGCTCGATCCAATGCGTGTTCAAGGCCTCGGCCAGGGCAGAAGTATCATCGACCAGTTCCAGCATCCCGGCATCGCGAAGCAGGCGTGGATCAGCTCCGGCATGAGAGACCAGCCAACCATCGACGGCAGCCGCCGCCTGATAATGTCCGGACTGCATATTTATCCGCAGTCGCCGATCCAGGTCAGGATGCAGATGATAATGCTGTCCGGCAAAAGTACTGTCGATCCGTTTGGTGATATATGGCAGCTCATGGTTGCCGAGCAGCTGATTGTCGACCCATTCAGGACCGATCAGGGAAGTATCCCTGTCGCCCTCCCAGACCCCGGTCCCACAGTGCAACAGATCGCCGAGCTGACAGACCCAATAGCCAGGGTTCTTCCTACCATCAGGGCTGATCGCCCCGCCGGCCAGCAGCAGGCGATAGAGATTGCGCGGATTGCCATGGATATCGGCGACGATGATCCGCGTCTCACCTATCTCGGCACTTCTGGCCGGCTGCGGTGAATAATCGCCCTGTGCGAAGCGAGACTGACACTCGGAAATGAACCCATCGAGCTCGGTCCAGCCGTCATCTTCCAGGCGACGCAGCGAATAGAGATCGGCATCGACATCGGTAGGAACCTGGTGATAAGGCATGCTGCGCCGTGGCCGCTTGCGATGCGGCTGCGGGTGTGTATCAGATCTTCCTGGGGGCATGATCTCATCATACCCCATCACTGAGCTTCGCGTCGATTATGCGGCCTGTCATCGCAACGCTTCCTGTCCGACGGCGCTAAGTTTGTAATAGACCATCCAGCTGTTTGTCTTTTTCCGTTCCTTCACGAGTCCCCGTTGGACCAGTTTGTCCATGGTGGCTTCTGCGGCGACAGATCCGGGAAAGATATATTTGATGACGGCACTACCTGGCTTTCTCACGTTGATCAGGCAGATGTCCGACAACAGCACTCCATCATGTAAGCGGCCTTCGGGCGGATCTTTCTCCCAGTCACGCAGGAACTCCAGCACCAAACGCTGGTTTTTGCCAAGGCGGATCTTTTTCTTCTTCTTGAAAATCGGAAACTTACCTGTCCCACGTCGATGACATCCATAGAGGATGTCATCAGCCTCGGCAACCGTGCTTACTTGGCGCATGCCCATATCTTAGCAGCACCATGCCCAGATTACAAGCCATCGGAGAGGATCTGCTCATGGGCGCATTCCGGACAGAGAAAACCCTGCATCCCCGAACCATTGTAAAAGACCATCTCCGCCACCTTACCTGAACGATCGCACTCGCCCCATGCACAGGCCCAAGGGCGCTCCCATTCATCGGCTTCCCGGCCTCCGGACAACTTGTCGAAAAGATCAGCTGCTGCATCATTGTCATGCATCAGCGCCGAATAGCTCAGGTTGCCGAGGAGCATCTGCCACTCCTTGGCTGTCAGCGTCAGCTGCCCCTTTCCCCCTGACAGCGCTTCGGGACCGAGCAACAGTTCCAATGACAGCCCGGATTGGGCCTGCAACTGTTTCAAGATCTCGGTCGGTGCCCTTTTCAGTCCGCCGACCGAGCGTGCCTGCATATCAATCGCCGTCTTGGATAATGTGCTCAGGTCCTGATTCGTGAGCCGTATCTTGCTGGTCAGTCGCCGGCGCAACTCTGACAGTTCCGGCTGATCATCGGATAGTCGGTCGATATCCTTATGACGAGAATGCAGGCCATAAAGCACTGCGTCAGCATCTGTGTTATTACCACCGCGCATGCTTTCAGTTTAGCCGCTCCCATGGCCTATGGTGAAAAGTTCTGTTTGCACCGACCATCCGCCTATGGTCGGGTCATGTGGGAAACACATCCTTGGTTGAGGACGAAGAGCTATTGGCTGCTGACACTGGCTTTTTCTGTCGCCCTTGGCTTGATACCGGCAGCGGCGGCCGACGCCATCTGGATCTGGCCGGTGTCGACCCTGATCATCCTCGCGGCGATCTTCATCGCCGACCTGCTCACGGACCAGGACTGACCTTGTTCTAGTCGGCGGCCAGGGTCGAGTTGGAATAAGCCGGATCGTCGGTGATCTCCTTGTCGATATCCAACCAGTCCGGTGGCACGAACGGAGCCTTCTCGTCCAGCAGCTCGACCTCAAGAATCCAGAGTGGATCCTTGCCATCGCGCTCGATGCGATCAAGCTCACAGTGCTGCGAATCGTGGACGAAACAATATCGGGTCTTGTGAATCTGATGCCTATCCGGGTCGGCCTGAGACAATAAGTGGCGATACTCGGTCGGTCGGATCAACGCCTCGCGCTCCTCACGGCCGCCGCTCTCCAGCTTGCGCTTACGGGTCCAGAAATAACTGATACCCGCGCCTTGCGCCCATTTGCGCACTCGAACCTCGGTATCCGCATCTTCGGTCAGCAGATAGGTCTGCTCGATCGAGATCTGCTGAGCGGCCATCAACTCCGGCGTGTCCAGATAAGGCGGTCTGTTCAACAGGTACCGACGCTCGTACTCGACATGGACCGGGCCGTCGATCACGCTGTTCACATGAGTGACCAGCCGGGAAAGCTTACCCTCGAAATCGGTGGAGTTGTCGATCACCCGAAGATGCGGGTGCCCGAGCCAGGCCCGTTGAGTATTACGGTCGGCGATGACTGCCTCATCCGGGGACTCCCAACGGGCGGCATTGTTGTCCATCGTATAATGCTCGCGGGCGCCGTCGGCAGCGGTGACCATATGCACGACCAGATCGTAGCTGTCACGGACATCATGTAGGGTGAAACTGTTCTCACTGAGGATGGCGAAGAACATCCCGCGATCCATGTAGGCCAGGCTGTCGCAAGGGCCACGATCATAAAGGATCAGCACTTTCGTCGGAGCCAAGGCCTCGGCCAGGGCCTGGTAATGCGTTCGCATCGACTGATACATCAGCAGCAGTTGCGCCTGGATCGAGGCATAGGCTCGGGGATCCTCATTGCGGATGGTGTTGAGGTCACTGATGCCTGAGTTGAACAAGAGCGTCGCCATCTCGGGCACGCACAATACCCGGATGCCGCGCTCGGAGTAATAACGCATCAGATGAGGAATGGCTGAAGTCTTGCCGCCACCAGGGCCGCCGGTGAGCACCACCTCGATGTAGTTCTTCTCCGGAGTTGGTGGCGTATCTGCATTCATCAGAGCATCACTCACTGCTTCAGAGTATCACATCAGCGCCAGAAGGGCAAGCAGATTTGTCGCCGAAGGTCTCAGACCGAAGGCAAAAACGGTGCCGGCGATATGTTCGCTCTATGGCTTCTGTCGAGAACATCAGATCAAGAAAGAAGGACCAAGGAGACATCGGCGCTCTTCCGAGCTGCTCGCTGCATCGCCTGTTCACGGACGGTTGTGAGACATGCGAGGCGCTTGTCGATGCCTTCCGGACAGGTCAAGATAATGACCAGTTGAGACAGGAGTTGGGCCGCCTCCGCCGAAGATGGGATCAGCTGATCGTACAGTTGGTCGAGGCTGTCGGGGAGCTTGAGAAGAAAGCCGACAGATTCAGGTCTGATGCCGATGCTGAGATGGACAAGCTCTCATCCGGATCACAAGACGATGACCAGCGGGCCAAGCCTTCCATCGTCCATCCTACGGCTCCGCTACAGGTTGCCGCAGAACTGTGCCTGCATCAGGCGATCAGCCTGCGTCAGATGCTCGAGACGACGGATGATGAGGCGAGCCAGGGCGACGATCGGAGCTGCTGATTGCCTGCGTTCCTGACGCATATGAAACGAGATCGAGAACACATATACTGCCCGGCAGGGTCCGCTGATGGGGCCACGGTCTTTTTACGCTATCATCTGACCATGCAGATCATCGCCATACTGGCCGGCCTGACTTGTCTTGCCGTCGGATCATACGGTTTGCACCTGACCAGAGACAAGCCTCTACCGAGTTGGGTCCTGATCGCGGCGATCACGACCTGGGTGGGCACGCTGCCCATATTCACGGCTGTCCAGGTCTCAAACGGCGCCATCAGCAACATACCGGCCGACAGACTGGCGACGGTGCTTTCCATCTCCTGTGCCTTTGCTTCGGTAGCGACCGTCATCGTGGTTTTCCTGACCGGGCCACGGGCCTTGAGCAGGCAACGCCGGATAGACGAGGAGTTGAAGCAGCAGAGGCTTCAGCTTCACTCGGAAAAACAGAAGGAAGTCGAAATTCGGCACCTCGGGACGAGAATAGGACCAGAGCCGGCACAGACACCAGAGGAGATGGTCGTCGGGTCCATTCGGCCTTTGCCGGCTGAAGGCAGTAATATCCTCTACGATTGACGGAACCAGTTCTCTCAGGCATATGATGGCATAAGATCCTGAAAGTCGCCGTCGGTCTTGCGCTTCCGGTCCGAAAATCCCTGAGGACTATATTTTAGTTGTGCCGGATTCCAGTATCAGTCTGAAGATCTTTGTCCTGGGTCTGTTGCTGCTTGTTTCGGCCTGTTATCTTTCTCGCGATCGTAGCCCTAACTGCTGGGCGCGTCTTACACTGATCACGCTGTCACTGATAGCCACGCCGTTGATCGCGACGACGATCATGAATGTTGCTGATCATCCGATCTCGCCATTGCTTGCCTATGTCGGCAGTATCCCTTTCACCGCGCTGCTGACGCTGATGATCAGCGGCGTGGCCGAGGAGCTTGGCATGTGGAGAGAAGACACATTGCGTCGTCGCAGGCTTGCGGTCGAGGGTGCTGCGAGAATGCTTGCCAATAAGCGCCAGCAGCACAAGAAGACCGCTTTGCGGCATGCGGAGCGGCTCTCGCAACAGGTAGAACAGCTCGAAGATCGACTGTCGTCAGCTGTGCGGGCTGCCCATCAGGAGATGAAGAAAAAGGAAGAGTTCCGACGAGCCTTGCACGGCCCGGCGGACACGTCCCGGCCGCTGCCTGAACAAGCCGGCGATATTCTTTACGGCTGAGTGAGAAGAGATTGCCGCAACAAGGGCAGCGCCAGTCGGCTGGTCTGATCGAGGCCGGTCGGCGGATCAGGCACAGGTGCCCAGAAGAGATCGCGGACTTCCTCGTTCGGGATCAAGAACGTTTCGGCATCATCGATCCGGGCAGTATAGAGAACGCAGGCCCCGATCCCAGGGCGGCTCAACAAGGCGAAAACCTTGATTTTCGGCTCTAAGATCTGTGGTTCTATCCCAAGCTCCTGATGAGCCTCAAGAAGGATCATCTCCCGAAGTCCTCGCCCAGGATCAAGAGCGCCGGCCGCCGACAATGACCACATGCCGGCATCGAAAGTAGTGTCCGAACGTTGCTGCCAAAGAATGTCGCCGGAGGCATTCTGCAGTACCAGTCCTACTGCCATCAACCCATCGGTGTGGCAGGAGATCGCTGCCGATGGATAGGCGACCGCCCATCTGTACCAGGCCTCGAAAACCTGTATCTGTCCGGCATCGGAGCTGGTGCCCGTCATCAGCACCTTCCCGTCGAACCAATGCTCACTGGCATTGATCAGCTCGGCGGCATCTGCCAATGCCTTGTAGCCGAGAGGGCCAGGATCAGGAGTGTCGATCAACACCAGCGCGGGTTCTATCTCGATCTGATGGCAGGCATAGAAGCTCACCACGCGAGTCTGTCTCCCGCTCGTGGTGAAGGAGAGTTCTTCGCGGAAACCTAGGCAGCTGATATACTGGAGGCATGCCTGGAAACTCGCTGCTCACGGATAGGATACTCTATGGAGATCATTCCAGGCATACATCCAGGGGTCCTGCCCCATCGCCGGTGCCGATGCTGAGGCTACCTGCTGACAGGACGGAGATCGCCGCCCCGAAGGAGTTGGAGATCTTGGTCAGCTGTCTATCCCAGGCGATACGCAATCATCCAGAGGATCAGGCCTTGCGTCAGCTACAGATCAAGACCGGGAAGATCTTGCGTACCGATCTGGATGCTTGGCTGCCGCTCGGGAGCCGGGCCGCCGAGGATCTGTACAAGGAAGCTGTCTATCTCGGGCGTAAGATCTGTTTCCGGAGACGAGAGTGGGACATTTTTCTCTGGTCGCTTGAGCAAAGCATCATCAGCTCTGCCGCTCACAAGCGCAACCATCCTTTCCCTGATAAAGTCGAGAAGAAGATAAGGCAGTTGAAAGAGCAATACCGAAAGCTGGCAGATGAAGAATATACTGAGCGCCAGGGCAGGGTCTTGTGTGGCTATTGTCTTCAAGCCATATCCTATGATGAAGCTGTCGCCGATGACCCGCTGACGGTTCATGATCACGGCCTGGCCTATCCCACAGACAAGAACCTTCCGATCGGGCATGGCTGGCTATGCCGTTCTTGCTTGCGCTAAGAACCCAGTCCTGGCCATTTTCTGGCCTGAGAGACATCCTGAGGCCAAAAATCATGTAGTTGCAGATGCTCAGGATCATCGGCGTCGAGATTGGCCCGAAGGTAAACACTCACCCCTTGCAACGGCTCACGATCACGAAGGATGGGCGGGAGCAATGAACGCGGGAAGCGGACACGCTGCTCACGCGCCGGCAGATAGAAAAGCACATGGTCTTCGTCGGCTGCCTCTATCCACGCCAGCGTCCGTAAGGTCTTCATACTGACAAGGTAGGTCCGGACACACGACCAGGACTGGATTTGTTTCAGCTGTTCCAGACAAGATCCATGATCTTGGCACTGAGACGGATCATCAACACCACACTCCAATAGACCGGCCAAAGAAAGCCGAAGATGACCACCGTGAAGATGAAAGCGGATGCTTTCGACCAGAAATCCATCCCGGAGCCAGGCAAGAAATCTTTGCGTTGCCTGTAGAAGATCGGCACCAGTGCGATGACCACGCTGAGAAGATAGATCTGCAACCAGCTCATAAGCTGATCATAGCACATCTCAGCTTCCTGGAAGGAAGTCTGGGCAGCAACCTCAGAATACCACTGGGATGCGCTGATCAGGAGCCTCGATCATAACTCGATCCAATCGATCAGGCAGCTGATCGATGTCGCGTAGCTGCTTGCCGGAGAAGACACCGCAATGACGCAAGCGCACAGCCAGATCAGGATCGGCGACGACCACCCCATGGACCAATGCCAGCTCGGCAAAAGGCTTCTCAAGCTCTACATGATGTCGAGGCCCGATCCAGCCACTGGCATCAGCATCGACAGCGGTCTGGGCAGCAGCAATCAAGATAGTGTCGCGGCCTGCTTCAGCCCGGCCACTGATCACATCCCAAGGATGCGGCAATGCATTGAACATCCGCGTATCCTCGTGTAGTTCCTGCCCGTCTTCCCGGTACCACCAGACCAGATCGGAGGCCATCAGCCGGGGAGCCTTCCCCGGACAATAGGCATCGAGTACATTGTCCATGCCGGCAGCTCCGAGCGCACTGATCCAGGCTGATCGCATCGTGTTCAATGATCCGGCGTAAGCATTCCAGCGGGAGGAATCCACGCCTTTCACCATCACCATCTCATTATGCATCCTGTCCGGGAGCCCTGGCCAGAGATCAGCCAGGGCGGCGGCGCTGTCGGCCATCCGTTGGTGGAACAGCCCTATCAGCCTGCCTTGCTGGTCAGACGACAATCTGTCGATCACCTTACGGGTCGGCTTGACCAGAGCGACCTGTGACCAATCGGCATCTGGATCGCTGCGTAGCAGTTTCTCCAGCCCGGCGCTGATCTCATCCTGGGCCTTGGATTGTGATCCGAGCATGAACAGGGAGCGCCGATTGGCCCTGGCGGCCAGGTAGGCGCAGAAAGCCAAAGTGAGATCATCGCAACGCTCAGGCTCGATCAGATGTGCGCAACGGCTCTTGGCCTGCATCTGTGCTGCCCGCAGGCGCTGGACACCGGCCAGGGCATCCGCACGCTGTTCCAGGCGACGCAGGAAACGCAGACGCTTGTGCAAGGCCTTTCGGCTTGAGGCGATACCATGTCGGTGATCCAGTCCATGGAAATCGCGGAGAGCGAAACCGGCAGGCTTCGACCGATCGCAATATCGGCCTGCACCAAGAGCCTGCAATGCGACCGTGATCAGATGACGGATGCCATCAGGGTCATCAGCGGCCACGTCGGCGTGTAGCTGCGGGAACAGCTGGATGAATGTCTCCAGTTGGGCAGTCGCCGGTATGACCTGATCGAAATCGTCAGCTATCTGGCGATCCCAGCTGGGGGTTGCCGCCAACGCCTGCAACTGACCCTGGAGCCTGGTGGGCAGATCCAGGCCAAGGCGCAGGATGTCATCGGCGACACGCCACGTCGGCTCACGCCGCCGCAAGCTTGCGGCCAGGGCCGTCCGAGCCGCAGCTGTTGCTTCGCCGGGCCGGGAAGATGCGTGCTGGGTTGTAGGGGTCTCGTTCATGATCAAAGACGTTGTGTTCGGTGGGATTTCATACCCACAACCACCCGGAAGTTGTCTAAAGAGCCAGGCGCTCTGAATGCCGCAAACGTTGAGCTACGAAACAACAACGATGTCAAGATGATAACGCAATATCTGAAAGCGCACCTGGTTTTCTTCATGACTGGGCAAAATATCGCGGCCGCCGAGTGGCGGCGATAAACTCGGTTGATGTCAGAAGAACAGGTTTATCCGCAGGCAGCGATCGGCTATCGCCTCTGGGCAGCCGAACCAGTATTGTCATCTCTCCATGCCCTGTTACGGTCGGATGCGGACCTGGGTCTGTCGGCGGCCAAGCCCGAGCCTCTGCCACGTCTGTATCCTATCAACCCGATCGTCCAGCTGGCAGCGGAGCTGGCGGTCAGCGGCCCGGAAGCGGTCGATGATGCCGGAGCCTGGAAGCCTGGCGTGAACATCGCACATTGTATGTCTGATCCTTCGCACTTGCAGCCGCCGGTCGAAGGCTGCGGCTGCGGCCTCTATGCCTGGCATGACCCGAACCAGCTCGATGACCCGACCCATATCTTCGGAGCCGTCCTGGCTCGCGGCAAGCTTCAGATCCACCACCATGGTTTCCGTGCCCAGGAGGTTCAGGTGATCGGGCTGCTACGAGATACCTATTATCTGAACCCGTTCTGGTTGCAACGGGTCGCCGATCATTATCAGGTTCCGCTGTTCGACAACATAGCCGCGCTGCAAGAACACGCCGAGACCTTAGGTGCCACCGTTCCGGAAAGCCTACGCCCGGCCGAGCCTTCCCTGTATGAATGATGCCTGGCAGAGCAGGCCGGCACTAGGCTGGATGCATGGATACACCATTGTTCCCACAGGCAGTTCTCGGTTACCGCTGCTGGTGCCCGGGATATTTTCTGCGAACTGGTGTCGGCGATCAGGAGATCGACAAGCTCCTGTATCCGCTCGGCTATGCTCATCGGAGTCTTCAGCGGATCATCAACAAGGAGCTGGCCAGCCCGTTTCGCCCTTGGACCCCAGGCGTGAACGTGGCCGGTTGCTGGGAAGGGGCCGGGCATCAGGCACCATATGCTGATTGCGATTGTGGCCTATACGCCTGGCATCATCCGCTCACAGATGCCGACCTCTCACCGGAGCCGGAGATATCGCTGTTGGGCGGCGCGATCATAGCTTGTGGAGATCTCAGAGTGCATCAGCAGGGTTTTCGTGCTCAGTAGGCACAGATCTTGGCGTTGATGCTGCCGGCCCATCCTGGGCGACTGCTGGCGAAGATCGAGGCCATCGCCGAACATTATCAGGTTCCATTGTTGGCTGACGAGATCGCTTTGGAAGAATACGCTCTGGCCTGTGGTTATAAGACCATGCCGGCAGACCTCCTCCCTGATCCTGAGGCTCCGACAAGGCGGATGACAGCTTCTTCTCTCTGAGTTCGGGAAAACCTACAGGAGAATGTGATTTGCGTCACTCGATCCTGTGCACGGTGATTTCTTTGCTGCGTCGATGATAAAGACCATGTACCTGAGCATACATGCAGGTAACCTGTATATGTATGACCGAAATTCCACGCTCACGCTTCAAGCTGATCTTTGCTGCGTTGATGCTGGTGATGTTCCTGTCGGCACTGGATCAGACGATCGTGGCCACAGCTTTGCCGACGATCGTCGGTGATCTGGGAGGATTGGAACACATCAGCTGGGTGATCACCGCCTACCTGCTGGCGATCACCGCTGTCGCTCCGCTGTATGGCAAACTGGGCGACATCTACGGTCGTAAGCTGGTGATCCAGGGTGGGCTGGTGATCTTCCTGGTCGGATCGGCGTTATGCGGACAAGCTCAGAACATGACCGAGCTGATCTTGTTCCGGCTGATCCAGGGACTTGGCGGTGGTGGGCTGATGATCAGTGTCCAGGCCGGCATCGGAGACATCGTGTCCCCGCGTGAGCGCGGCAAGTACATCGGCCTGATCGGCGGGATGTTCGGGCTGGCCAGTATCGCAGGGCCTCTACTCGGCGGTTTCTTCACCAATGACGTCTCCTGGCGTTGGATCTTCTATGTCAATCTGCCACTTGGTATCCTCGCCTTCTTCATCCTCGCTGCTGCTTTCCCGAAGACCGGCGAGCGTGTCCAGCATGTGGTCGATTACCTGGGCACCGCCTTGATCGCCCTCGGCCTCTCCGGGGCGGTTCTGGTCACATCATTGGGTGGAGTGACCTATCCGTGGGCCTCGCCGTTCATCATCATCACCGCACTCGCCTCGATACTTCTCCTGATCGCCTTCGTCTTCGTCGAGCAGCGGGCCAAGGAGCCAATCCTGCCGCTGGATCTGTTCAAGATCAGGGCCGTGTTGATGAGCTGCCTGGTCGGGCTGCTGGTCGGTGTCGCCCTGTTCGGCTCGGTGACCTATCTACCATTGTTCCTACAGGTGGTCCATGGAGCCTCCCCGACGATCTCCGGATTGGAGACGATCCCGCTGATGGTCGGCCTGCTCCTGATGGCGATCATATCCGGTCAGGTGGTCAGCAAGAGCGGCCGCTACCGGTGGTTCCCGATCGTCGGGACACTTCTGAATGCGTTCGGCCTCTACCTGCTTTCGACGATGGGGCCTGATACCAGCGCGGCGATGGCGATGGTCTTCATGTTCATCGTCGGTGCCGGCCTCGGTTGCGTGATGCAGATCCTGGTCCTGGTCGCCCAGAATGCGGTCAGCTATAAAGACCTGGGCGTGGCCACCTCGACGACCACGATGTTCCGTTCGATCGGAGGCGCCGTCGGAACCGCTGCCCTCGGTACCGTATTCACTACCCAGCTGACCAGTCATCTGGGATCGGTCAAAGGCGCCGCGAACCTCTCTGCCGGCGGCCAGGCTGATCCTTCTACCTTGGACAAGTTGCCACCGGCGATCCACGATCTGTTCATCCACGCTTTCACCAACTCGCTGGACATCGTCTTCCTGGTCGCTGCCGGGATAGCCTTGCTGAGCTTTGCTCTCTCCTTCTTGATCCCGACGGTCGAACTGCGTGATACCGTGCACGGTAAAGGTATGGAGGAGATCAGTGACGGGCTGGCTCCAGGTCCGGAAGAATACGCCTGAAAAGTCAGCCGGTGAGAACGGCGGCAGGTTCTTCACCTGGTGCCATGTCAAGGACACTCCCTGCCCAGGCGTTTTCGACATGGCACCGATCAGAAGTTACGCAGCTCCGGCGGAAGCTCATGGATCCGGTCGAAAGCATGGCGCAACTGATAGTCGCTGAGCACGTAGTTGGCCTCATTGACCGCCTTGAACATCTGTTCTGATCCACCACTGTCAGGATGGTGTTGCTTGGCCATCTCGCGATAGGCCTTGCGCACCTGTTGATGACCGGCAGTCCGCTCCAGGCCAAGAACGGCATAAAAGTCCTGGCCGCCGGCGATCAGCTTCTGATCATCACGACTGAGATTGGTGAACCAACTCAGGTCCATGGCCGGTTGCGCCGGCATCGGCGCCGGCGGCCGATCATATCCGCCGCCATGGTCTGGCGTGGCCTGGGCCGGGTCGGCATAAGCCTGGCCATGTTCTTGAGATGCCGGCGCCTGCTGCTGTTGCGCCTTGACCTGGGCGTTCAGCGTCTCCAGGGTCGTGGCTCCGGCGTTGCTCATGTCCACCGGCGGCCCGAAGAAGGCTCCGGCGTTGCCTACGATCGCACCTAGATTGCGCTCGAAACCGGAAGGTCCGAACCAGCCGGTGAACAATGTGCGAAGCTGCCAGGACCAGAACTTCTTGCGGCGGCAGCTCTTGCAAAAATAACCGGGAAGCACATGATCGGCATCACCGCCTGCACGACGGTAGACACGGAAGCCAAGATCTCGATCAGGCTGCTCACACGCTTGGCAAGGGATGCCGGACGCTGCCGGCACCTGGGTGATGTAGCCGAAGCGATTGGCCTGATAAAACTGATCATGATGGCATTGAGGGCACTCGGAGATATTCTTTTTTGCCGTGTGACCACAATAGATACATCCACGCATGACCAAAGGATCACAAGCGCATCCTTGCTCCTTGGCTGTTTTCGGTCTGCGAGCCGGTCGTTCTGGGACAGCTTATTTCAGCAATAGCTGATCTCGCCGGTAACTGCGGACCATCCCACGACCGTGATCCAACTCGACATCGAAAATAAGATCATATTCATCCTGGCCCTGGATCATGTCCACCAGATTGCCGATGCCGTCGACGGTTCGCAACGCATCACCGATGTGCACCTCGTGCAAACCCTGAAGTTGCGCGTGGTGTACACGGGTGGTAGAGCCATCCTCCAACTCGATGATGCAATCTTTTCCGTCCATCAGCCGGCTGCCGGGAATACGTTTGACGAAAACCCCGTGGACGCTCATCAGCGGATCCTCAGCATGGGCAAGCAGTTCCGCCGGATGGCATCGCCGGGAGAAGGCGCGTATCGGCTCGCCGCTCTCGGGAGACTCGGGCCCATGATGCCAGATGACAGGTTCGTTCATTCGCATCCGTCGCCGCCAGTCTTGAGCAATGGGTGCTATCTCGTTACCGCGCGGCCCGGTCTGCCCGTATAAGATATTCTCGGCTGGGTCTTTTCCGGATCCTCGTGCCATCAACCCCAGCCTACCATCTGATCGGAGGATACACAGAGATGTCCGGCTTCCTGAAACGGGCTGTTTCATCGAGATCATCCGGAAGCCAGTCGAAAACGGGTCTGGTTCGGTCTCGGTGAGAGCAATATCCGGAGATGGAAGACATGGCCCTGACCACTGATGATGAGACCTACCCGCAAGCTGCCCTGGGCTTTCGTGTCTGGTCGGTCAAAGAAGGAATGTTGTGCCCGCTGTTCAAGGGTTCGCTCTGGCGCCCGGATACGAACATCGCCTACTGTATGTACCATAAGCATGTCGCGCCGGCGGCCGACTGTCACTGTGGCTTCAACGCCTATCATGATCTGAGACGAGCAATGTTCGAAGCCGAGGCCACCTGGAAAGACGATTATGACAACGCTGTCAATGTCCGCGAGCTGGTGATAGGAGCAGTGGCGGCCCGAGGGACCATCCGCATACATGCTCATGGTTTCCGATGCGAGACCGCTCAGATCCTTGGTCTGTTTCCACTTCACCAGCAGCTGGGTCGTCCTCCGGAGCTGGATCCGCGCTATCAGGTCCCGATATACGCTGATGCCGAGCAGTTGCTTGGCGCGGTCAAGGAGCTGCCGGTGGAGATCATCCCTGTCGATGCGAGGCCGCAGTCCGATCAAGAGCCATTCGTCCATGTCGTCGATAAAGGCTATACTGTGGGCGAGAGAATCGGAGCAATCGGCTTGATGATGGTCTTTCTGGCTTTTCCGGCTCTGCTCACCATCGCCATCGCTGCCGCCTTCGGTTGGTATCCTTCGACCTATAAGGTACTCGGTGTCTATCTGGTCCTCGGACTGCTGGCCTGCCTCGACGCCGGGCTATTCCGGAATAGAGATAGCTGAAACAGGCAAGAGATCATCTACCGCTGCCAGGCTTGTCTCGAGATCATCGAGGATCGGGATCTCAGGCCGGTCCTGGCCGACACGATGGCGGATATAGCGGGCACCGGAGAAACCATCCTCGATGCCGATGACGATCCTCACCTTTCGATGTCCGGCACGAGCAACCCACTCGGCCAGCTCGAAACGGGTGGTCTGAGCATAGGCTCTCTCCGGATGATGCTCGCTCTCCTTGGCCAACCAGAAGAAGATCACTCCATGATCTGCAGCCCGACGCAGGTGTGCGCTCTCCCAATCAACCTGTGCCGAGTAATCGAAACTGCCATCCATGTATTCTCGGCGTGGATTGGCCACGTACAGGCGAGAATGGCGACGGAGAAAATGCTCGGAAGCGCCATGCTGCCAGTCATCTGTCCCCTGGATCGGCCCGGCCAGGAAAACCATCGGTATCTGCGGGTCAAGTAGCGTATGCTCCGGCGGTGACAGAAGCTGAGCGGCCATGACTGAAAGATAGCACATGATAGCTGATCAGCCTGGTCTTGCCGCGCCGCCAGAAACCCCTGACCGACCCGCTACTCTGATAAGCGTCGAGGCCGGTCAGGAAGATCTTCGGTTTTTGCTGCAGATGCTCGGCCCGGGGGCCGACTCAAGATCCTGCCGGTGCCAGGCTGATCTCGGCCAAGGCAGAATCTTCATCTCTGGCCATTGCCAGATCTCCCGATGAGATCACACCGATCAGTTTATGATCGGCGTCGACGATCGGGAGCCGACGGATATGATGCTCGCGCATCGCCTCGGCAGCATCCTCGAGAGTTGCTTCATCCGATAATGCCTGTAGCTCGGTCGTACATACTGATTCGACCGATGTCTCGTCTATCGGGAGGCCCTCGGCCAGTACCCGGGTCACGATGTCGCGATCGGTCAGTATGCCATACAGCTTTCCTTGATCGACGATCATGACATCACCGATGTCATATTTGCTCATCCAGTTGGCTGCGGTAAGTATCGTATCTCCTGTATCGCAGGTGATAGGCTCCCGGTTCATTGCTTCGGTGACGCTTGCCGTCTTTTCCATGCTGGTCATGTCTTCATCCTTTCTTCGTGTGGTTGGCTTTTATCGACTGTCTTCTTTTGACATATGAGCACGCGATATTAGGAGGCATCCGGGAAAATCGATCAATCTGAAGCATGACCTGGTGAACGGCGTGCTCTCGTCGAGGAGGGTATACGGTCGACATGACCCCGACAGAAAGGCTCGAAATGTATATAGCAGCATCACTGATATTAGTCGCTGCAGGAGCGATACTGCGCTTTGCAGTCAATACCCATGTCTCAGGCGTGGACCTGAACGAGGTCGGCACGATAGTCCTGATCGTCGGTATTGTCGGTTTCATCGTCGCCGTGGTCTCCGAGTTGTATATCCGCCAGTCACATACACGACGCACGGTCACCCAGGCTGACGGTGAGGTGATCCACGACGAGGTTCAGCGCCAGTATTGACGTCTGTCTGTCTTCAGCCGAGGTGATACACAGGCCTTATGATATTGTCGTGCCTCGAGAAAGCAGAAAAGCAGCAGATCAACAGGCAGAAAATCACACCACCAGGCAGGTCCTCCCTGATGGTGTGATCGAGGAGTACGATCAGGACTGTATCTTGCGCAAGGTCACCGTCCCCGATGATGCTTCATGGCGACGGAATGGGATGGCCTTGGGAGTAGGTGCTCTGGGCATGGGCTTGACGATGCAAGGCTTCGATACGGGCGGCAAGCTGTATCTCGACGGTGAGCATCGTCCGCATCGTGAAGACGGTCCGGCAGTCGAGTACAGCTACGGCCGTAAAGCGTACTGGGTCCATGGCGAGCGGCATCGTGACGACGGCCCTGCGTTGATAGATCCTGTTGGTGAAGTCGAAGCCTATTGGGTTCATGGACGACTACATCGTGAGGACGGCCCGGCTTCGATAGATGCGGAAGGGGTCGAGTACTGGGTGGACGGCGAGCTGCATCGTGAGGGCGGTCCTGCCATGATCAGCAAAGACGGCAGCTCTTGGGCCTGGTATTCGCATGGGAAGCTCCATCGCAGTCCGATAGATGATGGCTCCAAGGCCGAACCGACGATGATCGATGCCGAGGGCAGCAAGCATTGGATAGTGGATGGTGGTTACCAACGCGCTGCCGGCCCGGCTGGAGAGAACCTACCGTCTCTCGAACGAGCGGACGGCCTCAACCTCTATGTGGTCGGAGATCAGCTACATCGTGACGATGGCCCGGCGGTGGAGAATCTGTTTGATTCGAAGACCAATCAATACTGGCTGAATGGCGAGCAATATGAGAATGTGGCCGGTTATGATCAGGCCTTGGCCGAACTCAAAGCCTCCAGAAACAAGATGCTCTGATCTGCCGGCCGGTATCTTCGTCACTTATGGAAGTCACCGTTGCAAGGAGGACCCCAAACTCCTTTGTGAGCTGATCTGGCCTGGGATTGCACGGTCTTGAACTTGTCTTCGAGCTGGAAGGAATGCTGATCATAGCCATGCACCTGGGCCAGCCCGGCGCGCAGTTGTAGCTCTTGTGCCGTATGGCCATTCGGCAGGTAGACGTAAGCCAGCATCCTACCATATTGGTCACTGCTGCCTTGGGCAGGGTCGGTCTTCAAGGTGATCTTCTTGCCGCTGATCAAAGCTGACAACCGTGCTGCTGCCTGGGCCTCTCCGCAGGCCCGTGGGATGGTGCTGATACCGATGAAACGGACGTAGGTGGGCTTACCGTCTTTGTCGACCAGGATGGTATTGCCATCTATATCGCGTATGCCCTTAGCCTTGGCCGTCGTTCCATCACCATAAAGTAGGGTGTGCAGTTGTCCATCCTGAAAAAAGTGGTAGCCGAAGACCAAGCCGGCGAACACAGCCGAGAACAACAGGCGGCGTAGGTAGTATTTCACCTGTCGATGATACACACCAGCAGCCTCAGCTCCTCGGATTCACCAAGTCAAGCCATTTCAGCCTACATCACAGCGCAGTTTGGACTAACCGAAATCCAGGGTGCGGATCAGAAGCTTCCAGACCTTGTCGGGAACGCGGATCGATCGGCCGTCGATGATGGCGGTCACGCGCCAGCTCGGCCAAGGGTCAGATCGTTTTTCCAAGGCACTGCCAAGGATCGTCTCCAGCTTCCAGCCGGAGTTGCGCTGCCACCTGCGAACGGCGGCGATGACAGCCTCGGCAAGGTCGTCACGAGAGACCTCGACCTGAGGAAAAGGGTCACCGGTCTGGTAGGAGTCGGTATCGGTGAGGACGACCTCGTAGCTGATCCTGACTCTCGGATCGGCCAGGTCGGCCAGGATCTTCTCCTGGATGCGCTGATGGTCTTGTAGGTCGTCGATCCGCTGCTGCTGGTCGGCGATATTCTCCTTGACCTTTTTCCGCAGGGCGCGGATCGTGCCGGCCTCGGCACCATTGCTCTTCTTGGTCTTCTCTTCAAGTTTCATGATCAGAGCATAGCAGGTAAGCGGACAGATGGCAAGGGCGGCGGGCTTTCTGTGAGCAGGCGCACAGCTGATGAAGCCGGCTGAAGAAAAGCGCCGGCAGGTATAAGCTGGTGTTCGGGGCCCGAAGCAGGAAGCGCTCTTCTCCTGCCAAGCGTAAAATACTGCACTGTCCGTTCGAAAATGTAAGCTGTTGATATGGGACGCGGACAAGGGCAAGATCAGACTGCCACGCCAAGTCGCAAGCAGGCCCGACGTGACCGTAAGCGCCTGGAGTTGAGCCAGGCATTACAGGAGATCTTCATGGATTATACTCCGGCTCAGGAGCTGGAAGGCAAAGAATACGAGATAGCTGATCCAGCTTTCAGGGAGGCCGGTAAGTACAGGGATTCCGGAGAGTACCGCAGTCTTGGTAATGGTGGCTGGACGACGATCAAGCTTCCGGTCCGCCCGACGACGATGCTCTATCGCTATACACCGAGAATGGTCGATAGCAAGGGAACACATATCAGCAGCCAGTTGGTCTTGGATCATACGAGCGGCCACGTATTCGCTGTCGGCGAGGTCCAGGCCAGTAAAGGCGACGGTTTGTTGGATGCTGTCTTCCAATCAAACTATCGGGTCATCGACTGTGGAACCGACCTCGATAGCGCCTGCGATACGGCCCAGAAGCTCTATGATGATGCCTGGCAAGCTTACAAGGCATCCGATCGAGGTAAGCATGCCAAGCTGGTGAATCCCAGATACGAGCCACTCGATCCGGCCCAGGTGGAGGAACACCGAGATCAGGCATTCAGTGAAGACCGTGACTACATCAGAGGCAGATTGAAGACAGGACTTGAAGAAAAACTGCGTTTCGAGGATTACCTGAGACAGAAGCAGGCCAAAGACCAACAGATCGAGGCCGAGGCATTGCAGCTCGGCTACGAGCTGAAAACCGCTGCTTGATCCTGCGTCGGTGATATTCCGAAGTTCGGAGAAATGAGAACACCCTAGGAGTAGGTGATAGTCTTGACGCATGGGACGTGGATTGAGCCAGAGCACTTTCGGGACCGGCGCGGCACTCATAAGCCGTAGACAGGCCCGGCGTGACCAGCGGCGGATACAGACGGCGCTGGAGTTGAAACAAGCCTTCCCGGACCATACCGTGGAGAATGAGCTGACCGGCAAGGAATACGAGATCGCCGACCCGTTCCTGAAAGAAGCCAACGGCTATCTGGAGAGTGGGGAATACCAGAATCTTGGCAATGGCGGTTGGACCACGATCACTCCGGCCGTTCGTCCCAGCAGTCGTCTTTATCATTATTGCCCGAAGATGAAGGGCAATCGTGGATCATGGTTGATCACCAGCCTGGTCTTGGATCACAAGAGCGGGAATATCTTCGCCGTCAGTGAAGTCCAGACACCTGTTCCCGGCAGCGGGCTCATCGGCGACCGGATGTCGTCTTATAAGGTGGTCGATTGTGGAACCGATCTCGACAGCGCCTGCGATACGGCGCAGCAGCTCTACGACGATACCTGGAGTGATTTCAAGCACTCTTATCCTCGTGGGAAAGGCGCGACCCGACAAGAGACGGACATGGAGCCGATGGGAACAACCGATTCTCCTAACTATAAGGAGAACATCTTCGAGAGTGATAAAGAGCGGATCAAGGCGAATCTCAAGATCGGCCTGGCCGAGAGACTACGCTTCGACGAATGGATCGAGAAGAACAAAGCCGAAAAAGAGCAGACAGCTGCCCGCGTTCAGGCTGAAGCCGACAAGCTCGGCTATGACCTGAAAATCGGTGCCTGAGATCTTGTCGAGAGAGAAGAACTGTCCTACACATCTGTGATACTGCCTCGTCTGCAGGCTACGATAATGGCAGTAACTGCGATGCTTTTATAGCAGTTACTGCCACTCGATCAGCTCAGGTTGATTTCTATCGCGCCAAGATGGTCTCACGTGGGAGATTTTCAGCCTGGTCTGCCGCCATGCTAGTATGATCGCATGGCACGAGGCAGCTCGATCTCGATCGATACCGATACCATTCTCTACGGGGCCACCGGCCCACGAGAGATCGTCAAGGCCGGTGCCACTCTGCCTTTCGACAAGCTGCCGAGCAATGAGACACTGTCAAGGCTGGGATTCGTCAGAGACATGGAACGAAAGCATTCGACTGATATGATCGCTTGTAGGTTGTTGGCTCGTGATATTCGTACGTTGTTCAACATGGATCAGATCAACCACAATGTCGACACCAAACGGCTGAATCAGGTAAGACAAGAGGAGGATCTGTACAAGAGCTACCTGTATAACGTCACCTTCAACGGGCTGGATGGAAACGGGCAATCAGTCTGGTGCTGGATCAAGAGAATGAACGAGTGGCAACAGATCCGCACGAACATAGTCAGAAGAATAGAGATCGATGATCAGCTATGCACCTGGAACGAGGCGCTGGAGAAGTTGGTCGACGAGCTGGGAATAAGCTGATCGGCAGCTCCGGCAGATAGAGCAGACAGATGCTAACATTTTCCCATGGCCCGAGGCAGAAGAACAATCGACACTGGTCTCCAGCCTGGTGCCTCGGCTGAGCCTGGTGCCTCGGCTGATAGCATTCTTTATGGAAATCCAGGGCCGCGTACGGTCCTTCATGGATCCGCAGCTGATAGTGTGAACCTGGATTCGCTGCCGACGAACGAGGAGTTTCGGCAGACACGTTGGGTGCAGGTACTGGAGAAGAAGATGTCAGGCGGTGAGGTGGCAGCTCGATTGTTGAAGCACGATCTGCAGACGTTCTTTCTTCTGGACAAGGACGATGATCTGAGTATCAGAGAGCATACTGAGAGCAAGAGCTACGTACTCCAAGACGGTAATCAGCTGACCGAGTTCGTGGTCGAACGTGACGGGAATACGATGACGATATGGCTGATCATGATGCATGATTGGCAGCTGCTCAGGCAAGATCTGATCAGACGTATCGAGATCGACGGCAAGATGTACGGTTGGAGCCAGACTTTGCAAGAACTGGCAGCCGGTTTGGGATTAGGCTTGAGAGCCGGTGCGGGCAGATGATGCATCTACTGACAAGATCGCATGCATCTGCTATGATGCGACCATGAAAATCAGCAAACTTCTTTTCTTACTCTTGTCCGTGGCAGCATTGTTCATTCTTTGTTCCGGTTGCGGGACCACGATGATGACCGGAGCATCAGCAAAGACGGTGACCGCGCCCAATGCGCATCTCTCATTGATCACCGAGCCTGATGCCGGGATCGCCCCGATCTCCAAGGCGATAGAAACAGCCGGCAAGAAGCCGATCCGGGTGGTGATGTACGAGTTCGAGGATACTGACTTGGAGACTGATCTGGTCGCCGCGCATGATCGCGGAGCCAAGGTCCAGGTACTGCTGAATGGCGGTTATTACGGGGGTGGCTCTGATCAGAACCAGCAGGCCTATGGCTACTTCAAGGCTCATCATGTACCGGTTCGTTGGACCCCTTCTTACTTCGCCCTGACTCATGAGAAGATGATGTTGATCGGCAATACAGCCTACATCATGACCTTCAACTGGACCCCGCAGTATTATTCGACCTCCAGGGACTTCGCGGTCGTAGATAAAGACAAGACCGATGTCGCTGCGATCAAGACCACTTTCGATGCCGATTGGGCAGATAAGAAGATCACTGCCCCGAATGGTAAGGATCTGGTCTGGTCACCGGGATCGGAGCAGGCACAAGTGGAGTTGATCAACTCGGTCAGCAAGGGCTATATCGACATCTACAACGAGGAGATGGATGACCAGCCGATCGAGGACGCATTGGCCGCTGCTGTCAAGCGCGGGGTCAAGGTACGAGTGGTGATGACCGAAAGCTCTGATTGGGACAACGCCTTCGATCAACTGACGGCAGCCGGGGTCAGCATCCATCTGTTTCCGGATAGCAGTAGCGCTCTTTATATCCACGCGAAGATGATCCTGACCCCGCAGCGAGCCTTCGTCGGCTCAGAGAACTTCTCCTGGACCTCATTGAACCGTAACCGTGAGTTGGGGATCATCTTCTCAGCTAAGCCGATCCTCAAGTCACTGCATAAGACCTTCGACGGGGATTACGCTGATGCTCAGCCGTTCAAGGCCGCCGGCAGTGGGAGCAGTTCAAGCGACAATGCCAAGAATGCCAGTTGCAAGGTCAGTGCAAGCTATAGCAGCTCCTATGGAGATTGGGACGTGTATGTTCACTCCAACCAGCCGGAGACCACGGCCACGGTGACAGGAGCCGGCACCAGCGCCGATTACAAGACCGACAGCAGCGGCTATGCCGATATCTACTTCAAGGCGCCCAAGAGTGCCGCCGGTCAGAAGATCACGGTGCAGGTCGGTAGCGCGACTTGTACGGGCACTCTTTGATCGAGGTGTTGTGACTAAAGGCGATTCATCTGATCGATGAAAAATCGATAATTCGCCCGCAAGTGCTCCACGCATCGTTCTGCCCAGCTGTAGGCATCAACGGCAGCTGTGAAACTGTCGTTGTCTTCAGCCAGTTTCGTTCGGTACCAGCTGTATTCAGCATTGGCTCGCATCACTGTCACAGCGGCTTGGAGAAGTTCTTCCGGATCGAACATGTCGTATCCTTTCAGAACAGAAGCCATCCGCTGTGCCTCCAAATGTAAATCAGGCTCTGATGATGTCAATATGCACCAGTGCGCTGCCAGAAGTCCCAGGTCGGACGAGCGGTTCCCTGGACGTGCGCAATCCCAATCTATGAAGGCCACCGGCATCTTGTCCACGAATATGGTGTTGAATGGCCCCACATCATCATGGACGATGCATTCAGCTTCAGCCGCAAGCGCACTGCGAGACGTGATGTCATGAAGCTCTCGCAGCATCCGGGCGGCGACCTCGTATGATCTTTCAGACCTGCCTTCACAGCTGCCTCGCTGGGAGATGCTGCCAGGTATGTATTCCAATACGTCGTGTCCCGCGTCATCACGGCCAAGATATCTAGGTGCGTATGGATAGGCTGCTTCTTCCAGGATTTTCAGGACAGCAGACAAGAAGACCGAATGCGATCCGGATGTCCGCCTTACCACGTTACCATCTCTTATTACCTCCTGCGTGAGATAGCCGCCTGTCAGATATTCTTTATCAGCGGACACCATACGATATTCTGAATCGTATGGGCACCCTGCGCGGTTTTGTGCCGGCTTACAGTTGCGGTATGATGCCGGTTCCAAGGTGCGGATTACTGAAAAATGAGTGCGCTGATCAGGCTCTTTCGCCGCGCATGAGGATATGCGTGCTGGACTCTTCACGACCGGCACTGGTGATGCGGTTGAAACGGGCCTTACGATGAAACTCGGTGATGGTCTCCGCTCCGGTATAGCTCATGCCCGACCTCAGTCCGCCGACCAATCCTTTGACGACCCCGGCGGTCGGGCCGACCAGCGGGATCACGGACTCGACGCCTTCAGGAGTGTACTCTGCTGCCGCATCATCGACGTCTCCACCTTCGGCGATCTGCTTGGAGATGAACGCGCCCATGCTGGCCATGCCACGGTAGACCTTCAGCTTGCGGCCGTCTCTCTCCACGATCTGGCCAGGCGCCTCATCGGTGCCCGCCAGCATGGAGCCCAACATTGCGCTGTGTGCCCCGGCACCGATCGCTTTTGACAGGTCTGCCGGCTTACGGATGCCGCCGTCGGCGATCACCTGGACCCCACATTTGTATCCCTCTTCGGCGCATTCTGAGACACTGGTGAACATCAGATGCCCGGCCCCGGCGACCTGTCTTGTGTCGCAAGCGCTGCCGCCTCCGACACCGACCCTGATACTGTCGGCCCCGGCCTTGGCCAGATCCCGGACTCCTTCAGCGGTTGCAACCGTACCGGCCACGATCGGGGTATCCGCGAATTGGCGGTGAAGTTCTCTGATGCCGGCGATAGCGTGCGAGGAATGTGCATGCGCCACATCCACAACCAGACAATCCGCACCGGCAAGAACGAGTTCCTGTGCCCGTTCAAGATAATCACCGACCACGCCTACGCTGGCTCCGACGATGTAGCGCCCCTGACTGTCGATGCTTGATTGAGGAAAATCTTCCAGTCGCTTGATGTCCTTCATCACGATGATGCCTGGACAATGATCATCAGCGTCCAAGAGCGGTAGCTTCTCCACTCGTGCTGAATGCATCAGTCGTCTTGCTTCAGGCACACTTACATCCACATCACCAGTAGTCATCTGATTTCGAGGTGTCATCACTGCGCTTACCAGTTCATCGTCGTTTTCTCCTTCGATGTCTCTGACGGTGACGATGCCGACCACACGTGGATCTTGTTCGCTCTCCGTCACGATCAGCCCGCCTACTTCATATTCACGCATATCGCTGCGGGCAGCACTGACGGTCTTGTCCGGGCTGATCGTGTAAGGATCCCAGATGATGTGCGCCCTTTTTCTTTTTACACGAGCTACTGCGGCAGCTTCATCATCAATAGGAAGGAATCGGTGCAGGAACCCGATCCCGCCGACTTGAGCCATGGCGATGCTTTGTTTGGAACCGGTGACCGTGTCCATATTGGAGCTGATTATCGGAACTTCCAGCTCGAGATTTCTGGCCAGGTGGGTTCTTGTCGAGACACGCTTGCGTGAGGATATGGCAGAGTATTGGGGGAGCAACAATACATCATCATAAGCTAATGATTCTGTGATCGGCAAACGAGATCCGAGTTGCATTTCAACGTCTTTCTCCTCCACCTATGGAGTATCACCCATGACATCCTGTCCAAGCGTGTATTTGTACTAAGAAGAAGCAGATTCGACACGATTGAAACATGATTGCTCACTTGGTCATAGATCAACGAAGTAATCAGTTCTGATCTGCCGCCATCCGATATCGAGATGACAAAGTATGCTCAAGATACTCATTCATGATATGCTCTTCACATGGGTCGCGGCGGCAATACGGCAAGGGGACAAACGGTTGCTTCGCGAAGCCCTGCGGCAACCGGAGACCTGCCTGATGTGCCCGCAGACAGCTTCGACAGTGGGACAGCCGGAGATAGGACAACTCCCGTAGACCGAGGCTGGTATGTCGAGTATCTACGCCAGCAGGTAATCGCTGCCTCTATCTATAAGACGGGCACGATGAACCAGTTACAGCGACAGACGGATGCTGTCGCTCAGGCCTGGCGTCAAGGAGCCTCAGAGGCCGAGCTGATCGATCTGTCAGGATTGACCTCATCGGAAATACGCGAATGCGTCCATGAAGACGCTTATGAGCAAGGCCGTCTTGACGCATTGGATACCATGCATGATGATTACTGATAATATCGACAGAGGATCTCGGCAGAATCGTTATGTTTGGCACAAGCGGCGCTACCAGCATCGACGTGCCGGACCTGAGACAGGCAGCTGTTCCCGAGAATGCTGCTAAGGATCATCCAAAGATCAGACGTCATGGGAAAGGATGCTATGATCAACTCATGTCCAGAGGCGGCCAGAATCCGACCGATGCAACAATCACTCCGACCCGGATCGCTCAGCCATCCGATCGAAGCCGACAGTTGATGCTCGAGGCCGAAGAGATCTCCTCGGAGCTGGCTCGCGTAGGTGCTTCAGGAGTACTGGTCTTCGGTTCCGTGGCCCGAGGCACGGCAACTGATACTTCTGATCTCGACCTGCTCGTCCTCTGGGAACAATCTTATCCGATCCCGGTCTTGCCTCCGGAGATAAACCTGCCCGATACCGACACCAGATGGAACCTTCTGCTCTGCAAGGAGAAGATCTTGAAGGATCCGGGTATCCGCTGGTCTCTGTACAAACAGGTGTCCACCGAGGCTGTGTATCTTCATGACCCGGGAAGCAGGTTCAGAGAGTTGCTCGATGGTCTGTCGGAAGCCACGCCTGAGTTTTGTCTCAAGGAGGGTCGCTATCTGCAAAAGCGTCTGGGGGAACTGCGAGACGAGGATTTCGACGATCCCGATGAATGCTATAAATGGGCCAAGGCGGCGGTCATGCAGCTGAATCTGGTCGAAGGCATTCCCACCGGCGAGAAGAGCGAGGCGTGGAAAGCTTTCGGAGACCGCTATCCACAGATGCTCCCAGCTGTGAAGACATTGGCAGCCCATGGCCTAGGGGATGCCTCTCCCGAGCAACTGGCCGAGAGCACAGAAGCCTTGATCGGTTTCGTCAGCGAAGAGCTGAATAGCTACGGCTGCAACCCGCGTTCGTAGCCCGGGGCAGGCCGCTGCGCGCAATCCAATGATCGACACCCTTATGATTGCGCATCGCATCCAGTAGTCTTCCTTGACCCGCTTCCTTGAACTCTCGCTGAGAGGGAAAATGATCCCAGCCGTCCATGAACTTGTCAAGATACGCACCCAGGCTTTGCTCGGTCCATCGAGCAGGTGCTTTCCGCTGCTCTCCCGGTTTCTGCTTGGGGCGCCCGGCCTTGGCCTTCGGCAGTCCGCTCCAGGCCACCCAATGATCGATGCCATGATGCCGACGCAGGGCAGCATGAAGTTTCAGCTCACCCGCATCACGGAACTCTTTTTGCGAGGGGAACCGGCTTCGGCCTTTCAGGAACTCGCCCAGGTAGGCTACAAGCATCTGCTCGTCCCATTGCTCCAGCAAGGTTTCCAGGCCCAGCTTCTCGGCCCAGTAAGAGCGCCCCTTGTCCGCGATCGCCCTGACCAGACCAGGATATTTTCCGGTGCGAAGTTCCTCCGTTCCCATCAGCATCTCCTTGCCTTGATGCAGCTCACGCAGGCGATCTTCGATGACCCGATCGGTCCAGATCTTGGCTGCTTTCCGCTGCTCAGGCAGCCATTCTCCTTGCCGGCGTGGTTGATATCCGATCTTCTCTCCCCAATAGGCAAGGCCTTTCTCTCGAATATAGGAACGGGCCCCACCGAGGCCGTAATCATGTATCTCCTGGTCGGTCGGAAAACGCCCGAGACGATCAGCCAGTTCTCTGAGCACTGTCTCGATGTTCTGATCGCTCCAGAACAGGCGACCGCCCTCGTCCTGCTTCAGACGGCTGATCAGATCACGACTTTCAGCGTCGATCCCAGCATCATGATCCGAACCTGGACTCATGACGGTGATTATATCATAGAGCGGATCCGTAGGCATTTGACAAGCTCCTTGATCAGCTCACCGGTGGTGAGGGCATGACGATGCAAGGTCTGCAACCGTTGTCAAAATAACCCCGTCCACCGAGATAAGAGAGCTACAATCTTTTCATGAGCGCAGACCATGATCAGTTGTACAGCTGGGATGAGGTCGCTGCCGGTCTGGAACAGACAGCGAAGGAGCTCAAATCCGGCCCGACCGGCGCTGGGCAATCGGTGACTGACATAGATGATGCCGAGTTCGCAGATATGGACATAGAGCTGACCGACCACGCTCTCGTCCAGCTACGCATATGGATGGAATATCTTGACCGAAACGACTACTGGAAACGAGCTGATGCTTCGTTGATGGGTGCAGCCGAGGAGATCGTCACCAGCGGCTATTCTGACGGATTGCCTCCGACCGCAGTGGCGATCATCCTGTATATGGGTGTCGGCGGCCACTGAGGCCTATAGGATCCGATATATCAGTGTTTCTCTGAGGTATCGGGCAGATAGGGATCTGACAATCCGGTCTGCTCGCAGCGGAGCTGCTCCAGATGCCGGAGTTGCTCAGGCCGGGCATGCAGCTTATGCAGCAACTGGAGATCGTCCAGGCTGATCCGCGTCTCCTTCAGTCGCTTACGCAGGCGGCGGATGATGGTAGGGTTATAGCCTTGGGCCTCCAGCCCGTCGATGAACTCGGCATCAGGGGTCCGTAACAGGATCTGGGCATGGACCTTCTCACGATTGGTCACCTGCGCCTCAGGCATGTCGTCACGCAAGGAGAAATAAGTCAGCTGGTCCAGCTCCTGCTGCTCATGGCGAGCGGGCGGCCAGATGTTGTTGATCACCTTGTCGATCATTCTGCTACCGGGCATGATCTGATGATAGCAGACACAGGTGCCCCCGGCAACAATATCTTTCTCCTCTGAGGGCGATCGTACGCTTCAGCTCTGGTAAGGATCAGCGGATCCGGTCTGGTCACAACGCAACTGCTCCAACTGATGGATGATCCTCGGAGAAACCCTGGCCTTATGCAGGAGCAGAAGATCCTCGACGCTGAGCAGGTCTTTTTGCAACCGCAGCCTACACCTTCGGATCAGGTCCTCAGGAAGTCCATTCTGCTCCATCTGGTCGACATCATCGGCCGTCGGACGACGTGACAGCTGCTGTACCCGGGCGATCTCATAACGAGACAATCTGACCTTCGGGCCTGCGGCTGACAAAGAAAAATAGGAAGTTTCAGGACCGGACCCGTGCTCTCCCGTTTCAACAGGCGCTGCTTTTCTACGCCTGAAGGAAAACAGCCTGGTCAGGCGTTCGGCCAGACCGACGGAAAGCTTCTTTTTACCAGCTGCAATCTTCACGAGAGTAGAGTAAGTATAGCAGCTTTGGCGGTCAGCTCGTCTTGGACAAGCTTTCGATGAAAACTCGGATCAGCTCCGGGCGTCGCTCACCGCCTACGTAGATCGCAGGAATCCTCTGACCGCGCGGAGTATGACAACGCTTGCAATCCTTGCGACCGGAGGTGTTCTCTTGATCGCAGTCACAAGACCAGAACGTCCGCTGTCCTTTGGTCTTCGGAGGGTCGATCAGCCCGCATTCTTTACAGACGGTGGTATCGCTGTTGATCATCTCGTAGCGCCTGAGCACGGCTTTATGCTCGCAGGTCTCACATTTGTCGAACAGGCGTGAGAACTGGGGAAAGCGGGAAACATAAGCCATGTCATCGGCCATTTTCTCTTTCCAGGTCATCGTGCTCATGGATAGATCATATCACAGATAGGCTTGTTTTGATATCAAACTGATGCTCTACTTCGGGGATGCCAATAATCGTATCGGCATCGTGCGCTCGATCAAGATCAGGAGGAGATGGCATCCCGCCCTGAGCCGAAAACGGACGTACTGCTCGACCTGTTGGCCGGAGATTGTGGTAAAGGCAAGATCACCGATTATCTGGCCGACGATTATGATGCTGTGGTCCGTTTCCACGGGGGCAACAATGCCGGTCATACGATCAAGGTCGGTGACCAGACCTACAAGTTGCATCTGGTTCCATCTGGGGTCGTTCATCCGGGGACGCTGGCGGTGATCGCCAATGGCGCGGTCGTCGATCCTTTCTTCCTGACCCAGGAGCTGGATTATCTCACTGAGGCCGGGATAGATTATCAGCAGACGCTGAAGCTGTCTGATCGTGCCCATATCATCCTTCCTTACCACCGTGCTCTGGATTGCATCCAGGAGGCCCGTCGCTCAGCCGGCGACAAGATCGGGACGACCAAGCGCGGGATCAGCCCCTGTGTCAGTGACAAGGTAAATCGCAAAGGCCTACGGGTCCAAGATCTGCTCCTGGATCGAGATCGTCTGGAGGCGCGATTACACAAGGTGCTCGACACTCGTTTTCGCAACGAGTTGCAAGACAGCCTTGACCAACTTGATCTCCCTGATGATGAGCAAGCTTTCATTCGCGAGAGTCTCAATGTCAGTGCTTTGGCCGACAAGTACCATCAGATCGGCCGTCGCCTGGCCCCGTATATCTGCGATACGTCGTTGCTGCTCTGGAGGCTACTCGAAGAGGGCAAGAGCGTGCTCTGCGAAGGGGCTCAAGGTGTCATGCTCGATCTCGACCACGGCAACTACGAGTTCGTCACCTCTTCCAATATCTTGCCTGGCGCGGTCAATATCGGAACCGGAATTCCGGTGACGGCGATCCGCGACATCTACGGAGTGATCAAATCATTTCCGACCCGCGTCGATAGCGTCGGCCCGTTCCCGACCTATGATACCGGAGCTGTCGCCGAGGACATCATCGAGCGCGGTCTCGAATTCGGAACGACGACTGGTAGAAGACGCCGGCTCGGATGGCCTGATAACGTCGCCTTGCGCTATGCTGCCCGTCTGACCGGGGTGAACAAGCTGGCGGTGACCAAGCTCGACGTCCTGAGCACGGTCAAGGAACTGAAGATCGCCACCGCCTACAGGCTCCCTGACGGCAGTGTGATCGATGATTATCCCTCGAACGCTGCCATCCTCGACAGCGTAGAACCGGTCTATCAGACCATTCCCGGCTGGGATGAAGACATCAGCAAGGTCAAAAGCTTCGATGAGCTACCCGAAGCAGCCAAGAACTATCTGCAGATGATCGCCGATGGTGCCGGTGTCGAGATCACCCTGATCGGTGTCGGGCAGGAGCGCTCGCAGATCATCGAATGCTCGGTGTTACCGCGTTAGAGCAGTTTCACGCCGTCCCAGTCTCCGGCACGGATGATGGCGTATTTACCGGGCCAGGTCTCACGTCCGACTTCGGTCCAGCCATGCTCGCGGCCCAGGATCCTCTCGGTTTCAGTGGAAATCTTTGATTTCCCTTGAAACTCTGGGCGGCCCTGGTTCCTCGGGCGGCCCCATTGTGCCAACTCTGACAGTTGCATCGGGCCGGCATCCAGATGCCGCTCCAACTCTTCGATCACCGGTTGCAGCTCCGGCTTCTCGACTGAAAGCTCGCGCAGGTGAAACAGCATCGCCGCGCCAAGTTCCTGACTGTGACCCTGTTGGATCAGATCCAGGTCGTCCTGATCTGGCGCATGCCGGCGAGGATCAAAGTCGAAGCCCATCGTCGCCCAGGCATAGCTGCCGATGTTGACCGCGTGCACGCTGAGCTCATTGACGTCGGTCTGCTCGGCCTCAGCCTCCAAGGCTCCGACCAGCCTACTGATGAACCCTTGTCCGGTTCGCAGGTCATCTCTGTGTTCTGGATGATCAGGATGCTGGCGCAGGTCAGCAGGGCCGAGTTGGATACCGAGTGTATGGTCAGGCCGTAGGTAGACATGGATGCCGAAATCCCCGACCTTGTTCCCGTCTGGATCACTGATCTCGGTGTAGAGGCTTGTCGTTTGCCCATGCTCCCAAGGATTAGGTAAGCCAGAGACACTGTCGGGTATGGTGATGCTCAACCCGGTCTGGGGATCGGTGTAGTTCTCGAAGAAGCGTTGCCATAGCTCAGGGGAGCTGCCGGACAAGGCGGCAAAGACCTGGTCCGGGTCCTCATTCCGATGCCAATAGATCTGCTCGATCAGATCATGGTCTTGATGTGTAGGCTCATGCACCATCGCCTCCAACCGTTGCCGAAAGGCGCTCTTGTGTGTCCTCGGCAGAGGATGCATGGTGGTCTCGGTAGCTGCTCCTCGGCTCATGTCTGGATTATACGATCGACAGAGCGGCTCGCAGACTTCTGTGCTAAAGGCCGTCGAGGCCGATCGCCCGCTCCCAGCCATCCCGCGTGCTCAGGAGCGTCGACTACGCGTCTGTCCGGCGGCTTTGCAGGCCTCACACTCAGGGCAACGATGCGTCGGGCGCTTACGGGCTCGGCCTCGCTCCGGCATGGTCAGTTTCGCCCCGCAGGCAGGTGTGGCCGTGAATATGCTTGAAGTGGAGCCTTCCGGAAGATCAGGCAGGAACAGGTGCGCCTCGTCTGTGAGTTTCCCGGTCTCATTGTCTGAACCACGCAACCAGCGATACCAGTCGTTGACGGTCTCTTCTTTGACCGGATCAGACTGCCGTAGTCCTTGCTCGACCTGCAGCTGCTTGCAGGTCTCGAAAGCCTTGCCTTGGCTTTTCCCTCTATAACGGCTCCTGTCGACGTAGGTGCCGTTGATGTTCTCGATCAGCTGCTCGGCCTGTTCAGCTGACATCTGCGGGACCGGAGCTTCGAGCTCGAAGTACTTACGTCCAAGGAGAGCTTCCCAGGCACGTTCCGGATCGGCGATCATCATCTCGGTCAATCTTGTCGTTGCCAGTTGGTAGGTGAGCTTGCTCTCAAAATCGGTAAGACTCTCCTCGAAGCCCGCGTAATCGGGTTCGCTCTCGCCCTCCAGGTATTCACGCGCTCTGATGGTCGCTTCGGCGCGCATTTCCTGGAAGCTTTGCGGATCGTAGAAATCAGGGTCTGGATCGGTGGAGACCGATGGATGATCATGGCCGAGCGCCGCACATTTCTTACACAAGCGGACACCATCCAGATCGTCGGCGGTATCACCATCGGCCACACGTTTCCAGTCACCTTTATCGGCGTATCGCCAATCATGTTGAGCGTAAGCATCTTCTTTTATCTTTGTCCCACACAGAGCAACATTCCCGCCTTTGTCGGTGAAGAGATGCAATACATGACTGCGCTTGAACCAACGGACACGGAGATCATCACCGTTCAAGACCTGATGCAGGCCTTGCGCCGGCGAACGATACCAATCACGCTCGCACTGATGATCCAGGATATTTTCGGACAAGCCGAGGAAAGCCTGCTCCCAGGCCGGACCATGCTGATGAGCCTCATCCAGGACCTGGATCGCCTGATCCTTGGTCATCATCGACAACATCGGAAAATCATCGACCCGATCCGGAAACTCGACCACCCGTCGGGCCAGCTCCTCGCCGATCACCCCGGAACGCTCTCTTTCCAGAAAGGCCAGAGGCAGGCCGAGGCGCAACTCGCCGAGATCGTCACCGTCGATGAACGCCTGACGCAGTTCTTCGGCGGCTCGCTCTGCATCCAGTTTCCGGTCATAAAAGCTTGTCGTCAGATCGTGGGCATGCTCAAAGGGCAGATGCTCGGAGAAGATCTCCATCACGGCTTGAAGTCGTACCGGATCAGTGTCCAGATCATCACGAGTATGTTCGAGCACGGAGACAGCTTCGGACCAATCTTCCTCATTCAATGCCGCAGTGATATCATCTGCCGCTGCCTGAAGCCGGTTCTCACGAGAAGACTGACTGGAAGCGGCAACTGCTCCGTAAAGAATCTCATCAGCGCTGGTTCTGGATGCTATGTCGATGACGGTGTTGCTGTTGCTACCACGAGCCATATGCCCAGGATACAACGCCGGCGTAGGCCTTGCTTGAACTTGGCAGCGTCGTGCGCATCTGGTCAATCGCAGAATCAGACAGATAGGCGCTGATCATGGCATTCCGACAGGCTGCGCAGCTGGATGCCGGCCTGGTACTTCCATGTCATCATCTTTTGATGATCAGGCGCATCATCAAGCAGCTTGGCACTTATGGTGTCGAGTAGCTCTACGTCGTCATCACACAGGATGAAGGACTCACCGGCCTCGACCAGTTTCTTTGCCTGAAGCAGATATGACACCACCAGCATTCTGTCGTTGAGTATCTCTTTCCAGGCATCGTCATTGCGGATCTCGCCGGCGGCGGCAGCGAACCAGGAGACATCAGCTGGACAAAAAATGCAGAACCCACTCTGCTGCCTCTCAGCATCCGATGATCGAGAGCGAGAGTGCTCACCGTAGAGAATCTCCCGAAAGTTAGACATTGCCGGCACTCTTTGCCTTGGCCCGATCTTCTTGTGCCGGAAGATGCCGGAGTTGGATCTGGGCGTATTCACGATGCCGGCGACGAGCAGATCCGGCCAGACCTTCCAAGGTTTTGCGTAATAGCTCCCAGCGCGGCTGGTAGCCTTCTTGACTGCGACGGCCGGCGAATCCGGCAGCAGCGGCCGACTTGCGTAGGGAGTTGCATCTATGGCAGGCGAGCAGGCAGTTCTCGACGGTCTTGCGGCCGCCTCGATTACTTGGGCAGAGATGCTCTACGGTTGCGTCCTCAGGCCAGACCTGATGGCCGCACCAGACGCAGCGGTCTTGATCACGCTCGATCAGAAAAGCCGTGGTCACCCGTGGGCCGTCATCCATATGAAAAACATAGAGCAAACGACCAGCTTGCCTTCGACGGTCCCGGCTCTTTCCGGTAACTCAGCTCTGATCCAGGCCGACAGGTGGCACCGGGATCTCCGGTAGTGTCTCTTCCGGAGGCATCAGCCGGAACTTGTCACCGAGGACGAGATCGAGCTTGGCACCTGCATCCCAGTCGATAGATGGCTTCGGGGTATCGTCCCAGTCGGTGATCACGCCTTGATCTCCAGGTTGGGGAGCGCGCGGATTCTGCTCCTCCCCGCTCAGGGCCTCCAACAGCTCGACACGGGTACCGGCCGGATACATCAGCTCAAGCCAATGCTTGTAAGCGCTGTTGCTCGGATCGTAGGAGAGGCGATTACGGCTGATGTCGAAGATATCCTCCAGATCAGCCTCGCTGAGGCCGTATGTCTTGGCCATCGAAGAAAGGCCATCCTCATCTCCATCGTCCTGCAACTGGTCGAACTCGTCAAGGGTAGGCACGGTCTCGCGGGCCTTACGGATCGCCAAGGCATGATCTCGCTCGCGGACATACTCATTCCAGACCCGGATCGCATTGCGATGAGCTTGATCGGCAAAAGCTCCATAAAGAATGTTGTCAGCCGAGGTACCAGGCTCGGCATTGGAGCGCGGCGAAGCAGGCTTGGTGTCGATGGCGGTTTCTCTTTGCCCGGGCATGAACCCAGTTTATCAGCTTCCAGGACAACCTGAGACTTTCATTGAAACTACCGGATTCATGGGTTTTTCTGTTTCGCGGGCTGCCGGCTCCTTCGGCGCGCATTGGCCTTTATCTTCTCGGTTCCGGCTCGGCCACGGGTGATCGCCTCGGCGACCAGCTTCTGTGTCTCTTCCTTGAAACGAGCGAACTCGGCATCATCGGCTTTCTGCTGAAGCGCGTTCATCGTCTGCTGTAGTTCCTCCAAGGTCAGCTGATCCAGCTGGTCTTGGAGTTCTTTGATCTGATCAAGCTGTAGTCTGCCTTCGGTCCCTCGTGGAAAGGTCCCGTAAAGAATCGATTCGCCGCTGATCTCTCCGCTGCCTCGAGCCATGGGCCAAGGATAGCTTGCCATCGTACTGGTTTCCGCCCCTTGGCTAGAAGCTGATCAGATGAATGTACAGTTCTTACCCTGGAAGACGATGGAATACCCAGTAGAAGCCTTCAGCAAGCCTGAGCAACTATTATTGAAGCCGCACTTCAGCAATCTTGATCGTCCGGTCTTCGCCATAGACAACTTACCGGAGGCGGTCAAGGGAGCGCTGTTCGCCCGTTATTCTCGTTATCAAGGCACACTCAGGAGACTGTTCATCGACGAGTTCCTGGATGCTTCCTTGCCGGCCGCACGTCCGACCGACGGAAAGGAAGGCACCCGCGCCGCCAAGCTGTATGACACGGTATTTCTTGGTTATGGCGATGATTCCGTGGCTCAACTTGGCGGCGCGCATCTGGCCTGTGAATACGCTTCCAACATCATCACCAAACTGCTACAGCGTGGCCGACTGGCGGCTTATCTGGAGCAATCGACCCGCTACATTCCTTTTGACGATAAGATGAGCAATGGGAACTACCGTTATTATCGCGATCAGGATCTCGGCCCTGAGTTCGCGGCAGTGATGGATCAGCTGTTCAGCACCTATTCGCGCTTGATCCCGGTACTGAACAGCTGGGCCGCCGAAGAATGGCCGCGTAGAGCCGATCAGCCTGAGCGGGCCTGGGAGACCTCGATCAAGGCCAAGTCCCTGGATCTTTTGCGAGGGCTGCTGCCGGCCGCAACTTTGAGTCATGTGGGCATCTTCGCCTCGGGGCAGGCTTATGAGATGCTGGTGATGCGGCTGATGGCCTCGCCGCTTCCAGAAGCCAGGGCCTACGGGCAGATGATCCTGGAGGCGCTGCAGACTGTGATCCCGAGTTTTCTTTCGCGGGTGGAACGTCCGGATCGCGGCGGTGAGTGGATCAACTACTTCGAGCGGCGGCGCCTGCAGACAGAAGAGCAGGTACATAGGTTTGGCCTCGATGCTCGCACTGATCAGGATCGTGGTCCTTCTGTGGAGCTGATTGACGTAAGAGGCGATGAGGCAGAGCTTCTGGCCTCTTGCTTATATGAACAGGCCGGGTTGCCGCAGAAGCAGATCAACGCCGCGATAGCGGGTATGGACGCCGAAGAGCGGCGTCGACTGCTGGCCGCTGTGGTCGGTGATCGCAAGAACCGGCGACATCGTCCTGGGCGCGGTTTCGAGGTCTTGAGCTATCGCTTCGAGATCGTCTCCGATTATGGAGCCTTCCGTGATCTGCAACGACACCGGATGCTGACCTGTGAGTGGCAGGCATTGACCCCGGATCTCGGAGCTGACATCCCGGAAGAGATCCAGGCAGCCGGGGCAGGTGATGATTATCGTCGAGCCTTGGAGATCTCACACGGTGAATACGAGCGTCTCTGGTCTCAAGGACAGGCCGAACTGGCTCCGTATGCACTCTGTCTCGGATATCGGATCCGCTACCTGATGGATATGAATGCTCGTGAGGCGATGCAGCTGATCGAATTGCGCTCAGGCGATCAAGGCCACCCGACTTATCGTGCTGTCGCTCAACAGATGCATGAGCGAATCGCAGAAGTCCATCCTGCTGTCGCCGACACGATGACCTATGTCGATCATTCCAAAGAACCCCGGCTGGAGAGGATCCTCAGCGAGATCCGCTCACATCACAAGCTTCAGGCAGCTGACAGCCAGGAATGATCCTGGACGATCGCCAAGGAGCCTCATCGAGAATGACCGTCGGCTGAAGGTCAGATGATGATATTCACTGCGGCGACCAGAAGGATCAAGAGGATCGTCGACATGACGATCGTGTAGATCAGGCTCAGCTTCTCGCTACCGCGAAGGTAAGTATCGTAATGGTTGGAGTAATCAGCTTTTTCCAGCTGATCTCTTTGTGTCTGGGTCATATTCATCTTGTTATTTATAACAGAAAATAGTGTCAGATACAGTCATTCACAGCTGAAAAGAGTGTGAGAACGGCCACACAGACAGGCCCCGGATGACCAGGGCCTGTCAGATGATCTCTGGATTCTCAGCGTTCACCTTTTCTTTCGCAAATTTCAGATCTGCATCAAGATGGGTGAAAGATGCTTGCTTACGCTGATGAGACGTCGCTTGCATCTGATGAAGTTCCTGATAGAAGTTCATTGCTTACCCTGACCATGTTCCCGTTTCAATCAGGAACCATGATTTCGCTTAGCGGTCCTGAAAATCTCTACCGGCCTCGGGCGGACCGAAACTCCTAGAACAGAACCTGCCCGTATCTCGCCGGTATCGGATAAGCTGGAGCAATGTCGGATGCTCCCATGTTTGCCAATGCCGTCCTTGGGTATCGTTGCTGGAAGGTGGACGATGCGGGCAAGCTGAGGCCATTATATCTTGATGATCAGCCTTGGGAGCCAGGTGTCAACCAGGCTGAATGCCTGGCCAAGATCACGTCGGTCTCTCATCCTGCTCCGGATCCGGATTGCGATTGTGGCTTCAACGCCTATCATAAGCTGAAGACCGCGCGCCTGCATCTGCTGCCTGATCCACGCGGGAACAGGCCTCGGGCAGAGATCATCGGTGCTGTCGCCGGAAGAGGCAACATAGAGGTTCATCATGCCGGCTGGCGTGCCGGCGAGGCCCAGATCATCGGCCTGCTGGACATGGGCAAGAAAAGCCGCTCGCGGATGATCGCCGACAGATACCAGGTTCCGCTGTTTCCTACCGGAGCCGAGCTGGAGAAGCATGCACGACGATTGGCCGCAGCTGTTCCTGAGGATCTGCTCCCGCCGGGAGAGACGCTGACCAAGGCTCAGGTTCAGGCAGCCAAAGCTGTCGCCGGCCGGCTGAACAGCTTACAGGAGGAGGTCGATGAGCTCAAACTGCGGCATATCTGGGCTCGCATCCTCGGTTTTACCCAGGCCGGCAAGAACAGCTAGTCGGTGCCGGCTTTGAGTAAGAACAGGACGAAAACAGCAGTCATAAAATCGGCGGTACTGTCTTTTCTGTTGTATAGTCAAATTGACTATAAATAAGAGAGAAGATCTTTTACACGAAAGGAAACGATCATGCCGACAGAACTACCGATGATACAGACGGGGCTTTCTACGCAAATCTCAGATTTTCAGGCACCTCAGACTGGCACTGAAATGCAAGAAAAACTGGATCCGGAAACAATCGCTGAGCTGAGCGCTCGTGCCCGCGATCTGGCCGCCGAACGCGATGCCATCATCCTGGCCCATAACTACCAGCTACCGGAGCTGCAAGACCTGGCCGATTTCGTCGGCGATTCCTTGCAGCTGTCGCGTGAGGCAGCGAAGACAGACGCGAGCGTGATCGCTTTCTGTGGAGTGCATTTCATGGCCGAGACCGCATCTATTCTTTCTCCGGACAAGACGGTCCTGATCCCCGACCTCGCCGCCGGTTGCTCGCTGGCCGATTCGATCACCGTCGATGATCTGCGCAAGTGGAAGGATGAGCATCCGGGCGCAATCGTGGTGATGTATGTGAACACGAGCGCCGAGATAAAGGCCCTGACCGATTATTGCTGTACTTCGTCCAATGCTGTGGCCGTGGTTGAACATATCTGGAAGGAGCATGGTCAGGACACGGAGATCTTGTTCGGACCTGACATGTGGCTCGGGGCTTACGTCGAGCGTAAGACCGGGCTGATCGATGACCCGGAGCGCCGTTCCCACTTTCACGTCTGGAGCGGATCATGTCATGTGCATGCCGGTATCCGGCCAGCCGACATCACCGATATGCGTGATCAGCATCCTCGGGCCGAGTTCTTGATTCACCCAGAGTGCGGTTGCTCGACCCAGGCGATGGAGTATGTTGCCTCTGGTGACATATCTGCTGATAATGTGCGGATGTTATCGACATCGGGGATGATCAAAGCTGTCGAGGACGATCCTACCGGCGAGTTCATCGTCGCCACCGAGACCGGCATGCTGCATCCTCTACGCCAGGCGGCTCCGCAGGCGAAGTTGATCGAGGCCAACCGGATGGCAGTGTGCAAATACATGAAGATGATCAATCTGCAAAAACTGGTTGACGGCCTGGAAAAGATGCAGTTCGAGGTAAAGGTCGATCCGGAGATCGCAGCCAGGGCGCAGCTGCCGATCGACCGAATGGTTGCCATCGGCTGAAAGCTACTGTCGGCAAGGTGATCTCTCCGATCTGCCTTATCATTCTTGCATGATCAAATATGATCGGACCACAGGCGGGCACAAACGGCTGGTGCTGACGAAAGCGCAAGTGCTTCAGACCGCTGTCTGCGATGGCTGCGGTGCCGATCTGTTGCATCCATTGCGCTCAGCAAGTGCCGGTGATCGTGCCGCTGAGGAAGCGGCCAGAAAGCAAGGAGCTGTCATCGAGAATGATGCGATCATAGATGCTGCCAGCTTCGATTACGGTGCCGGTTATCTCAGTCCTTGGGATGGTGACAGTTGGCATGCTGATCTTTGCCCGGAATGTGCCCTGAAGGTCAAAGACCTGATCAACCAAGGAATCGGGCCGGGAGTGCAGACGGAGAACGATCAGTGGGGGCCGGCAGGTGATGAAGACTGGGCCTACACGGCTCCTTTCTCCGAGGAGCTGATCGCGCGCTATCATGGCCAGGCCGCCTGTCGTTATCATACTGATCAGACCCTGGTTCTGACCGAAGACGGGCTGGTTTGTCCGCTGGAGTATTGCGACGAGAACTATTGGTACGTCGGTAAAGGACAGTTCGACGTGCTTGTATCTAAGTAAGTGAGTAAGAAATAAATGTGATACCGTGTATCTTTACTGGGCTATCGGTGTTATCTATAGTATGGAACAGCTGATGACAAACATGAAATCATTACTGCACAGTATCTCTGATCGGGTTCGCGGTCTCGTCCGCCATTGATCTCAGCATGTCGGTCGGCGCCCGGTCTCCGAGATCCAGGTGATGCTTCGCGGTAGCTCCAGCGCGCCCGCCGGTACGCTTACAGATCCTGGTGGTGAATCCATGAAACTTACTTTGACCGGGCTGCTCGGAAGACAGGCGATGACGGCTTGTCCGTCAGCCTGGATGATCTCGCGTGGCTCATGTGGGGCAACCAACAGTCCATCGGCATACCATAATCCTCTTCGTAGCCTCTTATCGAGATCCCAGACGAAAGAGCTCTGTTCGTCCGCATCAGCATCTCCATCGGCTTTGGCCTGATCGGCCTTGGCCTCCAGCATGTCAAGGAGCTTACGATTGAGCTTGATCCGGACATTACGTGGATTGGTGACCTGAGCAGATCCGGTATTCGGGCCTTGGCCAGGAAGATGGTTCGGCAGCGGCAACAGAATGACTTCTTCTCCGGTCTTCAGTGGAACCGGTAGGTTCTTGATCGGACGATAATACTTATACTGGCCTGCTGCCTCCAGAGGCTTCAGCTTACATTGCCGGGCCTGGACACCCAGCAGCAGTTCTTGTCCATCATTGTACTCGGCCAGATCCAGCTGCACCTGATCATGACCGAGGAGCAGCTCGTATTTCTCCAGGTCTTGATCAGGTGCCACACCTGGACGAGCATCACTGTCTGCGACCGGAAGCTCCAGCAACACCGGGACCCCGGTTTCCTTGCCCTTCGCAAGCAGCTCCTGTAGCTTTTTCACCGCCGGAGAAGCTTCATCAAGTCCACCAAGCATTTTTCCTTTCAACTGGATGATGACCTTACCGTCCGGATGCGGAGCATGGAATACCTCTGTCTGTCGGGTCACGTTTCCACCCATGTGCTGCTCGACGATCGGCTTCCAGTTGATGTAATCATACTCTATCGAGTAGTTGATATAAGGGTGGTCGCGTAGGATCGGCCCTGGCGGGGTCCAGCCGGGAGAAGAACTACGCGGCTCTGTGTTCCCATACAGGATGTCTGAAACTGTTCCTTGGCCACGACCCATGCTGACAGTCTAGCATCGCAAGGGTTTGCCTGCGCATTCTCAGCTTCTGCGACCGGCAAAGACCCAGGATGCTTCTTTCTTCGTCAGTTCGAGCTTGCGACACCGCTGGTAAGCTGGTCCAGTTTTGCCGATAATCTGACAGCTTGCTGATGGCGGGTTTTGTTCTGCTGATCGCGTTGTGCCCGTTCAGCTGTCAGTTCAAGCTCCTGCTCCTTCTTGGCGGCGGCCAGTTTCTGATCACGGAGAAGCTGTTGTTCTCGATATTGCTCGCTGCCGATGAAGGCCCGGACCTGGTCGATGACGGCCTCTCCATGTGAGAGGATGAAATCACTGGAAGGCGTATCCGGGCGCGTCGGTAAGCTTGTTTTCGCCGGAAGCAGACAGACATCGTTGATATTGTGCTCCCGGACACCATCATCAGATCCTGTCTCGGTCAGCTGATAAACACGCAGGTAATCGGCACGAGGCGATGCCGGCAGATCATGCCCGATGATATAATCTTGTCCATCCAGCTGTAGCGGGCACTCGGTCCCTGGCTCCAGGATACCGGCAAGATACGAGCTGATACGCTTGACCGTCACCGCTGGAGATCGACTGATGCTCGCGCGGGCCTCGGCGAGCTTACGTCGCCGCTTGACTCCGGGCAAATGCTCCTTGAACTTGATGGCCATGCAGAGATTATAGCAGCTCCGTCCGTCTGGAGCTGAACTACTTGACGAGCCTGCCTATACTGCTTTTCAACGAGTGTGATTACCATCATCGACACCCGGAGGTGGATCTCGATGATGGTAGGTCAGCTTCCCGTCCATCAGCTCGCGGGTGGCATCGCCGACAGCATTGATCCCAGGACTGATGACCGGCAGCTGCGAAGCATCATCAAAGACATCCTCTGTTTCTTGCCGGGCTGCGACTATCTGCCGGGCGCGCTTGCCGATCATGATCACAGCGGTATATCTGGAATCCGTCTGTTTCAGTATCTTGTCCAACTGATTTCCGCGCCCGAGCTGGTCTTGGTTACCCATACATAAATCATACTCTCAAGATGGTCAGCGCAGTCGGTTTGCCATCAGGACATGTGAGCGAGATTGCAAAAATAAAAATTATTTAGAGGGTAATCGGGGTCCGGTAGTGTGACAAGTGCTAGGTTAGCGATATGGGCAAGCTGATCACATCGATAACAGTGGTAACATTGTTGGTCGGCATGATCATCGTAACCTCGGCGACCGCAGCCCCGAAGATCGGTATCTCCAACAATGTTGCAGTCGCTGTCAATAAGAAGCTTCAGAAACAAGAGGCGCTGTTCAAGAAGAAAGTCTGCCACGTGGCCGAGACCGCCATTTTCTGGGAGCAGCCTTACCTGGGTGATTTCTCCGACAGTCTCGGCACGCCTCCACCGACACCAGAACAGATGACCGATGCCGGTAATGACCTCTTTCAGATCGTCACCATCCAAAAGGATGCCACTCGGCGAATGCGGGCCATCCAGGCCCCGCCAGGACAAGGCAAGATCTGGCAGAGATATTTTCCGACCGAGTTCTCGATCCTGAAGGTCGAGACTTTGGCATCGCGTTTGCTGCTCCGGCATGATTACGATCAGGCCAATGTGGTCGCCAGACGGACGAAACCCAAAGTACAACGCCGCCAGAAGATTTTGCATCTGCTTGGTTTCAATCAGCAGACCTGTAATGGAATAGACAGGTGATCGATTTTCTTGTGTCTTCCGGTCGGCGACGATAATGATCTTATAGTCTGAGCATGCCACTTATTCCTATGGTCGTCGAGCAGTCCGCCCGAGGCGAGCGCTCCTTCGACATCTACTCCCGCCTGTTGAACCAACGGATCATCTTCCTCGGAACTCCGATCGACGATCAGGTAGCGAATCTTATCGTTGCGCAGATGCTGCATCTGGAGTCTGAGGACCCTGACAAGCCGATCAGCCTTTACATACACAGTCCTGGTGGCAGCGTATCAGCCGGCCTTGCTGTAGCGGATTGCGCTAATTTTATCAAATGTCCCGTGCAGACAACAGCATTCGGACTGGCAGCATCGATGGGAGCTTTTCTTCTGGCTGCGGGAGAGCCAGGCTCCCGATTTGCTCTTCCTAATACTAAGGTTATGATTCATCAACCGTCTGGAGGCTTCGAGGGCCAGGCAACAGATATCGAGATTCATGCTCGCGAGACGCTGAAGGTCAAGGCTCAACTGAATAAAATGTTGGCGGACTTTACAGGGCAGACAGTGGAGAAAATCGCTGAGGATACTGAGCGAGATAACTTCATGAGCGCAGCCGAGGCCAAAGAGTATGGCATCATCGACAAAGTCGTCGAGCATCACTAAGGCATAAAGGCTTTTAGCTCAGGTTTCAGCTGCAAGGCTACCATATGTATTACGGGGCAGCCGCAATGAGAACGTGGCGGCCGCGAACCATGGCCCTGTCATGTGCTATGATCCACTGATGTCGGCTGACTTGTATCTGCATGTATTCTCTGATGGAGAACTGAGTGAGAAAGATTTTCAGTTCTATTTTGCCGAGACCTTCGGCTCCAGATGGGGGCCGCCTGAGGATCATCTCCAATGGCAAGAACATCAACAGCTTTATTCGTTTGATTACTATACCGATGAGAGCCGGGAGCCGGCTGATAACCGGGAGCGCCGGTTGGCCTATGAACGCAGTCGAGAGCTGATCTTGGCCACTCCAGGCATCTGGCTCGGCGGGTACTCCTCGTTGAAGGCAGCGATCACCGGTGATGACACATACATGCCACGAGCATTGGATCGTATCGAGCAGCTATTGAAGGAGCGGCTGCCATTGATCACTCCCGCGTTGATCGATCAGTTGATCCATTGCTACACCAGCAGCGCACCGCAGATCTTGGCGCAAGGTTTCAGCCATATCCGCCAAGCTAAAAGAAAAGATCGTGGCGGCCCGGCGCGCTCTCCTCGATTGAAATATAAACTGGCTGATTCGAGGCAGGCTCGTGAGTTCATGGAGCAGCATCTCGGCAAAAGAGCCTTCACCTTATGATCCCGGCCCTCAGCACAGGCAGCTGTGCCGGCACCGTCGATCGACCTGCTATGACTGCAACGCTTTCAGAGCCTCGGCGACACCATCAAGCTCATCGGCGACATCTGATGACAGTTTTATCGTCGCCTGCTGATCATACGGGGTTTCCCCGGAGTTGATCACAGCCAGGGTCCCATGATGCTGTAATACCAACTCAGGCAGGCTGCCGACCGGCTGAACCACCAGCGAGCTGCCGACACACAGCATCAGCCGGGCCTCCTGAGAGAGCGCGTAAGCACTGTCCATGGTATCGACCGGTAGAAGCTCACCGAACAGGACGACATCCGGTTTCAGCGGCTGGCGCAGATCGAAATCATACAGGCAGCTCGGACAATAAGGCACGCCATCATCTGATGCGAACAGGCTCTGCACCTGTTCGCGACTGAAGGTCTTACGGCAACGCGGACCTGGGCAGCTCAAGGTCCGTACCGACCCATGCACCTCATGGACCACTTGTGAGCCGGCACGCGTATGCAAGCCGTCGATGTTCTGGGTGATGATACCGGCAAGATAGCCCTGTTGCTCCAACTCGACCAGCACCTGGTGAGCGCGGTTGGGATCTATGCCTTCGGTGATGTCAAGCCGTTGTCTGTAGAAACGCCAGAAGCGCTCAGGATCATGCCGGAAGACGTCGATATGAGCGACCTCCATCGGATCATATTGCTCCCAGAGACCACCTTTACCACGGAAGTCAGGAATACCGGATGGGGTCGAGATCCCGGCCCCGGTCAGGGCGACGGTTCCGCCGGGACCGGCATCGATGATCATCTTGGCCAACTGTCGTTGCTCTGAGGTCATGATCCTATGATAACGCAAACGGAACTTTCAGAAAAAGTTCCATCAAGATAAGCCGGTGGAACTTTTCAGGAAAACAGAGGCATTCCTTGAAAATACATCGAAAGTCACCATGTTCCATTTTATCGAATTGTCGATGAAACAAGATGACCGAGCAGGCCCAGGATCAGATCACCTGCTGGACCATACGATTCTGCTCGACCAGATTGCGTACCCGCTTTCGCCAACCTTCGATCTGCGGGGTCGGGCCCCGCAACTCGAGATGGATCTGTAGCTCTTGCCCTTGGAAGCGAACGATCTTGGGCATCTCGTACTCGTTGATCTCCAGGCGCACGTCGACGTAGTCTTCTTCTATCTCACGGAGCTTGTCGGAGAAATGGAGTCTGGCCGGAGCGATGAAACTGGCTGTATAGTTGGCCAGCTGCGTGTTCTCCTCGTGGCTCTGTCGCAGCAGCTTGTTGATCTTCTGGTCATCAGGTCGTTCGTAGATCTGATCGATCCCGTATTCTTCGGGATCATACCCTTCGGTCTCTGCCTGGGTGGCGACATAGGCCCAGTTGTCTTCGGCCCGGTTCAGCTCTTCTTGAAGTGTGCGGACTTCTTCGGTTGCTCCATCGAGTGATCGCTGATAGATCTGGTCGCGCAGGTAGATGACACGAGCCTGGGCCTCGGCAAGATACTGGGTGATGTTCTTCGGACCGTTCATGCTGAAATGCTAATCCTTTCAGCGAGGTTCCGGATGGATTTTGCCGACCACCTGACAATGCTCGTGCGCAAACGGCCGTAAGAGTAGGTTCCGAACATGAATGATGAACTACAAGGTAAGAAGGTCGCGTTCATGGTCTCCAACGAAGGTGTCGAGGAGGTAGAGCTGCGCAAGCCCTGGGAGGCTTTGGAGCAGGCGGGCGCCGAACTCACCCTGATCGCGCCGGTGCAAGGCATGGTCCAGGCTTTTGATCATCTGGATAAGGGTGGTGAGTATCCGGTGGATAAGGTCGTCGCCGACACAGATGTCGAGGAGTATGACTGTCTGGTGCTTCCAGGCGGTGTCGCCAATCCGGATCAGCTACGTACTGATGCCATGGCTATAAGCCTGATCAAGGATTTCTATACGGAAGGCAAGACCGTGGCTGCTGTCTGTCATGCTCCATGGACCCTGGTCGAAGCCGGACTGGTCAAGGACAAGACTCTGACCTCCTGGCCGAGCCTACACACCGACATCGAGAATGCCGGCGGCCATTGGGTCGATGAGCAGGTTCATATCGATGACAATCTGATCACCGCTCGCAAACCAGATGACCTGGAAGCTTTCGCTGATGCGATCATCGACAGTATCCGAGCGTTGCCAGAGGTCGAAGGAGACAGTCAGATCGCCATGGCTCCGGAGGAACAATCCGATACCGAGACCGAAGCAGCACCGATGAACGCAGCGCCAATAATGTGAGCACGTCCCAGACAGGGCGTCGAGTTCTGAGGCGATCAAGGCCTGTCTCAATCAAGCTCTTGAAGATGTGTGTTCTTTTGTTTCATTGAAAATCTGGGATTTTCAGGCAAATCTGAGATTTGCACTGAAATACAAGAAATATCGCTGCTTTTCTAAAAGTTCCGTGCACACATCTGCCTGCGAGCGATCACAGATCCAAGATAGTCTGATCACAGCCGAGCCGAGCAACTCCTCATAGCCCGGCAACTCCTTGTAGCGCTCATGCGGAACCAAGACCGCCGGGAGACTCTCATCCTGGGAGATCCAGGTCTGCCCTTGCTTACTGTCATCGACCATCTCGAACGATCGCTCTTGCAGGAACAAACGGATGCCTGCTGGAGTGATCTTGGTAAGGTCTACGCCGGCATCGACGTAGGGCAAAGAATGCGAACGAGAACGGGGCCTAGATCCTGCAGTCAGAGCGCTGTTTCCTCGAGCCATGAACTGATGATATGTCCTGTCTTCCATCGGAGCCTATTTTACCATAACTGCTGTTGAAGAGCAAAATCGACATCGACTTCTGGCTGTGATAAGCTGAGTTCATATGGCACGCGGAACCTCTGTAGACACCAGCGAAGGAATCACTTGTCGTTCTGCTGCCAAACCGCAATCTGTCGAACCGGATCAGTTCAGGGCAGCCTGGAGTGATCTCGGCAAACGGTTGGATACGGGCTATGCCGTTCTACGGGCGCAACGTGATCAAACTCCGTTCGGAACCGAGCAGCATTGGCGGCTGGTATTGAAGCTCCAGGGACTGGACAACGCGATAGAACTGTACAAACTGCTCAAAGACCGTAAGGACAGTGGTAATGACCCGGTCAAGGCCTGGAGAACTTATACTGATGCTGTCCGCCATGCCGACAAGAACCTGAACACCGGTAACGAGCTTACTGATCAAGCCTATCGGGCGGGTCTCCGGCTCGGTATCGATTACCAGCGTGGTTATGGAGCAGAGCTTGATCCGATCGCGGCCGGCTGAAAACGCTCTGATAGGCCAAGATGTGTTATCATCCATCCATGGCTCGCGGCAGCGGAAAAGAGCAAGGGGCACCAGTCGGCGGATTACGCCAAGACCAGCACGTACTGGAGCAGCTGACCTCCAATGCCGTAGACGTGCTGCCGGAGGGACAGCTGGCGGCGCAGCTCGATCAGCAGCGTCCGCTCAGGATCAAGCTCGGTATCGACCCCACGGCTCCGGATATTCATCTCGGACATGCCGTCGTCCTCGGTAAGCTGCGTCAGTTTCAGGATGCCGGCCATCAGGTGGTCTTGATCATCGGCGATTTCACCAGTCGCGTCGGCGATCCTAGTGGTCGTTCTAGCGCTCGTCCGATGCTGACCCCGGAGCAGATCGACAATAATGCCAGAACTTTCACAGATCAGGCTTTCAAGATCCTCGATCCTGACAAGACCGAGATCCGCTTCAACAGCGAGTGGCTGCAGATGGATACTCAGGAGATGTTCAACCTCCTGTCCCAGGCTACTGTCGCCCAGTTACTGGAGCGCAATGACTTCCAGGAGCGGATGCAGGCCAACAAGCCCCTGTCTTTGTTGGAGCTGGTATATCCCCTGCTTCAGGGCTACGATTCTGTCGCCGTCGAAGCAGATGTCGAGATCGGCGGCACCGACCAGAAGTTCAATCTGCTGCTGGGGCGGGACATGCAAGCTGCCTTCGCCTCAGCCCCTGACAAGCAGATGGCCTCAGGACAAGAGTTCTTCCAATCGATCATGACGATGCCGGTTCTACCTGGAACCGATGGGGTCGATAAGATGAGCAAGAGCAAAGGAAACTACATCGCCATCACCGATGACCCTGATGAGATGTTCGGCAAGACGATGAGCATTCCTGATCAGGTCATGCCTGATTACTACCGCCTATTGCTGAACCAGGAACAACCTGACATTGCCCCTGCTCTGGCCAAGCGCCAACTCGGTCGCGAGCTGGTCAGCCGGTTCCATTCTGCCGAGGCGGCAACCGAGGCCGAAGCAGCATTTGATCGCGTGCACGTCAAGCATCAGCCACCTGAGGAGCTGGAGCAGGTGGTGGTCTCCCGTGGGGAATCCATCCACCTGCCGGCGCTTATCGCAGAGCAGTTCGGGATCAGCAGAGGCGAGGCCCGTCGGCGGATCAAGGGTGGAGCCGTCAAGCTCGACGGGGTGAAGGTCGCAGCGGATACCTTGAACTTGGATGCCGATCAACTGGATGGTGTCGTGCTTCAGGCCGGCAAGCGACAATATGTACAGTTGCAAGCACAGGGATAGGAGCGCTTTCGGATGTGCACAAATCGCGGCGAGGCCGAAGGCGATGCTAGGATGGGTTCATGGCTCGCGGACAAGCAGGACCTGGTGCTGATGACATTCTCTACGGGCAGTTGCTGGGTGGCTCTGGGCGCTCGGCAAAGAAAGCCTCTGAAGAGCCCCAGATCGATCCGGTGACGGGGATGCGCATCCCTGAATGGTGGCCACGCAATCGTCAGATGGACATGAAACAGCTGGAACTATCCAACTTCTATGTGGATGTCAACGGGTGCACAGGCAGTGATTTCGTGATGATCAATGGCACCGAGATCCCGGATGGTTGGCGAGAAGCATCATGTCATGGTGAGGACGCGATGATAAATAGTACAGCTTCGACTACGCTCGCTGATATTTTCATAAATCGCTTTGAGGCATGCATGATCCCGGAACTGGAGCCAGAAGCAATCCATGATCTTCAGATTCGAGCGATCGCCGATACGGATCTTGAGATCACGGTCGATGGTATCTCAGAATGGCAACATAGAGAGTTCGCCGAATGGGTCCGGCCGGAGCAACTGGCTGCGGTAGAGCATCATGCGCCTGAAACAGGAAACTGGAAGTTCTTTCACAGTATCTACGATGACGATGTATACGGTCTGGTCTATATCAAAACCGATGATCAGCTGCCGCTGTTGGGTGCGGTCCATTTCGGAGATTACCACGACTATGGTTCGTGATCCTACGAGTGATTACTGCTAGCTCCAGTAAGTGAAGAGCATCGGACGCAGGTCTTTCCAGGCATCCTCATCGGCGAACACATCCAGATAGCGAACCAGGTCACGGATCTCATCAGGAACCAAAGGCGCTACCCTCTGCAAGGCCTCAGCATGATCCTTATAGCCCAGGGCCTGGGCGTACTCTTCCCGATCGCCATCAGTGTAGATCTTGGTGTCATTGCAGGAACGCACCCAGGGCATCACCTTGTCATCGAGCCTCTCGCCGCTGACGGTATCCATGTACGATCCCGACCAAGGATAGATATTATGTTTCAGCTGCTCCAGATGATCTCCGAAAGGCTCGTCACCGGCTGCCAATCCCTCGATGATCGCATCGATGACATCATCATAGCGACTCCAGTCGGGCATCGACAGCGGCTGAAAGACCAGCACATCCGGCAGTTCGCCTTCTGGAGACCAGGCATAGCAATCCTCGATCCAGCGGCGTGGATGCTTTTCCAGCATCTCGGCATCGGCTGCGAACCAGCGGTCCAGGCTCTTCGAATGCCCGTTTTCGCCGAGCCAGCGCGAGTAGGTCTGTGCATCACCTTGGACCTCGTATTCGAAGACCGCCGAAGAAGTATTGATCCGTGGATCCGCGATCTCATCGGCATCATCGAGCTGCATTTTCAAGCCGTAGCCGAGGAACTTGTGCAGGCGCGTGCTCATGCTGAAGATCATAGCATAGTCGGGAGATGATGTCAAACACGACGTCTGCAGTCGCCTACGGCCTTGCTCAGAACATATGCATATGACTGCGGCTTATTGTTATGCCTTGCTCCGAAGCCGATACATTTCAAGAAAGCGTTGCTGAGCGGCCTCTTCTCCGAGGCGGGCGAACCAGTCGCGCAGTCCTGGCGGGTAGGTCCGCTCCTGACGGACGACCTTTGTTCTTTCGCCCTGATCTGTTTTCTTGCGGACCCAAGGCATACTGATCCCGCCGAGCAGATCACCAAGATGAAGCTCGGTATTCACATGCGTATTCGTCCCCGAGTGCCACTCCCCGGCCACCTGATGTTCATCATTGTGGACGCACCAGATCAGACCTACGACCGAGTGATGCAGGACACCGACCTTCCAGCGTTTGCGCGTATCATCACGCCATTTCTTCTCGGTCTCTGCCTCATTTCGTGATGCCTGCCAAGCCGGGTGATTCGGGTCATGGGCGTTGGCATACCAGTCGCTCTCGATCAAATCCCATCCGGTCATCCTGTCGATCACCGCCTGGGCCTGTCTCAGCACCTCTGCAAGTTCACCGTTCTCAGCAGCTTCTGAGGCAGTCAGGCTCATGTCCAGGGTGGGCAGACCTTGATAATGCTTCTGCTCTGCCTGGGCAAGCTGCTCCTCCTCGTCGGGGTCGAACTGATGCAGGTCTCCATAAAGGATGGTCTCGGGATCAGGAGCAGCGGTTTGTTCCATACGATGATGATAGCAGCTTGTCAGGAGAAAATCAATCAGCCCGATCATCGAGGATCTCGTCCAGATAGCTATAAAGCCCTGGAGGCATCAGCTCCTGATCCTCAACTTCCAACACGAGCTGTCCCAGATCGGCATTCCGCGAACCGGTGGCCCGAGAGCTGAAATCCTTCTTACCTGAGATAGCTGCATAAGTAAGGCCGAGGACCTCGCCGAGTGTATCACCGATGAAAAGCTTCTCGCTCTGTTGATAGGAATGCGATTTGAACTGATAAGGACGATTGCAGACGCTCCATGAAGTGTTTTGCTCGCGTGCCGGATAGACATCATCAACATGGGTTTTCAAGATGCCGATCTCCCAACGCAAGGTCACGCATCGTTGCCACTGCCGGCGGGCACGAGCGATATCCACATTCATGGTCTGCTCGTCATGTTCGGGATGGTCAGGATATAGAAAAGGCAAGAAGCTCTCCGTACGTATCTTGTCCCAGCCGGTCATCCTGTCGATCACCTGCTGGATCTTGTCCAACTCAGAAAGAAGATTCCGGCAATCCTGAGGACGTAGGCTCATGTCCAGGCTCGCTAGCCCGCTGAAAGGGCTGGGGACATCACCACGCTGATGCGGGCCGTACAAGATCTCAGAGCTGTCACCTTCAGCAGACACATATGAAGTGTATCATCTTTGCCCGCTCCAGGCCAGAAGGGAGAAGGTCCCCGTGGGGCGACCGAAGCACCGCTCAAAGGTGGCCGTGCTCGATCCGAAAGGAGCATAATCAGATCATGACCACGACCAAAGAAGCTGTCTGGAAAGCAGGGCTGAAGACGACCATACTTCTGGCATCCCTGGCCGGTCTTCTCGTCGCCATTGGTTTCCTGATCGGCGGGCCAGGAACGGCAGCTGTCTTCCTGGTGATAGCGATCATCATCAACTTCTTTTCCTACTTTTTCTCCGACAAGATCGCCTTGAAGATGAACCGGGCGCAGCCTGCGAGCAGAGAACAACAGCCGCAGCTGTATGCCGACATAGAGGAACTTGCCACCCGAGCCGGTTTGCCGATGCCTCGCGTGTACATCGTCCAGTCGGCCCAGGCCAATGCCTTCGCCACCGGACGTAATCCCAGACACGCAGCTGTTGCCGTAACCTCGGCGATCATGACCCAGCTGAGCAACGATGAGCTCAAAGGAGTACTGGCTCACGAGCTGTCGCATATCAAGCATTATGACATCCTGATCAGCTCGGTGGCGGCGGCCATAGGGGCCTGTATCTCATATGTGGCCTATATCCTGCTTTGGGTATCTGATGACAACAGCCCGGTCGGGGTGATCGCTTCCTTGGCGGCCTGGATCCTGGCTCCGATCGCAGCCTCGATCATCCAGATGGCCGTCTCGCGCCAGCGTGAATTCGCAGCCGACTCCGCCAGTGCTCAGCTGACAGGAAATCCCGAGTGGCTGGCTTCGGCGTTGTTGCGGTTGGAGGAAAGCTCGAAGGCGGCTCCGATGAAGGTCAATCATGCTACCGAGCCGTTGTACATCATCAAGCCGTTCTCCGGTAAAGGGATTGCCGGGCTTTTCAACAGCCACCCGCCGACAAGCGAGCGCATCCGCCGTCTCCGAGAAATTCGTCCGAGTCTTTGAGCGGTCCGGACTCTTGCTTGCCCTATACTCTTTACATGGCAATGAAAGCCCCGTCGGCGAAAGCTTCCGGTTCATCGAAAATCTCAGATTCTCGACGAAAGCCTCCGAAGATCCGGCTTCCCGAGGGAACGGTGGACGTTTCGCAGCTGATCTGCGATCTGCGACTTCACGCGGATGATAAGGCAACTTATGCCGCTGTCTTCACCGGCCTGGAGAGCATCGATCGAGGTGCCCCAGTCCTGATCAAAGGCGGCAGCCAGGATCACGAGCAGCTGCTGACCGGCCATGGGCTGATCATGCTCAACGGGCAGATGCTGTCATGGGTTCTGCGTGGCAAGGCGGTTGCCTTGGCCACGCTCTGGGAGCGCTACCCGCAATATCGCCAGTATCTACACAGTCGGACCGAGAACTTTTTGTATCGGCATCGTGAAGAAACAGCTCTACTCGGACTGAAGGACGAATGGAGTGACACTCAGGTCAGAAACCTGGCTGAACAACTACAACTACTTATAGAAGAGGAGAAAGAATAGTGAGTACGATCAAGCGTGAGATTCTAGCCAACGGGATGCCGTTGGTCCTTGTCCCGATCGCCGGCACCCGTGTCGTCGCCGAGATGATCGCCTTCCCGGCCGGTGCCCGTTTCGAGCATCAGCACGAGAACGGCATCGCCCATTTCCTGGAGCATCTGGTCTTCAAGGGTGGCACCAAATTCGACAGTGCTCAGAAGGTCAACTATCGGGCCGAGGAACTGGGGGCGAGCATGAATGCTTTCACCTCACACGATCTGGTCGCTTTTCATATCACCTCACGGGCCGAGAACAGCTCGGATACCTTTGATCTGCTAACTGACATGCTGGCCAGGCCGATCATCCCCGAGGATGAGCTTGACAAAGAGCGCGGTGTGGTCATCCAGGAGATCAATATGTATGACGATCAGCCCTCTTCGGTGGCTTTCCACCTGGTCGATGAAGCAGCCTATGGAGGCCATCCGCTCGGTAGGCCGATCCTTGGTCCGGCCGAGCATATCCGTAACTTCTCCAAACAGGAGATCATGGATTTTCGTGAGCGTACCTGGACCCCGGCCGAGAGTGGGATCGTCCTGGCCGGAGCTGTCGATAAGGTCGACCTGGATGCGATCCGTGAGCTGGCAGGGCGTTTCGAGCTGACCGGGCCTACATTCCCTGCCGAGGCCGCGCCATCGCTGACGGCCAAGAAACTGATCAAACACAAAGATTCCGAGCAGTCGCATCTGTGCCTGCAATGGCAACCGCAGATCGACGCTTCCGATCCTGAGCAGCGGGCGGCCTTCACCGTCTTCACCGGCCTGCTCGGCGGATCAATGGGGTCACGGCTGTTCGAGGAGATCCGCGAGGAACGTGGCCTCTGCTACAGCATCAGCGCCCGTAGCTATTACCATCATGATGCGGTCACGATGAACATCTACGGTGGCCTGGAGTCGAAGGCGCTGGCCGAGGCCCATGAGCAGATCCTGGCGATCGTGGATGATCTACGGACCAATGGCCCGACCGAAGAGCAGGTGCATCGGGCCAAGGCCTATCTGGCCGGATCCATGGTCCGCGCCCTGGAGAGCTCAAACTCGGTCGCCACCAGCACCACTCGTCAGCTGCTACTGCACCAACAGCTGATCGAGCCGGATCAGCTGGTAGCCAATATCGACGCAGTCAGCTACGATGCTGTCAAGGAGATGGCCGCTGCCCTGACCGGCGACCCGGCCATCGGTCTGGTCGGCCCGCATGATGCTGACGTGCTTGGCTGATGGCGCGCAAAAATACATCAAAAAGTGCAACGCAGAGCATGAGCGAAAAATTAAGCAATAGATCGCATCAGCCCGGACATGATCGCGGATTCATCCGGGCTGATGATTTCGCTTTCGCCTTGGCTGTTTTGTGGAGTCTGATTGTCCCTTGATCAAGGAGTTGTCATTCGCCGGCGCAAATACTTGATCAGGCGATGTGCAGTATGCACCATCATACAATGATCAAGTATATCGGGTCCAAGCGTAAGCTGGTGCCGCTGTTGGGCGCTGTAGCCGCTGAGCTGCCTATCAGCAGCGCCTGTGATATTTTTGCCGGAACCACCCGGGTCGGGCAGGAACTGCGCCGTCGGGGACTCGTGGTAAGCTCCAACGATCTGTCGCATTATACAGAACAGTTCGGCTACGCATATATCGTTGCCGATGGCGGCGAAGACAGGACCGCCCTACAAGAGATACTGGATGAATGCAACCAGCTCGAAGGCTATGATGGCTATTTCACAAAGACCTTCTGCGAACAGGCACGCTATTTTCAGCCGAAGAACGGCCGACGAGTAGATGCGATCAGAGACCATCTTGATACTTTGTCCCTGTCTCCGCCGGCTCGAGGGATCTTACTGACAAGTCTGATCGAAGCTGCCGACCGGGTAGATAGCACCACCGGTGTTCAGATGGCGTATTTGAAGAAATGGGCTGCGCGCTCAGAAAAAGATATGCAGTTGCTCCTGCCGGAAACCGTACCCGGTCCGGTGGGATCAGTTTCTCGTTGTGATGCCAATCAACTGGCTCCGAAAGTAGAGACGGACTTGACTTATATAGATCCTCCGTATAATCAGCATTCATATGCCGGCAACTATCATATCTGGGAGACACTGGTGCGCTGGGATCAACCGGAGGCTTATGGTGTCGCCCGTAAACGTGAGGACACCAAGACCAATAAGTCGGCCTATAACAGCAAGCGTTCGGCCAAAGATACTTTTGATGATCTATTGGGCAACCTGTCCTCGCCCTGGCTGATGGTCTCGTTCTCGAATGAGGGCTATCATGAATCCGATCACGTGATCGTCCAGCTCCAAAAGCAGCGGAAGTTCGTAAAAGTATTGGCTGTCGACTACAAGCGTTATGTAGGAGCACAGATCGGGATTCATGACCTCAAAGGCAACAAGGTGGGTTCTGTCTCCCACTTGAGAAACAAGGAACTACTGTTTCTGGCGGGCCCTGAACTGGAACCGCTGGAAGCCGCTTGCGATGCCGCCATCCGTCAGGAGCTGGCCGAGCAGCATACTTGACCAGTTTGCGCCACCAAGAAACTTAGAACTGCGCTGAGAGCTTCCCTACTGGTATTTGATTCCGGGTGCTCCGAGCCATGTTTCCCGAGAGCGCGGCAGCTGAAAATGGCAGATTTCCAAGCAAAGAATGGCAGATTTCCAAGCAAAGAATGGCAGATTTCCAAGCTATCACGTCTATCATCAATGAGTGTATAACAGGTCTTTACGTCCGCATGTGATTGAAGCCCTCCAAGATACTCGCGTTGTGGTTTTGTCGGGAGCAAGACAGGTAGGTAAGAGCACGCTGGCGAAGGAAATCTCTGAGGGAGAACACCCGATGCAGCATTTCAATCTGGACGATGGAGCTACCAGGCAAGCTGCGCAATCTGATCCGAAAGGGTTTATCTCAGGGCTGGCCGGACCGGTATTGATCGATGAGATACAACGCGTCCCAGAGCTATTATTGGAGATCAAGATCGCAATAGATGATGATACTTCGCCAGGACGATTTTTACTGACTGGATCCTCGAACTTGTTAACTTCTAAAAAGGTCAATGATTCATTGGCCGGGCGTATTGAGCACCTCGACCTATGGCCTTTATCGCAAAGCGAGATCGAAGGCAGCAACAGCAATCTCGTAGACAGGATATTTGATTTAGACATACCATATCTGGCATCGTCGCCAACGGGCATGCAGAGCATCGTTGACCGCATCATCTCAGGAGGCTATCCTGAAGCTATAAATCGTTCGGGGAGTAGACGCAGTCGCTGGTTTGACAGTTATCTGAGGACTACTTTAGAGCGCGATGTAAAAGACCTTGCTACGATAAACAAAGCAGGTGAGCTGCCCAGGCTCATGCGTCAAGTTGCTTCACAAACTTCGAACCTGTTTTCCAATAACAATATAGCTCAGAAGTTGTCTCTTTCTCACACTACAGTACAGGAGTACGTGAGCTTGTTGGAACAAATGTATCTTATCTATAAGTTGCAGGGATGGAAGCCCGGTATCGGCAACCGCGAAGCGACGACTCCCAAGATATACGTCACAGATAGTGGCCTCTTATGTAATCTTCTCGGTGCCGATACTGTAAGGACGGTGAAAGATCAGCAAGTCGTAGGTAAAGTATTTGAGAGCTTTGTCGTCTCTGAGATACTGAAGCATCTATCCTGGTCTGAGACACAAGCACGAGCTTATCATTATCAGCGTCCTAACAAAGATGTCGATATTATCTTGGAGCGAACAGATGGAGCGATAGTGGGCATCGAGATCAAGGCATCAGCAACCATCAGGTCAGGAGCCTCCAGATGGCTGCATGAGTTGAGAGAAGAGCGGAATGATAGTTTCATCGCCGGAGTGGTGATCGGTACGATTCCGCAGACGCTACCTCTAGGCGAGCGGCTCTGGGCTGTTCCTGTCAGCGCTCTCTGGACATGAACACGGTCCGTCAGGCAGGAGCGTCTTCACCCGTAGCGGTTCTATAGACCTCGGCAGCGTATTCCTTGGCGGCATCATATCCGCAGCTGCATGGGCTACGATCGCATCCTGGCTTATGATCGGCAAAATCAAAGAAATCTTTGCTGAGATTGGTGGCGATGGTATCGACGAAGGCAGCGATCTTGTCACCATGATCACTCCAGCTGTCGGCAAAAGAATCAGTGGCTGCTCTGGCCGCATCCAGTTTTTGCTGCACTTGTTCGCGCTCGGTTTCTATCGCCTCCGCTGCCGGTGTCAGCTCCTGGTGGGCGGCCTTCAGCTCTTGCATCGCCTCGCGCTGCCGTGTTCCCGCCGGCTGATCGCGGATCTCGGTCGCACCGTAGAGGACATTGTCAGCGGTGCCGGCCGATCCGGATCGTGTGCCGACTGCTTCGCCGGCAGTGGATTTGTTTCCGCCTCTGGCCATGCAAAGATCATACATGCCTGGCTCGGAACTGCCGGCATTTACCTACCGGGCACACAGTTCATCGCCTCGTGTGAAGCCGTAAAGTCACTGATTTATGCACGTTATGCAAGCCACCATTATCAGGATTGAAGCTCAATGTGTAGGGAACACGCAGGCGACCCTGATCTTGTAATCGGCGGCGTAAGCTATTCGTCGGTGTCAGCTGCAAGCTCACCGCGCCGGCTTTCTGGAACCAATGATCAGAAACCCGTAATGAGGGTGATTTCAGCTGTAGATAGCCGGCGGACCCGACCTTTACCTTTATCTTTGCTGTTCCATTGCTTGAAGCATGTGACCGTTGCAGGGCCACACTTTTATCAACCGCTATCCCGTCGTATCCGCCGGCAGCCTGAAACAGCCCGGCGACCAGGGTTCCGAAATAAGGCCCGTACATGTACTTGTTCAGGATCGCCGGTTTGGTGTATTTATAGGCATTCACTGAGACCACCCTGTTCTTGGCCAGCCATGGCCCTCCGCTGGCTCCTGGGGTGAAGTCACTGATGATACCGAGTGTCTCCGGATCGAAAGCCAGATCAGGCTGAGCATAACCTGTCGTGTACCTGTATAGATGCTCGCCGTCATAAGGCTCTTCAGCCGGGTAGCCGTATTGGGTGTAAGGCTGATTGCGTCTGGTCCCGAAGGCGATATCGAAGGAGCTGGTGACGCTCTGTAGGCTCTGGCCATTCTCGTTCGGAGGAACCTTCAGGAAGGCGACATCAGCGGCCTCATTCGGAGATTTCATCTTGATGCTCTGCGCCCATACCTTGCTGACGATCGACTGACCGACAGGCCAGATGCCCAAGGGTGTCGTCTGTTCACGGTAATCAGGGATGAATACCAGTTTCGAGGTCGCAGTTCCCGTTTCTGGATCGATCACACAGTGCCCGGCCGTCAGGACCACATCTTCTACCGGTGTGCTGATCACGCTGCCGGAGCACTCGTAGTAGTGGTCTTTGCCGTCGATCAGATAATCACCGAAGATCGCCCCGTTGATCGTGTTCGGCGGAGCCACCGTCGGCCCCGTATCGACTCCATCAGCCAGCCGGGTGATCTGGCTTTCCTGATCATCGCCCACGGGAGAAGTGCCGTCAAGGGGCATCGGCACCGCCGAGCTGAGGCGCTGATGATTCCAGAAATGTCGGGAAGTGAGCAATGTTGTATGCACCGGAGCAGCCTCAGCTGCCGGTGCCATCACCAATGCCAGCAGCAGGCAGCCGGCCAGGAAAGAGCGTAGGGTCATCTTCGCCGAAGAAGTCATCTGCCAGTAGTATCATAAGGTGGAAGCAGACACGCGGCTTTGCCGCTCGGAAGGCATCATAAGGCCCGCATTGCCAGGCACCAGTTGCCATCATGATACCATTCATCGAAGGCAAGCTGATCAGCTGCGAAACCGAGATCGGCGGCTCGAATGATCATCATCTGCTTGATCGCCTCGGTACGATCACCGTGTTCGTACCAGACAGCGACAATTCCTTGCGCCTGTAGTCGATTCAGGATGGCATCATCACGAGCATATATCGCATCGACAAGTACTCTTCCAGTCCTCTCACCGGCATCTGACTCTGTGATGTCATCCAAGATGACTTCTTCGCCTGCTTTCAGCCGGGCGATCTCGATTTCTCGCAACTTGTCGAAAGCGACCGAGTTCTCGGCCCGAAGCCGTCCCGGTCGCAAGGCAGGTGCGGCTCCATACAATATCTCGTCAGCGCCTCTCACAGAAGGCTCCTGTCTCGACCGAAACGGGCATGACCTGATTATCTGCCCGCCAGAAGAGTAAAACAGGGTTTTCGTGGCCCTATCGCGCCGGTCGATTATTGCTGATCCCGAAACACGGGCAAGCCGGATGGTTGTTGCTGATCCCGATCCGAGGTCCGACCCGATGATTGTTGCTGATGCCATTCGCGCCGGCAGCAGCGACGATGGTCAGCGACAGGACGACAGCGATGATGACCACAGTGAATGTACGTAGTTTGTTCATGAGACTAATATAAGTGATCTGAAAACCAATACCGGAAATTGATCTAGATAAGATTATTTTGGCTCTGTAAGCTGCTTTTCCATAAGATCTATCTGTCTTTGAGACAACCATACCGGTTCATCGGTCAGTGTCCTGCAATAAGTGCAGGTGCCGGTGCGGACAGGGGTCTTATGTCGGTAGGGACGGTGTCCGGTTGCTTTCTCCCAGCAGGCAGGACAAAGGAGAACGGGTTTGCCGGATCGGCTGTCGGCCTCGGTGATCATACTATCATCGTAGCTCCTGATCTGACCGGGGATGCCGAGATCTTTGCAGGCAGGCCATCGGGTCAGGAAATTTGATACCATCTCGGACAATGGAGCAGCCTGATGATGTGCTAGATTTTCAACAGATGAGTGACGTCGCAAAAAGCTCAGAGGACGGAACCGGTTCACGGAAGAGGATACCGTCAGGGGTGCGAGTTCGTTTCGCACCCTCGCCTACCGGTTCTCTGCACCTCGGGTCGGCAAGGACGATGCTGTACAACTGGCTGGTGGCCAGACAGCACCAGGGCAGCTTGTTACTGCGGATCGAGGACACCGACAAGCAGCGATCGGGCACTGCTGAGATCGATGAGATCTACCGTGCTCTGGAGTGGCTACAGCTGGATCATGATGCGGAACTGTTGCAAAGCTCCCGGGAGGAAGCCCACCGTCAAGCTTTGGAGCAACTGGTCTCCGAAGGGCGTGTCTACCGTAGCCAGGCGCGGGCTGATGACGTCAAAGCCTGGAAGCAGAAGCATGGCGCGTCCCAGGGTTTTCGGGGCGAGGAAGAAGACGACGGTAGCTACAGATTGCGATTGGACGACTTACAGACGATCCGGATCGATGATCTGATCAGGGGAGAGACGGAGTTCGCGCTGCGCCATCTGGATGATCCGGTCATCGCCCGTTCCGATGGATCGCCATTGTACAACCTGGCCGTGGCCGTGGATGATGCTGAGGCCGACATCCAGTTGATCATCCGTGGCGATGACCATTTGTCCAACACTCCGAAGCAGGCACTGATCCTGGCCGCACTCGGACATACGATTCCGATCTATGCACACCTGCCGTTGATCCATGGCCAGGACGGCAGGAAGCTGTCCAAGCGGCATAAGGCACCGGACGGTGCTCCCTTGGCGATCACGGTCGAGCAACTACGGGATCAGGGCTACCTGCCCGAGGCACTGACAGGCTATCTGGCCGGACTGGGCTGGGGGACCGAACACGAGCAGCTGCTTGATCGAGATCAGCTGCTCGAACAGTTCGATCTGACCCGGGTCAGTCATCATCCGGCGCAGTTCGATCCGGTCAAGTTGCGTCATGTCGATGCTGAATGGATCCGCAGGCTTGACCCTGATGATTTCCTCTCCCGGGCATCGATCTTCGTCGGCAGGGATCTAAATGACAAACTGCGGATGGGACTGCTCAGTGCGCAGGAGCGTTCCCGGGACCTGGTCGAGGCCGGAGAATATGTCTCCTGGAGCTGGGAAGGGCCGGCTGATGATCCTAAGGCCTGGCGCAAGCAGATGCGCCCGCAGATCAAACCTTTGCTCATCGCCGTCGCCGAGCTGTTGCGCTCTGTAGATTGGTCTCCTGAGGCGATAACCGCCGAGCTGACACAGTTCGCCGATGAACAAGGGGTGAAGACACTGAAACTGTTTCAGCCATTGCGGGTGGCCTTGACCGGGAAGACGGTCTCCCCGCCTATCGGGGTCACCGTGGCCTTGCTCGATCGAGAGCAGGCGATCGAGAGGATAACGGCTGCCGTCGCCAGGATCCCGGATGCATCGCCGGATGAAAGACCATCCTGACGATAAAGAAAACGATAAGTTTATCATGTGAGCATGGAAGCTGAAGAAATCCTTTACGGCCGACGCGGCCCGAGGATGCAGACGGTGTCGGAGCTTGAACGATTGCGTCGTTGGGGATTGCATGCTTTCCCCGAGCCTTTGCTGTCGCAGGCGATGGAGCTGTTGCAGCCGGAATACCAGATGATCCTGGAGATGGGAGAAAAGGGTCTGGGCAATAAAGAGATCGCCGAGGAACTCGGCTTCTATGGGCGCGAGCGTCGGCGGATCGGCAACTTGCGTAGCCAGGCCGAGGCCAGGCTGATCGCCGAACTGGATCAGTTGCAAGGATCCACAGATGACTGAAGGCATGAAACCCCTGTTCATCGGCCTGGGAAACCCTGGACCGCGTTGGAAGGGGACCCGGCATAATATCGGTCATGAGGTCGCCGAGCGCCTGGCCGGGATGTACGGGCTGATAGAGGAGACGGATCCGGGCATCGACGGCAAGATATACACCGGGGCGATCAGGATATTGTTGCCGACCACGTTCATGAATGCTTCCGGTGAGGCTGTCCGCCAGATTTCTGAGGCCTGGGCGATCGCACCCGAACAGATGATCGTCATCCACGATGAGATAGACCTGGCCTTTGGTACCTTGAAGCGCAGATTCGGTGGCTCCGGGCGCGGCGGCCATAATGGGTTGAAAAGCATCTATGAAGAGTTGGGGACGACGAACTTCTGGCGGCTGCGAGTAGGTGTCGGCCGGCCTGATGTCACCGATGGCGAGATAATCTCCGCTTATGCTCTCAGCCGTTTTCATGAGCCGGCGGCTGAGGTCCAGAGGATGATCGAAGATGCTTCGGCCGGTGCCGAGCGCATCGCCATCGAAGAGCTTTAGCGCCGTCGAAAGCTTACCCGGCGACAGGCACCGGCTTCTCCAGGCCCAGCAGGTATTCCTTGACATCAGGACCTGAGGCATATTCTCCGCTGCTGCCATTCTCGCGGACGATCCGGTGGCAGGGGATGATGAGAGCCACGGGATTGTTCTTCAGGGCGCTTCCTACTGCCCGAGCAGCTCCTGGATGTCCGATCCGTGTCGCCAGCTGAGCATAACTGGCGGTCTCCCCATGATAGACACGGGCGCAGGCTTCCAGAACCAGTTGCTGGAACTCACCTCCGACCAGGCTGAAATCGATTTCAAGGTCGAATCTGTCACGGGTCCCTGACAGATACTCTCGTATCTGTTGCCAGGCTGCCTCCAGCTCATCGGTCTTTTCCTCGGTGACGATAAAGCCGGCTGCTCCCAGCTCCTCTCGTACCTGAGCCGGTTCCGTCGGCCATCCTTCCGGGCCTCGGGTCTCGGCGACCAGGACACCGTTCTCTCCGGCGGCGATCAGAACCTGCCTGAAAAGAGGATCTATATCTGAGCCATCGAAGATGGCCATGGCCGCATTTTTATCAGCAGAACTCATGATCAGAGTTTAGCTGATGGTTGTTCATGGACGCGAGATTATAGCTTGCTGTAGCATGATTATTCGAGGGTCATCAGTTACCTCGGCGGCCAACACAGGCTCCTGTATCGCCTCACGCAGATGATGCATACCCAGATCCTGGGCCGGCTCACGCATCTCGCTCTTGTCGGCGCTCTTGGCCAACGCATTATAGTAGATGGCCAGGTTATAATGACTGATCGGATCCAAGGGCCTGTCCATCAGATACCCGACCAGCCGTCGGCTTGGCAGTTGGCGGAGTTTGGTGAACAGCTGGGTCCTGGTCAATGGGACCTGTCGGGCGTAACTGGCATGGTAACGCGAAGACAGGCTGTAGCCGGCATCCTGAGCGTCTTCCTTCCGGTCGCGTGCCAACAGCGAAGCCAGTGCTGAGAGCAGTTGTTGCTCGACGCGGACGTCTGCAGCATCAGCCGGAGCCAAGAGCCGTGCCTCCAGTTGAGCGTACGAGCGAGAGATGCCCTCTTGGATCAGCTCTTTGGATTCCGGCACGTTCATATCAAGATCATAGCGTAGTCGTAGGCCTTCGGCAAATCTGATATTTACACTGGAGCCGCCTTGGATCAGCCCAGAAGGTACGCCTGGGCCGTCACCCGTGGCTGATAGAGCTCCAGAGTATGTCGATGAAAAACCGTTCCGAAGCTTTCGTCCAGCCGACTCAGGACCCGCTCCTGCTCCTGGATCGACACTGCCGACAACTGATACAGCTCTCCTGGCACGACTTCACGATAAGATGGATCAGGCACCAGCGTGCTCCTGCCATCGATTTCCTTCAGCTCGCCGTAGGCCAACGCGCAGTCGGAGACCAACTCGATAGACTGCAAGCCGATCGCGGGGAGCGTCATCTCGCCGTAGAAGAACAATAACATCTACGAAAAGATAGATCCGGTATCTTCAGGGCAGGCATTGTTGTTCTGATGAAGTCAGGACCATACCTATGTCTGTTTTCCAGAGCAAACCACCCACGTAGTTGGACGCTGCCGCATGGCTATGTCACCATCATCGTCAGTTGCGCAGATGCGAAGCAGGCCGAAGCTGTGGTGGAGCACGTGACCTTCAAGGGGATCCGGCTTGTCGATGCGCAACGGGTCGGTGCAGGCCCTCCGCTCCCGCGCGGTCTGAGCTGGGAGAACCTGGAATGGTATGGTGGTCCCGGTGGTGCCTTCGACCACCTTTGCACGATCGAAGGCAGCGTGGACACGGACAGGTTCGCCGGTGATTACAGATTGTTCGTGATCCTGGACGCAGCCGAGGTGTTGGCTGATCCATGGACGGAGTAGCTCAAACGGCCCACCGAAGCCGGCATCTATAGCCATCAGCAAGACGCTTGTCATCAAGACCGAACGCAGATGAGCGGTACCGCCATCTCATTCCTCACGCTGGTGAAAAGCCGATGCTCGCAGCAGGTTCTGGAGTAAGATATAAATACATGAATGTCGATCAGATTTAAGGAATAAAAGATGAAAAATAGTAGATTATCTCCACCTGAAGAGTTCGAGAGAGAGCTCGAAGTAGATGCGCTGCTGCTTGATGTACGCCAACCAGAAGAATATCGCCAACAGCATCTGCGCAAAGCGACCTTGCTCCCGACCGACCAGATCAAGACGGAGATCAGACAGCTGGCCCCTGATCTTGATCAGAGACTGTTGCTGTATTGCAAAAGCGGCAAACGCTCCGCTGATGCCGTCGAACAGTTACGAGAGATGGGCTATACCGATCTGGTCGATCTCCAAGGCGGGATAGATGCCTGGAACCAGGCCGGCCTGGATACGGTCACCGTCGAAGGACTTACAGCCTTGCAACGCGAGCGTTACTCGCGCCAGATGTTGATGCCGGAGGTCGGTGTCGACGGCCAGCTGAAGCTGCTGAACGCGAAGGTCTTGTTGCTCGGGGCCGGTGGTCTCGGCGCGCCGACCGCGCTCTACCTCGCCGCCGCCGGGATCGGCACGATCGGGCTGATAGACGACGACGTGGTCGACACCTCCAACCTGCAGCGCCAGGTGATCCACTCTACCGAGCGGGTCGGCATGCCGAAGACGACCTCGGCGCGGATCTTCATCGAAGGACTGAACCCCGACGTGCATGTGGTCGAGCACCGTATCCGGCTGAACGCCGACAACATCCTCGATATCATCGCCGACTACGACATCATAGTCGACGGGGCCGACAACTTCCCCACCCGTTACCTGTTGAACGACGCCTCGGTGCGGCTGCGCAAGCCGGTCGTCTCGGCCTCGATCCTCGGTTTCGACGGGCAGATCTCGACCTTCGTCCCCTACGAGGGGCCGTGCTACCGCTGCCTTTACCCGACCCCGCCACCGGCCGAGCTGGCCCCGAGCTGCTCCGCCGTGGGCGTCCTCGGTGTGATGACCGGGACGATGGGGACCCTGCAGGCCAACGAGGTGATCAAGCTGGTCCTCGGTAAGGGCGAAACTGAACCTCGACGCGAGGTTTTTCAGCCGTTGATCGGCCGGCTGCTCCTCTACGAGGCGCTCGGCACCAGCATCACCGAGCTGAAGGTCCGCCGCGACCCGAACTGCCCGATCTGCGGCGACGATGTGCCGGAGATCCCGGCGGCGGAGCTCGGCCAGTTCCCCGATTACGACCTGTTCTGCAGTCGCTGATCTCAGAGCGAGCATCTGCTATGCTGTCAGGATGAACACGGATGCCAGTCCTGCGGCTGCACGGATCACAGCTCGCCCGAGACTGTTGATCCCTGTCGGCATTCCCGGAAGCGGAAAGTCGAACTGGGCGATGAGCCTGGACATCACCGATCGGCAGATGATCTCCAGTGATGCCATCCGGCTACGATTGACGGGATCACTACAGGCGGCGAACCAGCCTGCACGACAGGCGATGCTCAATGAGTTGGTGTTCACCATCTTCAACTGTGAGATCAGGGAGTCTCTGGCCTCCGGTAAGACCGTGATCGCCGACGCCACCAATCTTCGTCCCGAATCGCGTGAGCAACTGTTGAGTATCGCCGAGGCGACGGGAGCGGAGGCGTATGCCTTCTTGTTCGATGATCTTGATCGGGCCCGAATCCAGAATCGAAAACGAGCCGAGGACGCTGTCGTGCCTGAGGCTGTGATCGATGAGATGACTGGGCTATATCTTCAAGCCAAGGCGGAAATAGAGAATGATCGACGTTATACCTCGGTCAGCTATGTCAGTTGAGTGCCTGTCGGCCTACTGGCGGCGGCGCTCTTTCTGGTGATACCATGTGTCATCACCACGCCTGGCCTTGCTCGCCTGAAGGCGCTCTTGAAACTGTCTGGCCTTGTCCCGCTGATCAGCTTCTGATGCCGGGGTCTTTGCGTAGTCTACGGAATCTGCCCGCATTCTTTCCAATCGTCGATTACTGCGGAACTTGTCTTTCAGCCAGATCAGGACAGCGATCACCAGTAAGACCAGCATCACATCGGCATAAGTGCTCAAACCTAGTATCGCCAGTGGCAGAGCCATATTCAGAGCTTAGATAGCAAGTTGTGCGCACGGATCTTTTTGCGGCCGTCCAGAGTCGCAGATCCTGGGCCGTCGCGTTCTTATTGCGGCCGCCCAGAGTCTTTCGGAAGGGGCCCGTCTTCATTTTTGCCGTATCATCTCGAAAGGTAAGGAAAAAGATGTGCTTGCCTGCCCCATTTTGATATGCTACGATGACTGCATGGAGGTGAGAACAGAGAAGACAATCTAAGACCACCGTTCCTCTGCTGACAAGGAAAAAGTTGTTCAAGTCAGTTTTACTATTTGAAAGTAGAGGCCGGAGACGCGTTCTCAGATAGCTGAGAACAGAGCGCTGTCGGTCAGCCCCTCATCAAGGAGTTCAAGACAATGATATGAAGGAAGGGTTGGACGCGGACAGATCTAAATCTCTACGGAGTGCTAAAGCCGGTCAATTTATTGATTATATTATATCTATCGAGTTTATATAAAGAGGCACTGATCAGGATACAGATCAGTGCCTCTTCTTTTATCTGCGGTGTTCTCACACGGCTATAGGGGCTCGGCGCTGCCGAAAGCCGGCCAAGACCGGCAGCAGGTACTATCTTTTGATCATGCCTGATCAGATCAGAGAAGAGCTGCGCTCCTATCAGCAAGAACATTCGGTCCAGGAGCAGGCCTGGCTGGTCTTGCAGCGCTGGCGGCAAAGCAAAGATCGTGGCTATCTGGAGCACAGCTCTGCCGCTGTTCTCCGGGAGATGCTCGTTTTGATCGATGACCCGGAGCAACAGCAGCAACTATTGCGTTTCGGGCCACGTGTATATACAGATGAGCAGTGGCAACGTATCCAGGAGGCGCCAGCTGCAAGAAAGAAGTTGCCGGTAGAGCCTATCCCGCTCGATGATCAGGAACAGCCATCTTCTCTATGACTGCCTCAGCCTGGTCCCAGCCGACGGCCCTGGTGATCAGAGGATGGTCTGCGTCCTGGTTCCAGGGTTTGTCCAGCAAGATCACCTTGACCCCGGCCTGGGCACAGTACAGCGCCTGCTGAGGGGAATCATCTATGATCACGTCCAGACGTTCGCGCAGGCAGATCGGTGCCTTGGATCTGAAACGAGTGAAGTGGACTGCGCTGAAGAGATCGCCGAAATGTTGCTCAAGCCAGTCTTCTGTCTTGTCGGCGATGTCAGGATCTCGGGCGGTCACGATCAGCAACTGATGATGCTGATTCAACCTGTTCAAAGCTGGACGAGCTTCAGGAAACGATCGTAGCTTTTCATGGCCATCGCGACGATGGAACTCGGTGTAGACATCTCCGACTTCGGTATAGCTGATTCCCCAGAGCTGAGCAAGCGCGTGATCATGTGTCAGCTGCGCCGGATCGACTTTGACACCGCGCTGTTGATGATAAAAATCGCAGATCGCGGTCAGATGATCACAGATGGTCTCATCGATGTCGATGCCTATCTTCAACTGTTCCATCTACTTGATCATAGCGTCTGCTAGTGCAAGAGCCGGCTGTCTCCGATAACTACGCTAATATAGATCTATGCGAGGAGCAGGCAGCATGGATACACAACCGGTAGTCGCCAGGGGCGGTCTGAGGCTGCAGCTGGCAGATGGTGAGTTGCTCGTGCCTGGTGAGGATCGTGGGTTCAAGCACGTCCATGATCAGGCACGCGACATGCTGCTGATCGTGCCCCGGAAGGGCCAGAAGATGAACCAGGGCGAATGGTCAGAACAGGAAAAATGGTTCCGCTCGATGATAATGCGACCTAGCAACGGTAAAGTCCTCTCGGTCGGCTGGCCCAAGTTTTTCAACCATGGGGAGAACACGATAGAGAGCAAGAAGCTGGATACTGCGCTGGAGAATGACGCCGATGTCTTTTTCACCGAGAAGTATGACGGCAGCCTGATCGTCCGCAGTGTGATCGACGGTAAGGTGCACCTCCGTACACGCGGCATGCTTGATGGCGGTGATCATGGCCAGGCAGCGATGCAGGTGATCCAGACCGCGTATCCGGCTCTGGCCGATCCCGATTTTCATCCGGATCAATCTCTTCTGTTCGAGTTCGTCTCACCCGATTTCAGATTGGTGATCAACTACGAGCAGGCGGATCTGGTGATGCTGGGCGCAGTAGATCACGACCGGTTGAGATGCTGGGATGTGCCGGAGCTGAAGAAACTGGCTGATGATGCCGGACTGCATCTTGTCGAGACCATCGAGCTACCGCATCAACCCGAACAGCTGGTTGCCGCCGTCGCCGAATGGAAAGACCATGAGGGAGTGGTCGCCAGATGCGATCACGGACAGACGCTGGTCAAGATCAAGGGAGCCGAGTATCTGGCCCGGCATCGACTCCGTTTCGCCCTCAGTGCCCGGGTGATTCGCGAGCTGTGTCTGATGCAGGATGTGCATACGATGGAAGATTTTGAGGATTACATCAAATCTGAGGGAGCCGATTGGGAGCTGCTGACCGACACCAAACCGCTGGTCCAGGCTTTCATCTCCGCCCGAGAGGAAGCGGCCGAGACGCTCGCCCGACTGCGCGATCAGGTACCGCAGAAGGCGGCGGAGTTCCCGGAGCGCAAGGACTTCGCCATAAAGTATGCCAAGGACCTACCGGGTCGCCTGACCGGGGCAGCTTTTGCCCTGCTTGACGGCAAGCAGGATGTGGCCGAGGCCACGATCCTGGAGGACACTTTGGATCGGGCCTTTGCCGAGGCCGAGGCGGTTGACCAACAGCGTCTGGCAGATCCTGCCGAAGACAGCTGAGCTCTGGCCGAGCAATGCCGAGGCGGCTCAGATTTGCACTGAAACGCGCCGATGACAACTGCATCTCGCCATGAGCAGAAATAGGGTATCATCAAGATATGACCTCCAATGCCCTGGCCATCGATCTGATGCAGGAACAGATCGCTCAGCTGCAAAGTCAGCCTCTGGATGAGAACGGGCGTCAAAAAGTCGTCGAACTGCAGAAGTTCGTGGATCAGCTGACTGCCGATGATGGATCACTCGCAATAAGCGTCCAAAGGCAGAAACCCTCCCCGTTGAACCGAGCCTGGCAATGGCTCAAAGGGGTCAAATATCTGGGGCTGGTGGTGTCGATGCTGGTCTCGATAGCTGCCTTCACCTTGGTGTTGCATGATGATGTCCTGTTGGCGACCGGCTTCATCTTCCTGCTTCTGATCCATGAGCTGGGCCATGTGATCCAGCTCAGACGTGAGGGCATCAACGCTTCTATCCCGATGTTCATCCCCTTTCTCGGCGCGGTCGTGATCATGAAAGAGCAACCGGATGACGCTGCCGCCGAGGCCCGGGTCGGACTGGCGGGGCCGGTACTCGGCAGTCTGGCGGCACTGGTTCCTTTTGCCGTCTACCTGATCACCGGGGCCAACTTCTGGGGCCTGCTGGCATTGTTGGGGTTCTACATCAACCTCTGGAACCTCATCCCGGTCTCGCCGCTGGACGGCGGGCGTGCTTTTTCGGCTCTGAGTCCATATCTCTGGCCCGTCGGTTTTTTGATGCTGCTGGGAATGTTCATCTGGACCCGATCACCGCTACTGGCTCTGATAACTTTGGTCGCCGGTGCAGAGGCTTACGGAAGGCTCCGGGATCACTGGCGCGGCCAGGACAAGAACTATTACAAGGTATCGATAAAAGGCAAGCTGGCAATCGGCGGAATCTATCTGGCTTTGGTCTGCGCTCTGATCGCCGGTCTGGTCGCCTGTAGTGGTGTGCACTGGTGAGATCATGAAGCTGGAGATCGTGAAAGCAGACATCACCAAGCAGAACGTAGATGCGATCGTCAACGCCGCCAACAGTCGCCTGGCCAATGGTGGCGGCGTCGCCAAGGCGATCCGGCTGGCAGCCGGTCCGGAGTATCAACGGGAATGCGATCAGCTGGCCGCAAAGGAACTCGTGCCGACCGGAGAGGCTGTCGTGACCGGAGCGGGCAGCTTGCCCTGCCGATACGTGATCAATGCCGTCGGCCCGATCTATGGGAAGAACGCCGGCAGGGATGCGGAGCTGCTTACAGCAGCTTATGTCTCGTCTTTGCAGGCGGCGATGGAATGGGACATCACCTCGATCGCGTTTCCTGCGATCAGTTGTGGTATCTATGGCTATCCATTGCAAGAAGGGGCTGAGATCGCGGTATCATCAGTGCTCATGGCCGCCGAGCAGTCCCCACAGTTGGAGCTGATCCGCTTCTGCCTGTTCGGCGATCGTGAGCTGGAGGCCTTCGAGACCGCTGCCTGTCATCTGACCGCCTGATCTCATCGATCAGCGGCGCAAAGCATTGTAGTTGTTCCGATGCGGAAAGACGAGCCGCTCTCCGGCAATCAAGACAGGCACCTGTGACCATGCATCAGCATCCGGATATTCAGGTTCCTGGTCCGCTCGCTCATACAGATACTCGAAAAGATCCTGCGGTATCGAAAACGCCTTGACGGCCTTACGATTGTCGAAGACGGTCTCATCCAATGGCGTGTCGAGGATGCATAACTCGACATGTCCGCCATATGCCTGATCGATATCATCGGCCTGACGATCATATTCATCCCAGACGCAACAGAGATGCACTCCTAGCTGCTTTTCCAGGGCCGGCAAGACCCGTCCCATATCAGAAGGCAGGTGCCCGGCCTCGAACACTCCTTGCCATCTACTCAGGTCCGGCCTGGCGGCGATGCTACTCTCCCTGGCAAAGCTGCCATAGAGAATGTCATCGACGCCCACGTCGGTAGCGTGTCCTCGTCCCATGCTCATAGGATAGCGGCTGATTGATGCTGATGCGAGCTTTCGGAAAAATCTGAGATATTACTGAAACTGATTCCCAAGAGATCAATCGGGCACGTAGATATTGCGGAAACTGGTGGCACAATCGGCAAGTCTTTTCGGGGCCAACGGAGTAAGCTCCTCCGGAACGATCTGTCTCGGGAAATCACCAAGACCATCCCGCAGCGGCGGGACCAGTGGATGGTCATAAGGCACCTCGAACAACTGATCATCGAACTCCAGACAGATGAAAGTATTGCCCCAGAAGCCCAGGTCCTTGGCATATGAATCCCAGCGCAGATAGGCTCCGATGCCGAAGGCACTGCTGACGGTGTCCATGGCTGCGCTTGCCGCGTCCGGCTTGAGGTTTATGCTGTAAGGCAATATATTGCGGAGATGCTCCACACGCGGCAGGGCGATGCGCAGACCGCTGCCGGCGCGGCGTTGATGCTCGCCATAGAGGATCGCCTCGGTCTCTGTGCCCTGGCCACGCATGTCATGCCCTTCCGGCTGATCCACGAGCAGCAAGATCTTCCAGCCTGATCTCACGAACCAGCTTGTCGATCGCCTTATAGTCAGGTTTCTCCGGCAGCGAGCTGCTCATCCCGCGAACTTCGGCATCGAGACGGTCGAACTCTTTCTTGATCACTTCCAATGGAGCCTTGGACAGCTCGCGCAGGCGCTCAGGATCTGAGACCCGTAAGGTCAGATCGCCTTCGGCAAGCAGCTGATGGCCTTGCTCGAACAATCGGAACAGATGGCGCGCGAACTTCTCTCGTTTCTCGGGGCGCTTGACATCTTTGGCCTGTAGCTTCTTGAACTGTCCATGAGCATAACCTGTGTAGGTGGTGCGGACCCGTTGGGAGAGAAACAGCCGCCGATTCTCCCGGATCAGGCTGCCGATCTCATCCTCACACATCACAGGTGCATAGAGTACCTCGAAGACATTAGGATTGGCGGCCTGGGCCAGGCGACAGAACTTGGCGATCTCGAATATGGTCAGATCCGGGTCATTCTTCTCCAGCTGCTCCTGCGGCGCGCCCAGGCCGAGAAATCGCTCCGATGGAGCCAGATAAAAGCCCCGATAATCGGCGTCAGAGCCATCGTGAGCCATTCCGTAGGCCCTTGACCCTGTCAGGCACATCAAACTCACCTGATGGCCGCTGAGAGGCTCCTGCGCCAATAACTCGATCGCCTCCTGCCGTTGATCGGCGAACTCATCTCCTCGCGCGGCAACGATCGACGATGCGCTGTCTGTCTGGTTTCCGCCTCGGCCCATACCACCAGAATAGCGGATTTTCTCGGATGATGGGAAATCTATGGGAAAATGATCGCCGCATCATCCGATCGTTTATCATCTGTCTGTATGGTCGCCCCGGAAAACAAGGATGCAACTCCTGACCCAGCGGTCAAAGCCTCAGATGCCGGCCCGAAGCAGCAAAGCGATACCACCGGCACGATCTTCTATCGGATGAACTTCTGGGTCGGGTTGAGCGTGGTCCTGGCTGTGATCTTGGCTGTCGTCCTGGTCGCGGACACTATCGTCTACCGTCACGATCATGAGAACGGGCCAGGGCGTGGAGCCTCGGTCATCAACAACTACTATTATTATGGAAGTAGCTCACACCTGTTGCCGGAACAGCCTTATCAGCCGGATTGGTCAGTTCCTCCATCATGTCAGGGTGGCCCGGCCTATTGCGGAACTGGATCATCCGGTGGTGCCGTACAGCCTTCTCAAGGCGGAAGCGAGCAATACGGCGGTGGCGAGCAATCTTCTCAAGGCGGAAATGGCAGCCAGGTGCCGAACGGCAGATGAGACCGGTCAGATCCTGATCAGGCCCAGTAGTTGGTCATCAGCCCCGATATACAATAACAACGGATGCTCAGGATCAGCAGCATAAGGATGAATGCGCCATTCACCATCGGCCTGGCTCAGCAGTTCTATCGCTGCCAGCTTATGCACCGATGACCTGTGGCGATGCTCTTCTGTCTCTATGACAGCAACGTCGGCATCATCCTCATCAGCGTGGATCCAGGCTGCCGATGTCAGCCCCTTGAAAGCGGGCTGGTCTTTCACGTGTAGTCGTTCAAGCAGGCCCTCGGCGCTACGCTCATTCTGCGGACTATAGTGAGATCTGCTCAGCCAGCTTTCCGGCAGGGCATCTGTCTTGGCCATCCACTCACTGCAGCCGCTGAAGCCGGAAAAAGAGAAATACCCGTCATCATCCAGATATAGCGCGGAGACGTCGAGTTCGGCCGGTCGCCAGTCTTCAGATGCGATATGACGCGGATAATCACCATAGAGGATGTCTTCAGGATCTGTTTTCAGGTTCATCGTCAGCGGGATCATCGGTTTGCTCAGATCATAGTTCATCGCATAAAGCGGCGCACGGCTATCGCGTTCTTCTGGTGTTCCGGTTTTTGTGCTGATTGCCGTTATCTTTAGTATATGGCCTTACCAGCAGATCTACTTCTTGTCCGCCATGGAGAGAGTGAGGGCAATGTAGCCGTCAATGCTTCCAAGCGCGGCGATGAGAGCTACATGCATCAAAAGTTCATGGAACAGCATTCTTCTCGTTGGCGGCTTTCTGTCCGTGGCCGGGAACAGGCGCAGCTGACCGGATTATGGCTGCGGGAGAACTTTCCTGGTGGTTTCGATCGTTATTATGTCTCCGAGTTCACCCGAGCCTTGGAGACGGCGGCGCTGCTGGATCTACCTGACGCAAACTGGTATATCAACCCCTACCTGCGTGAGCGCTGGCGTGGGGACATGGATCGGATCTCCCTGGCGCAGAAGAGTTCTTTGCTGGAGCAGAGCCTGGCCGACAAAAAGACGACACCCTACTATTGGCGGCCCCCGAACGGAGAGTCCTTGGTCGAGGTTGGAGCCAGGCTCAGGCTGGTGCTGGAGACCTTACATCGTGAGTGTTCGGGCAAACGGGTGATCATCGTCTGCCATGGTGAGGTGATGGAGGCCTTCAGGATCGAACTGGAGCAGATGCGCGAGCATCAGTACCTGGAATGGGATCAAGCCAAGGAGACTGACAAGACCTTGCAGATCCGCAACTGCCAGATCTTTCATTACTCACGCCGGGAACCAGGGGGAAAGAGCGCCGAGCTGGCAGCACATATGGATTGGAAGCGCTCGCTCTGCCCGAGCCTTGACCAGTACGGCGATTGGCACCCGATCCAGCGCAAGCGCTATTCTTCCCAGGATCTGCTCGAGCTGGCCGAGACCGCTCCGCATCTGTTTGCCTCGTGAAGCCGGATGAAGCGGTTGACATTTTACGTCGCCGGTGCTAAAGTGATGGGAGCAGATACTGTTTTGGAGAACTTTTCCAAAAGTTCCGCATGCTTGCCGGAGTTTGCTCTATGGTTTCAACAGTACCACCAAGAGAGAAAGGATTTTCAACGTGTTTGTAAAACGAACGAACAGTCTATAGGGAACTCACAGATCAGACGATGATGAACAGGATCGCCCCTCGACCCGCTCCATCGCCGGCTGGATGTTTCCGAAAGACACGAAACAGAAAGGAAACACGTTGAAAAAGAAGAAGAACCCATATAAGGATCGGGTCAATACCCGTACCTTCCTGAATCTCCCCGGCTTCCATGATGGAGCCTATGTCATGGCCTATGTGGAGGATACCTCCGAGCGCGGCCTGGAGAATGAGCGCTATGGCAAGAAGGAGAAGTACAATCCGCGCCCGAGGATGATCCTCGAGATCGCCGATTGCTCCGATCGCATCGAGCTGGAATTCGATGTCCATTCGGATCTGCAGCAGCTGAACTCGCTGCACAAGATCGATACCTTGATCGCCGCCCTTCAGGATTTTCGTGGCGGCCTGATCGCCGAGGGTGAGCAGTATGATCGCCGCGAGAAGCTGTTGAAGAAGGCAAAGAAGAACAAGAAAGGGGGCAAGTGAGATGGCCGGGCACAGCAGGCGTAAGCTGACCAGTCGCCGTGTCGGCAAGCGGGTGGAGAACAAGCGCTACCGGGCCGCCGACAAGCAGGTCATCGACGGTGGACATTCCCGGCTCATCCGCTATGACCGGTGGAGCATGCGCCCGCGCCAGCCGTTGTCTACCGACTTCGAGGCCGATGACGCGGACGCGGATGTGGAGATGTACTACCCGAGTGCCGCCCTGGAGAAGAAGCCCGGGCCGAAAAGCAAGCGCGGTCCTTACTGTCCGGCCAGGGAGGGGCAGAAGCACCATCATTTCCTGACCGATACCAGGGAGGTTCCCAACTGGCCGGGTTTCGGTAAGGTGTTCAATCACCCGTTGCCGCCGACACTCGCCGAGAAGCTGGGTGCCCGCTACCATACCGAGACCTACAAGCTGTGCGCTTACTGCGGCGAGGAGCGGATCGTCAGGAGGCGCTAGCGCTGCTTCATGAGCCAAAAGCCAGCGGTCGCCCTATGGGCAAGAGATACTTGCTGATCCGCAAGAAAAAATTGCATAAATCCGCAAGAAAAAATTGCATAAATCCGCAAGAAAAAATTGCATCGTAGTAATATCCTTGCATGGCAGGAAATCCATTTATCTGGGGCCAGACCATCGACGATGGGATAAAAAGGAATCAGTTTTGTACTGAAATCGCAATAGACCTCAAAGGCCAAATGAATAAGTCCATGTTTGGCATTCGCGGTACTGGCAAAAGTAGCTTTCTGCAATATGAGCTTGCAGAAGAGCTTCATAAGAAAGAGCCTGGAATGCCTAAATGGGATATGCTCTATGTCGATCTCGGCAAAGTAATTAATAATAGTTCTTTTGTGACAGCTTTGGTGTCAGCGATGAAGAAAGTAAAAAGTGATTCCCTGCGTAGGCGCGCCGTCATCAGACTTAGCGAACTGGAATTGAGCTTCAATGTCAACTTTGGAGTAGGAGAAATCGGTGTCAAGAAAGTACCTGATGCTCCAGCAAATCTTGATAATCCCGAATTGCTCAGGGAAACTTTGAGTTCGATCCGAGAACTCTGTCCTCATCTGGTTGTCGCGTTCGATGAGTTTCAAGCTTTGTATGAATATCCAGAGAATCCTTTACCGATGATTCGCTCCACCTTACTTTCTGGAGGAGAAGGAGAGATAGCTTTGCTGATAAGTGGAAGTATCAAAAGAAAAATTCAGATGATGAAGAAAAAGAATATGGATGCACTATGGGATGATCTGGATGATGTAAGTTTCCCTAACTTGTCTGCTGATAAATTGATCTCTCATATAGAGGACAAGTTCAATAACTCCGGGAGGGAAATTACTCCGCAAGGAGCAGAATACATAGTTCAGATCAGTGCCGGGCATCCTAAAACAACTCAGAGAATCAGCTCTTATATCTGGAAGTCGGCACAAGGGATAAAGCTGATAGATAAGACTTATGTGTCTCAGGCATATATAGAACACATGACCGATACTGAAGCTTTGCAAGACTACGTGATGTTGATGAATGGACTCAAGGAAGGGAGTAAAGCTGAGCAGGCTGAATGGAAAGCCTTATATATGATTGCTTCAGGAGGATTGACGAGCAATGATGTCGATTATAGAAAGTATGGCTTCAACTCACGCCAGACATCTCAGCAAGCTGCTGATAGATTAGAAAATAAAGGCTTGATATATAATACTTCGAGGGTCAGCAAGCGATATCAAGTACAAGATCCTTTGTTTGCAGCTTATCTGAGGAGTACTAATCCTGTGATTATCTGAAACGTGAGCTCTCTCATCAGTTGATCAGAGAATGCCATGATATTTCCGAACTTCCTCTAAGAAAAGAGCAACTTTTCAGCGGTAAAGAACGATCCTGGAGATGTGCGCTATAATCATCAAAAGAGATGCTGATGAATACGGAGCCTTCCAAGACCGACCAAGACGATCGATTTGCCGAGATGCTGGCGCGGTTGCCGGAAGGCTGCCGGCGTTTGGTCGATGAGCACCGGCAGGCCTTTGATACCGCGCCTGGCAGCTCACATCTGCATCAGGCCTGGCCAGGCGGCTTCAGAGATCATCTGAATGAGGTCTTTCTGCTCGCTGATACCCTATATCAGTCGCTTCGACAGATCAGGCCGTTGCCTTTCACTCTGGACTCGGCCGATCTGGTCTTATTCATCCACGACCTGGAGAAGCCGTTCAAGTATACCGATACGGTCTTGTTCGCCGATCAGCCGCAATTGGCGACTTCCGATCCGGAGGCTTTCAAGAACAGGATCGTGGAGACTTATCAGATACCGCTGACCTCTGAAGAGAGCAACGCGATCAAGTACATCCATGGCGAGGGCGATGATTACTCGAAGACCACACGGATCATGGGGCGACTGGCTGCTTTCTGCCATAGCTGTGACCTGCTTTCGGCCAGACTATGGTTTGATCAACCTGAGCAGCGTCAGCGCATTCAGGCCGATGGCGGCGGATAATAGGCGGCCTGGCTTTCGCGGGTCGGCCTGAGCCTAAGAGGTACTTCGAGCGCACCGGTCTGCCTGACGTGGGCAGCTGCCTGTCTTCGATTACTGAAAGTTGGAATCTGGTAATACTCGGCTACGGCTTCGATCAGATTACGGTGCGCCCGTCCGAGATATGGCTTGAACAGACCGAGCGGGATCGCCTGTCGGCAGCGGAACCCGTCAACGTGTAGCTGATGCGGCCCGGCTCCGGCGATGATCCCGTATACGAACTTACTGTCCAGAGCTGAACGCGCCTGCGACCAGCTGCATTGTAGTTTTGCCGCCTTATAAGAATAGTAGGCGTGGATCCCGCACTGACAGTGCTCGACCGGCGGCTGATGTTCAAGCTCTCGCAAAGATCCGAAAGCGAAGCAATCAGCCTGGTTCAGGCCTGGATGCCAGCAGGGCAGCGGCCCGCGATTCCCGCTTCTCTTTAGTGGGTGCAGACGTGGGCCTGCTTCACCGACTGCTATCCGCCAGCAGCGATAGCCGAGTGAGGCATGCGGATAGAGCGGCTCCTGCATCACCGGAGCTTATGCCTCGGAGAACAATCCAAGGGTGGGTTTTGGCTTTTCAGCCGGACGACTAGGCCGCCTGAACTCAGGCTTCCTCGGGATGCTGCTCGAGATAATCCAGCCAGGAGCGTAGCTCTTCGAGGGCCTTCTCTTTGGCCTTCTTCGGAGACCAGTCACGCGATGGCCGATCCAGGAACAAGCGGCCGCTCCTGGAATTCGCCCAGGTGAACAACTGGCGGTAGCTCATGCTGAGGTCATCGGCCGCCTCGGCGACAGCATGGTCTATCATCCCTTGCAATAGCCGGCCGAGGTGATCCCGAGCGCGCAGATAGCCCCAGCCGTCGTATCCCGGGTCCCCTTTCATCTCGTCGAATAAATCCGGGTTCGAGGCGAATGTTGTCACCCAGGTGTCTACGTGTGCTTCACGAAGAAAATCACCATAGAGAATGGAATCAACCGAGGAGCGCAGCGAACCAGGCATAGAAAGATCATAGCAAAGCTGTCTGATTCCGGCTGAGAAATCCAGGAGCGGTAGGCCCTGCCAAGGACCTCATACCTGTCATCGGGAATGATATCGACCGAGTATCGGGATTTATCGGAAAAGCCCGATACTTGGCGATACAGGTAGCTGTCTGTCAGGTACTTTCAGCCGGTGGTTTCTATTTTGACCGGCTGAACCTGGTTTTCGAGACAAATCTCAGATTTGCACTGAAACGCTGCGCTCCTCGGTTGAACCTGGTTCCTCGGTTGAACCTGGTGCCTCGGTTGAAAATACTCCGGATGATGGTGATAGAGCTCCTGCAGTGAGTGCTGCGTGCGCCCGAAGGCGAACTCGGCACTGGCACGCATCCGCAACATATTTTCCGTGCGTAGGCTTTTTCGTGGGCTATCCACCCCGAAGTTGATCATCGCCCGGGCTTCGATCTCCTGCATTTCCTCGGTACTATGATCACGGTGCATCGCCTTCCAGCATTCGTTGATACTGCGGATGTCCTTGATCCGTTTCAATGCTTTCTTGACCACGCGTTTGCGGACTTTCAGTCCTCGGTCGGTGCAGCTCTGCAACCAGGAGTGGGCGTTCTTGTCACCGCGCTGCCTGTTGCAGGACAAGCAGCAAGGCAATAGATTCCCATCCCAGTCAGAGCCACCATCACAGACGCAGCGGATATGGTCGATCGTCGCCGTCTCCATGTCCAGATGCTTCGAGCACCAAACACAGTCGTAGCCATAAGCCTTCAAGATACGTTCACGCTTCCGTTTGCCTAGTCCGCCACGTCGGGGCATGAAGTCATCATAGCAGCTTTTGCCTCCGATCGGAGACCCGGATGATGAAAGATTTTCACGCAGGTAGCAGCAAGCATCAGGCGTAAGACATTCCGAGAAAACCGGAGCGATCACCAGCCCAGGAGGATCTTGTGAGCGATGCCCATCCGCCTGCCCAAGACGCTGCTCGTGCTCGTAACCTGTTTCAGTCTGATCTTCATCTCCATCGCCGATGCCGAGACAGAACATCTCTGGCCGCAGCAGGTGATGACAGTCAGAGGTTGGAAGCAGATGCCGCCGAAGAAAGGGGCAATCCGCGCACTGTCAGGCCATGGAGCATTGCTTTCATCCGGGCGCGCGAGATTGGCTCTTCGCTTCCCGCAGCTTACGTTGGCGGCCGGAGAGCGTATCGAGAATGCCGAGCTGAAGCTCAAGGTGCGCATGCCGGCAGCAACCAGGCTCAGACTGACCACCGGTGCTGGAACCAAGCTGGTGCATGGCCCCGATCACGGGCTGGTGCGGCTGCCGTTGGAGCACGACTCTTCAAGTCTGAACAAGCTGGTGCTGAGGATCAGCGGTGACGGCGGCATCAGGATCTCCTCGCTACGCTTGTCGATCGAGTTGGATCCTGCGCAAGCTTCGCCTCCGGCAGCGGGCAATCCTATACCGGCCCCAGGAACCCAGCTGCCACAGGCACCGAGCCAGGATCCAGGTGATCTCTACTTTGCCGGGTACTCTATCTCGGATTTTCTCGATCAGTCGGCGCCGGCCGCTGTGAGCATGGTTCCGGACCCGGCCGGATCAGGACAACAGGTATTCAAGATGACCGTGGCCGATACTGACGTCTATCCGATCACCCCTACCGAAAACCCTCGCGCTCAGCTGGGAGCGGTCCGGCTGATCGACAATGGCCAAGAATACTGGTGGAGCTCGGCCTTCTATCTGCCGCCTGGCTTCCCCACCTATATACCTGATTGGCTGACCCTGGTCGAAGGGCCGTACGGAGCCCCTTTCGCCGGCACCCCGCCCTGGTCGATCGAGCTCGGCCAGGACAATATGCGCTGGCAGAGAAACTCTACCTATGACTGGGATGTCCCCTGGGACCAGCCTTATCCGATCGGTCAATGGGTCCATGTCCTGGTTCATGGGTTGGCTGCGGCGAACGGTTATATCCAGATGTGGATAGACGGCAGACCGGTGACCTTCTTTGCCGATGATTTCAACAACCCGAATATGATCGCCCCGACGACCATCTTGCCGACAGCGACAATAGATGCCAGTAATGATTCCGACGGTGGCAACGGTCAAGGAATGTTCATTGACAGCTATCGCAAGGTCGGGATGTTTCCTTCCTTGACCATCTATCAGTCACCGACCTTGATCGGAAGTACGCGAGCTGCCGTCGGAGGCTGAGTGAAAGCAGGCGTCGGTGAAAATGACATGCCGGCCAGAAAAGCGTATAGCCTGAACAGGTGAAGATCTTCGAGACCGTCGACATGGTGGAGTTTCCGAAACCGGCCGGGCGAGACATCAACATGATGCCGTTCGTCATCGGACAAGAGGACACTCTTCCTGATCAGTGTCGTGATTACTGGTCACTTATCCAGGCTTGCGAGGTCGAAGCCGAAGAAGACGGCCGGATCGGTTATCTGACGGTCACCGAGAAAGAAGTTCAGCCAGGACGTTCTCAGCGTCGGGGTGGTGCCCACGTCGAGCGCCATCCACATGGTAGTTGGGGCGGTGGCGGTTGGGGACGCGGCCGGTATGGCTATCGCCGACAAGGAGGCCTGTACATGGCCAGTAATCTGGGCCAGACCACCGCTGTCTGGGAGAAAGAAGTCCGAGAGCCCGGTCCCGGTGGAGATTGTGCTCACCTGGAGCTTGGTGCTCCTGACAAAGTTCTGGATGCAGGCGAGCTGGTCTGGATGACCGACAGTTGCCCGCACGAGTCCCTGGCCGTGACCTCGTCCGGCTATCGGCAGTTCTTCCGTCTGGTCACCAGCGATGTCGATCTTTGGTATCGACAGAAATCGACGGAAAATCCCCTCGGTGTCAAGCCATCGGAAAACGTCATGATCATCAACTGAGGCACCAGGTTCAACCGAGGAACCAGGTTCGACATTGGAACCAGGCTCAATCGATCTCTGCTCGATCAAACACGCTTCGACCCCTCCGGGGCCAGCCGAGGAACCAGGCTCGCTACGCGCCTTTGATCTCGGTGACATCGTTGGGAACCATCGTCTGACTCAGCCAATGATGCCTACCGTCACCGATGTGATCTGGGCGGACGAACTTGGCGATCGAGCTGCCGAACTCCCGATAGCTGAAGCCGTCGGCCAACCGGACGACGAAACCCTCGGACTCCTCAGAATAAGGTCCTGGCTCTGTCCAGCAGCACCTGGCTATTTCCTCATCCCATTCTCCTCGGTACAGCTCAGGGACGGTAGGCAGTCCGAGCAGTTGCGTCCATTCTTCGGTCTCGGCCCAGGAAAGCGCCTGATTGTGCTCGTTCCAGATCGAGAAGACCAGAAAATGAGGAATGTCATGATAGGCGATCGAATGCTTGGCGGCCATGTTCTCTCCGCAGACTCGCCAGCCTGGGGGCAGATCAGGACCGACCCGAGCGGCCAATGCTTTCAATCGCGTACGCGAAGGATGATAGCCGGAATCCAGAGAGCGGGCGTGAGCGTAGCCATCCGCGTATAAGGTGGCGCTCTCTCCATCGAGCTTCTCCTGGATGATCACCTCTTTACCCTCGAAGTGTCGGCTGTCATCAAGCTTGATGTCATCGTCATTGATCGAACCGGAGAATCGAAGGTGGGGAGTTCGTGGATACTTGATATAGCTGGTGTACAGATCAAGGACCTTGCCTTCACCGAGGACCTTCTGTACGGATGCGTCCTCGAACAGCGGCCCCGGAGAACGCTGCCCGTTCGGCAGGATGATGTTGCCCCACTTGTCATAGCGCTCGTGTGTGTCCAGCTCCGGCGGCAGCATGATCTTCTCGATCCCGGCGGCCTCTCGCAACTGTTGCGGATCCAGGACGGTCTGCTCGGCCTCCATGTGGTGCGCCTCGCATAGAGACACCAGGTTGTCAAGGTAATAGCCGCCGTCAGGCCAGAGGCGGCGCTCGATCAGATGATGTGCGTCGACGGCAGCGGCCCCGCAGACCACGCATTTATGATCGTCGCGGTAGAAGACGGCCTGGCGGCAGTCATCGCGTGACAGCAGCAATCCACCCGGTTGATGCCGGGCTGCGCTTCCTGATGAACGAGCATTACCGTCTCCACGTCCCATGAACAGATTGTACAGCAATGACAGGTCATTTCGATAAAATCTCAGATTACGATCGCCAGGTCAGTACATCATCAGGATGCGTGCTCTATAACCGGTCCATGACCAGGATCCCCGTGCCGGTCTTATATATGCTGGCGGTATTGTCAGCGGCGGTGATGGTCACCGCAGCTTCTGCCGACAGCACTATGCAGCCTGGATCCGCTGCATCTACGGCGTATCGGGCTCGTCCGGGTCATGCGAGAACACATGGCTGGCATGTCTCCCCACGTGGGCGCAGCATCAACGCCGCCCTCACCGATGCCGACAAGCACAGTAAGATAACCAGTCGAAGCTGCCAGTCCGAGCAGTGTAGGAAAAGCGGCTCAGCCTACCTACAGCTGAAAGCTTTACCGAAAGCGGCGACAGACGCCAAGGTGTCTCTATTGCTGATCAGCTATAAGAGCTGGTCGCGGATGATACTGACGATCACAGGTGATGAGCATCTGCTGAAACGCAGCCGATCATGGCGACGACAACAGATCCGGCTCTCCGGACCGATCAATCGGATCACTCTTCGTGCTTTCGGCGCCGCACAGGTCCGCACTTTACGACTGACAGCGGTGAGCAGGAAGCAGAGGCCGTTCCCGCAGCCTGGGGCGCCTGGACAGACCCCGAGGCCGTCCTCGCCGACCACGCAACCACTGTATTGGGGAGCCTGGGTCACCGACACTGTCGGCAATCAGTCACCATGGGAGATGAGCCTGCAGAGCGCTTTCGAGAGCCGGGTCGGAAAAGCGGCCAGCTTGATCAACTGGAGCAGCCCGTTCTACAATACCTCTTATTGTGGTCCCACCGATTACTGTGATTTTCAGACCGCCGCCTTCGACGCCATCCGCGCCCATGGTTCGATCCCGTTCTTTTCCTGGACCACGGGACCGGGTACGGGTGCCTTCTCCGATGCGGCGATCGCCGCAGGATCTCAGGATGCGTATATCACCAGCTGGGCCGAGGCAGCCAAAACCTGGGGACACCCTTTCTTCCTCAGATTCGACTGGGAGATGAACGGTGACTGGTTCCCCTGGGGAGCAGACTATCCGGGCAATACCCCGGCCGATTATGTCGCCATGTGGAGACACGTGCACGACATCTTCACAAGTGTCGGCGCTGATGATGTCACCTGGGTCTGGGCACCGAACATCGACCCAGGGAATCAATATACTCCTCCGGCAGCGTTGTACCCCGGCGATGCCTATGTCGACTGGACCGGACTGGACGGCTATAACGGTGACGTCCCATGGACATCGTTCGCCGATCTGTTCAGATCATCATATGATGAGATCACCTCTTTCGCACCGGACAAGCCGATGGTCATCCCTGAGATCGGATCGACAGAGGCGGGCGGTTCCAAGGCCGAATGGATCACCGACATGTTCAACTCATTAGGCCAGTTCCCCCTTATCAGAGCATTACTCTGGTTCGACAGCACAACCTCCGGACCAGGTGATCATACCGACTGGCCGGTGGAATCATCCCCGGCGGCGACGACAGCTTTTGCCGCCGGGATCAGCAATCCTTTGTTCGAGAACAATGCTTATGGCCGGCTGGATGGAGACGGCCCGATAGCGGTCCCCTAGATCAGGCCAGGATACCGCCGATGCTGGTGCTGCGAAAGGTACTCAGCTTGCTGCTGTCTATCGGAGCACTGACCCTGATAAGTTTCCCGAAAGCATCTTTCTTGTACAGCGGATACAGATGCAACTGTCCCTCCCAGTCGACCAAGGTCTGATCTACGGCCGCGATCATCAGGCGCTGTTCAGCGTCACGTTCGGTCCTGATCACGATCTGAAAGGCATGCTGGATCAGGTTGCCGGCCAGGACATCAGAACTGGACCCTTTGTTCAGGCGTGCTTTCAGCGGGTCGATGAACTCGCCCCGCTTGTTCAAGCCGGCGCTGAGGACGACCCCACGCCATGGCTTGGAAGATACTGTCCGCAGCATCGCCTCATCAAGCTCGAAAACAGGATGGTAGTTGTCGATGAACAGATAATCCGGAGAGCTGCTGTCGGCGGGCGGAACAAAATCATCGCAGGTCGGCGGCTTCTGCCCTCCTGCTTCATCGAACAAAGAAAGGATCTTGGTCTGTCGCGGCCATTTCCGGGGCAGCTGCTTGCTGGTGGCTTCATCGGTGACCAGGGTCAGGGGTTGCTTACCAGGGACCATTTTTCCGAGTGCTTGCAGAAGCGTGCTCTTACCTGACAGCGGCGCGCCGATGACCAGGATATTGCGCTTGCAACTCATCCACTCTTCCAGATCCGCGACCAACCCGGGAGTGGTGGCCAGGTTGTTGATCTGCGGAAGGCTGCCTGGCAGCGGCGGAAAGTGGTCGCTGATCGTCTGCAGCATCTCCGTCGTATCATCGGCCAGCAGTTCCTGCAGGTTGATTCGCAGACCGGATGCCAGCCCCAGAAGCTGGGAGATGCTCGGATCATTCAGCTTGGCCTTCTCGATGCGAGAGATCTGTGCCTGCTTCAGCCCGGAGGCATGAGCCAGTTCTTGCTGAGACAGACCTGCCTGTTCTCTTCCTCGGCGGATACGGACGGCGAAGTCGGTCGGAAAAACGTTGCTGCTGCTGCTGCTGGTCATGGGTATGTATCCTTTCTTTTGTCTTTACTCATTCTAGCATATTTCAGCTTAACTTATTCATGATGATAAGGCAAGTTTACCGTCTGGACTGCAAGGCGGACAGATAAATGAAAAGGAAGACGGAAAGAGACAGAGCATGATCGCATTGACAGAGCTCCTGGAAGGCGCTATGATTATCGTATGGAAAGCAATCAGGTATTGAGCAATCAGGTATTGAACGGAGAACTGAACAGCAAGCAACTGGGATCGTACAGATGCCTGATCGATGCCAAGGACAAGCGCCGGCATACTTTCTACGCCCGTAAGCTGACCGGTGACGTCTATGGTCTGGCCGGATGCGATATTCAGCGTCGGCCGGAAGCGGTGGAAACCGTGCTGGCTGCTTATGATCGCTGTGTTGCCGGTGAAGCCACAGAACCTGGTGAGATCGAGAAACATCTACAGATCCTGATCGGGCTGGGGATGAACCGCTCAGAAGTGGAAGAACTGTGCTCGCGGTTCTTCTGGCCGATAGCGATCGAAGGCCTGGTCGGCCTGCAAGGACTGCTGGAACATCTGGCCGAAACGGAAGCCGGCGGCCAGTCCTTGGTGCCTCCGGCGCCGATCTCATTGAACGGGATGAACAAGAAGGAAATCCAGGAACTCACTCCCTGACGATCCGGCAGGTCAGAGAGGACCGTTCTACGATTTATCGTCCCAAGACGGTCCTTGCTGATCGTCCGCCGTATCAGAATACTTGTCTTCGATTTCCTCCAGGGCGGTGAACAGCGCCTGGTTGGAGATGGAGACCGGACGGACATCCGCTCCATTGCATGGACAATCCTCGCCACCTGAACGCAGCCAGCGGCCGGTCCCGATGTATAGATCCTCTGTTTCCCTTGCTTTCCTCTCGTCCTCGGTCCACTTCTCGAACTCGACAGGACGACGACAGTAATAGCATTGACTACCGAGGTGATCAGCCAGGACCAGCAATGGATCCAGTACATCGTCCAGCTCTTGCAAAGGTTTGACCGTCCCGTATGGAGGGCCTTGATCCCAGTGATACTCGGTGAACAAGAAGCGATCGGAGAACTTGGTCCGGATACCGATGAAGCCTTCTCTGCCGTCATAGACCCCGAAGGCGAGGTTCCGCGATTGAAGCCGATAGACCTTGCCTGCTTTGCATTCATTCAACTCGATGTAGTTCTCTTCATCCATCCAGTTGAGATCATAGCAGATGGATGCAGCTTTGGGCAGGAACAGGAGGATGGCGGAAAGAACTTCGTGGCAGGCCGCCGCCAGATATAAATATGAGAGCCTGGGCCTTGCGCTAAGAGGCGTCTTGAAGCCGTGGGTCTCGTTGGTCAAGCACTCTGACCTTGTCCTGAAGTGCTTGACCCAGATCGATCTCCAACAGGTTGCTCATCTGGATGACATACATCAAAGGACATATCCTCTTGAGTACTACTGGGTAGTAGGGGGTATGATTGCGTGCTGGGCAAGTAGTCCAGTACCTCATAATGCTCTTCCTGCTCAGGAGAGGCAGTCGGATCATTATGAGGTACTGAGTATTGCTCAGTAGTACCGCTTGCCTCAATATCTACCGCTACCAACACGGGATCAGTAATTGAAGAGTCTGATACTATTTTCAACGCAGTAACGTTCAATACTGAACCAGGTTGCTCACTGATCGATTTACTCAATCTCCCAGAGCTACAAGAGCTGGTTTCGTACTTCTTCATTGAGTGAGCATGAGGATCATGCTCCTCAGAGTAATGGCAGTATTCGGGTACCTTACAAGCTTGTAAGGCTCGTTTCCTAAACCCGGTCTTATCCAAGACCCCATTACTCAAATCCTTAATAGTCAAATCATTAACACGGATTTCACGTACCAGGAAAGCACTGAACAAGTCCCGATCCACGGGCCCGAACCCACACTCAGGACAATCATGCACTCTTACTGATAAATCCTTCTTAACTTTACTACCGCATAAGCAATACTGGGAGAGAGCGTAAACCCACGGGTTGATCTCATATAATCCACCCCCGACAAGATCACACTCATCCTCGAGAATACTCATGAACTGTCCTGGAGCGGTTAAACCCATGTGTTTGCCTAATCCTAATCCACCGGCTTGCCATGATTGATAATTCAAGTCCTCAGCGGCTACACGCGCTCCTGTCATCATGATCTGATGCACGAGCGCGTGTTGTTCCTGTTTCCGATGAATCTTATTCTTCCTCTGGATAGTCTTCAAGGATTGTTCCTTATGATTACCTCGATTGCTCTTCTTGGACTGGCTCACTCCACGTTTACTTGTCCCGTCCTTATCGAACGCTTCCGGGTTCATTGCTCGCCGGGAACGATCCAAGGCACGTTTCACTCGGCGCTCATGCTTCGCTTGCTTACGCGCCAGGTTCAAGCCTTCCTCAGTGATCAATGGAATGATCATTCCTTCTTGCTCATTCACTAGTGCTACTTGACTTGGACCGAGGTCTAGTCCTTGTACGCTCATACTGATCGTGTCCAAATAATCTTGATTACGGTAAGGTTTACTTTTCACGCATAAGAGCGCGAAATACCTGGTCTGACCACGGACTTCTTCACGGGTGATCCCGGCTCGCGCTAGTTTACCTTGATTGATCTTCCCTTGTAACCACGTGTAGCGTTTATTAGACCAACCCGTGTAATCGATCGGGATGCTCAGGTTTTTACATTTCGTATTGAAGGACCATTGGATTTTCTTATCCCGGTATAATAGTCCTGATTTATCGTCATTGTTCCAGACTGTATTCCTGGCTCCGGGGTGATTAGTACGTGGTTTCTCCGCGCGCCCGTAGACCCATTCCATGATATTCTGATGTAATTCCCCAGCGAGAGCTTGTCCTATTCGGGATCCTAAACGATCCCCCATCCATTTACTATCACGCCAATGTTTGAGCACGTGTTGGTTCGTATCAAACCGTGTCAGCTCGTACTTCTTGATCATTCTCCGGTAAACGACTTGTTTCTTCCCCACTGGTAATGAGCGTGCCGTGTACCATTCCGGGGCCTCTCGCATCTTCCTCACGCGTTCCCGTAAGTCTCGGATACTGGCATTCCTCAACATGCCCGTGTAATATAATTGTTGATCAATAATACTCGCTTCACGCGGGTTGACCAGTAAGGGCCGTTTGATCACATGATACTCCCCGGACTGTTTCGACTGGCTATTCGTACCAGTCTTCTTACTGCTCTCCTCATTGGGCTTACTCAAGCTCACTCAATCAGTCTAACCTTGAACTGGATAATCCAATTGGTTCTTATACAAGGATACAAACAGTAGTACCTGCTCCTCCTGATTGATAAACACTTACCCCAGAAAATAATTTCTAAGGCAAAATTGTAATCAAGGGGATATGCGCTTACATCAACACATCTGCCAGCTCTTCGGCAGCATCATCAGCATAACCCTTGTCTCGGCCCAGGCCGATCTCTTTTCGGACCGCACGAGCCAGCTCGCCGGCCTCCTCGATCAACAGCAGCATCGTGTCTTGGGCATCTTCTTCATCCCAGCCCCTGTCTTCACATAAGTGCCGGTAAGCGGCCTGGAGCTCAAGCAAGGACGCTCGGGCGTGAAAATCTTTTTGATGCTCAGTCGGCTCCTTGATCATATCCATCTGTTTCGATTATAGGGGCGGTATGAAACTCGGCGGCTGCGCGGTCCAGGGCTTCTTTGTCGGCCAGCAATGCTTCTTGCGTCTCCGGTCCAGGAGAAAGGCCTGCCACAGATGGCAAGGGATCGCGCCGGCCCTCCGCCGGTTTGAACAATCTGCGTGTCAGCATCGAGAAAGGCTGCATGAGCAGAAGATACTCCTTGGTGAGTGTCGCGCCGACCGTTTTGAGAACCTGGATCACTTCTTTTTCTTCGGTGTGATCAATTCCCAAAAACTGCCGCGAACATCCTGCTTGCCCTGATGCCAATAACGCTCTCGATCGTAATACAGCTCTTTGATCCCAGGATGATCACCGTGTGGTTTCAGGATGTACCCGAGTACGGCCAACGGTGGAAACGGGATGACCGAGAACACCAACCACATCCACTGGCCCTTGATCGCCAGTAATCCCAGCCCGGCCAGATAGGCGATGATCAGCAATGAGATGATGACACCGCTTGTAAGTTGGGAAAATGCTGCCAGAGGCATGATCCATGAATAGACCGGGTCGATGAGCCTGACTGATTTTTCTGATCAGAGAGCAGATTCGGCGGCGGCCAGGAGAGCCGAGAAGGACCCACGATCCGACGCGATCATTGTACTTTCAGACAGTGTCGGATGATTCAAGATACTATCTCGACCAGGTGCGGCCGACTTTTGCCACTGAACGCAATCGTTCCAGGCGTGGGACCAAGGCCGTCCTTGCTGTCCTGACATGTATGCTGATCGGAGCAGCAACACTATTCGGTGTACATGCCTATCACCATTCTCAAGATATAGCCCGGGCACAGACAGAAGCGCTTGCTGATGCCCGGGGTCATCAGTTGCTGAACCAGATCACGGCGACCATTCGCTCGGTGCGGACGGCAGAAAAGGCAGCCCGGCAGGAGAAGCTGCTCGCTGCTGAAAAGGCCCGCAAGCAGAGGCTGGCATCCTGGTGGAGACATACCTGGCCTTTCCAGCCTTCGGGTATGCACTTCTTCTCGGCGAAAGCTGCCGAGAGCACTGAGCATCTGCCTGAATGGTATGACGATGGGCAAGCATGCAGCAGCGGTTGCGTGCCCGAAGGCGCTATCGCCGCCTGGCCGTTGAAACCCTTCCATAAGCCGCGCCCGATCATCAGTTTTCTCAACGATCCTCGCCCGGCTTCATTGCATCATGGGATCGACATCACCGCCCGTTCGCATCAACAGGTATATGCGATCCAGCCGGGACGTGCCCATATCATCCAGCCGAGCGGTTATGACGAGCGGGTGCAGATCGGTAGTTATATCTATTGGCATATCTATATCCATGTCAAAGAAGGACAATACGTCATTCCTCTGAAGACCGATGTAGGCGGGGTTCAGCCCGGCTTCGGTCATCTTCATCTGTCTGAAGTGGATGCCGCCGGTAACTATCTGAACCCGATCCGCCCCGGGCATGTCATCCTACCAGGTTGGAAAGATACTCTGGCCCCGGTCCTGGGCGATCTCACCCTTCAGCCCGATGGTTCTGCTGATGTAGAGGCCTATGATCGCCAATCCTTACGCTGGGGCCGTCCTTATATCACCCCGACGACCAATCTGGCCGCCTTGGCCTATAGGCTGCGTCCGGCAGGAAAAGATGGTTCTCAGACAGGGTCTTCTGCCGGAGAACTGCAATGGGCCTTTCGCGGCACGCACAATTATGATTTCTCCCTGATCGATGATCTCTATCATGATTATCATGCCAGCCGCGAGAAACAAAAATGTTATGAAAAACATCGGGTCTGCCACTTCGACTGGGACTATGTGCTTGCCGGTGGGCTGGCCCCAGATCTCCCGGCCGATCTGAACTATGGCATCTACGAACTGAGTGTGTTCGCCTGGGACTGGGCCGGTAACGTCGGGCTCAAAGAGTACCGATTGCGCTACGATGCCTCAGGCTGGAGTGCGATCTGAGCACGGTGGATCGGCCGTCAGGTTGCTTGTACCAAATACAGACGCGGTCTGAAGATGGGGCTATTCTTGCCATATGGCCAGAGGCAGTGGAGAACTTCAATCAGTGGGGACATCTTCTTTTTCCCGCCGAATCGCCGGCGCGAGCGGACGAGCTTTATCATCAGCCGGCCGGCGACTTCAAGACCTGGAACATGGTCAGGAGACAGCGACAAGGAATGATCCGATACTATCGACCATGGCCCTGGATCAGGAGGAGAGACGCTGTCAGCTGCAGCAGATCGTGGCCGAGCGTCTCGACCCTGAACGCAGGTTTGCAGCTCAACGATCATCCCAAGCTGACAGATTGAAGGAGTTGCTGCGGCCTCAGTTCCAAGAGCTCACCGAAGACACTTTTGTCGCCGAGCGGGTCCAGAAAAGATTCAAGATGCTCGGACTGCCGTTATCCGTCGCCGAGATCAAAGACGGCATGATAGAAGAACGCGAAGCCGCGCTGGATGATGTCTGTCGCCGTTTCGATCGTCGCCCGGCCGCCTGGGCAGACAGCAGGGGCTTCAAGACCTATCGAGCAGACACCGCTTTCGAAGAATACACTACAAGGGAGCTGGCGCTGAAGACGCTCGGCGAAGTATCCAGAACAGACAGTGACCATCTGCTGCGGCAGGCGCTGAGCGTATACGACGGCTCAGAAGAAAAACAAGCCAAGGAGATATTGAAGAAATCAGGCATCTCGTTCAAACGCGGCCAGGCATTCTCCACCTTGAGTCATCATATGGGCAAAAATGAGTGGGCCTACTTCCTCAGCTCCAAACCCGGTACCGCGTCTGCGGCCCCCGGATCGATGCTGATCCATACCCTACGCAATCAAGCGGAGGCCATCCCATTCGCTGTGGATACAGGCCAAGCCCGTCCCTGAGCCGAGATTCTTGCGGACACTGAGGCCATCGGGATCAGGCGTAGATCTTCATCGGGTCTCTTGCAGTCAGCAGCCCGGACTCGAGCAGGTGATCGTAGATCCGGTTCTCGTCCCCGTCATAGGCGTAGATGGCCTCGATCAGCTTCTCCGTCGGCAAACTGTCGGCGATGTATCCAGAACGATTGATTCTGCCGATCAGCGAACGGCTGATCTCAGGCATCTGCAGGTATAACTCATGGCGACGACGATGACGCCGGCGCTGTTCTTGCTCGCGCTGAACCGTGGTCGCAGCCGTGCTCGTTCGAGACTTCGCATAGAGTATCTCTTCGCCGTTGCCTCTCATGCTGTCAATATATCACTTCTTGATAGGATCACCGATGTTCATCAACCAGTTTCAGGAAAATCTGAGATTTTCCTGAAAGCCGACTTGGAACAGTTACAGAAGATTTTATGGGGAAATGCTTCTGGGCACCGGGCGATGATTATCATCTATGTATGGCCAGGGGCAGTGGCATCGATGATATTCTGTATGGGCAGTCTCCGGCGCGAGAACACGCGGCGATGGATCAACGACGGGTGGATATAGATGAGCAAGGTGTGGCCAGACATTTTGATCGTTATGGCCAGTTGGAGAAGATCGTCGTCACGCCGAGGGTGATGCAGGCCCATGGGAAGTTCTCCAAGAGTGGGGTCACGGTCTTGCGGGTGGATGGCATCCGCTTCGACACCCCGGCTGAGATCTACGTCCACGATGGCGAGAAGCATCGAGACCCAGAAGAAGGGCCGGCAGTGATCGATCTGCAGAGCCGGCGTAGGGTCTGGTATCGGCATGGGCGTATCCATCGCGATCATGGGCCGGCGATGATCAAGAAAGACGGCAGCGAACACTGGTATCGTGATGACCAGAAACATCGTGACCAAGAAGACGGACCGGCGATCACCGAAGCCGACGGGACAAGAATATGGATGCGGCAGGGGGCGAAACATCGTGAGGACGGGCCGGCAGTGATCTATGCCGACGGTGGTGAAGAATGGTGGAACGATGGGAAACTACATCGTGAAGATGGCCCTGCGGTCATCGGAACAGACGGTTCGAGAAGCTGGTATCACTCCGGGCTTCAACACCGTGAAGACGGCCCGGCGGTGATCAAGCCCGGTAGCAGTGAGTATTTCCGCTCCGGTGCCCTGCATCGGGAGGACGGCCCGGCGGTGATCGATCATCATGATCCGACACGTAACGAGTTTTATTTTCATGGCCATGAGTGCGAAGACCTGGACGCGTTACGCGCCTATAAGAAGAAACATGATGCAGCTGCCGCTACCAGTTAGCGGAGCTCAACGCAAGGCAGTCGGAAGCAGACGATCTTGTTTCTCGCTGATCTTCTGCACCACCATCAGGTAGAGGATGGCGGATGTGATCATCATCGCATAACCGACCATCAGGATGATGTAGCCGACCTGACTGACCTGCAGCAGGGTATGGGCATCAGGCTTTTCTATCACCACGCCTTTCATGTAGTTGTCAGCAACGCTGAAACTGCCCAGTGCCAGTCCGTAGCCGATCCCGCTGACAGCCCCACCGATGATATACAGCAACCACCAATAATGTAAGAGCGGCGCGACCTTGACCTGCGTCCATGGATAGCGCACTCCTATTCTTTGGGGGCGGCCGGCGATTTCGTCGGCTTCATCCATCGTGCCGGCGGTGAGCTGAGCGGCATCAGGTAGCTCGCCCAGGTCGGCCCGGTAGAGATCATTGGCTATCGATTTAGGGCGTATCCAGTTGAACACCGGAATGAACCAGGATCCGATCGCCCAGCCGGTGCCAAAACGCAGCTGAAAGCCTCGTCGTGCCAGATTCCGATAAGCGCGATGAAACCAGACCAGACTGATGATGCCCAATGGCAGCATGATGAACAGACCGCTGAGACTGTACAACGCACTGAGCGGATCAGAACCCTGCTTCAATGCTGTGTAGGTCAGCCCGATGTCACCATCGATCCCGGACTTGCCGATCTTGGACAAGGCAGCTATGCTCAGGCCGATCCCGGCCAAGGCAACCAGGATATACCCGATGCCGAAGACCAAGATCCAGATGGCCAGGCCCCGCAGTTTCTCTGGAGCCAGGCCCATCGACGTACTATTCGGATAGCTTGGTCTTACAGACACGGGGATACTGTTGGGATAGGCAGGCATTCCCTGCGCGACCGGAGCCGTCGGCATTGTCAGAGGCATCTGCGACTTTTGCTGGAAATCTGAGATTTCCCCTGAAACTGGGCGGCCCAAAGGCACAGATCCTGGACGGTCCTGGTCCCTCGGACGGCGGTGTTCGCTCCATTCTTCTCCGTTCCACCAACGCAGGCGATCGTCCTGGTCAGGGTCTTGATACCAGCCAGGTTCTGGTAGCGGGGGCGGGGTGCCGGTCATAGGATCAATGGTGCCGCTTCCCAGATCGAGCATCCTGTCTTGTGCGAATCAGCCTGCAGGTACCGGAGAGCATTCGCCAGCGAACTTGGCCTGTCCGGCGATGTAGGTGGTGCCATCGCCTTGGCTCAAGACATGCACATAGTGGTTCCAGCGCGACAGCAGCTGTTTGACCGTGGTTCGAGGATGAAAGAACAGATGATAGACCTGGTTGAAAGCATCGCCTTGACGCTTCGTATCATGATCGTCGAAGACCACCTTGGCACAGCCTCCACCGGCGAGAGCCATCTTGCCGAGCTTGTCATAGTGCAGGACCAGAGCATAGACCGCGTGGATCGCCCCGACAGGTGTGGCCAGGCATTTTCCGAGTACGGTTGCGCTTTTGCTTTGCTGCCAACATTTATGAGCCTTGATCAGTTCCTTGGTCAAGACGACCGCTGCCAGACATTGTCCTTTCACCAGTGGGTAGACCCCGGTCTGTGGAGCATCTGGTACCTGACAGGTGGCTTTGTTCAGTTTGCCCTGTTCGACACTGTCATGAAGCTGGGTATATAGTGATTGAGTGGCGGCGTAGGTATCAGTATCCATCCGTGTGCTCGTATCCGCCTTTGCCGGAATGGCTATGATCAACGCCAGGATCAAGAGCACTATAGCTGACAAGCTGAGCAGGGCGCGCATGAATACATCCTAACCGACAAAGGGGTCAGAGCACAGCCGTTATCGCTTACCTGTTGAAGTTTATGTTCAGTCGGTTGCCTCGGTCAGCTCGGCCTGGATCTGGTAATCGCTACGAGGACGATCCATACCATACAAGTGCGACCAGCCGATGGCCTCGCGGATATCCCAGGCCAACGCATCCAATCCTCGTTGCAGTTGCGGTGGTCCTGGATGCAGCTGCGCGCCACTGGTGATACTCTCATTCATGTCATGGAGACTGGTGACCAGATACTGAGCCAGCTCCACCGGTAGTCTGATACTTATCTCTCCTTGTGCTGCCATGATCTCAAACTAAACCGGATGCGGCTGTTCGAATGTGTTTTGGCTCGGAATAAGCTTTTACAGCTGCCCGTCGGCAGAGGGCAACAAGCCCAGCGTCTCCCAGCGAGAGAAGACTTCATACTCGATGATCTCCATGTCCTCGCTGCTGACCTCGCTCCCGCCGGCATTGTATTCGTTGTAGGTTCCGATCAGCAGCAGATTGTCCATCACCCGTAGCTGCTCGAAACCGTAGCCGAAGGTATAATCTTCGGTACTACGAGCATATTTCTCCGGATGCCGGCAGCGCTCACGGATGACATGGAGATCCTCGCGCAATGCCTGACGGTATTCTTTGGCACTGAGCTGCTCGCCAGGAGCGACATCTCGATTCTGATGGTACCAGAAGAACGCGGAGCAGATGGCATAAGGACTATGATCAGCCGGATCGAAACGATCTATGATCCTCTCCAGTCGATCGAAGTCGGTTTCGGCGGGGATGACCAATGTAGCTTTCTCATCATGGCGACTGTTGCTCATATCCAGATGATAGGGTAAAAACAGAAATATCCGGGACTGCAAGCTGATCAAGGAGCATTCATCAAGATGAGGATCGTAAGAACGCACCCAGAGACAGATGGCAGATATGATAGGATCATGGGTCGCGGTCAATCTGATGGTCTGCTTGTTGAGCCTGGTATCAAAGTTGAGCCTGGTTCCAATGTCGAACCTGGTTCCTCGGTTGACGATATTCTTTACGGTGATTTCGTGGCCGCCAGGAGAAGCCATGCTGATGCGATTGCCACGTTGCTGAGTGAAGATCCGGCTTACCATGTCGAGCTTGGCCTGCTCTCCGATTATAGTGGCGGTGAGAACTGGATGATTCTCAAGGAGGAACTGGAGGCGACCGCGCCAGGTGAGATAAGAGAAGGAGTGCTTCCCGGCAGCAAGATCTTCGAGGAGCTGCTATATACCTTGGACCCGGTCGCCTATGCTGACCGATACCATCTTGAGGCCCAGTCGCTGAAGCTGATGAAGAAGACCCAGTCGTCTGCCGCCAGGCAACTTGGGGGTAGCACGGTTCAGGCCTTCGAGGAGTTGTCAGGAGCTGAAGGCCAGTGGAGGGTCCTTGACCTGAAGCCATACGCTTTTGCCGGCGGACTGAAACCGAAGAGACACGCTTTGATCTATACCGATGATGATCAGCCCGATCCGACGATCCTGGGAATGGTGGTGATCGACTGATGCCAGGCAGAGGACAACAGGCGGCTCCGGAAGATGTCCTCTACGGTGAACTGGGGCCACGGGGGATGGCTCCTGATGCCTCAGTGCTTCCATCGAACATCGAGGTGGATACCGAGTTGTTGAGACTACAGGATTATTTCACCGCCGCCGATGGCTTCAGCGGTAACGCCTCCTGGGCGGTCAAAGCAGCGTTACCAGAAGAATGGTTACCGGAGGGAGCCGAAGAGAGTGAATACCTTGGTGATGAGTTCACCGAATGGCGGGTGGGGACGGTCATGGCCGGCTCTGACAAGTGTCAGTTCGACATTCGCGGCCGAGATGATTATGTCCATCTCGATAAAGCTTGTATGGAGCAACGCAAGGCGATCGAAGGGCTTGCTCACGCTGCAGGAGAATGGCGGGTCATCGAGAGTGAGGACGCCGAGGTCTTCGCCATGTATGTCACCGACACAGGCGAGCTGCTAGGACAACTGACATTGTGAGAGCGGGCTCCCTTCCTGGTAGCACCCCGCCTGTATCTTGCTGCTGCTGATCGATCGCCGGCCGCTATTGCTCACACGACCTGCACGGTCATCCCGATGACCTCGAAATGATAGAGCTGGACGGCAAACGGGGCGGGGACACGAACACAGCCATGCGAAGCCGGGTAGGTCGGGACCTCCGGGTACTGATGCGTGGCGATCCCACCGTTGAAGTAGGAGGCATACGGCATCCAGGAGCTGTATGGAACCGACCAACTCATTCGTTCTTTACGGAAGACAGAATAGGTTCCGGTAGGTGTGTCAAGCCCGGGCATTCCGGTCGATACGGCGATTATCCGATACAGGTGTCCATGTTTGATCTCCACCAGCACCTGCTTCTTGATGTTGATCACCACCTTGTCCACATCAGGATGATGCTTGGCACTGAGATACGGTTTCGGACGGGTCTCTATCGCCCTCCGGGTCTGCGGGCCGACGACACCATCCCGATCCAGGCCATACCACTTCTGGTAGGCGATGACGGCATAATAGGTGGCATCATCGAAGCACGAGCTGTGGCTGCCCGGCGGTAGGAAATGATCGGCACTGAGGTGCTCATTGACGTGCTGGACGTCGAGCCCGCAATCACCTGACTGCAATGTCCGTAGCTGGCGGCCTTGAGCTGTCATCGGCAGTAACAGGACGGCTGCGACCGACAATATCATCAACAGCAGTGCTTTCCTGGTCATGACCTGCATAACTCGACCATATACCAATCAGTTGATCGCGGATCCTGTTTTCAGCGTGTATCAACAAGACAGGCTTTGAGCTTCAGCTGACATATCTGGAGATTCTCTCCCTGATCATCATCCCCTGAATAGACAATAGAAGCAGCAAAATAGACAGATGGGAGCGTGCTGAGTCTAGCTTATAAGAAGCGATATGAGTAGCCGACTGCTAAGACCATCCTTGATCAGCTTCAGTCCTGATATTGCCAGTGAAGTGGTGGCTGGAACCGTGCCTGTAGAGTTCAGGCCGAAAAGCACAGGATGTCTTCCGGGAACTACGGTTTTGGTTTATGCTTCCAAGAATCCACAAGCGGTGATCGGGATGTATACGGCCGGGCGTTGCGCTCAGTATGAAGATCTGAATGAGGCCGAACAGCTGCTCAAAGAATGGGGCTACGGTGGCTGGATGCCACGTTCACTGCTTGATAGATACCTGACAGGTATCGAGAAGGGCATGGCGCACGAGGTCTTGAATCCGCGAAAACTGCCGAACATCCCGTTAGGCACTGACGACACCGGTAAGAAGATCCCAGGACCGCATAGCTTCCGTTATGCCGACCTGGAGAGGCCCGATGATAAATGTCATCAGGCCTGGCAGCATCTATGGGAGCAGGTTGAAGCCGCCACTGGTACCAGCTATGCCCAGGCTGTCAATCGGTAAGCAAACTGGCAGGAAATCCTCGTTCGCTTGAATGGTGGTTCCGATGAACATGTCACAACGATGCGGTCTGAACATCTCAACGCGGTTTCAGGCTCCTGGACACACTGCTTTTCTCGAGGTCATCTATCTCGGCTTTGCTGGGCAGGAAAGTCCAATCAGGATGATTCATGATCAACCGTCGCAGCTTGCCATAGCCCATCCCGCCGCCGACAGCGTTCCCGGCCCGCTCCAAAGTCTCTCGGGCCAACAGCTCCAAGACAGTCGCTTCTTCGCGGTCCAAAAGCAATAACTCTTGATCACCTTCCAACAGCTCATTGAGTAGTTCGTTAAGCAGCTCATAGGCTTGCTCACGATCGCCGGCAGCCTCGAGCCATTCCCCTTGGTCGCGTCGGCGGCGCCAGGTCGTTATAGCTTCACGCAGTTGGCGCAGTTGATCATCAGCTTCCGGGGTCATCGGACGATGCTATACTGCTGCTGGTAATAGATGCGATGTTCTCGCTACTGAGGGCAGATACCTATGAAACTAGGTTTCTCCTTCATCAAACATCGGACTCACCCCCGCATACGCGGGGCAGACGCAGGCTGAGAACGTGAGGGCTGACGGAGGAACCCGGTTCACCCCCGCGTATGCGGGGCAGACGCCATAACCCTGAATGGGACCGTTGATCCTGGCTCGACGGTTCACCCCCGCGTATGCGGGGCAGACTGGCCGGTTATCATTCCTGAGAGAACTTCGCCCAGCGGTTCACCCCCGCGTATGCGGGGCAGACCCGGTGATGTCAGTTATCTGCTTTTTCAGGTGGTCGGTTCACCCCCGCGTATGCGGGGCAGACTTCGCGCGTGGTTTCCGTTTGCGTTTCTGCTGCCCGGTTCACCCCCGCGTATGCGGGGCAGACGTGTGAGTTTCTGTTCGGGCAGATCGGCACAGACTACGGTTCACCCCCGCGTATGCGGGGCAGACGTTGATGCAACTATGGGTGTCCTGGAGCCGTTCGCCGGTTCACCCCCGCGTATGCGGGGCAGACTGCTCGTGCTGCCGTTCGGTTTGGCCGGGATCGTCGGTTCACCCCCGCGTATGCGGGGCAGACGCATCGCTGTCGCAACGGGAACTCGCGGCGCAAATCGGTTCACCCCCGCGTATGCGGGGCAGACGCCAAAGCAGCTTTGATCTCGGACAGTCGCATCGGCGGTTCACCCCCGCGTATGCGGGGCAGACTTACTCTTTTTACTCTTTGTGCCTGCTTTTACTCCGGTTCACCCCCGCGTATGCGGGGCAGACGATCGGACGGGGCAACTCGATCGGGGGTGGTTTGCGGTTCACCCCCGCGTATGCGGGGCAGACTTTTCCTCCGAGATATACGCTTTGTTCTCTTTGACGGTTCACCCCCGCGTATGCGGGGCAGACGACCAGCTCAATATCGCGGATCACCGCCCTCTCCGGTTCACCCCCGCGTATGCGGGGCAGACCGCAGTTGCTCGATCATTTCGATCGTCGGGATAAAAACGGTTCACCCCCGCGTATGCGGGGCAGACACAGGGCGCTGCTTTGCTCGCGGTCATTCGAGGCCGGTTCACCCCCGCGTATGCGGGGCAGACGAGCTGACAGTCGGAGCCGAAGCGGCCACGGCGCGGTTCACCCCCGCGTATGCGGGGCAGACCCTACTTTGCTTTCGGGGAGTTCAACTGGGATCAACGGTTCACCCCCGCGTATGCGGGGCAGACGCTTGACATCCGAGAGCGCACGGACATATTCATGTACGGTTCACCCCCGCGTATGCGGGGCAGACGGCAGAGCCATGAAGACATCAACCGGGTGACATTCGGTTCACCCCCGCGTATGCGGGGCAGACAGCAACTCAGCACTTGGCTCGAACTCGGTCCCGCCGGTTCACCCCCGCGTATGCGGGGCAGACGCCCCGAGTGGCCCGCTATCAGCCGAGCGGGTTGCCGGTTCACCCCCGCGTATGCGGGGCAGACCGTCCGCTCGACGCTCAGCTGCCGCTTCTTGGACGGTTCACCCCCGCGTATGCGGGGCAGACCATGGCCGCATTCGCCACCCTGGACGATGGTGACGGTTCACCCCCGCGTATGCGGGGCAGACCGAAACCGCATCACTGCCACTCAGCTTATAGAGGCGGTTCACCCCCGCGTATGCGGGGCAGACTAAGCGCTGGGAGAATGGCGCACCCGATTGTTGGCGGTTCACCCCCGCGTATGCGGGGCAGACAACCGGGGTTGGATCTCCGCTCGGCCTCGGGGCCGGTTCACCCCCGCGTATGCGGGGCAGACGCTCGATCGAGCGCAGTCAAAAGCTTCCGTAGCCCGGTTCACCCCCGCGTATGCGGGGCAGACGCTCGATCGAGCGCAGTCAAAAGCTTCCGTAGCCCGGTTCACCCCCGCGTATGCGGGGCAGACCCTGGATTAAAAATACCTATAAGCTCAAACGTAAGTATTGATTTTATTCTTCAAGCTGCTTTTGCATATGAGCGACTATGATTTAGTCGGCTTGATAAAGAATTCGATACCATCAAAGTCTTCGAGGAGTTTGGGTGCTTTACCATGTACGCTGATGATGTACCCTTGGGCATTATTGCTTTTATGAATCAAGTGACAGAATCCAGTTTGCGTGTCGACTTCTTGGCATAAGTACTCCCATAGCATACTGCGAGTTCGTGCTGATAGAGTGCCGACAAAAATGCCGGGTTGTACTTCTATCATCCAACGGCTGAGAACTCCTTTTACCGCTGGAGGGATTTTCTTAACCAGGATCACTGTCATGATTGATCCCTATATTTAAGTATTCATTCAGGTCCCAAATCACCTCTCCGGACTGATCGGGAAGTTGAATGGTATCGTCTTCTTCCTCTGAAGCATCTTCAGGAAAATAGAGCAAATCATCCAGAATGGTTGGGAGGCGTTGCAAAGCTTTGTGTTCGTGGAGATGCTCGCGTAGAAGATAACGAGATTTGCCGGCAGCTGTATCAGGACATTCTGATACAGCTCGGAAAGCGGCCGGCAGCGAGACATCGAGTTTGAATAGGTCGGCAACATCGTAGACGAATGATCGCATCGAACCAGAATGAACGAAACCGAGGGCCGGTGAATATCCTAGCTGATGCAAGGCAGCTTCTACGATGGCATATAAACAGCTGTTGGTGAGTGATATGGTCTGGTTGATGAGCGTGGTTTCTTGTCCTTCGCCATATCGTCTTCCTGACCAGACGATCCCGTGTTCTTCTGCGAGATTGCTATATGCTGATCTGACCCGTAATCCTTCTTTGCCACGGAGTTGAGCCAATGAGTATCTATTCGGATTTTCATCTACACTGTTGTGAGCTTTGTCGTCAGAAGCTTTATCTATGGAACTTGTTGAATTTCCGGTGAGATCAGTCATCGCTTCTGGCAATGGTTGGTCTGGAAAGCGAAAGTTGTACATGCGAATGGCGACAGCCTCTCGTTTTGAGGCACTCATTGATGCTTGGGCCTGTTTCAATAGATTGCGGCTGGAGCGATTATTTTCGCTTCCAGTGGCGCTGAGTTGCAGCCCTCCCGAATAGCTCCAGCAAACAGTACAGCCACTAGAGCAGATCAATCTCATTGCCGCGTGGCTGGCGCTCGTTCCTGGGCCAAGAATTATCGTGGCGATATTGGCAACAGGTAGCTGGACTGCTCCCTTCGAGTTTTTGAAAAACAAGGAATTCTCTTTTTGCTCCAGTTTGCCGCGTTCAAGATACAAGAAGCTGATGCGGCTTTTCAAAGGGAGCTTGTATTGCTGGGGTGTTGGCATAGGTCCTGTTTAGATAAGTACGATTTAAAACGAGTATGGTGTTTTGGTGCGGGTGGTGTCTCCTGGCTCAATCCACTGATAAAAGCAATTATCTGGTAGAGCAAAATGCTGTAGTATTCAGTGAGCGCAAGCGCATGGGTTCTCTCGTCCGACGTCGGAAGGGACTCAAAAGCTCCTTTGTATTAGAGACAGGACGCTGCTTTCTACTTATCAACCCCCGCCCAAATACACAAATAATAAAGCTTCGACGATAACCTATATTTCTTACGCTTCGAAGCAGGGATTTGTCCCAGTCGCAAAAATGGCTGCATGGACACCAGCATGAAAGTAAGATGCGGTTGGCAAGCCGCGTATACAATGAGCCAGTGCCTCAATCTGGTAAGACGTCGCCCCCAGAATGGACCTATTATCTCTGGGCTAAAAGTTTTCCTTATTATATGAATGGGAAAGCTCTGATGATGGCAGACGGAACCCGCTCCTCAGTGATCGTCAGCGGAGGCTATCCAGGATATTCTTTGCTCAATCATTTGATGGATGTAAAATCAGCGTCTGCTGAAGTCTTGAATATGTTCGAAGACGTATTTCGGTTCAGAAGCGCCGAAGAGCACAAACGACAAGGCGTAGAGACGACGATTGGCGATGAATCCGAGAGCATCGTCTGCCGATGTGGTGATTGCTTATCAGAATTGTTGATGGTTGCGGCAGCATTACATGATTGGGGCAAAGCTGTACCGAGTTTTCAATCATATACAGGATCTGGGTCGAAGTCTGTGCAGACAGCACTGTTCAAGAATAACAACAGGCTACCTCAGGAAATGAGAAAGGCACTACAAACATTTGATCTTAAATTCAACCCTCCGTCACCTGAAGAAAAGGGGTATCTGCATGAGCAGGCGAGTGCCGACATAATGGAATTCTTTTTTCGCGTTCAGAGCGGTAAGCAAAGTCGAAGACGGAACCGTTGGGAATCTCTGGGTCAATTAGTTGCTATGCATCATGGGCGTTATCACAGCAGAAAGCCAGCAAGCGGTAAAATCCAAGCGGGAAGCACGGCGCTGGCTGCTGGCGGTGGATACACTCATGGAGATCTTTGGGCTGATGTTATGAATTGCGTTGGCATATGCGGGCAAGATATCACTAGAGCCACCGATACTGCTGATGAACTGGAGAATCGAGAGCTGGTGTTGCTCAGCGGTATGTTGCGTTTGTCAGACTGGATAGCATCTCATGAGAGTACTATGGCCTCCATGCTGACCAACGTGTCCCAGAGGCAAGCGGTGAGGACTACCTGCACTGATCAAAAGCAATTGTTTGAGCAGCTAAATCAGCCCGACATCAATCAGCAAGGCACAAGTGTCAGGGAAGCCGGTATAAAGCAAGTCATATCTTCATTAGGCCTCAAATCCAAGCGAGGCCGATATACTCCTATGCTAGCCGATACATATAAGGACCTGAAAGCCAGATTCCAAGACGCTTTCGAATTCGAGCCGCGACAAACGCAAAGTAGACTAGACCAACATATACGAGAGGTCTTAGGAGAAGCATCGGCCACTGATGTAAAGACATCAGGAAAAGGGAAGCTACAACCGAATATCTATATTCTAGAGGCCAATACTGGCAATGGGAAGACCGAAATGGCCTGGTTGCTGATGGCTTATCATCTCAGGTATTCCGGGCATCGAGGAGCATATGTCGGTCTGCCGACTCAAGCGACAGCGAATGGGCTTTTTGAAAGAATGCATAAGCTTATGCAGCAAAAGAAAAATTCTTTTGAAGATAAAAATACAGGTGGAGCCCTACCTCGCCCCCATCTGATACATGGGCTGGCCTCCTTGTATGTAGAGCAAAACAAAGATGATAAACCGTATTACGCGCTTGGAGACATAGGGCCAGACAGCAATAACAGTGAAGAACTAGCTCCTTGGTTCATGGAAGCTTCAGTGAATAAGCTGTTTGCGGATTTTAGCGTAGGCACCATTGATCAAGGTTTGGCTGGCGTGGTTTACGATAAGTACTTCGATCTTCGTCTGATGGCTTTGGCGAATAAAGTCATCATTCTTGATGAAGTCCATGCTTACGACACGTATATGAGCGTTCTGCTGGTCAGTTTCGTTAAATGGATGGCGGCTTTGGGTTCGACTGTCATCATTTTGTCGGCAACGCTTCCATCACAGCATAATTGTGATCTGGTAGAGGCTTATCGGGAAGGGATGCCGCAAGAAGCCAATAATGAAGAACTCACTATGGATTCGGAAGACGGATTGACTGACTCCGAGCATCAAGAAGCATGGAACAGAGACGAAAGAGCGTATCCAAGGCTGACAACAATAAATGCTGATTCTAAAATAGAGGAGATAAGCTTGGAAAAAGGGGCAGGAGAAGTCGCCCATACTAATCATGATGCCGAAGACGAAACCGGGGGAAAGGTGAAAGCCAAGAAGTTCCTTATGGAGATAATGCAGCCAGATAATAACCTTACGAAGCAGCTCAGGGAACAACGTGAGGAAGATTCAAAATGCATGACAGATGTTTATGGACTTTACGATAAAATCCAATCATATGTAGAAGACGGACAGCAGGTTGCTGTCATCTGCAATACAGTATCAGCAGCAAGATGGGTATATGAGCAACTGGACAAGAGCCTTGACAAGCAATATGAGAGGAGACTGTACACGTCTCGTTTTCGTGCCGTTGATCGCAAGCAAATCGAAGAGGACGTATTGACATTATACGGTAGTCCTAATAACAAAATCAAGAATCCGACCAGAACAAAAGAACGACTTAGAAAAGGCTCCTTGGTTGTTGCTACACAGGTAATTGAACAATCATTGGACATAGATTTTGATATAATGATCAGCGAATACGCGCCTATTGATTTATTGATCCAACGAGCCGGTAGAGTTTGGCGCCATGCGCATCGTACTGATCGAGCAATATCATCAGAAGAACGAAGATTGCTGGTGCTCGGACCTTATATCGAAAATGATAAGAACAAAGATGAAGATGCCGCTGCTTGGGATTTCGATTGCCTTAGTCCTTCGAACACGCGGGTTTATAATCAATTTTTTCTGGCTCGGACTCATGCACAATTACGGAACGGTCAGAAAATTTATGTGTATGAGTCCGAGCGGCCAGCGTCGCTCTCGACGACAGCGGCCTTCTGCGATGACTTAGTACAGGCAGTCTATGATGTAGAGGCGCTGATGAAGGACAGCAATGTCTGGGAGCAATGGGAAGAGTTGTTTGAAGACAAGCTCGAGAAAGAGCAGGATACTATGAAAGAATATGCAGAAACGGCAGCCATCCCCGGACCTCTGATCAAAAGTGATGATCCCACGCAGAACATTTTACGGCAGGCTGGACTGTCTGAAGAGCAGAATATCAAAGCGGTGACGAGGCGCAGCTATGGAGGTATGAATGTGCTGGTGCTGGATAGATATGCGCTCGAGGAGGCGTTTGAGATTTTTACCAGCTATATAGGCGAAGCAGAACGAGACCAGTGGTGGGCTTTCAAAGATGAAGGCAATACTTATGAAAGAAGCAAAGCTTTCGCAGAGAACCTGACAAATTATTATCGAAAGATGCATGAGATTCTGGACACTATCGAAAAAGATCATGGGTACACCAGCGGTGTTTATAAAGATTTCGTAAAAGCAGATAAGGAGCGCGGCAAAATTCTTCTACGTCATCAGGCACCAATCAGCAATGTTTATGGTTTTGGAGGTTATGATGATCAGGGAAAAGCAAAGCCTGTCGAGCCTTTGGCAGAGTTCCAGGGAAGGAGACTGATAAACAATAGTTATAAATCAAGAAAACTAGGCATGTTCAAAGACTACGGGATCGTGGTTTTACCGTGGAATTACGATCTCAATAAAGCTGAGCCAATACAACTGTATAAGGGCACGGGATCTATTTCTGTAAGCAATGAATTGGGGATTGTATACGATGCTAAAGGCTGATGACATGATGGATGATACTATGAAAAAGGAACCATACGATTATTCACGAGACTATCCTGCCGAGGACACGTTCAACCTCCTGGAAGAAGAATGGATACCTGTTTTGATGCTAGATGCTGATAAGTGTCAGACAGCTGGATGCTCTCCTGTGAAAAAATCCATCAAGGCCGTTCTTGCAGAAGCCCAAGATATTGCTGACATTGCCACGATTTGTCCTTTGGAGCGGATCAGCATCTACAGATTGTTGATGACGATCCTCTACGCTTCCGACGCTGATTACTCGCATCATATAAGCGACGGAAGCAAAGGAAAGAGGAAAAAGACTATGCTGGCCAGTAATCAATGGGATCAGACGGTCAACGATAACTTGGAGAAGTATTACGAACAACAAAAAGAAAACTTCTTTTTGTTCTCGAAGACGAATCCTTTCATGCAGACAGTATTCGCAGACCCACTATCCACCAAGAAGATAGAAGATCAAATAAAGAAGAAGCTGGCCGACGAAGCCAAGGAAAAAATACATCCCGTCACTAAACTGATGATTTATTCAGCTTCGGCAACAACCCCGACGACTTTTGATCATAGCTACTCAACAAGTATCCACGATATCGTGGCGTATCAGCATGAGAAAACCATAAGCCTGGCTCCAGATGCAGCTGCACGTGCTTTATTGGTTACGCATAATTTTGCTTTTTCTGGCGGTCGAGGCCACATGCCCGGGTGGCTATCTAATGCAATGGTATGCATGATAAAGGGAGAGACGTTGCTTGAGACTTTACTGTTGAACATGGTAAGGTTCGTTCCTAGCGGATGCAAAAATGCCAAGGCTACCCCATGGGCATGCTCAACGGATGCTGATTCGCCCTGGAGAACGCCCTATTGGGAACTGCCTTTGGATGGCTACCCAACCAAAGCACAACCGACCAAAGCTTATAAGAAAAAAGATGTGGCTCAAGCAGCCAAGATCAAAGGAAAAGCCAGCCTACTCAGTCGTCTCAGCTACGCACATCGGCAAATACTGTTATTGCCTAGATACGAAGACGGTAGCTGGAATACGGCTACTTGTCTATATGAATCTGGTGGCGCCACGCCATCGCGTGGCACTAATAACTCTCCGAATCAAGGCTATCCTCGTGATGATATCATGGTTGCGTATAAAAACAAAAAAGAGGAAAAGCTAGGCTATGCATCTTCGATCTGGACACAGCTCCTAGCACTGATAAGAGTATCTGGATCCAGTTCAGGAAGTGTATTACGAATCATGTCTGAAGCTGAGAAGAATGATCTGTTTGAGTGCGCTTATGATAGAAAAGAAGCTATTTACCTTGATGTCGTATACCTGAATCTTAGCAAAGCTGAAATCATTGGGGTGTTGGAGGGTTCTTTTCCTATGCGTATCAATTCTGGAAGAAATGCTGCCGAGGACGAAAACAAAGATGGAAAACCAATCACAGCAGTCTGTCTGGATGACCTTTCGGATTTGGTCGACGCGCTCATGGAGAGAGCGCGATTGGAATATGAAGGAGGAAAAGACGTAATAGGCGGAAAAGAAAAAGAAATTTCTGGCCTGCTAGGAAATTATAAGAATTACCTTATAGCTTGCGATAGATTGAAGACTGGGAAAAACTCAAAATTGACGAAAGAGGCGAATAAAAAATGGGGAGAAGAGTATCGTCCGCGAGCGGAACTTCTTTATTGGCCAAAACTTGAGGCGCATTTTTCCTTTTTATTGGAACAGAAAGCTGCTGGCAGGGAAGCGGATGAAGGCAAGTGGAAATCATTTTGTCGGCAAAAAAGAAACGAAAGCTACAAACAGCTTACTGAAGGCACCATCAAGAACTCTTATCTGGCAGAGAAGGCTTCCCGGAAAAGTGACAAAAATGCGTAGAAGGACGCAGGAGACAAGGCGCACGCAGCATCCACACCACATGTGTTCTTCTACAGTGAGAGCATTTGCAGGCAGGATTATAGATGAAACCAAGGCAGAGAGAAGTCCCTGATATATTATTCTGTCTTGGCGTACTGGTATGAATAGAAGCAATGTAAAAATAACCAAGATGACCAAGATAGATAAGCGCGAATATCACCGCCGGTCAGGAAAGAGTGCTTAGATGCGTCAAAGCGATGAAGAATTCTTGAGTACCCTGGAAGCGGTATTGGCCGGCGATGAAGCTGATGCACGTATCCGTGCGGTCATCAAACGCTCTGCCAGAACTTCATCCAATCGATCTTTCGCCGATCAGCTGCTGCTGGATAAGACTTTCGGCGATGCTCTGCGCGACAAGCGCAAGCTGCTGGTAGCGCAGATATTTGTGCTTTATCCATTCTGGGATAGAGAATGCCGTACACGGCAACATCGCAACTCGTTGATCGAGATGGTAGCTGCATCTGATGGCCCCTACACGCAGAATCCAGCTACCGCCAAGAGAACTGCTTTGGACGCTCACGAGCGCCGCCTGATCATGTTACTGGATGCCGAACCGGAAGACATGGGGCGTGTATTATTGGCATTGGTAAGGCATAAGCTGGTTGGACAGAAGCTTGGAAGCGATGCAGCTAGTGAAAAAACACAGAGCGAAACTGGAGAAACTGATGCTGAAGCTGAGCAGAAAGATCGTCCAGCCGAGAAAAACGAGGAGGCGGTGGCCTCAAGCCAAGGTATAGATTACTTGGAGCTGCTGAAAGACTTGCGTAATTGGAAAGGCACGATAAACGGGGAGCATTATGTTCAAGACAAGTGGTCACGGAGATATGCTGCCGTTCGTCATGATTTGGGGAAAGAGGATAAAGGCTGATAAAGGACAATATGCCGTGTGTAATTCATCGAGCTGGCCTTTCACGTGCATGCGGGTAAACAGTCCTTGGAGACCAAATATCCATAAGCGTTTCAGCTTTCGAGTACATACGCAGGTGAGCATCTGGTTTGCTTCTAGGTATTATGTTGAATTACGGTAAAACAGGCCCTGTTGAACATGCGTGACCTATAAATCGAGAATGCAGCTGATCGAGATTCATGCTCTGCAGAGCATCCCCGTGTCAAATCTAAATCGCGATGAGGGTGGATCTCCTAAAGAGACATGGTTCGGCGGCACCCGCAGAGCACGAGTATCGAGCCAGTCGTGGAAATATGCTATTCGAACCGAGTTCAACGATTGGATTAAGAGCACAACTGCAGACTACGCAGGAATGAATGTTCATCAGAGCCGTAAGCATCTGGATAAGATCGTCAAAGAATTATGCAAGCAAGGCAAGAAAAAGAAAATTCTGGAACTGAATGAAGATGAGATCAAAGATGTATTAAAAGAGCATTTGTTCTCTGGTAAAAAAGGAATTTTCAATTTCGCCGGTGGCAATGAGGCAGACAAGACAGTTTATGCTCTCTCTGAAAAGGAAACAGCGAAGATCGTCAAATGTATATTAGACCTGTGTGAAAAAGATAAAAAGGGGCAACCAATCAAAGAGGAGACGGAGTTCCTAGAGCTCCTATTTGAGGGTGAAAACGGAAAGCTTAAGAAGGATAAAGAGAATAACCTGTTTCCGAAAGCAGCGCTTATAGCAGCCGCTGACGAGATCAAAGGCAGGAAAGCCATCGGAGTGAACACCGCGTTGTTCGGGAGAATGATGGCAAATATACCTGCTGCTTCCGTGGATGCTTCGGTCTCGGTAGCGCATGCCCTCGGTATCAATGTACTGCAGGCGGAAGCAGATTTCTTTACTGCGGTCGATGACCTTAGCACATCTGGAGAAGACCCTGATCAAGAGCAAGATGTCGGAGCTGGCCATCTGACTTATGCCGATTACAATACCAGTATTTACTATCGTTATGCCCTTCTTGACGTAGAGGAACTAGATAAGAATCTGCGAAAAGTGCTTGCTGGTAAAGAACAAGACGATAACGGCAGTAGTATCAACTCAAGCACTGAAAAGCGCGAAGAAACGGTTGCTGAGATCGCGGCAAAGTTTGTTGAATTATTCCTGACTACGCTTCCGGTCGGCAATAAAAACAAACACGCAGGTTATGCGCGTCCTGATTTCAGTTTGATTATCAGCGGTAGAGAGCAACCGTTGAATTTGGTCAATGCTTTCCTCGATCCGCTGGCTGTACAAAGAGTCACCGCTAGATACCGAAGCCAAAATAAACAAGATAAGAAGAGCCGAGAAGTATACGATAAGGAGACCATGTCATCAGCAGCTGAGACACTGCTGCGTTGGAAGCATCAAGTGGATAAAGCTTATGGGTCCAATGAGAAGGAAGAAGACTTTATCATCACCACGCTCGATGATGATGTTAATCGAATCATCAACAATGCCAGCCTCTCTGAGAGTAGCGAAGCTAAATCCTCGTCGAAAGAGAATAATGACACAGCCGGTACCCGAAAAGCGCAGATTACAGACCTGCGGGAAGCGGATAAGCAGAGGGCGCCTGTTCCCTCTCTGATATCGTTGGCACAGATCAAAAGCAAGGTTATTCAGAAGCAGATGAATGTGCCGCCAGAGAAGAAAAATACAGCAGATGATCAAGTAACTGAGAATGAGCCTGATGCTGGAGACAATTGAGCATGTTCTTGTCTTTGCAGGCCGTGGCACCACTCCAGTCCTGGGAGACCAGCAGTCGTCATACGATGCGCAGCACGGATCGTTATCCGAGTAAATCGGCCATTTTCGGGATGATCGCTGCAGGCCTTGGTGCCGAGCGTGGCAATACAGAATACCTTGCGAAAATCGCCGAGTGGTCTGAAGCGTGCCGAATGCTGGTTCGCATCGACCGACCAGGCGAGGTTCTGGAGGATTATCAGACGATACTCTGGCCAATCATGAAAGCTGATGGTGAGTTGAAGTCAAATGACCCAGGTGAGCATAATAGCTATATCAGCAAGCGCTATTATCTGCACAATGCCGCTTTTCGCATCTGTCTGGAAAGCGATGACGCAACGATGCTGACAAAGATAGAAACAGCTTTACGACAGCCGCATTGGTCGTTATACCTAGGACGCAAAAGTTGCCCACCTGCCTTGCCTCTGGTTCGCAACAGCGTCATCGACCAGAAAGATACTGATCAAAACTCAACAAACCATGACAATCAGCTGTCGCCTGTGACCTTGGATCAGGATCATATCCAGTATGTATACGAAACGACCGAATCTCTGGACGATAGCAGTAAGGAAAAAATAAAGCGATACCAAACAGGAGAGCTGTCGGCAAGTGAGTTCCTCCATGATCCACTATTATGCCCTCGAATCCCAAGACTCGGACAAGAGTTCATGAACAATGGATCACGCAGAGCCTATGAAGCTGATGACTCCGGACGTTATCAGCGTCTGTTTCCAGAGGATTACTCCATCGACTGGGATGAGGATGGGCAAAGACAGGTGACAGAAGAACCGATGCAGCTGATCGAGGAAGTCGATTTTGCTGATCGACATCAATATGGTGTACGTCGGGTCAGAGACGAGTTCGATGAGACCGGACGCAATCCCGGATGGCGCTGGGTGCGGGTGAGAGCCTTGGACGAGCATATAGCGCAGTCGGAAGAGAACACGGAAGAGGAAGAAGGCGAGACTAGTGAATAATTCCAAGCCACGTGAGATACCTGAACGAGTATACCTGTCACGGTTTGAGCTGAATAGAGATAATCAGCGTGTCAGAGCAGATATGACTGACTGTCATCGCCTGCATCAGACGTTGATGCAACTATTACCTGATGGAATCAATACTGCTGATGGTGTCGGTGCCAGGGGCCAATACGATCTGCTGTACAGAGTAGATGATGACCGGGCCAATCCGCAGATCATCATGCAGGGATCTTTCAAACCTGATCTATATAAATTGGACAAGAATGATAGATCATCTGAACCTTATCTTCAGAGTAGCTATCTTGGGCCAGGAGAGATCAAACTGATCAAAGACGGAGCTGAAGGCTATTATTCGAGACTTTTGCAGCCGGGGGCGATACTGGATTTCATCATCAGGGCTAATCCGACCAGCGCCAAAAAGAATCCGGCCAAAGGCAGGAGTATCGCTGTCCCGTTGACGCGCGCATCGGATCAGCTCGACTGGTTGTGTTCGCGTTTTGCCAAGGCGGGTTTGCGGGTAGTAGATCCCGATCAAGTGGAGATCAGCCAAAGAGTTTTACGAAGCCATAAGGGAATAACGCTGACCACATTTTTGGCCCGGGGCCAGGTAGAAGTAGCATCTAGAGGCAAAGTCTACGCAGATGGAAAGGAAGCAGATGTCCCCAGCAGAGAGTCCATTGAACGCCTCTTATATCTAGGCTTGGGTAAGGGGCGAGCCTTCGGTTGTGGACTGCTGTCTTTACTGCCAAGTAATTGAGCTCTGGGATGGGTTCCATATGATCATAAGTATTGCTTCCGGCTATTGATTACCAGACTATTCATCAGGCACTGCCTGCATGAAGTCGTGATCAGAAAATGTGTGCTGATGAGTAAAGACAACGGCGCGTTTTCCTGTCAGTATCATCATGAGATGGGTAAGGATCCCCTGCCAGATCTGTTCAAGTCGCAAGAAGCTTTCCAAGCCTACCAGCAGCGGGCGCAGGAGCTGTTGGAACATTGGCAGCAAGAAGGCATGGAACTTTACAATGCTTATCCGTATCGGCATCAACTGCCTGACGGGGAAAAATACTGGACGACGATTCGCAGCCGAAAAGATAAGAGATACCAATGGCTGGTGGCAGTTTCGCCTGACATAAAAGTACAAGAAGCGATCAATGCAATTTGTTCTGCTGGCGATGACGGAATGGATTATGAGTCATCGACCCGCTTTTTCACGCATTATAGCTATTTACGGGCCTGGGCCTCAGCAGCGGGGTTCGCTTCTGGAGATTACATCGATCCCAGCATCCGCAACAACAAGTTCAGAGATCTGCTGACAGAGATTCACAGGGTGAACGTACCGGCCAAAAGACATCCTGGGAAGAAATACAACATTCATAATATCGCAGATTGCTGGATGGAGAAAATCACGGAGAAAGAAGCAAAAGGCTGTAAGACACTCAAAGAAAAACATGATGGAAATACTCGTCTGAAGGAAATACGCGGAAAGTTGATAACTGCCTGGAGTGCTGAAGCGTTGCTCTATCATCCGCTGAGCGCTGAGGCCCCGCGCCTGATCTCGGTGGCCAATATCTGGGCTTGTCCCCAGGCGTATTATGCTTTTTACTACATGCTCATGGCCCTGCAGGCTGCACGCGGGGAAGCTATGCCATCCGATCACATCGGTGGTCGGGCAAAATTTGATAGACAATGGAGTTTCGATAAACTTTCTTCCGATAGCCCGTTATTACCTTGGGCAATTACGACAACGATGTCCAGAACTCCTAAACCACGAAACTGGGATGAGGTAAAGAAAACTAATAATTTCAAAGTTGATGGGATCACCATATATTCAGGAGGTGATACGGACGCGCGATTTGAACAGCTCTTTCAGGAAGTCGTTCAGCAGAGCAATGCCGGGGTAAAAGACGGAGGCCTTTTCCACCTGACCCCATATGAAGATGTACACTGTCTGATGCGAATGGTGGATAGTCTCAAAACGGCTGCAAAGCAGAATTACGAGAACCAGAAACCGCCGAAAGAGCAACTGCATTACAAAATGCTCGATTACCTATGGGCCTTGCGCAAACGACGAAATTATGTTGATGGCACGGCCTTCCTTTTCGGCCCGGATCATGCTGGGGACGCTATCCAGCTCAGAGAAGACCTAGCGGCGCTGACCAGCGCCAATAATCTCCTTTATGAATGGATGATCTCCGAATATCCTGACCCTACTGATCCGGATAAGACTTTGGCCGGACGAATACATGAGTGGATGAGTGAAGCCTCGATCAATCTCGAGATGGCCCAGCCCGATACTCCGTTGGCACAACGTTCTGCTTTATATGGATGGTCCTGATACTGGCGGGGGCTTCTCAGAGTTAGCGTATCTTTTATTCAGCAGCAACGGGAGCCTCCTGGGCCAGCTCGGATTGGTCTGGCGGTAAAGCAACCTCAAAGTTTGTGATGGCCGAACCAAGCTGCTTGTGCAGCTCATTTGCGATATGAACTGCAAATACACTCGAAGGCCGCCCGTGTTTCAAGGCTTGCAACGCATACCAACGGCGTTCTTCTGAAGTATCTACGAGCATGGTATTATGGGTCTAGGCAATTTGTGTCAGAGGCTCTGACACAAATTACAGGTCTGTTTCCCATGTTTCAGCGATTCCATAGCATGCTTCCCCGAGCCAACCAAGCACGGACTGTCGTACGAATCGGAGGAATACGCTCAGATAAAAGCCCCGATAATCGGCGTCAGAGCTATTGTGAGCCATTCCGTAGGCCCTCGACCCTGTCTCAGACCTGATGGCCGCTGAGCGGCTCCTGCGCCAATAACTCGATCGCTTCTCGCTGTTGCGCTGAAACATGGAAAGAGCTCCTGAGGCATTTAAGCGAAACGGTGGTCGCTTGTTTGCTCAAGTGTTATCTTGACCACATAGAGTTTTTACCCAGCTTGTCGGACCATTGCGTGTCCGGCGGGCGATGGCTAAAAACCAAAACATAATAAGCACCGGAGCGGCTCAAAAGCTCCATCATGGGCATCATGCCCTGCACCAGGCACACACTTCGCTTGGTGATCTTGTCAGCGTTCTCACGGGGCACTGGGAGGTAATTCTCCTCGGCGGCCTGCTGATCTGGCTGATATTCTATATCCTCGGTGCCATCGCCAAGCTGACGCTGAAGGCAGCGGCTCCAGGCGACAGGCCTGCTTACGGCCGTCCTTCGGATGGAGGCTACGGTAGGATCATCCTCAGCCTGGGCTTCATCGTCTTCGGGCTGTTCGCACCGAGCTCGTTCATGTCATTGTTCATCCATCCTGCCACCCAGGCATTGGGCACGATCGGAGGGTTCGGATCATGAATGCCGGTAAGCAGCATCAACATGCAGCGGCAAAATATGATGATGGGTTGTTTGCCGAATGGGACGGCTATTCCGTCAACCCGCGCAAGCATTCTCGCCAGAAGCGACACCAGGCAAAGATAATCCTGCGGACGATCTTACGCCGACAGTATCTGGCGGAGCCTGCTGATCATGCCGAAGCGGAGCGTGGGCAACCGAGGGGTTCTTCGGGGCATCGCAAGCTGCGGCTGCAGCCGGAAGCGGGGCTGGCACGATTGGAGATCATCGCTATCTTCCTGGCCGTGTTCGCTGTCGTCTCGATCATCGCCTCAGCCTTCGGGCTGATCGGAGAGGCACAGACAGCAGCGACCCACCTGTTGCTGACAGGAGGGAGATCATGAACGGCGGAACCCGACGTGGGAACGGGCCGATACTCTGGTGTTGCCCGTATTGTGATACCTGGGTGTTGCATACGGAAATGTGCGATGACACAGGCTTCGGACCGCGTTGTCGCAAGTGCGAGGCCGGGGCATGCGCCGCCTGTGCTCATGCAGCTGCGCAGTCCGGAAGCAACTTATGCGGTGAGTGTCTTCATCGTTTCAAGCTGAGTTGGTTCCTCCCGTTCCTGGGCCATGGGGTCAATCTGGTCTTGCGGCCTGATCTCGATGGCTATCAAGAACCTCAATATGGATTATTGACGAGCATCTATCTGTGCGATGGCGGCTTCCACCTGAGCCTGGCTCAGTTAGAGGATCCGGCATCAGTCGTGTTCTGGGAGCAATCGGTTGATCTCCGCTATCTGGTCAGTATCGAAGGCTGCCGGCTGTTTCATCCGCAACAGCAGCCGGTGACCTCGTTATGCAACTATCCGGTTGCGGAGCACCAAGAGATTCGTGATTGGTTGAAAAGCCGACAGCAATTTGATTTATTGACTCGCGGGATGATCGAGGATGATCAAGATGACGCAGAGGACTACGTAGAGGATTATGAGGGATTCTTCTACGACGATGATCTCGCCGGCGATTTTTGAACCAGCATGTCTCCGTCAACCAGTGGTTTGGTTGACGGAGACATTGCCTTTTTACACAACGTGGATCAAGAGGCTCTACCTTCCGACAGAGGCTTCTGATCAGGACGATAAAATGGGATCGCTAGGCGAAATATCCGTCATCTGCCGCGCAGCTGATACCTGTTATATATGGGCCAGAGACGCAGAATGTCACTGTTTTCAGGTTTCAGCGGAAATCTTCTATTTCTCGTGACGATGGTCTTGCTGATGATAGGACTGGGTCTGTATATGACAGCAGCAGCTCAGGCCTATACGGTAACTGTGGTCAATAGCAATGGCACACCGCAGGCTGACGTATCGATCTATGACATCACCACCGATGAGATCGTAGGCTATTCTGATTCCAACGGTCTGGCCAGTTTCGACATCGGGCCGAGCAGCCCGTTCATCGACACTCAACTGACCAACAGTTTGTCTGCGACCCGTTCGATATATGCCGATTCCAGTGCCTGTTCCACAGCTCCGGAAGGCTGGCCCGGAGTGACCGGCTGGCAGATACCGCTGCTTGGCTCGCTGACAATCACCTTGCCGACGGTTGCCGGCTCCCCTTACCACCCGGAGATCTCCGATGCGGAATCACAGATGGTCGGCTTGATCAACCAGTATCGCGCCGGAGAGAATCTGCCGGCCTTGAAGATCTCCAGCGTGCTCAGCGCATCGGCCGACAAGTACCTCAGCGTATTGGCCGGCTATCAGACACTGAACTATTCTGATCCGAATACCTACTGCCTGGCTTCCGGCCCGGGGATCCGTGCTCTTGACGCCGGCTTCCCGACCTTACAGAATATCTTCGAGAGCGTGCTCGCCGGTGATGACACTCCTGACGAAGCCATCGCAGACCTGCAGAATGATTATACCAATGATGCAGCCTTATCTGACAACAGCGCGACTTTGATCGGTATCGCCAATGAAGGCGATCGCTGGGTGATCGATACGTCCGAGTTGAACGCCGCCGCTCCCGGCTATGATCATGCCGGTGATACCGGAGCTGTAGGCACACTACCTCCTTCTTGCGCGACCACGACCGCCCCGAAGTCTCTACCCAAGGCCAAAAAGCCGAAACTGCGTATCAAGAGACTGAGCTACGTTCATCCCCAGGTGTCGGCATTGTTCCAGATCCGACGCAAGGCCAAAGGTAAGATCAAAGTATTGGCGATCAGAAAAGATAATCGTAAGAAACGTGTGCATCTGGCCGTGCGCCGTCCTCGCCGGCACCGTGAGCGGATCGTGGTCAAGATGCATCTACCCCATGGTGATTGGATCATCAAGGCGCGGTTCATCCCGGCCAGTCGCCATTGGCGTGCTTCCACGGTTCGCTGTCATCTGAACGTAAGCTGATCTGCTCCGTCTGCCATATATTTATCTCATGGGTGAGAGCATCGATGCCGGCGATATTCTATACGGCCGGACCCCTGAGCGTTCGCTCCTGGGAACAGATGATTGCGTGCTTGATTTCTTCAGCACGGGATCGTTCTATGGCTATTATCATGACTATGAGGGCTGGTCCGGTACACTGGTCTGGATGGTCAGGCAGCCACGTCTGCCGAGAGCCTGGCTGCCTGATGAAAGTCTTGGACGTCGGCTTGAGGAGCCTCCTGATGATTTCCTCTGCCTGATCCAGGACATCAATGATGGGTTCATTCCTGATCTGACCGATGCCGAGATCAGCTATCATCATGAGGCTGTTCAATACGGGCCGATGATGAAAGTGAGCTTCGATGAGGAAGAGTTCGAAGACGCGGTCCCTGAGCTGGTGGTTCCACAGGCATTCTTGAATGCAGTCGAGCAGCTGTCTGACCAACGCGGCAGCTGGTATCGTGAGCTGGATACCTGGGGACAGCTATACTATCTTGATGTCGATGGGAAAGTACTCGGGGTGAGCTGGTACGGTCGGACTGATGAGATCGTGCCGCCATCCGAGGATGGTCTCTTCAGCTGAAAATAGGCACAGGCACTATCTTGTTTGTATGAGTCAGTCCCTTCGTGATGAGTTTGAGCAGGTCTTCGCCCGTTATCGTGCGCAGACGATGTGTTGCTCAGTTACTCGGCAGATGCGCCGACAACCGGCCTGGCAGGAGATGATCGATCTAGGTCCGAAGATAGTACCTTTTCTGCTGACTGCTCTCGGCGGCGATGAGTACGGAATCAGTACTCAGATTCTGCTTCGTGACCTGACCGGAGAAGATCCTGCGACATCGCCAGGAAAGGTCAAGAAATCAGCTGAGGATTGGCGCCGTTGGGGTCGTGAAAATGGTTACGATTTCTCCTGACTCAGGACAGATGAGTGGCCAATAAACTGAAGTAGGCAAGTGGTAGCATGTGTTGGTTGATCCTGGCGAACTGCGGATCTCCGATCTCGATGATCTTCCAGCTTCCGTCTTCCAGTTGGGCGACATCGACGGCCAATAATGGACAGCGTATCCGCTCGCCGGCCAGTCGCGCCAACCCGATGACAGTATCCTGCTCATCAGCAGTAAGACGACCGAACGGATCCTCGCCTGCCCAGTAGAAACCGCTGCCCAGCAGCCGGCCATCGTGGATGAACAGACGATACTCGCGTGAGATCGGGAAACCGTTGTGATCCATGCCTTGGCTCCGCAACGGCAAGAGCTTCCTGATCGCCAATGAACCGGGCCGTTCCTTGGAATACTCCATGATGACTCGTTCCAGATCGGCCTGATCATCAGCCCGACAGGCGATCATCCCACTCTCCTTACGCGACTTGATCATGCCTTTGACGAAGACCGGATAGCCGAGCTTCTCACCGACAGAAACAGGCCCGCGAGGGTCATCCTGTACGACACCATCGATGATCACGCTCTCGGCAGTATAGCGATCGAGCAGTGGATACCAGCGGTCGAAATACATCGCGCTCATACTCTCCTTCGGTGTCATCAATAACTGATGTCCGGTCTCTTCCGTGGCAGCAGCCAGCTGTCGATGCTGGTCCGGGGCCAGATGATAACCGGAGAACAATATCGGCCCGGCAGTCGAAGATAGCCCGGCAAGAGCCTCGGTCAGCGCTGCTTTCGAGTTCGGTAAGGTGAGCACCTTCCAACCTGCCTGGCGGGCACCAGCCTGGATGATCCGAAAATCCTCACGGCTCTGATCATGAACATGAGCATCAAGATCACTGGTCAACAATATCGGCATGCTGTAAGCATACGGCAACGGCGTCAATAGAGGATTCGGTCCGGCTCCAGAGGAGATTCTCTGCGGCTGTAAGCTGGATCATCTTCTTGGACAGAGGTTTGGTTTTCAGCTACTCGCCTGCAAGCAGGCGGGACCGCTGATCGGTAAGCATCAGCAGGCTTCGGCGGCGGGCCCCAGTTGGCAACATCACGGACATGGACCCGAGCGCGGATTTTCTTCATTCCGGTGATGTTCATGACCCCAGCCTACGCCCATAGATGGCAGGACGACAAAGTTTCGTCCAGGCAGCGAGAACGACGATGCTCGAAGACTTCAGATGATCAAGACGAAGGCGATGAGCAGAAGAGGTAGGAACACACTCAAGAACACGATCTCCATCCAGACGTCGACGCTGTGTCCTTTCAGCAGCTTCACCGGTAAGGGCAGGCCGCTTTCCGTCCGGATATCGATCACCTGCTCGGCAAGAAAAGGATCTTCAAGTAGCCGATCTACCATCGCACTGTCCAGGGGGCCGGTTGCCAACGCTTCCAGCTCTGCTTGTCCGGGTCGGCCCATACCAAGATGATAGCGCACTTCCTGCTGAGAGCCAGACCGTCGGAAGCAGCTGCCCCTTTTCCTGAAAGTTTCACATTCATCCTCAATACCGTCGGCGGCCTATCATCATCTTATGGCCGGTGAGTACGAATACATCCTGTTTCCAGGACGGCATCATCTGCTGACCGATTTCCAGCTGGCCTATCTTCGCTCGGCGCTTATCGGAAACCTGATCGGTAAGCCTGAGGTTGCGGCTGATGCCAAGGTGATCTTCGTCATCACTTCGGCAGACCATGAAAACACCCGCCGTAATCCGATCGCCGGGCACCGGCGCGAGAGTATGATCGAGCATGTCTGCTCAGAACATGGTATCGATCAACTGACCTACCTGGTCGATGATCTACCATACACAGATCGTTTCGCCGATCACATCCTACAGACGATCCTCAGAGCTGACGGGCCGGAGCTGTCGTCCGATAACACGATCCTGGCCTGTTCGACACCGGGTGTCGCCGCTTTGTTCGATTTCGAGCTGCTACCGGTGGAGGCAGACCGTGATCTTCCGGACAATCTGAGGACCGCATCAGAGCCTGTCCGTCCATGGGATCTGATCATGCAGCTAGTGGAGAGCGATGGCAGCGAGACCACCGGGATAGACCAGTATTGCCTGGATTACTGGGGCAAGTACAAGTTGTCTCGGCAACTGCAACGAGCCTACGCCGATCCGGCGGTCTCGTCTGAGGGCGAGCTGACCGACACACGTGATTACGAGACCTATGGAGCTGATTTCGATGCTGCCGCCGAGCGTAAGTACAAGCTGCTCAAACCATGGATCCACCCTGGACGGATCGTCGATGTCGGCTGTGGCACAGGGTCGTTGTTGCGACAACTGTCCAAAGATCCCAATCTTGCCGAGTCCGATCTCTACGGCCTGGAGATCGCCCGCCCTCTTTATCAACAATGCTTGTACCGAAAGCGTTCCGGAGCCTTTGACAATCCGAACACCTTCTTCTATCAGCGCAACTTACTGGCCGGTGAGTTGTTCGCCCCGCAGAGCATAGACACGACGATCACGGCTGCGCTGACACACGAGCTCTGGAGCTATGCTGGTGAGGCCGAGCTGCGGCGGGCCTTGCAACTGATCTACCAACAGACGGCCCTGGGTGGGGTCTATATCAACAGTGATGTCTGCGGCCCGAGGGATGGCGATCAGAAAGTATGGATCAAGCTGAAAGAAGAACTTCCGGAGATGATGCCGGAGCCGTTGGAGCATCCTGATCGTCTACCGGATGGGTATTCTTCGTCGGCCTCATTCATTCAGTTCATCGCCGATTGGAGATCAGACGCAGTGGGGCCGCCTCCGACTTATCAGATTATCGACGGTCATGTCCAGACCGATCTGCGGACGGCGATGGAGTGGTTGGAGCATAAGGACTATGGTCATAACTGGGCCAGCGAGATGCATGAGAGTTTTTGTTTCTGGGATCAAGACGATTGGCGGCGTGAGTTGGAGGCGGTCGGCTTCGAGTTGCATCCGGCATCTGAAGCCTATACCAACCAGTGGCTTGCAGAGCAGCGCTTCGACCCGATCGCCTCGTTGCACCCGCCCGGAGATCCGGGAAAGAAGCTGCCATGGCCGGACACCCATGCGTTGATGATCTGCATCCGCAACTGAGAGATCAGGCAGGCAGGATGATCGTGTCTGAGATCCCGAGCATCAGCTCTGCGGTATAGTCCGCACGGCCATGATCAGCGGCATCGTATTCATCTGCATTTATCCATGAGCGGACCTGGTCTACGGTGATCGGTCTCCAATCGCTGTCGATGCCGGGATCAGGGTGCCGGCCGCGCGGATGGCTACCGTGAATGTCTACGCCTCGATCATCGTCGTCGACGACAAATATATGCCCAGGAACGGAATCCTGGTCATCCGACCAGTTGCACCCGGCCAACCGCCAGCCAGAATGACGATGCAAGGCCAAGGCCAATGCGTGGCATTGGCCGTAGGTGTATTCCATCAACTCCGTCTCCGATGCCTTGAAAGAGGGATCCAAGGAGATACCGTTGTTGTCAGGGATGGTCGGAAGCAGAGGACCGGCGCTCGAAGCCGTAGAGCGCAGGGAGGCACCACGTGGCTGTAGCTGATCATCTGTGCCTCCCATTCCTCTGGCCATGAGCACAGCATAGCTGATCTTATGGCACCGACCTGAAATTGGTATTTCTGTGCCGGCTCCCGTCCAGGCCGACCGCGTGGCGGAGCTGATTGAAAATCTTGGCCTGCAGGCATTTTCGGCGGCATACTTGTCTCATGGCCAGAGGAAGTCTTGAAACAGAGGTTACACCGATGTTGGCACCGCGCTCGGCGAATTTCGTCCGTACCCGCTTATATCGGGCCGGTGGGGTCGATAAGCTGCACACCTTCACGGAGGCGCTCGAGAACGATGCAGCAGCCGAAGCTGAAAAGCCTGATGACCGGGTCGGGAGACTGGACGGCATCTTCTGTGTCGCCTCTCTCCCGGAAGTGGCGATGTGGTCACGAAGCAACTGTTGGGCCGGGCCGGCTTATGATCCGGAGCCGCGTGAGTTGTTCTACGACGGCCCTGAGCCATATGTCTATCCGGCCGGCTGCTGGCATAAGGCCTGCCTGGCTGCCGAGAGAGGCCGGCCGCAGCCTTACCATACCGAGTACTGGTCGAAAGGCATGCGACTGTCCGAATATAGGAATGCGCATCAACAAGGTGCTCTAGGAGCGGAATGGGAAGATCTCGGCGGTGAGATCCTGATCGATCCGCGCTGTCTCAGCTCACATAGATCCGTATCGTTGAAGCGATTGGTCGAGGCTGCACCTGATAGATATAAGGATGTCGAAAAAGCCTTGAAAGATTGGCGCCGCCGGCACTGAGCGGTGGTTCAGACCATGAGCAGGCCACGGATACAGCTGCCGGCCTCCGGATCCAGGACGATGATCCCGTCCCAGCTGTCAGACTGATAAAGCCATGAAGGTGCCTCTGCAAGGAGTTGCTCAAAATATGCCAGGCCGGCAGAAGATCCTGAATGTTGCTCACCGTCATGCAAAAACAACAATGAGGCGGCACAATCAAGTTGATGGGCGCGATCGATGAGCGGGCGCATCACGTTCTCATCCAGGCAGTCACTACGCATCACCGCGCCGTAAAGCACCTTCAGCCCGTGTTCGACGTAATCCAGCTGTTGCTCCGGAGAACGCTGATCGATATCACAGATACGAACCTCGGCAGGCACGACCCGACCCAGAAACTGGTCCAGCAGATCGGGATCGCTGCCGGCACAGATCAGCAGTGAGTTATGGGTAAAAGTCAGGCAATGTGGTTTCGTCGTTCCCGAAAGCACCTGCAGCTTGGACTCCTTGTAACAGTCGGTCGTGGCGGAAATCGCAGGAGCTGCCTTGCCGGCCAAGATCTTCCCGCTCTCAAGAGAAGCCCAAGATTTCCGCCGAAACTGCAGACCGGCATTTGACACGTTGTGGCTTTTCCTGTCGATGCTCATGTGAAAAGATCAGCTCCGACCAATGGCATCACCAGAAATGGTGTTCGGGTCCTCAGCGTATCGGCTATTGCCCTCACGCGAACACGATCCTGAACGCCTGGCCTTGGCAGTAGCCTTTCAGCGCGTCCCCGATCTGCCGTGATACGACTTCCTCGGAGCCTCTGGGGACATATGCGGTATCGATCCCGTTCTCAGCCTCGGTGGTCGCCGGGAAAGGGTAGAGGCTCAAAGCTTTTTCCGGCCCGGTCGGCAAGCCCCGGACTGCCGCCTGGTAGCGCTCTTCGGCACCTTGTAGCTGCAAATGCAGTATTTCCGGAGCGCCATTGTGGATCGTCGTGAGGATATGGTTCATGATCGCCGCGTCGCTGCCCGGATCGATTTCGACCAGGACCGGTTCGGCGGCTGACTTGCAATCAGGCCCGCTTTGCGGGTGCCGGGTCTGATCAATGGCCGTGGTCGCCCGGTTCAAGGTGGAATCTGCGCTGGAGGTGACACTATGGACAGCGCTTTCGGTTCCTGGGGCGAGATCGCCGAAGAACTGATCGAGATATTTGCCGCCTCCTCCGAGAAGGCCGATGATGAGAACTCCTATGACCAGCTTGCCCATGGCGAGCAGTCTAGCATACTCGCCGAGAAGATACAAGCCCACGATCTGAAGCTTCATCGGTCACGATTTCAGATACCTCGGTCTTCAGCGATAGCGGCAGCTGAACCGGATCGATGAGCGTGCACCGCCCGTCTTCGCCGATCAAGACCACAGGCGCTCCTTGCTGTAGGGACTGTCGCACGGCTGTCTCGGCCCACGGCGTGCCCACATCGATGAAGACGCTTCCTGATGGGTAAGCCGAATTGTCGTCGAGGCAGGCTTCGATGAAAGCCTCGACAGCATGATCCGATGGAGAGGGATCTCGGACATCTCGCCCTATATCGGAGTGGTGCGAAGACATATAGAGCATCTTACAGGATGCAGCACCGGTACGATGGGGCTTCTCGATGACCCATGCCGGCGGATTCCAACTTCTGCAATGAATATCATCCTTCTGCCATGATCGAGACATGCTTCCGCGCGTCAATAGGTATTACTCGCTGCTGATGCTGGGCATCAGCGGTATCGTCTTGTCGGCGCTCGTGGTCAGCTCTGTCCTGTTGGTGACCAAGATACTGCCGATCATCCCGGGTGCGATAGTAGTGTTCTTGCTGTTCAGCTGGTGCTCGTATGGATATCCACTACAGAAAAAGCTGGTATCTGCCTATCTGAGCAAAAGAGGAATGACCATGCATGACCTCAGCTGACCTGCTGCCTGAACGACTTGACATTCGTGTCTGAACTGCTATGATGACGGCATGAGCCATATCGACAGATCTGAAGAACAAGACGACACCCATCCCGACCATCGCGACTGGATCGAAACCAACTTCACAGGTGCCGATCTTGACCTGGCGACACCAGGATCGGGAGCGCTGACTTCCGTTCATCAATCATGCCCCGACGACATGGACCCGCTTGCGGAGCTACCTGCCGGAGTTGAGAACCTGTCGCCTGATCAGCAGTTGGCTGCTCTGGTTGATACTTATCAGCTGGATGTGGTCGTCGGACAGGGGCTGATGATGGCATCCTTGGGCACGATGCCGGAGAACAGGGCTGAATGGCGGATCCTGGAGCAGGTCGTCGATGATACGGTCATCGCCATCGCCGAGAACGATCTGTCTGATCTCAAAGACAGGGAGACCCTGAGCGAGCAGATGGATCAACACTTTTTCGAGCGGCTGCAAGCTTACCAACTGCGTGAGGCACAGTTGCATTGGGCCTGTCAGGCACTGGGTTGGCCGTCGGAGTGGGTGGTGCTTTTCATGCGTCGGAACGGGGCGATCAGCTACGATCATGGCCCGAACCGCCCGGCTGAAAGACCGGAGCTACAGAAAAGGCTTCGAGCCGTGATCCACGGAGAAACGGAGATGATGCCGGAGACTGATGAGGAACAGGAACCGGCGCTGATCGGGGCCTTTACTCCTTGTCCGCCGGAGCTGAATCCTCTGGAGGGGCTTCCTGCCGGGATCAAGACCGCTCCGGTTGCCGAACAAGTGGCGGCCATCGATCAGCTGTATCGCCCGATGCTGGATCAGATCGCTGCCCTGGAAGAACTGTCATCCGGTAAGCAGACCGAACGCTCGGAGGCGATGAAAGAATATATCCGTGAGGCGATCGACATCAGTGATGATGGCTATGAGGGCGTGATGCGGGGACTGATGATCGGCTTGGCCGCCCGTGAACGAGAGATGCATTGGGCTACGGATGCTCTCGGCCTGGAGTATGGATCGGTCTTGCTTTATCTGCTGCGCAAGTCCTGAGCGCTTTTTACTGCTTGCGATTTCATATCGATGAAACAAAAGAACAACATGCTGTGATGTTCTCAAAGCGATAACTCAACCGTTGTTGACCAGTTTGCCGATCTCTTTGCTCACCCGTCGGCGTTGCTTGGCCAGAGCAGCATTGGCGGCTTCAGCGACAGCGTTCTCCAATGCGATCTTGCCTTTATCATCAAGGCCGAAGGCAGCCGCATCGATCTCCACGTTCAGCCGACCCTGGCCGTCGACACGGGCGCTGACGGTCTCGGCGCTGTTCTTGCCGGCAGCAGTCGAACGGCGGAGCCTGTCTTCGACGCTACCGAGAGCCTGACTCAACGTCTTCGTCTGTTGCAAGGGTGTCGCCATCTGAAGACTCTATCGTCTGCTCGGTTACAGAAGCCTGGTTTTGCGTTGTTTCCTTCGGATCGATTGCAGCCTGAGAAGTATATTCTCCTTGCGCCAGATTGATGACCGCAGTGTGCATATGAATGATCGCGGCCTTGATCAATGTCGCCAACGTGCGTGGTTTCGAGAGGTCTTCGACAAGGGCGATCCTGGAGAATACAGCCAGGCCGGCGGTGCCGGCGGCAGTCGGTGCCGGTCCGAAATACACGGCTTCACGGGGATGCTTATACCACCACCAGAACAGTTCGGAAAACAACTCATCGGCCGGGTTCTCGTCCAGCATCGCCGACAGCTCGATACTGTCGGGGCGGACGCGTAAGCTGATGTCGAGCACGGGTTCCTCCAATCCGAGCCGTTCGGTCGCGGCCGGCAAGAACAGATCGCGGCCATCGCTTCCATAACGCATCCCTAAGCGGGCCAGAGCGCGCTCGCAGGAATGCAGTTGCTGGATGTATCTGGGATCCAGTTGCAGGCGGGTGTATACGCCGTCAAGTTGATCGTCGAGTTGCTCGAACACCTGCCAAGAGTAGGTCCGGCGCTCCCGGTCGGAGATCTTTCGGCTTTCAGGCCGACGGGCAAAGATTTATCTGTCGAGCGCCCGACAGGCCGGATCAAATGGCTTGATCAACGGCACGACGCCGACGGCAAGCAACAATCCGGTCATCGTCTCTCGACCATCCGCGCTCCAGGAATGAATCTCGATGGTCTCAGGAAGGAGCTTCCGGGCGATCATCCATCTTATCAGGTCAGCCCCGGTATTTGCTCCCGTGCCTTGCAGATAATCGGCATCAGGTGTGATCAGCGGATCGAGGTGATCCAGGCCAAGATCGTGATCCAGGCTGATCTCGGTCACCTGGGACATCTCAAGCAGTTTCTGGGCTTCTTCGTTGGTGCGTGCCCATACCCAGCCATCTGCAGGTGGGCGGCGGATGTCATCAACCGAGGAGTGCAGCGAACCAGGTTCGTGCCAGATTTTCATTCCACTGATGATAGCCTCCAGATGACGATCCCTACCTGCTTTGGTGACAAGACAACTCGTATGCCTCGAGATGGTGGCTGCTGCTATGCTCAGACCATGCCGGAGATCGCCGAGGTGGAGATAGTTCGTAGAGGTTTGCGACCGTTGGTAGGCCAATCTTTGCGAACGGTGGATGTCCGTTCGGACAAGCTGGGGATAAACGCTCATGTTTCCGATATAACCGGAGCTGAACTGACGGGCCTGCTCCGTAGAGGCAAGTGGTTGGGCTTGGAACTCGGCGATCATATCGTCGCCATTCATCTGAGGATGACAGGCCATCTCGCCCTGGATCATCCTGATGACCGTGATCGGGTAAGATTTGACTTCAGTGAGAACCTCCTCAGCTTCAGCGACAGCCGTGGTTTCGGGACCGTAGACCTGCTTTCATCGGAGCAATTCCATGCCAAGACCGGTCCGGATCTTTTTGATGCTGATGTTGCGGATCTGAAAGCTTTGGCGTCGGCGCCGCGCTTATCAGCATCAAGACGAGCTGCCAAGGCTGTGATCCTGGATCAGCATGTGCTCGGCGGCATCGGCAACTACCTGGCCGATGAGAGCCTCTGGCGCGCCCAGGTCCATCCGCAGACTCCTTGGAACCTGCTTACGTCTACCGAACGGAGCGAGGTATTTTCTCAGGCCAGGCTGGTGGCGACAGCCGCCCTGGAGCATGGTGGGGTCAGTATCCGAGACTATTCTGCTGTCGATGGCAGTCGGGGAGAGATGCAGAATGAGCTGCAATGCTATGGACGTGCCGGACTGCCCTGCCTACGCTGCCATGACATCCTGGAGAAGACCCGGGTGGCAGGCAGAGGAACCACTTATTGTCCTGGATGCCAGCCGCTCCGGTTGCAAGGATCCTGAAAGGAGCCTGGCTGGGAACAAAGTATGCTATGCTTTCAGGGCACCTGTGGACAGGTGTGATCCCGGTCTGTCAGAACTCATTCGCAAACATATATCAAAAGCGATACTCTGAGCTACGAACTACCGGTCTCGCCTGTGAAGCTGACAGACACAGGCGATCATCTTCTTTTCTCAATCCGCCAAAGGAGCATTGTTGCTGCTAAGATGTTCTCATGGCCAGAGGATCCTCAGCTGAGACGATGACGGCTCCCGATCGTCGTCAGGCTTCAACGCGGCTGCTGGATCCTGAGTTTCAGGCGACACCTGCTGAGATCGGCTATTTCATGTTCGGTAGCTGCCATCGCCTGGCTTTCGCCTTGCACCAGCGTACCGGTTGGCCGCTGGCCGGCTGCGGTTGGAGATACTGGTCTGGAGATGATGAAGAAGGATATGAGGTTCCGGAGCATGTCTTCGTCATCGCTCCTGATGATCAGGGCGTGGACATCTACGGTAAGCATCCACGCGGTGAGCATCCTGATCCCGGGATCAGTGATGACTGGGCGCAGTTCGATGCCGAGGACATCATCAAACTGATGGGTGAGGATGAGGTCTATCTTCCTGTCGGCGCGGTCGAGAGAGTGGTGTCGCGGATGTTTGTCGTCCGTCATGGGTGAAAGCTCAATCTTGGAACGAATCTGGCAGTGTGTGATATTTGCACGAATAAAAAGTGACTTACCATATGTAGACCCTGGTAGCTTCGTCATAGAACCGAGATGACCCACAGTGACTCATAGACGTGCCTCTGATATTTTTGTCGAATGTCTGGAAGCCGAAGGCGTGGAGTATGTATTCGGCATCCCGGGCGAGGAAACCTTGGATCTGAATCAATCTCTGGAAGCATCTTCGATACAGTTCGTGCCTGTTCGCCATGAGCAAGGGGGTGCTTATATGGCAGATGCTTATGGGCGGCTGACCGGCCGAGCCGGAGTATGCCTGGGAACGCTTGGGCCAGGGGCAACCAATCTGGTCACAGCTGTAGCTGATGCCTTCTTGGACAGGGCACCGCTGGTTGCGTTGACCGGTCAGGCAGGTCACGAGCGAATGCATAAGGAATCTCATCAGTATCTGGATATCGTCAGATTGATGCGTCCGATCACCAAATGGAATACCAACATACATACACCCGAGATCATCCCTGAGGTCGTTCGTAAAGCCTTCAAGCTGGCAGAATCCGAGAAGCCTGGAGCTACGCATATAGAACTACCGGAAGATGTGATGGCTGCATCTTTGAATGCTCGTCCTTTGACACGAGAAATACCTCCCCAAGTCGAGCCTGCCGCTCGCCAGGTGTTCAAGGCCACTGACCTGATCTCTGCTGCTGAGCGGCCTGTGATCCTGGCAGGCAATGGTGTCGTTCGGGCCGGCGCTTCAGAAGCGTTGCGTGAGTTCTCACGAGTGACAGGGATTCCTGTTGCCGAGACTTTCATGGGTAAGGGAGTGCTTGATCATCAAGACCCACACGCTTTGGGGACTGTAGGATTACAGGCCAAGGATTACCAGATGGCAGGTTTTGATGAAGCTGACTTGGTGATTGCTGTAGGTTATGATCTGGTCGAGCACTCACCGGAACATTGGAATCCGGGCAGAGACAAGAAGATAGTTGTCATCGATTCCGTTGCCGCCGAGATAGATCAGTTCTTTGTGCCTGATGTAGAACTGATCGGTGGTATCTATCATGTGCTTTCACGTTTGACCGAGGAATGCCGTGAATTGAACTTTGACATACAACCTGAGAATACCCGGCTGAGAGAGCTGGTGATGGCACAGCTGCGAAGAGCTGAAGACCAATCCAAGCCGTTCCAGCCGCCACGCGTGCTCTGGGAGTTACGTCAGGCGCTGGGAACAGAAGACATCCTTGTCTCTGACGTAGGTTTACATAAGTTGTGGATAGGGCGAATGTTTCCGGCACGCGCTCCGAACAGCGTACTTATCGCCAACGGTCTGGCCGGAATGGGTTTTGCCCTGCCGACGGCAATCACCGCCAAACTGATATATCCTGAACGTAAAGTGGTGACTGTATCAGGAGACGGGGGCTTTATGATGAACTGCCAAGAGTTGGAGACAGCAATCAGATTGAAGACACCCGTGGTGAATATCATCTGGGAAAATCAAGAGTTCGGCTCGATCAAATGGAAGCAGGACAAGAAGTTCGGGGAGCATTTCGGGACCAGTTTTACTAATCCTGATTTCGTCAAACTGGCAAAGGCTTTTGATCTACCCGCCTGGAAGTGTAAAACATATCCAGAGTTTCGCAGGCGCCTTGACCAGGCATTGAAACTGGACCGCCCATCGGTGATAGTGCTTCCTATCGATTATTCTATCGATGTTTCTTTTTCTGATCAACTGGGAAGCAATACCACACCCAGCTGATCAGCGACGATTTCAAGCTGATGATGAGGAAACCCTGTTTTTGGGTCCTTACGCGTGTATGCTACTCATACAAAACATACGAACCGTCTTGCATCAAGAGGAGTGGAGGGACTGGCCCGATGAAGCTCCGGCAACCACGATTTTCGCAGGTGCCAAATCCAGCAGACGAACAGTCTGGAAGATGCGGGAGAGTCACTGATTTAGTCTCTGCCGTAGGAACAGGAACTTTTAGAAAAAGTTCCATTGAAAGTTCCAGTTCATTGATTTCAATGAAACCAGCAGGCGGAGAAAGAAAGGAAAAATCAGATGACCACACAGTTGAAATGTAAAGAATGTTCGCAGTGTTATCCAGGGGAGGCGATCTATGCCTGTCCGGAATGCTTTGCTCCTTTGGAGGTGGATTATCCGCCGAAGAAACTGAGCGGCGCTCAGCTGCGTAAGCGAGTAATCGACGGCCCGGACAATATCTGGCGCTATCACGATTTCCTGCCGCTGGCACCTGCTCGAGAGAAGCTGCCGGTAGGAAATACACCTTTGTTGAGAGCCGATGGCCTGGCTGAGCGGCTCGAGATCGATGCCGAGATCTGGATCAAGAACGAGACCAGTAATCCGACGCATTCCTTCAAGGACAGGGTGACCGCCGTGGCTTCGGCAGCGGCGATAGAGCTCGGTTATGATACCTTGGCTTGCGCATCCACCGGCAATCTGGCCAACAGTGTCGCAGCTCGTGCGGCGGCCGAGGGTCTGGATGCCTATGTCCTCGTCCCCGACAGTCTGGAAAAACAGAAACTGTTGGCAACCGAGGCCCTTGGCGCGAGAGTGATCACGATTCCGGGCAGCTACGACAAGGTAAATCGTATCTGTCAACAACTGGCAGAAGAGAAAGACTGGGGTTTCGTCAATATCAACTTACGGCCATTCTATTCACAGGGGTCGAAGACGATAGCCTACGAGATCATAGAGCAACTCGGCTGGCAGCAGCCTGATCGCGTAGTCTGTCCGGCGGCATCTGGATCATTATTCACCAAGATCGCCGCCGGGATCCGCGAATGGCAAGCAGATGACCTGATCACTGATCATGGCCTACCGGTCTTCCATGCCGCTCAGGCTCGTGGTTGCGACCCGATCGCATCTGCCTGGGCAGCAGGTCACGGAGCCTGTGATCCACAGCGCCCGGACACGATCGCTCATTCACTGGCGATCGGTGATCCGGCTGATGGGATCTATGCGCTTGGCCTGGCCGAAGAAAGTGGCGGCAGTGTGCTTTCGGTCACCGACGCTGAAATCATCGACGGGATCAGGCTCCTGGCCGAGACCACCGGAGTATTCACCGAGACCGCCGGTGGGGTCACCACCGCTGTCCTGGCCAAGCTGGCTGCCGCCGGCGAGATCCAGGCAGGTGAGAAAGTGGTCGCGGTGATCACCGGAGACGGATTCAAGACGATAGACGTTCTCGAGGAGAGCGCGAGCTTCACCACCTGGGACCAGTTCGATGCTTGAGCCTGGATCATGCTGCTTGCATATTTTATGCAATATGGATGCTATCTGCATGAAAACTGCATGCAGTGCTTTTGCTTCATTAGAAATCTGAGTTTTCAATGAAATGGAGCCGCAGCGACAAGGCGCTGCTTTTCTAAAAGTTTTGTTGTTCTTTTGATGGAACTTTTTCTAAAAGTTCCGCATGCAGTGGATGAAGCAGGGCTGATCAACTGTCGAAGCTGAATAGGGAGAAGACCGGCGCGGCACCGGGCAAAGCATCCCGTCCGGACAAGAAAGGCAACTCGACGATGAACGAGTAGCCGACGATCTCGGCACCGACTTCGGTAAGCATCTTGGTCGCAGCAGCAGCGGTCCCTCCGGTGGCCAGCAGATCATCATGGATCAGGACTTTGTCTCCTGGATCGATGGCATCGACATGCATATGCAGACTGTCTGTCCCGTACTCCAGCTGATACTCTACGGATACGGTCTCGCGGGGCAGCTTGTTCGGCTTGCGTGTCGGGATGAAACCGGCACCGATCCGCTCGGCCAGAGCCGCTCCGAGAATGAACCCGCGCGCCTCGGCCCCGATCACCTTGTCGATCCCGATCTGGCCGACATTGTCGGTGACAGATGCGGTAAGTTGGTCCAGCAGCCGGCGCAAGGCCACGGGATCCTGAAGAAGAGGCGTGATGTCCTTGAAGCTGATCCCCGGTTTCGGATAATCCGGGACCTCCATGATCAATCGTCTGAGATCATCTGTCGAGGACACCATAAGATGATAACACTTTTCGTTCAACAAGCCGGGTAAGAAGACTGTCAGAAGACTGTCAGCCGGCGACGGCGACGGTGGTGCAGGGCCCGTATGGATGGAAAAGTAGATGTTTGCGGCACAGATCGCTGACGGCCGGAGCAACCTCAGCACCGAAAGCTTCGCTCAAGGCCTCCGTGCTCATCGCACCTGTGACCTTCAACATATCCAGTACTTTCCGCTGCAGTGTCGTCAGCTCTTGATTATGGTTCGTCTCCATGCGTTGATCATAGGTGCTATCTGAAGGCGAACCGGATTTATGCCTGGCTTTTGCCGGCGATCATGATGAGCCGGCCTGAGAACATCAGATGCAGACGATGAGCGTGATCTCTACGTTGTTTTTAATTGTCGCGTTAGCATTGCGACAATTAAAAACGGCTTGCTAGAGCCATAAGACGACAGACCGGTCAAAGTCGCTTCCGAGAAGGGCGAATTGGTTCATGCCCAAGATAAAGCCGGTCCTGTTGCTGCTCAGCTGAAGCTGATGAGGCCGCAGAAAAGCTCGGCAGCAGGATCGATGCAGGTGACAGAACGCCAGCCCTGAGCAGCCAACGCCTTCATTCTTTCTTCTGAGTCTGCATCGCCCAACCAGATCAGATCGGCAGTGGAAGCATACGGACTTACCCGCTCCAGCTGTTGCTGGTCGGAACAGGTGACGATCACCTTTGCATCAGCTATCAAGACGGCGGCCAGCTCGCTGTCATCCAGCTGAACAGTAGCTACGATCTTGTCTCCAGGACTACGTGGCTCCAGAAACTCGTCCGTAAGATTTGCGCTGACGATGCTGCTGTAGGCTCCATCGAGAGGAAATGGTTCCGATCGTCCAGAAAGATCACAGGCGATGACCACGGGTCCGGAGAAGTTGAAGTCGATCGGATTAGCTTGATCATCAGGAACCGATCCAGGATCCACCGGGGCATATATCGTCGTCAGGCGCTGCGGGGTCACGTTCAGATTATAGGGCCTCCGAGGATCAGCGCCGGACGCGCCTTCTGCGTCGCCTTCGGGTCGTCCTCGGCACGCCTGCCCGTGCCGGCGTGCTCGCCGCTGCTCCTGCCGAAATCGTGCCTCGCCAATCAGGGCGCGACAGCAGCATCGCTCGGACCTCTCTTTTCAGTGTATCCAACTCCATCCGATTGGCCAGCTCAGGCCAGAGCACCCGTTTAGGCTGACTGCGAAAACCACGGTCTCCACCATAAGAGGCCAGCAGCTGTAATACCTCCTCGCGCCAGAGCAGTTCGGCCAGATAACGTCCCTCCACGCCGGCGTTCTCGCCTGGAACCCGTAGGGTCTGCAACGACACCTGATTGTGCTCATCCACGGAAACTCCGACCACGCCCCACCAATCAGGGATGATGTCGGTTATGTCGCTCAGGTGCTCTTTCGAGCAGACGATGCTCAGACGATCAAAGACCCGATTGTAGACGTCACGTTGCCGTTGCAGCCTGGCCAGCGTATCTTTCGGGCTCTTGATCTCATAACCGTCCAAGGTGTCGCCGATCACGGCCACGTCCATCCGGGCCTGGTTCTGACAGACACCCAGCTCATCGATGATCAGAGCCTCAGCTTCCGGCTGATCCTGATAATGCTCCCGGAGCTGCTCATGTAAGACCACCCGGATCTCGGCATCACCTACTCTGGCGATGGCATCATTTTTCGATCGTGGATCTTCAGCTTTCATCGAGCAGTTCCCCGATCAGATCGCCCTCCCGCTCGGCGAATGGCTTCAGCCCGGCTTCTATCGCGGCTACGCGGAGCTTTTCTGCTGCTCCGGCCTCTCTCCCATCGACAAGCAGCAATGCAGCCTCGCGCTCGGCTCCGTCCAAAGTCTGGTTCAGCTCGGCGATCACCGCAGAGTTATCACCAGGATGCCTGACGCAAGCCATATCCACTTGATCGTTCAGACGTTCGAAATCTGCGTCGGCTGTATCCAAAGCATCACAATAGGCGGTGACGGCTTCGCGGGAGCCTTGCAGCAGCTCCCAATCAGCGCCTTGCTTGCGTAGCATCTTCTCGAACTGCTGCGGTTTGCGGATCTTCTCGCGTTCGCACAACTCCTGTAAGCTGTCGATCGTCATCTGATTCTTCAATCGATGCAGTTGCAGATATGCGCGGGACTTGACCTTCAGTAGTTTCTGTCCATGATCAAAACGGACGACGACACCCTCGGAGTCCCAGCCGCCGACCTCTTTGCTCAGCCGACCGAGATGCGCGATCGGATGGGTATCGACCAGGTGCAGCTGATACTCTTCAGCAATCTTCTCCTTGGCCTCACGGTCACTCAGGCGTAGCTGCGTGTGATCTACATGATCCAGAAAGATCAGATCATCCACATCTGATCTGATGATCACTTGATAACGTGGGTCTGAAGAGACGAACTCGAACAACAGTGACCCATCAGCGGAGACTTTAGGATCAAGCAACGCCGGATATTTTTCGGCGGTCTTACGGATCACGTCGCCCATCTCACCACCATCAAAAGTTCCTCGGGTGCGAAAGATGACCTTGCCGGCGATGACCGAGCGGATGACGAGTGATCCATCCATCTTGTGCTCGGCCCAGGCCTGGCCGTCACCGGTCTGCAGCAGTCTGACCAGCTGCTCACGTTCTGCCTGGGCCTGATGCTCCTCGGCATTGAAGAACTTCGGATAGCCGACGCTGACGACCTGGCCATCAGCTACGATCATCGAGCGAAACCAACGCTCGCCGGACTTCCATTGATTCTTGCTCTTACGTGGCGTTATCAAGGTCAGGCCGTCTCGTTCCATCAGTCGGAAACCCTGTTCGTGTCCGGGTAGGGGTATCTCGCCCCCTGACCTACGCGCAGATGGTTGCTGATCAGCAGCCGGCATATCATTGCTTCCTCTGGCCATGAGAGGATGATAGCACTGTTGCCGATGGTTGAGGGAACTCTCGTCGGGCTTCTGCTGTATCCTTTCAATATGGCCGAGATATTGCTGGAGCCGCGAGGAAGAACCAAACGGGTACTGGAGACTTATGGTCCGAACTGCGTCTATTGCTCAAGAGAGCTGACCCAGGAGGCAACGATAGATCATGTCCGCTGTATCTCCAAAGGTGGCTCCAACTGGATCGGTAACCTTCTTCCGGCTTGTCGGCGTTGCAACACCAGTCGTGGTGATCGAAGCGTTCAAGAATACTTGAGTATCTGTATCTCCGAAGACAAACGGCCGAGAACAGGACAGATTCAGCAGGCGATGACAAGGCTCGGCGATCCGCGTAGCCGTAAGGGGTATTGGTTGAGCACGCTTTATCCAGAGCAATCCGAGCGCCTGCAACTGCTGGATCGGCATAAGGACCAACAACTGGTCGGGCAGGCCGTAGGTGAGATGCTTTTCGGAGAGAAGCGGTTCTCACTCCGAGGCGCCTTGTTCAAGGCGATCAAGATCGAACTAGGCGATAACTATCGCCGGCGTTGATCAGCGCTGTTCTTTTGCTGATGATCTGTAATCTCTTACGCAGTCGTATGCATAACTCGTCTACGGCCGTGGGATCGTCATCAGCATAGATGATCTCGGCCAGCTCGGCCGTCTTCAGGAAGTGTGGCCAGCTTTCCTGTAATGCCTTCAGCAGTTTCAGCTCCTCAGGATTCAATGGTATCGCCATCACGGCATCATCACGATCACTGATCAACAGGTTCTTGCCTGGATCGTAATGACAACGCAAAGCAGGGAAACGAACTGATTGCTCGATCGTGGCCGGCGCAGACCGTATCGAACGAGCATGCTCACCATAGAGCACATTCTCACCGGCCGATCTCGTATCTTCTGCTTCCACCTGATAAACCTATGGCAAGAGATCTGAGGAGACTGCCGGCAGGTTCCATAAACGCCGTGATAGATGCGTGGCAGCTATAAGCTGGGCACATGGCAAACAAGATCCTAATCGTCTCAGAAAAGCCTTCTGTCGGCAGGGATCTGGCCAAGGCTTTACCAGGTTCTTTCCAGTCCGGAGCTGATGGCGCCTGGCTGGAGAATGATGACTATGTCATCTCCTGGTCGATCGGACATCTGCTCGGTCTGGCCGAGCCGGATGGCTACGATCCCAAGTACAAGCGCTGGCGGATCGCTGATCTGCCGATCATACCTGATGCCTTCAAGCTGAAATCGCTCGGCGGTCGTGGTGCCAAGCAGCTGAAGGTACTGACCAAGCTATTGAAGCGCTCTGACATAGACCAGCTGATCAACGCTTGCGATGCCGGCCGGGAAGGGGAGCTGATCTTCGCCTATCTCTATCAGCATGCCCGCTCCAAGAAACCGGTGCAGCGGCTATGGCTGAGCTCACTGACCCAGACGGCGATCACCAAGGCTTTCGCCGATCTGCGCTCGGGAGCCGAGCTGGCGGATCTGGAGGCTGCTGCGCGTTCGCGGGCCGAAGCCGACTGGATCGTCGGGATGAACGCCACCAGGGCCGCCTCCATCCGCCTGCGGCCGGCTTTCGGTGAGGTGGTCTCGCTCGGCCGGGTGCAGACACCGACGTTGGCACTGTTAGTTCGTCGAGAGCTGGAGATCAAGAACTTTGTCTCCGAGCCATACTGGCTGGTAGAGGCCGAGTTCAGCCGATCGAAGGAAACCACCGGCGATGCCGATAAGTATCTCGGACGCTATATGGGCGGTAGACGATTGGACGATGTCTCCGAGGCATTGAAGATCGTTGCCGAGACGAACGGCAAGCCCGGCAAGATCACCAAGCTTGAACAGAAAGCTTTCAAGGAGCCTCCCCCATTCTTGTACGACCTGACCACGCTACAGCGTGAGGCCAACAGCAAGTTCGGCTTCACCGCCAAGCGCACACTGGCAGCTGCACAGAAGCTCTATGAGCAACACAAGGCTTTGACTTATCCTCGAACCAGCTCTCGCTTCCTGCCGACCGATTTCATCGAACAGATTCAGCCGGTCAGCAAAACCCTGCTCGGATCGCACCATGATAATGCTGCCAAGTTCCTATGCGCCCAGCAGAAGCTGAGATTGGATCGGGCGATCAACGATGCCAAGATTTCTGACCATCATGCGATCGTCCCGACGCTGCAGCCTCCGGAGGATCTGCCTGCTGATGAAGAGAAGATCTATGACCTGGTCGTGCGCCGGTTCCTGGCTGTCTTTCATCCGGATGCCGAAGGATTGCGCACTAGGGTCGAGACGACCGTTGCCGGCCATGTCTTTCGCAGTAGCGGCAAGGTCTATCATCATCTGGGCTGGCGTGCCGTCTACGGACAGATGACAGACGACGGGAAGAAGAACGAGGATGAGCTGAAGGACCAGCAGTTGCCGGAGCTGAGCAAAGGAGAGGCCGTCATCACCGACCGCTCCTATAAGCTGGACAAGGAGACGCAGCCTCCAAGGCGTTTCTCGGATGCCTCATTGCTGGGGGCGATGGAGGCGGCCGGAAAGGATCTCGATGACGAGGAGCTGCGTGAGGCGATGAAAGAGTCCGGGATCGGCACCCCGGCGACCCGGGCGTCGATCATCGACAGACTGATCGACGTAAACTATATCGAGCGCGAGCAGAGAAGTTTCGTCGCCACCGAGAAAGGAGTCAAGGTGATCGAGCTGCTCGGTGCTCATCCGCTGACCTCGGCCGAACTCACCGGTAGCTGGGAGAAACGCCTGGGTGAGATCGAGCGCCATCAAGAGCAGCGAGACAAGTTCATGGCAGACATTGCCGGTTTTACCAAGCAGACGGTCGACCAACTGGACAAACTGCAACCGCCCGAGTTCGATCGGGAGACACTGGGGCCGTGCCCGCATTGTGGCCGTCCGGTGACAGAGAATCGCAAAGGGTACAGCTGCTGGTCGAAAGAAGATCCTGGTTGTGGGTTCGTGATCTGGAAAGTGGTCACAGGCAAGCGGTTGCCGAAAAGCGTGATCGTAGAACTATATACCAGTGGTGAGACCAAAGAGCCGGTCAGCGGCTTCAAGAGCAAAGGCAAAGGGCGAACCTTCAAGGCCCGGTTGAAGATGGTCAAGAAATCCGGCGGCGGTTGGCAGACCGTGTTCAATGAGGATTGGGCCGGCGAGGCCGGCAATAAGACTGCTGCCAAGAAGTAGAGCGGGAAAGCACGCTGAGAAGCGAGAAACCAGGTAAGGCCGCCGGCATGCCTTATGTTAGAGACATGGGTAGAGGAACCGGGGAATGCCCGACCGGAGAGTATCCACAGATCGCAATCGTCGACTGGACACCTGGAGAGCAGGTCGACACTCAGGTGTTGAAATCTGAGCTGCAAGAACTGGTCGATGAGCTGGATGAAGCACCTGGTTCTGGAAGACTGCAAGCAGATATAGATCGTTGGCGTGGCATGCTGGCCCAACCACTCAGCGCGGCGCGATTGCATCGAGCGATCGCCTTTCTGTTGGTCAAGGCCAAACTGAAGGACATCGAACTCGATGGTGCTGACCATGCAACCACCTTGCTGAATGAGAGAACGCAGACCACCAGCTATCAGCATCATCAGTATTTCACCTACACTTCGTCGAATGGCGATGAGACGGTCTGCTGCCGCCAGTGCGGGCGGGTCAAGCCGCGCGATGAGCTGCTACAGGATCTGCCGTGTTCCGGACCGGCCAAGCTGTCGTTACGCTGATCTTTACCGACAATATACGTAGACGCTTAGCTTACCAGAGACATTTGTATCGGATAAGTTCGAGACCTGGGCTGACCAGCCGCCGACATCGGCGGTGGGAGCACTCAATGTGACCGACAGACCGGCTCCCGATACGTTGGTGCCGCCGCCGATGGCTTTCTCACTGGCACGGCATCGTACTGTCTTGACCGAGCTGATCATCGGTCCGCCCTCTTCGTAAGGGATACTGATCGGAAACTGTCTGCGTACCACATGGTATCTGTCACCACGGCAATCACCGGCGCTCTGCTTGCCCGCACGTGAGGAGTGACAAGCGGATGAAACAGGATCCTTTCCCATTGCTGTCGCAGAGCAGGAGAAGATGAGAGATAAGGCAGGCAGCATAAACAAACTGATGATCTTGAATGATCTGGGTGCTTTGCCGAAACTCACTGTCTGAAAAGTATCAGTCGATCACGGCCGGCACATGAGTTTTTGATCACCGGCGGTAAAGATACTCTAGAAAACTTGAGGACTCTGTGCATTTCTTGTAATAGTACAAGAGGCAGTAAAGAATTGACTATTGATGAGTTGAGAAATATAATAATCGCTAGGGCCGGCTCGCCCTGATCATTTGTTTTGGACAGAAACAAGGATAGCAGGTTATGCGTTGTGTAAAATCTATTCATGAGCATTGAAAACCCCACATGGAAGTGTCTGAACTGCGGATCCATCTGTGATTCAGAAGTGAGTGTTGTTCCAGCTCCTTGTGATCATTGCGGTAGTGATAATATCGTGCGCTACGATGAGGCTCCGGCTGACGCTCCAGCAGACAAGGTGTTCCAAGGCGATCTGGTAGAGTAAACATTTTACTCGTAAATACCGGATCGATCCGGACGCTTCAGTCCGGATCGGCTACGCAGTGTCTTCAGGGCCAGGAATGAAAGAAGCCGTCTCTTTCACCAGCTGTGACAGCTCACGAAGCAGATCTTCCATCGGAGCATCTATGGCGACGATCCGTTTCATCAATGCGTTGACGCGTTCCTGAAAGTCAGGCGGATAGTTCTCCGGATTGGTCTCCCAGTCTTTGGGCAGATAGCGCAGAAAATCGACACGGGCAGAAATCATTTTCCGCCAGCCCTCCTGGAACAGTTCCTCGGCCTCGCATAACTCCTTGACCACGCTGACATTGCTCATACGTGGCTCTCCTGTTTTTCCTCGGCCTCGACCGCGATCTGCTCGATCAGGTCGGCGATCCGTTGCTCGGGCAGATCCAGCGCTCGAGAAATCTGCCCGATGGCGCTGCTGTCCGGGTCATAGTCATTGCGCAGAGCCTCGGGAACCCCGTCAGCAGCTTGTTGCAGACGATGGTTATAGCTGCGCCAGTCACGGCTCACTTCCTGCCAATCGACACCACCGCCCTGATAGGGTTTGAGGATATACCTTGCACTGCGGATCGCCTTCAATGCTGTCTCCAGCAACTGATACGGGTTTTCGACCGGATCAGCGTCAAGGCGCAGGCGGATCTCGATGAATTGCCTCACAGCCTCCGGGACCTGCATACGGGCATCGGCCTCACGTAGCTCCCATCCTTTGGCTTCGATCAGTTCGTTTACCTCGGTCATGTCAGAGAAGGCGCTGATCGGCTTACCTGCCGTCAGGCTGTCCCTGAGTACCTCACGGATCGTCCTGGCATCTCCGCCGAAACCGAACAGCTGCCGATCACGGCATATATATCCGGCCAGTACCGTCAGATCCAGTCCGGCATCGGCGACTTCGCTCTCCAGCTCATCGGGAAGATCGGCGATAACCTTATCGACCATCTTCCACCAGGCCTCCCTCCGCTGGTAGGCAAGCGACACATCGCCATACAGTGCAGCATCAAGAAACTCAGGATGAGTGATGGCGACGGCGACGTCAAGCAGCTTCGCCTGTTTATCATCATCGGCACCGGCCCAGGCAGCTTGCAGCTGCTCCCAATAAGATTTACGGATCCGGGGCTTGGCTTGCTCCAGATCAGTCTCCATCTTCCGCCATTCCTTGTTCCTACCGTGCTCGATGGCAAGGTAATCCTCCAAAGGCAGGCAATCCGTATCTTTGCCCAGCATCTTGTCCAGCCAGTTCATCTCTCAACGCCCCTTTTATCGGTCATGCGAGGATGATAGCGCATTCCCGGTCGGATGTCAAATCAGACAGCGGTATCCTCATCCGGACGGTAGATGCGCGCACCTTTCAACTCATCTGGGAGGAACTCGACAGCTTCGGCGGCCTTGCCGGCACTGGCGTGCACGTAGCCTTTGCCATAGCCGAGGCCTTGGGTCAGCTTGTTACTCGGATTGCGTAGCTGCGCCGGGATCGGGTAGTGCGGATGATCACGGACCAGCTCGCGCGCCCGGTTCAATCCTTTATAAGAGGCCCAGCTCTTGGGGCAGCTGGCCAGGTAGGCAGTGACCTCGGCGAGGTTGATGAAGCATTCGGGCGGGCCGATCTGGGTCACGGCATCATAGCCCGCCGTCGCTATCGCCAAGGCCCCCGGACGGGCCAGGCCGATGTCCTCGGAAGCTGAGATCACCAACCGGCGGGCGATGAACTTAGGATCTTCGCCACCGGCCTCCATCCGGGCCAGATAGTATAAGGATGCGTCAACATCACCGCCACGGATCGATTTGATGAAGGCGGAGACCGTGTCATAATGTTCATCGCCATTCTTGTCATAGGCAGGCTGCCGCCGCCCCAGACCGGCCTCCATCTCGGCGATGCCGATCTCTCCGCCTTCAGACCGGAGTGAGCTTGCTGCTTCCAGACCGTTCAAGGCCGCACGGGCATCGCCGTTGGCGTGTAGTAACAACAGATTCATTGCCTCCTGGCTCAGGCGATATGGCTCGGTCTCGCCGGTCAGCCCTCGCTCATCGCTCAGCGCCGCCCGGACCAGATCTTCGACGGCCGCGTCATCAAGAGCTTCGAGCCGATAGAGCTTCGATCGTGACATCAACGCCCGGTTTACCTCCACTCCGGGGTTTTCGGTCGTCGCCCCGGCGAGGATTATCTCTCCGGATTCGACATGCGGGAGCAGCGCATCCTGCTGCGATTTGTTCCAGCGGTGGATCTCATCGATGAACAGCAATGTCCGCCGGCCGGCCTCGCGGCGTTCATCTGCCCGGGCGATGACCGCACGTAGATCTTTGATTCCCGAGGTCACTGCCGACAGTTGCTCGAAATCAGCATCTACTTCAGAAGCCAGAGCCTTGGCGATCGTCGTCTTGCCTGTTCCCGGAGGTCCCCAGAAGATCATCGAATGCGGCCGTCCGGATGCCAGAGCCTGACGTAGAGCCGATCCTTCGGCTGCTATATCCTGGCCGATGACCTCATCGAGGCTTCGTGGGCGCATCCTCTCGGCCAATGGTGCGGTAGATGACATCAACCGATCATAGTTCTTGGATGGATGCAGATTGCCGGTTTCATCAGCCGGCGAGACGAAAAACAAGATCCTCCTGAGCCGACGATCATAATCGTCTTATGGCACCAGGCAGCGGCATGGAAGCAGATAACATCCTCTTCGGTTCTTTTGAGCTGCCGAGCGAGGAACAGGTACGCAAGATCAAAGCCGGTCGTAAGCAGCGGCAGAAAGAAAAAGCAGCTGATGCCCGGGCAGACAAAGTACGCAGACAGCGTCGGAACCCGCTACAACATGATCAGCTGAAGGAGATGCTGAAATCAGATGCCGCTCACCCTTTGGCTGCCAGGCGTTATGGGATCAGTCCAGAAGATCTTGAACGCTATCGGCAGTCCTATGATCACCTCCATCGGCAGAGCCTCCATCATGCTTATCGGCGTTGCCTGCATGAACTGTATCCACCGGGGACCAGGGCCGTCCTGATCGGACGCTGGGGCACATTGATAGAATATGGCAGCGGCGCTGCCTTCGAGATCAGATGGGATGACGGTGAGGAAAGCTCATTACCGACTACCGAGTTCGGTCTCTTCCTGATCGATCCAGACGACGAGGAAGAGCTGCGCAAGAAAGATCAGCCGTAGATCGGGTAGCCTTGTCGTTCCTGTTCCGCGCCGCAGATCAGAGCGGCGGCACGTGGATCGTGGTCGAGGTTTGCGGGTCGGAGACCAGGATACTCGAACAGCTCAGGCATCTCCGTGTCCGCCAGCCGACGGCGCTTGCCATCAGCGATGGCCTCGGCCCAGAGCTTCTCGGCTTCGGCTTTGCCGACATCACCTGTCACGCCCTGTAAATCTACACCCGGCTCGGAACTGTCATCGCTCCAGCCGCTGATCGAGATCCGCAGCCAGGCATCATCAGTAAGCCTTTTATGGACCATGCTTCCGCCGGAGAGACAACGCTTCCACTGTTCAGGATCAGGGGCGGTTCCGCGAATGATCGGGAAAGCGATCAACGGCTGATCGCCGGCACGGCCTGACAGCACGTTCACGAATTGATCATGGAACTGTTGCTCCGTCGGCGCTTCCATCCCTGCTTCCAGCAGTCGCAGATCCCGATAATTCTCCCGGCTTTGCTCATGTAGCTCGGCAAAATACTCCAGATTCTCGCCGAGATCATCCCAATAACCACGCTCCCGATGGAAGCGAACTTCCTGTCGGCCGTCTTTCCAGAGGCGAGAGCGGACGTAGATACTGAAACCGAACGGGGTTACGGTCGTCAGATACTGAAACTGAAGCTTGTCCTCATCACTGCGATAGCCGACACGTCTTTCCTGAAGCGGACCTGAAAGGATGACCTTTATCTCCTCGGGATCGCGATTCTCCAGATAGAGCCTTCGTTCGGGCAGCTGCTCGAAATGATCCAGATAATCACTACTATGCCACGGGGTTCCACCGACAGCAAACCGGTCTTCGGCTCGTCGCCGATGCTCACCGTAGAGAATACCTGTCTCTTCTGTCATCCCATTGCCTCGGGCCATGAACCAAGTATAGCCGGCGCGGTCGGACCGGCTGAGATTATGACCTGATCTGAAGATACTTGTTCGACTGATAGAAGCTCTCCACCGATCCTGGCAGCCACCAACCCTCCAGTTGCGGAACGACCAGGAGGCTCGGCTTATGAAACGGTATCTGGCCGGGAGAGAGTGTCAAACTGAGCGGATGCTCACCAAGTGCATCGCGGATCTGGATCGGTTCCGATCCTCGGAAGTGCTCGCCGAGACGTAGCACCGAACGACGGATGGCGATGTCCTGAACATGGGTCCGATCAGTCTCCTGGTCTGAATAATCGAAGCGGCCGAGATTGGTCAGAGCATCATCATAGACGTCACTGGCCTCGGCAACCAGTTGCGCGAGAACACTCGGGTTCTGGAGCAGGAAGAAGTAATAGGCGTCCTCATACAGCATGTTCATCCCGAAGCGCTGCACGTAGCCATCGCCGAGTTTCCAGGCCAGCCTCCAGTTCTCACTGCCGTACTCCTGATCGAACTGCTGGTGCTTCTGCTCCCTTTTGGAACCGAAATAACCCGGACGTTCGATCTCTTTCCAGCTGCTCACACGATAAATCTATGGCGTCCTGGCCGACCGGCTGCTGATTTATGCCACCGGCTGCGGCACTTTTCTGTCGGTCGGTGTTTCCACCGTATTCATCATCGCCGCCCGAGGTCTGGCCACACTGGGTGATGCGATGCTCTGCGATCCCGTGGCCCTCGGACGAAAATCCGGTGATGGCCGGCTTGATGATGGATGATCTGGATATGCGTGGTCGGCAACAAGGGATCAGTTCCGAAGACGTTCTTTACGGGCGCTTGCAACGGAACCAGAAACCGTCTCGATCGGACTGGCGACGACGAAGTATAAGCCTGAATGCCGACAGCTTGAACATCAAGGAGGCCTGGATCATGGAAGAATGGATCGGAAGCAGCGCCTGGATGGCCCGAGCCAAGTCCGCTGATGTGCCAAAAGAATGGCTGGCGGGATCACGTGAGCCCAGCTTCCCGATGCGTCATCCTGATCAGGACAGTCTGCAGATAATCCAGATACTGGACGCTGACATGACCGGGATTGTCGGCAAGGCGCTGCCCTGCCGTCTGGAAGAGGTCCCTCATGATGAGCTCGAGCTGGATTGCCAGGAGCCGGTCATCAACTGCATCGTCGAGTATGAAAACTTCGATCCTGCCGGCGCAGAGCGACTGACCACAGCAGCATCGATCCGTGCTGTAGAAGCATTGGTCGGCGATAAAGGAGAATGGAGATACAGCCTCAGACTATCCGAGCTGATCTACGTCTCTGATGGCCAGATCTTGGGAACTGTCTGGATCGGTCCGGAGGCATTGCTTCATTGATGGCGACACCATCGAAGACAAACAGGTGTAATCTCGCGTTCGCTATCTATTACACGGTAAGGTGTAATCATGAACGAACTGGACAACACCGATACCTTATCCACCGCATCTCCCTCCGAAGCCGAGGCTGCCACAATGATCCCGAGCGAGAGCGAGGCGAAAGCCGCGTCCGCTGCGGCAGGGGGAGCCTCCGTCGCTGAGATCAATCTGAGCAGGGCCGCCGGCCGACGATCTGATCCGACCGACAATATCACCTATACGGATCTTTATCGCCGCTGGGAACAGGGCAACTGGAAGGCCTACGGACTGGATTTCTCCAAGGACCGTGATGGCTGGCAGGCCCTGACCGAGATGCAACGGCGCTCGGCCCGCTGGCTGTATTCGATGTTCTTCTATGGTGAGGATTCTGTCGCTGACAATCTGTCACCATATATCGATGCCGCGCCGACCGAGGAGCAGGCTTATTTCTTGACCACCCAGCAGGTAGATGAGGCCCGGCATGCAGTCTTCTTTCATCGCTTCTTCCAGGAAGTGCTGGAACAAGACGGTGATCTGGCTGAGACATTACAGGCCACGCAGCCGTATCTGAACTGGGGCTATCGTAAGGTATTCTCTCGTCTGGACAGGATGGCCGATGAACTACGTCAGGATCGTTCATTGCCCAAGTTCGCCCAGGCGATCACCTTATATCATCTGGTCGTCGAGGCGACGATGGCCCAGCCTGGGCAGCATATGATCCAGGATTTCTTTCTCCGCGAAGCCAAGCTGCCTGGTTTTTCCGAAGGCATGGACAATGTTGCCGCCGACGAACAGAGACATATCGGTTTCGGGGTCAAGACCTTGTCAGAACTGTTTCGCCAGTCTGACGAGTGCAAGCAGGCCGTCACCGAGATACTGGCCGAAGTCCTGCCACATGCTCTGGCGGTGTTGATACCGCCTGATTGGGATCAGGAGTATATCAGCTGTTACGGTACTACTCTGGAAGATGTCTTTGCTGCTGCCAACCGTTCCATCGATGCCAAATGGAAGGCGGCCGGCTATCCACTACAGGAGATGCCTGCGCACGTCTACCCGTTCGGAGATCTTGCAGCCGATGAGCGGGCACGAGTGCAGATCAAACTGTTGAAGACGGGGATGGTCGGGCCGCCACAGGCCTATCCGCCGACTGATCCGGCCAGCCAGGCCCTGGTCTTCGAGACCGTGGCCCACGTTGCCGAGCCACAAGCGGTCAAAGATGGATTTATCGTCCAGTGGGACTTCAACGATGCTGATCCCTGGTATCTCCAGGTGCGCGATGACAAGGTCCTGGCTTCCGACGGGACTGCTGTGGCTCCGGATCTTGAGCTGAAGATCGACTATACCGATTGGTTGCTGCTCACGCGTGGAGCCAATCCGTTGCGGATGATGCTGGAAGGGCGATTGAAGGCGCAAGGCGGTATCGCCGAGCTGCGACAACTGGCGAGATTGCTTCCTGACCGTAGCCATGGATCACAACGAGGGCTGACCCACTCTTTGCTGGACAAACTCTGATCTCAGTTGCCTTGGGCCGCCAGGAACTGTTCTTTGAGCCGGTCGACGGTTTCTTCGATGACGCCGGCTGTCTCAGGATCGACCCTGAATAAAGCCGGATCAGGGGAGCTCATCCGGAGAGGATGCCCATAGGCTTTGGCATAACGGAGCAATGATCGCGGCCAGTTGTCGAACTCTCCGTACCTGCCAAGACCGGAGGCGATCAAGGCGGCCTCGAGAACATGGTCGAAGTCTTCTGGGATGTATCCGCCTTGGCCGGCCATTCGCTCCTCGCCGGCCATCACCTGCTCGGCATCGACCAGCTGGATCAGTTGCAGCTGCTGCAGATCCTGCTGATGATCAGATTGCAAGACCTGACGGCGACGATGATCTCCGTAGAGAACATCTGTCGAAGTGCCGCTACCAGTTCCACGTCCCATATCACCGAGTATCGGCGATGATATGTATCTTTACCGAGATTACCGCACCGGTCTTCGACAGATCAAGGTCTGAGCAAGGCGTAGTCCAACCATTTCTTGCCGAAGGGATCAGAATGGGGAAACGCTTCGAGGATCTCGAAACCGGCTTCGGAAAATGCCTGCTCCAGCTCTTCTCGGGTCCAGTGCCGCCGCCAGCGTGGAAGCGGCCGGGAATAATCAGCTTTGAGCACCAGACCCTCTGACGATTGCTGATTGTCGGTGGTTCCGGTGTACAGGACCCCGCCAGGCTGTAGTTGTGAATGCATCCGTGCCAGCACCTCATTGGCCTGGCGGCGCGGGAACAGATGGATGAAAGCCAGGGCGATCATCCCCTGGAACCTGGGTAGATCAGTGGCAAGATAATCTCCGTTGATGATCTCGGCTTCAGGATTTCGTCGTCGGGCATGGGCAACCATGTTTTCGGAGTACTCGATCGCGGTCATCTTATAGCCACGGTCAAGCAGCAAACGGGTCGCCAATCCGGTTCCGCAACCGACATCCAGTAGCTCTGCCTGTGGTGGTAGAAACTTGGTCAGACCATCGACGGCGGCGACGGTGACATCGTGCAAGGCCTCAGTACGCTGTTCATACTCATCGGCCAGCTGCTGATAGACATGATGGTTATGCGCTGAGATCGCCGCCAGGACAGCATCACGATCAGCGGCGAAGACCATCTCGGAGGCACCTGGGCGGTAGCGGTTCGAGAGTCGCTCCTCGATATCGAATCCATAAGTCTGAAGTAGAGGAAACAGCTGACTGCTGACGCTTTCATCAGCAGTGATATAAAGGTCGGAGCCGCTACCGGAGAGAAACTCTGTGACAGCATGCGTCAACAACTCCCGGCCCAGTCCTTGACGGCGGAAACCAGGGGCGACGAACAGGGTGGATATCTTCATCCTATTGTCATCATCGACTGTCAGGATGACGGCTCCGACAGCCTGAGCATCGGCCCAGGCGATGGTTATCCCTTCTTTCTCGGCGCAACGCTTACGCAGCCACTCCGGGGCATCAGGGTATAGCCCAGGCAGATCGGACAACAAAGCTTCGAGCTGACGGGCCTGTTCGCTCCGGAATGATCGCAGCTCAGGCCGCGTGGAAGCTTCTTCATGTCTGGCGGTCATGCCCTCAAGATAGACACCTGTGCCTTGGCCGGTGCCGCTTTCATCGGAAGAGCTACCAGCGCGGCGCCCGGAGCCGCCGTGTCTCTACTTGTTGCTCGGAGAAACCCATACCGATCAACAGCATCCGTGTCTTTTGATTGCGACAATAGACACGATCAGCTTGGCGCAGGTCCAGTTGCGGGACCACCACCTGGACCGAATGCGGCTCCCTACGTGCCTTGCGCAGCCAGTCAGATGGCCGCCAGGATGGCTTGATGATCAATCGCCGTTGCCAGTCGGTCAGCTCTACCGCGTGACGTAGATGAGACCCGTCGAGCGGATAACCACCATGATTCAAGGCCAGGTGCCACCAATCATAATCAGAGAAGACCTTGGGATCCGGCAGCTGCTCATACGAGAACATGACGTCGTTGATGGATTCAGCTTGACGACGGAACTGGTTCTGGTAACCGGTCATCAGCAGGTCTTCATCGTCGGTGCCGACAGCCAGGAACAACGGCCACCAGCCCGTCTGTCGGGACAACCACTCGTAGGCTGGCTCATAATAAAGGGCGGCGTCATGCCAGGGATCGCTCCAGACATCACCGCAACCACCACGAGCGCGGCAGTCGGGCTCAGGAATCACTTGTGAGAGGCGCACCGCAGGCACGATTCCGTGATGGACATGTTCCAGTTTGCGCGTATGGTGGTACAGCATCGGTGATCTCCTTTGATGTGTTCGGCCCCGGCGTGTAGGAAACCTATCGGCCGAGGCAGATTATCTGCGGTCTGATGTATTCTCGATGCTTGACCATATCTGCATCATACCAGCGTGCCATCTCCGAGGCGAGATATTCTTTCGATAGCATCTGACAGTTCATCGTCGTGAAGATTTGATCACGCCGACGGTCTCTTCTCCTTCGAGAGCATAGACCAGGCCACTGTCAGCATCCCAGGACCAGTTCGAGACCGTCCGCAGGTGCTCGACACAGGCCTTATGGGCAAGGCTGATATAGCGTCTTTCTCCTTCTTTGCCTCCATCAGCAGGCTGAACCTCGCCGGTCTCCGCGTCGAATCCGATGGCAGTCATTCCCGATACCGGCTTGGTCTTGTTTCCCTGCAGTAAAGAGCTGATCAAGGTCGGATCGGAATCTATCTTGGCGAAGATCACCAGTTTGGTCCATAGTTTCGGCAGGGTATCTATCTTGGCCACCCAACGTTCGGTTCCGCTCCAGCCGGAGACATCCTCAAAGTAGTACGGGCCGAGATCGACCCAGGCCGGCAGACTGGGTAGTTCCTGCTCCAGCTCCGGCCGGCGCTTGCCTACATCACCATAAAGTATGTCCATCGTGTCCATCAGTTTGCTCCTGCCTTGATCATATCAGCTTTCGACGCTATTGTAATCATACAGTCTCATCGTCGCTTCATGGATCGTCAATATCGGGGTCACCAGGTAGTGGCGGAGCTGGATCTCCTGATCGATCTCCTCTACCAAAGGCAACAGATCGGGATCGGAGAGGTCTTCTGTCTGGTCATCGTAGAATACCGGCGTGATCGGCCAATCCTGGTCACGAAAGCTGTCCTTGAACTGAGTGCCTGATTCGAGTACCCGGAAGATCCAGTCGTCTCCGGCATCGAACAACTGTAACTCTACTTCAAGCTGATCGCCATGCTGTTCTTGCAAGACCTCGAAGGCTTTGGTGCTGATCTCAAGTCTTTTGTCGATGTCATCATATTTGAGCGTCTCCTGGCGCAGTTCTTCCACGGCCAGCATCAGCGGGCTCTCCTGCTGATAATAGGCACGCAGGTCATCGACCAGGGGCCACAGATCCTGCTTGGCGATACGGTAGCCATAGAAGTGGGCACTCATCGTCATCACTATACGAGGTGACCAGGATCAGACCCGGCCTTATCGCTTGATTCGGTGAAAAAGATGATCCTTCATATACCTGGGCTAGATTAGGATGATGGAGGCTTCCTCGCTTCGCCCGCAATGCAAGATTTATCCGCAGGCCTTGCTCGGCTATCGGGGCTTCGCCCTCTATCAGGGGCGGCTTCGCTCTTTGATCGCCGATACTTTCTGGCGTTCGGGGGTGAATGTCGCCGAATGTCATATATGCGCTGCGCACCGTCCGGCAGTCCAGGACTGCAGCTGTGGTTTCTATGCCTATCACGCCGTACACAGCGCAATCGACACCGTGGAAGGCGCAGCACAACTGACACGGATGATGCCGGAGGCGATGCTCATCGGGGCCGTGGCCGGTCGAGGCGCAGTACAGGTGCATGGTCAGGGATGGCGAGCACAAGAAGCACAGATACTGGTTCTGGCCGATGTTTTCGGTGCCATCTCCGAAGACCAGTTGCAAGATCTAGGAGCCCTGTATCATGTGCCGGCTTTCAAGAGTGTGAATAGATTACAGTGGGTCGCGAGCGGTTATGCCAAACCGGCAGACCTGGATCTGCTCCCGGATGACGGACAGCTACCGCTACCGGGCTTCAATTGATCGAAGAAGTTTCATAAAAAATCCGTCAAGACCGATAAAAGCAGGCGTGAGGCGATGACTTGCGCTATCTTGAAAGACATGGGACTACCTGGTGAATCAAAGCCCGCCCGTTTCGAGCCGTTGGAGTGGCCGATTCCTCTAGAGGAGCCGGCACCTGAGCGCGCCCCGGAAAGAAGTCCGGAGCGTGTTCCTGAGGAGGCCCCTGTGGAGCCTGCCCCAGCCCGTGAGCCCGAGCCGGTACCGGCCTGAGGAAAAAGATGCGTATCGTGCCTGATACTACTCAGGCCGAAGGACCTGTGTATCCGGCAGCAGTGGCCGGATACAGAGTCTTTCGCGTTTCTGCTATGCCCCGGCTGCATTCCGTTCATACGGAACATGTCTGGAGGCCTGGTGTCAACCATGCCGAATGTCTGGCCGATGATTTCTATCCTTTGCCTGATGCTGATCAATGCTCGTGTCATCAAGCACCGGCGATCGAATGTTCCTGCGGCCTGCAAGCTTTCTATCATCTGCAACAGGCCCAGGATTATCTGGACACACAGTTGAATCCAGCAGCCGGAGCCTACGTCATCGGCTTGGTCGCCGGGGCAGGAAAGGTGCGAATGCACCAGATCGGATGGCGAGCTCAACAAGCACAAGTTCTGGCTCTCCTTGCCGGAACCGATACCGAGAAAAACAGTATTCATCTCCACCAGTTGAAGGCCGAGTATCGGATACGGATATGTACTGAGGCCGATGAGCTATATCGTCTTGAAGCAGATCAAGGATTGCTGTCTGCCGATCGAGCCGCTCAGATCGGTGCACCGAGCTTCCGAGATGCCTGGGTCGGCGTGCTGGAGCTACAACAGAAAATGGCCGACCATGGATATTGAAACGTATCCGACCGGATTGGCGGGATACCGCCTCTGGATCTATGATGAAGGAAAACTACGCTCATGGGTCAGACCGTATTTCTGGCCACAGACATCCAGACATGTCTCTGAATGTCAGATGCACGGACATGCTCACCCGCAGGCAGATTGCCATTGCGGGCTTTACGCTCATCATCATCTGGAGATGACCTTGGCCTGCGCAGCCGGTGTCGCAATAGAGAAGCCTGGGAAGAGAGTGGTCATCGGAGCCGTCATCGGAGCCGGGCATGTAGAGGTACACCGGCTCGGCTGGCGGGCAGAGAAGCTACAGATCCTTGGCCTCTGGGCACCTGAGGAAGATCTCTCATCTACCGATCTCCATAAGCTGGCGGATCTTTATCAGACGCATGCTTACCCCGACCTTCGGACGCTGCGTTCCCAAACAGAAAAGAAAGCAGCGCCGATAGCCAGCAGACTACTACCTGAACCACAGACCACGATCAAACTTCCGTTCGTCACCGATGATATACAGAGAAAGTTTGACCGGTTCATGGCACTGGCAGGCTTCAGCGGGGCGATGCTGGCGCTCAACCTGTCTATCATGCTCGTGGCGTTGACAGCATTATTGGTGGCTTCGGCACCAGGAAGCATGATCGTATTCTCGTTGCTGGTCCTGGCGATGCTGATGATCCTGCTGACCGGGTCTGCTCTCACCGTAGATCAGCTAAGGACGGCGGTGCTGGATGAGCCACCGCCGGATGCCTGGCGACGTATCTTCTATTGGCTTCTGCTCCGTCGAGTGAAGAAATACCGGATCGGTCGTTGAGGAAAACTGCCTTGATTCTCCCTGATGCGCAACAATGACCATATGAACGCATTATATCCTTCGGCCGTACTCGGCTATCGTGTATGGACCTACGAAGAGCTTTCGTTGATGCCGTTGTTCTACCGTGATGATGCCTGGCATCCAGGAATCAATCTGGCATGCTGCCATCGGCATCGCTGGCACCAGCATCGGGCAGTCGGTAGCTGCAACTGCGGCTTTCATGCCTATCATCAGTTGAGCAAGGCCGGTGATGCTCGCGCGTGCTCACCATTGGATCTGCCGACAGTGATCGGCATGGTCGCCGGGTGCGGAGAGATACAGGTACATGCTGATGGCTGGAGAGCGTCAGAGGCCCAGGTTCTCGGCTTGTATCGCCATCAACCAGGTGCTGAAGGATTGGCCAAGATCTATCAGGTGCCCTTGTTCTCCGATCCCCGAGAGCTGAGCCAGATCCTTGCCGGCAAGGTCGTCCCGGCACCGGCCACGCTGATCCCGCCCGGCCCTCGGAAAAACAGGTTGCTCTGATCCTAGAGTGTAGATCGTGGGGCTAAGCGAAAAGTCATGGCAAAGCCGGCATCAGAAGGTTAACTCCGGCAGATGGCGACACCAGTCTATCCAGGAGCAGCTTTGGGTTTTCGTCTCTGGGAGATCCGCGATGACAGCTTGTTGCCGGCTTACTCCTATATGATGGAGGAGGAAGCCAAGCCATGGGATGGTGCCGATGCCAGGTGCAATAGGGGCGCCGAGCATCCGGCACCATCGGCAGATTGCCAGTGCGGCTATCACGCCTATCATGATCCTCGGCTGGCGATCGGATTACGTCTGCGTTTCGCCCTTGAACATCCGGATCTGGAGCATGTGCTGGCTGCTGTCGCCGGTGCAGGACGTCTGGAGGTGCATCAGCAGGGCTGGCGGGCCCAGAAGCTACAGCTACTAGGATTGATGGGATCTCGCCAGTCGGTATCAGCTGTCGCTCAGGCTTATTCCGTACCGACCTTCTCATCTGATCGGGCGTTGATCAGCTATGCGGCCTCATTACCGGGAGTGGCTTCTGATATTCCCGAGCAACGACTGGTTGGCCTGGTCAGGTAGATTTGTCACTTGGTGTCTCAATGCATCTGACAGGCATATAGACCATATTCATCGGCCTTCTGATCAGCAGCCGAGAAGACAGCGGACTTCAGCAGCAGGCCCGGCTTCTTTTTCAGTTTGGTCAATGCATCTTGATAATCCTGATAGAAATCGGCCAACTCGGCGACATCGGCCTGAGGTACTTTCACGGTAACCATCTGATCGAGCCAGCGTTGCACAACCGGGACAGTGGCCACCATGATCAGTTGGACCCGTTGTCCGCCGGTGAGCTTCGGAGCGATGACCGGGTGATCGGGAGAAGTATGCGTGTATAGAGCGATCTCCTTGTTCGTCTCTGCGATGATCTGGTGTTGCATGGAAGTACATTTGGTGTTGATCTGGCGGGTGTAATCTTCCTTGCTCACCTTGCCGACCTTCAAGGTGGTCGGGTGCCCATCTATGGTTATCTTCCCTGATGGTGCCGAACTGGTGCCGCAACCGGCCAATGCCAGGATGATGATCATGGCCAGGAAAGCTAAGCACGCCTTGAACATACGCTGATGATATATGCCGGCCGGGTCAGGACAGCTGATTTAGGCATCCGGCTCAGACACCCAGAACCTCGGCAGCCAAGGCGAACAGTCCTTTGTTCTCGGCCTCCTTGACCTGATCCGGCACTACATCGGCCAGCTTGCCGACGGCGGTTCCGGTCGAGGTCTTGGAACCGTCCACCCCGCGATGAGTGTCCAAAGCGACCAAGGCCTTGATCGCACGCGGGACCAGGAGCGCCGCCACCCGCTCCTCTATCGTCCCGACCATGATCGGGATCAAGACGCGCAGATGCGAGGCCGTGGATCCATGCCTGCGGGCGCGTCCGACCCGCTGTACCACCTGTGACGGCAACCAAGGCAGGTCATAGTGGATGATGACATTGGCTCGCTGCAGGTTATGACCCTCGCGTCCGGTCGAGGTCAGGATCAGCACATCCAGTTCGCCGGCCATGAAAGCAGCCTTGCGTTCATCGCGTTGCTTCTTTGTGTCATCGCCGGTGAAGGTCTGCGCTCGGACCCCTCTCCGTTGTAGCTCTTCGCGCAGTTTGTAGGCAACGGTGGAGAAGTCGGTGAAGATCAAGATCGCATCACCGGCGGCTACATATTGATCGACCAGATCACAGACTGCTTTGCGCTTGGTCCCACCATGCTTGATCGCCGGAGCGATCAGATCAGCTGCCTCCAACAGCTCGACACCGGACGACTTCGACCCGAGCAGGGCTGCCGGGTCGGATGCTGCCTGGCGGGTCAAGGTGACCCCGCCGAGGACGGCCCCACGAACTTTCTTCAACTCTTGATTGACGGCGATCCGGCGAGGATCCTTCTCAGGAAGCTTTTCGGCCAGGGCCGCCTTCGTCTGCATCGTCACCAACAGACGGCGTAGCTCCACACTGGCTCCATCGGCCAGGTTCATCTCTGTCTTGTCCGGATCCAGCTTGAGCACACTGGTTTCGATCGGCGGCAGATATTGGTCGAACTCTGACTGATCGCGTCGGAAGACGGTCGGCCCGAGCGCATCCCACATCAGGCCGACATCTTCGGGCTTGCTCATGTCGAAGCGTTTCTCAAGGCGATTGCCATGGAAGATCGTCGGCTCATTACGACACCAACTCAAGATCCGACCGATGCTGTCCAGCGAGCGCTCGATCGGGGTTCCGGTCAACGCGACCGCCCGTTCGGCAGCCGGTCTCAGTGTCCACGCCGCCTGCGTCTGTTTGCTGCTGGTGCCGGCCAGGAATGCCGCCTCGTCGATCACCAACTCGTGCCAGAAGTGTTCCGCCAACTTGTCGGCATGGGCGCGCATCGTCTCCCGGCTGATCAGGACCACCGCCGGGGCATCGCCGGCCTCGGCCAGGAAGGCATCCAGGCCTTTCATCTGGCTATTGTCGAGTTGGGCCAGTTGCGCCTCTGGGAACCATTTCCCGATCTCATCATGCCATTGGGTGCTCAACGCCGCCTGGACGACGATCAGCGATCGCCAGGCATCGACTTCACGCGCATCATCGCGCTCAGCCTGGGCTGTGGTCACCGTATTATGTGTGACCAGGAAATGCTCGGTGACATATAGATGATCCTCTGCCTCCACCTGGATACAGGTGCATTGCTCGCGTCCGGCCGGGGTGATACTCTTGATGACACGCGCCGGTCGATACTTGTCAGGATTGTAGGCATCACGCTTGCGTGGCAGGAGAAAAGGATTCATACCTTGAGGCATCCGGACAGACAGACGCCAGTGCCGGCGACCGTTTACCCTCTCGCCGGCGGGATTGGTATAGAAGGAGCCTTTCTTCTCGGCGATGGCAGCGGTCCCGCCCAGGCTCTGGACGATGAACTGTACGTCTTCCACCAGCTGCAGAGAGCTACTCGAGAATTCCAGATGGTTACTGTTCTTGGCAACCGTACCATCAGTATCCATCAGGCCCTGCAAGACCGCAAGGCGATCATCAGGAGAAGCATACAAGTAAGGCCGAGGGATGCTCTTCTCGTAGCTGCGCTTGCCCATCAACTCATATTCATGAAGAGCCGCCCTCAGCGGATGATCACTCCTTTGATGAGCACAGATCCTGTAAAGTCGGGCTTTGCTATGCCTCGAAAAATCATTCATATATAAAGATTTCGGAAGTCGCTCGCGGACCAGTGCCGCGATCTCAGGATCGGCTGAACAAAAATTCACGTCGGGCGAGGAAATGGAACCATCGCCAAGCAGAACGCCCAGCACGTACGGGTCCATTTTCAATTTCTCACCGTCGGCGAACTCCACTGGCTTGACCATGGGCAGCTTCCAGCGGCTGTTGCCGTTGGCCCAGGTGAGTTTCTCGGCCAGCCAACGCGTTTCATGTGTCTGTCGCGGCCGTGGATTATCGTGAGTGCCCTGGATCGGTTGAACGGTCCATAAATGGTCTCCATCGCATTCGATCGAAGAACCGTCGCTGAAAGCAACATTGAAGACAGCCAACTCGCCGCGCGGGAACACGCCCGTTACCTTGGTGGCCTTACCATCACTGCCGATCACCATATCTCCCACTTCGAGATCACCATTTCGTTTCCAGCCGTAGGGTGTCAGCACCTGAGCGGAATTCCTGAGCGACTTGCCAAAACCGACATCTGAGGCGTTGAGGAAGCCGATCCTGGTCGCGCGATGTAAGGCGATAGCTTCCTCCTGATCCGGACGCGGGGCCTCGGCACAACTGCCTGGGGCATGCTTGATCGGAGTTGCTGCCTGCATCCGCAAGATGTCATCGACGCGAGGATCGACGACGATCTCAACACCTTTGGTCGCCCGCCTGATCGATCTGATCGCCTTGCCTGCTTCCTCGGCATTCATCGCCAGCGCCTGGACCGCAGATTTCTCGATCTGGTTCAGTGGCGACAATCTCTCCTGCAGGCTCTTGGTCAGCTGCGGGGCCACTTTCCGACCGACGACCAACCGCGCCCGTCCTGGCGAAGCAGGCTCACGCTCCACCAAGGCCAGGTCCTTGAACCTCTTGCTCAGTTTCTTTACTTTACCTTTGTCCTCGATCTCAAATCCCCAGGCCTGGGCTGCCTCCAGCATCGACACCGCCTCGGCCGGGGTCACCTTGATCGGTTGATCTATCTTACCGGTTTTCATCCGGTTCAGATTGGCGGCACCATCCCAGAAATAGAAGCCTTTGTGTGGGATGGTCTCGACACGCTTCTTCTCGATGATCTTCTTTTCCTGACGTTTGGTCTGAGAGTTATATTCATAGCGAGACGAATGGTCGATGTGCTCGATGGTACGGAAGCCTCGATGTCTGACCCAACCGGTCGCCACCTTGACGAACAGCTGCCCTTCATTAGCCGCCAAGGAAACCTGCGTGTGCTCCAGATGTCGGAGACCTTCACGTTTGGCCTCGAAATGATTGATGTCGTAGACGTGAGCGGTGTTTTCCTGTAGGTAGCGCTCGCGTCCTTTCTGAAAGTGATAGCGAAGCGATTTCGGATCGTTGGCATTGCTCGGACAACCGGCGAACAAGCTCGATTGACTGATCTCTCGTTCCAACCAGTACTCATCATTACTATATGAGGAACCCATTCCGCGTTTGGCGGCGCTCTTCATCGCGTCAGCTGTGATCAGCGCCGGATAGGGGATGGCGTCGAGGACATTGAAGATGCTCTGAACGTCGCCGCCTTCTTCGACGCTCAACGAGAAAGCATAGCTTCTCTGGCCAAGCTTGCGCCCGCCATTGGTCAGCATCACCGCATCGAACAGCGGATTGACTATCGGAGACAACAGCACACATCGCTCCATCAGGGTCTCATCCTGATCATGGTCGAAGCCGTCCATCAGATCTACGCCGAGGACTATCGGCGGGATCGAGACCAACGCTTCTGGGTCTTTCTTCACTGCGGCCGTTGTCCGCCTACGGGCGACGGAAAGGGACTGCTCGACGAAAAGAGGATTGGGTTCTGTCTCGTCTTTCTTGCGTCGGGCCATACATCAATGATAGTCTGTTTTGCCTCTGATACTTGAAGAAAACCTTTATCTGTGGAAGCTGTCGGGTTCCTACTGCCTGATCTCATCGGTCCAGGAAAAAGAGCATCCCAGTCGAGCATAAGCTTCAGTTTCGCTGACGAACGGGAGTATGCTTGGCACATGGCTCGAGGACATGCTGACCCAGTATCGACATCAGTGCCTTCCCGATCCGGGATGGCAGATAATGCTGCCATGCGTATCCGTTCTCGCCGACCGGGTGAGCATATTGATGCCGATGATTTTGCCGGCCTCTGTTCTTATCTCCATCAAAGATCCGGGATGGAAGCGGTGATAGGTCATGCCGAGCTGATAAGGGACGGTGAGGTCATGGTCGAGGGTGAGATACGGGCCGATGGCCGAGTGGTCGGTGAGTTTCAGCGTTGGTGCTGGCCAGAAGGCGCAGATCGATCCCAGCTGGTGGCCAAGCCGAGTCTGCTGAAGATCGATGAAGAATATCAAGGCCGGGGATTCGGAAGGGCCTTCCACCTTGCTTTTGAGGATCGCTGTCGTCAGGCAGGCATCAATCGTATCGAGATCCTGGCGCAAGAGGTCGGAGCCTATAGTTGGGCGCATTCTGGTTATCATCTCTACTCGACCGACTATCCTCCATTCCTTCTTGTCTCCGGCGACTCCCGCGAGAACGCCCTGGATCTGGAAGGTCTTTTCAGGGCCCAGGCCGGCAAGATCATCACCCGACTGGTATCCAGAAGAGAAGAACTGATTCAGGAACTGATCGCCGAAGGCAAGGTTTCCAGACAGACCGCAGACGAGCTTTATGCGCAGCTTCTTGCCGAGGACGCACCTGTCGGTTACCTGTCCTCTGATCAGCAGGCAATCCGCTCCGGACAGCTCGAAGGAAAGATAGATGATCTGATGACGCTGGCCGATTTCGGCCGCGCACAGAAATGGCAGGATGAACGTGGGCATACCTGGCTGGGACGCGAGATCTTGTTGAACAATGAGTGGCGGGGATACAAGTTTCTTCAAACAGGGATCGTCTCCGAGACCACAGCTATGCCGGCTTCGCGTAGTTCTGTCAAAAGGTCATCCCAGCTGTAGCTTTTTTCGGGCCTGGGTGTCACTTTCATCGCCGTCTTCAGGATACGCGTGCCGCCGATATTCAGCAACTCTCCGCTGCGGCATTCGGTGATGTTCTGGCGATCTCCGGCGGGGTTCAGAGGCAGCTTATAGGCCAGCTGATGAGGCTTGTCGATGAAAACCAGGCGATCAGGCTCCTGCAGAGGCTCACCATATAAGCGCGAATAATCGACGGCGACAGCAGCGTCAAATGTCCGCGATCGTGTGGCTACAGGGACTGTTCCTCCTTGTTCACCTCCTCTGGCCATTACCTGATGATCATGCATCTCAATCTGGAGAATGCCAAATTATCGCATCAGAGCACGATTCTGTCGCCGTACGAGCTGCTTGTCACACGCGATCCAGAGGACAAAAGATTGACAATCCTGAGCGTGCCCAAAGAACGCATGGTTATCATCTGCCTATGAGTCTCAATGACTGGGATGGAGCAGCTTTGACCTTCGTGGCCGGGGAGCGTCCCTGGAGCGAGGATACGGACGGGCCACAGAGGCAGACATCCCCTGAGCTCAGTAATCATCTGAGCAGATTGATGAGCCGGGCCTATGAACAGGGAGAGGAACTGGATCAGGCCTTGGATCAGACTTTTTGGTCCAAGCTGATCGAAGAAGAAAAGCAGCTGACCACCGTCTGGCAGGTGGATTGCCTACCGGCCGATGAGATCTATCAGGATGATTCTTCTGGTGTGGAGCTGGAGATGGTCCAGAACTCCCTATGGGTCAGATTTCCAGGGACGGATGGTGGAGAACTGCGAATCGATGAAGGTGAGATGAACATCCAAGGCTTGGAGGTTACCGCTTTGAGAGGACCCGAGGACGGTTTATTCTGTATCGCGCGCAGACACCATCAATCAGATGATGAGGCTGAATATGTGGACGGTTTCATCGCCTGCGGGATCCACAACGCCGGCACATACTCAAGACGACCCGGGCCGAAAGCCGCGACCTTGGCCTGGTTTCAACAGCAACTGCTGAGCAGCGGCGATCCGGTATTGGCCAATATAGAGCTTGGCGTGGCCAGATCATTCAATCAGGGCCGGCAGCTGTCAGCCTGAGTGATCGCCTGGCCCGAACCTGACGGAGCAGATAGACAGCTTGTCGATCGACCTGCTCGGTGATGCGGCCTGATCATGATCTCGATGATCGATGTACAGCATACCCGGGTGACACCTTGATAACGAAAACATTCAGCTCTTGAACCTGTCAGCCCGCGCCTTGGCCTGGGCATAACCGCAAGTGCAATCCTTGGTCGCTTTGAGCTCGGCCTGAGGACAGTCATCCGTGTGTCTGGCAAAAGCCAGGAAGTCATCGACCAACTGATCTGAGATCTGCCCGATTTCCTCGGCGACCTCCAGCGTGGTCTGCAATGCTTGCTGCTGACGATCACGCAACTCGGGATAGGCCGTCCTCCCGTCAGCAACCATAGGGGTATCAGCTTTGCTTTCAGCTACCAAGCTTTCATCTGTCGGCAGCGGCGCCGGTTTCTTGGACCTCTTGCCGTCGACAAGCGGGTTCTGCTCGGAACCAAGGGTCTTCTCTTCCGTCGCCTGCGCATACATCAAGACCCCGCAGGAGCTGACCAACAAGGCCCCGAAGGTGATCAGCAAAGCACTGGTCTGTCCGAGACCGAGCAAGGTCGCGATCGAGAAACCCAATAGCCCGACGACCAGCCCGGCTACCCCTGCTTTGGCCAACAGTCTGTAATCCATCGTCACCAGATGATAATCATAAATCGCTCAGCAGATGCTGGTTTTCCTCACTCGGCCGTGAAGACCATCTTCGAGATCTTCGAGGCGGCGTAACGACTGCTGAGCAGAACTGATGCCCAGCCCTCATCATCAAGATGATCTGGATAGTTCTTCAGCATCTTGTCGAAGTTGCCGGCAGAACGCACGTAGTTGCGCCAGACATCATCGTCCAGCTGATAACCACGTGCGCGCAGGCCTGATGCCGCCTGTTTGCCCGTGGCCTGGATCATCAACAGTTGCGCCTCTCTGCCGGTTCTGACAGCCAGATCGTGTATGCTTGTCCTCATGCCCAGGCTGAATGAGGTCGCCTCGATGATCACAGGTGTTGCCGGCGCGGCTTCTTCGGCCTCCGTGAGCATCTGTTCGAAAGCCTGCTGAAGTATCTTGTTGGTCACATCACCCATGTCGCCACCATCGCGTTCGACCATCTTCGCCACCGAGAGCGCCATCATCGGCTGAGCGTCGTCGGCCGCGTCAAGGCACCTGTCGATCAGGGTGCTCTTACCGGCCCCAGGCAGACCACCGACCAAGACCAGGGAATGGGCCGGGTAACAAGGCTCACGCAGCAGTGCCCCACGCTTCAGGATATGGCTGCCTCGGAGCGTCTCCGGGGCCATCGGCTGCTCCGGCAGATGACCACGCTTGTGCTCACCATAGAGGATGCCTGCTGGTGTCTCGGTGATATTACTCATCAGTGAAAGCATAAGGTTCTGTATGGTCGGCACCGGGGCGATCGCAAAGGATGCTCCGAGGCCGTGCGCTGATAAGACTCGGCAGGTGGATGCGGAACAGATCAAGGAGCTGATCAGCAGCGAGGTAGAGCACTTCCAGCAGCAGACACCGAGGAGCCTGGAACTGGCACAACGCGCAGTGGAAGTACTGCCGCTGGCAGTGCCTTCTTCGGTATTCGCCATGAGTCCGTATCCGATATTCATGAGCGAGGGCGAGGGTGCCTATCTGACGGATGTCGACGGTAATCATTATGTCGATTATGGCAATGGTTACGGAACCAGCGTCTTCGGCCATGCAAATCCGATCGTCACCGAGGCGATCCAGCATCAGGCAGGCCTCGGCAGCCATTTCGGGACCGCTTCTGAGCCGGCAACCGAATGGGCCGAGTTGATCTGCCGGCGTTATCGCCTCAACTGGGTGCGTTTCAGCCCTTCAGGGACCGAGGCGACAATGGACGCGCTGCGGCTGGCCCGCGCCCTGACCGACAGGGAGAAAGTGGCCAAGCTGGAGGGAGGCTATCATGGTTCTCACCTGCACGCCTTGGTATCGACGAACATGGAGATCGATGCCGGGGCCGGTCCGGATTCTCATCCTGTATCCAGACCGTTCGGCAAAGGCATCACTCAGAATATCCTCGACGAGGTGGTGGTATTGCCGTTCAACGATCTTGAAGCTGCTGCCGAGGCACTGGAAGGTGAGACGATAGCCGGGCTGATCATCGAGCCGATCATGTTCAACGTCGGCGCGATCTTTCCTCAGGATGGCTACCTGGAAGGATTACGCGAACTGTGCTCTCGGACAGGGACGCAGCTGATCTTCGATGAAGTCAAGACCGGAGCCACGGTGGCATACGGTGGAGCAGAAGAGCTCTTCGGGGTCAAGCCCGATCTGAAGACGCTGGGTAAGGGCATCGGTGGTGGATTGTCGGTCGGCGCGATCGGCGGTGCTGCTGCTGACGGCTATGATGCGATCACCAGCTGGGATCTGCCGCATCTCGGTACTTTCGCCGGTAATCGTCTGACAGCAGCTGCCGGCTTGGCGGCCCTGCGTGATGTGCTGACCCCACAGGCCTATCGACAGATGGAAGATCATCGTCTCTATCTCACCCAGGGCCTGGAAGCGGTGATCGATGAGTATCACCTGCCGGCTTATGTCGTCGGAGCAGGAGCCAAGAGTTGCATAGTCTGGGTCGATCCAGTCGGTGGCCCATTGACCGACTTTCGTGATTATAAGCGTCGCTTCGATGCTTCTCTGGCGCAGCTTTCCTGGTTCTGGCTGGTCGGCAGAGGCATCTGGCTGCCAGCCGGTCATGATGAGCAGACCACTCATTCGGTCGCGCATGGGAACATAGAAGCCGACAGATACATCGAAGTCTTCAGGGAGCTGGCTGAGAAGATCAGCGCCTAGGCCCGGTCTTCTCATATCGCATGATCAAATGACGAGACGATGAATCCAGGTCCCGGATCTGATAACCGGTATGCTTCTAGCATGAGAGGCATGGGAGAGACCGGAGCTGTCGGTGCGGTAAGCCGTAGAGGAAGTCACGCTCAGCCTGACCAGGTCGACCTGATCAGGATCATCAGCGGCAAGAACCGCAGCGCGTTGCGCTGGGCAGCCAAGGCCCATGCCGGACAGAAGCGCAAGGGGCCTGATGACACCGAGGACATCTACCTGCTGCATCCGGTCGCCGTGGCCACCGTCCTTGCCGGTGCCGGTGCCGACAGGGACATCGTCTGTGCCGGGGTCCTGCACGATACCGTGGAGGACGGGGACATCACCCTGGAAGATATTCGTGGTGAGTTCGGGGCCAACGTCGCCGCCCTGGTCGGAGCTGTGACCAAGACGCGTGAGTTCAAGAATATCCGGTTGGAGGATGCTGCCGAGGCTGTCGTCGCCAAGTGCCTGGGTGTCTCTCCTCCGGCGCGTCCGGATGATGCTTGCGCCGTGAAGGCTGCCGATCTGACCGTGAATATGACCGATCTGGTCCTCGATGCCGAGAGCCATGGGCCGGAGCACTGGTATCAGGTCTTCGGCAAGAAACGCGCCCATCGTAAGATCGCTCATTATCTCGAGCTGGCCGACAGATTGACCCCGCAGTTGGGTGAATATCCGCAACTGGCTCTGGCGATGCAGACACGTGCCGGCGAGCTACGCCGCCTGGCTGCAGAGTTCGGCTGGTTGAAGCTGGAACCCCCGGTAGAGTAAGATGGCCAAGGTAGATGCTGAGGAAGATCAGGCGACGGCGAAACCACTGATTCTGTTTGATGCTGAGGACGGCATCGAAGAGAAAGGCTGGGTGGCATCAGCCGATGCTCCCAGCCCGGCGGTCGCGGAGAGACTTCTCGAAGAGAAGATCGGCCTGGAAACAGGATCAGCGTATCTCTGCGAAGGCCGGGGCTGGTACAGATGCCAAGAAAAAGGTCCCATCGACATCGAGCTGTGGGAGAGCTGCAAGCACAGCGATCCAGAAGCTGTCTGTTTCTGGGAGGTGCTCCTGATCGACGCAGAGGAAAAGTTTCCGCCTTCTGAAAAACTCAGGACAAGCTGACCTTCCGCGAAAGCCGTGTTATCGCCGGCAACCAAGATCGCCGGCTGAACTCGTGCTGTCGATAATCTCAGTCAGACCGGGTGACGCCGGCCGAAGAGACCGGTCAAAGAAGCATCATGCCAGACCATTCTGAACAACTGCGCCTCCGTGAAGAACAGGCCATCCTGGCTGATGAGATCATCGCGGCCCTTGATGCTGCTGTTCATCAGCGATTGAAGAGAAGATCATATCTCCGTGAGGCTGCGGAAAAGATCCAGGCCTTGAAAGAACTGCGTGAGCTTCGCTAGTTTCTATTCGACATCATCATCCAGGCTTCGAGTATGGAAGATCAGGCGCCAGTCGGGACGGCTCTTGCCGTCGATGCTCAGTCTCCACTCCAAAGTCGATGCCGGTGGGAAGAAGACACCTGGATTATTGAGCGCGACCGGCATCGTCAGCTGGCTTCCTGGTTGACTGTCCTCAGGGGCACCGATCTCGAACTCTCCGGCGATCATTATCGCTTCTCCATCTTCGGCGAGGACGGGTTCCCCATCGATGTCCAGCAGGTCAAGCTGCATCTGGTGCGGAGTGTTGGCCAAGGCCCACGGAATCTCCAGCAGCATAGCGATCCCGAAAGAAGTCGGTCCGGGGCCGGTATAGGTCCAGCCGCCACCGACGATGGTCAGCTTGCCGTCGGCCGCTGCCGCGTAATCGGCGAGCATCATCGTCACGCGTATCCCGGTCAGGGCCTCAAGCTGATCCTCATCCATTATCAAAGAGTATCTGCCTGGTCGGCCGGCGGCATGGCCTTTGGCTTATGTTTTAGAAAACTCATAGACCTACAGATGCCCGGCTGGTCCCGATCAGCAACGGCTGCTGATAGATGGTGACCTCATTCAGGATCCCGGCCTGCCGATAGCTCATCAGCCGAGGTGAGTTGGCACCGGCATCATCGCTGGGATCTTCGGTGGCCATCTGCAAAGTTTCAGTTGGCTGTATCTGGTTCGGATTGTAGGGGCTGTGATCGAAAAAAGTCACCGGCTGCCCGTCGATCCACATCTGTAGGCTGCCGGTCGGCGAGAACACCTGATGCGTTACGATCGTGATCCATCTGTCCTTGATCACGGGCATCGTCCAGGCCACGTCCCAACCGTAGCTGAGATTACGCTGAAAGGCGATACGATCGGTGCCGTCGATATTGTTGATCGAGATGCCAACCGGGCCGGTGCCGTCATATGGCGGACCGTATGACGGCGTGAAGATGGCGAACCAGCCGGAGAGATGATCAGGGAAATCAGCGGGCAGCAAGAAGCCGGCTCGCTCCCATAGGTCCGAGCCGCTGGTCACGATCGCCGGCCCGACCAACTGGGCGCGTGGATTGTCCGTAGGCGTGACCGGATATGCATCATCATCGGCAACAGTCATCCTGAACACGGTCTGACCGGAGCCGAGTGGATCAGAGACTTCTTCTACCGCTCCCGGTGCCGACTGGTTCAGATAATCTGAGATATGCTCACCGTCGAAAAGCAGACCCGGGTCCTGTTGCCTCGGAGGCTGATGCAGATGACTTTTCGCCATGACACGAAAGCGCGATACCTGGCTGCGAAAGATACGGGTGCCTTTCACCTGTATCACCACCGCCTGATAGGCACCTGGTGCCAGGTGGGCCGAGTGTCGGAAGCGGCCGCCGGCCTTGACCTTTACCCGGCGAGATAACGATGATCCCTGCTCCTTGCCTTGCTCCTGGCAAGAACGCTTTCGCCGGTATCGTCTGACCATGGTCTGTGGCCCAGACGGCGATGCCTTTCTTACCGTGACAGCATCCCACTGCCTGCGGATACATAAGAACGCGATGGTTCTTTTTGATCCGCTCCTATCCGAGCTCGATTCCGGCACTCGGCCGGAGAACGACACCGGTGAGCTGACCACTGCATGCTGCCGAGGACTGATGATCTGCGGTTCCCGGTAGCTACGAGCACCTGCAGCCGGCACGGACCCGCCGATGATACCCAGCATGGCCGACAACAGGAAGATAAGGCCGAAGCGGATCATCTCACGCGGTATGTTAGCCGAATATGTATTCACAGGGGCCTGCTTTCTTGCCGGTATTCTTGCTGTCGGCTGCTTTCCTGAAAAGCTAAAAACGCCTTGTTCAGGGAACCCGGCCCACACTTTTACCATGAACAGCACCCCACAATGGTCAGCAGCAGCCGCGCGTGAGTTGCTGGAGCTGGCCTGTAAGGCCCTCGGGGTCGATTATCAGCGGCTGGAGCTGATCCGGTTCGGTACCAATGCCATCTACCGCCTGCAGCCTCTGAAGCTGGTGGCCAGGGTTACCAGGCCCGGCGCGCCCTGGGAATGGACATTACGCGAGATGGCGATAACTCAATGGTTGAGCGAGCGCGGCTTCCCGACGATCCCTCCGGACCTGTCAATCCACCCGGAACCGTTCGCCATCTATGATTCGACGGTCACCTTCTGGCCCTGGTTCCAGCAGGCCGACAGGCCGGTTTCCCAAAATGAGTTCGGTATGTTGCTGCACGACCTGCATCAGACGACCAATCTCTATCCAGGAGCATTGCCTCCATGGGAGCCGATGCTGATCGTCGACACCCTGCTGGAACACATCAAGAAGTCACAATCCGTCGCCGGGGCCGACATCGAGCTGTTACGTCGTTGGCGCTACTGGATCGATAATCAGCTCCATGATCATCCGTCTGAGCTGGGCGATGGCGTGATCCATGGTGACGCTCATGTTGGCAACTGTCTGAACAGCATCGACGGTCCGATCTTGTTCGACTTCGACTACGTCTGTCGAGGTCCTCGTGAGTGGGATCTGATCCCGGCAACATTGGGACCTCGCCGCTTCGGCCGGCCGCGCGAAGAATACGATCAGTTCGCCGAGGGCTACGGACACGATGTCATCTACTGGCCGGGCTACCGTATATCGGCGTTGGCCAGGGAGCTCCTGATCACCTGTTGGCGGCTGGACGTCGAGAGCATCAGTCAGGTCCGTACCGAAGGCGAGACCCGACTACGCTATTGGCGCCGAGGGGCAAATCCTCCTGGCTGGCGCTCCTTCTGAGATCGGACCGGCGGCGCATTCTCGATTGCACTGAAACAAAAGAACTGCATGCGGAACTTTTTCTAAAAGTTCCATCAAAAGAACAGCATGCTTGATAACTGCATTATTCCTTCGTTTTATATGCATAATGCATGCAGTTTGCATACAAAACCGAGAGATCAGACAGAGTTGCCAAAATCGGATAGAGTTGCCAAAGAAACCAGTCGGCAGCACTATCTGCTAGAGTGGACACATGGGCAGAGGCGGAACGCAGAGCAATGCCGACAACATTCTCTACGGTGTGGCCGGTAGGCGAGGCGAGGGAGACGACCTGTCGGCAGTAGAGGTCATGGAGCTGTCAGTCTCAGCGCAAGCCGAGGAAGCCGCCCGAGAGGACACTTATTCGGCAGATTGTCCGGCTCGTTCCGGCACCTATACATATGTCCACGTCCTGCAGGAGAACAGCTATGATACCTTGGATCCGGAGAATCAGGTGCCCGGGGTCAGTGTCATCGGTGTCTTCACCAGCGCCGAAGACGCTGAGGATGCTGCCGAGGAATGCCGGAGAAAACGCTTGGAGAAGCCGGACGAAAGTTACAGCTACGATTGGGATATACGACGCCGACCGGCATACTCCGGCAAGGAGACCTCGCCGATGCGCGAGCTGTACGAACATCGGTACAGCGGCTTCTACAAGTCTGCCGGCACGCATTGCGTACAGAAGCCTGAGCATGAACTGAACGATCAGGAGCTGACCGGATACCATCTGGAGATGGGGCTACCGGAAAGAGAAAATGGCAAATGGATCAAGGTGACCTCGGTCAATAGCTTTCTGGCCAACGAGGTCTTTCAGCGGTTGATGAAGGAGCACGGCTTCGAGGTCGAATAAGACCAGTCTTGTCTTTTGGTCGATTATCAGCTATCATCCGAGCATGGCCCCTGGAACCGGTGCAGACGGAGCAGATGTTCTTTATGGTGATGCCCGTCGAGGTAAAGATGATCAGGATGGTCAGTTCGATGCCATCTGGCAGCATGTAGATCCTGAAGCCGAGGATTACACCTCTGACTGCCCTGCTCGCTCCGGTGATTACCGATACAGATACCTGCTCTGGGAGCAATGCGAACCTGAAGAACAGGATGAATACGGCTATCCTGTCTATCATGGCCCGGGGATGCTGATCGGCAGTTTCACCTGTGCCGCTGATGCCGAGGCCGCTCGGTCTGCCAGAGAGGACGCAGCTGCCGACAAGGCAGACGATCCCGACCTGGATTACAGCTGGAAGATCAACCGTCATGCGGCTTATGACGATGGAAAAGTGCCCCAAGAGCGTGGCCTGTATATCTTCACCTACAGCAGTAGGTTCGCCGAGCTGGGATATGGCTGTCATCGTACGATCGAGCATGTTCTCAGTGACCAGCAGCTACTGGGCTACCAGGCCAAGATCGATCTCACCGCCGGCCAGGAGCGGCTCATCGTCAGCTCGGTCGATCGCGACCTGGCTGTCACCCGGCTTCAACAGTTGATGAAAGAGCATCAGCTCGGTCTTGATCCAGACGGGGTACTCCGTCCGGATCCGGCCACTGTCTATGCCCCGGATGCATAATGACAGAGAATATCCTGATGCTCTTCACGTCGTCGATACGGCTAAAATGCTGCAACGAACAGATCAGCAAAGCATAATGATAAGATCTGATGCGAGGCGGGGCACAAGAACAACCTGATGCGGTCGGCGTGCGTCATCCCCATATCGAGGTGCTCCGCGCCCGTGTCGTCGCTGCTGCTCCCGAGATCGCCATCCTGGGAGAATGGCCGGGGTATATCGATGATGCCGCCCTGGCCGACAGGGTTCCTATCGAAGGAGAATATGCTGCTGGTTTCGATGCCGGGATCGCCTGTGCTCTCGGTCTGATCCCAGCTGACAAGCAGCGGCTGGCAGCATGCCTACACGCTGCCTATACCCCGATGGCCGTGCATCAGGTTTGTGGTCAGAGTGATCCGTTGGACGCCGATTCCGAGACTTGTTGGTGGCTGGCAGCTTGTTCTGTCTGTCAGGAAGGCGGAATCACAGTAGAAGGCTTTCACGAACAACTCGAGCGATTCGAGATCTTGCGTTCAGATCCTGAGGCCAGGTTGACTGCCGCCAAAGCTGAACTCGCCGGAATGAAGTCGCGATTCCGCATCCGTGATGGTTGGGCATATACCGAGGAAGACGGTGGGATGCAGGGCGCGTATATCAGCGGTCATCCGGTCGCCATCTCGTTCAATCCTGATGAACAGCTGTATTTCATCGGCACCTACCTACCATCGTTAGGACTGGAAGACTTCAGTTTCTCGAATGAACTGGACGACAAGGGGCGGCCACGCTCGGGGCCGGTACATGGCTCGAGACAATACGTCCGCTGCACCGATCAAGCCGAGCTACAGGCCGCTCTACGGTTCATCGATGAGCAGCTCTCCTGAAGACGACAAGCCGATTTCTTGGCCAGTTCGAGCCAAGAAAGATGATCCCAGGCCAAGCTCAAATGCCTATCTGCCACTTGTGCCTGATAGAAGATCTTTGCGTGGCTTTCGAGTACTTCAGTCAGCAAGGAAAGCGTGCTTTGGACCTGGCCCAGGCGGAAGCACGCCGATGTCGCCAATCGGTGACGATGCCGGAACATATCCTGGTCGGGATCTGTGCTTCAGGATCGGTCGAAGGCGAGCGATTGAGCACTGTCTTGGATCTGAAGACCTTTCAGGAATATCTTCCTCTAGGCCCGGGAGGCTCTCGAAGTATCCCACTTCCATTGCTCGGCTCCGAAGCAAATCAGGTGATAAATCATGCTGTAGAAGCTGCTCAGACGGCCGGAGAGCCTTCGCCAGGCTGCGGAAGTCTGCTACAGGGTCTGGTGACCTCGATCGACGTTGGTGAGGCTCCCAGGCTGACCGAGATCTTGAAACGCTGTGGCTGCGATCGTAATCGGCTGTTGGAGGCTGCCGTTCCCGTCAGCGGCGAACGCCGCCAGGCTCCGAGGCGCAGACGTTGGGAGACCGGGGTCAATGAAGAAGCACGAGCGGTATTGCGCGAAGCCGACAGGGAGGCGCGTCGGCTGCATCATGCCGAGATCGGAGATGGACATCTGCTGTTGGCGCTGTCGCATGAAGGGATCAAGGCCGGTCAGGTGCTGAAAGCCGTCGGCCTTGATCCGGTGCAGGTCCGCGACTGGGTACGCGGTCGTTACCCTAAGCAGGCCTCCCTACCGGATCTACTGCCGTTGACAGATCCGGCCCGAAAGATCATGGAGACGGTCACTGATCGCTCGGTGAGTGCCGGAAAGCCCAGCTGGAACAGCATCGGCCTGCTGACGGTCTTGATCGAACAGGGAGGCGATAGCAAACAGCTTTTGGAAAGGGCCAGGATAACGACCCACCAGATATACCGAGAGCTTGACCCGGTGATGGGAGTCAGCCGGGCCCATCAGGAAGAAACCGAAGAGCTGAGCCTGGCCACGCTTGATCGACGTCTGCGTTCTCTGGAGAAGCGTCTCGAGGATATGTCCTATCGCCTGGAAAGCGAATGAAACTGAAGCTAAATCGCGGTCAGCGCCGATACTCGATCTAAGGTCGGTAGGTGTTCATTCGAGCGATGCTCCACAGCCTGAAGATGCGCGCCATCCATGCGGTGATGATCGCACTGGTCTTTCTCGTCGTCGGCGTCATCCTGGCCAAGACCGTATTCGGAGGTGGGGTCAGCCTGCCGAAGATTCCAGATGTCACCAAGCAGCCGACCCATGCTCATAAGCAACATAAACAGAAGAAGCAGGCACAGGCGAAAGCAGTAAAGCAGCATAAACAAGACCGGCAGAAGAGCCGCTGATCAGTTACTGCGCCCCGAACCGACAGAATATCGTCGAAGCAGTTGAAAATGCGCTATCTTATCCTGGTGAGCCTGTCGGAGAAGATAACGAAACCCTTGGCCTGGGGACAGGAGATGCTCGGAGACGCGATCATGGATTTCTCCGACGGTCCTTTGGAGACTGCTTCCAGACGACTGCTGGGTCTGCCAGGGGATGCTCCTGACCCGAGCGGCTTTACTTTCGAGCCTGCCGAGGAACATCCTCGCTGGGGCAAACTTTCGAAGATGGTCGAGGTCCCTGAAACCGAACAGGAGCGCAATCTTCGTGCCTGGCATCTTGAGGGGCGACGCGGTCGGTTCGTGAACGCCCTGACGCATCAGGTGCATCATCTGGGCTATACGATGAAGTATCGTTCGCCGGCAGGGATGATCACCTGGCCGGTGGAGCGGCGGTTGTTCTGGCATGAGTTCGGACAGGCCCGCGAGATCAAATGGGTGGCCTGGCATAGTTCCGTCGAAGGAGAGACCACTGCGATCGACGGCAGGATCGAGCTGCCTTCCGGCCGACAGATGGGCTTCGACATCAGCTGCGTCGGTGATGAGGTCCATTGGGCCAATGAAGCCTGGAGCCGAGGGGACAGCGCTGCCGATCGGACCGAGTCCTGGGGCTGTAGAACAGCTGTGTTGCCGACGCAGGTGCTGACTGCGGCGCTGTTGCGGACGGCATTGCGGGCCTGGTATGTAAGCAGGTTCGAGTGGGTCCAGGGTCATTGGAGCAATGTAGAGGGCAAGCTGCCGGAGTTCATCATCGACCCGTACTGGGAGGACGACACCTGTTGTCGTTTCAGTCATATGGATGAGGCCGAGAAGCAACGGGCGCTTGAGGGTTACGCCGAGGCCGCTGCCAAGGCCAACCAGCTGGTCATCGATCTGTTGAGTGGCGATGAACCGACCAAGCTATATCAGCGTTATCATCAACAGGCGATACTTCCGGAGCTGGCCGAAGCTGTCGATGATGGCATGGACGTGGTCGAGATCCCGTCCGACTAGAAAATCTCCGGTACCGGTCTGGATGTGCTATATTATAGTCATGATGACCAAAATGAAGGCAGAGAACACGGCAGGCTACCAGGCACCGATAGGGATCGCTGCCGATCCCGTGATCTTCACCTGTATCGACCAAAAACTGATGGTGCTGCTGTTGCAGCGCAAAGACGGCACTTACGCCCTGCCGGGCGGCTTCGTCGGGGCCACCGAGGGATCAGCGGAGACGGCTGCCAGGAAGCTGGAGGAAAAGACTGGCATGCACCCGGCTTACCTGGAGCAGCTGCGCAGCTATGATCACCCTGATCGTGATCCGCGCGGCTGGGTGATCTCGGTCGCCTACCTGGCCTTGGTCCCGGCGGATTCTCTGCCCGAGGACAGCGATGCCGCCTGGTTTGATGTGGCCAGCCTGCCTGTGCTGGCCTTCGATCATGCCGAGATCATCGAAGACGCCACCGAGCGGCTGCGCGGCAAGCTCTGGTTCTCCAATGTCGCGCTCGGCCTGCTTGATGAGACTTTCACCTTGTCGGCCGCCCGTAAGGTATACACGGCGATCTCCGGGGTGGAATATGATGCCGCCAACTTCTCTCGTGACCTGAAAAACTCAGGATTGATCAGACAGACCGGCGAGACCACGCTCTCGATGCGCGGTCGTCCGGCCAGACTTTACGAGTTCGTCTCGCATGAACCGGCCTGGGCACCGCAATACGGTAAAGGAACCAAAAGATGAATGACCAGGCCACAGCTTTGCAGGCTCAGGCAGCACTGATCTCCTGGGATCCGGCGACCAATGCCGTTACGGCGGACCCGTTCAGCACCGCTACCGGTTCAGAGGACCCGGTTCGTGATTGCCACGCATTGAAAGCTTCTATCGAGGCCGACTGGCCCGAGCGGTTGTTTACCGTCATCGCCGACGACAGTGCCCGTAAGATCCGATCTGATAATCTCGTAGACCAACTATTCGGAAAGGATGAAACCAGATGAATACTCAGCAACGTGGGAGCAGGCCCTATGAGGGTGATCCCCTACTGACCGACCAATACACTTTGACGATGTCACAGAGCTTCTGGCTACATGGCCAGGCCGGTGAGACATCGACCTTCGAGATGTTCGTCCGGACCCTGCCTGAGGCCCGCAACTATCTGGTCTTTGCCGGCCTGGAGTGGGTGATCGACTACCTGCGCGAGCTGCGCTTCGCCGAGGCGGACCTCGACTTCCTGGCATCGCTGGGCATCTATCAGCAAGGCTTCCTGGATTATCTGGCCGATCTACGCTTCACCGGCGAGCTGCGGGCCTTGCCGGAGGGAACGATCGTCCCTGCTCAGGCACCGATGCTGACCGTCACCGCGCCGCGTGCCGAGGCTGCGATCATCGAGCCGGCCATCCTGGCGCTGGTAAATCATCAGACGATGATCGCTTCCAAGGTCTCCAGGATCGTACACGCTGCCGCCGGTCGGCCGGTCTGGGATTTCTCGATGCGCCGCCTGCACGGTCTTGGTCCGGCGGTCGGGGTTGCTCGCGCCGCCTATCTGGCCGGGGCGACCGGGAGCGCAACCGTCGCCGCAGGCCGTGATCTCGGCATCCCGACGACAGGGACGATGGCCCATCACTATATCCAGTCGTTCGGCCCTGACCACGAGGTAGATGCTTTCGTCCAGTTCCTCAGAGACTACCCGGATAATGGTGTGTTGTTGGTCGACACCTACGACACTCTGCGCGGGGTCCAGCGAGCCTGTGACGCTGCCGAGATCACCGGGATCACGCCGAAGGCGATCCGCCTCGATTCCGGTGATCTGGACCAGTTGTCCGCCGATGCTCGCCAGATCCTCGATCTGAACGGTCTCGGCGAGACCAGGATCCTGGCCTCCAACGATCTCGATGAGTACAGTATCGCCGAACTGGTCGCCGCTGATGCTCCGATCGATTCCTACGGTGTCGGCACCAAGCTCGGCACCTCTTCTGACGCAGCCTACCTAGGAGGCGTGTATAAGCTCTCGGAGCAGGAGACCGATGATCAGCGCCCTGACAAGGTGATGAAGCTGGCCAAGAACAAGCTGACCGACCCAGGCAAGCATCAACTCTGGAGACAGAATGGCATCTACACTTTGGGTATGGTAGATGAGGATCTCGATGGTGAGGGATTGCTTCAGACCGTGGTCAGCGATGGTGAGATCGTGGCCGAGCTGCCGTCGCTGGATCAGATCAAGGCTCTTCATCGCAAGGAGCTTGAGCTGCTCGCCGATGAGCATAAGGTCTTGGAGCATGCGCCGATAGCCCTGAACCGTTCTGACCGGCTCAACGCCATGCGCCTGCAACTGAGTGGCATCGCCGACTAGCTCCTGTCAGAGCCGGCTTGAGGATAAGCTTCTTTCCGGCCGGAGCAGCGGCGCTGCCTTATAATATAGAGACGGTTCGACGATACTGTTTCCATCATTCTTCTTCACCGGCACCATCGTCCGATACATCAGCCCCGATGCAGCCGACAAGGCATGGATCAACCGTAGAGGATACCGTCAGGATCGATGGATACCGGCGATCCAGAGATCGCCTGCGTCGGTGGATTTGTCTGCTCGCCGGCGCGCACATGGTCGGCCAGGATCCGAGTCAGAAGCTGTGCCTGCTCCCGGTTCAGCATCAGTGTGCGAGTATCGGATTCGTCTTTGAGCAGCATCAGGTCTGAGTTGAGCATCTCGACGTCAAGCTTCGGCGGCATGGCAGTATGATAGCGCACGCTGGTTACCGGCGATGATCTGAGGACTACAGTTGAGCCTCGCCGAGTGTCTCCGCCCCGGCCCGCTCCACCAGCCACTTCTGGCCACTCTTTTGTAACAACAAGCCATAAGAGCGGTAATAATCGGTACCGGCCAAGGAGTTGGATTGTGGGTCACCGGTGTATTGGACGATCCCGTCCACGGTCACGTAGGCTTGGTAGCCATTGTAGTCGTGGATCTCGAGACTAGGTCCTAGTGAAGTCGGGACCCAACTGGACCCGGTGCCGCAGTTGAGGCAGACCCCGGCAGGATCACTGCTGTCGACGCGGGCGATGATGTCGTCCAGAGAAGAAGGCACGACCAGCCTGCTGAGCTTGACCTGATACTGGTCAGGGGAGCCGACCCCGTGCTTGCGCAGGTTCTTGGCCCCGGCACCGATGCTCGAGTTGAATGTCTCCCAGGTTTGTAGAAAAGCATCCACCGATGAGCTGATCTGCTTGCGTGCAGGTGCCGGCACCGATGCATCAGACAGGACGACAGGCAGGTGTTCCGGCAGCAGGCTGATCGCCGGTGCGCTCTGTAGTTCGCTGAAGTTATGCGGCACTCTATCAGGTGGCAGGACGATCTTACCGTTCTTCGTCTCCAGCTTCTGCTGCGATCCTACGTTGACGCTTGTCTTGGCATGCTTGAGCAGGAAAGCCAATCCGATCGCTATCAAGATGATGATGACGATCACCATCACGCTGACCAGCATGTAATGTTTGATCTGGCTTCGCATCGTTACCTGTAATCTAGATCTTCATCCGCTGCTCAGGGGCAGTTTCATTTCACTTCTTGAAGACGACGAAGTAGTTGCCAGGATCATGATACTTATGCAGCAGGCGATTCCAGGCTTGCTTGGCCTTGGGCAGTGATCCAGAGTAGGTTACGGTGATCACCAGCTGGCCTGCCGGGGTACGGTCGGTAAGATCAGCGCTGATCCCGTCTGAACTGACCGGCAACTTCTGGATGATCGGTTGGGCGGCGATCTGAGCATCGGCTTCGGCATGAACATGGGAGGTCGGGTCATCAAAAGGATCTGGAGCTGCTTTCTTGACACCTGGTGACGGCGACTGCTGCGGTTGTTCAGGCTTCGACGGCGGCGTGGGGTTATTTCCGCCTCCTCCGGGTGTCAGCGGGACTGCACCGGCATTGCCGCCACCATTGTCACCACCGTTTTGCGACGGGGTCTGCTGTTGCGGGGTGGTCGTCGGCTGATTGCCGGCTTCGATAGGTTGTGGGCTGCTGCCGCTGCTACCGATCACGACGACGATGATCACGATACAGGCCAGTACCGACATCGCGGCCATGAACGGATGCCTGAAAGTGAAGCGGATCAGATTTCGGGTTATCTTACGTGCCATCTTGCTTGTCTCTGCCTATATGATAATGCTTTTCAGATATTGCCTGCTTGTTGTTCGGCCAGTTGTTTGACGTAATCCAGATTATAGCCGTAGTCCGTATAATGGTCAAGGGCCGCTTCCCAACTGCCGTATTTGTTCTTCAGGCTGGCCATCGTCTTCGCCGACTGCATAGATGCCGCCTGCCAGTCACTGACATCAACTCCACCTGATGCCGAGAGCAATCCGAACAGGTTGCTGCCACCGCTGCCCCAGCCGGACTCGGCCCCGGCGATACCCCAGAGGATCCAGAACGGAACGCTGTATTTATCGGCGGCTGCCTGAACCAGCTTGGCGTCCTGTCCGGTGGCTTTGATGTCCGGGCCGGAACCATCACCGCCTCCACCGGAGTCCCCGGACAGCAGATCGTCGAAGTTGTCATTGACCCAGCCGGCGATCTGGTTCAGGTCAGTGGTGCCATCATCGAAAGAACCGGAGTTCGGGACCGCCGCCATCGTCACCACCAACGCGCCATGGCCGGTACGGATGATACCGGACTGGCGGACCAGGTACTTACCGCCTTGATCGGTATCGGGTCCCCATCCTGCCTTGAAGGCGACCGTGGTGTTCCCGCCCCAACTGACGGATCCCAGGCCCCATTGCTGCGAGGAGATCACGTTACCCATCAGTCCGAGCAGGTAGTTGGTCTTGGAATCGTTCATCAGCTTGCCGGCACCCAAGGCCCGGTAGAACTTGGTAGCGTCGGCCAATGACCATTCTGTCTGGCCCCAGGTGGATACGGCTCCTGCCGGTGGTGGCGCCGTCGGTACGGTGGTATCCGTGTCTCCGGCCGCTTGCAGGGTCTTCTCCAATGTCTTACTGGCACCGCTGAGGCCACCGTCCGTGTTCTCCAGGACATCGAACAGCTTGGCGGCACCTGTGTTGTCAGAAGCGGTGATCGCCGTTGTCGCCCAGCCCTGCTCTGACGAGTTCAGATCCTGTTGCCGTGACAACGCGGTCACGATCACCGGCTTCAAGCTGCTCCATGAGTGGCCTTGGGTCAGGTCACCATATACCTGAGGGGCCGAAGTCGAGTTCATCGGGCTGACGGCGATCCCGGCCTTGGCATTCAGCTTCGATTCCAGGTTCGAGAACGAGCTACTCAGCTGCCCGCCTGCTCCGCCACCTCCCGAGGTGGGCGCGACGTCAGGAGGCGACACCCAATAGGTAACCGATGATTCGAAGCTGGTGTCGCGGCTGACGGCGTCAGAGGTATTACCACCGATGAACGAGATCACCTGTCCGCTCGGGCTGACTTTCTCGACCAGCTCGACGTGATCACCGCCTTCAAGCCCCATGTCACCCGGCTGAGGCTGATAACCGCTGTTGGCCGCATGGCCCAGGCCGTTGCCTTCTCCCCAGGTCTGCATCGCCGATACAAGGGAAGGCAGGGCCAGGCCGGCATGATCGGTCATACCGCCGACGGCCAGCATCTGTTTCTGCAAGCCGGCCTGATACCAGACCCAGCTGGCAAAGGCCATGCACCAGAAGTTGCTGATACTGTACGGGGCGATCTCCCCTTGATGTCCAGGGTAGTGGTAGCGTGGAACGTTGTCGCCGTTGGTCTCGCTGACGTTCTTGGCCAGCTCCTGTTCGGCGATCTGGACGATCCTGGCGCGGATGTCACCACCGGCCATCGCCCCACTCGGCGGATTCTTCTTGATCGCATCATACCAGTCATGGACGACGGCGACGTAGCAGGCACTGGCCTGGTCACTCGGATCTTGATAGGCAACCGCCTTGGAGACGCGATCGGTCTGTGGCTTGCCTTTGTAGGGGTGCTTCTTGATCGGGTTGGCGTCAGAGCCATTGGCGACGACACTGCTGCCTCCGGTCGTGTATGGGTTATGGGTCTCAGGAGTTCCCCAACCGGAATGATCCAGGACGTAGTGCATGCCGTTGACCTGGGCGTTGACGAAAGCCAGGATACTGTCGAGCGGGTTGTAGATGTCGTTGAAACCATCGACATGCCAGAAGGCAAAGGTCGGCGGGATGAAACCGACCATCCCTCGGGCATAACCTGTAGGGGTGTTATTGACGTCATTGAGGTTGACGCTCTGGCCCAGATAAGGACGGTCGCCGACCTCGCCCCAGGTGACGTTCAGGTTGGCGGCGACGTTGCTCTTGACCTGTTCGCCCTTGACCCCGAAGGCCTCCCAGGCGACGGTCAGCAGTTTGGCCACATCCTTCTTCGGCATCGCCACCGGCTTCAGCTTCGCATCAAGTGGTGTATCCGCGCGGCGCGGTTGGAGATTGCCGGTATTGCTGCGCCAGCGGGCGGCCAGCTGCACTGCCCACTGAGGAATGTTCAGGTGACTGTTATAACCATCCATCGCGCCGGCCCCGGCCCCGCCGCCACCTTGCTCAGGAACGTACCAGATGCGTCCGTCGCCGGTTCCGGTGGTGCAGTTGTTGCTGGCCGAGCCGCTGTAGTTCCAGTTCTTGGCCTTGAACGCGCCGTTGGAGGCCAGCATCTTTGCCTGGGTGAAAGCAGCGTCGACAGGATCGTAGATGTTGGCTCCCTTCGGTTGGGCGACACCACCGTCGCTCAGTTTCTTCAACGGTTTCTGGTCATAGATCTGGACCTTGGATCCACCGACGGAGTTCGGGCTCGGCGGCCCGAGTATCTGCTGGTTCTTGTTCCCCTGGCCTCCTTTGTTGTTCTTGTCATCATGGGAATCGGCACTGGCACTGTCCTTGTTCTGATAAGCACTCGGATCATCGTTCGGCTGGGCACCTGCGATCACCGAAGGCTTGGTCTTGTAGCATTTCAGGCCGTCCTTGACCATCGGGGTGCTGCCGCCATTCACTGCATACTTCTGCCAGGCGTCATCCTCGATCCGATATGGACCATCGCCATGAGCGGTCTGGCAGTTGACCCAGTTGAAATCGCTTCTGGCTCCATTGATCGCCGCCAACACCATCCATGGAATGTTGTATCGGGCCCCGGCCGCCTGCCATACCGGAACCATGTATTCTGCCCTTGTCGGCACCGGACCCTGATTTTGTCCTTCCATCTCCGCCAGCAGTCCAGGAATACAGTTGACACCCGGCTTGCGCTGATCAGGGGCGTAGTTGGAGCAATCAAAGGCTGCATAGACATCATCGGAAGTCTTGCTCCGGATCTCCTTCAAGGTCTTCTTGTCTACATTCTTGATGAAGGAGATGTCGCTCTTGCTGATCCCGGCCAGCTGGGTGATCTTGTTGCCCAGGTCGGCGACGGCACTGGCCCCGACGGCGACCACGACCACGATCAGGACCAGGATCAGCAACGGCCAGCCGAAGCTCATCAGGAAGGAGACGACAGCACGGGTGGCTGCTGCCGTGTATTTGATCGTCTTCATCACCACCCTGGCCGATTGGGCCAGTCCGCCTTTGTTGTTGCCTTTCTTGCGTCCGAACATCTCATACCGAAACTAATTCTGGTCCGGCTGTTCGCTTCTTTTTCCCTTATCGGACGGTTTTTGGACAGATCGTCATCCTTCGTCGAAACCGTGCCACGACAGAGAACCCGAACTAAGATCGGCTCATGTCGCCTGACGCGGATAACGATCGGAACATCTCCGAGGCCGGACTGGAGATCAGCCCGGTAGATCCTAAGGAGATAGCGCCGGCGGTCAAGATCAAGACAGCCGTCAGCCGAGATACCTATGAGGCCCTCCAGGGAAAGAAGAAGACCAAAGAATGGATGCGACAGAACTGCAAGCGTGATTTCTTCGAGTACAGGATCGGCCGTTCCGGCCACCATGTCATCGCCGTGCGGCGGGAGAAGAAGATCGTGGCTGTGGCCAGTATGCATCAACGTGGAAGTCGGATGGATGTCGATGGGCTACACGTGGCCGCTGCCGGCGAAGGCATCGGTACGATCCTGCTCGGCTATCTCGAGCAGTTGGCCCGAGAAGCCGGCTGCGAACAGATGCGGATCTCGGTTTTCCGCTCCAATGAGAGCGGCAAGAAGTTCGTCCAGAAGCATGGTTACATCGGGATCGGAAGTGATTTCCGTGAGCCGATCTTCGGGGTGATGGTCGATCACTACGAACGTGAGTTATGAGAAACCCTTAGGTTCAGACGGTCAAGGCCATCTGTGGGGTCGCCAACAGCGTGGATCCGGTGTAGTTCTCTGCCACCCGCTCGGTGATCCACAGGGGATCGAACAGCTCGGAATAATGGGTGATCAGCAGGCTGAAGACATCGGCTGCTGTTGCATGCTCTCCGGCCTGGCGGGCACTCATATGCCCGGCATCGGCACCGACCTGATCATCAGGCATCGTCGCCTCGGCGATCAGCAGGTCTGCTCCGGAGGCGAGGTTTACCAACGCCTGGTTCGGGCCACAATCGGCGCCGAAGACCAGGCGACGATCAGCGTGGGTGAAAGAGATCGCCGAGGTGGTCACGAAATGAGGGACCGTTGCCAGCTGTAGATCCAGCGATCCGATCTTGAAGGCGCTGTCCAGAGCGTACTCATGGATCTCGAAAGCATCCTCGATCACGCTGGGATAGCTCCAGAGGCTGCCGAGGGTCCGGAAGACGGTTTTGGCTCCCGGCGGCACATACAAAGGTATCTTCTGTTTCGGAGAACCATATGGCGGCGGGGCGAAGGTCAGCATGTAGGCCAGCGGGATCAGATCGAAGAAATGGTCTGCATGCAGATGGCTGATCAGCACCCCGTCGAGGGCAGCCGGAGGCAGCTGTCTCTGAAGCTCGGCGAGGACACCGTTCCCACAATCGAGCAGGAGCTTCTGGGTCTTCGCCTCCAGAAGATAACCACTGCTGGCCCCGCCCGTATCCTGCCAGGCCGGAGACTTGCCGAGCACGGTCAGCTTCAGAGCATCCGTATCAGCATGGAGCATGGATCGGTCTGAGGCAGAGGCCATACTTTCAATATACCTCGTCTGGATCCTGGCGACCTGTTGATATCGAGAAGTGGGCCGTCGCGTCCGGGTTGCGCAAAAATGGTCGGTGGTGATCATGACTGTTATCATCAGCCTATGGCTCCCGGCTCATCTGGCACCAGCGGTGAAGAGATTCTCTATGGTGATTTTCGCAACGAGACGGTCACGCGGTCACGCCATGATCAAGAGGCCCGGGACCTGGTGCTGATGCGGGTGACCTTCCTCTCCGGGGACGAGGACTACCAGAACGGTGTCAGCCCCCGAGAGCTGGCCTACAAGTACGGGCGCTTCGGAGACACAGAGGAACAAGAAGCCGAAGAGGCCTCCCGCCTACAGGGTATCCTGCTCGATCTACGCAGCCAGGGCATGCTGGAGGCCCGTGATCGTGATCTCGAGCTGAATGGAGACCACGCGAGGTTCCGTGTCACCGAGCAAGGGCGGCTCGAGGGCATGGAGCTGATAACGGAGGACGACCGGCAGAGCGCCGCCCGAGCCAAGGAAAGCGCGGCACGGATCAAGGCGGAGATGCAAGATGTCGTCCTGGGCGACTAAATCTGGGTGACTAAAATTCATACCTGTCGCGTGAAAGGTGCTATATTATAGTCAGAATGACCATAAACAAGACAGAAGCATCGCCGCAGGACAAGGAGAAGAAGATGAAAAGCAAAGAACAGATCGCGTTGATCGCAGTAGATGTCCAACATGATTTCATGCCGGGAGGCGCCCTCGCCGTTGCCGACGGCGATCAGGTGGTCCAGCCCCTGCTCGCTGCCGCCGATCAGTCTCAGCTGATGATCGCCAGCAGGGACTGGCACCCGGACGATCATTGCAGCTTTCATGAGCAGGGCGGCCCCTGGCCGGTTCATTGCGTCGCCCATACCTATGGTGCCGCCTTGGATCCGTTGATCGAGGAACGCGCCGACAAGATCATCAGCAAGGCCGACACCAGCGCCGTCGATGCCTATTCGGCTTTCCAGGGCACCGACTTGACCGAATACCTGCGGACGCATAGGGTCACGCATCTGCTGATCGGTGGCCTGGCGACCGACTACTGCGTCAAGGCGACCGTCCTCGACGCGATCGCCGCCGGGTTCTCGGTGACGGTCCTGCTCGACGCCTCGCGGGCGGTGAATGCCGAACCCGGAGATGAGGCCCAGGCGATCAAGGAGATGAGCGAAGCAGGTGCCGCGTTCCATGTCGATTTCGGGGTGTCCGCATGAGCCTGATCGATCAGCAGCGGGAGCGTGACGGTCAGTTGAGCCTCATCCGGCCACAGACGGCGGAGAAGGCCCAGGATTCCGTACATCTCAGCATACCTCGGAAGGTTCCTTTGTACACGCGGCTGGTTCCATTGGATGCCTGGGTCGGAGATGTGACCGGCAATGCCGCGAAGATGGCTGCGGAGATGGCCCAGGCCGAGCGCGATGGTGTCGAGCTACTCGTCTTCCCGGAGTTGGCCTTGTCCGGTTATCCGCCCGAGGATCTGCTCTATCGCCAGGACTTCCTTGATACCTGCAAGACTGAGTTGAGCCGTCTGGTCGAACTGTCAGGAGGGACGGCGACGATCATCGGCCATCCCGAGCAGGATGCCGACGGCAGACTTTACAATGCGCTTATCGTGGCCCGCAACCGAGAAGTGATCGGAAGCTATCGTAAGCAGCATCTGCCGAACTACGGTGTCTTCGACGAGCAACGCTATTTCACCTCTGGCCATGGTGTCTCCGTCATAGATATCGATGGACAACGGGTCGGACTGACGATCTGTGAGGATATCTGGGCCGATGGCAATCCGATCTCGGGCATGAAGGCACACGGAGCCGATCTGGTCGTCAACATATCGGCCAGTCCCTATCATCGGGGCAAGGGCGGTGAGAGGATCAAACTGCTTGCCGATCGTGCCGCCGAGGCCGGTTGCCCGATCGCCTACTGCAATATCCTCGGTGGCCAGGACGAGCTGGTCTTCGACGGCCATTGCGCCGTCGTCACCGCCGCCGGTGAGGTCGTCGCCGAGCTACCACCTTTCGTCGCCGACGCCACCGGCGATGCGCACCTGAACTGGAGCGAGCATCATCCGGAGCACCAGCCGGCACTGGATGAGACCGCCGAGGTATATGCAGCGTTGGTGATGAGCGTCAAGGACTACGTGACCAAGAGCGGTTTCAGCGGAGTGACGCTCGGCCTTTCCGGCGGTGTCGATTCCGCCCTGGTGTTCACCGTCGCCGTCGATGCTCTCGGAGCCGAGAACGTCCATCCGGTGGTGATGCCCTCGGAGTATTCTTCGGAGGGCACGCAAGGAGATGCTCGTGAGCTGGCGACAGCTGCCGGGGCCGATCTGCATGAGCTGCCGATCGCGCCGATGCTCGACGGCTATCTGGAGGCGCTTTCCCAGGAGTTCGCCGGACTGGAGCAGGACGTGACCGAGGAGAACATCCAGGCCCGCATCCGGGGAACGCTGCTGATGGCCCTTTCCAACAAGTTCGGCTGGCTGGTGCTGGCCTGCAGCAACCGCAGTGAGTCCTCGGTCGGCTATTTCACCGTCTCCGGAGGAGACTCCACCGGGGGTTTCTCACCGATCAAGGATGTGCCCAAGCTTCTGGTATATCAGCTGATCAAGTGGCGGGCAGATCGTGGTGATCTGAGGGTGCCGATAGATATCATCACCCGCGAGCCGTCGGCCGAGCTGAAACCCGATCAGGTTGACAGTGACTCACTTCCGCCTTATGAGATCCTGGATCCGATCCTTGAAGCTTACCTGGAGAAGAACATGGATGCCGCCGACATCGTCGCCGCAGGTTTCGATCCGGCGGTCGTCAAGCGGATCCTGCGGTTGGTGCAGATCGCCGAGTACAAGCGCCGCCAGGCTCCGCCGGGGCCGAAGATAACGATCAAAGCTTTCGGGCGAGATCGACGGATGCCGATCGCCAACCAGTTCATCAGTTGGTCTTCGCTCGATCAGGATACGCGCTCCTGAATGGACGGTGTCCGATCGGCATCACAGAAACGTTGACTTGTCGAGGATGATCTGCTAACATCCTCGTATGAGCCATCAGGACGACATCCACAGCGATTCTGGCAACCGCGATCCCGGTAAAGGTGGGCCGAGCCGTCCTGCTACCCAGGCCTTGACGGCCCTGGACTGAAAACCCTCTCAAGCGGTCCCCTGTCGGTGAGCTCAGATCTGCAACGGCGCTATCATGAGTTCTTCGTCCGCCGGGGTCATCATCTGATCGAGAATCATTCCTTGATCCCCGATGACCCCGATGACCCGGTCCTGTTCATCACGGCGGGCATGCATCCACTGATCCCGTATCTGCAGGGCCGACCGCATCCGTCAGGGCGGCGTCTGGTCAACACCCAACGTTGCGTCCGTACCACCGATATCGATCAGGTCGGTGATCGATCACATCTTACCTTCTTCGAGATGCTCGGTAACTGGTCACTGGGGGACTACCATAAGACCGAGACGCTGGGCTGGAGCCTGGAGTTCCTTATAGATGAGCTCGGTCTGCCGCTCGACAAGCTCGGCGTGACCGTGTTCTCCGGTAGGCCGGACTGTCCTCGGGATCTCGAGAGCCGCCGGATCTGGCAGCAGCTGGGTCTGCCCGAGCAACGGATCTTCGACGATGGCGGGAACTGGTGGGGTCCGTCAGGAGACACCGGGCCGTGTGGCCCGGATTCCGAGATCTTCTATTGGATCGGAAACGGGACCCCGCAGGGACATCCGGGACAGGATCCCGGATGGGTCGAGATCTGGAATTGCGTTTTCCCCGGATACGACCTTGATGGTGGCGGAGTATTGCATCAGCTGCCGAGCGACAATGTCGATACCGGGATGGGCCTGGAGCGGGTGGTGATGATCCTCGAAGGCAGAGATGATATCTACCAGACCGGATTGTTTCGTCCGTTGATGGATGAGTTCCAGGATCTGTCGCAACTGGACCTGAGATCGCGGCGTGTGGTCTGTGATCATCTACGTTCTTCGGCGATGATGCTCACAGACGGCGTGATCCCCTCGAACCAAGGTCGAGGCTATGTCCTCCGGCGGATATTTCGGAGAATGTTCTCACAGCTGCGCCGGTCCGAAGACAGCAGTCTGTTGCCGAAGCTGCTGGAGACGTTGACGGAAACCTATCAGGACCATCAGTTGTCCCACCAGCTGCTCGAAGACGGCTATCGTTCGGAGCAGGTACGCTTCGAGCGTATGCTACAAGGCGGCATGCGCCGGCTCCGCAAGCAACTACGCGAGGCCACCTTGATAACCGGGGAGCAGCTGTCTGATCTACAACAGAGCCATGGGCTGCCGGTCGAGTTCTCCGTCGAGGAGATCAGACATCAGGGCTACGATCTTGATCCGGAATGGAGTGAGCAATATCGACGACATCAGCAACAACACCGAGATCGGTCTCGGTGACGGTTTTCTCAGAGGTAAAAGAACGGATACGACGAGCTATAACGCCGGCAACTCATCATCGATATCGTCTAAGATACTTTTGAGCGCGGCGCTCGCGCCCCGGTCTTCAGGGGTGCAGACCGAGGTGACTGGAGCCCGCGCTCATTTTTCAGTTTGATGATGCCGGGAAGACACGAGGTATGGATGGCTGCCCTGCGCTCGCGCGAATGCATAAACTTGTCCGCGCGAGCGCCGCTGATGTATAAACAAGATGATGGGTAGGCTACGACGCAAGGCATTCGAGGAGCGAGGAAATTCGATCGTCGAGATGATGATAATCATCTTCATCGTCTCGATCATCTCCGTGAGCATAGTCCTGCTGATGACCTCGCTGTTCAACTCGGCTTCTATAGCCGGTCAATCACTGAATCAGCGATCGGATATCCAGGTCACAGAAGGCTTCTTCGGCTCGTATCTATCAACGGCGACCAGTGGAGACATCGGACGGATCCACGGGGCCGGAAATGATACCACTGCGTCAGCATTCCTTTCCGGTGATCAGATCGTATATTACAATGCCAGCACCGGCGATTGCTATCGGGTGTTCTATCTTGGTGCCACGCACGAACTGCGTGCGTCTGTCGCACAGGCGATGGGCAGCGACGCAGCCTCTTCTGGTACCACTCCCCCACCGGCCGGCAACTACACCGCCGGCTATCCCAACGGCACCACTGGTTTCTGTGCAAGCATCGCGCCCGCTTCGACGAACGGCTCTCAGGCCACGGTGACCTGTGGGCCGAGCGAATATGGTAAGGCTGCCTGCGCCAGTGATCCGATCCTTGACAACAGTACCGATCTGAACAACAGAAGTTTCGTCCTCGCCCACAATGTATGGCCCCCGAACAATTGCAATGGCGCGCCATACACCTATGGAAACACACAGGTACCCGCTCAACCTTGTTCCATGTTCCTATTCTACAACAACCCCGATCAAGACCAGACCCCGATCCCGTTCAACTCCGCAAACAACAACGCCGGACCGACGACAAGCGCCACCGCCAACTCTTCCGACACCTGGTACACCGGTGGCGATATGAAGAATATCAGTGCCGTAGGGATCAACGCGGTGCTGAAGGGCAACAGCACTGCTCCGACCGCGTCTTCGTTGATATTCACCCGTACTTTCTTCCTCGGCCAGCGGAGCGGAAGCGATACTGCCACCGTCACCCCAGGTGCCAAGCACGCCCGACTGGCGACGACCCGGCCCTTGAACGCCACCTATGACAACACCGCTGGTACTCTGACAAGTACCGTCGCCGGAGCCGGGGTTCTTGGCCAGATCGATGAGGTCAGCCCGGCAGTCGGAGATCAGATCCTGGTTCGTTATCAAGGCGGTCGAGATGCTTCAGGCAATGTGGTCCCGAGCATCCAGAACGGCTTGTATACGATACTCAGTCTGGGTACCAATGCCTCAGGAGGCCAGCCGGCCACCCCATGGAAGATGATTCGCTCTGACGGCGCTGACAGTGACAGTAACTGGATCGCCGGAGAGCTGATCACCGTAGGTGATGGTGATCGCCAGGCCGGTTCTATCTATCAGACCAACATAACTGATCCCAGTGGTGTAGTCGGGATCAAGCTGGGTCAGACCCAGTTCAACTTCAGCAGTCAATCAGCTCCGAATGACACTCCTGTCGGTAGCCTGGCCGCCTTCGCCAACAGTGCTGGTGGAAGCGGTAACGGAACGCTTCCACCAGGTTATCTGCTGGCCAATGGCCAGGCAGTATCCAGAACTCAGTACGCTGAATTGTTCTCTGTGCTCGGGACCCAATACGGGGCCGGTAATGGAAGCACCACTTTCAATCTACCCAATCTGGTCGGGCGATTCCCGGTCGGTTGGCGCGGGCAGGACAGCCATCAAGGTGGTCCGCTCTGGAGCTATAACCTTCCAGGTCAGGCGAGCGGCAATTCGGCTATCGGCCTCAACATCAATCAAATCCCGCCGATAGCTTTCAGTTTCAGCGGTAGCGCCGGGACCGGCGACAGTATCGTCAGCACAGCCAACGTCAACTGGAACAAGACCAATACGAACTGTTATCAGTCATGCCAGAATGGAGGCTTGTTCGCCGGTGCTGATCCGAACGGAACGGCAACCTATGTCGGTGAGGGTTCTGGTTCGGGTTGGTTCTCCGGAGTGACCAATGTCATCGGTGCCGGCCAGGCCTTCAGTATCGAGAATCCGTTCATCGCCTTGAACTGGGGTGTCCGCTATTGATCACCTCGTCCTTTCGGCGAGTACGGAGCCTGCAATCATCATCTCGAAAAACACTCGGAGATCGATAAGATATCCACACAACTTCAGAGCGCCTTGAACCGATTACAGAGGCCTTTATCGATGATGCTGCACGGTCTGAGCTGAGCAGATGGCCCTTTGCACAAACTTGTCCGCGCGAACGCTACTGATGTATAAAATAAAGGAGATGACGAGAGCGCGGCGCAGAGCCTCAGAACGAGGTACGACTTTGGTGGAGATGATGATCGTGGTGGCGATCATCAGCGTTGTCTCGATCGCCATCGTGATGCTGATGACCGCCTTGTTCAACTCCAGCATCATCACCGGACAGATGCTGACACAGCAGTCCGATATCCAGACCACTGAAGCTTATCTGAGCGCTCACCTGACCACGACCTCGCCGGGTAGTGTCGGCTTGGCGCTCTCGGATGGTGGAAACATAGAGATCATGCCGACCTCTATCTCCGGGGATCAGTTCGTGTTCACCGACATGGATAAGGACTACTGTTATCGTGTCTTCTATCTGCCTGCGACCAAACAGATACGGGCAGCGGTCGGGCCGACGGACAGCAAAGCAGCCTCACTGCCGACCCCGCCGGCGACCTGGAGTGACGAGGGCGGCGGTTGTACTTCGGTCGCGCCTGGATGGGTCAGCAGCAGCGATGCAGTAGCCACCTGTGGCCCGAGCGAATATGGTACGCCCGCCTGTGCTGCGGACCCGATTCTTGACAGCAGCGCAGACCTGAACAGTAAAAGCTTCGTCTTGGCCAATAATGTCAAGCTGGTACAGTCGGTGACGACGACTGGAACCCTGCCTAATAAAGGCAATGTCATAACCGGTGTGGCCGATACTTCCGGATTCAAGGTCGGGAGCTATATCGGTGGGTCTGGTATCCAACCGGGCACGACGGTAACTGCGGTCAGCGGAAGCTCGATCACTTTGAGTCAGGTGACGACCACGGCAGGCGGCAGCGGGACAACGATCTACACGGGCTGCTCAGGTCCACCTAATACCCAAGGTGGATTCCAGGCTCCGGAACCGACCTGCTCTCCCTTCCTTTATTACAGCAAGCCGACTTCGAGAAACCCGCAGAACAATGTCTCTCCGATAACTTTCTACAATAAGCTCGGCAGCGCCTCTGAAGATCCGAACAAGACCGGGAACGGCATTGCCGGACCGATGATAACTTCTCTATCCACTGCGCTGAGAAGCGATGATGCCTGGTTCGGCAACAACGCTTCTGACCTGAACAGCATCAACGCTGTCGGTATCGACGTCAATCTTGGCGGTGTCGTCACTCAAGGAGGAGCGGCTCCACCTGACAAGCTGTTTGCTTTCACCTTCCGCATCGGCCAGGTCAGCGACGGGTCGATCAGTGCGACCGTATCCGATCAGACCTATAAGGCTGCCAGACTGGTGGCGACGACACCGCTCACCGGAACCTACAACAACGGGGTGATCAAAGGCAATAGCGCCGGCAAGCTCACGGTTGATGGTGTATCACCGGACAACGGCGATAATGTCTTGGTAACAGGGCAGAATAATAAGGTCTCTTCAGCGCAGAACGGATTGTACAAGGTCGAGAACACCGGGCGAGATACCATCCCTCCGGTCACCACACCGGACGCATTGAGCAACTTGGCGTCCAATGGCAACCAACTGGATTCGATGATAGCGGCTGCGCCTACCGCCCCTTCTTCCAACTGGAGCACCAACTATTGGTCTAGTTTCCGAGGACAATATACTCCATCAGGTTGGCAGGCCCCGGCGACCGATCTGATTGTCTCGATCCCCAAGGCACTCGAAGGGATGCCTGTCACCGATGATCTGCAACGCGGGGCCTACCAAGGATACGGCGACGGAGTCAGCCCGTCAGCGGGGTCTGCTTCCGGCAAATGGAGCCTGCCCGGCAACTATGGCCAAGGACTGATCGGTGGAACCTATGCCAATGCCTCCCGCCTCGGCTTCGGCGGAAATCACGCCTTGTATTGGTATGGAGCTTACTGGAACGCGCAGCAGTTCTCTGCCGGCGCTTCGGCCATTCCCGGTGATGCTGCCCAGGTGACGCTGACCAGCCAGGCCGAGAAGACGATCGCCGGAACTCAGAACGGTCTCATCGGCGTATTGCTGAACACCAACGCCAATACGACCAACGCCTTGACCGGTTACTACCTGCAGGCACAGCGTAACACCACCGACGATAATACCTATACCTTGAACATGTACAAATGCACGGCCGGGTGCAACATCCTGATGGGAACGGCGCAGGTGACGCTGAATGCCTCTCCTGGCAATCAGAGCAGCCTGGCGCTGGTGTTGAGGAACAATGGCTCGCTGCCGGTGGTATCGGCCTGGCTCGGAACCAATGGGCAGAACTGGTCACAGGTGATCATCGACGGAGATCCTAGCCCGTATCTCAGCGGCTTTGCCGGCATCCAGACCAATGGTTATGCCGGGACGATCGACAACTTCAAGGCCAATGGGCTAGGCACTCAGAACTGGAACAGCCAGATGAACAATCTGCCGCTGCTTGACAACCTACAACGTGACGACCACACCAACTTCTCCAGTGTCGGCCCGAACGCCGGCAAATGGAGCCTGTTCGAGCAGGCTAGTGGAACGACCTCCAAAGGTGGAACATATGATGATCCTCCGGTGACTCCTACTTATCAGGAAGTTACTCCGACCCAGTTGAGCGGGTTGCCTGTCACCGATCCGCTCAACTCGACGACAGTAAATGCCTCTTGGCAACCGCTGACTTCTGGCACCGCCTGGCAGGGACCGCAAAACCCGGACGGAGCGGTGACACTGACCAAATACAACTCCAAAGGAACTTTCAATGCCTCAGGCTGGCATCCGGTCGGATATGGAACGGTCGCTGGTGCCTGGTGGAATCAACAGTTGTCTTCGTCTAGCAGCGGTGGGGGAACGGATAGCGCGATAGTCACCGAGGCCACTTACAATAAGGCATCTGATATATTGGACCGCTACGTAGGCCTCTGGGCGGATATGCCGAATCCTGGAGATCCGTCGCAGACTACTGCCCAGCAAGGCTACCAATTGGTCTGGGTAGACACTTCATCTACTTCGGCCTGGCAGTTGCAGCTGGTCAAATGGGTAAATGGCACGCCGACAGTATTGGCTCAGAACAATAGTTTCAGTTTTTCGGCGAATACCACCTTCGCCTTGGTCACCAATGCCGGCACAGGCACCGTCAGCGCCTGGACCAACTCCGGTTCCGGTTTCACCAAGCAGTTGAGCGCCAATGACAACACGTTCAGTGGAGGATACTCCGGAATAGAAGGATCCGGGTCCAATCCAAGCGTGACCAATTTCATCGCCGGTACCGTCCCCATCGGCAGCAACAACTATGATACGGCCACTGCTCTGGAGACGATGCCCGTCAGCGATGACCTTCAGCGGAATGACAATACCAACTTCTCCAGTGTCGGTCCGACAGCCTCCTATTGGGGGACGCCGACCAACTACGGTCTCAATTATCGAGGCGGGGCCTGGAACGGTAGTAGCGGCGGTGTGACTTCAGACATCCCAGGCGCTTTGGCCAGCATGCAGATGACTGATGCTCTACAGCCCACTTGTGGAAACACCAACTGTGCCCTCAGCAGTAATTGGTCACTTTCCAATTATGGTAATGGCGAAACGATCGGATCGGTCTGGGGCGGCTCCTATCTGGGTTATGGAGGCACTGGTATGTTCGGGGCCTACTGGAATGCGCAAAAAATCACTGATTCTGGTAGTGGAGATGCAGCTCAGGTGACTTTGACAAATGCCATCGCAAATGGTCAATCTTTCGGCTTGTGGTTGAACATGCCGAACGCGCCTGCTGGTGCGAGTACTGTCTCCGGGTATGATTTTTCGATGGCCGGAACCGCCACGCCTGGCTTGTATACAGTTCAATTGATCAAAGAAGTCAATGGTGCCTCGACGACTGTGTACAGCGCGAATATAAATCTGACAGCTTCGCATACGGCCGGCAGCACCATCGCCTTGGTGCATACTCCGGGCCAGGTCAGCGTATATATCGGCACCGCAGGAGCCAACTTCAGCTTGCTCACCAGCTGGGCCGATACCGGAACCAATCTCACCTCCGGTTATGCCGGATTGCATGGTAATGGCGGCAGCATGACCGTGGATAACTTCAAAGCTGGTGCCTTGCCTGGAGGAAGTGGTGCAGTCAGTGCTTCCGACCTGGCCGGCGCGGCAGTCACTGATCCCCTGAACTCATCAACCAAAAACGCCAACTGGGCGAATCTGACCAGCGGAAGCACCTGGCAGGGTCCTTCACCGATCCCCAGCGGTGGTCCGCAACTGACCACTTACAGCGGAGCGGGGAACTTCACAGCCTCTGGCTGGTGGCCATCCTCATATGGTGCCGGGGTGACAGGTGATTATTGGAAGCAGCCATTGACCACTGCCGGAGGCAGCATGGTCAGCATGATCACTTATAACCGGGCCAGCGACATCAGCGATCGTTATGTCAGCCTCTGGGCCGGGATGCCGAACCCGGGCGGTGCCCAGACGACCGCCGAGCAAGGCTATCAGTTGGTCTGGATCGATACTACATCGACATCGGTCTGGCAGTTGCGTCTGATCAAATGGGTGAATGGTACACCGACCATACTGGCGCAGAACAACAATGTCAGCTTCCCGGCCAATACGACTTTTGCCCTGGTCGTCGATAAGAACGCCGGGACCGTCTCCGGCTGGATGAACTCTGGTTCGGGTTTCGCGCAGATCCCGAATGTGACTGCCAATGATACAACTTATCAGAGCGGTTATGCCGGGATAGAAGGATCTGGTTCTGATCCGACCCTGACCAACTTCACAGCTGCATCCTTGACCACCGGTGGCCCGACAAGGGTTGGATGGGGAAGCGCCAACAGCAGCTATGCGGCCACCTATTGGTCCGTTCCCAACCTGTCCTACACAGGTGGTCAGGGTACTGCCGTCCAATATACTTTGACCGGAGCACCTGCGGTCGGAACTGCCGTCGATTCATTCCTGAACATGCCAAGCCCCGTAAGTGGCAGTCTGACCGGATATGTATCTCAGATAAAGCGTAACAATGCCACGGATGACACCTACACCTTGAGTATCTATAAATACAGCAACGGAGCGGCGACCCTCTTGGCCCAGAACCCATCTGTGCCGCTGACGGCCTCTACCACCGATGGCAGCACCGTCGCCATGGTCCAGCAAGGAAACCAGATCAGCCTCTGGGTCGGTACCGCCGGTGCTGATTACTCACAGGTCGTCAGCACAACCGATGCCTCACCATATACGAGTGGGTACACCGGATTGCAGGTTCTGGGCAACAGCGGCACCGTGGATAACTTCGTCTCCGGCAATCTGCCTTCAGGGCCTCGGCTCGGCTACGGAACCGCCGGCGGCCCGAGTGGTGCTGCCTACTGGAACCAGCAGACCTTCAGCGAAGGTGGAACCACAGGCCCCGGTGATGCTGCCGAGATGACCCTGACCAGCCCCACTTATGCCAGCTCCTTGTGGCTCAATGCCACCAGCACCGCCAGCACACTGACCGGATATCGATTGCTGATCGCCAATGCCGGTGGCGGTGGCGAATACACTTGGGAGCTGATCAGATATGATGGCCCGACCGCCTCTCAGATCGCCGTTCTCGGGTATGGTACGGTGCATCTGACCGCTTCTCAAGGTGCCGATGCCAGTACGATCGGATTGATGCAGAAGGGAGGGACGGTGAACGTCTGGGTCGGGACGAACGGACAGAACTTCTTGCCACTCTTCGTCGTCGCTGACAACACCTATACCAGCGGTTATGCCGGTCTGGACGCTACCGGCACCACCGGTAGCGTGGATAACTTCTCGGCCGGTCAGCTGTCTCCGATGACCAATCCTTCTGATGCGATCTACTGGAACAAGCAAAGCTTCACCCAGGACAGCAGCAACTCCGGTTTCGCCACCATCGCAACGATAACTCCGGCTTCTCCACAGGTTGGCTACGGTGCTTCTATCTGGGCGGGTATGCAGAACCCGGTAACAGAGCAAAGCGGCTATCAGGCAAGATTGGTCAATACCTCTGCCGGTGTTTACACTCTTCAGCTGAACAAATGGGTCAGCGGCCATATGACGACCTTGGCCACCAAGACCGGCCTCAGTGTTCCCGCCGGCACCATCATGGCGATCTTGGTCGAGCCTTCGGCAACCGGCGGCCAGCAGGTCTCGGTCTGGACCGTGAATGCAGGCGTGTTCACCAAGATCCTGAGCGCGAGCGATGCTACTTATTCCAGTGGATTTGCCGGAGTGGAAGCTGACACAGCGGCAATCTATCTGACCAACTTCGCTGCCGGTCCGATAACGACCGCACCTGAGATCCCCGGTGTTCCCTGGGAGCTGGACCGGGCACCAGGTGCCAATGCTGATGATGACTGGAACCCTGGCGATATCGTCACCGTCAGTGATGGTGCCCTTTACTCCGGTTCGATCTGGCAGCTGACCACCCCGCAGTCTGGCGCGATCACCTTGGAGCAGACCCCGTTGAATTTCAGTATCCAGACCAACACCAAAGCTGCGCCAGGCACGATCATGCCGTTCGCCGGTAATGGTACCAATGCTCCGAGCTATACGCAAGAAGGCACACCACCAACCGGTTATCTATGGGCTGATGGTACAGCTTATAATGCTTCATCTTATCCTGACCTTTTCGCCGCCATCGGGACCACTTATGGTGGCTCTTGCCCGAGCGGCAATCCCAATAGCAGCCCTTGCTGGTTCCAGGTTCCGGACATTCGTGGACGTACCCCGATCGGAGCCGACCCGACCTATAATCATCTCGGACTGACTGCCGGTACCCAACAGATTCAACTGAGCACCAATAACCTGCCGCCATTGCAGTTCAGCGCCAGTGGTAGCGCCGGTACACACAATATAGACAATACGACCTGGTCTGTGTTCTGGAATGGCCAGATCTCGACAGGATGTCAATGGGCAGCATGCTACAGTGCCGGTATCCTCGAGGGAAGCTACCAGAGTCCGTTCGACATCGCCGGCTCCGGTAGCGGTAGCGGATGGGGATCAGGAGCGACCAATGTGATCGGATCGGGTGCTGTCATCAACGTGATGAATCCCTATCTGATCGTCAACTGGCTGATCAAGAAATAATATCGGATCCGACATCGACGGCGATCTTCAGAATGCACAAACTTATCAGCGCGAAGGTGATTATTGTATAAATAAGATGATGACCAAGCTGGCAGATTGGAAGGGCAGACAACGGGGAATGACCCTGGTAGAGGTGATGGTGGTTATGGTGGTTATGGCCGTCATCGCCTTCGGTATCTTCTACCTGCTGATGGCATTGTTCAACTCCAGTCTGATCGCCGGACAGACACTGAATCAACAGAGCAGCATGCAGACGACGCAGCGGTTCTTCAGCCAGAGACTGTCAACGACCCAATTAGGCAGTATCGGGACTTCGGGCACAAGCGACGCCAGTAATATCTCTGCCTCTTCGATCGGCGGGGATCAGTTCGTCTTCGATAACGATCATACTTGTTATCGAGTATTTTACCTGGCGGCAACGCAAGAGCTACGCGTGGCGACATCGGCAGATGATGATCCTAAAGGACTGGATGCCAGCAGCCCGCCGAGTGGATACCAAGGTGGTGGCGGTCCGTGTTTCAATATCGCACCGACGTGGACGCTGAAGACCACCGGCCAGACCAAGACTTGTGGTCCATCACAATACGGGACTTCGGCATGCAGCGGAGATCCTGTCCTGGACAACAGCACCGATCTGAACTCGAAAAGCTTCACACTGGCCACCAACGTCAGCATTCCTACCAGTTGTTCAGGACCACCTAATACCAACGGCTCGGCCCAGGTGCCGGCTGCGCCTTGTTCTCCTTTTCTCTATTATGCTCAAGGCAAAGATGGTGGTCCGATCAGTTTCAACACAGGTTCTGAAGACGGACCAGACCTCAATGCCAGTAACACCAGCACCAACAGTTGGTACCGGCAGTCGGCCTCGGCCGGTTCCATAGATGCAGTCGGGTTTGATATCGTCATCGGGGGCAGCTCCCAAGCAGACACTCCTGGCTATCAGCAGGCAGGTGCAGCTTTGTTCGCACGGACATTTTTCATCGGTGAACCCACCGGGGGCAAGCGAACCGCGCCTACGGCAGCCACGACCCAGCTGCTACAATTGAATGCCAGGTTGGCAACGGCAGGAGCACTGCCGAACCATACAGCGACTTCATCGGCACTTACCGGAGTAGATCATACTCCGTTGACAGTTGATGGAGTGGCGACCAATCTCAGTGATCAGATTCTGGTCAAAAACGAAGCCGATCCGACGCAAAACGGTCTTTATACCTTGACCTCGCAAGGACAGCCGGATGTACCACCGATCACGACAGCTCAAGCCTTGGCCGGCATGCCTGTCAATCTCACCCTGAAGAATGCCACCGATGCCAACAAGCTATCGCTGACGCAGTGGGGCGGTAATGCCGGCCAGATAAATGGCAGCGGTTGGTCCAGTCAATCCAGTGGAGCCACCAGTATACCTGACGCTTTGTCGAAGATGACGATGACTGATACATTGCAGACCAGTTCCTTCGGTTACTCGTCTCCTTTGAGTTCCAACTGGTCACTTTCCAGTTATGGCAATGGTGAAGTCTCCGGGTCTCTTTGGGGCAGCCCGTTCCAAGGCTATGGAAGTCCGAGTGGTTGGGTCGGTAATTATTGGAATGCGTCCAAGTTCACTGACAGCGGTAACGGCGATGCCGCCCAGGTCACTCTGACCAATCCACCCGGGAATGGACAATATACCTGCTTATGGTTGAACATGCCGACTGCACCTACAGGAGCAGGAACCTTTTCAGGCTACGAGGTGTACATCGTAGGCACGGCGACAGCCGGATACTACGGTATGTATCTGGTCAAGTGGACCAATGGTGCCGGCACCAACTTATGGTCCGGAGGCGTTTATCTCAATGCCGCGCATAGCGGTGGAAGCACGATTGCGTTGGTGCGTGCCCAGGGATGGATATCTATATATGCAGGAACCGACGGGACCAACTTTTCCGGGATCTACGGAGTTCAGGACGGCGGCACCAGCTATAACTCCGGCTATGCCGGCCTGCAAGGATATGGTGGTAACTGGACCGTAGATAACTTCAAGGCCGGTGCTTTGACCCCCATCGGTGGTGGTACCCTGAACGGAACCACCTTGGCGAATACCCCTGTCACCGATCCCTTGAACTCGGCGACCAAGAGCTCCGGTTGGGCGAATTTGACGACAGGTTCTTCCTGGAAAGGACCATCCCCGATCCCCAGTGGCGGTGCGCCATTGACCACTTACGGTGGGGCTGGATCTTTCACTACTTCGGGATGGAAGCCTGCCTGTTATGGTTCGGCCAGTGGTGACTATTGGAACAGCTCGCTCAGCGCTGCCGGAGGCAGCATGGTCAGCATGGTCACTGACAATCTATCCAGTGACATAACCGATCGTTATGTCAGCCTCTGGGCCGGGATGCCGAGTCCGGGTGGCAGTTCTCAGACCACTGCCCAGCAAGGCTATCAGTTGGTCTGGATCGATACTGCATCGACAGCGGTCTGGCAGGTACGATTGGTCAAATGGGTGAATGGCAATCCGACTGTTCTCGCGCAGAACAACAGTGTCAGCGTCCCGGTGAATACGTCCTTTGCCCTGGTTGTCGATAAGAGCTCAGGCACGGTCTCCGGCTGGTGGAATACAGGTTCGACGTTCACACAGATACCCGGGATAACGGCCAATGACACCACTTATCAGAGTGGCTATGCCGGCCTCGAAGGATCAGGCTGCGATCCTTATCTGAGAAACTTCACGGCAGCTTCGCTGGCGACAGGAGGCTCTGGCCTGTCATCGGTATATTACAACCCGGCACCGATCACGCCGAATGATAGCGGTGGTGGCATTGCTGCAGAGACTACTTACGGAGCCACAGCCAACTCCAGTGGTCAATACGGAGCGCTATGGGCAGCCATGCCCAGTCCCGGTAGTACGCAATCAGGCTATGAACTTTCTTGGACCAATACCAGCGGCAGCAACTATCAGTTTGCGATAAATAAGTGGGTAAATGGCGTAGAAACACAGATCGGATCTACATGGACTGCAACATCATCATCTTTTGCTGCCGGCGATAAAGTAGCATTGGTGGTGGATGGGAGTACCGTCAAAGCCTATATATCGCATGCTGGTGGAGCCTTCTTACAGATAGCTTCTATCGGCGGTAACGATTCCACTTTCTCTTCAGGATATTCCGGCATAGAGGGTAATAACCCCAACGGCTTTTTCAGCAATTTCTCGACTGGTCCGTTGACCACAAATCCAGGGGTTGTCGGTCATGGGTGGGAGTTGACCCGGACCGTTGGTGCCGATGATGGCAGCGATTGGACCCCCGGAGAGCTGGTCACCGTCAGCAACGGGGTCAATAATGCAAATACGATCTGGCAGCTGACAACTCCGAAATCGATACCTGATGGTGGCATCATTTTCGGTCAGACACCATTCGGATTCACCCAACAATTCACCGATACAAAGATCCCGGCCGGGACGATAATGCCGATGGCGATCGGTAATGGGTCAGGCAGCGCGACAGCTGAGGCAAATCAGGCACCAGAAGGCTATCTATATGCAGATGGGTCTGCTTACAGTGTATCGCAATATCCTAAGTTGTATGCAGCTATCGGTACTACGTACGGGGGTGTAGCCGGCTCCTGGTTCCAGGTTCCGGATCTGCGTGGCAAACGACCGGTCGGATCAGAAGACACTACCCAAGCCGGTGCAGGACCTAATGGCGTGCTGGGAAGTTACGTCTATCTTGGACAGAGTGCCGGCGCTTATAGCAACCAGCTGAATACTTCGCAGTTGCCGCCATTACAATTCAGCGTCAGCGGCAGTGTCGGGGTCAACATCAGTGAGCGTACTGATATCTGGCTGTTGTGGGTCAACCTGTCTTATGGTTGTGAGTTCAAGCAAGCAGGCGGTGCGACCGGCCTCAGCAACAACTGCCCGGTAGATGGTGATGTCGATTGGCGTGGTGGCATCCCCGCCAGCGGCTCCAACGGCGTGGCCCAGGCACCTGGTAGCGGTTCATCTGACAGTGGTTGGATTTCAGGAAGTACCAATGCCTTGGGCGGTGGTGGCACCTTCGATCAGACGAACCCCTACCAGGCAATCGGTTGGATCATAAAATACTGAAACTTTGCCCTGGCCTCACTTTGCCAACTCATAAGGTGCCCAAACGATTCAGGGGCCAGTAAGTGAATACTGCTTTACCGATGATATAAGAGCGAGGGATCGGTCCCCAATAACGACTGTCATCAGAGTCGCCACGATTGTCGCCCATGACGAAGTATTCTCCTTTGGGCACAGTAATCCTGATAGGTAGATCACAACCTGAACCAGGCTCACAAGGAGTTATATACGGCTCATCTGTCTTTTCGACACCGTTGACGACCGGATGGCCATTCTTCACTGACAAAGTATCTCCCCCGACGGCAACCACCCGTTTGACAAAAGTTTCACTGGTGTCCTCAGAATTTGCTCTAGGGCAGGCCTCACCGTCGATGACCGGCTGCTCTCCGTCCACGGTAGCTGCACATGAATTCTCCTGTGCAGCATGCTGCGGTGGATGAAAAACGATGATATCCCCGATATTCGGGGCGTGAAAACGATAAGCCAGCCTGTTGACGATGATCCTCTGTCCGATCTTCAGCGTAGGTTCCATGGATCCCGTTGGGATCACATAAGGTTTGGCAACCCAGGCTTGCAAAGCCCAGACAGCGGCGATGGTAAGGGCAAGCCCGAACGACAATTCTATCAGCGCTTTCTCAAGTTTGTGTAGTCGTGCGGTTTTGTGCCGGTTTGTATCATCGTTCTTATCTGCTGATGTCAGCAGATCCGGAATTTCAGCCACTGTTTTGGTCTGTTTTGAAGGCCGGGGTTCTTGTTGCTGTTCGGAAGTATTGTAGGCATCTTTGATCATCTGAGTAGTTCTTGACAGCCTTTTATCAACAGCGATCTACTTGGCAGATTATCACAAGGTATCGGCTGTCTGCTGTTGTTATCAACAGGAAATACGGTTGTTGATAAAAGAGCTGAAATCCTGTCGGGATCTTTGACCTGGTGCTATCGTTCCTGCGTGTTGAAAAGCAAGAAACTGATCTGGATAGCAGCCGTGCTTGTCACGGTGATCATCGTTGCCGGCATAGTCGTCGCCATCGGACGTAGCGGTGATAGTGGTCAGACGACAGCAGAAACGATCGTGCCAGGAGCCTCTCATCCGCAGATAGAACGCTTGTCGGCAACAGATTATTCGACAATTTCTCCTTGGCTGAGGAAACTGATCAACGCGACCAAGAAAGGGTTCACGCATCCTGAATACCAGCTTTGTGATATCTCCGGAGGAGATGTTGCAGATGTCTTACGTGACCAATGCAAAGGGACGATGAGTCTGGTCGGTACGATGACCACTTTCGGTTTATGTCTCAACGCGGCAAAAGGCAAAGCCACCAATCTCTGTGCGGCAACCGCTTTTGACACCTTGAACAGCACCTACCTGCAACTACTCAAGCTGTCCAGGCATGGAGCTTCTCTATTCACAGCAGACAGCCCCTGCGGCCGTCTGCTGTTCCATCCTCAGGCGGTCAAGAAAAACCAGCTATTGGTGAACAAGGCGAAACTATTGGTCTTGAATGGCGGCCCGGCTTTGAAGGTCAAGAAAGCCTTCGTTGCCGCCCTCTCGATCAACAACCCCACCGGCAATGATATAACCTTGGCCAAGCTGGCGACCGCCTGTAAGCCCTGAACGGCATTACCCTGTAGCCCAAGTGGTATCACTCTGTTTTTGCTTACAGTTGTTGACTATCGATGGCGCGCTTGAATGGCTGATGGACGAAGAGCAACCTATCGACTATCTCTGAATACCCGAAAGTAAGTTTTGCTGATTGCGTCACCGCATCTGTAGCAGATGTTCTGAGATGGTCACTCCCAGGTAGAGAAGCAGCCAGGGAAGAGCGAACATACTCAACTGAACAGGCAGCGACCAGGTGACCATGAACGCTGCAAGATAAGCAGCTATGAAACCGATGATGCATATGATCCATGTTGTCGCCACCAACCAATAGCTCAAGCTGGATGGATGATCATCCTGGTGTATCATCTGCACCCTCATGCACATGTTTGACGAATATCTGTTGCCGCTCCTGGAAGGTGCCGACAAGAAAGCAGATACCGTAGAAGAGCGCGGTCAGAGCCAATAATGTCACTCTGCCGTGGTTGCCGGTGATTATACGGATCGAAGGATAGATGCCGGAAGCGGCTACCAGCATGGCCAATGGTATCCGCCATGACAGTGAGCCTTCTAGTGATGCTCCGATGATCAAACCAAGCATCCCACTCAGAAACAGACATATCAAGACTGCCGCCAATTCCATGATCTGAGCTTATACCGAGGCTGCTGCAATAAGCCCGATTATACCTTGTCGAAGATCTCGGCCTCGAGAACGCGCTTCGGTTGCGCCCCGACGATACGCCTGGCCAAAGTTCCGTCCTCGAACAGCAGCATCGTCGGGATGGAGAACACCTGGTAGTCAGAGCTTGTCTGCGGGTGCTCGTCCACGTTGAGACTCAATATCTTCAACTCCGGGTGTTCATCGGCGATCGCCTCAAGGACAGGATGCACTGATCGGCATGGGCCGCACCAGGGCGCCCAGAAATCGACCAGAACCTGTCCCTCTGCTTCCAGTACCATCCGAGTAAAATCAGTATCACCTACAGGTGTAAGAGCAGCCATGAAATGATGATACTCCGATCAGGCTTGCGCAGATGTGTTTCGCCGGCAGGCCTGGACATTTGTTCGAGTATATTCGAAGGTTCTTAGCTCAGGGCAACTCATCGGCGCCTCTGGTCATCCCGATGTCAAGATCTATCTTGATGTCGGTCAAGCTCCGCAAGGCTATCATGGAATAATCATCACCGAGTTGCGCTGTGAGCACACGTTGTACCATCTGTGCCGGGCGGCTGCCTCTATAGACGTAGGTCAGACGGCGGTCGTGTAGTTTGGCCAGATCCGCTGCTGCTTTCAGTTGCATCACCACTGGTGGTTCAGGCACAGGCCGTTCTGCATCCTTGAACATCGCCGCGAAGATGCCTGCATCATAGCTGATGTCCGTATGAGCATCGAGAACAGAGACGACCTGTCGATGACCTTGTTGCCATAGGGCCCATACATTGGCTATGTCGGTCGTCAGCAGTAGGTCTTGATCGGTATCAAGCAAGGCCGCTGCCGCTGCTTGGTGATTGTACAAGGCCGTCGCCGGAGCCTCTCGCGTCGGCTGCCAGCGGTGATGCTGGCTGAAGTTACTGTTGATCATCCAACCGATACGGGCGCTCTCCCGGTCGGCACGACAATGTGGACAGGACATCCAGTCATAGGGAGGCACAGCTTTCCGAGAATGCACCAGATCGAATACGTTGAGCCAGGATTGAAGCAGCTCTTTCCTGCTGACCACGGTTCCGCAGGAGCTGCAAGTGCCGGACGTGTAGATCGGGGTCAGCATCATGCCATGATAATGGCCCCAGAGCGGGTCATCTGGCGCGATCAACGGTGCTGAGATATATCGGCTGGCCTGTTGTATTCCCAGCCGGAAATGCCATATCGTTTCTTCCCGCAAGCCCCAGCGCAGCATCAAAGCACGAGCGTCTTCAGCCGTAGTAGTGTCACCGCGCAGATCATCCATCGCCTGGCGAGTGCTGTCGGCGTCGGCCGGCTGGGCAAAATCTCCGGCAGGGATCACAGCCGCATATCTCTGAGCATGTGCTTGCAGCTGTTGTAGATCATCGAAGAGCGGGACGGAGTAGGTAGCTGCAACCCTGTGCGCCTGTTCGACAGGGACTTGTTCTCCATGCCCTTTCTGAGGGCGAAGCAGTCCGATCACCTGGGCCTCACCGGCTCGAAATCCCTGAGCATGAACCTGTAATCCGCCACGCGCGGCGATAGCACCTGTCAGCCGCCAAGGGGATGCAGGCAGCATCGTCGGTCGATGCCAGGCATAGAAGCCACATTCACAATACAGCGCCGGGATCTGATGATCCACCTGCATCTCCTGCCGTAGAGCGTCGCAGCTGGCAACATTGACACCGGGAACCCATTCTTCTCCGTGATCGGTGATCGGTGCCAGGAGATTTTCCGGGGTCACGCCCCATTGTCGGTATCCGACGGCAGCTCCAAGATATAGGGGCGTGGTTTCCATACCCGCAGCCTAATGTATCCATCCGTCAAGACAAGGCTTTTCTTGCGCTGGGAAGAGGATTTATATGAGCTATCTAGTTCTTTGGTAATGGAGGCCCGTAGTTCTTCTGTGCTTGATGATGTCGGCTCGACAATCTGCCTATCCCGAAGATGGCGACACTTGCGGCCAGGATCGTCAGTAGTTTCTTCTTGCGGTTTCGACTACGTTCAGTCCGCGCTTTGGCCTGATGCAAGGCATCAGATACAGCAGCCATATGCTTCCGGGTCTTTCTGTCTGAAAGGCTTTTCAATGACATATTGTTTCTTTTGACGTGAACATATGCTTTATGGCCGTTGCCGGCAGCATCGTAAAGGTGCTTACGCAGCTTGTCGTCATGCATCACCTGCTGTAATGAAAATCTCAGGTTTTTGTTGAAATCGGTCATTCGACCATGCGTTGTCAGATTGCCGAGTTTATTGGTTGCGTGTTTATTTTTATCGAGCATGATCGAGTTATACATGCTCAAGAGACGCGCTGGCACGGTTATCAGTGAGTGAGATAAATATGTTGTATAAGCATCCACGAAGCATCAAGGAGAAACATCATGAGACGCCCTGAATGCGCAAATCCCTATGTTCAGGGCATCGGTTCTATACTCATGTCATGGCCAGAGGCAGCGGAGACCAGTTGGACCCGGGCGGGATCCTTTATGGCGATATCGTCGCCAGAGATCGCAGTGTGAATATGCTCTCACTCTCGCCCAACCCGGAAACCTTCAAGGAAGCTGAACGTCTGGTGATACAGATCCGAAACGGGGAGATGGCGGAAACCTTGAAGCTGTTGAATCGGCACAAAGAACAATGGGATCGCCCGGCATTGGCCCGTGTCTTCTACGCCTTGGCTCAGCAATGCGTAGAAGACCGCTATCCAGACCTCGGAGAGGGGGAAGCATCCCTACAAAAAGAGATGCTTGTCTTCTCGGCGCGGGAGGAGCTGAAGAAATCGGTAATGTCGAAACGCCTTACCACCCGTGATCTGAGAGAGGTGTTTTTCGAAGCCAGAGCATTACTGGAGTCTCCTTATAACCCCGACGGGGAGCTCCGAAGGGTTCTGCATCGGCGTATCTTTGATCGGAGCCGAAACAGCTTGGAACACAATAAGCAAGACCGTTGGCTGGACCAAGGCCTATTACCACTGTTGGCTGTGGCGGCGGCCAAGAAGCAACTAGGAGTCGACAAGCTGCTCGATCTCGATCAGGCAACAGACGCATTGGTTCTGGTTGCCTCCGGAGGAAGATATAAGGCGATGGCACCATGGAGCGAGGGGCATAAAGGCTGGGTCAACTCACCAAATTATGTTTTTCGCTTCTACAAGACAGCGTATGGGTCTATGTCACTGGTCGCCGAAGAAGGTTTCGGTTATGAAGATGCCGAGACACGGATCATGATCGCAGCAAGAGACCGCCTGGAGAGACAGCTGCGTGTCCAGCTGGGCGAAGGCCGTCTCTCCGGTATGGATGATCTATCCAAACTGGCAAGAGAGCAACTCGCTGAAGCCTGTGTGCACGAGATGATGGACAGGCTTCAGAAACAACCGGCAGTCGAAGTCGTGAACATCTTTCGCCCTGACGCCGGTTGCGATAAGGACACGCGTCGATCATGGCAAGAAGTATGGCAAAGCCTGCCGAAAGGACCTGACAGAGAAACTGCTCCGAGCAACGCATTGTTATCTGCCGCCCGGGAGGGGCTGCGAGCCTATCACCGACTCGGCGGTTATGCGTCGGATCCTGGATTTACACCACGCAAGAACAACATGACGACTGCTTTCATATCAGCTTTGAGTGAAACTGAGCTTGTCTGAGCTGCCCTGATCGAGACTGATCTTAGTCCCGACTGCCGGATGACCGAAGCGTGATGCTGCTGATGCGCCGCGTAGAAACAGTTCATAGAAACGAAACTCGCTGCCCTGTCGCCAACCCGACGACCCTGGGGCAAAAGCCAGTTCTCCGGAGCCGACAGCAAAACTGCCGTCGGAGACCACTGCCGGATGATGCGTATCGCCGATCCGCACCAAGACACGCTGGCCGGTCTGTACAGGTGGATTCCGCCAGCTGGTCTTGATATTTCCATAGCCGTCAGTATATAGGATCACTCCTTCGGGAACCTCAGGAACGGTCTCGATCACAGGCCCGATGGCATCATTTTCAACCGAGGCACCGGGTTCGGTGCCGCCAGATTGTTCGATCAGCTCGAACAACGCCTGCGGGAATATATCACGTGAGCGAAACTGACTACCGTGTGCCGGGACGTTGACCTGATTGAGTGAGATGAGGCCGGGACGTATCAGCGAAAATACCTCTCCTGAGTTCGGGCCGATCACCCAGACCCCGTCTTGCGTCTGTCCGGCGGCCAGTTCCTCGCCGGCGTTGGCATGGCGTGGATCGTCATCGTCGAAGCGCGGCGCGACATTATGGTAGACCAGCATCTCCTCGGGTCCGGGATTGAGAGCCAGCTGGGCGACCAGGAAAGAAGCGGCCAACGTGTCGAACGGGGCGACAGAAGTAGTGACGATACGAGCGTCTGGCCAGAAATAATGCAGTCGTTGCTGGACCTCGGCAAAAGCCAGATCTCCGGTTCCATAATCTGCGATCAGCTGGATCAGCATGCACTCAACTCAAGCAGAACATCTACACCGACCGGGACCTTTTCTCATGATGGCCGGATATATTTGCCATGATCAACGCTTACGTTGGCGTTTACGTTGTTTGCGAGCAGCCTTGCTCTTCGAGCGGTTGGCGGATTTGCGGATGTTCCTGGCCCGGGCCTCATCTCCGGTCAGAGGAGCTGTCCGCGCCAGATCAGAAGCCTTCAACGTACGTCCGCTCTCGGCAGCTTCCATCATCGTGCTGAGCATCTTCTCACGATCTGCCTCGGTGCGGTTGCCGAAGACATTGTTGATCTGCTTCATCTGTTCTTTGCTGACCTGCCCGGATAGCGCTTCCTCCAGCATCTCCGGGTTCGCCGCCATCTGCTTGGCCATCTGTCCCTGGGCTGCGGTCTTGACCCGCTTGGACTTGAACAACAAGTTCGTCACCGGCAATAGTAGCGTCGGCTTGTAGCGCAAGGACAGGAAGATGAACAGGCCGATAGCGGCCAAGGCCAGGACGACGGCGAGGATGATATATAGCAGCATATACAGATGATTACCTGATCAGTAGACTATGACCCCGGTATTTCGCCAACATTCTGACGAAAAGTTGCATGGAGAAATGCTGTCGACTCTGATCAATCTCTCTTCCCAAGAAGTTTCTGTCAGGAAAAGAAGATCTCCGTGGAGAACTTTTCAGAAAAGGCTTCGCAGAAAAGGGTAGAAGCGGTAAGCTCACCTTGTGTCGCAGAAGAAATCAGGGAGCAAGGCCAAGCCGGTCAGCGTCGATAAAGACCAGCTGGCAGAAGCGCTGAAGACCGTGGAGCCGTTGACGCAGGCCCGCTCGGAGGAGAAATGGCGTTCATCGGTGATGATCGAGAGTGCTCCGCGCAAGGTCAGGGTCCGGGCGCAGAACGACAATACTGAAGCCACCATCGCATTGAATGCCACCAGTGGTATCCTCAGCAGTGCTGTGCCTCATCGAGCCTTCCGTAAATCCATCGATGCCTTTGCCGAAGGCAAGGTAGAGCTGAGCAGTGACGAAGACAAACTGAAAGCTTCCCGAGGACATCGGACACTCAGTCTGACCCAGGCGGCCGGAGATGAGTTTCCGGAGCCGCTGGACGTCGGAGAACCGCTGGCAGATCAGGCTGCGTTGAAGCTGGCCGGAGATACCTTGGCCGAGGCCCTGGCCCTGACCGGTCGGTGTGCTTCTGTGGATGAGACACGCCCTAGCCTGAACAGCGTCGCGCTCGACAGCTCAGGGGGTAAGTTGGTGATGGTGGCAACCAACTCATATCACCTGACCAAGATCGAGTTGGATGTCAAAAATGATGTTCAACTGAGTGAGCCGTTGCTGGTTCATCTGTCGGCGGCCTTGGCGATGGCCAAGGATCTGAAGAGCCGCAAGGCCGAGCTGGCGGAGTTGCAGCTGTATTCGGATGGAGTGTCCGTCGATTATGACCAGGTCGGTTGGCGCTCTCGCCGTCTGCTCGGGTCCTTTCCTGCCTGGAGGCACCTGCTGCCTGAACAAGGCTTTGAACTACGATTGGATCGGGACGAGCTGACATCATCATTGAAGGCGATCCGCGCTGTCGCCTCGGGAAATGCTCCGGTACGGATAGAACTCGGCAGTGAGGTGATCGTGAAGTACAAGTCGATGGAGATCGGTCAGCTTGAAGAGAGACTACCATCAGCGGTCTGGGATGGCAACCCGATGACGGTCGGTTTCAGTCACCAATACCTGGAAGACCTGCTCCGGGTCGTCCAGGGTGATGAGATCACCGGCATGCTGACCAGCGAGACCCACCCGGCCTACTTTTCTTCTCCTGGACGCGGATACCTGGTGATGCCGGTCAGGAACACCGAGATCATCACCGATATCGATCGGATCGCCGGCGCTGACAGTAAGGGCTGATCCGGCCGGCTCAGGAAGCTTTGTTCCGACGCAGCTCGGCCGCGACCTGTCTGCCCAGCGAGGTACTGTACCAGCCGGCTCCATGTTCATTCTTCCAGTAGAAGGCCAATCTCTCGATGGTAAGATGTTGCAGATGCTGGTAGGTCAGCGCTTCCATGTCGGCTTGGATCAGAAGATCATCATGCACCTGGCGACAGAGCTGTTCGGTGCTCTGACAGCGCTTCGAGCTGAACTGGGTAGCATCCTCGGCAGCCACCAAGGCCAGTAACAGATTCTTCTCGATCTCCGGTAGCTCCGGGATAGGAAACAGATCGGGACGCAGGCGCTCGGCTGCTCCCAGATAAGCATTCACCGGTTTGTGCTCTGCCGGAGCATGGAACTGGATCAGAACACGGATGCCACGCTCGAGGGCTCCAGGGACCGGGATCTCGGTGCTGCAGATCATCGCTACATTATCCCAGCCTAGTGAGCGGGCTGCGGCCGCCGGAAAAGCCGTGTCGAGATCAGGAGTGACGGTGAAAAAGGCACTGACGATCGCTTCCGGGCGCAACTGGTTATCCTTGATCAGCTGTCTGAGCATGTCCTCGGTCTTGTTCAGGATGTCCTCCGCCGAGTTGTCATCAGCCTGAGTGGCTCCGCGTACGGCAAACAGTTTTTCTGCGCTCATGAACAGATCATAGCAGTTTTCTCATCGGCCGGCAAATCAGCTTTTCAGTCGAGAATGTTTATAATAGAACCAACTTTTTCTCTGTGATCGCCTATGATAAGACTATGGCCAGGGGCAGTAACACCGAGACCAAAGTGATCGCAAGCACGCGACATGATAATACCAGAGAGCGGATGCTCGAACTTGCAGAAAGGATCACTTACCATAAAAATCTTTATTACAACGGTGAGGCCGAGATCACCGATGCCGAGTTCGACGGTCTGGAGTTCGAGTTGGAAGGACTGCGTGAGCAGCATCCTGAACTTGCAGATACGGCAGCTCCTTTAGATCAGGTCGGGGCTGTCGTATCGTCTGGGCTTTTCGAGAAAGTGCGTCATGATACGCCGATGCTCAGCCTGGACAAGGTACACACGACAGATGACCTGAAGAAGTTCCTGTCCAAGTTCGACGGTCAGACAATGACGGCCGCATATAAGTATGACGGAGTGTCTCTGTCGCTCCTTTATGAAAAGGGCAAACTTGTCAGGGCCGCCACTCGCGGTGATGGAGCAATCGGTGAGGTGATCACCGATAATGCCAGACGGATACAAGGAGTGCGCAGTCAACTTGACCGGTCGATAGACTGCGAGATCCGTGGTGAGGTGCTGATGCGAAAGAGCGACTGGCAGGCCTATAACAAGAAGAACCCTGACAAGCCTTTTGCCAACCCTCGCAACGCTGTCTCCGGGTCATTACGTCTGAAGCAGGCTGATGATGTCGCCAAGCGACCGATGATCTTCGTCGCCTATGACATCATCGTGAATGATACAGATCTCGAAGGGGAGACCATCCCGGAACAGCTCACAGAGCTAGGCTTCGAGTTGGAAAGTTTGAAGGAGCTTGCTTCCGAGCAGGACGTGCTTGATTTCGCCGCTCAGGCAGAGAAAGATCGTCCGAGCCTGGATTACGACATAGACGGGGCTGTCTTCAAGGTCGCCGACAAGAAGGCGTACGAGGCGGCCGGTCATACTTCCAAATACCCACGCGCCGGGATGGCATACAAGTTCACGGCCGAAGTAGGAGTAAGCAAGATAGAGAGCGTCACCTGGCAGGTCGGCAAATCGGGGATCATCGCCCCGGTGGCCGAGATCTCGCCATTGTTCCTGGCCGGAACCACCATTCGTCGCGCCTCACTGCATAATATGGAGATCATCAAGGATCGTGGTGTCCGTGTCGGTGATCGGATCCAGATCAAGCGCGCCGGTGATGTCATCCCGCATATCATCGGAGTCGAGGACAAACAACAGCGCGATGGTTCCGAGCAGATGATCACGCCACCGAGTACCTGTCCGTCCTGCGGCTCGCCGGCACATGTGGATGGGTCAGGTGTCGTCCGCTGTGACAATACCTTGGCTTGTCCGGCCCAGCAACAACGCCGTCTGATCCACTGGAGCGGGCGTTCTGCCGCTGATGTAGATGCTCTGGGTGAGAGCTGGCTGGAGAAGTTCGCGGCCGCCGGCCTGATCAACAAGGTATCTGACATCTATAAGATCAAGCGTGAAGATATCTATGACGATGAGACTGACCAGGCCAAGTTCGAGGGCATGGGCAAGAAGACTGCCGACAAGCTGATCGATTCCATCGAGACCTCCAAACAGGTCGGTCTGCGTCGGGCGATGATCGGGATGTCGATCCCGTTCGCCTCCGAAGGCACGGCCAAACGCCTCTGCCGAGCCGGCTATCAGAGCATCGAAGAAGTTGCGGCCGCCGGTCCGGAGAAACTGGCCGAGGTAGAGGACATCGGTGAGGTCGTCGCCACCAGTATCGATGATTTCCTGAATACACCGGAGACCAAGGCCGAGATCGCCGAGTTGCGCGCATGCGGGGTCAATCTGGACGTTCTTGACGCCGATCGCCCACCCAAGGCCCCGCCAGGCGGCTCATTGCCATTGGCCGGAAAGACGGTCGTGATCACCGGAACCCTGGATGGGGTCAGCCGTAAGGAGATGGAGGCCCGGGTAGAGGCCGCCGGAGGCAAAGCATCGTCATCGGTATCGGCCAAGACCGATTACGTCATCGCCGGCGACAAGGCCGGGTCGAAGAAGAGCAAGGCCGAGAAACTGGGCGTGGCCGTGTTGGATCAGGCTGCTGCCGAGGCTCTTCTGGCCTGATCATAAGCAGATCAGTCTGGAAGAAGATTTACGCAGCGCAGGCATGCGCATGTCATCGTGAGTGGATGCCAGCTGTCCAACTGCATCCCGGTGAGAAGATCATCTTCCAGGGCCATCCTTCCTGGCGGGCGATAATGGGTTTCTATATCAAGGGGATCATCGCGGCGTTGGTGATCGGCGCGATCATCGATCTGGTCGGGGTCGGGACGGCAAGCGCAGTCCTGATAGGAATCATCCTGATCGGTTTGACTGTCCTCGCCGGCTTCATTCGCCGCTGGGCAACCGTATATACGATCACCAACCGCAGATTGAACATCAAACGGGGCATCATCTCCCGAGACATCCAGGAGACCAGATTGGAGCGGGTGCAAAACGTCAACTACCATCAGAGTGTCTACCAGCGCTTGCTTTATATCGGTGACGTCGAGTTCGATACTGCCGGTAGTGACGAATCCAACTTCTTCTTCTACGGGGTCGCCGAACCCGCCGAGGTAGTGCATCAGGTGGATGTCGCCACCGGCGCAGATGCTGCCGGCCCACAAGGTCTCGGCCAGGCCGCCCCGGCAGCCCGAGAAGACAGTACATCCGATGCCGCTGACGATGCGCCCTCTTTCTCCTGACGGTCAGGCCATACTGAGAACTGCATTATCATCGATGTATGCGCTTGTTCCGGCAAGACAATAAAGAGATCGATAGGACAGCCACGACTGAAGATGCCTTCGGCGAAGGGTGTGATCAGTTCGAGGCGATGCGTGAGCATGCGGAACTTTTAGAAAAAGTTCCATCAAAAGAACAGCATGCTGAAAATGACATCGAGTTTGCTGAGCAGATGATCACCCGGGCGGAGGCGAAGCCGGCAGATGATACGAACCCAGAAGCTGAAAACATGGCTTTTATAGAGGAGACGATAGAAGCAGCAGCGACAGCAGTTGCCAAAGCGAGGATGGTACTCGAACATAATCCGGGGTTGAGAGGCTGAGGCTCTTTCGGATCGATGCTATCGTAGTATCCTACCACCTTGGCTTGTATTGCCAGATAAGTATAGAAGATCGATAGGGTGAGATACTTTATCAAGTGACGGCAAAGACATGCGGTGATGCATCTTAGAAGTTGGAAGGCGTGTTCAGGCAACTTCTTGAAAGGCCCGTTGCATAAGCTGAGGCCATTGGCTTCAGCTCGAAATCTCTGCACCGCAGACGGACATTATTTTCTCAAGTCCGGCCAGCGCTTGAATACAGACGGCTTGGCTTCCATGCCTAGGAATCTGATGGTGCTTTCCGCTCTTTCCGGCTTCTTCCAGATAAAACGATTCCAATCGTTCCATATTTTTTACATCTTCAGCCAGTTCTGGATGCCGTTTGGCAAAAGTCGCAAAGCTCGCCTTCCGCCCAGATGAGGCGTTCTCCACTGTGTAAGTATTGGCTTCGATCACAGCTGCTTTGCTCCAACGGTAGCAGCCTGCAAATATAGAGGAGTAGTCATGATCAGCTATATCAGGAAGACTTTCAACCAGTGCATCATATTGGCTTTTTACCGTTTCTGCCTCTTTCTCCAGCACTGCCCTCATATGAGATCTGGCCTCTGCAGATGGCAGTTCCAGGCTACTGAAAGCTTGCTTCAATCTCTGATCCGGGTCATAAATCAAATCATGGTCGGTTGAGATGGCCTTGTAGAAACTCCATCTAACTCCCGGAGCTTTCTCCAATGAGTGCCAGGTTGTCTGCGTAATCTCTATACTGGGGAAATCTTTCAATCTTTTTACCTTATATGGAGGCTTATCAGGCCACACAACCAACAAATCCAAGTCACTACCGGCATTCATATCTCCTCGGGCTGTAGACCCGAACACGACTACGGCCGCAGCTCCGCGATCAACCAAGAACTCAGCGGCTTGATAAGCCTGAGATATTCTTTCACCTTTGAGGATCTGTTGATACTCTTGAGCAAGCCCAGACCCGTCTGAATCTGATCCCCACATCATCATAAGAGCGGTATCTTCTGTCTCTATGACAGATTTTGTCTTTGTGCGGGGCGAAAATGTCTCGACGGTATGATCGCCTCCTTGGCCTCTACCCATGCGATAATGATAGATCTGAGGGTCTGCTCCATAAACGATTTGTCATCTCGGATACAGTCGGAAAGTCCATCCCGGAGTGGCCATCAGTGACTAATCCGACTGAGCAAGCAAGTTGATGAGAGCAGTTATCATACGCGTTTTGCTTTGTGTTTCTCAAGTTTCTTCTTCCATATTTGCACAGCATAAGGCTTTTCTCTGACCCATGGGAACTGAATACTTTTCGGCCAGGCAAAGAGGTAAAGCGTCAAATAAAAAAAGATGAAGCTGACAAAAGTGAATCCGCCATATATTTTTAGCCATAAAGGCATTGAATCTGATGAGAAACTCCAAAACCCGTATATTGTAAACATAATGCTCATAGACAGGGAGATAGGGAGTCCCCGTACATAAGCCCACCATCCAGCTTCTCCCCATGGCCATGAAGCCGGAACTTTATCAAAAAGATGAATTTCATGTCTCCATTCTTTCGGTAATAAATGGACGCTGCATAGCGAAGCAACTAAGAACATGATCCCTGCGATAAGCATCATAATCAGCAATTATTCTTTGCGCAGATCAAAGGGACAAACTTTTGCTAAAGCCTTTTACCAGCGATAAGTTGGATACAGATGCTTGCCTGGTAAAATGCTCGGAGACCGAATCCAGCCGGTATAGCTGAACTTTGGAGAAATTGTCTGGTGAGCCTTTAGCTGTCGCTAAAACGTTAGTGCTTATCTTTTCGGCGTTTCTCAAGCTTCTTTTTCCAGAGATCGGCAGCACAGGGCTTTTCTCTGACCCAAGGAAACTGGATGACCTTTGGCCAGGCAAAGAGGTAGAGCGTCAAAGAGAAAAAGATGAATGTTGCTAGTATCGAAATGCCTGCTATCGTAAGCCATGCTGGCACTGCATCATTTATTCCTTTCCATAAGAAAAATATGGCTACGTAAGCCATAAATATATTTGATATAGGAAAAGATCTTACAAAACACCACCAAGCGGCATCGCCCCAAAGCCAGTTCTTGGGTTTAGCATCATACATTTTAATTTCATGGTGCCAGTATTTGGGCAAACTCATAATGCCAAATATGACTCCGATAGCTATTATTATTCCGACAGCAAGCACAATTTATATTTATCACTGGTCATATACGTTTTGCTTTGCGTTTCTCAAGTTTCTTTTTCCATATTTGCACAGCGTAAGGTTTATCTCTGACCCAAGGAAACTGAATGATCTTCGGCCAGGAGAATAAATATAATGTCAAGGCGAAAAAGACATAAAGCCCTAAAGTGATAGCGCCGTAAATCTTGAACCATAGCGGTAAGCGCTCAGAAAAATAGCTCCAAAAACCATAAGCAGCGAAAAAGGCTCCTCCAAAGCAAGAGGCTGGCATTGCTCTCACGAATCCCCACCATGCAGCTTCTCCCCAAGGCCAAGACGTTGGCACTTTATCATAAAAATGAGTTTCATGTCTCCAATCTTTAGGTAGCAACCAAATTCCTACTATAGTTCCACCTAAAAATAATACTCCGCCAGCAAGCATCATTCAAAAATGATGCTGCGTGCAGATCAGGGAGCCAAGCTTTTAGCAAAATCTGCTCCGAAGAAACCACCGGCAGCTCCAAAAACAGGCACTGTAATAAAACAAGAAGCTGAGCCTAAGCCGTCTGAAAGCAATGCTACGCCAGCACACGCTCTAGCGCCAACTCCGACACCTATAGCACCTCCAGCCAATCCTCCTCCAGCTGAAGCTCCTGCCTTCAAAAGATTATGATCTTCTTCGTATGTATCATAGAAGTCAAGGAGAGCGGTCGCATATGGGGCTGCTCTGGCGATCGGACCCAATACTCGTGCCAGTCGGCCGGCATCAGGAAGTAATCTGGCCGCTTCTGAACTACCGCCACGCAAAGCCTGGCTCAATAACGTTGCTCGTCTGGCGGCGCCTTCGGAGAAACCTCCTCCGAACTCCAGCAGTATCGCCAACGCCTGGACGCTGGTCTTGTTGGCCTCCGCATTCAGATAGTAGCAACCCTCAGGAACCTCTTGGTAGATGCAGACGGCATCATGAGACCCTGCTGTGTAGGTGATCAGAGTATTCCCGTAGGAGACACTTTGTGCAGGAAGATAAGGCCCTTCGCCTGAAGGCTGATACGGCATCCCCGAGAACGGTGGATCCTGACTTGCCGCCCCGTTCCAATACGGATCAGCATATAGGCCGCTTATATCTTGCTCGGCATAAGGAGCATTCATTCCATAGCTATAAGGATCGAGTGTCTGAGGTGTCTCTGGATCGGTGCCGACCATCGGATCTTGGCCGGTGAATCTCCCTCGCGCCGGATCGTAGGCTCGAGCATTGAACTGGTCCAATCCGGCGGCTCCCAGTTGCAGACGATCAAGATAGGCATACGGCTGCTCGTCGCTGCCAGGCTCGGCACCGCCGCTATCGAGCACATTTCCGAAAGCCCCATAAGTGGCCGAGGCGATGGCATCGCCGGTGCCGGTATCGACGACACCGGATGGTGACCCGAAAGGATCATCGTGATATGCGATCGGTGCTATCACGGCAAGATTACCCGATGATCCGGAAGCCTGGTAAGAGCGGGTCAGCAGTTGTCCACCCGGTGCTCGTAGGTTGAAAGCACTCGGAGCGCTCACACCGGCCGTGTCTGTTTCCAGGATCGGACCAGAAGCAGCTCCGGAGAGCAGCGGATCATACTCGAGATCTTTGATATCAGGGCTTGCCGCCGGGCCGGTCGCTATTGATGCCAGTTGCCCGTTACCATCATAGGTGTAGGCCTGGTCTTTGGCTGTCCCCGGAAGATTGGCATGCTTCAGCTGCTCTTGGGGTGTGTAGGTATAGGTGACATTGTCCCCTCCTGGAGTAGTACTCGTCAGCATATTACCGGTTTCATCATAGTTATAATAAGAACTGACCCAGTTCGTGGTTTCAGATTCGAGGCTCTCATCGTAGTTGTAGGTATCAGTCGTCACCGTGCCATTGTCGGTCGAGGTCAGCCTATTGCCGGCGGGATCATAAGTATAGCTGAGGTCTTGATTGCCGATGCTCAACCCGCTCCAGTCTTCTGAAGTCAGGCGATTCAGGTTGTCGTAGGTGGAGGATCCTGAGATACCGGTACCACTGTCAGAATAGTTGAGCAGATTACCTGCTTTGTCGTAAGTCAGGGAAGCATCAGAGCTCAGGCCCATACTTCCTGGACTGCTGTTTTCAAGCTCGGATATACGCCCGAGTGGATCATAATCATAGTCGCTGGTCCCGCCATCGTCAGGATAGCTTATCTGCGCCAGGCTCCCGTTGCCGCCGCTGCCGATATTATAGTCCAAACTGGTGACGTTGCCATTTTGATCGGTCACGCTATCCAGCCGTCCTGCATCATCGTAGCTATAATCGGCAGACAGTCCCAGCGGATAATCCACTGTGGCCAGTTGATTGTCCGGATAATAGGAGTAATCGATGGTGTTGGATGTGATCACCGATGTCGGCTGGGTTGCCGAGATCATCCGATCGCGTTGATCATAAGTGTAGCTGCTGGTCCCTACGGCATCGGTCATGGTCGTCAGATTTCCGTCTGCATCATATCCTCTGCTTATATCTGGATTGGTGCCTGGCAGATTTGTATTGGTCAGCTGCCCCAATGCGTCATAGGTATAGGTGATCTGGGTTCCATCGGGATCGATGCTTTTGGTCACGTTGCCGTTCTTGTCATAGTTCCAGGTCCAATGTACATGATCATCACTTTGCTGGGCATTCATCCTGGAGTTGAGCAATCCGATTGCATTGTAGCCATAAGTCGTCGTGTTTCCATCAGGATCAGTACTGGTCAGAAGGGAGCCTTCGAGATTGTAGGTATATGATGACGTTATCGGAGTGCTGCCATCATGCTGAGTGACCTGTTCCAATCTTCCTAGACCGTCATAAGCATAAGTGGTGACTTCATTCAGATGCGTGCCCGAACCAGGATCGACGATCTTCGAGGTCATGGTTCCGTCGGGCGCGTAGACGTAATCAGTCTCTGTCTGGTCGCTCGTGCCGGCTCCGGACACGACAGCCACAGGAAGCTGCTCGTGGTCATAGCTGTATTCGGTCGTGTTGCCGGATCCATCGACGGACGAGATGACATTGCCGAAGCTGTCGTAGTCATAGGTGGTCAGGACACCATCGGGATCGGTGCTGGTCAGTAGTTGATTGTCAGGTGAATACGTGTACGTGGTCGTATGGCCATTTTCATCGGTTTCTCCGATCAGATTATTGCGCTGATCATAATCATAGGAGAGCGTATCTTCAGGACCTGTCCCATCATCGGAAGGCTCGGTGATCGTGTCGATCTGATCATCAGGTGTGTAGGATGTATTACTTGTATATGCACCTGGAAGGCCAGAGGCGACACCCAGCGGTTCTTGCTCGCTCAGCGGCCGACCGGCATAGTCTGAGGTATAGAGCCAGGTCGGCCGGCCAGGCTCATCAACCGCTGTGACTGAAGCAAGATTGCCGGCGGCATCGTAGGTATAATCGGTCTCGTGTCCGAGCGCATCAGTCATCTCAGATGGTAGGTCATATGGATTGTTCAAAGGATCATAGGTATAGAGAACACTGGAGTTGTTGGGCTGGTCTATCTCTGTGAGGGCTCCTGTGCCAGGATCGTAGATGTAGTCCGTCTCTTCGCCGCGCGGATCGGTCGCCGAGGTCACCTGCCCATAGGTGTTGTAGGTGAAGTCAGTTTCCGGATTATCGGTATCGGATGTATGGACCTTTGGCAAGATGATCGCGGTGCGATCACCCTGAGCATCATACTGATAGGAAGTGGTATGGTCACCGGGATCGGTATAGCTTGCGACTTGTCCGTCCGGGGTATAGGTATAGCTTTTGACATCGCCATCAGGATCGGTGACTTTGACCAGACTACCGGTGATGTCGTAGGTCAATAGGGTCTCTTGCCCGTCGGCATCTGTGATCGTTGTCTGTTCACTGGCCGGATCATAAGAATAATACGTATTCTGGTAGTTGGCAGATACAGCTCCATCATCAGTCTCTACGGCGACAGCTCTGCCGCTGTCATCGTAGGTATAAGAAGTCTGAGCACCAGGATCAGAGGTATCTCCTGGCGTGGTCATCGTCTGGATTTGTCCGGATGGGTCGTATGTATATGTGGTCTGATCACCGGCTGCGTCCGTGTAAGAACTCAAATGACCAGCATCGTAGCCATAGGTGATATCGCGTGGGGTCGCCGGTGTGGATCCGGGAAAGCTTATCGCAGTTATGTGGTCTGCATCAGCGCCGGTCCCATAACTGATCGTATATGCTCGCCCGGCGCTGTCGATGATCTGGGTCAGCTTGCCGGACGAATAATTCAATACGGTGGCATTACCAGCCCTGTCAGTTATACTCGCCAATCGGCCATCGGTGTCGAAATGCCAGACTGTTCCATTTCGACGAGTCAGGTCATATGACCCGTCTCCATTTTTGACCAGAGTATCGAAATCATCATAGGGTGATGAGTAGCTGCTTGTTCCCGGGTCATGGTCAAATGTCGCAGTGTGTCCATCGACATCGGTGAAGACGACATTGCCGCTGCTCGTGTCCTCGGTCAGATAAGCATTATAAGGATCTGTCCAACCTATACCGAGAGGCCCATCTACGGTGCTTTGTGAGTTATAAGATCTGATCCAGCTGACAGATGATCCTGGAGCTTTGACCATGAAGTCGGTATTACTCAGATAGACATTCCCGGTGAGCGGATTTACAGGATCACCTGTCTGGGGATTCCTGTCTGTGCCCGGGCCGAATTGAGAGCTGTCGCCTGGGGTGTTCGGAGCAGGATATCCGCTGAACTGTATGACTTGATCAGGATCGTAATTGGAAACTCCTATATCAAAGTTTCCGCTGCTGCTCTGAACAGCGGGTGATTCCAGACCGCAATCATCAACTGAGGCTGCAGTCGTTCCATCGACACCGAAACTGTTGAATGGGTAGCCTTGGGAATCCAATAACGTCAAACTCAAAGTATCGTAGTTGTTGTTGCATGATGCAGCCATGACATACCCATTGGCAAATGACTGAAGTCGCATGTTGTTTCCGTCGTTTATCGAACTTGACCCGAAACCGCCATAGTATCCATCAAGTGCTCCACCTGGCAGATAATGTACGACCTTTCTTGGCCCTCCGGCATCAGGTCGTGGCGCATAGAATACATCACCGTCAGGCCCGAAAGCGACAGCAGAATCATTATCGATATAGGCCAGATGGATCACGCCATCCCCGGCATGATAGCTGGTGACCAGATCCCCGTTGCTGTCGACCTCTTCCAGCTCTTGGTCTTCTGCTCCAGACGCACAATTCTGGAAAAGAACGCGTGTATTCGCGTCTTTGTCGAGACCTGCGTCAGTTGGTATCTCGCAATGTGTAGATGTCAAGCTTACGAACTTATGTCCGGAACTACCGAACCCGCTGTCGGCGATCCCATCTGTTGCCCCGTAGCGCAGCAGTTCCAGTCCGGAAGTACTGCCTGGGAAATAATCCAACGCAACCTGGAGGTCAGAGGTGCCCGGCCCTGCTGATGTGTTCACGAAACCAAGGCCTACTATATGTTGGTATCCAGAATCTGAGAGTGTGATCGCGGAACCTCCATTGAAGGTGCTCAACAGAGTTCCGTCTGGAGCCAACGCATATATCTTCAAGATTGCTTCTGGGCCGGAAGAATCGCCTATCAAGTTGGCGATGTAGATATCTCCGGTCGATGGATCCACTGCTATCTTGCTGATTCCTGAAGTAATATAAAATCCACTGATCGTGCCCGTATCGAGAATGAGCTTACCATCACCGCTGAAGTCGGTATCCAGCTGACCGGATGAAGTCAACTTACTCACCTGAAAAGTCTCGGTAGAACCGCCTTCATAATTATCGTCCACGACGACGATGCCACCATCAGGTGTAGGCGCGATCTGCTCCAGGGTCTTGGAGGAAGAGGAATAAGTTGCATATCCATTCGATCCGAAGTTCGTATCCAGGTCTCCTGGCGCAGCAGCGGCAGATGAGCAAAGGATGAAGAAGCACAGGAAAAGAAAAAGACAGATGCCGATCTGCTTGACCAGAGATACGGAAGGCACCAAGGAGGTTTTGTCAACAGGCGAAGGAATCATCTCATTTAGTTGATCTTTATCAACCAGATGAGACTATGTTGGTCGGTAGATCACGCACGGCTGTTATCGGGTGCCGCTGAAAATCCTTTTCCGGGATGCCTCCTGATTCTCTGACCAGATCACTATCTTCGCCGATCCGAGCTGAGCATGGATCGATGAGTTCCTCTGGCGACGCGTCTTGTTCTCAGTCTCTTCTGATCTATGATCCGGTTTGCCTTATCATCCAAAGATGAAGTTCTTTCGATCACGTGATACTGATGGCGAGCCGGCGGTAGACGCAGCGGCAGAGGAGGATCCATTCGCAAAAGTGAGAACCCAGCTCGAAGAGCTGCGCGAGGCCAGCGAAGCCAAACTGACCTTGGCGAATGAACTGACCATCCGAGCTGAGGCCCATCTGATCGATGGTGGTAGCCTTGAAGACAAATGTATCCGCGATGCCGGTGAAGCAACCGCCGCCGCTGCATCATCTGTGGCAGCATTGAAGATGTTGATCGAGAATGCCGGGACCATGGCTCAGGGGCCGCCGATGACTTTCGGATGAGGCCGCCGTCCCTCTCCCAGGTTTCCTCATCTGAACCACCTATGTTATCTGCATGAAGACCGCAGCTCTGATCACTCACACTCATCCGCATATGGTCGCTGAGGCGGTGAAGACCGCCGGTGAGATCGCAGATGAACAGGGTTGGCATCTGTACTCTGATTCCGAAGCCGTCGAGCCGACGATGGTCGGTATCTCCGTGACAGATGAGCTGCCTGCGGATCCGGACCTGTGTCTGGTTCTCGGCGGTGACGGAACCATCCTCTATGCTTTACGCAGCTATGTCGGAAGCCAGGTCCCGGTCTTCGGCATCAACCATGGTACCGTCGGTTTTCTCAGCGCTTTCGAGCGCGACCAGCTGCGGCAGGGCCTGATGGTCGCTTTCTCCGAAGGCTACGAGACGATTTCGCTGCCTGGACTGGAAATCAGTGGCCCGGACGCCGCAGACGGCAAGGTGGCTTTCAACGATCTGTCCTTGATTCGCCGCCCGCATGGACGGATGGCCGAGCTGAGCTACAGTATCGGAACCGAGAATATCGGAGATGTCCGTTGCGACGGCCTGGTCGTGTCCACATCCACGGGATCGACCGGATATAACCTGGCCAATGGCGGCCCGATCCTGGCCTGGGGTGTCCAGGGCTATGTAGTCAGTTATATCTCACCGCATATCTTGACCTCGCGTCCGTTGGTCGTCGGCCCAGAGGAGACGTTGATGATCGCCAATGCCGCAGGCAGAGAGCCAGTCGAACTGGAGATCGACGGTCAGCCTTCAGGCGAGTTGTCTTCCGGACGATCATTGCGCCTACAGCTGCTTGCCGATACCGGCCGCCTGGCCCAGGTGCCAGGCCACAGCTTCTATCAACGGATCAGCGACAAGTTCGGCCATCTGGCCCACTGAAACAAGCTGTATAACGGCCTCAGCGGCCATCTGAAGCGCTTTCGGAGGCATGCATGTGCTCGGCAACCTGTAAGCTCGGAAAACAGCGCTGAGGACTGGATCTTCATGGCAGGAGAACAGAAAGTTTTTCGGCTATTTGCGACAAAAAGCCCGGTGCGGATCTTGAATATGCTGTATGGTTGATTTATAGTCCATTTGACTATAAATCGAAATCAGAAGCAATCAAATGAACACCCGAGATAAGAAAGAACCCGGCAGATGACCTTGATGACACGACAGATGGATGATCAGCTGGTCTTGAGCGAGCAGCTGCATGGGCATGTCGGTGATTATGATCTTGGCCGCCTGATCAGCAGACAAGTGCATGGAGACATCCATAAGGCCTATGATGCCGAGAATGAATACCTGCTCAAGCTGGCTCGGGAGCCGGGAGCCAACCCGAAGGTCAATGATGAGGCCCGGATCCTGGAAAGCCTGGTCAGTGATCCGAAAGTTCGTGAACAATCCCAGGCCTATTTCCCGCAGCTGCTGGATCGGGTCAGTTTCTCACCGGTGAAGCAGCCGGAGCAGAGCGCGGCCACGGACATCCTCTATGGTGATTTCAGCCGCAACCATGATCCTGATGCCGAGGAGATCGTGCAAGCTGGTTATCTGTTTGCTGCGGTCCCCGGACTGGTCTCACTGCGCCAGGTCAAGGAAGCTTTTCCTGATGGTCTGGATCCGAAAGACATGGTCTGGATCTATCGCCGACTACTGATGGCGCTCGGGTTCGTATCCGCCGCAGGCCTGTCTCATGGGGCGGTGTTCCCGGAGAACATCTTCATCCAGCCCGAGATGCACGGGGTCGTTCTCGGCGGCTGGGACCTGGCCGCCAAGACAGGCGAGGAGTTTCACTATCCGACGGCCTACGCTGATCAGGAACATAAAGATTTTCTCCCTATGGAGGCCGGTCCATTGAGCGCTGATCCGAAACTGGATATCTACATGGCCACGATGAGCATGCGCTGGATCACGGACCCGGACAAGACCCCGAAGAAGCTATGGGCCTTCTTCAGAGGCTGCCTGGCCCTGAGCGAGCAGCACCGGCCTGACGATGCCTGGGAGTTGAAGGACGAGCTTGATGTCCTGCTGGAGAATCTTTGGGGCAGGCGCCGGTTCCGGCCGTTCGTCATGCCGGATGTCGCTGACGAAGATGACTTGCAGTTGCAATCTGAAGAGCTTCCAGAAGAAAGCTCGATCAAACCAAAAACAGAAAAGGAGAACTAAGATGGGTGGAGGCATGTGGAGTACGTCAACATACGCGGCACGAGCCGCAACCAAGAAGGCAGCAGGTCAAACTGCTTTCCATTATTCGGATACGGCGCTGAGGACGGTCCCTCGGGATCAGCTCAAGGCGCACGATCTACTGGACCCGAAGTCGGTGAACAAGGCCGGGGCACACGATGGACAGAACATCCGTGAGGCCTACGATAACTCGGAGCATCCGGAATCACTGGCGATCGCCGTGCTTTTCGACGTCACCGGGTCGATGGGGAGGATCCCGCAGGTCCTGCAACAGAAGCTGCCGGATCTGCATGGTCTGCTGATGCGAAAGAGCTACGTCACCGATCCTCAGATCCTGTTCGGGGCGATCGGTGACGCCAATACCGACCGGGTGCCACTGCAGATCGGTCAGTTCGAGGCCGACAACAGGATGGACGAGCAGCTGGAGAACATCCTGCTCGAGGGCGGTGGCGGTGGCCAGGTTCATGAGTCCTATGAGTTGGGGCTGTATTACATGGCTCGTCATACCGATCTCGACTGCCTGAATAAGCGCGGTAAGAAAGGCTACCTGTTCCTGATGGGGGACGAGATGCCTTACGGCACGGTCTCGCGGGAGCAGGTCAAGAAACATATCGGTGATGATCTGGCAGAGGATATTCCCGTGTCCGACATCGTCGCCGAGCTGGAAGAGAAGTTCGAGGTCTTCTTCCTGTTCGTCTCGCAAGGGGCCTATGAGGCTTCTCGGATCATGCCTGCCTGGCAGGAGTTGCTCGGCGAGCGGGTGCTGATCCTGGATGATGCAGATGCTGTCTGCGAGACCATCGCCCTGACCTTGGGGCTGCTGGAGGGGATCACCGACCTCGAGAACGGAGTCGGTGACCTGACTGATATCTCGAACGATGCCAAAGCAGCAGCGGCCGCAGGTAAGGCCCTGTCCGGGATCGGAAAATAGAGAGGAGATGGTGGGGAGCCGTAGAGAGCGGCTCCCCACGGGCAGATGAAAGCATTCGTGGTCACCGATCTGGGTTATGGGGACGCCGGTAAGGGAACGGTGGTCGATGCCCTGGTTCGTAAGCATGACGCCGAGCTGGTCGTCCGCCACAATGGTGGTGCCCAGGCAGCCCATAATGTGGTCATCCGAGGAACCAGGATCACCCGAGGTGACCAGGGTGACGATCATCATACTTTTGCCCAGTTCGGCTCCGGCAGTCTGATAGACGGGGTCAGGACCTATCTGGGTCCGAAGGTACTGGTCAATCCTCTGAACATGATCACCGAGGCTGAGCATCTACGCGAGCTGGGTGCAGAGGATATCCTAGGCAGGACCTACATCGACGCCCGGGCGGTGATCACCACCCCATTCCATATCGCCGGCAATCAGATCAGGGAGATACTCCGGGCCGGCGGTCGCCACGGCAGCTGCGGCCTTGGCATCGGTGAGACGATGATCGATCAACTGCAAGGACTGGCCTTGCGAGCAGGAGACCTGTCCGATCCTGCGCTTATGGCGGAGAAGCTGGGATTGATTCGTGAGCATAAGCTCCAGGAAATGCAATCATTGCTGGATCAGTTGCCGGCGGCGGCGTGGACGGTAGCCGAGCCTTTGTTCTCCAATAGGAGCGTCTCTGAACTGGCCGAGACATATGCCGAGTTCCAAGGTCTGATAAATATCGTCTCCGGCTATGATCTCACCGCTCATCAGACCATCGTCTTCGAGGGTGCCCAGGGAGTGTTGCTGGATGAGGATCATGGCTTTCATCCTTATACCACCTGGTCACACACGACCACCGCCAACGCCGACCAGCTGCTGGATGGTTATCCGGGACAAGTGGAACGGATCGGGCTGCTGCGCAGCTACATGACCCGGCATGGTGCCGGCCCGTTCGTCACCGAGGACCCCGAGCTGGGCAGGCTGTTGCCGGAGGCTCATAACGGCTATGGCCGATGGCAGCAGCACTGGCGCGTCGGGCATCCCGATCTGGTCGCCTTGCGCTATGCCTTACAGGTCGCCGGTGATATAGATCAGTTGGCGATCACCTGTCTGGACCTGACCGATGGACTTGACCTCGGTCTCTGCACCGACTACATGAAGGATGGAGCAACCTATGATCTCCTCCCTCTGCCTGAAGTAGATCTTGACAGGCAACAGCTGATCACCGAGACGCTGCTGGAGTGCTCACCTGTCTATGCGCCGGTCAGCGGTGAGCAGATCCCGGAGATCATGGAACGAGAGACGGGGTTACCGGTCACGCTCAGGTCCTGGGGGCCGACCGCCGACGACAAGGAGTTCAGCTGACAGAACCACGAACACGGTTTCGGCGCATCAGTGGTTCAGCTCGGCGATCCTTCGATCGAGGACGTCGGTGATGTGCACCGGCGCGTAATCGGTATGCTCGACGGAAAGGTTGATCAGTCTGGGATCACCGCTCTCCCTCTGATGGATATGCCCGTGTACGTTCAGGCTTCGTGGTGATTTCAGCAGCACATGCTCGGTATCAGGGCGATGGGTGAAGAAGATCTTGTACCCGGCGTAATCCAGGGCGAAGGACTTGCGGACGAAGGTGAAGCCGAGTTGCTCGTAGAAGCGACGATTGCGGCGATCGTGGTTGCCTTTCAGCAAGTACTTCTCTCCGGGCATGTCGGCAAGCAGCTCGGCGACCACCTCGGTCTTGCCCAGGGCAAGATCACCGAGATGCAGTACCCGATCGGTCGGTTTGATACTATGTCGCCAGTTGTCGAGCATCAGCTGCTGGTGATCGTCGGGACGTTCGCCATACTCGCCGATGTTGGCGTGCTCGAAATGGGTATCGGAGATGACCCAGAAAGGAAAATCCAGGGCGGGGAAACCATGCTTGACCGGGACCTGCCCGAGCGGGAACGAAGCAGGCATGTCCTTGTCACGTTGGTAAGGCTCACGGGCCTGGGTTCGGCGCCGTTTGTGATCGTAAGTCTTTGCTTTCATATTGGCAGAGAATAGCATAGATGCCGCTGGTCGTCAACGATGATCACTCAACATATTTTGAGTGATTCTCGGACCAACCTGGTACCTCGGTTAGCCACGCTCTCATTGCGGCCCTCATGAATAGATTTTTACGCGCAAGCGGCCACGAAATGAGGTCCTTAGGGTGTCTGCGACCGTCGGCTGCTAACAGAATACAAATCTGAGATTCGCATGGAAATCCAAGATTTTCCCGAAAAACTCCTACCATTGAGGTATGTATCAGCAGTCATCGACAAGTCCGTCTGATCTGCCAGGGCTTACCGTTGCCGGAGCCGGAATGGTCGGGGACAGGCGCTACCAGGATATGCGCCTGCAGCTTCCCAGCGGTATCTTGGCTTATCGCCATTGGCCAGGACGCGGACGGCCGCTGGTGTTGCTGCACGGTCTGCTTGATTCGTCTGAGGGCTGGGATCTCCTGGCCTCGGAGCTCAATCGTCCGATCTACGCTTTCGACCTTCCTGGCTTCGGATCTTCGGAGCTGCCTGCACATGCTCAGCTCTCCAGCTATGCGCATGTGATCTCCCAGGCGATCAGAAAGCTTGATCTGAATGACTTCATCCTCGTCGGCCATTCGCTCGGCGGCGGGGTCGCTACCATCGTCGCCGGCAACAACGCCGAGCGGGTCCATCAGTTGGTGCTGTTGGCTCCGGTCGGTTTCGGATCGCTGCCGATGGCTGAGGCGATAGCAGCCCCACTGGTCTCTCAGCTGACCTCGGTGGTATTACCGTTGGCGATGAAGAACACCTTGGTCTTCAATACTTTCTATTCCAACATGGTCTCGCACCATCGCCCGCCACGACCGGAGCTGCGCGAGCGCCTTGGTGAAGGTCGGCCTAACTCCAGTGCCGGGGCCGGGCGGGCGGTCAGGGCACTGAGCCGCTGCTCGCGTAAGCAGCTCTGTCGGCAACGGAATGCCTATCGAGGGCCGGTGACCGTGCTCTGGGGAGAGAAGGACATCCTGGTCTCTCCGAGACATTCCGAGGGCCTTCTGAAAGCATTCCCGCAGGCCAAGATCACTTCCTGGGCCGACATCGGCCATCATCCACAGCATGAGGCCCCGGAAGCGATGCGCCAGTTCATCGAAGCCGTTGCTTGCGGCAAGTCGGTGAGTGACATCATCCCCGAGCAGCGCCAGACTGCCCGCTGAAACTATCGGCCGGTGCCGGGATCAGAAAGAACGGTCTGTTCTTCGGTCTTGTCACGCGGCTCGGCCAGCAGGCACAATCCAGATGTCCGCGCGATCGTCTCACCGACGGATGCCGGCTGTTTGAGGACATGGACCGCGTAGTAGATGCATCCTTTGCGATATAGCCAGGCAGCAGCCCAGGCCAACGGGAACAAAGCCAGGAACCTGAGGATGTCGAAGATGGTCGCCACCAGATGAACATACACCTCACTGCGGTGACGCAGCGGATATCTGGCTTCAATCCGACTGTCGGGCACCGCTCAACGCAGAATAGCTGGTCTTGTGTTTGCGCTCTTCACGGGCGACGGTCATCTGCGCGATCGCCAGCATGTCTGACGGTGTCTCCGAGCCGTGGCCTGCGGGAACGTTACCGCCATTCTGGGCGGCCAGCTGCTGATCATTCTGCTCGAAGGCAGTCAGGATCTGATCATGCCAGACGGAGCGGCCGCTCTTCTCGAAGCACTTGAAGCCTTGGAGCTGGCTGCCTTTACGCTTGGCATCGCCAGGGATCTGCAGTTGATCCAGACTGATCGGCTGTGGCAGTCGTTGGACGTTGGCGAAGTGCATCACCGAGACCTCCTTGGCGTGATTGCAATGGCCCCAGAACTCCGCCTCGGTATAGCCGAAGCTCGGGTCCTCTTTGACCTGTTCCCAGACCTCATCCGGGGTGCCGATGGTCACGGAGTCTATGTCGGCGTAACCGACGATGCTCTTGGCCGGTGCCTTGGCGTAGATGGCCACTCGTGATCCCTTGCCGAGGCGCTTGGCATTGCCTCGGGTCTTGCGGAACTCATAAGCAGTATCACCACGCAGGATGTGTTCGGCCCAGTGCGCGTCAAGAGGCATCACCGCCGGATCAGGGAACTGGTCACGCTGCTCACGGGTACGCGGCGGGTAGCTCTGCTCCATGACCGGGGAGGCAGGAAAACTCATCTTCGGGCCGGAGGCCGCCAGGGCCTGTTGGGCCAAGGCCTCGGCGCGGGCGGCCATTTCCTCGGTCTCACGTTGCTTATCCTGAAGCTGCTGATGTTCATCCGCCAGATCCTGATGATCTTGATGCAAGGCCTGATACTGGGAGCCGAGACGCTCATTATCCCTGCGAGAGGCATCAAGCGCGGCTTCAGCTGCCTGGGCGCGCTCGCGTTCGGCTTTGAGAGCCGCCAGGAGTGCCTCTTGCCGGTCTGTCTCCTCGCTCATGAACCTCAGGAACTCCTGCTCCATCTGTCCCATCCGGGCACGTAGCGCAGAAATCTCCTGGTTGGCGTCGGCAAGCATCGGCTCAAGTTGTTCATGTGCCTGCGTACCCGCCTGTTCCTCGGCGATGGTCTCCTCAGGTGACAAGCCTTGTTGCTTCTGTTCTTTTGCTCTCTCCATCAGACGCGGGGCAACCATTCCCAAGGCGACCCCGAAACCGACCAACGGACCGGCCAGAGCAGCGACGGGCGCTGCCAACAAGGTGCCGTACAGGGCGATGCGTGCCCGTTTGCTCATGCCGAACTTCTGCGCCAGATACGGTCCGATAGATCTGACCTTATGAACTGCCTTGGCCGAGCCGGTTATCGCTCCATAGGTCAACGCGGCCCCACGCTGATGCGGAGTCATGCTGAGCACACCATGAGATTGTCCACGACCCATGCTCTCATTATCCATCATCATCCGCCAGGCTGCCGGGATCTCTTCTACGTCGAAAAGACGGCCTTGATGTAGATACCTGATCCAAGCTGGAGATATGCAGGCCGGCGATGCACAACAATCGATCAAGGAGATCGCGGCATTACTCGTATCAACCAGTGATACCTATCTCCGTATCAGGCAACTGTTGGACGATCCGGGGCGCTTCGATCAGGCCAGGCGGGAAGCGTTGAGTTTGTCGATGATGTCTTCGCAGCTGCTGACGACGGCACTGGAGAACATGCACCAGTTGCGTTCGCAGACCGAACGCCAGTATCATCCGCCGCTGATGGCATTGTTGATACTCGGTGCGCTAGGATCCTCCTGTACCTTGATCGCTGCCGCCGGCAACGCACAGAAGCTGAATGACGTCACCTTGTTGTCGGCACGCTACCTTCAGGCGGTGCTGGAACTGCCGGAAGTCGATGGCTGGCTGAAAGTGTGCCTACAGAAGTGATCACTGGATGAAGAGGCCTGGCCTGCGCTGTGCCGGCGGCATCGTTGCTCCATGGCATCTCCATACCTGACGATAGCAGGGCCGATCGGGGTCGGCAAAAGCACCTTGGCTGCGGCCTTGGCCAAGCATCGAGGCTATGCCTGCTTTCTCGAATCCGCAGGAGAGAAGAACCCTTTCCTGGCCGGATACTATCAGCAGCCGAAGAAATACGCTTTCAGATCGCAATGTTTCTTCATCGCCGAAGCATTGCGCCAGACACAGGAGATCGCTCAGTTGAATGGCGGAGCGATCCAGGACCGTTCGCTTGCCGAACATATGAGTATCTTCATCGCCGGGGCCACCGATCGAGGTGAGATCAGTGCCGATGAGCATCAACTGCTGACTGATCTGACGATCGGAGCCTCGGCCCATCTGCCGGCTCCGGATCTGATGATCTACCTGCAGACGACACCGCAGGCCTTACGCCGGAGGATCAAAGAACGCGGCCGTGATTATGAACGCAGCCTGGATCTGAAGAGCCTTGGCGCGATGATCGAACGCTATGATCGTTGGCTGGCCTCCTGGCGCAGCTCACCACTGCTCCGTCTTGACGTCGGACAGTATGACGTGCATATGGATTCGGATCTGGGTGCTTTGAGCGCCCAGATCGATGCGAGTACCCAGGGTATGGCCCCGAGTATCAGTGCCGATCGGAAAAATGAGTGATCTGTCCGACCCGGTCGCACCATTGTCCTATGGACAGCAAGCGTAAATCATCACGGCTGCGCAAAGCCGAGCGTTCGGTGTTCAGAGCCTCCGGGGATCTTACGGTGGCCTTGGGTGATATCCACAGTGATGGAGATCCCGAGCTGTATGAGCTGGTCCGCCGTCAGCGAGATGCCATCAACCGGATCTTGGCTGATATTCGAGACCGGCGCGAGCAGCAACCCGCCTGACATGCGTTCCGCTGAGCCTACCGGCCAGTCTCCAGAGCAGTCGATGGGATGCCAATAATGGCAGCATGACACCCATGGTGATGATCAACAAGATGGCACCGACCACGTGATGGTCGTCGGAGGCCGATAAAAACAGTCCGACGGCGATGCAGCTCAATGAGATCAGAAAAAGCGCCCATTGCAGGTTCCTGGCATAGCTCCCCCAGAGATCGACCTGCTCGGCCTCGAACTTCATCTGCAGCTCCCTCTGCTCGCGGGTGGCCTCCAGCTCCTGCTCCCAGCGGCCAACCGCCTCGGTGACCTGCTGCGGGCTCATCTGGCGGAGCTGTTCAGCATCTGGTAACCCTGCGAAGATCGGATCCATTTCTTTATCATAGCACATGGATACCGATGAGAGCAGCCGATTTCAATGAAGGACCCGAGGTCCGTCTGAAAAGACTGTCGGAGACCCGGGCAGTGCCGGCTTCAATCAACCCTCCAGGCACCAGTCGATCGGATCGATATCATGCTCGGCAAGATATTGGTTGGTCTGTGAGAACGGTTTCGAGCCGAAGAAGCCGTGTCGGGCGGCGAATGGCGATGGATGGGCGGATTGCAGCACCAGATGTCTGCTGCGGTCGATGATCACGCCCTTGTCCTGGGCATAGCGGCCCCAGAGCAGAAAAGCCACGTTTTCACGCTTCTCGTTGATCGTCTGGATGATCTTGTCGGTGAACTGCTCCCAGCCCTTATTCTGGTGAGACCCTGCTTGTCCGGCGGCCACGGTCAGCGTGGCGTTGAGCAGCATCACGCCCTGTTCTGTCCAGGGGGTCAAGTCGCCGCTGACCGGGATCTCACAGCCGAGATCATCATGCAGCTCCTTGAAGATGTTCCGTAGGCTGGGCGGCTTGCTGACCCCGCGAGGAACGGAGAAGCTCAATCCCATCGCCTGTCCAAGGCCATGATAAGGGTCCTGGCCGATGATCACCGCCTTGACGTCGGGAAGCGGTGTCGAGTTCAAGGCGTTGAAGATATTCTTGCCTGCGGGATAGAACTTATGGCCTCGGCTTTTTTCTTCGTGCAGGAACTGAGACAGCTCGCGCATGTACTCTCTGTCGAACTCCTTGCCGACTGCAGCCTTCCAGCTGTCCTCCAACTTGATATCCATCGGATGAGCTTACCTGTAAAGGAGAAAAGCCTGACCGGGTTTTATCGAAGCTTCGTCTCAGCCGGCTTCCTTGTACTCGATTGTTTTCAGCTCTATACAGATACTGAACAAAAGCTCGAGTAGCGCCTGCCCTTCTCCTAAGATCTGTCTGATGGCCGGTAAGAAAAAGGAGCTTGGAGTCTATTATACTCCGGCAGAGATGGCAGAGCTGCTGAGTGACTGGGCGATTCGAGACCCCGAGGACAGGGTGCTGGACAGCAGTTTCGGCGGGTTCGTGTTCTTGAAAGCGGCCGCCGAGCGATTGACGGAGCTGGACGTGGAAGGAACGGATCGCCGTGAGCAGATCTACGGCATCGATGTAGACCCGGTCGCGCTCAAGGCTGCTCGTGCCGAAAAAGCGCTGACAGGCGCTCATCTCGCCGAAGGCGACTTTTTCTCCTTCGAGCCCGATCGTGATATTCCTGCGGTCGACGTGAATATCGGCAATCCGCCTTATGTCCGCTATCAGGAGTGGGGCAGCGAACAGGCAGATACGATCATCGAAGGATTGGGGCTGAAGGTCAGCAAGCTGTCCTCATTGTGGGTCCCATTCGTCCTTCATGGCTGTCGCTTTCTGAAGCCTGGCGGCCGGATGGCCCAGGTTCTCCCGGCTGAGGCACTGCACGCCAAGTATGCCAGATCGACGACCGAGTACCTGCAAGAACATTTCTCCAAGCTGACGGTGGTCCTCTTTCAGGAGCGGGTATTTCCCGGGGTCCAGGAAGAGATCATCCTGTTGTTCGCCGAAGGATATGGAAAAGGCCCGGCCAAGGGAATCGGTATCCTGGAGGCGAAGAACCTGTCTGCTCTTGATCTGAAGAAGATAGATGGACGCGGCCAAGGGTATTTTGATCCGGACATGGCCTTGTTCAATCTTCTGTCCGGACCTGCTCGTAAGCTGTACAAGCGCCTGGCCGACGATCAGCAGACGAGCACATTGAGCACACATGGAAGCGTGGATATCGGTGTCGTCACCGGGGCCAATGATTTCTTCATCACCACCAACAAGGAGATCGGGGACCGGAAGCTGCCAGAGGAGCTGTTTCAACCGATCATCAGCAAGGCTGTCGATCTTCGAGGCGCGAAGCTGACCCGTAAGGATCTGCACGGTCTGCGAAACAACGGACGACCGACCGAACTGCTGGTTGCATCCGACAAGAAACTTGTCGCCGAGCATGCCTCATTGAAGCGGATGCTCGGCGAAGGCAGAAAACAGGGGATAGACCAGCGTTATAAGTGCCGCCGCCGCGACCCATGGTGGGCGGTCCCGATCCCCGCCGGCGGCAAGGCTGATCTGTTCTTGACCTATATGAGCGATGCTTATCCTCGGCTGGCGACCAACCAGGCCAAGGTGTTGTCGACCAATACGATCCATAATGTCCGCCTGGCCAAAGGAGTAGATCCTGCGGCCCTGGCCGTCGCCTTCTACAACTCACTGACCCTGTTGTCGGCGGAGCTGGTCGGCAGATCATATGGTGGAGGCATCCTCAAGCTGGAACCATCCGAGGCCGAGCGACTGTTGTTTCCGCCCTTCCCGGCTTCTTTGAAGACGTACCTTCCTCAGGTGGATAAACTACTACGTGAGCATGATCTGGACGGGATCCTCGACCTGGTCGATCCATTGGTCCTGGCTCCATCAGGATTGGATCAGAAACAGATCAGACAGCTACGCCAGGCCCGCGAGAAACTGGTCCGTCGTCGGCGCGGGAGGGCGTCTCGGTGATTCGGGCAGTGGTGAAAAAGAAGCGCTAAGTTATGGATATGAGCCGGCGCATGAAAGGATCTCTCAGATGAGAGGCTCCGGTGCCGATGTCGGTGCCGCCGGACGATCTTCCGATCGTCTACGTTCATCGGTGGATGGGATCCTTTATGGCGAGACCGATGCGCGCGAACAAGCTGATATGATAGATGCTCCCAAGGTTCGCCGGCACCGGCTCGGGATCCGCCAGGCAGCAGTGATGCAACGACTGCGCCAACAGAGGGAATGTATCCTGCCTGCAGTCAAGGAACACGCCGAGACCACAGGACAGGTGAAGAAGATATTGCAGAGATTACAAGATCATGGTTATGTCAGCAGTCGACCGGCCGGGGCAGGCACGTCGCTGAAACTATGGAAACTGACAGCAGATGGTGAGGAGGCTCTTTCTGAAAGCAGATATTCTGACCTGGACCTGCTCGGCGATGCCTCTGGCTGAAAGCGACCGATTAGACGAAGTTCCGGTGCGGGTCTGTTTTTGCTGCACATTGTAAGTATGGCCCGAGGTGAAGGAACAGAGCAATACGAGCCGGTGGCCGTCCGGGAGCAGGGCGAGATCGATCTGCTCGACGCAGAGCGTCTTGAGGACCAGGCCGAGCACGAGGCCCGTAGCGCGGCCGGGATCAGCTTCGGCGACAAAGATGATGATCAAGCCATCCGGCAGGTGATGGACAAGCTGCGCAAGACTCCTACCGGCGCGCGCTGGGATGAGGACACCCTGACCGAGAAGGCGATCGACTTATATAACTCTTTATGTGAGCGCATCCGCAACGGCAGCGCCAGCTCAGAGCAGGTGACCCAGACAGCAGCGATGTTCGGCGAGGCCCCGGCCAAGCTGAAGACCAGGCTCATCCAGACGCAAGAAAGCTCCGGTGCCGCCGGGTTGCTGGGTGCTCTGGCCCGCTCTCGTCGCTAGCACGGGTTCGGCTCAGTGCCGTACAGCTTTCTTGGCCTGCAGTTTGTGGGCGCAGCGAGAGCGCCATTGACGCGGTGAGCAATGGAACTGACGACGGAAAGCCTTGGAGAAATGCATCGGTTGGGTATAGCCGACCTGCGGCGCGATGTCATTTACAGCGGCCTTGCCGTCAGACAAGAGTCGCGCGGCCTCGATCATCCGCCAATAACAAAGTTCACTGCGGAAGCCGCCGCGCGGGAGATCCTTCAATACCCTTTGCAGCTGACGACCGGAGATATGCAGTTCATCGGCAAGATGCTGAAGAGAATAGTCACTCTGGGCCAGATGACTGCGCATCAGCTCGACTGCGCGTTCGCGCATCTCCTGGCGGCGCGCCTGCGTCGGAGTGACTTTCACATCGGCGGCAGGCAAAGTCATCCCACCCTGATAAAAGCGCGGGTCCAGCTCCGGGCGATGCCGGGCCAATCTTGGTGGTGTTTTCTTTGCGGCCACGCTGTCAATGTAGCATAAAAAGTGAGTACGGACCGGAGAAAATATCTTGTGCACTGGTTTCACACGCGCAGAGCCGTACGATACTGCCGATAAAAAGCCTTATAAATGGTGTTTGTCCTAGTGTCAACAAGATGAGATGTTGTAATCATCCGGAGCGTGAAACCTTGCTCTCATGCGCCCATTGCGGACGTCCGGTCTGTGCTGATTGCGCCCGGAATACGATCGTGGGCACACGGTGCCTGGAGTGTGCCCACGGAAGTTCTTCAACCGACGTACATGTAACCGACCTTTCGGGGAGACAGAGGCAAGCCCCTGTTTTTTCGTCGAGCGGAAATAAGCGTAAGTACGGGCCGACTTCCAGGACGATCAGCCGATACCTGTATGGCATCGGCGGCACCTTACTCCTGATCATGTTCTCCGCTCCATTGGTGTTGTTACCGCTGTTGGCCTTGTCTGTCTTGATCGGTATCTGGCGCAGGCTGAAAGGCTGGACGCACCTGGCCAGCGGGGTGATATATTTCATCCTTGCCTGGATACTGGCCGCCGCGTCCCTGCTTCCGTCGGTAGGAAAAGGCAAGACCCTGGCCCAGCATCCGCCGAGCACAGCCGCCGGGCTGCTGTTGCTGGGTATCTGCCTGCTGATGATCCCTTTCCTCTGGCGACCGGCCAGATCCTGCTCACGGCAGCTGCTCGAGGAAGGTCGTGGGCTCGCCGCCGGCATCACCACCGCGACCGCGCTGTCGGCGTCGGGAATATCGATCGTGTTGTCGTTATACGTCGCATTGATCAGCCTGTGAGACAAAAGCTCCTATGCTGTCCGTATGCGTAGGCAGCTGCTGGTCATCTTCATCACGGCAGCAATGGTTTTCCTCGCCGACTGGTCGAGCAAGTATCTGGCGGTCCATCTGGACGTCTCGGTGATATATGATTCAAAACGAACTCCTCTGGAGGTCATACCTTTCCTGTGCCTGCTCAGCGGTTTGTTCATCTGGCTGGTCGACCAACCACTATGCAATCTGGGTGTGGGTATCTTCACCGGGGCCTGGCTGGCCAACTGCTCTGATCGTTTTTTCCGAGGGCCTGTCGTGGATTTCATCTCCGGTGGTAAGCTCTTCCCTGATGCCGTCTTCGATCTTGCCGACATCTGCCTGGCGCTGGGCGTGCTGCTGATGTTCATCGGCCTGCTGATCGCATTGCGCCATGGTCAGGTGGGAGGAAGGCTATCCCTCAAGACCAAGAAGCGCTGGTCGGTATCATCGCCTGTGCTGCTCGTCCCGGCGATCGCGGCTGCGATCATCTGCCTGCAATGGACCGGAGCACATCTGGCTCCAGCTCTTCTCGGCCCGGGACATGTGAGCTATGATCAACGTCGTCCGCTGTTACCGCTGATCATCATCGTCTCCATCGCCGTCATCTACCTTTGCCATTCCATCCCGACCCGGGCACTGGCGACTTCATTAGGCCTTCTCATCGGTGGCGGAATGGCCAATCTAGGTACAAGACTGTTCCAAGGAGAAGTCCCTGACTTCATCTCCCTGCCTTTGCCGGGAACGGTGCGGGTGGCGACGAACTTCGCCGACATGGCCATCGTCTTCGGCGCCTGTCTGTTGATCATGTTCAGCTTACGCGGGCACTGGACAGCTGAGGCTCAGTCGTCTCGATCCTGACTGCTTCGGGTCCTTGCCACCAGTTTGTTCTGGCGGATGGTACTGTTACAGTCTGGGCACCACCAGAGGAAGCCCGGGATCACCGGGATCACCGTGGCTTCGGGTCTGTCATCTCCGGCAGAGCGATCAGCCCGACAGACAGGACATGTGCTGCGCAGCATCGCATTCAGCATCCATAAGAACAGTCCGGCAAAGACGACGAGCATGACGATGAAGATGATGATGGCCATCTCGACAGCATGTCTCCTGTACCTTGGGCAGACAGCCTTTTTGTCATCAGCAGAATCTGTCCTGAAAAGATTTTTACCACCTGTCGGATAATACGTGCGCACGAATATGAAAGAGTATAACTCTTATAGGCACCTCAAATCGAACAGGAGGTAAGCTATTGAGACTGTCAAGACGAATATGCTAGTTCTTATGAAAAGACCATAGACCTTCGATATGAAGGCCGAAGGCAGGTGCCAGGCGCACCGTCGAGATATAGACAGTCCGGCAAGGATTTCTTGTCGGACTATTTTCATCCAGAAGATCCAAAAAAGAGTCGAAGGTCTCACTCTGACATATGCTGGATACAGATGCTTATTCCATTCGACGATATCGACAAGTTATCAGCCAGGCGTCTGGCTGATCTTGAGCGGGCATGGCGATCTGTGCTGCTTCATCCCAGATCCTGTCCGGATGTCATCGATGATCGGAACCGGCAGCCGAGATCGACCGGAACGAGATCTTTACCTGAAGCCTTACCCGACTTGTTGATCCTCTCCGGGGCTTCTCGTTCCGGGAAAGATTATCTGGCAGGTGTCCTCGCCGAGGAATACGCCGGGATACGGATACATGCTTATTCTTCTCCTTTGATCAACGAGGTCAACGCTGCCTTGAGATGGCATGGCCTACGGATCACCGAGGGCAACAAGTCATTGGCGCATAATCGCCACCTACTGCAAGCTTGGGGACTGGCCAGACGCGAGCTGGATCCCGAGTACTGGTTGGAGCATCTGCGAGGCCTGCTCCGCCGGAGTTATTCCTCTCCGGAGATACGGCTGGTGGTTCTCTCCGGGGCCAGGACCCATTCTGATCTTCGCCTGGCGACAGAATATCCGGCGACGATATGGCGTATCCGGCGTGAGGACAATGACTACATCTCCGGGCATGAGATCGAGACGATGGCTGCTTCTCTGCCGGCTGACAAGGTGGTGACGCTGCCGAAGATAGATCGAGCAGTTGCCAAGAGGACATTGGAACAGTTACTGGGGCATTATCGGTCGAACTGACATGGTTGCGGCTTGCCGACATGATAGCCTTGAGCATAGGCCACCCCATATTCACGGAGTAGCGCCAAGGTTTCTTCATCTCCTACCCATTCGGCGACGATCTTCTTGCCCATCGTATCGGCGATGCTGACGATCGCCTTGACGATGCTCTGATCAACCTCTGATGCCGGGAGGTTGCGGATGAACTCTCCATCGATCTTCAAGATCGAGACCGGAAGGTGCTTCAGGTAGATGAAGCTGCCGAAGCCGGTCCCGAAATCGTCCAAGGCGAACTGGCAACCGAGCGCATTGACCTGGCCGGCGAACTCGGTCGCTTCTTCGAGATTGGCGATCGCCGTGGTCTCGGTGATCTCGAAGGCGACCTTTTTCGGGTCGACCGCATTTCGGCGGATCTCGGTCTCGATCAGGGCGAGCATCTCAGGATCGGTCATCGAATCACCTGAAAGATTGATCTCGACAGCTTCACCTTGGCCGGCGAAAGCCAATCCTTGCCTGACCACCCAACGATCGATCTCTCCGATCAGCCCGAGGCGTTCGGCGACGGCAAGAAATGGAGCCGGCGCGATCACACCGGCATCTGGGTCTTTCATCCGTAGCAACAGTTCCTGCTGGACGATCTTACCGCTGGACACCTCCATGATCGGCTGTGCATAAAGTACCAGCAATCCGGTGTCGAGCGCGTGACGGACTTTCTCGGCCCAGTTGAAACGAGTGGCCTCGGCGTTATCATACCCGGAGACGCTGTTCTTGCCTTTGCCGTTTTCCTTGGCCTCGAACAAGGCCATGTCGGAGGCGATGATCAGCTCCTCAGGTTTCTTCCGGCTGCTGGCCGAATAGCTACATATGCCCGCCGACAAGGTTATCCCGAGGCGGAACTGCTCCCAGAGATCCGATCGTAGCGTCTGCAGAGTGTCAATGGCGAAATCAGATGCTGTCTGGACATCAGCTCCGGGAAGCAATACGGCGAACTCGTCTCCGCCGAAATGGGCCAGGTGATCACCATCATCGATGATCTGCCGTAGAGCCCGGCTGATGGAACGAAGGATATTGTCTCCGGTCTCATGAGTATATGAGTCGTTCACCAGCTTGAAGTTGTCCACGTCGAGCAGCAGCATCGCTCCCGTATCAGGACCATCGCCTCCGGGATGCAGTTCTCGTTCCAGCATATTCGTGAAGTAGCGCCGATTGTGCAACCCGGTCAGGGAATCATGGTCGGTCATGTATTCAAGCTGCTCTTCCACACGCTCACGTTCGGAAGCATCCTTGACGGTCAGCGAGGTACCCACGACCTGGCCATCTTCGACGATCGGGGCCAGCTGGAGATCGACACTGATCAAAAAGCCGTCAGACGTCTGGTGCGTGCTTCTTCTGCCGCTTATCACCTGATGTGAGGTCCCGACCTGATGGAGAAGGTCTCGCATCAGCGCCAGGCTTTCTTCGGGAACGATGATCTCCAGGCCTTTGCCCAAAGCCTGATCGGCGCTGAAGCCGTAGAGCGTCTCCGCGCCTTTGTTCCATGAGACCAGGCGATGATCGAGATCGGTGGAGATGATGGCGTCACTGGAGGCCTCGACCGCCGTGGACAGGTGACTGAGCTTTTTGAGGCTCTTTTCCATATACTTGATGCTAGCTTGGACACTACCTTGATGGGCTGTTTTGACGACTAAGAGAAAAAGTCACAAGCCATGCTTTCGCGGGCTAGTTTCATGCCTTATGAACAAAGCAAAAACAGACCGTACAGACCGGATGATAACCAAGGCAGGCTACGCCGAGTTGCAAGCGCAGATCAAGGAACTTGAAGGACCGGCCCGGATAGAAGTGGCCGCCCGGATCAAGGAGGCCAGGGATTTCGGCGATATCAGTGAGAATGCCGAGTATGAGGCAGCCAAGAACGATCAGGCGATGCTCGAGACCCGGATCGCCCAGCTACGCCAACGGCTGGCCAGAGCCGAGATCGTCGATACCCGCCGCAGATCGACCACGGTCGGCGTCGGCTCCAAGGTGCGTTTCAAGGACAAGCATGGTGAGCACGATATGCAGATCGTCGGCCATGGTGAGGCCGATATCGCCGGTGGCAAGATGTCGGCAGCATCTCCGATCGGGACCGCATTGCTCGGAGCCAAAGCCGGTGAAGAAATCAAGGTCAAGATGCCGAACGGCAGCTCGCGAAAGGTCACGATCCTCAAGGTTTCTTGAGGATCGTCGGATATCCTTGTTGAGAAAGGCCGGTGATCGGCCCTTTCTTGTAGCAGAATATACATATGGCAAGAGGACGCGGTGAAAGCGATGCGACTTCGATCCTCTACGGAGGGCTTGATGACTTGATGCCTTCAGCGCGGGGTCTCACACGTGACCTGTCACAGCGAGGCTATAACAAGGATTTCGACGCCTGGAAGAAAGAAGAGGCCGCTTATATCGATTCTGTGATCAGTGCCCTTGAAGAGGCGACCGAAGAGTTCGCCGGCTCTGATGACAACTGGCGCCGATACTTGAAGATCTATTCGCAGAACCCTACGTACACGGCCCGTAATATCATCTGGGCCGATATCCAGCTGGCGCATAAGGGCGTGACCACATCGGGATTGGTGTTGTCGGAATCCGCCTGGCGGGCGCTGGGCCGGAGACCAAAGGAGAAATATGCTCAGCCGATCAGCCGACGCGACAAGAAGTACGGCTATAGCTCTGATCGAGAGTGGGATGATCGTTATGCCGCAGAGATGATGCGTCCGCTCGGTTTCCGAGGTTTCAATCGGGAGCTGAAGGATACGAACGGCAGGCCTATCCTTGATGCTGATGGCAACAAGGTCACGGAGTTCGTCCCGATCGAGGCCAAAGGCTACAAGAACTTCATCGCTTATCACCAGGATGCCACAGAGGCTCTGGATGGAGGAACCGCCCCACCGTTGCCGGGGACACCATGGGCCGAGGCGACCGGATCAGACGATGATGCTCGGGATCTTCTGAACGCTCTCAAAGACAAGGTTTTCGAGGGAGAAGGCTATTCCATGGAGTTCGACACGAGCCTGCCGGCTGATGGGGAGCCTGCGTCATATCGGGCCTCCGACAAGACGATCCTGGTCAATCCGAACGCCTCACTTCCTGACCAGGCCACCGGAGCCTTACGAGAGCTTTTCCTGGCCGAGAATGCCGCGCACAGCAAAGACGATGATGATGCCCGCAAGCGCAATCGGGCAGCTGCCGAATCTGCCAAGTTCGTCATCGCCTCACTATATGGACTCGATGCCGAAGAACAGAGCTTCCCGCATCTGGCCGAGATCGCCGAGCAGAAAGGCGGGTTGAAAAAGCTGTCATCACGTATCCATGACAACGTCAAAACCGTATTATCGTATCTTGATCCCAAGGCTCGTGCCCAGGCCAGGCAGAATACCGAATATCAAGAAAGCCGGGCGGCAAAGCGCAAAGCTGCCCAGGGCAAGAAGAAACCGTCTGCTGTCAGTTGATGATTTCTTGCTATCTGAGCCAGCATGGTCTATATTGGGCAAGATGATCAAACGACTGCTTCTGCTGATGTCCCTGTTGCTCATGTTTGCCCTTGTCTTCGTTCCGGTTTCGGCCTCGGCTTCATTGCACAGTCTGCTGGCCCCGAAACAGTTGTGCCCAGGCCAGCTCGACGGTGATGCTGCCCCGGCTGCACAGGACCAGGTGATGTTGTGCTTGATAAACTATGCCCGCAAGACGCGGGGACTGCAAGCTCTTCATACTCAGCCTCAACTGGGTCGCTCATCCGAAGCCAAGGCCAAGGCAATCTACCGCTGCCATCAGTTCAGCCACTCGGCCTGCGGCCGCGACTTCACCAGCTGGTTCAGAGCTGCCGGTTATATGTCCTGTGGCTGTAGCTGGGAAGTCGGTGAGAATATCGCCTGGTTGGGAGATGACAGCGGTTATCAGGCGCTTACCCCGCGAGCGACGATGAATGCCTGGATCCATTCTCCTGAGCATCGGGCCAACATCCTCAAACCGGGTTGGCATGATGCCAATGTGGCAGTGATCAAGAGGCCATTCAGTGGCTATGACGATGCTGTTATCTGGGTCAGCCAGTTCGGACGACGCGGCTGATCACTCTGCCAGTTCTACGGTGAACTCGCGGTCAGGATCAGCTTCGGTCGCGCTGACCGGCTCATCATCCTCGTCGAGCAGATCGAAGGCATCTGGATTGTCCAGGATCCGTTGGCCCCACATGGCCGCCTCCTCAGCGTCCTCCCAGCTCTCCTCGGTGACCAGCGTCTGGCCATCATAAGCCTCAAAATAGCAGCGCCATTCATCGTTCATCTTATTGTTGTGCTTCCGCGCACTGTTTCGTGCCGAAATCTCGCTAAGGACCCCTGCGGGCCGCGCCAGAGCGCGCTACCACATGCTGTTCTTTTGTTTCATTGGATTTCAGTGCAAATCTCAGATCACTGCTTTTCTAAAAGTTCCGCGTGCTTCTTCACGACGGTCCATAGAGGAGCTTCTCGCTAAATGCCAAGGGGATAATCCAGCTGGTTCGGGGCCGGTTATTGCAAACTGCCTGATATGGACAAGCTTCTCCGCAGGATCCGCCATAGTTTCGATCGGATGGTAGACTTCTGGTGGGGTGATGGCCTGGCTCACCAGGTGCCGGCACTTGCCTTCTACCTGGTTCTCAGTCTGGCTCCGCTGGCCTTGGCCTTGGCTTCGGTCGCTTCAGTGATCCTCGGCAACAGCCTGCATTCCGGATCTGTGATCGCCGAGTTGTCCAAGTTCTTTCCTCCTGAGATCCGTCAGCTGATCTTGAAACTGGGTGACAGCACCCAGCACGCCTCCCCTCGTCTGATCACGCTGGCGGTACTGTCCTTGTTGTGGGTGCTTTCAGGAGCGCTCGGGGTGATGGAGAGAGCGATGCTACGGATCAACAGCTCACCTCCGTATTCATTTCTCTGGGGCAAGATCCGCCTGTTGCTCTTGAGCGCGCTACTCGGTCTGATGATCCTGGTCGGGTTGGTGGCCTCTATCCTGGCCGGGGGACTGAGCGACAGCCTGGCCGCGTCCCTGAGCATAGATCCTCGGGTCCTCAGTCTGGTTTTGACATTGTTCACCCTGGTCGGGACCATCTGCTCTCTTGCCTTGCTGTATCATCTGCTGCCGAAGAACAGGACCCCCTGGCGTTGTTGCTGGCGTGCCGCTCCTCCGGCAGCGGTGATCCTGCTGGCGACACCTTATATCCTTGGCAAATACTTCGCCGCCGGTTCGCATCTGACCCCTACCGGCATCTTCCTGTCGTTGGCGGTGATCATGACCAGCTGCATGTTCATCGCCAACGGGCTACTACTGGGTGCCGGCCTGGCGGCTAGTTCCCATCGTCGTAGCCGAGCCTCTTCAACGTCTGAGAGCCCTTGAGCACGTAGTTTTCGGTCTCTTCATACGGAGGCACACCATGATATTCTTTTATCGCCGCCGGACCGGCATTGTAGGCCGCCATCAACAAGGTCATGTCAGATCCCCAGATCTTCTTGAACGAGGCCAGGATATTGGCTGCCGTCGCCACCGCATCAGCATCGTCAAAGATGCTGAAGGTCCCGTCACCATCACCGTCGATGGCGTAGTGTTCGGCCGCGTTTCCGCAGGATGAGACGAAGCATATCTCCATCACCCCACCACAGCATCCTGAGTAGCCGACGTCAGAATGCACTCCCGGCGCAGTACTGGTGCCATTCCCGCTCTCATTGGTTCCGATCGCTGCCAGCAGCTGCCAGGGTAGACCGAACCGATGGCCGAACTTATGGTAGTAGCTGAACATTTCAGACGGGATGCCATCAGCCAGGGCCAAAGTGCGTGCCTTCCGGTAGCTGTCCCCGGAGGTTGCCGACGGTATGACAGGTGCTTTGACCTGGTCGGGCCTGTTCGCGGTCGGCACCTGGATCGGGTGATGCGGAGCGCTGCCGGTGATCTCGGCACTCTCAGGTAGCACTCGGGCGGCGATCAGAAGCCCTGATCCTATCATGATGATGAAGAAGATGATCGCCGGCAGCTGGTTGCGCAGCTGCATGGGTCGGAGTTTATGATCTTGAGGATCAGCCGTTGAGCCATGGGCGGCAGACTGTTCTATCTCTGCCAGCCAGTCGCCGCGAAAGGTCAGAGTACGGTCATGCATGACCCAAATATATCATAATCAGAGGCTGATACCGGAAGAGATTCCATTCGGGTCGGTTCTTGCATAGGCGGTGATGACGGAATGCGCTATCATCAAACCATGAACGTATTGGATCTTACCGAGGCTTGTAAAACCTCCGAAAAGGTCAGCGGTGAAGCTGAGCTGGGGACCGGAGAGAAGCTGTATCTGCGCCTGTATGATATCCCCAGCACCGGATACATCTGGCAGTTGGAGGCCATCAGCGACAATCTGCTTTTTCTCGAAGAGGGAGAATACGTGTCGGATGCGGCCGGAACGGAGACCGTCGGAGGCGGAGGCGTGCAGACTTTCGTCATCCTGGCCCAGGATGGCGGCCCCGGCCGACTGGCCTTGAAAAGAGCCAGGCCATGGGACCCGGAGCAGATCTCTTGCAGCTGTACCATCAAGGTGACCATAAATGATCGGCATTCAGCACCTGGTTGCTGATTTCGTTCCCGAGGCTCATATAGAGGAATAGCGGCAAGATACTTATTGCAGCGGCTTATCAACCGGCCAGGCGATTCAAAGCATGGACATACGCATGTCCGGAAGCACGTACGGTATCCGTATCGACCCCGTGACCGACCGTTCGCTGCGAGGCTGCCTCTCCCCCATCGGCATATGTGTCCAGGACCACTGTCACCTCTGCCAGAGCATCCTCACCATCGCTCACCGAACTGACATTGTAAGAGACCAGCTTACAGCTCATCTCAGTTGCTTGTTGAATGGCGGCAAACAGAGCATCCATGGCCCCGTCTCCACCGGCCTCGGCATATTTCTCCTCACCGTCGACGGTCAGCACCACCTGGGCTGTCGGAGATGATGAAGCGCTGTCGCTGAGCTCGAACCATGACAGTTTGATCTCATCATGGACGCGGTCGTGATCTGACATCAGGGCCTCCAGATCAAGCGCGGTGATATGTTTCTTACGATCGGCGATCTCCTTCATCCTGATGAAGGCCGTATTCAACTCGGCTCCATCCAACTCGTAGCCAAGCTCTGACAATGCCTCTTGCAATGCATGGCGACCTGAATGCTTGCCAAGGACCAGGCTGTTCGATTCCAATCCGACCTCCTCAGGATCCATGATCTCATAGGTTTCCCTTTCCTTGAGCACACCGTCCTGGTGGATGCCAGATTCATGAGCAAAAGCATTGGCTCCGATGATCGCCTTGTTCGGAGGGACCGGATAGCCGCTGATGCGTGAGACCAGCCGGCTGGTCTTGATGATCTCACGAGTAGCGATCTGCGTCGTCAGGCCATGGGCATCCTGCCGGGTCCGAAGAAACATCACCAGCTCCTCCAGAGAGCAGTTCCCGGCACGCTCACCTATCCCATTCACAGATACCTCTGCCTGACGGGCACCTGCGCGCAGCCCGGCATAGGAGTTGGCCACGGCCATGCCAAGATCATCATGGCAATGGACCGAGAGCACGACATCACCATCAGGCCCGATCTCAGGCAGCAGATGTTGAAGCCGGCGTAGATACTCGGCGTATTCTTCCGGGGTGGCGTAGCCGACGGTATCGGGGATGTTGATCACCGTAGCTCCTTCGCTGATAGCGATGGCGCAGACCTCGGCGGTGTAATCCAGGTCGGCTCGCGTAGCGTCCATCGGCGAGAACTCGACATCATCGCAATAGCTCTTGGCCAGGGAGACAGCCGCCCGGGTCAATCCTTTCACGTCTTCACGCGTGCTGTCCATCTGATGTCTGATATGGATGTCCGAAGTCGATACGAAAGTATGGATGCGTGGTCTGTCTGCATCTTTCAACGCTTCCCAGGCTCTGTCGATATCCGCTTTATGCACACGGGCCAGAGCACAGATCACCGGGCCGCCTATCTCTCGGGCCACTGCCTGTACAGCTTCGAAATCACCGCTGCTGGCGATCGGGAAACCGGCCTCGATGACATCTACCTGAAGCGATGCCAGCTGGCGGGCGATCTGCAGCTTCTCACTGGTGTCGAAAGCCACGCCTGGTGATTGCTCTCCATCACGCAAGGTGGTGTCGAATATCTGGACCTGTCCAGGCATGGAGATAATCTAGCTCATCAGCCAAGGGCGGCACCAGGCTTTTCGCAGGTCAGAAGCGAAATCGCCAAGGTGCCGGAACGGGATCAGGCAGCGCATAGGAAAAGCTTTTGCCTGGGGCAGCCGCAACCCGTGTCAGCCTGGCATATGATCCGACCTCCCAGTAGGCCGAAGTGCCTGCCGGGATGGCCGAAAAGTCGGCAAAATCTGCCAGCTCGCCCCCGCCGATCTCCAGCCAGTGTCGGTACTCTAGCTCCATCGAGCCATATCCGACCTCGCCGGCCGCGACCGCTCCGACCCGCAGATAGACATGGTCCGCATCTTTCGCGCTGAGCTTGGCCGCTATCCAGTTCTCTGCCCGTCTCCGGCCCTGGTATATGTCTGGCAACTGTATTGGAGGCTGATGGTGCCAATCGGTACCGAGCCGCTCCCAGCTCACGACATCTTTGTCTTCTTCTACCAGGAAGGACTTGTCCAGCTGCTGCTTCAGCAGCTCAGCCTGATCGGAATACAGCTGATCGGGAATCTGGGTCAGCAGTTGATAGGCACGACTGTTCTCGCCTGTCCTTGCCAAGATATCGGCCACCGGTACGATCAGTCTGTCACCTTGTTCAGGGTCTTCGACAGAAGCAGCGATGATTTCGTCTATGACAGCATCGATCTCGCCAGGGCCACGGCCTGAAAATGCCAGATGATTGATGTATCTACAAGCCAGCTCCAGGTTGTCAGGGTCTTCGGCGACTGCTGCGGCCAGCGTCTTCTTGATCTGCTCGAGATCGGAGACATCGCCGGCCTCGTCCAATTGCAGTGCTTGCGACAATGACAACATGATGCAATAAGTATAGCGGTTATGATAGATGATACCGGAGCAGGAAAACGGCTCAACAGTACCCATCGATGCTGTCGCTATCCACCGACAGCGGGGGCAGATACTCGCCCGGGAAACCAGGAAGTATGGATGCGTGATCAAGACCGCTGAAAGGACGGATGATCGATCTGGAGGCCGCCGCTGCCAGCCGCTGGAGCAAAGGCACGGTCCGCTTCCCATGCGGATCCTCTATGATCAACAGCTCAGGAGGGTTTTCCAGTAGCTCATCGATATGCAGGCGCACATATTGCTGAGATACGGTCTTCAGCCCAGGATCATGCTGTTTCCACTCTGCTCCCAGAAGCGGCGGGCAGACCACCAGCTTATCGGCAGATCGGGTCTCATCAGCGATCAGGAGCCGGCCCAGCTGCTCACGGGCGCCGGTGCCAGGTAGCGACGGCATCAGGATCAGGCTCCTTCCGGACAGAAGAACTTCATGGTCATACGGGAGCGTCTCGCCATATTTCAGCGGTGTCAGCCGGTCACGGTGTCCGATGCGATCATGATCGCCATAGAGCACCTCATCGGCAGCCGGCATGGTTTCCATGGCCAGATGATAGCAGATATGAGGTCTGTATATGACGGCGAAGCAAAAAACCGGATCATCTTTCATGAGCATACTATCGTGGCAGTGCATCCTATGGGTAAGACTATCGGCATAGACCTCGGCACGACCAACTCATGCGTGGCCTTCAACGAGCTCGGCGAAGCCGATGTCCTGGAGAATGCGGAGGGCGGACGGACCACTCCTTCGGTGGTCGCGTTTCCGGAATCCGGGGAGCGTCTGGTCGGAACCGTGGCCAAACGCCAATCGGTGATGAATCCGGAAAGAACCATCTTCTCGATCAAGCGTTTCATGGGCCGGAAGTACTCTGAGGTCTCCGAAGAAGAGACGATCGTTCCTTATGCGGTGGAGGCAGGTGCAAACGGCGACGTCAGAGTGAATGTCGGCGGTAAGCAGTACTCTCCGCCGGAGATATCGGCGATGATCTTGCAGAAGCTGAAGGCAGATGCTGAAGCCAAACTCGGCGAGACGGTTGATAGTGCCGTGATCACGGTGCCGGCCTATTTCAACGATACTCAGCGCCAGGCGACCAAAGATGCCGGCAAGATCGCCGGCCTGAAAGTGGAACGTATCATCAACGAGCCGACGGCTGCTGCCCTGGCTTACGGACTTGATAATCAGACTGATGATCAGGTGATCCTGGTCTTCGATCTTGGTGGCGGAACCTTCGATGTCTCCCTGATGGAGATCGGCGATGGTGTCTTCGAGGTGATGGCCACGGCAGGTGACAATCACCTGGGTGGTGACAACTGGGACAAGGCGATCGTCGAATGGCTGATCGCCGAGTTCAAGCGTGACCAAGGTATTGATCTCAGCCAGGACAAGAATGCTCTGCAGCGCCTTTACGAAGCCGCCGAGAAAGCCAAGATCGAACTCTCCTCCACCCAGGAGACGCAGATCAATCTGCCGTTCATCACTGCCGGCGAGAGCGGACCCAAGCACCTTGACATCAAGTTGTCACGAGCGAAACTGGCAGAACTCACCGAGGACCTGCTCGAGCGGATCGTGGCCCCGGTCAGGCAGGCGATGGCGGATGCCGGTGATCCGGTCATCGACCACGTCGTCCTGGTAGGTGGTATGACCCGTAATCCGGCTGTCCGCGAAAAAGTCGAGGAACTCAGTGGCAAGGAACCCCATCAAGGTGTGAATCCGGATGAGGTCGTTGCCGTAGGGGCAGCGATCCAGGCGGGGGTCCTTGCCGGCGACGTCAAGGACATCCTTCTGCTCGACGTCACTCCGCTGACCCTCGGGATCGAGACCAAGGGCGGGGTGATGACCAAGCTGATCGATCGCAACACGACCATCCCGACGGTGAAATCGGAGATCTTCTCCACTGCCGAAGACAATCAGTCATCGGTGGAGGTCCATATCGCCCAGGGCGAGCGTGGGATGGTCTCAGGCAATAAATCATTGGGTAAGTTCGAGCTGGCAGGCATTCCTCCCGCCCCACGCGGGGTTCCGCAGATCGAGGTCACCTTCGACATCGACGCCAATGGCATCCTCAACGTCACCGCCAAAGATCTCGGAACCGGTAAGGAGCAGCGCGTCGAGATCAAGGCGGGTTCCGGTCTCTCCGACCAGGAGATCAGCCAGATGGTCGCCGACGCTGAATCTCATGCTGAAGATGACAAGCAACAACGCGATCTGGCCGAGGCTCATAACCAGGCCGAGCAGACGATCTACAACACCGAGAAACAGTTGAAGGAGCTCGAAGGCAGGACTGATGCTGGAGACCGGGCCAAGATCAGCGCCGCTTTCGATGAACTGAAGGCTGTCGCCGATGGGAATGATGCCGGCGTGATCCGCTCCAAGATCGAGGCTCTTCAAGCGGCTTTTCATGAGCTGTCAGCCAAACTCTATCAGCAACCTCAGGCTCAGCCGGCAGAAGACACTACAGCTTCAGGCGAAGACGTGGTCGACGCTGAAGTCGTCGATGAAGCAGCTGAGGCCGCTGACACGGATGCCTAGATGCCGTTTGACGTGGGATCGACGAACCTGTCTTTGACAAGTTGCCTTTCCAGCAGTTCCTCGGCTTTGTCTGCATGGCCCTGATGGAGAGCTATGGCTGCCAGGGAATCGGGTATGCCCAGCTGGTGGGCTCTCTTGTTGAACTGCTTTCTGGCAAGCCCGTTGTTTTCGGCAACCATCTTCCTCAAGGCAGACAGTCGCTCATCTATGTCTTCCTGTGTCTGCCTGTACAGCTGGTACTGATCATTCACATAAGGGATCAGCGGAGAAGAGGCCGGCAGCTTCAGCAGCTTCAGCAGCCGTTGGCTGTCGGCAGGAGCCTTTCTCTTGCAGATCTGATAGATCTTACGAGGATGCAGCTCGTAACGTTGTTCTTGCGCCAGCTCGTAACGGGTGTTCTTCACTTTCAACAGCTTCTGTCCCCAGCGAAGCACCAGACCCTCGATATCGGTCTGAGCATCTACCTCTGCCTGAAGCTGATCGATGCTCTCTGATATCGACCATGTGTCCGCAAGCCTCAGATCATGCTCGTCGGCGAACAGGGTCAGCTCTTCCCAGTCAGACAGTTCCAGAGTTCGATGAGATATCCTTCCGATCAAGATCAGATCGGGATCTGGATAGGAGATGATCACCCGTTGTCGTGGAGACACGAACTCGAAATGGAGACTTTCATCGGCAGCGAAGTCAGGATCAAGCAGTACAGGGTACCTCTGCGTGGCCAGTTCCCGGACCAGCTGAGTGTGATGGTCACCGTCGAAGCTCGATCGTGTCCTGAATACCACTCTCCCTCGGATCACGGATCTGATGATCAAGCTTCCATCGTACTTGATCGAAGCTGTGAGTGGCTCCTGCGCATCGATCAGCTCCTGGGCCTCGGACTTATACACGGTATCGTCTTGCTGGAGAAAGAACTTGGGCAGGCCGCAGCTGACCACACGGTGATCACGATCATAGATCAACGAACGAAAGATCCGCTCGCTCTCGGCCCAGCGGCCTCGCTTGCCCTCGGGTAGTACCAAGGACAAGCTTCCTTGTGCTCTGATCGTGAAGCCTGCGGATCCTGTAGGCACATCTCGACGCCGTTCCTTGCGCCTTCGACGTGTGATGATATATGGATTGTCTCTGGCCATCAGAGGAAATATAGGTTTCTGCCCCGAGCCGACTGTAAAAACACCAGTTCGGGAGCAGCCTGGTAGCAATCTATGGCTATGCGAACTGCCGATGGCTATAGTGAGATCTCTGATTATGGGTTTCTGTCCGACTGTCGATCGGCAGCCTTGGTGGCTACCGATGGATCAGTAGATTGGCTATGCTGGCCACGCTTTGATTCCCCTTCACTGTTCGGGCGGATACTGGACAGCGAAAACGGCGGCTTTTTCCAGATTGCGCCGACCGACAACGATTATACTGTCGAGCGTTCCTATCTGAAAGGGACCAATATAATCAGCACCGTCTTTCATACGCCCACGGGAACGGTCAAGATAGAAGACTGGTTGCACGTCGGAGCCCGGCAATCGTTGATGCGTCTGGTGACAGGAGTCGATGGCCATGTCGAGATGTTTGCCGCTTGTGATCCGCGCCCGCAATACGGCATCAAAGGGAAACCGACTTGTTTCAGCAACAGGCTCGGTTATCTGACGATGCCGATCGATGAAGAGAACTCCTTGGTGCTGGAAGGTTTCGATGCTGCCTGGGATGAACAGGCCCCGGTGATCGCTTTCGAGAAGTTCGACGTTCAAGCCGGCGAGAAGAAAAGCTATGCTCTGGGACTGAACCGACCGGGCCCTTCCAATGCCTTGCATTCATTGTCGCGAGCGATAGAATACTGGCGTGAGTGGAGTGATGATCTCCAGGTGACCGAGCACGTCGCCTGTAAGGAGGTCGAGCGAGCTGCGTTGGTACTGAAGGGGCTTCAGTACCAACCTACAGGTGCGATCATCGCTGCGGCGACGACATCACTTCCGGAGCAACCCGGAGGCGAGCGTAACTACGATTATCGTTATATGTGGTTGCGTGATTCTGTCTTCACACTGTATGCCCTGCGTAGTGTCGGGCGCGGCGATGAGGCGGAATCATTCTTTGATTTCCTCAAATCATTGAGCTTGAGGCACCCTGATGGAGATCTACAGATCATCTATGGTGTCGGAGGAGAGACAGAGCTTCCCGAGCAAAATCTTGATCATCTGAAAGGGTATAAGACTTCCCGTCCTGTACGCATCGGAAATGGCGCGGCCAACCAACGACAGCTGGATACACTAGGGGAAATCGCCGACGCCATCTCCATGCACCATCGTCGGACCTCAGACCCGCCCCTGACCCGCCATCGATGGACGCTGGTGCAGGAGCTGGCGGAGGCAGCCGCTGAACAATGGTCATTGCCCGATGAAGGCATCTGGGAGATACGAGGGCCACAACAGCATTTCGTGTACTCGAAGGTGATGTGCTGGGTGGCGTTGGATCGGGCGATCAAGCTCTCCGCCAAGGCTCCGGAAGACCTCGCCGGCGAGCAGGTCGATCGCTGGCGAAGAATCAGAGACGAAATAAAGGCAGAAGTGATGGAGAAAGGATATGACCCGGAGTTGGGAGCGTTCACACAATACTATGGATCAGGATCATTGGACGCTGCCAACTTGTTGCTGGCCAGGGTCGGGTTCATCTCTTCAAAAGATGAAAAGTTCAAGAATACGGTTCGGGCCACACAACTACATCTGATGCGGGGAGGCCTGGTAGATCGCTACCGACATGACGCCGTGGACGATGGTTTCAGCGGGAACGAGGGAACTTTCACCATCTGTACTCTATGGCTGGTGCTGGCTCTGATCGAGATCGGTTCGCTGGGTGAGGCCGAGATCCTGTTCGAGCGCGTCCTCGGCTGTGCTTCTGACCTGGGTCTTTATTCGGAGGAGCTGACCCCATCAGGCCGGCAGCTGGGCAACTTCCCTCAGGCTTTCACCCATATCGCCTTGATCGTGTGCGCCTTTTCGCTGGAGCGCGCTTATCAACGAGAGAAACTGAAAACCCCGGCCGAAGCGATGAGCCTGGCCGAGCGCAGACATGATGCCAGACAACTGCCGGAGATGGAGAAGCTGGAGACGATAACAGTAGAGCACAAACTCCCGAACTTCTCCGAGCCGATCGATGCTTCCGAGCGAGAAATATGGTAAGCTGATTATGATGATCGAGACGTATGGCGATATCTTCAAGATGGGTACGGCGGCGATCGCCATCACCACCAATGGCATCGTCAAAAAAGATGGAGCAGCGGTGATGGGAGCAGGCATAGCCAAGGCTGCGACAAGACATTATCCCGGGATCGCCTATCGCCTCGGTGAGAAGCTCTTGGCATCCGGGAACAACGTATATCTGCTGAACCCTGAAGGGCCGCCGCCCTCAGGCACGACTGCCGTCTTGTCTTTTCCGACCAAGGAACACTGGCGTGATCCTTCCCGTCTGGAGTTGATCGAAAGATCTGCGCACCAGCTGGTTGCCTGGATGGATGAATATGAATGGGATACGGCCGCATTACCGCAGCCCGGTTGTGGCCTCGGTGGGCTTGACTGGGAACGTCAGGTAAAGCCTGTCCTCGAAGCTATTTTCGATGACCGGTTCATGATCAGCTCCGGGATCTGATATGATCATGTCTGTGCCGGAAAGTGCAGAAAATGTGCTGTATGGAGACATGGGTCCGCGCAATCAGTCGGCGGAAGCTGCTTCCGAGATAGTGGGCGTGTACGTCCCGGATCATTTCAGGCCCATCGAGCAGCAGGCCTTGTTGGCGATGCTTCAGCTTGATCAGAAAGGCACCGGTGGGCATACTGACATTCAGGTCACTACTCAGGTCAATGATATTCGCAGCCGACAGGGAGACTTCCCGGTGACATCTGCTGATGTACGAGATGCGTTGGAGACACTGTCAGATGCTGAGTTCATCAAGCGCGCGAACGAATCTTGTCGGCTGACACCTTCAGGCCGAAAGCAGGGGCTTTCATTTTAGTGAAAATCTGAGCAGAATAAGCATCTACTGGTCCATGGCAAAAACAAGCAACTGGTCCAGGCCCTCGTTAGTCTGGTCAGATGGATTTCGCGCAGGTGATGGATGCCGAACGAGGTGAGCCTCTGGAACTGGCGCTCAAAGGATTACCTGATGATTTCCTGGCTGCGATGATAGAGGGCCTTGAAGCAGCTGATGACATATCTCCAGGCCGTCTTTTCGTCGGTGAGCGTGGAGGCTGCGTGGTCGGGGTCACATTGCGGGTCATCGATCCAGACTTCAGAGGCCGAGGACGCTATCGCATCTGGAGCCGGCGTCGTTCGATCAAGGGTGCTTACCAGGAACTACATAGTTTGTTTCCCAGGTTGAGCCTATTGGAACAAGTATTCGACAAGTCTGTGCTCACAGCACGATCAAGGTTCCCTGATATCGATGCAGATCGTGCCGGTGTCCTGACAGCGCATTGGGTTGCTCGGGTGGCCAGGACGGAGCTGATCATCCGTGAGATGAAGACTGACCATCTCGACGAGCTGGTGCATGAGCGGGCCGCGTCGAACTTTGCTTGTTTGCAGTGAAAACGACGACGTCCTTATACTGTCAGAGTAGTCTGGACAGGTGCAACATGAAACCTCCGTCAGTTGGGGTACGATAGCGGTCAGTATCCTGTTCAGTGCACTGTTCGCGGCAGCGGCAGTGGTGTTCATGCTACGGCATCACATCATCAACAACCCGGTTCAATCGGGTAAGATCGCTGTCAGCAGACAAGTAGACACACGCCCGGCACATTCGTTTGCTGCTGTGGTAAAACCTGAGACCATTTCTCAGGTCTATCGTCGGAGCCTGCCAGGGGTGGTGGAGATAGACGCATTCAGCCCGGGTGATCTGCTGGGGTCGAGCAAGACGATGGCTGAAGGCACAGGCTTCGTCATCGATGGTCATGGTCATATCCTGACCAATAATCATGTGGTCGATGGCTCAGATGTGATCGCTGTCAGATCAGGTAATCAGGAAAACTTTGTCCGTGCCGAGCTTGTCGGAGCCGACCCTGATGATGATCTGGCTGTGCTTCAGGTACCAGCTGAATATGCGGCCAAGATGCATCCGCTCCCCTTGGGCAACTCCGACAAGTTGAGTGTCGGCGATTCGGTGATCGCCATCGGAGATCCATTCGGTCTCAACTTCAGCGTCAGTGAAGGTATCGTATCGGCTTTAGGCCGGACCATCTCTTCTCCTTCCGGTCATCCGATAGCAAACGCGATTCAGACTGACGCAGCCATCAACCCAGGCAACTCGGGTGGGCCTCTGATCGATGCCGGTGGCGATGTCATCGGCGTAAACTCGCAACTGGCTTCTTCTGGGAGCGATGATGGTAGCGGAGTGGGCTTCGCCATCTCGATAAACTCGGCAAAAGCAGCCATCGCCAAGATGGCGGCATCTTCGGGCCGTTCTTGATGAATCCAGAGAAAACAAGCCTTGAAGCGTGACTGTCCTTGCATTATCTATAAGTGAGCGATGATCTATATCAGATATTGGGAGTCTCCGAAGACGCGAGCGAGACTGAGATCAAGAAAGCCTTTCGTAAGCTCGCCCGCAAATCTCATCCGGATCTGAACCCGGATGACCCCGCTGCTGAGAATAAATTCAAGGAGTTACAGGCGGCGTATGCCGTGCTTTCTGATCCGGAGAAACGCCGACAATACGATAGCGGAACCGGAGAATATGCTCAAGGAATCGACCCTGCCGGCTTCGACATCTCAGACCTTCCTTTCGATCAGTTGTTCAGCGAGATATTCGGTTCAGCTCCTTTATCCTCGCAGAGAAGTTTTTTCGTGCGGATGCCTGCCGAGGACATCGGACCAGACTTGGATCAGCGGGTCAAGATGAGAGTGCGAAAAGAGAATGCGACCGCAGGTACCACCTTGGCGGTAAGAACCCCGGATGGCCGTAAAGTGAAGTTTCGTGTGCCGGCGAAAGTTCATGATGGCACGGTTTTGCGCCTGGCCAGGCAAGGATTGACTTTCAAAGACCAATCGGGTGACCTTTACGTCGAGTTTCTACTTGTCTGAGGTTCCAGGTCGCTGAAGTGCTATAATCATATTGATGACGATACAGGAGGCCCATGACATCCTGCTTGATCCGGCGTCGATCCTTTATGGCAACTCGCTGAATATCTCTCCGCCACGTCTGCGCACGCGGCCGATATTGATCCTGGATGTTCCTGAGGGCAATCCCAGGATAGACAAAGATCAGCTACGGATCATCCTTCAGGCCATCGATTTGTTCTCGATGTACCCGAAAAATCCTAAACGAGCACAACCATTGGATTATCTGCATCGGCGGATCCGTTCGAAGATCGAGAAAATCCATTTTTCCGGGGCCAAAGATCTTGTCGGAGGCGGGGAGATCGATTTCTCGGCCAGCGAGATGGCGTGCATGAAACTTCCTGAAGGTGATCTGAAAGAGTTTCAGCTGACCTGGAATGAGTGGGATATGGTCCTGGCCGCTTTGGCCTTCTCCGATGATTTCATCAAAAACGACAAGAAGGTCAATGCTGCGGCTGACATCAAAGACAGTTTCTCCAAAACCTACTCTGTGCTTTGCAAGACAAGTATCAAACAGCGCAATAAACAGGTCAGTTGCGTACGCTGCGGTGCCAATCTGGATGTCGACAAGACGGCCGTCGACCCGAAGGCTTATCGCTGTAAAGATTGCCCTCCTGTCGATTAGGAGACATAAAAGGCATCGCTGCCGTCAGATCTTTTCTAATGTTGAGTATGGGAAGTGAGCGATCACTGGATCCGCGACAGATTCTCTACGGCGATACACCCCCTGCCCGGCAGATGTATTTCAAGCAGCCGGACGAATGGACCACATCAGGGTTGCTACCGGAGAATGCCGAAGAGATGACCCTGCTGTTGAAGGCCCTGGCGATATTGGCGGACCAGTCCGGAGAAACACGCGCCAGGCGGATAGAGCAGCAGCTGTACAAGGCACTATGGATCGATGACGTCGGTCGAGCAGCGAGCTATGAGACCATTGCCAAGACTTACAGGCTGGTCTTGATGAAAGATCCTGATGCCCATGAGCTACGCCTGGAACCCTGGCAATGGGGGATATGCCTGCGTGCCCTGGATCATTGTATGGACGATAAGATCGAGCAGATCCCGGTGCAGGCGGCATCTGACCTGCATGAGCGGATCAGCCGGGCGATCTGCCTGGAGAATGATCGTGGGCCTGCGGAGGAGTACGTCAGTTGCTGTGTCTGTGATCAGAGGATCCATCATCTGGAGAGCCGGACATCACCCTCAGGAACCTATTGCCGAGAATGTGACCTGTCCTAGATTGCAGCCGGGCTTGTCGTCAATCCCGCTCCTGGCCTGATGCCGGGTGCTACTCTGATAGGCATGACTTCTACCGCCAGCAGGGAAGCTGCCAAGACGATGATCAGCGAAAACGAGCTGAAACGACGCGTCGTCCATTGTATGCGTGACCCTTATGACGTATATATCGGGCGGGGTAGGGATCCAAAAACAGGCAAGGCCGGTAGATGGGGTAATCCCTTTACCCATAAGCCTGGGACGATTGCCCGTTATCGGGTCAAAGACGTCGATGAAGCGATAAGCCGTTATCGTAGCTGGCTGTTTCAACAGATAAAAAATGGTCAGATAAGCCTGGAAGAGTTGGCAGCTCTGGACGACAAGGTCCTGGGTTGTTGGTGCGCCCCAGGAAAATGCCATGGCGAGATATTGATCCGGGCTGCCCGTTGGGCCAAACTGAAGCTGGCGGAGTGATCCTTGCTTCGTCTGCTCTGAATATGATCTGCTAAGATAAAGTGCATGTCTGCTGATGCGGATACAGTTCTTTACGGTGAGCATCAACGGCAGACACACGGGCCTCCGGTACGCATCCAGCTTGACCTGAAGGAACTGGGCAATCTGTTGAAGACAGTACGGCTGTATCGTGACCAGGACGAAGCAAGCAACCTGGTCAGAGAATGCGAGGAACAAGGACTTGATCTGCATCAGCAGATAGATGTGCATTATCCTGGCTGGTCCTATCTACCGGCAGAACTATGCAGCCTATGGAAACCCGGAGAGGACATACTGGTGGAGTTCGAGCTGACCCACAGCAATTGGATGGTATTATCGTGGTGCCTGAAAGATGCACTGATCCGCCACCCAGGAGAGGCAGGCGGTCGTGTGTTCATCGAACAGCTTGGCGATACGATCAGCTCCCAGCTTTCTTTCGTATGACGGTGCCGGCTGGATTCGAACCAGCGTACGGGTTATAAACCCATAACCATCTTTCCAGGATGGCGCAATAAACCGGACTCTGCCACGGCACCAGATAAGTTTTGAGTACGACGTTGAAGGTAAAATAGGGTAGTAGTTTTTTCTTGACGAATACACTTATACGATGTCTGAGAGCGATACCGGGAATAGTCAAGTGCGCTCATATGTATCAAGCATCTCTTGCTAAATCCAAAGCTGTCTTTCCTACTCGTAACTTTAGAGCGCTTCCTTTATCATTGAAAATTCAGTGGTTGGCCGGTTATCTAGAAGGAGAAGCACATTTTAGAGGAGAAGACACTCCTAAGATCATAATCGAGACTATTGATAAGGATATAGCTGAGCGGGTTAGTCAACTGATTGGAGGAAAGATACATACACAAAATCCTCGACAATCTAATTGGAGCGCTACTTATATTGCTTATATTGTGAGCATATTCAGCTACCAAGCTCTTGCTGTTATGACACAGATTCATCCCTTGATGGGAAAGCGTCGAACAGAGAAAATAGCTCTTATACGCTCGACGTTTAGTTGAATCTGCATTACAGGCACTGACGGTAAGGGTGGGATTCGAACCCACGGACGCAATTTCTTACGTCTCCGGTTTTCAAGACCGGTGCAATAAACCAGGCTCTGCCACCTTACCTTGTATTCAAAGCTGACGGAGAGAGGGGGATTTGAACCCCCGGTAGGAGTTGAGACCCCTACGCCGGTTTAGCAAACCGGTACTTTCAGCCACTCAGTCATCTCTCCTTATCTGATTATCTTACTTCACTTTCACCTGGACACCGGTGAAATCACGGAAGGAGGAGAAATCGAATCTCCGCTGGTTTTACCCAGGCCACGGTTTAGCAAACCGGCGCTTTACCACTCAGCCACCCTTCCACAGATGACGGAGGGTAGACGAATCGAACGCCCAGGTTTTACCCCGCCCCACGGTTCGAGCGTGGTTGCAGACCATTCCGCAGTACCCTCCATGAGATACTACTTGCATCAGGGACCTGCCTCGGGTGGTTCCAATATCCCGGTAGCAATGCTGCGCCAGATCTTGGTCCTGAAGTTGAAGCAAAAACTTATCGAGCTTCTATCGTATGCTGGGTGTGGGATTCGAACCCACTCAGTACGAGACAACGGATTTACAGTCCGCCCCGGCTCTCCAACTCCGGCGCCCCAGCTCGTGGAACAGAACTTATGTAGTCCCTATGAAATGCCGGAGTGTGGAATCGAACCACTCAGTCGGTGACGGGAGGGTTACGGCCTCCTGGAGCTCCCAGGCTCCATCCTCCGGCTTATTTGTTTGAAGCAGACTCTATGTGGCTTCTATATTCTTGTTTCCTTGTTTTTATCGGATCTGAAAGGATCCCAGTGGTCTGAAGTGGTTTCGAGCCACTCTACTCCGGCTTTTCAAACCGACGCTTGTACCTTCTCAGCTACCAGACCTTGTCATGAAGCAAACGACTATGCAGCTTCTATGTTCAGTGGCGAGAGCCGGACTCGAACCGGCGACACCTGGTTCTTCAGACCAGTGCTACTACCAACTGAGCTACCTCGCCATATTGTTTTACTTTCTGAATATCTACTTTTTATTTCCTTGTCTTTTATCCTTTCTGTCTCTTTGATCGCCAGACGCCTCTTCTTGATCCCGGTTTTGGGCAAAGAAAAAGGCGGCTTATATAAGCCGCCCCGGTGAAGTCTCGCTATCCTCCTAAGTCAGAGAACGTCGATACCTCCTCGAGGCGAGGTCTTACTAAAGGACGAGCTATATGAGGTCGTCAGCAAGTTGGTGTCGATCAAAGTGTTCATCGTTTTATCAGTGTAGCACATCTTTCTCCAAAAGTATAGGGCGTGCTCTGAAGGATACCGGATTTCTTTCCTAAAAGTTTTCTTGATCGAGATCATACGCATTCATTGCTGCAATCTCTTGAGCATCGCAGCCTGCTTATGGAGCACCATCGGCCGGCTTCGACGCAAAGCATCTATGCTTCGTCGGGGATCGGCGGTGTCATCGAAGTCATGGTATGCAAGGCATAAACCGGCTCCGCAATTTGCAGGAAATGACAAAGGCCCTAGCCATCGGAAAAGCTCAGGAACGCTTTTCACTGTAGCTGGGCTTTCTTCTCCAGCAGTTGCATCGTCTGCTTGGAGGGAACCTCTCCGAGACATAAACTCCGTTTGATCGGATCAGTGTAGACATCAGCGGCTCCATCACATTCGCCGGTCTGGAACGATAGCACCACTTGACGTAATGGCTGATGCCAGATCCTGGCGATACAGATCGGGTCGTAATCAGATGGCGGCCCGCTGCCATGATACATCTTCTCGACGTCGGCGTAATCATCCACGAGCGGACCGCAGACATAACGCAGTGGCGTGTAATCGTAACAGTTCCAGACAGCAGCCTCGAAGCTCGACCAGTGTCCTCGACAACCAGGCTTAGGCTGCAAGGCTGCCTGGCGGTGATCCAGCTGATACTGTAGCTTTGCCGGGCAACCGTCGATACCCCAGATGCTCATCACACTACAACCATGACGATGCTCTAGCCCGATCGCATGTCCCAGCTCATGAACCAAGGTCTGGGTGGCATAACCCTGGGCCAGGAGCTGTCCAGGGCCGCTGTTCAATGGCGGCATCAAGATCGTATCCTGCGGACTACCGATCACCCAGCCGACCCTCTGGGTACAGGCGACCTCCTCGCTGGATCCGCACAGTTTCTGTACGTTACCGGTCGTCACCAGGATGTTTGCCTGCTTCGGATCACCGATCAGCTTCAGATGCACGCCCAGATCAGCCTGGTTCCAGCCTTTGATCGCTCGCTGCAATAAAGGTCTCCAATCGGGGCTGGTCGTGGCCACGGTCAGGTTCCCGCTCGGCCAGGCGCCATGAAGTCTGATGAACAAGGGGAGTGATACTCCGATCATCACTCCCAGTAAGATGGCGAAAAAGACTTTCTTCAGCAGCCCGGAACGATGCCGCGTCGGCGGGGCTGCGCGATCAGGGATTGCCGGCCCCGGTTGGAACAGGTCGGGCGGATCAGTCGGATGATCGGGTATCATCGGCACCGATGGATTATAACCTGAGCGCGTACAGGTCGCCCTGCATTCGCCGATCAGCTGTTACGCTGTCGTTCAGGGTCAAGAGCGCACAAGGCGAGGAATGTAGCAAGGCAGGTTCCTAGCAATATCATCGACACCAGCGCCAATGTATTGCCTGTCATCAGCAAGGCGATCAAGGCCGCCAGGACCCCTAGCCCACTGCATAGCAGCATGATACTGGCGACCCAGGTCAGAACAGCATGCCATCTACTCTCTACAGCCAAGCTGATCGCCGGCCCCGGAGCAGCAGCTCCGGTCACCGCATCCGTAGCTGCCGGCGATGCCTGCGGCCGCAAGTTTCCTGGCACCGGCGTAGCTTGCCCTTGGTCCACCAGTGACTGGAGCTCATCTGGGGTTGCACACAGCGGCACTTTGTACCGCTCGGCCAACGCGGCACTGATCTTCTTTTTCCCAGGACCCACCCCGATCAGGCAGATGGCCATGATCTGGGCGCTCTCGCAGCGGAAACCATGCTCGTGAACCTGTAAATGCCCTTTGCCGGCGATCGCGCCTACGGCAATCAGTCTTCCACTCCGTCCGGCTTCCACGAGAGCATCATGAAGCGAATGATAAGCATTGAAGCCGCATTGGCAGTCTGCTCCTGGTGCGACATGAGCATCATCCATATCAGCATTACAGTAGGCCAGATTGTCTCCTGGACGCCATGCAGACCCTTGAAACAACGGATGCAAAGCATTACCGCGAATACGCCAGGCCCGAAAACCGAGGGCTGCTTGCGGGAACACGGGATCGTTCATCGCTATAGGGATAGCGCTGAGCACGCCAGGCTCAAAGCTTTCTCGGAAGCGGTTCAGGAGCTCTTGCCGAGGGAGCCAGACCGTCAAAGGGTGGTGTGCCGGAGCACGAGCTTACCATAGCTGAGGGCGATCATCGTCCTCTCCTGGACTGATCACTTCGGCGTCGACCACCTCAGCTTCTTCCAGCTGCCGTCCGGGGGCCTGTTGATGGCGGTCTGACAAGCTTTCGCCTTGGGGAGAGAGAATCTTGTCAATGGTCAATATCCGTTGAGCAGCTGTCCGTTCCAGACCTGCGCCACTCAAACGAGCTGTCATCAAGGTTTCCGCAGCGATGGCAGCAGCGGCAAACAGCGAAGCGACCAGCATCCCGATCATTCCGCCGATCGCCGGCATCACCAGCCAGAAAGACACGAATACTGCAAGAGCATATATCACCACCCGTAAAGGCCAGATCAGAGCTTTGCTGGTTGCGCGTTTGGCACCTGTGAGCTGTGGGCGCGACATGATCTGATCATGCCCCTGGGGCACTGATGATACTCTCTTTTCCGTTGCCACCCGAGGTACCAGGGTCACCCGAGGCACCAGGGTCACCGCGTTCTCATTGCGGCCGACCAGAGTTTCAAGGGAAATCTATTGAAACCGACAGGATCCTGGGCCGTTCGTAAGCCGAAACGGCGTGCTTGTCAGCTGATCGGATATGATCAGCCTAGATGAAAGAGACCAGTGATGCGAAAGCGGCCCTGATCAGGGCCGAGAAGAGATAAGAGGGCCAACCGGTTGATTCCTCGCCATCAGCGAGTGTCCATATCAGGAACCCAGCAACCGTCCCTCTTATCTCTTTCGCTATCTCAGTCGGTCTCGATGCTGCCGACCAGGCGGCCCTGGGTGTCGAAGCCTCCGGCCGGAGCGGCATAACACGGGGTCAGCATCTGCTCGGCCAGGCGCTCGGCGGTCTCTTTATCGACACCTTCGCCGAGATAGACGCGCTTGTTGTCAGCACGCTTGACCACGACGAACGGCTCGAAGTCCTCGCTCGTCCCGCTCTTACCTCTGCTTCCTACCTTCGCTGCCATATCCTTATCCTTTCTCAGTTGATTTTCCAGCGCGTCCGATCGGATCTGTTTCTCCGGCCAGGCGCTCCAGATGATTATATCACAACCGGAGATCGATACCGGAGCCGCCTCTCAGCGTTCGTCTCCGGAGCCGTGAAGGACACCGCGTTCATGCCGGGAGGCCAGCTTGGCCAGGTTTTCCTCGGCGATCACATCCAGGTCGAGCCCGGCCTCTCGGGACAGCTGTGCCAGATACCAGAGAACATCACCGAGTTCTTTACTGAGTGCCTTGCGGCGCTCATCAGACAAGACCCCACCATCATCACGTTGAGTTTTCTTTATATGCTCCAGGACTTCTCCTGCCTCTCCTCCCAGACCAAGAGCCGGATAAGTCAGATTGTCCCCTTTGTCAGGGTAGATCGCCGTGTCACCGGACCGACGTTGATATTCAGCGAAATCCATCAGCAAAGACTAACATGAGCAAGGCCAGATCATCCTTTGTTGGCTTAGCATCAAGGCAGCAATGGCATCAGGCCGATGTCCATCGGCCACGCCCCACGCCGGCGCAGGCAGGCCGCACCTTGTTCTGCACCAAGCTCTATGGCCTCTGCCGGATCGAGACCCTGGTCCAGGCCGGCCAGCAGACCACCAAGAAATGAGTCTCCGGCCCCGCAGGCATCAGCTATCTCTTCTGGCTTGACATCCGGAGTGGCAAAATGATGCCAATGTCCCTGATACCACCAATCACCACCGGCAGCCCCATCTGTCAATACGAACAGCTCACAGCCGATCGACTTCAACGCCGAGTGTTCGGGCTTACAGATCTCATCGCTGCTGGCGACGACGATTTCCCATTGTCGGCCGATCTCAAGCTCATCTCGCAGGTGCCTGCCGGGCAGGACTTTCTTCCCATGTACTCGATCCAAAAAAGATGCCCGCGAGCTCATCCCTGTCTGGGGTAAGAAAAGATCATCCTCAGCAGCAAATATGCCGGCTTCGAAAGCCTCGGCCTGAGGCTCGACCCCACCGCGCATCGTGATCAGAGTGCGTTCTCCGTCGGGTTCGATCATCACCAACGAAACCGGGGTGCGATCACAGGGCATGACCTCCAGCTCGATACCAAGTCCTCGATAGGCAGCCTCCAACTCAACTCCATACTCATCACCACCCAGACAGGTGAAGAAGCGTACTTTGCTACCCAGGCTCGCCGCGATCACGCTGGTGCTGGCGGCACCTCCGCCCGGGGTCGCTGTTATGGTCGTAGCCGAGGTCTTTTCCCCACTGGCGGGTATCTTGTCTGTAGTCATGAGTTGGTCGACGAGAGTGATTCCGGTGCTGACCAGCATCTTATGATGATGCCGTCACGACGTCGGTCTTGGCTGGTTTATCGCTTGCTTTCGTCTCGTCAAAACAGATAAGCTCAAATCTTGCCTTGTCATCTATCAGTTGATGTATCCTGCAGAGGATGGCAGTCAAGAAGACGAAACTCCCGGCAGCAGTGTGTGAAAACTGCTCCACCATTTTCGAGTTCGAGGAGCGCGATGAGTTTCTCGGCGAAGTCTTTTGCCCGGGGTGTATGTCCCGCGTCCTCAAAGGCGGACGCTATAAGGATCTGCGCTCGGCTCGGGTGAAAAACAAGAAACTGGCGGTCTATGCAGATCGCTGATTGTCCAGGATTGCCGGATCAGTGGCCAGCTGACCTTGATTCAGACCAGTGATGATTTGCGTCCAGACGAGGTCATCACCACCGAGTTGGGTCGACACATCCGAGAACTCCTGATCACATTCGGAGATCCGTACCAGTAGCTCGGTATTCTTATCTTCATCTCCGAGTGCCTTATAAGCTGCGGCCAGATAATAAAGAAGATGTAGAAGCAGATCATCCTCACGGTCTGCGGCAAGCCATGCGCACGTATTCTCGAGAATGAGAGCAGCCTTGTCGGCTTCACCGATGGCCAACAGACAGCTACCGTGCATCAACTCCACCTCCGGGCGATGTGCGGCCGGCAGGGAAGCGGAGCCTTCGTTCAGCTCCTCAAGGCAGTCATGGTACCGCCCATGCTCGAACAATATCCGCAGACGGGTAAGCAAGACATAAGCATTCGGGGTGTCTGCATTTGCCCTCTGCAGCAGCTCCCAGGCTTCGTCCTGTCGGCCACAACGGCTTTTGTACAAGGCCAGGGCGCACAAGAGGTCTGTCTGGGTCACCAACGCCACTGCCTGGAAGCCGCCTGGATAATAGAGCGATGCCAGGCCCCGCCGGAGCCTGCTGCGCTCGAAGCCGAAACTGTCGATACATTGGTGCATCTCGCATAACAGCAGTGAGTTGTCGGGTTCCAGGGCGTGCAGACCCAGCAAGGCATCAGCGCAGTCATCAGACGCGGCCAGACTCCAAGAGCGGCCTGCTTGGGCTATATCGCCACGCTCATAGGCTTCCAGGCCGTCGAGCCATAGCTGATCTGTCCGATCGAGCTGGTTATCGTCATGGCCATACATGGTGACAAGGATAACAGATCCCGAGAAGTTTTTCAAGCTCAGCGCAGCGGCCCCATATTTCTGACCAATGGGGCCAGACAGACAGGAGATGCATCTCTGCTTGGTTTCCTGACCAACAGACGATAGCGGCCGATGCCTTCGATCGGCATCCAGCGCTCTTCCTGATGCGGGTCGGCGATGAAACCGACACGAAGGCCACTCATCGGATCACGGATCATCGTACGTGGTTGCAGATCTTGATCAACAGCCAGGTTCCAGGCGATCATGAGAGCTTCATCAGTGGGTGTCATACTCAAGCTCAGCTCATGGGGAGAACTTGGGCGGACAAGATCGGTGGCCTCGAAGTACTGATGCGCGCCGGCAACCCATTCCGCTGCCGTGTTGATCGCGTCCTTCTCGTCTATCGCCAGTACTTCAAGCCAGAAAAACTTCTGGGTATAACGATAAGGATAATCCAGATTGTAGGCGACGACAACCTCCCATTGGCGCAAAGCATCGCCGGCACCAGGAGCTGCCGGCACCGGCCCTGAAGGCATTTCCTGCTGTGCCTGTTGCAGTGCCTGGCGATATTCTTCATTGACAGTTGCTGATTGGATGGCCTCGGTGAAACTCTGATGGTTATCGTTCTGGGTCATACCGTCCAGCCTAGGCTGAGATCGGATCTGAGGGTCTGATTTATCCTTGGGTTGCATAGCAGCAATAATCCTGGCGAGCTGACGGTGCTTCCTTGACTCTGGTAGAGTGCGTTCGCTGTTGCGAAAGATCCAATGGGCGCCGCGTGAGCAGGTATGGCGCTGGTTCGCTGTCTCAGCTGTCATCTCGGCGGTGATGCTGGTCGGTACCGTGATCGCCGGGTCGCTTCTACCGGGTGATCCTGGAGACGGATCACACAGTCTGCTGCTGGGGTCATACAGCTATGTGCGCGAGCCGGCCTGGGAAAACTTCATGAATATATTCAGCAAGAACTTGTTGGTTCTGCTGCTGCATTTCTTCTGTTGCCTGGTCGGGGCGATAATCGGAAGGCCGCACAGGCCGCTGCCTGAAAAATGGGCCAAGTTCGGCAATCTGCATTCTGAGTTGCCTAAATGGATGGCGGATCTGGCACTGGTCTATGCTTTCACGGCGACATTGGCCAGTGTCGCCATCCAGACCACGGGTCTCGGTTTCATCCTTGCCGACATCTCCAGCTATACAGATCTGGCCCCTTGGCAGCTGGGACTGGAGATCCTTCCGCATGCCTTGTTCGAGCTGCCGGCGATCTTCCTACCGCTTGGCCTGTTCCTGATCCAGGCCAAGAAGAAAGAGCTGCGGCCGTTGAATACTTATGCCTGGCAATCACTTCTGATCGCCTTGCCTTTGATCATCATCGCCGCACTGATCGAGACCTTCATCACGCCGCACATCATCTCGCACGCGATCCAGGCGCATGGTGGTCCTGATCATGATTACTATCGCTATTTTTCACCATGGCACCGTTGATCAATCTTCATGGTCCGTACGGTATGAGAGATAGATCGACAATGGCGGCCAGGTCAGCACGAAGACGATGATGATCGTCAACGTCGGCTTGTCGTTGAGATTGAATATCACCGCCAGCGGCAAGGAGCTGAGAAAAGCGGCGATACTCAGCGTCGCAGCCAGGCGCTCATCAGAGATGTACGGTAGCTTGTTCATCCCGCGCATCGCCAGCACCAGGCTGAGCAGGAGATAGCCTGCTCCGAAGATCACCAACAGCAGACCAAGCGATTGGACATCAGCACGCCGGAACTGCGTTCCTTCGATTCCGTAATTCAATGACAACCAGCCGAGACTGGAAGAGACGACAGCCAACACGAAGAACAATACCGCCTTGCGTTTCGCCATATCAGTAAAATAGCGCTCAAAAAGGTAGGCTGCCGAGATTATTTGTAACTGCCGGGAACAACTTTGCGAAAGTCTCGGGGCGCAGTAGGGCATAATCGTAACAGACGATATGCCCTACTGTCGATGTCGGATCCTGTGCGTCGAGCAGAAAGCCCAGATTTATGGCTCCATCAGTGATCCCGTGTTGAGCCAGCCGGGTGATCATCTGCTGGGTGGTAGGATCCAACGCCGAGCCTACGGTCGGCAGGCAACGGGCCTGAAGCTGGACCCCGGATTCTCTCAATGACAGCACCGGGCACAACAGCTCCTTCAGTTCCGGGCCGGCCTGTTTCCACAACTCGGCCTCGATCTGATTGTCGAGCAGGCCGCGCTCACGCCAGGCGACTTTCATCACTGAGCGATGATCGACGGCGATGGCTATCCGGCCGCTGCCAAGACCGAGCGGCTCAAAATACTGCTCTCGACAATAAGCCAGCGCGCGTTCTGGATCTTGATAGGCGGCAGCGTTCAGATCCTGTTGCAGCTGATCATAGCGCTCGAGCTTATCGTCGGATACCGGGTCCATCCTGTATCAGTCTGCTACCAGGGAGACACTCAGACAAAGATTTAGCCTCAAAACATAGCTGGTTGTCGGCCCGGATCTAATCTTCGGGAATGAATGACACCAGGCCACGACAAACGGAAATCAGTATCTTCATCAACACGGTTCTGCTTTCCGTCGATCAGCATAGGCAGCTGTTGCGGGCGATCGCCGAGGACATCGAGGAGCGTCAAGAGGATCTGGAAGCTGCTGATTATCTTGACATCGGCTGGAAGCTGGGTACGATAGACAGTTATTTCAGCAATTTGGATGGCATATTGAGCCTTTGCTCTGCCGACCGCGCTGAAGAAGTACCTTCATTCAATGGTTCAGGGCGGAGATCTCCGACAGAGAGGATAGAGGAGCTGATCGATTACCTGGAGAAGGTCGAAGAGGTCCTGAACCAGATGGCGACGACAAGGCTGGAGACGATCAGCATGATGGACGAACTCTCTGATGCTCAGATCAGAGAGTGGATGGCACGTTAGCCCAGGTCAGTAGAGGATCTCGTCAGGTGTATCAGCCCATAATCTGGCAGCTTGTTCCCAGCGGGCCTTGATCCGTGGCAGGATTCGGCCGACACGCAGATCCAGGGTGCTCTTGCGCTTGGTTCCGTCATGCTTGATAGCTTCTCTGATCTTGTCCTTCGAGCCGATGACCACGCATTTTTCACGGCCACGGGTCCATCCGGTGTAGAGCATGTTGCGGGTCAGCAGCCGACTACCGCCGGCTCCGACCAGAGGCGCGATCAGAGCCGGTGCTTCTGATCCCTGTAGTTTGTGCGTCGTCGCTGCATAAGCCGGGATCAGGGCCTCGATCTGATCATTGCTGAACAGGACATCATCATCGAAGCCGAAATCGACACTGACGGTCTTCCGATCTTGGTCGTAGCCGGTGATCTTGCCTTGGTCTCCGTTCATCACGTCGGTTCCGCCATCATAGCGATTGACCGTGTTCATCACCATGTCTCCGACCCGAAGCGGCTGATCTCCTGATCTTATCTGGTAACCGTCGGGATTACGCTTGCGCTGCAAGGCTTTGTTGAGCACGAACACACCGGCATCTCCGCGTTTCATCGGCGCAGTGACCATGATCTGGTCTTGACGGATGCCCATCTCGTCAGGCAGCTTGTCCACCAGCTCCAATGTCCTGCTCAATGCTTCATGCGGGTCTTCGGTCTCGATGAAGACCCAGTCATCATTGACCGGATGACCGAGGGCGGTCTCGGCTTCATCCTTGTCCCAGAAGGGCTCTTGGCCCTGGCGGATCTTGTTGGCATTGACCACCAGCATCGAGCTCTCGGCCTGGCGGAAGATCTTCGTCAGCTTGGTCGTCGGGACCCGGTCGGATTCGATCAGATCGTGGAGCACCGAACCCGCGCCTACGGCCGGCAACTGGTGCGGATCTCCGACCAGGACCACACGCGCTTCCGGACGAGCATGTGAGAACAGGCGCTCGGCGACACGCATGTCCAGCATCGAGGCCTCATCGACGATGATCACATCAGCCGGGATCTGTTCGTGCTCGGCGACGCGTTCATGTAGGCTGACCGGAGCATTGAGTGCATTCCAGCCTAACAGTCGGTGAATCGTCTGTGCCGAGCGGCCGGTTGATTCTTTCATCCGTTTGGCTGCTTTCCCGGTCGGGGCCAGACAGACGTAAGAGTGATTATGATTGTCCAACTCATCCAAGAAGGTCTTCAGCGCTGTGGTTTTGCCACAGCCGGCTGAACCAGTGAGTATCGACAGTCTCTCGCTGAAACCATTGGTCACAGCTCCCCATTGTTCTTCGGTGACGACCGCGTCTTCACGGCGTTCCAGTCCCAGTGGTGGCTCATCAGGCATGTCATTGAGTCGTGTCTCCAGCTGTTCGTATAGTCTGGTCTCGATGATCAGGTGCTCACGGGTGTAGAAGCGTTCGATCTGGTCTTCCGTATCAGTCTCAGACCATAAGCGGCCGGCAGACAGCATCTTGTCGATGCCTTCTTCTATCGTCTTCGCCGTCGGACGATTGCCGTTCCGATCGAGTAGCTTGGGAACCTCTTGCAGTACTTCCTCACGGCTCAGACAGATATGGCCATCGCGCTCGGCGCATTGCAACAGGTATTCGACCCCGGCACCGGCCCGCCGAGGATCATCCGCCCCGACCCCCATCTTCAGCGCCACCCGGTCGGCGATCTTGAAGCCGACCCCGTCCACTTCACAGAGACAGTAAGGATCTTCGGCGATCATCTGTTGCATGTTCTGCCCATAAAAATGTTTGGCGATCTTCTTACCGGTGGAATCACCGATACCAAGGCTGGAGAAATAGAGCATATTCTTGCGCTCTGCCCGTAACGTCTCCCATTCGGCCTTGATGCCTTCCAGGGCCGCCGGAGAGATGCCTCGGCCTGAAGCTTTGATCCGCAACAATAAATCTGGATCCTGGTCGATCTGTTGCAGGCAGTCAGGGCCGAGATCATCGACGATCGCCTCGGCGATCTTGTCACCGACCCCGGGCAGGTTCTTCAGATAATGGACAACAGCTTCACGGGTGATCGGATCCTCATGGGAAACCGACCAGATCTGACAATAATCTCCATAACGAGGATCCCTACGCCAAGAGTACCTGAGCACTTTCAACAACTGACCATCGACCACCGGTCCGTATTTTCCTTTGATCACGATCTCTTCGCCGGTGCCTTCATGATGGGCCTTGGCGATCGTATAACCGTCTTCCTTCTCCGGTAGCCCCTTCTTCGGGAACATCTTGAACGATATGCTGCAGGTGAAAGGGCCTGTTTCTTGTGAGGCCTGAGCTGGGGCCCCACTGCGAGTACTGACAGCAGCAGTAGAGTTATATTGTCCGCGTCCCATATGATGATCTTACCCGGACATGAATGACAAAACAGGTTTTGAGGCTGATGCCTGCGTCAGAGATAGACAGAAGGGATCGCGCAGCGGTGCGATGATGCATGATCTGACGATGGGTACAGGTAGCTTGATCTCCGTAGAAGGCCTTGATGGAGCCGGCAAAAGCACTATCATCACTGCACTGCAAGCAGAGATAGATGATGCTGTCATCTTGAGGGAACCTGGAGGGACAGCGATCTCCGAGCTGATGCGGGAGATATTGAAAGGCGAACAGCTCAGCTCGCAGCCGGTGATGATGGTAGACAGCACCAGAGCCTTCATCGAGCGTGAGCTACCATTCGTCCGTGCCCGATCATTACGGGAAGTACTCGATCAGGCGATGACAGGAGACAGGATCACCATATCGGTGACCGATGAGATCAGCGCTGCTGAGGAGGTGATCTTGTTCAATATCGCTCGTGCTGAACTGATGAGCAATAAGATCGTACCGGCGTTGACGGCCGATAAGGTGGTGATCCTGGATCGTTTTATCGATTCCACGATCGCCTATCAAGGCTACGGGCGAGGGCTGTCCCCTGACAGTGTGCGCTCCATCTGTCTGCGAGCTACCCAAGGCCAGGTGCCTGATCTGACGATCTATATCCGCGTATCCCCGCAGACAGCCTTCTCGCGAATCAACGGACGGGGGCCGGCTGATCGGATCGAGGCCGGTGGTATAGAGTTCTTCAATCGAGTTGCCGATGGTTTCGAGATCATCGCCGCCGGCGAATCGCGTATCCAGGTGATCGACGGCGAGGCTCCCGCGCCGGAAGTGGCAGCCGCAGCTTTGGCTAAGCTGGCTGAACTTTGATCTGCTTACGGCAGATATGGGCACTGTCAGGGCGTTCGCATCCATGCAGATGAAAAGCAGCAGGTAGCCAGCCGACCAGCATGCCACACTCGTCGCAGCGCTCAGGCAGAGCCGTCGTATTGGTGTCTATGTCTTTATGGGTCCAACAGTTACTACATTGGAACTTCATGATTTACCATTCATATAGTCAGTCTCAGAGATAATCGTTCAGCTGTCTACCGTCAGCACAAGCAGGCAAGTAGTTCAACGAACTACTTTTATTATAGCATCTTTTCTCGATGATACGGATCAGTTTCCATATCATCGCGTGGATCCGGAGCATTCAACCCTTCCTAAGCGAAAACCGGGGGCCTGGTCTCTCCGGATGAGGTACTTTGCGAACATGCCAAGAAGACATCCCAAAGAAGACGACAAGCCCACTGGACCTTCCCCGATCGTCCTTGCCGAGCGCAGAGAACGCCGCGCGTTGCGTAGGATCCGCAAGAGCCCGGCCCAAGGATTGGACAATGGATTACTGACCACCGAAGAGCGCTCGATCATCAGCACCGAGCTGCGTTCTCTACGACGCGGCGACGCCCTCGTCTCCGATGCCTCTACCCGCGAGCAACAGATCGGTTCTCTGCAGCGCGAGCTGGACCTGGACCAGGCCTGCCGCCAGAAAAAGCCCCTGAGAATCAGCTAGCAGTTTCAGCACGGCGCGCTTTGAGAGCATCAAGGTCCTCTTGGCGCGGAGGGCGGTATCGTGCCTTGACCATTCCTGGCACTATACACTCCAGGTTGTCGGTCGGCTCCAGTGCGATCAGTCGATCTTTTTTGTCGCCCGGGAACCTGGCCCGCAGACGTAGGCCTTTCTTGGTCTCACGGACACCGATGACCAATCCCAACTGATTGACTTTGACATCACGGATGATTTTACCTTTCCAGCTTTCAGCTGCGCGTAAATCTGTTTTTTGAGTTTTTTGCTTACTCATCCTGTCTTGACTGTAAGGCTATTCATCGAGGATACCGGAAATGAAGGCAAAAAATATCTGGTCAGTCTCCGCTTACCGATTATCTGGTAGTCATATTGAAGATTTTTCTGGAGGCCGGCTGAGGATAACGATGGTAGATCATCCGTCGCTTGAATGATGTTCGTATCTGGTCGCCTGATGACTATCTGCTTTTCGACCAAAGTCATGGCTTCTGATCACCTTGGTACTACGGTTCCTGTATATGGCGCAACGGGTGACGATAGTGCTTTCTGATCTTCATTTCGGTAATGGAGATGACCTGTTGCACTCGCCGTCAGCATTGAAGATTCTTGAGCCGGAGCTTTCCGGAGCGGACACGCTGGTGCTCAACGGTGACGTGTGGGATCTGATCAGCGTCAACCTGGCGACCGCCGTGGAGGCTTCTCGCCCCTTCTTCGCCATGGTGGCCAAAAATGTCAAGGAGATCATCTATCTGCCTGGTAATCATGATTACCATCTGGTTGCTGCGGCGACTGATCGACATGAGTTCAGCAAGCTCATCGACATCGCTGATGAGACCCCGTTCAGACTTTATCTGGCCGAGCTGCTCCTGAAGGAGCTTACCTTCGGTAAAGTTCAGATCAGGTCAGCTTATCCGGTGATAGAGATCGATGGGATGACCTACCATCATGGACATTATATATCTCCGCATCTACGCAATACCGCCTGGCGGATGTTCGACTTGCTCAGCTGGAGACTTGCCGGGTTGGAGCGGAGACAGCAGAATCTGACCAGCTCCGAATATGAAGCTATTCTTGCGCCCTTGCACGAGTTGCTCTACCATTCGGCGCAGCTTCCTTCTTCAAAGCAGACGATGCAGTCCGGAGAGAAGGCCCTGCTGTTCGCGGCCAAGGCGATGCGGCTGCCCGGACGGATCGGAAGAAAGGCGACCTCGCCTTTTCGTAAGCATCTGACTGATGATTTCAGCGCATCAAACAGTCTGTTTCAGATCACCAGTCCGGCTCAGGCTGTAGAGGCGATGCAGATGGTCTGTACCAATCTGGGCCTCAGCGCCGGGCCGATATGTATCGGTCATTCGCATGCACCCTTTGACAACATGATCGCAGACGGCTGGACTTTCCATAACTCAGGCTCTTGGGTTCTGGATCACCGCGAGAAGCGCTACCCCCACTATAAATATACCGCCTGGCCAGGAACCATTCTGCGAGTGGAGAACATGACGGTGACACGCAAAGAGCTTCTGACGGATTACCGTCTGAAAGATCTTGAAAATATGCTGGCAGAACAATCGGATCTGCCCCTACGTCGGCGACGAAGAAGATGGTTACGCAAGAAACCCCGTGAGCCTGAGGTCTAACCTAGACCGACCGGATTCTTGCGCCTGCTACGTCGATGCCATCGGTTGCTGAAAGCGATGAAGCCGGCCCGTACCGGTTTCAGCTTCCTGCGTTTTTCCTTTATCTGGATAGCAGCTTCTTTGTGAGGTTCTTCTCGTGTATATGGGCGGGTGCCCATGTTCCCGGCACCGGCTGACAAAGGCACTGTGCTGAGCCCTGGCCCAAGCACGGCCTCGATCTCAGTGCGGTCCAGGGTCTCTTTCACCAACAGTAAAGATGCCAGATCCTCGAGACCTTGCCTATGGGCGGTCAATAATGCCACAGCTTCATCATAGGCCTCGGCCACCAGTCGTTCGATCTCCTGGTCGATGATCGTCTTGCGGGTCTCAGAGGTCTGATGTCGTGTGTCTGTGATCATCTGTCCGACCTTAGGAGAGAAACCAAATGTCTCGACTGCCTGCCGGGCGATGTCGCTGGCTTTCTCCAGATCATTCGACGCCCCCGAGGAAACAACGTTGTAGATCACCTGCTCGGCGGCCCGCCCGCCGAGAACGCATACCAGTTGCTCATGGATGTAGCGTGTCGAATGCAGGGCGCGGTCTCGGCGTCCATATGCCGCCAATCCGAGCGCGCCGGATCCACGCGGGACCAGCGTTACCAGCTGGGCCTTTTCGTGGGTCTCGCATAGCTCCGCACATAGAACATGGCCTGCCTCATGATGGGCGATCGTTTTACGCTCTCCCTCATCTACTCCGCTGTCCAACCGTCTCGGACCCGCCAACGCTCGTAGATGTCCTTCTTCCAGATCCCTCTCGGTGATCGCCAGGCGTTGCTCCCGGGCTGCCATGATCGCCGCCTCATTCACCATCTCGGCCAGGTCTGCGCCGGAACATCCGGCAGTGATCTTGGCCAATCGCCCCAGGTCTACGTCATCTGCCAAAGGCTTGCCTTGAGTATGAAGCTCAAGGATCGCCTTGCGCCCGGCCTCGGCAGGGAGGGGAACGGCAATCTGTCGAGAGAGCCTACCAGGCCGCAATAAAGCCGGATCCAGCATATCCAGACGATTCGTCGCTCCGACGCAGATGACCTTGTCGGTAGAATGAAAGCCATCCATCTGGGTCAACAGCTCGTTCAATGTCGCCTCGCGCTCATCATTGCCTCCGGTACCGGTACCAGTGCGTTTTCCGCCGACAGCATCGATCTCATCGATGAAGATCACGGCGCCTTTCTCTGATTCTCGGGCTTTCTTGAACAGCTCACGTACTCGTGAGGCTCCTACTCCTACGTACATCTCGACAAACTCCGAACCGCTGACGGCAAAGAACGGGATCTCCGCCTGACCGGCGAGAGCCTTCGCCAGCAGGGTCTTGCCGGTTCCTGGAGGCCCGTAGAGAATCACCCCTGCCGGCAGCTTGGCTCCGAGACGGCGGTACCGATGCGGATTGGTGAGGAAATCGACGCACTCTGCAACCTCGGAGACGGCTTCATCGCAGCCGGCCACGTCGGCAAAAGTCACCCTGCCCGGCGAATGCACAGGCTTATTGTTCTCTCCTGCCATCGAGTTGTGCCGCGCAATCCCTTTCTTGCGATTGTACAGGGCCAGACCGCCGACGAAAGCCAGGACCAGGAGCAGCGGCAATATCATCGACCCGAAGCTGCCGCCTTTGGATCCGTCAGACGGGGCATCGACATCGACCTTTACGCCGGCTGCACTGAGCTGATTTGCCAGAGACAGGCTTTGGGAATCGTAGGTGGTGTGTGCGACCGATCCATCATCAAAAGTCAAGGTGGCGTTCTCGACTGTGGTTGCGGCACCATCCGGTTGGATTTTGGCCGAGATGATCCAGGCCAGCTGCTTCGGTTCCTGTAACAACTCTCGCAACTGATCGTAACGCATATTTCCTTCGCTGTTACCACTGAGCTTCTGCGCTATCGTAGGGGGACCTCCGGCGACATTCTCCTGGGTGCCCACGGTAGCTGCGGCAGCGGTCGAGGAGATCACCGGCGTCGGCACGACCGAAGTTGCTCCTGGCGCTGGTGCATCGTTGCCTTCCGCAGCACCAGGAGCAGGTGGCCCGACATAGCTTGCGCCTGGCTGCGTAGTCGTGGCTGCTTGATCAGAACTAGGCACCGGTTTCGACAACAGCATGGCCACGCCGACGAAAAAGGCGCAAGCCGCCATGATGATCAATCCCAGCCTGACTTTTTCACCGTCGAAGCTCACGGCTTCAGTATGCGCTGATGACAGGGTCTGGCCCTGCTCTTTTATCTACTCTCGATGATTTCAGGGAATGACCACGGTAGGAGCCTGATCCTGTTTGCCTTTGTCTCCACCCTGTTTCTTTTTCTTGTCAGGCGGTAACAAGACCACGCTGTCGGGATCATAGTTTTTCCCATGCTTCTTGGCCTTCTGAGCCTGTTTCTTCTTGTGCTTCTTTGCTTTGGCACTCTTTTTCCCTTGTTTGGCCTTACCAGGCACGTTTCCACCGGGTCGGGCTGCATCGTTGCTGTCGGATGCGCTTACCGAGGACAATACCAGTAATATGATGGCGATGACCACCAACAGCCCGACGATCAACAACCACGTACGGGGCTGTCGCCATTCAGATTTTGCTGCCGGTGGTGCCACGATAGGGTCATCCGGAGAATAGATGTCCGCTTCACTGATTTCCTCCACCGGACGGGGCGCGGCCGTCTGCGGTATCTCTGAGGCTCGGTGATCATCGGCCGCGCGCTCTGGGCCTTGTTCAGGGCCTTGAGCGTCGTCATCAATGACAGCCGCCTCATCGGCATCGTCGAAGGACGGTCCATTCAGGTCGCGAAACTGAAAGTCAGATGGTTCTTCGGCCATGCTCAGAGAATAGACACGCGCGGCGGCCCCATTGTAGCTTTCGCCAATCGAGTCAGATCTATAACGGTAGGATCTCACGGTGATAGCGACCGACCAGATGACTGTTCAAGAACTTTCCCTTTGATTCCGCATTCATCAGTTGGTGGTGGATCTCCTCTGGTACTTCTGTCCATACGTAGCATTTATCCTGACTGGTATTGAAGATGACATGCAAGGCCTGACAGGCAGGATCATAACCGACCTTGTCGAGATTACTGGAGGTGACAGACAGCATCTCAGGCATGAATGAAGGAGTGCGGCGATGATGCCGACCATAGAGGATCGTCTCGGCCTGATCAGAGGATTGTCCACCACCGCGAGCCATATCTTCAGTCTAGCCTCGATATATCAACCAGTGCGAGATTGGTGACAAAAGGAACAGATGAGCAACGCGGCGACGGTAGACTTGGAAAATGTTCAACAGTGCTGATCATCGGCAACTGCGACTGATCGCACACGGGCGAGAGTTGCCGTTGCAGGTCTATAAGACCCAGAGCGGCCAGGCACGTAGGCAGGGATTGTTGAAGACAGATGAACTGCCTGCCGATTGTGCCTTGTTGTTGCCGGCCAGCCCGGTCGTGCACATGATCGGAATGCGTTATCCCTTGGAGCTGATCTTCATCAGCAGGAAAGGCCGGGTGACCAAGATCAACACTGCCGACCCCGGATTGAGGCTGCATGGCTCATGGGCAGCCTGGTCGTGCCTGGAGACCGTGCCAGGGACCGCAGCCGGCCTGGGCATCCGTGTCGGTGACAAACTGGAGTTCCAGGAACTGCGATGACCGCTCCGCCGCATCAAAACATCCCCAATCCGCTCAGCCCGGACGCATCAAGGATAGACTCCACGTAGCTCTGCTGCCTCGGCAACCCTCCGGATGGCGACAGCGAGAGCAGCCGTCCGTAGATCCACTTGCAGTTGCTCCGAAGCCGCCACTATATTATGCCAGGCGACTTCCATCTGGTCGCTCAATCTGCCAAGGACATCATCCATCGTCCATGAATACTTCTGTTGATCCTGGACCCATTCAAAATAGGATACTGTGACTCCACCGGCGTTGGCCAGGATGTCCGGGATCAAAGTTATTCCTCTTTCATGAAGGATGCGATCTGCCTCAGGGGTCGTCGGGCCGTTGGCTGCCTCTATCACCCATTCACAGCGCAGCTTGCCGGCATTGGCCTCCGTGATCTGCCGTTCCAACGCTGCCGGGATCAGCACATCGCACTCCATCGTGAGCACATCATCCTTGGCATCAAGTTTGTCGGCATCCGGATAGTCTCGTAGAAAGTGATCCGGCTGAGTTGCCCATGCAGCCATGCCGACGACGTCCAGGCCATCGGGATCATAGACGGCGGCACTGACATCTGACACACCGATCACCTTGGCTCCTCGGCGGGCCAACTCCAGACAAGCTACAGCCCCGACCTTACCGAAGCCCTGCACGACGACGCTCTTTCCGGACAGGCTCTCGCCTGCATGCTGCAAGGCTGATTGCAACGTATAGATAACCCCGAGGCCGGTGGAATCAGCTCGCCCGGCAGTCCCTCCCAATACCAATGGCTTACCGGTGACGATCTCCGGGACCGAATGGCCTTGCTGCTGAGAATAAGTATCCATGATCCAAGCCATCTCCTGTTCTCCTGTTGCCATATCAGGTGCCGGTATATCGTTGTCAGGTCCGATGACAGGCAGCAGCTCGGCGGTGAACCTGCGTGTCAAGCGTTCTCGCTCGGCGAGCGAAAGCCTGTTAGGGTCGCATCTCACCCCTCCTTTGGCGCCTCCGAACGGCAATCCCAGCAAAGCACACTTCCAGGTCATCCACATCGCCAGAGCCGCACACTCGCCCATCGATACTCCCGGCGCGAATCTGAGGCCGCCCTTGGTCGGTCCCATCGTCAAAGTGTGCTGTACCCGGTAGCCGGTAAAGTTGTCCATACTACCGTCGTCCATATGCACCGGAAAGTTGACCGTCAATGCTCGTCTTGGAATCGCCAAGCGGGTGCGGCTGTCTTCCGGCAGACCGAGAACATCAGCAGCGTTCTGAAACTGTTCTTCGGCCACCGCCCATAGCTCATCTTGCCATTCTACCCCTGGAGCCAGGCCTCCTTCACTGTCAAGGATGCTTTCCCATCCGCCTTTGCCTCGACGGTCTGCCGATGCGACGAGATCATCTGTGTGCCTGGCAGTATCGGATGAGATGTCTTCCGTGCTCACAGAAAGATCCTATTCTCCGATACTGTCATTATCGGCACTTTCACCGCCAACCGAGGTACCAGGTTCAACCGAGGAGCGCAGCGTTTCAGTGCAAATCTGAGATTTGCCTTGAAAACCAGGTTCAACCGAGGCACCAGGTTCAACATCACTTTCTCGGATCAACACGGTCTTGTTCTTGCCTTCGTGTTTGGCCTGATACATCGCCTTGTCGGCCAGATCAAGCAGCAGCTCCTGGACCGGCTTGTCACTGCTGGGAGGACAGGTTATCTCAGCGACACCGACGCTGATCGTCAGTTTCAACGTCGCCTGCTTATAATGTATCCGCAACCGGCCGACGCGTTGTCGTAGGCGCTCGGCAAGCTTGGTGGCTTCTTCGCCGGTGGTCTCCGGAAGCAGGACGACGAACTCTTCACCACCATAACGGGCAGATTCATCGACCGAGCGCAGGACGTGGCGGAGTACTCCGCTGACCTCCCGTAAGACCTGATCCCCGGCCAGGTGTCCGTGCGTGTCGTTTATCTTCTTGAAATCGTCGATATCGATCATCAGCAGTGACAATGAATGCTCGAAACGCATCGCTCGTTCAGCTTCTTTGAGTAGCAATTGGTCGAAGCTACGCCGGTTGTTTATCGATGTCAGCCCGTCTGTGACCGCCTGGCGGGAGACAATCTCATGTAAGCTGAGATTCTCCAAGGAAATAGTCGTCTGACTACTGAGGTAGCCGAGCAAATCTTCTTCAGCCTGATTGAAGGCCCGACCTCGACGAGCCAGCATGATCACTCCCTCGACACGTTCGTCCTGATTACTATAGATCGGTTTGGCCAGGCCGCGCCACAAACCGACTTCAGCCCGAGCTGTCGGCTCCTTGGAGAACTCTGTGCTCAGCAACGTGTCAAAAAGAGGAATTGTTTCTGGATCAGGCTGATCGTCGTCGAACGTCTTCGTCTCGCTGTCATTGAAAAAGGTCATCCGGGCATGCTCGGCATGACAGGCTTCGCCGACCACATTGATCGTTATCTCCAGTAAAGCTTCACGATCCAGACCGGACGCGATAGCCTCGCCGATCCGATGTATCGATTGCTCCAGCTCTGCACGATGTTCTCTGATGTCGCGCTCACGCTGTTTCAACAGCACACTCATACGGTTGAACTCGGTGGCCAGCTGACTCATCTCATCCTTTCCTGATGCCGGCACCTGGACGGAGAAGTCACCTTGACCGATCTGCTTGGCCGCATCCACCATGCCTTGGATCTGCCCTTGCATACTGCGTCTGAGAACATAAGCCAGGAAGACGGCCAGGACCAACAGAGCCAAAAAGACGACCGCCAGAAATGGTTGACTGTTGAGGGGGTCTGTGCTCGATGGTATTGTCAACGCAGATACCTTCAAACGTCCGTTCTGCAGGTCCAGATAAGCATGTCTGGCCCTGTAATCCATCCCATCGACCGTCACGTCTCCATCTGTGGGCGGTGTGGCTGCGTTCAGCGTGGAGCTGATCACCTTATCACCTCGGCTGAGGATTATCTCTTCTCCGGTAAGCTGTTTTGCCGCCGTGACGAACTCGGCCGGCGAGAGAGATGCCAGCACGATCGTCGGTTTCTGCTTGCCATCACCATATTGAAGCCGGATCGAAGCCAATCCTCCTGAGCCGTCTTTCCATATCAGATGGCCGTCCGATCCGTAGATCGATATGGTGGAGAAAACATCGTCAGTCACCAGCTGTTTGAGAAAGCGCTCTAGGGACGGTGCCCCTTGCTGCCAGGCATGCTTCAATCCTGGTTTGTCACTCAACTGTCTGGCCCGATGAACACCTCGCTGTTGTAGATCGTCATAGACGTGAGACGCGGTCTTCAGACCCTGGATCAGTCCCGCGTCGGTCTGGCCGTTCTGCAGCTGCCCGGATGAGCGGATCAGCAATGCTGCGGTCGCTCCCATCGGCAGCACCACGATGACCAGGAAGAAGAGAGTAAGTCGATTGGTGAAACTCATCGATATATTTTCTCTTGAAGCACGCCAAAAAAGCCTGTTTAGCGAGAACGGCACCAGGCACAATCTCATACCTGGAGCAGTGCGGACATTTAGCTTTGGAGAAGTGCTTTCACTTCTGAGAAACAGCCTACAGGCGATGAAGGACGTCATCTACGCCGCGCATCAGCTCCTCTGGACGGGTTGGGCCTGGCTGGCAGCATGCCTGGTGGAGCTGGTCGTGTATTATTTCATCTGGAAGGTGCTACTGGGGCCGTTGATCTTCAAGGTGGTCTCCGGTATCCCATCGGTCTCATCGAACAAAGGCACGGTAGTGCTCATCAGTCTGGCAGTAGGAGCCTATCTGCTGTTGTTGCTCTGGTCTTGGACCGCCAGTTTCATCTACCTGCGTATCGACAGGGTGTTCTATTCGCTGAAGTCTTCGCCCGCATTGGCCAAGTTCGGTGCCATGGCCGGCACGACAACGCAGATCCTGATATATGGTCTCGGATTCGCCGTCATCTGGAGAGTGGTTTCCTGGGCGCTGGCCGATCGATTGATCGGTCATATGGGATTTGCTCATGGTGGCGGAGCGATCCACGATCCGAACGTATGGTTGGCCGGTATATTGGCGATCATATTCATCCCTTTGTCGATACGGCTCTGGTACCTTCCGGTGATAACAGCGTTGGAGACGGATCCGGTCATCGGTTCCTGGAAGTTGCTGCTGCGGGCCACGAAGGGCCACACCAGAAGCCTCTTTCTGGCCACGTTGCCACAGTGGGCGCTTTTGGGCATCTGCTACCTGGTCTATCAACATGTCGCATCCGGCCTGCTCGGGCCGGTGATCTCCACTGCCGCCCACGCCGGTGATTATGATGATCTTGCCAGTCTTTCAAAGGCCATGGAGGGAAATATCTCCATCGATCTGTTCGGAGCTCTGCTGGCCTTCGTCCTGGTGATCGGTCCGATCATCTCGCTGATCGCAGCGATGCAACTCAGCGTCATACGGGGATTGATCGGTGCCCCGTTGGGTGGAGAGACCCTCGAACAGGACTATGCTGTCGCCGATTATGACACACAGCAGCAGGAGTTGCCATTACCCGAGGATCTGGCACAGCCGCTTCCGGCCTATACAGGCGTGGTCGCAGAGGAAGAGATCGTGGAGAGTAGCCCCGGCGGCGGGTATCCGCAAGGAGAGTTTTCCGAGGAAGTTCGGGCCGCTGCCGAAGAGGAAGCAGCAGGCCTATACCGAGCCGCCGGCGAGACGATCGAGCCTCCGAGCGCGCCGGAACCCGAGTTTCCGCCGTTGCATGATGCCAAGCCGGAAGTATCGGCTCCTCTGGGGGATCCGGTCGGAGACCCGATCCCGAGCGGAAATCCCGTCAAGATAGGCGAAGACCCGATTTATCCAGTAGAAGAGACACTCGCTCCGGACGTAGAAAAAACCGGACCGGTGGTACCACCGTTACCACCGCCATCATTCGGACCTGTAGATATGCCGCCACCTGAGGACGCTTCTCCTGTGATTGAGACTGCTGAACCGCTGCCCCCACCAGCTCCAGAGCCGGTGCAACACACGGCACCGCCGCCGGTATCTGCGCCTATATCGACTGATGCGCCACCTGAGGAAGCAGGGGCCTCCCGGCCGGCAGAGGAAGCGGAGGAAACCGGGAAGCAGGATTATGATCCGCTGATCGACGATATTCCGGATACGCCGTTGCCGGCGCGTCTGAAACGCTCAGATGATTGAGTCCGTGCACCGGTATCTGGCCACGAAAGCGTTATATTTTCTTTATCGCCTCGACTACCAACACATTGATCAAGCTCCAGGACGCTTCCGGCACCGTCTTGCAGGTGGTGCAGCTGACCAACGGCTGGTCACATGAGCTGCGGCTCAGAATAAGAGGCGAGGATGCTGATGCCGGCAGAGGTTATCATCATCGGGGTGCTGTCAGCGGCAGTATTCCCTTCAAAGCACCGGAGGAGCGTGACGACTGGTGCAATCAGGTGGAGGGCTTCCTCGCCGATGCCGGCAGCTCCTCTGTGCGTATCCGCACCGGCCGCTATGGACGCAGCGGCGGTCATCTGGAACGTGACACAGATGATACCCTCCTGCTGACGATCAAGAGCCCCCGATACAGTAATAGTTACCGATTCCGGATCGCTGACCCTGCCGTCATCACCGAGCTGATCTCGGTGCTGCGCTCGGTAGATTAGAAAACGAAGATATTTTTCCTTGGCGAAACTCAGGCAGTATCACGCGGCGATACCTAGCTTTGTGAAGGAACCGTATGAGACACGTTATCGGCATAGACCTTGGCACCACCAACTCCTGTCTGGCTGTGCTTGAACACCGGCAGGCAACTGTATTGACAAATGCTGAAGGTGGTCGGACGACACCATCAGTGATCGCCTTCATGGACGATGGGGAACGCGTCGTCGGCGAAGCAGCTCGCCGTCAATCGGCGATATTACCGGAAGCGACAGTATCCTCGATCAAGAGATTCATGGGCCGTAGGATGGAAGAGGTCGAAGATGAGGAGGACATCGTCTCCTACAGATTGACATCAGGGGAAAATAACGCTGTCAGGGTGGTGATCGGCGAGCGTCTATACGCTCCCGAGGAGCTGTCGGCGATGATCCTGGCCAAGCTGAAAAGTGATTCTGAGGCTTATCTTCAGGCCGGTGGCAGCAGCGATGACACGATGGCAGCGGTGATCACCGTACCGGCCTATTTCAACGATGCTCAGCGTCAGGCAACCAAGCAGGCCGCCGAGATCGCCGGGCTGGAGGTCCTACGCCTGGTCAATGAGCCGACCGCTGCCGCTCTGGCCTATGGCTTCGGTCAGGGGCGTGACGAGAGGCTGTTGGTGTTCGATCTCGGCGGCGGCACTTTTGACGTCTCTGTATTGGAGATAGGTGACAATGTCTTCGAGGTCTTGTCGACACATGGTGACAATCATCTGGGAGGAGACAATTTTGACAAGGTGATCGTCGATTGGCTGGTCGGAGAGTTTCAGGCTGAAAAGGGAATCAACCTGGCCGAGGACAAACCTGCTTTGCAACGCCTTTACGAGGCAGCAGAAAAGGCCAAGATCGAACTTTCTTCGATGCCGAAGGCACAGATTTCCCTGCCATTCATCAGCGCCAGCTCCGAAGGGCCTGAGCATCTGAAGACCGAGCTGACCAGAAGCAAGCTGACAGAACTATGCTCAGGATTGCTGGACAGATTGGTCGGGCCGACTCAGTCTGCGCTCTCGGAAGCTGCCGAGAAAAGCGGTCCTATCAACCATGTGATCCTGGTCGGGGGGATGACCCGGATGCCTGCTGTCCAGGACAAGGTCAAGGAGCTGACAGGGAAAGAGCCACATCAAGGGGTCAATCCGGATGAAGCAGTGGCATTAGGGGCTGCGATTCAGGCCGGGGTACTCAAAGGTGAGGTTGATGATGTATTGCTGCTGGATGTCATCCCGATCACACTCGGAATCGAGACGAAAGGCGGAGTGATGACTGAACTGATCAGATCCAACACGACCATTCCGGCCCGACAGACCGAGACTTTCACCACGGCTGAAGACAACCAGCCTTCCGTGGAAGTGAACATCCTGCAAGGCGAGCGTGATATGGCCGCAGACAATCGCTCACTGGGGAGACTACAGTTACTTGGTATCCCCAGCGCCCAAGCTGGTATCCCGCAGATCGAGGTCGTCTTCGACGTCAACTCTGACGGCATCCTCAAGGTATCGGCCCAGGACCTGGGTACCGGCAACAAGCAGCAGACGGAGATCAAGGCCGCCACCGGACTCAGTGAGGAAGAAGTCGAGAGATTGAGAAACGAGGCGCTGATCAACCGGCGCAAGGACACCGAGGCCCGGCTTGAAGCCGAAGAGCGCGTGGCCGGAGAGGTGATCCGCGATCAGACCGCGCGCCAGCTGCGTGAAAGCAGACCAGAGATGACCGATCAGGAGCGGGCTGCGCTCGAAACCGGTTATGAGGAAATGACCCGATTACTGGAGACGGAGGCTTCTCTGGAAGAGATTCGTTCAGCGCGTGAAGCCTTGACAGACACCCTACAGAGTTTTTCCGGTAGACTTTACGGACAGACCTTGGACATAGAACAAGAGGACGCTTCGACCGCATTACCGCCCAAGATCCTGTCGGATGCTGAGCCGCCCGAGGTTGGCGATGTCGATACTGCACAAGATCTGGAAACCGTTACTGATCCTGCGGAAGAAGCCGATCAGCCGCCCGCATAATCACGGCGCAGCTGACCCAGTTTTCCTTTGAAAGCATTGTTCAAGCTTCGTTGCCAGTTGCAGGCGCTTTTGCAATCATCTATCGCCGAGGCCAGGCCAGGCCAATGACCGTGTGCCATCAACCAGGCATAGAAGCCTGCTTCTCCCCCGTCTGCCTTGACCCGGGTCATCGCCGTATGTTCAGCCATCGTTCCTTCCGTCGGGCCGGCCAGCGCTGCCAAAGCCGAGGCCAGCTGATCGCGCGGTTGCTTGGCAAGGTAGATGGCAGCATCGGCGAGCTCGGCAGCTGCCAGCGGAGCACCTATATTATAGTCTGACAATAAGACGTTTCGACTGTTGTCCGAAGCATTGCCTACACCGACCAAGATCGCCTTGCTGGTCCCTGGAGTGCCAAGGACACTCCATTTATGGCCAGGAAGCAGTAAGACAGCCATCGGTTTGACCGGCGGAGTCAGTCCAAGCTTGCCCAGGCTCTGTGAGTAATCAGCCAGCAGCTCTTGAGCAAAGATCGCATTCTGTGGATTTATCTTGGCGCAGCCACTGTCGTAATAGTAGATCTTGAATGCTCCACCAGAATAAGGCTGCATCTGATCACCGGCTGCACATCCAGGATGCCCATGCAGCAGGTCACTACCGGTCAGCAATCCTTTGGGTTGCTGGAGAAAGACAGACCAGAAAAGCCAGATTGCCAGGATCAACGATACCAGGATGATGACACCTTGTATCTTCGTATTCAGACCGGCAAGGCGCGAGCGTAGCTTCATCTGAACTTCCTATCCACTGCTTTTACGATACGCTGGGCAGCTTTGGTACCGTTGGTGAACAATATCTTGTCCTGGCGGGTCCGCACGGCCGCACATTGCTGCGGTAGGCAGATGACCGTGACCCCGGTAACAGGGTGGGATACCTTTGCGCTGGCCCGGCTCAGCGCCCGCTTGCCTTGATATAGATACCTGTCAGCAAGGATGACCACTGGTGGCCTGCCTGCCGGCGGAACCCTTCTGGTCACCGGCACGGTGACGTCGATCGGATTCTCGTGGATCAACGGTAGATCAGGTACCGGCGACCCCGCCGTTTTCCAGACGATGGATCCGCAGATCACCAGCAAGACCAGACTTGCACCAATCCATTGACGCAGATACAGGTCCGAGGGTTTTACTTTCAGCCTCATCTACTTACCGCTCTGATCTAGTTGTGACTGCAGATTCTCAGCCTGCTGCACCGGGCTCACATATCCGGATTGGCCTCCATTGTTTTTCTTATGCCCATCTGTCTGAGCTTGACGCTTCTTACCGAGGCCAAGCTTGGCACTGACGTCTTTGACTGCTTGCTTCTCACTGCTGTCGGTGGCATTCACCATGGAACGTGTACGCAGGTCCATTCCGGCACACACATAATAAGCAGGCTTGCTACAGACGATCAGGTAGTTGCCTTTGATGACATGAAGGTCACTTCCTCCTCTTGTCAAGGGTTTGCCCAGTTTCGCTTCGGGAACATCTTCTTTGAGTTGCGGGATCAGCGTCGTCTTATCGACTATGGTGGAGCCGACATTATCGTAGATAGATGCCGTCAGCAGACTTTGCAAAGAAGTCAGTGCATCTGCCGTCTTGGCCTTTCCGATCGGAGACGCGGCAAAAGCTTTGCTGCGAGCGTGAGCACCTCCTTTTCCCGGAGCGACCAGGCTTTGTATCTCACTTTGCTGTCCGGTCATCACGATCACCAAGGCCACCAGCAAAGCCAACAATGAAGCATACCCAAGTCCTCTCGCCATGTCCATGCTTCCAAAATAGAGGAAAAACTTTTACAGACACCGGTTTTGAGGCTTGGCAAAAAGTTCTGCATGCTGTTCTTTTGTTTCACTGAAATACAAGAAATGCCGCTGCTTTCTAAAAAGTTCACATGCCCCAGATTGACAAGCTCAGGTATTCTCTCTGAAAACCACTATCATCTGAGTATGGGACGTGGTGGAACGACAGTGATGTCACCGGATGAGATCCTGTTCGGGGATTTCTCACGCCGCGAGGGTAACGAACAGCGGGAGCGGGAGCAGCGGCGGCAGGCCCAAGAGGCGGCCAAGGCAGCCGCTGACAGGTATGCCGGTTTCCTGGATTATTGCCGCAACGGCGGAGTGATGCAAGGCCGGCCACTACCCAAGCAGAACGGAAGCTTCCTTATCACCCAAGGCGGCGAGCTGTCCTGCCCTGGATCCAGGACCAACAAGCGCTATCAGGGATTCATCGGTGTCGGGACTGATCCGAAGAATGGAGAAATCACCTATCTGGGGGTCACCACCTATGGACCAGGAAACAATCCTCTTCAAAACGCCAATATAGAGAGTTCTGGCGATGATCTGGCAGCAGTGATCAAAGCAGTGAATAAAAAGCTGGCCACCAAGCAGAGGCGCTCGAAGTCACGCGATACCTATGAGCCGGTAAATCCTTCCATGCCTGCCGAGATCGTCGAATCCGATGTGGCTGTCGCCCTGGAGGCCCTTCTCCAGAGTTAGAATCACAAGATGGTGACCGGGATCACCAGGCCATCACGAGTGGTCTTGGCCGAAGCCGGCTCCAGCTCATTCAATATCTCATAAGTGCGCGAGCCGATCTCGATACCCAGATCTTTTGCGTCTGCCTCGGATAGTCTCTCGATCAGCGGCTTGGAGGCCAATATCTGCCCGCCTGAAGCAGTCTCCTGGATCCGGGCGCACTCGTTGATCTCATCGCCGAGCGCCGTGACCTCCAGTCGGCCGCCGGTGACTATTTGTCCCATATATACGGTTGCTCCCCAATGCAGGCCGAGGTTGATCTTGCAATGCATCTCTTCGGTCAGCCCGGTTTCATTGCCGATCTGCTCGCATACTGATGCTGTCGCCGTGCGGATCTCTCTGGCTGCGACGATCGCTGCTCGGGCAGCACTGGAAGTCGCTCCATGATCGGTGGCGACGAAAAAAGCGGAGACCCCATCACCGACATGCTTTCCGATCACCCCATTATGTCTGATGATCACTTCATCTATCGCCTTGGTCAATGAGCTGATCAGACGAAAGTAGGCGGCGCTCGGTAATTTACGCGACAATCGGACAGAGGATTCGACGTCGGCGAACAAGACCGCGACCGGGCGCTTGCCGGGTGCCACCAGTCGGCTCATCCGCTCAAACAACTCTTCGTCACCCTGGGCGACCAGGTTGAGCACCGATGCCCGCAGGCCAGGTCCATAGATCCGCGCGGTACCGACAGCTTCTTCATTGGCATCGTGGATACGGAGATTGATGCAGTTGATACGGGTCGGCGACAATCCTGGTTGGATCGTCAGCAACAGCTCTGTCGCCCAGACCGCCGGTGCCGGTCGTACTTCAATCTCCTCCAGCAAAGGAATATACTGGGGGCTGATCTTCTGTCTGATCGTCTCCCGCCGGCCAGGAGTATCATAGGTGATATAAGGAAGGTTCTGTCGTAGAGTGTTCTTGCGTTGGCTCTCATCTGCCATCTGTTTCCAGACTGGTCGCTGGTAGACGTCGATGATGTGCTCACCGTATCCCAGTGTCTCTTCATCGTCTTCACCGAGGAACAGTTTCAACTCATCCGAGATCCATAACAGGTTCCATTCTCGATCATAGATCTCGGCCGCCCAATCGGTGACCTGGATCTGCTCGATCGTGGTCTCCAGCCAACCGTTCTGCGCCGGTGTCAAGCCGACGGCAGTGGTCAAACCTCCGAGTGAGGTCAATCCCGTAAGCTTTTTGTTCAGGTGATCCATGCTTACAGACTAGTATTTTCGAAGCAGCCGACACTTGATTTCATGGCCGCCCAGAGTCCGACAGGATCCTGGGTCGCCTGAGGGGCCGAAGCCCTCGTCGGGGCGGCGTGGTGAAAGATTTGTGAGTAGATGCTAATAATCACTATCTCAGCCGCCTGAAGGAGCATGATCTATATATGGCCAAGCTGACAGATGAAGAGAGGTCCTTAGGCGAGATCAACGATGACTATACACAGCGCTATGGTTTTGCTGATCCTGAGGCCCCGGTCTACCGGGCGCCGGAGGGGGTGAGTCGTGAGTTGATCGAGCAGATCTCACGAGACAAGCAAGAACCACGCTGGATGCTTGATTTCCGGTTGAAAGCATTGGATCATTTTCAGGCCCGGCCGATGCCGAGCTGGGGGCCGGATCTGTCTGATATAGACTTCGAGGAAGTAAGCTACTACATCCGTCCGGTCGAGAAGCAGGCCAACAGTTGGGAGGAGGTTCCGGAAGAGATGCGGACGACCTTTGACCGACTGGGAATCAGCAAACAGGAACAGGAGCTGCTGGCCGGAGTGAGCCTACAGTATGATTCGGAATCGATCTATCATCAGATGCGATCCGATCTGGAAGAACAAGGCGTTATCTTTCTGGATACGGACACTGCTCTGCGTGAACATCCTGACCTGGTCCGTAAATGGTTCGCCACCGCTATCTCCTCCAATGACAACAAGTTCGCGGCGCTGAACTCGGCCTTCTGGAGTGGCGGTTCGATGATCTACGTGCCACCAGGCGTAGAGGTGAAGATGCCACTACAGGCATATTTCAGGATCAACAGTCGTTCGATGCTTCAAGCTGAACGGACCTTGATCATCGCTGATGAAGGGGCGAAGCTCAGCTACGTCGAGGGCTGTTCGGCACCATCATACTCGGCCGTCGATTCCTTGCATGCGGCCGTCGTCGAGATCATCGCCTTGCCAGGGTCTGATGTGACTTATTTTACGTTTCAAAATTGGGATCCACGGACTGTCTATAATATGGTGACCAAACGAGCGATGGCTTTCGAGGACGCAACCGTCCGTTGGATTCAATGTGAGCTCGGTTCAAAATTGAATTTGAAGTACCCGAGTGTATATCTGCTCGGCGAAAGAGCCCATGCCGAGATCTTGTCGGTGGCGATGGCCGGGCCAGGACAGAACCAGGATACCGGAGCCAAAGCAGTGCATGCGGCTCCGCATACCACGTCGACGATAACTTCCAAATCGATCAGCCATGGTGGAGGCATTGCTTCCTATCGGGGACTACTGGAGGTTGCTGACGGTGCGAATGATTGCCGTAGCCGTGTCGTCTGCGATGCGCTGCTGCTCGATGACAAATCAGCCTCGAACACCTGGCCGACGATCCGGATCGATGATCCGACTGCCGATGTCGGCCATGAGGCTACTGTCAGCAAGGTCGGTGACGAGCAGCTCTTCTATCTGCAATCACGTGGCCTGGAGCAATCTGAAGCCGAAGCCATGATCGTCAACGGTTTCATCGAGCCGATCATCAAAGAAGTACCGATGGAATACGCCGTCGAGATGAACAGGCTGATCCAGCTGAAGATGGAAGGATCGATCGGCTAGCTGCTCAAAGAAAGCAGCCAGCGACGGTATAGAGGCCTCACGACCGGTTTCAGTTATGCTATCATCTGCCAGGTGCGCCGCCCGTCGAATATCTTACCGTGGCTTCTGATCGTGCTGCTCCCATTGCTGTTCACCTGGGTATCAAATCAAGGGGAGGGCAGCCAGGTGATTGCGTGGTCTCATGATATTCATTATTATAATGAGACCGGTGATGGGTTCGCGGTCGAAGATGCCGCTCGCAGCTGGAATCAAGCTGGCCTTCCGGTCAAGTTCGTCGCCGTATCCGATCCTGATGAAGCTGATCTACTGATCAAGCAGATGCCCATCCCGGCGATGCGACATAAGTACTGTTCGCAGGACTGTATCGGCCTGTCCAACAGTATCGGTTATGATGTTGCCGAAAAGAACGTCGTATATCTGGGCGAGACCGTCAATACCCTCGAACTCAACCGGCTGGTGCTGCATGAGTTCGGACACGTGCTCGGGCTCATGCATACGCAGCAAAGATGCTCGATCATGACCCCTTCATATACCTGCAGCGCCTCGCGCAAAAGATTGGAGCAACCGAAATGCCGTCTGACTTCCGACAATATCGATCAGCTGGCCACACTCTATCATGTGACAGCCAAGGTGATCTACTGTCCGACGATGAGCAAAACCGGATTTACCGCCTTCAACTTGGCCAAGTTTCGCCGTCACCCTCGATCACTACTAGGATCTTTGCCTGCGTTCCCCGCCGGCTCGACGCTCATCACGGCGGCTTCTGACCAGTTGCGTCACCACCACCAGCTTATGCCCCGGTTGGTAAGAGGCAGCTGAGCAGAGCAGCAATCTTTTCTTGCAGCTACCTCGATTGCGCCCGATAAAGCGCCTGGCAGCCTGCATGATCTTGTCGAAATCTGCCGTCGCCGGCGGAAGCTCACCAGCTGAGTATCCTTCGACCTCGAGCAGGTACTGATTCCCGATCCTCCGGATATACACACTCCGGTGCAGACTGTGCACGTTGGTCGCTTCGACCCTGTTATCTATATATGGAACTTTGCCGATCTCCCAAAGCACGGGCTTATGGTGCCAGCTCACACTACGATGAGAAAAGATTTTGCCTTATGAAGCTTGTTCAAACTTTTTCAAGTGTTCGAACAGGGCGGGATACGAAGGTATACGCGCGATCGAATTCGGGTTCCCCATATCATGGACGGCCTTCTTGGCGCGGCAGTACCCCAGGATTACATATCAGCTGCCTATCGCTGCCGCCCCAGCAGCGAACGAGTATGTGCTATCGCTCTGCTACGATTTTCCGAAGACAACTCACGAAAAGTGTCGAGCAGTTGTTGCTCTTCGGTAGAGAGGCAGACCGAAGGATCAGAAGCGGGTGCTACTGATCCGAGCAGAGACGCAGGCTCATCATACCGTTGCTCGGTGGCCATCAGCTGATGCCTTGAAGAACTGTGCTCGAAGCCGAGATCAGATCTTCCGTCCGAACCGAATGCAGAGGATCGGAAACTGTCCTGGTTCCGGTACATAGGCGCAGGCGCGGCAGAACGTAGTGTCGAGTGTGACCATTTGTCCAGGTCGGCTGTCTCGGATGTCAGCGGTGAAAGCTCGGTCTCGATACCTAGTTCGGCCTGTAGTTGAAGGCGATCTGAACCGATGATCTGTAAGATGTCGTCCAGGTCGGCCTCGCTCGGGTGCGAGCGCTCGCGTGTCTCGATACGAGCATACCAGTCACTACTGTACTCAGCCGTAGGATCACCACTACGGTTACGCTTGGTCTCACTGAGCGCGGCAATCACCTGAGGGCGTGACAGGCCGGCACGTTCTCTCAACGCGCGTAGTACCGCACCTAACCCCGGGGCCTTGCGCAATTCATCCATGGTCCAAGTATATGGACAAAATCCAGTGCGCGCTGATCTTTTGAGCTATGTTTGCTGTGTTGGTCCAAGAAATAGGACCACATGATGACAAATCGACAAAACTTACAGAGGAGATGAAGATGGAGCCGAAAGACGAAAAACTTGATCAGGGAACTTTTAGAAAAAGTTCCATCAAAAAGGTGCTGGCAGGTCTGCATAAGCAGGAGGCGATCTGGATCGGCGGCGGTCCTTATATCGGTGATCCGCCGCCGGCACCTTGGATATATCCGCAACCGCAGCCATCGGTGCTTCCGCAGCCTCATCAGCCCTGGAAAACAGGGCCGGTACCTGCTCAGCCGAAACCTTGGCCGATCTGTGATCCCGATCCATATCAGACACAGCAGGACTATTCACAGGTCCTTCCGAAGACCAGGTATCATAAGGATGGTGATGAGATCACTGTCGATGCCGGCGGAGATAAACTGCGCATCGGTCCGGTGACGATAGGCTTCGAGCGAACGCTCAGGATCCCTGATGACGGCAAAGAGTATCCTCTGCCGCCGACCTTGGGTCGCTTCCCGATTCGCCTGGTCTCCGATTATGCCGACAAGGTACCCGATGAGTGGAAACGGCACGGAGGCATTTTCCTTCCTCTCTATCAGCGCGAGGCGATGTGGATGAGCTTCCAAGGGCAGAGCTGGCGGCCGAACGCGCTGAAGATCGGCATCGGTAAGATAAATGCCATCACCGGTGAAAGCTGGACGCAAGGCCTGCGCGATGATCCACAGGATTATCTGATCGTACCTGAGCAACCATGGCTGGACGGGATCAACGCCGGCGAAGAGTTGATCAAGCAGTTCGTGGCCATGCCTCTCGGTATGGGCTATACCGTGGAGGGCCAGGTCAGCGGGGCCGAAGAGCACGGCGGTATCCAGCTCTGCCTCTATGAGCCCAAAACAGGAGAGTTTCCTGATCGCCCGCAGCTTCCGGCCGGAGGCGGTTATACTCGGGGTTCGTTCGCCGATGCACAATGTTTTGCCTCTTGTGCTCCGATGCATTATCTGACTTCGAATTTGGCTTCTACAGAGCAGGCCGAGATGGGGCTGGCAGCGGGCGGTATGATGAAGCAGAAGATATATGAGGATACGCATGGGTTGGAGACCTGGGACCAGGACAATCATCTGCGTTTGTTCGTGCATATCGTCAACTCGGAGATGTGGGAAGAGATAACCGGAGAAGAGCCTCCTGAGACACCCGTCAGCGCCAAGAGCTATACAGATCAGGGGTTGCCTTGGTTCGATCTCTATGATGAGGAAAAGAAAGATCTGAAGCCATCCGCTGTCTTGCAGAAGGTCAGCAGCGTCAGGGAAAAGGACGCTGAGGCAATCGCAGCCAGGCAGACGGAAGAAGACGAAGGTGATGTCGAGGACATCCTGTTCGGCGATCATTCGCGCAAGCAGGAAGCAGCGCTGAAGCCTGATGACAACTCATCAGTGGATATACCAGAGGATCAGCTCAACAAGCTCGATGCTCCGGAAGCGGCCGAGAAGAAGATCAAAGGCCCGGCAGAGAACCCGTTGGACGGCGAGTGGTGAGCATGACGTAGCGGAGAGATCGCACTTATGTGGGTGGATCACGACAGATAAGGGCCGCTGGTCCTGGAGATGGCATCGCGGCTGATGACCTTGCGGAACTCGAACGTGCCCAGGTGCTCATTTTCCTCCGCGATATAAGTCTTCTCCTGATCGCCGTCTTCGGTGACTGCGATCAGTGTCAGTTTCGGCTGCTCGTCCGTACTCAGTTGAAAGCTCTTGGCCTTCAACCAGGGATCATGGTCTTCGGCACCGTATAGGTCAAGATCCATCAGCCTGTCTCCGGCCTCGATCCAATGACCATGATAATCAGCTGTCAGCTTGTGCTCGATGATCTCACGCAGGTGCTTGTCCCGTGCGCGATGTCGCAGGAAGCTTACACGGCCGTTCAAAGAACGATCGCTTGTGGATGTAGTTCCTCGGCCCATGATCATACTTTATCATAGTGAAGCTCCGACTGCACTTCTTGATGATCGGGATAGAGCATAGCTCAGAATGCTTGTCGCCGAGTGCGTGATGAGCAGGCCTATTTCTCGATGCTCTTCAACGCATCATATTTTTCCATGCTGACCGGCGACGGGCGATCTATGCGAGCCGCATGATAAGCTTCCGGCTCCCAATCCTCGCGTGGCACCGTGTCCCAAGGCATCAGCCTGGCCAGACGATCACCGATCTCTCGGCTCAGCTTCATCGCTCCTAAGTAGCTATCGACCGCTGGGTCATGCAAGAGCGCGGCGATCCAGAGCACATTGCGTTCGTCATACCAGGCCACGTGAGCGGTCTGGACACCAGGCTGTTGCATGATCCAGCTGGCGATACGATCGCAGTCTTCAGACGTCTCACGATCTGACGGAGTGCGATACAGCTCCCATCGGGCGCAAAAGGAGATCCGGCCCTCGGCGGTCATCCTGTTCATCCGGTCAAGCATCTTCGAGTGCATCAACAGGTACATCTCCATCATGTCATCCTCCGGCAGAGGGCTGTCAGGCGCGCGTAATGACCAGTAGCCAGCACCCTCCTGGATCTCGGCCATAGTGTTTCCTGGAGCCATGCTCTGATCATAAGGCACAAGCCGTCGGCAGGACAATGTTTATGACAACTGGCCCGACCGGGCTTCAATCTTCCGGGCCGAACTCCGGCCCAGGAGCAGCACTGACATATTCTTCGCGGTCGAGATGATCAGCTTCCAAAGTTCCCAGGAACTCCGGATCCTCTTGCAGTTCCTCGAACTCCATCTGTGCCATCAGGGCGGCAAATGTCGCCGGATCTTCTTGTCGCAGTCTGATCAGGTCTGCCCGTAAGGCTGCCTTCTCTGATTCGTCTGCCCGGTCCTCAGCTTTCGGATCACCATCGTTCATACTGAAAACATGGTATATCTGCTTGCACCATGGCTCACGGGTTTCATCCCCGGGTGTATCCAGGCAGATGCACTATGTTTCTTGTGTGCAAGCGATAGCTCATGTCGGGCCGACCAACTCCGGGAAGACCCATGATGCTCTGGAACACCTGAGCAAGCAAGGCCGAGGTGTATACGCCGCTCCCTTGAGGATGCTGGCCCAGGAGGCCTATTGGTCGCTGGTGGACAAGAATGGTGCCGACGCTATATCGCTGGTCACCGGTGAGGAGAAGATCAACGAGGGAGCTCCGATCGTCTGCTGCACCGCCGAGATGGCTCCTCGGTCAGGAGAGCTGCTTTTATTGGACGAGGTTCAATGGGCGATAGATCCTGAGCGCGGTTCGGCCTGGACCAGCCTCTTGCTGGAGAAGCGCTATCAGGAGTACAGGCTGATGGGATCCCTGGATGCGGTCCCGTTGATCAGAAGCGCTTTTCCTGAAGCAGAGGTCCGCTTCCACGATCGTCTGGCCCCACTGGATTGGGTCGGGACAGTCGCCTGGAAGGAACTCCAGCCGAAGACGGCGATCATCGCCTTCTCCAGGCGCAATGTGCTTTGGCTGGCAGGACTTCTGGCCCGGTCGTATTCATCGGCTGATGTCAGTGTGCTTTACGGAGCGATGCCGCCGGACAGTCGCCGGGCACAGATCAAACGCTTCATAGATGGTGAAGCCAAGTTCATCGTCTCCACCGACGTCATCGGCCACGGCATCAACATGCCGGCACAGACCGTGCTGTTCGCCGAGACCGAGAAGTTCAACGGCTATGAACGTGTTCAGTTGGCCCCATGGGAAGCTGCCCAGATCGCCGGCCGTGCCGGGCGCTACGGGATGCACGATGGCGCTCACGGTCAGGTTGGCGTGTTGATCGCCCCGGAAGCGTATCTTACTCCTTTTCAGAAGACGATCCGCCGAGGAATGTCACCCAAGGTGGACATCGGCGATGGAAAGAAAGGCTTTCGCTCGGTCGAGTTCGGCTATCTCCGCCCTCGATTGGGTGAGCTGGAAGTCAGCGACAACAATCTTTTCTTCGATGCCTTGAAGAAATGGGAAAAACGCGCCCGTAAGCGACAACCCGGTTGGGTAAGAATCGAGAAGACGGGCCTGATGCGCCAACGCTTGCAGCTGGTCCGACAGGCATTGGGAGGAGATCTGAATCAACTTGACCAGACCACGATCTGGAAGCTGGCCCGGGCGCCTGTAGATCCCGACAGTGATCAGACAGATACTCTGGTGAAGCTGACGCGCTGCCTCGACAAACCCGAGCAACCATATATCTATGCCAACCTGCTACCAGACCGTAAGCTGTTGGGCCGGTTGGAGGCCGAGGATGTCGAGGCCATGGGCCGGCGCGTCCAATTGCTGCTCTGGTTCATGCAGTCTTTTCCGGGTCAGGCCCCGTGGGAGATAGATGAGGTCCGTGAAGCCGAGGAGGCCGTCAGTAAGAGATTGCTGGCGCTGATCAAGGAAGAGCTGAAGCACCCGACCATCGGACGTTGTCAAGAATGCGGTACCCAGATCGCGCCCTGGTTCCGAGATTGTTACTCGTGTCATTTTGGCGGCGGAAGATATTGGGACGAGGATGACTGGGATGATTTCTGACAGGATGCCTTCACGAACCAGGAACGTCGATCATACGGATGATGCTCTGTTTGCCATAGATGTAGGAGGAAGCAGGATCAAGAGCAGCATCGTCCAGGCCGGCACCATCCGCAGGCTTTCCATCCAGGAAGCGGTAAGCGGAGACGCATATCATCACCTGCATCAGATACGGGATCTTTGGGAACGGCAAGGAGAAGGGCTACCCATCGGGATCTGCTGGCCGGGCAAACTCAACAGCGGCTGCGAGCCGGCTGAGCTCCGTGAGGCCGCCGGCTCTGCCTTGCCGATCGCGGTCCTGACCGATGATATGATCGCTGCGGCCCATGGCGAGGCCGAAGGTCGTGATATAGCATTGTTGCAGATCGGAACCGGGGTTGGAGCAGCCATGGTTCGCGATGGTAAAGCACATAAGTGTATCGCCGGACATATCGTCTTCCGTGAGCAAGGCTTACCGGATCCCAGCGGGATGCACGGGGCCGTAGATGCCTATCTGGGCTGGAGAAGCATCTGTCGTCGGCTGAGAGACGCCGGCCTACCGCAACCGACGGGGCCTGCCGAGTTGCTCACCCTTGCCGAGCGCGATCCGATGGCAGCCGAGGCTCTTGAAGACGCTCTGGCGGCCGCCGGTTTCGTGGCTGCGTATCTGATGGCTTGCAGTGGTTCCGAGCGACTGGTCTTGGCCGGTGGAGTCGCTGCCGCCTGGGGAGAAACCTTGAAGACCAATATAGAAGAAACCCTCTCCTGGCGTCTCTGGCCTGACCTTGCCGCGAGGATCAAGGTGGAGCTGTCGCCGACCAGAGAGCAGGCCCCGTTGAAAGGCCTCTGGAGAATGTATCAGGAGCAGATTGCCGGTAAATAAGGATGACATCTTACCTCAGCATCGTCATTGCTGTTTCCACGATCCTTACTATTTCCACAAGTCGTATAGCAGGTACGCGGTCTCATTCAGCAGTACTGCTTCAGTATGGTTCTCTCGACAGTACAAACTGACACCACTGACGAAAGCATGGAACAGGCCCCAACCGAGCGCCTGCTCCGCATTGCTGCCTGCAGCCGTAGATAGTCGTTGTATGTAATCAGCTGTCTTCTTCGGATGAGAGCGGTCAGCTCTTACGCTTATCGATCCGATGTCGTAGGTCGTGTCACCTCGAGCGCCGCCGATGTCGATCGTGATCAGATCGCCGTTCTTCTTGCGCAGCAGGTTGGCAGGGCCAAAATCTCTGTGCATGAAAGTTCTCCCGTCCGTATCCAACACAGAAGGCAGTTCCAGGATGACCGGTAACAGTTCCAACAATCGGAAGTAATCGGGTGGGTTCTTCGTCGATTCCAGACTGTCTATCCGGGCCAGTGTCGTCGCCACCCGCTTGGCTACGCATGCCTCCAATGACATGAAAGCATCGGTCGGTATGTCTTTCCATGATAGAAGCATCGCTGCGATCTCATCTATCATAAGGCTACCATCAGCCGGTTTGTTTCCCGCTACATAAGGGATCATGATCGCATTCAGATCAAGATCATGGTCCAGCAACTGTAAGGTGTAAGGATTTTCGGCAAGGCGCTGCAGGGCGATCACGGCGGTCTCCAATGAAGTGGGTTGGGTCTTGATCACCACGCGCTCGCCGCGATGATCAGCCAATAACACCAATCCGGCTACACCGCCGGGTAGCACCCGGATCGGCTCGACCTGAAACCGCTCGCAGACCGTTTGTGTATGCTGCTGAAGTCGATCGACCCAGTCGCCCTTGCCGATCCGTCTCAGGTTGATCTCAGTCTCTTCGGGAAGCATTACCATGCAACCGATCAAAGCACGCGGCAGGCGCTGACGCAAGATCTTGTCAGCCTGAGTGGCCCTGTCAGATGAAGCTGCATATATAGGGGGAGGGGGTGATGGAGCCGCTTCAGGGGCAGCTTGTACCTGTTTTACTCCGTTCAGGATAAAGGCGCTTATGAGAAAAAAGAGTCTGGGCCGGTACTCGCTCGTATCTTCCTTTATATGATTATGCATATAAAGGCCATGATTGCTCTGGCAGTGGCTGTCTTCATCGCCCTGGTATTGGTGCTTGTCCCCGGTAAAGCGGCCGCGCAGACACTATATGCCTGTCAGTGTGGTAGCACCTCCGGTATCATCAGCAGTTTCGATACCAGCAGCAATCTTCAGAGCGCTCCCGATTTCACCGCCGCCCCGAATATCAGCGGTATCGCCATCACTCCGGATGGCAAGCGTGGTTACATGTCAGACAATGGACAATCAGAACTGATCGTATTCGACACGGCCACCCGAAAGATACTTGCTCAACCTGATGTTGGAGAGACATGCGCGGTGGCGATCACCCCGGATGGCAGCGAAGCGTACGTCAATGACTGCCGCAACAATCGGATCCTGGTACTCAGCACGGCGACCAACTCGGTTATCGCCACGATACCGGTCGGGGGCTTCCCGAGCTATGCTGCTGCTTTCACCCCTGACGGTAAGCTTGCTTTCATCAGTAGCGGCAATACCGTATCTGTGGTGAACGTGGCCACCAACAGCATCACCGGCACTCCGATTTCGGTCCCCTCACCGATGAGCATGGCGGTCACACCTGATGGTAAGACACTGTATGTGCTTTCTTCAGTCAATCCGTTCGCGACTCCACCGGCGACGATCACGGCCATCGATATCGCCACCCGGTCCGTGGTCGCTGAGATTCCGGTTCCTGATGCTTCGACATCATCGAACCTGGTGATCTCGCCGGACGGATCAAGCGGATATATCACCGATGCCTCCGATAACACCGTCATCCCGTTCAGCACGGTGAGCGATACCACTCGGACCCCGATCGCTCTCAGCGGCACTCCAGGCTATAGCACACCGGGTTATATGGCCTATACCGCTGATGGCAAGACCTTGTATGTATCCAGGCATGACACCACAGGTGGCAGCAGCATAAGTGTGATCAATACAGCCACCCAGAAGGTGACCCAGGATATACCTTTCTCTTTCCCCGGTGTGTTGGCCGTGTCCCCGGTCCAGGCCCCGACTGCTGCTTTTTCTGCTGCGCCGACTACCGTGGGCGCTTCAGGCCAGGCTTATTCTTTTGATGCCGGGACTTCTTACGCCGACGAGGACAGCATCGCAAACTATTCCTGGAACTTCGGTGATGGCAGTAGCGGCAGCGGTGTCAATGTAAGTCACGTCTACACTACACCAGGAAACTACACGGTGACATTGACCGTGACCGACAGCAATGGGTGCAGTACTCAGACAGTCTTCACCGGACAGGAGGCTTATTGTAATGGCGGTCCCGGAGCCACGATCTCGAAGACCGTCCAGGTGGCCGCGCCTCCTGTTTCCGCTCCTGGTCCCCATCCGGGCGATACAGGAGGATCTTCACCATCATCACGGATCAGCACTCGGGTCAAATTGGGCTGTCCTGCATCTGCCTTGTCACCGTGCATGATCCGTGCCGTGATAGTTCCCAGCCGTAAGAAAAAGGCCCGTCCGGAGAGCCGTCCTTCGCACAGCCGGATCAAGCCAGGTGATCACAAGCTGGCGACGCTGGTCCCGGCCGCACCTTATGAACACAAGCTGGCCCAAGCCGAGACGGCATTGGTGAAGCTGACCAGCTCCTACAAGAAACGGGTGGGACATGGTCAAGTTCGCCGGGTCAAGCAGACACGGATCGTGAAGATGCGCCTGCATCACTCGAAACGCTGACTTCTGGAAGAATAAAGCGGTTCTGGAATAGTAAGCGGCGCACAGCTTCTCGTTATAGAACAAGACGCATCATACGAGTTGATATAGGCAGCACGACAGGATTATGAGGATCATCTTTCAGATGATCGATACAACTGCATACCTGTTCTTTGATAGCTTCTCCGGACTCTATGTTGCGGAGCTTCAATCTGTCGGGAAAGGAGCCTAGACTGCTTCTGCTTTGTGATCTTCGCCGGGGCGCTCAGGCCTTGCCGGCGGCTGTTCTTTGCGGGATCGCAATCACTATCGCAGCCGTGATCAATACGGCGATGGCGATCCCGGTGAGTGCATAAGCGATGATGTTCAAGGCCTCGAGATCAAGATAGGCACCGACCATACCGGATGCGGCAATGGGAAAGATAAGGAAGAAAGCCATCCAGAGCAGACGCATGAAAGCGGTTGCATGTGGTGGTTTCGCCGAGAACTGGACACGGTCCAGTCGTGGTTCCCGAGCGGCAAAACGTTCAGTCAAGCTTTGCGGCTGCATTCCGGAGGCAGCATCAGCAGTAGAGGATTGCTCGTTCCCGGAAGTATTCGACGGGGTGCCCATATGGCAAATGTAGGATGTCTGTTGAAGTACGATGATAGATCCAAGATTGCCGCCGGCATCTGGCATACGATGACTGTCTGGTCTTCAACTGATAGAAGATCAGGCTGAAGGTCCCTTGCGTATCCAGTCCAAGTGAGGCTTATCCGACAAGGAAGCATCTATATAGCGTGCGAACTCAAACCCGTCTACAAGAGCTGCCCATTCCTCTGCGGTGGGAAGCTGTTTGGCAGGATCTATCTGAGCCAGGTTTCCTTCCGCAAGCTGGAGCTTTTCTTTTTCCGAAAGCCCTAACCAATTGTCTGGATAGGTTTCCAGCCAGCGCCATTGATCATCATTGTCCGCAGGAGCCAGCCGAAACATGAATCCAGGTTTATTGGATTGTACTCCGATGATGAAAGCAGCATCATCTCGATATTCGAAGTCAGCAAATGCAAGGCCGCCTGACAGTTGATTATACTGAGGAACGATATTTTCTTGGAGTTGTCGGGGAGACCATGATTTGAGTTCATCGTGATCACGAATAAGCCTGATCAACGCATGAAGCTTGCTCCGACGTTCAGCGTCGTCCGATTGATGTCTTGGCTGCCCGATATTTTCTGAGCTGCTCTGACCTCGTCCCATGCTCAAAAGATAACATCAAAAGGCCGAGCCGCCGGCATCTGTCGATAAAAACAGACAAAGCGGGTAGAGGAATTCGAATCCTCGCTTGAAGCTTGGAAGGCTTCCGTGCTGAGCCGCTGACACTATACCCGCATGTACATTTGTTCCTATGTAACCTTACTATTATAAGTTGTGGTGAGTCTATAGGCGGGATCCTGTCTAGATCTTACGATCCGAGCTGATCATCTGTCTCAGGACCGGAGTCCTGGCCCCGAAGGGCTGCACTCTACCCGAGGCGGCTACGGGAGTCGCCTCTGTTTGAGCTCGCACCCCAGCGCCTACGAGGTGCGAACGGAAACGCGTCAGCTTCCTCCCTCGTGGTTCCATCGAAAACTCGACGAAACAGCTGCCTGTTTTTCAGAAACGTCGCCGTTTCCAAGGTGTCCCGACCTTCCTCGTTGCAATCTCATCTGGATACCCAGATGCTTGTTGCCACGCGACCAGCCGACTTACCACAACAGTACCCCTGGTAGGAGTCGAACCTACAAGCTCTTTCGAGCGGCGCCTTTTGAGGACGCTTCCTTTGCCGTTTGGACACAGGGGCTTGGTATTTATCATCAAGCTATAAATGTTTTCAAAGACCAGATACTGCTTGATAAGATCATAGCAGCTTCATGAGGATAATGCAAGCAGATTTATGCACCAGTTCTGGTTGTCCAATGTCGATGGCCTCGTATCATCGCCAATGTATGCTCTGTTCATGCATCCAATCGAGAAAGTCAGAGAGGCTTTGGAGTTAAGCGAACAAGGCTTTGACAGTCTGGAAATCTCTCAAAAGCTTGGCATCAACGCACGAACTATCCGCGACTGGCGTCTACAAGGTGAGGATACTTTGGCATCACCATTCCGGAAAAGAGCAGCAGTCAGGGCTGAAAGTGGTGAGTTCTACTGTCAGGACATGATGGCTTGCCCGCGTCTTGCCCATACTCAATGCCCAGAATACGCTTATTTACTCGGCCAGTACCTCGGTGATGGTTGTGTAAGCAGACATCGCAGAACTTATGCCCTGAGAATAGCAACAACTGACATTTATCCAGTAATCCGGCAAGAGTGTATCGCCGCGATAAGCAAGGTCATGCCTGAGAACAAAGTCGGGGTCAATACTTCTCCACAAGGATGTTCCGAAGTCACCTGTTATTCCAATCATTGGCCGTGTCTGCTGCCGCATGGCGATGGTGGTGTGAAACATCTACGTAAGATCATCCTTACCGATTGGCAGCATCAGTTGGCCATCGATAAGTATCCACAGATGTTCTTACGCGGTCTGATCCATTCTGATGGCTGTCGGCACATCAATCGCGTCAAGGCCAAAGAGACGGACAAATCCTACGAGTACGTCCGTTATTCATTCAGCAATCGATCTATGGATATTCAAGGTCTGTTCAAGGAAGCTTGTGAAAAGCTGAAGATAGAAGCCAAGAACAATAACACCTACTCGGTATCGATCTCCAGGCGAGAGAGCGTGGCCAAGATGGATGCGTTCATCGGTCCCAAACATTGAGTTCAAGGAACCGCCAAGACTGCCTTGGCTAACCAAGATGATGCCCGACGGCACTGGCGACAAGCAGTCTCACTCGATGATCGCCATCGGGCCGGTATCATCACCGATACGGGTCTTCTTGTCGGCGGACTTCGGACCATCATGATCTTTGACGTAGACGATGTGGTCACCAGGCTGTAGCGCGCCGGTATCATCATTGAGATGCAGCAGCTTGCCGTCCCTGATCACGGCCAGGAAAGTCTGCTCACGCTTCAGCTGCATCCCCGCTTCATCACCGGTGATCGGCCGTTCGGCGATGTCCAGGCCGCGTCCGAACGCCAGCAGATCGGTGACGACCTCGGCCGCTCCGGCAGAGTACGCAGCCAACCCCATCAACCGCCCAGCTGCTCCGGCGGAGACGATGACAGAATCAGCCCCGGAGCTTTTCAGCAGGGTGACGTTCTGCTCCTCACGACAGGTGGCGACGATCGTCGCCTTCGGGTTCAGCTCACGAGCGCGCAAGGTGATCAGTACGGTCGCATCATCAGTTGCCGGGGCGATGACGATCATCTTGGCCTTATCAACCATCGCCTCCTTCAATGTGGCCGTATCTGCGGCTGATCCGATGATGCCGCTGACCCCGGTCGAGTTGGCCTGATCGATAGCCTTCTTGGATGGATCGATGACGACCACGTTCTCCTTCAGGTCTTCTTGGATCTCACAAAGATAAGCCAAGGCTGAACGTCCTTTGACCCCGTAGCCACAGATGATCGTATGATCTCGCAGCCGCTTCTGCCAGCGCTTGAACTTGTAGATGAAGCGGGTATGTGAGGCCAGGACTTCCACGGTGGTACCTACCAGCAAGATAAGGAACAGCACACGCAACGGGGTGATTATCAGCGTGGTCACCAGTCTGGCGCTCTCTGAAGCCGGAACCACATCTCCGTAGCCGGTCGTGGTCACGGTGACGGTGGCATAATAGAAAGCATCGAGGACACTCAATCCTCCACCATGGCCATTGACGTCGCTATATCCGCTGCGATCAAGGTAGGTTATCCCGGCGGTGATCACCACCAACAGTAATGCCACCATTATCCTCTGGGTGATCGCTCGCAGGGGTCGCTCACGAACTCCGGCGAACTTGAAAGTCTCGGCAGTCGGCAGCATCTGGTCTATGGATAGCAAGAATACCTATGGCAATGGGTTCTTATATGGAAAGACAGAGGATCCTTGGCTGAGTGTCTCACAGGGAGAGGAGGGCTGCTCTGAAACCAGCCGCAGGATCAGCAGGCTGGCGGGATCGGCGAGTATCCGGGGAACTCTGGAATGAAGAGAGCAGCGAAAAGAGAACATCGGCAGGATATGACATTACGCTATACGTTATCTGCGTGGATAGAACTCGCTCTGAGAAGCCGGACACCTTCTGTGCAGCCGCAGTACCCGCCGAAGCACGGGTCCACGGTCTTGAGCAAGTGAACGATAATGGCATGCTGGGCCTTCCTCAGAGTACCGAGCAATGGGCAGAGTTTTACGCGCAGTACATGTTGGACGGCCTGCGCAGCGCCGAGACCTATCGGACACTGGAGATCATCGCTGACATCGTCTTGAACCGTCCTCAGTTTCCCAATGATCGTGGGATTGATTGGACAAGTGTCGAGCAAGTTTGCCAAGCCTGGAAAGACTGGGCGATCATCGATGATGATACAGATGCGGACAATTTCTTCAGGAGGAAAGAAGTCGAGGCTCTTGAAGACATCTCAGAGCAAGGAGCTGTGCCGCCACATTATCTGCAGTTCTGGAAACGAGCAGCGGATGCAGAGCCTCAACGGACAAGAGACGTAGAAGTGATGAAGGAGATCATCGATGCCGACGATGATGAACAAATCAGAGAGATCCTGTATGAGAACTACGATGTCTCTGAAAATTTTGAGAGACCGACTTATCTACGCCCCGCAAATCAGTCAACTTAGGCAGCTCCGACCATCAGCCAGGCAGCGCCTGTGATGATCAGCCGGCTAACAGGGTCATGTCGAAGTCTCTGAACAGCTCAGGCCTTTTCTTTGCCAAGAGCTCGGCCTGTTCTCGTAGGCTGGGTCCGCCCTCCGTCGAAGACCAGCACTTGTAAGTACGAAAATCATCCGTTCCTTGCTTCTGGCGCATGACATAATCTCGATCCTGGAAGCGGGCTGATCCTCCCAGAAGAGCATCCAGGTCACGCAGAAAAGCTTCATCATCGTCGTATTCTTCGTAGAAGCCCTCGATGGTCAAGATACGCATACCTTGTATCGTCCCAGACCGACGTATGCACCAGGTGTCAGGCAGCTTCAGACCTTGGGCCTCCTGAGCTGCTTTGGTGCCAAGCGGTGTCGGAGTATATATGGTGAAGGCCTCTGCGTGCGAAAGAATGCGATTGTCATGATCATCATAAGGATGGCTGTCAAGCAGCCTCGCAGTGGTCAGCTTCTCCAGCTCGACAGAGGCTTCTGACCATCGGCAATCAAGGACATCTGAAACAGCCAAGGGGCTGATCGTATGTAGTCCAGTCAATATCTCGGTAAAGTCGCCTGCAATGGCTGCGTCGAGCTCTACCGCCTGTGGTTCATCCAGGAGCTTGAGGATCACCACCGCTCGCTCTGAATCCACCAACAGCTCAGGAACTGCTTTCTTCGATCGGGATTCAGTCTCTCCATAAAGAACTCTGTCTCCGCTACCTGGCGACATATAGATGATCATAGGGCCATGCGGGCCGCATTGCCAAACTATCCGCTGAGAATCATTTGCTTATTGGCCAAATCGGTGTGATGCCTGTGCGCTCTCCTATGATCTTGATAAGGAATGGTTGACCCTGTTGATAGCAAACCAAGCCTCCCTCCGGCAGGTCTTATCTGCCACCATCTCCTCCTCTTGTCCGCTCCTGTCCATGCCGGAGCCATGAATACTTGCATCGCCATCCGGGCAGCTACCTAGGGCGAGCATGGTGTGGTCGAGGTAGGACGTGGTAAACCCTACCTCGACCACATATTTCTCTGCCTTGCCTCAATCTTCCTGAACGGTCGCTTGAACATCTACCTGACTGACGAAACCGAGGATCTGGCGATTTCCGAAGCCCCATGCAGGTTGCTCTTTCGACATGTACAACAAGAAAGGCTTCCTTGCCCGTGAGACAAGACCCAGATCGGAGTAGGCACGGACGACTGTCTCATCCAGCTCCATCGCTATCTCATCGCGTCCGGCCAGGAACCATTGTCCCTTTCTCTCTGCCAACAACTCGACGGCGGCAACCTGGTGCTTGGGGAAGCTTAGTTCATCGATGGCCAGCTCTGATGCTTTGAACAGGTCTTGAAGCCGCCGGCGTGGAACCACCGGTGATACCGTATCAGCATCATGATCTGCCAGCCGACTGACAGACGGTATCGTGGCCAGTCCTTCCAGATGCTTTTTCGGCCCGCATTTACTGAAATAGATTCCCAGGAAATCGAGCCAGCTACCCAGTTTCTCCGTGGGTATCGGAGCCGGACCCGCGTGTCTCTGGTCATTCTGATCGGGTATCTCAGGAAGAGAACCCGCTGCTGCCCAGTCAAGGACCTGTCGGGACGCGGTCCAGGCCGTGCCATCAATCTCCAGCTGCCATAGCCTGGAAAGATCATGCTCTTCGGCAAGCATATCCCAGCTCGGCAGCAGAGCATCAGAGCGACGCGGGCCTGCTGAACCGTACAAGATGTCAGTGTCGGCATACGTATCAGTCTGACCACGTCCGGGCATACAAGAATGATAGTCGCGTGATCAGCGGCTACAGGGATCTTGCGAAACCTGTAGCCCGGTTCAGTGTGCTTACGGTTTGCCGGCCTGTTCTGGAGTGATGGCTCGTGCCGCAGCATCGAGACTGTCCAAGACCTCCGTGTATTTTTGTTTCACGGTCTCGGGCGAGAAGGAGACCCCGTAAGCATCTGCTATACATTCCAACCGGATGAGAAACTCTTCTTCCAGCTGTGCAGTCGGAACTGCTCCCAGGTACTTCTGTAACTGAAACTCGGCGAAGCAGAACGCCATCAGGACATCGGCAGGCACTTCTTTCGGCGGCGCCATATTTCTCCAGACGAAATCCCCGACGGCTTCTTTCCGTTCGTTGCCCGGTATCAGGTACTCCCAGATCTTCTGCCAACGATCAGCGGCGATTCCTTCGCCTGGATCCCCTATGCCGAGTAAAGGCATCCAATCCAGGTCGCCGATGCGCTCAGCGGCCTCTTCATGATGAGGCTTGGATCTGAACTCTCCATAAAGGATACTCTCATGTGGGGCTTGTCCTGTTCCGCGCATATGAAAATGATAGTCTCATGACCAGCAGCTACAGAGATCTTGCGAAGAAGGGCGCTGTATCGCCGCACGGGGTGTTCCTGGCCGTGTTCCTGGCCGTCGCCTCACCAGCTGGAACGCCCTTCGAAGAAGGCTTCGTCGGCTGTCCTCAATACATCAGCATATTGTTTCTCTGCCGAGTGCGGCGAGAAAGAAACTTCGTAAGCCGTTTCCAGGCGTGCCAACAAGGCCAGGAAATCATCCTCCAGTTTTTGCTCCGGAGCTGCTACCTGGGCTTTCTGGACTTGAAGATCAGTCAGACATAAGGCCATCAGCGCCTGGGCCGGTATCTCGGTAGGGGCAGAAGCCTCATGCCGGATGAACTCGCTGACAGCATCCTTCTGGCTTTGTTCCGGAGCGAAACAGCCAAGTATCTTATACCAGTTGGAGTTGGCAGTCTCCAGCGGCAGTCTGACCTGGTCGAAGAAGATGCCCCAGTTCCGGTTTCCATTCGATCTCGATGCGAACTCGCCGTAAAGAATGCTGTCACTTGTGCCTTGGCCGCCGCGCATGTACTTATGCTATGACGATATGAGCGAAGATGTGCTTTTTGCTGTTCTATGTCCGGTTCGCCTCAGCTTCAGCCGCAGCTTCTGAGAATAACTCATATTGTCTGCGCACAGCTGTCGGTGTGATCGAACAATGGCGTTCGGTCTCTATACGAGCTATCCGATCCAAGAAATCCTCTTCGAGCTCTTCAAGTGGATTCACGGCCAGCCCTTTCTGATATTGATACTCGGCGAAACATAAGGCCAGTAATGCTCCTATCGGAACATCTTCCGGGGCAGGCTGTTTTCTCCAGATGAACTCGCATGCGGCCTTGTCTTGTTCTGCCGCGTGCTCATCGATGTATTGCATGATGTCCTGGAAGGCTCCGACACCTTTTCTTTCTGCCTGATCGGACTGATACGGATCAGTTTCAGCAAATAGTTCCGACCAATCGTCACGGGTGACATCAGGATCGGCGGCCGCGAACTCACCTTGCCCATAGAAAATATCGTCGTACTTTGCCCAATCGTCTCTTGTGTCGATAGAACGAAGCGAGGCGAACTCGCCATAGAGAATACCATCCCCGCCGGCTGCTTCTGCTTGTCCTCTGCCTGGCATACAAGCAGAATAGCACTATCAGGCCTATTTGCCTGGTTCTATATCAGCGATGTAGCTTCTGTAGGTAGTCATACATCGCTATCCCGGAAGCGGTTCCGACGTTGATCGACCTGGTGCTGCCGAACTGAGGAATGTATACGACCTCTGCTGCTGCCTGTAGCGACTGCGGGCTGACACCGATGCTCTCCTGTCCGAAGATCATCGCCGGCCGCTGCGGCCACTCGAACTCGAACAATGACACCGCGCCATCGATGTTGTCAAAGACGATCGGCACGTAATCATTTTCCTGGAGATAAGGCACCAGCTGATCCCAATCGGAGTATTGGCTGACATGCTGATAATGGTGCGTTCCGATCGCTCCTCGATGGTCCCACTTGCGTCGGCCGCAGATCAAGACCTCGGCGGCAAGAAACGCATTGGCATTCCTGACCGCTGTGGCGATGTTGAAATCATAGGCGAAGTTCTCCAGGACGACAGCAAAATCATGGCGCCTGGTATCCAGATCAGCCTTGATCGCCTCATCTCGCCAGTACTTGTAGTTGTCGACAAGATTGCGGCGATCCTCACCGACGATGGTCGGATCAAGTAGCTCTTCTGGGAAGTCTGGGTTGGTCAGCTTGCTCATGAGAAGAAAGATACGGCATCGACATCAAGTCGATACTGGAGACCAAGTATATCACATCACATCATACCGATGATGAAACGCAATCAAGGAGCGGCGTATCTTACGAGCTTCAGCTCTGCTCGGATGCCCTGATCTCGGTCAGCCGGTGTTCAAGATCCGGGATCCTTGCTGCCTGTTCCCGTGCGTGTTCCAGTTGCGTGCTGATGACACAGTCCGGGCACCAGTATTGCAGCAGTCCTCTTGTCAGGTCACCCCAAGGAGACGTCCCTGGCCGTCGATGACAGTTGTCGCACAGGCGAACGAAACCGTATCGCTCTCTGACCTCGCGCCGCTCTTCGATCAGCTGGTCCAATATCTGAGGATCTTTCATCCAGGTTGAATACTGATCGAGGGTCATCCCCAGCCAATCCCACAACTGGCCCCAGGCCGGTGCCTCATTCTCGTGCCAGCGCTGCACATAAGCGTCGATCTCTCCTGCTGTGGCATCACCGCTGATCACATCATCGATGAAGGTCGGATACTCCTGCGCCAGACCCAGCATCTTTGTCCGCAACTGCTGTTGCTGTTCGGCATCCCTGCGTACCGGGTGTTTCTTTTTGAGCTTTCCGACCATCAGTCCGGACACTATCATGCTCATGGACCTGGCTGCCGGTTTTTGAGGCTGATGAGGGGCCGGAAGAGGTTCCTCATGCGCCGCGTATGCACAGATCACCCGAGCGTCGGCGGGGTTTACGGGTAAAATCATTCTTACCCAGCTTGTCAGTTATGATATTTTACATGGCCAGAGGAACAGGAACGGCTGAAGATGTCCTTTATGGGAGCCTAGAAGCTCGCAGTCTGGAAGAGACCTTGCGACCATCAGCTCCAGATACTGATGGTCGCCTGGTGATGTTGCTGGCAGAGGCGGAAGAAGATGCCTGGCGGATAGGTTGGATCGGCTCAAGATATTCGATCTACATGCGTGGCCCGAATGGTGGGGCAGTGATGTATGAGAAGCATCCGCAGCGCTTGATCGAGGAAGACCTACGCGATGAGGAGCTACAGCAGAGATTGCTTGACTGGAACGACATCCCGGCTCGATTGAAGAAAGCGCTCCTCAAAGCTGAGATCGCCTACCGCAATGGGATGATCCAGGAGATCAATACCAATACGGTTCCCGTCTTGAACAGGCCTGGCAGCGGTTATGATCGCCGCTGAACATGTCTGCCTGACAGGAGAAGCTGTTCTGTCTTCGGCCTGATGCGAAGTACCCGTGGTGGGAGTCGAACCCACAAAATTGTCAACTGGTTTAAGCCAGTCCGCCTTTACCAATTTGGCTACACGGGCGAGATATACTGGATAAGCACGATCAGGATATTTTATCAGCTTGGACGAAGATCGTCAAATGCGGCTCCCGAGACAAGAACTGTTCCTCAGGCCGGCAGGCGATCGCGGGAGCGATGTTTGTCGAACTCTTCACGGAAGCGTTTCTCCAGCTCCGGCCAGTCGACCGGAGGGTCATCTTCTGGTGGCCCTGATGGCGGCTCATGATCGTCATCAGGCGGTCTCTCTTCATGCGGGCGCATCAACATCGCAAAGCAGCAAAGTGCGGTCAAGATCAACAGATAGCCGGCCGTCCCGCTTGCCATGTCCTGGTCTTGTGCGTAATAGAACAGCATCGGCCAGAAAGCAATCAGGCTGAACAGGCCCGCATGTAGCAGGCGGTGTCGCTCATGGTCAGCATGGCCTCGGCGATAAGCAAGCGGTACGCAAATAGCCGGGATGAAGATCAGGCTGGTACAGAGTATCGCTCGCCACATTCGTCGATACTAAAAGCAGCCTTTCATATCTCGCCTGCTTTCACTATCGCCTTTACCCTTGGTGGATCTTCTTGTCAGGATGCAAGACACCAGGTTATTCCAAGAACTGGAGAGTGATCATGGCCGGGCGGGAACCCTCATAATCAATGAAGACTGGGTAAGCACCGTCACCGAGACCGGTGCTGCAGATGATGGTGTCACCGACCCTTGCCGGCGAAGCGCTCCGTAAGGCTGCCAGTGCCTGATCAAAGTGACAGCCGGGATCATCATCGGCGGCGATCGCCAGGGTTCCGGAGTCGATCAACAGCTCACCCGCATACTCAGGGACACCATCCGGTCGAGCACCGATACGGGCCAAGACCAGCTTGGAGACACGCGGCCCCCAGATATCGTCCAGTCTGCTGATCGTCGCCTCCGCTGTCCAGATCCCCTCGGCATCGTCGATACAAAACTGGGCCTCTTCAGAGAAGAACTGTCCTACATCATGAGGAATGGCGCCGAGATCGGCGATATATAAGCTGCTGGCTGGACTGATCGTCTGTGGCATGAGAGAATTATAATTTGTTTATCCTGTCGGGCTTCTACCGGCGCTCTCAGGCGATGTAGGCATGAAGTCCAAGTATAAAAGAGTCTAAAAGTTGAAGTCAGGCTTCTATCTGAACGTCAATCGCAATCGGCCGTCCGCACTCGTACAGGAGCTACCATCCATCGATGCACCCGAGGCGGATAGATCCAGATGAGCAACGTGACGACAGACCCGTCGACCTGATCATCGTCTTCCCCTACGGCGCGACCTTGATCAAGACACAAGCAGGCCTGGAGACGCAGCTGGCGGCATTGACCGAAGCCGCCGTAGATGGTGCGATAGGACTCTGGCAGCAGCATCGCTCTGCTGCTGTGCTGTTCCCCGGCGAGACCTGCTGGGAAGGATTGCCCGGTACGACCACGCTGATGATGGAGCGTGCCGGCCAAGAGATGCCAGCAGAGAAACTGGTCGGATTGTATGCTCTCTCAGATGGAGAGCCTCTGAACAATACCTATATCCAGGCGCAGGCGATACAAGAATATCTTCGCACCCATCCAGAGTGTCAGCGGGTGATGATAACCGCATTGGAATACCATCTGCCCCGGGTCGCCGATGCCTGCCGAGCACGGCAGATCCAGGCTGATTTTATCCCTGTAGAACAGTCTCTACGGCATTCAGACCGGCTTCAGAGCCATCAAGGTCCCCTGGCACATATAAGTTGGCTACGTGGCTCTGAGAAGCTTCTATGGCTTTTCGGGAAGCTTGATCGGCAGGGTCGGATATTGACGATGATCACCCGTCGATATGGTGCTCGCCATGTCCATCTGGTTTCTGATGGAGCTGATGGCTACCGTCTGGAGAACTCTACAGCACGGTATAAGATGCGCGAGGTCCAGGCTGAACTGGGTACGGTTCAACCTGAGACATGATGGGCCGCCGGGAACTCGAATCCCGAACCTTGAGTTTAATAGGCTCCTGTTCTGATCTTTCAGTGCAAATCTGAGATTTTGCCTGAAAGTTGAGCCGGCGGCCCGTTTGATCTATTTGAGTTTATATAAGTCAAATAGATCAAAACGAAAGCAACCGGCAGGCGAGGCCGACTGTGTATGCTTCGGCTCTTGCAGAACAGGGAGACAACACACGTTGGCAGGGCATGCTCTTTCGACAAGGAGCAATTCATCAAGTTGGTTCGGCAAGGATTGTCCACACGTCAGTTGGCGGCAGAGATGAACAGATCTCAGACCAATATCCGCCATCAGCTCAAAAAGCTGGGCCTGAAGACACAGCATAAACGCTATGGTTCCAAGTATTTACCAGGAGATTCTGATTCGGCAGAAGTTGAGCTTGATTGTGCCGTTCATGGGCGAACGCTTTTTCGCGGCCGATTGCGTGAGAACGGCAGCTACCGCTATCAGTGCCTGCGCTGCGGTGTCGAAAACGTCGATAAAAGACGCAAAAGAATAAAGCTGGAGCTGGTCAAAGAGGCCGGCGGGGAATGCTTGAAGTGCGGATACGATCGTCATCCTCGAGCGCTGCATTTTCATCATCGAGATGCAGAAGACAAGGAGTTCATGATCAGCGCTCATATGGCCAGTCGTAGTATTGACGAGATCAAGAAAGAAGCCGGTAAGTGTGATCTTTATTGCGCGAACTGCCATCTGATCGAGCATAGCCAACTAGGGTTCTTTCATCCGAATCAGACCGATTCAATGCGGAGCATGCACAAGCGCAAACTGTCTCTTATCCATATCGCAGGAGGAGAATGCGACATATGTCAGAATAATGACCCGCGAGTTCTGACTTTTCATCATGTTCGCCCTGAGGATAAGTCTTTCGGATTGAGTAGTACCACAGGATTTAATCGCCGCTGTGACCTGGTCTATGCTGAAGTAGAGAAATGTGTACTTCTTTGTCTCAACTGTCACCTCGAGATTGAAGCCGGTCTTCATCCACAAAAAGTCGCAAAATGGAACCAAGAGATACCGCCATTACGAATGAGCTTCGCCGAGTGGAAACAAAAGTTTCATGGCAAGCGAGGAATACCTATACTGCGTGACTAGCGGATTGACTGCGCCGCCCACCAGTAAGATGCGCGGATATACTACTCCATAATATCAAAGCACCCCGGGTCGGACTCGAACCGACAATCTTTCGCTTAGGAGGCGAGTGCATCATCCTTTATGCTTCCGGGGTAAGTGAATAGGCGCGTTTGCTCAGATAAACTGCCAGATGGCTGCTGACCAGGTATTGATCTATGGCTCTTTCAAAGAGGACAATCTAATTCGGCATATCAGATGAGCACATCATCTGTCTGGAAACTGCCTGAGCAAAATGCCCGAGGGAGGAGTCGAACCTCCAACATCCGCGTTTTAAGCGCGGCACCTCTGCCAATTGGGTCACTCGGGCGAAACTGATTTTTTGAAATAAGTCCCCGGTGTCTCTACCAGTGTCCTCGCCTCCTAGGTCGCAGCGAAGCTGATAACCGGCATTGACTGTAATCCGGGTTGAGTGGGCGATCTCGGATTTGAACCGAGGACTTTCTCCTTGTAACGAAGAATTTCTACCACTGAATTAATCGCCCATGATAAGCCGATAATACCATAAATACACGATACAGTTTTTCAGAAGTTGCGCTCTTGCTTTTACCGTTCTATGAAGCTGGCCCCTGACCGAGGCCGTAGCGAGGCTCCCACGCTGTTTCAGGCCGACCCGATCATCTGCAACGGGAATGGGAGCCCCGGGACTCGAACCCGGCTGGACCGACTACGGCATTATAATCCCCCGCTTATAAGACGGGACCGATAGACTCCCTTATAGCCTGATTATGACTTGCTATTCATTATAGCGCATCTGAGAGACTTTCGGAAGCAAAGAAAGGATCTTGTCTTGCATGATGATAACTTTATGATAGCAACGGGAGGACTTGAACCTCCAGCCTTCGGATTATGATTCCGCTGCTCTGACCAATTGAGCTACGTTGCCGCATACAAACAAATTACAAGAGACATGATGAGAAAACGGTGATGCATTTCTTGAACGGCGAGGCCGGAGGAGCACACTGCCAAGATGCTCTTCATATTGATAATGCCTCTGACAGGAGTCGAACCTGCACGCCCAAAAGGACACAGCGATCTAAGCGCTGCGCGTATACCGTTCCGCCACAGAGGCTTGTCTTTCTACTCGCTCATCATACCATGTGCAGCAATTATGCTGCATCAGTGTTCCTCAAGATGGAGACTAGGAGAATCGAACTCCTACTTTCGCATTGCGAACGCGATGTGCTACCGTTATCACCAAGTCCCCGCTTGTTCAAATCGTCCTGGATTCTCTGGTCAGAAGGAGCATGGCCAGAAAACTTTAAGTTGCGATAAATCATATAAGAGGCGATACAGAAAGATAAGACGGACTCCCGCCGGCCGCTAGCCAGACCGACGGGAGCATTTTCGGAAACCATCAACGCCGTCCCGTTGATCGCGCCTAGTACGCGCGGCCCCAGAGGAGCCGGGTGGATAGAGTTTTATCATAGCAGCTTTGAGAGCAGCGTGAAAAGACTTTGGCAAAGCCGGGAAAACTGATACGTCGAAGCGACGCTTGCGGCTACTCATCGTCCCTGATCAAAAGGTTCCTGTCTTCCTTTACCACGCTGACCTGCCATCAGCTACTGAAGATCGTTCTTGGCAGGACTCGAACCTGCATGTCTTACAGCTCCAAGTTTCAGCTGTAAGACCCCGGGAGACTGACCCCCGACAAGCCGGTGCACCAGCTTGCACGTCTGCCAATTGCGAGCACAAGAACGACGATGGAGATGACCGGAGTCGAACCGGTGTCCACGATCGCGTTATGAACAGCATCTACAGGCTTAGGTGTATCTGATTTTCATCTTCAAGAGCCGATACACCAGACGATCTCGAAGATTATCTCCTTGTAAGTCCCTTGATCTCAGGAGCCTGATCAAAGCAAGACCGCTGTTGAAACCAGTGCCCCTTTCACACGGTCGAGAAAGGCTGGTCCTCACTCACCTGAGAGTATCAGGCGGCGAGAGCAAACTCGTGGTTCGCATTTATGTTCTTCAGTCGGTTTTTGACGAGGCCTCCGACCAACCCCGGCCTGCAACCACTCACACGGTCAATCATGTCGAAGCCATAACATCCCCGTGATACTTATGTTTTACTGCACAACTCAACTGCTGGTTTGACTATAGCAGATACTCACGCCGATGTCAAGAAAAATCGCGCATTCCCAAAAACCACTGCGCGCTCCGGGAACTAGTCCAACCGCTCGCTGCGGCCCCCGGCCCATTCTGTATTAAAATCTTGAAGTCTTATCGCCCATGATAGTTGGGAGATTACTCGCTGGACAAGAAAGCATCCATCCGTCCATTCTTCTGACAATCCGGACAGAAGTCCCAACCGTCTTTACACAACCAGCCGGTCTGAGCATAGAAGCCATCGGCTGCTGCGGCTTCTTGGACAGTTGTCACTGCTCCACAATCACCATCACATTTGATCGTCATCTGCAAGCTCATACTGTTCAGCAGCTGACCGGCGGGCGTATCTCCTAGAAGTTCATCAGCTTGTCGCTGCACATCTTCAAGCGCCTCGGCCGTGGTCAGTCCTGATCCGGCGTAGTCACCTTTGACCCCGACCTTGATGCCTTTACGACTGACGTGAATGTTCCCCTCCGGTAAGCCCGTACCCGCAGCGACATTTCTTCTGATCACCGACTTGATACCAGCTTTGCGCTTTCCTAGTATTCCTTCATTGCCGCCTCTGGCCATAATGTAAATGTAGCTTGGATTTGACCATTCACTGCTTTTGATGTGAGTTTTGCTGCGAGAAAAGAACCCAACCCAGTCACCCGTCGGCTTCCTGATCAGCCCCAACCGGGCTGCTCATTCACCAGCGCGTCCGCTGGGACTGGAGTTAGGATATAGCAGGTGCCGGAATCGAACCGACCATGAAATGAGTTATGAGCCCATCTAGCCCACCAGGGCTTGTACCTGCGTCGTGAGGTAAATATATAACATTTCTCATCAAGGACTACTGATTTTCATAAACAAAATTATCCAAGGAGCGGACGATCTTCTGACGTGTGTCCCAGACTGCTCATCGGTATATCTTATGTCCGCGCGGGGAGTCGAACCCCGACGCTCTTACGAGCACATGGCCCTCAACCATGCCTGTCTACCAATTCCAGCACACGGACGCAATTAAATACAAGTACTTCTGTAATCAGTACTTGTAGTGCTTCTCAAGAGGCCAAACAGTCGGCAAGATTGCTGAATGATCTCAGGATCGGTAATGCTTGAACAGCGATCTCCTTGGTCAATGTACCGCCATTGGCAGCTCTCTGCTCCATCGTATTCACCCTGTCATGCAATAAAGCCGCTACCTGTGCCTTGGTCTTGTTCTCGTCCTGAATATCGAGAATCATATTCTGAACCTCGACGATGAGATCGGTCGGATCGCACTCAGCATATTCGACCAGCTCGCCCTGTTCAGAATAGACAGGAAAGCGAAAGTTCTTCCCCGTATGGTAAGCATGATCGCAATCGTTCCATAGCTCTCCGGCTATCGTGTCGATCTCTCGTCTGGTGATGCTGATCTTAGCACTGTTCTTCTTTTGGACGACAGGCTTCCGTTGCACCGGCAGCTCTCCATAGAGAACATCATCAGCTGTCAGTCCGGCTCCTCGGCTCATGGTCAAAGTATATAACAATCAGAGACTTTGGTGCTGGTTGCTCAAATCAATACGAGGTGAGAAGGCCAGCGTCAAAGCTGATGCTTCAATCGGGATGCCCGGATTTGAACCGGGGATCTCCTGCTCCCAAAGCAGGCGGATTAAACCAGACTTTCCTACATCCCGTATATCAAGTCTTTGTTGCCCGGGACTTGAAGACCGGAGGGCTGAGTGTCGCCTCCACCACTCAGTCATTTTTGTTTCCGGGACTGAGACCGGCTTGGTATTTCGCCCAGACCACTCAATCTACTTCGACGGGATTGAGACCGTTCACTGCATCTGGATTGTCATCTCCAGACAGCTCCAGGATGATAAACCTGGATAGCGCGGGTCGGATTTGAACCGACGACCTTTTGGTTATGAGCCAAACGAGCTACCAGACTGCTCCACCGCGCGTCGTATCAAGATTGTAAGTCTTATCGTAGCAGATACCTGAAACCAAGGTGCTAGATGCTATTACGTTTCTAGTTGAACTTCAAGCCTGATATCAACGTGTCTTTTTCTATGGGCGATGCTGGGATCGAACCAGCGGCTTCTTGTATGTCGAACAAGCACTCTAACCTCTGAGCTAATCGCCCTTATATCCATCCTGGCCCCATGCATCACGTCTGTAGCCTGGCTACAGACGGGCATACGCCGAACGGCCGCGCCCCTCTCTTATGGCGCTTACCAAAGACTGGTTTGAGGTAGTCAAGCAAAGCCATGGCCAATGCTTGCTACCATGAATATCCTTTATGGAGGAGCCCAAGCTCCGGGGGCAATGGCGCTGATCCAATTCTGTGCCGGAAGGTACTTTGCCAGATATTCTCCACCAGTTATGCTCATACAGAGCATAATGCCCGTTCCAGGACTCGAACCTGGGACCTTCGGTATGTGGGACCGACGCACTACCAAACTGTGCTAAACGGGCGTTGATACAATCCCAGTTATGCCTTATCAGCCATCGCTAGAGAAGCGCTGATGGAGAAAGCTGGGACGATCGTATCATGCGTCTTTACCTCAGGGTATTATCTGCGCTGCTTCCTGAAGTCACAATGGAGGCTAGGGGAATCGAACCCCTACTTTCGCCATGCAAAGGCGATGTGCTGCCGTTATCACTAAGCCCCCTTATCTCTTGCCGTAGTATATCAAATATGGTCGGCGGATGCAAGGCAATTAGATTCGTTGTAAAACAGATTCCGGTCCAACGTGATTCAAACGGATATGGCTTCTGGGTATTCTTATTGATTGTTCATGCTGGCAGAAGCATTAGATTGGATAGGGAGCTGCGGTAGGATACTAGGTCAGTAAGCCAAGCCTCGAGAGACAAATCAATCAAAGGATACGAAGCTTTCCAAGTTTCTTCTTTCTCAGGATGCAGCCCTGCTTCTACTTCACAATGGCAATTAGAACATAATAAAGCACATTTATGGGCTTCGTTTAAAACGACTTCGGCTTTTCGGTTAAAACCACTTTTGCCATGAAGACCAAACTGTTTATCAATCGGCTCTATATGATGGAAAGTAAGGGTAGCTAAATCATTATTTTCGCAGATGCAGCAAGCCCCACCAAAGCTATTGATCAACGTGATGCGTCTGATACGAGCGCTCTTATGAGAGGCATCGTAGAAAAGTCCCTCGCCCAAATTACTATGTTTTCTCAAATGGCAATTTGAACATAATAGAATACATTTGTCAAGCTCTTCCAACACTACCTGTCTAGACCTTGAATGCATATATCGAGATAATTGAAAACTTTTATCAGACAGATGATGAAAATGCAAAGCGCCGGTGTAGCGATCATAATTGCATTCTTCGCAGCTCCCGCCTAAAAGATTTACGTATTCTTGCTTAAGCCTCTTTCGTCGATCCACAGTTTTCGCATTAATGCACTTAGGGCAGCGATATCTGTAACCTTTCCCATCAGAATATCTTCTGAAGAGCATGCTGCCGTGCTCAGCACATGAGTACTCTTTCTCTTGAGGCGAGGACGCGCAAGCAGAAAGGGTCTCTGATCGCTCTGTCTCAATACAGAATTTGCTCAACCAATACCTGACTGAAGTCTGAGATTTATTTAAACGCCGTCCGATTTCTCTGGTTGAACAACCTTGTGCGACTAATTCATTCAGCAGAGAATAAAAATCCGAACGGTCATCAGCAAAATGCATTTCAGCTAATTTAGCATTTTCTCAAATATGATGATGGGTTTGCCGCATCTGTTTAAATAGCATATTCATATGAAGATCAATTTAATAGCATCAATTCAAATTTGCTACGTATGCTGCGAGTGGGCCGCCTGGGGCTCGAACCCAGAACCGTGAGCTTAAAAGGCTCCTGCTCTACCAATTGAGCTAACAGCCCGTGTATCTTGTACACTGGTAATGGAAATATAAGACTTGACCTGCATCCTGCTGGATAAAAAACTATCTGATAAAGAAGCATGGCGCTATCGCGGGCTATGCCACCACCCGCTTTCGCGTTGGTCCGCTGCTTACAAGTGCTGAACCGTCAGATCGCCTCTGGTGCCTGGAGTGGCCAGAAAATGATCTTGACCCCGGCTATTCTGGAAGGGAAGCTGTCGGCAGAGGCATCAGTGCGGGCAAGAACCAGGAATGGGGAAGCGGACTCTACCGTTGATGAATAAGTGCTTTCCTCAGGCCAACAATAAACATCGTTTTTCTGAGCAGCACGTTCTTGCAGATACTCTCCGACCTGTTCCAAGGGTTGCTTGCCGGCTTCAGCTTTTATTTCTTCTCCTGTCGCCTCCATGGCATCTGGGTAAAGCTGCATCCGTAAGCGCTCTTTTGCCTCCAGAGTGTCTGCGTTCTTTATATCTTTTGCACTCTGCTCGATCCTTGTAAAGAAAGCCTGGCCATCAACATCTGCTGATCCGTCGCCTCTACCCATGAGCATATGATACCGTATTCTGCCTTTCCGACAGCTTTTTCTATTCTCAAAAGTCAGGATGGCAGGATTCGAACCTGCGGCTTCGTCGTCCCGAACGACGCGCTCTGGCCAGACTGAGCTACACCCTGGAGAGCGAGGCTGTGACCAGAGTTTCCCCCGATCACGCTTTGACCTTGTACCCACCTCGCAAAGATACAAGTCCAGCTTTACTCGGCAACTGGAAATACCCAGCTCAGCTTTCGGGCTCTGAGCAACACCCATCACGCCTTGGGAGTGCCAGTCCTTGCGCGACCCTCGCCGTCTGTATGGCACATCAGCGAGCCAGATCGGGATAGCAGGATTCGAACCTGCGATCTCCAGTCCCCCAGACTGGCGCTTTAAACCAAGCTAAGCCATATCCCGGTAATCACATACATGGTCACAGATAAAACAAAATAAACAAATGCCCGAGGAGGGAGTCGAACCCTCACGCCCTTTCGAGCACATGATCCTGAATCATGCCTGTCTACCGATTCCAGCACCCGGGCGGGTGAAAACTCTGCGTGAGGCTCTGGACAAAAAGAAGATCTTGTCGGCTCAGCTGCTATTCTCTGTCTATGTCCAGAGGGCGTGGTGATCAAGGCGAGAATGTGCTCTACGGAGCGATCGGGCCTCGCGGAGACAAGCCGAAGACCCAGTTCTTCACACGTCCGACTGTCGATACGATCTCGGTCGATCCGATAGAAGGAACAGATGATTTTCTTCTCTTCGAGTTCAGTCCGGCCGGCGGCAATAAGAACACCCGCTCCGGTTTCATCACCGTTGAAGACAAGAAGAAGCTGGAAGTCAGTGACGATCCGATCGCCACCTATCTGGAGGTTCCTGATTATGATGGTTATGATCAGCATCGTCGCGATGGGATCACTGTCTATGGGGTGCTGACAGAACGAGGACGTTCCTACCTGGAGGATACTGTCTTTGAGAGCGATGGTTACGCCGAGATGTTCGAGGATGCACGGACAAGCTTGGAGATGGGAACGCTGGATGTCGATCAGTTGATCACCTTTGACGGTTATGATCACACTTTCTGGAGACCAGGAGCTGAGGCACCGATCTCGCGCCCGCAATCGTTGGAGTTGTGGGGGCAGTATTTCCGTCCGGATGAGGCCAAGAAACTGCTGGAAGACAATCCAGCTGTCCTCAGCGTCGAGATCGCCGATGTTCCTTACTATAACCGCGAGATCGCCGGCGAGCAAAACGTGATCGCAGTGGTCAAGTTTCCCCAGGAGCAATATGATCAGATGTGGCGTTGGGCCAAGGAAGAGGGTGAGGACAGCACCCATCTGGATGAACGGATGTTGGTCATGCACTCGGCGATGGACGCAGATGAAGACGGCGCGTATCGAGACGGTCTGGAAAAGTACGGTCTGACAGATATCCTCGGCCTGAGCTCAGCAGTTCGCAGTGAAGAAGAGCGCAAGCGACTTCAGTACAGCGAAGACAACAACTGGTAAGGCAAGCAGCTGCGAAGTTGGTAGAGCAAAATACGCCCTACCAACTTCGCAATTCGATCGAGTGGTCCTTACCACAACCGCTGCAGGTGAAAGTCATGCTGACCTCACCGTGACTACCGCAGCATTCACACTCGTTTTCGCTCGCATACCACTCGATCTCATATCCATCGGCACGAACCTGATAGGCCTTACCGTCCTTCGGACAAGTGATCGTAACGGCTGTCAATGTTGCTTCTTTGCTCATGCTGTCTCCTTTCTTGAACTGATCAGTATCATCACTGATCTCTTTCAGCTGTCCGATCAGATCAGAAAGTTTCAACAAGTCTCGATTATACCATAATCTCCTCAGACTGTCCAGAGAAGGTACGTCGGCTTGCTGAGTGAGACGGACCAAGGCGCGAGCGGGATTCGAACCCGCGTACGCGGCTTTGCAGGCCGCTGCCTCTGCCACTCGGCCATCGCGCCATGCCTTGCCGAAGGTCTTGCTTCTTTGACTTATCGAGAGCATTTTCGATAAGCCTTCTTGACAAGAGTTCCATCTACTCCCGTAAGGACCGCCCGATCTCCTGAGAGACCGTATTGTCTGCTGCGGAGCCAGTCAGATTTGCCCTTACGATGAAATAAGGGGCGATCCTGGGAAGATAATGAAGTGGTGCCAGGCCGGTGCCGATCTCCGTCGCCCCGCCTTGCTTGCAAGCAATGAGACGAGGTCGTTAGGCGCTTCAAAAATATGAAGCAAGTTTACCTGGACGGATTTATACCTACTTCACTCCGAGGCTTATGATCACTAGGCCTCTTCGCTTTTCGGACACCGTACACGCCCGGGAGGATTCGAACCTCCGACCTGCTGCTTAGAAGGCAGCTGCTCTATCCAGCTGAGCTACAGGCGCTTATAAGAATAAGATAAGGCAATCAAGCGCGCCCGGGAGGATTCGAACCTCCGACCCGCTGCTTCGAAGGCAGCCGCTCTGTCCAGCTGAGCTACGGGCGCATAAAGATGAGAAGGTGTCCAGGCAAGATACGCCAAGCATGCGATCTGAACCTGGACAGCGATCATAGGACCGCTATTCCGATGCTTCTGTGGTGCCTTAGCGCGCCCGGGAGGATTCGAACCTCCGACCTCCAGATTCGTAGTCTGGCGCTCTATCCAGCTGGGCTACGGGCGCAAGTTATAAGACAATATCATGATAGCAAGACTTCCAAAGTCAAAAAGATACCGTCCTGATCAGTATAAAGCGCCTAGACAGAATCGAACTGTCGCCTGAACCTTGGGAAGGTTCCGTTCTGCCACTAAACCATAGGCGCTTGGTTGATGGTCGCGGGAGGATTTGAACCTCCGATCTCCGCCTTATCAGAGCGGCGCATTGACCAGACTATGCTACACGACCTTAGTATGTATGTAAATCGGGTGAAAGAGTGGGAACGGTGGGAATCGAACCCACATTAAACCGGATTAAGAGTCCGGAGCAATACCAATTTTTGCTACGTTCCCGAGAATGCTGAAGCATGTATCTGCTTATATCTGTCCAGCCGGTCATCCAGTAATGCGGACCGGCCGATGAGGCCTGTGGATCTTTCGTGAAGATACTGATGGAGCCACGGGGACTTGAACCCCGAACCTTTTCTCTGCCAGAGAAATGCTCTTCCAATTGAGCTATGACCCCTCGGCCCCGGACTCACACCGGGACACGCAACGGCACACCGTTGCCTTCGGAGGCTCTCAGCCTCGTGGTATTAAAGCACCTAGACAGAATCGAACTGTCGTCTCGGCCATGGCAAGGCCGCATAATAGCCGCTATACGATAGGTGCGGGAAATGTCCATTTGATCAGGAGCAAGATCCACAGTGAAACATGCACAACTGATACCCCATTTTTATGGGAACCAGGATGGTAGGTATGCAGTTGTCCGGGCCACTCTTTACCCTTCGACCCTCGCCGGGAGCGTTATCTTCTCGCGGTTCGTGGAGGAGCTTTGGAGCCGGACCCGCTTTTGATGGAACTTTTCTGAAAAGTTCCCGCGAGCCTTTCTCTCTCAAAGGGGCCTTGATATATTCCTATGTCGCTTGTTCAGATTTTCTTTATTTCCTTTTGGTTTGTGTTTTTGTTTTGGTGGAACTTTAGAAAAAGTTCCTTTGGGTTGAAGTTTTTCGTGGGCTGTTCTGGTTTTTGGCTTTATCTTTGGATGGTTTGCTGAAAATCTCTTGAAAAGTCCTTTCAGAGCAAAAAGAAAGGGCGCCTATCTTGGCGCCCCTCCGAAAAGTCCTCTTGTCAGTCTGATCGACTTACAGTTCGGAACCTCCGAAGGGGGTGAGTGCGCGTCCGCCGACGGGCTTGGCAATGAGCGCGCACGGCAACACAGCCAGACGACCCATTGGCCGGACGTCGGCGACTGCGATGGCTTTTCTCATTGAGGTATTCATAACTACTACTATACTATAAAGCATCAGCGTTGTCAAGCCGGAGCATTTTTCGCAAAAGTTTTTGCAAAATTCTTCCTCGGCTCCGCAGATGCTTCTGTTTCATCGGCATCATCCTCGACAAGCTTTAGGCCAGATGGATCTACTGCGCAAAGCAAAACCCGGTGTCTGGTCCGAAACTTTGGAGAACATCACGATGATGTTCTCCAAAGCCTATCCGATAGTCTTCTTCGTCGCCTTGTCTTTGTTTGCCGGGTATATGTTCGGCAAGAGCAGCGGGATCAGCGATGGCAAATCACAGGCTCGCCAGGAGCAAGAACAGCGTAGCTTCCAAGAGGCTCTTGAGCAAGCAGGCGCTACTCCCGGGATGAAGGTGAAACTGGTCGGGGGCATCAAACAGGCCAAGGAGAACAACGTGATCTATGTCCTGAAGAATAAATCAGGAGGTCTGCGCATTGCTTACGCTTACAAGCTCGGGAAGGATAAGTACCTGACCGGATACGCTTCGATAGACCAGACCGTGAGCGGATTGATCGGGCGCTATCCATGATCTCTCCTCATACAGACAGAGCCTGTTGATCATGCGATCGCAGAACAGATTGCACTAGCGTCATTTTCAGCATTCATCTTATGGTCAAACTAATATATGAGCATGGCCAGAGGCAGCGGTATAGACGAGATCTTATATGGGGACCACACCCGTCAAGAGATGGCCAAGCCAGTCGTGGTTTTTACAACTGCATACGAAGGCCAGACCTGGGAACACACCAGCATCCAAGACTGGTGGGACGAGCAGGTTAACTTTGATGATCCCGAAAAATGCTATGAGATCATGGAATCACTCTTGCGCAATGGGTCGACAACCTGGGTCGAAGTAGAATACGTGTTGTTCGACAAACAGGAGTTTCAGAAACAGTTCGACATCATTCCTGAACCTGATTTCTACTACTGATCAGTAGTTCAGCTGTTCGGCAAGATCAAGGAAAGCCTCCCCGGCGGTCGCGCCTTTCTTGATTCCCAGTTGATCATTATGATGCTGTGCCTGGAAGCAGGTCAAGGCCAACCATTTACGCTCTTCAGGTAGGGAGGAGCGGCCGTAGCCTTCCAGTAGCAGCTGGTAGGCGGCCCATGGATCTGTTTCGTAGGAGGCGACACGGGCCAGATCATAGCAGCGACTGCCTTTGAGGCCATGCGGGTCGATCAGGTAAAGCCTGCCGGCCTCGGTGATGACGATATTGGCTGGATGCGGATCACCGTGCAGGAGGTACTCCTCATGAGCATGCTGATTGATCATGTAGGTGCTGAGCTTCCTGAACTCGTCGAAATGCCGTGCCTCAAAATCATTGACAGGCTGCTGATAATCGGTCTTGATGATCCGGTCTATTCCGGTCATGACTCCTGGGACCAATGGCAGATCATGCAACTTACGGAACAATGAGCCTGCTTGAAGAAGTTGATCAGCGGTCAGATAATCATTGCCGGTGGCTATAGCATTCCCGGGATCCTCGACCAGCAACACCAAGGGCGCTGCGCGTAGCTCCCGGAACCTGGGGAAGATCTCATCTGCTTGGCCGAGCGCCAATACCTGGCTCTCTTGGCGTTTGAAATCGACGAACATCGCGTCCTCGGTGATCACCTTCAGATAATGAGTCTTGCCTTCCGCGTCGACTACCTTCGAGCACCATCCGAAGCCGGTCGACGCGTCATCGATGATGACGAGATTTTCCTGGGCGCAGATCTCTGCCGCCACCTGATCACAATCAGCATCTGTCAGCCAGATAGACACTTTGAGATAGTAGCCGCTTCCAGGATCTACGAAGGCTTTTAGGTAAAAATTCCAAGATTTTCAGTTGTGCTCCTGTTCATACAGAAGCCAGCCTGCGAACGGGGTTTGCCATATGATTGATACATGATCCGCAAGCACCTGATTCCGCCTGCTTTGACAACAGTTTTGGCGCTCAGTATAGTAGCTTTCATCTTCGTTTTGACCAGATTGCCGGCCTATGCAGACCTCGCTGTTCTTGCCGGACTGATCATCTTGATGCTGGGACTGCCGCACCTCGCCATCGTGCGGAGGCTTGCCGGTGTCGATGATGCCGACTGATCCGTCATCATGATCTTATGACGATGGAGTGAAGGGCGAAGTCGTCGAGTGATGGCCAGATACTAAAAGGATGCGTTGTCGTAAGTTTGCCCTACAAATGACAAACAATAACAGGGTTGGCGGTCCGTAAAATCGTTCATCAGAGGCTTAGGGCAAACTCGGCTCATGGGTCGGGGCACTTCCAGTTCGCAGGAAATCCTCTACGGGGAGCACGCTAGTACTCGCGTGGCCGAACCCGTGATCGAACTTACTGCTCTCCAAGAAGTCGGCCTGCAAGCGGTCGCGGCGTTGATGCTCAAGTACCCGGATGCTCCCGGTTTTGAGAGCTACGACATTTGTGAGGCTGGCCAGCCGTATCGCCATGATCATCAGATAAGCCTCGGTCCCAACACTACTGGGGCGATTATCTCTGGCCTGGTCAAGAAAGGCTTAGCAGTCCAGACCACCAGTGTCCGCAAGGGAGCCAGCGGAGAAACCACTGACCAAGAACGAGGCTGGCGCTTGACCGCGCGGGGTCTTGATCACGCTCAACTACTCGGCGTTCAACCGTTCCAACCCCGACGGTCTTAGGCAGTTCCCTGGTCTTGGCCTCTGCTTGGCCCTGGTCCCGTTTTTCGGGTTTTGCAGGATCAACTTACGACAATAGGAATGGGCGACTTACGACAATGCACCCGCAGGGTGAGTAATGGGATTCGAACCCATCCTGCAAGGATCACAACCTTGAGTGCTTACCGCTGACACTATACCCACCGCGATGTATTGCCCCAGATAACTCCGGAGGCAGGACTTGAACCTACTGACGCTTGTGTTCAAAGCACAAGGGCATGCCGTACATGCAACTCCGGATCGATATCCCGAGTATAGGTGTAGTCTTTGTCATATCTTATATCCACATGGAGAAAATCTTGGTCATGTCGGTGTCATCTATGGACAGCGGGGGATCAAGGATTCGAACCCTGATCAGCCGGGTTGGAGCCGGATATGCTAGCCATTACACCAATCCCCCAAGTTTTAAATAACGATAAATATGTTCATGAACCACTTCATACTATATTTAATGCATGGGCAGAGAAACAAACATTCCCAAGACTTTCTCTTCGGAAGCTTTGCGCCGTTCACGAGAAGGAAGCGGGCCGGCCATAGTCACTCCTGAGCATGTGCGCGAAGTCGAAGAGCGCTGGGGCAAGTCACCAGAAAACATTTCTTCAGCAGAAGTTGTGCTAAAAAATCCAAGCCCAGGACGAGAATCGAACTCGCAGCCTCTGCTATACCAAAGCAGCGCTCTTCCAACTTGAGCTTCCCGGGCGGGCGATGATAAAAGCGGGAGACCAGGGAATCGAACCCCGAGCGTTTGTTTTGGAGACAAACATGTTACCATTACACCAGTCTCCCTTTTATTCTATACCGTCAATCCACCGTTCAGCCTCTATACCTGAAAACTCCTGGATCGCTCCGTATATTTCTTGGACTAACGCCGTACTTTTCAAGACTTCGACTCGGACTGTTCCATATTTAAGTAATCGGCGCTTCTTCCGATCCTGCTTACCTGCAGGGTTGACAATACTAGACAGCATACTTGTCCTATCTAATTCCAATTTTTCCAACCAGAATGTTTCAAGCGTGGACGCGTCCTTTTTATTTTTGGCATAACAAGTTAATCTGAAACGTATATCGGCATCAGTAACGGCAAAACATGTTCTAAGGAATCGCAAGAAAAGCTTATGCATTTCTGGATCAGAGTTCACCAGTATAAGACGATTTCTTTCTTTTGAGCCTTCACCCCAATAGAGCATGCAACCTGCAAGATACAGTTCGTTATAACTATTGCGAATTTTATCTCTACCTGTTTTCTGAAAACTCCGGCGGCGGTTTTGAGCTGAAAGTGTTCTCGCTTTCGCGGCGATCGCTCTCCCCGGTTTTCTATTAGCCTCAAGTTGCTCTGGCGTTAATTTGATATCTTTTACCCAGTAAGTTACCCTGCTGATAGGTACAGATAAATCTGCTGCGATTGTTTTTATCATCTGCCCTGTGGCTCTTTTCTGACGAGCCTTTTCACGCAGATGCCTGTCATATCTGACGTATTTCATTTAAATCAGTATAAAGAAGACTCAAGACCGACTTTCGTATTTTAGTAAAGGCTCATCTAGGCAAATGATGGGCTGCGAGCCTATAACCTCTTCACGACCAGCAGTTCTGAGTTCTGGCCAGACTGAGCTAATCCGCCAGGAAGTTTAAAATCAATGGACTATGGTTTTGGAAGCCGTACTTCTGCCTTGAGCTCATCCAGGAATTGAGCGCCTGAGATCGATATGGCTGGGCGCGGGATAAAGAAGTTCTGTTCACACAGTTCCCGTGTCTGCTTCCGAGTGATGCCTAGATCGTGTAGTCGGAACATGTTGTTTGTCAGTTTGCTCTCCAGATCAAGCTTACGAGTTTGAGTACCGCCTCGATCGTAAGCCTCAAGCATAAGTCGGATCGCCTCATCCTTGCGAGACTCGTCCTCTTCAACCAACTCATTCATCACAAACCGTAATTGCCAGCCGATGCCATTGAGTTTGCGGCGTTCTTTGGAGTTTCCCTGCAAGTATCGTTCTCTGTAAGTCATATTTTCATGATACAGCTTTGTCCGATAGATACCGGAGGGTGGACGACGGGACTTGAACCCGCAACCGCCTGGATCACAACCAGGAGCTCTGCCAATTGAGCTACGCCCACCGCGTTGAGTACATCTTATCAGATCATCAGCTTGAAAGCAAGCTGATGTTTTCGGATTTGCGACCGAAGCTCACTATGGGAGTCGAACCCATATCGGCTGATTACGAAACAGCTGTTCTGCCATTGAACTAAGCGAGCGTGAACGCATCTCCTGCTTTTGAGACGGGAATAATGTTCAAGGTTCAACTTGAAAATCTCTTATAATCCCTATATGAGCAAAGAACTCCCTGATCAGTTGCCTTTGTTGGAGGTGATCGTAGAGATGGACTATCTGCCTGCCGGCGGCTGGTGGATCGCGCAAAATATAGATCCGGTCAGTTGGCTATGGCAGGGACGCGGCGACACCGCTGAAGCTGCCTGTGATCTTGCTTATGCTGCCGCAGTGAAGCATTTTGGGCAAGAACTGAGCATGCTCTACAGATATACGGATGCCGGTATCAAGCAGTCCAAGATCGAGGATGCCGATAATCCGATGTACTGAACTGCGAGCTATGTAATCCGCCAGACCAAGTCCGATAGAAAACGGCACCGACGGCTCCACTCAAGGGGTCCGCTTGGCACGTCGTAGAAGCTCCGACAGTACGTCGTTGCCGCCGCTGAACACGGGGCCTATTTCCTCGCGCCCGCGATCATCCGCGATCTCCTTGGCCGCGTTCTGCAGTGCTTTGAAGATCGTTTCCTGGTCAGTCTCGGTGCGCGTCTTCGGATCTATGATCATGTAATCGCCGATCCACCACCAATCACCATTGTAATAGACCTGATAGCGCTCCTCTGGAGCTTCTCTATCATCGCGGAAGACCGTGTCGTATTGACGCGGCGGGCGTTCCTGATTTGCCTTGTATGGACCCATCGGTTCAGGAGAGCGAAGGTTGAGATGTTTCGGTAGCCGGCTATGATCCATGAAAGAAACATAGTGCTTTTCCTGGCAGAGCGAAGTCGATGCCATATCCAAAAATGTCGTAAGCCGGATATCGGAGTCGAACCGATAACCCCTGCTTTACAAGAGCAGTGCTCTGCCAATTGAGCTAATCCGGCGTAAATGGTTTCAGCAGTGGCGCAAGTTGGCAAAAGATCTGAAATAGTCAGAGGTTCTCTTGCCTGGCCTTAGCTTGATCTGCAGCGCTGCTCGGTATAATCGGCTCGCTTATAAGAGCCAGCAGCAAAAAGCGATACGAGCTGCAAGGTGAAGACGAAATAGATGGACAAGCCTTTGACGTATATTCCGAAGCTCTTGTCCTTGGAAGCCAGATACATACCCAGGAAGAAAGCTGATCCGAAGCAGACCGCAAACATGAGATACTCGCTGAATGCCTGATAAAAGATCAGCTGATTTTCACTTTGGAGCTTCTTCCAGATGAAAACAGCTCCGATCATGTGAAGCAGATTGGCAGCACCGAGGATGATCAGCGCCTGGTCAAGATGGCCAGCAAAGACCCAACTTACCATCAATCCGAAAAAGGCCATGTAGCCGACCAATGCAGTCAAGAAGAGCAAGAACTGCCAACGATCATCTTTCAGAAGTAGATGCTTTATCTTGGCGGGTATCTTCACGGTCTTATTATACGGCAAGAATGTGGTTGTATAAAAATAGAGTTGGAAATGAAGCAAATGTATTTTGTCTGCTTCCCAAAATTGGCTACTACGGCTCACGCATGAAACAGGCCTTATTATTCTGATGGTCATTGGAATTATTTATGAAGCAGCAGAAGAAAAAGAAGAACGCTTCGAAAGTAAGCAAACGCGATCAAGAGCGCGCCGCTCGTAAGAAAGCTATCGAGCAAGCAGATGATTTGATAGAGAAATATCGAGAGGAGTGGGATCAAACTATCCGTGAGAGCGCTGAGGCAGACTGGCCTGAGCTTCAAGCATCTACAGCGTCCTGGGTCGTCGATGTTCTCAGAAATTGTGCAGAGTATGAACTGGATCATAGTAACGATCCGCCTTGGGATCATTCTGGGCAGCCGGTGCTGGTCTCTGAGCAGCTGGATGTGGAGATGCAAGATCCTGTCGAGAGCCTGTTTGGCAAATGCACCGGTGGAATGTGGCCATCATTCTGTTCTGGTATGGGAATGTTTCCTCATACTCTTAGGGAAGATTTTGAAGAGGAGGTCCTTAGACCCTGGATTTCGAATTTGGTCGACGCTCTGATACAAGGAAGCACTTGTCTGCCAGAGGGCATCAAGGTACAGGAAGCCTTGTTGACCTACTACGATGGCTATAATCCACCAGCGAAACCTCGCAATAAGAAGCAGCTACAGCAGCATATGCAGTTCACTGTTCATGAACGGCTGGAAGATGGATTATGCGATATAGAACTCGACGCTGCCATAAAATGCAGTGAACTCAAGATACTTGATCTGGTTTACAGGCTTGGTGATCAGTTTTATTCTGTTGAGGCCAACATGCTATTTGGCTCCGGCTCGGTAAGTGTCTGGATAAGATGGCAGCCTCGTGTCCAAAAGTAGCATACTTCTTTGATGATCATGATCCGTCAAGTAGCGCTGACGAGACTCGAACTCGCAGTTTCCGCCTTGAGAGGGCGGCGAATTGACCAATTATTCTACAGCGCCTTGTAAATCGAACTCAATAAAGATGCGGGTCCAGTCTCTAATGTACTCCACATTGAAAACCTATAGCTTGATCAGCTGTTTGTTTCAGCTATCAGGTTACTATAAGCAAGCTACGGACCAGGGATTTGAACCCCGACTGCGACGGCCAGAACGTCGAGTGCTACCATTACACCAGTCCGTAAAGATACCATACGGTTACTTCGCACAAGGTGCTCGATCCGAATCATCGGCTTGCCGCATGGTTACTGGGGAACAGGGATTCGAACCCCGACCGGATGGACCAAAACCATCCGTGCTGCCATTACACCATTCCCCATCAGAACTTAATATAGCTGTCGGATAAATCATCGGAGGGCTTCAACTGATGCCAGATCAAGAGATGATCGTTCTCATCAAACCAGCCGCATCGATGAACAGGCCGCTTATACCGGATTGATGCCCCCAGGGAGAGTCGAACTCCCATTGCCAGATTGAAGGTCTGGAGTCCTTACCGTTAGACGATAGGGGCAGAAAGATGCAACAAGCTCAGGATCCAGGAAACGGACCTGGTCGGCGAGGGTTGGAGACTCGCCACCTCCCGCGAACCTCGACGCGAGTTTTTTCAGAGACATTCCGGAGAGATGCCATTTATACACTGGCCCGTTCAGCTTTAGCAGCTGCTTGCGTCCAAGCTGCTTTCGATCTGTCCGCACTTTTCAAGCCGAGGACTCGAACCCCGAACTCCGGTCACGACCGGTGTTTTCCCGATTAAACTATCTTGATAGGTCGACAGCGCTCTTGGTCGGCATCCATAAGCATCTACAGATGACGGCCGCGTTTCTGATTGGACCAGTGTTGATGGCAAAAACAAGAAGGATAGCCGGGCAGCTTTAGCACCATCGTATGATGATTTCGATTTATCCGCACGTCTGCCACTACCCGGGGACCGGATTTACACCGGCAACTCAAGGTTCAGCCCAGGCGTTTTGATTAAACTACCCCGGGGGCCTTCTTAGTCGATAACGCTCTTGCCGCAATCATCTCAATCAGCTGATATGAAATACCATGTTAGTGGCCATATCCATGTTCAGGCCCTTATACCGCTGCCTTACTCTTGAGACGGTCGAAGCTGCATCTCTGCCGACTATCCTTCCAGCGGTCCCAGGGGGAATCGAACCCCCATCTGCTGATCGACAATCAGCCGTCCTAACCGTTGAACGATGAGACCAGATAAAACGAGGCTGTCTTGCTTCCGATTCGGTCTTATGCTCGCTTGAGCATAAGACCCATCAAAAAACTAAGGTAGTTGCCATCAGTTATCGTCTATATTTGCTCTATGACACGCTCTGGTGATAGCAACCTTGAATCTCAAACCATCGATTCGGGGAATGAAGATTCATTGGAACATCAAGCACCTCTTTGGCAAGACAAAAATGTTTTGCAAGAGTTGATAAATAAAAAAAATGACAATAGCGCAAATGGCTGATGAATTGCATTGCTCAACAGCAACAGTCAAGAAGTATTTGACAAGACATTCCCTGCAGGTAGGTAGAGTGTCGAGTATCCATCCAGATACCCATTCTAAAACAGTCTGGAAAGAATGTCCTGCGCATGGGCTGAAGAAACATAAGCTTTATTCTGCTGGCAAATTTCCAAATGGAGCGGACAAATACACTTATTTTTGTTGTGTCTGTATTGCAGCCAAACCCAAGCAGAGACGCAACCGTAATAAATTATGGGCTGTTGAACAGTTAGGAGGAAAATGCTCTGAATGCAACTATGATGAATATCTTGGAGCTTTGCATTTTCATCACTTATCCGGTAAAAATATCGGCATCAGCAGGATTTTACATTATTCAAGAGAGCAAATCGCTAAGGAGTTATCTTTATGCGAACTTATCTGCGCAAACTGCCACCTTGACAAGCACAGCTATTTGAGCGATGATCTTGCAACGTACTCTCACAGATCACAACGTTCGGCTCGGTTGAAGAAGCTGAAGGCGATCGAGATATTTGGAGGAGCCTGCCTATTATGCGATGAGGCTCGAATTGGAGCTCTTCAATTCCACCACATAGAACCTTGCAAGAAAACGCACAGCATGTCAGTCTCCGAGGGATTCAACAAGCCTGCTGAGATCGTATGGCAAGAACTATTAAAATGTGTATTGCTCTGCGCAAATTGTCATGCTGAAGTCGAAGCCGGACTGCATCCAGATGCAACCAGCATATGGCTGAAAACACAGCCGGTATTCAATATCAGTTCAAAGGATTGGCATCTTAGACTTGGCGGAGTTTATTCCAAGAAATATGAGCCGAGGGAAAACCCTCAATGCAGCGACTGCAAAAAAGTCATCACTCAGGGTGCAATACGATGTGTAAAATGCGCGCACTTATTATCACGTAAGATCCAAAAGAGGCCAGCGGCGGCACAGCTTCAGATAGATGTATCTGAATTAGGTTATCTAGGCACGGGACGCAAATATGGAGTTAGCGATAATACGATCAGACAATGGTTGAAAACTGGGTGTCCTGATCGTGAACAGGAGTAAGCGTGCCGGCCAGAACCATAACGATAAGGGGCAAAAGATACGACAATGCACCCGCGACTCGGAGCCTGGGATTCGAACCCAGAACCGCTCGGTTAAGAAGCCGTCCGTGGAGTTGAACCACGATCAGTTCCTTTACGGCTTGCGTTATTACTTCTAAGCAGCCGAGTGCTCTGCCAATTGAGCTAGCTCCGATCAATGAATTATTGATACTACATGCTTCCCTTACTCAGGAAGCTTTTGGATAGGTATGCAGTTGTCCGGGCCACTCTTTACTCTTCGGCCGTTCACATGAGTGTTGTCTTCAGCATGATCTCGGAGGAGCTTTGGAGCCGGACCCGCTTTTGATGGAACTTTTCTGAAAAGTTCCCGCGAGCCTTTCTCTCTCAAAGGGGCCTTGATATATTCCTATGTCTTTTTCTCAGTTTGTCGTTTTCTCTTTCTATTGTCTGGTTGAATGTTCTGGATGAAGTCTGTCGGTCTTTTTACTGGTTTCCTTTTGTTTCATAAGAAATCTCAGATTTCAGTGAAACGGGGCAACAAAAAGGGCGCTTGATAAGCGCCCTGTGGAAAGTGATCTTGGCTCTTTGGTCTTAGCCTCCGATGCCACCGCCTTCCACGGGCGTGTTCGTATCCTCTTGCTGCCAGGTATTGACGGCATGAGTATGCTGCTGACCTTCGGTCAGGGTTGAAACGAGTTGTGTCTCACGAACGAACATATCTGTAATCACCATAAGGCATATTAGCACAGGTACCGGAGTTTTGTCAAATAAATTTTGAAAAACTTCAGATTCGACCCGAAAACCCCTTGCCGGCCTGCCCAGAGGCCAGCTCCTGTAGGGCCTTATCGCTTCAGCTTCGATATCTGATCCCTGGAGATCAGCCCACTTGTGACGGGTAAGGTTCTTCTGCGGTCTTCTGAGGCGATTTCAATGGGGCCGGCTGGGGTGCTTTCGGGCCAGGCTGTTGGGCCGTAGGCCCAGCCGGCCTCTCAATCTCACTTGGGTCCACACCTACGAACTTGGGGGCGATTGGATCTTGGCCTCGACGTGCCCGCTCGCTGTTGATCGAGTCCGTCATCTTCTGGGCCATCTTGACTCTATGCGTGTGTGCATCAGATCCCGAGCCGGGGGCAGGAGCCTGTGGCCTTGGGCCATTGCCGGCGGACCCGGCAAGCGGAACACCGGCTGCATCCAGGGCCCGTGCCCTTTCATTCAGCTTCTGAACGCGTTGCTCCTCGGCGAGGCGGCGTGTCTCGGCTGATCGGTGGCGGTCTGCCGCCAGTGCCTCGTCTGATCCAAGATTCGCCGGGACGAGCAAGGCTTTTCCTTCAGAAGAGGCAGTATAAGCCTTGCCTGCCGGCGGCTTGGGCAGAGCATCCGCTTGTCTGGTCGGGTCCAGAGTATTACTGTTCCAATCGGAAGCCGCCGGCTCCAAAGTGTGGCTGTTATCGTAAGGCGGTGGTTCAAGCGGCTGGCCCTGGGCATTCAAAGGCAGCGTATGCTGGAAGAAGTATTCACCATTCTTACCACCTAGAAGCTTTCCGCCGATGACCTGTTCAGGATCGAGACCGGCTCGCTCGGCGGCGGCAGCACGCGCTTCGTAATCAAGATACTGTTCCGGGGTTATCGGTCGGATACCGAGCTCAGCCCGATTGGTGGCCTTCCGCCTGGCTGTCCAATCCTTGATGCCGCTTTTCACCGATTCTCCGGATCCGTATCCTAGCGCGGCGACCGCTGCCCCGCCGACACTGGATCTTGGCGGGGTAGGGGCCATCTTGCCTGCGCCTGCTGATCCCATCGCGCCTGCCGAGGTCGCCCTTCCGCCTGGGATAAGCTTGCTTTGGCCGGCCGCCCCGGCAGCTGCAGCTTGGTTCTGCAAAGCAGCTCCGGCCATTGCCGGAAGGATGGCAGCTGCTCCGCCGGCACCGGCGAGCGCTCCGGCACCCGCTCCTGCTCCTTGGATCATTCCTGTCGCCGTGCCACTGGATCCGATGATGAAGTTCTTGGCCAGTTTCAAGACCCGGGTCATCGCCCATAAGGTCAATAGCATCAGGATCAGTCCGAGACCTCCGGTCAACGTACCGTAGGAACCGGCAGGATCTGTCAACAGCGGGTTGACACTCATCCCGATCTTGAATACCAAAGCCATGATCGCAGGGGTGAAACAGACTACGAGCAATGCTCGCATCCACTTCATGAAGTTCGGACGCCATGCATCATTGATCAGGCAGAAGAAGGCCAATGGAGCGATGATCACGATCACCAGCAGGCCGAGCTGCCTGATCACGGCTCCGATGATGAACAAGAAGAAGAACCAGATCGTCGCGGCCCCGACCACCAGCTGGACCAGGCGCTGGGTGAACTCGCCTCCACCGGTGATCGTTCCGGCTTGAAGCAAGAACGTATTCACGGCCCCGACCGTCTTCACCCCGTTTGCCTGGAACATCGTCTGGACCAGGAAGTTGGAGAAACTGATCAATGCGCCGATCAGAAAGCCGGAGCACATCGTCAGGATGATCGACAGGAGCAGCCTCGGGATCAGATGCATGACGTTCATCGTCGTCGAGCGATTGCCCCTGAACATGTAAAGGACGGCAGCGGTGAACAAGACCAGGAAATAGACTCCCGATACCAGCCATTGCAGCAGCTTGGCGATATTGAGATACATACTGCCTTGATTTTTCAACTGGGTGTTCTTCTTGCTGAAACCCAAAGGCACATTTCTGGACCCGTTGCTTTGACAGTAATCAGAGATCTGTGCCGGTGTCGCCGTGCCGCCGCTGCTCTGAGGAACACAGCTGTCCGGAGTGTTGAACATCGTGTCGCCGCGCTCGGTATGCGGTGTCCAGAAAGTGTATTTGAAGGCGTAAGGCGCGATGAACTCATAGGCGTCGCTGGCGATCGAACTCGGGATATAGAAGATCAGGTTGGTCACGGTATCACCGAAGTTGCTGAACAGATCACCGAAGCTGACCCCTTCCGGCGGGGCCAGCGCCTGGATCGTGCAACCCTGCGGCAGGTTGGAAGTCAGCTGCAGCGGTGTCCGTGCATCCAGATTCAAGACCTGCGCGATCAACTGACGGCTCTTCTGGCCGACGCTGTCATTGTTGGCATCGTCGTAGCTGAACCAGACCTTGCCGTCAGGGCTGCTGAAGCTGTCGACGACATCGTGACTGTTCTGACCGACGATCCCGCTGCTGCTATGAGCGCCAGGAGCACCGACCTGGATATTGCTGTCAGGAACCCAATAGGCCGTGCCTCCGCTTTTACCCGGACCTCCGGCCGTAAGCATCTTATGCATGTCTTGCAGCCATTGGTCCATGCCCTGATAGCCGCTCGGGAAACCAAGGTTGCTGGGCAGGTCATCACTACCGACCTGACTGTCGAACTCATCGGCACTCAAAGTGCCTGTATAGACCATCGTCGCCGAACGGATGATGTCAGCGATCCAGCCCTGGCGATTGGAGTTCAGCGGGACACCATTGGGCAGGACACATCCGAAGTTGGTGATCTCACTGATATTGTTGCTGTTGAACGGTTGAATGTCGGCCTGATAGGCCAGCTGGCCTGCCTGCTGGCCGCTGCTGTTAGGATTCGGATACCAAGGGCCATAATCGGCGGCTTTGGCCGGAGCAGGCCAAAACGCGGCGAGCATGGCGATGAAAGCGGCGAGCAAGACCACTGAAACAAAGATTCTTTTCTTGATCGGATTGATGGATTGCATCTCTGAGCCCAGCCTAGTTGCCTTTCACTCCCGTGTTGATTTTTCCCGAAACACGCGGTTTTTCAAGGGTCGAAAGATTATCTGAGCAATTATCGTGGACGCTCGGTAGCGTGGTCGATCTTGTGCATCGACTTATGCCTCTTATTCACTACAGATCGTGGCAATGGTTTGACCGTGATCAACACGGTTTTACTGTGTGGTGTCTCGAAAGTATCCGGGTCGAAACGCAGGGCGACCGCAAGGACCGTCAATGAGCAGATCGAGGCCAGGAGCAACGATATCCCGATCAATACTGCCATCATGTATTGTCTTACAGGCACTCACCATTGGTACCTCTGATACCGCATCAGCCGCACGGTATTCCCTTCGCTGATCACCTTTTCCGGCGTCGATCAGCTTCTACAGGAAGGCTGCCCGGACGGCGCCGATCAAGGAAAGTCCCATCGGCGGGGCCGCGCCCTGCCAGGGCCAGCAGCGTCGGGTCTCGCCTCAGGGCTCCATGTCCGATGACCCGTCGTCGTTTCTTTGGTTCAAGCTCTTGTTCCATTGCTGGTATTCTCTTACTATTATGATACGCGGTGCCGAATTTTCGGCACCGTCGAGCAAAAGAGACGCTGCTTGATGGCAAACAGCGGATCTATTCCTGTCCGGCGGATGTCCCCTTGGCATAATGTGCAGCTACGGTTGTCGAGCTGAGCGGGTAAGCGTAGAAAGCCACATTGCTGAGGTAACCATCCAACCAGCTGCTTGCATCATTCTGCCCCAGCAGATGGTCATAAGGGGTCTTCGGCGGCATCACATTTTTCATCGATGTCGCCCAATCGGTCACATATCGGGTATTGTTGACATACATGATATTTTTTGTCTTCTGCTTCGGATCCAGCTCACAGACTATGTGATACCATCTTCCGGCATCTACAGATCCTGCTTCGGTGTCGACAATCGGATATTTGCCGTCACCGAGCGCGGTTCCGCAGACGAATCCCTTATCCGGGTCATAATAGATGTAGGTTCCGGCTCCGGCGTTTTTCCCTGCCAGATACCTGCTCCAGATGAATTGCTGAGTAGATAGGTCATCCATCTTGACCCATAGCTCGGTGCTCCAACCGCTGCCGCCTGCGGCAGTATAGTCTTCAGGGTCCGACTGCGGCCCAAGATCGATATATCCGGTACTGCCATTGAGGCCTACGGCCGCGCCAGGGCCTCCCTTGTCAACTTGTCCCTGGCTCATCGCCACCCCTCCGAAATAGGTTCCGCTGGGTGCCCCTTCGACATTATTGGCTGCCAACGGTCCGGACTGGTCATCCAGAGGCCAATAACTCAAGGGGTTGTCATTTCCGACCATCTGGGCGTAGCTCTCTTTGTCTGGTGTCACCGAGCTATATAATGGCGGCCCACCATCGGTCGATCTCAGAATCCAGACGACTCCATCGCTGTCTTGATAGGCCATCTCGATATTTTTGCTGTTTCGGCTCCCCGGACCATTCGAGGTGCCTGAGGAGATCAGAGCAGTCTGGCCGACCGGCATGGCGCTGATGGAGTCGACGATGACAGGTGCTTCATCCGTGTCGGATCGAGAGATCGCAGCCGCGATATCGGCTGCCGCAGCATAATCGCCATCAGAAGAACGTGTGGCAGCAGCGGCAGCATAAGCAGTTGAAAGCTTATCCTTGGCTGCCGCACCTGCCTGCTCCCCATGTCCGCCGAGAAACAATGGCAGACCCACCCCAAGCACGATTGCAGCGGCCGCCAAGATCAATAAGATCGACAGCAGGGTGATTCCATCAGGTTCTTCTCTGTCATGCCTTGCCATCTTCTCACCATGGTTATATACATACTGTCGATATAGCCCGACTTTACCTAAGAGCAAATGCCTGAAAAGCTATTTCAGGTGTCTCAGCACATCGATATGTTATGATGCGTATAGATGATCTCAAAAGACCATATTCAGATCGATGCTGATATTCAAGGAGGCCGACCAGTCATCGTCGGGACACGACTGACTGTGGATGCGATCCGCGTCAGGGTCCAGTCGGGGGATGGCGCAGACCTGCTGGCTGCCGACTACCCGTACGTGCCTACCGAAGTCTGGGATGCTGCCATCGCTGCCTGGGGTAAAGACAGTGAGCATTCAGACCTGTCGTGACCGTGCCAGGAGCATCAATCCGAGCAATGTCTTAGCATCCTGAACCTTGGCTATCGTGGCCTCAAGCTGGTTCCAAGGCAGCTTCATGATCTCGATCCGCTCATTGTCTTCAGGCGCGACGCCGACGAACTTCAATCCGGTTGCCTCGAAGATCACCACCTGCTCATCGGTGAAGCCCGGACTAGGATAAAAGCTCTTCAGCTCTTTCCATTCTTCAGCCTCCATCCCGATCTCCTCGATCAGCTCTCGACGTGCGCAGGCCAATGCTCCCTCCCCCATCACGTCAAGGGTCCCGGCGGGCAGCTCCAGAGACTCCGGCTCGTTGACAGCCTCTCGCGGTTGGCTGACCAGATAGAAACCATCCTGATCATGGGCGACGATGGCAACCGCCCCGTCCTTATGCACGATCTCGCGGGTGACCTCCAGCCCGTCATCGTATCGCCAACGCTCAAGGGCAACCGTGATGCGTCCTTGATAAGCCTGTTCACTGGAAAGTTGTTCGATCTTCATGTTGAAGATTATAGCACATTCTGACGATGCGGAACCAAGCCAGATCCATCTGTGCCGGCTGATACCGGCTATGGGGTGATCTTGACCTTGCCGCCGCCGGCGATCAGGCTGAAGACGGTGCCGCCCACAGTAGAAGCTGTGGATATCTTGACCTTGTCTGAAGATGAGCTGATGATCACCAGTTTGCCGGGAACCTGCTTCGGCTTTTCACCCACCACCACTGTCAGTCCCGTCCGCATCGCTTTCAACTGGGCGAGTAGCTGTGCCTTGGAGGGATAATGGCCATGGTTCTGTCTCTTCAACAGTTTGACCATGACGTAGAGGCTGTCGAGCTGCTGCCTGGCGACGGTGTCGGCTGTCTTTTTCCTTTCTGAGAATTGCGATGAGCTTCGGACGACATGCACGGTATCGTTTGAGGGACTGTCTTGATCACTGCCATCGGACGTGAAGATGAGGATGCCGGCAATCACGATCAGCGCGACGATGCCGGCCGCCAGCAGACGGCCTCGACGACCGATCTCTCCGAAGCGTTTCTGCTTATCGGCGCTCTGCGCCGGCGGCTCGGTGGCGTGAGATTGAAAAGGATCACCCGTCCCTGGAGTCTCGACAGGTAGGCCGGCTTCCGCGTCTGTCATCGGCTGCCGTTCAGCTGCCGCATCCGCTGCTGTGTCTTTGTGTATCTGGTCGCTCCATCGACTTCCATCCCACCATCTATATCCATCTGGATCGTGTGGGTCTTGGTACCAACCGGCATCTGGCATCCACCAAGTCAAGCTCACCGCACTTGATGCCGTGGGATTTTTGTCAATTGCTGGATACTCTGTCGAAGCCGCCGGCATCTTCCAGGTTCAAGCTTGTTCGTCTTTCAACCTGTCCAGATAGGCATTGATCTTGTCGGCCAGCCTGTCGGCCTCTTCCTCGGCGACCAGGAGAGCCTCCGTCAGCGGCCAGCGATGCTCTTGCTTCCAGGCATCATCACGATTGCTGGGCAAAGGATGATGATCCCATTTGCGCTCGCGGGATAGACACAGACCTCCGGAGCGCTTGATCGCCCAGACATCAGCACCCAGATCGAAGGTTCCATCCTGACGAGTTTCTCCCATACGCACCACATCGATGGTTTCGTTCTCACCTTCGACGTCCAGCTGAAAAGAATATCCTGTCACCACCGCTTTACTCATGCTGATGATTATAGGCTCTTCGATCAGGTCGGGACTGACCGGCCGACTGAACAGGGCGACATCGGTTGATGAAAAGGCGATTAAGGGAAATTCTCCGGTGGCCGAGGATATTTGCCCTATGCTGATCTCATCATGTCGATCACGTATTGTTTAAGAGTTCGATAGTTCGCATTTTTACCAGAGAGCAGCTGCTCCTCTACGTGCGCTCTTTCTCGAATTCTCTCGAGTCGCACGATACGTCGATCATAGAAAGGAAACATCCTGATGGGAACGATGACCCTTACCGTCGATTCGGCAGCCAAGCCGATCAGCCTGGTCCCGGTTCGTGATGCTGTCGCCCGTATCGCTGCCTCATATATCAATGGGGAAGAGCGGGCGCAGGTTCTGCTTGCCGATGAAAGCTGCCGGTATCGTTCTCAGCATCTTGATCTGCCGGCTCCGGTGATCGTGATGTGGCCGGGCTATGTCGAGCTTGAAGACAACGAGACCAAGCAGGTCTCCCGTCGAGTGGTCTTCGCCCGTGACGGCTATGCTTGTCAGTATTGTGATTTTCAGGCTACCCCTGGTCAGGCTGCTCGGGATCTGACGGTCGATCATGTCAAGCCAGTCCATCTTTTCAACAGTCGAGCTGAAGCGACGTTTTGGGAGAACGTCACATCTGCGTGCAGGAAGTGCAATGCCAAGAAGGCCGGCCATCTGCCGCGCGAGGTCGGCATGCTGCCGCGTACGACCCCGGTGCAGCCACACTACGTACAGCTGCGTTTTGCCGGTCGGTTGAATCAGGCTCAGCGAGAGTACGTGATCGATTATTTCGGTCCGAAGATCGGTGCCTCACTATAAGCAGGGGACATTCTCAACATCTGATCGCGCTATATGTTTCTTTGGCGCGTGTAGCTCAACTGGTAGAGCAAGGGCCGTTAAACGCCTATTGGTTCGGGGTTCGAATCCCCGCACGCGCTTCGATTTTTTCTGTTCACCTGCTCACGATCCTCGCTTACTGGAGGTGCCAGGCAGGTCACCGACCTGACGCTATATTCTGGCCCCTTTCTTCATCGGTTCCATGGACGATAAAATCTTTCACATGATCCAGGTTATGCTAATCTCGGAATATGTCCCGAGGGCGAGGTGAAAATGCGGTAGGAGAAGGCCAGGCCGAGGAAATTCTTTATGGCCGGACCGCCGTGCGCGAAGCAGTCCCGGTAGAACATCCCGATCTGAAAGGCGCTTACCTGGACCTTTATCAGCAAGACATAAGGAAAGTCACCGCCGGCTATTCGATATACGACTGGGGCTTCGAGATGGAAGATCTGTCGGCCGTCGACGTGGATGAGAAAGAAGTGGAGATCGCCCCGGATACAGAAAAGAAATTGTTGAAGACCTTGGAGGCCGTGATAGAGGAGAAAGCCGAGACAGGCGAGGATGGCGGGGGCGGCAGAGTGACCATTGATGTCGTCAACGAGAAGACCGAGTTTGATCATTACGATCATTTCATGAACAGCTCCTCTGAGCCTTGGGAGGTGGATATGGTCGAGGATGCCCGTGAGCGCTGGCTTCCCGAAGGTGAGACCCCCGATCCTGAACTTGAGCCTACGGTGTTGTACAAGAAGCTTGCATCCGCCGGTGTGGCCGAGGTAGTCATGAGCTATAACGGCTATGGTGACAGCGGACAGTTGGAGTCGACGGATCTGCTCGACAAGGAGGGCAAATCCGTGAAGTACGACAAGGACCCTGCTCTCAAAGAGGTTGTGGAACAAGTCGAAGCGGATACTTTTACCGAGATAGAGGGAGGAGCCCCTGGCTGGGAGATCAATGAAGGATCAAATGGTACGGTGACCATCGATGTCGCCACACGGAAGGCTCACTTCGATCATTACAACAATTTCGAGGATGAAGAGGCCAAGCCGTTCAGTATGGGACCTCTCGACTATATAAACTGAGCGGCGGCTCGAGTTTGTTTGCTGATGGCGGTCGCTGAAGCTTTGCCCGGCAGATGGCGAGACAGGCCGCCATGTCTTCACACGCATCACCACGATGATGCGTATTTTTGTCTTTTCTCTGAAGGCCTTGCTAAGATCGGTGCATGGGACGCGGACAAGCCGACGGAAAAGCTGTTGACATCCTTTATGGGGACCTCGGCCCGCGTGCAGACGCGGGAACGATGCCGATCATACTGGATGGTGCCTATCAAGAGCTGATCGATCAAGGCATATACAAGGTCTCGATCGCTTATCAAGGTTGGGATGACTTCAGCGAGTTTCCGGAGATGAACTTCTTCGATGCTGACGGGAACGACATGAATGCTGAAGTGCCCCGGGAATACAGCGAAAAACTGGAGGCAGCCCTCGAAGCACAGCTGGAAAAGCAGGCCGTCGGTTGGAATACTGGTGATGAATGCGTCGGCCAGATAGAGATCGACGTGATCAAGCAGGAGAGCAAGTTCGATCATTCGCATCTGGTCGACGATCAAGAGGCTGCCCCTTTCAAGTTCGATATAGTCGAGGACATCGCAATGCTACGTGATGCAGGTTGGGAGAAAGAAAAAGTCGATGAGCTTATGAAGATACTGGCCGAGATGGATGTTGATAAGGCCTATATCAAATACAGTGGTACCAGTGATGAAGGTAATGTAGATGGTGTGCAACTGATCCAGGTGATAGAAGGCGATGAATGCCCGGTCGACGGAGTAGGGAGAGGAGTTCTCAGACACTCGGTGGGCGATCTGGTCGATTCCATATTGAGAGCCAAGCTGGGCAGCTGGGGAGACGGTATCGGAAGCCAGGGCGTGGCGATATTGGACCCGGCCGCCAGTGAGATCGATTTTGACCATTATGAGAACACCCGTGAGTCCTCGGACAGCCCCTTCAGCGTTGGTGCCCTGGAATGGTAGACGATGGTGAAAATCACCGCTGTCGAGGGCAGGTGAGGCAGACTTGATACATGGCCAACCCTTACCACCATGCCCTCAGCAGTGTCAAGAAATGGGGCGGGGAAGTTGATGACTACCTGCCGATTCATCGTTGGTTCGATGAATCCAAGGCCTACCATCCTGATTTCCGTCATCGCGCCCTGCGCCATCATGCTGAAGGCATCTTCATGTGTGAGCAGATATTCGGTGTCACCTTGACCAACTCCCAGGGCCGTGAGATACCGACACGATGGGTCGGAGAGCAACATGTGATCGAGGACCTCGGCATGATCCCCTCATTGAACGACTGGTTGAGAGAGGTCCGCCCCCAGAAGTGGATGAATCGGGCACGTAAGTTGAGTGTGGAGAAAGACCTTTATACTCGATCGTCTGGCGAAGATGATCAGAGGCTGGAGTAAAACTCCGGTGCCGGCCTGAGGATGCTCTATGCTTCGATCATGGCCAAGTCAAGCAAGCAAAGGAGCCGACGTTGACTTACGCCACAGCACCGGCTGGGGCCACCTCGGCCTGCCTTTAGCGCTGCCACACAACTGATCCTGGAGATTCGTGCAGGAGCCGGCGGAGAAGACGCGCGCAGTTTCGCCCAAGATCTGGTCAGGATGTACACCAACTATTGCAAGCAGTCAGATCTGAAGTGTGAGCTTCTGGAGGTCGCCCCAGGTGCGCCTGGTCTACGCGCGGCGACGATGAAGATCTCCGGGGGCAGAGCAGGAAGACTGGCCGGGGAGGGAGGCGCTCACAGGATTCAACACAAGACCCGTTCTCGCAAGCAAGACCGCATCCATACCTCTACGGCGACAGTGGCGGTCCTCCCGGTGCCGGAGAAAACCGATCAAGGATTATTGCCGATGAACGAGGTCAGGATCGAGCCGTTCCGGGCCTCCGGTCCGGGCGGCCAGCACAGGAACAAGAGCGAGACCGCGATCCGGGCCACGCACCTCGAGACCGGCTTACAGGCGACGATAGACGGCCGTTCTCAAGATGCCAACAAGCGGATGGCCCTGGAGTTGTTGTCTGCCCGGGTCACAGAGCAGATCTGCGATCAAAAACGAGGTGAACGTCAGGACATCAGGTCAGTACAGACCATGGCTGAGCGGGCACGATCGGTCCGCACCTATGATTTGATCCGCGATGTCATCCGCTGTGATGATGGCAAGAAGGTAAAGCATGTACGCAAGGTCCTCGCCGGTGACCTTGCTCCATTGCTTGACTAATGGCCGAAACTTTGTAAAGTACCGCCGGCCTGCAACGTAAGCAAGATCAATCCCAGACACAGAAAGCCTATCCCGGAAAAGACCAACCCTAGTTTCAGGTCCTGTTTCTTCTTGCTGGCTATGGCTATGGCTGCTGTTTCCACGATGATGCCGGTCACGATCAGGAATGCGCTCAACAGCAGCATCTGACAATAAAAGCATGCCCGCAGCTGCGGGCATGCTTTTTCCTCACTGTCCGTGTAGAACTCAGCCGACGTTGACCGGCTCTTGTCTCCCGACGAGGCGGTAAGGATAATCCTTGCTGTTGCGGATCTGTTTATTGAAAAACTTCCCCTTGCTGTCAGCGGCGACGAACTCGCGCGCTGTGCGTGGAGCCACGCAACCATACTTATAGATGGATCCGTTGTTGAAGGTCACCACGAGTGCCTCATGTCGACGATCATAGCTGATCGCCTTGATCACCGAGGACTCGACCTGGACCTCCTTGCCTGCTTTCCAGATGCCTGCTCGGATCAACAGCTTATGTAGTAGTCTCGTTCTCATCGTTTTCCTTTCTGAACCTTGAATGGTTTCCTCTTTGATCAAAAACTCAGCATTCTCGATCAAACTACTGGATCGGAGCTTACTCTTCACCCAGTGATTTCAGCTTGATTTTGGCGCTGTTTCCCTACTGATAGCATCATAAGTCTCTTTCCACTGTGCGCTGTTCTAGGCTGAGATGCATGAGCAGACAACCCCATCTGGTGGTCACCATAGAGGGAGTGCTGACCAACGATCCATTACGTCATTTCTGGGAGCTTATCGAGGCTGCTTCAGGAGTCGACAGCCAAGATATTCAAGAACGATTCAGCGACGAACTGGGAGAAGCGTTGTTCAGCGGAAAGGTTCCTGAAGAAGCCTTCTGGCAATGGCTGCGCAGCAGCTATCAGCTGGACGATCAAAGCTATTGGCATCAGTTACTGTTGGAGCGGCGCTATCCGCTCCTGGGCATGCACCTGTTGCCGAGACTGGCCACTCAATCCAGGATCACTTTACTATGCGGCCAACGACATGAATGGTTCGAAGGGCTGATCAAAGCTGAGGATGCAGCCTACGCTGCGTCGAGGGTGATCTACTCTTCCAAGGTTGGTTTGACCAAGCGAGATCCGGAGCTATATCAGAAACTGCGCGTCGATGGCAGAGACAATCTGCTCCTGGATAACAGTCGGCATGCACTGCAACTCGCCGAGGCACATGGTTTCAGCGCCTTTCCTGCCGATCAAGAGATGAGATGGGTTGATACTCTGGTCGGACAGCTGGACAGGCTCAACAAGACCGGTCGAAAAGGCTGGCGAGGGCTGCTGTCGCCAAAGTACTGATGTCACCGGGTAGCCAAGAAGCTCTCGTAAGCTGTTTCAACCTTCGAGATGTCGTCAGTGTCGCATTTCAATACTGTTCTCGACAGGGAAGCAGCATCCGGTGAGATCTCCAGTACATGCCATGCGCCATCATCGCTCTTGACCAAGCTGAACATGTTTTCGCCGACGACACGGGGAGCATTAAGTCGGCTTTCCTGTAAGCCCCTCATGCGCAGCTCCTCTACTTTGGGTGAAAGCAGCACCCAGGATTTCTGGCTCTGGGTTGTGCGGGTAGCCACGGTACCGGATCCGGTATCATTGTTGCCTCCACGCCCCATAAGTAGATATTACCGATCTGGATGGCAAATACTGAACTTTAGCGAAAAAGTCTTGTCGTTCTCCTGGACAGACGAAACTGGACGATGTGCATAGCGGAAAGACGAAAATCCTGATCGTGGCGCTGACGTTGTTGCTGATACTCACGGGTGTCATCTTGATCTCCCAGAATCAGGCTTCGGGACCGCCGACGAAACTGGTGATGATCGTCTTCAACAAAGGACTGACTTCTCCGGCCTACACTCATGTCATCGACTGTCGTTATTCTGATGACGATGATGTCTGCGCACGACTGGAGAGGCTGTCGGTCGCTGATTTTCATAGCCGTCCGGAACCTGGCAGCGGCAAGGATTGCATCGCGGACAATGCACGGCCGCGAGTGGCCTTTGTCAGAGGATTGCTGAAAGGCTACCCCCTCCATGTCCGGTTCGATACTTCCAGCCCATGCCAACGTCGGCGATGGAACCAGCTCTCTTATCTATGGGCCTCCAGATGATGAAGGCAGGCGTATCGGCCGGTATAAGGCTATGCTTGAACCATGGCCAGAGGCAGAGGACACCAGGATACCGATATCTCCGTGGAGCCGCGTAGGAACCTGCGATCATGGTCTGTGAACCAAGGTGATGTCTGGGTGGATGACGCCGGGGATGAGCTGACGATCGTCGGAGCTGTCCGTGAATGGAGCCATCTTTGTCTGACCGTGCGCGATCGTATCGGTGTCAAGTTCATCGAACCGGATGTATTACAAAAGAAATATACCTTGCTGAAACCTGCGCCTTTCGGGGCGGCAGAGATAGAGCTGGTCAAGCAAGAGCGCAACGGGAAAACTCCTCGACCGGCCGGTCAGGACACCCGGATGATGACCGAGCGTCAGGCAGACTACCTGCGGAGCCTGTGCGAGACCGTCGGTGAGAAGTTCGATTCAAATCTGACCCTCGCCGAAGCTTCTGAGCAGATCACCCGCCTGCGCCAGCTGACGAGCTGACAGCAGCCCTCATACGGTTCCTTGCTCAGCGCCTGCGCCTCCAGAGGCCTCGCAACAGCAGCAATGAAAGAACAGCTGTCACCGCCGGCAATGACAACAGGAGAACGATGATCCGACAGGCATCCAACAGATCTTGCCTCGGCACGATCAGGAACAAGCCGACCACGAGCAGAGCGAGTGCGACAAAGCCGGAAAACCCGATATGGTCTCCTACCGAGGGGAATGCTCCTTGGCCGGCTGACAAGGAGATATAGCCCCATAATATCAGCTTCCACCAACTCGCAGATGATATGGCCGCTGCCGGATCATGCAGGACCCCCGTTCCCAGCAGGGCCATCGTAACCCCCAAAAGCAGGGGCGGGACCAACAAAAGCGGGGCGATTGCCACCAGCGCCGAGCGTAAGGGGTCAGCTTGAGCATGCATGACATAACCCAAGGTTATGCTACCGTCTTCAGCTTGCCTTGGCCGAAACAAGCTGACCTCTCCGGTCTGGACCCCGAGCAGCTTACAGACAAAGTAATGTGACAGCTCATGCAGAACCGTGCCGGGCACAGCCAGAGCATAGGCGGGTAGTTTTCCCAACAGCTCCAGGCTGGAGCCGAATATCTGCCGTTGGCCGACATACAATGCCCAGCCTTCCAATACCAGCAATACCGCCCATCCGACTCCCATCATCGCAGCTTAGAGGCGGCGACGATCAGATACAGTTTTTCCCGTTCATCCAGACCCAGGAACTACTGGGTCTGGATGAGCATGAGGCATGGTTAGACGGCAGCAGGGGCGGTGTCAGGAACGCGATGCTTGGTGTTCTCGATCACTCGCATCTTGAGAGGCTCCTCGCCCTCGGCAGGCTCCTCGACAGCTTCGACCATAATCGTGGCCGCAGGATCCTGGGCCGCGTCTCCATCGCCAGAGACATCAGCCAGGATCTGATCAGCAAGAGGATCCTCGATGTAGCGCTGGATCGCCCGACGCAACGGACGCGCACCCATCGCCGGGTCGAAACCGGTGTCGGCCAGGAACTCGGTGGCACCGGCATCAAGCTCCAGCTGGTAGCCGCGCTCGGCCAGACGGCTGCGCAGGCCGGTGATCATCAGGTCGACGATCTCCTTGACCTCACTCTTGCTCAGCTTATGGAAGACGATGACATCGTCGATCCGGTTGAGGAACTCCGGCCGGAAAGCCTTCTTGAGGTCGCTCATGATCCGGCTGCGCATCTCATCATGGGTCTCCCCGCCGGTCTCTTCATCGGAGACGGTGAAGCCGATCGTCGTGTTCTTGGCGATCTCCTTTGCCCCGATGTTCGAGGTGGCGATGATGATCGCATTCCTGAAGTCGACGGCACGCCCTTGACCGTCGGTGAGGCGCCCGTCCTCGAGGATCTGCAACAGGATATTGTGCACCTCCGGATGGGCCTTCTCGATCTCGTCGAGCAGGATGACCGAGTACGGCTTGCGGCGCACGGCCTCGGTCAGCTGGCCGCCCTCGTCGTAGCCGATGTAGCCCGGGGGCGAACCGACCAGGCGGCTGACCGCGTGCTTCTCCATGTACTCGGACATGTCGATCCGGACCATCGCCTCCTCATCGTCGAAAAGGAACTCGGCCAGGGTCTTGGCCAGCTCGGTCTTGCCGACCCCGGAGGGACCGAGGAAGATGAACGAGCCGGCCGGCCGTTTCGGATCCTTGATCCCGGCCCGGGAGCGACGGATCGCTTTCGAGACGGCGGTGATCGCAGCCTCCTGGCCGATCACCCGCTTATGAAGCTGATCCTCCATACGGATCAGCTTCTTGGTCTCGGCCTCGGTCAGTTTGAAGACCGGGATACCGGTCCACATGGCGACGATATCGGCGATCTCTTCCTCGCCGACCTCGATATCGATTGCTTCGTTCAACTCACTGGTTTCCGTTTCCAGAGCCTTGCGTTGATCGAGCAGATCATCTTTCTGATGCTTCAGCTCGGTCGCCTTGTCGAAATCCTGGGCCTCGATCGCGCTCTCGATCTTGCGACTGACATCGGTGATCTTGTCGTTCACCTTCTCAAGACGCGGATCAGAGGTCAGCGCCTTCAGATGGGTCCTCGACCCGGCCTCGTCGATCAGGTCGATCGCCTTGTCGGGAAGAAAACGCTCAGAGATGTAACGATCTGCCAGATCAGCAGCCGCGCGCAATGCGTCGTCGGTGATCTTGACCTTGTGATGGTCTTCATAGCGCTCACGCAGACCGGTAAGGATCTGGACCGTCTCGTCCACGCTCGGCTCTCCGACCTTCACCTGCTGGAAGCGCCGCTCCAGAGCGCTGTCACGCTCCAGATATTTACGGAACTCATCATGAGTGGTGGCCCCGATCGTGCGCATCTCGCCACGCGCCAGAGCAGGCTTCAAGATCGATGAGGCATCGACCGCCCCTTCGGCAGCGCCGGCACCGACGAGCTGATGGATCTCATCGATGAAGACGATGATGTTCCCGGCCTTGGTGACGGCATTCATCACCTTTTTCAGCCGTTCCTCGAACTCACCACGGTACTTCGACCCGGCGACCAAGGAACTCATGTCCAGAGCGTAGACCCGCTTGCCTCGCAACGGCTCGGCGACCTGACCGGAAGCGATCAGCTGCGCCAGTCCCTCGACGATCGCCGTCTTGCCGACCCCAGGGTCACCGAGAAGAACGGGATTGTTCTTGGTACGGCGGGTAAGGATCTGCTGGATACGTTCGATTTCGGTCGCCCGTCCTACCACCGGATCAAGTTTGCCTTCTTCCGCCATCTTGGTCAGGTCACGGCCGAACTGCGCGAGTAGCTTGTCAGCCTTGGCTTCCTTCTTTTCGGAGGTCTTCGTCCCGGCTTCACCGCGAAGGTTCTTCATGATCTCCTCATGGATCATCTCTTTGGGAGCATCAAGGCGCTGCAGCACCTGGTTGGCGACACCATCATCGATCGCCAGCAATCCCAGTAGCAGATGCTCAGTCCCGATGTAGTTGTGCTTCAGGGCCAATGCCTCCTTGAGCGCCCGCTCCAACACCGATTTGGACCTAGGAGTGAAAGGTATCTGCTCGCCGGAAGTCTCCGATCCCATGCCGACGATCTCGATCACGGTCTCACGAACACGGTCCAGGGTGACTCCCAGGGCCTCAAGAACGCTTGCTGCCAGCCCTTGCTCCTCACGTAGCAGCCCCATCAGCAGGTGCTCGGTCCCAATGTAGTTATGCCGCATCCCAAAGGCCTCCTCCTGGGCCAGGACGACAACCTGTCGTGCTCTCTCGGTGAATCGTTCAAACATCTAGTTCAGCTCCTTTTTCATTATTTGGTTTGGCGTGGTCTCATGACCATAGTCTTGCATGATCCAAGTCTATCCCTCTTTTCCGCTAACTCATCAATATCAGCGGTCGAAGTCAAAAAACTTGGAAAATCCTCACATCCAGGCTAGACCTTGATTATAGCACATCGTCGGACATACTGGCTGTCAGGATCGTTCCTGCTTTTCACCCTCACCATGATTATAGGGCTTTGGAGCCATACCGACCGCTGGATGATCGACAAGGGAACCTTGGTGGATCCTGGAGATGCCTTCTACCTGTTGCACCCGCTACAGGTCTTGCTCATCAGCGGGTTGATCATCTGGTGGTCATGCAGATCATGCGATCATCGTGTCAAGGCCCGTATGCTGATCATCGCCTGTTCCGGGCTGCTCATACTGACGATCTTGGAACTGATCTTCAAGACGATCCTCCATCAGCCGGCCGGGTCTCTACCGACTGATGCCTATGGCGTGCATCTGAGCTTTTCTTATCCTTCCGGACATGCAGCGAGGCTTGGTTTCATGATCTCACTGGGAATGATATTGCTTCCTCGGTGTCTCATTCCGCCGACCGTCATCATCGGGATCATTTTCATGCTTCTGTTGTTCCTCAGTGCCATCCATTATCCAAGTGATCTGATCGGCGGGGCATTGCTCGGAATGATCATCGGCACCGTCACTGCCGAAACGGTGCAGACCTTAGGGCAAAATAAGCCGGCAGCCCCGGTGGAAGAATAGGATCCGGGCGATGGCCACCGTAGATCTTGATCCGTCGACGATATTGTATGGAGACACCGACCATGAGCACCAGCGGCTGGATGTCAGTCGCCCAGGGTCGATGGCAAGGTCTCGTTATCAGGAGCTGTGTCGGCAGATCCAGACAGGGGATCTGTTTACGGCGATAGATACCCTGGAGGCGGGGCATGAGAACTTTTCTCGGGCCCCGTTGCTACAACAGTTGAGTGAAAAACTGCTGGACAAGATATTTGCCGATGTCCATGCTGCAGCATTGAAAGAAAATCCTCCCGACATCGGCCAGGCATTGACCGACCCGCTCAGTATCTCTCTCCGTAGGCAGGTCGGGATCGCTTATGCTGATCAGATAGCTCAAGGCGCAGGAGTGGAGGAGCAGCTGAGCCATCTTCGTACCGGCGGGATTCTGGACCTGGCCTATCTTCAAGAACGGCCAGGACCGTTGTTGAAAGAGCGAAGCCGACTGTTACAGGGTCAGGATCTGCTCAGTCTCGACGTCTTCACCTCATCGGAGAGGAAGGCATTGTCGCGACTGACAGCAACCGACCATGAGGCCTGGCTGTATCTGGAGTTTCGTCGCCGGGTGGCGCATGCCCTCCAATCTCCGTTGCGTGGTATCTATGCTGATCTTTTGATCGAACGGCGTTATCAGAACCAGGTTCTGATCCGTAGAAGGAACCCACGTGGTCAGACATTGCTACACCTGCATCATGATCTGGAGGGACAGACCGGCGGTGAGACCTACTGCGGGCAAACCTTGCCGAGGACGCTACGGATAGCCCCACGCGGGGCCTGGACTTCCGCCGCTGATGGTGGTTCGACCCAGTTTCGTCGCTGTCCGAAATGTGAGGCTGCAGGCGAAGGCCCGTCCGGACCGGCTGATGATCCGGTCGAGTATCCGGTATTCAAGACGGACGGGCAGCTGGACACCATGGTGACGACGACAATCCATCGGCTGACGGAGAACAACCGTCTCCATGAAACCGACCTCTCAAGCATCGCCTATGCCAGCGCCAGGGCGGAACTGATCCAGGCAGTGGCTGATGATCTGAGTGCCCGAGGATACTATTCGGCTTTCTGGCGGGTGTCGCCATCGATGCGCTGGTGGAGACAGAAGCAAGGACTGACCTTGGCCGAAGCCGACGCCATGGCCTTGAACGCAGCCCAACTTCAAAAGATAGCCGTCAGCCTGGTCGACGAAAGATCTCCGGAACGGTTGAAAGCACTACTCCGCGCCGGTCTGAGAAGCTGAATCCGCAGACACGGTTGCTCCGCTACGGAGCGCTTCCTCGAACAGCACCCTGTCGATTCGACCATGCAAGATCGGGACACCAAGGCGTCGGCACTGTTCGAGAACATCTTGCGGGTCGGATCCAAGCTTCTGGGCAAGTTGTTCAGGGGTGAGATGATGCATGGTCCCATTCTATACCGGCGCACGCTCGGGCACGCAGTTAGTGGCGACCTACGTATAAGCTTCCGTTTATCGCTGTCAAGGATTCACGCAATAGTTCCGATTGGTCGGCTGAGGTGACCGCGATCGCTGCCCGCCCGCGAACGACCCCGGATCGTTCGCGCAACTCCAAAGAACGCAATTCCGCGCCTGCCGAATACACACTGGCGGCGATATCGCTCAACAGGCCTGGCCGGTCTCTATATCTGAGCTCAAGCTCAGAGACGAAGCTGTCCTGCATCGGCCCACCCCAACGCGCCCCGATCAGGCGGGGCGATCTCGCACGTTGCCAGGCAAGCACGTTGGCGCAGTCTGCCTTATGGATGGTCACCCCGTGTCCGATCGAGACATAGCCGATGATCGCATCTTTCGGCTCTGGATGACAGCATTTGGCCAGGCGTACGGACACTCCGCTCATGTCATCGACCATTATCCCCAGATCTTCATCGGCATGAGTCTTCTTGAGCTTCTTCTGTCTCGGCGCTTCAGCCGGTTCTTTCCGGTGCGCTTCGAGAATGCGCCTGGCGATATTCCGGGCCTGTCCATCCTGGCGCAGAGCAGCTCCGGCAACCTCATCCGGGTCATCGTAGCCAAGTACAGCCAGCTCCTGTTCAAGAGCCTCCCCATGCAGTTTCAGACCATATTTGTCCAGTTCCCGCTCCAACACCTTCATCCCTTCGGCAACGCGTTCGGCGGCCAGCTCGGCCTGGTGGAACGATCTGATCCGGTTTCGGGCACGATTGGTACGAACATGATCTAGCCAGTCCAGAGAAGGCGCATCATCTTTGCCGGTCAGCACCTCTATCGTCTGCCCTGAGTGCAGCGGCCTGGTCAAAGATTGCAGTTTTCCGTCCACGCGCGCCCCGACCAGACGATTGCCTAGATCAGAGTGGATCGCATAGGCGAAATCGACGGCGCACGCTCCTTCGGGAAGAATGCGGACCTCTCCGCGCGGGGTGAAGACATAGATCTCATCAGAGAAGACATCTGCCTTCAGATTGGCGAAAGCCTGATCCAGCTCCTCCGTCTGGTTCTCGGCAGCGCGCTCGATGAACTTTCGGGTCGATCGTGGCCCGCCGTCACGCAAGTTCTCTTTATATAGCCAATGGGCGGCGATCCCGCGTTCGGCGACCTCGTCCATCGACGCCGTCCGGATCTGGATCTCGACTGTACGCCCACCGGCATTGACCGTCGTATGCAACGACTGATAGAGATTGGCACGCGGGACGGCTATATAGTCATCGAAGCTGCCCGGCAGCGGTGTATATAATGCATGAATCCGCCCCAAGGCCCGGTAGCAATCATCTTCGTTCTCCAAGATCACCCGTAATCCCATGATGTCATCCGGCTGCTTATGCGATCTACGGCGCTTCTCGGCGATGGAATATCGACTCTTGACGCGAGACTTGATCTGGATCGGTTCGATCTGTTCCGATCGCAAGGCACGGCGTAGTTGTCTGGCCATCTCTTTCAGCCTTCGGGCACCGCTGCGCCTGGCTTCTGCCTGGAGCTGACCTGCTTCCTCATAGGCGATCGGATCCACGATCGCCAGTGATCTGTCCTCAAGCTCGGTGCGGATGGCGGCCATTCCGAGACGGTGGGCCAGCGGAGCATAGACGTCCAATGTCTCCTTCGCTATCCGAAGGCGTGATCTTGGGGTCATCGCGGCGATCGTACGCATGTTATGTAGACGATCCGCCAACTTGACCACCAGGACCCGTGCATCTTCGGCTGCTGCCAGGAGCAGCTTCCTGTATGTTGCGCTTTTCTGCCGCTGGGCAGAGCCGCGTGGCGCCAGTTGAGCTATCTTGCTCACACCATCGACGAGCCCCAGGATCTCCGGCCCGAACTCTTCTGAGATCAGTTGAGGAGATACATCAGTATCTTCAAGCAGATCGTGGAGGATGCCTGCGATCACGGTCTGCGAAGACAGTCCTTCATCTGCCAAGATCATGGCCACGGCCAGTGGATGCAATACGTAAGCCTCTCCAGATTTCCTCACCTGACCGGCATGGGACACGACTGCCAGATCGATGGCCTGGCCGATGAGATCAGCAGCTTCAGGATAGCTCTCTTGAAGCTTGCGGCGGATATTGGAGACGGATCTTTTCTCGGCCGAGGTCATGCTTTCATCATGCTCTTTCCGGCGCGCCATGATCGCCATTTTGGATATTATGCAGACCTGCTCGATCGAGCTCGCCACTGCCTGGCCATCCCGAGATCCTGGACGACGGTGATGTTGGTCCTATACTCAGATTATGCCAGGTCAGGGAACACCCGATGCAGTAGAGCTGAGAGCTTGCTCACGAAGCATGGACCAGGCGATAGATCGTCTTGTCGATCCCGTCTGTATGGCTCATCGAGATGATGCGGCCAGCGCTACCGTCAGGCAGGTGCTATGTGACATGGATTCGACACTCTATCCCTTGCTGACGGCGATGGCAAACCACCCCGGCGGAGAGAAGGTCTGTATCGAGGACTGCCATAGCTGGGAGATGCTGGAAGAGCTTTCAGGAGGCAAGCAGCAGATGCTGGAGCTGTTTGCCTCCGCGATGAGCCTGAAGGGGATGCGGGCCACCGGATTGCTTCCAGGAGCGGCAGCCGCGACCCGCTGCCTACAGCGTCATCAGATAGGTGTGCATCTGCTCACCGATCGCCCGTCGGAGCGGGCAGCCGAGACCGAAAAGTTCCTGAAAGAGCAAGGAGTGGTTTTCTCGGAGTTTCGCTGCAGCTCCGGTATCGACAAGTTGGAGTATTGTCGGCAGAACGACATCAGCGTGATCGTGGATGATCATCCTGCTCTGATACGAGAAGCATCGGCTCAAGGATTGAAGGCGCTCTCCTTGGCATGGCCTTACAATACCGAGGCTCTGCAAGGGGCTGCCGGCTGGTCTGACGATTGGCTCGGCCTCAGCCGGCAGATCTTGACAGTGATCTCCACTCAGCTGAAAACATCTGATCGATGACAGGCGAAAACAAGGCTCCGTTTCTCGGAGAGACCGCAAACTGAGGCTGATGGCAGATGAAGTCACTCCGCTGAGACTGTTCCTGGTCGCCAATGACCCTTACATCGGCTCTGATGATCCGGTACTGATCGATGGCTGCTCGCGTGCCGATCTGGTCGTATGTCTGGGCGGGGTTGATCTACGAACGGTGGCGGCAGCCGTTCCTGAACGCAAACCGGTGCTGTGTGTCTACGGACCCAAGGATCAGCGGACCCTGCCTTCCAAGACATTCAAGGTTCTTCATGGCTCAGGGTTCAGCTTCAAGGACTGGAAGATCGCCGGCCTCTCCGGAGGACTGCGGATCGCCCCAGGCGCCGGCTTCTATCTGTCTGAGGAGGAGGCGGGCACTCTACTGGGTAATCTTCCGGCTGCGGACTTGTTCTTCAGCCATGCTTACCCCAAAGGCCTGCAGGCTTCAAACGTGATGGATGTCTATGGTATGGACGCCCTGAATCGTTATCTTGACCAGCGACCGCCGATCTATCATTTCTACGCACATCCTGAAGAGACGGTCCTGGAGGAACGTCAGGGTTATCTCAGTATCGGTGTCAACGGTACCTTCTTGACCCCGCCGCTCGAGTTCGTCTGAGTGCTGCTTGAGCTAGCCGTTCAAGGCCCGGGTCAACGGAGCCTCCCAATGCGGGGCCTGGCGTAGCAGCTCCGGCCAGAAGAGCTGGTAGCGTTCATTGCCCAGCATCTCGATATAGCTGGCGACATGGGTGGCGACAGGATCGTCGGTCCCCTCCCTGAACTTGTTCCCGGCCAGGGTGGCCAGCAAAAGCACCTGTGAAGCCTTGATCAGATCCTCTCGATGCCCGGCGATATGAGCATTCAGCTTCTCCTTGAACCGGCCGGTGACGATCTCCTGGCTACTGACCGGACGGTCGGAGTTGCGGAGATGGTCGATGAATGCTTCAGCCGGATTGGATCCGATCAGCCCTTCGGCGAGCAGGCGCAGCAGCTCCATGTCCATTCCGGGTTCATACAGCCTGGCCAGATACTCCATCGAACGGGGAGTGGTCTTGATCGTGATCTCCTTGGGCAAGGTCAGGTCGGTCTCGGCCATCATCTCCGGAAACCTGGCCGTGAAGTCCACCAGGTCCGCCGGGACCTTGGTGGCGTTGGCCCAGGCCGTCCAACGGATTGCGTCGAAGCCCATCGGGATATGCAGCATCCGATCCATCAAACTGTCATCAAGCTCTTTGGCCTGATAGCCCTCACGCGGGGGATTGGCAGCACAGACGAAACCCCAGTCTTTGGGCAGCTTCCAACCGCTCTGGTCTATCGTGCCCTCGCCGATCGGCTCCATCAGACCTTGAAGGACCTCCAATGGGGCGCGGTTGATCTCATCGACGAACAACAGGCCGCGCTTGTTCCAGCTGATCGGATCTTTCTCCGAAGGCAACCATAATGGCCGGGCGTAGACGGTGCGCTCCAGGGCCTTGTCAATATACTGCCTACCGACGAGATCCGCTCCACTGGTGCTGTGCGCCGGATGGAAGCCCCGGAAGCTGATGTCACGCTTGGCACAATAGCTGCGGATGAGCTGAGTCTTGCCCGTTCCCGCCGATCCCCAGACGCAAACCGGGATCAGCCGGCCGTCAGGAAGGGGATGGTCTCTGACCCAATCCAGTACTTTTTCGACCATCGCGGTATTGGAGCTTACGGGCACGTATCCACTTTGCTGTGAGCATCCTCGGCCTGTCCGGATTTATGGCCAGACAGGTGTGAAAAAGATCTTCTGGTGGATGACAGATGTCTGAGCCGAGTGCATGATCTGCATGATCATCTGACAGCTGGTCTATGCTGAGAACATGGCCAGAGGGGAAGGATGCACCGGTTTTGCCGAGGGAGTGGCCCTGCTGCGTAGTCGCCGACAGGAGATGCGTGAGCCGTTCCTGAAGCAGGCATCGAAGCAGCCCCCTGCCCAGGAAGCTGCGCCGCCGGTTCCTGGAACGCCTTGGAGCGAAGACCAGCTGAACCGCTATGCCGACGCCTTGTTGGATTCCGCCGGGGTCAAGCAAGGCGATATCCTTGCGGCGCGGGTGACCTATCCCTCGCAGCTATGGATGGCAGATGCTCTGGCCGATGCCGCCCGCGCCCGTGGTGCCAAGTTCGAGGCCTTATGCCAACCAGGGTTGTTCGAGGATCCTGATAAGATGCCGCAGCTGCTGGCCGAGGATGCCGTCTTCCTGGATCTGTCTTCTTTCTCTCCGAGTGAAGCTGCCGGCAAGCAGGCCTTGCCTGGTCCCTATCAAGAAGATTGGGCCTTGTACAATCAGGCCCAGGCCGAGAACTCACTGCGCTGGAACGTGGCGATGACCCCGAATCCGGAATGGGCCGGATATGTCTACCCGGACAAAGATCCAGAAGAGGCGTACCGGCGCCTCGGCCAAGACCTGATGGAGTTCATGCGCAAGGGAGAGAACGATGGCGAGGATGCCTGGGCCGAGCACCTGCGTTCTCTTGATCGGCGTGCCCAGACGATCGACTCCCTGGGCATCAAGCAGGTGGCCCTCCGAGGCCCCGGCACCGACCTGCGTGTCGGGGTGCTACCTGGTGCCCGCTTCATGCCGGTGGAATGGGACACGACGCGAGGGAAGACGATGTGTGTCAACTCTCCGACCGAGGAGGTATTCACCACTCCCGATCCTGCGGCCGTAGAAGGAAGCTTCACCTCTTCCAAACCCTTGGTTCTCGGCGGCCAGGTGATAACCGGAATCAAGGGCCGGGTCGAGAATGGGGAGCTGGTCTCACTGGAAAGCGATGATCCGTTCCACGATCAGCTGTTACGGAAAGTCTTCCTCGAGAATCCGGGAATGAACAAGCTGGGCGAGCTCGGTCTGGTAGATCAGACCGGCCCGATAGCACGTAGCGGTAGGACTTTCTTCAACAACATCATCGATGAGAACGCTGGCACTCATCTTGGTTTCGGTAACTCTTACGACATCTGCCTGACCGATGAAGGCCGCACTGCCGGCAGTCAGGGCAATACAGGAGCCGCCGGCCATCAGGACATCATCGTCGGCAACGAGGCGATGGATGTGATCGGCATCGATGCCCAAGGACGCGAAATTCCCTTGATCAAGGCAGGCGTGTGGCAGTTTTGATCCATGCCTGACAACTATCACTGGGTAAGCGCAGACGGTGAGGACTTCGGCCGCTCGAACTCCTTGACCTATGCTTCACGGATGGCCAAACGCTATTCTTATGACACCAGCCGATTTACGGCTCGACCGATGCAGGTGGTCTTGAATTTCGGGGAACCTGGCCAGAAACTGATCGAAGAGCATTCTGCCCACCCTGGTCGGCGCTGGCCTGAGGACTGATTACAGACAAAACTCAGCTCTGCTGCCGAAACTCAGAAACTACCGCGAAAGACCGGCCGGACGAACGGTCTGTTCGGTATCTTCTTGATATGGATCTGAGACTTCCCCTGTTGGCCGATGCCAATCTCCATCTTACAGTCGCCGAAGAAGCCGTTGCCGATGGTGATAATACGGTCGCCCGTAACGAACTGGACAAAGCTGACGTCGCCCTGGACGAACTGCGCGAGCAATGGCTGAAGATGAGCGATGCCGAGCGCGGGTTATTACCGGCCATGGTCAAGCCGCTGACGCATCGGGCAGATGGTATCCGTTCGCGCATCCCCAAGCAGAGTGTGATCTCCAAGGCCGAGATCGTGGAAGATCCTGAGCAGGATGTCGAACCGGAAGAGCTGTGATGGCCAACAAGCATTTTGGCAATGCAGGCGATGTGTTCAAGCATCTGATGCTCGGAGAGCTACTGCGATCGGTGAATGTAGGCAGTTATCTGGAGACACATGCCGGGTCCGCATATTATCCATTGACCGAAGAGCCGGATCGAAGGCTGGGGTGGAGACAGTTCCGCCGGCAAATAGACCAGTTCCGGTACGGTGCATATGGCAGCCTGTTGCTCCGGTCAGAGCAGCTGGGTATATACCCAGGATCGGCCTTGCTGTCGATGCGGGAGCTGCCGGATGCCGAGTTGTACCTGTTCGACACCGATCCGAAGAGCATCGTCTCCTTACAGACGGCAGCATTGGCCCATCGACAGACTCGCTGCATCCTGGCCGATGGGCTTGCAGGCGCCCTGGACACGATGGCGGGGCTGACCTTCATCGATCCTTTCCATCCGGCCGACGGAGATCCGGATTCCATCACCGTCTTCCAGACTCTTGCTGAACAAGACAAACCTGTCGTCTTCTGGTATCCGCTCCTCGAGCCTGGCCAGTCGGCCCCGACTGACGCTCATGAGAACATCTATGAAGTCCGATTTGCCGAAGAACATGCTGAAGGTCTGGCAGGATGTGGCCTCCTCACCGCCAACCTGGGCCGCCTGGGTGATATCGCCGAGGTCTCCATGCATCAAGCTTATACCGCCTTCATCAGCGGATGGCAAGAATATCTGTGTTGATCATCAAGGTCCATCCGGCTGTAATATGAGTATATCCCGGTCGGCGCTACCATCATCGGGTACATCGGCCCGAATATGATGTTGCTCGCGCAATATCTTCCGATCACTTGTGCTCGTCTCTAGGATCCAGGTATGTCGAAAGCAGCAGACAAGCCGCTTGATGGTCATCGGGTAGTGCATCGTGCGCTTGATGATGACAACTCGGGAACAGCCAAGACCGGGATCGTCGTCGAGCCTCCTGTCGGTGACAGTGACCAGAGCCTGGTCATCGCCCAGTTCGATGACAGCGATCATCCTGAGGCTTTCGACCGTCGGGAGCTGATCGATATCGGACCGGCAAGCTATACCCGTGGCGTGGTCATGCTTTATCCTCGACATCTTCTGGCGATGTTGAAGAAGGGGTCGGTGATCAGCGCCTGTGTACTTGCCATCGCCCTCGGAATCGGGTTGAATCTGGCCAAACAGTATTGGCATTGGCCGACACAGACGATCGTGCTGGTCGGTCTCGGATCATTGTTGCTGGTCTGCGTGGTCGCCGGGTTCATCGAGTACAAGGTGAGCCAGAAGGACCATCAGGCGAAAGCAGAAGCTCAATCCGCTTGATTTGATCATGCGCAGATGACCCTGCAAAAGTGGCCGAGAAGATGAATATCAAAGCCGTGGTCCATGAGCATTCTTTCGATCTCCCATCCCATTCGATCGATCGAAGCCAGAGGCTGGTCTGGGCCTTGCATGCCATCGAGGAAAAAGGCGGCCGGCTTCAACTCAATCGTGATCTTGCATCCTCCGAGCAGCTTGCCAAGGTACATGCCCGAGCCTATATCGATGGTATCAAAGCCTTGGCCGAGTTGAATGCCGGCTGGCATCTGGATCCCGAGTTGATCATCGGAGAATGGAGTTATGCAGCGGCAGCCGCTGCTGCCGGATCGCTGACGACGATGACCGTCGAAGCTCTGTCCGGAGAGGAGGAGATGATACCTTTCTGTCTGTCGAGACCGGGTTCGCATCATGCCGGCAGCGACTACGGCATGGGACTGTGTATCTTCAACAACCTGGCAGTGGCCGCCGCGACTGCGCTGGATCAGGGTCTGGTCGAACGGGCGGTGATCATAGACTTCGACGCACACCATGGTAACGGCACGGAAGAGATCTTTGCCAATGAGAGCCGCGTGCTGACAGTATCGATGCATGAGTATCCGTTCTTCCCAGGGAGCGGAGCCGCCGGCCAAGAACACGCCATGTCCAATCTGAACCTGATCTTGGCCGCCGGGGCCGGGGACGATGAGGCTTGCCGGAAGTTCTCCGAAGGAGTGAGGCGTATACTTGATTTTCACCCCGAACTGATACTGGTCGAGGCCGGTTGCGACGGGCATTCTCAGGACTGGACGACCAATCTTGACTATGGTGATGCTGCCTTCAGGTTTTTCGGTGATCAGATAGCGATGATCTCCGATGAATGCGATGCCCCGTTGGTTGTCGAGGTCGGTGGCGGCTATACGGAGGCCGCAGTGATCCAAGGACTGGGAGCGTTCATGGAAGGACTGCGTCGATGAAATATGACGATAAGCTTCTCTTGTACAGGCTGCGACGGATGAAACTCTTGTTGTCTGACACCTACCCCTATTCCTTTCGGCTTGGCAGATGGCTGAGATTACAACGTCCGGAGTGGGATCGAGGGTTCATCAGAGACCGACGGGAAGCGGCCTCGTTGCCACTCGCCCAGGCCCGAGATCACGCTTTCTTACATTATTGTGAGTTGCACCATCAAAAGGAACTCGATGATCTGCTGATCAAGGATTTCCTGCCGACGTCGCCGGTATATCTTCGTCAGGAGTTCGAAAACACGGTCTTATGGTATATCCAGGAGCATGCGAATCGGGCGATCGTCAGCTCATGACCCGATGTAGTTTCTGGATTGCTGCTGAAGATAGGCCTGGTCTATTTCGCCGATCCCATGGCCGGTAAAGTGACAACTACCGACGTTATCGGTAGCAGTACCGGAAAAAGGCGCTCCATGCCCTACCGCCTCCACCAGGCAGATCAGGCGTTCGGGTCGATCGGGGACGTGTCTGGCAACGTCGATGGTCTTCACCCCTGACGGCAGGAACAACAATCCGGCAGCGATCAAGATGAAGCATCCGAGGAGCAGCGTCACCAGATGGCGATGTAATATCATCACCATTGCATACAGGATGATCGCCAGGACGATGATGATCAGAGGACTTACCGCCAGTATGGGAGAACGCAGGAAACTCACATGGCCGACAATAAGCCGGGCTTGTCGGCCATGTGAGTTTCTGGATTGGCATCCAACAGTTCCAGGAAGCGAGGCCGGTCCAAGGTCTCTTCTTCGAGCAGAGCATCTGCGATCCGCTCCATCTCCTTTCGATGATCCGAGAGCAGGGCCGAGGCGCGGTGGTACTGATCAGCCAGTAGTTGTTTCAGCTCGGTATCGAGTGATTGCCGCTCGATGTCGGAAAGAGTGATCTTGTCAGGTAGGTTGACTCTCAATCCAAGAGTATCACCCATACCGAGACGACTGAGCATCTTCTCACCCAGATCAGACGCCCGCTCCAGATCATCGGCGGCTCCGGAGGAGATCTCTTTGAAGATGATCTCCTCGGCAGCTCGCCCGGCCAACAGCGCGGCCAACATATCTTCAAGATCAGATACAGAGTGCAGGAACACATCTTCCTCGGAGACGTAGATCGTCTGCCCACCGGATGCTCCGCGCGGGATGATCGAAATCTTGTGTACCACGTCAGATCCTTTGAGCAGCTCACGGACGAGTGCATGACCGGTCTCGTGATAGGCTACTCTCCTTCGCTCTTCCTCATTCATCGAGCGGTGCTGCTTCTTGGCTCCGGCGATGACCCGGAAATAAGCGTCATCGATGTCGGCCGAGGTTATGCAGCCGGCTTTTCTACGTGCGGCCAGCAGAGCCGCCTCATTGAGCAGTAATGCCAGCTCGGCCCCGTTCATCCCCGAGGTCTGCACTGCCAGATTTTCCAGGTCGACGTCCTTGTCCAGCGCCTTGCCACGAGCATGAACCTTCAATACATCAAGCCGACCACGCTTGTCAGGTGGATCTATGGCGATGTGGCGATCAAAGCGTCCTGGCCTGGTCAAGGCGCTGTCCAAGGCCTGCAGACGGTTGGTGGCACCGATCACGATCACCGGATGCTCCGAGACCTCGAAACCGTCCATCTGCCGCAGGATCTCGACCAATGTCTGGTCTGCCTCTCGGCTGGCACCATCACCTGCCCCGGCTCCACGGGTACTGCCGACAGCATCCAGCTCATCGATGAAGATGATCGATGGAGCCTGCTTCTTGGCCTGGGCGAACAGATGCCTGACACGCCGTGCGCCCAGACCGGCATACATCTCGACGAACTCGGAACCGGAAGCAGGGAAGAAGGGAATCCCGGCCTCGTTGGCCACAGCCTTGGCCAGCAGGGTCTTCCCGGTTCCTGGGGGACCATAAAGCAATACTCCTTTGGGGACGCGAGCACCCAACGCCTCGAAACGTCGTGGATCGGCCAAGAATGAACGCACGTCCTCCAGCTCCTCTACAGCCTCGCCACAGCCGGCGACGTCGGAGAAGCTGACATCGGAAGTTGCCGATGCGACCTTGAAACGATTCCCCAGCAGCCCCATCGAATAAGCCACGGCACCGAGGATGGCGAATACGATCAAGGTCGGAAGAAAGCGTAAGAAGGTGATGAGCAGACTGCTGCCGCTGTCTTTCGAGATCGGCTTCGAGCTGACGATCACTCCGTGTGCTTCCGCCGTGCTGATCAACCCGTTCAATCCTGATGAGCCGCTCTTCGCCGGGATACCGACTTCATATTCGGGAACGGCACTGTCCTTCTCGGTCACCTGGACGGCCTGGCTCTCAGGCAGTACCTCCAGTGATTTCACTTCATCGGCGGCTATCCGGTGTTGTAAGGCCGTGTAGCTGACATCAGGAGCCTTATGGTGATGCTGTTGCTGGTGCAACAAGAACAGCCCACCGAGTATCATCAACAGGATGATGATACCGAACGGTAGATATTTCGAGGGTGATGACGTGATCTTCTTGACTGACATCCATAAATAATGTAGAGGCAATATGAAGTCAGCGGGATCTCTTTTGTCATCAGCAGCCAAGAATCAGAAATCCGTTAGCGAAAACACTATCATGGCGCACGCATCCTTTTTAGCTTAGGACAAGCACCCAAAAACAACCATGCAAAGGACTTAGAGACAGTGGCCGACAAACAGCAGAAGCAATCTTTTTTCTCCAGACTATTCGGAAGTGGCAAGGAAGCTCCCGGTAAGCCGAAAACAGCACCGAGGCAGAAAGTCGGCAGCCGATCCACGCAGCCTTCTACCGCTCCGAAGGCGCAGGCGGCCAAGGCCACTCCGCCGCCTGCTTCGTCTTCACCGGCCAACCCATTGGAGGAGAATGCGACCTCGGCACGTCACGAGGGAGACGCTTCGGCAGCGGTCCCGCCGACCGGCAGCCCCGTCATCCCGCCCCCGCCCAGTGGTGCTCCGCTTGACACTGCCAAGCCTGTAGATGAGCCTGAACCTGTCAAGGCTACCATAGACCCTGAGGAGATCGGCCGTTCCGATGAAGCAGAAGAACTGAAAGCGCGTGCAGAACAGGCTCGCGCCGATGCTGATGCTGCCTATGATGAGCTTGAGCAACGTCGTAAAGAAGTCGAGGTGGAAGCTGTCAATCTTGACAAGGTCCGGGAAGCCGCCGAAACCGAGCGCAAGCGGATCGAGGAAAGAATCGCCGCCACCACCGAAGCTGAGAAAGAGGCTCGTGAAGCGGTCGAGAACGCAGATGAAGATCAAGATCGTACGGTCAGCGAAGTCATCCAGGAGGTCTTCGACGGAACTGATACCGACCGTGTCTCGCAGATGGCCCGTATCGCTGCACTGCGCGAGGCGGCCGAGGATCATTATGCCCGTGCCCGCCAGGAGCAAGAGCGCTCGGCGACCACCCGTCGGATGATGGAGGCTCAACGCAAGCGCCTCGAACAGCAGATCTCTGGTGCCGAAGAACTGCAGAAAAATCTGGAAGTTGAAAGAACCAATCTGGAAGGCGCCCGTAATGACGTCGAGCGTCAGCGTTCTATCCTGAATGCCGAGAGCGAGCGCCTCAGCATCGATCTTACCGAGGCTGAACGCGCTCGGGTGACAGCGCAGGAGCTTGAAGAACGCTCTCGCTCCGAGGCAGCTCAGACGGCGGATGATCGCCGAGCCGCCCTGATCGAGAAAGACCGGCTGCGGGTCGAGAGAGAAGAGCTTGAAGACCAGAGTTCCAAAGTCGAGAAACAGCTACATGATGTCCGTACTCGTGAAGAGCGGATCGTGGCCCTGGAGCGGACGATCGAGGAACGACTGGAAAATGCCGAGAAGCACCGTCAGGACGCTCTCGAAGGACTGCATGAGGTCGATGGACTGCAGCAAGTGGCAGATCAGCGTCTGAAAGCGGCCGAACAGCAGCTGGAGATGATCGAAGCCGACCGCAACAGCCTGCTCAATGCACAGGAGGCGGTCAAGGTACGCGAGGACGCAGCTGAACAACGCGTCGCCGAAGCCAAACGCGTGGAAGCCCTGAATGAGGCTGAAGCAGAGCGCCTCGGGACAGAAGACAAGCGCATCGCCGACGAGCGAGCTGCCGCAGAGAAGTCAGTTGCCGAAGCCGAGCAGGCCAGGCAACAGGCGATCGATGAGCTCCAACGGAGTGAAGAGAGTGTCCAAAGCCTGGAAACCCGCCTGGCCGAGGCGCAAGCTGCGTCTGAGCCGCTGCGCGCCGAGATCGAGACCCTACGTGAAGAGCTGAAGGATCGCGGTCTTGAGCGAGCCGAGCTGGAACGTGCACGTGGCGAGCTGAAGGCCCATGGTCTGGAGGCGCAGCGGGTCAGCGAGCTACAGGCAGAAGTCGAACGACTGAAAGCCACCCAGGGGGTCAGCAAGACAGACCAAGAAGCTGCGATCGTCGCTCTCAGAGATATTGAAGGCACGTTGGGAGCTGTACCGGGGGATGCCGACCCTCAGCTTCTGGCCGAGCTGCATCAGACGATGAGCGATCTGATCACTGTAGCTGCCGGCGAAGAAAGTGTGGTCCAACAGATGATCACCCGATCTCAGGACCTGAGTGCTCGGCTGACCGGCAACAGGCCTGCCACCGAGGAACCGATCGTCACCCCAGCCCCGACGGCAGATACTGCTGCTGAACCCGAGGCTCCTCCGGTGATCCCGGCCCCAGAGGTCGAGGAAATCAGCGATGCACTCGCGCCGCCGGTGATCCCGCCGGCTCCGACAGGAGAGGCCGACGAGCAGTCTTCCGCCGATGAAGTCGCTGAATCTTTCCAGGAACCTCGAGACGAGGTTTTCCAGATGCCGCCGGCAGAACCGACAAGCGAAGAAACTTTCCCGCCGGTCCAAGAGGACTAGTCTGAAGGCATGAAGTTATTGTGCCTGGATTTTGCCAATCTGGTGATCCGCCATTCGGCGAATCCATATAACACCGCCGTAGACCTACAGCAGCGTCCAGTCGGAGGAGCTGTAGGTGCTCTGGGACAGAGCCTGCGGCTGATCGAGGAAGAAAAACCTACGCATCTGTTGGTAGGCAAAGACGGCTCTCGATCTGAAGGCTTCAGGCGTCAGTTGGAAGCTTCTTATAAGGCGCATCGGGCTGATGCTGATGAAGCTCTCCTGCATCAGTTCGGAGTCGCCTACAAGGGCATCGAGATATTGGACTGGCCGGTGATGGCGATGCCAGGCTATGAGGCTGATGATGTCATTGCATCGGCCGCCACTGCTTTCCCTGGTGAGGTCCTGGTGATCACCGGTGACAAGGATATGCTTGCCCTCTGCTCGGAAAAGACCATTATCAGATTGCTGCGTCCTGGAGGATACCGCGATTGCAGACCTGAAGATTGCCAGGATATCTTCGGAGTCACCCCTGAGCATGTCTGTGACTATAAGGCTCTGGTCGGCGACACTTCCGATGGTATCAGCGGTGTCCCTGGGATCGGCCCCAAGAGCGCCCTGGCCCTGCTCGCCGAGCATGATGGCCTGGAAGATATATTGCTGGCGTTGGATGCCGGAACAGATATCATTCCCGGAGCCGGTACTCGCGTGACCAAGATACTCCGGGAGCACAGGCAGAAGGCCGAGACCTCATACAGTCTGGCCGAGCTGATCTGTGATCTCGATCTGGGAGATGCCGACACTCTGGCCTGCCCGCCGGTGCCGGATGATGACAGCATCGGTGAAGCTTTGGCAGAGGCCGGTTTGCATGATCTGCGGCGACGGTTGCCTGGTGGCGAAAAACATCGTCCGGCACCGGTCAGCGCCGGTACCGCCTTCGACCAGGCGCTGCGTCAGATGGCCAAGAGTTGATCTTCAGCACTGATCCAGCTTCTCCCAGCCGTCTGGCAGCCTGACGATGCTGAAAGTCTGCCAGCTGCTGCCCTCGTGTTTCGGCGATGCATGCTTGGCCACGGTCCCCAGTTCCTCGGCAAGCACGTCCGCAGCAGCAACATCGTCGTAGATCACTATACTGGAGATGGCAACCTCATGCCCTCGGAAAGTACGAGGGCGCTCGGCTGCTTCCCGGGCTCTTTGGTTGCTGACATGCGGATCCATGCGGATATGATAGCAGGTTTTTGATAATGCATGCAGATTGCATGCATACAGCATTCATAATACCTGCAAAATACCTGCAAAATCGAAGAAAATCAGAAAAACTTGCGAGTATCCAGCATGGAGTCGACGCACGGGTATATCTTCTGTCTCCGTACTGAAACAGACGAGCGAAAGACAAGAACAAGAAACACCCAGAAGATGCTAGATATCGAAAGACACTTTACCACCACCGACATTGATCCTTACGACAAGATAGACTGGGAGCTCAGAACCGCCCGTGTAGGCCGCGCCGATGAAGCACCGGTATTTGAGCAGACCGACATAGAGGTACCTGTTTCATGGTCACAGAACGCGACCAATATCGTCGCCCAGAAATACTTCGCCTACGCGGCCGATGATCCGCGTCGGGAGACATCTATCCGTCAGATGATAAATCGGGTCGTCGATAAGATGACCACAGAAGGCATCAAGAATGGATACTTCGATGATTCTGTCGCCAAGGTATTCTCTGATGAGCTGCGCCATATCCTCGTCAATCAGCTTGCCTCATTCAACAGTCCGGTCTGGTTCAATCTCGGCGTGGCCGGGGCTCCTCAGCAGGCGAGCGCATGCTTCATCCTCTCTGTCGACGATTCCCTGGAATCGATCACCCGTTGGTATACGGAGGAGGCCAAGATCTTCCAGGGCGGCTCCGGAGCCGGTGTCAACCTTTCGGCACTGCGCGGTTCCGGCGAGCAGCTCAGCCGAGGCGGGGTCTCGTCCGGCCCGGTCACCTTCATGCGGGCTGCCGATGCCTCGGCCGGTACGCTGCAATCAGGAGGTCGTACCCGTCGGGCCGCCAAGCTGGTCTGCCTGGATGTCGACCATCCCGATATCGAAGACTTCATCCATTGCAAGGCTCGTGAGGAAGACCGGATCCACGCTCTGGCCGCAGCCGGCTTCGACATGTCGATCAACACTCCGGCCGGCGAGAAGAACCGAGGCGAGGCTACGGCTTATCAGAACGCCAACAACTCGGTGCGGGTCAGCGATGAGTTCATGAAAGCGGTGGCAAATGATGAAGAGTGGGAGCTGACAGCGAGAACCGATGGCCATGTGATGAAGCGTCTCCCGGCGAGAGAGCTACTGAAGGAGATCGCCGAGGCTGCCTGGCATTGCGCTGATCCTGGCCTCCAGTTCTCCAGCACCATCCAAGACTGGCACACCACCCCCGAGTTCGGCCCGATCACAGCATCTAATCCGTGCTTCGTAGGAGACACACGTGTGCACACATCTTTAGGGCTACTACGGTTTGATGAGCTATACCGACGTGCCCAAGCCGGCGAAGAGTTTCTGGTGTATACGCATCAAGCTACGGCCGAGGCTCCCGGGGACGGTATCAAGATATCATCACCGGAGGCGATCATGCGCAATGGTGTCAAGCCAGTGGTCAAACTGTGCTTTTCCGACGGTAGAGAACTGAGGTGCACGCCCAGTCACCGCTTATGGACGATCAATCGAGGCTACGTCCAAGCCAAAGATCTGAAAGAGGAAGATGATGTCATGCTCAACGATCAGCCTACCCCGACGATCGATGCATCTTGGGAGCTGCCGGTCAGCGCAGCCATATCGAGCCAGGAAGTTCGTACTGGTAAGAAAGGGCAACGCTTCAAGAAAAAAGAACTGCCGCTCAAGTGGAGTGAGCCGTTGGCTGAACTTATCGGTCATCTGATCGGCGATGGCTGCATGACGGAACAGCAGACCGTTTGGGTATACGGGCCTGATGATGTAGATGATGGTACGATGACGCGGCATCAGCAAATGCTTATCGAGCTTTTCGGTGGCTGCAGTCATGTATTGATGGGTAATGGGACGCATCAACTGCGTCTGGGTAGCAAATCTCTACGCGACTTCCTACAGGCGCTTGGAGCCGGCAAGTCCCGAGCTGCTGACAAAAAAGTCCCAGACACCATCTTCTCTGCTCCTGCCGAGATCGTGGCTGCTTTCCTCCGAGGTCTTTATGGAGCTGATGGGTGCGTAGCAAGAACAGAAAAGGGGAAAGCCTCCCGTTATATAGGCCTAGGGAGTACCAGCGAAACACTGCTACAGAATGCGCAGACGCTCTTGACTGGATTCGGTATCCGCCCTCGCTTATACAAGACCCGTAGCAAGCGAACCGATAGGGGGTTTTCTTACAAACGTGTTGATGGTACCAGCGTCGATTATGCGTCTCAGCCTTTATTTGATCTAAGATTGACAGGTTCTGATACCGAACGTTTCAGCCGGCTTATCGGTTTTTCGACTGCACGCAAAAATAAGAGATTGAAGGAGCTCATTGATGCCAACAGCAGGTACTCGACGAAACGCTCAATACGGATGATGAACAGAGAAGCTGCCGGCACGGAGATGGTCTACAACCTGTCCGAACCGATCAACCATTCTTATATCGTCAATGGTATACCGGTGGCGAATTGCTCAGAATATATGCATGTGGATAACTCGGCCTGCAATCTCGCCTCGCTCAACTTGTTGAAGTTTCTCAATGCCGATGGTAGTTTCGACATCGAGGGATTTGTCCATACGGTCCGGATCATCTTCATCGCCCAGGAGATCACCATCGCCTTCGCCGATTTCCCGACCAGGAAGATAGCCAAGAATACCAAGGCGCTGCGTCAGATCGGCATCGGCTACGCCAATCTGGGCGCGCTTCTGATGGCCTGCGGTCTGCCCTATGACAGTGACGATGGCCGGGCCTATGCTGCCGCGATCACGGCGTTGATGACCGGTGAAGCCTATCGGACGTCGGCGATGCTGGCCGAGAAGATCGGGCCTTTCGAGCATTATCAGGAGAGCGAGGCCTCGATGCTCCGGATCATGGACAAGCATCGCACTCATGCGCGCAAGCTGAAGGCCCCTGATGAGACCAGCCGGCAGATAGTCAAAGCGGCCAAGGCCGTATGGGATGATACTGTTGCCGCCGGAACCGAGCATGGGGTCCGTAATGCACAGGCCAGTGTCATCGCACCAACCGGCACAATTTCTTTTATGCTCGACTGCGATACCACCGGCATCGAGCCTGATTTCGCCCTGGTCAAACAGAAAGCACTGGTCGGTGGCGGCAGCATGACCCTGATCAATCGGACGATACCGCTGGCACTGAAAAACCTCGGCTACCAGCCTGAACAGATCAAGGAGATCATCGCCTATATAGAAGAAGAGGTCGATCGAGGCAATGGCTATAAAGGGCCCAGAGGCAACGTCATCGGCGCCCCACATCTACGAGAGCAGCATTATCATGTCTTCGACTGCGCCGTCGGCGAGAACGCGATCGAACCGATGGGTCATGTGAAAATGGTCGGAGCTGTTCAGCCTTTTCTCTCGGGCTCTGTGTCCAAAACCGTGAACCTGCCCAAGGAGGCCACGGTAGAAGACATCACCGAGGTCTATACTCAGGCCTGGGAGCTCGGCCTGAAGGCTTTGGCTGTCTATCGTGACAGTTCCAAGGCCGGACAGCCGCTGGGTGAGAAAGAAGATCGTGATGAGAAAGCAGTCAAGGCGGCCGAGGCAAGGCTGACCTCGCTGCTCGGCGATGGTCTGCTGCGCGGCGAGCGCCGCCCGATTCCCAGAGAGGCCAAGGTGGTCGGGGTCAACTTCAACATCGGCACCGTCGGAGGCTACGTGCACGTCAGGCTGTTCGAGGACGGGACCCCGGGCGCGATCTTCGTCGATGTCGGTCAGGCCGGATCGACGCTGCATGGCTTCATCCATGCCTGGGCAGTGACCATGAGCCTCGGCTTCCAGTACGGACTGCCGTTGGACATGCTGGTCTCGAAGCTGGCCTGGGCGCAGTTCGAGCCATCAGGGATGACCGATGACCCACAGATTCGTACAGCCAGATCGATCGTCGATTACGTGGTCCGCTGGCTGGCGACCGAGTTTCTCGAACTCGACCCGATCACCAGACAGAAGCTCGGCTTGCCGGCTCCGGGCTCCGGATCGGGTCAGGCTGATGACGATCATGCTTCCCGATCACCGATCCCTGGCGGCGAGATCCTGGCTGCTCCAGAAGTATCGGCGGCGACCCGTCCGAAAGCCGAAACTCCGGCGGCGATGCCGAACACCCCGGCTGCCGGCCTGTGTTCCTCTTGTGGCGGCATGCTGGTCAGGACAGGCACGTGCACATCATGTACGGTGTGCGGCGATACTTCCGGTTGTGGCTGATCGGTGAGTGACAGAAAGCAACTTATACTTTTCTGCAGATGAGCGAAGAGCTGGAAACTCCATTTGAGAATCAAGGATCACGGCAGATGGCCGGCTGGTTCCTGCGCCTGGCCACGGACCCGATCTATCAGTTGGTGCTGTCTTCTGACCCGCATCTCTTCTCCCTGCTCTATGCCTGTTGCGCCTCGGCCGTCAAGCCGCCGGAAGCATTGAACATGCAAGGTTATAACTCGGCCGGAGTCTCCAGCGAGCAGATGATGGAGACCTTGAAGGACCTGCAACAGCAGTTCGGCAAAGATGTCTCCGGTAAGTTCGCTCGCCTGTATCTGCAAGGCTTCGAGGCCTACGTCCAATATGGACACGACAGCGTTACGCTGCGCAAACATCTGAAAGAATGGCAACAACAGGCAACGGTCTCTGCTTCTGAATATATCTCGGCCCAGGAGGACAATGTTGCCCGTCTGGCCAAGCTGTTGAAGATGACCAAGGTGGAGCAGCAGCTGTTCCTGCTACAGTTGAACTCGGGACTGCCTGGCTTCAACCATCTGCTCAGATCAGTGTTGTCGATGCAGGAGCTGGCTCCGACCACACTGGCGACGATGCTCGGCTGCCCCCGAGGCAAGATCTCCGACGCTCTGGATGAGACATCCGTCCTGGTCAGGAGCGGACTGCTGACGGTCACACATCGACCGCTGCAGATCTCCCCTCCTTCAGCGCACATGCGTGCGGCACTGACTAGCAATACTGCCGATGATGCAGCCTTCTTCGAGATTTTCGTCAAACCGCTGACGACAAAACCGACTACGGCATCGCTGGCCCGACTGGATGACAAAGACACCAATATCCTGTTGCCGCTGCTTGATACTCCTTATCGTAAGGATCGCAGCATCAACATCTTGATCTATGGCTCGCGCAACGTGGATAAGCAGGACATGCTCGCCCGCCTGTTTGATGAGCATGATCTGAAAGCATATGCTCTGGTCAGTAAAGATGTTGCTCCCTCCGACATGCCCGCCTGGGCCTTCATCGCTCAGCGTTGGATGGAGAAAAACGATAAACGCGCGATCCTCGTCCTGGATCGCGCCGAGCAGGTCCTGGCGGCGCATAGCGGTGAGATGACGATGAGCATGTTGTTCGGCTTCGGTGAGCCGGATCCAGACCCGGAGAAAGCCTCAGATGCCGGCTTGACTTCCTCGGCGATCAAGTGTGTCTGGATCGCCGAGCAACCGAAAATGCTCAGCGAGCGGAATCTCGGACGTTTCCTCTTCCATTGCGAGGCCCGTCCAGGCTCTCGTGGTGAGCGTAGGAAAAGGATCGAGCAGGTGATCAATGAGTTCGACCTCTCACCTGAGATCGAGAGCCATCTGTCCAAGTATTCTTTCCTCGGCGAGAGCCAGGTTCGCCAGGCCGCTGATCTTGCCAAACTACTGCATGGGACCACTGCTGAACAGCAAGATGTACGTGAGATGACGATCAAGCGCGCGATCCATCAGAGTCAACGGATCCTGGACAGGGAGCAGACGGAGGACCTGCGTGATTCCGTGACCCATTACTCACTGGACAACCTGAACCTCAATGGGCGCTTCTCGCCGAAAAAGATCATCCAGGCCTTGCATAAACGCCCCCGTGGGACACTCTGCTTCTACGGCATCCCGGGTGCCGGTAAGACGCAACTGGCCGAGTACATGGCCGTCGAGTTGGATAAGCCCTTGTTGCTGAAGCGGGCCTCTGACATCCTGTCCAAATGGTTGGGCGAGTCCGAGCAGAACATCGCCGCGATGTTCGCCGAGGCCGAGGCCGAGAACGCTATCTTGTTGCTCGATGAGGCTGATTCCTTCCTGCGCGACCGCGCAATGGCCCGTGCCGAGTGGTCTGTCACCCAGGTCAATGAGTTGCTGCAGCAGATGGAGCGCTTCGACGGGATTTTCATCGCCGCCACCAACCTGTTCCAGGACATGGATGCTGCCGCTCTGCGCCGGTTCACCTGGAAGGTCGAGTTCTTGCCACTGCGTCCGGAGCAATCTTGGCAGATGTTCCTCACCGAGACCGGTTTCGATGAGGCAAAAGCCGACACGAAAGAGGCTGAGGATCTGAAGGAAAGCTTACTGAGCATCAGCAACCTGGCTCCGGGAGATTTCGCCACCGTCAAGCGTCAGGCGGTGATGCTCGACGAGAACTTGGCACCTCGCGATTGGCTGGAACAGCTGGAGATCGAGGCCAAGGCCAAGATGGCGGGCCTGGCCAGGAACAAGATCGGTTTCGGTTCCTGAGAGCCAAAAGCCATTGCCGTGTTGCTCTGCCGGCCTAGATTTCCTTGGTGAAGGTCTTCAAGGCATCATCGCCGTTCTTACAGGCCGGAGCCATCCTTTATCTGCTGGCCGGCGCTGTGATCCCGCAGCTGGACACCGGAGGGACCATCGGCACCGGCCAGACGCTGATACTGATCACGTTCGGGCTGCTTGGCTTCGTCCTTGCCTGCGTGGCCATTTTTTCTTCTTTTTACCATGCTACCGAGCTGGCCTTGGTCTCCACCATCTTCTTCGGCCTGGCCCTGCTGGGGGAAGGATCCGGATGGTCGGTGTTGATACCCGTTCATCTTGTCGCCGGTTGGCTGCTGACATCCGGAATATCAGGGTCTGCCGCCGCGTCGGAGGGCAGAGGCGAGGACGATAGCAAGAATGGCACACAGCAATAACGCGGCTGTCAGCGGTAGTCCCAGAAACAATCCGCCCAGCGCTCCGGCCATGGCGCAGGCAAGCTCATAGAACAGGTATCTCGAAGATATACGTTGGCGACAACAGCGAGATCGGCCACGTAGAAGCAGCCAGGAAAACACCGGTATATTCCATCGTAACGGGATCATCGCCCCGCAGGTAGGACAATGGGAGCGGCCGAGCAGGCTTTCTCTGCGTGGCAGCCGGTAGGCTGCACAGCCTGAGAAAGAGCCTACGGCTGCTCCCAGAAAGGCGCAATAGATCACCAAGACCGTGTTCATCATCTGATACTGCCTGAACGGCCGGACATCAGTCTGTCTTTGCGGGAACTCAGGCTGGTTGTAGCTGACGCAATGGTGTGGTGGCCTTGGTGGTCCTGCCGAAGATCTCGACCTCTACCGTGGCCGTTCCGGTATGCTCATTGACGGCGCTGACCTTGCCGGTGAAATCAGCCAGCGGGCCATCGGTTATCCTGACTTCATCGCCGTCGTTGAACAGTTGTGCGCCGGTCGCGGCAGTCTCGGTCTGATGACCGAGCAACTTGTCCACCTCGACCGCAGGGAGCGCCGTCGGGTGCTCATTACCACCGAGAAACTCCATCACCCCGTTCACCTGTAGGATGGTGTTGATCGAGTTCTCATCCAGTCTCCTACAGCTGACCAGGATGTAGCCGGGAAGGCTCATCCGGCGTTTGCGTTTGCGATCGCCGCCGACACCGTCGATCACCACCTCCTCATCCGGGCAGATGATGCTCAGTCCGGGGATGCGGACTGAGCGCCGTTGAAGGTGGTCAAGGATCTTATTACGGATGCTGTCCTCACGTCCGGCGACGACCACCAGGGCGTACCAGTGCGAGAGCGATGAGATTGTCGAAGTCATATAGATAAATTACGGCATCTGGCCGTATCCGATGGGCTTTCTCGCTTGTTTTCGTACTTTTGATGAGCAAGAAACCTTTATCCTACGTCTGAGCGCTTTCTAAAGTGCAGATGTGGCTGATGGCAGAGACAATCCAGACTTGCTGCTCAGACGGCTGGCCGACCTACAGAACGAGTTCGATGCCTACCGACGACGTAGCCGGCAGGAGCTGGAAGAGGCTCAGGCTCGAGGCCGGGATGATGTCGTCTTGAAACTGGTCGACCTGGTCGATGATTGTGATCGGGCCCTGGAGCTGATGTATTCTACTGCCGATCATACTCGCCTGCTGGAAGGTATGAAGCAGTTGCGTGATATAACCGTCAAGCGTTTTGGGGAGACAGGCATGATCCCTTTTGGTAAGGTCGGCGAAGACTTCGATCACAATCTACATAATGCCATTGCCGCCGAAGAAGGCCCCGGGCGAGACGGTCATATAGTGCGTATCCATCAACGTGGATGGAAGCATGAAGATGGCAGTGTCGTCAGACCGGCGATGGTCACGGTCCGCAAAGGCGGGCCTGGTCCGGATCCAGAGGCGATCGAGCAGTCAGGATCCCGTGGTCGAAGGCATCAAGTATCACATGCTGAGACAGAAGGCTATCAGTGTCCGTTCGGTGTACCGGGATGCGTAGGAAATTGTCCCAGCTGTCGCTTACAACATGAGATAGAGGAGAACAGACGATGAGTAGCTCGGTACGTGATCCATGGGTATTGCTGGGCCTTGATCGAAATGCGACAGACACTGACATAAAGCACGCCTACAGGAAGCTGGCCTTGCAATATCACCCGGACCGCAACAAGGGCAATGCCGAAGCCGCCGCACGCTTCCAGGATATTGCTCGTGCCTATGAGGCGATAGTCACTGAAGAGGCACGCAGCCGTTGGCTGGCGGAGAATGAAGGAGTGTTCTCCGATACCTCAGATGTCTTTCCGGATCTTGACCAAGAGATGCCGTCAGATACTCCTGAGCCGAGAAGCAGCAAAGTTCAGGAGGAACTCAGTATCGACTTTCGTGATGCTTTCGAAGGGCTGCAGACAGAAGTGAACATCGAGATAACAGACATGTGCCAGGTGTGTGGGGGCAGCGGGGCAGCTCCTGGTCATCAGCCGCGTCCATGTGAGGTTTGCAAAGGTAGCGGGCAGCATCAGGTCGGCCGATTGGTGAACAAGTGCGCTGCCTGCGATGGGCGTGGCTTCGTGGTCGAGGTGCCTTGTCCGGTCTGTGTGGAAGGCAAGATAAAAGAGAAGCGGCCGTTCGTGTTCAGAGTGCCTCCAGGAGTATACGACGGTTACAAGATAAGCATTCCTGGCGGAAGGCGCGGGCAGCTTGATTCACCGGATATAGAAGTGACCGTATCGGTCAAGCCCTCTCCGGTCTTCCATCGTAGCTCTTCGAACCCTGCCGATCTCTGGATCGAGGTCCCGATATCTTATACGGAGGCCGTGATGGGAGCCGCAGTGCGTATCCCCACCCCTCACAAGGTGATCGCCTTGAAGCTTCCTCCAGGAACTCCATCAGGTAAGCCTTTCCGGATCAGCGGGCAGGGTATGCCGGTGCTGGGTAAAGGGAACCAATATGGTGATCTATATGCACAGGTACAGGTAGCAGTACCGGCCGAAGCCAGTAACGCGCAAAAACGGTTGGTGCGGGAGCTCGGCGATCATGATCCTGCGAACATCCGCGATGGACTGTTCAATCCGTTGGCGACTCCTGCCAAGGACTGAGCTGGATCAAAATACGCTGCCATCGCCTACACCTGGTTTATGCTTGGGCTGATGAACGAATCAGAAACAGATCGCAACGGTGATGTCTGTGAACACTGTGGCAAAAACAGGGGTTTCATCTCGATCATAACGATCTCGGAGATCACAGGCTCTCCTCGTCAGGAGAGGTTATGCCATCGCTGTCTGCAAGAGCAGTTCGGCGAAGGAACTGATGAGCGGTTATCTGCCGAGGATGTCATCAGCGGGCCGGCATCGCATCCTGAGCCTGATGAGGAAAGCCATAGGTTGATACAGATGGCCGGACAGATAGCGACAGCCAACGACAGTCCCGTGTGCGACGCTTTACACCTACTGGCGGCATTGTTGTTGGATGAGGACGGAATGAGCGCCCTCGAGATGCACGATATCGGTGATGATGCGCATCAGCAGTTGGAAGAATGGTTCTCCGAAGTCCTTGACCTTGACAGACATCTTGCCGACGATCAGTTGCCTACCGATATGATGACTCCGGTCTTGCAAGAGGTGATGTTGCTTTCCCGCCAATGTGCTGCGCACGAACACCGGCGGGCGATAGAACCTCGGCACCTGGTCCATGGCCTCCTTTCACAGCGCACTTCTCCGGCAGCACAACTACTGGTGGAAGCAGGGGCAGCGACCAGAGAAGCGGTCCCCGATGATGTTACTGACGCTTCTCCGGACACACCGATGCTCAATCGTTTCGGGCGTGATCTGACTGCCGAGGCAGCTGATGGTATGATCGATCCGGTCATCGGCAGAAAAGAGGAGATCGCGCAGACGATAGAGATCCTTGCAAGACGGGTGAAGAACAATGCTGTCCTCGTCGGCGATCCCGGGGTCGGTAAGACAGCCATCGTCGAGGGCCTGGCAGTGAAGATGGTGAATGAAGAGGTGCCGGCTCTGTTGCAAGGCGCGAGATTGGTCAGCCTGGACCTCGCCGGAATGGTCGCCGGGACCAAATACAGAGGAGAGTTCGAACAACGACTGAAACAGATCATGCAGGAGATCACCGCCTCAGAGCGGAAGATACTTTTGTTCGTGGATGAGTTGCATACCCTACTTGGTGCCGGTGCGGCAGAAGGAGCCATGGACGCGGCCAACATCCTCAAACCATTGTTGGCTCGCGGAGGATTGAGCATGATCGGAGCGACGACTTCGGATGAGTATCACCATCGGATAAAGAAGGACGATGCTTTGTCGCGAAGATTCAGCATGGTCGAGATCGATGAGCCTGATGTAGCCGAGACGATCGAGATATTACGCGGTCTGCAAGATCGCTATCAGGCTCATCATAAGGTTCTTTTTTCGGATGATGCCATCATCGCCGCCGCGACCTTGTCGCATCGCTATATCAATGAACAGGTGCTCCCTGACAAAGCCATCGATCTTCTCGACCAGGCCGGCGCCAGGGTCAGGATTCGGGTGACGGCCCCGGCCGACGTGCTTGCCGGGCTCGAGGAGAAAGCCGTAAGATTGCGCCAGGAGAAGGATCTGGCGGTCTCCAAAGAAGACTATCAGCGTGCAGAGTTGCTGAAGAAAGAATATGTCCAGGTTCAGCAGCAAGTCCAATCTTTGATCTCTGACCCTGCCTACCTGGTCGACCAGGCCGCCGTGACCGTCCAAGATATAACTGATATCGTCTCGACCAAGACCGGGATCCCGCTGGGTGAGTTGGTGGAAGGAGAAGCCCAAAGGCTTCAGGGCATGGAAGACCATATACATAAACGGGTGATCGGACAGGAAAGAGCGGTATCGGCAGTTTCCGATGCCATCCGCCGCGCTCGTATCGGCCTGGCCGGCACAGGTAGACCTTCAGGAAGTTTTCTGTTCCTTGGTCCCACAGGGGTCGGCAAGACCGAGCTGGCCAAAGCGATAGCCGAGTGTCTGTTTGCCACGGACCGTTCTCTTTTGCGCATCGACATGTCCGAGTATATGGAGGCACATACGATCAGCCGATTGATCGGCTCATCGCCCGGATACGTCGGTTATGGTGAAGGCGGACAGCTGACCGAAGCTGTACGTCGGCGGCCTTATTCGGTGGTTCTGCTTGATGAGATCGAAAAAGCTCATAAAGGGATCTGGAACTTGTTGCTACAGGTACTTGATGGAGGGCATCTGACCGACAGCGAAGGGCGACGGGTCGACTTTCGTGACACTGTGATCATCATGACCTCAAATCAAGGTGATGCCACGAGGAACCCGGTCGGGTTCGCGGCCGATCAGCAAGTAGATGATGCGTTGCTGCATCAGGCTCGTGAGATGTTCCCTCAAGAGCTGCTGAACCGGATAGATGAGACGGTCATCTTCCAGCCGTTGGCGACCCGACAGGTGGCCGGTATCTGTGATCTCTTCATCGCCGATCTGACAGCAAGACTGTCGGCCGAGAAGGAGATAGATCTCGAAGTCACCGATCAGCTGAGAGACCATCTTGCCGAAACCGGTTTCGATCCAGAATCAGGAGCCCGCCTGTTACAAGGCCATATCAGACGGGTATTGGAGAAACCACTGGTAGATCTACTGATATCGAATGCATTACCGCCAGGAAGCTCGGTGACAGCCGGCATCAAGGATGGACAGATCACCCTGAGATGAAGGAAACCTCAGGGTGATGTCGCTGATGAGGACATACTGGTCAGATGCCGCGTCCGACCAGAAAAACCAGAAAGATGTTCCGTCGCCGTCGACATTATAAGTTGTCGGTAAGGCATCGTAAGTGGCGTCTGCCCGGGTGGTCGGTAGAAGTGCTGGTCGGCTATACCAGTGACAAGCTCGATTTCTTACCCGATGAAGGACAGACACCGATGTGGAGTTCGATGGTGGCTGAGACACGAGCCTGGAGCCGCCGGAAGGCGTTGAAGAAGGCGGAGCTTATCGTAGCCGGCCTTGAAGAGACCGACCTTGCCTCGGTGAAGCTGGAGATAGAAGATGTTGATCAAGGTGCTGATTGACCAGATCCGCATATGCTTTCTTCCTGGCTGCCGGGGACGCTCGTTCCAGGATCAGGACACCGTCCAGATGATCAAGCTCATGCTGTGCTATCCGAGCAGTCCACCTGGATAAGTCTATATTGGTCATCCCGGTCTCGATTTCGGCCTCGATCCTGCATTTTTCAGGACGTGTCACCGGAACGGCTATACCGGGTATGCTCAAGCAGTGCTCAATCTGAGTGTCTTCTTCATCGCTTGCCCAGATAAGTCGAGGATTCACCAGGGCAAGTATCTGTGTCCGGGCAGTTTCTTGAGCAACTTGATCTGTTCCCATAAGCGGCTCAGAGTTGTCTGTAGGAACCCGCATGATCAGCAGACGCTTGGACACTCCAAGTTGAGGTGCGGCCAATCCGACCCCTTCGGCGGCATCCATCATCTTCAGCATCATCGGCAGAAAATGTTCTATCTCATCAAAGTCCCGTACCGTCCGGGCAGGTTCCCTCAATACCGGATCTCCCAGCAGTCGCAAGCGGAAAAACTGATCCATGTATAGATGATAGCAGCGTCGGCTCCGTTGTAGTCTATACTTCTACCGTGCGTTATCAGGTGAAAGAGATGACCGATATCGATGGACGACTTGCGGAGATACCTTCGCCACCTCCTCGGTTACGACTGGTAGGCGATGATGCTCTGCTCATGACCAGGAAGGCACTGGCCATCGTCGGAACCCGTGATCCTGATCAAGCAGAGGCATTACTGGCATATCAGCTCGGTGCAGCGGCAGCGGCCAGGGGTTTCCTGGTCGTATCAGGACTGGCCTTGGGAATAGACGGGGCTGCCCATCGAGGGGCGCTGAGCGCCGGCCAGACGGTAGCTTTCCTCGGCTGTGGTCTGGCCAACATAAGTCCAAGATCACATCGTGGCCTGGCCGGGGAGATCCTGAAGGCGGACGGTTTCCTCGCTTCCGAGGTCACTGATGATGCTGTCACCAGACCACAGTATCTGATCGCCCGCAATCGATTGGTCAGCGGATTGAGCGATGCTACTGTGGTGATCGCTTCTGGCCTGGATGGCGGGACGATGCACACGGTGCGGTTCGCCGTCCAGCAACGACAAAAGGTATTCTGTCCGGCGATTTCAGGTATCGGTGGCGACGGAGTGAAGGCATTGTTGCAAGTGCCCGGCAGCGAGTTGTCCGGTACCTCGAAAGCCTTCCGCCGGGTGAAGATGGAAGCCTCTGATCCGATAGGCATCCCGTTCAGCGATATCGATGAGCTGCTTGACGATATCGATCAGAAGAATACATGAGCGTTCACATCGGCCTCCGGCAGCTCGGCGATGGCCGCCTTGACCGCACGATCGAGTTTCTTCGTGCCCCGAAGCGAACGGTGCTCTTTGGTGGAGAACAATGCCAATCGTTGGGGGCCTCGACGGCTGGCGAACAGTTCTGTCATCGCTTCCGCATATTTGCCGGTAAATGGCAGATCGATCGGCTTTTCACCACGATCGCGTCCGACGTACATCGCAAAATCGATCAGGTCGATGCCCAACTCTTTGGCCAGACGGTCGGTAAATCTCTTACGCCCGCGCCAATCAGCATACAATGATGCCAGGCGAGGGTCCTCATCCGGAGTCAGCTGTTGATAGAGCAGATCATACTGTTGCCAACGTAATGCTCGCTCGACGATGTGTGCTGCCGATTTACCGCTTCGACGGCGTAACTGATGGATGGCATCGCTCTCATCCAGAGAGAAGAAATCAGATTGGAGCCTCTTCTCGGCATAGGCGTACTCCAATGCCCGATAAAGCATCGTCGCCGAACTGAGATGGGCCTCGGAATGAAGAACCTCATAGAGCATCTTACGTCCCTCCTGCCAACCTACGATTTCGGAAAGGTAGGCTGTGTCCAAAGAAGCCTGACCATTTCGATAGCGGAAGGCTTTCAACAGCCTCATCGGGTGATAAGGAGCCTCATCATGGTAGCCGAGCGAGACCAACAGGTGGATACTGTTATCGACATTGTCCAGGTCTATCGTGCCGCTGATCAGGGATCCGAGTGTCTCATGGCGCCCGTTGATGATGTCGACGACAGCTACAGGATCGACTTTATAGCTCTCAAGAAGATCGGCCAGTTCTGTTCCCGGGGCGAGCAGCAACTCTGTCTGCTGCTCATGCGTCCTGCCTGTGGCATCGTAAAAGAACAGCTCGGAGATGTGTGAGAATGGAGGTGAGCCGATATCATGGCACAATCCGGCGGCCATCAACAGATCACGATGCTCGCGCAGGGAGCTTCTCCATTCACATAGCTTACGCGCCAGGAAACAGACACCCACGGAATGCTCGAAGCGGCTGGCAGCCATCCCATGCGCAGCAAACCTGGATGGGGTCGATGACAATGAGACATCACGCAATCGAGAAAGCGGTCGACTCTGGAAAAGATCCCAGACCATGTCCAGGTCCGGGCCAGGATGCTCGATGTCCCCATATAGCGGGAGTCTTACTACACGCTCCATGCTGCAAACGTAGGGCTTTTGCGGCCGTCACGACGATTTATCGCCTGATCGTATCAATAAGGCAAACTACCGTGCCCAGATATCGCTTTCCCTAAGATTTATCTATGATGGCGGCGACAGTCAGATCCAAGATATGGTACCGTCCAAAAGACCGTGGTTTCACCCTGATCGAGATCCTGGTGGTGATCGTGATCATCGCCATCCTGCTGGCAGTCGCCCTGCCTGCTTTCCTCGGGGATGACAGCAAGGCTCAGGATGTGGCCGTTCGTTCCTATCTGACCACGAGCATGCATATCGGCAAGCTCTCCTGGCAGTCCGGCCAACATGCATATCCGGCGGAGGATGCTTTGACACAGGCATTGGCCCACTCCGAGCCGGAGCTGACCTACGGCACCGAAGTGTCCGGTACTGACGACAAGACCATCCAGGTGATCAGAATCAGCGCTGACCGGGCTGCCTATGCCGCCGTCTCAGCCTCCGGGGATGTCTTCTGTCTGGAAAGCGTCGAGCGCGGCTCCGACGGTGTACATGCCGGCATTTATTGGGCAGACGGTCCGCTCAGTTCTGAGCAGCCGTGCGATGCCGACGCCACCAGCTCATCTGGTGGTGCCTCCGGACCAGGATTGCCTGATCCGGTCACCATAGACGACGGCGATCCAGGAGATTCCGGTAGCGATCCAGGAGAGCCGACTGATGGCGGAGAGACCCCGAATCCTGTCTTTACCGTCGGCAGTTTCATCTCCCAGGGAAATATCCTCATCCAAGGTGGCTCACGCCTCAACGGCAGTGTCGCCACCAATGGAGCCGTCACCATGAACGGCGGCACGATCTGTGGTAACTTACAACTAGGGCCAGAAGAGACCCTGACCAATTACGGGACGATCAGCTGTGGCGGCACGATCAGCAGGGGTACAGTACCGATTCCTGATCCTGGCCCGCCGACCGGCGATGACGACTCCAGAATGTGGACCCAGGACAGCTATACCGGTAGCCCTTATAACAACCCATGGAATCCGAATACATTGACGATGGTGGTGAATAATGGGGTCACGGTCACCTTGACCGGAGGCACTTATGTTTTCTGTAGTCTGACGGTCAACTCGGGTGGACATTTCTATGTCGCCGATAATGCCAATGTCCGGATCTATTTCAAAGCACCCGCTGATTGCGGATCGCCGTCAGCGCAGTTTACCGCCAACGAGAAAGACAGCCTTGCTGAAGCCGGAGGTAGCAGCGGTACGATCGCGATGATATTCGAGGGAGCAAGCAACATAGTCATCAACTCCGGAGGAACGGTCAATAATGGATGTGCAGTTCCGTTGATGGTGTACGCTCCGACAAGTAAGATGACTGTAAATGCCAGCTCGAATATCTGTGCCGGCATCGTCGCTGATACCTTGACGATCAACGGTGGCACCGTCAATACTCCTCCGGATAACACTGACTGGACAGCTCCTTGATCAGGCGCGGCGACGATCAGTAGTGACTTATATTATCTTCGTGGGAGCCGAAAGCCAGGCCAAGATCTGTAAGCTGTGCAGGCAGGACAAGCCTGCAACCGAGTTCTGCTGGGAAGATGATCAAGGGAATAAAGGTGAGACCTCACGTTGCACCTCCTGCCGTCGCCGGAAGCGTCATCGAGACCCGACCTTGCCACAACCCGCCTACTGGATCAGATCGCATGCCATCGATCGTTATCGCCAACGAGTTCATCCTGAGCTGACATTCACCCAGGCCAAGGATGAGATGATCCGTTTGATGGATGGAGTTCCATTGCAGCCGGCATCTCCCTGGTGGCATGCCGGCAGAAAAGCAGATGGATTGCTGTGTGGCTATCTGCAGGTTCGGCCAGGCTTGCTGTTCGTCGTCGGCTACTATCCTGGCGATATCACCAGAGGGGCGGCTCCGCGTGTGAAGACGGTCCTCGTCAAGGAGAGACCATTGATGATCGGGTATCGCCGACTATGTTTCTGGGGCCGTCGGCTGAAAAGACGATGGAGGCTGCATTTCAGCAGCAGATGATTTTCGGCTCCGATAAGAAAAACCTGTGGGCGCGTGAGCTTGTTGGCATTTTGGAGGAATGCAAGCGACCTACGAAGCCGGAAACCGGTCAGAGCGGACCGGAGGCAAGAGCAGGAAGCGGTATCTTATCGCCGTCGTCGGCTTGTCATGGTTGGCTGCCGGCATCTATCTTGGAATGACACATGGGCCGGCCCTGGCGACTGCGGTGGCAAATATGCCGGTAGGCTTCCTGGTTGCTGCCCTGGCAGCGCAGTTACTGGTCGTCGCCCTCCGTATCGAAGCCTGGAGAGAATGCTTGTTGTCCGCCGGAGCAAAGCTGCCACGCAAGACGCTTTATTGTGCAGGCTCGTGCGCAGCTCCGCTCGGATTGATCAATATGCAACTGGCTGCCGGTACCAAGATCGGAATCCTACGGAAGCTTGCCCCGGAGAGATCTCCTGAGGTGATGGCATTGTGCGCCGCCGAGCTGCCGATCTGGGGAGCTGAGGTGGCGATCGGAGCTGCACTGCTGTTGTTCGCTGCACCGGCGTTGGGCTTGCCTTGGTTTGCTGCACCGGCCGGCCTTCTTCTGATCGGGGCGGCTTTATATCTTCTTGCGCAGACAGGGCTGCGCAGCCATAAAAAGTTCGCAGCAGGTCTCAGAGTACTGACCGATAGCAAACGAGCGCCGAGGCTGTGGGCGTTGTTGAGCGTGGTCACCTTGGCTCAGGTCGCCAGAATCTGGCTGTTGTTGATGGCTGCCGGACTCGGAGCCTCTCCGATGGATGCGGCTGCTGTCCTGGTCGGACAAGGCCTTCTGTCTCAGCTTCCGATCGGTGGCGCCGGTGCTTCAGGTGCCAGCGTGATGATCATCGGTAGCGGCTCGGCATCCGCCTTGGCCGCAGCCGGTCTGGCTCTGACAGCCACCGAACTTACAGCTGCCTTCTTCTTCCTGAGCTGGTCACTGACCGTGGTCATCCCACTCTTGTTCTCATCTGACCGCGCGACCAGGCTTGCAGGTCATGTCACAGACAAGAGCCTGGAGACGCCAATTACTGCCGTCAGTATCAACTGATCGGTAATAAATAAAGGATGCGTCTCTCAAAGCGAACTCGCGGCGTTGTCGCAGCCGTGATAGGGTTGACCGTCGGAATCGTAGGTATTCTTTATCTGATCCACTCCAACGCTCATCAAGTCGGGATCGGCTTACACCGAGTTTCCTTGACCGCTTTCATATTGCTATGTTTGACATTGGTTCCGAGTCTGTTGCTTCGAGCCGAGATCTGGTATCATGTTCTGTCCAGCACCGGAGTGAGGCCGCCGCGTAAGGCTGTCTACACGGCTGCTTCTTATTCATTTGCCGTCAATAACATCAATACCGTTCTCGGGGCTGCAACCAAGATAGCCTTACTTCGGCGACTGGCACCGACGTCATCACCTACGATCAGCCAGCAGGCTGCGGCAGAGTTGCCACTGGCCTGGATAGAGGCCAGTCTGGCCGCAGTCCTGATCGCGGCCACTGCCGCCACACTTGACCTACCGATCTGGCTGGCACCATTGATCATCCTACTCACCATCGGCTTCTTGTTTTTCCTCCGTATCTGGGAGCGCCGCTCTGAACGGTATGCGACTGCCAAGGGGCTGGCGATCGTTTCTTCACCGAGACAGCTTTTCCTGACTGTGGCGTTGATGGCCTGCACCTATCTGATCCAGTTGGCGCGGATGGCCCTTGTCTTGCATGCTGTCGGTATCACCCCACAACCGTTTCTGGTGGCATCGGCTTTCGTCGCCGGCGGCATTCTGGGCACACTACCGATCGGCCCATCGTCCAATCCGGCAGCTTTGGCTGCGGTGTATTCGGCCCATGATGTGGCCTTGGCCTTGGCAGCCGGGGTAGTACTGACCGTGGTCTCTGTATTTACGACCTTTCTGCTGGCGCTGTTGCTATCACCAAGATTGATCAGTGTATTTAGACAAAGAAGCACTGTGAAAGTTGCCGATCAGGCACATTCAAGTTGATGCTCAGACGGCTGACGATAAAGAATCTCGCCTTGTTCAAGGACATTGAAGTCGAGTTCGGTCCCGGCCTCAACGTGATCAGTGGTGAGAGCGGAGCGGGCAAGACGATGTTGTTGAAAGCCATCGAGATCGTCCTTGGTGGCCCGGTAGACACAGCCTTGATCGGGCCTTACGGTGAGGAAGCTTATATAGAAGCTGCTTTCGACGATACGATACCGGCATCTTTGACCGACCTGATCGATCCTGATCAAGAGCTGACGCTGGCCAGAAGATTACGTCGGCAAGGCACCACGCGAGCATTGGCCGGAGGCCGCAGCTGCTCGGCAGCGCAACTGGCCGAAGCCGGGCATGAGCTGCTGTCGATGACCGGACAACACGCTGCACAGTTGTTGGTCTCTACTTCCTATCAAAGGCAACTGCTTGATGACAGCGGCAACCTGGAAGACCAGGCAAGGCAACTGAACAAGCTTTTCAAGAGCTGGCAGGAGCTGGTGGCGGAAATGGAAGCTTTCAGGGAGAAACTGCTCGACAGTCGGCGCAAGATGGAGATCTTACGTGCTGATATAGAAGCCTATGACCAAGTGGAGCCGGCCCCCGATGAGTTGGAGCAACTGGAACAGTTGCAACGCCGGCTCAGCGCATCAGACCAGATACGTGAAGCCCTACAAAGAACTTATGGGCTTCTCAATGAAGATGGAGGAGCTGCAGACCGGCTCGGCCAGGCGGTCGGGGAGATGACATCGGTGGTCGATCGTGATATCGGCCTGGATAAATTGGGAGCTGAGCTGGAAGAACTGGAAGAACGCATTCGTGAAGCCGGGCGTCAAGTACGGGAGTCACTTGATTCAGTCGCCGCAGATCCAGCTCAGATAACCGAGGTGGAAGAACGCCTGATCGCATTGAAGGATCTGCAGCGACGGTTTCGGGGCATGTCATTCGAAGATATACGTTCTCGAGTTGCCACAGCGCGAGATGAGCTGACCCAGATCGAGAACGGCGATGATCAGTTACGACTGCTGGAAGAAAAGAGCAAGGCTGCCGAAGAAACCTATCTGACAGCTGCAAAAGCGCTCAGCAAGGAGCGCAAGAAAGCATCGAAAAAACTGATCGCGGCGACAGAGAAACAGTTGGGAGATCTTGGTATGGGTGAGGCTGAACTGGTGATAGAAATGGCATCACAACAACCACGAGCCAACGGAGTCGATAAGATCCGTTTCTTGCTCAAGGCGAATCACAGTCTGCCTCCGGCCCCATTGGACAAGGGAGCCTCCGGAGGAGAGCTGTCACGGGTGAACCTGGCTTTATTGTTGGCTGCCTATCAATCCGGCAGAAGCTACATTTTTGATGAGGTGGATAGCGGGATCGGCGGACGTACAGCTCATGCCGTTGCTGATCGACTTGGCAAGCTCGCTGAGAACAGTCAGCTGATCGTCATCACCCATCTGGCCCAGATCGCCATCCGTGCCGACAGCAGCTTCTTGATCTCCAAGGACACACGCGGAGAGAAAGTCGTTGCCACCTTGCAGCGGCTGGCCGATGACAAGGAGCGCACTGCCGAGATCGCCCGGCTGGTCGGAGCCGAGGAAAGCGACGCAGAAGAAGCAACCCGGATGCTACAGACTGCCGGCAAAATATAGCTAAAATGCGTGCTCACATTCGGATTATGCTATGAATGGCTTAGATTTCTGATCACAGGGACGACCACGCATCCCCTGTCTATAGAAAGTAGTCGAGAGAATTATAAGGATCCGGGGCCTTCATCAGAGGGTCCCGGATCTTTTCAAGCCATAAAGAGACCATTCAATCTGGACATCTTATAGGCTGAAGCCATGTTTGTGGAAGCAGCTCGCTTGATCACCATCGTCTATCTGCTGGTGCTGGCAATCGCCTTGCTCACCGGTGTCGGACGAGTGGTCCTGGCCGCTCCTGCCAGAGCGATCTACTCGTTGGTAAGAATGTCTCTTTTATTGATCAGCTTGGGCAAGATAAGTATCGAACCGTTGGCAAGAAAGACATTCGGCGGCGGGATAAGCGGCTCGGCAGGGACCTTACGCGAGGCTGTCCGTGATTGGCGAGAGCATCGCTCCGAAGAGCGGCAACTGGCTGAAGGCAAAGAGCCTGTTCTCCAGCAGATCACCTGGGCCAGCACTCTCGGCGACGGTCAGGCTCCATCATGGGACATGCCCAAAGCCGGACTGGATGAAGCCTGGCCGCAAGGAGAAGCCCCTGCACCGGAAGAGGAAGATGACCGATCAGAAGACCTCCCGCCGGATATCTTCCCGTTGGAGCCATTGGATCGATGAACGATGAAACCAGCAACCGGACCGTCATGAGTGTGTCATAGTCGGCCGGATGGAGACACTATACCTCAGGCGGATACTGGCCGGACTGATCGACCTGATCGTGGCCGCATTGCCATTATGGCTGCTGGCTCCGTTGATGATCATCCTATCCACTCACGCAGCGACCACTGATCAACTCACGGTCCAGTTGGTGTTATTGGTGATCCCGATACCTTCTTTCTTTCTTTACCTTCTGGTCCAGATCGTGCAGATCTCACGTGGCCGACCGACCCCCGGTCGCCGTCTGGTCGGGATAAAATTGACACGTACGGATACCGACGACACAGGTACAGGTGCCGGAGAAGCAGCCAGGCGCGCGGTCGGCCTGTTGGTTCCGGTGGGGGCAGTAGCAGTATTGAATCTCTGGCCGCTTCTGCTGTTGTTGCCATTGCTGCCTCTGTGCCGGCGAGACGGGCGTTCCCTGACTGATCTCGTCTCGGCGACGAAAGTCGTACGGATGTCTGCAGAAGACAGGACCCGGGTCATGCCCTGGGAGACGGCCGAAGAACCTGTCGCCGGCTCAGCGAGCTGAAAGAAGCCATGCTTCAGGTAACGGGGCATCGTTCCTGCTCCTATTCCTACCCGAGGTACCAGGATCACTGAGACCGGAAGTATTTCTGGTCTCAAGCGTGTAAGGCGCTGGAAAGCTCCTGCTCCAGCACAGCTTCCAACTCGGCCTTGTCTGTGGCCACGACATCGAACAGCCGGTCGGTATGAGCGGATTGCTCGGCATCTTCCGGGCCATGTTTGACCGCGCAGCTCCATTGACCTGGAGTATCACTGTACCAGGCCAGACCGACGACGCTACCGTAATCAGTAAGATCAAAATATCCTTGAGCGTGATCGACCATCTGGTATGCGGTCGCCGCCGCCAAGCGGGTGCTGAGGATATCTGCTGTCTGTCCGTTCATGGAATTGCTCTCAGGCTATATGCTTCAGAAACTCTGCGTGGCCTTTTTCGCTTGACTTGAAAAATAAGGCGTGATCGCGTGCTCCCGGCATCTTAGCCTCATGGCCAGCCCGGGGATGCAACGTTTCTATGGAAAAGAAGGCGAGTACGTCACCATCTCCGAACTACTTCACTGGGTCCGCAGCCACCCACTCCCCGATGGCCGCTGTATCCCCGTCCTGATATGGGGTTCGAGGGGCTCTGGAAAATGCGTTCGTGGAAATACCGATGTCGTTGTCGACGGTGCTCTTCGGCAGATTCAGCAGATCTGGGAGCAAGGAGAAGCTTCAGGAGCACCTGTAGAATACGATGGTGAAGGCTACTGGATGCAGCTGCCGAAACCGGTGCTGGTGCCGAGCATAACCGAGCAAGGACATATCGAGCAACGCCCGGTCGAGCGCATCTACAGACAGAAGGTCGATGAAGTCGGCAGGACGGTGACCACGGATGATGGCAGCAAGATCACGATGACCCGAGCACATCGTCTCCGAGGGACAAGTGGCTGGCAACGTGAGATAGCCGTCGGTGATCATGTTGCCGTACCCCGATCGATAAGATGGGAAGGCAAAGCTGTGGATCCTGATCTGGTCACCTTGCTCGCCTGGCAGATCAGTGAAGGCCATGAAGAAATGAACGGCTGTCTGAAGATCGCGCAAAAAGATGTTTCCGTACTTGAGGCAATCAGGACTAAAATCACCTGCTGGTCCGAATCCGAAGGTATCAGGATAAACACGCCAACAGTTATCGTCCCTGAAGTCAGAACACCTTATTTACGGATAAACTCTTCGACTTACCGAGACTGGCTTGTTGATAACGGTTACAAATGGGGCAGCCTCAGTTCCCAAAAGAAAATCCCTGAATGGATCGTTTCAGCTGATGACCAGACTATAAGATTGTTTTTACGAGAGTTTTTCGCCGCCGAAGCTCATATCAGAAAAGATGGTTTCGAGATGACGATGGCCAGTGAGACCATCATCAAACAGGTGCAGCTGATGCTTCGCCGCTTTGGTATCCAGCTCAGAGTACATGCTCGGCGACAATGTGCCACCAACGGGCTGAAGATCATGCGTGATTATCATCGGGGTATGATACGAGGAGAGAGCCTGCGTTTATTGGCTCGATATATAGGAATAGCTGATGAGAAAAAGAATGCACGCTTACAGAAGCTGGCGGAGATTCCGGCCAATACCAACACCGAAGGGATCCCTTATCTTGATCTCATCTCTGATATTCGCAGTGATCATGAACTGCCTTCCAGAGCTTTGATGGATTGTAAGATGCTCACAGGTCGAAAGACCGCTTCAAGAAAAGCATTACAACCGTTCTTGAAAAATTGTCAGGCGATCATCGATAAGAGTCTTGTGGTCGAACCGGTGAGTGTCAAAGACAGCTGGGCGGTTGTGAGCAATAATCGACTGGCAGCTCTTTACCGAAATAAGGATGCACACGCAGCTTTCACGGACAAAGCCCAGCAGATGTTTTTCAGGGCCTCCGAAGATCTGGCCTGGGTAAAGGTGAAGAGCGTCGAAGAAACCAAGCTTGATGAATGGGTGTATGACTTCGAGGTTGATGACACTCACAACTATATCGCCGCCGGTATGGTCACTCATAATACGTCGCAGATCAAGAACTTCTGCGAACAGAATCAGTTGGAGATGCGTGTCTATCATCCGGCTCACGACGTCAATGGTCAGAGCATCGTCGGTACGCCGATCCCTGATCCGGATGACCCGAACAGGACGATCTATGCCCTGCCGGACTGGCTGCCCAAAGAAGAAGGCAGTGGCAATGGCGGTGTATGGTTCATCGATGAGATCAACCGCGCCAATGAGGAAGTGTTGGCCGGGCTGATGGAGCCGCTGGGTGAAGGCACGATCTCCCAATCGAACTGGGAGATACCTCCAGGCTGGCAGATCGTCTGTGCTGCCAACCCGGCCGAAGTAGGTTACATGGTCAATGAGATCGATGAGGCGATGATCGACAGGATGCTGCATTACAATCCGGGTTGGGAGGCCCCTGTCTGGGCCGGGTGGGCACAAGGTGCCGGTATCCACAAAGACATCGTCGACTTCGTTCTTCGGCGGCCGGACGAGATCGCCTCCACGACCGATCTGGGAGACTTCCAGCTGCCTCACGAAGTATCGAGCAAGTTGGTTGCCTCGCCGAGATCATTGACCTACTTTGCCTCACTGTATGAGCAGGGGATGCCTGAGCGACTGCTGCTGACCATCGGTTACGGTTTGATCGGGCGCGAGGCAACCGCATCTTTCATGGAGATGCTGGCCGGTCGGCAGGAGACCCTGACCGGTGACTTCATCTTGCAAGAGCCTTCGTCAGCTCAAGGCCAACCATTGTATCCTTATGATCAGTATCTGGCCGCCTGGGAACAGGATGCTGTCACGGGGCCTGAGCTGATGACCGGGACCGTGGACAATCTGATCGTCACCCTGTTGCAGCGTGGCTCCCCGCCGAGTCAGGATGCCAAAGAAAATCGACCGGCGCAGTTGGCCGGCAGGTTCTTGGCCAAGCTTCCTTCCGATGTCAGGGAGACGGCCCTGGACCGGATCGCCCGTTCGATTCCTGAATGGTATCCTCCGGTCAAAGAGGCTGCCTTGACCTGGATCGCCAGCCTGGCCAGTCGCTCGCAGTTGTTATCTCCGCAAGTCCAGCAACCATCGCCTGGTCTCATCGGCCCTGGTGGCTCTTGATCAAGATCGTCGGCCTGTCATCTCCCTATGGTGACATGTGAGAACGGACTCTTATCTAGGTAAAACTTGACCTACCGAGACGGGCCACGCCTACTCTTATAGGGATGGCTGCCAAAAGCATACAGCTGAGATTGCAAAGTCTGCTCCAATATCGAGCACGGGAAGATTATGGTTTCAGCGATCCGCAACCATCAGCATTGGCCAAGTTCATCAGCAGGCAGACCGGGGTCAGCCGTAAGCAAGCAGAAGCATTGATCTGGGGTGAAGGCGGAAATCTCGATCCAGCCGCGCTCAGCACGATTGCCGCTTGTTTTTCTTTGCATGAAGAACTGCTCGGTGCCTTGATCTACGGTTCCTCCGAAGAGATACTCCGTCATATTGCCGGGCAGATCAAGGATGACATCCTCAGTCCAGAGGCATGCGATGCGTGCGCTGAGCTCAGCAGTCGTGTGGCTGCCTTGAGCGGCAGTGGGCGGGATCTCGGGGCAGTTCTCTGGGACGAAACCGAAGAAACCGACCTGTATCTGGATCTGCTGGATCATGTCACCGGTGGCAACGGCTCTTTCCAGGTCAGCCCTATGGAAGGTGATGAGCTGACCGACTCTCTGTTGGAGATTTTTCATTCTCTCGACCGAGAGCAACAGATCCTCGTCTTGGGATTCGCCTGTCAGCAGGCGGGCACCGGCAGTGAGCATTATGATGCTTTCAATGCTTATAAGGAACTGCGTCTGCACCTCAGTCCGCTGGCCAGAGCCGCCTGTGATCAGCTGGCTCTGGCCCCGGGCGGTGAGTTGAGTTCCTCAGAACTGGCCGCGCAACTGAACTTGACCGACAAACGGGCATTAGGGCAGATGAGGCGCAGTATATCACGTGTCATAGACAAGCTGGAAGGCACAGATCGCGACCAGCTTGATAATCCCTTGACCGTCCTCAAAGCAGGCAAGGAACGTATATTCCATCTACAACCACGGGCACGACAGGCCTGGGCGGCGATGCTCAAGGCCGAAGCCAGTGCATTACTGGTCACCGAGGACCTGGTCTGAGCCGTACCGTCCACCGTCCTTCTCTGACGGATCTGCGATCTCATCCAGCTCAGATCTCATCAACGCCATTTCCTGGGCCAAGCGGGTGATCTGTTCTCCTTGTCTGGAGACGGTCACGGTCAAGTTCAGCAGCATCAGGCCGGCACCGAGAAATCCGATGGTGAACAACGTCGCATTAGGATCACTGATCCCGATCTCACGGGTGATGAAGGTCAGCACCACCGGAAACACAGCTATCGCCAACAGCAGCAAGACGTATATGAACCAGAGAACGGTATATTTCTCCTGCAGGCGACGACGGCGGATCAGCTCCATGACCCCGGCAGCGAACAGCAGTGCGAACAATACGGTGATCAGCCTTGTCGTCGTCGACAAGACCACATCCGGCTCTTGGGCGATGATGACGAGCGGGTTCAAGAGCCGGCCTCCTGTCCTTTGTCATCGTGGGTCTGTTGCTCTGACACAAGAGTTGTTCTTTCCATGCTCAGTCGTTTCCCTTGTTCGCGATCACGACGGCGACGCAAGGAACCGATGATGATCACCAGCATGCTCTTGAAGGTGAAGTGCAAGGAGGCCCAAGGCCCGATCTTCGATTCACCGGCCGATCGAGGCAACATCATCACCGGGTATTCCTTTACTCTCAGACCGACCGCCAGCGCCCGTTGCAGAGATTCCAGCTCAGCGTAATCAGGAGCATAGGTCCCGGCGAAATGCTCGATTATCTGTTGATTGGCAGCCCGAAGGCCTGAGGTGGTATCAGTGAAGACCTGTCCTGTGGCCCAGCTGAGCAGCCGTCTGAACATACGGCTGCCGATGCTGCGCAGACGGCTGGGACTGTAGCTCTCTTCATCATCACTCGGCGACAGGTAACGTGAGCCGACGGCAAGGTCGCATTCATCATCTCTGACCGCTTGCAGTAGTCTGAGCATGTCTTCAGGCCGATGCTGGCCGTCCGCGTCCAGATGCGCGCAGCGAAGATAGCCTCCACGCCGTGCCTCCAGGTAGCCGGTCTGCAGAGCCGCACCGAGACCCTGGTTGAAAGGTAGCGAAGCGACCTTGGCACCGGCTGCACGTGCCCTGGCGGCGGTCAGATCGCTCGAGCCATCGTCGATGACAAGGATGTCAACATCAGGGGCTGCTGCTTTGACAGACAGTATCACATCGGCAACTCCGTCCTGCTCATTGTAAGCCGGTATGAATACCAGTTCTGCGCTCATCGCAACAGTCTTGCATTCCCTGCTGTCGCCGGATGGCTTTTCATCTTCCGGCTGTCACGAGGCAAAGCAAAAACGCACCTGCGGGAGCGCCGATAGGCAAGATGAGACCATGAAGGAGTTCGGAGCGATCATCGGTGGCATCGGTTTGATAGTGGTCCCGGTGATCGGGCTGAAACTGGTTGAGCCGATGGCCGCTCGGGTCGCTCGCTGGAGTGGTTCATTGATCACGATAATCTTGTTCAGCCTCTGCTTTTACATCGCCTGCGACGACGTTGAATACGGGCTGATCGCCTTTGCGGGCACCGCGCTGATCTGGTTCTGCGTCACCAGGCTGACAGGGCACCAGAGAGCGAAAAGCGTCGATTATGTGGTCGAGGAGCCTCTTCTGGATCAGGCCGTGAGTCCTGAGCTGGCGGTAGAGCTGGAGATGCTCGGCGAGAGATTTCGGCGCGGGGATATCCCTGATATCGAAGAAGATGATCCATTCGATGCCTTGTTGAAAGATGCCGATGATGCCTGAAACTTTCCTCAGGTAGCTCGTTTTGCCAGAAAACCATGCATTCTGAGGGAACGGAGGTTCTCCGTGTACCTCGGCGCGAGGTTCTCCGGTCGTGGGAGAATTTACGCTGTATGCTTTGCTTAGAGCAATCCGCTCCGAACCTGGGAACATGACAGCGTGAAAGACACTCAAAGTAGGGCTCAATACTCCAACGAGATCAAGGCGATGGTAAGAGCACTGTATCCGCTCTGCAAGACACCGGAAGACCGTGATCGGCTGGCGCAGATGCTGGGCATCGGCAGCCGCCAGAAGCTTTATAATCTGGCCTCGCGTCTGGAGGCCACGCGGCCGCATGCCGGTTCCAGTGAGGACTGGACAGCAGAGGAGGGCTATAATGCCACTCGCGACTACGCACGTTTGTACCTGCGCGATGACCTCGACACCCTGGTGTGGACCAAAGACGATGACCGCTATCTGCGCGAGCATTTCGGCAGAACTTTCATCGAGGAGATCGGTGGGTTCCTGGACCGGACCGAGACCGCCGTCGCCTATCATGCCCGGGAGCTTGGCCTGCGTAATGTCCCCAAGTATTATGACATCAGGAAGGTCGCTCCCTGGCTGGGGATCTCGGTCAAGGATCTGTTCCTGTTGATCCGCCACGGCCTGGAGCTGTTCCCATGCACCGATGATACCGGCAAACTACGGATCACCTTGGTCTCCACGACCTCACTGGCTCGGACCTTGCTCCGAGGCCGCCTCTGGAAGCGCCTGGTCGATAAATATGATGCTGACATCATCTTCATCAAAGACGTGATCGAGTCCGTGGTTGCCCTGCAACGTGAGGAAGCGGTCTGGGAGCCCAATCCTTGGGTATCACACGGACATACATGTCTCAATCCGTTCTCGGAGACCTGCTTCGGATTGTTCTATGATGGCTACGATGAAAAGATGGCCGGCGATGATCTCGATCCGCGCGACCTGGCCCCGGAAGCCAACGTCACCTCTGATTATTGGCGCCGAGGCAACAACGGCGCAGATGACAGTGACAAGCAACTACAGGATATGTCACAGTTGCTCAAAAAAGATGCCACGGCAGCCTTGCGCTAAAAGGCTTCTTCATCAAGACTGCTGTCCAAGGCGATGCTGATCACGCCGGAGGTGAACCCACGCCTGGCCAAAAAACCATAGGCCCGCCTTCTGTCAGCTCCGCTCAAAGGAACAGAGTATTTCTTGCGTAAAAGCTCCATAGCTTCTTGCGGGCCATGCAGGGCACTCTCCTCGTCTTCACTCAAGGCTCTGCTGCCGGCCACACGATTTGATACTTGTCCTGAGAAGCCACGGCGCATGAGAAAAGCCCGCGCTCGCTGCTGCTGCCTACGATCCAGGCCGTCCCCGCCGAACTTGCTTTCAAGTGCCTTCATCGCCAGCTCGTCCTCTTGCTCCGGCTGGAAAGCCTCATCCAAGGCATCATCCATCAACTGTTTGTCGACTCCGATTTCGCGAAGGTGCTGTTCTACCCTTTTCCGTCCTTGGCCTCGGTCTCGACGTTCCGCTGCCAAAGTATGAGCCAGATGCTCATCATCAAGCAGGTGCAGCTCCCGGCATTGGACGATCACCTGATCAATGACCGATTCTCCGTATTCTCTACCGATGAGCTTATCGCGTAGTTGCTTCTCGCTCAACAGGCGATGCGACAACCGTTCCATGGCATAGAACAGGCCGCTGTCCAAGACCACTTTCTCCTCGATGTCCTTGACATCATCGGCATCCAATTGTTGATCTTTTCTCAAAGACAAGGCCAGGAAACAGTTACGGCTCATCCCGGTCCAGAACTCACCGTCGAGAAAGACTGATACCCGCTCCTGACGGCGTTTCTGCTGCTTGATGTCGGTGATCACCGGCATGAATCGATACTATCATCTTTCAACTTTCCAGAAGTATCATTGAGACAAGTTGGAGAATAGAGCGAAAACATAGCCTTGATTCGTGCGCCTGACATACCGTCACTGCGGTGCAGCGTAAGAGAACTCCAAAATTATCCATGATCATCGGTGTCGTGCTGATCTTGCTGGCGGGCATCGTCGCTTATCGTATCCTGGCCAACGCCCAGAAGAACGAGACGATCATGGTCCCGAACCAGAATCTGCCGGCCTACTCCTTTGTCGACGGCAGCGATCTCACAGCGACCTCGGTCCCGGCAAACTCTGTCACCACCGATGATCTGACACAGACTTACTTCAACGACAACCTCAAAGGCCAGTTCGTGATAACTTCTCCGATCTTGCAGAACCAAAGGGTCGATAAGCGCGACATCGCAGCCACCGGTTCCTCTTTCGCGGTCGTGCTCCCTGACGAGCGGGTGGTCGCCGTCAACTCGACCATCACCGGAGCGGCCGTCGGCACGATTCAGGCCGGTGATGTGGTCGATGTCGCCGGTAGCAGCGGGGATACATCATCCAGCACCTTCGACAAGGTACTCTGCATCGGCAGCTCAGCAGCAGCCTGTCAGGGTATCCTCCCGCCTGGAGTGAATATCAGCGTCGACAGTACCAGCTCCAGTGGCAATGTGACCGTCCTGTTGGCGGTGCCTCAGATGGATGCTCCTCAGATCGCCGGGCAGAGTGTCAATCTGTCATTGAACCCCTTCTGTCAGATCGACTCACAGGGGTATTTCGTCTCCCCGCGTGGCAATGAAGGCCGACAGTTCAAGTGCCAGGCTCCAGCTGACAGGCTGGCATCACATCCACCGGCGAATAATGCTGCCCAGGCCACAAATGATAATTCGTCCACCACACCGACCCAGGCAGGACAGTAAATATGAGTGAGCAGAATGCCGGACAAGAGACCGATCTGGACCGGATGCGCAAGATGGTGGCTGATTTCGGACAGCGCTTGCAGCCAGAACATCCTACAGCACCAGCGCCTCAGCCTGCCGCACCTCAACCTCAGCCCGTCCCTCCAGTCCAGCCTGATCTGAGTGATCCTGATCTGCAGCTGCCGGAGGAAGGCGGTTTTCCGACACTGGATTCCGAGGTAGGTCCTGGTGCCGCGCCGACACCTCCGGTGATCCAAGAGCCTGTGATCGTCCCTCAACCGGCAGAACCTGATCCTTTTACAGCCCCGGCTGCGGCACCGTCAGCTCCCGTTCCTGAAGCTGATCCATTCGCCATGCCTGCTCAATCTGCTCCGGTTCCATCCGCTTCCCCTTTCGAGGCCCCGCCGACTGCTCCTCAACCAGTTGCTCCTACGATCCAGCCGACGCCTGAGCCGGCAGCAGATCCTTTTGCCCAACAAGCCCCCGTTCAACCGGAGGCAGCGCCGTTTCCTTCGCAGGAACCTCAGGCCGCTTTCCCACCGCCTGCCCCGTACTCGGAGCCTCCTGCTCAACCGGCACCAGCTGCCCCTGAGCCTGCGATGCCGACACAACCAGTAGAGGCCCCGTTCGCCGAACCGGCTTCTCCCTTCAGCCAACCATCAGCTCCGATGGCCCCTCCTCCACAACAAGATTACCCGTCACCAGCAGCTTCGCAGCCACCGATGGCAGAGGAGTTCCCGCCTGTTGATCCAACTTCCCAAGGAGAGTTTCCTCCACCTGCCCCCCAGGCGGCGCCGATCGCTCCGCAGGCAGCCACCCCCCAACCGCAAGCGCCTGCACATGTCATCCCGCCCGTCAACCCGGCTCCTCAAGAACCGGCTCCGGTCGCGCCGACACCGATGCCCACGCCGATGCCGGCGCAGCCGACAGAGCCGGTCTATGATACGGCACAGTCTTTCCCTGCGGAGCCTCCGCTTCCGGAGGGTTCTCCTCTGGCAGCCGATGATTACGAGCCTGCCTTCGCCAATGTCGGTGAGCCGCAACCGACGCAGAGCTTCGGCCAAGTTGAGCTTCCCGAGCCACAAGACATCTTGATGAGTATCGCCACCATAGATCCCGAGGCTGAGCATGAGCAGACCACCAGTCAGATGATGACGGAGATGCGTAAAGAGGCCGGAGCTGAGGACCTGGTCCGCAAGAAAGGACGCAAGACGATCAAACTGGAGGCGCTTCCCTTTGACGCTCTTACCCCTGGCACGCCTCTGGTGGCCACCATATACTCGCCGTCAGGCGGTGTAGGAAAGAGCTCCACTACGATGAACTTGGCGATCTATATCGCTGCTGTAGCCGAACAGATGGCGCGTAAGAAGCGTGAGCGCGGTGATCAGCAGGCGCGAGTTCCCCGGGTGCTGGCCATCGATGGAGATATCGTCATGGGATCACTGGCACTGCGTCTGACCGGTGATGTGACCCCGAACATCCATGAGTTGCAGCTCTACGTAGATAATCGCGTCGAACAGGGATTCAGCGGAGACGATACCTGGCCGCGTGTCTATGAGAATGCTCCGGCAGGAGAAAAAGCGATGCGTGATTTTGTCATGTGGCCACGGCAGCTGCCGAACTTCAACCTTCTGGCCGCGCCCGAGAAGCCTGAGTTGTTTTGGGATTTCGGCCCCACGGAATACCGTCACATTCTGAAGATGCTCGGTCGCTTCTATGATGTCATCCTCATCGATGCGGGCACTGAGCTGGTGTTGGAATCACAGCGGGCCTGGCTGTCACACGCCAATGAGGTCTTCTTGGTCACCAGCCCGGAGATCGACCGTATCTACAACTCGGCCAAGGCTGCCCGCCTGATCGCCCGTTCGTTACCGCATCCTCAGGACCCGAGTGAGAACGCCCCGAAGCTACCGCCGCTTGCAACCCGTGAGAAGCTGTCGCTCGTGATGACCCGCGCTGATTCGGATTCAGGTCTTGATCTCGATGCAACGGTGGATTATTTCTTCCCTTGGCTGGATAAGCATCAAAAGTTCGCCATCCCAGATGTCTCGGCGGAGATGCTGCGTGCCAACAATCAGAGCCGTTTCCTGGTCCTGGACAATCCGGTCTATACCAAGCCTATCGCGGCGATGGCCAAGCACATCTTCCAACGCTATGCTGTCAGCCGCAGACAGCGTTCATTGCCGCCTTCATCTGAGAGCTGACCCGCCGACCATTTCGGAGCTCCGGTGAGCCTTGTCGTGCGTTGATGCATGATAGCCAGGTATGAGCAGTAAGTTGCCTCAACCAGTAAATCCTCCAGTCGGCAATGATCCCGAGGCCCCGGCGCGCCGCCGCCGTCATGTCAGCCAACCTGTAGCAGCAGGCGTTCCGGACGGTGTCGCAGCGACGGGATCGGAGATGCTCAGCCCGGATGATATCGAGAAGGCACGAGCCGAAGAGGGGCATATCCGCAAGGGCGGCACCTTTGCCAATCCAGAACAGGAGTTCCCTTTGTGGCCGCAGATCTACCAACAGGTACGGGATGCCTTCATCGAGAGGACTACCGGGACAAATGCCGTCAGCAGCGATGCTTTGCGCGAACCGGCGGCATTCTATGACTTCGTCAATCAGGTGATTCAATCCAATCCGCAGTTCTCATCGCACATTCGCCCTGTCGATATGGAACGGCTGGTGGTATTGCTCCGGGCCTATCAGTTCGGTTATGGCGCCTTGGAGGATTATATGCGAATATCGGGCCTGGAAGAGATCTATTTCAACCGTTATGATCAAGGTTTCTATATCGTGTCCGGGGATAAAAGGAAGATAGATCAGACGATCTTTGCCGATGCCGGCGAGTTGCAGGAGTTCGTACGTAGGATCGCCATCGCCAATGATCTGGAGTTCAACCTACAGCGCGCCAATATCGACGCGACCTTGAAGGACGGCTCAAGGCTGAATGCCACCTTGCCTCCGTTGTCCGTGGACGGTGTGGACATGGTCATCCGCAAGCACCGTGAGATCCCATTCACGATCCAGCAGCTGATCGAGGGAGGCACTCTGACCCAGCAACTGGCCACGGATCTCGAGAACTGGATACATGGTGGGGCCAATTTCATCGTATCCGGCGGGACGTCCAGTGGCAAGACCAGCTTTTTGAATACCCTGGGCAATACCTACATCCCCAGGGATGATCGTGTCTTGATCCTGGAGAATCGTAAGGAGCTACAGATCTACACCGAAGACACCAAATACTTCCAGACTCGTGAGGATGCCATGCGTGAAGGCGGGGAGAATGACGTCACCATGCGGGATCTGATCCGCTTCTGCCTGCGTAAGCGTCCGGATCGGATCCTCGTCGGCGAGGTCCGTGGCTCTGAGGCTTTCCACGCGCTGACAGCCTGGAACTCCGGCCATGATGGTTCCTTCTGCACGATGCACGCCAACTCGGCGATGGGGGCATTGTCGAAGCTGGAACAGCTATGCGGCTATGCCGGCGAGCTTGGAGAGGAATCAGTACGGATGTTGATCGCTGACGCTGTAGACATCATCATACAGGTCAAACGCAACAAAGGGCATGATCGACGTGAGGTCGTGGAGGTCGTCCAGGTACTGCATCCTTACAAAGCCGACAGCATGGATGGATCGGTACAGCGCCAAGTGCAGGATCTCCGTCGTGAAGGCTTCATCAGGGAGATGGAGACAGGAATCTGGACCCTACGGTTGTACAGCCGCGATGCAGAAGGCAACCTGGTCAAGCATTTCAATCTGATCCCGATCGAAGGCAAGAGCGCCCGCTGAAAGGCCTCAAACCGGCGTCAAAGCGTTCCTGCTCACAATACTAAAAAGCACATCCACCACGTGCCGGGCGTATTTTTCGGCAGATGGGGACATCTTTTGCGATCTTAGGATTACCGTCGGCGACACCGCTGACCGCCGTGGTGGCATTCTGCGCCGGGTTTCTGATCCTGTACCTGTTTGCCATCCCCGGTCCGCATCGCATCGATCTTACCGGTCCTGGTGCCCCGATGGATATCCGTGAGCGGCTACAGCGAGCGATGCACAGCGCAGGCATGTTCGACCAGGCACCAAGCATCATCCTCGTCGGTCTGAGCGTGGTCACCGTCTTGGCAGGGTTGTTATTGGCGCGAACCCTGGGCAATATATTCATCGGGTTCATCCTCGCGGCGATCTTCGTGTCTGTAGGAACCTACCTGTATCTGATCAACAGACAGCGAAATTTCATGGGCCGGGCCAGCGATGAGCTGGTCCCATTCCTGAACAAGATGGCGACTTCGGTCGGAGCAGGTATGCCTGCGCAGCAAGCTTACCTACAAGCTGTCGAGGATTCGGTGGTGTTGCGTGAGCTGCTTGAAGATTCAGCAGCGAAGATCTCGACCGGTGAGCGTTTTTCGACGGCCTTGATCGAGACCCTCCCGATCTTGCCCTTGCGGATGTGGGCCGTCTTCGTCCGCCAGCTGGAGCTGTATGAAGAGGTCGGTGGAGATGTGACCGGAGCGATCCAGTCGACCGTCACCCAGGTAAATCAGATGTTGCAGCTACAGGCCGAGGCCCGAGCAGACTATGCCATCCAGTCCAAACAGCAGAAGCTGATCATCGGTATCCTCCTGGGTGGATTGGGCGCTTTCATCTTCGTCGTCCCGAATGGTAAGGAGATGACCAAATCATTGGTGACCGACCCGGTCGGGATCATCGGCCTGGTCCTCGGCTTGGGCGTGATCGCCTTCGGCCTATGGTTCTTGAACAAACAATTGCGTGACGTAGAAAAGAAGCTGGCATTCTGATGGGTCCTGGAATAGTTGTCATATTATTGATGGCGGGACTGGCTCTCTTGGCCAGAAACTTGTTCAAGCGCTCACGAGAGGCCTCAGATAATGAGGCTACTCAAAGGATCCAGGAGATCTTGGAAAAGGGTAGCCTAGGGACAGTTCCTGAGGCCCCGGCAGAGAAGACAGAAGCTGTCAAGCGCTCGCCGACGATAGATCGGCTTGCCGAGAAACTGTCGGCAAGCACGATGTTCCAAGAACGCGAAGGGCGTGATTTCATGGCTCATCTGGAGATGCAGCTGATCCAGGCCGGCCTGCGTAGCAGATATACCCCTGAGCAGGCTCTTTCATTGGCCTTGATCATCTGGACTTTCGGTGTCGTGGCACCAGTCTTGCTGATGCTGTTCTTGCCGCTGCCGAAACTGGTCTTCATCTTGACCATCGGGTTCTTTGCTGCTTATCCAGGGCTGAAGCTGCGAGCACTGGTCAAGACACGTCAGGACGCGATCGCGGCCGAGGTCCCCTTCTTCATCATGCAGCTGCGGATGAGTCTTTCGACCGGCATGGCGACGATAGATAACGCTATTCTGAGGGTCGCCAGGACAGCCGAAGAAGATCCCTACGACTCCATTCTCTCCCGCGAGTTCGCTCAGGCGCAGATCGAGTATTCGATGGGCGGTAAGAGCATGGAACAGGCACTACGTGACATCGGCCGTAGAACCGGTGTGATCTCGGTGATCAGCCTCTGCGAGGCATTGATCCAAGGTATCCGTACGGGTGCTCCTCTCGCCGATGCTCTCGAAGAGTATTCTGTCCAGGCTCGTGAGATGTGGCGCCAGGATATGCGCAACTACAAGAACCGCAAGGAGCCGATGGTCACGATCGGCCTGGTCATCACCTTGTTCGGTGCTTTCATCATCTTCGCCACACCATTGGCCCTTGGCTTGATGCACGCGCTACAGGGACTATAGGAAAACTCAAGTCGTGATCGTGCCTGGTAGATCATCTTCTGGATGAGTGATACGCCCCCGCAACAGCCGCAGCCCGCACCGGTCCCGTCTGGATCGGCTGCGCCCCAAGGACCGATCCAGCCTCCTGCTCCTCAGGTACCGCAACAGCCGATGACACCTCCAGGGTCCGCAGAACCCGTTCATACGCAACCGGTTCCGGCCCCTCCGCAGCCTCATGAACAGACCCAGACCCCGATCCCGCCTCCTACTCCTCAGGCTCCGCAGCAGCCCGCAGGAACGCCCTCAGCCCCCGGAAACGCCCCTTTTGCTGCACCGCAACCGCAATCTTTTCCCGCTCTGGATGATGAGCCGGATCCAGTTCCGGCAGGTATCCCAGACTTCCTCAGCGCAGCATCATCGGAGCCGCAGCAGGTCGATGACGGGTTGGATACACCGCTGGGGGTCCCGGAGACCATCCGCCCACAAGGCGCGGATCAATGGGTCTCCGAGACCAAGAGCAAGGTTTCCACTGTCAAAGCAGAAGAGACTGAAGGACTGTCAGAACAGAGCAAGCGGATGATCGAGTTCATAGAAAAAGCTCTACATGATGACCGGGTGACACAAATCGACGGTTATAGCCCTGGCAAGATGTCGGTACAATTCCAAGGCTCGAATCGTCTGGTCGAGAATATGGCTTTCAGCTCAGAGGAGGAATACATCGCCTGGATGAAGGGCGTCGTCGATCACTCGCAGTCGGTGATCAGCTGGGATAAGATCGAAGAGGATCGAATGGGTGTCCTTGAGCTTCCCGGCGGAGAGCGTTTCTGTATCTTCCTGCCACCGCTGGCCCGCAATTATCCGACTTTCTCTCTACGTAAGCACACCGCTGTCCAATGGGCCCCGACCCGTTTCGTCGAGCTCGGCACCTTGGATGACCGCATGCTCGGCTTCCTTCAACGTTGCGTGGCTGCTCATGTCAACATCTTGTTTGTCGGTCAGATGGGGAGTGGTAAAGCTCTGAGTGTCGATGCGCCGGTGCTGACTCCGAGTGGTTGGCATGAGATAGGATCTTTGGAGGTAGGTGACCCTGTGATCGGCAGCGACGGAGAAAGCCATAAGGTGATCGGGGTTTTCCCGCAAGGAGAGAAAGAACTGTTCAAAGTCACATTTACGGATGGTTCAAGCGTAGAGTGCTGTGATGATCATCTCTGGCAGGTACAGAAGCCGTACGACAAAGGGGCCGGCAAAGGACCAAAAGTATTGCCATTGAAAGAAATCCGCAACCATCTTGTGGACGGTGCCGGCAATCGCCAATATTTTATCCCGTTGATGAAGCCTTTGCAGTTGCCTGAGAAAAAGCTTCCTCTGGATCCATACCTTTTGGGTCTATTGCTCGGTGATGGGGGTATGACCCGTCATCCGGTCACTTTCGCTTCTGTCGATGCTGAGCTGATCGAAGCTGTCGAGCAACTTACTCCTGGGGATCTGAAGCCTGCATATCGAGGACGGTGCGATTATATCATCACATCACCCAAGACAGGCGTCAGTCCGAACCTTTTGTCGGAGGAGCTGAAAGAGATGGACTTATTGGGCAAATACAGCTATGAGAAGCATATTCCCGACGAGTATCTTTGGGCCGGCGCAGATCAGCGCCTTGCCTTGCTACAAGGTCTCTGCGATACAGATGGATCAGTGGCCGGTGTAGCTTGCGAATTCACCACCACCGCGCCCAAGCTGGCAGATGATGTCATCCACCTTGCTCAATCGCTTGGCGGAACCGCCCGTAAAGTTGCCCGCAAGACCACGTATACACATAAAGGAGAGCAACGCACGGGGAGGACATCATATCGTATAAATATACGGCTGCCGGAAGGTATGTGTCCTTTCCGCCTCAAGCGCAAGCGCGACAAGATACGAGCTGCCGTCAAGTACCAGCCGCGTAGAGCAATCATGTCCGTCGAGCCTGCAGGCAGGAAGGAAGCTGTCTGCATTGCTGTAGATGCTCCGGACTCCCTATATGTGACCAAAGATTTCATCGTCACCCATAACACTTCCCTACTACGTGCCTTGACCCAATCCAGCGTCGGCGACAACGAGAAGCTGGCGATCGTCGAGCAGGTGCCTGAGCTTTCGATCAACAAGCCGCTGGTCACCGAATACGTCTACCAGCCGACTGTGGAAGGCCTGGGATTGGGTGAAGTACTGGACTTCAATCTCTATAATGGCCTGTCGCGTCTGATCGTGGGTGAGGTCCATCTGGAGGGCATCACCAAGATGCTTGAGACGATGATCCTGACCGAGGGGTCGATGAGCACTTACCATGCTTTCAGCACCGAGCAGGCCGGTGAGCGGATGAAGCTGGCCTTACAGATAGAGAATGCCAATGTATCCGGGGTCACCGCCGTCAGCTTCCTGCGCCAGGCGATAGAGTTGGTGGTCGTATTGGAGAAGGTCAATGATGTCCGACGAGTGATGCAGATATCGGAGGTGGACTGGCGCTCTTCATCAGGTAAAGAACAGCTGTCGGGCTCCGATCTCTTTCATTTTGATCCAGATGCCGGCCGCTTCCGCGCCAATGGCCGGGAACCCGACGAAAAAGGCCGGGTGAGAGCCAAGCTGGCCAAATACAACGTCCCGGTGCCGCAAGAGTGGTTCTTCGACAAGGAGCATCTTGAGCGCTTCACCCGTAATCCGAATTATTGATCATATCTGCTCCGCGAAAAGCCGTGCCGGAACGGAAGTCATACGGTAACTTGAATACGTGGCTTTCGGTAGCAAGAAAAACAAAAAGCAGAAGGGCGGCTTCCTGAAAAAACTCGGGGTCCAGGCCGAGAAAGAAGCCTCACCATCTGATCTACAGGAGAAGGAGCGCCATGAGAAGATCAAACAAGCGTGGGGTTATCTTCGTCGCCAGATAGACAAAGGTGTCGACGAGTATTTCAGGTCAGGTGATACCGCCACCTTGAGAGAGTTTGTCGAAGAACCCGCTTTGCCGACACTGTTGGCGGAACTGGAGAAGATGCGTTCGGCCGGCATCTACTGGAGCCAGCCGGACAGGGCGACCAAGACCAGCCCTCGTATGGACGTGATCAGCGAGCGACTGAACAAGAACCAGCAGCCGGAGCGATTTGTCGTTCAGGAGCGTTTCATCGACAACTCCATATACAAGACCCTTGACGGGCGCTCTGAGAGAGTTTGCGAAGGCAAGGAAAGAGTATTCCAGGCCACGGTCGATGTCAAAGGCGGTACCAGTTATAAGCTGAAAACGATCATCGAAGTGCGTGGCGCCACGCTCTGATCATGAACTCGTTCGTTCTTTTCCACGCTGGGCAATCCAACCCGCTGTTTCGGCTTGGTCTCGATCATCATCTGTCCACGGCGACGCTATGGCCGGCGTTGGCAGTCATCTGTCTGTTGCTGGGACATGCAGCCTATACTGATCTCGCTGGGGGCAGGATCATCAAGAACGGAACCACCGGAGCATTGTTCTGCGTAGCCGTCGTGCTGCTACCATTCTTGTACCAACACCCGGAGAAACACCTGATCTGGGTCGGCGTGGCTCTTGCTTTTCTTGCTTTCCTTTACCTGTTCGGTGCCGTCGCCGAAGGTGACGTAAAGCTCTATGCCGGTCTGGCAGTCTTGCTGGGCAAGGCGATGGTAGCGCTCTTCTTCATCTCCTGGATGCTGATAATCATCTATTCGATTCCGATCATCGTCGTCACCTGGAAAGAACGGCGGCGACGGAAGCAACAGGCATCAGGTGACGCAGTGATAGACAAGTTCGGACAACGGCTTGGAGCGGGGCCAGGTGGCCCCGGGATCGCCTTGGCTTTCCCGATCACGGTCTGGGCGATCGGGGCATCTTCGCTGCAGACACTGGCTTTGATCGGGATCGAGGCAGCTGCTGTCGCCTGGTTCTACCTGGACCACTGGATCGAAGGCAAGGTGGAGCAGAAACAATCAGCTACGTCCACGCAAGCTGCTGAAGGCGGGCAAGGCGAAGCTGTTTCGGAGCAGGCCTCGGAAGAGATAGATAGTGAGCGGGATAAATGAGAAGTATAATGCCAGGTCGGCAAGATTACAATAGTAATCGCTGAAAGGGCGCCGGATGAAATCGGCCACAGGTCCGAACAACTGGGCATCGAGAAGGTTGGCTGCTGCACCACCACATAGCAGACCGGCGAACAGAAGCAGGAGCGTCGAGCGACTGAATGTGCTGAGCAGCATGCCGGCGGTCAACAGTGCTCCTAGATAGTACATGTTCGGTGGTGTAGGGTTGTATACCTCAGGTGTGATCCCCAGCAGCGGGATCACGAGATGCTTCACTCCCCAATCCATGCTGATCACCAACACGATGATCAGCATGAAACCACGCAGGCGAGCCAGGGAGAATTTCAGCATGGTCCAAATATAAGTCAGATGATTACCGCCGCCTATCAGCTCAAAGCCTGGGTAACTGCCGGGAGCACAGCATTCAATGACAGTACTTGCCCATCAGCAACCATCGCTCCATTACCACCGGTCAGCAGCCTGCCGGCTGTTTCGCGATTGGAGGCGATGGCTTGGCTCTTTCCGTACCTGGCTGCTTTGCGCCATCCTTTCAGACCTGCCTTCTTGGCTGCATATGCTACTTTGTGGCTGCTCAGATAAGCATCGATGAACTGCAACAGCTGGTCATGTGCTCCGGCGACCATCGCTGCACGCGCCACCCATTGGGCTTCGTGGTCTTGTCGGGTTGCCATCGGATACAAAGTCAGTTGCAGATCATGGTGGCGTGGGGTCATGGTCATACCTCGAGCGTTCCTGATCAGCAAAGGACGGATAACTGATCTATAAGCTCTGGCAAAACCTGAGCCGGCCAGGTCCGCATAGATCGACAACTTGTGCTTGCTTCCGGCCTGCCCGATCTGCATACCATGTTGATCCAGCTTGTCCAGAGAGATTGCCGGCTCGGAGAAACCAAGGCCGCCTGAGGAACCAAGGCCGTGCTGATCCGGCGTAGCCGGATATGGCGATGTCGTGTTCGTGCCCGCAGAGACCAACGCGACGACAAAAGCGATGAGAACAGCCAGGATGGCCATCATCGCCAAGAAACGGACGGCACGAGAATGCTTTGGCGCTTCTATTTCCGCGAGCACATCGACTCCGAGATCCGGGTCTCCGTCATCATCATCCGGATCGTACGGAATATATGGCTCAGCTCCGGTGAGCAGTTCATCCAGCCTGGACTCGATGAGCAAAAGCTTCTCATCTATCAGCGTGTCCATCTGATCAAGCTCAGAACGCAACTGATCTATCAACTGGCCTTTGCCGGCCAGTTGTGCATCCTGGTCTTTCAGCTCATCCAACAGCTGATCTTTGCGTTTGCGTGATCGCCCCCGGACCCCTGTCGGGGTGGATGCGGCTTTCTTTCTTGCGGGCATGCCGGAAATATAATGCCTGAAATCGTGGCCGCCGATCAGGCCGGGATCGTACCTGACCCGCTGATCTGTTCCAGATCATGCAGGAACGCATCCGTCGGTTTGACTTTCAGCTCGGTCAGCATCGGAGCCTTGCCATCCAGATGCAATCTCAGCGGATGCTCGCCAGGATGTTCATCGCAGATTGCCTTCAGCCGCTGGACAAACGCCGGGGTCAGCTTTCCATCCGGCACGGTGAAGTTGACCGGTTCAACCTGCTGGGCATCGTCAGCCTTGCCTTTGTTCTTGGGCGCCGGCAGGCGTGACGGGTCCCAGTTGTACACTCGGGAAGCGATCAACTGGATAGGCTTACCTGTGTCCTCTGCATCTTCATCGGCGTTCTCCTGCTCATCGCGCTTCTGGAAAGTATCTTCTTTCACGGTGACGTCGAAAGCGATCACCTTGCCGACCTCCAGCATCTGCTCGATGCCTCCATCCAAAGTACTGGAGAAGATGGTCACGTCCTGGGTTCCGGTCAGGTCCTCGATCTGGATCTTGTACATCAGTTCTCCAGAGCGGGTCTTGATCGGCTTGGATCCGACCAACGCGCCGACCACTTTCAGGGTCTTACCGATCTGATGATCATTGATGTCGCCGAGCCCCTTATCGACATAATGTGCCCATTTACGTTTATCTCGATCGAGAGGATGCCCGGTCACATACACTCCCAGCTTGTCACGCTCATAGTTCAGCCTTTCCAGCTCTTCCCATTCAGCAGCTCCCAGCGGCGGGTCAGCCTCGGCTTCCATCGCCAGCTCGAACCCCTCCTCGCCCGCTGCTTGCTCTTTGACCGTCGCCACAGCTGTTGCTGCCTGTTCCGAAAGCTCTTCGGCGATCTGCTTCAGCTCGGCAGCTCTTCCTTCGACCTGTTTGTCAGCAGCGGCTTCTACCAGTTCTTTTTCACTGGCGCTTTCATTCTCTTCCTGAGCTATCCCGGCCAGCGCCTGTCTGGAGCCGCCGGCTTCCTTCAGCTGCTTGCGCAGATCGGCACGAGTGGCACGAATGGTCTCTTTCGATATCGCCGCGTGAACGCTTTCGAAAAGCTCGGCGGCATCGGGAGTTCCACCATTTTCCAGCACATACAAGCCGGCACCTTGGACTGCTTTCTTTTCCAATGAGGTCAGTTTCCGCATACCTTTGCCATTGACGGTGTCGCCTTCACGCGGATGCTGCTCCAGATACCCCACCAGGCTGGAGTTGAAGGCTTTTTCCTCGGCTTTCTTCTGCTTCTTGATTCGCTCGATGGCGATTTCCACCTCTTCCGACATTGCTCTTCGGCTCGGACCGGTACTGTCAAGCGCTCCTGCCCGGATCAATGCTCCGAGAACGGTCTTGTTCAGTTTAGGCATCCTTCGGATCAGATCAAACAAGGATTCGAAGGGACCGCGTTCTTCGCGCTCTTCGATGATCTTCTCGACGATCTCATTACCGACGCCTTTGATCGCGGTAAGCCCGAATAGGATGTCCAGACCCTCCTCTTCTTCTCTCTCACGAACAGCGAAATCTTTTAGCGAACGATTGATATCTGGTGGTAGCACTATCAGACCCATCCGTTTGGCCTCTGTCAGATATAAACGTGGCTTGTCCTTCTTACCCATCACCGAAGACAAGAGCGCAGCCATATATTCCTCAGGATAGTTGGCCTTCAGATAACCGGTGATATAAGCCAGGAAGGCATAGCAGGCAGCGTGAGCCTTGTTGAAACTGTAATCAGCCGCAGCCTCATTATCAGCCCAGACAGCTTCGGCCACTTCTCTGGGAATACCATTGGCTTTCGCTCCGCTGAGGAACTTCGGTTTCAGTGCATCCATCTTGTCGCGCAGCTTCTTGCCGATCGCCTTGCGGAGATCATCTGCTTCTCCAGGCGTAAATCCGGCCAGCTCACGCGCCAAGAGCATCGACTGCTCCTGATAGATGGTGATTCCGTAAGTGTCTCTCTGGATCGGTTCTGCTTTGGGGTCCAGGTATTCTACTGGTTGGCGCCCTTGCTTACGCGCGGCATAAGTCGGGATATGCGCCATCGGGCCTGGCCGATATAGAGCAACCAGGGCAATAAGGTCGTTCAGGTTATCGGTACGTACCTCTCGCAGCGCTGATTGCATGCCGCTTGAGTTATGAACGACTATACCGTTGGCGATGTAGTTGTTCAGAGGGGCCTGCATCGCAATGTCGTAGGTCATCTCTACCTTATCCTTGACGACCTCGATCACCTGCACCTCGGCAAAGCCGTCAGGGATCACAGGGGAGGCTCCATCGGCTCCTCTTATCGGGGTGGTAGACGCTGGATCAAACTCATCTATTTCACGAGCGCCTACGATGATCAGTCGTTTGCCAGGATATTCTTTCAGGAAAGCTTCTACTTTTTGATTGTCTTTTTCGCAAAGGTTCTCACTTGCTTGCAACCCTATCCAGGTATCTCTTTCAAGAAGGTAGAAGTCTGGTGTATAAGAGCGTCCATCTGCCAGGCTGAACGTCTTGGGTTCGTATTGATAAGGCTCCTGGCACTCGATCAGCCGGCAAGCCATTCGGCCTTCCCATTCAGAGCGCACCTTATGATCTACTCCTGTATGGTTCATTGTCGTACCGAGCGTATGATGATCGCTTTCTTGGCGGAAGGAGGTCTCCCCTGTCTCTGCATCCCTGTTCTGGCTCATTGTCGAGCCGCTATTTCTTACTTTGCTCGCGCAGTCCTGGCATCTGCTCCCGCGTGATCTGACCTGTCTGCCGCAATCCAGGCAAGCTCCGATTTTGGAAGCGTCGGATGGATTGACGATCAAAGAATCAGAGCTGTCTATATCGCGTAAGCTCTTCCACCCATATGAGGTCAATAGTTTATGATCTCCGCTGGCCCTCAATATGTATCCATCCGCAGCTCGCAATTTATACAGTTGTTTTTCTCCACTTTGGACCACCTTCAACACACGATTGCTCCGACTCTCACCTGTAGACGGGTCTATGGACCTCAGATATCTCGGGGGATGTGCATACAGATCGGCTATAGTCTGATGCTGATCGCCATTTATGATCGTGTCGCCGGCCAGGCATTCGAACTGGAAGGTTCCTATGGATTCTCCACGAGCGAACAGATCATAGGTCTTTTTGTCATCCAGAGGAATATCGCGGTAGGGGTTTTCTATGGTTATGCCTCGTACGTGTTTGATCTTCTCCAGTGCATCCCAGATCACATCCAGGTTTCGTAGTCCGAGGAAATCCATCTTCAGCAGTCCCAGGCGCTCGGAGATGACCATGTCGTATTGGACTTCTAGGGGCTTGTCTTTGCTCAGTTTCTGCATCGGCAGATCATTGGTAAGATCGTGATCGGCGATAAGTACAGCTGCAGCGTGGGTAGAATAAGCACGAACCAGACCCTCCATCCATCCGGCTTGCTGGATGATCTCGGCTTCCAGTCCTCCGCGCTTATGAGCCTGACGCAGCTGCTTGCCGAGCTCTTTGTCAGCCCAGACCGAACGCATCGTAGCCTTAGGATCATCAGGAATATAGGAAGCAAGCTTGTCTCCGGTTCGCATCGCCTCCTTCTTGCCATCTTCAGTCGGCTCGGCCAATACGCGTGCTGAATCTTTCAATGCCCCTTTCGCCTTGAACTTGGAAAAGGTGACGATCTGAGCCACGGCGGTGTCACACCCGGCCAAGGTATTGTATTTATCGATCGAGTATTGGATCAGCTGATCACGTTTCTTCATGCCGTCTTTGCCGTCCGCAACGCCGAAATCCATGTCGATATCAGGCATCGACTTACGGTCAGGGTTAAGAAAGCGCTCGAACAGTAGATCGTGTTCCAACGGACACATCTGGGTGATGCCCAGCGCGTAGGCCACGATCGAGCCCGCTGCTGACCCACGGCCGGGACCATAAGGTATGTTCTGCCGACGCGCCTCTCGGAACAGATCCCAGACGATCAAGAAATAATCATTGAAGCCCATCGAGCTGATCACTCCGAGCTCCATTGCCAGTCGTTCTTCAGCAGCTTCGCGGTATTGTGAATCCTGTGGGTACAGTTCGTCTATTCCTTGGCGGCATAACTCTTCAAGATATTCTTTTGATGCTCCATGGCCATCTGGAATCGGAAAACGCGGAAGCAGCTCACGGCCATAGACCACCTCGGCATTACAACGTTCGGCAACTTCAAGCGTGGTGGCCAGCGCTTCTGGCCACTGGCTGACTGCTTCGCGCATCTCGTCTTCTGAGCGCATATGGTATTTCTTCGGTAACAGACTGAAGCGACGCGGCCCCTTCTTGATCTGCCCGGTCCCGATGCAGATCATCGTGTCATGTGGATCAGCATCGTCGGCGTCCAGATAATGGACATCACCGGTGGCGACGTATTTCAGGCCCAGCTCGTTGCAGATATCCACCAAGGCAGCGTTGGCATCCGTCTGTGAGACAGGAACCTGACCCGCCTGGATGTCTTCGACGACATCACCATGAGGGCCGATGAATGTCTTGGCTTCCTCCTCGGTCAGAGGTGTCTTACCCATTTTCTGGGCCAGCTCGGAATCGCCGGGGACACCTGTGACGATACCGACGTTCTGTATCTCACCGTAGACATTTTCTTTACCGAAGATCGAGATCATCTTCTCGACTCGAGATTTGGCCAAAGACAAGTTACCTTCGATCATGATCGGATTCATCACCGGGCCGGCCATACATCCGGTCAGACAGATCACACCTTCAGAATATCTTTCCATCAGCTCCCAATCGGCCCGGGCACGAGGGCGACCGAAGGTGGTGATCGTGCCATCGATGAAGGCCCAGGAGGACAACTTGCATAAGTTCTGGTACCCGGTGTTGTTCTCTGCCAACAGGGTGATATGCCAGGTCGGGGTCTCCCGGGTGTTCTTATTGTGACGGTCTTCGGTAAGATATGCCTCGATGCCCAGGATAGGCTTGATGCCTTCATCCTTCAGTGTGTCATAGAACTCGGAGATACCCTGCATCACGCCATGGTCGGTCAAGGCCATCGCGTTCATCCCCAACTCTTTCAGCTTATCAGGCATCTTGGCCACGCGCGAGCCGCCATCCAGGGATGAATACTCTGAATGACAATGCAAATGCACGAACTCTGCCGTCTTGACCGGGAGAGTACTTTCTTCCTGCTTCTCTGCCGCTTTACTCATTCTTGCCGATGATATAACAGGCAAGGTCGGTTCGGCCAGGATTACGCCTTGACCTCAGTTACAAGACGGCGGACTATAGCTCAGCGTGTTCAGGTTCTGATCCGGACTTGAGACGGGTACGATCTGAGCCAGGAACCGGTACTCACTGCCTCCATCGATGGCGATCTTCAGGTCGATCTGCTCGATCTTTCGGGTACCGTCACGATTTATCCATACTTGACCGTTCAAGGTCTTGAAGTCGCCGGCATTGATCTTCTTGCGCTCGCTTGTACTGATCACCCAAGGCATACTGGCCGGATCCGCTTTCAGTGCCTGATTGAAGAAAGGCAGCCACATCAATCGTTTGACGATGATCGGCGTGGCCTTGATACTCAGTATCCATGCCTGATGGCCGAACGGATCAGTGCCTTCGGTGGTCTGAATTTTGGGATCGGCGGCTTTCAGCTCATCCGGGGTCGGCATCTGTAGAGTATTGGCCGGAACCGTCGGCGCGCCACCACAGTAGTTCGTCACCACCTGCCAGCTGCCGTCCTCTCCCAACTGATCGGATTCGGTCAACGATTTGGTGAATTGCCCATCCGAGGTATATGTGGTCCTCTCTGGCAATACTCCGGCGACGACTGCCTGGAACTTGTTGGTGGCCAGGTTGACAGTGGTTCCTCTGGCTGCTTGTTGCACCTGACGGTGACCGCCCAGCTCGACCAGTCGGATGCTTTCCGAACTCCATGTATAATTGGTGCCTTGATCTACGGAATCGAGAACTCCGCCGGCACTGCCGGGGATAAATAGTGAAGATCCGCTGATCAGCGAGATAAGGCCGTAGATCAGGGCGACTGCGCCCATGAAGAACATCACGTAGCGAAATCCGACCTGCATGATCGCTCGCCGTTTCTGCTGAAATGGGGTCAGATCCTCTTGGCGCTTGTCGTTTCGTCGAGGACGCGGTATGGATGGAAAGCGCGGCACCATGGAAGAATATCGGATCGCCGCCGGATCACCCTGCTTTTTAGGTTCGATAGATCAGTCCTTATACGGATCTTTGATATCGGGACCGGCCATCGCCACACCCATCGGTTTCAGACGGTGATTGATCTTGATCTGCTTGCGATGCGCTGCCAGGACGGTATTGATATCCTTATATACTTCCGGAGCCTCATCGGCAGCCCCTCCACGCAGCTCTATACCGCGTTTGCTCAGCTGGTTTCGGACCCGCTCCCAGTCGACGCTGCCTTTCTTCTTCTGTTCATAGACGTCATGGCGCTTGAAACCGACCTTACCATGTACCGGACATTCGCTCTTACCAGGATTATAGCTGCCGGCCGGGATGGAGAACGAGCATCCGGGCCTTGGACAGAAATAGGTTCGACGGCGCTTCGGGCGACTGCCGGCAGCAGCTGTCCTTGACATCACCCTGCCGGCCCCGTGGACGGTCGAGAACAGGGCAGGCACTGATTCTGGACTGTCAAGACCTTCGACGATCACGGTATCAGAACCCATGGATCCGCCGATCACGCCTTCCTGACCAGGAGCGGCCGGTGTGGCTCCCTTGCGGACCACCCAAAGCTTCTTTCCCATATGTTCTTCTCTCCATGTGGCGTTATGATGCTCTTGAACCTGGTAAGTGACTTCAGCTCCTAATATCTCCACGACTTTACCGACGGCTACTTCTCGACCGGCATAAGCGTAGTCGCTGGCCAGTGCCGAAGCTTCGACATAAGCCTGGCCGAGGTCAGTATCTGCCGGGATCAACACCGGCATCGAATCCATGTCGCCTTCGGGCGGGCGCTCGCCTGCCTTACCACCCTGGGCCAGGGACAGGAAATCATTGGCGGTGGTGTGGCCGAAACCGCGAGAGCCGAAATGAGCGGTCACCCAGACCCAGCCTTCTTCATCTTCCATTATATTGACGTAGTGGTTGCCGCCGCCGACGGTACCCAACTGACCAGCAGCCTTGTCATACATCGCTCGCTGCGGACCGAAGCCGGCCTGGCGGATCTTGTCGAGAACCGGGTGATCTACTGGATCATCGTTGGCTCGTCCCATGCCGAAGCTGATCTTGGATGAGACCTGATCCATGATCTCGGCGATCTCAGGTCTTCCAGAAGGAGACTGGGCACGGAGGTCTTCAGCCCTGATATTGGTGCGTACGCCCATGACGCCACATCCCAGATCGTAGCCCGCTCCGGATGGTGAAAGCTTGTCTTCATAGGCGACGACTCCGCCGATCGGCTGTGAATAGCCTTTGTGATGATCAGCCATCAACGCACCGGCAGCAGCTTGGCCATGATCCAGACATGTCTCCAGCTGTTTCGCCGCAGCCTCATCTCCTTGGCCATAGATGACATAAGGGATCCCGGACGGTGTCTGACGGTATTGCGGAGCGACGACACGCGTCGCCAAAGCGCCATAGAGTACATCCTCATTGCTGAAACCGTCGCCTCGGGCCATGAGATCATCATAGCTGACAACCGGCCTTGCGCAGGCATCTCTTATCTAGTTTTCTTAGGCAACTACCGACTGTTATCCGCTGAGCCAGGTATAGTCTATAGATGAACCCGGCTCAGCAAGGAGAGAACAGATGCTGGTGATCGCCGGCAGGATGTCAGCTCGTTATTCTGGCCGCATCGAAGAGGCAGAGCTTTCACTTGGTGATGCCGTGCTGATGATCCGTGATTACGAAAGCGGTGGTGATGGCAGTGTCGTGCTCCTGGATGCTGCCGAAGGACTACAGCCTCGCAACTGGATGCCTGCCAGATCCACGCATGAGAAGACCGAGGCGGGTTATAAGTTCACCTGCCGGCGTGCCGATCTGACCGAGACCCTTGAGGTGTTCATCGAGAAGATATATGATGACATGAGCTTCACCGCCAATCTGGTCACCCACCTGCAGAAACTGGGAGCCGAGCAGGAACTCAGTGAATTGTTGGCCGGCAACCTGCATGTCCTTGAGCCTGGCCTGAAGCTGGTCGGCCGCGAGGTTCGCACTGCCGCCGGCCCGATCGATATCATGGCCGAAGACAAGAGTGGCCGTTTGACGATCATCGAGGTCAAACGGCGGCGGGCGACCTTGACCGATGTCTACCAATGGCGGCGCTATCGTGACAGCGTGCATGCCGACGCTGAATGGGGGCGCAAGCACCCGCGCGGGCTGCTGGTCGCGCCTTCGGCTACCCGTGATCTGTTGTCGCAGATCTCTGATGAGAAAAGGCTACGGTTCGTGCGTTTGAGCTACGAACAAGTATGCGAACAGACAAAACGGCGAAAATAAGTTTTCTGAAGTTCTTTTCAGGCCCGATGCTGGCGGATACTCGATGACAAAGTGAAACAGATCTGTGCCAAGATCGTGTCAGCCGGGAGTTTTTCGCTATCCTGGATGCATGGGTAGAGGACGAGGCAGTCAGACACAGGTAGCGACCGTAGGCACCCGTGGCGGCCGAGAGGATTGGCTACAGCGTGCTCGTAAAGGAGTCGCCGACCTTGGCCTGAACAGTTATGAGGTCGGGGGTTCTCTGCGTGATGAACAGCTCGGGCGGACCCCGAAGGATCTGGATATCTGTGTCGTCGGTTCCGAGCTTGATCAGCTGCTTGCTCGCCTGGATCAGGCAGGCAAGGCTGACCGTCTTGACGTGGCCGGCAAGACCATCGGTGCGCGACTATATGCTTCCTGGGCACCGAAAGGAGGCATCGAGTTCGCGCTGGCCCGTAAGGAGGTTTCCACAGGTCAAGGCCATAAGGATTTTGCCATCGAAGCCGCTCCTGACGTCAGCTTGGAACAGGATCTGGAACGACGTGATTTTACCTGTAATGCCCTGGCTCGTGAGATCCTGCCCGACGGCAGCCCCGGAAAACTGGTCGACCTGCATGGCGGAGCCGAAGACATCAAGAACGGGGTCCTTCGTGCTGTCGGCCCGACGACGATCGCCGAGGATCCGTTGCGCGTCCTGCGCGGACTGGCACGTATGGCCAAGGATGGCTCACATCCGGATCAACAGACTTTACGCGCGATGCAGGCCGAGATCTCGAAACTGGGTCCGGACGGGCCGCTCAGCTCCGAGAGGATCTTCGAGGAGACGCAGAAGCTGCTGAGCGGTCGGTACGCGGCGGATGCCTTGCGTCTGGCCCGGGATGCCGGTATCTTCCAGGAGGCATTCCCTGAGCTTGCTCCGATGTCCGGTTTCTCCCAGGAGTCTCAGTACCACGACCTCGGGGTCGATGATCATTCTTTCCAGGCGCTACAACGAGCATGTGAATGGGATGCGCCGCTCAGTGTCCGCTGGGCTGCTTTGTTGCACGACAGCGGCAAGCCGCTGGTCGCCTTCAGAGGCAAAGACGGCTTCTTGCACTATTACGCTGATCCTGATGATCCGGAAGCAGTCTCCCATGAGGAAAAGGGAGCAGAGATCTCCAGCCAACTACTAGGGCGGTTGAAGGCTCCTCGAGATCTGGAGGAGAAGGTGGAACTACTGGTTCGTGAGCACATGTACGGCCAAGATCGGGCAATGAACAAGCGCAGTGCTCGCAAGAATGCCTATAAGGCCCGGAAGATGATCCAGACGATCGGTAGAGACAATATCGAAGAGCTGATGCTGCTCAGGCGTTGCGATGCCGCCGGGAAGAAGGCAGATCTGCAGCCAGGCTGGGATGATGATTTCATCGCTTTCGAGACCCTTGTCCGCCAACAGATGGACGCACCATTGACCACCAAGGAGCTGGCGATCAACGGGCATGACCTGTTGAAGCTGGGCTTGAAGGGCAAGGAGATCGGTACGGTTCAACGCGAGCTGCTACAACGAGTGGTCGAGGATCCAGAGGCCAACAATCCAGACCGGCTCAACAGTTGGGCTGAGACATTGGCCGCCAAAGAACTCAGGCGGCGATAGATGCCAAATGTTTAGCTAAAAACCTACTTGTAAAACGACTCAGCATCCACCCTGAAGACGGTGCAGGCATCTATCGTAGATATAGTGATCGCTAATTACAATGGGGCGCATACGCTAGCTCCGACCATAAAGAGTATCTTAAATCAGAGTTATCCTCATTTTAAATTAACTGTTCTTGACAATGTTTCGACCGATAACTCTTTTGAGGTCGTAAATCAGTTCGAGGACCCACGAGTTGAGTTTGTTGCTTGTGAAAAGCATCTGCCCATGGCATCTAATTGGTCACGCGCGGCCAAATTCGCTCAATCTGAGTATGTCGCAGTTATTCATGCTGATGATGTTTGGCGGAAGGACTTTTTGATGAGAATGTTAACAAATCTACAGAATGATTTAGAGGCAAAAGCAGTCATCTGTGATGCAGAATTTATTGATGGCCAAGGTCACCATTTTGATATTCCATATTATAATAAAGGCAACCGGCAACTTAGGAGATCGATGACTGCCGATAATTTAAACGATCTTTTAATTCAGATGTACGTTCGACCTTGTGCTTGGCTGGCGAGACGCAAGTTATTCGATATTCATGAATTTTCGAATGATTTTTATTATGCGTCAGATTGGGAATTCTGGCTACGGGTTTTCTCCGATTGCAAGGTCTTGAATGAGCCAGATGTGCTTTGCGATTACCGAATTCATAAATTGAGCAGAACATTCAGCGAGAAGCAAATTATGCTAAGACTTGATGAAGAACTAACAATCGTTACGTCCGCTATTAACAGATCAAAAGATAGATTCTCCGAGCGTGTGCAGGAAAAAGCTTATCGTAGGATTGATGAACGGCATATTAAATGTGTCATTGATTTGTTCTGCGCGGGCAGAATAAAGTTGGCATTTAGAAAACTGCGGCAAGGATTCCGGATACGAGGGGTGCGGCGGAGCTTCATCGGATTGTCTGCATTGATAACTGAGCGTAAAGGTATCTATTATCTATATTCTGGCGTTGTCAGAAAATTCTTCCCAGGACCTACAGATGCGTCCGTGGATTTAAGGAACAATCGTGTATATCATCAGTCATAGAGGCAATTCGAATGGACCGTCGTCTTCTCTGGCCGGGCTGGCAGATATAGAGAAGTGTCTGCGCTCTGGCTATGGTATCGAACTTGATTTTAGACAGTATCATCAAGATCTAGTGATCAGTCATGATCCTCCTTCACGGAAGCCGAAACTGAGTGGAATCGAGGCTCTTGATAAGATAACGCATCCTTCTGCAACGGGTTCTCTAAGTGCAATCAATATAAAAGATGAGGAAAGTCTCCCCGTATTGTTTGAGTACTTCTCTCATCTTAAAAAACATAATTGTTTTCTATTTGATTTCGAGCTTGCACTCGCACCTGGAAAAGCTGAATATTGGATGAATATATTCTCAAACGTAGCTGCTGTAGCACCGCGATTATCTGCCAATGAAGGAAGTATTGATAAGCTTTTAGAAGCTGGCTATGTCGACTTTTGGCTGGATTGCTGGGAAGGCTTAATCTGGTATGATGATGAGCTGGTGGAAAAAATACATTCAAGAGGCGGACGTGCTTATGCAGTTTCCCCAGATCTTCATTTGACACAAATGAAGATTGCAGAGCTAAAAGAGGCATGGCAAAAGCTTTTGGATCGTAATGTAGATGCCATCTGCACAGATTACTCTTATCTGTTGGAACTTATGATACTGGAGAAAGAGCATGATTAAAGCAATAATTTTCGATCTTGATGGAGTATTGATAGAAACAGATAAGTGGCATTTTTCTGCCTTGAACATAGCTCTTCAATCTGTAGGAGAAGAACCCCTGTCTTGGAAAGAGCACCTAGAGATATACAAGGGACGTCCGACAACCACTAAGCTGAAGATGTTGACAGAACGGCGTGGGCTGGAAGCCTCGCTGTATGATCAGATAAAGAAAGTAAAGCAAGAATACACCGTAGATATGATAACGAGGTTTACCGAGAAAGACGCTGAAAAGATAGAGATGATGCGCTTGCTCAAAGAACGTGGTTATAAAATCGCCGTGTGTTCTAACGCGATACGAGAATCTGTGCAGCTGATGCTCGAATGTGGTGGCTATATGGAGTTCATTGATGCTTGGTTCGGTAACGGAGACGTATCTCAGCCAAAACCGCATCCCGAGATCTATCTTCGGGCTTTTGCCAGATTGGGGGTAAAAGCTCATGAGACCGTAATTGTCGAAGATTCTGAGGTCGGGTTGGAGTCCGCGAATGCTTCTGGAGCCTCCGTATGTGCTGTCGCCGACGAATCAGAGACAAATTTTTATAGGGTTTTATCTTCTATTCTTCATGTTGAAAAGCCCCAGGTGGTTATTCCAGCCGCCGGCCAGGGGAAGCGCTTTTATGAAGCTGGTTACCAACACCCCAAGCCCTTAATTCAGGTGCAAGGGAGACCGATGCTGGCGCATGTCCTCGATGATTTCGGAAATTTACAAGCCAAAAACATAATTCTTATGCAGGCTCGCCACTTAGAGCAATATCTGGCTGAAGACATCATTTCAAATTATTCACCCGGAGCACATTTTGTCGGTGTTGATGGATTGACCGAAGGCGCAGCTTGTACGTTACTCCTTGCAGAACCTGTGTTGAATCCCAATGCAGAATTGATCATCGCGAATTCTGATCAGAAGGTTACCGCCAGCGTGGAGAGGTTCGTCTATGATATGCGTGAGCAAAAGGCTGAAGGCGGTATCATGACTTTTCATGATACGAATCCTAAATGGAGCTTTGCCAGCGCTGATGATACAGGCCGCGTTCTCGAAGTTGCTGAAAAGAATCCCATTTCCGATCACGCAACCGTGGGCATCTACTATTGGAAGCGCGCGGGTGATTTTATTCGTTCCGCACGTGAGATGATTTCCAAAGACATCAGAGTCAATGGTGAGTTTTACGTATGTCCGGTATACAATGAGTTCATCAACTCCGGTGGAGATGTAAGAATATGGGAAATATCAGCTGATGACATGCATGGGCTGGGTACGCCAGAAGATCTGGAGCGGTATGTGCAGGTCTCAGAAGAAGCAGGCCTCACTTCCTAAAATAGTATTTGTTCGGGTAAGGCCCGATTACAATAAATATCATGGGACAAAATGCTGCGCATCTGAGATCACTGGCCGCACAGATGGCCGCCGACGGCCCGGAAGGGATGAAATGCTACTATTGCAAAGTGCCGACTGCGGCCACGATCGAACATGTCCAGCCCCGGGCCGGTGGCGGCCGGAGCTTGCTGAACAATCTTGTCTTGGCCTGCCCGTATTGCAATACTCATAAGTCCACGCGTGATGTCGAGGAGTTCTATGCCTCTGGGGACTGGAAACTGGTGCATCCGCCGCTCCCGGCGACTGTTCAAGAACTGCTGGCCACAAAGTTCGGTTGGCAAGGGGAGACGCAGCTGAAAACAGGCTCTCCGCATGCCCGGTTGGAGATCAGCGATAAATGGGTATTGTTGCTGATCCGCCCGGGGCGTAAATATCCTTGGACCAAGATCAACCTAGGCGCGCCTGATAATCCGAGAGTGGTCGCCGGCAGTTATGATTTTCTCAGACGCCATTATACTCCAAAAACCCCGAAAGACCCGCATCCGATGATGAGTAAGCTATGGGGCGACCGTCCTCGACTGGAAGATATCTGATGGTTCGGACACAAGTAGAAGTGTTAGACCTCACGCCTAAAGCTACCCGATGATTGCCGCCACTCCAATACGGAGGAGCGATGATCCTCGCTAGCTGTTATATCGGACATTTGACGGCTTTGTCTGAGTAATCGCTTATTCGTCAGGCCAATCTCCTATAAGCAATAGCACCCTCGGACTCGTTTCTTATTTAGGAGAGAAAGTCTGCGGTTTCTCATTCGAGTGCTTCTGGGCTTGCTGTTCATGCTGGTTATCTCCAGGATTACCTGATTTGGACGCAGGCTTCTGTCCTGTCTTTTGTTGTACTTCGGTCTTGACCGTACTGAAAGCATCCTTACCGGCGGGGATCCCGATATTCAAGACGAAGACAGCAATCAGAAGCAAGAAGAAGAGCGGTCTGATCATGTTGTTCTCGGTAAAAGAATCGGTGGTCACCCGCATTCCTTTAGGCAGAATGTGATAGCGCTTCTTGGAGAAGGGCCAAGGCCAAGGCACAGGAACCTTGGTCATCGAATCGGTAAGTAGGTGAGCGAGATAACCAAGGAACACGCTCAACATCACCAACGGCATGATCTTCGGGACGTTGGCAATCAACCAATGGATGACGTCGCCGACCTGAAAGGTGGCGTGAATACCGAGTATCGCTGACAACGGTGTCCAGACCAACGATACAAGAAATACTCCACCAGCGAAGACAGCCGCGTATATCGGTGCCGCCAACAAGGTCCAGCCGAGCATGAACACCACTGAGTGAGTACCGCCTCTATGGTTCATCGTCGCTCTGGCCCCGACCCCGAGTATTCGCGGTGGTATACATAAGAGATAACCGACCAGCTTGCCGACAGGCCCGAAAAACTTGGAGCCGGGTATCACTCCATGGGTGATGAAGCTGTCGGGATGGTCGATGTCAGGAAGCACTCCGGCTACTCCGCCGATGCAGACTCCGATCGCCAGCTCGGCCGGACTAAGCCCTAAGCCGAGGGCATTGTTGATCGGAGGAGCAGCTGCAGCCGTAAGCAGCGCCCCGGCGCATACATGTGTCTTACCCATCATCGTGTTGACGCTGCGCCAGGTATCACCACTTTGCTGATTTTTCCGGTGTCATCAGCAGGTTCTTTATCAGAGTGATAAGGAATAAGATGATTTCTCAAGCTAAAGCCAGGCCTCGTAAGCGCTTGGCGAGCTATCACTGAAGCAAGCCTTATACCCCTTTCTTGGAACCAATGCCTACACCTAGACGTAATGATCCCCGTGTCAAAGACACAATAAAACATCTTCGCCATCTGGCACGCAGACACAATCGCCGCCTGACCGTGCAGGATTATCTTGAGTATCGAGCCAAGTCAGCTCCTTCGCTGCCGGCGCTGACCACTCTATATCGGTTATTCGGTTCCTGGCCGGATGCTCTGGAGGCGGCTGAAGTAGGATCAAACCAAGGGCGAGAGCTTTCCCGGACGCCTGATGATGAGCTGGTTGCTGCCTTGAAGAGCGCTGCCAAAAGCCTGGATGTGAGTGTGCTGTCCTCGCATGCTTATGATGATTGGCGCAACCAGCAACCAGACCCTAAACCGCCTTCCTCGTCGGTGATCCGTAAGTGGTTGGGGCCTTGGGCCAATGCCGTCAGCGTGGCCGGCCTGGAGACCACTGACAGACTTACTCCGCGTAAGCCGACGATGATCGAGATCATCGAAGCTCTGCGTCAGGCCAAATCGGAGGTGACCGGGATGCTGACCCAGCAAGCCTATTCCAAGTATGTTGCCGGTCTTGCACCAGATGACCAGGAACACTATCCTGAGGTGATTCACATCCTCAGTACTTTTCCGAACTGGGATGCTGCTCTACGAGCAGCCGATGTCGAACAGGCCGATACCTTGCATCCAAGCGGATTATGGACTGCCGAAGAAGCACGCCGGATCGCTCAGTCAGCTGAACGCATCCTCGGCGGATCTTTGACCGAGCAAGGCTACAATCGGATCATCGACCAATCACGCAAGCCGATGCCTAGTTGGGAAGTCTTGAACGAGCTGTTGAAAGCTTGAGCAGCGGCTGCAAAAGCCGGCAATGGATTGCGCCCGCCGGCAAAATCAACAGATGGGTAGTGCCGAACAGGATCAGATGAAAGTCCGCCGTCGACGAATATCGATAATCGTCCAGCTGTCCTTGCTGGCGGCGTTACTCGGGACCCGTGTAGCATTCCTGAGCCTGAACGTTGATTGGAATCTGCTTTTGGCCGGCATCTTGTTCGGTTTCATCTTTGCCGCTGAATACATGGCTTTCCCGCTCAAAGGCGGCGGTCGCGTCTCCGGTAGTATCATAGTTCTGGTCGTCTCAGCAGTTCTGCTGGATTCTCTGCCGGCGATGGGACTGGGGATAGCGGCGACGCTGGTCAGCTGGTTGAAATGGAGAGAAGCTCCTAGACATTTCTGGGTCAACCTGATCAATTGCGCAATCTATCCGCTGGCCGCCGGCATGTTCTTTCACTATACTGTCAGACTGGCCGGTGTCGACCAGCATCAGCTTGCTTACTATCTACTTGTCTTCGCCACTTACGCTGTCGCCCTGCTGATCAACTTCATGCTGCTGGCTGCAGATCGAGCTTACGTCGAAGAAGAATCTTTCACCGCCATCGTGATGAACGCGCTCGTCCCATTGTTACCCTCTCAGTTTCTTGGTGCGCTGATGGTCATGGGCATCGTCTACGTCTATTTCAAGGTCGGCGTGGTCGGACTGGCTTTTCTCGGAATCGTCATCCTGAGCATGCAATACCTGATCGGAGCGTTGCTGACTTCGCAGCGACGTGCCGGCGATCTCCAAGAGCGTACTTTTCAGCTTGAAGACAAGACCAAGCAACTGGCCAGTTTCCAGGTGGGTCTGCTTGGAGCACTGGTTCGCGCCCTGGATCTACGCGACCAGATGACGGCCAGGCATAGTGCTGCCGTGGCCAGATACTCGCGATTGATCGCCATCGAACTAGGCCTGTCTCAAGAGCAGGCCGATCTGGCCCATGCTGCCGGCCTGCTTCATGACATCGGCAAGTTCGTGCTTCCCGACCGGATCCTCAAAGCGGACGAGAGGCTGTCAGAAAAAGACTGGGAGCTGATCAAGAGCCACCCGCAGCAAGGGGCAAACGTGATCTCCACCGTAGATGGATATGGGCCTGTTTCCGAAATCGTCCTGTCTCATCATGAACGGGTTGATGGCAGCGGCTATCCGCGAGGACTGTCAGGAGATGAGATTCCGCTGCTGGCCAGAGTGATCTCCGTGGCCGATACCTATGATGTGCTGGTGTCGCGAGATACATATCAGACACCTCTTTCGCATGACAAGGCTGTCCAGGAGCTGAGAGCGGTTGCCGGGGTCCAGCTGGATCCTGAAGTCGTAGATGCGTTCATCCGTCTTCTCGACAAGAACAAGATCAACTTCGAGCATTCTCTTTCTTCAGATTTCGACAAGGAGCTGAACCTGGAAAAGAGGATCGCCGGGCTGTCGGCTACTGATGAGGATATGCTTTCAAGCTGAGTGACGCCGCAGGCCGTGTTGATCCAGGATAAGCTCATTGTCACTGTCCAGCTCTATCAACAACTGATCCTCCTCTTCGCGGCAGCGGATACCACGTTTGTCCAGCATGATCGTCAGATCCTTGAGCAGTACTCGCTCAGACATGGTCAGACGCTGTGTCGTCGGTGGGGCTTGGCTGGCCAGATCACCGGCGATCTTTTCTGCCCGATCCCTGGCTGTACGGATTTCCTCCAAAGCATCCTTCTGTTCCTGTAGCTGGGTCTTCAACTGCAGAAACACTTCACCTTGAACATGATTCTCTTGGCTGTCTGTCAGATGCTTCTCCAAGGCACTGATACGATCGAAGCCTTGTCGCAGTAGCTGTTTGAAATCATCGCCGCGTTGGTTGAAATCAAGAATATCGCCACGCCCATTGTTCTGCTGCTGGGTATTCAAGAACTGCAGATCTGTCTCCAATACTTTATCCAGGGAAGTATGGATATTTATGATCTCCTGCAGCTGCTGCTTTGCCTGGCTCAGGTTCTGGGCATCGCCACGTTTGAGTTCGCCGCCGACCGCCTCCAGACGCTTGACGAAAGTCTTCGCGTCTTTGGCCGACAAGGCAAAATGATCCATCAGCTCAGCTGGATCATTGGTCTGCGCTCCTTCGAATGTATATACCGTCAGCTCGGTCAGGAAGCTCTGCCAGAAAGCAGCGTCGATGAACCCCGGGGAGGTGAACAACACCAGGGTGCCTGCCGGTCGCTTGGTCTGGGTGACGGTGAAACTCAGGCCCCGCTGGACACCTGACAGCTTGGTTCCTTCGGTCACCGGGACCCAACGCCCTCCGGTCAGCTGATAGAGCTGATTATAGGCTCGGCCGCCATCGATCACACTCGTCAGTGAGAGGACCGCACCTGCAGGTTGCTCGCTCCATTGATTTTCACGGTTCAGATATGACCGCTTCTGCTTACGCGGTGACACGCTCAACCTCCTCGAGCGAGGTCAATCCCTCCCAGGCTCGCATGAACGCGTCTTCCTGTAATGAAGCCATCCCTTGCGAGCGAGCGATCTCGACCAATAGCTGATGGCTTTGCTCTTCTACGATCGCCTGTCGTAGCTCAGATGTCACCTCTATCACCTCGTGCACACCCAAGCGTCCTCGATAGCCTACACCGGCGCATTCAGGACAGCCTTTGGCGCTTGCTCTGTACATCGTCCGGTGGCCGTGTTCCCTGGCCCAGGCAAGGCATTTATCTGGGGCTGCGGTCTTCTCCAGCAGCGCCTCATCGACTTCATAAGCTTCCCGACAACTTGGGCATAATCTCCTCAACAGCCGCTGGGCGACGATCACCTCGGTGGCCTCGGCAACCAAGAACGGAGAGATGCCCAGCTGCTTCATCCGCGTCACCGCCGAGAGTGCATCGTTGGTGTGCAGGGTAGAGAACAGGAAGTGTCCGGTCAGCGAAGCATCGACCGAGATCTGGGCTGTCTCCTGATCGCGGATCTCGCCGACCATGATGATATCGGGATCCGAGCGCAAAACCGAGCGTAAGGCGTTGGCAAAAGTCATCCGATGAGCGTCTTCGCCCATCAAACTGCCTCCGGAGACATCGATCTGGGCAATGCCTTGCAGCTGATACTCTACCGGATCTTCGATCGATATAACCTTGCGTTCCGGGGTGATGATCCGCCGCAGTGAAGAATACAAGGTCGTGGACTTACCTGATCCGGTCGGACCGGTGATCAAGGCCACACCGTGGGCTTTGCGGATGCTTCCTAGGTAACGCTCCAGGTTGGCATCGCTCATTCCCAGCTCTTCCAAGGAAAGCATCGCCTGGGTCGGATCAAGCAATCGCATCGTCACTTGTTCTCCATGGATTGTCGGGGTACTGACCACGCGTAGATCCAATACCTTGCCGTTGACGGTCAGGGCGACCCGGCCGTCTTGGGGCACCCTGCGCTCATCAGCACGCATGTTCGCCATCGTCTTGATCCGGGCCACGATCTGTGGAGTGATCCGCTTCTGGACCTCCATCACCTCACGTAGCATCCCGTCCACGCGAAAACGGATCATCGTGTCATTGGTTCTGGGTTCGATATGAATATCTGATGCATGCTGGTCTTGCGCCTGCTGGATGACTTCATTGACCAGTCGGATCACTGGCTGGTCGAACGTTTGCTCGCGGACGATCATGTTCTCGTCGGCATCACTTGCGCTGGCCTGTAGCTCGGAAGCCAGGCTTTCGACACCGACATTGTAATAGCGTTCGATATAGGTGCCGAGCTCGGTCGGGGCCGCCAGACGAAACTGAATGTCCTCGCGCGGTAACGCCTTGGTCAAATTCTCCCGGGTCTGGATGTCCTCTGGATCCGTTATCGCCACCAATAGTTGCGAAAGATCGTTGCGGCTATAAGGCAGTGCATGCCATTGCACTGCCTGCTCAGCTGTGATCAGATGGGTCAAAGTGTCGACGACATCGACATCGGCCAGCGTGACCGGCTCCATATTGTGGATCTCAGCCCGGACCCGGAGGATGTCGGCTTCGGTTGCCACCTTGAACTTGATCAACATCTCCGTAAGAGGTTTGTTCTCTATACGGGAGTGCTCTATCAGCCGGGGCAGGTCGGCGACAGGCATTTCCCCACGCTCGATCAGGTCTTCGATCATACGGATCGTCAACAGATCAGTATGGCCTTTATCGGTCAGATATTCACGCGGGTCTGTACCTTCTGGTAGGATTTCTTCGTCTATCGAATATCCGGCTACGGGTGTCTGGATAGCTTCATCAGGCATCTTCGTTCAAGATAGGGATGCGCGCACCGACGAAGAAAGCTTTTAGGGCCGAATCGGATACGCAAAATAGTCTGCTTATGTATGCGGGAGAGATACTTCTTCCGTGGCCCTGGAACTGACGATAAACAGCTTACTGAAACAGATCACCCATTATGGAGCATCTGACCTGCATATTCAAGTCGACAGTCCTCCGTTGATGCGGCTACATGGTTCTTTGCGAGCCGTCCCTGAACGACCACAGCTTGATGAGAACACAGTCCGCAAGCTGTTCGACGCGCTCGTCAGCGATGAGGAGACATTGAAGAAACGCTACTATGAAGAGCGCGCCATCGATTTTTCCCATGCTGTTCCTGGCGTTGCTCGTTTTCGTGTCAACCTGTTCATGCAGCAAGGCAAGATGGGTGGGGCCTTTCGACGCATCCCCGAAGAGATACCCACCTTGGCCGACCTGGCCGCACCGTCGATCTTGATGGACTTCTCACGCAAACCGCGTGGGCTGGTCTTGGTCACCGGACCGACCGGATCAGGCAAGTCGACCACTCTGGCTGCTGTCCTCAATCTGATCAACTCCGAACGCCAAGACCATATCCTTACCATCGAGGATCCGATCGAGTTCGTGCATACCCCCAACCATTGCCTGATCAATCAAAGAGAAGTCGGGCGTGATACACCGAGCTTCGCCCGAGGCCTGCGTGATGCCTTGCGTGAAGATCCTGATGTCATCCTCGTCGGCGAGATGCGTGACGATGAGACGATGCGCATCGCCATGACCGCTGCCGAGACCGGCCACTTGGTCTTCGGCACCTTGCATACCTCCTCGGCTCCATCGGCGATCGACCGGATCATCGACAATTTCCCCGACACCGAGCAGTCGCAGATCCGTACCATGCTTGCAGCATCTCTGGTCGGGATCGTCACTCAGACGCTGTTACCCCGAGCCGATGGCCAAGGTCGGGTCGCTGCCCATGAGGTACTGGTCGCCAACAATCCGGTCCGGGCTCTGATCAGAAAGCAGGAGACCCAGCATCTGCGTAATGAGCTACAGACCAAGACCAGGGATGGAATGCAGACGCTCGATCGTGCCTTGGCCTATCTGGTCTGGCAACGGGTCGTATCGGAAGAGGAAGCACGCCGCGCGGCCCAATCAGCTGAGGAGTTTGATCGCTTCATGGAGTCCATAGCCCAAGGCAAAGGAGTACCGAATCCTCCTAAGCTGGTGCTCCCAGGCCAGGCTGGAGAACAGCTTGCCGGCTCGCCGAGTTGATAGAACGAAAATCAGCAACGCTAGGCGAACTTGGAACAAGATGATGGTGCATGCCGCTCTTCACTTATACAGCGCTTGATAAATCCGGAGGTCGTCAGCGCGGGCGCATAGACGCGCCCAGCAGGGATGCTGCGCGGGCCAAGCTACTTGACGAGCAGCTCAATCCACTGGCGATCGAGCCAGTCAAAGAAGCCACCAATCTTGAAGACATCGTCGCCAAGTACCGTGATGTCAAGCCGGACACATTGGTCTACTTCACCCGCCAGCTGGCGACGATGGTCGGATCCGGCATCTCGCCGATGCGTGCCCTGGCTACCTTGGAAGAACAAGAGGCAAATCCTAAGTTCCGCGAGATTCTTCGCCAGGTCGGGGCCAGGGTCGAGGCAGGAGAGCCGTTGAATGTCGCCTTCGCCGAGCATCCGCTTACTTTCGATCGACTATTCGTGGCCATGGTCCGATCCGGAGAGGAAGCAGGTAACCTTCCCGGAGCTCTCCGCGAGCTGGCAGTCGAGTTGGAGAAGAACGCACGTCTGCGTAAGGCAGTCAAGTCAGCAACCCTGTATCCACGGATCGTTCTTATCTTCGCCTTCTTGATAATCTCCGGGTTGATGCTGTTCATCGTCCCCAAGTTTGCCAACCTGTTCAAGACCACCGTCGCTTCCACCTACACTCCAGGCACTGGCCCGCCGCCGTCCACAGCCCTTCCCGGGCTGACGCAGATGGTGGTCGATGTCTCCCATCTGCTCTATCCAGATAAGGCCAAAAACCTTGAATGGTATGGTGAGGTGTTTTTACGTTTCATCGGCCTGATCGTCATCATTTTCTTACTACGTAAGCTGACCAGATACATTTTACGCCAGCCAGGGCCGCGAGCCAAATGGGATGCTTATAAACTCCGGGCTCCGATGCGGATTGGTCCGCTGGTCCAGAAGATAGTCGTCGCCAGGTTCTCACGTACTTTCGCCTCGTTGCTTCGAGCCGGGGTCCCCGCTGTTGAGGCCCTGCAGATCGTTGCCGATACTTCAGGTAATGTCATCGTTGCCGATGCCGTGTTGAAAGCCCGTGAGCAGATGCTTGCCGGAGCCACGATCAATGAGCCTTTGGCCAGGTCCGGGGCTTTCCCGGTCATCGTCACCCGGATGATCGAGATCGGAGAAGAAACCGGAGAGTTGGAACTGATGCTGTTGAAAGTGGCCGAGTTCTTCGAGGAAGAAGTGGAGTTGCAGATTCAAGGGCTGACTTCTCTGCTTGAGCCGCTGATGATCATGATCGTCGGCGGAGCTGTCGGTATCATCATCATCGCCATCTACCTGCCGATGTTCAGCATCTACAATAAGATCGGGACAGGTATGCTGCTTACTCCTTGGCTGATCAACAGGTTGAGGCTATACCGACAGCGTTGGCATCGAGCGGCTGCCGGCGGTTTTGATGTTCGCGCGGAAGCCATGCTAGAACAAAACCTGGCTTGATCAGCTTGGCGATAACATACTGTGAGAAGTGCTCTCTTCTCAGGCCCTCATCATCGGCGCAGGCATAAGTGGATTGTCTGTTGCCGAATATCTCCATCGTCGTCAGATCAGTTTTTACTGTCTTGATCAGGAAGATCATCCTGCTGCGATAAGTTCAGCCGGAAATACGCGGCTTTTTCGCCGCCGTCATGATGATTTGCAGCTACTTGACCTGGCGATCGAAGCCGGAGCTGCATGGCATCAATGGGAACGACAGTTCTCTACTGACCTGTTGATCAGGAATGGTCATCTGCATCATGGTCCGGAGATAGAAGCCTCAGCTGCAGCCTTTGCCGAGCGTGGCCAAGAAGTTCCTATATTATCTCCGGAAGCTGCTCGTGATCACTGTCCGGTATTGACTTCGGAGTTTGCCGGCTCGGTGCTGTTCGATCCCGATGCCGGTGCCATAGATGTCAAGAACGTAGTTCGCAGCCTATCAACTATTGCCGGCAACAGAGTTCATCTGCGTACTCAAGTGCATATGATCAAAGAAACCGGTAATGGCTACCAAGTGAATACCAACCAAGGTGAGTACAGCTGCGAACGGATTTTCCTTTGTGCTGGTCACCATAATCATGATCTGGCCGCCCAGATCGATCTGCCGATGATACCCGAAGAGCTACGCTGGCATCTACGTCCAAGCTTCAAGGTAAAAGAACCCATACCTGCACATCTGAGCTGCTGGACGGATGCCGGTGATGTTTTCGGCTCCGGAGGCTACGGTGCCCCTTGGCCTGACGGAAGGATATATGCTCTTGCTCTCCGTGGCCAGAACGGAAGCAGTGCAGATTACCCCGACACCGAACAGCGACAGCAGCTCCTGGCCCAGGTGACAGATTATGCCCGCCAGGCCTTCCCCGGCCTTGATCTTGAGCCGATAGATATCAGCCTCTGTCCTAGCCTCTCGCTGAAGGGCGCAGAGCTGATCGGCAGCGATGGGCTGCAGATAACCTCTTATCAAGGGGCCGCTGCTATCTGGGGTGGTAATCTGTTCAAGTTTGCACCGCTCTTAGGGCGACGCCTAGGACAAGCCCTCGGGCTATAAAGCTTTCATCCGCACGTTCTCAAGTGCATAATCACGACATGACCACGATCTGCCCTCTATGTCCGCCACAGCTTTCCTCCTCCGATCATGATCAGCTTTGGTATGCTTTGCAGGAACAAGGCTATGAAGGTGTCATCAAGGCGGCTGAAGCTGAAGGTTTCAGCATCACCAAGCGACAGCTGCGTGCCCATTTCGAGTATCATCGCCCGCGACAGGCCCGCCCACATAAGCGTTGGCGACAGGCCAAAGCATTGACAAAGGCCGAGATGCTTACCAATCGCCAGCGCGCTATCTTGGATCTTTGTTTCCGAGTGCCGGCTCTCGGCGGTGATACCATAGGCATGCTCTTGTATTGGAACGGTCAAGAGGACAAACTATTGTCGGCTGATAAAGCTGCATTGAGAAATATCCGGACGTTGATGAAGAACGATTTCATCTTTCGCAGTTATCTTGAGAACATTTCTGGTGGGGGCAATCGTCCAGACAAAATATCCGGGATGTACTTTCTCGGAGCCAACGGACGTGCCTATGTAGAACAGCAGCATCAGCTGACTGTATCTGCTAAAGAGTGGGCGCAAACCGATAAAGAACTCTCACCTTGGACCTCTGTCTATCATACTTATCAATCTAATCAGCTGATCAGCGAGCTTATCCGACAACTGCCAGGCGATGACAACGGGCGCTGGCTGGCTGACAGCAGAGGGCGAAGGATATCTTTGCCTCCCGAGAACTGGCTCGGGACGGAAGCGGGCAAGATCAAGTTCAAGGATCCGATCAATAAAGCCACCAAGATCGAGCCTGCGGGGTTGCTGGCTCCGGTGTTGACACAGCCTGATGGACAGACTTATCTACTCCCTTTCTTCTATCACCATGATTCGGGATCAGGGCGCCTCGACAAACTGTTGCTAGAGTTGCAATCCCATCATGCCTTGGCCAGAGCAGGTGAGCTGAGAACCCACTTTCCTCAGTTTCAGCACGGCACCATTCCGGTGTTACTGTTTAGCTCAAGATCACGAGAGGTTCTCGAAGCCTCGCAAGCGGTGCCGACGATGCCCGGAGACACCACGCCGATCTATATTGTAGATACTGCAGCTATCAACGTGCTGACGCAACGATCCTGCTACCGGATGTTTTATCGTCCGCGAATCGGAGACACCATCGAGCCGCTGAGCCTTCTCGACTTATTATTGCGCCATCATCAAACGGAGCCGACCGCCGGAAATGTTTTGCAGTGGCGACGATAAACAAATTGCCTTAGGTCTGTAAGTTTATCTCGCGGAAGGCAACTCCAAGCAAGTGAAAACTACTGAAAATTTTCTTATAGGGAAAACAGCGTGCGCGTTTCCGGACCTGCAACCGTAATAATATGATCTCGATGATTAAGCGGATGCGTGAGCGCGAAGAGGGTTTTACCCTCGTCGAGTTGCTCGTCGTTATCCTGATTATCGGTATCCTCTTGGCTATCGCTTTGCCGACGTTCCTGAACCAACAGGACAAGGCTAACGATACCGCAGCAAAGCAGAACCTCAACACCGCCTATAAGGTGGCGAAGAGTGAAAGCGTTGATCACCAGGGTAACTTCACCACTGGTACGGGTACTAACGACTACACAGTCGCTGACCTTGTCTCCGCTATTTCTGCCAGCGAGCCGGAGCTACATGTGACATCAGGGGCAAATGCTTCTGGAGTTGCTAACGGAACAGTCGTCGTGCTGACTTCCACTAGTGGAGATACCCTCAACTTAGAGGCGAACTCTCAGAGTGGAGCAACCTGTCAGTTTAACGTGACGGCCGGTGTTCCGGACGCTCAAGGGCCTAGCTGCCAGTAAGAGTATACTGAATAGCTTTTCCCCTGGAGACCGGATCGTCATTGATCCGGCCGCCAGGGGTTTTTCTTGTTGAAACATCGGCTAAAAGCTCTATTATCAGAAAACAATTTTCTATAGTTATCGTTATGCACCCTAAGAAGATATCGGCAGGTTGGAAATATGTGCTTGCCCTGATATTTTTCATTTTAGTTAGTCTCCTACTCGCTGAAATTGAATGGAGATTCTTTATTCCCGCTGATATTTCTCGCTATTCAAGCGCTGGAGATTATTTTTTTGATGCTGATCCGGCACTAGTCGTGGGAATGCACGGCAATATTTTCAACATGTACAGCGTGTCACCTTTGCCAGCTATGATGCCTTTAGCTTTACTGGCAAGAATCCCTGAACTGCTATTAGGCAGCCTTCTAACGGTGCACGGCCTCTTCGGAGAGGTAGTGCACCATCACAAAACAGGCTTGCCAGTCATCACTACTGATCTAGGCAAACAACGTTATTTGATAGGCGCTATGGGGCTGTTTGCTCTTTCAGGAGGAGTGTTGGCTATCAGCTATTTGCCCAAATTGTGGTCTTGGCGAAACTACAAAAAAATTGTCACTGCTGTCCTTCTAATTGCCGTCCTCATATTTAATCCTTTGAGCAGGGCTGCCCTCGGAATCGGACACCCAGAAGAACTCCTAATGGCATCTTTAATAGGAGCGGCCGTATTTAGTCTTTATCGCGAGCGTTATTATGGGGTAGGAATTTGTTTGGCAGCTGCAATAGCCACCAAACAGCCAGCGATTTTCGTAGTTCCAGCTTTCTTCTTTGCTTTACCGATCTCAGAGCGTTATCGTACGAGCAAAGTTTTTATTGCTACCTTAGCTATCACTATTTTGCCATTTATTGTTTTACATATGGAACCTGTGTTAAAAACTAATATAGGTTTTGCCAACGGCTCAGTAGATCTATCAGATCATGCTTTTGATTTATCCACGGCACTTGGATGGACGGGCCTATCATCTATAGAACGTGTTTTGCTCTTGGGTATATCCATTGGACTGCCTTGGTTTATGCACAAAAAATCACGGACTGAAAATATACCTTTAAAACGTTTTCTATATTTGGTCCCTCTGATTATGATATTCCGATGTATTTTCGATCCATTTAATATAGGTTATTACGCTTTACCAATCGTAACAACTATTATGGTTTTAGAAGTTTTCCTTTGGGAAAGAGGAAGCCACCCCTTAAATTTGCTCTTCAAAAAATCGTCAATGGAATGGTCATTACCTATTGGAACCTTGGCAATTGCTTATTATCTATATGAGTTCACTGGAGGGCCATGGTATATCAAAATCACGCAGTACATCTCGCCAAATGTCGCTTATCTGTTCTATTTATTTACAATATTGTTTTTAATCGGTCCCCTATTAATGGTATGTTTGTCATTGAAGATTTCCATGACACGGACTAGAGCGCTTGCTTACACGTCCATCGCAGCGCTCATTTTTTCAGTCTTCGTAGCTGTGGCACTAGTGTATAAACCGCCTGAAGGACATGGCCAAATAGCGCCGCCGGCTGGCTACATGGCAGCTACGCCTAAATCTATTGCTGTTAAGGCATCACCTCAAAAAATTTACTGGTTAGGCAATACCACGCTACCTGATAATAATTTTCTTCGATTATCGGCGACCCCTGTTATAAACAAAACTTTTAAAATCTCGGAGCTTCCTTTAATCACTCAGAAATATCCCATTTGGAGTCTATTTGATTACGGACAGCCGAATGGATCAGTGAGTGCTACTATTTTTACTTATAAAAGAATTTCGTCAAAACTAATTAAAGGATTGAAAGCCTGTCATGCAACTTCCTGCAAAGGATGGCATTCTACAAAGACACCACTAGGCCGAGGAGAAATTTACCGGGTAAACACCTTCTGGGAAGCAATAATACCTGTTGGCAAAGAACTCATTTATATTAATGATAACGGAACAGGTCTTTCCCCCGCATACATTTTAGGAAGGCTACAGCAAGTCCCTTAGAGACTCTCGTAATAATCTGTATTCTCGATCATCTGCTTCTCATATGAGAAGCAGAGTTCATTTTCCATCAGTATGCGTTGAGCCGGGTAAAATATATTTATACAGCTGCATTGGTAGCTCGGACTCTATTAATCTACCAACATTATTAGTTTCCTTACCTTTGCGGCATATTAATTCCGTATGTTTTGATTCTATTTATCTTCATCGACATGCTCATGTCAGCTGCAGGTCTTGAGTAATCATATGATTATTCATATTTAGAAGCTTATAAAAGCTTCTTTCGTTATAAGATGAATGTCGATCAAGCCGCCAGCCCTGTAGGCACTACTTCCGATAGTTTCTCCAACTTATCCTGCAGCCGTTTGGGCAGATCAGGTGGTGATGGTAGTGCCCGATCAAAAGTGGTGTCTACGAACCATGAGCCTTCACGGATCCGCAGTTGATCCAGCGTATAGCGACGGACCAGGCAAGGTAGTCGCCCCAGACTTGTGGTCTTTTCAGTGTTGATCAAGGGTTGCAGGCTACTGGGAACCAAGACCCTGACCACCTCTTTACGCTGAATGTCAAAATAGAGTAGCGGTTCATCGACCCTGATCATATCCACTTCAAGCTTGCCGATGCCAAGGGTTACGATCTCTCCTTTCTGTCGGCCGGGTTTGGCTCGCCGCCAATCCAATAACCACAAGCAGCGGATAGCCTCCTCACGATAGGCTGCCACCACTTTTTCCAGTTGTCCTTTTTTCATATCTGCTCCTTGTAGCTCGATCGCCAGTCTGCCGCCATTGTCCCTCACAGCAACGACATCGACCAGACGATGCGGATGATCAAGGCTGATATCGGTATCCACTATCGCCGAGGGAAACAACTCACGCATCCGCTGTAAGAGAAGATGCTTACCGAATCGCATCGGTGGATCCTCGTTCTCGTGCGTCATCGGGCTCATGTGCTCGCCGACGGGACCGCCTCTATCGATCACCACACGTATGTCATCACCGCAAGCCGGGCAGGTGATCAAGCTTTGCTGTTCCAGTTCTCGGATCTGTTCCATGTCCGCCGGGCGGACAGTGCGTAGATCCATCGGTTGCTCACCGACGTTCACTGCTGTCTGCCTGGGCTTCCAGGCTGCCATCAGCCCCGGGCCTTGATCGTCGCTGCCAGCTGATGCGCTATACGGACTGCTGTTCCGCCAGACCCGGCCTGAGAAAGCTGAATGGTATATGCAGCTTTGCCGCTCTGCCCGAGCACCAAAATCACCTGTGATCTGGTTGCCGGATCTGACTTGGCATTCTTGCCGGTCACTGAAGTACTACCCAAGATCAAGTAGCCAGGTTTCCCGGCAACCATCAGTTTATGCTTCGTTCCTTGGTAGGCATAGACGCGCTGCTGGAAGGATTGAGCACCGGTGAGTGGTTGTGAAGTCAGGAACCCTTGACCGCCAGGAAAGGAGAAGGTCAGCTGTTCGGCACCAGCTCCAGAGTAGTTGTCAGATATATCGCGCACTCCTGCCGGCATCTTGAACGAGAAAAGCTGAGCATAGTAACGGCCTTGATGGATGCCGCTACCCTTGGAGATGACCACCCCTTGGTCTCCTCCAGACGATCGGGGGGCCGTTTCCGTCGTAGTCTTACCAGATCCTCCACTGGTCAAGATGACAGCAAGAATGATCAGAGCGATGATCACACCGGCAAGCAATAGATAAGCGTAGTTGTTCTTCAGCTGCTCACGCATAGTCCCAGCCTAGAACCGGCGCTCGGAGATAGCTGTGATTGAGCTAATGAATCCGACAAGAAGACAGCAGCAGTCTGTTGCAACTTTTACGGTATCTTTTCTGAGAAGGCTCTGCGGCTTCAGGACCATGCACGAGCTGAAATGACGAAATGAGCAGATCAAGACGATGGCCGATTTGAAAAACATCAGGAATATAGGCATCATGGCTCATATCGATGCCGGCAAGACCACTCTGACCGAGCGGGTACTGTTTTATACCGGTCGGGTGCATAAGATCGGTGAGGTGCATGACGGCGATGCGATCATGGACTGGATGAAGCAGGAGCAGGAACGAGGGATCACCATCACCTCCGCTGCCACCACCTGTAGCTGGAAAGACATCAATATCAACCTGATCGATACTCCGGGTCATATCGACTTCGGGGCCGAGGTCGAGAGATCGCTGCGTGTCCTCGACGGAGCGGTCGCCGTCTTCGATGCCGAGGCTGGCGTCGAGCCGCAGTCGGAGGCTGTCTGGCGGCAAGCTGACAAGTACGATGTGCCCCGTCTAGCCTTCATGAACAAGATGGACAAGCTCGGGGCCGATTTCGCTCACGCGGTCGAGACCATGCGCGATCGACTCGGGGCCAATCCGGTCCCGGTTCAGATTCCGATCGGTGCCGAGGACAGCTTCATCGGTGTGATCGATCTGATCGATCAGAAGGCTCTCTATTGGGAGAGTGATGCTCTGGGAGCGAACTGGGAGCAACGAGATATCCCGGCCGATCTGGCCGAGGCAGCCGACACAGCTCGCGAGCTCCTTCTGGAGCAGGCTGCAGAGCAAGATGATCAGCTGATGGAAGCTTATCTTGCCGGAGAAGAGCTCTCTTCAGGACAAATCCGTGCCGCTTTGAGGAAAGGGACGATAGCCGCTACGTTGACACCTGTATTCTGCGGTAGCGCGTTCAAGAACAAGGGTGTGCAACCATTACTGGATGGTGTCGAGTACTATCTGCCTTCTCCGGTGGATATGGGCGCGGTCGCCGGAGAGCTTCCTGACAGCGAGGAAGAAGTAACACGGGAGCCTTCCGAGACGGCTCCTTTTTCGGCCCTGGCTTTCAAGATCCAGACCGATCCGTTTGTCGGCACACTGACCTATTTCCGGGTCTATTCCGGCAAGGTCAGCTCTGGGTCACGGATCCTGAATGCGAACACGGGAAAGACCGAGCGCCTCGGCCGTATCCTGGTGATGCATTCCAACAAGCAGGAGGATGTGGATAGCGTCGTCGCCGGGCAGATCGCTGCAGCTGTCGGGTTCAAGGACGTGAATACCGGAGATACATTATCAGCTCCTGAGGCTCCCCTGCTTCTGCATAAGATCGACTTCCCGGAGCCGGTCGTGCATGTGGCGATAGAGCCTGCCACCAAATCTGACCAGGAGAAGATGTCCGAGGCTTTGGCCAAGTTGATCAACGAGGATCCGACATTGAAGCTACGCGTCGATGAGGAAACAGGTCAGACGATCATCAGCGGGGTCGGCGAGCTGCACCTGGAAGTCGCCGTAGATCGCCTCAAGGAAGAGTTTCGTGTGGCTGCGAATATCGGCCGACCGCAGGTTGCCTATCGTGAGACCATCCGCCGCCCGGTGGAGAAGGTCCGTGGCCTGATCAAGCGTCAGACCGGCGGGCGTGGTCAGTATGGTGATGCAGTGATCAACATCAGCCCTGCTCCTGGCGAGGGGTTCGTCTTCGAGAACATGATCAAGGGTGGTGTCATTCCGGGCGAGTATATTCCTGCTGTCCGTAAAGGCATAGAAGAGGCGATGAACAATGGTGTTCTCGCCGGTTATCCCGTCGTCGATGTCCGTGTCGAGCTGATCGACGGATCCACCCATGATGTGGATGCATCGGAGATGGCTTTCAAGCTGGCCGGAGCCAAAGCATTCAGAAGCGCGGCCAGGCAGGCTGATCCGGTCCTGCTCGAGCCGGTGATGGCGGTCGAGGTCGTCACCCCGCAGGAGAATCTCGGCGATGTCATCGGCGATCTCTCTCGAAGGAGAGGCCGTGTCCAAGGACAGGAGCCGCGCGGCAACGCGCTGGTCGTATCGGCCACGGTTCCTCTGGCCGAAATGTTCGGCTATGCAAATGATCTGCGTTCCAACAGTCAAGGCCGTGCGGTTTTCACCATGGCCTTTGACAGCTATGAAGAGGTACCGGCGGCGATATCAGAGATGCTGTCAGCAGATCTTGCCGTCACCGAAGAAGATTGATCTGCTCCATCCGCCATCCGGTCTGAAGACGGCATATCCCGATGTTCGGGGTGCATGTTCGGCGGGCCGGCATCCAGCAGGTCATATCGGCATCACCAATATGACCTGCGATCTCCCGACTGATATACCTTTATCATATGGCTCGAGGCGGGAACACCCTATCGGCAGGCCCTATCGTATCGGAGCCGAGGACGCGAGACACCGGCGTGCTCAGCCTATTGACCGAACGCCAATATAGGGCACTGGATTTCTTGAGCCAGACGGCTCCATTATCGGCACCATTACAGACAGAACTGGAATATCTGCAAGGTCGGATCAAAGCCGAAGACATATTCGACCTGATGAGAACTCCCAGCCAAACTCAACAAGACAAGTTCAAGCGCATCGTGGCATCACAGCTGGCGTGGACACAGAGACTGGATGATGCAGCTTTTGATGCTGTAGAGAACTATAGGGGCAGGGGTTGGAGAGAACTCAATAGCTCCTTGCGCCACCATAGACCATTATCAGATACGATTGCCGACGATCATCGCCGATTACAAGAGCTGTTCCGGTTGGTCCCGCCTACCGAAGAGACTCTGCTGGTCAGTAGGGGCATAGAGCTTGCCGAGGCTGAGGATTTCGGATTTACTGCTGATGAGATAGTTGTCGACTATGATACGGATCTGATCACCGAGGCAGGATATTCATCTACAGGTGCCAATCTCTTGCGCCTTGGGCCGGAAAAGGAGCAGATCGATCTTTTGCTGGAGATCCCCAAGGGCAGCAAGGTGCTGGCGCTGACAGCTTTCAACAGCTGGGATGCTGATCAAGAGATCCTACTGAATGCCGGATCACAGCTGAGGGTAAGACACCGCATGGTGCATCCTGAAGGCGGGGTCAGTATCTTCGCCGAGCTGATAGACGGTCGAGAATGAGTTCAATACCAACTTAGTTGCGCGCGAGCATCCGCCTGGACTTCAGCAGGAATTTTCTTGAAAGTTTCTTCCACCATCATCCAACCGAACTTCTGTATGGCAAGATCATCGCTGTTTTCCACTTGCTTTCGTACTGCCTCCATCTCGTTCACCCAGTAATCGACTTTGTCCAGACGCTGATGATCCAGGTCCAACAGCTGTTGGACCTTCTTTCTGTTCCACATGAAATGCGGTCTGCCATCAGCCAATGGTGTCGATCTGGCAAAACCATGCGAGAGCGCGAAAGCTGTTGCCTGCTTGGTCTCAGGGTCCTTCAAGTCAGCTTTGATCAGCACCTTGCCCACGGCGATAGCTGACATGCCATATTCTTTGCCGACGCTCCCCTGGTTGGTCCAGGTTTCAGAGAACTTAGGCTTCTTCTGCCGATTTCTGGACCTCTTGCCCACATCGGTCAATATAAGCTGTCTCAGAACAGCTCGCCGGACATCGCCGGGTCCATGATCCGCATCACCAGCGTGGAGTTGCGCTTCTGCATGTCGACGTTGTTGACCGCGATCTGTAATGCTTTCTTCTCACCGACCATCACGCACATCTTCTCCGAGCGGGTCACGGCCACGTACTCCAGATTTCTGGAGAGCATGGCATAATGGCTGGTGGAGACCGGACAGACGACGCAAGGCCATTGTGATCCTTGTGAGCGGTGGACGGTTATCGCCCAGGCGAGGAAGAAACTGTCCATGTCGGAGACCGGCAGCCAGAACTCGCGCTCACCGTCGTCGAAGCTCAATAATGCTTCCTTGGTGCTGTCACGATAATCCAGGACGATACCGACCTCACCATTCATCACCGATTTCTCGAAACCGTCAGGATGATAGAGATTGACGGTCTGGACTATCCTGGAACCGACACAGATCCCGCGTAGCGGTACGATCGGTTTCTTCGGCTCTCCATCCGGCCCTGGATTGAGCTTGGCCTCCATCGCCGCGTTCAGTGCTTCCAACCCGACTTTGCCCTTGCGCATCGGGGCCAAGACCATGATGTCTTTCATCGGGTCAAAGCCGAATGTGCGGGGGATCCGTGAAGTCGCCAGGTCGACGGTCATCTCCAAAGTCCGCTCAGGAGACCCGAGGGTGAACCAGAAGAAATCATTCAGCATCTCCATACTCAGCGCCTTCTCCGCCTCTTCTTTCTTCAGGTAAGGCAGCTCGCCACGGTTCAATCGCCGGGAATTCTGAATGATCATCGATTTGGCTGCCTGGCGGAAGATCTTGGTCAGATGCACACGCGGGACCGCTTCGGTGTTGATCAGATCATCCAGGACCTTGCCTGCTCCGACCGGAGGCAGCTGATCATTGTCGCCGACGAACAACACGTGCATGTTGTCGGGGATCGCCCGTAGCAACGAATCAGCGAGATCAAGACTGAGCATCGAGCTCTCGTCGATCACCAGCAGATCACCGACCAATGGATTACTCTCATTCCGCTGGAAGCCACCTTCGAACGGACTGAACTCCAGCAGCCGGTGGATAGTACCGGCCGGATGCCCGGTCAGTTCCTGCATCCGCCGCGCCGCCTTTCCTGTCGGTGCCGCCAGATGGACTTTCAGGCCCTCTTTCTCGGCGATGTCCATCAGCCAGGTCATACTCGCGGTCTTGCCGACACCCGGCCCACCTATCAACAGTGACAATCTATGCTCACGTGCGGAATCCATCAGGCTCCATTGCTCATCCGTAGGCAGCATCAGCGCTTCGATCTCTTCAGCTGTCGCTCCTTCCGGAGCCTGCGGACGTTTCGGTGGTGGGAATAATCTGTGTCCGCTACCGGTGCCGAGCAGCTCACGGACGATCCGAGCGACCCGGCGCTCTGTCTCCCACCAGCGTCGGGAATAGACGCGCTGCTGCAAGTGTTCATCGTCCTCGAACTTGATCTTGCCTTTTTCTGCCAGCCGGCTCGCGCCATCGACGATCGATCTGGGACTGGCTGTCTGCTTGGTGTCTTCCATCTGCAAGGCCATTCCCGTCGCCCCCAGCAGCTGATCAAGACTGAGGAAGACATGACCTTGGGATTCTGCCTCATCAAGAACGAAGACGATCGCCGCTTCGATCCGATCCGGATCCTCGACATCGACACCCATGTTCTGAGCGATCTTGTCGGCTATCCTGAAACCGATGCCACGCAGTTCGGTGATCCGATAAGGGGTCGTCTGCATGATCTTGATCACTTCCTCGCCATAATGTCGGTAGAGCTGGTCGGCTCGCTTGGCGGTGATCCCATGGCTGAACAGGAAGGTTTCGATCTGACGGATCGCCTTGGCCTCATCCCAGGCCTCGATCGCCTTATCGACCTGTTTGGCCGGCAACGCCCGGCCTTTTTCTGTTCTGACCTCTCGAAGCTTGGTCGGATCGGCATCGAGGATCTTGAACACCTGATCAGCTCCGAAATGAGCGACTATCGCCTTGGCGAAGGTCGGCCCGACACCATCTACCCGGGCCTCCAGCCAGGCTGCTATCCCGGTCTCATTCTGCGGCAGTGCTGACTCATATTTATCGACCTTGAACGACCAACCGTGCTTCGGATGCTTGTTCCATTTTCCTTCGCAATCGAGCATCTCTCCGGAGTTCACACGGGCCAATGCCCCTTGGATGGTGATGCTGACTTCTTTCTTCTTGCCTTTCTCCTCGATCTCCATCACCGCCGGCCAGATGGCAAAAGATTCATCGGCGCTGACGAAACGTGGCTTCACGCCGCTGACGGTGCATGACACTCTTTTCGCATTGGGGTCTGCAGGCGCAGGATTATCGACAGCCGGACGATTGGCTCCCATTCCCCATTGATTGGCACTGAACTTTTTTCCTCCGGCTTTCTTGGCTGCCATCCTGGCGATGATAATGGATCTTCGGCCGGCAGCCCCATGAATACGCTTATCACGATCTCGTCAAAGAAAATTGGAGAAAATCGGGTGTTCTCCCGAAAAGCCTCTATATTTACCACATGGGAAGAGGAAGCAGTAGCTCAAACGATGCAGCGGCTCCCCGACGCTCGGAGGTAGAGGGTCCTGGGGTCGAGATGACGGATGCCGAACGTACCGAGGCATTCGGTCCACAAACTTTCAGCGCCGGTGGCGCTTCGTCCATCGATATGGCGATGACACACGATCCGGCCAACGCCGACAGTGCAGTGCTTTATGCCGTCGATCAGAATACGGGCAAGGTTCAACTGCCTGAAGATCTGTTCGAGCGCCGCAAAAAGGCTGCTGTCGCTCTCGGTGGTGAGCACCTGATTCCCGAAAGCAAGATCAAATTCGATCGCAACGAGGAAGGCGAGCGTATCTCCGTCGGTGAGTACTACTACGGTGCTCAAGAGGAGGAGGTCGCCAGCTTGTTCCGTAACCGTTGGGCTTCTGGTGTCCGTTTTGCCATTCTCCGTGGTGATCCGGGTACCGGCAAGAACGAGTTTGTCAAGCAGATGGCCGCGATTCAGCGCGCGCCGCTGATCGATCTCAACTTGGGTCCGCGTTTCGACGTCCAGGACGCTCTCGGTGGAGACGGCCTGGGCCTGATGCGGATCACCGACAAAGATGGTGTCGAGACCGGTCCGCCGGTATCTGGTTCGATGCAGATGCTCGGCCCACTGGCTCGCGCTGCTCAGCATCCTTGCATCATCTGCATGGATGAGCCTGAGGGTCTTGAGGAGGACCTGGTCAGCCTCAATGCCGCCTTCGGTTCCGATATCGGTAACCCTGGCGACCGCTTCCTGACCGTCAACTCGATGAGTGGTGATGAGTTCTCTGTCAAGATTGATCCGGACTGCATGTTCTTCGTCACTTTCAATCCTGGCGAGCAGGAGCTGCGCCTGCGTTCCTCGACGATGAACCGTGCCTTGAACTACGATTTCGAGTATCCGCCTGTCGAGGAGGAGATGAAGATGACCGCCACCAAGGTCAGTAAGATCATGAAGTATCAGAATGAGGCTCCTGGTCTGCAGCGTGACTTCACTCCTGACGAGGTGGCCCCGATCGTCCGCTTCGTCCGCCGCCTGCGCGATGTTCATGCCAAGGAGCCGTCGAGTTTCATCGATTTCCCTGACGGTCGTCAGGGTGCGATGATGTTCGCCGATCTGATGCTTGAGTCTTATCGTGAGAACAATGACGCGGTTGCGACGATGCTGCACTCACTACGCTATCTGATGCCTGGTTCGCGTAACATGCCCGTCGGCGAGCGCGACCGTAAGATCCGCCAGCAGGCCCAAGACGAGTACAAGAATTTCGTCGCCTTGGCTCAGTCGGCTGCAGAGCAGCGGATGTCAGATCGTGGCGAGAAGCCGAAGAAGAAACCCGCCAAGAAGTCCAGCACAAAGTAGGAGCTGAATAATGGGACGCGGCGCTAGTTCAGAAGAAGCCGGTTCGGTAGCAGGCTTCCGGACACCGAAGGTCGAGGGTATCGACATTCTGATGCCTGAGGCTCCGCCGGACATCGGCTCCGAGGCTCATCGGCAGCGACTGGCCGAGTATGCTCGCGGGCGTACCGCCAGATCCGATGTCAGCGTTGATTTCAACGGCGCTTGCGGCGCTTGCGGCCATAGCTATGATGAACATGTGGCTCCTGGCGGCCGCTGTCAGACCAACGGCTGCGGTGACGGCAACGGGCCGTGCCCGAAATACATTCCTAATGGCCAGTCTTTCACCGACATGCATGGGCATATCGAGATTCAGTCAGATGTGCCACCTCAGGCTGATCCTGTCGAGCGCGAGCTTTGCATCCAGGGTTTCCTCCGCCACGAGGTCTGCCATGAGCTATATACCGATCGTGATGTCTTCGACCGCTTTGTCGAGGAGCTGAAAGAGAAGCGCAACAACAAAGAGGAGGTCACTGCCGGCCAACTGCAACAGGTTTGGAATATCCTCGAGGACGGTATGATCGAGAACCGCGAGCGTGAGCTGATGCCCGGTGCTTTCGAATATATCTCGGCGATGAACAAGATCTACCCGCGCGTCGGGCGCGATGAGGACACCGTCGTCGAGCATCAGTATATCGCCCGCGCTCCTGATGGATATGTGCCGGAGGATGCCGATGGCAAGAAGCTGCCGGTGATGAAGGCCAAGGACCTGTTGAGCCAGAACAAGTACAAGCTCAGTGACCAGGACAAGATGATCCTGGCCTCCGTAGATCCGAACCAGAAGATGGTCATCGTGCCTGCCGGAACCAAGCTCGGCATCTGGGGCAAGGCTCCGATGGATCTGCAAGGCCAGGCTCAATCGGCGCTACTGGCAACCTCGGTTCCTGAGTTCGAGGCCGGTGAGCTGCACCCTACCGTCCAGACTGCTCTTGATGAATGTCGCCCGCATATCGAGGCCGCGACCAGTGGAAACTCCGCCGATTGTGTGGCCAGAGCCTATCCGGTGCATGCCATTCTGAGGAAGCATGGGCTGCTTCGGGATGATCTTACCGATGAGGAGCGCCAGGCTCTCGAACAGCTGGCTCAAGAGCTGGGCCAGATCGCTCCGTCGATGCCGCAATCTGACGGACAGTCTGGCGATGGCGGCCCCGGTCAACCTGCCTCCAACGGCATGCCATCGCCGCAGCCGGGTCAGGAGCAGATGAGCCAAGGCCTGTCTGATCAGCTGAGTGGTGGAGGAGGCGGAGGCAATGGAGAGCCGAGCGATGGTGATGAGCAAGATGGTCAAGGCGGCGGTGCCGGCGACCAGGAAGAAGATGGTAAGGACGGCGAAAAAGAAGGCCAGGGTGATGGCAAGGGTGACAAAGAAAAAGACGAAGATGGTCAAGGCGATGGCAAAGGCGATCAAGATGGTGGCCAAGGTGACCAGAATGGCCAACAGCAGGGAGGCAAACAAGGCTCCCGTGACAAATCTGGTGGTTACGACGAGAATCGTCCTGTTCCCAAGGAAGCCATAGATCGTAACGAAGCCCAAGGCAAGGGGTCGGTCTCCGACAAGAAACTCGATGAGATGAAGCAGAATGCCAAGCAGAACCTGGCCGAGGACAAGAGTAATCAGCAGTCTGAGGATCAACGGCATATCCGCAGCGGTCGGCTTGAGGCTGATCATTATCAGTTCGACAATGGTGAGCAAGCTGTCTCGCAGCGGGAGATGTCTTCTCAGGCCCGAGGCCAGGCGCTTCCGAACGAGCAGGGGCAGCTTTCGCAGATGGGCAACCAACTGGCGATGCGATTGAAGCGGATCAAATCCGAGACCCGGGCCCCGGAGCGTTATCGTCGTCGCGGTAAGCTGGATTCGCGACGCTACGGCCAGGCCTTGGCCGGTAATCCGCGCGTCTATTATAAGCCTGGTGTCAATCTCGACCTTTCATTGGAGATCGATGTCTCGATCGATCGCTCAGGGTCTGTCAGCGCCCGGGAGACCGAGAATCAATACCGAATGGCCAAGATGTTCGCCGTGGCCTCCAAGGAGGCTGACATTCCGATGTCGATCTATGGCTGGGATGGCGGCTGGAGCGGGAACGTCTCGCATTATGCCTACAAGGAGCGTCACTCTGATGATATGCGCGGGATCGACGCCATCTTCCAGTCCGGCGGCGGCGGAACTCCGACCGAGGCCGGGGTTCGTTTTGCCCGCAAGCGACTGTCTACGTCAAAAGCCAAGCAGAAAGTCATGGTCGTCGTCACCGATGGCGGGGCCAATAGTCAAGATCTTACCCGGGATCAGGTTCAGGCTGCGGAGCGTGAGGGCATCAAGGTACTCGGGATGGCCTTCGGAGTAGACGCTCAGACCATGAACAACCAGTTTGGTGAGGGCAACTGGGTATCCATCGACCGTTATGTCGAAGCTCCGCAGATCATCGGTGAGCTGATCGAGCGGGAGGCCCGAAAAGCAGCCGTACTCCAGCGTCGCTAGTCTTTATGGGCGAAAAACGACACCTGTATGGCTGCTCTGGTTAGCCTGACTGTATGGATCAACCAGTGCTCTATCAACCCGGTGATGGCAAGAACGGGCTCAGCCTGGATGGCGCTACTCTGCGGGCCTGGCAGGACGGCACCATCGTCGGCGAGGCAGAAGCAACTCACGATCTGGAGACATTGTTGGAGTTGTATCTTGTGCCTGGATTACTGCCAGACCTCAGTTTTGCCTATGGATCGGCCAGAGAGTTGGAGCTGCAACTGGATGCGCAGCTACCGCTGGATACTTCGATGTACGGTCATCTGACCTCTGCCGAAGATCGAGGCTATTGGAGCGCCGACCGTATCGGTAACAATGTCTTCCTTCTGGAAGACCGCCTGCCTGCCGATGCACGACCTTGGGCCAAGGATGAAGATCGTGGTTATGGCTGGGAGATACAGCTGCCAGGCTTTCTGGCAGTTGACCTTGACCCGATACTACGGCGGCGTGCGGCGTTGTTCATCGAGGAGGCTCTCTATGGCATGACCGCCGGTCGCATCGATGATCATTTTTACCAACGTAAGATAGACAATATCTTTTCGGCGACAGAACCGATGTGGCCGGTCCCGCTGCCTGTGATCGCCGGGGACCCGTTGCCAGGCACGCTGGCGATCACTCCTGATATTTTTTCCGATGATCTGGAGAAGGTCCGGACATGAGTGGTTTCGGGATAAGAGAGCAATGGGAGGCCGGGAAGCGTCTGGCTGATCCGAAGAAGCCATTATGGCGGCCGGCGTCGTTCTTGCAACAGATGTCATTGAACGGGTCATTATTATTGGTGCCGAATCATGATCAGTTCTGGATACAGGGTCTGGCCGAGATGATGGATGAGCGCGGACGCGGCTGGACCAGCCTTTCTGCACGTCTGCGGGCGATGCCAGGCAGTTCAGCACGTAAGCTGCTCTGGCGTAGCTCATACAGATGGTGGAGACAAGGCCAGAAAGCATACCCTGCACTTTGTGAGTTATCCTGGCGCTATCAGCTCGATCGTCCTGAAGAGCTGCTTCGTTTCGAGCGTAGTCTGGCCCGGACAGCCGTCCAGTTGGAGGCCCTGGCCTGGTGCGAGTATGATGTTCAGCGCGAGCCGATAGATGTCGTAGAGCTGGAACGGGCCTCCGAGATAGACACGTAGCATCCGTCCAGAAAATAAAAAGTACTGAAGATGCGCGTGTGTAAGATTGAACCGTGGCTGATGAAAGCAAGCAAGAGGATGCAGTAGAGGTAGAGGCAGTAGAAGAGGAAGAAGAACTCAGTGCTTTTGATCTTCCAGGCGCGGAGCGGGCACCATTGGACGTCCGCGACATTCCTCTGGAAGACATTGCCGAGCTGCCCAATATCCGCCAGAACTATCACGGCATAGAGGGCCTGGCTGAGACGATGCATCTCGAAGGCCAGTTGCAACCGTGCTTGGTCCGTCCTGCGGCTGCCGACGCCGAGCACGGTAGGCCATTCGAGATGATCTTCGGCTACCGTCGCAAGCGCGCTGTCGAGATGCTGAATGAGCGTGGCCTGGAGGCCTGGACCTCATTACGCTGTGAAGTTCGCCCGGTCGAAGATGGAGAAGAGCTGAGCAAGGTGATCGTCGAGAACTTCCAGCGGGAGGCTCCTTCTCCTGTGGCAGAGGCCAAGGCGATGAAGACGCTGAAGTTCTCTACGGATCCACCGATGACCAATACAGAGATCGCTCGCCGACTGGGTTGCGACCCTTCGCAGATCTCGCATCGCTTGGGACTACTGAAGCTGGGGATGCCGTCTGCGGCACCGCAACCGGCGTTGGGACCCGGTGCTGAGGACGACACCACAGAGGAGACCCCGGCTGAAGCTGCCGAGCATGATCAACTGGAAAAGGTGATGAGTTCGGCACCTGAGCCTTCGCCTGCGGCAGGCGAAGATGCGGAAGTTCCGGAGTTGGTAGAGGGCGAAGCCGTCGAGGATACCGGTCCTGCTGTTGATATTCTTGACATGGTAGATAAAGGAGAGATCTCGGCGTCGGCTGCCGAAGTCATCGCCTCTCTGGACAACAGGGAAGACCAGGAGAAGTTGGCTGTCTTGGTCAAGCGCCATGATTGGGGCGTGAAAAAAACAGCTGCCTGGGCCAGAAATGTCAAAAAACATGAACTGGACGAGGGAGCTGCCGAAATGGGACCGATCGAGATGCTGACCATGTCGGATCCTGTAGAGCTACTTCACCTTCATCCGCGTCCGGACCTCACCGAGGCTGACATCGCCAGGGTGACTTTATACGCCTTACTGCGCAATGCCATGGATCGCGAGATCATCGAATATCTCGATGAAGAGATGGGCGTTCCTTTCAACGCTTTCTGGGATTACGTATCCGATCTGAATGACGATCAGGTCAAAGAGCTGACAACAAGAATTTCATTGCGCTATATAGCCGCAGCACATCGATTCCATGATCTGGAGCCAAGCCTGAAAGATCAGTTGGGAACGGCGGAAAAGTACTCCTTCGACGATGCTTCTGATCTGGATCTGCCGCAGCCGGTGGCTGACGATCGTGCCTTACCGTTGGCCGAACAGAATTTGGATTGGGATGACGATGAGTAAGCTGCTATTACCACCCGATCCATTACCGGCTTTGTATGATCCTTGTTTTCCTGATGGTAAAGGGCCTTACGGGGCATCTGCTCTTCGTGATGTCTGTGGGACGAAGATAAATCCAGACGCCATCGGTTGGTATAAACGGCGTGCCCGCCTCAAGGAAAAATCTGGCTGGGTGAAAACTTGTGCTCATCCTGATCTCGAAGCATGGATTGCCGATGTTGGTAGTTTCGACCCCCACTCACGGGTCACACAGCCTGCTGTCGCGGATTTTCCGTTGTCCACGATCTGCGCCCGAGTAGATGTCCGAGGCAACAAGATGCCTTTCGAGCTGGAACCGATGAGCTATCTGATCGACTATGCTTCGTTGCATTCCAATCCGCGCGCGCTTCCGGAGCCGGATGGTGTCAAGAACCTGTTCGATAACCATTTTCCCGAAGGATCTCAACTGCTGTTGAGCTTCTTCAGCGAGAGACCGTTGACACTGGGGCTATGGGCTCTGACTGATTTTTGGAACCACCCGTTCCTGGATCAATTCACTGCGGTCATCCTGCCTGATTTTTCGGCTTTCTCCGATGATCCATGGCCACAATCATTATTGGGAGAAAGAATGCACCAGGTATTCGCCGAGGAGGGATCGGCCGCTGGTCGGACAGTCATCCCTTCGGTCGCCTGGGCATCTGAAGCATCTCTGGCCCGTCAGATCGAGCTATGGACTTCTTCTTACCCATATATCAACACGATCAGGCTCGATTGCCTGGGTCACAATGTGGATAAGGCTGGTTGGGCCTGGCGCTGGTTGTTTGCGTTGGAGAAATACTGTAAAGGAATGGACCATATCCGTTGGATGATTTCCGGGTTGAACGCAGGCTGGCATATCCGAGAGCTGAACAATATCTTTCCGGCCAAGAATTATTGCCTGACCACCACGCTATCAACGTTCATCGCTTCTATGCGTGGCAGCTCGGACAAGGCCAAACAAGCAGAAGCTTTTCAACGGAGAATCCGCAAGTTGCAGGACTTTCGTAATGGTATAGAGGTCGCTGACCCGGTCCCGAAACCAGCCGAATGGCCCAAATTCTCCGATGTCAAGAAGGAAATCTGAGCCGCTGTCCGGTGGCAACGAGTGCAGACGATATAATCTTGTTGTGAACGCCGAACGGTATCAAGCTTATACCAGCGCTGTCTCCAAGATCGACAAGGTGGCCGCCGCCAAGCTGCATCCGCAAGAGCAAGAAGTACTGAAGAACGCGGCCGAGGGATTATTGCTATGTTCTGACCCTGAAGGCTCTGCTGCCGCTGAGCTTCGGGCCGAGGCGCAACGGCAGCTGTTCTCTCTGGTGGAGGCAGGCCGCTGGTCACAATCTCGAGCAGATGAACTGCTTGAGGCCATCGAAGCTTGCTGCCCGTTTGCTTCAGCCTTTGTCGGCAAAACTGCAGAATGAACGACGGTGCAATGGGGTCAGTCCCAGTTCCAAGACCGCTTGCTTGTGAGCTGGACTGGGGTAGCCTTTATTGCCATCCCATCCATACCCGGGATAGTCCGATGCAGCTTCACAGATAAAGCGATCACGGGTGACCTTGGCCAAGATAGAGGCACAAGCAACAGCTGCACTGGTTCCGTCGCCTTTGATGATCGGAGTGTGCTCAGGAGCATCACCACGTAATCCTCTTCCGTCGACGAGCACCAGGCTATCTACACCCAAAGTAATTGTAAGCTCCAGGATGGCTTCCTTCATCGCCTCTTGATTGGCAGCTTCGATGCCTATATCGTCGATACAAGCGGCTGATTTGCTGATGATCACGAACTCATCTACGGCTTCTTTGATCAAAGGGAACAGACGCTCACGCTTCTTTTCTGTCAGTTTCTTGGAATCGCCTACTCCGACCAGTAGTTCTTCCAGTTCCTGGCTGCGTCGCTGATCTATGCAGACGGCGGCAGCCAGCAGCGGGCCGGCGATACAGCCTCTGCCCACTTCATCAACTCCTATGATCATGCGCTTCCCCAACGAGCGATCGTATTCGAACAAGTTCATCGAACAGATCATATATCCTGGTCGAAGATACAATCCGGCTTTGCTGCCTGACGGTTTTCAGATGGTAGTGGATTCTACCTTGTCGGCATCCTCAGGAACAGCATCCATCGCAACCGTGTACGCCGGCCCAGCGGGCGCCGGCCTGCCCAGAACGGACCAGGTAGTTCAGAGCATCTGGATCCGGATGACCGACCCCGTGCGAGCAGATTCTTTCCATCATTCCCGTGTCTGATCTGAAGACGGTCGGCCAATCGATCATCGGGTGATCACTGGGAGAGTGAATCGAACAACCGTATAGATCACAATCAGATGTATGCGGATGGATATTGCGATAAGTGGCCCCGCTGCTGTCAGTGTAGGTGTTGGCGACAGTATCGAAGATCGGTGCCGGCATATCGGCTCCGATCGGACAGCCGTGATCGACATCAGCGGGATCTTTTTCTCCACGTGGCTGTTGTCCGTAAAGTATCTCAGCGGGTTTTTCTTGGTTCTGTCCTCTTGCCATGGTCAGTATGGATCGGTCATTTTGCCTGGATGATGACAGCGGTGATATCATCATCTTTGGCCCGAAAATGAGCTTCTTCGGATCGCTGTCTGGCGGCTCGGCATAAAGCCTCGGCGATGGATTGCGGCCCGGATGAAAGATTTTCGCGGAGGATCCTCTCGATCTCTTTCTGCGTCAGATTATCATGTACTCCGTCAGAAGTCACCAGGATGAGGTCTTCAGGATCGGCAGGATGGCCATCGACCACAGCCAACTGTCTACGAGTACCGACCTCATCGGTAAGCCGGTTCCTGCCGGAGAACAGTCGTTGGGCCGCCGGCGAACGGATCTCCTTGATATTGTCGGCCTGATCCACCTCGGCCCTGGCTGCTTTCGCCTGTGGATCGTTTTCCAGGATGTCATCATCCGTGAGCAGCTCCAGTCCCATCGGGTTGAACTTGTATACCCTGGAATCGCCGATCGAAGCAGCCAGTACGAACTCGCCTGCAAGGATCGCGGCTGCTGCCGTCGTCCCTTGTGAAAGCGATGTGCGTACTGCACGCACTGCATCGCCTGCCTCCCATAGAGCCTGTTGCAGCCATTCACGCCGCGCTATCGGATCAGTAGCATCAATCTCGTCCAGTTTGTCTGCGGCTGCGACGAAAGCCTCTTTGGCTGCAGATGATGCTGCTTCTCCTCCTGCGGCACCACCGATACCATCGAAGACAGCGGCCAGACCACGTTTGGGATCGGTCATCGCGCTATCTTCGCAGTGATCCGGATGCCCGTTGGCTGCCAGGCTGGCGATGCCGACGCGAAAATAGTTGCGGAAATCTGCTGTATCCATGGATTGCGATTGGCCTCTTCCCATCTGTAAAGGCTATATGCTTATCAGAGCCCGGGGGCCTTTTTCGCTCAGCTTCTTCGCGGAAATAGAAGAAAGTCCCGGCAAATCAAGAGCTCACGATATAAATGGACCATGGTTCATCAAGGAGAACCCTATCCTTATCGGATCGACTGGAGCCGCTGGGAACAGTCTGTGGCCGATGAGACCATGATCGACGAAGCTCCCGAGTTGTTGTTGTCGATCGATTGGGATTTTTTCTTTCCCCTTCCCGATCTCAGCCTCTATCCGGACCAGATGGCGGAAGAGATGGCAGTGAGCACGCAGTTCAATATCGAGGAGTGGTTTTCCAAACAGCGCTCTGATGCCGCCTGGGAGAGCATCCGTACTGCTTTGATCGCGGTCGGGCAAGACCCTGACCAGCTGATGGCCCCGGCACATCCGACCCAGATCGAAGCCTTCATCGACCTGATTCAACAACGGTTTGAGATAAAGGAGGTGTCAGTGGCAGATTCTCATGCTTGGGGAACGTATGCGGTCTCGCGGGCGGCAGCTCGCGCCGGGAAAACGGTGGAGATACTTTCTTTTGATGCTCATCATGATTGTGGCTATATAAACTATCTAGGTGATGATCTTGAGCGCTCTCGTCGTCGTGCTTGGAGCCGCCCTTCATGCGATGACTGGATCCAGTCATCCTTGGCTCACCAGACTGCCGACTTCGCCCTGATCGTCTATCCTGAATGGCGCCGACGTCCGGAATGGATGATGCATCCGGTGACCTTGCCTGAGCATCTGTCTGCGCGGGCAGCCCAGACAAGCCTGGATCACTACCGAAACACTCCTGGCACATCAGAGAAGCGTCCGGTTTCACTGCTGCTGGTGCGATCTTCAGCCTACGTGCCGACCTTTGCCGGTCACGATACTGCTTTCCTGCAGCTGGCCGATCGGCTTGCTCCGGCCGGGTTCCGCTGTCTTGATTGCGATCCACCAGCCGGCATCAGTATCGGCGATCAGGATGGGTGTACGCCAAGGCTTTAGCCGGCAAACTTGGAAAAACTGGTGAACACCTTCCAGGCCGGCTTGGCGACATCTCCGCTGCCGAACAGGCCAGATGAATCACAGAAGCTACAAGACCCTTCTATGTCATCCCAGCTGAACCAATACACGCGTTGAATCCTCCATTGTAGCCGATGAACCAGAATATCTGTATAAGCGTACTTCAGTTGGTGAGCCTGCCCTACCGGGCCTTTCTCGAAGACGGTCCGTTCTGGAGAGATGCTTGACCCCCAGCCCATCTCGGTTATCCATAGCTGCTTTGCCTGCGCATGATGTCTGCTCATCACATCGCGGATGCCGGAGATCAGATGAGGGAGTTCCCTGGCCGAGGAAGTATACGGATGCAAGGCCATGACATCATAATATCTGTTCAGCTGAGGCCAACGTTGATAAAGCATCTGCAAGAACACTGTCGCCGGGTAGGCGATCGGAGGCTTCTTCATCGGTGTCGAGTATAATCCGCCGATCACGATCTTTGCGTGAGCATCGACCGAACGGATCGCGGTCGCCGAGGTGATCAACAGCTTGCCGAACTGTGTCGGTGACGGGATGACGGTGAAGTTGGAAGCATTCGGCTCATTCCATATCTGCCAGGCCCTGATCGGATGGTACGGTAGTTGCGGGTTCTTGATCCAGAAGGAACCATTCGGTCCGTATCTCCTGACCAGTGCTTTGAGGAACCGATCCCAGTCTTTTCGTTGCCAGGCGCGATCTACAGGCATCACCCGCCAGTCCTTGGTCATCCAAGATGGGGTGCTGACGATGAATGGAAATGTCCCGAGACCACCGGCCGCATTGGCGGCGATGGTGCTGTCCAGGCCCGACCAGTCATGGACATGCGGGCGGGGTTGGATCGTCTGCCAGATGATCGGCACCCGTAATGAGCTGATCCCTGATGCTTTCATCAAGGCGATGTCGCTGCTGGATGGCTGTGATTGCGCCGTCATCCCGAAGAACTGGCTCAGATGCTGGTGAGAGAAAAGAACAGGATGCGAGCGGGCATCCCCACGGGCGACGAACAGGCTACAGAGCAGCAGGCAGGCCAAGGCGAAGACGGTCAAGATCTTTCTCATATCAGCAAGCATCCCCGCCCAGGCGGCGGCGTGAGGCCTTTTCTCTTAGCGGATCTTTTTATCGTCGTTCTGCCTGCGCAAGCATCAGTCTGAATACTCTGGCCAGTTGCGATCGGATGGCGATTTCTCGAGGCGCTTCTGTCTGCAGCTCGACAGGCAACAGCTTTGCCTGCTCCGCCTGGATGTCTGTCAGCTGCTTGACGGCAGCGCCGATCTCCGGTCGCTCTTGGTCTTGGGCCACGAGGAAGTTACGAAAGTTGGCCAGCAAGGAGATAGTGTGGATCGGCCAGAGCCAGTTGAAAGTGGCTGCCTGGGATATGGTTGCCACCCGAGCGTAATCTTCACGAGCGCGAAAGATCAGCATCGCCTGATCTCCGACATATGCCCCGGGCACAGATGTCCTTCGCCGCTCTTCCAGATAAGGATGCCAGGTCAGATCGGGCAAAGTCTTGACCCGTTCCCAGATAAGGTCGGCCTGGGCCAAGGATGCTCGCCGGGTCAATAATGCATCCACTCCCAGAGCGGCTCGGGTGACAGCGGCCTGTGTTTCCCTGCTTTTGATGCGCTTCCCGTCCTCCAGGCGAGATTGAGAGGCTACCACCCATTCGTCTCCACGCTTGTAGCGCGTCATCAGATAGCGTCCACGGCGGCGGTCTTCAGCCGCGATCCTGAACGACAGCTTCGTCTGGCAAAGATCGGTGTCGGCAAAATCAGGATGACGAAACAGACCGGTCTCCGGACAGACGAACTGACTGCCGGGCAACATCGTCTCCACGATCACCGCCGCCGAGGCGTTGCCGGCATAAGCATAATCAGCACGGTAGTTCTGATGGCGCTCCAACCGCCGACGATGATAATCGTAGGTACGTTCGCGAATCAGATCAGGAGCCTCCCTTTTCCAGCGCACGCCTCTATCGACCGGCTCGCCGAGATGACGCATGCTGCCGACGGCCTTCGGTAGTTCGGTAAGATCCTTGAGTACTTCGTCCTTCTCGCGTCGGAGCAGGAAAGTATAGTCTCCACTGGTGTGAGTGCTGTGCATCGCCGCCACCAGCTGCGGACGGAAGAGTTTCATCGCCGCCTGTAAGGCGATCGATTCCGGCAATGGTGGAAAAGGTAGTTTTGCTCGCCGGCACTCAGCAAGCGAGGCACAATCAAAGGGGCAATCATCGAGAGAGCGGCAGCGACCGGCGAAATCGACCGGTTGGTAGAACGGACCGTGATCGATAGGGAACCCATAATCGACCTCCAGTCCAAGATGTGTCGGGCGCCATGAGCCGGCCGCGAAATCCATCAATGTCCGATCACCTCGTAGCCACAGCTGTCGCCGAGCATTGTCAGGATCAGCGCACAGTACCAGTACCAGTCGCCAGTCTGACAGATCAGAAAGCTTGCCTTGCAAAGCAGCCGTCCCCAGCTCGACCAGCCCTTGAGCACCGATGGGTTCTTCTGGATGCGGATAGCCCCAGCCGAGGAAGGTTTTCGGACCGGTGCCGATGACAGCCGCCTGTATCGGAGAGCCTTGACGGCTGTGACCCAGCAGCTGGACAGCTGCCCCTTGACTGCGCCAGGCATCCAGTATCGTATCCAGCTCATCCGGGCCAGGATAGGCGGATGGGGGTTTGATATCTTTCAGCATCGCCTCCAGGCTCGGGGTCAATAGTTCGGCCAGATCCATGATCCAAGCATCAGGCCGGCAGGGTTTTCAGGAGATCATTTATCCATTTCAAACCTTTAAGCGAAAAAAGCAACATGACCGCATCCCTGCACTACTTTCGTGGAAATGAACCTTCTCCTTGCAAAACATATGGCTCGGTATCTTACTGCTGGTTCCAGCATCGCCACCAACAAGATGAAGAAAGAAGTAGGCCAGGGCTCCCTGGAATACATCGCCATCCTCATCGGGTTGATCGTGATCGTCGCTATCCTGTTCTATTTCTTCGGACACGAGATTTCGCGGGTTGGATGCGAAGCGATCCACAATATCACTGGCGATTCATCAGGCTGTACTACTCAACCGGCCACGAACCCCGGTGGTGGTGTTGGCAACTACAGCAACTGATCACTTGAAGCCGGTATTATTCTGGTGACAATCGACAGGCCCGTTCTGAAGCCACGCCCTATAATCAGGGCGTGGCTTCAATGCAAGGACAACTGGTGAATGTCGATGATGTCGGGGTACCGGCTCGCCCCCATGATGAGCTGGAAGACCTGATAGCCTATCTTGACGGCGAGTATGGTGAGCGTCGTCGGCAACTTACAGAGGCGATGCAGACCGCCCGCAGTCTGAAGCATAAGCAAGATGTGATCCAGCTGGGTTATGATGCGTTATTGTTCCGGATGGAGCTTGATCCTTGGTTGGCCTTCGCCGGCCAGCTACTGGATCAGGAGCGTGGGAATCAGCTCTCTTATGCCCACGGCGAGCGAAGCGCCGAGGCCAAAGAGCAAGGGAGCAGACGCCCGGATGCAACCGTGGTCCGTTCACAGGCCGATCAGATCACCGCGCCGTTGAAGCGGGCCTACACCGAGCTGAAAGATACACAAGACCTGATCGGTCGGATAGTCTCCTGGTGTCAAAGCCAACAGAAGATCCTGGCCGGTGAGGAGTACGGTGAGCTGTTCTCCTCTTCCAATCAGGTCCCTGAGCAGATGTTTTCTGATCCGCCGGCGGCCTCGAAACCGCTACGACAGATGCGCAAGGTCAAATAACACAAAACAGCCGGCTTAGGCGCTCGCTGATTAGGCTTGTTGTGGAATGTTCGCCATCATCCTGATCGTCTTTTTCATCGCCTTGTTCTTCATCGCCAGAGCCTTCTATCGGCAGAAGCAAGAGCAGCAGCTACGTGATAATCCGCCTGAGCGACGAGTGATCGAGGTCAGCCTGCCTGGCGGGGTGAATGACTCTCGGATGCAGATGGCTCGTTTCTGGAGAAAAGTCGCCTCGGCGACGACCATCGATCCCAAGGCCCGTAAGACAGGCCAGGGTCAGTTGGATCTGGTCTACCTGGCCACAGTATCAGAACCGAAGGCGATGCCGCGTCTTTCCTGTCTGATATACGCTGACCCTGAGCGGATGGATGCGATCAAGCGTGCGATCAAGCAGACTTTCGAGGATGTCGATGTGCTGGAGTTGGAAGAAGATCCTTTGCTTCCGGTCGCTGCTCAGTTACGTCCGCGTCCGGATACGAAAGTAAGCGAACCGGAGACTGCTGATGCCTGACAATGGGATGGATTGGCAGCATGGTGAGGAGGCCCCGCTCTGGCGGAAGCAACTGCTGACGGCGATCGGAGCCTCCAAAGGCTTCAACGCTCGTCTGTTGGTCCTGGCCGAGTTATGTCTTGATCTGGCCGACACCCTGGTCGGGCGCCTGGTATTGGCTACACTGGCGGTTATCATCGCCTGGGCACTGATCTGAGCATGATTCCCGTCTGCATCTGCTTGGGTTGTTGTATGCTGGCAGTCGATGGCGAAACCGAAGAAGATCTACAAATGCAAGAACTGCGGCCATTCACAACCGACTTGGGTCGGCATCTGTCCTGAATGCGGGGAGGCAGGAAGTTTCGTCGAAGAGACTATCGCCGCACAACGAGCGGGTTCCTCGGTCCAGCTGGTGAGTTCTGAGCCTGCCGCTTTCATCGACCTCGCCCAAGTGGGAAATGAGAAGTTCGAGCGCTTCAGCACCGGTATCTCAGAGCTTGATCGGGTCCTCGGTGGCGGGCTGGTAAAAGGATCCTATCTGGTGATCGGTGGGGAGCCGGGTGCAGGTAAGACCACGATGGCATCGGAGACGTTGATCAACCTCAGTCGTGAAGGTAAGGACGTGGCTTACGTCTCCGGTGAGGAGTCCGCAGCGCAGCTAGGGATGCGTTTTGAACGGCTCGGAGCCAAAAAAGGAGAGGACAAGTTGTCTTTGTCATCAGAAGTAGGTATCGAGCGTATCTGCCAGTCGATCAGAGATAACAGCTTCGATCTGATCGTCATCGACTCGATCCAGACGATGATCAGTGAGGGCGTCCCCGGCAGTCCAGGGTCTGTTTCCCAGGTCAAGGAGTGCGCTCATCAACTGATGCGGGCGGCCAAGGGAACCGGTACCTCGGTATTGGTCATCGGTCAGGTGGTCAAGAGCGGCGACATTGCCGGCCCGAATACGCTCCGGCATCTTGTCGACGTGGTCTTGGCTTTCGAGGGCGACCGCCAGGAGAACTATCGTATCCTTCGGGCGGTCAAGAACCGTTTCGGGGCTGATGATGAAATCGGCGTATTCGAGATGACGGCAACCGGATTGAAGGGTATCGCTGATCCTTCAGCATTGTTCATGGAGGAGACCGATCGCCTGCCTGGCTCGGCGCTGACTGCCGTGGTAGAAGGATCACGCCCGGTTCTGTGTGAGATCCAGGCGCTGGCTGCCACCAGCAACCTGCCACAGCCGATCCGCTCGGTACGAGGCCTGAATCGAGATCGGACCCAGATGCTGTTGGCCGTATTGTCAAGGAAGGCCGGGATACACCTGGGTTCCTTGGACATCCACATCAATGTCTCAGGAGGATTGAAGGTCGATGATCCTGGCACGGACCTGGCTGTGTGCCTGGCAGTGGCCTCGGCGGTCAAAGGCGCGCCACTCAAAGAAAGCTACTGTTCCTTCGGTGAAGTCTCCTTGCTCGGCCAGACACGTCCGGCATCGCAGAATGATCGGCGAGCCAAAGAAGCCGAGCGACTCGGTCATATGCCGCTGGCATCCGAAAACCGGCGGCTGCGCGATATTATCTCATCTTCACTCGGGGCACCGATCGAGGAATCCCTGAGCATTGCCGACTGAGCTTGTCGAAGTCCGACTGAGCTTGTCGAAGTCCGATTGAGCCTGTCGAAGTCCGACTGAGCTAGCGAAATACCTGCCTGATTTCGAGATAGATCTGTATCTTGTCTTCATGCAGGCGAAAGTCACCATCTCCGGGTCCTACCGTAAGCATTTCGACAGGATTGTCGAGGCAAAGAAAGCTTTTGAGCAACTCGGGGCAGTCGTGCTTCGGCCGGAGACGGACGTGGTTTCTTCATCGGATGAAGAGCTGGTCAGATTGGAGGGCGATCCTGAAGACCTGCGTGCGGTCCAGGAGGCGCAACTGTCGGCGATCGCCGAGTGTGATCTGCTCTATGTCGTCAACCCCGGTGGCTATCTTGGGCCGTCAGCCACCTTGGAGGTCGGCTATGCGCATCGTGCCGGGATTCCGGTGGTGACCGCAGAAGCTGCTTTCGAGCCGGCAGTGGCGGCAGTGGCCCGAGGCTCAGGCGAACCTGTCGAGGCCCTGGAGTTCGCCGACTGATTTTTGCACTGTATCGGTAGCAGAGGCAAAGGCCTTACTGCTTGGACGGTCCTGGACTATACTTGAGGCATGAGAGGGCATATAACCGGTGTCGGCTGGCGGGAGCAGGAGCTGTCATTCGAGATAAGAGATGAAGAGAAGGAGCTGGTGCCCGTACGCATAGGTGATGAGATCGCCTTTGCTGTCAGTGAGCCGCGCAGATGTATCGGCTATCGGCCACCAGGATCGGCCAGCTTACAGCCTTGCCCTCACAATCGGGTCGGAATCGGCGGTCATCAGTGTGAGGAGTGTATTCTTGCTGCCGACATCTTGCCGTGTCTGCGCTGTGATGGCGATCGCTGTCGTAACCCCGCCAGACGGAAGGATTGCGTGCAGCCCGCCAATCATGCTCTCTATCTGGCCAGTTTCGCCCCAGGGGTGATCAAGGTAGGGGTCGCCCGCTGGCAACGACGTTTCGAGCGTCTGGCAGAGCAGGGAGCCAGGGCTGCTTTGATCGTGGCCCGTGACGATGGACAGATGATCAGACGCCATGAGACGATGATCCGTAAGTTCGGGTATCCGGATCGTCTACAGTTGAGCGAGAAGTTGCATCTATTGACGCTACCAGCTTCTCAGGAAGAGCTGGAGAGCGAACTGCGCGAGGCACTCGGGGCATTGAAGCATCGAATGCGCGCCCCCTGGCTGAAGCCGGCTGAGACGCTGGAGCTCCCGACGCAGCCATTGTTCGTGCACACCCCGAGGATAGTAAGCCCGCATCAGGGAATGACCCTACGCGGTATTGTCCAGGCGATCACCGGTCAAACCCTGATCATTCACACTGACAGTAACGAGACCGTGGCCATCGAGGGGTCGGCGCTGACAGGATACAAGGTCGAAGAACTGGCGGTCGAGCAAGGATCCAGCGGTCAGCTCAGCTTGGCATTGATGTGATCTCAGGCCAGCTCGCGGCGGCGCTCTTTCAGTAGCTCGGCCAGGTCGGAAGAGTTCTCTGCCAATATCGTCATCTGCCGGCTGCAGGCTGCAATCCGGTCAAGCTCATCTCGAGTGGTCGCCCGCTTGACGGCTCGAGCCAGGCGCTTGGTGTCATCATTGTTCTCACGCTTACGCTTGGTCGCCCGCTCATAGATCTTGGTCTTCACCCAGGCGATCCTTCTGTCGATGGCCTCGGTCACGCTGATTTCCTCGCCCTGCTTGGTCGTCGAGGTCAGCTTGGCCGCCACCTCTTTCAGCTTCTCGGTCAGCTCTGGCAAAGTGGCCACGTCCATCGCCGCATAGACCAGCTGATCGGCCTGAAGCTCTTTTCGGCCCCAATCTGAGACCTGGTTTTCCTTGGGAAGCTCCAGGTGCAGGTAGTTGGTTGCCAACGTGGAAAGCTTGTTCCGGTGCGGTTCCCAGTTCGGAAGTATCTTCTGCGCCGCTTTCAGGCCTTCTTCATCCATGATCTGCCGCAGACGGGCACCTTCTTCGTCCTCATCCTTGGCACTGCGCTTCGGAGCCCAATCAGGATCTATCTTCTGGGCGGCTTTCAGGCCTTCTTTCTTGGCCACCTCTTTCAGACCCTTCTGGATCTCCTGACTGGCGATACAGGTGTCATAGATCTGGCCGATAGAGATGCCCAGGTGCAACAAGGCCCATTCTTGCTCGAAGTCCATGTAATGAATCTGCTTCTCGACGTTGCGTGTGCGCAGCAGCGGTAAGAATGGCCGAGGGTCGCAGCTGTGGCAGTCTATCACCACCTGAAGTGGACCGATTCCTCGTTCAGGCTCATCAAAGCCCAACTGGATGGTACGAAGAGATCCATTGAAGGTTCCGAAGCTGCCGTTCTTGGATGCAGTCTCCACGTCCAACCCGACCAGGCTCGGCTCCAGGCTACGAATATATTTGGCCGTGGCCTTGACTTCTTCATCTGTGGTCAGGTAGATGACACGTAGATGTTCTTTCATGAACTTTTGATAGCGATCAGCGTTGGTCATCTCTCCATCGGTCGACGATCGCCTCCGATTTGCCTTCGCCTCACCTGCCACGCTTCCGCTTCCTCTACCCATGCTTTTACTATGCCTTCAAGATCACGGTCACACAGATTTTACGCATCGGAAAAGCCCTTGTAGGAAGAAAATAAGGCCTGAAAACGAAAACCAAAGGGCAGCATGTTTCGAGAGCGGATGGCATACCAGACAGAGATGGTGCCAGAAGAGACCCCCAATCCAGCGGCCGCCGATAAAAGGAGGACAGATCCAGAGAATGAAACCCGTTCTTCCGACCAGGGGCCGTTCTCGTTCGAACTGGAGCTGGAAAGATCTCCTGACGGCCGGGTGCTACCGCAAAGTCCCGGCGGACCGGCCATAGATACCACTCCGCCTCCGCCTCCACGCTTTCTGCCCCATCGTATCTGGGGAAAGAACGGAGAAGAGCTGCAGTTACAGGAAGAAACCGCTCCAGAAGATCCGATCTTGGCTGCTGATGCGCCGCTGCCGGCAGCGATGCCGCCGGGCAGCTTCAAGCTCGCCGGACCGGTCGAGAACGATCAGCTGGCTCTGCCCCCGGTGACAGAGACGGAGCAGGTTCCTGTCTTCGATGGGAACTATGCTCCAGATTTTGGCCCGGCTCCGGTGGAAGATGAAGAGGCGATCGGCACCCCGGCCAGGAAGAGCCTGTTACTGTTGCTGCCGGCGTTGATAGTCGGACTTATCACCAAACTGCGCCCCCAGACGGAAGACGAAGAGTCGACAGCGACGGAGAAGAAAGGTCTGCTGTCAAAAGACATCAGTATTCCCGGCCTCAAGCGTGAGAGCGGCCCGAAGACCCCAGAGCAGGAAGAGCAAGACAGGCTGGAACGCGAACGACGACGGCGCGAACGACGACGCAAAGAAGAGAAGAAACGAGAACGGCAACTGAAGCGGAAGCGTAGCAAGGATGCCCGTGAAGAGAAGAAAGAAGAGCGCAAGCAACGCCGCGCCCGACAGCGTGATGATCGGCTGAAACAACGTCGTGAGGCCTCATCAGCCGAGAGCGTATTGCGCAAACAGAACCGCAGCCAGAAGCGGGGCTTCTGGGAGCCGTTGGAAGGATTACCTCTGGTCGGCCCCAGGATAGCTGCTTATCAACAGGAACGAGCAGCCAAGAAATCAGCTCGGCTGGAAGAACAAGCCGAGCGTGGCGGCCGCGAATCCACACTCATGCGTAAGTATCGGGCGATCAAGTCCGCACGCTCGCGGCGGTTGGGAAGGAACATCGTCGGGTTGGAGCTCGGCTCCTCGCATCTGCGTGCGGTGATGCTCAAAGAAGGTAAGCCGATAGAGGTCTTCAACCAGTCATTGCCTGATGGCATCATCGTCGATGGTTTCCTCGAAGAACCCGAGGAGTTGACGCGTGAGTTGAAACGCTTCTGGCAGGAGAACAAGATCTCTTCCAAGAAGGTCAACTTCTCTGTCTCCAACCGTCTGGTGACCTTATGCACCACGCAGCTGGCGGCCCAGCGTGAGAGTGACATTCCTCAGGCATTGAGCCTGAAGGCAGACGTCCTGATCGCTCCGATGGATCCAAACCGATCGATCGTTGATTATGCCGAGCTGTCGCGAAGCGGGCCGAACTACTCGCTGCAGGTCGCCGCTGCCGATGAGGCGATGGTCAAGAAATATGCCCGCGCCATCGAAAAAGCCGGCCTGCTGGCCAGCTCTTGTGAGATCGGAGCGTTGGCCATGAGTCGCTCCGTAAGGATTCCTTATTCGGCACATGGTGCTCATCTGATCGTCGATATCGGTAAAGAGACCACTTCATTGATCAGTGCTTCAGGGACTGACGTCTTCCAGTTCCGGAATCTGGAGATAGGCGGTAATGATTTTACCCGTGCCATCCAGGAGCAGGTCGGATGCAGCTGGGCAGAGGCCGACAGGCTGAAACAACGGTCTGGGATTGCGACCAATCCGGCAGAGCCGGGCTTTGCACAAGATCAGTTCCGCCTCTGCCGAGAGGCGATGCGGGAGATCTCAGATCAGCTTGCCCAGGAGATAGCCCAGACGAAGCGGCTCTGGGAAGGAGGAAGTGATGGTCGGGAGATAAGCAGCTGGACGTTACTTGGCGGTGGTGCCAAACTCAATGGTCTGAGAGAACAGATAGCATTGTTCGCCGGGCTTCCTGAGCCGATGAACCTGGCCCCGTTCCCTGGCCTGGAGGAGGCCCCGACCCTGGACGACAACGCCACGGTACTGGGATTGGCCCGTCCGCACGCGATGAGCCTGTTACCAGATGCTGATGCCCTCAACTTCAATGTGGCGATCCCAGGAATCAGAAGGAGATCCAAGATTTCGCTGAACCGTGCGCGCCGTGAGGCCAAGAAGCTCAACCAGGGCAAAACCGACAAAAAGATCGATTCTCGGTTGATCGCCGGACTGATCGCCATCGCCATCCTCGGTGGCTCTTACTACTACAGTAATCATATTCATTCCAAGACGGACAAACTGAAAGAGCAGACAACAAAGCTTCAGGCAGAAGCTGTCGGGCTGCATACGCCGCCGGCCCCCAGATACACCAACTCTCCGGAAGCGTCGACCGTCGCCAGACAACTGTTCAACCAGCCGGATCCTGATACTCTGACCGCTGTCGCCAAGTTGCTGGCTCAATCTGGTGCCAGAAGCCCGAGCATCACCCAGCAACCAGGTGATCAAGGAGCGCAACTGATGATCAGTGGGTTCTTCAACAAGGCCACGGCCGCAGTAGCTTTGAAAAAGCAGATTTCCGCGCTTCCCGGCATTGCCGGCAAAGGTATAAGGATGGCATTGCATGATTCTTCAGGTAAGGACAAAGGCAAAGGATTCGCGATCACTTTGATCGCCGCCCCGCCTTTGAGCACAAGTTTGACCGCGCCCCCGACCGAGGAGACAACCCCATGAACAGTCCGAACCAGAACAATAACAGCACCTTGGTCCTGGTGATGATAGTCGTCGTCGCCATCGTCGCCGGTTGGATGCTGCTGATCTCCCCGGCGCGCTCCGGGCAAAGCGATGCTCAGGATGCTTTCAACGCTGCTCAGAAGAAGCTGCACCCACCGGCACCCAAGGTCAGCGCTGATGACGCAACCAGTTCATCGGCCGGAGTGGCGCTGCATCCTCTGTCATCATCGGAGCTGCAGAAAGAGATTCAGTCGGCAGCAGGCAAGGTCAGGGTGGTGAAGCTGAAGCCGGACGGTAGCGGATACGACATAGAGGTGGCAGGCACCATGCCGGCCATCACCTCTTTTTTCAAGCATCTGTCAACGGTGCAGATCAATCCTGACGCATACATAACTGCGTCTGGTCCATTGATCAAGATCAGTGACCTCAGCATAAGTAACAGCCCCGCCAGCGGTACTGTTGCCAGCGCGGTGTTGTCCCCATATCAATGATCCAAATTGAAAAGGCCTCCCGATGGGAGGCCTTTTCAAAGCGATACGCGGCGCGGCTCAGAAAGGAATGTCGTCCTCGTCGCCGTCACTGGCTCCATCAGCCGGTGCCTCGGTATCGGTGCTGACCGATGAGCTTTCCTCACGGTCACCGACACGACCGTTGATCCGCTTGACCTCGGTATATCCGGTCTCCTCACCATTACGCATATCGGGGCCGAGCTCGGCCTCGAACACGCCCTCTTTCAGAGCGGTGATGAACTGGTCGAAGCTGACGTTGCCTCCGGAACTGACATCGATGCCGGTGATCGCCTCGAACACCTTACGGAACTTCTTGTCGTCCGGGCGGACCCACAGCATCGTGCTGGCCCACTCGCCGTCATTCTCGCCTCCGACGACCTCGAAGGGAAGCAGGATCCACGGCACGTTATTCTTGGAGGTGCCTTGACGTAGCTCACCCAGGGGCAGCATGTCGCCGGTGTCCTTGTCTTTCTGCGGTCGCAGCTGAACTTTGTAAGTACCGCTCAACGGCTTGCGCAGCTCGTCGTCACTCTTGAATTCGATAGTATCCATCCTCTTGTGTTTCTCCTTGTTGTTTTCTCTTCTGCCTCTTTGCTTTATTGCTTCAGCAGTTACTCTTTATACCGCCAATCTAGCTATGTTCGCATACGGACACGCAGGTTTTAGCTGTTTTCTTCAGACGCGTAAACGCCATCTTGGCTCATAAGCCGGCGGCCCAGCTCACGAGCTGTTGCACCTGCTGGTCGGTAAGGCCGATCGATGGATCAATCAGCAGCGGTAACACCACCTGATCATCCGGAACCGCAGCTGCTGCGTCGTATGCACCCGGGCCGATCTCGTCATCGATCCAGGCGAAAGACCGGCCGCGAGCGTACGCCAGCAATGATTTCCACTTCCAATCCTGCCCGCCGACCTGGGTCCATCTTACCGCATCCCATTTCTTCGTTCCCAGTGTCTCCGACAGGTCGCCCGCCTGATGTTCATATGTCGTCGCTAAGACACACTCGAAACAATGCTCCAATCGTTGTAACCTACCGGGTATGGCATCCGGTATGATCAGCTGCTCTCGTCCCAATCGTCGGACGATCCAGCCATGTTTTTCGGCATCGGTCTCGGCGATCAGGCCGAAAGGGCTGACCACCCCATCGACATCCACGAATAATAGTGGCTTGGCTGCATGGCGTGTTGCCGGTGGTATCTGGTGTTGATTGGTTCCAGGGATACACACCAGTATAGCTTCGATCTGATGATCGAGCAAAGATTATGACGGCCGGCAGGCTGATACGGCCTTATAATCTGAGGATGAAACTGTTTGCCATCTCTGATCTACATCTGGATCAATTCGAACCTATGCATCGGATGAATACGTTGGATCCGTGTTGGCGCTATCACCCAGGAAATCTGATCGACAACTGGAAGCAGCTGGTGCAACCGGATGACTGGGTACTTTGTCCGGGAGACATCTCCTGGGGGCTGAAAACAGAGGAACTGAGTGTAGATTATCAGTTGCTGGACGATCTACCTGGTAACAAGGTCTTGTCTCCGGGCAACCACGATTATGGTTATTGGAAGACAGGAGCCAGGATCAAGCGCTTCTGCGAGCAGTGGCCGAGCCTGTTTCCGCTGCGCAATGATGCCCTTCGGATCGATGAGATCGGCGTGGTCATCGCTGCCGTCAAGGGTTTTCTTTCGCCGGAGGACGCTTTGTTCGGCAAGTCCTTCTCATCTGCCGCCGACCTGCAATCCGAGCATAAGCGTTTCGATCGAGAGCTGGCGCGACTCAAGGGGGCACTGTCTGAAGCTGCGCGTCTCCGCGAGCCAGACGACAAGCTTGGGGTGATGATCCATTATCCACCGTTTGCTGACCTTGACAAGAATAATGCCTTCACTCGGGCGATAGCAGATGCCGGCTCCGATTTTTGCGTCTACGGGCATCTTCATCATCAGAAAGAGTGGCAGCAGGTCTTTCAAGGAACCCAGGATGGCGTTCATTATCAGTTGGTGGCAGCGGATTATCTGAACATGAAGCCGGTGGAACTGAAACCGGCGGAGCTTCAGCCAGCATAAAGATCGACCATCCTCGGCGATGGCCATATATCTTATTGAGGTGGAGGCCCCGAAGGAAGAAACTGAGAAAAAGAATCCGGTTGCCGATGACGGTGAAGAGATCAAGACAGAACAAGCGGCTCATACTCGGGTTCCGAATCTGATCTACGACATCGTCTTGCCCTTGGTCAGCACTGCCGAGCGTGATTGTCTGCATTATATCGTCCGGCACACTTATGGATTTGCCGATCCCAATGGTGGCCGCAAGGAAAGAGATACGATCTCATTGGATCAGTTTGAGCACGGCATCGTCTCCGGGAACTATCTGTTGGACCTGGGCACGCAACTGTCCAGGGGGACGATAAGGAAGGCTCTGGAAGGGCTACGAGAAAAGCAGCTGGTCGAGGCCAGATACTCATGTACCAACTGTTTCTGGGAGCAGCAGCCGGGCCAGAGTGATCCCCCGGTGGATAAGCAGACCAAGACCCCGGGATGCCCACGCTGCCGCGCCTCGCTGTCACGATCATGGGCGCTGGCCCCGCTTACCCCACGCAAGCTGACCAGCCTGTTGAACAAGTACGACAAGCAGAAGCGTAAATGGGTCTGGGATCGTGAATCCCAACGCTTCCGGTTCGCCGATCCGGTCGCTGATCAGGCCCGTGAGCGTGCCCAGCAGGATGTCGACGATGAGTTGCGCCGGTTGAAGGATCTGTTATGGTATCCCGAGCTTGTCGATTCGGCAGCCGACAAGGCCGGAGCCAAGTTGAAGAGCGGCAAGGTATCACCTTCCAGGCGGTTGAACAACTTCTATAAACCGGTATATGAGTTGCAGGAGGAGTTCAACAACCCGGCCCTGATCAAATACGCCCTGGAACAGACCTTGAGCAGCGACGTGTTCCGTGGCGAACGCACACATACCTGGCATAGATATGCTTTGCGTGTCGCCGAGAACAGTCGTTGGCGCTTCCGACAGGCGAATGATACAGCCGCAGATACGGATACAGGCGCCGACAAACAAGAATCATTGCGCCAGAAGGAGTTGGCGATGCGTGAGGTGCTCGGTCGTACGGCCCAGCTGAACGGAACCGGGGAGACTGCCCAGGCACGCGAGATGCTGGCCTTGATCTTGTCCCAGGTCAAAGATCTGACCCCGCTGTTCGACGGGGATGCAGACAAGTGCGAGCATCAGCTGCGTCTGGCTTTCAAACAAGGATCCACGGACTTCGTCGGGGTGAAACCCGATGAGTATGCGCTGGATTATTATCCGGATTGGTCTCCGAGCTGAGATGGTCTGAAGCAGTCCGAGCGAAATGAGTAGCCCCGGTCTTGATCTGGTGGCATCATGGTACCGATGGATACGCGTAGATTGGCCAGGCCTGATTGTCCTCGTTGTCATGGCAAGGGCCGGATAAAGACCGGAGAAGGTATAACCGAGTGGGCAGTCTGCCCCTGCGCCATCGCCGGGCAGCGATTGGAGACTGCTGAGAAAGTGATCCGTGTCGCTTTCTCCAGCCGCGCGCAAAAGATGACTTTTGCCTCTTTTCAGACCGGGGACAATGTCCAGAATGAACGGGCATTGACCGTCGGTAAGAACTTCGTCGACAACTGGCCACGGGCGGTCTCGCAAGGTTGGGTGCTCGGCTTCTACGGCAGCCCCCGGGCCGGCAAGACCCATCTGGCGGTCGCCATCTCCCAAGCTTGTGTCCGCCGCTTTCTGATCCGTCCGATGTTGTTGAACCTGCCGAAGGCCTTGCGGATGGAGCGCGAACGTTATAACAATCCGACTTTACTTTCTCCTCTGCAACAGGCGCAGGAAGCGGATCTTCTGATCCTTGATGACCTTGGTGCCGAGTATGAGCGTCAGGGCGATGATCCTTCTCGTGTCTCCTGGCTGACCGAGCAGTTGTATATCCTTCTGGAGGAGCGCTTTCAGCAAAACCGGCCGATCATCTACACCACCAACCTGACCCCCTCGGACATGGAGAAACGTTACAACAACGAGGCCTGGCGGCGGGTATATGCCCGTTTGGAGGCAGCTCAGGTGACCCCACCGATGGAGATCTTCCGTGTGCCTGGCGTGGAGATCGCCGATCCTGAGGCCAAGAGGCTCCTGTTCGCCACCAGATAAGTGGAAACACGATCAAGGAAGCCCTGGCGGGTATGCTAGGAGTATGGCCAGGGGAACAGGATCTACGTCGGAGATGGTTGTCGAAGCCAGGAGCCGGGCACCGCAACCGGTGATCAAGGATGCTTGGGAAGCAAAGGGACTGACATGGGCACGCGACGGTGAGACCCCGCTGCCGGCGCAGCTGACCTATCCTGAAAACTCTTTGCTGATCGTCGGAGGCTATCCTGGAGCCGGTAAGAGCACTTTGTTGCGTAGGCTGAAGACAGAGGCCCTGATCCTCAATCCGGAGCAGCTTGCCGAAGAGGCAGCTGTGGCCGTGAATACGAGGGAAGCACATCATCTCATGCAGTCCAAGGTGAGAGCGCTGATGGAGGCCGGCAGGCCGGTGATCATCGATGCACCTGCGGTATATGGCCGCCTGCGTCGCTCTTATATCCGCCTGGCGACAGGCAGGGGCTACATCCCCAACTTGTTGTTTATTGATGTGCCTGCGGACCAGGCTCGCCAAGGGCAGATGCGAAGGCAGGCCGACGGAGGCAAAGAGGCGCTTTCGGAAGATCGTTGGGAATGGTACCAGCAGGAATATGCAAGTTTGATGTTCGATCTGGAATATATGGAAGAGGAAGACATGGATGATCGCTTCGACTATCACTCGATAACCGTGGCTGACCGGCAATCAGCAGCCGGTATCCAGACGATCAGCTTCACCGGCGGCCGGAGATAGACAACGAACCTGTCAGGAAGAGGGCGTTCGCTCAAAAGAAGTCAGAGCCGGCCTGCTTGGAGTATGCTCGATGTAGATGGCACGTGATACATCATTCTTTACCACGATCAAGGAAGAGGTCGACCTGGAAGATTATCTGAGCGAGCATCTCGGGGTCGAGCTGGTCCCCGATGGACCCGGTCGGATGGCAGGCTTGTGCCCATTTCATGAGGAGGACAGCCCTTCGTTCAAGGTGATGGAATCAGATGACGGGAAGTGGAAGCGTTGGTGGTGTTTCGGTTCCTGCCAGGAAGGCGGAACCGTGATCGACGCCGCGATGAAGGCCGAGAATTTCGGCATCGCCCATGAGGCCGCCGAGTACCTGAACGATCTCTATGCCTTGGGCCTTGATTCCAATTCCGAAGCCTACAAGAACTTCGCCAGGACCGTGGCCGAGACCGCAGGGGACATCCAACGGACCAAAGAAGAGATCGGATCAAACAGTCGGGTGGCCAAGGCAGCTGAGCGCTACCTGCATAATCGCGGTTTGAATGCGGAGGCGATCGAACACTTTCAACTCGGTGTCGACACCAAGGACAGCAGCGCAGGCAGATTGTCCATCCCGCTGATCGACAAGGCCAATCATCCGGTGTCGATCGCCAACCGCGCCCTGTTCGACAGTTTCAAATGTCAGAGCTGCGGGCACGAGGTCACGGTCAAGGAACTGGTCAAACAGCGCCATCAGGCTCTGAAGGCCAAGAAGAAAGGGGAAGGCGACGGCGACTGGAAGTTCTGTCCACATTGTCATGCACCGAACACGGAATCGAAGATCAGCTGGTTGATCGGACAGCACCCGAAGTACAAGTTCATCCGTGATTTTGACAAGGCCAACTTTCTCTATAACGAGCATTCATCACGACAGATCCTCAACAAGGATGACACGATCATCGGTCTGTTCCTCGCCGAGGGCTATGGTGAGGTCTGGGCCGGCTGGATGGGCGGCAATCAGGCTTTCTGTTCTTACAACGGTGCCGAGCTGTCCGACTGGCAGGCGCATGAAGCCTCTGAACTGGTCAAGCCGGTCGGCAAGCCGGTGATCCTGGTTCCTGACTTTGACGTCACCGGTCTGCGCAATGTGGATAAGAATATCCGCAAATTACGCGCTGCTTCGGAAACATTGGAGATTCAGATCGTTCATTCGGTCGATAAACTGGCCTATAAGAACATCTCAGGCGATGATGTGCCTTGTAAGGACCTAGGAGACGTATTGCAGCATTTCGGGCCTGAGAAGGTCGCTGAGGTGCTGGAACACAATCGCTGGGCCGCCACCGAGTGGCAGATCCGGGCGATCGTCGAGAAGCTGAATCCGAAGACCGGTGAGAACTTCCACTCTGATCAGCGGCAGATGCAGCTGGTTGCAGAGGTGCTTTCACATGAGCACTCCAAGGCTTCACTGGACCACCTGGTCGAATACCTGGCAGCTCAATGGCACTCACCGGTGGAGTCGATCCGCGACTGGTTCTATTCCAATCTCTCCGAGGACAACGCGACTTCTTATCAGTACCTGTTCACCGACGTCAAGAAGGCTCGTGTCGAGGCCCGTGACTTCCTGCGTGATACCAACATCATCCCCTTGGGTTTCAAGGACCTTGATGACTGTATGCCTGGTGGTGGAGCCCGTCCAGGACAGCTAATGATGTTCTTGGGCAAGTCAGGTACGGGAAAGGCGCAATCCCTAAACGCTGGTGTTCTCACTCCAAAAGGATGGAAGAGAATGGGAGATATGACTGTAGGAGATACTGTTATAGATCCTAGCGGAGGGCACGCTACCGTGACCGGAATTTTCCCTCAAGGACTGAGAAATATGTATCGGATACACTTTAGTGATGGATCGAGCGTAGAAGCAGATAGAGATCATTTATGGAAGATCAAAGATTCGAATCATAATTGGAGAGTATGCGCGCTTGGTGACATAATAGATAAAGTAAACCTTAAAAAAACTCCTTACCAGATACCTCTGACCAAGCCTGTAGAGTTCGAACAAGCTCAAGAGCTTCCTTTGGATCCATATCTGCTGGGCGCACTATTAGGTGATGGGGGTATGTCTCAGCAACGCGCTATAACTTTTTCTACTGCTGATCAAGAAACCCTCGACCGTCTCCTTCCTCTTTTGCCCGATAATGTCTGCATCAAGCAGCGCGATCCTGCTTGTCCTTATGATTTCTTCTTTCCTCGGAAAGATGTCAAGGCTACTCCGAAAAACAATCTCACTATGGCCCTTCTCTCGCTTGGACTCGTCGGCAAGCTGGCTCATGATAAATTCGTACCTTCTGCATATAAGTTTGCTTCTGTGGAAAACAGATTAGAGTTGCTGAGAGGCTTGATGGATACGGATGGTTCTGTCAGTAAGCAGACTTCTGCAGGTAAAGGTAGTCGAGGCTATTCGGTGAATGTAGAATACTGCTCTTCCAGTAAAGAGTTGGCTGAAGACGTGGTCTTCTTGATCAGATCACTAGGAGGTACAGCTTCAATAGGTAAAGGAACCTCCATCCCATTCTATAGAAATGAGATTGGTGAAAAAATTTACGGACGCCCTCGCTACAGAGTATGTGTCTCGCTCCCTCCAGAGATAAACCCATTTGCCCTTGAACGCAAAAGAAATGCTTATACTCGCAAAGTGCGCCCTAGCAGACGGATAACCAAGATCGAATACGTAGGTAAAAAAGAAGCTCAATGCATCTCTGTCGACAGTCAGGAGAATCTATACATCACTGATGATTTCATCGTCACACACAATACCATGCTTGCCTCGCAGCTTCTGGCCAACATGGCCGATCATGGGATCCGCAGTATCTTCTTCAGCCTGGAGCAGGCAGCCAAGTCCTTATATACTCGCCTGGTCTGCCAGGCCCTGGACATCGATGGCGATGAGGCCGAGGAACTGATCCGCAGTGATTCGCCTGAAGCCGAGGAGGCATTGAAACCGGTTGCCGAGACTTACGGCAACATGCTGATCATCGACAACGTCCCGACCCAGACCCAGGAGGCTCTGGAGATGACACCGAGCCGTATCCAGGCGATCATCCAGGAGGCGAACCTGACCTATTTCGAGGGCGAGCCGGCCCAGGTCGTGGTCATCGACCACTTGGGGATCCTCAACGTCGATGAAGACGCTCCCCAGGATGTCAAGCGCTCTGATCTCATGGCTCCGGGGCACATCATGCAGAGGCTGTTCGCCATCTGTAAGTCGGCCAACGTCTTGTTGATGGTCTTGCAGCAGCTGCCCAAGGAGGTCCCGAAGGGCAAACCGTTCTCCTACGACGAAGGACGAGGCGGTTCCAAGCAGACAGACTTCTGCGATTACATCCTGCAGATCTGGCGGCCGGAGATGGCCGACGATATCGATGATGAGGAGCGGACCAAGGTTGCCGGTCAGTATAAGCTGGCGCTGGGTAAGAACCGTTACGGTAAGTCGATGGTCGCGCATCTGGTCTTCGACAGCAGCTCGCTGCGGATCATGCCTGCCTTCAAGATCACCCAGCCGCGCTATGAGAATGATGGTGCGGTCATCCCATTGGAGGAAGGCGAAGAGGAACAGGCGATGGCAGCAGAGATGGCTGCTTTCGAGGAAGCCGGCGAGGCTGCTGACAAGGCTGTCGGAGAAGCTGTCGGAGCATCGGCAGAACGCCTGGGAGAGCTGGCCAGGGAGACTGATGACATGCCTGTGGATACACAGGTGCTGCTGGATTCGATCGGTGCCCATATCGAAGAAGACACTGGCGGCGATCCCGCACTCCAGGCCTGGTTCGATGAGGACTCCTCAGACAAATAAGCCCAACTCTTGTATGCGGTTTTCTGCACTACCCACTATTGCATGCATTTTGCCTGCGAAAAGCAGGCAAAGATTTGATGATAGGAGCACACTGTTGTCATGGAAGATGCCCTGCTCAAGGCCCAGATGGAGTTTACCCCGGTCCCTCCGGATCAGCGTCACTCTCCTGCTCGGGTGAGAAGCATCCAGGCACGCTTGTATATCGACCGCTTCGTCGAGCACGCCGAAGCTTTGGAGTTCCTCAGCGAGGTCCAGCAACGCTATGGTGAGGGCACCAAGACACCAGTTCGCGCGTTGCTGCATTATCAAGACACGGTGATCACCCCGTTGACCAAGGTTCGAGCCGCAGGTAGGAAGATCCCGCCGGAGCTGCAGATCGCCGTGCGTGAGTTCGAGCCGCAGCCGAACAGGCGAAGTGCCAGGGTCAAGACCGTCAGCGCCAGGTTGCGAATCGACCTTTATCTGGAACATCGCCAAGCTTATGAGTTCCTCCAGGAGATGCAGTTGCTGCATGGAGAGGGAAACAAGACAATCGTCCGCGCGCTCCTGCACTATAGGGACACTGTGTACATCCCACTGGAGAAACAACGCGCTGCCAAGCGTCGCAAGAACGGACAGGGCCGAAGCTGAAGATGACTGCCGAGAAGACAGGAAAGCCCGGTTCGGTTCGGCTGCTGATAACCGGCAAGATGGGCAGCGGTAAAGGCTATTGCGCCGATTATATCTCGGAGAAGTTCAATGCCCAACGTTGGTCCAGAACCGAGCTGATGAAGCTCCTTTCTCATTCTGTCGCCGATCAGGTCGGCGATCCCGATGCTGTCTTGCAGCGTATATTTCCTGATGCCGGATTACGTGATGAGGTGAGAGCAGAGTTGATCTCCTACGCTGCCGGCTATGTGTCGGAGCCGGGAAAGCCCCGTCGCCTCTATCAGGACGTCACCGAGATCTGTCAGCAGCATGACCCGCTTTGCTTCGAGCGGGAGCTGGCCGACAGGATAGAAAAAGTAGGTGAATGTGATTTCTTCCTGATCGATGATGTTCGCTCGGCAGCAGCCTTCGACTATTTCACCGCACGCGGGTATAGGTCATTGCGGATCGAGGCTCCTGAGGAAGTCAGGCGTTCAAGGATGCTGGCGCGTGACGGCTACCTGCCCTCGGAAGAGACTTTCAACCATCCGTCTGAGATAGAGCTGGATACGGTCGAGCATGATTTCACCGTGGACAATGATGGTGCCGATCTTGATGCTTTCTATGCCGAGCTGGATCGGATCATGCTTTCGTTGAAAGCAGCTGTCTGACCACAGGTCAGGCATAAACAAAGGTTCCTTTTCATACTTGTCTCAATATCGGTATGATGGCTAAGGCTCAGAGGGCTAGGTATTCTCCCTACGTAAAAGATCAGGTACGCAAACGCTACCCACTCTGTCGCACGACTGCAGACAAGCAGGTCCTTGCTGATGAACTGGGTATCGGATCAGTATCGAAACTGTACAATCTGGCTTCTCGGCTGGGGGCTGCGGGTCAGGAGGTCGAGCCTGGGGAGCATCCAGAGGCTCATAGCAGTGAACGGTTGAAAGAAAGAGAAAATCCAGACCAGATCAAGTTCACCCGACAGGCTGATCGCTATCTACGCAGCGAGTTCGGGCGGAGGACCTTGGAGGACATCTCCTATCATCTGCATCACTCAGAGACAGCTGTGCTCTACCGTGCCCGCCACCTGAAGCTGAGAAAATCCGTAAAATACTGGAGGGTGGACAAGGTCGCTCGTTGGTTCGGTATGGAAGAACAAGATTTCAAGGCGCTGGAGGAAGAAGGATTGGATATTCATCCGTTGGCAGATATGCGTGGCAAGGTTCAGCTGGAAGTTGTCTCTACTTCCAGCCTGGCTCGTTGGATGGCCCTGAAGAAGAACATCGAGCGGCTGCGCAGACAAGGGGCGGATGAGTTTTTCATCCGCGAGATCGAGGAGACGATCGAAGATCTGCTGTCCAGGAAGACCGAGTTCGAGAGCTGCAAGTTCCTCAGTCATGGTCATGTCTGCCAGAACCCATACGCTGACAGCTACGGTTTGTTCTGTACCAACAATGAAAAATATCGGGCCGGAGAAGATCCTCATTGCGCGGTTCGCACTTTGCAGATAGAAGACTTGCACCCGGAAGAGTGAGATCAATCGTCAAGGCTGGGATCAAAGACCGGGAGCCGGGTGCCCTGGCCTTTGTCACGATCGATACGGTCGGACAGCTTCTGCGCCAGGACCGGGAGTGCCATCACCAACCCGATCACCAGCAACGTGATCAGTATCGCACCACCCTTGTACTTGTCATAGACGTCACCGAGCGCCGGGACAAGCCGCAATACCTGCAGCAGCACACACAGGGAGATGATCACCGCCATGTAGTCGTAGAAGATGACAAACCCGGGAAATTCGGCTGGGCGCGGCTGGATGTTGAACCAGAGATTGCGATTATGATCGGACAGTCCGACAAGCCTCCTTCCCTTCCATACCAGTGTGATCAAGCTGCCCGGGGCCAGACGGAGACCTTCTTGGGTCTCTACTTTGTGTAGTCGATGGCCTTTATGGGTGTCTACCGTCTCCAGGATATAACGTATCCGGCCGCTCTCCAACCGTCGGCTTTGTACATTCTTCAGCTGTCTGGTGGCGACGGCGTAATGCCTTTTGCAATTCGGGCAGGTGACCGTGGTGTCTTCCGGATGAATCAGGATCCTGCGCAAGCTGCCTCCCTCTACCGGAGGGCAATGGATACAGCAGATTATCAGCTCTTGTTCTTCCACAGAAGAAGTCTGACAGCCGGACGATTTTGTCGGGGCTTTTCAAGATAAAAGCTATGGCTCGCCGGCTCGATTGGTATATCTTCTGTGTAACTTTTCAGAAAGGAAACCACCAGAATATGACCCCCGAAGGAACCAAAGCAGGTAATACCGCAGTTGATGAGAAACTGATGAAAGCGCTGAACAGCGCTGTCGATAAGATCCGCCAGGATCACGGCGAAGGAGCCGTGATGGACATGTCCGCGAAGCCGAAGGCAGTGGATTCGATCCCGACCGGCTCGCTGCCGTTGGACATCGCGCTGGGCATCGGGGGTATTCCTGAAGGAAGGATCGTGGAGATCTTCGGCCCGGAGTCTTCTGGTAAGACCACACTCTGCTATCACATGATGGCCGAGGTCCAGCGCCGTGGCCAGATCGCCGCCTTCATCGATACTGAGCACGCCATGGACGCCAAGTACGCTTCTGACCTCGGTGTCGACATTCCCGCTCTGGTCGTCTCTCAGCCGGATTACGGTGAGCAGGCTCTTCAGATCGTCGAGGTCCTGGCCAACAGCAGCGCCGTCAGCCTGATCGTCGTCGATTCCGTGGCTGCACTCACGCCGAAGTCCGAGATCGACGGCCAGATCGGCGACAGCTCGGTCGGGGTCCTGGCTCGTCTGATGAGCCAGGCTTGCCGTAAGCTCGCGGGTGTCGCCAACAGAAACAATGTCACCATCGTCTTCACCAACCAGATCCGCGAGAAGATCGGGGTCATGTTCGGCTCACCGGAGACGCAGCCGGGTGGTCGCGCACTCAAGTTCTACTCTTCGCAGCGACTGGACATCCGTCGCATCGAGACGATCAAGGATGCCGGTGACGCTGTCGCCAACCGCGTCCGCGTCAAGGTCGTCAAGAACAAGGTCGCTCCGCCTTTCACCCAGGCCGAGTTCGAGATCGCCTATGGTAAAGGTGTCGATAAGAACGGGGCACTCCTTGATTTCTGCACCGACAAGAGCAACCCCGTCGACCTCGTCACCAAGGCCGGTGCTTTCTACACTTTCACCACCACCGGCGAAAAGGCTCAGGGGGCGGCCAAGGCCAAGGCCTATCTGGCTGAGCATCCTGAGATCGCCGAGGAGATCGATACTGCTGTCCGCGCCTTCTACTTCCCCGAGGACAGCGATGAAGAAGGCCCGGCCGATGACTCCGAGGCGATCGCTGCAGAAGTTGATGCCGAAGACGCAGAAAAAGAAGTCTGAGTATCCTGTCGTATCACTGTCTTGTGCCAGACCGAAGCACGACCGGTCTGGCACAAGACGTCTTTTTCTGGGCACACTGATTATGGAGAAGACAGGTAGCCGCAGATGCGTGATCTAACTTTATCTCATGGAGTTCAACGATACCGTACAGAGTGAAGATCTTGATTTTGATGATCTACTCGTAATCGAGGATATCGACATCGGCGATGAGGCTGAACTCCGTCAGGTGATAGCAGAAGTGGAAGCGCTGGTCGGCGCACCCGGCAAAGGCCTCAGGGTTTCCGTGCTGACCGCAGAGCAGTGGGAGACGGTCTTACAGCGGCGGCTACCGCGTCAGCTCAGGCGCGGAGCCGAGCATCATTTTCATGTCCTCAGCGATCCGGTTGATCCTCAGCACCTTCTGATCTCCCCGTCGGCTGTCCGAGGGATCAACGAGGGCAGCCAACATATATATCAAGAGGTCGTATACACGGCCCTGCGCTGCATCCCGACCAATCTCTCGCGTCCGCTCCGTAAAGGATTGGATGATCTGCTGGCCGAGGAATGCGGCCGGAGGATCGGTGTCGAGTTGTTCGTCCGCACCTATCCGAGGGAATCAGAACTGGTCAGGGGCATTCTCAGCGTCCTGACCGTCGATTTCGATTATCAGCTCCTGGATTGGGGCATATTGCTGCGCAAGAACCCGGAGCGGGTGCTGAAGGCTTTCACCAAGACCAAGTTCGCCCAGCGCTGGCCGCAGCGGATCGCGACCGAAGGTTTCGAGCTCAAAACGACGACATTATCGTTGGTCAAGCTATTGACCGCTGATCCGATGCCGTTCAAGGATCCGCTGGTGTTGCTGACCGAGCAGATGATAACCGAATACCTTATAGAAGGAGCAAAGAAGACATGAGTGACCGTCCAGAGAATACCAACCCTGATAGAACAAGATATTCGGAACATCCGAAAAGCTCCGAAGCACGTGAGCTGGCCGCTCGTGTACAGGAGAGCCTTGATCGTGGAGCTGTCAGCCAGGCCAAGCGGGCCTTCACCCAGGGCTGGAGAGAGACCGTGCCGGCGTTGCCGCTGCGCTTCTCGGTCATCCTCGTCAGGCTGAACCGTAAGTCGATCAAGGACGTACTCAGGCTATGGCGTAAGAATAAAGGCCAGGCTCCCCAGCTGAAGCTGGACTGGGGCGAGGAAACTGTTCAGGTGAGGATGGCGCGCGGACGTAAGCTGGTGCTAGGATGCCTTCCCGCCTCGGATGCGGAGTTGCTCCGCGATATGGGGCCGAAGGCACAGAAGCTCTATCGTCCGCAGCTGCTTGAAGTACGCCGGACAGAGACTGGTGAGATCGATTATGTGGCTGTGGAGCTGGTCCGACCTGAGCTGCGTATCTGTTCATCATGCGGGAAAGAACACTCAGGCAAGCACACCAACTGTGAAGACTGCCGTAAGCGTAGACAGCGTGTCGGAGCTGAGCGCTTCGAGTACGCGCCTGTTTCTTTCCAGGAAGTAGTAGAACAGATAGCAGCTGAAGAAGCACAAAAGCAAGCTGATAACTCGGAGTTGGACTTCTGACCTTATTCCAGTTCGGTGCTTATGAACTTTCCTTTTGACGGTGCTCGCCGGAATGCCTCCCATGTACGCGCCGGGCAGTGGAAATCATATATCTTGTGTCCGCCGCTGAATACCACCTCCAGCAACTCCTGTTCAGCCAGATAACGATATGCTGTCAAGGCCGAGCTGTCTGAAGCCTGCCATTCCACCATCTGATCATCGCCCATACGCATATGATGCCATGATCAGCCGGCGGCCGTCGCATTCTGGTCATCCGATCTCAGACACCACGAAAGCTTTTGGGCAGGCCTCGGTGCTCCCAGCGCCCTTCAGCTTGATTGTTCTTCAGGTATCCTAGGGCCTCCAACAGTCGCAGATGCTTGGCCGCCATCCCGGTATCAGGGATGATCTTGCCTTTCTCGTTGCGCTTGTTGATGTTTGCACGCTGTGCCAGCTCTTCAGCATCCATCATCTTGCCATAACGAGATTGCATCAACACCACCAGCCCGTAGCTACGCCAGACGTGCGCAGTCAGCCCCTCAGGACAGTCCTCGGCCAGTGCTGCATAGGCATCGAGCAATCCTGCCTTTTCGACATTTTTTACTGCTGTCTCGGTCATCTGTGTGCGCAGCAATGCCGCTCGCTTCTTCAGCAGCACCAGCTCTTCCGGTGAAGAGACAGCATAGACTGCTTGTTCGCCGCTGCCACGCAACGGCTTGATGCATTTGCTCCATGTGATCAGATCTTCCACAGATACGTTGAGCACCTTTTCGTCAGCCATTTCCTGGGCGCTGAACTCTATACGGACGATCTTACCTGTCTCGGGGTGGCGAAGAGTGCGAGCCATCAGCGCACCCTCCTTATGCCGAGCAGGCGAGCGACGATCAAGATGACCAGATAGGCCAGTAGAAAACATCCGGCGGTGACAACATAGCCTTTTTCACAAGTGAGAAACACACCCATCGAGCATATGCCCGCGCTGACGGCCAGGAGCAGGTCATCAAGCCGGATGTCGCTCACGGCCGTGAGCAGGTAGCGTACTCCATCGGCGACGACGAACATCGCCAATATCGGGAACAAGATCCCCAACGCGAACAGACCCGCAGCAGCATCATCGCCTTTGACCTTTGCAGGCAGCCACGATGGTTGAGCTGCATTCTGTAATGTATCGGTGAAATAGTCGCTTCCGACCCAGAGCGCGAACAAGACCAGTACCATGACACCTACCATGAATCCTATCCGATGTCTGGTCGCCATATTGCTACGGCTGCGATCTATCTGGGCGAAGATGGTGTCATCAGCGGCAACTTCAGCTTGTAGCATCGCCAGCTCAGGTCCGGACAATGGGGTCAGCATCTTCTCGAAATCTTTGACGATCGTCATCCCATCATCCGCTGTCGGGGCTCCTTCTCCGGAACGAGCCGTCTTGAAACTGAACAGGCCTCCTGTCTTCGGTGGAGAAAGGTCCAACCCGGCACCTTCGGCACCACGCTTCTTCTGCGTTTTGTCTTTCTGCTGAACCTTCCTGGCCGTGGCCAGGCGCTGTCTGAGCAGGCCGGTCAGACCTTCATTCGTCTCCTCTCCTGGCTCCGCGCCCAGATCAGGTATTTCTTCCCGGCCGCTGGTTTCAGGCTGTGACCGAGGCTCCGCATGACCGATCGGTTCCTCCTCTTGGGGTTCGCCTTCGGTCGCTTTCACCCGTGAGGCCACGAACCGGTCCAGAAAGCCTCCCGTCGGACGGTTGTCATCTTCTGCGACTTCCGGCACTTCAGGTTTCGGTCCTTTCAACGGCTTCTCTCTCCCGGCTCTCAAACGCTCACGCAGGCCACCGCTCCTGTCGTCATCGGCCTTCTCGTCTTCTTTTTCTTCGGCTGCCCGGCGGCGTTCTTCAGCGGCGACTTCTTTGATCTGGCGTAACTTGCCTCTGATACCACCCCCAGATTGCTTCTGGTCTTCAGTTTCTGCTTCAGCCTCATCGAAGCTGGGAGCGGGAGCATCACCGGCCCCATCGGCCTCGAACGGAGAGCTGGCCGTCCCTATACTCGGCGGAGGCTCCTCATCTGGATCAAGCAAGGGACCGAATTGCGGCCCGGCCCGTCTGACCGCAGGTGCTTCTGGCTCCTCAAGGTCGAAATCCCCAAGATTCTGTTCCTGTCTGAGTTCGGCAAAGATCGATCCTAGACCCTGATGCTCCAGATCCAGGTCTTCGGCAACAAGGTCATCATTCTCCTCTGGTATCTGGGGTTGATCACTCATCTGCATCGTAATCTAGGTCAGAGCACTATTATCAGGTGATTTTCGCGTGAGCTATCTGATCAGATGGAAAGACCTGTGATCAACTGTCCCCATCGGTATCGTGTCATATATGGGTAATCGTCGTCGCCGTAATGTAAGCCAGCCTGTGCCGACCCCGGAAGATATGTCTCCGTCTGATGCCTCAGCACATCGGCAACAGCCTCCACCCGAGCAGGGGCCTCCGGTCGTGCAGCAGCCGGTGCTGACGGTGCAGGACATCGATGAGGCTGACGTCGGCATGGTCGATTCATTACCGGCCCGTAAGGACCTGAAGCAGCGGATCCTCAATCCCGACCTGCTCAGTGACGAGGTTGACGAAGCCGTATCGGTCGAGCCGAAGATGACAGGCTCTCTTCAGGAACCGCCGGCACCGGAAGCAGGACATGCCGTGGAGCCGAACCTTCCGATGGCGAGTGCAGCGTCATCATCGACAACCTCGTTGGAGCAGATGATCGACGACATCATCGGTGAGGAGATCGATGAGGCTGTCACCTCAGATGATGCTGTGGTCATCGGGGAAGCGCCAGAGACCTTCGATGACCAGGTTGCCCCTGGAACCGAGGAGGCTTCCGACAGCAGCATCGCTTTTCCGGCGAGACCCGACGAAGAAGTTTTCCCCGAACCTATGGAAATCAGATCCGATTTTTCAGTTACAGATGATTCTGTACCTGCCCCCGCTGATGAAGAGGCAGTCGTCTTCGACGAGGAAGAGCTCTTGTTCGATGATCCAACTTATGCTCCACCACCCGATACGCAGATGCCCGCCCCGGGAATGGAACACGCGGTCAGCACCCCTGGCGAAGAGCTCGGAGAGGATCAGGAGTTGTGGGATCGTCTGGAAGCCGTGGAGCCGGAGCTTTCTTTCGATGAGGAGCCACCTGATCTGTTCAGCGGTGAGTATAAGAAGGAGGCCCTCCCGGCCGTCGAGGGATCAGATGAAGAAGAACAGGTTTCCTCATCGCGCAAGCGCAAATGGCAGCGAAGAGGCTCTCCAACTGAGGCAGATGCCGATGAGCCGGTGATGCTCAGGCCCGGCGAGCTGGAAGAGCAGGCCAAGGAGAGAGCGATGAATCTCGAAGAGCCGGAACAGCCTCAGGGGCCGGGCTTGTATATGGCCACACGGAGGGCAAATCTTGGTGGTGCCAATCATCTTCCGATAGACCTGCCTGACAGCAAAGACGCTATCGATGAGATCAACCACGCCTTGGCCGCTTTTGCTGATCTCCAGTATGGACAGACCGGGATGATCAGATGGTCTCTTCGACAAGTTCCTGGTTTCCGCGAAGAGGCCAGAGGCTGGCTTCGAGCACGCAAATCAGGAAATGATCCAGATGCCCAGAAGAAAGGCTTTCTGCCGTCATTGATCGAACATGTAAAATATGCTCTCACCTATATATTCTATTCGGTCAATGAGGTGAACAGTCCCGGGAGTATGGAGAAGCCGCTGTCTCCATGGCAACGAGGAAAGGATCTGACCCCGCTACCGGCCTCCCAGGTCGACCCTGAAGAGAAACAGGCTTGGAAAGAAGCTGAGGAGAAGGCCCGTGATACCGCCCATTATGAGGCGGTGATGCGGGTTGCTGCCTTCGGTGCCGAAGAGCATAAGGATGATCTGGACATGATCGTCGAAGAGGCCGCCGCCGGTCTCGAGGTCTTCTCGACCCCGCACCAGCAGATAATCTGGGAGCAGGGTGCGCCCTTGGATACAGCATTAGGCTTGATGGGGGCCCGCCAACCGGAAGAGATCGGCATGATCCTGTCGGCTGTCGAGATGGGGACGTTGGCTCACGTGCCGGATGACATCACCAATCCGCATGGGGTCAAGGTCAATCGCTCCTATTTCAAGCAGATGCCGCTCAGCAATCCGATCGTCGTGGATGACCCATTGGAGCCTCAGGGCGGGATCATCCCGATCGGCATCCAGAATCCACGTTCAGAGGATCGTCAGGTGATCGGCCTGAACAACTCTCAACTGGACCAGCATCTTATAGTGACCGGAAAAACAGGTTCTGGCAAGAGCGAATGGATGAAGTGGATCGTCTTCGGGGTCGCAAAAGCTGATTACCCGATGGTGCTGATCGATCCTCACGGTCAGCTCTCGGACGAGATCATGAATGCGCTGATCATGAATTGCCCCGACAGGATCGATGACATCGTCTATTGCGACATCTCCGATTCGGAGCATCCGGTGGCGCTGAATCCTCTGGACATCAACAGCATGGAGGAAGTGGAATCCACGGTCCATTCGGTGATCGAGATGCTCGGGTCGCCGAAGGTGAACATCGACAAAGGTGGGGCGCCGCGTGCGATGGTCTATGCCCGTGAGGCCTTGACCGCCCTGTGCCATGCCAACCTGGCCTTGGAGGATCCGAACACCAAATGCACGATGCTCGACGTGATGACTTTCTTCTCCAATCCAGAGTTCCGTCATCTGGTCGTCGAGTTCTGCCAGAACGAGCTGATCCGCCAGAAATATGATTTCGACACCGGGCCATTCGAGCAGATGGGCGAGAAACAGCAGTTGGAGCATGTCCAGCCGATCATCCGTGCCTTCTCCGAGTTGGGCAACTCAGAAGCTTTCTCGATGGTCTTCTCCAGTCCCGAGAACAAACTCGACTTCGCCCGCTTGATCTCCGGTAACAAGCTGGTGATCGTCAAGCTGGCCCGATTCGCCGCCGGTGGCCAGGCTGAGCTAGGATCATTCGTCGGCGCATTGGTCCTTCCGTGGCTGTTGTCTTCGATGGCTTCCTGGGGAAGGACCAAGGATCCGATCACCGGGGTCCAGAGCGGGCGCGGTTGCCGGGTGCTGGTGGACGAGGCCCCGACGCTGATGGGGGCCGGCTCCTCGGTTCCGCAGGTCCTGGCCGAGGCTCGTAAGTGGGACCTGGGGTTGCTGATGGCAGCGCAGTTCCTCGACCAGTTCGACAACAGCATCATCGACGCCGCTCTGGCGAATACGGCCTCCAAGGTGACGATGGTCCAGGATCCGAACAAGGCGGGTCCGATCACCAAGGCGATCGCCGGAGCAAGTTCGAAAGTCCAGCCTGCAGACATAGCGAACCTGCCCAACTACCATTTTTATGGCAATATCCTCCTCCCCTCGGGCGCTCCGGGTGGCCTCGCCGCTTCCGGGCCATTCACCGCCGCCTGCATGCCACCGATCAACTGCAATCTGGACGAATCCGCCTTGAGCAGCCGAGAACAGGTGATAGCCCAGTCACAGGCCCAGATCACCAATAGCCGGCAGGCGATCGTCGAGCAGAGCCGCGAGAGGGTCTCCAAGATCATGCTTTCGCTGCGCACTCAGCACCAGGACCGGCTTACCGATGATGATTACGTACCACCGCCATTGTTCGGCGACGACAGAGCAGCCGGCGAAGATTTTGGCTGGTCTGGCTGAGAATCGGCTTGAACAGTCAGATACCTAAAAATAGTCTTTTCTTGTTTCTAAAAAACGCATTTAAGCGAAATCTCGACACACATTCATACTAGATCTAATCTCGCTTCATGATTGCTAAAGCGTTCGGGATCTTCTTTGGGCTTGTCGCCTTGTACTTCATCCTGATGTACCCTGACCAGATCGTCGGGTTGCTCCAGGTGTTTGTCGACGGTGCTCATAAGAGTGCTCATGCTTTGCATCATCTAAATCTACATACAGGAAAGAATAACTAACCATGAAAATGCGCGATAAAATCAAGCTTATTGGAACAACCACCCGTGAGGGCGTGTACGAGACGCACTTCATGGTTGCCAATGCAGCTGTCAAGGCAGCAACTGCCAGTTCTCGTAAAAAGCAGGTCGGGTCGTTGGCTTTCGCCGCAACCCTCTACGCCATGTATGCCGGCACGGCTGTTGCCGGTGGCAATGGTGCCTGTGGTGGCTCGGCGACAACCTCGCTGACGGGGTTCATCTCCTCGGCAGCCACGTTCATGATGGCCATCGGAGGAGTTGCGGCTCTGCTGATGTTTGCCATCGGCGGCTTCCTGATCATCGTCGGCGGATCGGAGTCTCGGGTCCGTCGTGGGATGAGCATGTTGAAGAATGCGGTCATCGGACTTGTCGTCCTCGCGTCCGGAGTCTTCATCAAGACCGTCGTCCTCAACTTCGTCGGTGGTGCCACCAGTAATAACGGTGCTGCCAGCGGCTGCGTCGGACAGAACGGTGGGCTGAAGTAGGCCTGAGCTGACAAGAGTTGATGGTAATGGCCCTGATATCAGGGCCATTACTTTATCCAGGGTCACTTATCATCATGCCGGCGAAAACACCATCATCGGTCATGCTCTACATAGGCTAGGCAGCGATGTCAGGCATCCGTAAAGGGACGATACTACTGGCGGTCTTCGGGCTGTTCTTGCTCTTATCAGGAAAAGCGGCTGCCGCCGGCTCTGATTATGGAGCCTGGTTCCCGGATCCGAGCAGCGGTCAGACAAGCGGGGTCGAAGCATATGATTCGCAGCTAACTCCGTTCAATGACGGTGACGTCTCCGAGCAGACCAGTTTCGCCTGTGTCACCCCGGACGGATCCGTATTGTCACCCAAGCAAAGCCAACAGTTCGGGGCGATCGTGATTGCTGCCTCTGATGTATATAATGGGACCTTCGATCTTTCGGGGACGACACCTCAACAGCAGGACACAGGTAACGGTGCGAACACGAACAATACGCCGCCTACAAATGGAGGCTATCAGACGGGCCAGGCCGGTATGCAGGCCTTCTTGCGCAATGAGGCACTGTTGCTCAAAAGCGGCCATTGGGTCGATTACAGCCAACGGACATTGGAGCGGACCAGTCAGCTGCCGAGTGGGACCAACTACCTGACACCGACCGCCGGCTGGTCGGTGGCGTTGAACAAGAATGCTGAACCGTTGAGCAAACAAGAGGGGATGGTATTGGCCAACCTGATCCCACTGACCGCCTCCAATCCGCTGGAGCTGACTTCGGATCTTCCGGAGGCATGTGCCATCCAGCCTCCGGGGCCGGCTTCGCCTTCCTTCGGGGAGATGTTCTCCAGTCCCGGTGATTTCGTCACCGATACGTTGCTGTATATGCCGTCGAAGCTGGCCACAGCCAGTTTCAACTTCTTGCAACCATATGCCTTCCGCTATACTTTCTTCACTCCGCATACCGAGCGCGGTGACCTGATGTGGGACATACCCGCTTCTTGCGTTCCCAAGAGCCCGATCAATCAAGCTTATTCAGCAGCTCAGGTCGCTTCCGATTGTCAGGGCCAGACCCCATTAGGATACAGTCAGGCCAATATCTCCGGCTCCCAACCGAAGGCCTGGTTTCTCCAGGCGGCAGTCTTTCTGCAATGGATGCTCTCCGGTACCTATTTCCTGATCCTGTTCACGGCCGCGATCCTGTATATGGTCAGGGGAAACCGGGCAACTAGCCTGAACATCATGCAGCTGATTCCTCGCCTGCTGCTGTCGATAGTGCTGACGATGTTCGCCGGCTTCTTGATCGGCGCAGCGATAACGATCAGCAACCTGACCGTCCAGACGATCTTCAACTATGATTCGATCAAAGCCGTCGGCGCGGTCAATACGTTCATGCTACAGGCCGGAAATATCGTCGGTGGTCCACAGATCTTACAGCAGTTTGCCAGTCTTGTCGTCAGTACCACGACGGTGTTCTTCTTCGCCGTCTTCGTGCTGACCTCGCTGGTGCGCCAGCTATTGTTGGTGATCTTGATCATCCTTGCTCCTCTGGCAGCTTTCTGCATCATCAACCCACGCTGGCAGGGGCAGCTGCGACTCTACCTGCGGGCGCTGGCGGCGATATTGCTGTTACCGGTCCTACTGGCCTTGGTCTTGAAGGTCGGCATGAGCATCAACCCTCTGGTCACCGATCCTGGACAGGCTTACGGACAGTTCCAGGGGACGCTGGGCCTGTTCTTGATGCTGGTCACCTTGTGGATGATGTACAAGGTGATCAAGCTGAGCAAGGATTATACCCTCAAGGGAGGGCGAGCCTTCACCGACATCTGGGCTGATCGTCGCGAGCTGCTCGGTGTTTCTTCCCCGGCCCTTGAAGCTGCCCGACAGCAGAACGATGCTCCCAGGATAGAGCGCCCGCACAAGGCCGAGATGATCCCTGCCGACAGGGCGACGTCCACCATCTCCGACCGAAAGCTGATCACCAGGCCGTCTTCCGGTGAGCCACCGGCATTACCGCAGCAAAGCCTGGCCAAACCGTCCCAAAATCAGCCGGCTTCTCCTGATCAGGCTTTCGACACGTTCCAGCAAGGCCGCCGTGAGCTTGGCGACAGAATACCTATATCGGCAGCAAAGCGCTACCGGGAAGGGCTGCGTAAGGCGATCGGAGCCGAGACAGCGATGAAAGGACGGCGGTTGACACCGGAAGAGGTGGAAAATCTCAAGAAACGCTATGCCCGCAAGCGCGGAGGCAAGCTCCTACAACAGAACGGCTCATGGTATCTGACCCCGACGGAGCCTGAAGGCTTCGAAGGTGAGCCTCTCCCTGAGGCATCCTCAGGGAGAGGCACGGATGACAAGCCTGATCTGAAAGATTTCGCCCGTGTGCACCCACGCCTACCGGCAGATCCATTCACCGACAAGGTGGCGACAAAGCAGGATGATACAGATGATAGTTGAAAGAAAAAGCCCCTTGCCCGAAGACGAGGATTAGATTAGCTGTATGGCCGAAGAACCACAGTTGGAATCTCGTACCAAACTCCCGACCGAGGTCGAGGACGAAGACCCGTTTCTGGCGATCGCCGAGATCAAGTTGTCATTGCGTCAATGCCTGACCCTGGCGATGTCCACGGCCGCCTGGTTCATATTGTCGCAGCTGACAGGAAGCGTGCTACCGATATCGAGTGCTTTCTCCATGATCCTCTGGTCATGGCTGCTGATAGGCGGAGTTTTCCTCACATTCGCCAAGAAGGACGGACGGCCTTATGAGGAATACCTTACCCAGGTGATCCAGTTCAGACTGTCAGATCGTCATTACATCCTGAAAAGCCCTGACAATGCCGGCAATATAGAAGATGCCGATTGGGATGAGCTGGAAGACGAAGATGCCGGATATTGGACCTGATAAGAGAAATACGCCGGCCGATATCGGGCTCGACGTAGGTTGAGGGTGATGGCAAAGAGTCCGAGTAGGTTCGCAGCAAGTAGAGATCTGGTTTTCGTGCATTCAGTCGTCCCGGAGCAACGCCCCGGCGACGGTGCGATCCTGGTCATGCGTGATGGCTCCTACCGGATGATCATCCGTACCGGAGCGATCAACTTTGACATGAAAAGCCCGATCGAGCGCGGCGGCCTGACCTTCGCCTTCGGATCGATGGTCAACTCCTTGGAAGTCGATTTCCCACTCGCCATCATCTCACATTCCAAGATCCTGGATATCGAAGCTTACGTTCGTCAGTTCGATGCTCGGCTGGCAAACGAACGTACACCGCCGGCGATCAGGAAACTGATCCAGACGCATATCACCCATTTCCGCGACCAGGTCAAGAACAAGCGCCTGCTCCAGCGCGAGTTGTATGTCGTCGTCCCTTGGAAAGGTGTCCGTGACCCGGTCAAGAAGAAAGTCAGTGATGAGGTTCCTTTCATGGGCCTGTTCAGGGCCGTATCCCGCGATCTGGAGACCAAGCTGACCCTGGATCATAAACCGACGGATCTGGATATCGCCACCGCCCGCCAGCAGCTGGAGATACGCTCGAACCAGATCACCGGCCGGTTGGGCAACATGAACATCTGGAGCAGACGGCTCAACGAAGACGATGTTCGCAAGCTACTTTACGGGCTTTACCATCCTGCCCTGTCTGAGCGTCAGCGTGATCCTGGTCTGGACAGCGGAGGGACGCTTCTGGGTGGTTTCTCTGCCGAGGGCCTTCCGCAACCACAACGGCGTATTTCTGATGGCGGTCAGATCGGGGAGCCAGAATACATCTAGGAGCTACTTCTATCATGGGACTGAAAGACAGGTTGAACATAAAGAAGATTCTCGAAGAGCTGGAAGAATCCGAAAAAGAAGAACTCGGCTACGAGCTTGAAGAGCGCGAGGATTCAAAACAATATAATGTCTTTGATCGACTGGCTATCGACATCTCCGATCTGGTTGCCCCGGAGTCTGCAAGCAATGAAGAGAACTATTTCAAGATCGGCGACGAATACACCCGAACTCTGTTCATCCACACCTACCCGCCGCAGGTCGAGGACAACTGGCTGCGCGAGATCCTACGCTTCGAACACGCTCTCGACGTCGCCATCTATATTCATCCGTTGCCGATCAAACCGTTCCTGCACAAGATGCGCCAGCAGGCAGCCCGTGATGAAGCCGCCATCAACAAGGAAGCCGAGGATGGTCTGATCCCTGATGCTCGTCGCCAGGCCCGCCTGCGTGATACCCTGCAGTTCATCAGTGCGATCGAAGAAGACGTGACCAAACCGTTCCAGGTGATGGTTGCCTTCACCTTGCGCGCCCGGGATGCCACCGAGTTGAACAAGATCACCGAACAGCTTGAGCGCTATCTTACCGCTGTCACCACCCGCCAGACCCGGCACCGTCATAAGCAAGGTTTCCAGACCACGCTTCCGTTGATGAACAATGAGCTGGCCGACATGCAATCGGTGAGACCGATCCACACTCAAGGCCTGATGTCGATGTTCCCGTTCACTTCCTCGGAGCTGACCCACGAATCAGGGGTGATGGTCGGAGTATCACAGATCACCGGCTCGCCGATCGTCCTCAACAGGTTCATGCAGCCGACGATCGAATCACCGAACACTGCCATCCTTGGTGCCACCGGTTCCGGTAAGTCATTCTTCGCCAAGCTGGAGATGCTGCGTTGGGCTTATCACGGTCTGCCGATCATGGCCCTCGATCCTTCCGAGGAATATATCCGTGTCTGCGAAGGCCTTGGCGGTGCCAATATCAACATCAGCCTGGATTCCGATCAGGTGATAAATCCGCTTGATTTCTCCAATGCTGTCCGCCCTGGCCATAACGCCTTGCGTGACAAGGTGGCCTTCATGGTCGAGCTGCTGCGGATCATGATCAAGACCGAAGGCGATGACGGTGTCCCGATCGATGCCATGACCCGTCAGTTGTTCGAGAACGCCCTGATCGAGACTTATCGCCGTTACGGCTACATCGTCAGTGATTCGGACACCCAGCAGACAGCGACCCCGGAGAACATGCCGATCCTGGCCGAAGTCTGGATCACCCTCAGCAGGATAGCAAAATCAGACCGTGATCCAGAAGTCCAGAAGCGTATGGGTCCGCTGTTGGCGGCGTTGACCAGCTACGTCGGCGAAGGCCATCTGGCACCGCTGTTCAACCAGAGAACTACCGTGAACATGCGCAGCCACTTTGTCAACTTCAACTATGCAGGCCTGCCGAAGCAGTACATGGCCTTGGCGATGTATCTGGTTCTTGAGTTCATCAGAACTTCGTATTTCACCAGTGATCAGATGGAATCCGGGAAGAATCGTCTGCTGTATGTCGATGAGGCCCAGATCTTGATGAGTGAACCGGAGACGGCTCGCTTCCTGGAATGGACGGCCCGTACCTGCCGTAAATACGGTATCGGTCTGACGGTGATGACCCAGAATGTCGGTGTCTTCGTCTTGAACAGTGACGGATCTGACAATAAGACCGGCCAAGGTATCCTTTCCAACTGCTCGATTCAGGTACTGCTCAAACAGCAGGCAGTCGAGGCCGACGCTATCCAGAGGCAGTTCCATCTTACCCAGGGCGAACTGCACAAGCTCACCGGAGCTGCTGCCGGAGAGGGGCTGCTGTTCGTCGGTGGAGAGACCGCCTGGTTCACTGCCCGCGATATGGCTTCTCAGGAAGAACACGAGATGCTGACGACGACGATGAGCGAGCGTTATGCCATCGCACAGAAGCAGAAGTCGGCTCTGGAAGCAAGCCGACAACAAGGCTATGATCAGGGACATATGCTCAGTTATCAGCCGGAAGAGCCACCACCGCTACCGCCGTCTCTCCCTGATGATCCTTATCAGAATCCTGGGCGGGCCCTACCGTCAGCTGACCACGGCAATCCACCTGCTCCTCCGACCCAGGATCTTTATCAGGATGAGTTCACCGATGATCCTTTCCCAGGCTGATAGCGGAAAAGCATCTGCAGCCTTCGACGGTGATGCATCATCCTGTAGATGAGTATCGGGAAAATGCTTCGTACTGCAGATCCGCGTATCTTGGTGATGGCGATATTGACATTGCTGGCGGTCCTGTTCTGTATCTACAAGATGGTCGGGGCGCTGACCGGATCGGATACCAGTCCCGCCTATCAACGTACACCGCCGACGGCCTTCGCCATCCCTTTGGCCAACACTCTTGTCAATCCGCAGGCGCTCAACCAGCCGCGCCTCCCGGATGAGGCTTACGATGTCCTCAGCAAAGACACGACCACGATCGGTGATGAGATCTCTGCGCAGACATTGACCGCTGAAGATCTGGAGGCTGAGGGCATGAGCTCGTACAAGGCAAGTTCGGCCTTGGCACAGCTGAAAGCCTACTATAGCCTCTACGCCGGCAGGAAGACGCATGCGCAGGGATTTTCCCTGAACGGTATCAGCACGACCTCGGCGGATATAAGTCAGCTGGTGACCTATGGAGTCGGCGCAGACGGGTCTCCTTCCGGTAGCTTCAACGTGGATTATGCCTTTTCCTACACTGATGGCCGCTGGATACTCAATAGTATCAACGCCGACTTCTGAAAAATCGGATTTTCAGGCCAGAATGGAAAAAGCCACAGCTTATGATCCTCGACCTATTTTCTTGTTATGGAGTTGATCTATCCTGCATATTTCTACCTACGCGGCCTGATCTCGGAAAAAAGAGGCGAAATCAAGCTATCGATGATAGTGGTAGGCGCTATCCTCTTGGTGGCGTTCATGGCTTACCCACAACCAGTTTATAGTTTTATCCATTATATCAAGAACATGGTCTTTTCAGAACTACATAAACATAACTTCCACAGCGGGTCTCATCATGGGCATACCGGCGCGCACCATCCTTCAGGAACAGGCCAGGGTAAGAACTGATGCGGATCGGCGGATACAAGATAAGTGGTGTCACCCGGCGGTTCTGGCTGATCCTGGCTGCGGTCATCGTGGTCTTCTTCCTTCTGATCTATTTTGCCTCAAGCCATAAGCAAGAAGCCGGTAATCCTTTGTCTATCCCGGCTTTCGCTGTTTCTCAGCTGCAGGATCATGCTCAGAAGCCGGGATGGATCGAGCCATATATCTCCTATTATGGGCTGAAGCAACCCGAACGAGCACAGTATTTCACCGATAACTACACTGCCAGCGTTGGCCTGCCTTTCAAGTTCAGGGTCTACATCCCTTCACAGGACGTATTGGCCGACAGGCCTGACCTGAACGTCAGCAAAGATGGCTGGCAGTTCGTCCCGGCGATCTTTCTCGATCCGGACAAGGCGGTCAGCCCTGATGGCCTTACCGATCAGCAACTGCCGGCGCAACCATTGATCCTCGGCTTTCCCGAAGGCCAGACCCCGGCAGCCGGCCAGGCTTATGATATAACCGGCCTGGTATATTGGAACTCCAAACCATTGCTGAGCAACAAAGGCCAGAGTTCCCCGGTGATCTTGGCGGCATCGGCCAGTCCGTTGGCGACCACCGACCTGGAGAACCCGACCACCCATCTGGCTGATCTCAATATAGTCTACCAACAGAATAATATGCAGCTTGACCTGCGCAAGGTAGAGTGGTCTTCGGGACGGCAGGTACGGGTCTGCGTAGCGCTCAGCAATGTCGGCAGTCCCACCCCGCTGCCGATCTGGCAAGGCTTGAGCTCATTCAGCGCCGAGTATGCCCAGGCCGTCGGCCAAGGGTCGAGCACAGGCGAGCCGGACCCGAACAGTCCGCTGGCCACCCAATCCACGATAAATGAAGGCTCCAGTGTGGTCGGATACATCACCTTTGATCAGGCTCCGTCCGGCGCGCCGTCAAGCCCGATGACCTTGTTCGTGCCACCATTGAACAATATCTCTTTCGGAGGCGCACCGACGGCGATAACGATCAAGCCGCCGCAGTTCACCGACGTCTCGAAAGTGGATTATGATACTCAAGGGACAGCCTCTGATGGCTGCTTCCAGAGCTGAGCCTGCATCTTTGTCCAGAACGGGAAGTTCTGGTTTTTTACCCGCGCGCGTGACAGATTGGTGATATGAACGCCATAAGTCATCGTGGGGTGCTTCGTGAGATCCGGTATCATGCTGCTCGCAACAAGGGGGCTGTCGGGTTGGAGGCATTGTTGTCGATAATCTTGTTGTTCGTCGCCTTCTATGCTTTATGGGGTGTGGCCTTGGTGATCTATAATCAGTCTCGTCTGAACACCGCCACTCAGCTGGCGGCGCAGAGCTCCATCTTGATCTTCAACCGTCGAGCTTATCGTGGCCAGGATAATGGTCGCTATCAGAATGCCTATAACCAGGCACAACATGTCGGGTGGAGTGTATTCCGCGAGAACAGTTGCGGTATGTTGCCGGATGAGATCACCGGAGAAGCCGCCGATGATGATTGCTATGCAGCCCCAGGACAGCCGCCGCCGGGGCTGCAACCTGTCGACGGCGGGACCCCGAACGACCCGATCGGCATCACCTGTTCCAATGCCCTGGATGGGATCTACACCACGCAGAACTGCATCAATGGCGGCTACCAAAACGCTCAGGCCTTGAAGGTCACCGTCAAGTCTCAGGTGAACTCCCCGTTTGATTGGCTTTCGCCGGTCAGCCCGGTGGATGCCGGTCGGACGCACTCGGTGGCACAGTTGAATGCTCAGGCAAGCGCTTATGCTTTCGGGCCTCCAGGTCCGACATGTGGCAGTCCGGGAGCTGGTTGCTGATGAGATCATCACTGAGAAAACAGCGTGGTCAGGTGGCCTTGGAGACATTGGTCGTCATCATCCCATGGCTGGTGATGATAACCATCTTCCTCAACGGGCTGTTCTTACTTGGCTCGCTGATGTTGAGCCAGGCGACGGTAGATCGCGGCGCTCTGGAGATCGGAGCATTGAGTTGTCTACCGGACAATGTCCGTGCGGAGTTGCAGAGTCAAGGCAGTGGCCTGGGTATGAAGAACGTCCAGATAACCGCAGTCACCCCGAGTCCGGCCTACCTTCAGACGCACCCGGCCTCGGCCTATGATTGGAATCATAATCAGTTCATCGACGGGGACGGTGACGTCATCGACAATCCGACCGTTGCTGCTCCTGTGCCTGACTGCACCCCGAATGCCAAGACAGGAACCGCCGCCAACACGGTGACCTCTGGTAACTTCATCTACTTGCAGGCCAAGTACAATCAACAGTTGCTGTTGCTGGTGCCGGCAGAGATGTTCGGAGTATCAGGCACCCTGACCATTCATCGCAGCGCGCTGACAGTCTCTCATGCTCAGGAGGGTGAAGGATGATCTACGGATTGCTTTCAGCTGTCCGTGCCCGTGCCCGTCGCCAACACGGAGTGATAGCTACGATGACCTTGTTCTTCTTCGTCGGCTGCGGGTTCGCCACCCTCTTGTTGCTCTGGTCGATCGGGATAATCACGGGTGCTTTCAACGCCTTGTATGCTGCCAACCAGGCAGCCGCTTATGCTGCCGTCTCGGCGACCAACAACCAGAATGGTGGCGCAGATTACTCGAATCAGTTGAGTTTCCAATGTGTCTACTCCTCCGCCAACATCTGCACAGGCGGTGCTTCCTATACAGCGGCCAATGATGTGATGAATGCAGAGCTGGGGCCTTCGGCTCCGGGGCGCTTCAACTTGACCTATGGAGACAATACTTTTCTCGTCGGCCCCAGCGGTCAGCCGAATCAGATAGAAGCCTTTGACATCACCCGTCCGGCAGCTGCTGCTCAGGCCCTTGCGGCCGCGAATGGTTGTAGCTTCGCTCCTGGGCAAGACGGTGGTTACACGGGCCTGGCTCCTGGTGATCCCAACCCGAGCCTGAACTGTTGGCGGATCTCAGAGTTCGGGATCGATTTTCCTATTCAATATAGCTCGGGGGTGATCACCAGGTCCACGGCCACATTGAATGCCATCCCCGGGTGCAGCTACTCATTCTGCACGATCACCATGAACGTCGCTGCTGCGGCCACCGAGAATGAGCCTGCCCCGTATAGCAGCTACGATGAATACTACGCGACCCCTCCGACCGCTGCTGCTCCTGCGGTGACCAGCCTGACTGTCAGTTGCGTCAGCAAGAATGCTGTTGCTGATCCCGACAGTGGTGATCCGACACAGTCGATCAACTTCATCGGCGTATCAGGTAGCAGCGGACCTGGTAGTTTCAAGCAGGCTTTCACACAGCAACAGGCCATCCAGGCGATAACCAGTGGGATCTACGATTTCCGTCTATCGAGTGGAGCCTCTTCTGATGTGGTCGTTTCCAACTATAACGGTGTTCAATACGTCAAAGGCAACAACGACGGACTCCAGCCAAGCAGCCTGTTGGCTCTACCGGGTTGCTCCTGATCCGTCCGGAAACGCCCCTTTACCCCGAAGCGCCGAAACGTAGTTATCGCCTGTTTTCCGGACCAGATTCCGGACATTTTACCGGTCATTTTTCGGACTGGATGGATGGCGCGAAAATCGCGGTATTTTGCGATAAATAGGCGCAAACGCGACAGATATGGCCGATAAGCGCCGGTTTCTCCGGTCTGAAGTGTTTTTTGCCTTTATCAGCGCAGCATGACGGCAAAAAACAATCAAGCAGTCGGTAACGGCATCAGCACCTTCTCAGATGATAAGGCTTTTGGTCTTCGGCACCTGTTGCTCGGGGCGATTCTCGCCCTTATTTTCACTACGACTTTCGTCCCTTCGGCATCGGCGCTTCAGGTCTCCGTGGTCAATGAACAGGGCACGGCACAATCCGGCGCGTTCATCTCTTCCAGCCTTGGCTACGGAACCGTGACCACCGACAGCTCCGGCATCGCCAATGTCTCCTGGGCCGGTCCCGGAGACACATTGTTGGTCAGCCGTGATACACCAGGCACCTGCGAACAGGCTCCCAGCTGGACGAAGTCCGTGCCGCTGACAGCCCCGCTTCCGGCTACCGAGGTCATCACCGTGCCCAGTATGACGCTCGGCAGCTATGAACCACAGCTCAGCGATCGAGAGCGCGGTCTGATCGGGTTGATCAATCAACAGCGCGCTGCTGCCGGGATCGCGCCTCTGTATATCTCACAGGTCCTGGATACGGTCTCTGACAGCTATGCCACGGTGTTCCCGGAGTATTCAGAAGGCCTTACTGCTGACCAGGCCCACTGTGCCGCCTATGGGCCGGGCACCCGGATCAAGGATAGTGGCTTCCCGGTCTCAGGCGCCGGCGGCCCGCAGCTGGCCGAGAATATCGCCTGGTCGGAATCGGCCACGGAAACCTTCAATGGCTGGATGGAATCTGCCCCGCACCGCGAAAGCATGCTCAATCCGAAGTTCGATGCCGTCGGCGTGGCCGATGACGGGGATAAATGGATCATCGATCTGGCCTACGTCGATCCTGCCGACCCGAACTACGCTCGCGCTCAGATGACCTCAGATACGGGTGATCCCGCATTGGCCGACACGACACCGCCTGCGACCAGTTTGGCTCCTGTCAAAATCTGGTCTGGCGCCGGACGCGACGATCTGCGTAATCCACGCCTGAAGATAAGGACTTCCTATCATCGGGTCGGCAAGAAGTTCAAGGTGCAGGTGCATGCTGAAGTCGCTTCCGACGCCCTGGCCATCGGGCATCTGCAGCTGACAGTGCAGAAGCGGCTGAAAGGAACCTCGAAGACCCTGATTACGAGCGCGCAATCTACTATGTCTTTCCAGACCGGAGCCGGTAAGATCATCATCACCGCCAAGTTCTCGGGCGACGGCAGCGGGGAATGGCTGACCAGCGTCGTCAGTCGCCCACTGAAGCTACAGTTGAAGCAGCATCGGCATCCTGTGAGGAAGAAATGATTTATCTCACTTTTACAGAAAAACCCACGCAGTCATTTTTCGGTGGTAGGTATTGAACATGAGCAAGAAACTTTCTCTCAGACTATTCACGGTCTTGATCGCCGGAGTGCTGGCGGCTGTGATCATCTTCCCGAGTGCTTCGTCGGCGATGCCTGGCAACAGCGGGGCCATTCCGACCACCAAGGCCTTCCATCAGTTTCAGACCAAGGTCTGCCGCATCTTTCGCAAGCAGAATAATGCCGCTGCCGCCTCCGTCTATCAGTTCAACTATTACTATTATAACAGTCCGAACACACCGGAGAATCTGGAAGCAGCAGGCTCGTGGATGCAGCATCTGTACACGATCTACAATAACTACAACGCCGGGTTGAGGAGCCTGAAAGCCCCTCCCGGCTACCAGCGAGACTGGCATAAATACAATACCCAAGAGAACCAGGTGCTGAAGTTCGGCTTCAAGGCCGCCGCCGCTCTCATGCAGGCCAACGACGGTCTATTTCATTTTTATGAGAACAAGAACGAGACCTGGCAGCGCAACCGGAACACCACGTTCTCGCAGATGGCCTTGTACTGCGGCTGAGCGGCAAATCTGCTCTTTTAGGGAAAACCAGGTGCTATATCGAAACTGGACTATGCTCGCCGTGTGATCACGTCAAAGCTCCGTTCTTCCAGCTATAGCTTCATTCTCGCGGTATGTGTCATCATGCTGGTCTTCGCCGGCTCGGCCGCCGCCGTCGAAGATGGCGGCTCGGCCGGTGGTAGCAACGCCGCCGTCGGCACCGGCACCGGAGGCGCGGGTACGGTCAGCGGTCAGATCACCTGGTATGATCTGGAAAAACTGGGCTATGCGGTTCCGGGAGTCTCAGGAGGCGGAGGCCCGATCGCCACCGCCAGCGATATCACCCCGGACAACGCATGGAACATAACCGCCTTGAACTACCCAGGTTCGGCATTGGACAGCCTACGCTCAGGCCCGAACAGCTCTTCCAATGATCTTGCGGCGACCAAAGACGTCCTCAACGCCTGTCGCAGTGGATCTCCGACAGCTGCTCAGTGTCCTTATTTCTACAACACCGGCCATCAGACTTCCGGGCTGGACACAGATACCTGGAAGCACGTGCATACCCCCTTCCCGACCGGCAATACGACTTCGCCGATGGGAGAGCTGGTAGCATATAATGTCAAGATCTGGCGCGAGGCACCTAACCATAATGGCTGGGTGCTGTTGTTCGCTCGTGTGCTCGGGGCCGGCGATTCCGATTACGACACCGGTAAAAGCGCCATGGATGCACAGAAGATCTGGTGGTGGGGGCATACCGAGAACCCGGCCGGTAATGGTGTCTACGGTGGTTCTTTTTCCAATCCGGGTTATCAAGTCGCCGGGGCGATCGGGAACTACCCACCCGGTAGCAACGCACGCGCGCAGTGCGAGCAGAACTGGGCACGCGGCGGAAATGGAACTCGTCTGAATGTCGCCCCTAGAAATAACCAGGGCGAGGCCGTCGGCACCAAGAAGATAGCCCAACAGGGCGGAGGATTCCCATCATTGCAGGATCCACTGCCTCCGGATTCTTGTTATTGGGAGGGATCGGACATCGGTGCCACCTCTTTCAATTGGAATGCTTATAAGAACTTCGGTATCCCCTACGCTGATCAACGTGGTGATAATCTACCCGATGATGAGTTCGGTAGCTCTGCTGCCTGGGACAACTACGGTGTCACCGGCAAAGGGCTGAAAGAGGCCATTTATCTGCATTGGCATATCCCGCTGAGCGGTAGCGGCAATCCGAGTATCTCCTACGCGATCCAAGGCGCTCCTGGACTATACTATGCCATACAGATCGTCGGCGTGGACGGACGTGATCAGATCATACCGTTCCAGAGTAAGGCTACCCCTTCTGGAAGCCAGGGCTTCCTCTGGGGTGGTAACGGTAGCGCAGGCGATGCCGGGCAACAGTATTTCAAGGTCTTCGTCGCCAGTCCTGTCAAAGGTTCTCCTAAGCCTGGCGGCCTGGACTGCGCGGTCGTGGCATCTGGTCCGCTGACCGGAGCCTCGGCCTGCACCAACCAGCAGAAGAAGCCTACTGATAACACCTATCCAGGTAATGCTCCGAGTGCGAACGTCACTCTCGATGCCGACAGCCCGGTACAGACCGGTCAGCCGACCGATCAGGAAGTAGATGTGACGGCTGATCAGGAGGATGATGATCAGGCACTGTTCCCGCTGATGACCAAACTGATCCATTATACCCCGCAGATGCGCTTCTCAAGCCCCAATGCGGCAGACTCCGCCTATGGGCCTTACGGTAACGATTATATCCATTACGCTGATGCTGATACGTTAGGGCTGAGCAGTGCCTGTCCGACTCTCTGCACTGCCGCACCGGCCCAGTTCTCTGCTCCGCAACCGGCCGGCCGGCCTCCTTTCGGGGCTGAAGAAGTCCAGCTGACCCGGCCGGCGCAGCTGTCGCGAGGCAATGACAGCGCCAGCTGGCTGAACGATCCGAGTTCCGGTTTCAGTTATCCGTTGAGCAGCTCTTCCTACGGTATGACCTGGTTGCAACCGACCTTGGAGAGCCCCTGTCCTTCTGACCCGCTGCCGATAGACATGGTCATCGGGCAGAATCTCGGTTGGCCCGCATCTCCACAATCTTGTCCTGTCGATGCCCAGGGCCAGCCGGCCGTGTTCAATGCCTGGGATGATCTGCTCATGGCTCAAGCCTGGTGGGAGGCACGCTGGGTCGATGGTCTGAAAGACTCCAGCAAAGATGAGAACGCCACCGGTAGGATCACCGGCCAGTATCTGCGTTGTTCTGATGGTGCAGGCTCGGCCACTCCTCCGGCTCCGGCCAAGATAGAGGACTGCCAGAATCCATGGTACGGACTGTTGTCCGGTGTGATCGGGGACGAGACTCAATATGCCCAGGGATATCTGAATCTCCAGGGGGCAGGGAACAATAACACGACCGGATCCGTTCGCGTGGTATTGCAGACCAACCGGCCGCAGTCGGTGGTCGGCTCACCGCAATCCGGGCTGATCCCACGCGACCCGATAGCTCATTATGATCAGAGCGGCAATGCCGATGGCACCCAGTACGGTCCGGTGCCGAACTACATGAACGTCTATAACGGTAGCGGCTATGGGACCAATGGTTCAGGGGAGCATGGAGCAAACGGTCTGATCAATACAGGTTCTGGAAACATCGAGCTGAACTATTGCCAGCAAGGCATTCCCAGCGGCTCCTGGCTGTCCATCCCGGGTGCTTCTGATCAACAGACCGGCGATGCTCAAGCCGGTGATCCTGAATGTCGTGGTTTCAACATGCGTTGGTATTGGCCGGAACCGAGTGATTCTGATTACATCGATTCCTGCAACGCCACCAATGATACCAATCCACCTCATGAACCTGTCAATAAGGTCTGGCCGGATGTCCCGAGAATCGATACTGTATGGGGTCAGTATGGCAGCTCTGAGCGTACAGGACCTGAAGGCTATGCCGGCGGTCAGCATTCGGCTGCTTATAATCCGACGACTTTCAACGGCTCTCCTTATGTCGGCAAGCGGCCAGGCAAGAACGGCGGCGGTCGCGGTGACAACTACAAAGAGTGCACGATACTCCTGCCGGCCCACTATAAGACCGGTCGTTGGGATCGAGTCTTCAGTTTCAAGCCTCTGAGCGAGGGCAACGGCAACTGCCAGTATCATCGTTCAGACATCGCCGGTCTGCAGGCTGACAAACCGAATGCGGCTTCTGATGATGGCTACGGGACCCAATGCTCAAGCTATTGGTACAAGACCGTAGATGGTAAGCAGGTCAAAAACGGGCATAAATGGGCCTTCGGTTACTGGTATCCGAATGATTACGTCCATTGGGAGTGGACCGGTAGCGCCCAGTTCGGTGTCAGCATCGGCGATACCGATCTGGCTCCAGGTGCCGGCCAGCGTGGCCAAGGGCAGTTCTGGGCCACGCCGCCGAGCGGGAACGATGACAAGGGTGGAGCCAGTCATGTCATCCGCACCGGCCCGAACACCAAAGACCCGAGCTTGTATCTGGTCGATGACTCCACACGGGAAAATTGCGTCTCCGGTAGTCCGCCCAGCGGTTGGACCGTATGCAAATGGAAGAATGGTTATCTTGACAATGGGCAATGGGTGCTGAACCAAGGTGCGCAGCCCGGGTGGGGCGTGAATAACAGCGGGTCTGAGCTGGTCAATGCCGGTTACATCGCCGACTTCAAGTTCAGTTGGCCGAGCATGAGCGCGGCCGCCGGTGCCTTGGCCTATAACTCCGGGAGCGGTTGCCCCGGCTTCATGGGTGGAAGTCCGGGAACCTGTTGGGCGCTGAGTGCCGATTATGATGGTTTCACCAACAGACAGTGGTGGTTCCAGCCACAGACGAACAATGCGCTGACAGCCTCTCAATACATCAAGGTCTATGGTCCGCGTAACTCTCGCTGATCGCGTCGGTAGAAGTTCGCAAGCAAAAAAGAGCTGTCGGCATGGCCCCAGGAACTAGTTTTGATTGGTGATCAAACGTGTTTTGATAGGGATGGGCGCCGTCATCGTCTTCTTCTTGCTATATGTGTTGGTGAACGGAGGCTTTGGTGGCGGCAACACACCGGCACAGCAGGGCAAAAGGCGACCGACCCCTGAGGCCAGGGGCTGGAATGGCCAGGCTGTCCATATCTATAATGCGCAGTTCACTCAGAAAAAACAGCAGATGACTTTGACCAACGTTGCTTTTTTCCATCTCGACAAGCCAAGGACAAGCGTCGTGGCCACTCTGGAGGTTCCGGCGGTCAATGGAAAAGCCCCATCTTGGGTCAAGCCGAAATCCTTTTACGGTTATCAGGCGGTCGTTGCCAAGAAGTATGTTCCTACATTGAAGCTGAAGGATCAAGGAGCGCAGTATCAGGTTCGGATCATCTTTCCGAGCATTCCTACCGGTGCGGTCGGGCCGACATGTAAAAGTGGGGGCGTGGCCAGCAACACTCCGTTGTCACTCAACTTTCCGGGGTTGCCAGGGCATAATCTGGCCGTCTTGTTGGATGCTCCACCGGCACCGGCCGGCCATTGCCTGTCCGAGCCGCAGCCTAAGCCGAAAGTAGTCACGCTGAAACACGCTCATGGAGGCAAGGGGACGCTGATCATCAGCGGGGCCGCCAGCCCGGGCATCCAGGCTGTCCAGGTTCAGATCGGGATGAAAAAAGTGCACAAGCATAAACTCGTCCCGACCCATGCACATCATTTCCTCGCCCGTTTCAACCATCTACCGGCAGGCAGTTATAAGATCTTGACCGGTTTCAACGGTAAGTTCCCGGCTGCCGGTCGGGGCCGGGCCAAGGTAGGACCTGCTGGTGGTAAGCATCATAAGAAGTAGAGCATGTCAGAATAAAGTCTGGGGTCAAAAAGTCAGATGATGGCACAATGAATGTGATGACACGCATTGCGCATCTGGCGGACCTCCATATCGGCTACTCGCATCTGGCCTCACGGGCTGCTGATGGTCGGAATCAACGTCTGGTCGATTTTGAAGAGGCTGCGTTGGCAGCAGCCCGTGAGGCCATCGCCCGTAAACCGGATCTGGCGGTGATTGCAGGTGATCTGCTTCATGATACCAGTCCCGCTCCTGGGGCCTTGTCCGGAGCCGCCGGATTTTGTCAGTTGTTCGAGGAGGCCAGGATCCCTTTGTTGGCGATCGGCGGTAACCATGATGAGGCGGAGGGCACCGGCAGATATAACGCGTTGAACTTTTTGCAGGAGCACCATCGCCTTCGCCTGTATCTGGACCAATCATATATAGACATAGCCGATGTCAGGTTGCATCTGGTCTCCTATCGCGTCTTGTCACGCGCGCAACGCGGCAGAGGTGAAATTGCCCCGATCGCGTTTTCTGCCGACAAACCGAACATCCTGGTGGCGCACGGCTACGCCCCGGGGCTGGGGGTTCCGGTAATTCCTGAAGGCACAGAGACGATGATCCCGTCAGAGTGGTTGACTGATCCACGTTTTTCATTGTGTCTGCTAGGGCATATACATCATCATGGAGAAATCGCTGATCATGTATTCTATTCAGGGTCCAGCGAACGACGTAACTTCGGTGAAGCTCATGAACGACCTGGTTTTTATCTACATACGGTAGAACCCGATGGTAGTGCCACCAGTGAATCAGTGTTCATCGATCAGCTCGGTGCGGGCTTGCCGCGTCCGATGATAGAGCATGAGCTTGACACAGAAAAGCTGACCACGTCTGAGGTCGCCCAGGCAGTAGAGAAGATGATCGATGCTGCCCCACCGGGAGCGATGATGCGGGTGCTGCTACATAATGTATCATCGGAGCTTGACCGTTCGCGATCGCGGATGGATTGGGAGCGCCGCCATAGGAAAGCAGGCGGGTTCAGCTTCGAGGCCGCTGTCAGAACACGACGTGTATCGGAGCTGCTCGACGTCACTTTCGTGGAACCACCGGAAGACGTCGGCAAGGGCCTGTTGGATTTCGTCGCCGAACAATCATATGCCGATGACGTCGAGCGTGAGCAGGCTCTGTCCCTGGCATCTGAGGTGATAGGTGAGGCCAAGGATAAGGTGCTTGCACAGGAGGCTGACTGACATGTTGCTTCGTTATCTTGAGCTGGACAACTTCTTATCCCACGAGCATGAGCAGGTGTCTTTCCCGGAAGAAGGGATGTTCTTGCTGTCTGGGGAAAGCGGTGCCGGAAAGAGCTCTTTTATAATAGATGCCGTCGCTTACAGCCTCTATGGGGTAGCTCCGACCCGGGCACGCAAGCAGGCGGAACTGCTTCATGAGGATCATCCAGGGCAGCCGATGTCAGTGCGACTGATGCTTGATTTCGAGGATGGCGAGCGTGTGGTGATCGAACGTGGAATCGATGCCAAAGGCGCAGGTTTCGCCAAGCTGTATCAGCCCGACAAAGAGAACCCGGAGGAATCTATATTGCTGGCAGAAGGCTCACAGCCTGTATCGCGGATCATCTCCAAACGGCTCGGTGGGATGACCTGGCAACAGTTCTACGCTGCTTTTGTCGCTCGTCAATCGGAGATTGCTGATCTGACCACTCGTAATCCAGCTGACAGAAAGAACCTGATCCACAGGATGCTGGGAATGCGCGAGCTTGAGAAAGCTGCTGAGCTTATTGCGGCTCGTCTGCGCCGTGCTCGTGCAGAAACAGACCAGCTGGAAAGATCTGTCGGCAGTTTTGATCTGCAGGACGCACAGTCTGCCCTGGCTGAAGCGAAGCAGCGGATAGAGGATGCACAAGCCCGCAAGCAAGAAGCAGTCGAACAGCTTGACGAGGAAATATCTGCGCTGAAGAAGCTGACGGACCAGCGATCAGGGCTGGAGGCCGCCGTACGTGCAAATGCTGATCTGGACAGGCTTACAGCCGAGGTCAAGGCAGCTCAGAGTGAGCTGAGGCAACTGGAAGACAGTCATGAGCGCCATCGAAAAGCCGAGCAGCTGCTCGCCGGAGAAGAAGCCTTACGCGAAAAACACAGATTGGCAAGTGAGGAAAGAGATGAGCTCAGGGACATCTATGGTCGTAGTAAAGAAGCTGCGAAGAAACAAGAGCAACTTCATCAAGGTGGGCTTCAGGTAGAGGAGATAAGCAATAATCTGGTTGAGCCGGAGATGTCAGCGGAGCAGGCCCGCGCCAGGCAAGGCATCCTCCAGGAGCGTATTCATCAACACATGAAAGAGCTACAAGAACGCGAGCCGCAGTTGCTGCGACTCCAAGAAAGCGGGGAATGCTACGTTTGTCTGCGCCCGTTCGCCACCGACCATGACCATCAGCAGGTACTGGTAGACCTTGAGGGCCAGCTTGATGAGTTGCGTGCGCAGATCGGCGCAGCCGAAGATGAAGATAGGCGATTGACGGAGATGTTGCCTGCCTTGGAGAAACTGGAAGAGATGCAGCGAGGACAGCAGCAGCTCCGTCACCGCCTGGATGAGCTGGCGGCGGAAGGAGAGCTACGGTCGGACCTACAGGCGCTGGCAGCGGAGGGGAAAGCTTCCAAAGAGCAGCTCGAACAGCTGACCGAGCGGATCACAGAGATAGACTTGGCCAAGAAAGATCTACGGCCTGATCTGGAAGAGCAGAGATCGAAGGCTGAGAAGGCGTTGACGGCGGCGCAGGAAGCACTGGGAGCAGCAGAACAGACAGCCGCCGGAGAAGAGCAGCTGCAAGAGCATCAGCAGCTGACCGAAACGATAACTCAGGGCACCAGGCAGGTCGCTGCGTTGGAAGCTCGCATCCCGGAATTGGAAGCTGCTGAGACTGCTGCGATCAGAGAGCACGGTGGCTTGGAGCGCGAGCTGGCCGGTAGAGAAAAAGAGATCAAAAGCCTTGAAAGTCTGCGTACACGAGTACTGGTCACTGAACGCGTCGGCACCTATCTACGGGCGTATCAGCGCAAACTCGCTGATGATATCCGCCCTGCACTGGAGGAGATCGGATCAGAGATGCTCAATCGTATCTCTGGAGGAAGACATGTGGCCATGCATATCGATGATGATTATGAAATATCCGTGGAGACAGCCGGTGGAGCCGTACTCAGGGCGAGCATGCTCTCCGGCGGCGAGGAGATACGCACCAATATCTGCCTGCGTCTGGCGCTGACCAGATTGGTCAGCCAGCGTACGGGAGTTCCTGTCGGCTTCCTGGTCTTCGATGAGCCATTGCCGGCCCAGGATCCTGGACATATCGAACGTATTTTAGAGCTGCTTGATTCTTTGCGGCCTTTCTACCGACAGCAGTTCATCATCAGCCATGTCGGCGATCTACGCGCTGCTGATGAGATGGATTATGTTCTTGAATTCGACAATACACGCACGGCCGAGCGCGCGCAGCTGATCAATGCCTGATCAGTGCACGCGTTGCGGGTATATAGGCGGCTCGAAATACTGTATATAAGCCTTACGCTGCCCGTGCAGCCATTCTACGATTACATGAGCATGACACCACTGGTTCAGGCTGCAGATACAGCCCAGACGCCCTCCATATAGTGACAATACGGCCAGCTTGAAGCAACGATCGGTCAGTACCCGCTTGAGGAAGTATTTGCGGTAGGCAGCCAGATTTTCTTCTGCGGTTCCCTCGGTGAAAGGATTGCCTAGGAACCCCGGCTTCCCCGGAGGCAGGGTACGCGGATCTATATCCCCGGGTGGCGAACCCACGTTCGCATCATAGGAGGAATGAAACAGGTCTACGAGCTTGGTCGGGCCGACAAGCTCTTCTGATTGGGGATTTGGGTTTTTGTTCATGCAACGATATTATCTCGAACAGCCCGTAAACGCCGCCAAGCTATCTTGATGGCGTTTACGGGCCCTCTTGATACCGATTTGACGGCCCGGCTCAGCTGCTCATCAGCACGGCCATGTCTTCAGCCTCATCTGAAAGCTCAGCCTGTCGGATCAGACGACCGGTTTCCTTGTCGACCAATCCGTGCTCCTCGGCCAGCATCCTCAGTTTGGACTTGCCGCCGCTCTGAGCGCGACTGGCCATCAGCTTCTCTTCGGCCTCGGCATCGATGATGCCTCGATAACGCAGGATCTTGCGAACCTGGATCCGGGCCTTCTCCGAGTACTCCAGCTCGTTGTCACCTCTGTAGCGCGGAGCCAATCCGTCCAGTAGAGGATTCGCCCGCAGCAGATCCTCAGCTTTGCGCTTGGCCTCCTGGATCGTCCCTGATGTCGGCGGAGTTCCGGTATCACGGGTGATATAGCCTTCGTATGGAGCGGTAAGATCGAAATCTTCCTGCCCGACCCTCGACAAGATCAACGCCTCGTCTGTCCCGGGTTCAAAGCGCAGCTCGCCATTTTTGAACCTCTCGTTCAGCTCTCGCTGCTTTGTCTTGATCACGGTCTCGCCCCGCTTGGCCCGATCAGAGATCACTGACGGCTCTGCCGAGTAGGCTTTACCTTTCTTGTCACGGTAGACACCATCAAACAGATCTTTCTGCTCGATGTCGCCATTGCCGGTCAGGCCGCAGCACATTTCGACGATCCGCTGCTGTAGCGGCGAATCGATTTCATCGATCGCCTGCCGGACCCGCACCTGGATGTCATTGTCGAAGACCGGCTCATCGACCTTGTTCTCAGGATCGACCAGCAGCGCGCCGGCTGTGGTTTCGCTGCCGTCTCCGCCGCTGACCGGAGCATCCAGGCTGGAAACCTGGCCTGTCGCCCATGGCAACAGCTCGGTCACACGGGCCTCCGGGGCATCGACCATCCGCGCGATCTCGGCCGCCGTGGCTTTATGCCCGTCATTGTCAAGCTGCTTGGCTGCTGACTGGATCTTCTTCTTCAGATCATTTGCCTTCGACTTGGCCCGCACACCACCGATCCCGCCCTCGCGCTCGCCTGCCGCCGTGATCCGGGCGCGAACCCAGCTGTGGATATAGGTCAGCGGTAGCGCCCCCTGGTCGAATTTGTACTTGTCGATGCCGTGGTTGATGCCCTCGCGCGCCTCCTGCCTCAGGACCTCGCGTGCGTCCTGAGGCGACTCGCCGCTGAGCTGGTGCACCTGACGGCCGATCTGAGTTTCGATGAAACCTGTATGACAAAGAATGAAGATCTCCCGGGCACGATCATTGATCCGGCCGGCGTGATGATGAACCCGGCGGCCTAGCTTGGTCTTGTTGTTCGCAGTCTCTTCCATGATCGCCTTGGCATCTTGAGCAGCTTTGACCAGCAGCTTCTGGTCAGCGACATTGTCAGCCAGCGGTCGCAGCGCCCTGGCAGCGGCCTGGGTCTGCTCCTGAAAGCTGTCGCGATCATTGGCCCCAGAACGATTGATCCGGCTCTCCCAGCGCCCTACGATCCACTCGTAGTCTTTCAGTCGTTGCTCGGCCGCAGTCAGCTCGGTCTTCCCCAGTCGAACCGGCTTTGTCACACCACTCTGCTTTGTCAATGTCGTCCCCATGCGTTTCCTTCTCCTTTTCTTGTTGTTGCAGCTGTCCAGAGGGTTCCCCTGATCTCTTTCTCGCAAATCGAAGATTTACAGCGAAGCTCTGAGCGGCCTGCGGCAACAATAGCATAATCAGATTCAAATTGCAAGTCAGATTCGGAAAACACCTGTAAAAGGGACCTCAGCTGTCGTGTCTGCCTCATTATCGGCAGATGAGGCGTTTCCTGAAGCGAAAAGATGTTACTGCCGAAGGGCAAGCAGAGCAACCCCGTGATGAGCGCACGGCGATAGAGAAAGCTGACGCCTTGGAAAAGGAGCAAGCCGGCAGTCAGAAACAAAATCGAGAAGCATCCAAAGGATTGATGACCGCCGGGGCAATCGCTTTGATCATGGTCATCGGGTTTCTGCTTCTGCCGTCTTTCTTTCCGAAGGCAGGCCCTTCCACCGAGAATCTGGCAGCTGCATCGATTCGGGCCTTGGGGACGGAGGCCGGCACGAGAGCAGGTTTTGAGGCTGACACCAGTGCTTCGATAGAAGGCATCAACGGACGCTCATTCTCCGGCTCGACTCAGATGCAGGGCGCTTTCTCCCGGCAGGGCCTGGATTTGCGTATGCCTTCGTCTTCCTCGATGGGTATCAGTGAGATGAGAGTTATCGGCCCTCAGATATATGTCCTGGCTGATGATGGATGGTATAGTTTCTATGGTGACGGTAAAGGCAAGAACGCCATCACCAGTGATCAGCTACGCAAGGCATTGCCCGGGTTCTCCGTCCATCGTCTTATAGTGGAGTTACTCACCGGGCTACATGGAGCCAGCTTCCAGGGTCCGACTATCAATGGCCGATCCACTTGGCAGATCGATGTCGATGTCATACACAGTTCAGGCTTGGTGAAACTGTTGACCGAATCTGCAGTAGGGGACAATCAAGCGTCTTCAAAGGATGCTGAGGCTGCCGCACAACTGGCGGCTTCGGTCGTCAGCGCAAAGATCTACCTGGACAAAAAGACCTATTTCCCTCTCCGGATAAAATTGTCGATCGGTGGTACCGTATCCGATATTCCTGCTGTTTCTGTCTTGTCGAGCCTGCTCAACAGCTTCAACTTCAGTACAGAGATCAACTTTTCCAATTGGGGGCGTGCGCGTCGTCTGGCGGTGCCAGAGGCAAAGAAAAACTTATTCGACTTGCTGACCAAGGCAGAGAACAAAGCCAAGAGCGCTGCTCCGATACCTCAGCCGGACGATGGAAACTGATAAAAAGCAGTCGGCCGACACATCGTCGATTATAGTAAATATGAGGAGGACAGCCTCGTGAAAAACAACCGCAGCGCCCGAGCAGCAACTCGAGCGAACAGCAAAACGAACAGATCACCCGTTTTGCCCAGTCTCCGACTGACCGATGTGATCCAGACGACAAACAAGAAAGGATCACAAATGCAAACACAAGAAGTACTTCTGAGTGAAATGGACGCTTCGGTCAACTTCGTCACCAAAGGTGACTATCCGGGGATGATCGAGGCTCGCTACGTCCGCCGTAGCCCGGATTATTTCATCATCTATCTGTCATCGCAGACCGGCTGCCAGAAAGCCTGTCGTTTCTGTCATCTTACCCAGACCGGCCAGACCGCATACCAGGACGTCACGCTGGAACAATACATGGATCAGGCCGATCGGGTGTTCTCCCACTATGACCAGCAGGAGCAGCCGGCGCGGTCGGTTCACTTCAACTTCATGTCACGAGGTGAGGTCTTTGCCAACCAGCTACTCTTGAACGGAGCAGGCAGTGAGCTGATAGACGGCTTGAAGCGCCGGGCTGTCCAGCGCGGTCTGATACCCAGGATAAAGTTCTCGACGATCATGCCGAAAGAACTGGATCAGATCGAACTTGCTGACCTCTTCCCAGGTCATAATCCTGATATATATTATTCTCTCTATTCGATGGACCCGAACTTTCGTAAGCATTGGATGCCGAAGGCCCTTCCCGCCGAACAATCGCTGGAAAAGTTATTGCGCTGGCAACAACTTACACGCAAGATACCGGTGTTGCATTGGGCACTGATAGAAGGGGAAAATGACGATGAGGACACCATCGACACGATCTGCGCAGCCGTGAATGCGATCGGATTACGCGCTGATTTCAATCTGGTCCGTTATAACCCGTTCTCCGACAGACAAGGTCGTGAACCGGAGATCGAGGTGATCGAGAGGGTCGCCGGCCAGCTGGCAGCCGGTGTCCCCGGAACCAAGGTCAAGATCGTCGGCAGGGTCGGGTATGACGTCAAGGCGAGTTGCGGAATGTTCGTCCCAGGTCCCGAGCGATCGAAGCGACTGCTTCAGGTCATGGAGTGACCGCTGCCGGTGTATGTAGCAGATCTTGATGCTGATGAAAGAATTCCTGGGCCGGAGCCTCCAGATACTGGAGGTAGCGCTCAGGGTCTTCACGGATCATCGTTCCTGAGATCGGGACAGCTGTTCTCTGTTGATCCACCAGCCGATGTTCCGCGCCCATCGCGTCGGCCCAGGGCTTACCATAATCCTCGCTGGTGAAGACGATATCTGGAGCGAAGCCGAGAAACCTGATCGTCTCCTCGGCCCAGCGCTCGCTACCGGTGTCAGGCAGACCAAGCCCTTCTTGGTCAAAGTAACGGACGCTGATATTCTCGTCCGGAAAACCTCGACTCGAGGTTCGCGGAAAGCTTTCTTGTATCCAGCGGACCCTCTCCTCGGTCGGGATCCATTGCCCGGCCTGATTACATACCATCACCGTCAGGTGACGGCAGTTGTCGGCAGCGGTCTTGATCAGGTGGCGATGGCCGTGGTGGTATGGATAGAACTTACCGACGACGACACCCTCTGCCGGCAGTACAGAAAGCTTGCTTGTGGGTTTCTTTTTCGCGTTTTTCATGATCTGTATTTATTTTAGGTCAAAATGACCATAAACACGGGATTTTCGCTTTGAGACTTTATCATGGACCGCCGTTCAAGCATGATTTGGCTGTCTGCGAAGCTGAAACCCGGGCCTGGCATCTTGGGTTCAGGCATTCTTTGATGGTGAAGCCCGGTGAAGAGACGATATATGGTCTAGACTACGAAGGGAATGGGACGAGGCGCGACAACCAAGACCGATACGACGATCAGCACCAGAGGCTCGCAAGACGACGAGCTGGCAAAGCAGGTGACAGGTAAGATCATGGATTTAGAAAAGATCTTCGATAACCTGGATTTCTCGAATGTCGAGCCGGATTGGAGAACCCCTAATGCCTTCTTCCTCGAAGAGGCGGAACAGATGATCCGCCCCGGGACTCCTGGAGGTCTGGACATCGATCATGCAGTCGCCCTGCGTCTGCTGAAGTTGGATTATCAAGGAGATTTCAACAGTTACCGCCGTTGGTATAATGGTGCTGCCTCCTTGCTCGTCGATCCGGAGAAGACCTGCCCGGGGATGACCGATGCCGGCACCCTGCTCTCGGATACGATCGACAAGGGCGAGAAGATCGCCGTCTTCTGCGATTACGATGTGGATGGGACCACCTCCGGAGAGATTTTCCGGCGCGGGCTGGAGCCTTACGGAGCCAAGCTTCACTATGGTTGGGCAGACGCGCAACAGGGTTTCGGACTGACCAATGACTTCGTCAAGGATGCTGCCAAATCCGGATGCAAAGTTCTGGTCACACTTGACTGCGGATCCAGCCAGGCCGAGCAGGTTGCTCTGGCTCAGCAACTGGGGATGAAAGTCGTCGTCGTCGATCACCATAACATCGCTGAGAACCCGGCTGATTTCCATCTGAATCCTAACCTTCAAGATCCACCCAGCTCGCAGAACACCGGAGCACAACTTTCGTGGAAGCTGGCCGCTGCGGTCCAGATCGCCAAGGAAGGTAAGTCACGCCCTGATCTGGCCGAATCTCCGTTACAGCTGGCCGGCATGGGCGCACTCGCTGACATGGGATCAGTAGTACTACCCGAGAACAGAGCTTTTTTCTGGGCTGCTCATCAGCATCCCGTGCCTGGGGTGCGGGCCTTGGCGGCCGAGATGGAAGAGGATCCGGAGACCCCCGGTGGGATGATCCGCACTCAGGCCTGCATGAACTTGCCCAAGCGGACCCCGAAAGTATCGGCTTCTGACGTCGGTGCCCTGCTGGCATGCGCTGACGAGGAAGAAGCCGCTACTCTAGTCAAGAAACTCGTAGATGCCTATGAAGAGGCCGTCCCGGTGAAGAATGAGATGCAGGAGAAAGCGATTGCTCTCGTCGGGACAGCTGATTATTCTGGAGAGCAGGTCGTCAGGCCGCAGCCGGACAAGTTCTTCGCCGCAGTCGTCTTCGATGATTATCCGGATTATGCCGGCTATAGCGGACCCGTCGCCAGTAAGCTGTCCAGAGCAGCAGCCAAACCGGCTGTCGTCTTCACCTTGAAAGGCGAGGATGAACACGGTCAGAAAGTATATAAGTTCTCCACACGAGCTGATGCGGGCATAGATTCGAAGATACATATCGGCGAGCTGATCAAGGATGAGAAGATCCGTGAGGCCTGCACCCTGAAAAAGACAGATGAGTCCGGCGAGACGATCGAGCTTCCGGTCGTCGGCGGACATGAGAATGTCATCTCTGGCTCTTGCCAAGCTGACCGGGTACAGGATGTGATCGATGCCATGGAAGCATGGGCAAAGGAAAAAGGCGGCAAGGACGGGCGCAAGTTCTGGTCAGAGCCTTGGAACGGCCCGGATGCTTTCTTGTCGGAGAGACGGGTTCCTGGCGAGCGCCTGGATGCGATCGAGACCCAGGCAGCACGGCTGGGGCCTTTTGCCAAAGGCAAGCAGCTGGCAGCACCTCTTCGCAAGGGGCGCGATCCGAAGATGGCCTCGAACCGGCCATTGGAGATCAGCGTCATCGGTTCACTGTCGGAGTTGGAGCCTGATCCGGATAATCCTGATTTCCTGGCTGGTCATTTGACCCTTGACAACGGCAAGCAGCGCGAGGTCCGTTTTCCGGCTGACATCGAAGACAAGCCGGTCGGCAAGATGTGCGAATGGGTATTACGCGTCTCCGGTCCGTCCCAGGGGCCTTATTTTTTGCGGAAGTTCCATCAGCCCGGAGCTAAGCACTAAATACTTCGATCGGGCGTGCGCGGCGCAGTCTTCTTCAGATGTTGACCCGGACCAGTTTAGTCCTCATGATCTTTGCAGTGTCTGCCTGTATGATATTGGCAGGTTGCGGTTCAAGCAGCGTATCTTCGACCACGTCCACAGCTGACATGTCGCAGCTGCAACCGCTGAAGGTGAAGCCTCTGCATCAACCCGGCTCGGCTTTTTTCTCGAATGCCGAGTTCGATGCAGCGCGGACGCAGCTTCACGCTGATGCTGATGCCGAGATGACAGCGTCAGAAGGCGCTGTCATCGAATGCCACCTGGTGAATATAGATACCGTACGGGTACAGAGGCTGTTGGATGCTCTGCACAGCATCTGTCTGGATAAGCAAATGGTAGATGCTCGTGGGCGTAAGCTGCAGAACTGCTTTTCCATGACAGATTCCACTGCCAAGCTACAATGTCTGGTGCCGACATTGACTTCCTTGTCTGCTGACCTGCGTGACCTCTCCGGCGCGACCAGAACGATAGGATCGAGCTTACAGCCCGGCCGATGCCGGCATTATCTGTTCGATGCGCGTCCTGACGACGATCTAGGAACGGCAGCAGCCAAGATGGCGGGACTACTTCAGGATGAGAATACGGAGACCACTCAGCTGCAAACAGCCTCACGCAGCCTGCAGATTGCCGGAAGCGAGTATGATCAGACCCCTCGTTCTTCCCGAGATATGCTCAAATTGCTGGAAAATAATTGTCTCCGGTGATCATAAAAATAGGTAACCAGCAGGCATCTTAGGTGTATTCTGGATATAGTGGCGTAGAAGCGCCACCAGAAGCGATCCGTTTTGGCTTGGCACAGGCTTGTCGGGCAGCCATGCCTTTTCATTCATCGTGTGAGACCTGTCAGGAAGAAAGTATTGGTGAGTACAGAGATAGCCAAGGAAAAAAATCCATTTTTGATAGCAGGGGTTGACCCGGGCCTGGCTTCAGGAGCCTTGGTCATCGTCGATGCAAACGATCGTAATCGGGTCTTGAAAGCTTTTTCTCTGGTAGAGAAGAAAGGGGCTCCTGGCAAGGCCCGCGCTGAAGCACAAGAGCTCAGCCGACAGATAGGAGAATGGTCAGATCTCGAGTTCTCTGCTGCCGCCCTCCGAGCCGAGCATTGGAAGGATGCTTTTGCCACAGCTGTCGATGAGACGACCGCCGAGATCGGTCCTATAGATATTTTCGCCATCGAGTCTTTCGTCGATCAGCGTAGCCGCGCCCGCGAGGAGAAACAGCGCCTGATAAAGAACCGCTGGCATACGCCACTGGTGATGGGGCATCTGGCCGAAGTATTGGCTGATCGAGGCTTTACGGTGAGAAACAAGAAGATCGTCTACCAGAACGCCGGGATCGTCATCCGCCAGTGGGCAGATGAGCTGGCTTTGCTGAAGCGCCGACAAGCCGGCGATGATACCGAAGCCGTGGTTTCTGGTGATGCCTGTATCCGCAATGACCATCAGCGGAAGGCTTTGATACATGCGCTGGCACTTTCTCTGCGCTTACGACAAAATCTCAGAAACTTGGAAGCAAACTAGACAAACCATCAAACTAACTACATTATCAGAAAGGAATGATCAACACCATGCCCAAGACCGCCACCAAGGCAAAAAGCAAGACACCCGCAAGCAGCAAAAAGGCTCACCCTCGGAGCAAAGCTGCGGCGAAAGCAAAATCCAAGAGTAAGGCCAGGCCCGCAGCGGAGTCGGCTGCGCAGGCAGTCGAAACCAAGGCTCTTCCGCATGACCTCCACGAGCTGCTTGACAAAGGCAAGAAAGAAGGGTCACTGGACGCTGAGCTGATCTCTTCGACCCTGGCCACGATCGGAGCCGAGGATGCCGATGTCGATGCTTTCTACGCTTTGCTGCGCGATCAGAACATCACTGTTGCCGACACCGTCGAGGAAGAGGCAGAAAGTCTCAGCGAGGCTGACCTGGAGGCAGACGTTCGCACGCTGATGACCACCGACAGCGTGCGGCAATATCTGAACGACATCAGTCGGGTACAACTGCTCAGCAAGCGCGACGAGCAGGAACTGGCCAAGAAGAAGGAACTATACGTGACCTGGAAGACGAACAAGGCCAAGGGAGAAGCTGTCGCCGAATGGGGTCCGGAACTACAGGAATCGAAGATGGCTTTCGATCACATGTGGACAGCCAATCTCAGACTGGTGGTGTCGATCGCCAAGAAGTACAAGTCGCGAGGACTGCCCTTGCTGGACCTGTGCCAAGAAGGCAACATGGGTCTGGGTCGTGCGATCGAGAAGTTCGATTGGCGGATGGGGTTCAAGCTGTCTACGTATGCCACCTGGTGGATCAGACAGTCGATCAGTCGAGCCTTGGCCGATCAGCTACGGACCATCCGGATCCCGGTGCACCGTACCGAGGAGCTGAACCGTTTCCGTCGGGCCAAGTCGACATTGGCCGGTAAGAACGGTCGTGAGCCGACCGTGGCCGAGATCGCCGCCTATCTGAAGAAGACACCTGATCAGATCGAGGAGTTGCGGATGCTGGACAATGACCCGGTCTCACTGAACAAGGGTCTCGGCGATGATGAGGAAGGGTCCGAGCTACAGGATATGGTCTCAGACGATCGCTCACAACAGCCCGAGGAACTGGCGCTTGACGGGGTGCTGGAGGAGGCTCTTCATCGAGCACTTGAACGCCTTCCGCTGCGCCAGCGTCAGGTATTGAAGCTTCGTCATGGCCTCGGACAAGAGTTGCCGCGTACCCTGGAGGAGGTCTCGGCGAAGATGGGTCCGACCCGTGAGCGGATCCGAATCATGGAGCGCGAGGCGATGGAGATGCTACGTAAGGATCCGGAGTTGGCCGGCCTGGTCGAGATGATGGAAGACGATGATTGAGGGCGCGTGCGGCCCAGGCCAAAATAGGTTGCGGCCGCACGCACTTCGCTAGGATAGACAGATGCTGCTCGCTATGATACCTACGGCCACGATTACGGTCTTGACTGCCATCTGCCTGGCGTTGGTGATCCTGGCCATACTGTCACTACGGAGTTTTGATCTCGAAGATCATCTTCATGGTGGCAATATGGTCCACGGTAAGCCAGATACCATAAAGCCCACTGATCAGCCTGGCTCGTAAGGTAAGAAGGCGGCTTTACCCGGTGTAGAAAGTCCGATAAAGCCTGTAAATAAGCCATTCTCAGGCGAAAACCTGCGTTTGCAGGCTTGCCGGAGAGTAATATGGATGTACAGGCAGTCACTTAGATGAAAGCAATGATATAGATGCCGGCATCGAGTATGGTCGCCTCCCTACCCCTGAGAACAAGATAGATATGGCAGCGAAAAAGACGGCGACAACAAAAGTAGAAGATACTTACGACTCTTCAAGTCTTGAGCATCTTACCATTCGAGAGCAAGTCCGTCGCCGGCCTGGGATGTGGATCGGAAACTCCAGTTCCAAGGGCCTGCATCATCTGATCGATGAGATCGTCGATAACTCCGTCGATGAGTTCATGGCCGGCCATGGCGATCTGATCGAGATCAAGATCTCGGACGATGGTTGGGTGACGGTCAAGGATCATGCTCGCGGTATTCCCGTCGATACACATAAGAAGTCAGGTCTGTCCGGCCTTGAGCTGGTACTGACCCAGGTCGGCGGTGGTGGTAAGTACGGTGGTGAGGATTCTGGATATAAGGTCTCCGGAGGACTCCATGGCGCGGGTTCTTCGGTCGTCAACTTCGTATCCGAGCAGATGAAGGCTACTGTGCGTCGTGATGGTTATGAGTGGCATCAGTCCTATAAGACCGGCATCCCTGATGGCCCGATCAAGAAAGGCAAGAAGTCCAAGGAGACAGGGACAGAGATCTCATGGCTCTTTGACCCTGAGGTATTCGAGACCGGCATCAAGTACGAGCGTGAGACCGTGGAGAGAAGACTGCGTGAGCTGTCCTATCTGAATCCGGGCCTGGCGATCGAGCTGACCTTTCATGACAACAAGACCGAAAAGTTCTACTCTGAGGGCGGCTTGAGTGATTACATGAAAGCCTTGGTCGCCGATCGCGATGGCATCGAGGCAACGCATAAGCAGCCGTTGATGTTCTCCGGCGAGGTCACCGATGAGATCGAGAAAGAAGGCAAGAAGGTCAACGACACGACCTTCATCGACATCTCTCTCTATTGGACCAGCGCCCAGAAGGAGAACTGGCACGCATTCGTCAATTCGATCAATACCCCTGATGGTGGTACCCATTATGATGGTCTTCGTTCAGGGCTGCGCAAGGCCTTGCAGACGGCGGCTGAGGATCTTGGCAAGTTCAAGGTCAAGGATGAGCCGTTCTCTCAGGAGGACACTCGTGATGGTCTTTATTGTGCGGTGTCGGTCAAGGTCTCCGATCCGCAGTTCGAGGGGCAGACCAAGGGCAAGCTCAACAATCCGGAGGTACAGAAACGGGTCAGCGACTTCATCGCCGAGCAGTTGAAAGTCTGGTTGGTGGCCAAGGACAACAAGACCCAGGCCGACCGGATCTTCGATCGTGTCTTCGAGGCCCGTGACGGCCGTCTGGCGATGCGTAAAGCTCGGAATGCGGTCAGCGCCGAGCGCAAAGGATTGCTGGGTGGGTCTTCACTACCAGGCAAGCTGGCTGACTGTCAGACCAGAGATCGAGATCTCACCGAGATCTTCATCGTCGAGGGTGACAGCGCCGGCGGCGGGATGAAGCAGGCCCGCGATCGTGCCACCCAGGCTGTGTTACCGCTACGAGGTAAGATCCAGAACGCCGAGAAGTCCGGTGAGAAGACCTTGGATTCCGAGGCGATCAAGGACATCATGGCTGCCATCGGCGGGGTCGTCACCCCGGTGACGGTACCGGTCAAGAAAAACGGCAAGACCGTCAACCGGACAAAGCTGGTCGTTGATGCTTCCAATCCCAGGTACGGGAAAGTGATAATCTGTACTGACGCCGACGTTGACGGTGGTCACATAACCACCCTGCTGATGACTTTCTTCTACCGTTATGCTCCGGAGCTGATCCGCGATGGTAGACTGTATATCGCCGAGTTACCGCTCTATCGTGTCGAGCTGAAGAACAAGAAGCGTCAGTATGTGTATTCCGATGTGGATCTGCAAAAGCTGACCAAGAAAGACACCATCCGCAAACGGCCTGATGGAAGCCCTGATGTCCTCCGCTTCAAGGGGCTGGGAGAGATGCAGGCCGAGCAGCTGGGAGAGACGGCCCTGCATCCGGATACTCGCAGGCTTTTGCAGGTGACGATAGATGATGAATCCGAGGCCGAGGACATGACCACCTTGTTGATGGGAAGCCGCGTCGATCGACGCAGACAGTACATCGAGGAGAATGCTCTCAGTGTGGAGGCTGACATCTGATGGCTGCGCAAAAGAAAGAAGAGGAGATCATGGACGAGAGCAAAGACCAATCCGTCGGCGCTGCTGATGCCCAGAAGGCGGTGCTGGCTGCGGGGACGACCGGGCAGGCTCCGTTTGCCGAGGTGATGAGCGAGAACTTCCTGCTCTATGCCGTCTCCACCTTGCTCGATCGTGCTCTGCCCCAGATCGACGGGATGCTTCCGGTCCAGCGGCGGATCATGTTGGCGATGGATGATCTCAGTCTGCGCTCCAACGGCCGCCACTCGAAGTCTGCCGGTATCGTCGGTGAGACGATGAAGAAGTACCATCCTCATGGTGACCTGGCGATCTACGGAGCACTTGTCCGGATGGCTCAGGATTTCTCTCTGAGGATGCCGTTGGTCGATGGTCAGGGGAACTTCGGCTCGATCGATGGTGACGGGGCCGCTGCTCCGCGATATACGGAGGCCAAGCTGACCGAAGCCGCCGAACAGCTTCTGGCCGACCTGGATCAGGACATCTTGCCGGATTACTACGGGCGCAACTACGATGGCTCGGTGCATGAGACCCAGATCTTGCCTGCCCGTTTTCCGAACCTGTTGATCAACGGAGCCTATGGTATCGGAACGGGAATGACATCTTTCTTCCTACCACACAATCCTCTGGAAGCGATCAACCTGTGTTCTTGGCGGTTGAAGAATCCTGATGCCAAGATCGAGACGATGATCAAGCAGATCGGCGGCCCTGATCTCCCTACAGGAGGCAGCGTCATCTCTGATGAGGGATTGACGCAGCTGTATCTGACCGGTAAGGGAAAAGTCACAGCCTTGGCCAAGGCCCATATCGAGCCGATGGCCGGCAATCGTGAGAAGATCGTGATCACCGAGATACCCTGGATGGTCGACAAGGGTGATCTGCTGCGTAAGATAGCCAAGCAATATGAGGAGGGCAAATTCGACGAGATCTCCAATCTGGATGATTTCTCCAAAGGCACCGACATTCGCGTCGAGGCCGAGCTGAAGCGTGGCTCGAACTCACGGGCGGTCTTGCAGAGGCTGCTACGACGCACTGGGCTGCGTCGAGTGTATGGAGCGGAGATGAACTGCGTGCTCGACGGTCAACCGAAGACGATCAACCTGCAGGAGCTGGTCGATGAGTTCTTGAAGTTCCGTCGTTATGTCGTCATCAAGCGTGCCGAGAAACGCATCCGTGAGATCGAACGGCGGCTGCATCAGCTCGATGCCTATCTGAAGGTGATCGACGCCACCGACAAGGTCGTGCAGACGATCAAGAAGTCCAAAGATCGGGCCTCGGCCAAGCCTGCCCTGCAGAAGCTGCTCAAGATCGATGAAGAACAAGCCGACTGGATCGTGGCCATGGCCTTGGGCTCCTTGACCCAGTTGGACAGCTTCAAGATCAAGGAAGAGGTCAAAGAGCTGAAGACCGAACTTACTCATCTGAAGAAGTTCGTCAAGACCGAGAGCATGGTCACGGAACGGATGATCGAGGAGTTCGGTGAGGTCCGCGACCAGTTGAAAAAATCAGGTGACTTCGAGCGCCGTTCATCGTTGATCGAGATGGATCAGAATGAAGAGGACGAAGAGCTGGCGATGATGACCGTCCCCGCTGAGGACTGCCTGCTGCTGATCAGTCGCAACGGGCGGGCGATCTGCGGGCAGGGCACTCTGAAGCGTGGGGCGTCGCTGAACTTGAAAGACGATGACCGTCTGGTCACGATCGATGATACCCGTACCGATAAAGAATATCTCGTCTTCAGTGACAACGGCCAGGCATATCGGCTGCGTCTGGCAGAACTACCGTTGGAGAGCAGGCGTTCGGTCGGCCAGGACATCCGTGAGATCATCGGGATGACCGCAGAGGAGAAGGTCGTGGCAGCCTTCCCCTTCGATGCCAAACGCGATGGATCATTCCTCGTGGTCAGCTCCGGCGGCAGCGTCAAGCGTACTGCATGGGCAGACCTGGCCAATGCTCATGCTTCGGGTGTGGTCACCGCCAAACCCGGCCCTGGGGAGAAGATCATCCATGTCGGTGATTGTCCTGATGATGCCGATATAGTCCTTGTCGCCGACAACGGCAAGACCTTGAGATTCTCGGCAAGCGCCGCCAGGGTGATGGGGCGCACCGCCGGTGGAGTACGCGGGATCAAGCTCGGTGACGATGAGGCTGTGATAGGTGCGATGGTTGCTCCTGCCGGCCAGGACAAGGTGCTGCAGCTGCTGATGACCACAGAGACCGGTTTCGCCAAGCGCGTGGTGATGGAAGAGATCCCGACCAAAGGTCGTGGTGGTGGTGGGGTCACCTTGATGAAGACCGGTGGAAAGTACGGCAGTCCCCGGCTGGTCACCTCGGCGGTGGACAAGACCGAGGTATATGTCGACATGGGCGGGGGCAAGCTGAAGAACTATCCGATCTCCAAAGTGCCCAAGGCCAAGCGGGCGATGGTCCCCAAGCGTTGGCCCGGTGGAGAGAAGGCCATCGGCGTGTTCGTCCGTGCTCCTGAATGATCGTCTGATGCTTCAGCTACCACGTGTGGTCTGCTCAGCAACTCGTCTGGTCTGAGTTTTCAAGATCTCGACAGCAAGCGGTTCTCCCTGACCGGCCCGCTCCCAGAGCTCTTCAGCAACTCGCTGCTCCGACCAGAACGACAGACCCAATGCAGCTTCATAGTCTTGACGCTTGGCCCGCTCGCGACAGGCGATCGCCTCCCAGCTACGCGCTTGTCCGGCTTCACGCTCCAGTACTTTGGTATGTTCGGCCTGAGCCAGGGTCTGACGGCGGACATGCCTGAGCACGGCCACAACCGACATCGTACTGATGAAAAAACCCGCTTTTTTCAACTTCATCTACGAATATCCTCCTTGAGGAAATCGACAGGCATCAGCTCCTCATAACACATTCCTTCGTGGAGAATGGCCTCGGCAAGCTCATCACCTTGTGCGGCCCTGGCCCATAGATCGGCTTTGCAAGCTTCAGCACTATATACCGGAAGTCCTAATGCTCGCTCGTAACTGTTACGCCGTCTGAGCTCATCGGCGAGAGCAGCTCGTGTATCTGACAGTTCTTGCTTGTTGTCCCTTAGATGACCATTTACGGATCGAAGGCGGAAACAGCTGAATACTGCCAGGCCACCGAGGCAGAAGGCCGCTGACAGGAGCACAGAAGACAATAACGACGGCATTGGTGAAGAATGGTCCAGTAACAGCATCACCTGATCGTTTTTCGCTTGTTCAGGCCATTCGGCCGCTGTTTTGGTACTTGGAGACCTACACCAGGGCTGAACCGCCTGAAAACGGCGCTGAGACCGTTATATGGCCTCTGACAGCTCCTATTTTTGTCGAGAAACGGTAAGAATCGGCCGGGATAAGCGTATTTCAGATATATTGTTTCAATGAGTGTCCCTGATGACGGATTGAAGCGGCTCGCCGAAGCTGCACGTGGTCGCTGCCATTCGTGCTTCAACTCACGTCATTATGACCTGCCTTCAGGCTCTCGATATTGGTGTCGTGCCTTCGGTGTAGAGATGAATGAAGAGCAGCATCGTCAGGTGAAAGGCTGCCCACGCTGGAGGCCATATTCCCCGCCACAGGTATTGCATTCTGGTCTGGCCGATAATCCCTTGCTGCATGAGTTGGTCAATGCCGAGGACCTGCTTTTTTGGAAGCTCCAATATCATCTTGACCTACGCGGCCTTGACCTGCGCACCCTGATCGTCATCGCCCATCCGGGTACTTCAGCAGGCGAAGACCTGAAATGGACAGCAACCCTTGATGATCGGTTCAGTGACCAAGATCCGCAAAGTCTGGCTGAGGTTCTCTCCCAGTTGCGTGCGCTCGGCTATCTATCTTTGTGTCTGATCGTAGAGCAAGCGACCCGATATGATCTGAGAATGGACACCAGCGATGCTTGAACACGGAACCGGCGTAAGATATAAGACCTTGGGCGCAGGGATCGTGCGTGACCATACTGTCCGCGATTTTCAAGGCACGGAGACCACCTTTGCCGTGATCTACTTTCCGCATCGGGACATGACCGCACAGGTGCCGATCGGTGATGCCGGCGTGGAAGACAAGCTTCAGGAGATAACCCCGCTCGGTACATTGAAAAAACTGCTGACGGGTATGCGGGCCCATGCCCAGGTTCTACCGCGAGCTTGGGACATGCGTGCCCAGCAGGGCGAGGCGGCCTTACAGAATGGCGGCCCTGAGGAATGGGCCGGGCTACTTGGATCGTATGCCATGGCCGAAGGGGCCGGGGTGGAGGTCGCTGCTTCCGATGATGATCTGGTCAGGCAGGCAGAAGAGCTCCTGGCGGCTGAACTATGCTGTGCCAGTGGTAAAGAATATGATTGGGCACTTGAAGAAGTCCATGCAGCCTACGCCAAAGTTGCCAAGAAGGCCTCCAATGGCCAAGAAGCCGAACATTTCGCCGCCGTGATCATCAGCTGATACACCGGCCTGACAAGTATCTACCAGATCGGAAGACATAGCTTCCTTCATATGAGTCTGTCCTTCCCTTCAGCTTTTCTCCTCACCACCGCAAGAAGTAAAAGGAGTTTTCGCGTAACACTAAGTGCGCATCAAAGGAGAATGCTATTTTGCTTGTGTGGATATTCATAGTACAGCCGAAAAGGTACGTCACCGGGTAGAAAGATCCGAGAACCAGTTCTGGCGGCCGAGCGATTTCAGCGATGAGCCTCGCTACGATGCCGTCCTTCGGGAGCTTGCTCGAATGGCTGATACTGGTGATCTTCTGCGTATCAGACGAGGATTATATTGGCGTGGTGTGGCAACCGCGTTCGGTTTCTCGCCGCCTCCTGCTTTACGCATCGCCACAGAGTTGATGGGTGATGCCGGTATCGGTCCGGCAGAAGCTTCAGCGATCAACCAGCTCGGGCTTGGAGCCGCACCGGAGGACGGGATGGAAAGAGTAGCGATCCCTAAGCGGCCTCCCAGGCCTATCCCAGGCCTGAACACCAGATGGATCAGTCGTGCAGGCAGAGAAGGCCGAGTTCGGCAACATCTGAACAGTGAAGAAGTGGCTTTATTGGAAGCTATCGAGCATCCTGAGCTGATTCAGGTGGATGTGAAGACCCGTAGAAAGATATTTCTTGATCTATTTCGATCCGGTTCGGTGCGTCCGAGTCATCTGATCAAAGCAGCCGGCTCAGAACCGGCCATGGTCCGCGCCGGTCTGTATAATCTATGTTCTGCTGCTGGATTACAAGATGAAGCAGCCAGAATCCCGAAGGTGAGAAGTAAAGAAGTCAAAGCTAAAGCTCTGATCATCTGATTGAGAATACTCTTGGATACTGTATACTGGTGAGCTGATGCTCTGCTTATCCGAGTCAGAACATCAGCTCATTTCTAGCAAAAATAAGAAGCTTTTGTCGTTTTCGCGTAACTCGAAATAAACACCCGGAATAGACAAGATTGAGCTTCACGATGATCTGAGGATACATCTGCTTTGATCAAGCAATTGTTCTCATGGTGATCAGATTGGTACTACCGTGCTGCCTCCATGATCCGGCGCTTATGACAACCTTGGCCCCGGGAGAGAGGCCCAGGCAATGCTTGCCTTCCTCCAGGGCAAGCGTTATCAAATCTTCCAGATCTCCGGCTCCCTCGAATTTCATTCCGTGCACGCCCCATTCAAGGGCAAGCTGATCAACCACGCGTTGGTACGGGGTGAGTGCAAGTATCGGCTGTCGTGGTCGATAGCGAGAGCAAGTTCTTGCTGATGCGCCTGATTCCGTCGGGATGATTATCGCTTGAGCGTCTGCTTCAGTTGCCAGCATGACCGCACTGTGCATCAAGGCCCCGGCAGCGCCACCAGCATTAGAACCTGTAGATACTGTATATACCGCATCATCTGATTCTGCCTCGACGATGATCGTACGCATTGCGTCTACTGCTTCGACCGGATAGGCTCCGATCGCAGTTTCGGCGGACAGCATGGCTGCAGAGGTTCCATCAAGAACTGCATTGGCCACATCCGAGGCCTCAGCGCGAGTCGGGACCGGAGAGCTGATCATCGTCTCCAGCATCTGCGTAGCTGTTATCACCAGTGTTTCAGCCTGTCCGGCGACCTTGATAGTCCTTTTCTGCATCAGTGGTACGGCAGCCACCCCGGCCTCGACACCATAGTCGCCTCGGGCGACCATGAGACCGTCGGCCACCCGGCTGATCTCCTCCAGATTATCTACGGCCTCCAGCTTCTCGATCTTGGCGATCAGCAAGGCTTTGGATCCTCGCTCCGCCAGCATCGCTCGAAGCACGGCGATGTCTTCAGCTTGCCTGACGAAGGACAAAGCGATGAAATCAGCACCGACTTCTGCTGCGACATCCAAGTCGACCAGATCCTTGTCCGTAAGTGAGGAAGTGACACTACCCGCGAAAGTGACAGCGATGCCTTTTCGTGGAGAAATGCTACCGGCGGTTGTCACTCTTGCACGCACATGCTCTTCCTCGACGCTGAGCACCTCCAGGCGAGGCATCCCGTCTCCGATGGCTATCTCCGACTTTTCTGTGACCAGCTCGGTTATATCATCGACTGCTACTGGAACGGCATCATCAGGTCCGGAGTTGGAACTGCCACTGAGAGTGATCTCCTCGCCAAGAGCGAGATGCTTATCATCGATGTTTTCGGTAAGGCGTAGTTTCGGTCCTTGTAGGTCGAACATCAGGGCAACTGAATGATTGTTTTCAAGAGACAGCTCCCGTAACTGATGAGCGCGGCGGCGTAGTTCATCAGGATCTGAATGGGAACAGTTGAGCCGGGCACAATCGACACCAGCTTCAAGCATTCGACGTAATACCTTCGGATCATCGGTTGCCGGTCCTAATGTAGCAACTATCTTTGTTCTGCGCCGTGTCGGAAACACCATTAGACTTTGCTCTTGGAACAGCTGCTCCAGCCTGCTTTTCTCTTTCCTCTTGATGCTCGACCGTATTTGGATCACAAACACAGCAGATCGAAATGCCTGGCTTGGAACTTGACCCGCCCGACACCCAAGAGCTCAGCGAACAAGACCATGTCTTCGTGAACGGCTTTCAGTTCTTGAGTATTTCTCCAGATGCTTCGTGGTCTTGCCAGGCTGCTCTGCAGGCGACACGGGGTCTCGTGCATACCCTGGTCCTGAAGGCTCTTGACTACTTTCTCGACGCACTCGAGATCTCTGGACAGAAGAGCATTGCCTGCCGCATCCCTCTTTTGATCGTCTATCTCCATGATCAAGGCTCTACTGATTTTCAACATCATCCGACCATGATGCTCAGGAAGTAGATACCATCTCAGCAGGTCATTTCCAGGCTCAGGAGCAGGTGGAGCGAACGGTGGGCGTGGCCCGTAGAGAATAGCTTCTGGTGACAATAACGGAGTGCTGATCATATTCATTGCTCTGCTTGCATAGGCCATAAAGCAACGCTAGAAGAGGCAGGATGACGAAGACTAGTTTATGACAGTACCCGTAGCCGAAGGAAGCGCCCGACGCTCGGCTTCTTCCAGCTCAGCTCCATCGCAGTCGATGTTTTCCGCGAGGAAAGAATAAAGGTCATCAGACAGGCTTTCGATGCCGTCCTCTTTACTCCAGATGAAGAGCTCCGTACTGTAAGAGCCATTCTGAGCCTGATAACCGATCAAAGAACCGTCGCAAGGGTCATAAACAGCCAAAAAATCGCCTGGAGGCTTCTCTCCTCTACGACGATGCTGTATCTCGACATTTTTCTCCAACAGATTACCCGTGAGTGTCAGATCAAAGTGATACCAGGTAGCCAGGCCTCCATATTCGGTCCCGGCCCCGGCTTTCATCAGAAAATCTTCATATTGTTCGGGTAATGGAATGCCGAGCTCATCTTCGACGGCCAGTACTTCATTGATCATGATCGGATGCAACTCGCTCTGGGCCAGATTATCTCTTTCTGCGACGATCTTCAAGCATTCCAGATATACCAGCGGGTCGAGTAAGGCATTCATGATGAGTAGACCTTGCTCCTGGAACGCCGACGCACTCTGGTTTTGGTGATCTATTTTATCTGGCTAGGATGAAGCACCGACAGCCCACTTGGAGTATCAAATAACCATGGGTATTCTTCCAAGGGAGCTGATCGGTTCGGAGGCATCAGAACAGCTGTGCCCGTGTTGCGGACACCGTCTCCTGCCGCCAGGACTGTTCTCCGCAAATCCGGATCTGCCTACACCGCTGCCGCTACAGCATATGCTGGATGCCGATGAGCTGGGGACTTCTTTACTGGAAGATGAAGTGTTATTCTCTTGCGGAAGATTTTTCGCCAGAGCTGAGCTTCCGTTACCGCTCACCCGCCTCGATACCCCGATCCGGGTGAAGGGTTGGGTGGAGATAGACAAAGATATTTTCGATGAACTTGTTGACATAAGTGAGGGACAGTTGAATCACCTTCGCGCAGCGGCAACGTTGGCCTGCGATATTCCAGGGTTTCCAGGTTCTCTGGGGGCGAAGGTGATGATCGAGAGGATCTATGGAGTATCAGCAACCATGATCATCAGCTGCGCAGACGGCCGGATCGGAAGCATTCCTGGAGATCTTGGCCATGATGACATGGCTGCACTGTACAGATGCATCTGGGGAAATGAAGACGAAGTCGCCGAGGCCGATCCTGAACTCAGAAAAAGAGTTGGCTATGCTCTCCAGGAGTTTATCGATCGGCCCACGTACAGGAAGAAGATGACACCACCGGCCGGATTGGCAGGTATAGAAGCCACAGACGTCATCATAGCGCCTCCTCTGGATACCGGAGAAGAAGCGATCCTGGCCACCGTGGGTTGTTCTGACACGGCGGTTGCCACCGGCTCACCTGTCGAGCTGATCGCCTGGGTACGTAATCCTTCTGATGGCTTCATCCGATCTTTTGCAGATTTTGGCTATCTCTCACGCCTGAACGACAATCCTATCCGTACAGGGATGATCGTTCCGGAGAACCCGAGTATCCCGGATACCGATGACAGGATGGCAGGTTGGCTGCTGTGGTCATCTGACAGGCTGAAGAAAGTTGTCGGTATCAAGGATACCGAAGGCAGAACTGTACAGCTGTTGGAAGCCATTCCCTTGTATGAGATAGAGATGGTTTTTGCTCAAGCGTTCGGATCAGATACATTGATGCGGCATCTCGAAGAAAGCGAAACAGACCTGTCCGATCTTACGCGTAAGATCGGGATTCCAATTCCAGAAGAATGAGAGCCATCAGTGGCAGGAGCCGGCCAGGGCAAGCATATCCTTGTTGGTCAGCTCATTGCGTAGAGTATTTGTTATCCAGGTGGTGGTATTGCCTGTCTTCCAGGCGATCATGCGGATCGATCCGGAATCCCAATAAACCCGATAGACCTTGCCATGGATGCGCACAGCATCACTGGCGGCATCAAGGATCGGTGGATCATTCCAGGTGGTCCACATCCATAATGCGGATACACCGGATGCTTTGGTGGCATAAGCTGCAATCGCTGGATAGCCATTCAACTTGTAAGTGCGGGCAGCATCTTCGTCAGGCCAATGGTAATCAGGCGGTAATGCTGTCGGTATGCAATGGCGTATCGGTCCTGTTTTCAGTAATAGGCTCGGCGCCGGAACGCCGGCTTCCAGACTATCTTCTAGGTGTCCGGAATGCTTCAAGCTTCGGGCGCTGCGCTTTTTGAGCTGCTGAAAGACATGCTTATACAAGCGAGAAGAGATAAAAGCAAACACTTTGTCGTTTTTCGCATACAGATAACGATTCAACGCCTTCCACATCTTACCTGCCAGTTTCGTGTAATGAGATGGGGACGGACGTTTCCCTTGCTTTGCGATCATCTTCTGAGGATTACCCCATTCTTCCAGGGCCTTGTCAATGTCGCTTTTATCCGGCACCAATACATCCATGCCATCGATTACTGTCTCAGGAGCGTCGATTGTCACTCTGACGATATTCTGTGGTGGTATCTGCCTCAATGTATTGGCAAGACTCAATGTCTCATCGACACTGTCCATGTCGGAAGCTGTAGCTTTGGCAATCGTCTTGATCAAGTCACGTAAGGCGAAAGGATCGGATTCTTTTTGTTCCAGCTCGCGTCCTACCTCTCTGAGGAATATCTGCTGACGAGCAGCACGGTAAAAATCAGAATCCAGATGACGGAATCTCACCCAGGCCAGGGCATCTGCTCCTTTGAGTTTTTGGTAGCCAGGCTGAAGGTCGATCGATGACCAATCGTTTTCCAAGCTCCCATCATTGACGTGGTAGTAACGCTGGTCGATCGGAAGGTATACGCCGCCCAGCTGATCTACCACATCGGCGAAACCACTGAAATCAACCTGGAAGAAATGATTGATCGGCACCCCCAACCATTCTCTCAATGTCTCTATCAATAACCCTATCCCACCATAGCTATATGCCGCATTGATACGATTGTCACCATAGCCTGGGATAGGAACATATAGATCACGTGGAATGGAGAGCATGGAGGCTATCTTCTGATCTGGATATACCCGCACCAGCACGATGGTGTCTGAGCGTCCTTCATCTGTCTCCGTAGGCCTGACGTCAGACCCGACAAGCAGATAGGTCTCAGCACTCTTCAGGTGCCGAAAAGGATGCTTGGGCTGGATATCGAGTTGCGGCTCAGCTTGGTCGACTATCTCCTGCTTGGCACCCGCGTGGAACTCATCGACGATGCTTTGCGCCTGCCAGGCCACATAGCCTAGCAGCGCAGCCACGCTCCAGACCAAGATCAGGATGGTTCTTCGGATGATCTTCACCCATAGTCGGTTCGGCCTCTTGCGTTTCTTGAAGACAGGTGGAGTATCGGAGAAATAGGTCATCGTCCGGATCAACTGGATTGTTCGGAGCTCAGCAGCTGCTGAGCTGCTCCCAGCAACCTCTCTGCGTCCATGCCGGCAACCGCTGCCTTGTGAAGCAGCTGGTCGGCCTGGAGCGGCGTGAGCCCATGGTTCAAGATGGCATCCCGAGCCTCTACCCAATCAGTCACGGCCACCGGTATCGCCGCCGGTAAAGCATCCTTGTATCGTTTGCCCAGCGTATTGATGATGGCATCGATCTTCTTTGGACCGACACCCGGCACCGATCTGAAAAATAATTTGTCCTTGCCAGATACGGCTCTCAACACGTCAACGGTCTCGCCACAGTCCAAGACGACCAGGGCAGATCGTCTACCGATGCCGTTGACCGCTCTCAATCCCTGGTAGAGCCTCCTTCTCTCCTCGGTGGCGAAACCGAGCAGATGAAAGCCGGCGTCATCCGTCTCCAGCTGACAACAGATCTCAGGGTTTTCGCTGTCGAGCAGTCGCTGCGCATCGCGTTGAGCACAATCAACCGATAGTGTGCACATGCCGAAGGATACTTTCAGACCAGCTGCGGATGGCTCTATCTTCTCTGGGCGTATTGCATCAAGCATACTTGCCTATTTTGCTTGAAAAGCCTGGTCGCAGACCCGGTTATTGGCTAGAAGCTGTCAAGATCACATCTCAGTCCATCATGGCAAAAGAGCTACCACAACCGCAAGCGCTCTGAGCATTCGGGTTGATGACGTCGAAACCTGCTTCCGTAAGCTCTTTACGATAGGTGATCGTCGAACCGATCACGAAGTTCATCGACAACGGATCGACAAGGACTTTCTGTCCGTTGGTCTCGAATACCATATCGTCTTCCTTGGGTACGTCGAGCAACAGGCGATATTGAAAACCGGCGCACCCTCCGCCGATGACAGAAAGACGGAGGCCGACCTCCTCGGCTTCGGCAGCTCTGTCTGACCCGGCGATGAACTTGGCCAGTTCCTCGGCAGCGACGGTATCAAGACAGACTTTCAGACTATCGGTTGCAGGCGTTTCTCCCATATGATGATGATAGGACGAACGCGTATGGAGACGGGCGTTTCTGCTCAAGCCTTGATCAACACCATCTGGTGAGCGAGCTGCTGTAACTGCCGTCGAGTGGTGAAGATGCTGGATACCAATCCGACCAGTTTCCGATCGTTTGCCAAAACGAACAGCTGCCCTTGCTTGACCAGAGCCTCAGGCGGGACATATACTTTCGCACCAGGGATTGTTATCACGGCGCTTGCAGTCTTTTTCAACTTACTGATGTCCAGATCCGCCCCGGGTGTCTCGCTGACGATGAATACGGTAGACTTCTGTCGAGATTTTTCAGAGGCGGCTTTGAAGGACGGTTCCAGGTAGCCGACGCGAAGCTGTCCGGAAGTAGGCATCAACGCTGCTCTTGCCTGTACCTTTTGGTCGGGAGCAGCCCAGCTGAACAGACCAGGCAGAGAGTGCCTTCTGGCCTGTGCTCGTAACTGCATGACGCTCAATGGCGCCGAGACCCTGGCAGTCTTGTCTGTCTTTTCGATACCAGAGCTCTGTTCTCCGGATGAGCTGACAATCAGCGTTACCGCGACGATCGCGATGAGCAGCCCTACAGCTCCGACCAATATCATGATTCGCATATCGATTTTCTTGTCCATGCCGAACGATCATAGTAGATCGCCTGCCGATAACCCATCGTTTGAGCGTTCCGTTTTCTCTTCACTTCAGAACGGCCTGCTGTTCTTATGCCCGGACAAGAAGCACTCGCGGATGCTGAGGGCTGTCTTCTTTCCGATTCCTTCCACCATCTGGAGATCTTCCGGAGTCGCCTGTGCTGCTTTCTCCAAAGTGTCGAAATGCTCCAGGATACGCTCAGCCTTGACCAATGAGACACCCGGTAGAGCTGCCAGCGAGAACAAGGCCGATCTATGCGGATCAAGAGGATCTTTACGACGGCCTTTGGCGCGAGGGCGCTCGGGTTTTGCCTCTTGGATCGCAAACCGTTCGATCATCTTCGCGCTTTCTGTCTCATCTGCAACTCGAAGGACACCTATCCCATGACGCAATAATGAGACGAGAGCGCCATCTATGGATTTTGTCGGCAGGCTCGGTGCCCCTTCCAACAACAGTACAGCAGACGGAAATACTTCTTTCATTCTTCTGGCCTGGTCAAAAAGCCGACCATCTTTGATCGAGGCAGTAAAATCGGCTGCTGACTTTCTTTCAATGGCAACCGTGTCTGAGATGATGTAATCGGCGATCGGTAACGCGGCTGATTCCAGATCTATCCCGGCCAAGGCCAGTAATCCGGGAACGCCGCCCGGCTCTTCTCGATGATCATATAGGATGAGCACGCTTCTAGTCTGCCTGGAAGGAGGCTGCCCAGGTCAGCTTTTATTACGCCGTGCTCGCTTGGCACGGCGAGCTGCGGCCGTACTGTTCAGACGGTCTTCGACCGTGCCCACAGGTACTGTGTCAGCTTCCTGGATCGGCTCAGCACTGACAGGCAAAGGGTTGACGATCTCCTGCTGCTCTTGGGAGTATCCTGGAGCCGGCGGGTCTCCTACCTGGTCAGTTCCTGCATCATCACTGAATATCGATTGATCCCCTGGGCCTGGCAAGGGCGGCAGGTCAGCAAGCGGATCGTCTTCAGGCTCTTGCGGCGACGCAGGCTGTAAGGGAGGAGCATCATGTTGTCGCTCGGTATCCGGGACAGATGCGTAAGCAGGTGGAATCGGCTCCGAGGGGATGGCGGACGTGGGTAACGGTGGCAGCTCCTGCGAGAGGGCCGGGCCGGCTACATGCGGAAGCTCTCCGGCTGCCTCCGGGCGCGTCGTGCGCAGCGGGGAATCGGCCGGAAGCATGGCCTCTTCATCAAAAGCCAAAGGAGACGTCGGCTCCGGAGCAGCAGGCATCTCAGGCAGGCTCTGCAGGCTCTGCTGCTGTAACGGGTCGTTCTCATCAACGGGCGGTGCGTGTTGGTAATCAGGAATCAGCGGAGCATCATCCGTTCCGGCCACTGGATCTGCTTGTCGGGCTGGGGTATCCTGTTCGTCTGTCGGGAATGCATCTGGAAGCGGTAAAGGAGGCGGCGGAGAATCCGGGGTTGCTTCTTCCCATCCCATCTCATCTTCGAGTGAGGGGAAAGAGGCTGCCGGTGGCGGGGCGATCTCCGTGGCCGCCGGCTGTTCTGGCATCGGCGCAGGCTGCGAAGGCATGATCGGCTGGGGCTGCTGTTCCTGCTGAGGTTGATCTTCGAGTTCTTCCCAGGCCGGCGTGTAGTTCTGATCAGCAGGCTCCTGAGACACAGATGAGGCCGTTTCTGCCGGTACCGGGCGCGGCTCGACAGGTTCTGGAACAGAAGGAGGTTGAACAGCAGGAGGCGGCTGGGGAGTAGGCGGCGCTTGTATCGGAGGAACAGTTTCGGGAGGCGGAGTGTAAGCGGATTCGGCGCTGAAAGGATCAGACGGATCTGAGGGCGGCATCAGTTGCGGTGCCTCTGTTTCCGTGCTTTGCAGTATAGGTTCTGCTTCCGATATGGCACCAGCCGGCAGAGCGAAGGGTGGTTCTGGCTCGATTGCTTCCTCGTGTCCTAGTAACTCCCGCTGGCGTTCTTCCAGCTGTTGAAGATGTTGCCGGGCGGCCACGATCTCCAAGGCCAGATATTCAGCCAGTCGCTCGGGTGATTCTTGTGTTGTCCGGGTGGAGGAAACGGCAGGCAGAGCTTGCTGTGTAAGCTTATCTGATTGTTCCAAAGATACCTGATCCGCATCAAGCAAACCATCAAATGACTCTTTTTGATCGTTTTCGACAGTCTGCGATACTGTCTGAGAAACGTTTTGCTCTTCGTCTATCGTTTGTGGAGAGATCAAGTTCTCCATCGCAGACGATATGTCTGTTTCCGACCCCATATCGTCTTTGCTGCCCGATCTGTCATCGATGGATGGATCTGAGAGCGACTGATCGTTTGCCGAGACCTGTGGATCGCCTGATGCTGTCACAGGTGGTTGTGAGCCTATCTGCACAGGCGATTTCGGCCGGGTCTTCTCTCCTGAGGGCTGCATCCCGGTAGATGCGTTACCCACTGTGGTGTCAAGCTGCAATACCTGGTCGGCGCTGACCTTTTTCGCTTCTATGAGAGGTCGTGAAGCATTGACCAGCAGATCCAGGAAAGAATGCCCTGAGGCATTTTCTTCCCAGGCCTGTCTGACGACATCAGCCGCAAAGGGATCTGTATTCCAGTCTTTCTCATTGGCGATGAATATCGGCGCTCCATTTTCGATGCCGAGCTCCGTCTGAGCTTTCTCACGAAAGAGCCGGGAGACTTTCTTTGCTCGTCCTTTATCGCTGAAGACCATCAAGACCGGCAAGGCGTACTGATCCACATCGAGGTCGGAGAAGCGCCTGGTAGCTACACCCGACAGTGCCAGCAGATGATAAGCCAGCAACTGTCCGGCGACGTCTTTCGGATCACGTGTGCCATTGTCGAACTCGTAAAAGAATGGCAGCTGACAGTTTGATATATCTCCTGATCGATGTACAGACAGTGAAGCGAACCCATCAGGCATTATCCGACGTTCCTGAGAAGTCTGTCGATCCAGGAAAGCCATGTTCAGTGCCTGGGGGCCAGGCCCATACCAGTTGGCCGGCAGGGCCTCCAATAAGATGTCTCCATCCTGGTAGGGTATCTTTCCCTTGGCTTCGTTCAATGCAGCACAGATCGAACTGAATATACCGTTTGCTTTCAGATCATGGATCATCGTCTCTGTCTTGACGTCACGAGCACGGGTTATATGCGGCGGGTAGAAGTTCAGCCCGTAGCGTTCTTTGATATAAGGAATCGCCGCCCGCCCCAGATACCAGATGGCCGACTTGGAAAACTGCGGAGGAGGATTCTTACGCTTGGCGTCCTCGTCAGAAGGATAATAACGATATAGGAAGTGTGCTTGGGCCAGAGGCGAAAGCTCACCCAATGCAGCCTGTCTGGCGGCGTTCAATGAACGACCCCTCCCATAGAAGACATCTACGATCTGTCTGGTCATCAACACGTGCTGCCGATAGATGGCATTGATCACGGCTTGGCCTTCATCGCTGAAACCGTTGGCCAGTGAAAGCAGATGCTCATGGTTGAGAGACCCTGTCATCATCGGTTGCTCGATCTTATGCCGATCGGAGAAATGAGCCTTGACCTGTTCCGGTGTGACCTCGACACCGAGGTCATTGGCTGTGTCTATCACATTGGCGATCCAACGCCCGCTTTTGTCACTCGGTGCCCAGTCATCCCAAAGGGCCTCCGCATGGACATGTTGCTTACCCCAGCTGGCAGGATCATGGTCATCCCAGGGGATCCCCCATAATGGACAAAGTGGGCAATCCGTTCCCGGACGACGATGCAGCATTCCTGTGGTGCTGCCTCCAGGCTCTGATTGTGGTGGTTGTTTTGCTGTCTTTGGCATATTGCTTATGGTGATGCTTTTCGGTCTGAAAACAGTCTTTTCCTATCAAGCCATCGTTTATCGACTTCGATCTGTCTTTCGTCTATCGGTACCACTTGCTTTCTGTGATCAGATCAAAACGTTGGTCGGCTTGTATGACAAGGCTATTACCCGCTCAGTTTTCGATTGCCGAAGTTCTATTAGCTTCACGGAAACGCTTTCACGGGTATCCCGATCGCTTTTTGGAGATCGAAAATAGGAACGAAGAGACGATCCAGTCGAGAAGTAGCTGAACAGGAGGTTCAGACGATCTGACTTTACGATCAGGCAAACTTATGCAAGATACCGATACCAACCGTCTGAGCCATGGTGCTCGCCATGTAGATGCGCCCGTATGGAAGTAGATCTGCTCGCCCAGACCCAGCATATCGCTCCTGGTTGCATCTGCATCCACTAAGACACTGCTTTCACACGATCCAGGATCAGCAGCATATCCTGTTCAGACAGGTCGATATGTTGCTCTTCGAGAGATGGTGCTATCTGGACAAAGATCTCGTCCAGTCTTCTTGCTCCTTCCGGACCAAGTTTGGCGAGGATCACCGTCGAAGCCAGGCCCTCCATACCTGGGTTACAGGCAAGTGCCCAGTCTCCTACTGCTGCATCGTTCTTGACCAGGGGCCTTACCTGATGACAGAGCCTGAGCAAGTCATGTACTTGTTGCCGGTGATCCTGCCGTGAGCGCTTGCCCGTACGTCGTTCCCAGGCCAGGATCGTGTCCCGGCTCCAACCCAGGGCCTGGGCCAGGCGAAGTCGTGAACGATAGCATCCCTATAAGACGACGAAATCCTCGAAAAGCAGACTACTCGCGCTCTTCTCCGCAGGGGTAATAGAGCCGATACATGCTGTTCTTTTGTTTCATCGGATTTCAGTGCAAATCTCAGATTTGCCTGAAAACCTGAGATCCCCGGTGAAATGGAACCGCAGTGGTTTTCGATGTATTTCAGGTAAATCTGAGTTCTGCCTGATAATCCTGGATCTACAAGAAATGTCACTGCTTTTCTGAAAGTCCCGCATGCTGATGTCCGGTAATCCCTGAATGTCCAAGATCGTCCTTGTAACTGGTCATGATATGAGCTGGTGAAAACACAGGCAAAACGGCCTTTACCATCCCGTGGAAACGCTCCTGAGCTGCATCTATCGTCACAAAGACCCCGGAAAGATCGTCTACTGACATCGTATCCATAGCTGTTTTATTCTTTTTCCGCTTCCTGATACCATGGCCGACCATGCGAAAGCGTCTGCTTTGATCGTCAATATCCATGCACCCAGGACACGAAATCAGGCATCCACAGCCGATCTCCGAACAGTATCCGGATACCGTCTTCTGGAGGCTCCGATATACTTACCAGCCCGTTACAGCCCCGGAAAAGCATCCTGAAAGCTCCCAGGACCAGTTCCTCATTCTAGAGCCAAACAACTCCTCCCAAACAAACCAAATAACCCAAAAAAGAAAAAGAAGAGAAGATAAAACAATAAAGCTAAGTAAGCAAGGAAAGAAATCAAAGAATATCTCGAAAAACCGATAAGTGAAGCAGTAGAAGACAATAAGGACAATAAAACAATATAGGCCTGAAAAGGCAAAGAAGCCTGATATGACCAATAGAGCCTAATAGAGCATATTTAGGAAAAAGACAGGTGAAGGTCAAGAGAGAAGGAGCGTATGATCGGATGCAGGATATGTCAGATAAAGCATGTGACGGAGACCAGTCTGGAGACGATGATAGATAAGATCGAAGTCATCAAGCTCATGGTTATAGAAGGAGGCGAAGGGATCTTACGAGTGAGAAAACAGGAGCAAAAGGTCTATGAAGACAGGCGAGAAAGAATTTACCACAGGTTAGAACATGGTCAATAGATAAAACGTAGTCAATATATAGCATGCAAGAAATGCAAGAAGCTGGAGAATATCCATGGTGATCTGATGAAGAACGGAGATACTGTTTCCCTTTTCCCTATAGGGACATGAAGCTGTTCTATTATTCTTATATGGAGAAGCATTCTTTATATAAGGCCATTCTTCTCTTTTGACGGTAGAGACCATTCTTTCGTAGAGACCATTCTTTCGTAGAGACCATTCTTTCGTAGAGACCATTCTTTCGTAGAGACCATTCTTTCGTAGAGACCATTCTTTCGTAGAGACCATTCTTTCGTAG